>Ga0207422_1000009_pt1 | contig 1284687 bp, 1135 predicted proteins | sample MarCyaLeptolynsp_FD_187757 | JGI IMG/M metagenome (GOLD analysis project Ga0207422, IMG submission 187757) | Marine cyanobacterial communities from Panama - species 1 Leptolyngbya sp. (SPAdes) | ecosystem: Environmental > Aquatic > Marine > Unclassified | place: Panama: Panama City... | reverse complement strand
CATAACTCATAATCTCTAGTTATCCTTCATTCAATGCACCAATAAAACAAGAATTTGTCAAAGAACAAACCATTTATTCTTCTGGGTTTAATTCATAAAAAAAGCCCATCCGCTGTTAGCGAATGGGCTTAAGACCAGGATGATGAAAAAATCAGATCTTGGTGATCAAATGAGCAGTACGTGCAGAATATCCCGCTTCGTTGTCGTACCAGCTAACTACTTTAACCAAATTTCCATCTGCTTTGGTAAGCTTACTATCGAAAATACTTGAGTGGTGGTTTCCGATGATATCGGTAGAAACCAGGTCAACCGTAGCATACTCAAGGATTCCTTTCATTGGGCCTTCAGCAGCCGCTTTCATAGCAGCGTTTACTTCATCAGCGGTAACTTCTTTTTTAAGAACTGCTACAAAATCTGTGAGTGAACCAGTGATGGTTGGAACACGAACCGCGCCACCATCCAATTTTCCTTTCAGATGCGGAAGAACTTTTCCTACTGCACCAGCCGCGCCTGTAGAAGTTGGGATAATGTTCTGTGCAGCAGCACGTGCACGACGTAAATCTCTGTGTGGAGCATCTACAATTCGCTGATCGCCGGTATACGAGTGGATGGTCGTCATGTAGCCTTTCTCAACGCCAAAGCTATCATCCAGTACTTTTACGAGCGGAGCTAGACAGTTCGTAGTACATGATGCATTTGAATAAATGTTGATGTCGTCACTAATCACTTCATCGTTTACACCCAACACTACAAACTGAACATCACCTTTCGCAGGTGCTGAAATAATTACTTTTTTAGCACCAGCTTCGAGGTGTTTTCCTGCGGTTTCCGGAGTTGTAAAGAAACCCGTTGATTCAACCACGATTTCAGCACCAAGATCACCCCAATTTAAATTAGCCGGATCACGCTCAGCGCTCACTTCAAAGCTCATACCATCTAATGTAAGCGTGCTTCCGTCTACAGATACGTCACCTGCAAATATCCCCTGAGCAGAATCGTACTTAAAAAGGTGAGCTAGCGTATTTGTATCGGTTAAGTCGTTCACACCTACAATTTCAATTTGATCAGCGTATCGATCTAAAATGATACGGGTAACCATCCGGCCAATACGACCAAAACCGTTAATTCCAACCTTAATTTTTGACATTTCGAATCCTCTGTTAATTAATTAAATGTGTTTTCTAAGTTGCTGAAATCGAACTTAGCACCTCCATGTAAAGTTCTCATGAAGATGCAAAACTACCACTACTGGCAGGCATTTTCAATGCTTTTACACCAACATAAACTACAGGCTTTGTATCATTGAGATGGGAGCGCTTTTCTGCGTATATTTGCCACCCGCCAGAAAAATTCTAATAAATCAGAAACTAAACGGATTCAAAAAAAGGATAAAAATGTCTGACATTACCCTGGATAATTTTAAAAACGAAGAATATCTCGATTTCAGCGACCCTACCATCGATACTGCTCAAAAGAAAGCATTGGAGGAAGCGCGAAATACCTTTGGTCAGGAATACGATCTTTATATCAACGGAGAATGGGTGAAGGGTGAATCCGGAACCTTTGAGAGTACCAATCCATCGAACACCAACGAAGTACTCGGAACTTTTCAAAAAGCGAGTACCGGTCAGGCGCTTGGAGCTCTTGATGCAGCCTGGGAGGCCTTCGAAAGCTGGCAGTATGTTCCGGCGAAGGAGCGTGCAGAATATTTACTAAAGGCAGCGGATGTAATAAAACGCCGGCGTATGGAAATAAACGCGTGGATGATCAGCGAAGCGGGCAAGAATTACCTGGAAGCAGATGCGGATACCGCCGAGGGCATCGACTTTTTGATTTACTATGCGTACGAAGCCATGAGGCTTGACGCCGGAATGCCGGTGCAGGATTCCTGGGGCGACAACAACCGGACCATTTATATGCCGATTGGTGCCGGAGTTTCCATTTCACCTTGGAATTTCCCGTTCGCCATCACCCTGGGTATGGCCGCTGCTCCTATTGTTGCAGGAAATACGGTGGTTGCAAAACCTGCTCCTGACACTCCAAAAATGGGGCACATCATTGCAGAGATTTTCGAGGAAGTTGGGCTGCCAAAAGGAGTCTTCAACTTCGTTACCGGTGACAACATTGAAGTGGGCGAAGCACTAACCACCAGCCCGAAAACCCGCTTTATCTCTTTCACCGGATCAAAAGCAGTAGGACTCCACATAGCTGAAATCGCCGGAAAAGTAGTGGATGATCAGCACTTCCTGAAGAGACTGGTTTGTGAACTGGGTGGAAAAAATGCCACTATTGTGGATGAAGACGCTGATGTGGATTTAGCAGCCAGTGAAATTGTAAAGGGAGCCTTTGGATTCCAGGGTCAAAAATGTTCAGCGGGATCAAGGACGATTGTAGTTGATTCAGTATATGATGAAGTCCTCGAAAAGGTGGTTGAACACACAAAAGCCCTGAAAGTGGGTGATGCAAAAGACAATTTTGCTTCAGGACCGGTAGTTAACACGGCCGCCGTCGATAAAATCATGAGCTATATCGAAATCGGAAAGAAAGAAGGAAGATTGATGGTGGGAGGTAAGCGTGCAGATACCGAGAACCCTGGTCATTATATCGAACCGACCGTTTTTGCCGATGTGGCAGAGGATGCCAGAATTGCCCAGGAAGAAATTTTCGGGCCGGTAACTGCTTTCATCAAAGCCAAAGACACCGATGATGCCCTTCGAATTGCGAACAGTACTCAATATGGATTAACAGGGGCCTACTTCAGCCGGGACCCAAAAAAGATCGATAAAGCCCTTCGGGAGTTTCGTGTTGGGAATTTGTACATCAACCGAAAGTGTACCGGGGCATTGGTGGGAGCTCAGCCTTTCGGAGGCTTCAACATGAGCGGAACGGATGCCAAAGCTGGCGGCCGGGATTACTTACTGTATTTCCTTCAGCCAAAATCCATGACCGTTCGTCCTCAGAGCGGAGTTGATATGAAGCTCCCTGACTTTGAATATTCGAAAGGATAAATTTCCAAACCCGCATTGATCAATGCGGGTTTTTTTTGCTATTTATGGCATCTAAAAATGACGGTATGGGCGATCGACTATTCTCTGAGGATGAAATTCAAAAAATTATAAAGCGAGCTGCAGAGCTTCAAAAGGAAGACCAGGACAAAAAAGCAGTTTCAGAACGTGGGCTCACTATGGATGAGCTCATGAAAATAGGTTCCGAGTCCGGCTTGAATATGCAACATCTAAAACTGGCTGCCCTCGAATTCAGCGAGCAGAAGGTAACCCGGAAATCCGGCTTTACGGATACCCATATTTTCGAGGAACGCGATATCGAAACATCTGTCGATGAGCAGCTTATCTGGGACGAAGTCCGTTCAGAATTACGCCATAATCTTGGAACCGGTGATATGTTTGGTGAAATTAAAGAGTATCCAAGTCAAAGAGAATGGAGTCATCGGAGCCTGTCAGGTATCGAAACCATTGCCAGTCTTTCCAGTCGGCAGGATGGGGTGAAGCTTCGAATATCACAACGGGTAGGCTTAGCCAGTTCTTTAACCGAGGGAGTGATGTATGGCGGCATACTTAGTGTAGTGGTTTTTGGGCTAAGCTTAGCGGCGCTTGATCCCAATGTGTACCAGGGTGCTGCCTTGTTTGCTTCACTCATGGTTATCTGTTCCATCCTGGTTTATACCCTGGATGTTGCCTGGCGGAAAAAGAAATTACGCCGCCTTAGCGAATTGGTTGATAAGATTACGGGACAACTTCCGAATGCCGGGTCAAAGAATAAATCCAGCTCTGAGAACAGGATACATATTGAAGAAGACGGAGTGTACGGCACCGAACAAAAGGACCCAGATACACAATCAAGTGGTCAAAAACTAGGCAATTAATCCAGGTCTTCTTCTATCTGGTCGGGTGCATCGTCTTCATCTGCTACTAAATCGTCAACATCTGGTGTATCATCCAGTACTACTTCCTCATCCTCTTCATCGTCGATAGGCTCTGTCTTTTTCTCCTTTTCCGGCTTGGCCACGTAATTAGCTCCGGCCCGTTGCAATATCATCGCGATATCGGCCTGATCGTTTTCGGTAGCGATTGTCATCGCAGTATCCCCGTTTCGATCCTTTAACGTTAGATTTGCACCCTGATCAAGCAGAAACTTCACGACATTCGTATGTCCGTTTTTTGCTGATAGCATTAATGCTGTGTGTCCCCATCGTTGTTGAAAATCGACATCGGCCCCTTTTTCAACCAACAACTGTACCGCTTCGAAACTTCCTGTTCGGGCAGCTACAATCAAGGCCAGTGCGCTCACCTTCACTCCTTTATCGAAGAAATAGTTCATCATCTCGATATTGCACACTTCCGCAGCTCTTTGCAGTGCCGTTCCACCCATCTTTGTTTCGATGTTTAAATCAGCACCGGAATCACCCAAATACTTTACCACCTGGAAATGATTTTTCTCGGCAGCAACAATCACCGCAGATACACCACTGCTGTTCACAGAGTTCAAATCCGCTCCCTCTTTGTGAAGTTTTTTTATGGTCTCCAGATCTCCATTCCTGGCTGCTAATAGTATATCCGTTGAATCCATCTCTTAATCCTGATTTATTTGCGAGATAATAAAAAACGGAATCCCTAAGTCAAACTACTAAATGATTAAATATTAGCTAAGGCTTCCCTCAAGGGTATTCCCTTTCAGAAATTGTGGAACAGCCATTCTTTTCTTTCCGGGTAACTGGATTTCGAGAAGTTCAACAGTTCCATCTGAACAACCCACTAATAGCTGGCCATTTTTTACGATGATTTCTCCCGGATCAATATTGGCGTATGGTCCTGGCTTCGCTTTGTAGATATTCATTTTCTCTCCATTCAGAAGTGCCCAGGCAGTAGGAAATGGACTCAACCCGCGAACGTGATTGTGAATCTCGTCGGTGGTCTTGTGAAAGTTCGTGTGACTATGCTCCTTGAATAGTTTTGGCGCCGGAGTTGCTTGCGAATCGTCCTGGCTTTTCAGGGAATACTCTCCGGATTCAATTAAATTGACCGCATCGACTAAAGACTCGCTCCCCAGTTCCATTAACCGGTTGTACACAGATCCTGTGTTTTCTTCCCATCCTATTTCGGTTTCCTTTTGCAGTATGATGTTGCCCGTATCCACTTTCTCATCAAGGAAGAAGATGGTACACCCGGTTTTTTCCTCTCCGTTTATAATGGCCCAATGGATTGGTGCGGCTCCCCGGTATTTTGGCAGCAGAGAAGCGTGTAAATTCACAGATCCGATCTTAGGAATTTCCAGAACAGTTTTTGGGAGCACCCGGAAAGCGACTACCACAAAAAGATCCGCATTTAGTGCCCTGAGTTGATCTTCAAAATCTCTCGATTTCAGGTCTTCTACTTCAATTACAGGTAAGCCAAGTTCTACAGCTTTTGATTTTACGGATGTGGGAGAAGTTGCGGAGCCCCTTCCCCTTCGCTTATCGATATTTGTAACAACAGCCGAAACATTGTGATTCGAGCTGTGTAGTTTCTCCAGACTCGGGATAGCAAAATCCGGAGAGCCCATAAAAACAATATTCATACGCTGATTTATTCTTTCGGTTTGACCGGGTAGCTGGTTTCCCTTTCCCCGCTATCGATTTCTTTCAGATCAGATTTAAGCATCCGCTTTCTGAATGCACTTAAATAATCGATAAAAAGAACCCCCTGCAAATGATCATACTCGTGCTGAATGACCCGGGAAACCCATCCTGAAAACTCTTCCTGCCGTTCATTAAAATTCTGATCCAAATATTTAATTACAATCGTATCGGGCCGGGTCACCTTGTCCGTAACCTGGGGAATGCTTAAGCATCCTTCATCCATCGAAACGTCTTCCCCTTTTTTCTCTATAATCTCCGGGTTTAAAAAAGCCAAAGGTCCAAGTGCGGGATCGCCCTCGTCAATCATGGCGTCTGCGTCCATCACAAAAATACTTTTTGAAACGCCTATCTGCGGTGCAGCAAGTCCTACACCATCTGAATTGTACATAGTCTCGAACATGTTGCTAATCAACTCTTTAATCTCGTCGGTTAGCCCGGCAACGGGTTCGGTTTTTTGGCGAAGAATAGGGTCGTTGTAGGTAACGATCGGTAAAATAGACATTACAACGTATGTATTATCAAGAATTCGTTTCTAAATATCTCTCTAAGATAAGGGCTGCGGCAATTCTATCCACGCGTTCTTTTTCACGTCTTTTCTTTTTTGGCACCCCTGCTTTTACCATCACATCCATAGCCTGGGTGGATGTATGGCGTTCATCAACTTTTATGATCCCAATTTCGGGAAAGGTTTTGTGCAGCTTGTTTATGAATTGCTGAACACGTTCGGTGGCTTTGCCTTCATCGCCAGCAGAAGTTAATGGCCAGCCTACAATAAAAGTATCGACAGGCGCTTGTTCAGTGATTTTTTTTAGCTGGTGGAGGGTTTCTTCAGGAGAGAACGTTCCGACAGGAGAAGCGAACGTTTTTAATAAATCAGTCTGGGCGATACCAATGCGTTTAGTACCCACATCAATACCGACCAGACGTGAATATTTTTGCAAGATAAGATTAGTTTTCCAACGGCTGGCGTAGGAAAGTTTTGAGTAATTTACTTGGTTTGAAATGAGTTTTACGGTGTGCTGGAACGTAAATTACTTCATTAGTTTTTGGGTTTCTAGCCTTAGGTTTGGCTTTTGTTTCCTTTACTTCAAAAACCCCAAAATCACGAATCTCGATTCTACATTCGGTATTAGCCGACATCATGATTTCACGTACTGCGACAATCACAGAGTCTACCCAAGGTTCTACTTTTATCATTGGCTCACCATTCGCTTCGGCAACCCGACGAACGATGTCGCGTTTGGTATATGTCATCATACTTCTAGTCTATTAAATGTTATGTGCTTATTTGCACGTTTTTTGTCCTTCCGTTAATTCGCTTCTAGTTTTTATCTTAAGCTGTATATGAATATGTAGCGAATCATATATTCTCTAAATATACTTAGCGCTTAAATCTATTCCAAAATGGATATAGGAAAATTATTCATACCTAAGTACTGTTTTTACACCTTCTACGCGCCCTAATCGCTTCATAATTTTATCCAGGTGAGACAGTCCATCAACGTACAGCGTAATGATTCCTTCGAACATTCCCTCATCACTGGACACGTTAATACTTTTCATATTGGTCGATAACGACTTTGAAAGAACGTCCGTGATATCGTTGATCATCCCCACACGATCCTCACCTATTACTTTTACAGCTCCTAAGAATTTATTTTCTATATTTTTAGCCCATTGAACATCAACAATTCTGTTACCTTCGGTTTTTAATAAATGCTGGGCATTATTGCACATCGTTCGGTGGATTTTCACGTCCCCATTCCTGCTTATGAACCCAATCACATTATCCCCGGGAATTGGGTTACAGCAATTAGCGTACGAATACTTCACATTGCTGATTTCACCGTCTAAAATGAGTGCATCGCCAGCAGCGAGATTCCGGGCAGTACTGATGTAGTGCTCCTGAATTTGTTGCTCTGTTTTTGAGGTAGTCTCAGAAGGTTCATCGTCGATCCTTCCCGTACTCTTGTACTTCTTAACCTCCTTGTAAACCGTATTTGGATCCAGCGATCCGGTTCCCAATTCGTAAAACATCGTTTGCGTGGAATCATACTTGAATCGCTTGGCGATTTTGGTTAATTCCTGATCAGAGATTTCCACCTTCCCCCGATCTATTCGTTTCTGCCAAATCTCACGCCCCTTATCAGCAACAATACGCTGCTTTTGCTTGATAAATTGCCGGATGCGTGATTTCGCCTTGTGGGTAACCACGTCATCAATCCAATCGGGGTTCAGGTTTACCCGGTTTCCTGTGATGATTTCTACCTGGTCCCCGTTCCTGAGTTTTTGCCGTAGGGGGGCCATCTTACCGTTCACTTTTGCAGCCATCGCCCGTTCCCCGATTTCGCTGTGAATCTCGAATGCAAAATCGATAGGAGTCGCATTGTTAGGAAGTGTTCTTAATTCCCCTTTTGGAGTAAATACATAGATCTCATCCTGGTACAGATTCAGCTGAAAATCCTTTACAAAATCCATAGTGGAATCCGGGCGGGGATTGTCCAGTACATCACGTACCCACGACACGATTCGATCGAGTGGTTCTGATCCGGCCTGTTCCCCTTCCTTATACTTCCAGTGTGCAGCAAGCCCCTTTTCGGCGATGTTATCCATGCGCCGGGTGCGGATTTGCACCTCTACTTTCTTCCCGCGGTTGGTAATCACCGTTGTATGCAGCGATTGGTACCCATTTGCTTTAGGTACGGAAATAAAATCCCTAAAGCGTTCCGGAATGGGGGTATACCAGTCGGTAATAATCGAGTACACCCTCCAGCAGTCTTCCTTGGTGTGCGGATCCTCTAATATGATGCGAATCGCAAAGAGATCATAAATCTCTTCAAAAGGCTTTTGCTGCCGTTGCATTTTCCTGTAAATGGAATAGATATGCTTGGGACGGCCTTTTATTTCGAAGGTGAAATTCTGTTTGATGAGCTGCCGCCCAATCGGCATCATAAACTCATCAATAAAACTCTCGCGGGCATCTTTCTTTTCCCTGAGCTTCCGGGCAATGAACTTGAAAGACGTCGGGTCAATCGCCTTAAAACATAAATCTTCCAGCTCATTTTTTATGTTGAACAGTCCAAACCGGTGCGCGAGCGGCGCATATAAATCCATGGTTTCGGCAGCAATCTGAATTTGTTTTTCCCTCTTAAGATGCTGGATGGTACGCATATTATGAAGGCGATCTGCGAATTTAATCAGGATCACCCGAATATCTTCCGCCATCGAAAGTAACAGTTTCATGAACGCTTCAGCCTGCTTGCTATCCCGGCTTTTAAAGACCCCTGCGATTTTGGTTACCCCGTCTATAATCACCGCAACTTCGTTTCCAAACCAGTGGCGAATATCATCCAGGGTAACGTCGGTATCCTCCACGGTATCATGCAAAAGTGCCGAAATAACAGAGATATCATCGATATTGATCTCCTGGGCAACAATCTTTGCCACTTCTACCGGGTGATAATAATAGGGTTCTCCCGAAGCTCGCTTCAGTCCGTCATGAGAAAGGTAGCATAAGGTAAACGCACGGCTGATGGCCTCTTCATCGAGGGTATCCATATTCTCGCGGCAGATTTTCAGCAACTGCTTCAAATCCTGACTTTGAGCCTTCTCCAACTCGTATTCCTCGAGATTATATTTTTCTATGACTGATACTTTATCCATCAATTTCAGATGAACCTGAACCTTATGTACCTAGAACGTATTAAACAAGCCTTTTATCGTACTTTTTGAAAACTAATTATTCCAGGCAAAAAGAAAACCCTGCAACAGGTCTGCTACAGGGTTTTCATACGCTTGATTAATCTTGTATCGGTGGGGCACCAACCATTTCTAACCGCCGCTCAAATTGAGCAAATCGATTCGCGATAGTGTCCAGATCGCCTTCCATAGCTGCAAATTCATTACGTCCAATTTCTATCATCTGCTGATGCATTTCTGTTGGACCATATAAACTGGTGGCCATAGCTCGCATTCCTATAAACATTCGATCGCTTGGTGTAGGCGGATTTTTAACTCCTACTTCACCTTTTGCCTCGCTACCATCTAGCTTTTCTTTCAGATTGAGAAGATCCATATGAGTGTCATGCAAGCTTTTTTCCAGCTCCGAGTCAACCTGGTCTGCCCGCGATAATGCCGTCTGCATAGCTTTAATCATGTCGATATGCTTATCCACAGAGTTATCGAACGTGGTTAAGTCTTGTTGAAATGCAATTACGTCATTTTGAAATGCAGCCATTTCATCAAAGTCTGCTCCCTCAAGAGTGCCTTCCCGCAAAGGAACAACATCAAAACTCATTGGTTCGCCAAAGTCTGTGACTTCACCATCTACCACTTTTGAAAGCGTTGCAGTATATGTTCCAGGCATTGCAAAGAAACCTCCGCCAAAGAATCCACCTCCACCAGATCTTTGTCCGGGTTCAATCACGTTTTTTGAAGTAAGTCTCAAATTCCAATTCACACGGTTCATGCCTTTTCTTGCACTTCCTTTTATTCTTTGAATAACGTTTCCATCGGTGTCTTTGATAGTAATCCTGATGGATGGTGCTACTTCTCGCATTTCCTCTTCAAGCGCGTCCCAACCCGGGAAGGGAATATTTTCATCTTCACCTAATGCTTTTTCTGCTTTTGTTCTTGCCGCTTTTCTCGATTCAAGACCATCTTTTAAGTAATAGGTAAACATGGCTCCGAAATCCGGGTTATCAGCCGTATAGAAAGAAGCGCCTGGTTGGAGTTGAATACTTCTTGGTTGATACCAAAATGCATCTCTGGCTGAAAGTAAAGCAGCTTCCTGGTTCAGGGTTTCTTCGTTCACCTTTCTCAATGGAGAAATATCATCCAACACGAAGAATCCACGACCAAATGAAGCAGCAACTATATCATCATGATCTTTTTGCATAACAATGTCACGGAAAGAAATGGTAGGTACACCCCCTGTTAGCTCTACCCATTCTTCTCCGCTATCGACTGTAAAAAAGATTCCAAACTCAGTAGCGGTGAATAAAAGATTGGGATTAACGTGATCCTGAATTACTCTCCAAACAAGGTGTTTATCAGGTAGATTTCCAGCTATGGAACTCCAGGACCGACCACGATTGGTGCTTTTTATCAGATAGGGAGTAAAGTCTCCATACTTATGATTATCCAAAGCAGCATATACAGTATTTGGGTCATGTAAATCAGCATAAAGATCATTTACGAACGCTGTTGCCGGGATACCGCGTATGTCTCCCACATCCACTCTTCTCCAGTTTTCGCCGCCATCTTCTGTGATTTGGATAATTCCATCATCGGTTCCGGCGTAAATCAACCCTTCAACAAGTGGAGACTCACCCAACGAAGTAATGGTGTTGTATTCAGACATCGCAAATAAATCCCAGGGATTATCCCAGCTTTGATTGCGACCCATTATCGGCAAATTAATTCGACCCTGATCTTTCGTTAAATCGCCGGAAATCGGAGTCCAGCTATCGCCGCGATTATCAGACCGCCATACTCTTTGAGAGGCAAAATATAAACGGGTTGGACTATGCGGGCTTACTTCGATGGGTGCATCCCAATTAAATCGCTCATAATCTTCTCCTTCCAGGGCTTGAGGTTGTATGAACGTTCGCTCACCACTCACACGATCAATTCGATGCATTCCGCCCTGCTGAGTATTCCCATATACAATGTTTGGATTGCCTGGCTCTGTGGCTACATCATGACCATCCGCAAAAAGGATATGCTTCCAATCAGAATTTCGAATTCCATGTACTAAATCCGTTCTTGACGGGCCTTCATGAGTACCGTTATCCTGAGTTCCCCCGTAAATATTGTAGAACGGTTTTTCATCGTCTACCGCCACTTTATAATATTGTACGAGTGGTAAGTTGTGAATCCAGCGCCAGTTCGCTGCGTGATCGAAAGACTCATACAGACCACCATCGGAACCTATCATCAGATAATCCGGGTCGTCCATGCGGAAAGCCATCGCATGATCATCAACATGTTTATTCGCCATTGGAAGACTGCTGTAGGTCTTTCCGTGATCATAGGAAACGATGGTTCTTACATTCATCAGGTAAATGGTTCCAAAATGATGCGGTGATGCATACAACTCCTGATAGTAATGGGGTCCCGTTCCACCAGCTACAGCGTCTGACATTTTCTTCCAGCTTTCCCCCTTATCATCAGACATGAAAATTCCACCGGTTCTTCTATTCAACTCAATCGCAGCATACACGTAATCCGGATTTTGAGGGGAAATTGCCAAACCAATTTTTCCAAGGTTCGATCCCGGAATGCCTCTTTTTAGTTGTTTCCAGGTTTCCCCTCCATCGGTTGATTTGTGAATTCCGGAGCCTGGGCCACCTCCCATATAGGCAGCAACGGTTCTGTGGCGTTGCCAGGTTGCTGCGTACATCACATCTGCATTTCGCGGATCAATGACTATATCGGTTACCCCAACCCATTCATCATCTCCAAGGGTTTTACTCCAGTTCTTTCCTCCATCGGTTGACTTATATAATCCTCGTTCTCCACCGCTACTCCAAAGAGGTCCCTGTGCAGCAACCCAAACAACATCTGAGTTTTCTGGATGCACCACAATTTTTGAAATACGCTCTGATGCTGTGAGCCCCATGTTTGTCCAGCTACTTCCACCATCTTCACTCTTGTAGACTCCATCACCAAACCCAACATGGCGACCACCTACATTCTCACCGGTTCCAACCCATACGATATGTGGATTTGACGGATCGATGGTGACACTACCAATTGAATAGACGGATTGTTTATCAAATATCGGCGTCCATGTTACCCCGGCATTTACCGTTTTCCATACGCCACCAGAGCCGACGGCAACATACCATACATTATCGTCGTGTGGGTGGATAGCGATATCCGAGATTCGACCGGAAGCAAATCCGGTACTTACATTTCTAAGTTCTAAAGCACTGTAGTTCGTTGAAGAGACAATGGATTTATCTTGTGCAACGCTCAATGTATAAAATGCACAAAATGCCACCATGAGCCCCATAAATCTGAGTTTTCGCATAGTGTATATACTGATTTTTATGTTAGTTATAATCCCAATTTCTTTGTCCGCCAGAACTTAGGCGAATTCTATTGAGATGCAACCAATGCACCTTTTTTTACACTCTGTTAAATGGTGAAGAAACTCAAAAAGGTGGTTGTAGAAAAGGAGGGCTTACCCGTATATTTGTTGCTCTGAAAAATTCGCCGCAGTGGTGGAACCTGTCTGCCGGCAGCCTACCTGCGGTAGGCAAGGCAGGTTGGTAGACACTTGTTGCGAATTTGAAAATTTACCAGGCCGCAGTGGTGGAATTGGTAGACACGTTGGACTTAAAATCCAATGAGTATTACAATGCTCGTGCCGGTTCGAGTCCGGCCTGCGGTACAAGTCAGCACATACCTTATGTGCTGACTTTTTTTATGCCCATAAGTTCTTTTTGAATAGCCGGACGAGAAGTTTATCCCGATTTATCGGGTAGCTTAATCTGAGTTTCAGTTTTATTTTTTATGGGGGTATTCGGAAACTGGTAAAGCAACCGATAAGCGAATCCGAGAAAGCGAACTCATTAAGAAAATCAATGAGATTATGAGAAATCCGGCAGTTTAGTGGGATATAAGTTTCTAAGAGATTCACCAATTGAATCACGTGCAAAATTAAAACTCATAATTGCATCTGAGGATAAATCCTCAAATTCACTCTTATCTTCTGTTATTTTAAATGCAGTCAAGTAAGCTAATAAGCACGCATGAATTTTCTCTCTTAAATCTTTATCAAATATTCTGTCCTTAAGGATAGAAACAGAATTATTTAACTCGAGTAAATCTGAATAATATTTATCATATAAACTTTCTCTGTCTGATTTTAAATTACCATCATCATCATAAAAGTCATTAATAGTAACAAAAAGTTTGAGTGAGAAACTATGATGCTTTCTTAAAGCAGTTTGCAATTCAAGTAAAGTTTCCCTTTGAAAAATAATGTTATCCATTAATTCTTTTCTCTCTAATTCTTCAATTCTTGCTTTAGACTTTTCCCTGTTGTTTAGATACGTTGTTCCAATACTCGCTAATGCACCTACCAATGTTCCTATGAATCCCCAAAGCGCTGCATCCATTATTCCAACTCCTTAAAAGTATTGCGGAAAATAACGCCAATTCTTTGATTTAGTTCAGCGCTAGTTTGTGTTCTTAAATCCCAATCCTTTTTCAATCTATCAACAGAATTATCAACATTTTGTATATCTGCAGATATTGAAAGATACTTTTGCAATAATCTTCTGATTTCATCGTCTAAAATCCTTCCTTTAATATGATATAAATCTACTCTACATCTAAGCATTTCATTGCCCTTCTCCATAAAACTGTCTGGCAATAAATAGTTTTCAGTAGTTTTAAATTTAATGAATTGTCGATAGTTCTCCAGTTGGAGATCATTATGGAGTTTTAGCTTATCATTTAGATCATTCAATGTGGATCGAATAAAACTATCGCGGGTATTCTTTTCATTAGCTAGTCGTTCTTCCTTAGCCATTTTAAAATTCTGTTTATGAGTGAAATAGGTCGTGCCAAAGCTAGCTAACGCACCAACTATTGCCCCACCTAACGCCCCCAAAAAGCCTATCCAAACCGGATCCATACCACTCTCCTTTTCCTGGTTAGTAATCTACCCCTAACATACTAAAAACCAGAGATTCAATACATATCTGGTTTCCTTTGTTCAATTTGAGTGCGGATTAACCTGGTTCTGTAGCTCCGCTGCGGGGCGCTATTTCCTGATCCAACCTGGTATACCTGTCCACGATGGATTGGAAGCTACTTCCGGAAGTGGAGGAGCAGTTTTTGTTTATGAGATAGCTAACTATTAGATCGATTTTTTTCAACTCTACTCAATACCTCAGATGGAGATACTCCTAATGCGCTACACAGGTTAAATATCATGACCAAAGATGGAGAATTAATTCCTCGTTCAATTAATGATACGTAAGAGCGATCTATCCCGCTAAGAGCGGCCAATTCTTCCTGAGAAATATTCTTTTCCAGCCGTACTTCTCTGATTACTTCACCAAATGCTTTTTTGATCTGCTCACTTTCTTCCATAGAAAGAAAAGAACAGGGTTTGGATATTTATGCTCCACGGAATATATTCCGAATTATATTATAAAAAGTCCTGAGAGTTATGAAGATGAAAAAAATACCTGGAACCTCTACCTACGAGGAGGCACTGAATACTTATTCAGTAGCTTTTGGCTATTGGAATTCAGCGAATTCTTCCATTAAAGTAGCCAAGCGAATCTTAAGGGCTTTGGAGAGTCGAACTATAGTTGACAAGGAAGGTTGTTTTAGCCCCCGTTCTAAATCGGATATATATGTTCTGTTAAATTCCCCCTCCTCTGCCAATTCAGCTTGAGACATGTTTTTCTCCAAACGAAGTCTTTCGATTGTCTTACCAAAAGCCTGTTGCAGTTTCTTTTTTTCTCCAGTTGTCATAGGAGAATATTCTGGACAACCTCACAAAATTACGACATGCTACAGCATACATTATATTATATATTTACTATATTGATCCAAATCATAGTATAAAAAGTCTTGAGAGTTATGAAGTCACTAAACCCTTATTCCCTTATCCTGTTAGCCTGCATTTGGCTATGGAGCGGTGCTTCTGCCTATGCCACCGCCCAAATAGAAAATTACCCAAGCCCAGGCCGGCCACTTTAGGGCAGCTTCCAAATATCGGGTCAGGGCTTCCCGCCGCTCCTTCTCCTTTCGGGCAAAGCCACACTCCATCCCGTGATCCTTTAGCCGTATGGCGGGCGGATCAACAGGCCCAACGCATCGCGTATTTTGAACAACTAAACAAGGAACTGGCCAGACTGGGCGCCCTCTACGACTTTCCTTCCAGGCTTGGGCACCAGGAAGGCACCACGGCCTACCTGCAGGCCTTTGACGAACTGAAAGCGATGCTGGATGGAAAACATACCCCCGATCTGAAGCGAGCGGTGTTCCTGGTTGAAAATGCTTACTTCAACAACCAGGGCAGCTACCATGACTTCAAACAGCAGGTAGAGGATTTTGCAGACCTAACCAGGAGGTACATACAGCAACAAGGCTGGGACATCAACAATCCCATGACCCCGCTGGTAGCCCTCCACAAGATGTTTGCTGATACCGTAATGATTAAAGGACAGGGCACGGAAGATTACCTGGTCCACTATCCCATTACTTACGATGCCGAGGATTACCGGGGGACGGAAGATCTGACCAAACTCTTTGTTTCCAAAGTACTGGCCACGGGAACCGGGCAATGTTACTCCATGCCTCAGCTCTTTTTGATGGTAGCGGAAGAATTAGGCGGGAAAGCCTGGCTGAGCTATGCCCCTCAACACGCGTTTGTCAAATTCAAAGACCGCAATAACAACTGGCACAATCTCGAACTCACCAACGGAAACCTGGCCAGTGAAAGCTGGTTGATGGCCTCCGGCTACGTGAATGCCGAAACCATCCAAAGCGGGATGTACATGGACACGCTGAGCCTTAAAGAAACCATTGCAAGTAAACTGGTGGATTTAGCCTATGGCTATGGATACAAATACGGGTACGATCCCGTCATGAAACAGATGCTGGAGAAAGCGCTGGACATTCACCCGGTGAACCCTAGCGGAATCATGCTGATGTCTAATTACTACACGGCGCAGGTAGACTACATCTATGCGCGCATGGACCGGAACGACCAGGCCTTTACCCGGGATGTACGGGCGATGGAAGTGCTACAAAAGAGAAACCAATGGTACCGGCGCCTTGACCAGCTGGGCTACCAGGACATGCCGCCGGAAGCCTATGAGGCCTGGCTGCAGTCTCTGGATGACTACCGGGCCGAACAAGAGCACCGTAAACACCTACTAACCATAGAACGCACCCTGGATAAAAACGAACCATGAAACACCTGCTTTTTTCCTTGTTATGCCTGGCCTTCCTGCTGGGAAGTACCCGGGCACACGCACAAAACCCGTATAAAGAATTCGGTATAGAGATAGAGCCCCTTACGCTAAGCAAGGGCACCTACAACGAGTTTTTCACCAACGACAGCCTGGTTCGTATTGGCTCGGTAATCCTGGATACCCGCAATAACCGGATTGCCCGTTTTGTGGTGGTAGATACCGCCTACTCCGAAGCCACCCTGGAACCCGAACTAACGGTGCGATTCTTACAACCTGATCCTTATGCTGCTTATTATCCGGATTTGAGTCCTTATTCTTATGCGGCAAATAACCCGTTATTTTATACAGACCCTACAGGAAAATATATAGTCATACACTATTACGATGACGATAATGGTGATCAAACATTCATATTTGATGGAACAAACGGAAGTGAAGCTCCTGATAATGCGTTTGTTCAAGCATTTATGGCAGCATATAATTATGCGACAAGTAATGGAGAGGGAACTGCTTTATTGGAAGCGGCAACAAATAGTGATTTATCAATTAATTTAGGTGCAGCAGTTGGTGATAGTTATGCGAAAGGAGATTGGGTGTTTTGGAATCCAACACAAGGTATTACGGATGGTGGAAATGCACCGGTTATCTCTCCTGCTATCATGCTTGAGCACGAGATGGATCATAGCGTTGATAGAATGCTAAACCCGGATTCACATGCACAAAATCAAGCGGATAAATCAAGCATGCCTCATGCTAGAAACATGGAGGAACAGCGGGTAATGGAAGGTACAGAACAAAGAACTGCAAGATCAGTAGGTGAAATTGGAGCGGGTCAAAGAACTAGAGCCAACTATTTTTCAGCTCATCCCGTTATGACTACAGGCTCAACATCCACAATAATTGATAGAAGAGCTTCATATATGTATTGGAAAAACCGATATAATCAGCGAAAACGCCAGGGACTTTCAACGGCCTGGGAAGAAGCGAATATGAAAAGATATAAAAACTAGTATGAAGAATTATTTTCTTATATCTCTGTTTTTGTTAGGGTGTACCACTTCGAAAATAGACTCCGTTAAAGTTTATTACTCAAATGAAGATTTCACTTCCATTACAGCTGTTAGATGTGGGGATCTTTCCTACATAGCTGGAGAATGGATGGACTCTTTGATTATTTCGGATGATTCTTTTTTTAAAGAATTGGATTCTGAATTATCAAAACTTACCCTGGTTGATGATTCTGTCAGACAACTAATGCCCAGACTTGATACCCGTGTTGAAGCATATATTTACTATAAAGAATCTAAGAGAAAACTCCTCTGTCTGGACCAAGCCGGGGATATTGTTTTTGATGATAAAACATGGGAAGAATCAAGGTCATTAATTGATTTGATATACTCGAACATTGAGTAATGAAAACGGTATGTCTGTCTATTCTTCTCTTCTTTAGTAGCTCTTCCAGCTTCGCATTTCAACACTTTGACGATACACCTTATCAAATTGCTTTTTCCGAGATCTCCAAAATGATTGATGGCAAAGTAACCTACAGTTTTAAAGATGCGGTCTTTTTAACCGAAACTGCCTGGTTTGATGGAATGCTGGATTACAACCAGTACCTGTCTGATATAGAACACTATAAAGAGTTAAGCATTTTTGTCAGAGAATCGGATAAGCTTGAATATGTTGAATCCGATGTAGAAGATATAAGAACCCACGCATCTATTTTTAGAGTGATGACGGACTCTATCCAGCTAAGTGTTGCAAATAATGTATTGTTAAACGTTCCTTTTCAATATGATTTTACAGATGTATTTGGGAGAGAGGATTGGTCGAACATGTTCGTTACAAAGTTGTTTTTATTCAATTCTGGAAACTGTCATTCTCTTCCTTATTTATATAAAATCCTGGCCGAAGAGCTGGGCGTTACTGCCCATTTAGCCTTAGCACCGAATCACATTTATATCAAGAATTACAGCCAACAAACCGGCTGGTATAATACCGAGCTCACCAGTGCCAGTTTTCCGATTGATGCCTGGCTGATGGCTTCCGGCTATATCCATTTGGATGCTATTCGGAATGGGGTATACATGGATACGCTCAGCCAGAAAGAAAGCCTCGCGCTTACCTTGTTAGACCTGGCCCAGGGCTACGAGCGCAAGTTCGGGATACAAGACGGGGAGTTCATCCTGAGAGCCGCCAACAAAGCCCTGGAAGTGAACCCCGATTTCATGAATGCCCTGCTGCTCAAAGCCGAAACCCAGAAGAAACTCTTCGAAGACAAAATGCTTCTAGATGGTTTCGATGATCCGAATGTACTCATACAGCAGGACGAAGAAGCTCACGCCCTCTTCCTGGAAATGCAAAGCATCTATGTCCGCATTCATGAGCTAGGCTACCGCCAAATGCCTGAAGAAATGTATTTGGATTGGCTGGCTTTGCTGGAAAGTGAACGAGAGAAGTATCGCAATAAAAATATCCCGATTGCTGAATAATCCCAGGATTAATTCCCCATTAGAAGGCCGCCCAAAAAAGCTCTCTAGATAACTTTAAAAAAACGTCTAGACGTTTTGAAATTTTCCTCCTTACGTTTTTCTAAAAACCTCAGGAGGGAATTTATAAGTCATCTTATTGAATATTATCAAAGCCTAAATGATCTCGATCAGGCTAAGTTAGACCTACTGAATTTGCATGTTGCTTACTATTTGAAATAATTTATCTTACTATTAAATCAGGAAAGAAAGTAATTCAAAAATGGCCAGTACATTTGAGGGGATAGATAAATTTCTTTCAGAAAAGGGACTCTCCTTACCAGATTTGGAGGTTTTAAAACCTGATGCTAATCTATATAAAACCCTAGCATATCAGCCAAAAGGAATTGCAATAGCTGAGAATAATGATGGAAAGATTTTTATTGGTAATTCAAAAGATGGTCATGAAAGTTCTTTAAAACTTGAAGCTTTTTTTGATTTGGCTGTTGAAAAGAATGTTCATCTTGCTTTGACTCCAGAATACTCGTGTCCATGGGTGGTACTGAAAAGGATAATTGCAGACGGAAAAGCACCAACCAATGATGCTTTATGGATAATAGGTTGTGAGTCAATACTGCCTTCAGAACTGAAAAAATTTATAAATGACACTGAGTCTAATGACATAAAAATCATATGTGAAGAAGACTTATTAGAAAATGACGATACAGGTTTTTTTGATCCGATTTGTTATATGTTTAATGCAGAAGACAGTAATGGAAACAAAAAGCTTGTAATTACAATCCAGTTCAAAACCCATGTAATGGGGAATAATTTTCAGTTAGAGGGAGACAATTTAATAAGGGGAAAGCGTAGATATATAATCCGCAACAGTAATAGCTCAATATATTTAGTAACCCTTATCTGTTCGGGCTGTTTTGATTTTGATACTGATCAAGACGTTCTAAACTTTAACAATCAGCCGTATCTAATTTTTCACCCTCAGCTTAACTTAGAACCTCGGAATATAAATTTTCGAAAGTACAGATCGGATATTTATAGTCAATATATCGATCCAAAGAAAGAGATCATATGTTTAAATTGGGCTCAAGGCTCCAAAATCCTTGATCGGGAAATTGTTTTAAGTTGTTCATCTATTTTTGTTAAATCTGAAGCTACTACCAACAAAGTAGATCTAAACCGCATTATTGAAAATGACACTCTGGGGCTTTACTATCATTATCTAGTTTCTAGGGCAGGTTTGTTTAGTTTCTATCCCGGAGAAGCAGTTTTTTATTTTGAAAGCTATAAGGCTTCAATAAACCAGGCTCCTCCTCAGTTTCAAAAAGCAAACCGGGGTCCAAAAATGAAGGGTATATATAAGTGGAGAGATCCAAAGTGGGAGACTAACCCAGAAGTTAAAAATGAATATTTAGAAGAATATCTAAAAGAAGAATTTGGGAGTGGTATTAATAATTATTTCCCTAATAATGTATCCTTACTGAATAGAGAACGATTATTAGCTTTGTCAACAGGGGAAATCATAGATAAGGAGTGGACTCATCCAACTAAGAATGAGCTTTTCAAAGTAAATGAAGATGAATTTTATTCTAGAATTGCTCTTTTCGAGGATCCTAAAACCGAACAAAAAAAGAAGAATCTTGTTGCGAAATATGATGCGCTTATTAATGCATATCTAAAAAACCCCGAAATTTTTCCTGACGATAGTCAATTAATAGACTTAAAAGAGGGTTGTAGTATACATTATGACAATGAAAATTTGGAGACAAATGTTATAAGCAAAGATGGGATACCGGCTTGTGTAGTATATGTAGGAGAGGTAGATAGTGCTAAGGCTAAAGCACTAAAAGGCCTTTTAGTTGATAACTTGAGCAGAAAAGGAAGTCAAATACAAAAAAGAGTACTGATACTACGCAGAAATAGAGAGGATGTGGAACCCATATATAGTACAGATGCACCTGCTGTAAGTGAGAATTCTGAAAAATCCGAAGTGTCATTTAAGAAGACTCATGATTGATCCCAGGCAAATAAAAGCTACACTTGACAACTATTATGGCTCGGTCGTAAAGGTTGAAGGGTTGGAAAATGTTTTCAGGTGTGAAAGAAAATTTAAAGATCAGCCTTACCAATACTTTTATTTCGATTGCTCTGGAGATGTAGAGAGCAAGGATATAAGTGATTTTTCTAGGCACCTACTGCAAAAAAATTATTACAGTAATCCTGGATACCTGCAATGGAATTTCTATCTAGCCTTTCTTATTGATAAGAAAGTTAGTTCAGAGACGAAAAGAAAAGTTGAGCACAACGAAGATTTTGCCAGGAAGTTTTTAATTGAGGTTGACAATCTAAACAAATGGCTTGATAGAGTTTACAATGTAAATCGGCCCAAAAGTACAAGTCTTCAAAGAAACCTTGGAAACATCTGGAGAGAGCAATTTCACTTAAAGAAATTAGATTGTATTTATTCCGAAGAAATAAATGAAGCTGATGCTATTGACGGGATAATCAAGGGAAACAATTTGAGAGATAGTGATACTACTCCTCAAAAAAGCGCTATAGATAAATCCAAAATAGAACTTGAGAAAATAACTGAACTAGATGCTAAAAATTTTAGGGAGCATCTAAATTTCGACTCTATCTTTTCATTTTCCGACGTTAATTTGGTTCGTGGTGTAAATGGAATGGGAAAAACTTCTTTATTAGAGGCGATTGAATATTTTGCTACAGGAGCTAATTTTAGAGAAACAAAAAAAAGCCTAGAAGTTGAGGGGTCAAAAAATGTCAGGGCATTGCTAGAAGGTAGACAGGAGTTTGTTCCTACAGAAACTTCACATTCTATTCTTCGGGAAAGGGATAAGGTTTGGTATAATAGTGTAGCAAATATAAGAGGGAACCAATTATATAAGAGCTTCAATAGATTCAATTTTTTTAACACAGACGCTGCTTTTAGACTTTCTTATGAGGCTGATTCAATTAAGTCTGTAGAACAGGCATTGAGAGAGCTTGCATTGGGAGAAGATGTCAATTATCTAAATAGAGAAATTGAAAGATATCAAAGAAAATTAGAGGCTAAGAAAAAAGAAAGAACGAATAAAAGGGATACCCATGAAGAGGAACTAATTAATGTACAAGGTAATATTAAGGACTTAAAAGGATTTAAGGGTGCCTCAGATAAGCTTTTTTCCGAATTAAACAATGAATTAAAAAGGTGCAGATGGACTTATGAAATTCCTTCAAAAGAGGAAGCAGATTTAGAAAAGTTGTATGTAGAAGTGATTAGGATAAAATCATTCTTTGAATCTCTTCTTGAAGATTTAGAATGGGCGAGTGAATTTACGATAAATGGTTTAGTTACAGAGAAAAAAGACCTGGATAAAATTCTCGAATTGATGGAATCCACGCGTAGCTTTTCAAATGAAATAGATAATACTAAAACAAGTATAAGAAGAGTAAATGATGAACTGAATAAGCTAATTGAGCTTAAAGTATATTTTGATAATGACTTGTTAGATTTGATCGGTCTTGCTGAAAGAATATCAAGTCAACAATCAAAGATAAAAGTACTTGAAGAGCAGAATAGAAGGTTCATTAAAATAGACAAAACTAAATTTGATGAGATTTCTGAGAAAGTCACAACAAGGTTAGAAAGGTTATCCTCTCTAGTATCTAAGAGAAAAGCAGATCAAGGAAATCTAATAAGACAGATAAATGAATTGAGAGATGGAATCTCTGAATTAGAAACATTAAGTAGTTCAATTAAAGCTACTGGGTTAGATTATGTCAAGAACAGTGATACCAATATTTGTCCTCTATGTAATCATGTTCATGATAGCAATACTGAACTCTTAGAAAAGATCAAAAAGACGATTATCAATCTAAGTTCAAGTGAAGCCTTAACAAATCTTTTAACTCAAGAGAAAAACTTGGCAGAAGAAATAGGGAGAAATGAAAATGAAATAGACCGATTAATTGAATTAGATAATATCAGCTTTAAGGTACTATCTGATAAAGAAAACGAAATAGAGTTACCAGTATCGGAGTTGGTTTTACAATTAGGTAAAGAATTTGAGAAAATAAATGAAGAGAAAAACCACTTGCTTCAATTGTCCAAAGTAAAGGAGAAGGGAAGTAAGGAGGGTTTGTCGGAAGAAAATATAGTTAAATTAAAAAGCTTTTTTACAACGAACTTTGAATTAGCTTTTGAAGCAAAGGTTATTGATTCTCTAATTAAAAGATTTTCAAATGAGAAAAAAGAATTAGAAACTTCTTTGGAAGATATTGGCTCCAAAAAGAAGGAGAAAGATAAAGAGATTCAAAAAGTACTTAAAAATTATACCCTCAATTCAGATGATCAGGCTTCTATTAAAAATAGAAAAAGGCTGTTAGATCATTACCTATCCGAGGCAGACTCATTTAGAAAAGAAATTGAGTTTAGTGACTCTGAAAACCTTCTTAAAATAAGACAAAGGATTCTCAATATTGAAGAGAGTTTAGAAAAATTGCGAATCGAAATTGACCGAGAATCCAAAAACCATCTACAATTTAAAAAGTTTTCTCATCGAGCAGATACATTAGGGCCAATTATTAATAAATTAACTCTTGAAATAAATAGGATAGATACAGCATTAAGTGATATAGATGAAGTACTCAATGAAAATAGCGAAGACAAATTTCTAAGTGGTTTTTTTGATGAAAACTTAGAAACTATAACCAGAATTTTTCTGGCTATTCATAGTCCTAATGAATTTTCTGATATTAGATTTAGTGATGGAGCACTGCGGATAATAAGAAGTGATACAAATAAAGAAGCAGATATAAATTCTATTAGTACAGGGCAGAGGTCCGCTTTAGCACTTTCTATATTTCTTACTTTGAACAGTAAATTAAGTAATGAGCCTAAATTTATAATTCTAGATGATCCGATAGCATTTATAGATGACTTAAATGTTCTTTCTTTTCTTGACTATCTAAGAGAGATTGCAATAAGCGATGAAAATGGTAAACAAATATTTTTTGCTACTGCGAACGATGATCTAGCTTTCTTATTTAAGAAAAAGTTTGAAGCATTGGGGGATGGTTTTAAGGACATTGTCTTGGAGAGATAAAGTCAAAAATGTTAAACTTCTACTGCGAGTTCTATACTAGTACAAGCGTCTGCTTGTGCAATAAAGGAAAGAAAAATCGTAAAAACATCAGGAAGGAATTTTTGTTTCGTCCGTAGGTTTTTTGAATTTCCGGATGTATTACCTTTGATCTCGTTCATACACTCGCCTATGATCCGGTTTTTCGATCAGATTTTACTCGATGACACTCCGCTGTTTACCAGGCTGGAGCTTCGATCCCCGTTAACAGATCCGCTGGAACTCCCTTCGGATGCATGCTACCTTTACATCGAAAAGGGCACAGGAAATACCCTGTTTAATATTGGCCACATAACCAACGACACGGGTACAACCATTCTATCTACTTGTGGACTTACCATGGGGAATATGATTTCCGAACAAACCGAAGGGGAAATGCAGACCATTATTGTCCACCTGAATTCGGGGGTACTCAAAAGAGTGTTTGACAACGATAAACCCGCTTTATGGCAGGAGCTAGAGCGCCCCATAAACAAATTTGTGGTGCAGCAATCGGCTAATTTGTTGGTTCAGGCTTTCTTTAAAAGCATTGAGTCCTTTTTTGAAAACAAAGAAGCGCTAAGTCCATCCGTCCTGGAATTGAAACTGAAGGAGATCGTACTGCTTTTGCTTCAGTCTGATAATTCAGAGGATGTTCGTCAAATCATGAAAAGCCTGTTCTCTGAGAGGACATTTACCTTCAAGGAAACCGTTGACGCTCACCTGTTATCCGCAGTAAACATTGAGGCCCTTTCACAGCTTACCAATACCAGCCTTTCTACCTTCAAGCGAAGGTTTAAGGAGATTTACGATCAATCTCCGGCAAAATACATCCAGGAAAAACGACTGGATAAAGTTTCTGAAAAGCTTCGTACTTCTGACGATCAAATCAGTCACATTGGGTATGATCTCGGCTTCGAAAGCCCGGAACACCTTTCCCGGACATTTAAGAATAAATTCGGAATCACCCCTTCTGAGTATCGAATGAGCTTTTCCGTCAAGTAGTTGAGCTTCCGGATCAATAGATCCTTCATTTTGCTCCATAGTTTTGATGTGTAATTATCACAACACCCTTTTCTTATGGACAAAACAATCGACATACGCATCAAACTGGCCTTTCTTTGGCTCTTTGTGTTATTGAACGTCATTTTTCGGGATATCCATCAATTCACGATGAAGTCCCATCTCGAAATGCTGCTAACCGGGTATTACAATGGAATGGAAGTGACGGATACCATCATGTTTATCGGCGGTATGGTTCTGGAAATCCCGATTTCTATGGTCTTGTTTTCGGTTCTTCTGAAACGATCCATACTCCGACCTTTAACCTTTGTAGCATCTTTTATCACCCTGGCTTTGTTCCTGGTAGAACCACCTAGTGATCCGGATGACTGGTTTTTTAAAATTGTCGAGGTGGCAGGCTTGCTGACCATCGTACTGATTTCATGGAAATGGAAACCAACTGCAGGAGACCAATAATGAAAGCCTGGACCTATCAAAAATATGGAGCACCTGAAGTACTTACTATGGAAGAATTGCCTGCTCCAACTCCCGGAAGTCGCGAAATTGTAGTCGAAAGCCATGCCTTGTCTTTAAATCCAGCGGAATGGCATATTATGACGGGAAAATTACTCCCCGTTCGACTTTCATCCGGGGTATTTAAACCCAAACAAAACGTCCTTGGTGCCGATGTTTCGGGAATAATAGTTGCTGTTGGTGATTCCGTAAAAAAGTTCCAGGTAGGTGACCGGGTTTTTGGAAGAACCTATTCCGATGGATTAGCCCACTGTTCTGTTTTGCATGAATCCAATGCCGTGAGTATTCCATCAAATATTTCCTTTTTAAATGCCGCTGCCTCTCCGCTCGCAGCTTTGACTGCCCTTCAGGCGTTACAGCATAAAGCGAATGTTCAGTCGGGAGAGCGGGTGTTCATTCATGGAGCCTCGGGAGGAATCGGAACCTTTGCCATTCAATTGGCGAACTACCTGGGAGCACACGTAACGGCGGTATGCAGTACAAAGAATGTAGGACTTGTTAAATCATTGGGTGCATCGGAAGTCATCGATTACACTTCGAATGATTTGACGGTCATAAAAACCAAGTTTGATGTCATCCTCGACCTGGTAGGAAACCTTCGCTTTTCTGCAATTAACGATTTGCTCAGTGAAAATGGCCGGTCTGTGTATGTAGGGTTTAGCGGATTTGGAAAGCTCGCTCATTACATGATACGAGGAACCCTTAGCTCCAAAAGAACCGATAAATCATTCTTGTTTTTGGATACCAAAATCGATGAAACGGATCTTCGGCTGATTGGAAACCTGATTTCCATGGGGACTATAAAACCGGTAATCGATCGCATGTATGACTTTGATTCAGTACCGGAAGCTTTCACGTACCTGGGTACTCGCAGAGTGGCTGGTAAGCTGGTAGTTAATCTGAAGTCATAAACAATTAATCATATTCAATCGAATGAATATTAACGCCTGATTTCATAATCGAGATCAGGCTTTCTATATGTTCAACATCTTCCTAAGAGATAATGTATTAGATGCCCATTCGATATTTTTTCCTGAATTTCTTAGCTTCTTCCGCTCATTTACTCAGATATTCGGATATGTCTATATTACAATGTAAGCGCTTACATTTTCTAAGCTTAATATTCTCAATACTTCTCTTTAGTGGTTTTTTCGGAACCGTTTCAGCGCAGGTCGATTTTCGTGAAGAGTCAATCTATTTTTTGCTTACTGCTCGATTTTACGATGGAGATCCTTCCAATAATGTTCCAAATGAATGGTCATCCTATCACCCGGATCCAAACATAAATCCTGATATCACCGACCCAAACGATGTGACCTATCGTGGAGACTTTAAAGGAATCATAGATCAGCTGGATTACATTCAGGATCTGGGTTTTACAGCCATCTGGATTACACCTATCGTTCAGAATCGTAGTCCGCTAGATTATCATGGCTATCATGCCTGGGATTTCACCAAAGTGGATCCGAGACTGGAATCGGATGGGGTTACATTCCAAACGCTCATCGACTCTGTTCATGCACGTGGTATGAAGATTATCCTGGATATCGTAACCAATCATAGTGGACGATTTGGGATCAAAGGTCAGGCTGAACTAAAATACAATAGTGATCCGAATCAGCCCTGGGGTCAGGATGCTAATGGTGACACCCTAACGTCGAATCCAAATTGGGAGTATGATGGCATAACACCAAATCCCGACGACGGTAAAATCTGGAGTCGGGCAAATGTTGCAGAACTTCCTGCTCCATATAATGAAAACCTGGCGGCTTACAATTGGCCAAACTCAATTACCTACGTCGAAACATCTGATCCGGACTGGTTTCATCACTCTGGAAATGGCTTTGCACAGGGATTTGATGATGTTGAAAATCTCCAAAACAGAGCACTACATGAAGATACACCGGATTTAAACACCGGAAGTCAGGCTGTTCGGGATTACCTGATAAATGCCTACGGACAGTTTATTGAAATGGGCGTAGATGGATTCCGATGGGATACGATAAAGCACATGAGTCGGGAAGATGTGTTGTATTTACTGGATGAATTCAAAAAGATTAATCCCGATCTATTCATCTTTGGAGAGGTTGCTCAAAAGAGACATGAACTTCTGAGTGTCGAAGAAACAAATCCGCATTGGTACACATGGAGAGGCACCCCTAATCAATCAGAACCTTCTGGGTTAGCTATTATTGATTTCTTTGCGATGTCGACATTCCATCTCTTTGAAAAGGGCGAAGCAATGTCGGGAGTACAGGCTGCTGCCCGATATGATCATCTATATTCCGATCCATCAACCAATGTCACTTTCTTAGATAATCATGATTTTGGGCCAAATAATGACTGGAACCGTCGATTTGGAAATTCTCCCGAAAACCTGACCGCAGCTATGAACTTCATGTTCACCTGGCGCGGGATTCCTAGCTTTTATTATGGTACAGAAATTCAATTCATGCGAGGGGCCTATGCTGATATTCAGTATGGAGGACACCAACAATCCCTGGATATAACCGGTAGAGCTTATTACGGCGATAATGTTGAAACTGCGCATGAGCATCGGGTATATCAGCATATCAAAAAATTAAATGCAATGCGTCGTGCAATTCCCGCACTGCAAAAAGGTAACTGGCGCTGGGATGGCAATGGTGGCGGAAATGGTGTTGGCTATGTGAGAGAATACCAGGAAAGTTATGCAGTTGTAGGGCTTGCCAAAGACGGATCTGTAAATTTCAATTTTTCTGGATTGCAAAATGGTACGTATCGGGACGCAGTCACAGGTCATGAAGTAGAGGTAACGAATGGATCTCTGAATTTTACGGTAGCCCCAAGCTCAGCCGGTATTTATGTTTTAGACGGTCCTGGTTTAATTGGTGATTTAGGGGCAGGGTTTTTCCAAACGGATGCTAATGGAAGTCAAGGCAGCGGGGGCAATGGTGGAGGAAGTGGTGGCAACCAATCGTCTGCAAGTTTGAGTTTTGATCCGGCTTCTCCTGTTCCGGGTGAATCGGTTACTGTTATCTATGATGGGTTTCTTAATGACGAGAGCTCGGTGAATATGTATTGGGGATACGACAGCTGGAATGGCATTACAACGACAGCAATGTCAAAGAATGGCGAATTTTGGACAGTGACCGTTACCGTTCCATCGCAGGCTACCAGTGAACTAAACATAGTGTTTAATAATGGAAATCAACTCTGGGATAATAACAATGAAAATGATTATCAGGTATCTCTATCGAACTCCTCAGGTGGAGGCGGTAATCAATCCCAGGACGGTTCTTTTACTTGGACACCTGAAAACCCAAGAATTTCAGACCCTATAACAATCACCCTACAATCAACTGAAAATGCGGTACTCCACTGGGGAGTGAATAACTGGCAACGGCCAAGCGAGTCAAACTGGCCAGGTAATTCCAATCCGGATGCAAATTCTGATGCCGTAAGAACGAACTTTGTGGTTCAGGGCGAATCCTCAGTAATACAGTTTAGCGGATTCAATGAATCAGATGGTGTTCAGGAGATCAATTTTGTAATCCATTATCCTGACCGTGACTTCTGGGATAACAATAATTCCAATGATTACAGGATCACTCTTTCAACCGCTACCTCTGTGGATGAGTTTGATAACTTCGATTCCAAACCTGCAGTAACAAGGTTATTACCAAATTATCCTAATCCATTTAATCCGACCACAACGATTCCTTATGAGTTAGGAGCTCAAAGTCAGGTAAAGATTACGGTTACCGATCTTTTAGGGCGTGAAGTAACCACACTGGTTAATGGTCGTCAATCGGCGGGTAGTTATCAGGTTCAATGGAATGCTCTAAACCAAAGTACAGGCATTTATTTCATTCGCCTGGAAACAGGTGATTTACTGCAAGTTCAAAAGATAACTTTGATTAAGTAACGAAGATATCTACGGATGTCCGTTCAAAAACAGATAGAACCACAAAAGGCGCATGTGTTTCAACAATGCGCAAGGTGGTAGGAGATCTGATTACTCGTTTAAATGCTTAGCCTAAAACTTTAAGCACTTGCCCCATTTCAAGATTTGCCTGCGAAAATGATGCAATCGTCGATTCCTGCAAAATCTTGTTCCGGATGCTTTCAGATTGGGCTTTCGCCATATCTGTATCGATAATGGTACTGTTGGCGGATGCAAGCGAAACTAGAGATTCACCATAGAATTCTTCCAACCTGCCCGAGCTGGTGCTCCCCATCATCTGGGTTACCTCAGCCACTTTGCTACTTAGTTTTGCAGATTTACTGATAGAAACCGAATCTTCTTCAGCGCTATTTACGGACTTTCCCGTGGATAATTTCTCGTTCTGATTTGTGATTCCCTGGTTGATCTTGTTTAGCGAATCAACGGCTCTCCTGGGATAAAGCGAATTATTAAAATTGTTGTTAATACTGTTGTCTGACATGACCTCTCTCCATGTTAAACTCTTGACGACTTTTTCATTGTTATCGGAAAATTAGAAAAATGCTTAATGCATTTAAGATTAGGCTTTTTTAACCGAGTGAAAACATTTCCATTACTGCTTTCACATCCAAATCCGGCGTTGCTCCCTCGCTTCCGGCCACAAAAGCTCCCATCGCATTTGCGAATTTTAGTGTCTCCATTGGCGACTTTTCATGGATGAGGCTCCAAATCACTCCGGACAAAAACGCATCTCCAGCCCCGACGGTATCCGATACCTCCACGGAAAAACGAGGATGATGATGAAAATCCCCATCCACATATAAAGCCGAGCCCAACTCACCAAGGGTGATAATGGCTTTTTCGATGCCATACATTTCACAAAGCCTGGGGACAGACGATTCGTAATTGGGCTCCAATCCAAACCAGCCTGCTATTTCCTCGATTTCTTCATCGTTTACTTTCAATAAGTCCGCATGTCCCAATAATTCTTCGACCAGAACTTTTGAGTAGTGGGGCTTTCTGAAATTCACATCCAGTATTTTTTTCCCGTCAAAACCGGAAACTAACTCCCGGATAGCTCTTGCGGAATGCTCGTTTCGAAAGCTCAGGCTGCCAAAAACAACATACTCAGCACCTTCCAAAACCTGTTTTGCAGAAGTATCTGCTTCGATAAAATCCCAGGCCCGTTGTTCGTGAATCACGTAGGTTGGAACTCCACGCTCATCCAATTCGACCTCCACCAATCCCGTTTGGTGATTATTCTTTTGGATAGATGAAATCGGAACTCCATGGGATTCAATTTCAGAGATCGTCTTCTCCCCAAGCTCATCCAAACCAACTGCGCTAATCATAAACGATTGGATGCCCAGGTTTCTCAGGTTCACTGCCACATTCAGGGGAGCTCCTCCCAAAAATATCCCGGTTGGAAGTGAATCCCACAACACTTCCCCAATACACACCACTTTTGACGAGTTCATTGCTCAGTCTCCTGTCATTTCTTTGGCCAAATCTTCCAACGAACGACCTTTCGTTTCAGGCAACATCTTTAATGCAAAAGCAAGCTGAAGGAGCATCATGAATGCAAAGAAAGCAAACAATGGTCCCGGATTATCTCCCAGTAGATCCATAAAGAAGAGCGTAAATAGCGTAATTAGTGCAGCAAAAATCCAGTGGATTCCTGATCCAAATGCCTGACCATAGGCCCGTACATGGTTTGGAAAAATCTCGGAAATAAACACCCAGATAATAGCTCCCTGACCTGCCGCATGCGAGGCAATAAACCCGAAAACACCGAGCACCACAATAATGCCCCCGGCACCGGTATAAAATGCCCAGGAAACAATACTTAAGGTCGTGATGTATCCAATCGAACCATAAATCAGAAGGGTTTTTCTCCCCGCCCGGTCGATCAGGTAAATACCCAACATCGTGAAAACGAGATTCACAGCCCCTATTCCTACCGAAGACAAAAGGGCCGTGCTTGCTGCCAGACCCGCTGCTTCAAAAATCCGGGGAGCGTAGTAAATCACAAAATTTATCCCTGATAGCTGGTTGAAGAAGGCCAGCAAGAAGGCGAGAAGAATCGGCCATTTGTAGCGACCGGAGAAAAACCCACTTCCCTCGTCGGCTTTCTCTGTTTGCCGGATTGCTTCTAATTCTTCTTCGGGGTCTATGGTTGAATCGAGTTGAGCGATAAGTTCTTTGGCCGTTTCTATATCATTTCGATGGAGTACCAGCCATCGCGGGCTATTAGGAATCCTGAATACTAACATCAGGTAAAGGGCCGCCGGGAAAGATTCGATACCCAACATCCAGCGCCATGCATTTTCGCCTAATCCACTTCCAACTAACCAGTTTGAAAGGAAGGCAACCAAAATCCCCAGCACGATCATAAACTGGTATAAAATTACCAGGCGACCTCTTCGATGCGCCGGCGCAATCTCGGAAATATAGGTAGGGGCAGCTACCGAGGATGCTCCAACTCCCAGTCCCCCGATAAATCGAAAAAATGAAAAGGTATATGGCTCAGGGGCTAATGCAGAGCCTAGCGCCGAAATCAGGTACAAAAACCCAATCCAGATGAGCGTGGTTTTGCGCCCGTAGCGATCGCAAGGAATACCTCCGAAAAGAGCTCCTATTACCGTTCCCCAAAGTGCCATCGACATAATAAATGTGCCGTGAAAAAGGGCACTGGTTTGCCATAAATCCTGTATGGGCTTGTCCGCTCCTGAAATTACGGCCGTATCGAATCCAAAAAGAAGTCCCGCAAGTGCGGCTACAATGGAAGCAAAAAGCAGAGATGAGGTACCCTTCATAACGAATCAATTTTGATGTGGATATTATTGATTAGCACCCAATAGTAAAAATGCGTTATCTAAAAAACTTTAGGAGCGCTGGAAATCCTTTTTTGGTTAGCGGGGAAACTATTCTTCAAGACTTATATGCACATCCGATTATTCATTATCCTATTTATACTTCCAATTCAGTCTTTTCAAAGTTTCGCACAAACCGGGGAACTGTCCGGACTAGTTACCGATGCTAAAACCGGAGAACCACTTATCGGAGCTACGGTTATTTTGGATGGCACTACTATTGGGGATGCCACGGATCAAAATGGCCGCTATTTCATCGAAAACATCCCAACGAGCTCGTACAACGTCGCTGTTTCGTACGTCGGGTATTTATCGGTTACCAAATTCAACATCGTAATTCGTTCAGAGGGGAATCCGGACCTAAATTTCGAATTGGAGGAAGATGCTCTTCTCTTAGGGGAAGTAGTGGTAACTCCAAATCCATTTGAAAAACTACAAACCACCCCGCTTTCTATTCAGAATTTGAGCCAGGAAGAAGTAGCTGCCTACCCCGGGGGGAATAACGACATCGCCAAAGTTGTTCAATCGCTGCCCGGAGTCGGCGGAACTGTTGGAGGATTCAGGAACGATGTAATCATCCGTGGGGGAGCTCCAAATGAAAACGTCTATTACCTGGATGGCATCGAAATCCCGAATATCAATCACTTTTCGACCCAGGGAAGCGCCGGAGGCCCGGTAGGTTTGCTGAATGTTTCGTTCTTTGAAGGAGTCACGCTTTCGGCTTCTTCATTTGGTGCCCAGTATGACAACGTCCTCTCCGGTGTGCTTCAATTCGATCAGCGAAACGGGAACGCACGTGAGTTTACTGGTAATTTCCGGCTTGGATCCAGCGAATCGGCACTGACCTTCGAAGGCCCGCTTTTCAAAGGAAATGCCAATGAATCGAATACCACATTCATTGCATCTGTTCGACGTTCCTATTTGCAGTTTTTATTCGAACTGATCGATTTACCAATTTTGCCTGATTACTGGGATTATCAATACAAAGTGAACCACCGGATTGATCAGTACAACAGTTTGTTGATAACAGGAGTCGGTTCTATTGATGATTTTTCTGTAAACGAGTTGGACGAATTTGATCCCCAGCAACAGGCTTCTCAGGACCAGGTTCCAATCATCAAGCAAAGAACCAATACGATTGGAGCGACCTGGAACCGAAGATTTAAAAACCGGTCGGGAAATTTCAGGCTCACCTTAAGCACGAACAGGCTTGAAAATGAATTTTCGCAGTATACAGACAATGTGAATCAACAAGGGCTGTATTTTCAGAATGATGCCATTGAACAGGAAATCAAACTCCGACTTAACGTGACCAAGTTTCTTGGGGAGTGGATTACCAATTACGGTGGTTCGATTCAAAATGCGGAATATTCGAACTCAACTACCGACCTGGTTAATAACGCAAATTTCAGTTCTGACCTAAATTTCTATCGATATGGGCTTTTCGCTCAGAGTTCAAGAAGCTTCAGTGATCGAACTACTTTTTCTTTCGGTATCCGTTTTGATGGAAACTCTTTCACTGAAACCGGAAATGAGATCTGGAGAACCTTCAGTCCACGGGTTTCCAAGTCATTCAAGATTACTAAAGATGGTGACTGGACCCTGAACTCTTCTCTAGGACGATATTATAAAATCCCACCGTATACTATCCTTGGTTTCGAAGATAATGCCGGGTCATTCGTAAATAAAAACTCGGAATACATCAGAACGGATCACGCTGTTCTAGGCCTTGAGTATCTAATCAATGAGAGCTCGAGAATTACTCTTGAAGGATTCTGGAAACAGTATGGAAACTACCCGGTTTCGGTTAGAGATCAGGTCTCGCTGGCGAATAAAGGCGGCGGATTTGAGGTGCTTGGAAGTGAACCTGTTGTAAGTAATGGAGATGGTCGTACCTACGGGGCCGAGCTTCTTTACCAGCAAAAATTTACCGGGCGGTTTTATGCCATCACTGCATTCACTTTCTACAAAAGCGAATTCACCAATGGAATTACTGACGATTACACCCCTTCTGTTTGGGACAATAACCTGTTGATCTCCTTGTTAGGCGGATATAAGCTTGGAAACAACTGGGAGATCAGCGGGCGATATCGCTACCTGGGTAGAGCTCCATTTGCTCCGGTTGATGAAGTTAGAACACTGGAAAACTATCCAGCTGTACTCCGCGACTTTACCCGAATCGGAGAGGAAGAACTGGATGCCTTCAGCCAGGTGGATATCCGGGTGGATAAAAAATGGAGTTTCAATAGATGGAGTCTTGATGTATTCCTGGAAATCCAGAATGCACTAGGTCAGGCGACTCCGGAGGAACCTCAGTTTGGTCTTGCCAGAAATGGAGACGGAAGTGTAATCGAACCCCAGGAACTCGTTCAGGTGAATACCTCCACGGAAGCTACGGTACTACCTTCTGTGGGAATTGTGGTTAATTTTTAAGTAATACTTCTAAAAGTCATCCTGATCCCGATGTGTCGGGAGAAGGATCGACATTTTATAAACTTTTTCTGGATATGTATTCCTGTTGATTCTATCCCGAATTTACTTCGGGATAGAATCAGAATGACAGTACCACAAAAACTTTACGTATCAGAAGACATTGACATTAGATCTATCACTTGCTGAAATCTTTTGGATGCGTTAATCAAACTGAAATCAACTGTCTTTTTTTGATTTACATTCTGTTCAAGAATCTTATGCTCCAAGCCAAAGCTTGAGATACTAGTAATTTTTGAAGCTTCTATTAAGACACTATCTATATCATTTTGAAGAACTAGTTCTTCTAGCTCAATAATTTGAGCACCAGTTACAACTGAGTAATGGACAGGTAAATGAATCACCAAGATTTTGTCTTTTTTTTCAGTTTCGATTTCATCGTCGTTCAATGGTCTTTTGTCATTCATCATCGTCTACCTCCCCCATTTCACCTGGAAATCTTCTTTATAACTGGCCCCAATTGGGATTTCATGATCGCTAATATGGATGATGTTTCCCTCTATATAATCTATGTCATCCACAGAAACGCAGAACGATTTATGAACACGAATTAACCTGCTTTGGGTTAGCTCCATCAATTTCTTCATCGTCATATACACCAGGATTTTCTGATCGGGCTGATGAATCATGAGGTAATCTCCCTTCGACTCCACAAATAAAATATCCGAGGTATTTAATCTATATGATTTTCCATCTGCCTTCACCGTAAAGCTGATTTCCTTTTGCTCATTAACCTGCCTCACCTTTTCAACCGCCTGAAGGAAACGTGGAAATGCGATAGGTTTTAGCAGGTAATCAATCACATTCAGTTCGTATCCTTCGAGTGCGAATTCAGGATATGCGGTAGTTAAAATCACGCTGGGTTGCACGGTCTGTGTTCTTAGAAAATCAATCCCGGAAAGCTTCGGCATGTTGATATCCAGGAAGATCAAATCCACTACATTCTTCTTAAGGAATTCCATCAATTCGAGTGCATTGGAACATTCCCTGGCCAGCTCTAAACCCGGAGCATCTTCAACGAATTGTCTCAGAATATCCCGGGCAACCGGTTCGTCGTCACATATCACGCATTTCAAATCAGACATAACTCAGCGTTAATTCTACAAGAAACTCGTAGTTTTTTTCCTTTACAGTGAGTAAGTGTTTGGATGGAAACAATAGCTCCAGCCTTTTGCGGGTGTTTTCCAGGCCAACTCCCGTTGAAACTGCATCATTCTTCCGTTCTTTTTCGATGCTATTCGAACACAGAATTTCTACCGAATCACGAGATATCGTGATTTTTAAATCGATGAAAGCTCCCTTGGTTTGGATATTCCCATGTTTTAGTGCGTTCTCCAGGAACTCGATCAGCATCATAGAAGGCACTTTTTGCTCCTCCACTTCTCCCAGCACAATCATTCGAAGCTGGTCGGGAAAGTCCAGTCTGGCTTTTCGAAGATTGATGTAATCTTTCACGTATTTTATTTCATCCTGCAAATCGGCCAACTCTTCGCTGGACTGCTCCAGGTTATATCTCAAAATCTGTGACAGCGAGAGAATGCTTTCCGGTGTCCTTGGGTCGTTCTTCAAACTTTGGCCGTAAATCGTATTCAAACTATTGAAAAGAAAATGAGGACTAATTTGTGCTTTCAGCATTTTCAATTCATTCGTCGAACTAAGCTCTTTTAACTCTGCGACTTCTTTTTGGAGTGCAATAGATTCAAACCAGGATCGTGACAAAAAAAGCAGGGTCGTCAAAATGTAGTAAATCAACAAAATGCTTAGCGTTTCAACAGGCTCGTACACCGCAACAAAGTAAAAGTCCGGAAATAACCAATCCGATATCGAATTAAAGGTGAATTGATATATGAAGTATCCGAAACCAAACAACCCAACAGATGTAAGCGCAAAAGGAACATATTGTGCTTTTTGGAGATGCCTCGGGATAAGGAGATAAAAAAGTATCCCCACAAATGTAATCAGATGGATATGAAACAAGCCGGTATAAATAATATCGAGCGTTGTGGTTTCGCCATCCTGATCCATCACTCTGAGTAGTACAAAAAAAGAAGCCACCCAAAACAATCCATGTTGAATCAGGTGGACAACAACTGACCGGGCCTTACTGGACATAACGAAAACCTTTAAAAGTAAACTCCATAGGGTCTTCAAATGCGTCTTCTTCGTGTGCATACTTCTCAACAAATTTTTGAAGTTCGTTTGTTGAAGCTGTAATCAGAATTGTACCATCGGCCTTTTCATGCTTTATTCTTATTCGATTTGAACGAATTAAATCCTCAATAAAGGAGGTTCGAAAAAATTCAATCGACAGAAGATCTTCCTCCACTTTTATTTTGGAAAAAGTGTGCACAGGAAAGAAATGATTCTCCACAAAGTTCGATTCTATAACATCCAATTCTGATATGCTTTTTGCAAAAACAAATAAATCGAGGAAGTAAGCATCGTTTAATTCAGTTACTGCTCCGATAAAAATTGCTGTATCCGGGGATGTATCCTGCAGATTCTCAAAGAAGATCATGTATGCGTTTTCTGCAATAATTTCTTCTTCTTCCAGGTCTTCAGCATCAACCGCTTCTACATCCCCACCCAAATACTCACTAAGATTGGGAAAATTCGAGACATTGTTAATAAAGGTCCACCGTTGATCATCTGTTTCCCAGATACCTTCTAATCCTTCAACAAGAGTGGCACTTTCTTCGTCCACTAGTGGATGAACAGATTTTAAGAAACATCCCGTTTGGATTAAGTAAAGAATGATAAGTATGAGTAAAAGTCTAAATCGTTTCATAATCGTGTGGTTTGTTTTTGTTGGTGCAAACCAAAGAAATGGAGATTGGTAACGCCTCTGAAATCTATTCGACGAAACCGGGGTTCTACACGGTAAACACCTAAAAGTATCTGGAATAATTTTGAAGCCTGATTACTTCCCCAACTCAACCCACATACTTTGATATCCGCTTAACACCACCGTTCCATTCAAATCTACCTGGTAATTGGTCAGCCGATCAAGTCCAATGCTTAACCAACACCGAATTTCCTGTTCCTGCTCGCTGAAGTTATTGATCACCACCACCTTTTGCTTTCCTTCTTCCTTCAAATACGCCAGTACATGTGGATTATGAGTTTCAACAAGTTCGATGGATCCGTTTCCAAAAGCAGGGATTTCCTTTCTTAAAAAAATCCTTCGTTTCAATTCATGGAAAATCTCACCGGAAACTCCTTCGCCTTTTTTCGCAATCTCGGCTTCATCCCAGTTCATAGAGAATCGATGTACCCAACGTGTATCCCCTTTTTTATGAGGGTCATTTTCATAGGAATAATCATTAAGCATCCCGAGTTCATCCCCAAGATATAAAAGTGGGATTCCCCCTATGCTCAGAACCACCGAATACATTAGAACGATTCTGTGTATAGCGTCCTTCAATCGACCCTCATCATTCAGTGCCAGAGCCTGTTCCAATCCTGCCAACGATGCTGTAGTACCACATACTCTTAAATCACCATTAGTAGGATTGTATTGAAAAGGCTGCCCCTTGGAAAAGGATCCGGAAAAATCTTTGGCAAAAAAATGGTTCAGGAAATAACGGTGCCCCTCTGGGAAAATACCTATTGAGTAGGCATCCTCGTCAGAAAATGTCCACCCAATATCGTCATGGCTGCGAACATAGTTTACCCACGCACAATCACCCGGAATATAGAATCTGTTTTCAAGGGATTTCTTCAACAGCTTCACCTCACGTGTTGCCAGGCTCTCCCAAATCATAGCCATTACCGTTGGATTGTATGAAATCTGGCATTCTTCCTGGCTCACATATTCTGCCACATCATCAGGGTGAACAATCGCCTCCGATTTAAAGTAAAGGGCTGGTGCTGCCATCCTCGCCACAGCATTCAGTGCTTTAATCAAAGAATGCGCCTGAGGAAGATTTTCACAGTTGGTACCCATTTCCTTCCACGTAAATGGAACGGCATCCAGACGTAATACATCCACTCCTTGATTTGCCAGGTATAACATCTCCTGGGCCATGGCAATTAATACTTCCGGATTCCTGTAATTCAAATCCCACTGGAAATTTCGGAATGTACTCCACACCCACTCTCCGGTTTCTTTGTTTTGATGATAATTCCCGCGGCGGATTTCGGGAAAAATCTCTCTCAGATGTTGCTCATATTGATTGGGTATGGTCTTATCCGGAAAGAAGAAGTAGAAGTCCTTATAAAATTCATCGCCGGATTTTGCCTTCATCGCCCATTCATGTTCATCGGAAGTGTGGTTGTTCACAAAATCAACCACAAGACTGATCCCTTCTTTCTTCAATACTTTTGCAAGATGTTTCAAGTCCGGCATGGCTCCCAGGGGCGGGTATACTTTCCGATAACTACTTACAGCGTATCCACCATCATTTTCATCTTTTGGGCGATCGAAGAGTGGCATCAGGTGCAGGTAGGTAATTCCCAATTCCTTGAAATATGGAATTTTCGATTCAATTCCTTTCAAATCTCCCGCAAATAAATCCACATAACAAACCCCGCCAATCATTTGGTGTGATTTAAACCAGGTAGGATTTCTCTCTCTTTCTTCGTCTAATTTTTTAAGGGCTTTGGTTCTCTTCGACCAGCTTTTTCCTGCTTCAATCACCATTTTTTCAGCAAAAAAATACCAATCAGGCTGGTCATGATATAAGGCGTGTAGTTGAACCAGAAGCTTGTCTAAGTTCAGCTCTACACGATGGATAAAAAGCTCCAGTTCTCCCTTCTTCCAGGTAGAAAACTCTTGATGAATTGCCTTGATAATGCGACGATTGGTTCGCCGCAATGCTTTCTCATGTATCATTCCTGACTATCCATTACCAAAATGTGATTACAATTACTGCAGTAAATATCAAAATGATTACGAATTGAATCCGGTATTTTTCTATACCAGCCAATACCTGCCTTTCCAATCATAATACCGCTTTATTTGCTAGAGGCAAGTAATGAGGATTCAATAAAAACCAGGTTAATGACCGCCCTGCAAGAAAATAGTCTTCTGAAGTTTCCATTTTCCCGGATATCCAGACTCAAACTCCGTAATAGCTATCAAATATATCACTATGCTCACCAGATCAATTGTAGTGAGCCAAAAATCAGTCATAGATATTACGGTTAGCTGATGAAGAGCTTCTCTAGTAGGGAAGTGTGCAGATTTTACAATTTATCTGTGGCTTATGCCAATCCAAATCAAAGCATACAATTATGGACTTTTTATATTTGTTTTATAAGTACTTATGGATCGAAGTCAAGTCACTTCACTTTTTTCGGCCATCATTTTTATCCACTAATAAAATTGATTAATATTAATCACTTCATAATTATTCACAGCTTCAGAAAAGGCGCTTGTACAAATCTCATTTATGAATAACGGGAATAATAAAACGGTAATGATCGTTGAGGATGACCTGATCCTTAATCTTTTGTACGAGAGCTATTTAGAAAAACTTGGCTACGATGCAGAGGGTGAATTGGTCTATGGTAAAACTGCAATCGAAGTGGCTCGTAGGATAAATCCCGATTTGATTCTTATGGATATTTCCCTGGAAGGAGATATGGATGGAATTGATGCCATGAACGAGATCCGCAAATTCTCAAATGTTCCCGTAATTTATATCACTGGAAATTCGGATCCCTACCATGTACAGCGCGCTAAGGAAACTAAATACATCGATTATCTCGTTAAGCCCATCGAGTTCAACGATATTAAAGAGTCATTAGAGCGAAATTTCGAGAAATAAGCTTCTTTGCTTCACGAACTTTTACCACTTATTTATTGATTCCATCCCGGTAAGTAATAATTTGTCTGATTATGCAATCATTCAACACCCTTATTAGAAAGAAAGCCGTCAGATATCTTCTGTTGGGTCTGGGTTTTGTTGCTCTGATCGCACTTACAGGAATGAACGTGTACTCGCTATACGACATCAGGGATAAAATGACCCTGGGTGAAGAAGAACGGCAAATGGCTCTTCTTGACGAGTTGATCAGAGATGTGAGAAGTGAAATCTACTCCCCTTTTTCCGGCCTCAACAGGATTGAACTTGAACCGGTAGAATATTCTATTTCTCAATCGGGACAGTTTCCTCCACAGCTCCAGGAAAAAATTCAAGCCGCTTCGCAAAGCCCGATCTTTGACGGTATCTATTATACCCCAGCCGACTTAGATCCATGTCAGGATCAAGCTTCTATCTATTCGTATAATTACTCAAGAGAACAACTGGAATTAACCTCAGATTTTCCTACTACTTTATGTGACGGGGTTGGATTAGCACGTACTAAAGCCAGAATCGAACTCAATAGTTTTAATTATCGCTGGAATAACAATATCGAGTTTGATGCCCACCGAACCATGAATATTGGATTCATCAATGTTCGCGAAAACCGGGTAATTGGCTATCTCACAACCACATTGAATAAGGATTATATAGTACAGGACCTGATTGAACCACTAATGATCAGGTATTTCAATCCTGATTCAACAACAGGTACGGTACTTTGGCTTCATGACTGGGCTAACGATGAGGTATTAGCTACAAATGATCCCTCAATCTCATACGATTATGACATTGTAAATAAGCGCCAGCGTTTTGGATCCAGTATGTTTGAAAACTGGAACATAAAGATTGCGTTCACCGATAATGCAGTTGCTGCCGCTTATAACTCTACGTTGGCAAAGAATATGGTGATTCTGGGATTTGCCTTTATGTTCCTTGTAGGCGCGCTTCTCTTTATGTTTTACACCGCCCAGCGAGAACGTGCATTGGCACAACGACAAGCTGGATTCCTGGCCAATGTTACCCACGAACTAAAAACTCCTTTAGCGGTGATGCAGGCTGCAGGAGAAAACATTTCAGATGGCCGGGTTAAGGACCCAGCCCGCTTAAAGCAATATGGCGATCACATTTATAGCGAAGCTATTCGACTTAGAAAGATGATCGAAAAACTCCTTGATGTAGCTAAAACCGATTCCGGCCAGACTTTGATTAAAGCCATCCCTGCAAATATTAATGAACAGCTCAAGAAATTTGTAACTGAGAACCGTGCCTTTATCGAAAACAAAGGCTTCAATATCGGACTCAAAGTTTCTGATGACCCCTCGTTGGTAATGCTAGATGTTGACCATTTCGAAAATGTATTGAGCAATCTCACAGAAAATGCTATTAAGTATAGCCGGGAGAATAAAAATCTGCTCTTTACAACAATGTCGGATCAAAATGAGATCAGTGTAAATGTTTCGGATACCGGGATCGGAGTCCCCAAAAAGCATCAGAAGAATATCTTTAAAAAGTTTTATCGGGTTGAAGACTCACTTAATGCAAAAACCAAAGGACATGGCCTTGGACTCAGTATCGTAAAAAACCTGGTAGAATTGAACGGCGGAAAGATCGAAGTTCAAAGTGAAGTTGGGATTGGAACCACATTTTCACTCAAATTTCCAATTTTGGTGAAAGAAGAACATTCCTTAAAATCTCAGGCTGGATCCAGCAGCCCAAAAAATGTGATCGATAATAAAGAATATGCCTAGCAAGACACTTAAGATTTTAGTTGTAGAAGATGAACCAAGCTTAATTTTCACCCTTCGGGATACCCTTGAAAGTGAAGGTTATGACGTTATTGTAAGCGAAGATGGTGAACAAGCCGTTGAACTGGTTCAGGAACATTCTCCGGATTTGATGATCCTTGATATCATGCTCCCTGGAAAAAGTGGTTATGATATTTGCAAAGAAGTCAGAGAGCTCAAGTACACCTTCCCTATCATCATGTTAACTGCAAAGGATCAGGAAATCGACAAGGTAAAAGGACTTAATCTTGGTGCAGATGATTATCTTACCAAACCATTTGGTGTAAAAGAGCTACTTGCCAGAATTCAGGCCAGACTTCGCCGTGCAAGTGCTTATTCTTCCTCAAACGAAGTGGAAGTACTCAGACTAGGCAACATAGTTATTGATTTACTGGAATCTGAAGTGACTATGCCCAATGGCTCCGTAAATGAACTTACCGCCCGGGAAGTCGAACTCATTCGATATCTGCTGTCGGCAGGAGGAGAACCTGTTTCCAGAGACGAGCTTCTCGAGAAAGTATGGCGCTATGAGTTCAGTACAAATACACGTACGGTAGATGTTCATATTTCAAAACTACGTGCCAAGATTGAAGAACAGCCTGATGATCCAAGATACCTGATTACCTTACATGGCGTTGGGTATCTGCTCAAGACAGTATAAACAGTCGTCTTTATTTCAGATTTCTTACAAACTGAATAAATCCTTCTACCTGAGCTTCCAGTAGTTCTTGTTGCATAGGTACAGTTATTCCATTATCCGGATCGAAGACTTTTCCGGAACGTTGAATGAACACTCTTTCCGGATATTGTTGCGCATTCCTGTAGTTTAGAATCATCTGGAATTGTTCAACAGCACGTAATCCTCCAAATGCACCCGCAGCTACCCCGATAAAGCTCATGGGCATCTTTACAAATGCCTCCGGGAATGGCAGATAATCGATAAACAATTTTAGAATCCCGGGAAAGCTTCCATTATACTCCGGGATTACCCAAAGTAATGCGTCGGCTTCTAGTACTGGCTTTCTAAATGCCTCTACACTGGGAATGCTTTTCCCATACTTTCCTCCCTGTACATCTCCCGTAGGAAAATCTTCCAACGAAATAATCTCTGCCGTTTCTCCTTTTTCTTCGAATAGCGTTTTTACATAGTTGGATACAGCTAGAGTGGTTGAATTAGGGCGATCTGTAGAGCTGATAATTTTTAAATCCATTTCTCTATTTATTTAGCATTGCGCTCAATAAACCCGTTTTTTTCGTCTTTCATTCAAGAAAAAGTAACCTATTTAAGTTAACACCGTTAATAAAAGCGCTTTTCCAATATTTCTGATAATAATTAAGCCTAACAATAAATTTACCTAAAAATTTATTGTTTATTTCTAAATCTACTTATCTTTTAGTCGATTAAGTTAGTGTTTATTCCGCCTAATACGTGCCGGAAGGATAGGTTGGTTAGGCTGCAAACCTTTCGGATGTATTAGTGACTCCAACAACAACAGGCGAAGCGTTGAAATCCTTCGCCTGTTTTATTTTCCTTTTATCTGGTCTAGTCTCTTTTTTAGCAAACCCTCACGCCCCTCTGAACCGGGTTCATAAAACGATTTTCCCCTTATTTCTTCCGGAAGATAATCCTGATCAATCCAGTGACCAGGATAGCTATGAGGATACTTATAATCTTCCGAGGCATTTTCGGTATCCATGTATCTTGCGGATAATTTATTAGCTGTTTTATCCTTTAAATACGGAGGTATAGTTTTTATCCCGTTTTTACGGATTTCTGATCCCGCAGCAAAAACACCCATAGTGCTATTACTTTTAGGACAGATACTGAGATATAAACAAGCATGAGATAGGAAAAACATCCCCTCAGGCATACCACACTTCATAAAAGCCTCATGGCATGAGTTCACAATAGTAATCGCATTTGGTTCGGCAAGCCCAATGTCTTCCGATGCCAAAATGAACATCCTGCGAAAGATAAAATTCGGATCCTCTCCTCCTTCTAACATAGCGTTCATCCAATACAATGCTCCATCCGCATCTGAACCTCTTACAGATTTGATAAATGCCGAGATATAATGATAATGCTCATCCCCGGTTCGGTCATACCGTACATTTCTTCGTTGAATACTTTCTTTGGCAATTTCCAGGTCGATATTGATTACCCCATCCTTGTTTTCTCTGCTTGATAGGACCGCAACTTCAAGTGCATTAAGTGCGTTGCGAACATCACCACCGGCATATTCAGCAAAATGGTTAATCGCACTTTGTTCAACCTCTATATTCCTATTTCTAAGACCTCGATCACTGTCTTCTAGTGCCCTCAAGATCATAGACTGAACATCGCTAACGGTAAGTGGATGAAGTTCAAACAACTGGCATCTCGAAAGAAGAGGATTAACCAGCGAATAAAATGGGTTTTCAGTAGTTGCTCCAACCAGTGTTATAATTCCCGACTCCAAATGAGGAAGAAGTGCATCCTGCTGAGCTTTATTCCAACGATGAATCTCATCTACAAAAAGAATGGTCTTACGCCCATTTAACTTCCTAAGCTTTTCCGCTTTTTCAACTACAGATCTTAGTTCTTTAATTCCATCCAATACAGCGTTTATTACTTCAAAAGCTGCTTTTATCTCTCTCGAAATAACATGGGCCAGGGTCGTTTTACCAGAACTTGGAGGACCAAAAAAGATGAGCGACCCTATTACCCCGCTTTCTATCATCCGCCGAAGCATCTTTCCATCTCCAACCAGATGCTCCTGACCAGCAAATTCCTCTAACGACTGAGGACGCATACGAGTCGCCAGTGGTTCATCATAACTATATGAAGGCTGATTTACCTTATTAATTGAAGCAGAAGGTTCCTGGAATAAATCCATGGAGAAAGGTATTATTTAATATGTACAAAACATGTATAATGTACGACCTAAGCCCTAAAATGTAAATTCAATTTTATAGTAATTTTTTTTGGGATCCGTATTTAGAAAGATATTCCTTCATCCTCACTTTTTTGCGGGTACTTTCGCTAGCCATGTATCGAAGTTTACCAAACACTTCCCGTTCCTGCCACGCCCTGTCAAATCGCCCCAAACACCAAAAAATCCCTGAATAAGAATTCGGGTCACGTCCATCCAGGGCGTACTTATTGTTGAGTTCTATCAGGAAATCAAGAGCTGTTCTGTAATCAGGTGTCCATTCGATTACTTTCTTCCCCCATAACATTCTCAGATAATTATGGATGATTCCCTCTTCTCTGAGTTGAGTTTGGGCCGCATTCCAAATGTCATCATGTGTTCTCGATTGCTCTAATTCTTCTAAACTATATATCCACTTTCTTTCATCGTGCTGGTGCTCATTCATTGTTTGCTTCACCCAATTAGGCAAACTTTCAAACTCATCATAATCCGGCCTGTGATGAGCAAAATGAAATCCAACCTCTCGCCATGTAATCACTTCATCCAAAAAGGACTGAATGCTCTCATCACCATTAAAAAAGCCAGTGTTTTTTCCTCCATTAGGGGTGATTTGTGCTAAGTCCCAACCTGCTGGTTGTTGATCAAGGGCAGCTTCAACGATTTCATATTCACTGATTTTTCCGAAATGAAGCCACGGACTCAATCCGCTTGATTTATTTTCATCAGGATGGTTTCTCTTTTCCCCGTACTCAAACAGATTATTATGTATAAAAAAATCAAGCTTTTTCAAAGCTGCCTCGCGGGTTCCTGATACGTCAACAGGTTGCACAGAATGATCTATATCCAAATGATCAATTACCATCTGAAGGTCATCATCAACTCCCATTGCTGATTGGTAGTTCGCCAAAACATTTTCAGATAATTGAATGAAGTCCCGGTTCTCTAGTGCAGAAAGAGAATCTTTTTTAGGAGGATTAGTATATGCTTCAACGAAATGTTTCTGCATTATCTTTCTAAACAGGTAGGCCGAATAAGGATCTTTACTGGTTATTCCGAGAGGTATCAGTCCGTTAGAATCAATGGTTGTATAAGGTACCTTAATTCTATTAGCTACTCTTTCATTGTGCTTTCTGATAATAAAAACCGGGAATTCGTCTGAAATTACACAGCATGATCGCTCGGCTAGCTGATAAAAAAGCCCCTTTCCTGCCCCTTCACTCGGTTCAACATAGCTAAAAAAGTTTAGGTTAAGCTTCTCAGCAACCCGCAGGTTTTCCTGCATTCCCTGCATTATAAACTTATGAAACCGATCGTTGGCCCATGGATAATCAATATTCAGCCCTTCGTAAATCAAAAGTGGTTTATTCAGCTTATTTGCCCAGGCAACTGCATATTCCAACGCAAAGTTGTACTCAAGTCTTCGGTTGATTTGCATCCAGTACAACACATATTCCCCAGACAGGTTTACCGTATTACTGTTCCGCTCGAACTTCCTAAAGGAATTGATATTTTTCATGGTTACGACAACGAATCATTGCCGTAGGACATTCCTTAGAAGTTAAAAACAACACCAACGTTGAAGGTCGTTAAGTCTGTTCTCGAGCGGCTTAGGTTTAACTCCAAATCATTCCCATTGGCTACCAAATCTCCCTCTCGTAAATACAATGCCTCTCCGCCCAGCATGTACTTTGTTTTTAGAAATAGATGAATACCCCAGAAATCCCCGTCTTCGTCATAACCTTCCCAAAGAAGAAATTTAGCACCCCCGCCTATACCAACATTAGATGTGAAGTAATCGTAGTTTACACTACTTGCAATTTCATCGTCTTCATATTCATCCCTGATACTCGATTCTGTGTATAAATAATTGAAACCGATGGATCCTTCAACAAATGGTGAAAAGCCACCATATCTTGGCTCTAATCTCATTAACAGCTGAGGAGTTATCAAATTATTTGTAGTCCGTACGTTCACGTCTACTTCTGGAACGCCGTCAATGAACTGAGCGCTTCGCTCCCTCCATCCATAATTCTGATATACCATACCAGCCCCGATGTGTAAGGGTATGTCTCTTCCAACCTGGTAAGTGAATGCCAGATCAAGTCCATAAGAATTTCGATCAAGTGATTGCTGGAAATCCCCCTGTGGCGTACCCAGGGCAAAGCTAATATCAACATTAAAAGGTTGTGCAAATCCGGTTATTGCAACAAGCGTGATAACAAGTGTGAGATGTATTTTCTTCATTTCCCCTCTGATTAATTCAAAGTTAATCTATTCCATCCCAAACAGATACTCTATGACATTTCAATGCGATACTGCACCTCTTATCCGGGGCAGAAATGAGCACAAATGTTTCAAAATCTTTTTTTCAGGAGAAGCTTGAAAATCTTACCAGGATTAAATACTATGTATATAGTACTAACTAAATCGTAAAATGAATCATAAAGCAATTCCACTTGGTAAAACCGAACTCGAGGTTCTCCAAATTGTTTGGGAATTAGGAGAAGCAACTGTAAATGATGTGCTTGAGCGAATTCTGAAAAAAAGAAAAGTGGCATATACCACTATCATGACTGTAATGAAGAATTTAGCCAATAAAGGAGCTCTCAAATACGAAAAAGTAGGAAATGCTTATTTATATAGTCCGACACAGCAACAGGAACCCGAGAAAGTTAAGAGTATGCTTTTAGATCTTACACTGGATAAAGTGTTTAACGGGTCTGCATCGGAACTAATTCTAACCCTTGTTAAACATGAGAAGTTATCTATTGAGGAATTGAAAGAGATCAAAGCATTAATCTCTAAGCTTGAAGACAATGAATAGTGAACTAATTGTACAGTTAAATGAGTTTGGGGATCTACTCTTTCAGCATTTTTGGATTCCGCTCTTTATTTGGAGTGCTTTTGTGGGGATATATCTCATCATCTCTTACTTTCGGAATCAACAAAATCCCTTCTTTCAGTACTATTTAAAACTCTCTCTTTTTTTTAGTCTACCAATCGGCTTAGTTATTTCTCCTTTTGTTCCGATTCTTTCAACCTGGCTTTCAGCGACTGAAGTCCCTGGTCCGATTCTATTTATCCCCGCTAACCTGGACTTCTCGAGGATTCCAGACACGTTTACTGATTTGAATGAAATTTACCTTACTCCATATGGTATCGTGAGCATAGTTTCCATAGCACTTGGGTTGCTGATTCTGCGTCGCGCTTACAAACTTGTGACTGAGATACTGAAACTGAATAAACTAAGAGAACTCCTTGAAATTGTTCCCCTTGAATCATTAGACGGACTATCTGAGATAAATAGAAAACAGCTTGAGAATATTGAAAAGGAAATATCTGTAGCCGTTTCTTTCGACAATCAGACACCATTCACTTTTGGTTGGAGAAAACCGATCATAGTTATCCCAGAGCATTTCGTTGGGGATAAAACTTCACTAAACATGATGATTTCTCACGAACTCATTCATATACGGAGAAATGATTTTCTAACTAACCTAATAGTTAATTCTCTCAGCACAATACTATGGTTTAATCCACTTGCAAGAATTTTAAACCATCAAATAAACGATTTTCGCGAAATAACCTGCGATCAGGAGGTTATAACTGAATTTCATGCTTCGCCATCAAAGTATGCGAAGCTGATTTTCAGTTTTTCCACCATTGATGATCGCAATCCACACCTCCAGATCGCTTTGGCCAAGTTTAACTCCAACTTAACTAAGCGAATCAAAAAAATGTCAACATTAGCTTCCAAACCCACATTAAACTTTAAAAACAAGATCTCTATTACGTTGATTGCTACGAGTATTACCCTTCTTGTGGCATGTACAGAAACCTCATCTCAAATTGAGCTGACTGGTGATGATCTCAAAACAAAATCTGCCCCCTCATTAAACTTTGCTGCTTCAGATTCCGTGAAGTATACATTTTACTTAGACGGTGAACCTATCGAGTATAGTGCCTTATCTGATGCAATCAATGTTAATGCCATTCAATCAATCTCTATTGATAATGAAAACGGGAAAAAATTGATAAAGATTAGCTCGAGTGATTATCAGGAAACAAAGTCGCAGTATAATACTATTCAAAATCCGGATGTGTTTACTGTCGTTGAAAAGATGCCACAACTAAAAGGTGGCCTTGCATCCATAGCATCTAACATTAAGTACCCTGTTGAAGCCCGGGAAGAAGGGATTGAAGGACGGGTTATCGTAACATTCGTGGTGGATAAAGATGGAAACGTTCAAAATCCCCAAATCGTAAGAGGAATTGGTGCAGGCTGTGACGAGGAAGCTCTCAGAGTTGTAAAGAATGCTCAATTTATTCCGGGTGAACAACGAGGACGTAAAGTAAATGTTCAGTTTACTATGCCAATTGTATTCAAATTAAGTTAGAAAAAACAATTACATAGATCACCTCAAAAAGCGAAGCAAAAAGTTTCGCTTTTTTTGTAACCATTCACTTTGGAACACGTACTTTGCTTTCGATTTATGACATAAATTGTACGTGTATGCCTGCAAAACTAAAAAAATCTAAGAAGGACAAAATGCTAGCCGGAGTTTGCGGCGGGCTGGCTGAGTATCTTGGATGGGACCCAACGATTGTTCGAATTCTATTCATCGTCTTCGCCTTTTTATATGGCTCTACTATCCTGGTTTACTTCATTTTGGCGATTGTAATGCCAGACTAACGAAAGTTGGAAAATAGCTTCTCCATTCGCATTTTAGCCTGAAATAAAGGCTACTCTTATGAAAGTTGGTATAGTTGGAGATGCAACCAGAGCTGTTGCCTGGGAACAGCATTTACGTCCTCACAGTATCGTCCGTGAGGTTGAACTCTGCTCTTCTATCCAGGATCTCGATAATATTGATGCCTGCCTGATTTTGGACGATTCTGAGGAAAATCTTGACACTCTCCTCGAAGGAGTTCGCCGCGGATTTCATTGCTTTTTTATTGCAAAACAACCCAGTGATATCCAAAAACTTGAAAAAATTCATCGTTCTGCCCGGGAATCTGGTTGTCATATTCAATTCGCGCAATGGCCTTCACTGGCTCCCGCTACTCGGTGGATGATGGATAAAGTTCCAAAACCAGGTTTCATTCACATCGAACGTGAACTGATTCGAAACCAGATGAATCAGGTAGTTAGCGAATTTCGCAGCCATTGGATTGATGAGCTTGGCTTGTGTATTAAGTGGATAAACAGTGGCATTCATCATATTGAAGCCAGACAGATTTCGCTTTCAAAGGAAACCCCTACTATTGCCCATTTCTTTCTACGGTTTGATAATGGAACCACTGCTGTTATTAATATTTATGCGGCTGCAAATGAAAATCGCCATAAAAGGATCGTTTGCAATAAGCATGAAATTCTCGAATGCAATGTACCTCAACAAACCGTAAAACTCGGAAGACTTAATGAATCTAACCGCATCTATTTCGAGAAACAGACTTTTGATGCTACCAAAGCCGCTGAAAAAGCAGCCTTACTTTTCCTGAAGTCTATTCAATTAAACAAAGAAACCGGCTATACCAGCTATGACGCTTTACAACTTGCTATTCAAATTGAACGTGTTGAAGCGCGATTAAATCAATTCACATAACAGTCACATAATTTTAAAGTAATACTCGCTTTACTTTGTGTTAACAATTTGGTAATATTAGTCAGCAACTAATTCGAGAGGTATTGCTATGAAAACACTAATACTTACCCTGGCCGTCCTACTATTCACAGGCTTTACAAATACAACGGCTCAAAACAAGATTAAGAATACTGAAAACGAAAAGATCGTAACCCACGTAATAGGGAAGCATTACAATGTTGTTATGTTCAGTGCTACGGGCGAAATTTTACAAGAAGGTCACTATTTCAAAGAGGGAGATCGCTTTCTGGAACATGGTATCTGGAAGTTATACGATCACAACACCTATGAATTAGTAACTCGGGCTAAATATGATAAAGGAGTTCAACTTTGGGTAGAAACCTGGATTGACGGGGAAATGATCAGAGTTACCCTCCAGGATAAAGAGGTTCATAAACTTAAAACCCGCATTGCGGAACTTGAGGAACAACTCGCTGAAATTGATTTCAAGTAGTTTTAAAAAAAAATGTGAGGCCAGTCATGAAGCATGGCTTGTATCATAAATATTATAAACTGGGGCTGGAACACTTCATAAATAAGCACTATCTGAAATTGCATAGCCCTGATCTCATCACCGATATATTTTATATGTCTTTGATCGGTCTTGTTTTAGTAATTTCACTCTTGCTTACGTAATTACTTCCTGGGCTTCATCGCTCTGAAAGCTTTTTTCAATTTACTTCGAGACATCACGTCTGTTACAAAATTGAATTGCCCGGCTTTGAGGCTTTCCCCTCCATCTATTACGACTGATTCTCCGGTTATGTAAGGAGCGAGGTCAGACATGAGGAATATTGCCAAATTTGCAAGTTCTTCGTGTTTACCCAACCTTTTTGAAGGGTTTTGCTTCACCATCATCTTCTCAATCATAGAATCTGGGACCAATCTAGCCCAGGCACCCTTAGTTTGAAATGGACCTGGAGCAACTGCATTGACTCTGATTCCGTATTCTGCCCATTCGTAGGCTAATGATTTAGACATAGCCAATACACCTGCTTTCGCACATGCCGACGGAAGTACAAAAGCTGAACCGTGTTCAGCGTAGGTGGTCACGATATTTAAGATGCTACCCTCCCTCTTTGAATCAATGAGATAATTTCCGAATGCATGCGTACAATTAAACGTGCCATGTAGCACAATGTCTACAATTGCTTTAAACCCACCCGGACTCAGGTCTTCTGAAGCGGATAAAAAATTCCCGGCTGCATTATTTACTAATCCGTCGAGTGCCCCAAACCCTTCAATAACCTCCCCAAACATTTTCTGAACACTTTCATGATCGCGAACATCTACCGGATAGCCCTTAACTTTGGCTGAAGGACGCACAGTTTCAATTTCTTTAGTCGCTTTTTCTAATTTTTCAGGAGTTCTTCCGCAAATTGCAATATCGGCTCCAGCCCTACAGAAACCTTTGGCCATGGCTAGCCCGAGGCCGCTACCTCCTCCTGTAATCAGGATCGTTTTTCCGATTAATGTTTGATTTGTAAACATATTAGGATTTTAAGTTTTCAAAAATTCCAGCTGCTCCCATACCGCCACCTATACACATAGTAACCATCCCGTATTTCTTGCCTTTTCGCTTGAGTTCATGAAGAATTTGAGTAGTTAATTTTGCTCCTGTACATCCCAGAGGGTGCCCCATGGCAATTGCACCACCGTTTACATTTACAATTTCTTCATCCAACTCTAACTCCCGGATAACAGCAAGTGATTGTGCAGCAAAAGCTTCGTTTAGCTCAATTAGATCGATCGTTTTCTTATTCAAACCGGCAGTATTAAGAACTTTTGGAACAGCTTCAACAGGGCCGATTCCCATAATCTCGGGAGCTACACCGGCGACCTGAAAACCCACATATCTGGCCATTGGCTCTAGCCCCAGTTCTTTAACAACTTCTCCAGATACTACTAAAACTGCAGAGGCCGCATCATTCATTTGAGAAGAATTTCCGGCAGTTACACTCCCTTTGACCTTGAAAACCGGCCTAAGCTTTCCGAGAACTTCAGTCGAAGTATCCGCTCTGGGACCTTCATCTGTTTTGAATTCTGCTAATTCCTCGACAAGTTCTCCATCGGCAGTTATTTGCTGATGCTTTACCTGAATTGATGTTATCTGGTCATTAAAATAGCCCTGCTCCCAGGCATTAATTGCTTTTTGATGACTTCTATAAGCAAACTGGTCCTGATCTTCACGAGAAATGCCATACTTCGAAGCAACATTTTCTGCGGTTAGCCCCATACTGATGTAAATCTCCGGGCGATTATCTACGATTTCAGGGTTCGGTTGAACTGACATTCCCCCCATAGGTACCATGCTCATGCTTTCTACGCCACCGGCAATAATTACATCCGATCCTCCAACCATAATTCGTTCGGCAGCCATAGCAATGGTTTGCAATCCAGAAGAACAAAACCGATTTACAGTCATACCTGGGACAGAATCCGGCAATCCCCCCAATAATGCTATCTGCCTGGCTATGTTGAGCCCCTGCGAAGCCTCAGGAAATGCACACCCCATTATCACATCATCTATCCTTTCTTTTTCGATAGCTGGGTTTCTTTCCATCAAATCTTCAATTACCCGGGCACCTAATGAGTCGGGATAGGTGTATCGCAGCGATCCTTTGTTTGCTTTTCCACAAGGAGTACGAACTGCATCAATGATATAGGCCTCTCTCATAATTAATTCCTCAATGGTTTTCCGGTTTTTAGCATATGTTCAATCCTGGCATGAGTATTACCATCGTTAAGACATTCAAAAATGGCTTCCCTTTCGAGCTTCAATAAATAATCTTCAGATACTTTCTGAGGCTCTTCCAGTTCACCTCCGGCCAACACTTTTGCAACACGGCCCGTTACCACACGATCATAATCAGTGGCAAATCCAGCCTCATTCATTACATAAAGCATCAAATTCATTGCGCTTTGTGCCTTCTTTCCCAGAACCTGAATTTTTTCCTTTCTCGGCGGGTGATATCCTGATTCCACCATATTGATTGCAACCGATTTTGCAGTTGAAATCAGGTTATTTCTGTTCATTTCTATGATCGCATCCCCTGGAAGTAACAATAGCCGCTTAGCCATTTCGGCACTTTCAGAAACTTTTGCCAATCCGATGGTTTTAAAAACTTCCTTAACAAATGCCAATGGATCGGCATCCTCAGGAAGTCCTTGCATGGCTCGTCGAAGTAATTCTGTAGTACCACCTCCTGCCGGGATCAATCCTACCCCAACCTCAACCAGTCCCATATACAATTCATGATGAGCTACCACCTGGTCGGAGTATAAAATAAACTCAGCACCTCCACCTAAAGCCATTCCAAAGGGAGCTGCTACAACCGGAAACGGCGCATATCGGAGTGAAATCGCCGTTCTTTGGAAGTCCTCAACCGTTTTGTAAACCCCGGCTGAATCTCCTGCCTGATATTTGGTGATCGCTTCCATAAGGTCTGCACCATAAGCAAAATTCGCTCCCCAGTGACTGATAACCAATGCATCAAAATCCTGTGCAACAATAGAAAGAGATTTTTCCAACGAGTTTACAAGCTGATTATTAAGAGTGGAATTCTTCGTTCTGAACTCAAACAAAGCAACTCCATCCCCAATGTCATGAAGCGCCGCCGACTCATTTTCAAATACAGGTTCAACTGCGTATGTACTTTGCTTAGAAATTTCTTTGATGGATTGAGCAGGTATTGGGGCCATTGATTTTGTAGCTGGCTGATACACCTTCTCACCTTCGTAAAAACTCGAAATTCCTGCGGCCAGCAATCCTTTGATTAAGACCGGGATCTCAAAACCGTCACTCTGGATACGATCGGCTGCTTCTTGTAGCCCAATTGCATCCCATCGCTCGAAAGGTCCCAATTCCCAGTTAAAACCCCACTTCATAGCTCTATCAATAGCCTCAACGGAGTCTGAAATTTCCGGAACCCGGTTGGCAGAATAAAGCATGAGATTACGTTGAACTTCCCATATAAAGCGACCTTCCCTGGAGTCATGATTAACTAAAAACTTCAGTCGCTCCCGGGAATCTTCGATCTTTTTTGCTTCGGATACTATCGCAGGTTTATCTGATTTCTGAAGTTCATACTCTAAAGTAGATGGATCAACAACATGAAACTCGCGCCCGGTTTTCGTTTGTACTTTTTTATAAAACCCCTGCCCAGCCTTATTCCCAATTTTTCCTTCTTTCACCATCTTAATGAACGGTTCCGGAAGGTTGAATACCTCTCGCTGCTCATCATCAGGAATGGATGGGTACAAGTTTTTGGCGACGTGAGCAAGTACATCCAACCCGGCTATATCTGCCGTTCTAAATGAGGCTGCCTTCGAATACCCAGACAAAGTTCCGCAGAGCAGATCAATTTCTTCAGCACGAAAATCTCCATTGAAGAAATATGGGAGTAAGCTAGCCATGGAATATACTCCAACCCGATTGGCTATGAAGTTCGGGGTGTCTTTACATGTGACTACTCCTTTCCCCAGCACCAGATCAAAGAATTGCGCCATGGTTTCCAGTGCTTCTGAGCTGGTTTCCTTAATTGGAATTAACTCCAGCAGGTGCATATACCGGGGTGGGTTGAAAAAGTGTGTCCCCAGGAAATGTTTTTTAAATGATTCTGAACAGGTTTTACTGATTTCAGAGATTGGAAGTCCGGATGTGTTTGAACTAACAATCGTATGCACTGACCTGACTCCATCAATCTTTGCGAGCAGATCCTGTTTGATGTCCATTCGTTCAATTACCACCTCACAGATCCAGTCGACCTGACTTAAACGCTGTAAATCATCCTCGAAATTTCCAACCTGGATAAGCTCAGCATACTCAGGTACTGCAAATGGTGTCGGTTTTATCTTTTGGATTTTTCTTAGACTCTCTTCTGCTATTTTATTAGGTCTTTTGGGATCATCACTTTTTAAATCCAGTAATAAAACTTCTAGTCCTGCATTCACACAATGGGCCGCTATCTGGCTTCCCATCACTCCTGACCCTAATACTGCTGCCTTTCGGATTTTTCTAAATGACTTCATAGGCCAGACGCTTCTGAATCTGAATAAATCTCAGTGATAGCCTGTGCATTATGCTCTTTTACAACACTTCTTCGAATACTCATCTTTGGTGTTAATTCTCCTTTCTCGATGGTGAATGGTTCTTCTATCAAAATGAATTTCTTTACTTTCTCCCAATGAGGAAGCTTCATATTCACTTTATCTACTTCGCGTTGAATATTTAATATCACATTCTTATCGCTTGTGATGTTATCTCCGGGAAACTTGATCTCTTTCTGCTCAAATCTCTTTTTCATGTTGGTCCAGTCGGGAATAATCAATGCAGCGCAGAATTTTTCCTGGTTTCCAATAACCAACGCCTGATCAATAAAGCCACTATTCATCAACGCATTTTCGATAGGTTGTGGCGCCACGTATTTCCCCGTAGAAAGCTTGAACATGGCTTTCTTTCTATCCGTGATGAAGAGCCAGCCTTCATCATCAATGTACCCAATGTCACCAGTGCAAAACCATCCATCTTCGGTCATAACTTCGTCTGTTTTATCAGGCATTTTGTAATAGCCTTTCATCACATTCGGACCGATCGTTTGAATTTCACCATCCTCAGCAATTCGGATTTCAACATCTACCAGAGGTAAGCCAGCTGATCCAATTCGGATTTGATCAGGAAGACTTGATGTCATAACCGGCGAAGTCTCGGTCAGACCGTATCCCATGCCTACCTTAAATCCAATTCCGTTAAAAAATCGCATCACATTAGGAGCTAAAGCGGCACCTCCTACAGTAGTTCCAATCAGGTTTCCTCCCATACCTTCCCGAACTTTTGAGTAAACCAGCTTGTCAGCGATTTTCCACCGTAATGCATCTACCCCCTTCGGAGGACCCTCCGGATCGTACTGTTCGGCAAAATGAATGGCCCAGTAATACAGTGTCTTTTTTAATCCACTCAATTCCTGTCCGCGAACTTTGAGCCCGGTCATTATCTTTTCAAGAAGTCGTGGGACCGTTGCAAAATAAATCGGTTTTATGGTCACCAAATCAGATCGGAATTCGGTTACATCCTCTACATAATAAATAGATGCACCTTCATAGATGTATAAATACGCAGCTATCCTTTCGAGCATATGAGCCAGAGGCAAATAGGAAAGAATCTTTGGTTTTTCGATTTTCTGTGCATCAAAGGGCATTCTGATAGCTGACGCGATTGTGTTCGAAGCCAGGTTCATATGGGTGAGCATCACTCCTTTAGGAACGCCCGTAGTACCAGAGGTATAATTGATATTGGCCAGATCTTCCGGTTCAATGGCATTTCGGAGCTCATCAAATAATTCCGGTTGTTCATTATCTAGTTCTGCCCCTTTTTCCAAAACGGATTCAAATGAGAGCAGTTTCTGATGTTTTGAAGGTTGTATCGAAATAACCGATGTGACCGATTTTATCGGCTTGATAAGTGGTTTGGTCTCTTCAAATAAAGCATCGTTTGAGACAATGTGTACTTTTGCTTCAGAATTCTCCAGGATATATGTAATCTGATCTGCGGGTTGAGTTGTATAAATCGCTACATTAACCGCACCAACTGAAAGCACGGCCTGATCGCATATCAACCATTCTGTGGAGTTTTCTGAATGAATTGAAACACGATCTCCTTTGCGAACTCCAAGTGCATATAATCCTAAACTAAGATTCCTGATTTTAGATCGGAACTCATCCACACTGGTCTCAATCCACTCGCCATTTCGCTTAACTGCAGCGGCAATTCCCAGCTTATTTCTTTTTAACCGCTCATCAATTAATAGCGGTACAACTGCAGGTTCATATTTCATACTTTCTAAAGGTTTTTATTACTGACCGGATTTATGTTTAAATGTACATAAGAAAGCGGTTCCAACAAATAATTACACAACTTAACACTGTTAAGCAAATTAAAATGCAGATAGAAAAGACCATCGAAGCAAAAGTGCGCCAATTTCTTGATCAGCAAGGTGAAAACATGGGGACAACCATGGGCATTAACTTCCTAAAAATCAGTCGTGATGAGATGATGGCTGAAATGCCCGTAGATCACAGAACGGTACAACCATTTCGAATTTTACACGGGGGTGCTTCGGTGGCTTTAGCTGAAACTTTGTGCTCGATTGGTGCCTGGGTGAATCTTCCCGAGGATAAAACAGCGGTAGGAATTGAGATTAATGCCAATCATCATCGTTCTGTACCCGAAGGGGGGAAAGTCATCGCAACGGCAACCCCACTTCAAGTTGGAAAAACCATCCAGGTCTGGGAAACAAAGATTGAAGATGAACGAGGAAAACTCGTTTGCACCTCGCGATGTACTCTTGCTATCGTAGATCGTAGAAAATAGAAATAGTAAATTTATGTAGCCGACTACCTATTTTATTCGTATACTTATGTAGTCAACTACATATCTTCTCATGCATTCTCACTTTACTCATGAATTAGGCTACCTGGCTCTGGCTGTTCGTTTAAAAAAAATCCAGGAAATGATGATGCACAGTGCACGATCGCTTTATAAGGAACTGGATTTTGATATCGAGCCAAACTGGTATTTGATATTCCTACTCTTAAAAAAAGAAACGGAGCTTTCTGTAACTCAAATTGCCGAGCATTTGAATATCTCCCATCCATCCGTGGTAAATATCATTAAGAAGATGAGAGAAAGAGGCTTTTTGGAAATATGTTGTGATACCAAAGATTATCGTCGACAGTTGGTTTCTCTCTCAATAAAGGGATCCACAAGTTTACCTGAGTTTGAAAAAATATGGAGTACCAGTGAGGAGGTAATAAAAGAGGCGTTTGCTGATTCAAGCACCTTTCTCGATGAGCTGGCTACCATTGAACACTATTTTAATACCCAAAGCTACAAGGAAAGAACCCTAAAAAAACTAACCAATGAGTAATACCCTGGATACTTCTTCCAAGGAGTTCAAAAAACTGCTACAACAAACCAATGAACTCGTCCTCTCAAAGTTCGAAGATCTGGATCGGAGAAAAGCGTACCACTATTTCCCCCAGGACGAAGTCGCCTCCTGGTTTGATGAGGAGCTCCCGGAAGAGGGAAAGAATATCTTCGAGGTTTTGGATGAGACCAAATCAAAAGTATTAGATGTAGCTACCGACAACCTTGGAAAGCATATGTATGCCTATGTGATGGCAAGCGGGACACAGGTATCGATCCTGGGTGAACAGCTCGCGGCTACCATCAATCAAAATGGTGGGAAATGGCATTTGAGTCCTTCGATTTCTGAAATCGAAAAAAGGGTGGTCCAATGGGGATCGGACATGATCGGATTTGGTGAAAACGTAGGAGGAGTCTTGGTGAGCGGTGGTTCTGCCGCTAATTTAAATGGATTGACCATTGCCCGTAACATCTTTTATGAGAAAAAAGACCTCAGAAAAAAAGGGTTGTTTAATACCAAGCCTTTCACTGTGTATGCGTCAAAAGAAGTGCATGGGTGTGTAGATAAAAGCGTGGAATTGCTAGGAATCGGGAGCGATCAACTTCGGAAAATTGATACAAATTCGGATTTCACTATTAACCTGGAGGCACTGGAAGATCAGATTCGACAGGATATTAAAAAGGGTTTTGAACCTTTTTGTCTGGTCGGTAATGCCGGAACGGTAAACACGGGAACCATTGATGACCTGGATGCTCTTGCCGATATTGCCGAACGATACAATCTCTGGTATCATGTGGATGGAGCTTATGGTGGACTGGCCGCAACCCTGGATTCAATAAAAGTTGAATACAAAGGCATGGAACGAGCTGATTCGGTAGCCATCGACTTTCATAAATGGCTGTACCAGCCTTTTGAGGCGGGATGTATCCTGGTTAAAAACTGGGATATTCTTCGGCGTGCTTATTTTAAAAAAGCAGACTACCTGGATACCAAATTTGAGCATCAGGGTCGGCTCGATTTTAACGAACACACCTTCCAGCTTTCGCGGAATGCCAAGTCACTGAAAATCTGGATGTCGATTAAAGCCTATGGAATGCGACGCTTTAGGGAGATGATCCAGAAAGATATCGATCTGACACACTATCTATCTGAACAGGTGGAAGCTTCGGACGACTTTGAAATTAAAGCCCGCTCCCATCTCGCTGTTTCCTGCTTTCGATATCATGGAAATCTTACAGATGAAACCAAAATTACAGAGCTAAATGAACGATTAATACCTGCTCTGGAAAAAGATGGCAGAGTCTTTATCACGGGAACCCGGTTGAACGGAGAATTTGTTATTCGGGCATGTACTATTAATCATCGGAAACGAAAAGAGGACATTGACTACCTCTTAAACGTAATCCGTGAGGTAGCTAAGACTAACCATTTATGATCATCTGCAAAGCCGCCGAAGCTGATAAAGAAGCCACCTGGAACATCATTCAAGCTGTAATTGCTTCAGGTGATACCTATGTATTTGCTCCCGATTCCTCTAAGGAAGAGATGCTCGCTTATTGGTTTAATCCCGGAACACTTACTTACGTGGCCAAGTTAGAAAATGAAATTGTGGGAACATTCATCCTAAAGGAAAATCAACCCGGATTAGGTTCTCATGTTGCCAATGCCAGTTACATGACCTCCCCGGAACATAGGGGGAAAGGGGTTGGCAGGAAAATGGGTGTCTTTTCCATGAACCTGGCTCGTGACATTGGTTTTCTTTCTATTCAATTCAACATTGTGGTAAAAAGCAACGAAGCTGCCGTACACTTGTGGAAAGAGCTTGGTTTTGAAATAGTGGGCGAACTCCCTGAGGCTTTCAATCACTCCGAATTGGGTCTCACGAATGCGTATGTGATGTCCAGGAGGTTGTAAAACCTTCAATAGTCATCCTGCGACGAAAGTCCGGGATCCAGATTCATCTAAAGCTTATAGTTTCAAAAACTGTTCAGATTCTACTTTAGGCCGGTATTATTCTATGGAAGAATGAATAGTATGAAGTTCTTCTGAACCACCATCCAGAGTTACGATTTTGCACATCTCCTATCAATCCATATCCCTGTTACTCTCTTCATGGTCGTAATAAATTTACCTAGTTATCGCTTCAACTAAATCGTATACGTTCAATAAAAGAATTTACCTGAGGAATAGAAACATCAGGTTATTCTGAAGGAGTAACTAAGAGCGAAGAGAAGAAGTTGCCATCTCGCGGAAGGCCGGGTTATTTTAAAACTCGCCCCTACCAAAGTGTAGCGTAATTTGTTGTCTATCTTCAAAACCTTATGCCAAGACTGATCGGAATTAATGATGATTGCTGTGTTATGGTAAATCCTGATTTTGTGTAAATATTTAATTTCTCTGTCAATCTATAGTTTAATCCTATACCAAATTCCCCAAGCCCTGTCCCTGTACCATTCTCATATTGATTCCATATATGACTATATCCTATTTTCAAATTAATCAACGGTGTTAATCTGGATTTTAGTGGCAAATATTCAAAGTCTGAAAATATTGAGAACCCACTTACCCCTTTAAAATTTATATATCCTATCCCAATTCCAGTAAATAGTTTATTTTTGAACTCAAATCCGTTTATAATATTAAAGTCGATGCCATTTTCTTCGTCTAAATTGTATCCTTTCCAACTTGGGCCAGGATCAACTTGAACCGTATTGAATTGATAGTTTAAAAATCCAGTTTCGGCTTTTATTGAATAATTAATCTGTGAGTATCCTTGATTAGCAACAAAAATTGCAATTGATATAATGGTAATAAGTCCTTTTCTATTCATTTTATTCTCTTGTTTTAACTATTTATCAGTTCGGTCTTTTGTGACATATAACATAAGAATGTATCGCATTGACTAGAATATATCCTGTTTCATATTATCCTTATAGATCAACAGGATATGCTCAATAAAAGCATTTATTTTTAAAAAAAACATCAGGTTATTCCGAAAGAGTGAATAAGGGAGAAGGGAAGAGGTTGTCATCCTGAGGCTACTGCCGAAGGATCCGCAAATGTATCAAAAAGCTAAAGTATTATAAGACGGCCACTCTCCCAAAACTTCTCTATTCAGAAACTTCCAATCAGGATTGGTTTTCTTAATCAGCTCTTCTTTCCATTTTCTTCTCTTTCCTTGTATGTACTTTTCTGCCTGTATTGCCTCGCAAGAAGAAGGAAAAGCTTCATACCAGATAAGACAGTAGCAATAGTTAAACCTAGCAAAAGTCTCTGGATTACCTTTAATTGAATAATGCTCAACAATTCTCTTTTGGATATTATTGGTTACTCAGGTATAAAGAACTGTTCGGCTTGGATTGGTTGTAATGTAGGTATAGAATTCCTTGTTCATGATGAGTAAGATTGACAAGGAGGAGATTCCTTACAAAGAAAAATTGAACAAAATCTAATTGTGTAGATCCTTCGGCTGTAGCCTCAGGATGACTTGCCTAAAAGTTTTTTCATAGCAGATGCTCTTTTAGACTTCCTTCAAGGGCTCATTCATAAACTTATGCTGGTTCTTATACTAACCAACTACCGACCCACGACCGTCAATTTATACGACGCTCCGGGGTTAAAAACCCAAACCTTGAATCAAACCTGTCGTGGTAGTGGCTTCTGAACCCTTATAGTATACCTATGCTACTTTTTTAAAAGAGCATACCTGCGAAGGATCTTACCGAATATCCGTTTAGATTTCTTCTCCGCCAACTGGCGGATCAGAATGACTACATGACAGTTTATAAAGGAAGATTATCGTGCTTCTTCTTTGGTACGGTATCCACTTTATGCTGGCACACTTCCATCGCTTTAATCAGCTTTTCACGGGTTTCGGATGGTAAAATCACATCATCAATAAATCCGCGTGCAGCTGCTTTATAGGGATGTGCAAATTCCTCAGCATATTGAGTCTCCAGTTCAGCTTGTTTGGCTGCCGGATCATCCGCAGCAGCAATTTCTCTTCGGAAAATAATTTCTACCGCTCCTTTGGTTCCCATCACCGCGATTTCAGCCGTTGGCCAGGCCACGTTGTAATCCGCTCGAATATGCTTGGAATTCATCACATCATAGGCACCACCATATGCCTTTCGGGTAATAACCGTCATTTTCGGCACGGTTGCTTCGCAGAACGCATACAATAGTTTTGCACCGTGTTTGATGATTCCACCCCACTCCTGATCGGTACCTGGAAGGAAGCCTGGAACGTCTTCAAACACCACTAATGGAATATTAAAGGCATCGCAAAAGCGAACAAAACGAGCCCCTTTCAGTGAAGATCGAATTCCCAAAACTCCCGCCATAGACAATGGCTGGTTGGCTACAATCCCAACAGACCGACCTCCTAATCGGGCGAACCCAACAATGATATTTTCCGCATACTCTTTATGTACCTCGTAGAAAGAATCCGAATCCACAACCCCCTCAATCACCTCATGCATATCATAGGGTTTATTTGGGTTCAGTGGCACAATAGTATCCAGAGCATTAGCTTTGCCGGAATCCGGATCTTTCGAAGGAATCATCGGAACTTTTTCCTCACAGTTTTGTGGGATATAACTCATCAGCTTTCTAATTCCCTGCAAGCAGACGGCATCATTAGCCACAGAAAAATGCGCCACACCAGATTTGGTGTTGTGGGTGGCCGCACCTCCAAGTTCTTCAGAGGTGACTTCTTCATGAGTCACCGTTTTAACCACGTTCGGCCCGGTCACAAACATGTAGCTGGTGTTCTCCACCATGTAAATAAAATCGGTAAGCGCCGGACTGTACACTGCACCACCGGCACAAGGCCCCATTATGGCAGAAATTTGTGGTACTACTCCCGATGCCATACTATTTCGCCAGAATACTTCGGCATATCCGCCCAGGGAAGACACCCCTTCCTGAATGCGCGCTCCTCCGGAATCATTTAACCCGATAACCGGAACCCCGTTTTTCATCGCCAAATCCATGATTTTGCACATTTTCTCAGCGAAGGTTTCTGAAAGTGATCCCCCGAAAACGGTAAAGTCCTGGCTAAACACATACACCGGACGACCGTTTATTTTTCCATAACCGGTGATGATTCCATCTCCCAAAATCTTTTGTGCTCCCAATCCAAAGGCATCACTTCGGTGCGTTACAAATGCATCAATTTCTTCGAACGTCCCCTTATCCAATAACAGATCAATGCGTTCTCTTGCGGTTAGTTTTCCTTTTGCATGTTGCTTTTCGATGCGAGCCTCGCCTCCTCCCTTTAGCGCTTCGGCCCGCATGTTCATTAGCCGCTCAATTTTCTCATTTGATTCCATGTTAACTCCTTATGAATGTATTTGTTCATTAAAATAACGATGCATGCGATCTGTAAAATCGACCGTAGCCCCCGAAAAAAGATCTACATCGTTTTTGGTGAAAATCTCGTTTTTTATAAAATCTGATGCTTCTTTCCAGCTTTTAAATCCACTTAACCGCACCAGGGCATCTTCAAACTCCTGATCGGAGGACTTGAATATTACCTCCACAAATTCCGCTTTACGATCATCCAGCATCACTGTGAATTCATCAATGATTTTACTCTGATCTAACTCTTGCTCCGCCTCATCTTCAATAATCGGATCGTCAAAAGCATCGGACACTTCGATTTCAGGTTCCTCTTCGCTCTCTGTTGGCTCATCCGTTAATCTCTCTTCCGATCGTTTTCCGCCCATCATTACATCCATTTGATCGGGATTCAGAAATTTCGCCCACATAGGTTCTTCTCCGGACTCTTCCTCAACCTGACCTGATTCGTCAACGATTTCAGTCTCTTCCTCTTCCTGGATCAGTTCATCAGGTTCATCTTCGACTGTTAGTTCATCCTCATCCAGCTGAATCGATAGTGACGATTGATCTACAGTTTCTTCCTCGGGTTTATCCTCCACGTTTTGTTCTCCGGCAACATCCTCAAAAGAATGCTTGGCCTGATCCAAAATCGAAATCAGATTCTCCCGGAATTCCTTGATTTCTTCCGGATCATTGTCTTTTTGGTTTTTGATTTTTTCCGCGATCTCTTCCGAGGTTTCTGAGACTGATTCTTGCTCAGGCTCGGCTTCATTATGAAATAATTCATTTAGTGAAGCTACATGCTCATGATTGACCTCAATTACTCCCTCATTGGCGATATCATACAGAAGTTCACTCATCTCTTCATCGCTTAAACCTCCCTCCAGGTATTGATTGGCAAGAGAATCATCAAAAAGCGGGGAATCGGTCGGGTCTTCTGTGTACTCCCCAAAAAAAGACTCCACCAGGGATTGTTCTTCTTCGGATTTTGTATCCGGCTCCCCCGGCTCAGCCTCCTTGGCAGAAATTATATGTATAAAATCGGTTTTAGTGACCAATTTCCGCTTGGAAGCAAATTTCCGGGCCATTGCAGGAAGCCCTTTATCCTCGAAGAAAATGACCAGTAATTTCGGCTCAACCTCACCACCAAAAAGAATGAACAGTTGCTCCAGTTTTTGCGCCCAATCCTCCGGTTTGTAAGCAGCAACTAATTTGGCATCAATTTTTTGAATCAGCAGTTGGCATCGCTCTTTAGTAAGGGCTTCCAGTCCTCGCTTTTCCATATAGAGGGGAATCGCTGTGCCAAAATGCTTATAGACAGTCAGTCGCGCACATCGGTGTTCCAGCTCTGAAAACGATAGCTCATCATCGTCTCTGAAAATGTAATCAGCCATATTTTTTCTTGGCTCGATGAATACATGAATGATGTCCGACACCACTCCATTCAAAATCGTATATAGCTGATCTTTTGGAATATGGGATGCCCCAATCGCCGTTTGCTCAAAATCGGTTCGTGCCTCAGCAACCAATTTTGAAGTCCGATCAAACCAGGCTGTTGAAATATTACTCAGCTCATCCTTCACTTTATCTTCCAGAGTCAGCCGTACCCGTTCTACTACAAATGAGGGGATTTTGGCCTTCAATAATTCCTTTGGAGTATAAAATGGTTTATCAGCTGTAACTAAACCGGCTAAATGGTCGGTAATTTGATCGATTGTTTTTTGCATAGGCGCCCAGAAAGTGTCGCCAATTTAATGCGACTTGGATGGCAATCCAACTCAAGAACGTTAATAATTATTCAGATTTGATGAAGAATTTAGCCATTCCTAATGTTGTTTGTCCTCCCTACCTTTGAGCATGATTTCGCTGAATGTTAAAGGCTTGTCAAAGACGTACAACCGCAAGCCTATTTTTACAGATCTAACCTTCCGGCACGATGACGGGGTTCTTGGAATAGCCGGGGCCAATGGGAGTGGAAAATCAACCTTAATGAAGTGTCTGGCTTACCTCACACGTGCTCAAAGAGGAACTATTGAATGGAGAAACCAGGAATTTGAACTTACCAAAGAAGATATCAAGGGTAAGATTGGGTTCGCCGCTCCTTACATCAATTTGTACGACGAGCTAACCTCCTATGAAAACCTTGAATTTCTGCTCCAGGTTGCAGGAATGCCCATCCAGGTAACTCATATCAACAGTCAGATTGACCAGGTTCAGATGAAAGATCATCGACAGAAGTTGTTTAAATCTCTTTCAACCGGTCAAAGGCAACGTATCAAGATAGCAGCTGCGTTAATTCGAAAACCAGATATCGTTTTCCTTGACGAGCCCGGCTCTAATCTCGACGCTTCGGGACATGAATTGATCAGGAAAATTGTAAACGTTCTGAAAGCAAAAAATAAATTAGTGATCATCGCTTCCAATGACCCAAAAGAAATAGAACTTTGTGATCAGGTTATAGAGCTGTCAGCTTAACATTTATGGTTCAAAATTCTATCTACGTTCACTACCTTCACTCAAAATCAGAATTTAATTAAGGCAATACGTGATTTCAGACAACGATTATAAAATGGCAGCGCTCATTTTAGAGCACAGCACCCAGGTTCAAGAGAATGAAAATGTAATGGTTCAGCTTATTGGGTTGAATGGGATTAATCTTCTTCGTGCATTGGTAGAGCAAATTCGTGAAAAAGGAGCACACCCTTTTGTACAAATAGAGGACACGGAAACTCAGAAGTTACTGGTTCAAAAAGGAGACGAAGCCTTCTGGACTAATCAGTCAAAGGTGGATCAACTTCCGCTAATGAAGCAAATGGATGTATTTATTGGCATTCGTGCTTCTGAAAACATCTATGAAAACTCATTGGCCAGTAAAGAAGCGAACGAAGCATACTCAAAGCATTTTTTACACCCCGTTCATTTCGAAGAGCGGGTGAATAATACCAAATGGTGTATTATGCGGTATCCTTCCCCGTCGTTCGCAATGAATGCTAAAATGCCAACCCGGGAATTCACCAAATTTTATTACGACGCCTGCCTGGTGGATTATGCCCAGTTGAAATCTGCTATGGAACCCCTGGAGAAGAGATTACGGGCGACGGACATTATCCACCTAAGAGGCGATGGAACAGATATTCAATTTTCTGTAAAGGGTCAAAACTGGGTTCCATGTTTTGGTGCACACAACATCCCGGATGGAGAAATCTTCACCTCCCCGATTTTGGACTCAGTGAACGGTCACATCACGTACGCTCCATCTGTATATCAAGGGAAACCTTTTGAGTTTGTGAAATTAGTTGTGGAAAACGGAGTCGTGGTAGATTTCGATTCCTCCAATAACGATGCCTTAAAAGATATCCTCGACACCGATGAAGGTGCCCGACGATTCGGGGAATTCAGCTTTGGAACCAACCCTGTGATTGAAAGCCCGATGTATGACATCCTTTTTGATGAGAAAATTTATGGTTCCAACCATCTCACATTAGGGAAAGATTATGAGATTGCTCCCAATGGAAACTCAAGTAACATTCACTGGGACTTAGTTTGTATTGGTGCCGATGTGTACCTGGATGGAGAGCTCATCCGGAAAGGCCGCGAGTACGTCGTAGATGATCTTAACGGCCTGAATCCTGAAAACCTGCTTAAGTAGATGTGAAAAAAACCATCGTCATTTACGGACTCGCCTTAGCGATCATTGTATTCCTGCTGGAATACTTTGAGTATCGCTATCTGGTTCGGGATTTGTCGGTGGAAATTTTAGTTCTGATCATAGCGGTGACCTTCTCCGGGGTTGGTTTATGGGTTGGAAGTAAACTCACATCTTCAAAAAAATACCAGGCTGGCTTCCAGAAGAATGAAAAAGCGATTGAGTATTTGCAGCTCAGCGAGAGAGAATTGGAAGTTTTAGAGCTGGTCTCAAAAGGATTATCCAACAAAGAAATAGCCAGTCAATTATTTGTTTCTATCAACACAGTGAAAACCCACCTTCAGAAAGTGTACGAAAAAATGGAGGTCCATCGTCGTACACAGGCTGTAGAAAAAGCAAAGAGTTTGAAGATTATTGAGTAGCACCTATCTGCTTCTGTAGTCATCCAGAGCGAAAGCGAGGGATCTGATTGAATAATCAGGAAGTTTTTTTCTGAAATCGGCGGATGTGGATGACAAAAGTCCCCTCTTGGGAGGGGATTTAGGGGTGGGTTCAACGGAGGCCATAATCGTGACCGTGAAGATTCTTCTCCGCCAGCCGGCGGATCAGAATGACCTTTTTTTTGCGTATTTCCATCCCCTTTTGGGATGATTTTCCCAAAATCATACTTTCGGGTGATTGATCTCGTCTGCTTTTTCCTCACTTTTGCAGCGAACTGAACAACCAAAAATTTTAGCTATGCAAAAAATTATTCTCACCTATGGCGCGATTACCGGGGCAGTAATCATCTTGAGTATGACCCTGGGTATCTACGCGGCCCAAGCCGGGGCCAGTTCCTTCTTTGCTTCAGAGGCACTTGGCTACACAATAATGTTGATTGGCTTCTCAATGATTTTCGTTGCCACCAAAAAATACAGGGACGAAGAACTTGGAGGAGTTATTAAGTTTGGTTCGGCTTTAAAAGTAGGTCTTGGAATTTCTCTTATCGCCGGGGTGGTTTACGTAATTGTTTGGGAGATCAACCTTTTTTTTACGGACTATGTGTTCATTGAAGAATACACTGCATCCATGATCGAGAAAGCCCGGAATTCGGGAGTCTCTGAAACAGAATTAGAAGCCACCATAACTAATTTAGAGGCCATGAAAGAACGTTATAACAATGTACTATTCCGGCTACCGATGACTTTCTCTGAAATCTTCCCCGTCGGTCTTTTACTATCTCTAATTAGCGCTGCTCTTTTTAGGAATCCAAAGTTTTTGCCAAGCTCACAACCTGAAACTCAACCCGAATAAGATGCAATCAAAAGCCACAACTGTTGAACAATACATCAATGAATTACCGGAAGATCGTAAGGAAGTGATTTCCAGACTTCGTGAAATCATCCTGGCCAATATTCCTGAAGGGTTTGAGGAACGAATGAGTTATGGGATGATCGGATATGTGGTTCCGCATTCCATTTATCCGGATGGATACCATTGCGAACCAGAGCTACCCCTCCCTTTTATAAACCTGGCTTCTCAAAAAAATCATATCGCTGTCTATCACTCAGGAATCTACGCAGATGATGACCTCCTGAACTGGTTTACCGAAGAATATAAAAAGCAGGTACCCACCAAACTGGACATGGGTAAAAGCTGCATCCGGTTTAAAAATCCTAAAAAAATCCCATTCGAACTCTTAGGTGAACTGTTCACAAAAATGACCGTTGAACAATGGGTTTCAAAATATGAGAACGTGGTAAAACGATAATGCTCTATAAGAAACTACTTCCTTCCGTATATCTGCGATCGCTAATCGACTGTTATTGGGTGATTGAGGATGATTCGAAAGAAATCGTACAGCAAAAGATTATTCCTGATGGCTTTCCGGAAATCATATTCCACTATGGAGAGGTCTATCGAATCAATATTACGGGGGAGTGGGTAGTGCAGCCTAACATGCTTTTTTCGGGGCAAATCAAAAATCATTTCCTTTTGGAGAATACCGGTTCTTCGGGAATGATTGGAATCAAGCTGAAGCCAACGGCTGCTTCTCAATGTTTTGGGATCAACATGCATTCATTTACCGATCGGGTTGTAGAATTGGGAATAGTTGTTAACGATCAGTTCGATTCTATTTCGGATAAACTCGTTTCAAACATCCCCTACCAACAAAAAATTGATACCCTGAACACGTTCTTCGAGGGCATCAAGTTGGAAAGTTCTGAGAATACAGACCTGGTCGATCAGGCACTTGCTTTGATTTTTGAGTCAAATGGTTTGATGTCCATTGCGGATTTGCAGGATAAAACAGGAATAAATGAACGGAAATTAGAGCGCCTGTTTGCTAAACATGTTGGTTTATCTCCAAAATTCTATTCCCGAATTATTCGCTTCAACTACATTTTCCGAAAGGTTGAAAACACCAGGATGAGCTGGAGTGAACTTGCCCTGATCGCCGGGTTTTATGATCAGTCCCATTTCATCAAAAATTTTACTGAGTTTACGGGAGAAGAGCCTTCCAGGTACTTTTTCGAAAACCAGAACATGGGAAATTTTCATCTGAAGCACGAAAAGGAGTCTTCATGATGTCGGTTTTTTCCAATATTACCCAACTCATGCCCGCTAGTTTTGACTTCAACCTTAAAACTAAAGTCAAAACTATGAAATCCATTCTTTCAACAATTACGCTCATTTTTATTACACAAACAGTTCAATCTCAGTCTTTAAATGATCTGTCGTGGCTTGCGGGATACTGGGTAGGTACCAGTGGAACAGTAACTATGGAAGAACTTTGGACCGAACCGAAAGCCGGCATTATGCTTGGTGTTCATCGCGATGTTAATCATGAAGGAAAAAAATCCTTCGAATATTTGCGCATCGAGGAATCAGCTAATGGAATCTCGTTAATTCCAAGTCCCCGGGGTAAAGAGTCCGTGGCTTTCAGCCTTGCTGAGTATGAAGATGGCTTTGCTGCTTTTGAAAACCTCGATCATGATTTCCCTCAACGCATAAAATATATCCGAGATGAGAATACCCTTCATGTCACCATTGAGGATGAATCCGGGGAAAACTCGATTTCATGGTCCTGGTCGCTCACCGAATTTAACCCAAATCAATAACAAACATGGAAGATAACTTAGGCACACATTCAACATCACTGGCTGTAAAAGACATCCGGGCATCAAAATCTTTCTACGAGAAACTCGGATTTTCGGCTCTGCCGGATTTAGGATCCGTGGAAGAGAAATGGATGATTATGGAAAAGGAAGGAGTTAAAATTGGCCTCTTCCAGGATATGTTTGAGGAGAATATCATCACGTTCAATCCTCAAAATGCAAGGAGTATTTATAAACAGCTAAAGGACCAGGATGTAAACTTTTTGATGGAGTCTCCAACCGTGCAGGAAGAAAAAGGGCCTTGCCATTTTTGTATTGCAGATCCTGATGGAAACCAAATCCTTTTTGACCAACATAACGAATGATCATGGAAAACCCGGTAATACATTTTGAGATTGGGTGCTCAGATCAGGCCTCGGCAAGAAAATTTTATGAAGCCTGCTTTGACTGGACGTTAACGAGCAGTGAAAATATGGATGAGGTAGATACTAACAGTGACCTTGGTATCAATGGGCACATTACCTCACTGGTTACAGAAATTGATCACTATGTCACCTTCTACATCCAGGTTGATGATGTAACTGAATCGTTAAAAAAGATAGAAACCCAGGGTGGAAAGACCATTGTCCCACCTATTAAACTTCCAGATGGAAGAACTTTTGCCTGGTTTAGTGATGTAGCTGGCAACACAATAGGGTTGATATCCGGTACTCAGGATAACTCAACCCAACTTTGATATTGATATGAGTCAGAAATCCGTGATATGGAGAATCAATTGCAGAACGACTGCACAAAGCATCTACGATGCTTTAACTACACCGGTAGGCAGAGTGTCTTTTTGGGCAGAAAGTGCAAATCAAACAGATGATTATATTCACTTCGAATTTCCAAACGGACTTTCTCACTCATCCAGGGTTATTGAAAGTATTCCAAACAAGTTGTTCTGTCTCGAATACTTTGAAGCTAAAACAACCTTCAGGATTCACTCAAATAACGACAATACCTGCACATTAATACTGCATGCGGAAAATATTCCGGAACCTGATTTCGAGGAGGTACATGCCGGATGGGTATCTGTTTTACTGAACCTAAAAGCCTTTCTTGAGCATGGAATTGATTTACGAAATCATGATCAGAACAGGACCTGGGATCAAGGATTTGTAGACAACTAACCTATAAAAGTAAGCATATGAAACGAAGAGTAACTGGTATCGGTGGAGTTTTTCTAAAAGCCGACGATCCAAAAGCAACAAACGAATGGTATTCAAAACACCTAGGAATTAAATCCGGCCAATGGGGAGGAACTTTCCACTGGAAGCACGGGGATGCCCCTGAAAAGGATGGCTTCACGGCATGGAGTATTTTCAAAAGTGATACGACCTATACAAATCCAAGTACGAAGGATGCGATGATCAATTACCGGGTTGAAAACCTCGAGGAACTCTTAACTGCCCTAAAAGAAGAAGGAGTCGAAATCGTAGGAGAAATGGAAAGCTACGAGTATGGAAAATTCGGATGGATTATGGACCCGAATGGATATAAAATTGAATTATGGGAACCTAGTGATGAGGAGTATTCCAAACTGGCAACAGAAGACGCTTTAAATAATATGGGATAAAAAAAGAGATGTTGTCATTTATTGATAGCATCTCTTCACACTCGTTTTAGAAAGAGAATTTGGTCATTAAAAAGAGGAAACTGGGGTTCACATTCGAATTTCCCGTTTCGTCAACGTATTGACCTCTCATAAATACACTCGCACCCAGCACTGCCGTCCATTTTGGCTGAATGGTGTAATTGAAAGTCAGATCAATTTCATTGCCAACATGGGCACTTTCAACATTTGATTCCGCTCTGCGAACTACCCCCAAACCTGCATTGTACCATGCATCGGTATTCTCCTGAGCCAGAAAGAAAGTTTGAAATCCTACTCGGTATGAAAGTTTTGAATTGAATTTCCCAGCGGTTACCAACTCCCAGTTATGGAGGTTCTGGAGGCCAAAAATATCCATATATCCGTAATAGGCATGATTTAGTCCGTATAAATTATCGAAGGTATTATGCTTATTGTCATTGGGATCTCCATCTCCGCTTCCAAAATTGTATGCAGTACTAATTCGTGGAGTAGACCATGCCCCTTCTAGTCTATAACCGACTTCAACATGAAGCATGTAAGCCAGATGATCCAGTCCGTTAAACTCACCAAACTGTCCGGCGACTTCGGCATTAAAATGTAACTGCTCCCTTTTGGTATCCAGACGAGCCCCCGCAGTTGTAACAGCGTCATTGTTGTCTGGCGAATTTCTATGCAGGACATAAAACTCGCTTAGCGACTGATCAAACAATGATTTATTGTGCAAATAGAATCCACTTAAGGTACTGTTAAAGTACCTGCTACCCGTCTGATCGTAGTCATTAAATGCCCCCGGGGTTACAGGAACTACTCGTGTTGTAAAGAAATCAACCCAGAGTTTTGATGTATTTCCAATCGTTACACGCATGCCATCATTTACACGTGCTGTATTTACCCATTCAAGGGAGGAGAGTAACCGGAGTGCCCCTACGTTCAGTTTTTGCCTGCCAATGCGTAAGTGTACCGGTGTTTTATTAAGATTGAAATTTGCATCAGCAAATAGCTGGTGTACATCCAGCTGATCCTGGAAAATGTTTGGCCTGGCTTCATCATTAAGCTCGGCCACAACAGAGCTACCCTGTGTCAATATTCGGGCATCTTGCAGCTCTACATATATTTTTAGTGATTTAGTAGCGTACCAATTCGCATTTAACCTGAACTGTGATAGCACATAGTTTTGATTACTATCATCAAAGTTGAAATTCGCTTTTGATTCACTTCTCAATCGAACGCTTCCCCCTACTTCAAATTGACTTTGAAATGCCTGAGCTTCAAAATTCAGGAAGAAAAAAATCAATGCTACCACAACCACTTTACTAACCATCGATCCTCTGCTTTTCATCTAACTCTCCTTAGAATTGATTTCTTGATGCAAGTCAGTAGCGTTATCGAAGATTCTTCAATTTTCTTAACCCGGCTGATGTTTAAGTTCTAAAAGGTAACACCTTGTAAAATCGATCTGATTTGTGTGAACTTTCTCTGGTTTGGCTCGTCTAAGGTGCAGGTCATCGGAGAATAAAACACTATCAGAGGAATCATCAGATGGAAATCGCAAAGTATATCTTTTTTATCGTAGCAAGCGTCACGCTTTTTGGAATTTTAGGTGGATTGGATCCGTCCAATTCTATCGCAGAAATGGGAATTCGAGCTGTTATGGTCGGACTCATTTTCGCCGGAGTAGCCGTACTTAAAGAAGTTAAGAATATGGTTCTGGCAAGGATTTAAATTCGTTAGTTAGTATATATCCTAAGATTAGAGGTTTCGTTTCTGGCTGGGACGAAACCTTTTTTATTTGATTTCGTGCATTTGATACTGTTCAACTCATCGTATCCGTATGAAATCTTCCCATCGTTTTTTCCTAATTGGCACTTCCCTTTTCTTTTTCTGGATTCTTGGCGGATTTAATCCCTATTTAAGTTGGGAGCAACGGCTGATTAAAATTGCCATCGTTGGTATTTTTGCTACCATCGCATGGATACTAAAAAATTCATCCAAGCAAAATCGTCGTAAAACCGGACTGGTAATTCTTCTTCTAGCAGCCGGTGCCACCACCTATGCCGAACCATATATCAATCACTGGCTAACCCATCCCCATCACTTTAGCCATGTAATTTCTGACGGAAAGTATCATTATCATTCCTCGAAATGCGGTAAATAACAGGTGTAATGCCCGAACAAAAAATCACGTTACGTGATGCAACGATTGATGATCTTGAGTTAGTCAGGTATTGGGACACCAAACCCCATGTTATAGCGTCCGATCCCGATGAGTATTGGGAGTGGGAAAAGGAACTAGTAAACCCTCAACCCTTCTGGAGAGAACAGTTGATAGCCGAGTTGGATGAAGAGCCAATCGGTTTTCTACAGATTATTGATCCATTTCATGAGGAAACGCACTACTGGGGAAAAGTCGAAGAAAACCTTCGCGCGATTGATATTTGGATCGGGGAAGAAGAAAATCTCGGAAAAGGCTACGGTACCCAGATGATGAAGCTGGCTTTCAAACGCTGTTTTGCCAACCCCAAAGTCACTGCAATCCTGATAGATCCACTTGTTTCCAACACAAAAGCCATCAAATTTTATAAACGATTAGGCTTTGAGTTTGTGGAGTACCGTACATTCGAAAATGATGAATGTTATGTGATGCGGTTGGAAAGAACCCGTTGATTTCGAATGGTTAACATCAACATGCTATCCCCATTTATTTAATACAAAGAGATTTTGTATTGAACTTAAAAAAGGCAGCAAAATGAATAAACTTTTCCTTCTTTCTTTGATCATCTTAGTTAGTTGCTCATCCTATAATTCCGATGAGACAGTTATAAGTGCTGAATACACCGGGCTATTCAGCAGAACAGCGACAGATATGGTTTTTCTACCATCAAATGTAACATTAACCCTGAGTGATGGAAGGTTTGAAGGAGTAAGCTCAGAAGACAATTACCCTGCCATATGTGCCGGCACCTATGAGATTAGCGATTCAAAGATTTTCTTCACTAACTCATGCGCCTTTACAGCCGATTTTGATTGGAGCTACATCCTGAATGGTGAATTTGACTATGAAATAGACGGAGATGTAATCAGAATCTCAAAAGATTACGGGGATGATGTTATTGATCAGTATATCCTGGAAAGAAATTAATTCCGGATAGCTGTTTACTCCTCCACCCAGCTTTCTACATCGTTCACCACTTCCGCAAAGGAGATGGATTGCCCATCTCCTGAAATACTGGCCTCAAACTCCAGCGCATCATCCGTGTCATGCATAATCATCTGGGTTGCTAACGCATTGGTGATGTTGTGCTGGATAACCCGCTTCAACGGTCGGGCTCCATATACAGGATCGTACCCTCGTTCTGCAAGCCAGTCTTTCACTGAATCGGGAATCGTCAGAGTGACTTTGTTTTTCTCCAATAATTGATGCACCCGCTTCAACTGGATGTCCACGATAGAGCGGATGTGCTTTTTCCCTAACGGATGGAAAACCGTGATATCATCCACACGATTTAAGAACTCCGGACGAATGGTCCGCTTAAGCTGATCGATCAGTTGGTTTTGTAAGTCCACATACTGCTCGTCCGATAGCTCGCCTCCTGATTTCTCCATCTCATTCACAATCAGGTGCGAACCAATATTGCTGGTCATAATAATGATTGTGTTCTTAAAATCGACTGTGGTCCCTTTGTTGTCCGTCAATCGACCTTCGTCCAACACCTGGAGAAGAATATTGAATACGTCAGGATGTGCTTTTTCAATCTCATCCAGCAAAATCACCGAGTAAGGATGTCTGCGGGCTGCCTCGGTTAATTGCCCTCCTTCATCATAGCCCACATAACCCGGAGGCGCACCGACTAAACGACTCACTGAATGCTTTTCCATGTATTCGCTCATGTCGATGCGGATCATAGCACTCGAATCATTGAAAAGGAACTCTGCCAAAGTTCGGGCAAGTTCGGTTTTTCCAACCCCGGTAGATCCAAGAAAGAAGAACGATCCGATCGGACGATCCTCATCCTGTAAGCCAGCTCTTGATCTTCGAACCGCATTAGCCACCGCTTCGATAGCATTATCCTGGCCAATCACCCTTTTATGCATTTCTTCTTCCAGCAAAAGCAGCTTTTGACGCTCACTTTGAAGCATTCTTTTCACCGGGATTCCCGTCCAACGTGCTACAATATCTGCAATATCCTCTGCATCCACTTCTTCCTTGAGCAACGATTTCTTCTGTTGCATCTCATTGAGCCTGATCTTTGTGTTTTCCAGATCTTTCTCCAACTGGGTAATAGTACCGTACCGAAGCTCAGCTACTTTTTCGTAATTTCCTTCCCGTTCGGCTTTATCCGCCTGATTTCGGGTAGTTTCGATGGCTTTTTTAAGCTCCTGGGTTCTTTGAATCAGGTCTCGCTCCTGCTCCCACTGAACGCGCATCCCTTTTCGCGTTTCTTCTAAATCAGCCAGCTCTTTTTCAATCCCTTTGATTTTGGAATCATCTTTTTCGCGTTTCAACGCTTCTCGCTCGATCTCCAACTGGCGAATTTGTCGCTCAATGGCATCCAGTTCTTCTGGGAGGGAATCAATTTGGAGACGCAACCGGGATGCTGCCTCATCAATTAAATCGATGGCTTTATCCGGAAGGAAACGATCGGCGATATACCTGTGAGAAAGTTCAGCAGCGGCTACAATTGCGGCATCGGTAATGCGAACCCCATGGTGCACCTCATAACGTTCCTGCAACCCACGCAAAATAGAAACGGAGTCTTCAATACTCGGTTCACCAACCAACACAGTCTGTAACCTACGCTCCAGCGCCTTGTCTTTCTCGATGTATTTTCGGTATTCATCCAATGTTGTCGCCCCAATCGCATGCATCTCCCCTCTTGCCAAAGCTGGCTTTAAGATATTCGCTGCATCCATTGCACCTTCACTGGCTCCCGCTCCTACCAGGGTGTGAATCTCATCAATGAATAAAATTATTTCTCCGTCAGATTCAGTAACCTCTTTCACCACGGCTTTCAACCGCTCTTCAAACTCTCCACGGAATTTAGTTCCGGCCACCAACGCCCCCATATCAAGCGCCAGGATACGTTTTGATTTTAGTCCCTCAGGAACATCGCCGCGAACGATTCGAAGTGCCATTCCCTCAGCGATGGCGGTTTTACCAACTCCAGGTTCTCCGATAAGTACCGGGTTGTTTTTAGTACGTCGGGTTAGGATTTGCATCACTCTACGGATTTCCTGGTCACGACCAATAACAGGATCAAGTTTATTTTTCTCAGCCAACTCATTTAAATCCCGGGCATATTTCTCGAGTGATGCGAACCGGCTTTCTGCGTTTGGATCGTCTACTTTATGACCTCCGCGGACATCATCCAAGATCTTTAAAACATTGTCTTTAGTTACACCCTGATCATTGAGCACGGTGGAAACCTCATCTTTAACCTGTACTAATCCCAGCAATACATGTTCGCTACTGATATACTGATCCCCTAACGCGGTAGCTTCTTTTTGTGCGTTATCGAGTGCTGATTTTAAATTTGGTGATAAATATTGTCCGGAGACACTCGCTCCCTCAACTCTCGGCAACCTCGATAAGGAAATATCCACAACTTTTTCGATGCCCGAAGTATTCGCTCCCAACTTGCTGAATAATGTATGAACAATGTTATCACTATCCATCAGAAATGATTTCATTACATGGGCAGGCTCCATGGCCTGGTTGTTCCCGGACTGCGCTAACTCCAATGCCTGCTGCACTACTTCCTGAGCCTTTAATGTGTATTTATTCAGATTCATAAGTCTTCTTGGTCTCTTTTTTTATTCTGATGAAACAAAGTCCAAAATCATGCCCGAATTGGGAGTCTGACGGAATTGCAGACCATCTTCTGTTGTAGCATCTAAATGCTATACTTTATGAAACACCTAACTCTCAAGTTCTTACACATTTCGGGAATACAAAAAAGGTCAAATGAAGATACTACTAGCCAGTCTGTTTACTTTTCTAATTATGCAAACTTCAACCGCACAAGAAAGCATCGGTTTCACTGATTCCACTAACTTTGAACAACTCATTAATTACCGGCTACCTGGTTGGGGGTACAGTCAATTTAGTCTTGAGAACGGCGGAGGTAATTTCAACATACTGACTTCCAATAATCGGCGAACGCAAAATGGCATCGATCTTGAAGATAGAGTAAATAACAACACAAGCTACAGCTTGGATTTCACTCCCAGATACGAATCATACTTTGAAAGCGAGGACCGGGTATTGCATTTGACCGCACTCAGCTCTTTCCGAACTAATCGATATAAATCCAAAACCGACTTTGGAGGAGGAACTGAGGATGAAGAGTTAACAAATCGAGTAAACCAATTTAGCGAGTCATTAGTTATTGATTTGCAAGAGTATATTTACGGTGATTTCTTTTTGTTATCCAACTCAAGTAACTCTCTTACTTTCACATTTTCGAATCAAGATCGCTCAACACCTCCTAGTAGAGAAAGTTATTCTCGTTATGTGAATTTAAATCAGGAACTGGGGATTGGATTTGGCAGAATCCGGAATGTTACCCCGGTTTTAAGAGCCATTCGCTTGAATGAGAGGCTGAAATCTGTTAGCGAACATCATCTAACGAATGGTGAAATCTATTCTGCTTCCGAACAATTCACCCGATATCAAGCTTATACACGAACGTATGACCGACCTTTGAAATATTTTTGGGGTGATTTGGATGACTTAGTTTCCAATAAGATTTCCGACCTCTCTGCTTTTGATCAATTCTACCTTGATGATGTATTCAATGAGAGCTATGGATTACGGTTGGAAGGCTATCAGATTCAGTTCTTAGGAGGATATAATTATCTAAACAGCTTAAACAGAACCACTACTAAAGAAGAAACTGAAGAAGAGCTCAATAGGAACTTAGACATTAGAAGAACCGCAAGCGCCGGCACAAATTTTAGATACTTTAAAAATTTATCCCTAGAGCACCAACTCGGTGTTACCTTCGATTCCAGGATTCTTTTCCCTCTTGAACAATCGGACAGAGAAGATTGGTCGAATCTCACCTATTTAAATGTAAACTGGTTATGGGTGGTTGCAGATCGAATCCTCTTGTCAAATGGTGTCAGATCGAACTTTCGCTCTGAAAAGCAAAAGGATATTGATGACTTTAAATATCATTATGTTACATCCCGACTTTACAGTCAGCTCACCTATTTTATTGAAAACCAGGTTTCTATTGATGCCACTTTTTCATTAGGACATGATTATAGCTATCGAAACATTGATAGCGATGTTACCAAAAACACCTCTCTTGAGCTTGGGGCCTCCTTCAGAATTAGGTATTATTTCTCACGTCAGTTATTTTGATCATGTTGCATGCCTCAAACCCTACGAGAAATACCGCCCATTTTTTATAATTCTGAAACGGGTGCTCCTATCGAGCGGTGTTTGGTATGTGATTCTTATCTACTATCTGAGGTCGACTATATCATCGAAAAAGCATTGGTTAATTATCCAAGCGCCGAAACTACCGACCTGATCTGGGAATTTGCGATTTGTATGGATTGCATGGATTCCGTGATGAATGATTATTCAAAAGAATCCCATCAGGCGATGAATGAATTTTTTATGGATAACATGAACCTGGCACGGCAGTACATGCTTGCGGGTAGAAATAATTTTGATGCAAATGAATGGCTGAAGGAATGCATCATTACAGGAAAGACCCAGGACCAGTGTTCCCAGTACCAGCTTTGCATTCAATGTGTGGGAGAACTCGCCATTTTTGACCGGACCCCTTTTATGATTTCTGACGAAGCGATGGATTCGGTAACTCAATTATTGAGTAATTCAACGATTGATGCAATGAACAGATTTCGAGACCAACACTTTCCTCCTCCTGAAGATTTGAGTCCGTTACTTAGGGATCGGGATTTTGTATTGATTTAAAGCAAATCATTTTTACCAACACTGGCTGCCACAATAGCTTTTGTTTGATATTCAACAAGATTCTTCGCTTTCGCCTGTCTGCCGACAGGCAGGCTCAGAATGACAATGGTACTAATAAAAAAGCCAAGATCGTATCAGGACCTTGGCTTTGGCTTTTTCGGGGTACAATAAAATGATCTAAATTCTTAAAGTTCGAACGCTACAAATTGTTTCGAGTTTTGACGCTCAATAGTTAACAAAATTGCACGATCTCCGGAGTCGATACCTCGTTGAATCTCGTCATAAAACTCGGAAGGACTGTCAACTCTCTTACGCTTCACTGCAGTAATAACATCACCTCTTCTCAGTCCGCGCTCGTATGCATTGCTACTTTCTTCAATACCATTAACAACCACACCTTCAGTATCGTTTCCTAAATCCAACTGTCTTTTTATTTCATTGGTTAATGTTTCTACATTAAAGCCAAGCATATCTCCCATATCTTCTGCAGGTGCTGTATTAACAGACGTTAAGTCATTGGGGCGTTCACCTAATTCCACTCGAATTGTTCGTTCATTCTCTCCTCTTAGAATTCCCAGTTCAACCATTTCACCTGGTTTAAATGCGGCAATTTTTGTTCTGAAAGCATCCCAGTTGCGCACTGGCTCATCATTAAGACTTACGATGATATCATCTTCTTGAAGTCCGGCGAGAGCGGAAGGTCCATCTTTGACCACTTCACCTACAATAATTCCTCGGGCATCCTCTAGCCCAAGAGCCAGTGCCATAGTACGGTCCACTTCTCCACCGAAGTTCATTCCCAGATAACCGCGGGAAACCTCGCCATCATCGATCAGGTCATCCATGATTCTTTTGGCCAGGTTGATGGGGATTGCAAATCCAATTCCATCGTTTCCACCTGATCGGGATGCAATTGCAGAATTAATGCCAATTAGCTCCCCATCCATGTCAATTAACGCACCACCTGAATTTCCAGGGTTGATAGCAGCATCGGTCTGGATGTAATCTCCAAATGCGGTAAGTGTATTCAGCGAACGCCCCCTGGCGCTCACTATTCCAAAAGAAACGGTATGGGCCAGATTCTCACTTAACGGACTTCCGATCGCCAGCACGAATGAACCTACCTTAGCATCATCACTATTTCCAAGTTCGATAGCTGGTAAGTTTTCTGCATCTATTTTCAGAACGGCAATATCTGTAAGCGGATCCGCTCCAACTAATTCTGCGGTAATCTCATCTCCATTTATCAGGCGTACTTTAATTTCATCAGTATTCTCAATCACATGATTGTTGGTAATGATTAAACCGTCCTCTGATACGATTACACCTGACCCTAATCCTCGTTGAGTTCTTTCTTGTGTTTCGGCATCAGGTTGCCCCCATGGATTACCAAAAAAGGAAAAGGGATTCATCACCCGTACTTCCTGGGTACGTTCTGTGTTTACGGTTACTACCGCAGGATTAGTTTTCTCAGCGATGTCTACAATGGCATCGTTAAAATCCTTAAGTGAAACTATCTCTTTCTCCTCGGCAGGTGTAACCTGGGTATCATAAAATGGAAGTGAAATTTTAGAAAAATCAGTCGCGGCATTAAATCCCAATAAAATCAGTATTGCCGCTGCTACTCCGAATGTATTTTTCATAGCAGAATTCATCGTTTTTATCTTTTGTTGTAGTTAATAATTGCTGCGTAAACGCCGTCAAAACCTGATATTGTACGCGGGTTTACAACTTGTAACTAAAAAAAGAGCTGAGGCCCTCTCACCGACCTCAGCATTCCTTAACCTAACGATCGAAACTATGCGATTTCGATCTGCTTCTTCACTTTATCGTTGCTCTTGTCTATAGTAATATTGAGAATTCCATTCTCGTATTTGGCAACCACACTGTCTTCGTCGATGGAATCGGGAAGATGGAACGTGCGGTTGAAGGACCCATATTGAGTCTCAATTCTATGGTAATTTTTACCTTCTTCTTTGTTTTCGAATTTACGCTCTCCTGAAATGGTTAAGTGTCCCTTCTCAAGATCTACTTTGATGGCTTCCTTGCCCAAGCCTGGCAATTCAACGGAAAGCTGGAATTGGGTATCCGTTTCTGATACATCCACGCTTGGCATAAACCGGTCTCTCTTGTATGCTGGTGCAGCAGCGAAAAACTCGTTAAACAGATCATCAAATGATCTTGAAAAAACATCTGTACTTGGTCGTCTATATTTAATAAGTGACATAATTGAACCTCTTGTTATTTGTTTAATTTTTGATTCAGATTCGCTGCTGATAATGCAACGGATGTGCCATCAAAGAGGTCCAGACAAGTTCTGTCACCGCGACAATGCCGAAATGAATTTTTTTCAGAATGGCTTTTCCGAGCTTGAAAGGATGACAGCGCGCCTTGACGAGCCGTCAGAACGAAGGTTTACTTTTGTCAGAAGTAGCAAGTAAATAGTTTTGAAACACCCTTGAATCTCCTTTCAGGATGCGACTTCATTTTTCAATTGAAAAATTGCTACTTGCTATAGATAGCTTTGCTTCCACTCTTTGGCAACGAGGAAGGCCATCTCCAGAGATTGCTCGTAGTTTAACCTGGGGTCGCAGAATGTTTCGTAGTTCATATCCAAGTCGTTTTCAGCAAGTCCATTTGCTCCGCCCACGCATTCAGTCACATTATCCCCGGTGAGTTCCAGGTGAACACTTCCAAGATAACTACCTTCTGCTCTGTGGATGGCAAAGGCGGATTTTATCTCAGACAGGATGTGATCGAAATTACGGGTTTTATAATCGTTGGACGATGAAAATGTATTTCCATGCATCGGGTCTGAACTCCAAACCACAGGAAGACCTGCTCGACGAACAGCCTGGATCAAAGATGGAAGCTCCTTTTCGATTTTATCTTTTCCAAAACGTGTTATAAGAACAATTTTACCAGCTTCATGAGTCGGATTGAGTGTTTCAATTAACCTCAATGTCTCATCAATCGTGTAAGGAGGCCCGATTTTTACCCCAATCGGATTCACAATACCTCTGAGATACTCTACATGAGCCTCATCCAAATCCCGGGTTCTGTTTCCAAGCCACACCATGTGCGCACTTAAATTGTAAAACCCCTTTTTGCGGGGGACCTGCCTGGTCTGGGCTGACTCATAATATAAATTCAGAGCTTCATGAGAAGTGTATAAATCTACTTTTTGAAGCGTTGTCGCCTTTTCCGGAGCAATAGCATCCATAAAACGGACTGCTTTTTTTATCGATTCTACCATAGCCTCATATTCATGGTAGTAATCGTTATTCTTCATAAAATTAAGTTCCCACTGCTCTGGGTGGTGCAAATCAGCAAAGCCCTCATCTGCCAACGCTCTTAAAAAATTAAGTGTGAGCGCAGCCTTGTGATACCCTTCTACAAATCGTTTTGGGTCAGGCATTCGTGCTTCTTTCGTAGAATCGAACCGATTAATCAGGTCTCCCCTGTAATTATGAATCTCCTGACCTCCCACAGTTTCAAAGTCGTTTGATCTTGGCTTTGCATACTGGCCGGCAATTCTACCTAGTCGGACTACAGGTACTCCCATTTCATGAATCAGGATGAAACTGGTTTGGAGAAGTACCTTTACCATATTCACGATTTTCGGAGATTTGGTCAGGTTAAAACTTTCGGCGCAGTCTCCACCCTGCAATAAAAAGGCTTTACCTGCAGCTACATCTGCCAGTTTATTCTTCAGCTTCTCAATTTCCCAGGAAGTAACCAATGGAGGCAAGCTCTTAAGCGTTTCAAAGCTTTCCTCTAATTCAGCTTTGTTTGGGTAATCAGGCAGCTGACGTACCGGCTTTTCCAGCCAGCTGGTAGGGGTCCAATTTTCCTGTATGATATCGTGCATTTCGATGAGTTTTCTAGGGCGTCAAACTTACATCTTTTTGAAATAAGCTTTTCTAAAAAATCTAAATACTAATCTTAGCGTCAATCCTCTATATTTGAGCCTTGATTTAGGTACATATGCTACAGACTACACCCAGAATACTAATTGTTGATGATTACCCGGCCCTGGTGACGATTACCCGTCACAAATTATTAAAGCAAGGCTACGAGGTTCTCACAGCTCCAAACGGTCAGGATGCATGGGAAATTATTCAGGATGAGTACCCTGATCTTGTAATCAGCGACGTCGAGATGCCTGTGATGGATGGATACGAGCTATGCCAAAACATTAAAAGCGATCCCAGGCTCAGGAAAATTCCGGTTGTTTTAGTCACTTCCAGAATTCAAACGGACAGTTTGATGAAGGGAATTGAGGTAGGTGCTGATAACTATATTACCAAGCCTTATGATGATGAGACGCTGTTCTCTAAAGTTCATGAGCTTCTTACCAACCCGATTTCAGTTTCTGATACAAGTGATACCATTCAGGTCAGAATTGAAGGTCAGCCCTATAATATCAAGGCAGATTATTCACATTTGGTTAATCTGCTCGTTTCAACGTATAAAAACGCTTTAGCTCAAAACGCTCAACTCGAAAAAGTTCAGCACGGACTCAATGCCTCTAACCAGGAGCTAGAACTAACCAAGCGCGAGCATGAGGATCTGCTTCAAAACATATTTCCTAAAAAAATTGCAGAAAGTTTACTGGCTTATGGCACAGTAACCCCTGAACGCTATGAAGACGCCACCTTCATGTTTACCGATTTTCATGATTTCAGCAGGATCGTCCCCGATTTGAAACCAGAAAAGCTTATCGAAAGCCTCTCTTTTTACTTCGATAAGTTTGATTTGTTTGTGGAACAGCACGGATTGATTAAAATCAAAACCATTGGCGACAGCTACATGACCGCCGGAGGTATTCCTCAACGCAACAAAACACACCCCATAGACACGGTTCTTGCTGCTCTTAAAATGAGGTCTTTTGTTACACAACTGGAAGATGCGTTGCCAGATTCTATCCCTTATTTTCCACTCCGGATTGGTATTAATACCGGGGAATCTGTGGTTGGAGTGATTGGGAAGCGACGTTTTGCCTACGATGTATGGGGAGCTTCTGTGAATCTTGCTGCAAGAATGGAACAGAATTCAGCAAGTAATTCCATCAATATTTCTCAATCAACCTACGACCGGGTGAAAGACTTCTTCGACTGTGAACCCAGGGGAGAAATCGAAGCCAAAAACATTGGCAACGTGGATATGTACTTCCTTAAGCGCATTAAACCAGAGTATTCTGACGATGAGCAAGGAATCATACCCAACCGGCAGTTCATCCGGGATTATAATTTCCTTTCCAAGACCTGATCCGGTTTTTTTTCGAATATTGAACTAAGATATTTTCGGTTAGGTTTGGTACTTTTCAGGTTTCCAAAAATCCCAAAATCCACATCTTTTGACCAACAGCATCATCGTTAGAGGCGCACGCGAACACAACCTCAAAAACTTTGATATCGACATACCCAGAGACCAGCTAGTGGTGCTCACTGGTTTATCAGGATCGGGAAAATCTTCCCTGGCTTTCGATACGATTTATGCGGAAGGTCAGCGCCGGTTTTTGGAATCTCTCTCAGCCTATGCCCGCCAGTTCCTTGGGATGATGGAACGCCCTGAAGTAGACTTTATTGACGGACTATCTCCTGTAATCTCCATCGACCAGAAAACCACGAATCGAAATCCCCGATCCACGGTGGGTACCGTCACCGAGATTTATGATTTTCTGCGCCTCCTTTATGCCCGGATTGGAACTCCTTATTCCTATCTCTCCGGGAACAAGATGGAAAAACAAACGGCTGATCAGGTAGTAGCGGCTGTGATGGCACTACCTCACGGAACCAAGGCTTACTGCCTGGCCCCCGTCGTTCGGGGAAGAAAAGGTCACTATCGGGAATTATTTGAGCAGACCGTCAAGCAAGGGTTTGTAAGTGCCCGAATTGATGGAGAGTTCACTGAACTGACGGATGGCTTAATGGTGGATCGATACAAAACGCACAACATTGAGGTAGTTGTGGATCGGTTTGTAATCACCCCAAAAAGTGAAAAACGAATCGCCGACAGCATCCGGATGGCATTAGAGATGGCCGACGGAAACGTGATTCTTGCCGTTCAGGAGGAAGGTGGCAAAACCTCAGATAAACTGTTTTCCCAAAAATTATTCGACCTCGCAAGTGGGCTGGCCTATGAAGATCCGGCTCCAAACTTATTTTCATTCAATTCACCTTATGGAGCCTGCCAAAATTGCGACGGTTTGGGCAGCACCTATGATGTAAGCTGGAATTTACTGGTTCCCAATGAATCACAATCTGTGAATGAAAGTGCAATCCGGTATCTGGGTTCTCCAAGGGATGTATTCGCTTTCAAACAACTAAAAGCTGTTCTGGAGAGCTTTGATCTCGATTTTGATACCCCCTTCAAGAAGTACCCGGATGAACTTCGCCAGATTCTTATGCATGGAAGTGGGGATGTAAAATATGCGGTCAGTTATGATTTCAAAGATAACTCAGTGACTTATCAGCATAAGTACGAGGGACTCCGTCGAACCATCATCGATCAGTATGAAAACAGTAAATCGCCAAAACAGCGGGAAAAGGCGAAAGCATTCATGAGCAAAGTCACCTGTCCTACTTGTAAAGGAGGTCGATTAAATCAGGAGGCACTTTCCTATAAAATTGATGACTACAATATCCATGATTTGGTTCGAATGGATATTCGGGGACTTCGCGATGCCTTGTATGGACTCACTTTAACTGAGCGCCAGCAGCTGATCGGGAACCAGGTACTCAAGGAAATTCGCGATCGACTGGATTTTCTTTTGAATGTAGGACTGGATTACCTGAACCTGGATCGGGAAGCTCAGACCCTGAGTGGTGGCGAGGCCCAACGAATTCGATTGGCAACTCAAATCGGTACGCAACTGGTTGGGGTGCTCTACATTTTGGATGAACCGAGCATCGGGTTGCATCAACGTGATAATATCAAACTGATCAAGTCACTGGAAACGCTCCGTGATCTTGGAAACTCAGTGATTGTTGTAGAACATGATAGGGAGACCATTGAACATGCCGATTTTGTGGTGGATTTAGGTCCCGGAGCCGGAGTTCATGGTGGTGAGATTGTATCGGCGGGAACCCCGGATCAACTTACACAAAACTCCATGACCGCCCGCTTCCTTCGTGATGAGGAAATCATCCCGCTTCCAAAGACCTTCAGAAAAGGGAATAAGAAAACCATCACGATTAAAAATGCACGTGGTCACAACCTCAAGAATGTGGATTTGAAAATTCCGTTAGGAAGGTTCATTTCGGTAACCGGGGTGAGTGGGAGTGGCAAAAGTTCGCTGATTAATCAAACATTAGTCCCGATTCTTTCAAATCATTTCTACAAATCGAAGAGTGTTCCCCTGCCCTATGATTCGGTAACCGGACTCGATAATGTCGATAAAATCATTTCCATCGATCAAAGTCCGATTGGAAGAACCCCTCGATCAAATCCAGGCACCTACACGAAGGTGTTTGATCACATTCGTAGGCTGTTTGCAGAAATGCCCGAAGCTAAGATCCGGGGTTACGATCAGGGTCGATTTTCTTTCAATGTAAAAGGCGGACGTTGCGAAACCTGCCAGGGTGATGGTGTTCGTAAAATCGAAATGAACTTCCTTCCCGATGTTTATGTGACTTGCGAGACCTGCAATGGTAAACGATACAATCGGGAAACACTGGAAATCTACTACAAAGGCAAAAACATTTCGGAAGTGTTGAATATGCCCATCAGCGATGCAGCTGAATTTTTCGATGCTCAGCCCGCCATCTCCAGAATTTTATCCACCCTTACATCCGTTGGTCTTGGCTACCTGACCCTTGGCCAATCCAGTACCACGCTTTCAGGGGGAGAAGCTCAGCGAATCAAGCTTGCACGGGAACTCTCAAAAATCGGCACCGGGGATACCCTTTATGTTATGGATGAACCCACCACGGGACTGCATTTCCAGGATGTTCGCATGTTGGTGGATGTGATTCAGCAGCTGGTGGATAAAGGAAATACCGTGATGGTGATCGAGCATAACTTAGACCTGATTAAGGCTTCCGACTGGATTATCGATCTGGGTCCGGAGGGTGGTCGGGGAGGCGGTGAGATCATCGCGCAAGGTACTCCTAAACAGGTAACTAAAAAAGAAGCTTCGCATACCGGGAGATTCCTGAAACAGGAATTTGATCGGTTGGATAAGGTTGAAGTTACAACTCAATAGAAGCTGTTAGTAGTCTTTTCCGAAAGCTTGCTCTTTTACTGAGTATAAAATCGTGTCAAACCGAAGGTTGCTTGCATTATCAATCATTACTAAAGTTGTTTCGGTAGTACGATTTTTCAGAATAAAGGAGTTGGTACCAAGCCACTTTCCATTGTGCCAGATATGATCTCCATCTATGACCCATCCAAAACCATATTCAGACCTCTCTCCATTTGTTAGTATGGGTTCCTGGAAAGCTTCTCTCATTTCTTCCGTGGTAATTATTGGGTTTGATTCCAGAATCTTCATCCATTGCTTCAAATCATGAAGGCTTGAGAAAATACCTCCGTCTCCAGCCACCCCGTCGATCCATGTTGGCTCCAATAACCTTGGTTTTGTATTCAGATACTGTTCAAAATCCGATGCTACATTATTGAGTTCAGATAGTTTTACTCTTGAAGACAGGTTCCAAACTATTGTGTCTTTCAACTGTAGAGGTTCAAATACTTCTTTTTTCATGAATTCCTCAAATGAAACCCCGGAAACTCGTTCAATAAGTGCGGCTAGAATAACATAGTTTGTATTATTGTAAGAAAACCTGGTAGACGGCTGAACTGGATTCTTAACTTCTTCGCGACATACAATATCCAATGCATCCTGAATTGTTAAAACCCTGTCCCTCTCTTTTCGATTACCTTTTGCCAACGACATGTAATCAACATCAATACCTGAGGTTTGATTAAGTAAATGTCGTATCGAGACATCTGGATAAGGAAACTCGGGAATAATTTCTACTAGTAAGGTATCATAGCTCTCTTGAAAGGAATACTTCTTTAATAAGACCATGACTCCAAAAGCCGTGAATTGCTTTGAGACTGATGCCAACCTAAATCTTGTACGTTCATCTACCCGATGTTTTAATTCAGCATCTCTAAATCCCAAACAGCACTCGAATATTACATCTTCTCCCCTGGTTAGCGATACAACTCCATTGAATTTCTTTTTCTCTGCTAGAAGTTTGAACCATTCTATCAATTCATCATAGTAGTGTAATGAACTATTAGTTCGCTTCGGAATTGATGGAATTTTGGTTTCGATTTTCCAAACCAAGTAAATGAATAACGCCACAAAAGAAATAAACCCTACAACGTATATCATACTAGATTCTGGATGTTAAAAAATTTCGTTTTTGCCTAAAAAAACTTACTAAAGCTTCCCATTCATTATTTGTAAGAAAAAAACCAAGAGCCAAAACAAAGATAATTTGAAAATCATATAACATCATAAATACTGCTATTCCAATGTGCAAAAATAGCATACAAACAAGCAAAAGATACTTTAATGATTTATACCAAACTAAAAATGGAAATAGTAGTTCTAATATAATAGTTCCATAAGTTGAGAAGGTAACAAAATATCCATTTTTGATTAATGGAATGTTCCATTGAGTCCCCATAAATCGATCACCTCCAAGCACATAATAAGTTGCTACTCCATTAAACCATAAATCAGCATTTATTTTATGAAATGCTGATGAAAAGTATATGATACCTATGTGAATAATAATTGAGTAGTACCCGAGATTCGATATAGCATTATTCAATTCAGGATTTTGGATCTTTTTCGACTTTCCTATTGAAAAAGACCCAAATGAATCAATTAAAGCATAATATAATATCAAGAATTTGAGAATATTATCTCCCCCATTCAAGGTCAGCCAGCTTAGGTTTTGAATTATCTGAACGAAAATGAATAGAGTTATAGCTGTAAATCTCTTACCTATTCCAAATAAAAATAAAAGTATAAATATGAAGTAAAAAAAATAGAAAATATCAAAATTCTCTCTTATGAAATTTGTATCTATAAAGAAAAACTCTAAAAATGGAGATCGCTCAGGATAAAGAAATGAAGTCCCCTTGTATAGAAGGTCTATATATTTCCAATGAACAAGAAAATCTTTTATTAAATAGAGACAAATAAATACTCTAAAAAAAGGAGCATAGAATTTGCACTTATTCTCAGTTAAAAGGTTTTCCTTAAAATCATTGATCCTATCAGTAAGTAAATTTATCACTGTAGAAAATTATTTTTTCTTCTCTTGATGAATAAAATTCTAATTCATCTCTGTTTGAAAATCTAGGAATGCTTACTTCTGTTATGTAAATATTGACAGCGTATTCCGATATTTTTAAGCCCTGCCGGTTAGCAACAAGTAATGCGTAATTTTTAAGTGTTATAAAGTTATTAGACTCTTGGACATATTCTTTACCAAGGTTGAACTTTTTAGCTACTAAATCTTCATCACTATTTGATGAATCAGAAGTAAATTGACTTCCAAAATCTATCGATCGATTTACCGAATACAGGCCATCTGTAATATTATGGACTGTACCGGAAAGTATATATTCAAGTATTTCCTGATTAGCATTAAAAGGAGCAGCCTCTCTTTTCATTTCAATGATAGGCCCTAAAGCTTCAAACGTACGAACCATACTCGTATCTGATAGTAACTCAAATCTGTAGTACAGCTTATTATCCGCCGTAGGAGGAGGGGCAAAAAAAGCCCAATTTTGATAAAATAAATCATCAAAAAAATCTTCTCCCTTCATTAAACTGATTTTCACAAAGTTATCTGGGCTTACAAATAATAGCGTTACGCTCCAATAGATAAAGAATAACAGAAAAGTAAAGAACAGTACTATTTTGCTGGCTATACTAATTTCTAGCTTTTTTGATGTTATGCATTATCCAATTCCCACATTCTAAACTCCTTTTGTAATTCTTCTTCGGGAAAATTAGACTGAATGTGCTTATTAAAATTATACACGATAGCTATACTAATTCTTGCTGCTCTTGCTAAGTTACCTGCTTCGGGTGTATAAACACGTGTAACAGCGACTGCCTGACGTGTTGCTGCAACAGTTACTCTACCAGCCGCTACAGCTGTTCTCGCAACAGCAACCCATACTTCTAACACATCCACATCTGACATTTCAACATTCCCGGAAGAAGCTGCACTAACTGAATATGCATTACCTACTAGATCTTCAGTGCCTCTGCTAAATCCAGTTAACAAATAACTGACACCTACTAGGATAATTATGATTTGATATAACTTCATATGAATAATTAACTTGTTATTGATTCTAAATCAATATAAAATTTGATTTAAAAGCAAATATCTTGACATATTTATTTTTAACAAACAACAATAGGCAAAAAAATATGATGCCCATAAGCCAGTGCGGACTAATGAATCATTGCTGAAGGCACTCCTAAGCAGGTAACTAAAAAAGAAGCTTCGCATACCGGTAGATTCCTGAAACAGGAATTTGATCGGCTATTGGTTACTTCGAAGTAGTCGGTAGGTTTTTTTTCTTCCTCATTCCGCCTAATACATAGCCTGTAATTCCACTAATTATGGTAACTACGGAATCTCCTGAGATAATTTTTGCCACTCCGAGCATTGTAGCCGCAAACACCATTACTACTGCCAGCATGATTTCAAGAATTTTTAGCTGAATGAGGGCTTCAGCATAGGTTTTTGCGAAATCGAGACCTTTTGACTTAAATGCGACCACAGCTGTTAACGCAAAACAGGCTACAATAAACGATAAGGAACCAAAAAAGACCCAAATAATGGATAGAATTGCACTCTCTGAAAAATCCATTTTTGAATCAATCTAATTCTCATATGTAAAGATTTAATGGATTTCGAGGCTAGAAATGAATCTTCATTTTATCGTTGCTTATCTTACTTGCTCATATCTATCTTTAAGATTCTATGAACCTGTTTCGCTCACATATTTTACGTGTATATGGTTTTCTATTGTTATTGGTGGGAATCGCATTCAATCTTGCGGACACATCGGAACAGAAAGTCAATCATGCGGCATTTACATCGTGGCTAGGAACCCATCTTAAAAGCGATAGTAGCGAAGCACATAAGAAATTAAGCGACCTTTCCAAGAATCAGTCAGGGCTGGAAGAAACCATCCGAAAAGCTTCTGAACTGGTAAGTACCCACGCTGATGATTTTGAATTCCCTGTCGGCACAGAGGATGAATCACCCGAACAGGTTTTCCATCTTCTGCTTAAACAGTGGAATCATTTTCAGAATTCTGAAGCGGGCATGGGAAAGGCGGTTCTTGTTGAATCGGTTAAACCAACCACCTTCCTTCCTAATGATGGTAAAATCGTAGCCAGTTCACTTTCAAAAACCCAGATTTCCGGTTCTAAAACTTCTTCAGAATTTATTTCGGACTCGGAGACAACTCTAAGTTCATCCTACCTTCTTTCCCCGCTTAAAAGCGGCACAGCTATTGGCGCGCCATAGACTGTAATCCATTCATCAATGTTCAATTAGCAATGATGAAGACCCACCAGGATTTTAATATCTAATCTCGAAGCGAAGCGAAAAAGCTCGTTTCCTGTTCTTAATTGAACAATTCTTAATTCTAAAATTGAAAAATTCTTAATTGAAAAATCATGCAAGGCAACGGATTTAAAATATTCCTGATTGTAGCCTTTCTCGGATACTTCTTATTCGAGCTTTCAGCTACCGTGATCTGGAATCTTGAACAAAAACAAATGAACGAAATGGCGGAAGCAGAGGCGGAACAATATCAGATTGATAATGCCGAGCGACTCTCGAACATCCGCGAAAATATCCTCTCACTGGGTCTTGACCTTCAGGGAGGTATGCACGTCACTCTTGAAATTGGAACTCCTCAACTTATTCTTGAACTCGCTGGTGAAAACCGTGACGACCAGTTGAATCAGGTTATACAACAAGCGTTAGCAAATGCTGTAGCCAATGACACTGATTTTATCGATGAAATGCTTTTAGCATTCGAAGGCCAGGATGCAAACGCCCGTTTGAGCCGGTATTATCGAAGCGATGCGGACGAGATCACTCGTCGTTCTTCGAATGCCGAAATCGTGACTTACCTGAAGAACCAGCGGGATGCAGCTCTGGATCGGGCCATCGAAATTATCAGGACACGTGTTGACCGCTTTGGGGTTAGTGAACCGTCGATAGTAAAACAAGGAAACAGCCGAATCGTCGTTGAACTTCCAGGTGTTGATGATGAAGATCGGGTAAGAAACCTGCTAAGAGGAACTGCCCGACTTGAGTTCAGAACCGGTGCAGACGCACAGGACTTCAGTACCTTCAGAAACCAGGTCGTTGAATTCTACAATGTGGTTCCGGACACTTCTGATACATTACAATTAGATGCTCAGACTAACCCATTGGTTGACGTACTTGGGTTTGTACAAGGTCAGACTGCTTATGTATTTGGGTATGCCACAACGGATGACACTGCCCGGGTAATGGAACTACTCAGAAATGAAGAAATCCAACAAATGTTCCCTCGAAACACGGAGGTACTTTGGAGTGCAAACCCTACTGAGTTTGCCGATGGGACGGAGCAATATACTTTGTTTGGTGTTAGTACAGATGTGGAACTCACCGGTGAAGTTATTGAGGAAGCATCTATCCAATTTGATCCTGTAACGAATGCTCCTGAAGTATCGATGGGTATGAATAGCGAGGGAGCAAGAGTTTGGGGCCGGATTACCGGTGCAAATATCGGAAAACCTGTAGCGATCGTACTTGATGACTACATCGTTTCCTATCCAAATGTGATTAGCAAGATTTCCGGCGGAAACTCTAGCATTACCGGTCTTGAAAGTGTGGAAGAAGCAGAGGATTTAGTGAACATCCTTCTTTCTGGTGCGCTTCCTGCTCCGCTAGAGATCATTGGTAGCCGTACAGTCGGCGCAACTCTTGGAGAAGCTTCCATCAGCGCAGGACTGAACTCGATTTTAATCGGGCTTGGGATCGTCGCTATTTTCATGATAATCTATTATCGAAAAGGAGGAGGTGTAGCGGACATTGCTTTAACCTTGAATATCGTATTTATCCTTGGAGTTTTAGCAAGTTTTGGTGCCGTATTAACCCTCCCTGGAATGGCCGGCATCGTACTTACCATTGGTATGGCCGTAGATGCAAACGTTCTAATTTTTGACCGGATCCGTGAAGAACAACGTGGTGGAAAAACCATTAAAGCATCTATTTCTTCGGGTTATGCAAACGCCATGAGCGCAATTATTGATGCTAACGTAACCACCGGTTTTGTAGCCTTAATTCTCCTCAGTTTTGGAGTTGGCCCAATCAAAGGTTTTGCGGTAACACTTTTGGCCGGTATCGCATGTTCGCTGTTCAGTGCGATTATAATCACAAGAGTGGTCATCGACTACTTAACCCGAAACAAGCCTGAAGCAATGAGCTTCGGATAATCTCAATTACAGAAATTAATTATTAAAAGGTATTTATTATGAGATGGTTTGAAACTCCAACCTTCGATTTTTTAGGCAACCGCAAAACTGCCTATGTTGTTTCCCTAATCCTAGTGCTTGCTTCCATTGGTGCCATAGTAACAAAAGGTTTACAATATGGTATCGACTTTAAAGGCGGAAGTGAATTTGTATACAAGTTCTCAGAACCAATGAATACTGTGGAGCTAAGAAGTCTCCTTACCGAGCCTCTTGGATCTGCTCCTGAAACAAAACTATTTGGCAGTGATGTAGAAGTACTCATCCGTACTGATAATCCCGCTACGAAAGAAGAAGTTCAGGTAATTATTGAAAGTGAATTTGATGAAAATCTAGCTGGGATAACCTACGAATCTGAATCCAGTAATTATATTAGTCCTCGTTTTGGCGACGACTTGAAAGCTGGAGCACTGCAATCGGTGATTTATGCCATCGCGATCATCTTTGTCTACATTTTGATTCGTTTCCGGAACTGGACATTTTCTGCGGGTGCAGTAGCTGCACTTGTTCATGATGTTACTATAACACTTGGGATATTTACTGTTTTAAGCGATTTGGTTCCGTTCAGTTTGTCTATCGACCAAAACATCATCGCAGCATTCTTAACCATTGTGGGATATTCTTTGAATGATACAGTAGTGGTATTCGACCGTATTCGTGAAAATAGTGTGGTACACAAAGGCATGGAATTTATCCCGATGGTAAACCTGAGCCTGAACGATACGCTAAGCCGAACAGTAATTACTTCTGTTACCACCTTGTTTGTGGTGCTAGTGCTGTTTATTTTCGGCGGTGAGGTGTTGAAAGGCTTGTCTTTTGCCCTTATAATCGGGGTGCTTCTTGGTACCTACAGTTCACTGTTTGTGGCCAGCCCACTGGTACTTGAGCTGGACAAGCGCGCCAAAAAATCTTAAAGAATATCAACGAGGATACTTATGAGCTTTAATACTTCAGAACGCTACGGAAGTGTGGTTATCGAATTTAAAGGTAATGTAATGGGTGGACCTGACGCGGTTAGCCTTAATGAAAAACTTCATGAGCTAATCGACGCGGGAAAAACCAACATTGTGGTAGATCTGAGCAAAGTGAAGTTCATGAATTCTTCAGGCCTTGGAATGCTGATCGGTGGTCTTACAACCATGAGAAAATCTGGGGGAGACCTGCGCATTGCAAATGCAACCGATAAAATCCAAAGTCTGCTTATTGTCACGAAACTTATCACAGTGTTCAAGCACTACGACTCTGTTGATAAGGCCGTTGCATCGTACAATGAGGATTAAAAGCTCTATAACCAACTAATTATTAAGGGGTGTACCTAACTACACCCCTTTTTTATTTCATAAAATTTATGGCCGTTCGTGTTGTAATTGGCGCCCAGTGGGGCGACGAAGGAAAAGGTAAAATTGTTGATCTGCTTAGTGACAAAGCCCAGTATGTAGCCCGGTTTCAAGGGGGGGCAAATGCAGGCCACACTCTCAAGTTCGATGATAAGGAAGTAGTTTTGCACCTGGTTCCATCCGGTATTTTTAACGGAGATGCCAAATGTATCATCGGAAATGGAGTTGTAATCGATCCTGTAGCCCTGGTAAAAGAAATTGACGGTGTTAAAGCCATGGGCTTTTCCCTGGACAATCGATTTTACATCAGCCAAACTGCCCATGTGATCCTTCCCTATCACAAAGTGCTTGATAAGCTAAAAGAACGTCGCAAAGGGAAAGATGCAATCGGTACTACAGGTCGTGGAATCGGGCCATCTTATGTAAGTAAAATTGCCCGAATCGGAATCCGAATGGTCGATTTACTAAATCGGGAAGTTCTCCGGAATAAAATTCTTCAGAATATTCAGGACATCAATTATGCCCTTGAAAACATGTACGAAGAACCCACCATCGATGCTGAAGAATTGATGGAAAACCTGCAAAAGGCTATCGACCAGCTGGAGCCCTTTATTTGCAATACCTCACATATCCTGCATGAAGCCATTGAAAACGGGGAAGAAATTCTCCTGGAAGGTGCTCAAGGCTGTTTGCTGGATGTAGACCACGGCACCTATCCATTTGTTACTTCTTCTTCCCCTACTTCCGGGGGTGCATGTACCGGAACAGGTGTCCCACCTACAGCAGTCACTCATGTGATGGGAATCACCAAAGCGTATTGTACCCGGGTTGGAAATGGACCCTTCCCTACTGAACTGCTCGATGAAACGGGAGAAGAATTACGAAAAAAAGGACATGAATTTGGAGCAACAACCGGCCGCCCCCGCAGATGCGGCTGGCTTGATTTGGTTGCTCTGAAATATGCGGTTCGTATCAACGGAATGAACGAACTCACTCTTACCAAAATGGATGTAATGGATGGATTCGATGAGATCAAAGTGTGCACAAGCTATCTGATCAACGGAAAGGAAACCAAGGTTTTCCCTCTTTCTCTGCCTGAGATAGAAAGTATCGAGCCTGTGTATACTTCGCTTCCCGGCTGGGATACGGACATTTCCGGAATAACCGAGTGGGATAATTTGCCTGAAACCGCTAAATCGTATATCGATTTTATTGAAAATTATCTCGGGGTCAGATTCACAATTATCTCTACTGGTCCTAAAAGAAACGAAACCATTCTTAGGTAGTACCTGGACACATCAATAACCGTCTTGTAGATACAACAGCTCTTTTGAGTTTGTTGTGCCTCTGATTTAGAAAAGTCTGTTCTAAGATTGTTAATCACTTAAGCTGAATGATTAATACCTATTTGTTACCGGGCTTTTCAAACAACTTGGAAACAAGTTCTTCTATCCTTGCCCTTGTTTCTTTTCTTTGAATAGAATCTTGCTTCCTGGGAACCGTTTTTTCTTTAGGCAGTTTTGTTTTTACCCTTCTTTTACCTTCCATAATACTGATAATTTCTCCTGATTATAGATTACCTAACGGGAGAAATGTTTCCTGAGTATATCAGCTAAGTAGCTCCTGATAATACCTTTCACATTCAGCATACAATTTCTCAAGACCTTTAGGAATGGGTTCTTCTTTGGGTTGATAGGGCTGAAATCCAGTGGATGTATGAACGTTATGGTACCAATACTTGGCCCAGATACCATCTTCAGGTCGTGCTCCTGCTTCCCAGTTGAGCATTGTCTCATCGAATGGAATTCCAAGGTGATCGCAAATCTCTGTTAGCTTTTTCTTTGGATTCATTAATACTTCTTTGGAATCAATCACCATCGGATTTTGACCGATCCCTTTTAAATACTCCATCAGCTCAAGATGAGCGGCATAGCCAACGTCCCGCATAGTTGGGTTGGGGATTTGCTTCGCAATGGAGGGTAGCATATCCCTGGGATCACGGGTTAAAATTACATTGATGGTATCCTTCATAAAGCCCCAATCGAGGCCTACCAGGTGGTGGGTCATGTGTTTGAAAAAAACAAAGGGCGTATCATAGTTTCCAAAAATCACTTTCTCGATTACTTTTTGGCCGTCATTTTCCTGGCTGGCTATAACCTCATCTGCACCGGGATGGTATTCACGGGCATTGCTTGAAGTGAGGTAGTGTGCATAAAGCGGTTCGTCAATAACAGTGGTGTCGCTACGCTGCGCAAAGGAATACATCAACGCCGTAGAAATATTGCGTGGTCCGCTCCAGATACAGATTCGTTTCATTTTGAATTAAAAATGTAAAATTAAGAATTAAAAATTGTTCGAGATCTCATCCAATTTTTAATTCTTAATTTTTAATTCCGCGAAGCGGATTCAATCTTACCTTCATACAATTTCTGAAGCAATCCGATCATAGTGCCGGGAACAGAATCAGAGATAACCCGGCCATCAATCTTTGTTACCGGGGTAATTCCGCCAAAACTTCCAGTAACAAAGGCCTCATCCGCATCATAGACGTCAAACAGTGAAAAATTCTTCTGGTAGCACGGGATATTATTCTCCTTACAAATTTCGATCACTTTGCCCCTGGTTATTCCGTTCATGCAATACTCTCCGGTTGAAGTCCAAACTTCCCCGTCTTTGATCATAAAAAAATTGGTGGCATTGCACGTGCTTACAAACCCATGAATATCAAGCATAAGCGCTTCATCCGCTCCGGCTTCAATCGCCTGAATAAGCGCCTGCACTTCGTGGAGTTTGGAATGACAGTTCAAACGGGGATCCAGATAATCAGGAGAACCGCGCCGGATGGTACTGGTAAATAGGCTGATTCCTCGATTCCTTGTCTCTACACTTGCCTTTTTGTGCTCCGCAATGATCACAATATTAGGCGCAGAAATAGTAAGCCGGGGATCCTGACTTGGGGTCTTTTTTATTCCCCGGGTAATCATGATCCTCACGTGGACATCATTATGCATTTTATTGCTTTGAAGAACGTGCTTAACCTGAGCTAAAAGTTCTTTCTGAGTCAGTCCAGTATCCAATGCGATCGCTTTCGCTCCCTGCCAAAGCCGGTTCATGTGATCCTGCCAAAAAACCAGGGTTCCATGGTGCAACCTCAATCCTTCCCAAACACCATCTCCTACAAGATATCCACTGTCGAACACCGAGATTTTGGCTTCACTTCTCGGAAAGAGTTCGCCATTTATTGAAATCAGGACATCTTCATTCCTGGGATCTTCTATTGCGTTATGTGTTCCATGTACCATTATTTAATATTCAGCATTAAATGATTTATGAATCCAGGTAACTCCTTATCGAATCACGCAGTGTAGTAAACGTCTGCTTCAATAATTCCTCATCTTCTTCAAGCAATGTAATCCGAAACCCTCTTAAATCTGAAGCAAAAGAAGATAACGGAACTACACAAATTCCTGTGGCTCCAAGGAGATAGTAAACGAACCGAAAATCCAGGGGAGCACCTTCTACCCATGATTCTACCAGCTCCCTTACTTCGTTATCCTTAACAGGCAAGCTTTGATCAGATTTTAACGTCCCTTCTTTAAATACAATCGTGTTATAAAAAGCTCCATAAGTGGGGTTAAATGTAAGCTCCGGAATTTCCTGAAGAGTCTCAGAAATAAACCGGCTCCTCCATCCAATCTTTTCATTCAGTTCAGCTCGGTACTCATCGTAGCGAGGATCTCCCAGAATTTTTGGAATCGCCATTTGAGGAAGCGTTGTTGAGCAAACTTCAATCATTTTTGCATCGTCCAGCACCTTGCAAAGGCGATTGAATTCAAGATCTGCTTCCCTGTTATAGCATTCAATCCATCCGCATCGTGAACCAGGCCAGGGTAGTTCTTTGGAAATCCCCTTCATCGCAATTCCGGGTACATCTCCAATAATCTCAGAAAGTCCGTAGGCTCGAACTCCGTTATATGTAACCTGGTTGTAGATTTCATCTGAAATCAGGAAGAGATCGAATTCTCGGGCCAGGTCAACGATTTCTTCCAAAATATCTCTGGGATAAACCATCCCGGTAGGATTGTCCGGGTTGATTATCAAAATGGCCACAATATTCGGATTGTACTTCACCTTATTCCGGAGATCTTCCATATCGGGATACCAGTGATTTTCCGGATCCAACCGATAGGTAAGGGGGTGATGATTTGCATGTGCTGCTTCGGCGGATGAATGGGTGGAATAAGCCGGTGAGGGACCAATAACACGCGTTGTTGGAGTTAAGTAGTGATACAAAGTGGCGATGGCGTCCCCAAGCCCGTTAAAAAAAAGGATATCCTCCGGGGTGATTTGAACCCCTCCTAATCGGTTTGTCCGATCTGCAAGAAATACCCGGGTCGTCAGTTCCCCTTTAGAATCACAATATCCATAGGTTTTATCATCCTGGGTGAGATCGTTAACAATCTCTTTTATCCATAGTGGAATTTGTGCATTTTTTTGAATGGGATCACCGATGTTCTCCCAAAATATTTCCACACCTTCCTTCTGTAGAATCTTTGCTTTTTTTACGATCTCCCGAATTTCATAGCTAAGCTCATTCGCCCCGGCGCTAAGCAGTTTTTGTCTCATAATGTGTGATAATCATCAATTGCCGTCCTGATATTCAGGATGTTTGCCAATAAAAGCATTTAGGGAATCAAGTGCTTGAGCCTGAACCCTCTTTCTTAAAAAAGGAGACCAACCCAAAATCAAACCGGGGAATCCCAAAGCCTGGGTACTCCATCTCCAAAAATCAAAATCGTCCTGGTGGTTAATAATCAACCCGTCTTTGAAGATAAATGAAGCCGCTATTTTATTTACAACCGGCCTTTTGGTAGCAGTAAAGGTATATCGGGCCACCCAGTTCGCGGAACCCGTATTTGCGGATACTTCAACCTGATCATAGTCTATTATCAAGTCTTTCGCGCGTTCACACAACATGTGCCACATTGCGGGAACTTGTTTACCCTCAAGCTGGAATGCTTCATCTTTGAATTTAGCTTCAGAGTGATAGCATTCACCCATGGTTTTATAATCTCTTTGTGCAAAAGAAGAATAAAAGGTGTGAATTAATGCCAGGTTACCAGAGTTAGAGTCCATTTTTGCCAAAAATTATTTGTTTACTCATTGAGATAGGCAGGCGTCGCTATGTAAGCTTCTTGTTGAGTTTTTTTATACCCCAAAAGTCCATTTTGTACATCGGCCTTTTATCTCAAACCCTACTTTTTTTAAGGGTAACAATTCGAATAACTAATAAAAAATCTCTTTTTTGGTGTAACAATTATTATTAAAGCTTATCTATTATAAAATAATGGTTAAATTTTTGAATTAAATAAAACAAATAAGTACGCTATACTTTATTTTAATCGTTTACGTTTGCACGTTATCATCAAAAAAACTGGGATACAATGAAAGCAACCTTAGAGTATGTTACAGCGCTTGATGAGATAAAAGAGGCTACAACAGATGGAAAAATTAAATGGATCAGGAATCGCCCCGGTTCATTTAAATTTAAAACCATGAATGAAGACCTTGAAGATTTAATCATAAACTTCACGAAGATTGAAAATGATTATTTGTTCAGCCTTGAAAAGAGAGACTTCGAAAGTACTCAAGTTCTTTTAAACATCGATACAAGTTCCACCGATAGTCACTTGGTTGAAGTACTTTCTGAGCTGTATCAGGCTGTAGAATACCGGGTAGACTTAAACAATCTTGAGAGCCTTAATCAGTTTGTCGATCTGATTAAAAGCAACCCGGGTGGAAAATCTATTCTCGATTAAAGCCTCTTCTAATTCGTCTTACAGTAATTCTTGTTGTATTACAACTGCACTGCCGAAGAGAGTGTAAGATGGTCAGGCTATGACCAGAATTTATCCTGATAAAAAGTCGTTAACGGAACCATTAACAACGAATAGAAGACGATCAAGCCGATTGCTTTGAAAGAAAATCTATGAACTTTTGAATTGCGCGTGCGCGGTGACTAATTGAATTCTTAGTTTTAAAATCAAGCTCAGCGAAGGTTTTGTTAAAGCCATTAGGTAGAAACACAGGATCGTAGCCAAATCCGCTTTCTCCTCTTTGGGAATCAAGTATTTCTCCCTCAACAACTCCTTCGAAAGTATATTCAGCATCAGAGTCGATGTAAGCCATCACCGTTTTGAATTCAGCTTTTCGGTTCGGCTTTCTTTCCATTTCCGAAAGCAACTTAAGCACATTGTCCTGATAAGTAACATCTTCGCCGGCATAACGAGCTGAAAAAACTCCGGGAGCACCATTAAGCGCCTCAACTTCCAATCCGGTGTCATCAGAAAGTGAAGGGAGTCCTGTCATCTCTCTTACATATCGGGCTTTTTTAAGCGCATTCCCTTCCAGAGTGGGTTGATCTTCAACTACCTCTTCAAGATCCGGAAAATCCAATGCTGAAAGTACTTCAATTCCTAAGGGATCGAGCAGTTCTTTCATTTCCTGGATCTTATCCGGGTTCCTGGAAGCCAGTACGAGTTTATGAATCACTTTCGCGGGGATTAAGTTTGTAGTACAAATTGATTCCACTCCCAATGGTAAGCAGTCCATTTAAGGCAATGAACACCAAGTCATTATTCAGGACAGCATAAGCAGTAAGCAACCCACTGGAAATCACATAAAGCAGAATGAATATGATGTTCATTTTTGTATGGCCGTTTTTGATGGTCTCCACGGTTTGGGGAACCCACGCAATTACCAGCAGCAGAAAGCCAGCCCAACCAATGATTTCTGTACCTGTCATCAGTGGAATTGATTTTTTACTTCCTGGGCTTCATGCCATTTCAACCTTGGCCCGTATTGTGAAACCACTCTTGATGATGCCAGACTCGCCAGTTTTCCCGCTCCGGCAAAACCTAAGCCATTTGTAATTCCATATAGAAATGATCCTGCAAACATGTCCCCAGCCCCGTTAGTATCCACCGCATGCACCGGGTAAGGTTCAATATCGATGAATGTGTCGCCATCAAAAATCATGGCGCCATTGGAACCCTGAGTGATTACAAATCGCTTTGCATCTTTTTTGAGTGCTTCACGGGCTTCCATAACATTTGATGTGCCAGTGAACTCCATCGCTTCCTCTTCATTGCAGAATAAGAGGTCTACGGACGCTCCGATTAACTCCACAAACCGATCCTTAAAAAAACGGACGATTGATGGATCTGATAGTGTTAACGAGGTCATCACCCCGTTCATCTCTGCAATCTTTTTTGTGTATTTAAGAGCATCAAAAGCTGAATCCGATGTAACCGGATATCCTTCCAGGTAGATATACTCTGAATCCCGAATGGCATCTTCATCTACCTCGTTAATTGATAAATCGACGGAAACTCCCAGGAAAGTATTCATGGTTCGATCAGCGTCTTCGGTAATCATAACCAAGCATTTCCCAGTGGCACCTTCTTCACGTTCAGCCTGATCAAAGTTGGTATGAATTCCGGAATCATTCATGTCTTTGATGAATAAATCCCCGTACTCGTCATTTGAAATACGGCATGAATAAAATGCTTTTCCGCCCATTTGGCTCACTGCCATTACTGTATTTCCTGCTGATCCACCTGATTTTTTATTCACGGTGTTATGACCTATGGCCTTGATTAACCGGTTTTGTTTGTCTTCATCAACCAGGGTCATTAGCCCCTTTGGAATTTCATACTCTCGGATAAACTCATCAGAGACTTTGACTTCCAAATCGACAACGGCATTACCGATGCCGTACACATTGTATTTTTTCATCTAATAAAACAGGATTTCTATTGCGCTCAAAGGTACGCAGCCTGTATATCGATTAAAAGACAAGCTGCTTTCATTCGTTGATTTTTGTTTATGATATCATCGGGTATCTTCTGCCCATGCAAAAATCTTTCCTCACTTTTTTATCCAGAAGGTTAACACTTCCTCTTCCCGGCTCAGAAGCTCAAAACAAGATGCGCCCGTACCCGAAGTCGTATAAAAACCCAACATTTAAAAGCTATTCACCAAAGTCTGACAGTTATCGAAATAGTAGTGTGCTTGCTCTTTTCCTTAACTGGAAGAATGAGCCGGAAATCTTGCTTACCCTGAGAACCACAGGCATTAAACATGGTGGACAAATTAGCTTTCCGGGTGGTGGGCAAGAAGGGAATGAAACCCATGAAGAGACTGCACTTCGGGAAGCTTATGAAGAAACAGGGCTTGTTGAAGAAAATGTTCAGCTCCTTGGGCGTTTGAGCCCTCTTTATGTCGACCATTCAAACAACATGGTAACTCCCGTCGTTGGCTTTTTGGATATCGAACAGAAGTTTCAGGCTAATCCTAATGAAGTGGATGAAATCTTTAGCGTCCCGATTTCAAAATTATCCGGAGACCATTTTCTTAGAAAGGAAGAATGGCCATTGAGAGAAACCAGCTATGTGGTTCCATTTTGGGATGTACACAGGGTTCCTCTTTGGGGAGCAACCTCAATGATGTTAAGTGAACTGGTAGTTCTTCACGATGAGTGGCTAAACACCTGAGAAGCGGCTGATTTACCCATCGCCATTCCCAGTGCCACTCCCATTCCACTTAAACCGGCGACCTGCCAGGTTTTTTCACCAATCCTCTCCAACGATGGAGATTTAGATTCGGTGAAACCCATTATGCCGCTCCATTCGCGCTCTATCTCCCAGTCTTCGGGCAGTTTAACTACCGAGTCCACAAAATCGATCAGGTATTCTTTTATAGTGGGGTTGATTCCAAACTTTTCGGTGCCTTCTGCATCGTAATCAACATTCCGGCCTCCACCTATTAACAATCGATCTGCTCCAAGGTTTCGAAAGTATACATAGCCTTTATTGAAATGAAAGGTTCCCTTCCATGGTAAACCAGGAACAGGCGTTGTAATAAAAACATACCCCCGACCTGGCTTAATCCCTGTGTTTCGATTCATTTGATGCGTAAAAGCATTGGTTGCCAGAACAATTTGATTAGCTTCAAAAGTCAATCCGGAAACGGATCTTACTGTCCCCTTTTTAGAGTCAACGTCAGAAACCTGGGTTTGCCACCGAATTTCAACTCCTAACTTGAGATTTAATTCAATAAGCCGCCTGATCATTTTGCCTGGATGCAGAGATCCTTCAACCCGGTTAAAAATTCCCGGGTATCCCTGAAATTCGCCAATTGTGTAAACCTCTTTCTGACCAATAATCGACTCCATCCAACCATTAAATCTCTGTACATGCTTACAAGCTGTTTCGAATTCGGTTTGATCCGTAAAAATCTCCCACCCGCCACATGGATCGTAGTCGATTGTCTCTTCTCCTAAAGTTGTAGTAAGAAGTTGAAGTCCTTCAAATCGGGAAGAAATCCTCCTTTTTAGCTGGTCTTCGGAATCAATTGCCAGGTCGGCAAGATGCTCCCCCACCGTTCCAATACATGCAAATCCGGCATTTCTGGTACTAGCACCAATCGGGAAAATTCCCCTTTCCAGGACGATAATCCTCGCATCGGGATTCTCTTTTTTTGCAAAGTAAGCAGTCGATAACCCGGTCAATCCTCCTCCCACAATGACCAGATCGTATATTTGATGGAAGAGCTCGTCCTCCCAAAAAGATTGCCGGGAGTTAAATCGGTTATCCATTTAGAACCATTGCCGCCATTAGTGGTGCCGCATACTCAAAAAAGCGTTCATCCACATTGTATTTTGGGTGATGCCAAACATACTGTGAATCGGTTTCAGGAGCCCCGCTCCCTACAAAAAAGAATGCTCCGGGAAACAATTCCTGGTAAAAGGAGAAATCCTCACCTGCCATAATGGGTTTTTCCTGTTCAATGGCGGATTTTTCTCCAAACAAAGCCCTCATCGTATTCAACACATTTTCCGTCTCCAGCTTTGTGTTGGTAACCACCGGGTACCCTCTGTTAAATGCAAATGTATAGCTACCCCCAGCAGCTTCCGTAATGCCTCGCACCAAATCTTCGAGTTTGCTTGCTATAAGATTCGCAGTGTCTTTAGACAAGGTTCGTACTGTTCCCAGTAACTGAACACTTTCCGGAATGATATTATGGGCAGTTCCGGCCTGAATTTTTCCTACCGTTACTACCGCTGAATCAGTGGGATCCACAGACCGGCTAACGATAGTCTGAGCAGCTAAAATAAATTGAGATGCCAATACAATCGGATCGATGGCTTCATGAGGCCGCGCAGCATGTCCTCCTTTTCCAAAAATCTCGATTTCAAACTCATCGGGGCTTCCCATTAACGGGCCTGTTTTAGTCGCAATAGTCCCGGGAACATCTGTGGGGGAGGTATGAAGCCCATAAATCGCATCAATCTTTTGCTTCTGCAAAAACCCCGTTTCGCAAAGAAGCCGTGCACCTCCGGGAAGCTTTTCCTCGCCGGGTTGAAAGATCAACAATACCGTTCCTTCAATTTCATCCTTCATTTCCGACAATATGTTCGCTACTCCAAGTAAATTTGAAGTATGGGCATCGTGTCCGCAGCAATGGGCCGCTCCGGGATTTTTCGAAAAGAATTCTGATTTCGCCTCTCCTTCTTCATCCATGGCTAAGGCATCAATATCCGCACGAAGAGCAATAACCCGGTCTGATTTGATTCCTCCTTTAAAAATACCGACGCAGCCCGTTTCAAGAGGACTCTCATAGGGAATTCCAAGTCCTTCCAGTTCTCTCTTGATGAATTTAGTGGTTTCAAATTCCTTGTAACTCACCTCAGGATGCTGATGCAAATACCGCCTGGTTTCGATCATATAAGGCAGATATTTTTCTGAAAGCTCCAGTATTTTCGACTTCAATTCCATGCGTTCTTTTTTAAAGCGATTATACGGTTAAATTTGGGATATATGCACCCTTTCATTCATGGCATCAACTGAACATCACATATCGAAAGACGGATCCTCCACGCTTTATTCAAAGCACTTTAACCAGTTCTATCACAACCCAAATGGTGCTATTTCGGAGAGTAGACATGTTTTTTTTGAAACGTCTGGCTTGATCCCAAAGCTTAAAGAAGCTAAAGTCCCGGTTTCCATTTTTGAAGTCGGTTTTGGCACGGGCTTAAACTTCATGCTCTTACTCCATTATGTCTCTAAACTGAATATTGAAACCCCCATTCATTTTTATTCGGTTGAAGCTTTTCCGGCTAACCCGGAATCTGTCAAACAATTCAATTTCCATGAACAGCTTGATCTGGATGATTCCAATCATCTCTTAGTAGATATCTTCAGGAATCTTCATAGTGGTTGGAATCATTTTGAAAACCCAATCGCCAATCATGTTCAGCTTTCAGTCTTTGTGGGATTTTTTGATACACTCGAAGGAATCGATACACCCATAGAGTTCTTCTTTCACGATCCTTTTTCTCCTGAGGTAAATGACGAGTTATGGACTCCGCAGACTTTTAAAAAGCTTACAGACTTTGGAACAGATAAGGCCATTTTGACAACCTATTGTGCCGCATCAAAAGCAAGAGCAGCTATGGCTAAGGCCGGATGGTTAGTGTATCGTGCCCCCGGAGCTCTTGGGAAGCGAGAGATGACCGTAGCTTCTTTGGATGAAGGAAAATTTCATCAATTCAAAAGAGTGAATGAAAACAGGCTCATTCAACGATTTGATAATGGAGATTTTGACGGCTGAAAAGCAAAACCATTCAGCCGCCATCCATCAAAAAATCTCAGGTTAGTGAAACGTAGCGTAAATGCTCAATCCCATCCAAGGCAGAAACCTTGGAAAGTTCCGTTTCATCCATCTGCTTATCTATAGAAAATGCGGTAATCGCATTGGTTCCTTTTGTCCGACGACCCAGACTCAAACCACCGATATTGATGTTCATGTCGGCCAACGCACCACTAACAGAAGCCAACATCCCCGGTTTATCTTCATTTTGATAAAAGATGATATCGCCTTCTAATCGTAATTCGATTCCATAATTATCGATTTCCACGATCCGGTAATCTCCCTCACCAAATACACTCGCCGAAATACTCTTGTACTCAGCTCCTTTGGGTAAACGGATGGTTACAAGGTCGTTGTATAACGGAGTTTGGTTCGAAATCACCTCTTTAATACTGAATCCACGTTGATCTGCATAAACCCGGGCATTGATCAGGTTAATGGATTCATCCACATATTCAGAAAGCATTCCTTTCAGAATTCCATCGGTCAAAACGTCCGCATATTTTGCGGAATCACCCGTGTATTCAAATTCGAAACTATTGGCATGGTCCGGGCTGATTTGAACAGCCAATCTGCCAAGTTTTTCGGCCAGCTCCAGGTACGGTTGAACATCCTTATTGGTCAATAATGCAATGGATTTCCCATTCAGGCTGCCCTTATAATTCTTGTTTTCAAGAGCGTCCGACATTTGCGCGGCTATTTGCTCTGCTACCTTCTCCTGGGCTTCTTCCGTTGATGCACCAAGGTGAGGAGTGCTGATGATTCCTTCATGCTCAAGCACTTTGTAAATATCCTCAGTCGGAGGTTCCGTACTGTATACATCCAAAGCAACGCCTCCCAAAACGCCTTGATTCAATAATTCCGGAAGATCAGTTTCTTCATAAATCCCTCCCCGGGCACAGTTCACGAGACGAATGCCTTTTTTAAGTTTGTCCGCATTTTTCAGGGATACCATGCCTTTGGTTTTTTCAGTCAATGGAGTGTGAACGGACAAATAATCCGAGCTTGAGAGCAAGGTATCCAGCTCTACCAGTTTTACACCTACTTCATTTGCATGATCTTCTGTTGAGAACGGATCGTAGGCCTGAATTTCCATTCCAAAGGCCTGCATTCTTTTAGCTACCTCCGTTCCGATTTTTCCTAAACCAACGATTCCGAGTGTTTTTCCATGAACCTCTGTTCCCATGTAGGCTTTTCGGTCCCAGCCGCCACTTTTTACTTTTGAAACGGCGCTAGGGATATTTCTGGAAAGGGCGATAATCATACCGCAGGTATGTTCAGCCGTTGAAATAGTATTTCCATCCGGGGTATTCATTACCAGTACCCCTTTCGCTGTTGAGGCAGGGATATCGATGTTATCAACGCCAACCCCGGCGCGACCTACCACCTTCATTTTCGAAGCATGCTGAAGCAAACCCGAAGTAACTTTGGTGGCACTTCGAACCACCATTCCATCATATTCACCAATTCGATTGGTAAGCTCTTCTTCGGTTAATTTCCCCGGTTGATCCGCTTCTATACCCCGGCTTTTAAATATCTCTGCGCAGACTGGATCAACACCATCTAACAATAAAACTTTGAATGACATGTGAGTGAGTATGTTTTTGGATTATTATTCCACGAATTCTGAGATCAAATCCTGAACTGCTTCGATACCATATTTGCTCTCTGATGAGTATGCCAAAATAGGAACTTCGATGTTCATTTCGGCAAGAATTTTACGTACATCGGCCTTTGCTTTTGTACGTTTGTTATTTGAAATTTTGTCAGCTTTCGACATCAATACACAGAAAGGCATCTCATTAGATGCCATCCAGTAAAAAAAATCCTGATCTAATTCTGTAGGTTTATGTCGGGAATCGACCACATGGAGTATCAATCTGAGGGTGTGTCGCTTTTCGAGATACTCACGGATATTTTTCCCCCAGCGTTCACGTTCTCTTTTGGGGACTTTTGCATACCCGTAGCCCGGCAAATCCACAAAGAAAGCTGCCTCTGAAATATTGTAATAATTCATTTGCTGGGTCTTGCCAGGTACGTTTGAAGTCCGGGCCAGTCGCTTCTTATTGGTAAGCGCATTAATCAACGACGATTTCCCAACATTAGACCGCCCGGCAAAGCATACTTCCGGTAGGGTTGCAGGCGGACAATCTTCCAGTTTCGGAGCGCTCGTAACAAAAGTGGCCGTGCCGTTGAACATTAAACCAGCTCGTTTTCCTCTTTTTCCACACCGAAGTTTACCGGAACAGGATATTTGGAGGTGAAGCAGGCCGTACAGTAATCATGGCCTGATGGGTTCGCTTCTTTAACCGCATTTACTAATCCGTCAGCTGACAGGTACCGGAGGCTATCAACTCCAATTTCTCTGGCCATTCTGTCAAAATCCCGGTCAAAACGATTGGCAATTAATTCTTCAGGATTAGGAAAATCCATTCCATAGTAGCACGGGCTGATAATAGGAGGAGAGCTTACTAAAAAGTGAATTTCAGCAGGATTACACTCCCGGATCATATCTACTAAAAGTCGTGAGGTTGTCCCCCGAACGATGGAATCGTCCACGATGATCACACTACGTCCTTCAATCACTCCGCGAACAGGATTAAACTTGGTACGAACTTTTTGCTCACGTGCTTTTTGACCAGGCGAAATAAAAGTTCTTCCGACATAGTGATTACGGATCAAACCGATGTCATATTTACAATCCTGCCCTAGCTTCTGGCTTTCACTTGCATACCCGAGGGCTGCCGTATTACTTGAATCCGGAACCGAAATCACCACTGGTTTTTTACCAGAAGGATTATTCTTCACAATTTCAGAAACAGGATGTTCTTTAGCGAGTGCTTTCCCAAGATTCCTTCTGATTTTGTCCACCATTTCCCCAAAAATCATACTATCAGGGCGAGAAAAATACACGTATTCAAAAATGCATTGGCTGGTTCCGGTACCTTGTTTTGGCTCGATAAAGTAGGACTTTGGCTTATTATCCAATACCGCCTCCCGATCAATAACCACTACTTCACCGGGCTCAATATCACGAATATACTCTGCATCGATAATGTCGAATGCACAGGTCTCACTAGCTACACAAAACCTGCCGTCTACTTTTCCCAGGGCGAGAGGCCGGAAACCATTTGGGTCGCGTACTGCAATCAATTTATCGTCCGTTAACAATACCAGACAATAGGCCCCTTCAATCTGGTGGAGCGCATCCATAATCTGGTCGAGTTGGTTTTCCTCCCGGCTATGGGCAATCAGGTGCAAAATCAATTCCGTATCGGACGTGCTCTGGAAAAGAACACCTTCTTCGCTAAATTTTTTGCGGATTTGCTTGGCATTCGAAAGATTACCGTTATGCCCGATCGCAATATTCCAGTTTTTATAATGCACCCTAAATGGCTGGATGTTGGCCGGGTTCTTGGATGACCCGGAAGTAGAATACCGGTTATGACCAATCGCGGAATCCCCTTTCAGAATCTTTTTGAAAATCTTGGGCTTATTAAACACGCTAAGAACCAACCCAAAATCTTTGTACATGGGCATCACATTACGCCCTTTGTCTTCGTCATAATGGGAAGTGACAATTCCCGCTGATTCCTGTCCTCTATGTTGAAGTGCGTGTAAGCCGTAATAGGTAAGCAAAGCGGCTTCGGGATGATCATACACTCCAAATACGCCACAATATTCGCGCGGTTTATCGCTCATTAAGTTGCTCCAAACTCAGTTTTTGTGTGCAAAACAAAAAGATAACAAATCATTTTCGTAGTTGTTCATTAGAAGTATTTATCGGACCGATTCCATACAAAAAAAGCCCGCCAAGGAGGCGAGCTTTCTCACATAATCTTACATCCACATTACGCAAGTTTTGCATTCAAAATAATTTCCATATTCAGGGCTCTTGATACCGGACAGGCATCTTTTGTCGCTTCAGCAATCTTTTGAAAGTCGTCATTTCCCAGGCCCGGAACGGTGGCAGTAGCATCCAGCACAATTTTTGTAATTGTCGGAGCTCCGTCTACAAATTCTAAGGAGATCGTAGCTTTTGTATCCACACTTTTGGTGTCATATCCGGCTTTTGCCAACTCATTGGATAGAGCCATCGAATAACAACCTGCGTGAGCAGCTGCAATTAGTTCTTCAGGGTTTGTTCCATCCCCGTTTTCAAACCTCGAAACAAATGTATAGGGTCCTTCAAAAAGACCGCTGCCCAGTTTTACCGTTCCATTTCCACCTTTTAAATCTCCGTTCCAAAGTGCTTCTGCATTTCTATCAGCCATAATTTATAAATCATTTATTTATTAGCGGTTTTCACCCGATAACCTAGTTCAATTCGATCTCATTCCCGAGTAAAGAATTGATAATGTGTACAGACAAATTGATGATTCGGATTTGTTCCTAAATCAATATTAGTGTATGATTGGCGCGACTAGTAAGACATTGTGGGTGTTAAATGAAGGTTTACCAAACCTATAGGGATTTTGTAAATAACCCTTGGGTGATTGTGGGTTTTGGAATTATTGCTACCCTTGGGTATGTATTGGATTCCTTTTTCTATGATTCTTCTCCGGGATTAAAAACAATCAATTATGTATGTGCCGGAGCTACTTTCCTGACCCTTCTCTATTTCGTAATCCGCCGAAATTATAAATACACCATACTTAAATTTTTTGCGGGCATTCTTTGGGTTGACCTGTTCCTGGCTCCATTTGTTATGTTCGAATATACGAGCTACGAATCCTTTTACTTCCGGAACACGCTGTTCTACTGGTCCTTACTACCCATTGTAGCTTTAATGTTTGGAACCAAAGAATACATTGCTGCGGTAATCGTTTTCTTCATGCAGTTTTCGCTGATTACCTACCTTACCCAGAATAGCTACCTGGTAGAAAGCTTTGTAACCATAACCATTGTGTTATTTATCTACACATTTATTATTTATGCATTTGTGATGAGTATCAACCATTATTTGGATTTCCAGGTTGAGGCCCAGGAAAAACTGAGAATTCAATCAAGAGAGCTACATCACTCCAATAAAACCAAGAGCAAGCTGTTGTCAATCATTGGTCATGATTTACGCTCTCCCCTGATGAGCCTGGCCAGTCTTTCCGTTTTGATCGAGGACGAAACCAGGGAATCAAAAAACGATGAACTTAAGGAACTCATTGGAATCCTTAATACAACCGTTGACCAGACCGCATTTTTAGTAACGAACTTACTCGAGTGGAGCCGCACCCAGGAAAACAGAATTACGGTTGACCTAAAACCAATAAGAATTGAACCGTTTCTAAAGAGTCTCAAGGATCTTCTCGGTTTTAGTCTGAATAACAAAGACCTTTACTTCAACATAGGACCGATAGAGGCCGTAGAAGTTTTTGCTGATCAAAACCTGCTTCAGACCATTCTCAGAAACCTTGTTACCAACTCTATAAAGTTTACTCCGTCCGGAGGAGAAGTTAGTATAAGCACAACCAATGCGGATGACGGAAGCTATATCATCATAAAAGATACAGGGGTTGGGATGGATGAGGATACCATTTCCAAGCTACTCGATATGGAAACCTATGCCTCTCAAAAGGGAACTGACCAGGAAAAAGGATCAGGGATCGGATTCAATCTTTGCATGGAATTAATGCAGCTTCAACACGGCACCATCGAAATTAAAAGTACCCCAAATGAGGGGACTGAATTAAAACTTTTCTTCCCGGATATTGAGAAGTATGCGGAACTTTCTGAGGAAAGTGATCCCCGGCAATAAATTACGAAGAAACCTAAAGCGGTAATTTTCTTGAAATTCTTCATTAAGAGATTTTAAGAAATGGTCGATAATTTTTAAAAGCACCTATTCCAACTTTACCGACCAAACCGTATGAGTGCAATCACAAGAACTGCGGTTGACGAGTGTATTTCCAGATTAAAGACCAATCTTTACGACGAAGTACTCTCGAGAATAACCAAGCAGGAAGAGAGAGACAGAATTAAGAAATGGATAAGGTTCAGAGTTGATAACTTTCTGAGCACTTCAAGTATGTACCATGAGGAAGAGTTTCAACTGGCTCTTATGTGGTTTTACGTTCAGCTGAAAGCAGAGTGGAGCCAGTTAAATACCCATGGCCAATACCAGCAAATGCGTGGGTACGATATTCAATTATCCTTTGTTTATCGCTTAAAAGTATTGAGTATCACCATCAAAGAGGTCGAGAATTTCATCAATCTATTTCATGTGGATGGGGTAACCAGTTTCTTATCTTTGCCTATGATCGAATTTGAAAGAGCCCCCTCCTACTATGATTGATTATTGGTTTTCTTAGCAGTTTATATGTACTCTTAAGAAAACTATTCGTCGATCTATATGAAGAAATTTATCCCTGTCGTCCCCTCTGTTTTTGGTTTTCTATGCTTTATTGTATCAATCACCTTTTTACACGGGGTTGTTTTTGCTCAACAAGTTCAGGTGGGGCTTGGAAGTTACAGTACCTCGTTACCCCCTGGTGCAGTCGGGCCACAAATTCATAATGGTTTGCCTGCCACACCAAAAACTTCTCCGGAATTTGATCAACCGGTACAAACCAACGACTTCTGGAGCAGCCTCATTTTTCCCTTCTTTGGGGACCCCTACTCAGCCCCGCTTTTTGCCCATCCCCTGTTAATGCGACCCAGTAATAACGGGCTTCAAATTGGATATACTCCAACTACCACACTGGCCGGACAGGATTATTTAACGGCTCATTCAAACCAGTTTACAGTAAGTATCGATGGATTAAATGCTTCCCAGGCAACCACGCACTCCTATTCTGACTGGATGGTCACATCGGAATGGGACGATGGTTCCCGGCAGTTAACGGCGACCTTTGGGCATGGTAATCCATTTATCTTTTTTGAGTTGAGTGGCGGGAACGCCGCGATCTATACCACAAGCACTCCTACCATCTGGTTCCAGGAGAATGAAGTACTGGGGATGACGATCGATGGTCGTCACTATGGGGTGTTTGCTCCAACCGGATCATCCTGGACGGTAGCCGGGGCACTTTTTTCTTCGCTCAATGGAAAATCTTACTTATCCGTTGCACTACTTCCTGATAACTCGACCGAAACTCTGTCCCTCTTCCGTGACCACGCCTACGCTTTTGTTACGAACAGCGAGGTAAGCTGGGAGTATGATGAATCCACGGCCACATTAAACAACACCTATACCTATACCACCGAATTAAAAGACAGTGCCGACGGTAACCTGAACAATACCCTGAGTGCACTTTACAGCCACCAATGGAGATATGTAAACGAGCCATTGACGAACTTCAGCTACTCATCCGTCCGTGGGGAGATGAAATTGTATAACGGAAACAGTTTCAGTACTTCGGTCCCTTTTTCAGGGGTTCTTCCTTCTCTTCCTGATGAAGGTGCGTATGATCGCAATACGTTGCTTACCCACGTGCAGCAAATCGCAAATGAAACCCTCAATCCGAATAACACCTATGATAATGGTAAGGCTATGGGCCGCTTTGCGAATGTGATCCACATTGCCGATCAGCTTGGAGCAACGACCGAAAGAGATATGCTCTTAGCTAAAGTGAAGACCCGGCTCGAGGATTGGTTTACCGTAGGTGGTGCCCAGGAATATTCGTACAACGCCGATTGGAATGTATTGACCGGGTATCCTTCCGCTCATGCCTCTGATGCACAAATTAACGATCACCACTTCCATCATGCGTATGCCATCGGTTCAGCGGCTGCCGTTGCGAGATACGACTCCACCTGGGCCTCCCAGGAAAACTGGGGCGGCATGGTCAATATGTTGATCGAAGATGCCAGCAACTGGGACAGAAATAATACCATGTTTCCTTTCTTGCGGAATTTCGACATTTATGCGGGCCATTCCTGGGCTTCGGGTCACGCGGCATTTGGAGATGGAAACAACCAGGAATCGAGTTCCGAATCTATGAATTATGCAAGCTCGCTCATTCTCTGGGGAGAACTAACGAACCAAAAGAACATCCGCGACCTGGGGATCTTCCTGTATGCAACGGAAGCCACAGCCATCAACGATTACTGGTTTGATGTACAGGATGAAGTCTTCCCATCCAACTATGCCCATAATGCGCTCGGTATTGTATGGGGAGGAAAAGGCGTGTATGGCACCTGGTTTGGAGCAGAACCTGAGTTTATACACGGAATAAACTTTCTTCCGTTAACGGCGGGATCCTTTTACCTGGGACAACATCCCGATTACATCCTCGAAAATTACAACAAAATGGTGAGTGAACGAGGTGGGGACCTGATTTACTGGAAAGACATTTTCTGGCAGTACCTGGCCATGTCGGATCCGGACCTGGCCATGTCTAACTACCTGAGCGAACCAAACTACACGCCCTTCGACGGGGAATCCAGGGCAAAAACCATGCATTGGATGTACAATTTTAAAAAGATGGGCATCCTCGATGCTACCATTTCGGCAGACATCCCCACCTATGCCGTGTTTAAGAACAAGGACGAAGTGAACACCTATGTCGCGTATAATGCCGGTTCAACATCGCGTTTGGTTAGCTTTTCCGATGGTTTTTCGATGACGGTAGAACCAAAAGAATTGAAAAGTATGGCTTCCTCTTCGGTCGATTCGGAAACAGAACAGGAGTTTCCTGCCTCAATCCGGTTGTACCAGAATTACCCCAATCCGTTTAACCCAAGTACGATCATTCGGTATAGTATGCCGGAATCAGCCACGATCACCCTCCAGGTGTTTGATGCCACAGGAAGACTCATTAGTACCCTGGAAGAAGGGGTTAAATCGGCGGGAAATCATTCGGTGGAATTTGATGCTTCCAATTTGTCCTCCGGCATCTATTACTACCGACTTACCAGTAATGATTTTTCGATTTCCAATTCGATGCTTTTGATTAAGTAAAAAAGGTAAATAGTATCTTTACAATTTTTTTGTCCATTTTTGTAAGGAATACGGTTCTCAACGGTCTAACTACTAACTTTTTTTACTGGGGGTATAATTATGCGAAGTCTTTATGTAATCGTAGCAGGGGTGTTTTTTCTATCTGCATCAACTGTTAATGCTCAATCCTTTGACTATCTACCAGCACCGGTAGGCAGCAACCAAATCATTGAATACACTCAATTCACGCTCTCTTATAATAATACTCATGAACAAGCTGATTGGGTTGCTTATGAGTTAACGAAAGCCGAAGCCGAAATGTCTAGGACCAGATGTAACTGCTTTGAGGAAGATGAAGATATTACCTATGGCAGTGCTGTTGATGATGATTATGGGAATACAGGTTTTGACAGGGGACACCTTGCACCTGCGAGAGATAATAATATGTCCGACTTAGCTAATGAAGAATCCTTCCTGTTTTCGAATATGAGCCCAATGGTTCCAAGTTTTAACCAGGAGATATGGGAATCCCTGGAAGAATGGGTGAATGATAAAGCAGAAGAATATGGAACACTCTATGTAGTTACTGGTCCGGTGTTTGTAAATAATTTAGGCTCTATTGGGTCAAATGATGTAACCATTCCAGGATACTTCTTCAAAGCTGTCATGAGATTTGACGAAAATGATAATCCCCAGATGATGGGATTTATTATTCCCAATCTTGGTTGGACAGGTATTTTTAGTGATTATACCGTACCCATCAATACGATTGAGACACTTACTGGCTTAGACCTTTTTCCAGCGTTGGTTGATTCAAAAGAAGGAAGATATGAGGCTTCCGAATATACCAGGCAGTGGGGACTTTGATATGCGTATAAAAACTATACTTTTATCTAGTTCGGAAGAAGAATCAGCTCGAATTTTCTCAGAGTTTAATGATGAGTTTGAAATTGTTAAATACACAAATGAAATACCGTTAGACTCATTCGAAACTCGCATAACTACTAACTCGATACCGGAATGGATAAACAAATTTGATTACCAAGAAAACTTGAATAAAGCTATTGAGGCACTTGAAAGTCTTGAAATGCTTTATTCGGAATATACTTCACTTGTTGAAAAGGAAATAAATCTTCTATTCATAAAAAATGAATTCCGAGAGACTCATAGAGGCAGAAATAGTGATGATTTTAACAAGATCTTTGATGGTCAAAATGGATTACAGAATGATCTAAACCTGGATGAGTATAGGGAATCATTACTAATTAGGATAAAACACAAGGAAGTTGACTTAATAGAATATACTAAGGCCGCAAAGTTTGGCTTCTTACACTTTTTTCAATACTCAGTGAACTTTGGTGAACAGTTACTAGATAGCACATTAAGTAGAGTTATTTCTAACGATTTTGATAAAACAACTAGAATACGAGAATCTTTAAGAAAACTTGTTTTAAAACAAAGGCTAATTACTGTTAATGAGGAAGAAGTCTTTGTTCCAGTTAGTCTTAAAACATCTAAAAATGATGAAAATAGATACATATCAAATTTTGCGAAAAGCAAATTAGACAAGCCAGATTGGGGTGAACTTCCAAACATTCAAAATATATCAGATTCTAAAAAAGGATACGATGTCGGATATGAAATTGATCTTGAGAAATATTCTCATTTGACAACTCATGATCTAGGAGGCTTTAAGCATAGGATAGCTAGAATTGGCTTCAATGTTGTAGACCGATCTGCAAGAATAGTTCTACCTAATGTATCAAAGAATGATGAACTTGGTGATGTGCGAGGATTAAATGCACTTTCTTATCAATTGAAATTAGAGGCAAACCCGGGAATTGAAATAATTGACTCTTCTACTAGTGAAAAGTTAATACCTGTTTATGCTGGAAATATAGTCGGTAGTAATAGGTTTGATAAACTGACTTGGGTAAGACCAAACAGCCTCATAAACTTGCCTGCAAATAGAAAGTGGAAATTATTTATGACCTGCCCAACACAGCCCCTTTTTCCTGATGGTACATTAGGACAGATTTACGATATCCACCTTGTATTTCATATTAAATATTTGACTCATGCCATTAATTCCTGACCCATATAGCGACTCAAGTTTTGTTAACGTGAGATTGAAAGAGATTGATTCAGCGATAAAGTCGAATTTAGAATCTCAAGGTAGTGTAGAGGCGAATGATTATATATCAGTAATAGACAAAGGAAGAGACCTTATACTCATTGCAACAATTGGTATTACTATTGGTGGCGCGATCAAAAAACCATCTATGGCCGCTATTATTGCCAAATCAATAGGCCCTTCAGTTATCAAACTAGCCACTAGTTTTGAAAAAGCTAAATTAAATCAGGAATATCTAGATCTAAAGTCTCAAAAAGAAATTTTCGATAAGGCTAAGACAGGTATTGAAGCTAAAAAGCTTAGAGCTTTACTAGATGATGAAAAAGGGAGGTCGCAAAAGGAGATCGATGGTAAAAAGGATACCAATACAAATTCTTCGAGCAGTGGAAAAAGATCATCCGGTACTAGAAATACTTCAAGAACAACTCAGACTCAAGAAAACGAAAATACTGTCTATACTATCGAAGGTTGATCTGGTACTTTTATCACATAACTAACTGGTTCTTCAACCTGGTGCATGCCCTGGATTCGATGGACTGGAGGTTGCTACAGGAGGTGGATGAGCAGTTTTTGTTTATGAGAAGGTGAGGCCAATGGGCTTAATGAAATGTCTTTTTCATGTACTCTCTAATTTCATTAGATCGGTTACGATAGCATAGCCTTAGTTCACCGATGAATTCCATAATAAAATGTCGTAACTCATTATTAGTGATAACATGATTCTGGAATTTGTCCGTGTTTGATATAATTATTTCTATAATCTGATTATCAAATGGAAGGCAAATGTCCAATATTTTACTACAACTATCAGATTTGGTCCTCAGGGCAATCTCGTCTGATGAAATCCTATATACACAATGATCGAATTTTACATTGTGGCCCTGAAATAGTTCATCGTTACTAGGAATCTCGTTGAAAGCATTTTCTAATGGTTTAATTGTCTCGTATTCTCTTTTAGCCAATAATTCAATTAATCGATCTGCAAATTCTCTCTCACGATCTGAGTTTTCCTTCTCTTTTTCTTTCCTAGACTTATATTTCCAGATGAACGTAGAAGCCAAAGCGGTAATAACCGCGGATGATACGCCTGTTATTAATTCAGAATACTCTGAGATGAATTCTACCATTTTTAAAACAAAGTTACTGGTTCGATCAAATAGGGAGCATCTACCTTATTCCTGGTTGAGTTGATATCCTTACTTACAATATGCTCGGTGAGGGCATCATCCGGATCGATAAGTGTTTTCAATTTGAAGTGATAGTTCCCACACATAACCCCGTAATAAGTGAGCCGGAATGTATCAGTTTTTAGGTAGGGATTCTACTCGGCCATGGTTAGCCGTTCTTTGTGGCAACTCAATACCGGTATCCAGGGCATTTAAAAACCCCTCTAATCTGTGATCTCCGAAAAATGTAAGCGAACTCTTCTGGGTATCTCTAGTTTTGTTCAGTCGTTAATTTAACTGCATCATGCTCAAGTGCTTTCCTGATCTTTGGGACGAGTTTGTTTAACTTTATTCGAACAGCATCTGTGGGCTTCTTAAAGATCAAAGTCTTAGATTTGATAACCATTTGATCCTTATCGTTGTCAATAACCAAACAATACTGATATATATCATGCATGATTGGGTTTAGATCCAAGAGTATAGAGCTTAACTCATCGAATAATTTCTCATCAATAAAAATTGAAGATCCATACAATGTTTCCTTTGCCTCATTAGTATGGGAGGTTGCCTGATCCAACGCATCCTTAACATTTTTTGAACTGATATATGGAAAACTATAGATGGTAGTGATGTGTAGAATTGCTGAATTTAAAAGAGAATAGGTTTTTGATAATGCTTCAAACTTTTTCTGATGGTAAATCGTGAATTTGAAATTAACCTGCTCCCTCACTTTGTCTAAATCACTGGAGAACTCTCGGAGTTCTTTTTCAAAAGGCTTATTAATCCAGTTTCTGATCAAATCCTTTGTTGCAACAATAATGATAGCTAGAAGACCTGAAGTAATTAACCCCTGCAGGACGGCTGACCAGATATCCATTTCGATCACCTAAAATTATTTACTACCCACGTAGGTGTTTTTTTACAATAGCTTGGGCAAAAAACACCTCTCTAGTAGCTTCAATATATGTGATTTGTAGACCTCCTAAAGGGACATAACCATGTTCCTTGATAAATCTGTTAACATCACTTACTACTAAATCTTTGGGTCCAGTTATTAACAAATATTCTTGTTGCATCTTACTCTCCAGGTACTTTAATGGTTATATATTCTTCGTCGATAGTTTGGATGGCCTCCGTACTCACTTTCCCCTTTAGTTCGTCATCCCATTCAGGATCTACCCACAACCACGAATGGATGCAATTCCATCCGCCGGCGTAAATACTTACAGGGCTTAACTGCCCGTTATCTATCTGTTCTATCTGTTCTATCTGTTCTATCTGTTCTATCTGTTCTATCTGTTCTATCTGTTGGAGAGTAAATACTTTATCAATAAGTCGCAAACAGAAGGAGCCGGTTATTCCTGCATAATGCAAGACTCAGATTTTGGAGTTGGATCGAATCTTTTCAACTCTACTCAATACCTCAGATGGCGAAGCCCCTAATGCGCTACACAGGTTAAATATCATGACCAGGGATGGAGAATTAATTCCTCGTTCAATTAATGATACATAAGAGCGATCTATCTCGCTAAGAGCGGCTAATTCTTCCTGAGAAATATTCTTTTCCAGTCGTACTTCTCTGAGTACGTTACCAAATGCTTTCTTGATCTGCTCACTTTCTTCCATAGAAAGAAAAGAACAGGGTTTTTATAGTGTTTTACGAATAAATGGTTTTATAACAATAATTTTTCTTGCATCCATTATATAAAACCTGTTCCTTGCGGACAGCATAAATGAGAGAAGAGAGGATGGAACCCTTTAGGATATATGTTTCCCTGCTGCTGGTTGTGTTGCTATCTGTTCCTGCCACCGCCCAAATCGAATTACCCAGGCCCAGGCCCGCCACCTTAGGACAGGTTCCGGATATCAGGGTCGGACTTCCAACCACTCCTTCCCCATTCGGGCAAAGCCAGGCTCCATCCCGCGATCCGTTAGCCGTATGGCGGGCGGATCAACAGGCCCAACGCATCGCGTATTTTGAACAGCTAACCCGGGAACTCGCCAGGCTGGGCGCCCTCTACGATTTTCCTTCCAGACTTGGACATCGGGAAGGCACCACGGCCTACCTGCAGGCCTTTGACGAACTGGGGGCTATGCTGGATGGCAAACATACCCTGGATCTAAAACGAGCGGTGTTCCTGGTTGAAAATGCTTACTTCAACAACCAGGGCAACTACCGGGACTTCAAACAGCAGGTGGAGGATTTTGCAGACCTAACCAGGAGGTACATACAGCAACAAGGCTGGGACATCAACAATCCCATGACCCCGCTGGTAGCCCTCCACAAGATGTTTGCTGATACCGTAATGATTAAAGGACAGGGCACGGAAGATTACCTGGTCCACTATCCCATTACTTACGATGCCGAGGATTACCGGGGGACGGAAGATCTGACCAAACTCTTTGTTTCCAAAGTACTGGCCACGGGAACCGGGCAATGTTACTCCATGCCTCAGCTCTTTTTGATGGTAGCGGAAGAATTAGGCGGGAAAGCCTGGCTGAGCTATGCCCCTCAACACGCGTTTGTCAAATTCAAAGACCGCAATAACAACTGGCACAATCTCGAACTCACCAACGGAAACCTGGCCAGTGAAAGCTGGTTGATGGCCTCCGGCTACGTGAATGCCGAAACCATCCAAAGCGGGATGTACATGGACACGCTGAGCCTTAAAGAAACCATTGCAAGTAAACTGGTGGATTTAGCCTATGGCTATGGATACAAATACGGGTACGATCCCGTCATGAAACAGATGCTGGAGAAAGCGCTGGACATTCACCCGGTGAACCCTAGCGGAATCATGCTGATGTCTAATTACTACACGGCGCAGGTAGACTACATCTATGCGCGCATGGACCGGAACGACCAGGCCTTTACCCGGGATGTACGGGCGATGGAAGTGCTACAAAAGAGAAACCAATGGTACCGGCGCCTTGACCAGCTGGGCTACCAGGACATGCCGCCGGAAGCCTATGAGGCCTGGCTGCAGTCTCTGGATGACTACCGGGCCGAACAAGAGCACCGTAAACACCTACTAACCATAGAACGCACCCTGGATAAAAACGAACCATGAAACACCTGCTTTTTTCCTTGTTATGCCTGGCCTTTCTGTTGGGAAGTACCCAGGTACATGCACAAAACCCGTATAAAGAATTTGGCATAGAGATAGAGCCACTCACATTGAGCAAAGGCAAATACAACGAGTTTTTTACTAACGACAGCCTGGTCCGAATTGGCTCAGTGATCCTGGATACCCGTAACAACCGGATTGCCCGTTTTGTGGTGGTGGATACCGCCTACTCCGAAGCCACCCTGGAACCGGAACTTACCGTACGGTTCTTACAGCCTGATCCTTATGCAGCTGACTATCCAAATTTATCTCCTTATTCTTATGTAGCAAATAATCCACTTTTATATACTGACCCTACAGGCAAGTACATTGTGGATTCCAATGGCAACAGGGTTGAAGTGACAACTACACAAGATGAAGATGGAAATTATATTAATTCCTATACGTTTGCAGAAGGAACAGAGCAAAGTGTTATTGATGATTTTCACGCAAATGGTGGTGTAATACTTGGTGCAATGGCGATGACAGAAGAAGGACGGTCACAGATCGGAAATCTAACAAGTGCAGAACATAGTATTTCCATGATACTTAGTGAGGAAGACCTGAGTACTTCTGGTGGTGCTACACTTGGTGGTACGTTACCGAAATTTAAACAAAACGAGGACGGGTCTTTCTCAGTAGAGAGTGCAGAAATAACCGTTTATAAAGGATCAATTGAATCTTTAGTTAATTTAGAACGAGGCACAGGTACACTTGGGTTTATGCAGTTGGCCGGCGTAGAAGGTGTCATTGGTATGACCGGTGTTCATGAATCGGTTCATGCCACAGATCCCGTAAACCTCAAAAAGAATTATGAAAACAGATACTTTGGAAGGCGTCATGATCTAGAAACAGTACCAACAAACATAGGCAAAAGACATTTGTATCAATTCTTATTTCGTAATAATTAACATTCAAGACTTTTAACCGAGGACATCATGAAGCACTCTCTACCCTTATTTATTACGTTGATATTTAGTACTCAAATCACAATCGCTCAAACAAGCTTGTTTGAAGAAAAGCTTGTAAACTTTCTTACAGAAAAAGAGAACCTTGGTAAGGAACTTGATAAGGGAGTAGTTGTCATTCCTCACTTGTTATCATTTGAATTATTTGATGGTAAAACCCGAGGTATCTACAAGCTTGTAACTACTGGAACACATCACAGACCATATATTTTTTTCTTTGATGGAGAGGAGGTCTTTATAGTTGAGGAGTATGATCCTGAAAAAATTTTAAAGGATGCAATTTACTTTATTAACCGATATGAAAAGAATCTAACCCCGCTTGAAAAAACGAAATATTTTGAAAATATCCTGCTGGTCGTGAAAAACCATTTAGAGCGTCCAGGTTGGATAAAATTTCCATCAAATTAACTGAGGTGGTATAGGCTGATTGAAAAGACTCTTAATTATACCTCTACTATTTATTACTCACTGTACCCTGGGTCAAATTTTTGATAGCTATAACGGTCAACATATTTACTATGAAGACGCTTTCAGTAAAATCAGCGCATTAATTGATTCATCAAGTCTTCCACCAAAAGCTTTTAAAGCAGCTGTGTATGAAGTAGAGAATGCTTTTTATGATGGTAAGCTACCAATATCATTGTTTGATAAAGACCTTCAAAACCTGCTTAATCTGATCGAAATAGTCATAAATAACGATTCACTTGAGTATTACGAAAGTGATAAAGACAGGATCAGCAATTTTGCGGCAATATTTAAAGTCATGACAGATACTAGCTACTATAATGTTAAAGGTGCTGTCTACTTTCGTGAACCTCTCACCTATGATTTTAATGACGTATTTGGACAGGAAGACTGGACAAATATGTTCGTCACAAAGTTGCTTGCCACAAATAAAGGTAATTGCCATTCTCTCCCATATCTATATAAAATTTTAGCGGAAGAATTAGGAGAAACTGCTCATTTAGCTCTTGCCCCGAATCATATATATATATCAAACACTATAGCAAAAAAACAGGGTGGTATAACACCGAATTAACTAGTGCCAGTTTTCCGATTGATGCCTGGCTCACTGCTTCCGGCTATATCCATTTGGATGCCATTCGGAGCGGGGTGTATATGGATACTTTAAGCCAAAAAGAAAGCCTGGCTCTTACCTTGTTGGACCTGGCCCAGGGCTATGAGCGCAAGTTCGGGATTCAAGACGGGAAGTTTATCCTGAAAGCTGCCAATAAAGCCCTGGAAGTGAATCCCAATTTCATGAATGCCCTGCTGCTCAAAGCTGAGACAGAGAAAAAACTCTTCGAAGACAAAATGCTGCTCCGGGGTATCGACGATCCGAATGTGCTTATACAACAGGACGAAGAAGCCCGCGCCCTCTTCCTGGAAATGCAAAATATCTATGTCCGCATTCATGAGCTAGGCTACCGCCAAATGCCTGAAGAAATGTACCTGGATTGGCTGGCTTTATTGGACGAGCAAAGAGAGAAGTATCGCAATAAAAGTATTCCTATCACAGATTAGACCTTAAAAAATCAAAATGAACAAGAGAGATATAAAGATACCAGTCGTGATCGCATTTATGTTGTTGGCCATTCCAGCCAACGCTCAAAACATGCAAGACAAACTTGATGGTCTTGTCCATGACTTTGTTACAGCCTTACAAAACAAAGGAGTAACAAAAATCGGGTATGCTAAAACATTTTGTGTGGGCTCGTATTACATCTGGGATAATGAAAACGACCGTTGCGAATATGGGTCGATCTATTACACCGTATATCTTTTCTGGGAGGATGGCGATAAAGCGTATGCAAAAAAGTTCGATAACTGCGGGGCGTTTAACCAAATAGAACTGCCACCAACGGACTTCTTCAATTTTTACTTTTCTCATCGGGAGGCTATTAAGACTGAAGAGATAAAGCCGTACCAGACAACTCAAACCGAAGAAGATGGTTCAACCAGGATTCTTACTTCCGTATCGATTCACTCCTGCCATTGGAACCTCGTGATCTATGACGGGGATGAGCAAGTGAAAAAACCTATTGATATGTATGATCTGTCAGAATGGAATGAAATCAACGAGAGTTCTACAAATATCAATTATGAATACAATAACGGCTTAAAAACGGTTGAATGGATGAATTTGACCAAAGAGATAATCAGACAAATTGTGGAAAATGGGAGCTTTGAGAGGAATAAATAATACAAAACTTCAATTTCCTAGAACCTATCAGATAATGCTGCTAGTGACTACTCTGAAAGAGTCTCCCACAATTTAGTAAGGTCGAGAACCACCAAATCAGATTGAAAATGTTGTATGGCTAAGAGTTCCAATTTACCCTCATAAATCCTAAACTCTACTTGCTCGATGCTATTAAAACTTAATCTCTCATTCACTATAAATGGCTGTTCTAAATCTTGATCTAAGGAAACATCAAAGAATGAACTAAATGCCCTGTTATATTCATTAGGCTCAAACTTAAATGAAAGAGATATAGAATGATTTTCCCAGTCTTGATCAGATATATTAACTCTAGCTCCCAGTAGACTCCAGTTCCTTCCTTTTTCGGTATCCTCTTTTCTGTTTCTTAAAGAAAGATCATTGGGCACATAGTATCCTGGGAAAGTTTGTATATGATCCAAGACTATTTTCGAATCCAGTTTTTTCCACCCCATCGATACCCAAAATCTCTCTGTCGTATCAGAAAATAGCAGTTGTTGTTTCAGTGAATCCTGATAGGCTTTTAGGGTTACTTCATACTCCCCATCAATAGCAGGAAGGTCATTATCATCGGAAATTTTCACCCAATTAATCGAATATACTCCCGGCTTAGAACGAAATGTGCCAGAGGTGAATGTAGAATTAACCAACTTTTTCTCATCATTCTCTGCCAATCTATAAATTTCAATAAAGATGTACGATGAATCCGGAATAGACACTTCCGTTTCGTAAACAGGAGAGTATGGGTTTATTCTGAAATCAAAAAGCTCCCACTTTTCAGGAATATACTTGTGCGTTATCGGGTAAAACCCATCTCTATTCGGAAGAAACTGTTGAGCAAATAAAAAATCGGCTTCAAACAAGATTGAAATAAAGATCAGTACCCAATAAAAAGGTTTGTACTGAAATTGCTTTTGTTGAAATACTGTGTCTTCCATAAGAATCCTATCACTCTTCGATACACACGTGTCGTAAACCAAATGTTAACAATAATATGAAATTAAAACAAAGCAGTTAAAAATGTGTGTATTCTACTTGATACCTTTCTCCGCCAGCCGGCGGATCAAGGTGACAGCTTTTTTTACTTTAAAGCCGGCCTTCACATACAGTCACTCAGAGTCCCGGTGTATCGGGCGATGAACAATCGTGATCCATAATTAACTGTCATCCTGAGCGCCCCGAATGTATTAAAAGGTGGTTAATGACTCGCGATCCTGTCAGCCGACAGGCTGGGGATATCAAACCCTGAACTGCTTATGATATTGCACCAGCGAGAAATTGAATCAATACTCATTGGTCATGCTGTCCGACCAGTTGGCGGATCAGCATCTTTGCAGCAGCTAAATTCCTGAATCGATTCATAAGATCCTGAGACAAGCTCAGGATGACCTGGAACGAGGGCTTATGATTTTTGATCTAACGCCTAGTTTAAATTTGCTCGGAGCTCAAGGTGACAGCTTTTTTTACTTTGAAACCGCCTTTCACATACAGTCACTCAGAGCCCCGGTGTATCGGGGCGATGAGCCATCACAGCTATGGGTTGCATACCTACCATTGTGAAGATCCTTCACCGTCTGCCGACGGATCAGGATGACCCCGCTTAAGGCCTCCAAAAAAAGTTTTCTAGAAAACTTTTCAGAGTTTCTTAGGAAACTTCACAAAAACATCTAGATGAAAATTTAGAAGCGTCGGGGTGTTAGTTCTTCCTTCCTCAGGCTTGATTGAAGACTACTAGCCTGACCGCTGTAAGATTTCCCTCACCTGAGATACAGTATATCTCAGTTTATATGGATCCGGATCAAAATCAGGAAGCCTGGGGTCTGCCCATTTTCTAATCTCAGCAAATTGCTCATCTTCCAATTCATGGGCTTTAAAGCGTAATTTTTTGGGAAGTTGAATAATATCCAGCGCCTTTGTATCAACTTCCAGCAAAAGGAAATAGTACGCTGACCAACCAAGCATAAAATTAAACAAGGATGTACCAGCTATTGCCATACAACCCGGCTCATATATTGCTCCTACGGAAATGACTGGAGAGTCAGAAAACTCGTTTTCATCTAACCAAATACCAAAAGTACCATCAGAACCATTATCTGCGAAGGCTAATACTTCTTGAGGAATTGGTTTTTCCCACTCCCTAAGCTGTTTTGTATAGTTAACCAGTGAAAACCACTCATCAGAATTAAGAGGCACGATATTTAAGTTACTTTCCAGAATGGACAAACCATTAGTTAAGCCATAAAGAGTTCTAAAACTTTGTGGAAGTTTGTGCTTCAGTGCTTCTTCAGTCTCTTCTATTTCCTCCTGGCTAGCTCCGGGATTGATAACATTATATGGTGATGTAACTTCCCAGGATGTATACAATGCTGAAAAATCAACTTTCCTACTTTTAAAAAACCTATTCCACATGGTGATTGAGCTTTCTTTAAAAGAAACATAAAAAAAGGCAGCCAAGTAAAACTTAACTGCCTTTTCTTTCAGAGCGAGAAACGAGACTTCCCGAGTACTCGGGACGACCTCAACCTTACCAAGGTTACCGTTCATAAACTGAACTCATTTTCTTCAGATTCGATTAGCATTTCTATAAACCCCCTGCTTTTCTGATTCTTAATAAAGCGTTCGCGAGATAATGCTTCACATTTGGTTGAGTAGGTGCAAACAAATTTCAATTTCCAGGGAATGCCTTTCTTTGTCGATTTTGTCCAACCTTCATTATGCCTTTTTAGCCTCAGTTCCACTCCTACACTGGTAGAACCAATATAATATCGATCTGTGGAAGTACTATAAATGATATATACCTGATGCATAACTCTTTAAATAAAAAAGGCAGCCAAGTAAAACTTAACTGCCTTTTCTTTCAGAGCGAGAAACGAGACTCGAACTCGCGACCCCAACCTTGGCAAGGTTGTGCTCTACCAACTGAGCTATTCTCGCTTATTGAGAGTAGCGTATGTAAATCCGGTTGTTGCCCCAACCTTGGTCCGCCAGCTGGCGGATACTCTACTCCCGATGTATCGGGAAGCTATTCTCGCGTTCAATAAAAAGCTCCATTTCTGAAGCGGCTTTAAATATAAGAGGGTTCGTGTAACCTTTTCAAGAGTTTTTCCTGGATACGCCAAATTTATTTAGTCTTCATTTGAATGTGGTTAATTGTGATCTACGAATTAATCCAATCACCATGAAAGCTATAAAAATCATAAATGGACTGGGTCACGACCAGATTCTGAATCTGTCCCTGATCTCTTCGGTGGAGATACCATCCAGCAACACCGGGTTAACACTCTGGTTTGGAAAAGATCATATGCAAATCACATTGCGAAACCGGGAAGAACGCGACGAGCTTTTTCAAAAAATCTGTGTAGCATACGAAGTAGATTCTGTGGTCTGATCCTGCGTTTACAGCGAAACATTCTGTAGCGATCTCAATAATCTTCCCAGAAATTTACTGCCGTACACCTGCTGGATATGCTGCATATCAGCGAGGACTATCAATAATTCCTTGCTTCGGGAAAAAGCCACATTCAACAATCGGGGTACGCTCATCCCGTTTTTAGTCTCATCAAAAGGACGAACTGAAAAGTGTCGCCTTTGGCCATATTGGATTTCCCCACTCATCACGGTATCGAATAAAATCACCGACTTTTCTCTTCCCTGAAAGGTGTGTATGGTTCCTACCTCGATTCCGCGATATCCTTTTTCGCGAAGATGATTCCGCACCTGGTACACAGAACTCCGAAATGGTACGATGATCCCGATTTCTTCATTTGCATGATTCCGGACCAGTTTTTTCACGCTTTCTTCTATTAATCGCAGGTGCACCTCATTTACAGGTTTGAATCCTCGCTCCCCGGATTCTTGCTCAATAGAGGGCCCGTATTTTGAAGAGTCGATTAAAGCCACTGAAATGTGATTCGCCTTCGATGCATCCATCACTTTCCCGGTTTTGAGCCGACCGTCATAAAACACAGAACTGATCACCCCGGCCAGGTCGGAGTTCAGTCGGTACTGGGTATCAAAAAAGCAGGTAAAGTCCGGGTTCTCATCGTGCCACTGGAATAAATCCTCCGTTTTAGAAGCCGAAGAGATGTACGTGAAAATATCCTGTTCCAAAAAACCGGATGCTTCTTTGTCACTGGTGATGGAAATGGGGGGTAACTGCATCGGGTCACCGGCTACCACCATATGGCGCTTCGATTTTGCAGCCATTAATAACAGGTAAGGAAGGTTTGCCATGGAGGCTTCATCTACGACCACGGCATCATAACTGATATTATAAAACAGTTCTGAAGTACAGACTTTTGCCATCGTTGTGGCAACCAGCTGCTTTTTTTTCAACTCGTAGCGTTCGTTTACATTCAGCAGGCGCTCAATTTTGTCTTCCAGCTCAGCCTTTCCACCAAATCGATCCATTTTGTCTCCAAGCAATTGTGCCTGCAGGTCCAACGCCTTGGGGACTTCTTCTTCATTCTCCATTAAGTCATCAATCTGATCCTGGATGGATTGAAATTGGGTTAACACCTGGCTCAATTCCACTGCCTCAGCTTTCCGGGCATCTATTTTTCCCTTTACCTGATGCTCAAACAATACGGATTCCAAACGCTCGTCGTCTATCCAAGCCTCACCAAAACGGGTGGTTTGTTGAAGATCAAAACCTGGCTGGATTTCATATAAAGCATCCATCACATTCAACAAGCCTACGTCTACCGCCCGGTTCGTATTGGAAACGAACAGTACGCGCTGACCTAATTTCAAAAAATTGGCTATTACATATCCGAGGGTAGCCGTTTTGCCGGTACCGGGAGGACCCCAGATGAAGCTGATATTCCCGTTTATTGCCTTTCGGATGGCATCGATTTGGGAATCATTTCGCAGGGAGTCAAACTGTGGAGAGGCCTGTGTTCCCGCAACATCAAATTGATCTACAGGATTTAACAGGATGTCCAGTTGTGGGATTTCCTTCCACTTGTCTTCGAGTGTTCGAAGATGATCTTCCGTTCTTCGGAGTACAAAATCATTTTCCCATTCCAGGAATACCTCCGAAATTACTTTTCCCTGACCTTTCGGGAATTCGAGCCATACTTTTCCGTCTTTCTGATCGATCGCTTCAACAAGCTGCTCTTTTTGATCTTCGATCCGGGCTTTGATCTCCTCGGCAAATCTTAATCCCTGATTGTTGGTCTCAAACACGTAGACATGATGGCCTGATTTCTTTTCTTTAATGCCGTTTGTTAGTACCTCCGTGGATGGAGTCTCTCTTACCGCCTCGATCTCTTTTCCTATCGCGTAAATTGCTTTCTGAATAGTCGCTTTAACGTCCAATACTTAAATATTTAGTCATTCTGATCCCGGTTCGTCGGGAGTAAAATCTAGTTGAATATTCGTTCAGATCCTTCTCCGCCAACTGGCGGATCAGGATGACTGGTTTAGAAAAAAATCCCGGAATTGGTAATTGAATCATTTTTAATTCTAATTCCTATTGTTCCCATAATTCTGAGCGGATCATTTCCGCCGATCGATCTGAAAGTTTGTATTCCAGTTTGATGCGTTTCTTTTCAGGCACCTTTTGTTCTACCAGCCTAGCACTATCCGGTGTATACAAAATCAAATCCGTTTCCCGTACAAACAACGGTAATGATTTTCCATAAATACTTCCGGCTACAATCGAGCCTTCAAAAGGCAATGTGGGTTTAATCTCTGCAATGATTCGGGAAATAGAATCCTCTGCAGAAGTCACCAACCCAATGGTTTGGATTCCGAAGAGGTCCACAACTGAAAGCAACACATCCGGATCGTACCCATAAATAATGGGGATAATCATGATGCTTTCGCTCAATGTTTTGAACTGGTGCACATATTTTACAGGGACAAAAAGCGCATCGAATTTGGCTGCACTTTCATATTCGGTTACATCAATTACCCTGCTTTTTACCCCAACCTGTTTTTTGATGGCACTTGCCAGCATTCCACCCAGCTCGATGTTCTCCCCAACACTGGCACAGGTCTGGATTCGATTTGGCCAATCCATATAATCCAACTGCTCCTGGAAAAGTAGCTCAATCTCCGCATCATCTAGCCCATAACCAACCAACTCTTCAATGAGCGCCTGAACTTTGGTTCCGCCAATTTCAAGCCGCTTTTCCTTATCCATTAAGGAAGTCTGACGATTGACTACAAAACCTCGTCCCTGCTCACCGGAAATCAACCCTTCATCGGCGAGAATGTGGTACGCCTTCCTAACAGTATGAAAACTTGCCCCCAACTGATGCCCCAGTTCCCTGGTGGAGGGTAACACTTCCCCAACCTGGAATTGCTTGGTAGAAATCATTAATCGAATACGATCAGCAATATGTTTGGCAGAGTTTTTCACAAATAAGTCCCCTCTCGAGAAGCCTGTCCCGAACTCGATTCGGGAGGGATTCAGGGGTGTGTTTCCTTGTTTTGATGGCTGTGAATATAGCGCTCAATTTCAGCCAAAGCATCCCGATTATCCGGATAAATTTCTGAGTCCTGGAATCGTAGAACGGTTATTCCAACAGAGTTCAGAAAACGCTCTTTCTGATGGTCTTTTATAATCACTTCCTCTTGATTATGAGAAACACCATCTACTTCTATAGCTAACATTAATTCATAGCAAAAGAAATCCACAATGAATTCTCCCAGGGGTTTCTGTCGATGGAAATCGTAGCCCATGCATTGCTTGCCGGAAAGTGATTTCCAGAGAACAATCTCTGCTTTAGTCGCATTGTTTCGAAGTTTGCGAGCTAATTCTTTTAGTTTCGGGTTATATGGAATTATTTTTCTTCTAGCCATTTTGTGACACACCCCTAAATCCCCTCTCAAGAGGGGACTTTCTGCTGGTTCATATTTATTAATAACTACCTGATTTATTTATCTCTTTTGAGTTTTCATCTGAGAAAACAACTTGATACTCTGATGCAATTCTTTCTTCTAAGTTTTTTCTCAGATTCTTAACAAATCGGTCAAGAATATTATGATCCAAATAAGCAAGTGGTTTCCCTTTATACTCTTCCATAAGCAATTATTAAATAAAAAAATACTATATAACTTTATGGAAAAAAAAGCCCTCTCTTGAGAGGGGATGTAGAGGTGTGTTATTCAGCTCTTTTCAATCCCCGATAACCCGCTTCAACTCGGTAACCAGCATTAATGCTTCGATGGGAGTGATCCGGTTGGGATCGACGGCGTCCAGTTTATTCATCAGGGTTTCGAACTTGGGATCCATATGATTGGCGAATAAATTCATCTGCGCGATTTCGGGTTGCACATCAATGCTTTCTGCCATCTTTCTTGCCGCAGCTTTTTGTTTGATGGCATCTCCCTCGGGTGTACCATTTTTGTTGGTAACATCCAGGCTATGGCTTTCTAAGTTCCCCAAAATTTCTTTCGCCCGCTCGATCACAACATCAGGGAGACCGGCCATATTCGCCACCTGGATTCCATAGCTGTGGTCAGCCCCGCCCCGAATCAACTTCCGTAAGAAAATCACTTTTCCATCATGCTCCTTCACCTGAACATTGAAGTTTTTTACCCTCCCATACATATGCTCCAGCTCGTTCAACTCATGATAATGGGTAGCAAACAGGGTTTTCGCTGCCACAGGAGCATGATTATGGAGAAACTCTGCCAGCGACCATGCGATACTTAATCCATCAAAAGTGCTGGTTCCGCGTCCGACTTCGTCCAGTAGTATGAGCGATCTGGGCGTCGCATTATTCAGGATATTTGCCGCCTCGTTCATTTCAACCAGGAATGTTGACTCGCCAGCCGCTAAGTTATCCGAAGCTCCAACACGGGTGAAAATCTTATCAACCAACCCAATATGAGCCGATTCAGCAGGAACAAAACTTCCTAACTGAGCCATCAACACAATCAGCCCGGTTTGACGCAAAATGATGCTTTTACCAGCCATATTTGGACCAGTGATAATCATGATTTGCTGCTCGGAGTTATTCAACTCGATGTCGTTTGGAATGAAAGGCTCACCCAATGGCAACGATTTCTCTACCACAGGATGGCGCCCTTTTTTAATTACGATATCTTCCGAATCCCGGACTTCGGGCTTAGCATATGCATTTTTGAACGCTACCTCAGCGAAACTTTGAAGCACATCCAACTGGGCAATCGCCTGCGCAATTTGTTGAATGTCATCTGAAAACCCGGCTACAAACACCCTGAGCTCTTCAAATAGATCGTACTCGAGCATTTTACTTCGGTCTTCAGCCGAAAGTACTTTTTCCTCTATCTCTTTTAATTCAGGAGTGATATATCGCTCGGCATTTACAAGCGTTTGTTTCCGAATAAAGGTTTCGGGGACTTTATCCTTATGGGCGTTCGTGACCTCAATGTAGTATCCAAAAACCTTGTTGTATCCTATTTTTAAGGATGGAATCCCGGTCTCTACAGAAAGCTGGTCTTTAATTTGGGCTATGTAGGACTTCCCGTTCCTGGAAATATCCCGGAGTTCGTCCAACTCAGAATTGATCCCCTCCCGAATCATCCCTCCGTCACGGATACTCGCCGGAGGTTCCTCAGAAAGTGTATGCTGGATTCGATGCTGAACATCGATCAGCATTTTTAACCGTTGGTTGATGTCCTGTAAAAGCACATTTTCCCAACTCGAAAACAGACTCTTAATCCTTGGAATCTGATTTAGCGATCGCTCTATTTGTTTAATGTCTCTGGCGTTTGTCCTTCCCACACTAATCCGGGATATCAGTCGCTCTAAATCTCCTACCTCTTCCAGCTCCTTTCGAATACCGGACCGAACGGAATGATTTTGAAATAACGCATCCACCGCATCCAGGCGCTGCTGGATAGGTGTCAATCGTTTTAAGGGGCGCATAATCCAGCGCCGGAGCAAACGCCCTCCCATAGCGGTGGAAGTCTCGTCCATGATCGAAATTAAGGTTCCCTCCGTTCCTCCTTCCTGAATACTACTCGTTAATTCCAGGTTTCTTTTCGTAGAAGGATCCAGCGACATGTAGTCGTTGCTTTCATACGCATATAATCTTCTCAGATGCTGTAAATACGCTTTCTGGGTCTCCTTCATGTAGTGAAGCAGTGCACCGGCAGCCACATGTGCCACATTTAATTCCTCCACTCCAAATCCCTTCAAAGAATGCGTTTTAAAGTGGTCAATCAGGGTGGTGTATCCATAATCCCCTTCAAACACCCAATCATCGATATAGGTGATATTGAACGCATCAAATGAAGAGGCCAACTTCGATTTCAACTTAGCCTGAACCAACACTTCTGCCGGCTGGATGGAAGCGATCAAACTATCCAATCCCGATTCCGAAACCTCACTTAATCCAAACTCACCAGTTGAAATATCAGAAAATGCTACCCCAATTAATGGACCAGCCCAAAACAGTGACAAGATGTAATTGTTGCGTTTATGATCCAGAAGCTTGTCTGATAAAGTGACCCCTGGAGTCGTTATTTCGGTTACATCACGTTCTACAATTTTTCTTCCTGCCTTCTTTGCTTCCTCCGGACTTTCGGTTTGATCGCAAACGGCAACTTTGTACCCTTTTTTAACCAGTTTTGGGAGATAAGAATCAAGGGCATGAAATGGAAAGCCTGCAAGTGGAGTCTGATCTCCTCCGTTATTTCGTTTGGTGAGCGTGATGCCTAATTCCTTACTTACCAGAATGGCGTCATCAGAAAAAGTCTCATAAAAATCCCCAACCCGAAAAAGAAGAATGGTGCCCGGGTATTGCTCCTTTATATCATTATACTGGCGCATTAAAGGAGTTTGTTTTCGAGCGGTCATGTATTGGCTTTATTCTTGATTATTGTCGTCACGCTGAACCCGTCTGCCAACAGGCAGGCTCGATTCAGCGTCTGTGTTCGCTTTATTGAAATGAAATAATTCGCTGGATGTTCTTTCTAGCTCCGCAGATCCCGGATCAAGTCCGGGATGACCATTTCTTATTCTATTCCCAAAAGTACCAAAGCGTTGAATTAAAAACTAAGCGATCCCTTTTTTGATAAAAGTCTCTGGCCATGTATTTTAGCGCCAATAACGGATCATCTTAGTGCAAACATTTAAGGCCTATTGGAGAAGAGCTCTTGCGTTGGCAAGCGAAAAGGACATTTTCTTTAACGCATCGGCTATCACTTTTAACCTCTTTATTTGTGCCCTCCCTTTTACGTTGATTTTGATTTCCATCATCGGGTATATCCTTTCCTTTGATGAGGCTTTTGATGAGATCGTTCGATATGGCTCAGAATTAATCCCGGTTTTTAACTACGAGGCTTCAGAAACAGATATAGTCCAGGGGGCCCAAACACTGGAAGGATTACTTACCCCCCTAGTTGGTGCAAGAACTGTATTCGGAGTAACAGGTTTGATTATCCTGGCGCTGTTTACACAGGGACTTCTTCATAGCTTTAAGCATGTCATTTTCGATATTTTTGATGTTGAAGAACGAGCCCATCCTGTGATGGATGCCATTTATAACTTCCTGGGATTTGGTATAATTGGCTCGGTGTTCCTTTTCTTCAGTTTATTGATTTCTGTTGTCTCATTGTTCGATTTCAGTGTGATTGAAGTACCATACACGGAAATCGAAATCAGGCTTCCCTGGATTTATGACCTCCTGGATTTTACCCTTCCCATCATTTTCACATACTTCCTCGTTTTTGTGATTTATCGATTTGTGAGCGAACGAAAAATTTCGGTACGTACCTCATTAATTGGAGCAGGTATCTACACATTCTTGTTCGAGCTGGCTAAATGGATTGTGACTATTTACCTGGGGTTTGCCTTCTCTTCTTATCAGTACTTTTACCAGGGATATGCGATTTTTATCATAATCGGCATTTGGGCGTTTTATACTTCACTCCTTTTCGTTGTATCGGTGATTTTGACCCGTGCATATAAGGAAGTGTATGAATCGCCAAAACCCGCTCTTGAGGTTAATCCATATGCATCGTTGGATTGATGAATAAGCTTCCGGTCTCATTCTATGAAAGAGAGGATGTAGTTCAAATCGCTCGAGAGTTACTAGGTAAAGTCCTTTGTACACACTTTGATGGGGTACTCACTAAAGGCATTATTGTAGAGACGGAAGCCTATAACGGGCGAACCGATAAAGCTTCCCATGCTTACAGGGGAAAAACTCAACGAAATAGCATTATGTTTGGGGGGCCAGGCCAAGCCTATGTGTATCTGTGCTACGGGATTCATCATCTTTTTAACGTGGTTACGAACAAAGAAGGGTACGCTGATGCTGTTCTTATCCGCGCCATCGAACCGCTGGAAGGAATTGATCGAATCCTTCAACGGAGAAACAAAACCAGATTAGAGCGCTCGGTAGGTGGGGGTCCAGGAATAGTTTCCAAAGCTCTGGGGATCACCACTGAACATTATGGATTAGATCTTGCAGGGGATAAAATATGGATCGAGGATCATCAAAACGAGATACTAAATGATCAAATCGTTGCTTCACCCAGGGTTGGAGTCGACTATGCAGAAGAAGACGCCCTGCTTCCCTGGCGGTTCAGAATAAAAGACAACGGATTCACCAGTCCTGCTAAATAGCCTTTCTTCTCTATCACTTCGATAGCAAAAACCAATTTCCATCCGGAACAAAAATAGTTTAACATTAAATGAATTATTTAAACGGAATTCTGGTTATTCCAACACTCGAAATTATTAACAACAATTCAACAGTAATGAAACTTTCGAAAAAAATATTCTCAATTGTAGCGGTTGCAGCCTTAGGTGTTGCGTCAACCGCGGCCGTTAAAATGGCTGCTACTCCCTGGACTATTGATAAATCTCACAGCTCTATCAAGTTTGAAATTCGTCACTTTTTCTCTAATGTTCCTGGTGCATTCCATGATTATGAAGCAGATGTAAATTTCAATCCCGAAAATCTTGGGGAAAGTTCAATCGACGTAACGATCCAGGTAGCCAGTATTGATACTGAAAATGAACGAAGAGACGGGCACCTTAGAACCCCGGATTTCTTTGATGCTGAAACATTCCCAACTATCACATTTGTTAGCTCTGAAATTGTTTCCGCTGGAGACAACAACTTTGTAGCGAAGGGTCAGATTACCATCAAAGATGTTACCAAAGATTTTGAGATGCCATTCACTCTTTTGGGTGTGATGGATCATCCACGACGAGAAGGAAGCCAAATTGCTGGTTTTAACTCAGAATTTACCCTGCTTCGAAATGATTTTGGCGTAGGAACAGGAGATTATATTTCAGATGCTGTAATTGGAAACGAAGTTCATGTTAAGCTAAACATGGAGCTCAATTCTGGTCAGTAATCCAAAATTGACCAAGTTTTATAAAGCATTGCTTCTTTTGAGGCAATGCTTTTTTTATTTTAGGGAAATCTAAAAAATCAGACGATGAACAAACGCTTTTTGATTGTATCAGGAATTATCCTGGCAGCTGCTTTAACTCGCTTAATTCCACACCCTCTTAACTTTGCTCCCCTTGGGGCAATGTCTTTATTTGGTGCCGCGTATTTATCGGATAAAAAATTTGCGTTTATTCTTCCAATAATGGCAATGTTCATTACCGATCTTTTGATCAATAACATTATGTATGCCAGCTATTATGGAAGTTTTACTCTGTTTACTCCCGGTTTTGGTTGGATTTATGGAAGTATTGCTGCCATCGTACTCATTGGGTTTTTTGTACTTAAAAAAGTCACCTTTCCAAGAGTTGTTGGAGCCAGTCTCCTTGCCTCAATCACCTTTTTTATAATTTCCAATTTTGGGGTTTGGTTGTCTGACCCTGACTACCCTCTCACTTGGGCTGGTCTACTACTTTGTTACGATATGGCACTTCCATTCTTCAAGAATACGATTCTGGGAGATTTTGTGTACTCAATTGTTCTTTTCGGGGGATTTGAATATGCCATTTCGAAAGCTCCGGCACTTCAGAAAACAGCCTGAGGCTTATTAGCTCAAAAAATATTTGGGTAATCCCATCATGAAGAAAATATTGATAACCGGGGCTACCTCCGGAATTGGCCGGGAACTTGCCATCCAATTGGCTAAAAAAGGTCACAAAGTAGGGCTATTGGGGCGAAGAACTGAACGATTGGAACAGCTTGCCGAAGAAATCGGAGAATTGGCTTTCTATCGTACCCTGGATGTTACGGATCATGAAACAGCTTCTGTAATGTATCAGGGCCTGGTAGAGGAGATGGGTGGAATGGATGTTATGATCCTTAACGCCGGTGTAGGTCGCGACACTTTGCTTCCGAAGTGGGGCTCCGATTTCCAAACTATTGAAGTGAATGTAACTGCCTTTGTACACGGTGCACATTTTGCTTTTAATTACTTCAGAGAACAGAAGAAAGGTCATATTGTTGGTATGTCCTCTGTGGCCTCACACCTGGCATCAGGAAGAGCCGCATCTTATACCGCCTCTAAGCATTTTATCAGTAACTACATGACCGGACTCAGGCAGATGGGCAACAAATTAGAGCTCGACCTGGTGGTTTCTGATATCCGTCCGGGTTTTGTTGAATCGGAGATGACTGAAAACAACAAAAATATGTTTTGGGTGGCCACCACCGAGCGAGCCGTCCAACAGATGGTTACCGCCATCGAAAAGGAAAAGAAACGGGCTTACATTACGAAAAGGTGGGCAATTATAGCATTTATCGCTGCTATTACGCCTCAGTTTGTGTGGGATCGGTTAAAATTTTAGAACCAACCCGAACTATTACAGGACTTTCAACTTTACCCTTTTTGGCTTAGACTTTTCTTCCCGTAGCTCCATTTCAGGATCAAGTTTTACAGCTGCCATTGATATCTGATCCAGATATGATCTCCACGTTTCAGAAAAAAGATCACGGGTAACTTCGCTTACATTTTGATCTGCTTCAAAAGGTTCATTTTTCTTGAAGGGTAAAATTCTCGCTTTTTTCTCTCGTTCTATTGTTTTCATGACTTTACTCCAACTTGATCGAAGATTTCCATAACTGACTTTCGTAGACTACCTCAATTAATAACGCATTCGCTGCGGGGTTCTTGTTCACAGATTAGCTTTAGAAATCAAAGTGATTGCAAGCCCTATACTAATGACCAGATTTATCCCGCGCTTAATGCAAATGAACTACGCGCAATACGATTATCTGTTTCAGTATACATCGAATTTTAAACTTCTGTTCCTGATTTTCATTAATTAACAGATTGACCACCGTAAAGCGTGATGCAATACTCCAACTTTTTCCAGTTTGCGACTGGCCTAAGATTGTAGTCGATATATTTTTTACAGTTTAACAGAATATTATTACCCTCGACTTCCTATCATTCATCGAATTAATAATAACCACTTTACAATGTTTCGAACCCTTATTGTATTAGCTGCTTTTATCTTGTTTTCATGCTCATCATCAACCGAAAGAGAAGATTTTAATGATGAATTAACCTCTACTTTTGGTTTTTTGGAAGCGCCGGCAGGATTTGAAGTCGAAGTTTTTGCCAGTGGCGTTGAGGGAGCCCGGCAAATGGCAATAAGCCCATCCGGCATTATCTATGTTGGAACCCGAAGAACGGGAGAAAATGGGAAGGTATATGCGATAATAGATCAGAATAATGATTATAAAGCTGATAGTGTTAAGGTGATAGCATCCGGGTTAAGGATGCCAAACGGAGTTGCTTTCAGAGGCAACGATCTTTATGTAGCAGAAGTAAGCAATATCTGGAGATTTGAAGATATAGATAACCAAATTGATCAAAATCCTGAACCTACACTCGTAAATGGTGACTTTCCAACTGAATCAAGCCACGGCTGGAAATACATTGCTTTTGGCCCGGATGACAAACTCTATGTTCCGGTAGGTGCTCCTTGTAATGTGTGCAACCGCGAAGAGGAGAATCCAATTTACGCTTCGCTAACCCGGATGAACCCGGATGGATCAAATCGTGAGATTATCGCACATGGAATCAGGAATACAGTCGGGTTTACATGGCATCCGGAAACCGGAAACTTATGGTTTACAGATAACGGCAGAGATTGGATGGGAGACGATATTCCGCCTTGCGAACTAAATGAAATTACTGAGGAAGGTGCACATTTCGGGTTTCCTTATTTACATGGAAACGATATTTGGGACCCGGAGTTTGGAGCATCAGAGGAAGCGCAACAAATGGACTTTGTCCTACCAAAACAAGAGCTCGGCCCTCATGTAGCCCCTCTGGATATCATGTTTTACACCGGGAATATGTTTCCCGACAAGTACAAAAATCAGGCATTGATTGCAGAACATGGAAGTTGGAATAGAAGTGAAAAAATTGGTTACCAGATCAGCATTGTCACTTTCGACAATCAGGGCAATGCCACCTCTTATCAACCTTTCATAAAAGGATGGCTACAGGGAGAAGAAGATGTTAGAGGCCGGCCCGTAGCATTTTTGCAATTAGAAGATGGCTCTGTTTTGATTTCTGATGACCAGGAAGGAATCATTTACCGGGTTACTTATTCAGGTTAAGCTAACACCCTGGTTTCCGATAATTGCTGTTAATTAAATGCATATATTTATTTCAAAAATCCTGTCTAATCAATGAGAAAAATCGTTTTAATTCCTGGTGATGGAATAGGGGCTGAAATCACCAATTCTGTTACAACTATTTTAGAAGCAGCCAACGCGCAAGTAGAATGGATTGAAAAATCAGCAGGTTTAAAAGCCTACCAGGAAATTGGAAATCCATTGCCTGATGACACTGTTAGTGCCATCAAAGAACATCGGATTGCGCTAAAAGGCCCTCTCACAACCCCGGTAGGAACAGGTTTCAGATCTGTAAATGTTGGGTTACGCCAGCAATTCAGCTTGTTTAGCAATATTCGTCCTGCACGAACCCTTCCAAATATCGACAGCCCGTTTAAGAATGTAGATATGGTAATTTTCCGGGAGAATACCCAAGGCTTATACATCGGACGTGAACAATGGGTAGATGAAGGAGAAAAAGATCATGCTGAGAGTATAGCAGTAGTTACAGAAGCCGCCAGTCGAAAAATCATAACGGCTGCTTTTGAATACGCCCGCTCAAACGGTCGTAAGAAAGTGAGCCTGGTTCACAAGGCAAATATCTTAAAATTCACGACTGGTTTGTTTCTCGAAGTTGGTCGTAAAGTAGCCGAAGACTATACCGACATTGAGTTTGAGGATTTGATTGTAGATAACATGGCTATGCAAATGGTAATGCGTCCTCAGCGTTTTGATGTTGTAGTAACCACAAACCTATTCGGTGATATTCTAAGTGACCTTGCATCTGGACTTGTTGGGGGATTAGGAGTAACTGGGGCAGCAAATATTGGGGATGATGCCGCTATGTTCGAAGCTGTTCATGGTTCAGCCCCTGATATTGCAGGTCAGAATAAAGCAAATCCTCTGGCACTTCTGTTTTCAGCAATTATGATGCTGGAATATATAGATCAAAAGGAGGTAGCCGACGATATTCGAAAGGCAATTTATAAGACCCTGGTAGAAAGAAAAGTATACTGCACACCAGACATCGGAGGGGAAGGAACAACTTCTACCTTCACGCAGGCAGTTTGTGATAATATCTAAAAAAGAGCCTTTAAAAGGCTCTTTTTATTAGGTGAAAATGCTGAATAATACGGAACTGATGATCGATAAGATAATGCTGAAGGCTAGTGCCCAACCGAAGTTCTTGATTTTGAAATCCTCGATGAATTGATCGACTAGCATCACCAGAGCAGCATTAATTACAAGGGCAAATAGCCCAAAAGTTAAGATGGTGATCGGAAGGGCCAATAACTGAAGAATCGGAGCAAGTAGAAAATTTGCAATTGAAATCCCTGCAGCCACCCAAATTGCAGCCCAGAAATTTTTAATCTCCACTCCACTTAGTACTTTTGCGGTTACAAATACTGAAACACTGTTAATAAGCCAGGCCCAAAACATAGTTCTTTTTTTTAATTAAGGTTCGATGCGGGCTTACGAAGCAAAACACATTTTGTTCAGCTATGTCTAACATTGATATCATCTTTTCAACCTTCAAAGATTTGAGTCCTTATCAGGTTCAGGATCTTTTAAGATTAAGGCAGCAGACTTTTATCATTGAGCAGAGTTGTTTTTATGAAGATATAGATGGTGATGATCCGAAAGCCCGTCATTTACTCATTTATGAAGATGACACACTAGCCGGATATTTACGACTTTTTGAGCCAGGAATTAAGTTTGAAGATTCCAGTTCGTTAGGTCGAATTGTTGTCAATAAATCTCACAGAGGGTCAGAAATAGGAAGGAAATTGATTCAAGTGGGTATAAAGTATGCCATCCAACTCTATCCAAAATCCCCAATTAAGATTGAGGCCCAGGCTGCTTTAAACAGGTACTATACCAAATACGGGTTCAAAGAAATTGGGGATAAATATATTGTGGACGATATCCCTCATCAATTAATGATACTGGTTCCCTAAGAAAGCTCTTCTCTTTTTGATATCAGGGCTGGAACACACTTGATAGTACTTTCCTTAAGCCTTTCAACAAGCTCTTTCAATTTTGGCTCATCGAAAAAACCGCTCTTCGCTATTTCTTCTAACAATTTGATATCCTCAAACATCCCGGTTAAGCCAATATACTGGAGTGTGGGTTTTAGTTTATGGGCTTCTTTAGCTAAATCAACCAGATTTTGACTGGTGTATAGAGTTTCAATTTTTTCTATATGAACAGGAATATCCCTGATAAAGAGATCCAACATTTCAAGGACCATTGCCCTATCCCCGCCAGTGATGTCTTCCAGATAAGAAAGATTAATAATCACAGTAACTCTTTGTTTTTAATATTAAGATTGGAAATTTGCTCCAAGGGTGCAAAATCTATTTTCTACTAGATTTTGGAATTAGTAAAATTCCAGTTTTTAAAGTTGATTTTTTAACCTGTAAAAATCACAATTCCTACCAAAAGTAAGACGGCAATTTTAAAGATTAATCCCTTCCATTTTTTCATTAACCAAGAAGCGCATATAGAGTTAGAAACAGGAATTGATAAAAACAATTTTATAAACTAAAAACAAGTTTTTTATTTCATAATTGTAAACAGAAAACAAAGATAATTTTTCTAAAAAAATCTATTCAACCGTTACGCTTTTAGCCAGATTTCTGGGCTGATCAACATTTAACCCTCTATTCACAGCAATGTAGTATGAAAGTAATTGTAGTGGTACCACACTTAAGAGAGGAGATAACACATCCTCTGTTGCGGGAATTGAAAAATTGAATTCAGCAAGTTCTCGAACGGAGTCATCTGCTTCTGAAGTAATCGAAATAATTCTGCCTCTTCTTGCTTTTACTTCTTCAATATTACTTACCATTTTATCATTCGTATGCGCTGTTGCAGCGATCACAACAACGGGCATCATTTCATCGATAAGAGCAATAGGACCATGCTTCATTTCTGCTGCCGGATATCCTTCCGCATGACTGTAAGAAATTTCCTTCAACTTAAGAGCCCCTTCAAGCGCAACAGGAAAACTAAATGTCCTACCCAGGTATAAGAAATTTGGTGCATAAGTGAACAAGTCAGCAATTTTTTGAATTTGATCACTTCGATCTAAGATATCTTGAATCTTCCCAGGGATATTGGTTAGCTCAATAATAATCCGTTTTGCTTCTTCTTCAGATAAAGAACCTTTTTTTCGAGCCAGCATCAGTGCAATAAGAGTTAAAACGGTAACCTGTCCGGTAAACGCTTTTGTGGATGCTACTCCAATTTCCGGACCAGTATGAAGATACACACCTGCCTCCGTCTCTCTTGCTATTGTGGATCCAACAACATTTACTATACCAAAAACGGATGCTCCGTTTGATTTTGCTGTTCTAAGCGCTGCTAGGGTATCGGCTGTTTCTCCGGATTGAGAAATCACAAACAGGACGTCTCCTTTCCCAATTAAGGGATCTTTGTATCTGAATTCTGAAGCATATTCTACTTCAACAGGAATTCGGGCAAGATGTTCAATTAAGTATTCGCCAACTAACCCGGAATGCCAGCTTGTACCACAAGCTGCTATTACGATCCGTTTCGCATCCATCAACTTGTCTATCACTTGCGATAGGCCACCTAAGTTGACCTCCCCCGAATCAATGTTAATTCGGCCCCGCAAACAATCCGAAATGGTTTTTGGTTGTTCAAATATTTCCTTCAGCATAAAGAATGGGAAACCACCCTTCTCAATCTCCTCCAGACTTACTGCCAGTTCATGAACTTCTTTATCAAGTTCTACATCATTAGAATCGAGCACCTGGTAAGAATCTTTCTTTATTACAGCTAATTCTCCCTCATCAAGATATATTACTTTATCTGTGTATTCCGCCACAGCTGAAGCATCTGAAGCAATCATCATTTCTCCTTCACCAACACCTATTAGAAGAGGTGACCCTTTTCGGGCAACAATTATCCGGTCGGGATAATCAGCATGTACCATTGCAAATCCGTAGGCTCCGGTTATTTGTTTTAAAGCAATTTGAACTGCTTTTTCGAATGGAAGACCAGGTCTTGAGTTTATTACGCTTTCAATGAGCTTTGCTGCTACCTCTGTATCCGTTTCGGAATAGAATTCATACCCATCGGCTTCCAAAACTTTCTTTAAAGATGCATAATTCTCGATTATCCCATTGTGTATAAGCGCCAGTTTTCCGGAGGTACTAGTGTGAGGGTGTGCATTGGTATCATTTGGCTCGCCATGAGTGGCCCATCGGGTATGTCCTATTCCGATAAACCCTTCATGATTATTATCGACCAGTTTCTTCAGGTTGTTTACCTTTCCCTCGGTCTTTGAGACATGTAATCCTCCATTCAAAGTGGCAATCCCGGCCGAATCATACCCACGATACTCCATACGCTTCAGACCCTTGATCACAACATCTTTTGCCTTTCTATTGCCCACATAGCCGATTATTCCACACATGCTAAGAAACTATTTTGTCTGTTTTATCTTGATGAAAGAAATCAAATTAGCGTATTATCTGATAATTTGAGATTAAATTTTAATCCACAGGTTTAATAACATTTATGCACCTTTGTTTCTATTCTGATGAAACGGCTTCTAATTTTCTTCCGCTGACTCTTACGCGCCCGATGGATGATTTAAGAATCGGGGTATTCACTATTCGGGAAAAATGGATTAAAACTTTAAAACCGAGCGGTTGGATACGCCAAACCAAAGAGTATTTAAACCCACTTTTTGAGTGCAGCAAAGTTGATGAAAGTGACGATTATTTCTGGATAAATAGCAGAATTTTACCATCCAAAGATGTGGTTGAAGCCGTCCTAAAACTTAAGACAGGAGAACAATTGTTTTGGGATGATCAGATTCTTTGTTCAAGATTGTCCGGAGTAGAAACTAACGAGCATTTAAAAAAAGATATTACTCCCGGTATGAAGAACCCCCAAAAGGAGTTTAATTCCGATCCGATTGTATTGAAGTATCTTTGGGATTTGCTAGAATTGAATAGCAGCCAGATTTCTTCTGATTTAAAGCTCCTTCCTTCGTTTTTTCGAAATGAAAAAATAAGTACTTCAGGTATTGTTTTTTCTAACCCGGAAAACATTTTTATTCACGACACAGCAAAGATTGAAACCGGGTGTATCTTAATGGCTGATAAAGGACCAATTTATATCGGCCCGGAAGCAATTATTGAAGCCGGTGCAATTCTTAAAGGTCCGGTTGCAATTTGTGATAAATCTGTTGTAAAAATGGGAACTAAATTATCCGGGGGTTCAACGATTGGCCCTGTTTCCAAGGTTGGCGGAGAAGTTAACAATTGCATATTCCATTCATACTCTAACAAAGCTCATCATGGATTTGCCGGCAACTCCGTTTTTGGCCAATGGTGTAATCTTGCTGCTGGTACAGTCACTTCTAACCTCAAAAACAGCTATTCAAAAATCAAAATTCCACATTGGGAATCTGGTGAATTAAGTAATGATGGAGTTCAATTCTTTGGAACAGTTTTTGGAGATTTTTCCAGAACTGCAATTAATACAAGCCTGAATTCCGGCACTATATGCGGAGTAAGTTCAAATATTTTTTCTCGTGGCTTCTCCCCAAAAATTATTTCTTCCTTTAGTTGGATTGGAGATGATGGAGTTTCTGTATATGAATTTGAAAAAGCCTTAATTACGATGAAGGCAATGATGAATCGAAGGGGAGTAGAACTAACGCAAGATTACATTTCTATGATGCGATATCTCTATCAACTAGAGAATGCGTCGGGTAGTTAAATACGTACTCACCCAATACGGATTTTGCAGATTTGAGATTGTAACTCCATTACTGGTCGATGCATGCAAAAACTGTTGACGATTAATCATCACACCAACATGATAAGTATCCCGTCCGGTCTTAAAGAAAACCATGTCCCCAATTCTAACACTTCTCTTTCGAACAGAACTACCTACCCTCATTTGCTCACGCGTTGTTCGGGGTAATGTGACACCCAAATAATCTTTAAACACTACTTGCATAAAGGCTGAACAATCAATCCCATTTGAACTGGTTCCTCCCAGAATATATCTGGTACCTTTCCAGTCTGAGTGAGCTTTATCCAGGTTGGTTCGAACGGTCATTTCTGATTTCGAATAGTTCAATGGAGCTGTGGCTACTATTCCGTCTACTTCTGATGACTCGTCCCATGGAATAACACCTCTCTTAACTACCCCGCAAGAGGTGGTAAAAAGAATACTAGCCAGGACCAACGCTATTTGTCTAAATTTGTGCATGCCAAAATTTGGCAAAAAATATAGCTAGTATTGTCTATTTTCAAAGTTAAAACATCCGTTTTCATTTTAAATTCGATGAACTAACATGCACCTTCTTGTAAATATAGATCACGTGGCAACCTTACGTAATGCACGTGGAGAAGGATACCCAAGACCTGTAGAAGCAGCTGAACTTTGTGAAAAGTCCGGAGCTCAGGGCATTGTATTTCACCTTCGTGCAGATCGCAGACATATCATGGATAAAGATGTGGTTGAGCTTAAAAAATCGGTTAAAGGAACACTCGATTTTGAGATGGCCGCCACCGATGAAATGATTGAGATTTTGCTGAATACCAAGCCCGATCTATGCACTCTTGTTCCGGAAGGCCGCGAGGAACTAACCACCGAAGGGGGGCTTAACCTGACCGAAGTATTTGAGGATTTCAAAACCCGGGTATTCCCGCCAATCAAAGCATCTGGAATAGAAATCAGTTTATTTCTTGATCCCCGGAAAAAAGACATAGAATTAGCACATGAATTGGGAGCAGATGCCGTTGAGCTTCATACCGGAAACTATGCCAATGCATCAACAAAGGATGAGCAATACAAAGAAATCATACGATTGAGGGAATCAGCAATTTTAGCTCATAAACTTGGTATGAAAGTAAATGCCGGACACGGACTGAATTTGCAGAACCTTCCTACCCTGCTGGAGGTCGTTCCCTTTCTAAATGAAATTAGCATAGGTCATGCCCTCATCAGCAAATCCCTTTTCTGGGGTATTCCCAAAACGGTCAGAGCTTATCTTGAAATAATGAGTATCCATGAGGACGTACGTTGAGTGAACCTCATGCTCATAAATCAGGATACGTTGCTATCGTAGGCAAACCAAATGCCGGTAAATCGACGTTGATGAACCAAATTCTTGGTACAAAGCTATCGATTGCTACTCATAAAGCCCAGACCACACGTCATCAAATTGTAGGGATCCATTCTGATGAGGATTCACAAATCGTATTTCTGGATACGCCGGGCATCATCAATCCCAGGTATGAACTTCAAAAAGCAATGATGCGCTTTGTTGAAAAAGCAGAAAAAGATGCCGATCTGATCCTTTTTATCGTGGATGTAAATGATTCTGACATTCCGGATCACGCATTCAAAGAGCTGGGCAGATTTAAGAAACCGGTTCTTTTGGTGATCAATAAATTAGATGCCAGCTCTGCAACTAAGGTAGAGGAAGTGAACACATCACTGATGGACTCCTTTAAATTTCGTGATTCAATCCTGATTTCGGCACTGGAAAACCAGGGGATTGATTATCTTCTTGAAGCAGTCAAAAAGCAACTTCTTCCGGGGCCTCCGTTTTATCCAAAAGATGAGCTGAGTGAACACCCGGTTCGATTTTTTGCTTCTGAATTAATCCGCGAACAACTCTTCCTGCTTTATCACGAAGAACTACCGTATTCAGCTACGGTGGAAGTCATCCAATATGAAGAACGCGAGGATTTGGATTACATAAATGCTGAAATCATTGTTAACCGATCATCTCAAAAAGGTATGATTATTGGGAAACATGGAGCAGCCATAAAAAAACTGGGAATGGAAGCCCGCAAATCAATCGAAGAATTTGTTGATCGAAAAGTATTCCTCGATTTACACGTGAAGGTGCGTGAGAAATGGCGAAACAATGAGCAAATGGTAAGAAATTTAGGCTATCGGGCTTAGGCTCATTTTATTACATTCGATCAAAAATCGATGTGATATGAACCCGGGAGTTAATCAATATCTGGAAATCGGATGTGGACGTTGTCCACTGGTAGGAACTCCGGATTGTAAAGTAAATACCTGGAGGAAGGAACTCGTTGAGCTTCGTCGAATCGTTCTCAAATCTGGCTTAAAAGAAGAGATAAAATGGGGAAATCCGTGCTATACCCTGAACGGCAAAAACGTGTTAATGCTCAGTGCGCTTAAAAGCTACGCCCTAATTGGGTTTTTTAAAGGAGCTTTACTAAAAGACCATCATGGTTTGTTAGTCAGTCCCGGAAAGCATTCTCAATCGGATCAACGGTTGGTGTTTACTAACATAGAAACCATCTCCGATCAGGAACCGATCATCCTGGAGTACATCCAACAAGCCATCGAAATTGAAAAGGCGGGACTCAAAGTACAATACAAGAAAAACCCGGAGCCCATCCCCGAAGAGCTTGAGTCGGTTTTCCAGGATGATCCCGCTTTAAGGGTTGCCTTCGAAGGCCTTACTCCCGGGCGCCAACGCGGTTATATCCTCCATTTTTCTCAACCCAAGCAAACAAAGACCAGATTTTCCAGGATCGAAAAGTGTATCCCAAAAATTATGGAAGGAAAAGGTTTTCACGATCGCTGAATAAAACGCACAGAATATTATGCTATCAGATCGTAAAATTTCTTGTCAACCAATTTTTTATTCCAATTTTCTGTACAAATTCAGAATAAAATTGTTCTATAAAAATATTGACTTAGCTTCGCCGTTTAAGAAAAGTCGCGCACATGCCGAAAAAAGTTTTGCTAAATCTTGAATATCAAATTTTCGACCCGTAAGCTTTAGTAGTGAAATTTTCAATCCGACATACCATGTGTAAGCCCGTTTGCTGTAGCAAATGTATGTGCATGATGCATACTTAGGGGCTGGTATAATCGATTTCATAAAAAGCCCTTTTGAATGCAATATCAGAAGGGCTTTTTTTGTTGGATGAAAATCTCTGACGTTCTTTAAAAACCTATTGCATTCTCATTAAGAAAGGTGGAGGGATCAGGTCCTGTGAAGCCTTGGCAACCGCTCAGCATATAAGCTATATGCAGAGAAAGGTGCTACATCCTGTCCCGCGCATAATGTATGCGTGAGGAAAAAATGAGTTCGAAAGATATTGGCATAAGCCTCGTTCGGACTCACCGAATGAGGCTTTTTTATTTCAATCAATAATCAACATGCAAGTAACTTTCGACAATTGGTATAACCGCAAAATGACTGCCACCCCGGAACTGGCTTCGGAAACGGCAGAAGTGGAGAAACTCCTCGACGAGGTAAAAACCATCGCTATCGTGGGCATTTCAAGAAACCCACATCGCGACAGTTCTTATGTTGGAAAATACCTGAAGAGTGCGGGCTATAAAATTGTTCCGGTAAATCCCGGAGCAGATGAAATCCTGGGAGAAAAAAGCTATCCGTCTCTGGATTCCATCCCCTTTCCCGTGGATGTGGTTGACATTTTTCGAAGACCACAAGACATCCCTGCTGCTGTTGATGAAGCCCTGAAACTCGAACCTGAAGCAATCTGGCTTCAACTGGGAACCGGCGATCACCCCGAGGTTCGTGAAAAAGTTTTAAACCAGGACATCCGCTTTTTCCAAAAGCGATGCATCAAAGTTGATCACCAGTTTTTAATACGACCAAAAATAAATCAATCACTCTAAAACACTAACACAATGAGTAACGACTTAGCATCACGAAATCTAAGATTTGACACCCTGCAACTTCATGCGGGCCAGCAACCTGATCCTGCAACAGGCTCAAGAGCTGTTCCGATTTACCAGACCACCTCTTACACCTTTAACGACTCTGAGCACGCCGCTAACCTGTTTGCGCTTCGTGAATTCGGAAACATTTACACCCGAATCATGAATCCAACCACGGATGTTTTTGAGCAACGCATTGCTGCTCTGGAAGGCGGAGTAGCCGCACTGGCAACTTCATCCGGGCAAGCTGCCCAGTTCCTGGCTATTTCAAACTTAGCTCAGGCCGGAGATAACATTGTATCCACACAAAACTTATATGGCGGAACCTATAATCAGTTCAAAGTGACTATCCCGCGCCTTGGAATTGAGGTTCGATTTGCTGAAGAAGACACTGTTGAGGAATTTGAAAAACTCATCGATGATAACACTAAGGCCATTTATGTGGAATCTATCGGAAACCCCCGTGGAAATGTGGCTGACTTCGAAGGCCTTGCAAAATTGGGTGAAAAATATGGCGTCGCTTTGGTAGTTGATAACACCTTCGGAGCTGGAGGAGCTATCGTCCGACCCATCGAACATGGAGCAAATGTAGTCACGGCATCAGCCACTAAATGGATTGGCGGCCACGGAACCTCAATAGGTGGTGTAATCGTTGATGGAGGAAACTTCAATTGGGGTAATGGTAGGTATCCGCTATTTAGCGAACCTTCTCCGGGATATCATGGATTGAATTTCTGGGAAGTTTTTGGAACCGATGGTCCGTTTGGAAATATCGCTTTTGCCATCCGCGCGAGAGTTGAAGGCCTCCGTGATTTCGGATCTTCCCAATCTCCGTTCAACAGCTTTTTATTGCTTCAGGGATTGGAAACCTTATCCCTACGAGTTGAACGCCATAACGAAAATGCACTTAAACTAGCAGCCTTCCTTCAAAATCATGAATCTGTGGATTGGGTGAACTTCACCGGACTTGAGGAGCATCCACATTTTGACCGAGCGGAGAAATACTTTACCAAAGATCATTTTGGTTCGGTACTCACCTTTGGCGTGAAGGGCGGTTATGATGCTGCCAAGGATTTTATCAACAGCGTTCAGCTCTCCAGCCACCTGGCAAATGTTGGCGATGCGAAAACCCTTGTCATTCACCCGGCATCAACCACTCACCAGCAACTTTCTGCTGATGAACAAACGGCCAGTGGTGTAAAACCGGACTTGATCCGCGTCTCAGTGGGCATCGAACACATCGATGACATTGTCGAGGATTTTGAACTGGCTTTCCAGAGCATCGCGGTGACCGTGTAGTTTAAAGTCATTCTGAGTGAAAGCAAAGAATCGACGATCCTTCTCCGTCAGCCGACGGACCAGGGTAACTTGAATAAAAAAAGGATGCCGGTCTTGCACACCAGCATCCTTTGATAAAAACCATCCACAAGTATTTGCAAATGATTCAACATCTAAACATAGAAAAACAATGAGCACTTTAACAACAACGATTGATCCTATCGATCAAAAACTGAATGAAACCATCACTAATGTGATTAACCACGTTCGTGAAAACCCGGAAACAAAGGATGTTACTTTTTCGGTTGATTCCCGACTGGATAAAGGATTTCGATCAGAAATCAACGTCAGGGATTTCACCATTCTTGCTGATGAACCCCATAGCCTTGGAGGTGAAAATGAAGCGCCAAATCCTGTTGAGTATGTATTGGCAGCACTCGCCTCTTGCCAGGAAATCGTGATCAAAGCATATGCAGGCCAACTGGGTATAAAGCTGGATTCAGTGAGAGTGGAAGCATCCGGCGACCTGGATCTTCAGGGTTTTTTCAACCTTAGCGAAGAACGCCCCGGCTTCAATTCCGTTCGGTATTCAACCGTTATCCACACAGATGAACGTGACCCAAGTAAACTCCAGCTCCTGAAAGATTTTTCGATCAACCGTTGCCCGGTACTGGACATTATCTCAAACCCGGTTCCGGTAGTTGGCGATGTCGTGTTCACCAATTAATTCACTCACTCGCTATCGAATAGCGACTTAGAGCGTCGGGGTTGCCCAGTCGATCCCGACGCTCACTTAAAATTATCACACATGCCCGATATTCAGCATTTTCAGTTAAACAATGACTTCATCACGGAATCCGGGAAACGGATTACAAAACCGGAGTTGGTTTATCAAACCTGGGGCGAACTCAACGCAACCCGGAATAATGTAATCCTGGTTTGTCATGCCCTTACCGGCAATTCGGATGCGACCGACTGGTTTCATGGATTGTTTGATGAACGTGGCATCATCGATTTAAAGCAACATTTTGTGATTTGCATCAATCACCCGGGAAGTTGTTATGGATCGGTTGGGCCAACCTCTGTCAACCCTGAAACCGGGAATGCCTATCAAGCCGATTTCCCAGGTCTCACGATTCGTGATATCGTACGGATGGAACAAATTTTACTGGATGAGCTCGATATCAAAGGCATTGAAGTGATCATTGGAGGTTCTATGGGCGGTATGATTGCGTTGGAATTTTGTGTAATGGATTCGCGCATTAAATCAGCCTGTTTAATCGCAATGGGGAAAGCCCATTCTGCCTGGGCAATTGGCATCAGCCAGGCCCAGCGAATTGCCATCAAAGCGGACAAGAACTGGAACAACGGGTTTTATTCTGAGGATGAGCCTCCTTCAGAAGGATTAGCTGCTGCGCGGGCAATGGCCATGCTCACCTATCGGTCTCCCCAAAATTATGAGCAGCGCTTCGAACGAAAGTGGAATGTTCAAAAAGAAGTGTTTGAAGTGGAATCATACCTGAATTACCAGGGAGAAAAACTCACCAAACGCTTCGATGCCAACTCCTACCTCACCCTCACCTACGCCATGGATAGCCATGACATAGCCCGTGGTCGGGGAACTGCAAAGTCGGTGCTTGGTCGACTTGAAGTCCCCGTTTTAATCATCGGCATCGATTCGGATTTGCTGTATCCGATTCATGAACAAATCGAACTGGCTGAATTGATCCCTAATTCCACCTTTCGGGAAATCAAATCAAAATATGGCCACGATGGGTTTTTGATTGAATTTGAGCAAATGAATCGAGCACTCGTTTCCTTTGTCAATCAATCCAGGTCAAAACTTAATTTCTAGATCACCTACATCCTATCCCTACGGCGCCACCACTTTTTCTATCCGAGATCTGGATCGGCATGTCCTCACGTTTGAGGAGTTTTGAGCGCTATTCGAAATAATCCCCTCTTTGTCATCCTGAACTTGATTCAGGATCTTTCACTTTCAGAGTCCTGAGCTTGTCGAAGGACGAAGAGTCTTCGCAACTACATAACTAACCAGATCAAAGATTTGATGATCCTTCTCCGCCAACTGGCGGATCAGGATGACGGGTTCGAGGTTTTCACTTTTAGCCTCTCATCTTCCCACTCACTCCTCAAAACCCAAGACTAGTTTTACCCCCCCCAAAATTAATTTATACCCAAAAACTGGATTTAATTTGACAGATTATGGCAAATAAGGGTACATTGTGGAGTGATGTGGGAGAAAGTGGGGACTTTTCAAACACGGATCATTTAGCAATCAAATCATCCATTCCGCGGGTATCGTGCATAGTTTTAAAGGCCAATACGAGCATAGTATCGACGAAAAAGGTCGTATTTCCTTCCCGGCAAAGCTGAGGAAGCTGGTCAATCCTGCCGCTCAGGATCGCTTTGTAGTGGTACGCGGAATCGAGACTTGTCTTTATTTATACCCCGAAAATGAGTGGCTGAATGTGGAATCAGCGCTCAACCAGGCCAACAATTTTACCCGCGCCGGCCGGATTGCTAAACGAAACTTCCTCCGCTTCGCCGAAGATACCACCCTCGATAAACAAAACCGGATCGCTATCCCCAGCGATCATTGCTCCTTTGCAGGAATCAGTTCCAAAGCTGTATTCATCGGTATGGGGCAGTATATCGAAATCTGGTCCCCTGAAAAACTGCAGGAAGCCGACGACAACCTGGATGCAGGTGCATTCGAAGAAATTTTTGAGCAAGTGATGGGAGGCGGAAGCATTTCCGATGGTGAATAGTATGACCACATATCATCCCCATATTCCCGTGATGCTCGTTGAATGCATGGAGGGACTCATCACTGATCCAACCGGTATTTATATAGACGGAACTCTGGGCGGTGGCGGACACTCTAAAGAAATTCTGAATCGCCTCGGCAATGATGGACAGCTTTTTTCCGTCGACCAGGATGATGAAGCCATTGCAGCGGCAAGTGCTTATATCGGTGATGATGATCGATTTACCATTTTAAAAGGAAATTTCGGATACCTGACTACTCTTCTACCTCCCCCCAATCATGGTCAGGTAGCCGGAATCCTTTTGGATTTGGGTGTTTCCACCCACCAGATAAAAGAAGGAGAACGCGGATTCAGTTTCCAGGAAGATGGCCCGTTGGATATGCGCATGGGAACCATGACAGGTTTAACCGCTTATGAAGTGGTGAATAACTATGAATACGAACAACTTCGGGATATCATTTTCCATTACGGCGAGGAAAAAGCGAGTCGCCAGATTGCTCGTGCAATCATTGAGAACCGCCCTATTGAATCTACGGGCGAATTAAGATCGGTGATCGCCGAGGTGGTAAACCAGAAATTCTTAGTGAAATCGCTGGCCAGGGTATTCCAGGCTATCCGCATCGAAGTAAACCAGGAGCTTGAGGTTTTAAAGGATGTACTCACTCAGTCTTTGAAAGTACTAAAAACGGGTGGTCGGCTTGTAGTTATGTCTTATCACTCGCTGGAAGACCGCCTTGTGAAGCGATTTTTGAAAGCTGGAAATTTTGATGGAAAAGTTGAGAGAGATTTTTACGGCAACGACCTGTCCCCATTTCGCCTGGTCAATCGCCAGGTGATTACCCCATCCCCGCACGAAGTTGCCAGTAACCCCGCGGCACGGAGCGCTAAACTCCGGATCGCTGAAAAGATCAACGGAGGTGGCTCATGATGGTGCAATCCCCACTCAAGCGTCGCGAAGTGCAGCCTAATCTCCGAAAAGTCCCAAAACCAGACATAACGCCCCCTTCCTCTCCCTCAAAAAAGAGGAAAGCCACAAGCAAAAAGTCTGGTGGTTCGAAAGCAGCAATTCCTAAAATCAAGCCCGGAATAGTCATTTTGATCAGTTTGATTGTCGGTGCTTTGGGATTTGCGTACCTCACTCATGTTTTTGCCACTCAAAAGCTTCTCCAGGAAGTGCAGGTGCTGGAAAATGAGTACAACAAAGCCCGTCAAACCCATGATGAGCTCAAACTGCGGTACGATCGGTTGATTGGTCCCGCAGAAATTTACGACAAAGCACAGGAAGCTGGATTCATAAACGGTGGCCCTGCGGACTATATCATCACGGTGGAGGAATAATGGAGCATCGCACGTCCATACTAAGCCGGATGTTTATCGTTTTAGGATTCTTATTCCTGATCCCCTGCGCGCTTGCCTTCCAGTTGATTCGCATTAATTACGTGGAAGGCGAAGGCCTACGCGAGCTTTGGAGCCAACAGGCGCTGGATGAAATCCCGATTCCTGCCCAACGTGGAAACATCTACGACCGTAATGGAACCTTGCTGGCTACCAATGTTGCGGATTACCAGATTGCATTGGATCCAAAAGTACCGGGAATTACATCGGACCAGATTTCTGAACTTGTTCAGAAGCTTGGAGATGTTACCAATCAATCGGCTTCTTCTTACCGGCAGAAAATCAGTGATGCCCCTTCCAGATCCCGGTATGTTGTGCTGGCTAAAAATCTGACCGGAATTCAAAAAGATGAAATTGCGAGCCTCGGAATTCGGGGAGTGATCATCGAAGAGAATTTCCGGCGAAAGTACACCTTTGGTTCGCTTGCCTCCCATTCACTGGGATTTGTGAATCACAATATGGATGGAAGAACGGGTATTGAAGCTTTTTATAACGATGAGTTAAATGGTGAAGATGGCGTTCAGCAGGTTCGAAAAGATCCTTTCAATCGAATCTTCCAATATGTTGGAGCACCGAAAAAGCAACCCGTAGAAGGATATACTCTCCACACCACCATTGATGCTTACATCCAGGCCATTTTGGAGGACGAGCTAAAAGCAGGTGTAGAAAAACATCTCGCCAACTATGGCACCGGAATTATTATGGATCCAAAAACGGGAGCTATTCTTGCATTGGCAAACTACCCGACTTATGATCCAAACTTCCCGGGCCAATCTGATTCTGAAAATCGTCGAAATTTTGCCATCTCGGATATGGTAGAACCCGGATCTACCTTCAAATTAGTCACTGCCATCGCGGCTGTTGAGCAGAATAAGGTAGATTTCGAAGAGATTTTCCATACCCCTGAGAACGGAGAATTTGAAATTCACGGCCTCATTCTCCGTGATCATGATCCGCTTGGTGATATGACTTTTGAAGAGGTCATGCGTCAATCCTCGAACATTGCAACCGCTGAAATTGCCATGCGGCTAGATAATGATCGCTTCTACCAATATGCCCGAAACCTTGGATTTGGAACACCTACTTATGTTGATATAGCCGGAGAGGAAAGTGGAAGAATGGCTAAACCCTATGACTGGAGTTTGGTGAGTTTGCCGTGGATGTCTCACGGTTATGAATTATTGAGTACTCCCCTTCAGGTCACACAGGCTTACGCCGCTTTTGCAAACGACGGAAAACTGATGCGCCCTTATATCGTTGACCGGGTAGACGATGCGGAAGGAAACCTTGTTTTTGAACATAAAACTGTTGAAATCCGAAGTGTTGCCAAGAAAAGAACACTGGACAGATTACTTCCGATTTTTGAAAGTGTGGTCAGCGATTCCGGAACCGGTGAATATGCCCAGGTGGAAGGACTTCGAATTGCTGGTAAGACCGGGACTGCAAAAAAAGTTGTAGATGGACGATATACAAATCGTTACCGTGGCTCTTTTGCAGGATTTTTCCCCGTTGAAGATCCGAAATATGTGTGTTTCATCATGTTGGATGAACCAAAAACCGTGGGATACGGAGGATACACGGCAGGACCAATTTTTGGCCAAATTGCTAAACGAATCTCCGGCCTGGATGATGAACTCCTTCCTGAATCTTCGCTTCAACTGGCTGAAATAACTACCTCAAAAGTAACCCCAAACCTGGTTGGTTTATCTAAACCGGAAGCCGAGCTGTTACTGGCTTCTATGAACATTGCGGGAAAATTTGATGGGAGTTATGGTACAGTTACTCATCAATCTCCAATGGCCCTGGATACGTTGAATGCCGGTTCAAATATCCAGCTTACACTCTCTAGTGCTTTTGCTACAAGCGATTCATCGGAAATCAGGGAGGGCTACGAGCGTATCCCTGATGTACATGGAATGAGCATGAGAAACGCCTCAAACCTGCTTACTTCTCTTGGTTTTGATGTTGAACGTATTGGTTCCGGAACTGTTTTCGCTCAATTCCCCCGAAAAGAAGAAATCATGCGAGTAGGCGGGAAAATCACTATTCGCGGAAAAGCCAGATCACTGGAAACTCTTAGTCTCGCTAATACCAACAATTAATTGCAGATCAACGAACTCATAGCGCTTATTAATCCTTTGGATGTTACCAACCAAAAGCTGAAGGTTGAACTAACCGGCATCCATCAAGATTCCAGGCAGGTAACCCCAGGCTCTGTATTTATTGCTATTCGGGGTACGGAAGTAGACGGACACATTTTCCTTGAGGATGCCATTGCACGTGGAGCAAATGTTCTGATTTGTGAGGAGTCGTTCTATACAGAGGCTCCTGACGTTAGCGTGATTGAGGTTGAGGATACCCGAACCATTTTAGGAACTGTTGCTCAGGCTTTTGCTGATAACCCTGCCCGGAATTTGAGAATCGTGGGAATCACAGGAACGAATGGAAAAACGACCGTTGCCACCTTAGCGTATCAGGTTCTCTGTAAAACAGGACGAAAGTCGTCATTACTGGGTACCGTTTCAAAACGGATTCTCTTAGACGAACTGGATAGCTCATTAACCACAAGCGATCCCATCGAACTTGCCAATGACATGAGAGCCATGGTGGATGCAGGCTCCGAATTTCTGATTATGGAGGTTTCCTCCCACGCCCTTTCGCAAGAACGGGTAAATGGATTCGATTTTGAAGTTGCAGCATTTACAAACCTCAGTCATGATCACCTCGATTATCATAATACTGTGGATGATTATGCAGCCTCCAAAAAGCTTTTATTCGATCACCTGCCTCCGACGTCTACAGCTATCATCAACATAGACGATGTTCGAGGACATTTCATGGCTTCGGATACGATGGCATCGGTTAATGAATTCAGCTTTAAAACCGATCACAATCATATCCTCCAGAATACAGCCGAGGGACTCTCTTTATTAGTGGATGGAGTGAACATTCAATCACCTCTGGTAGGAGATTTTAATGCCTATAATGTGGCACAGGCATTCCTGATTTGCAAAGCTCTTGGTATTCCTGCCCTGGAAGCAGCAAAAGCTTTACAGTCCTGTAGCGGGGCTTCTGGCCGAATGGAAACCGTGGTGGCGGATGGCGATAATCTGCCAATCGTGATTGTGGATTATGCGCATACCCCGGACGCCCTTCTGAATATTCTAGCCACGCTCAACGATCTCCGGTTTGAAGACTCTCAACTAGTTTGTGTGTTCGGAGCAGGTGGTGACCGTGATCCTACCAAGCGACCTGAAATGGCAAAAGCAGCAGCTAAATATTCTGATCGGATCGTGGTAACAAGTGATAACCCGCGTTTTGAAAACCCGGATCTGATCATCGAGGATATTCTTAAAGGATTCGATGATAAAAAGAAGGTAACTGTTGAGCCTGACAGACAGAAAGCAATCCAGGCAGCTATTAAATCTGCGAATGCAAAAGACCTGGTTTTAATTGCCGGAAAAGGCCACGAAGATTATCAGGATATCCGTGGAACCAAGCACCCCTTCAACGATTATGAAATCGCAGAAGCGGCACTGCAACAAAAAAAGGAGGTTCACTGATGCTGTACGAATTATTTGACTGGCTAGAAAGAGAATTTGAATTCCCAGGCGCCACGGCCATGGCGTTTATTTCCACCCGAACGGCACTTGCGGCGGTATTTTCGCTATTGATTAGCTTGTTTGTAGGTCGAAGAATCATCAGATGGCTGAGTAATATGCAGCTCAAAGAAGTGATTCGGGAAGATATCGGCCTTGATCACCACCACCAGAAAAGAGGAACGCCGTCAATGGGAGGGGTAATCATTCTGCTGGCTACTCTCATCCCAACGATTCTTTTCATTCGCATGGACAGCATTTACGGATGGCTGATTTTCTTTGTGATGTTTTCGCTTGGAATTGTTGGGTTCATAGATGATTACATAAAGGTGGTAAAAAAGGACAAGAGCGGCCTTGCTGGTCGATTTAAGGTGGCAGGACAGGTTACCGTGGGTTTGATTTTGGGCTTGGTGCTTTACTTCCACCCCGAATTCGAGGCTTTTAACACGCTTTCCACCGTCCCATTCGCTGCGCACTTGAATATTGATTATGCCTTCTTTGGTGAAGAATGGGGCTGGGTGATTTATCTGCCTGTTGCCATTTTTGTGATCACCGCCGTTAGCAATGCAACCAATTTAACGGATGGTTTAGATGGTTTGGCTTCAGGTATTTCGGCTATCTGTGGATTTGTATTCGCAATTTTCGCTTATGTATCGGGTAGGGTGGATTTCTCCGGGTTCCTGGACATCATGTATCTTCCTGGTGCAGGTGAACTAACCATTTTCTGTGCCGCTTTAATTGGTGGATGTATGGGTTTCCTTTGGTACAACACCAATCCGGCCTCCGTATTTATGGGTGATACTGGCTCATTGGCTTTGGGCGGAGCGTTTGGTGCTCTCGCTTTGATGCTTCACAAAGAATTGCTCCTGCCCTTCATCTGTGGTGTATTCTTTTTCGAAACGCTGTCAGTGATTATTCAGACTACTTATTTCCGATACACGAAAAGAAAGTATGGAGAGGGCCGACGGGTATTTCTGATGGCTCCCATTCACCATCACTTTGAAAAAAAGGGATGGAGTGAGCAAAAAATTGTAGTTCGGTTCTGGATTATCACTGTCCTGCTTGGATTGATCAGTCTTCTAACCCTGAAAATCAGATGATCGACGTTAGAGGCAAACATATCACCGTGATTGGAGCTGCCAGAAGCGGAGTTGCAGCAGCCATTCTCCTTCATCAACAGGGAGCTGATGTTTTTGTGTCTGATTTCGGAGCGATTTCCAGCGACTTTCAGAAGACATTAAATGCCGAAGGAATCCAGTTTGAGGAAAAGGGACATTCCGATCGTGCAAAACAAGCCGACTTTGTGGTTGTGAGCCCCGGAGTTCCAACCGAAGCGCCCATTATTCAACATCATCTCAACAACCATACTTCTATTTATTCTGAAATCGAAGTAGCCAGTTGGTTCTCGGATCAGAAGATTGTCGCAACCACTGGAAGTAACGGTAAAACAACGGTTACAAGCTGGCTGGCTCATATGTGGCAGACTGCGGATGTCAATTTCTCCCTGGCCGGAAACATAGGCTTCGCCTTTTCAGAGAAGGTTCTATCAGCTAAGGGAACGCATATTTTGGAAGTGAGTAGCTTCCAGTTGGATCACATTCATTCATTCAAGCCTGATGTTAGCGTATTGCTAAACATCACTCCCGATCATTTGAATCGGTATGGGAACAGCATGGATGCCTATGCGGCATCAAAATTCCGGATTACAGAAAATCAGACCGAAGAAAATTATTTCATCTACAACTACGACGACCCGCTTATCAAGCAGCACGTCGAACACCTAAAGGCTATAAAAAGTCACCCGAAGCTCTGGGGTTTTTCATCGAAAAACGAAGTCCCGGAGGGTGCTTTTGTCCGAAACGATCACATCATCTTCAGACTCAATAACAGCGAGGAATCACTCATGCCCGTGTACGAACTCGGATTACCCGGCAACCATAATCTGCAAAACGGATTGGCTGCAGCATTGGCTGCCCGTGCAGGAGAAATCAAAAATGAGGCCATTAGAGAAAGCCTCAAATCTTTTACCGGTGTAGAACACCGACTGGAAATGACCAGGATTGTTGATGGTGTGAAGTACATCAACGATAGTAAAGCCACCAATGTAAATGCGGTTTGGTTCGCGTTGGACAGCTTCAGCGTCCCCATCACCCTGATCCTGGGAGGACGTGATAAAGGCAATGATTACTCGGATCTCGATTTTCTTATCCGGGACAAGGTTCACACTATCATAGCGATTGGTGAGTCAAAAGATAAAATCGAGTCAGAAATTGGAAAAGCAGCTCCGAATTTCTTCAAAGCCCATGATATGCGGGAAGCAGTCCGTATTGCCAAAAAAGGAGCCAAACGCGGAGAAGTCGTTCTGTTGAGCCCCGCCTGCTCCTCGTTCGATATGTTTGAGGATTACGAACACCGTGGAAAAGTATTTAAAGAAGAAGTAGCAAAATTATGAGAAAAAAAGTGACAAAGAATCAGAGTAACAGAGATGCAGAGTTCTGCACTTTCTCACTCTGGCACTATGCAGCTTTGTCACTAAAAAAATGATCGTCACCAGCCCACATAGCAACCTTTCCAGCGTACTGGGTACCAGTCCTGAGGATATCGATTCCGGAAAACAAGGAAGCGACCGGGTACTGCTCATGGCTATCATCATGCTTATGATGTTTGGCGTACTGGCTGTGTATTCCTCCATCGCCTTTTTTGCTGAATCGAATGATACTTCAGCTTTTGCCCTGGTAATCCGGCATGTGGTAAAACTGGGTATAGCTTTCTTTGTGATGCTGATCGTATCCAAGATCAACTATCATACCCTGGCTAAGTTCTCCAGGGTTGGAATGATGTTGAGCCTGCTGCTATTGGTGGCCGTACTCATCTTTGGAACTGAACAATTTGGAGCAAAACGCTGGTTAAACCTGGGAGGATTCAGTTTTCAGCCTTCTACCGTTGCTACCGTTGCCTTATTGCTACATGTGAGTGTATTGCTGAGCGAAAAGCAGGAATATGTGAAGGATTTCAAGAAATCATTCCTCCCAATTATGATTTGGGTCACCCTGACCTGTGCGCTAATTGGTGTTGAAGACTTCAGCTCTGCGGGAATTTTGATGGGCATTTGCCTCGTGATGATGTTTATCGGACGCGTAAGTGTAATCCAAATGGGCTCCATGATTATGATCGCCCTTTTAGGTGGCCTCTTACTATTGAATCAATCTACTAATCGTCAGGATCGGATTGATCAATACCTTGAGCAGATCAAAAATATTGAAACCGAAGAATTCCTCACAGGAAGCGGATATCAGGCCCAGCAAGCTCATATTGCCATTGCAAAGGGTGAGTTTTTGGGCGTCGGAATTGGCAAGAGTACACAGCGCGACTTTCTCCCAGCCCCTTATAACGATTTTATTTTCGCAATCATCGCCGAGGAATACGGAATCTTCGGTGCCATGAGCCTGATCGTGATTTTCAGTCTCATTTTGATTCGCGGGGTGGTTTTCATTGCCCGAAGAGCCGAAGACACTCTTGGCGCTCTTCTTGCGGTTGGATGTACCCTTACTATTGTGCTTTATGGTTTTGTAAATGCAAGCGTAGCAAGTGGATTGCTACCGGTAACTGGTCTCCCCATGCCTTTTGTGAGTTATGGAGGAACAAACATGCTCTTTGCTGGCTTGATGGTGGGCATACTGCTCAACATCTCAAAACACAGTAAAGAAAGGAGGCCCTTCTATGCATAATCCCAGAATTTTAATCGCTGCGGGTGGAACCGGTGGACATGTTTATCCAGCCATCGCCATCGCAGATGCACTAAAAGCCCAGAATTCGGAAACAGAGATCCGATTTGTGGGAACCAAAAACCATATGGAATGGAAAGCTGTGCCTAAGGCTGGCTATGAAATTGTAAACGTCTGGATCAGTGGATTCCATCGCCGGTTAACGGCAAAGAACCTGCTTTTCCCGGTTAAATTGATCACTGCTTTAACCCAAAGTTTCTCCATCCTGGCTAAATTCAAACCCGACGTGGTAGTATCATGCGGAGGCTACGTGGCAGGTCCTGTTGGCTGGGTTGCTGGCAAAAAATCCATCCCAATAGTTATCCAGGAGCAAAATAGTTTCCCGGGGGTAACGAATCGGTTGCTGGCAAAATTTGCTCACAGAATCTTCACCGCTTTTAAGGAAGCAGATCGATTTTTACCTGCTTCGAAAACTCAAATCACCGGAAATCCGACTAGAAGTACGCTAACCCAGGTTGACAAAACGGTCGGGTTAAATGCTTTCGGATTTGATGATTCCAAACCTGTACTGTTAATAATGGGCGGAAGCGGTGGAGCACGAACCATCAATGAGGCGATCAAAGAAAATCTGGATGAACTCCATAACCAAGCCGGGCTTCAAATTATCTGGCAATGTGGATCAAGATATATCGATGACCTGAAAACGGCCGTGGATGAAACCGCATATCCTAATCTACGACTCACTGCCTTTATAGACTCGATGCCTGAAGCCTACGCAGCCGCTGATTTAGTGATTAGCAGAGCAGGTGCAAGTTCCTGTAGCGAGTTTATGATGATTGGCATGCCCAGCGTGTTAATTCCATCGCCAAATGTAGCAGGAGATCATCAAACTCAAAATGCGCAAGCTATGGTTGATTCCGGAGCTTCGGAGCTGGTAAAAGACTCTGCAGCTGTGGACACCATTGCCCAACTGGTTACAACCCTGATCAACGATCAGGAGAAGCTAAGAGAAATGAATAAAGCAGCTCTTGCACTGGCTAAACCAAATGCTGCCAAAACCATTGCAGCGGAAATATTAGAACTCGCAAAATCCCGACTGAATTAATGAGTAAACGATTCGAAACACAGCCTGTATTTGGAAAAACCAGACATATCCACATGGTTGGGATTGGAGGAATTGGTATGAGCGGCATGGCTGAAATCCTTATTCATCGCGGATACAAAGTCACCGGCTCGGATGGCGCTTTAAGCGATACCACCCGACGCCTTGAAGAATTAGGCGCAACCGTTTTTGAAGGTCATGCTGCCGATCAAATCGAAGGTGCAGATGTAGTGGTGTACACCAGCGCGGTAAAAGCAGAGGAAAACGAAGAAACCAGAGCCGCTCTTGACCAACGAATTCCTACCATCAAACGTGCAGAAATGCTTGCTGAGTTGATGAAGATGAAATATGGAGTTGGAGTGGCCGGTACTCACGGAAAGACCACGACTACTACAATGATCGGGCTGGTGACTCAGCAGGGAAATTACGATCCAACCATTATGGTGGGCGGAAAAGTGCACAGTTTTGACAAGACAAACGCTGTTGTTGGGAAAGGTGACGTAATCGTGGTAGAAGCAGACGAGTTCGACAGGACCTTCCTTCGTCTCACTCCTTCTATCGCGATTATCACCAACATCGAAGCTGAACACCTGGATATTTACGATGACCTTGAAGATGTGAAACAGGCGTTCATCGATTATGCGAATAAAGTGCCATTCTATGGTTCGGTTATTGTGTGCCTGGATGACCCCAATGTTCGCAGTATCCTGCCAGATTTGGAGCGACGAATTATTAGCTATGGACTGACTCCTCAGGCAACCGTTCGAGCGACCGATCTTCAAATGAATGAGTTTAACAGTACATTTACTGTGCTTCTGGAGGGCGAAAAATTAGGGGTAATTACCTTGAAAGCTCCGGGAGAACACAATGTAAAGAATGCTCTTGCTGCTGTGGCAACCGGACTCGAATTAAACATCGATTTCAAGTTAATAAAAGAAGGGTTGGAGACCTTCGAAGGGGTATACCGCAGATTCCAGCTGAAGTACAATAACGGAGTCATGGTAATTGATGATTATGCTCATCACCCGACTGAAGTACAGGCAACGCTACAGGCTGCAAACGCCGGCTGGCCTGACCGACGAGTGGTTGCTGTGTTCCAGCCTCACTTGTATTCCCGAACCCAGGAGCTGTACAAAGAATTTGGGCTCTCTTTCTTTGACGCCGAAGTAATGGTGGTAACCGATGTGTACCCATCACGCGAAAAACCGATTGAAGGTGTAACCGGAAAACTAATCGCCGATACTGCCTCAACATACGGTCACAGGAATGTAGTGTATGTGGAGGACAAGAATAAGGTTTCAGATAAGCTTAAAGAAATCATCCGACCTGGTGACATCATCATAACCATGGGAGCCGGTGACATTTATAAGTCCGGAGACCGGTTCGTGGAAGAAATTGAATCAGGAAATTTTAAAGTAGAAGCTCAATCTTGAGTCAAAAGAAATCACATAGTGCCACATCTCGAAAAGTGCTGCCATGGGCAGCGATGGCCATCCTTGTTTTAGGAGCATCCGTCATCGCAGCGATGTACTGGCAACAAAATCTTCGGGTTAAGTCAGTCGTGATTGAGGGTAATTATTTTACTCCTGGTGAGGACATCCTTCAGGCTTCAGGAATTACGGTTGGCGCGAAACCGGATAGTCTCGATTTGGTACTGGCCATCAGAAACATCGAGCAGTTGGATTATGTGCACCACGTGACCCCTTATGTTGATGCCTTGGGCAAAGTGAATTTATCCGTACAGGAGCGATTTCCAATTGCACTTCTGATAGAAGGAAGTCATGAAATCTATGTGGATGCTTATGGAGTTAAACTTCCAATCATTGCAGGAAAAACACGCAACCTTCCTTTGGTGTATGGATTTGATGCCAGCTCAGGTACTGACACTCTTTCATCAAAGGAGTTTATCCAGGTAAGAGATTTCCTTGTAAGTGCACTTACAAATCAATTTGGATGGGCAACCATCAGCGAAGTGGTTTATCACCCTTACGATGGCGTGGTTGCTCTAAGTCATGAAAATGGAGTGAAGCTTCTTTTTGGTCAAAATGATTTTGATGAAAAACTAGAAAACTGGGAGGCTTTTTATTCAGAGATCATCGCAGTAAAAGGCATCCAATCTATGCAACAGGTGGATTTGAGATTCACAAACCAGGTCGTAACCCGGGAGGCATCATGAATATTCAACATCCAACATTGAATATTCAGGGTTCAACTGAAAATCCCTTGAGGATCATGCTGTCCGCGGAACAGCACCTTGTATGGGATGAAAACGGAGTTTTATTCAATGAAAAAAGTATTAGCAATCATCTAAACAGCGGTATAAAGTAATGTCAGAACAGGAAAACATTATGGTAGGTCTCGATATTGGGACCACAAAGATTTGCGCCATCGTTGCTTCCATCGATGAGTCGAACCGAATCAATATCCTTGGAGTTGGAAAAGCCCCAAGTGATGGGTTAAACAGAGGAGTTGTCGTGAACATCGACAAAACAGTAAATGCCATAAAAGATGCTATTGCTCAGGCAGAATTAGCGTCTGGCATCCAGGTGAACTCTGTAAATGTGGGAATTGCCGGTGATCACATTCGAAGCATGCGTAGCAAAGGGGTAATCACCATTAACAATAAGGACAATGAAATTACTGGCCAGGACGTAGAGCGCTTGCTTGAGGATTGCCAGCGCATCATGCTTCCAACCGATCAACAGATTTTGCATGTGATCCCCCAGGAATTTGTGGTTGATGGACAGGATGGAATCGCAGATCCGGTTGGAATGAGTGGAATGCGAATGGAAGCTGAGGTTCACATCATCACCGGACTAGTTTCTGCAGCAAAAAATATTTACCGATGTGTGGAACGTGCCGGCTACCAGGTTGCCGACATCATCCTGGAACCACTTGCTTCCTCGTATTCCGTACTTGATATGGAAGAAAAACAAGCCGGTGTTGTACTTGTGGATATCGGAGGTGGAACTACCGATGTAGCCATCTTCCGGGATAATACCATTCGCCATACCGCAGTGATCGCCATCGCCGGTCAAAAAGTAACCGACGATATCCGGCTTGGACTAAGCGTGCTGGATGATCAGGCAGAAACATTGAAGCGAAATCATGGCGAGAGCTATGCAGATTTAATTGAAAACGATGAAGTGATTACGGTACCAGGAATTGCCGGCCGGCCTCCAAAAGAGATCACAAAAAGCATTCTTGCTAAAATAATCCAGGCACGTACAGAAGAGATCCTCGAGATCGTAGGCATCGAAATCAAACGAAGCGGATACTCTGATGCCCTCAGCGCCGGTGTGGTTTTAACCGGTGGAGGATCACTTATTAAGAATATTTGTCCATTGGCTAACGAGATTTTAGGGATGGACGCAAAAATCGGGATTCCACTGGGAATCACCGGTGGGCTTGTTGAAGAAGTGAACAGTCCAATTTATGCAACCGGAGTTGGATTAGTGGTTCACGCTCTCCAAACCGGGACAAATACCAGCAAAACTATGATCGCAGGATCAGGAAAAGCGACCAGTGTGGAACAAGTAATGAATAAAATCGCTGATCGCATGAAGAGCTGGTTTAAAGAACTTTAATAAGAATCATCTATAAAAAAAACATCCAGTAAACAATAACAGGAGTTATCATGGCTAATTACAACTCTCGATTCTTTTTCGACGAACAGAGCCAGGAAAATGCCAAAATCAAAGTGATTGGCGTTGGCGGAGGTGGCGGAAACGCCATCAACAACATGATTAATATGGGCCTCGACAGTGTGGAATACATTGCGTTAAACACCGATGCGCAGGCTCTTAAAGCAAGCATGGCTGATATCAAAATCCAGGTAGGCTCAGCCCTAACCAGTGGTCTTGGCGCCGGTGCCCGACCAGAAATCGGTCGTGAAGCCGTGGAAGAAAATCGCCACGAAATTGAAGAATCCATCGAAAGTGCAGATATGATTTTCGTGACTGCAGGTATGGGTGGTGGAACAGGAACCGGAGGCGCTCCCGTGGTAGCCGGAATGGCAAAACGCCGGGGAATCCTGACGGTAGGAATTGTAACCACTCCTTTCGATTGCGAAGGAAAAATCCGGAAAAAATATGCCCTTGAAGGCATCAACGAGCTAAAAAAGAATTGCGATACCGTTATCGTGATTCCAAACGAGCGTTTGTTGGACATTGCTGATGAAAATACTTCGCTGATGGAAGCTTTTGCCCTGGCGAATGAGGTTCTCTATAACGCAACGCGAGGAATAAGCGACTTAATCCTGATGCCTGGTCTAATCAACCTTGACTTCGCTGACGTTCGCACTACCATGACGGACGGTGGAGCTGCCATCATGGGTAGTTCAACAGCCGCAGGTCAGGATCGTGCAGAAATCGCAGCCAGGGAAGCGATTAACTCTCCCCTACTTGACGGAGTGAGCATCAACGGAGCTCGTAACGTTCTGGTAAATATCTCGGCAGGTGCAAACCTGGGTATGCGTGAAACCACGACAGCAACCAGCATCATCCAACAGGAAGCCGGAGACGAAGCCGAAATCATTCTTGGTACCGTACTGGATCAGAATTTTGGTGATGAAATCCGGGTAACAGTGATCGCAACCGGCTTTGATTTAGCCGAAGACCGGACCAAAGTGAAAGTCGCTCCAAATAAACCAGCCGGATTACCCGCCGAGCAAGCAATGAGTGCTCCGGCGCCAGCTGCCAAAAAGGAAATCCCAACCCGGTTTACGCGAACGACCGGCGACTATTACAAAGGCGAGAATAATCTTAAGAAATTGGATACCCCTTCCTACTTACGACGTGACTTGAATGTCCGCAGGGAAGAAGAGGAACAACAAATGGAAGAGCCGCCGCAAAGCGAGCAAGCCACGAATGTTGCCCCATTCCGACAAAGCACGGAGCGTATCCGAAAAGACGATTCAGATCAACCCGCTTTTCTGCGCAAGATCATGGATTAACCTCCACAGAAGACGGCTTATCCCCGGGATACCTTGGGAGAGGTATCTCTAAGCCGAACTCGTTTACTGGATTATAGCCCCATTCCGTGGCGAAGTTATGAAACGGATTGCTGTTACAGACGGCAGGCTATAGATTGCTAACAATAAAGGAAGTCCTTTGAAAGGGGCTTCCTTTTTTAATTGAATCTCTCTAAAAATGTATTTTTATTTATGTTCAACTAATGAGACAGAGATGAAAGAATTCAGGTTAGAGGTCGATACCACAACGATTTATATCAAAGCTATACGTTTTGTCGGGGCATTATTCATGGGAGCTCTTATTGGAGTTTCTACATACAAATACGTGAATGGAATTGATATTGAGCTGCTACCATTGGTTAACGGACTGATATTCGCAACAATATTTTCATTCTTTCCAGGAGGCCTGGGAGCCAGAAGCTTGCACATTAACGAAAATGGACTATTCCTATACCCGCTCAATTCAAAATCTGAGTCACTCTACAACTACTGGGGTACGGTCGACAATTTCTCATGGGAAAGAGTTAAAAGTATTGCTCTCAAAGGCAGACATATCTGGATTTTTCCAAATAGAGGAAGCTCAAAGAAAATTCCTCTTCCACTTTATACCAAAGAACAATGGACTGAACTAGAAGAATATTTAAGAGAAGCTGCAGAATTTAATGGGATCAAATTTTCAAATTAGATAGAAAACTATCTTGCTCTAAACCTCTGGGAGCACGTTTTCCTTGATGATTAAGCGATTCATTCAAAGACTTATTCCCACCCCTATTCTCAATCGCTATAAGAGGGGTCAATATTTCAAAATCCTTGTCAAGCATTCTATCCAAAATGAGCCTGATCTCAACATTGCCAGGCTATTAGCAAATAAGGAGTCAATAATAGTAGATATTGGAGCTAACATTGGCTTGTATGCAAAGTATCTGGCTCCTCTTTCGAAAAAAATGATCTGCATCGAACCCGTCCCTTTTACATTCGAGATGCTGAAACACAATATGCGGAAACTCAACTTTGATAATGTCGAGACTCATCAACTTGCAATTTCAAATTCGGCCGGAAGCTCAACCATTGAAATTCCCATTCAATCCGGAGTTCGTAATTATTATCGAGCTTCACTTGAACAGGGAGAGGTTAAAACGATCGGACTCACTACCTCAGTAGATACCGTAACCTTAGATAGTTTTTTAAAAAACATATCCACACCTGTTTCACTTATAAAGTGCGATGTTGAAGGTCACGAATTATCGGTACTGGAAGGAGCAACCGATCAACTTAAAAATGGAAATGCCGCATGGCTTATCGAGATTTCAGGGAATCCAGACGAGTTGAATTCAAAAGCCCATCGTGTTTGTATGTTGATGGAAGAATCAGATTTTCAGACTTATTGGTTTGATAAGAAGTTTCTCAGAGAAAGAAAAAAAGGGGATAAAAGCGTGAACTATTTCTTTTTAAAGTCCATACACCTCTCTCAGCTTAACGATTTTCTGCCACTTTAAATTACAGCAGTAACTTTCTCACCCCACCTCTTCCAATTCATTTTGTCCCGCTGATGTTTAAACGCCGAGTTTGCCGTCATTTTATATTGGTCTTTGCTTTTCCAAATCTCAGCAATTCTGTGTGCTACTTCTTCCGCAGACTCACCGCCATCAATTACAATTCCCGTTTCTCCTTCAAGAACTGCCTCGGGCACACCACCGACTTTTGTTCCAATTGCCGGAAGTCCCATCGAACCCGCCTCTATAAAAGACATTCCCACACATTCTGCTCTTGTTGGCATTATGAAAAACTGGGCTTTTTTGTATAACTCAATAAATGCTTCCTTCTGTACCTGATCGGATTTATCAAAAAACCCAACTTTCCTGATATAAGATTTATTGGCGGGTATTTCAGGATCACAACCAGCTATAATGAGTTCTGAGCTAACCTGCATTTTTTGGAGGGCATCTATCACTTCAACCGCAAAAGGTCCTCCCTTCTCCTCCCATCTAACACCTACGAACAGCAAACTCAAGCTCGTGTTAGCCACACGCTGATTTATCATGGTTGTAACTTCAGTTTCTTCAAACTCTAATCCCAAATTGGAACCATAGGGTATCACTTCGATTTTGGACGCTGAAATTCCGTAATCCTTCATTGCAGAGTCAGCCAACCATTGTAATGGAAGCAGCAATTTAGTGGCTCTTTCAAAAGCCTTTTGCTCCAGATGAAGGGCTTCTTTGACAGATTTAGAATGCAGATTAGAATGACTGTTGTACATGTCCTTTAGAAGTGGAAATGTAGCGTCAGTCGTAATGTAAAGTGGAACGTCACTCTTCAGGTAAGCCACTTCCGGGCTCATCAATGAAGCTAAGAGAGCATCCGGTTGCTCTTCCCTGATTTCTTTATCTATCAATTTAGCCGCTCGTTTTGCTAATCCAACATTATACTGGTATTTGTAGATTTTATTAGTTCCAAGGCAGAGCAGCCTTCCATATATTTTCGGAAAAAGGGGAAACGACTGTTTTACAGGTCCAAAAGGGATAACTTGTGTAAAGGATTCCTGTAATGCCTGGTACATATGAAAATGAGTACCCGAGTAGGCTGATACATCGTTGGGATCCTGTCTGGTGATATACCCGAGCTTCATGATCAGATATTATTTAAAAAGTCCCTCTTCTCCCAAAAACTCCAGGGTATCTACTGCATGACGCAGGTGCGGAATAACAATACTACCCCCCACAATTAAAGCCACGTTTAAAGAATCAATAATTTCTGCTTTGGTGGAGCCCGTCTTTGCGCATTGTTCTAAATGGTAATCGATACAATCATTGCATCGCAATACCGTAGAGGCTACCAATCCGAGCAATTCTTTGGTTTTGGAATCCAATGCGCCATCCCGGTAGGTATTAGTGTCCATGTTGAAAAAACGCTTGATACCTAAATGATCAAGCCCGAGCACCTTCTCATTCTGGGTTGCTCTTTTTTCGCGAAATTGTTGCAGTCGGTTTTTGATTTCTGAATCGGACATGGTTATTCTTTTTTCATAAATGTAAGGATTGTTTAATTGTCATCCTGAGCGAAACCGAAGGATCTAACCAATTATTCGATTAGATTCTTCTCCAATGAATCGGGATCAGAAAAAAGCTTATGCTATAATTGATGTTTAACAAACAAGCGAAACATAAACTGGTTGTTTTCGGGGATTCACTGGCGCAGGGATTCCAAAACGGAGGTATTTACCGAACCGATATAAATTTTCCTTCCTTCATTGCCCGGTGTTTCGATCCCGTTCCCGATTTCCAGCAACCCGTTTTCACCGCCCAGGCGGGGATTCCTCTAAACCTGGAAGTTTTGCTTCGTGGATTAGCTGATGAATTTGGTCCGGATATCACTTTGGATGAATATCCGGCCGCCCTTTCCCATACAGTTTCGACTTTGAAGCGGATCAAAAAATACTGGGAAGGCGGGTTTAAAGACCTAAATGTAGATCGTAACCAACCTTACCACAACCAGGCTGTCTGGGGGTTATCTATTAATGATTCCTGGATGATTAATGAAAAAAATAGCCGGGAATTTATTGATGAACACAAAGAACGGTACTCGGTGTTTGGTTTGCTTCCGGAACATGCCAAATATACTACTGCCCGTTTAGTATTGAATCCCAGTTTCAATCCGGACCTTGAACTTCGAACCCAAATTCAAAATGTGCAGGCTCTTGCCAATGATGGCGGAATTGAAAACCTGATTATTTCTCTGGGTCATAATAACGCACTTGGAGCAATCATAAATCTGCATTTAACCTGGTCGAAACCAGAAGACCTGGAAACCTTCATGGCCTTCAGGAAACACTCTATTTACCGGCCTGAACATTTTGAATTTGAATACCGGAAGCTCGCGGAAAAAGTATCGAAAATAGGAGCTCAACGGATTTTTGTACCAACCATACCCTATCCAACCATTCCGCCCATTCTTCGTGGAGTAAACTCTGAGTTTTCGACCAACCACCTTGGTTATTTCGATTACTACACGCGATTCTGGATCTGGGATGAAGATTTCGATCCGGAAAAACATCCTTTTTTAACAAAAGATGAAGCCATCCAAATCGATTTTACAGTAGATGAGTACAATCACATCATTCGTAAAATTGGGAGGGAATATGGGTGGCATGTAGTCCCTATGGCAAAAAATGTTGCAAGTATGGCCAAACGCAGGCTAGGGGGTGAATTACTTCGCAGCTATCCTGATGATTTCGTAGCTGCTCTTAAAAGAAATGATCTGACCAGACACCTTGTAAATGACCACGGAGAAGCAACTCTCACCACCGACTTCATCAGGGCAAAGAAAGATGAACGAAAAATCTATAAAGGTGGAATTTTTAGCCTCGATGGATTGCATCCAACCACATTGGGCTATGTGTTAATGGCTAATACATACCGCGATGTTATGCAGCGAGCCGGGGTTCAGTTTCAAAAACCAATCGACTGGGACAGAGCAATATCTGAAGATACGTTGGTTACCCGACCACCCGCACTTCTTTCCGAGTTACGAATGGCGCTAAGATATCTTTCGATGGGTAGTCAGGAACGACTGCTCAAAATGAGTAAAGGAATTTTTGCACAATTCATTGATTCATTCTCTGTAAACCGTTGAACCCTTTACATTAATTTAGAATAATTCTCAAAAAGGAGTGGTAATCAAATCGGGAGCTTCTTAACTTTAATTGATAATGATTAGCTTTTAGAACGGAATTAGGCTGAAGGACAGATAACAAAAAAAGAGATTACACATCCTATCACACAGGTTTGGCGGAGCATCCCAAACGAACTAATTCAATATTCAACCGACAATTCTAATCGTGATTTAACTTTTAAATCATGAATGAATAATCAATTAATGGATTATTCCTTTATGGTTTTAACCACCGAATTTAACCCCTAAAGGAAGCCCCTTTCCAACCCTAGGATTGGGGCTCATCCCCCCGAGAAAGCCTCACTGACCCTGAGGCTTTTTCTTTAATTTTAAAACAGAATTGAATTGCCTGAATTAACGATTTTAAAAAGGGACGACAAAATTATAAAACCCTAAGAAAACAAAAATTCGGGTCTCCAATAAATTCTTAGGAATTCACATTATCTTCATAAAGATGACCGTTCTTCCCTCGTCAAAAAAACAAGTATAAATGAAAGACTATCTAACTCTAATACCAATTCTATTCTTAATAAACTGTGCCCAGGATACTCCCGAATCGAACTACGATCCTGCTTTAGATTCTCTTCGCTATGATCAGGAAGTGCATTTCAAAAATATCCAACAGCTTACGTTTGGTGCAAACAATGCAGAGGCATACTGGGGTTTTGAAGATCAAGCCCTCATCTTCCAATCTGATAACCCGGAATGGGGAGTGGATTGCGATCAGATTTTCTACATGAAAGCGATAGCCAATGAACCTGGTTTCGAAGCCAAAATGGTAAGCACTGGATTGGGTCGGACTACCTGCTCATTCTTCCTTCCGGGAGATACTACCTTTGTTTACGGATCAACCCATCTTGCTGATGAGGCTTGCCCAGCCGTTCCGGAAAGAGGTCCCGGAGGCGCTTATGTTTGGCCAATCTATGAAGGCTATGATATTTTCAAAGCGAATTTAGACGGTGAAATCATTGCCAATCTAACTCCCGATTCACCTGGCTATGATGCCGAGGCCACATTATCTCCGGACGGGACTAAAATTGTATTCACCTCTATGAGAACCGGTGATTTAGAGCTGTTTATTATGGATACTGATGGTTCAAATGTTGTCCAGATTACTGATGACCTCGGGTATGACGGTGGAGCATTCTTCTCTCCTGATGGACAAAAACTGGTGTTCCGTGCATCCCGACCAGAAACTCCGGAAGAAATTGAAAAGTACACTTCTCTTCTCGAACAAGGTCTGGTGGAACCTACCGATATGGAATTATTCACGGTAAATATCGACGGAACTGATCTGAAACAAATTACTAACCTGGGGAATGCAAACTGGGCTCCCTACTATCATCCTTCCGGGGAGAAGATTGTTTTTTCTTCCAATCATGCCTCCACTCGTGGGTTTCCGTTCAATATTTTCATAATCGATGCGGATGGCTCGAATCTTCAACAAATTTCATTTGACGACACCTTCGATTCATTTCCCATGTTTTCATATGATGGAACAAAAATCGTTTTTGCTTCAAACCGCTTTAACGGAGGCGACCGCTCGACTAACGTATTTATCGCCGATTGGGTAGAATAGGTATCCTGGTCTCTTAACAAAAAGTTTAACCCGTACAGAATGATGTACGGGTTTTTTTATGTTTTTGTGATAATTGACTGCTTGAAAATCTTCAAATTGAGCAAAAAGAATTATTATGAAAATATTCCTGACTGTTATTCTGCTTTTAGCCGGAGTTTTTGAGAACCCTACCGTCTCAAATTTTCGCCTAAAGAATCTTGATAATCGAACTGTCTCATTCAATAGCTTAAAGGGCGAGAAATATACAGTTATTGATTTTTGGGCTACATGGTGCAAACCTTGTGTTAAATCCATTCCCAAACTTGTAGAGATTTATGAAGAATTCGAAGATGATGGAGTCCAGTTTATTGGAATCAGCATCGATGGCCCGCGAAACCTGGCAAAAGTAAAGCCTTTTGCCCGCTCGCTTGGAGTTACCTACCCCGTCCTCTTGGATGTGAACAGCGAAGTTATGGCCAAATTGAGTGTTCGGGCTGTTCCTACCCTACTTATTGTCAACGAGGATAATGAAATCATTTATTTCCACGAAGGTTATAAACCTGGAGAAGAGGATGAAATCCGGGAGAAAATCGTCGAGCTTCTGGAAGAATGAAAGCACTGAAAACCTCTGTTTTATTAATAGGTTTCCTCATTTTTGGAGCTACTTCTGCATTCTCTCAATGGTATGGAACCAACACTTTTGAGTTCCAGTTGGGGAATCTGCCCTATGAGAGAGACACCGATTTTACCACCTCCTACAACCAGCTGAATTTATATTACGATTCAGATCGAATCAGTTTGTATGGAAAGCTCGAGCAATTCTTCACTCCCATCGAGGAAAGAAATTATTTTGACCTTACTCAAAAAAGATTCCAGTTCCAGGATGATAATTTTCGACTGCGTGTCGGCAATTTTTACGAGACTTTAGGTCGTGGACTTCTGCTCAGAAGCTATGACATCCCTGGTTCTGTATTTGAGGATGAATTTAATAGGGTCCGATATGCATTTTTTCAGGACTTAGAAGGAGTAGCAATTGATTATACTACAGATCAATTCGAAATAAAGGCACTTCGGGCACGACCACTATTCAATCCACTTCCGCCAAATTTTGAACCCGATTCACTTCGAAGACCTGATCTGGTTGAAGCGATTCAGGGAAATTTCTATGCCACAGATGATTTGAATATTGGCGGAATCTTGATGCGTTCAAATTCGAGTACTTCGGAGTTCAGGGAATTTGGAGCCTTTATGATGGACTTCAATCTGAATGATTATGTACAATTATTTAGCGAGTATGCCTTCGAAACAAAAGACGCTTTCTCATTTGATTCTGAGGAAGATGCGTTTGGATTTTATGCAGGAACGAACTTTTATTACGATGCTTTTGGAGGTTCCATTGAGTATAAAAGTTATAATAATCTTAGACTTGGGAATGGATTTAATGACCCGCCATCGTTAATCAAAGAACACACGTACCCAGTTTTAAACCGCAGCACTCATGTTCTAAACACTTCTGGAGAAACTGGTATCCAGATTGAGGTTTATTATAATTTCGTAGATGGACATTCTGCTCTTTTTAACTACACACGCGCAGAACATGGTACTTTCGTCGACTTCGACTATGTTGAATACTTTTTTGAAGGGCTTTACCAGTTTTCAGATAGGCTTAGCTTCAAGACTTTTTTCGATTATGCAATAGATGATGAAAATGGAGAAGAAGATCGTATAGCAATCGGCTTTATCCCCGAAATCATCTTTCAAAACTCGAATTCTTTTATTCTCGATTTACAGTATCAACAATTTGTTCGAGAAGAATTCGACTTATCTGTTGGAGAATTCGGTGATTTTGTTCCTCAAACAAGTCGAAATTATTATATCTCTTTCTCCTACTCTTTTTCCTCAGACTTCACCATTAGTAGTGTTATAGAAGCCAGCACAGATCTACAGCTAACAGATAACCCCAGAACAATTATCGATGTCGAGGATAATACTCGGTATTGGGTTGGCGGAAATGCACTCTATAAAGCAAATTCTTCAAATACTATTGAAGTTTTTGCGGGCAAACGACGTGGAGGCCCGGCATGTACCTCAGGAATATGTTACGAAATTCTCGACTTCGAGGGTGTCGAGCTACGATTGACTACTAGATTTTAAACGAGAGAAAACATCATGAGAATTCTAAAAACCCTATTCATCATTGCTTTTTTTATAAACTGCTCCACCACCTCTTCGGAGACAACAACGGGATCAACACCCAATACACCGGCCCCAGAATTTACGCATGTTTCTCTAGATGGCGGAGATATTTCATTATCCGATTTTCGTGGACAAGTAGTATATCTATTTTTTTATGGGGCAAATTGCCCGCATTGCAGGACGAATGGTCCAGTTACGGAATCGGTAATCAACCAGGCGTTCGAGAGTAATCCAAATTTCGTGGCACTTGGGTTAGACACATGGAATCAGTCGACTTCAAACAATCAGTCTTTTAGAAATGCCACCGGTATCACTTATCCATTATTGCTAAATGCCCGGGAAACCCTGGTTAATTACTATGGTTCTTCATCGGCCTATGACCGCTCTGTAGTGATCGATCCTAATGGCAACATTGTTTATCAGGGGAATGGATTTGTGAATACTGATGCCAACGCTGTCGTAAACGTAATCCAACAACAATTAAACGCGCTCCAAAACTGATATGAAACAGTCAATTCTCATAATCATTTTTCTTATCTCCGTCCAGGAGATTAATGCACAGGTTTCAGTTGGAGAAACGGCTCCAGACTTCTCATTACTGCAACTTAATACAGGACAGACAGTGACCTTAAGTGATTTTTCAGATAAGGTAGTCTATATTTTCTTTTACGGAGCAAATTGCCCACACTGCAGAACGAACGGACCTGTGACAGAATCTCAGATTTTTCAACAGTATAAAGACAATGATAGTTTTGTTGCGTTTGGATTGGATACCTGGAATCAAAACGCTTCATCAAACAACTCATTTAGAAACGTAACTGGGATAACCTATCCCTTGTTATTAAATGCCAGGGACGTACTTTCTGCTTACTATGGAAACACTTCTTCTTATGATAGGTCAGTGGTGGTTGGGCCTGGTACTGTTTTGCGCTATCGAGGTCAATTCTTTGTAAACACCGATGTTAATGATGTGAGAGCCATCATAGATGCCCAGCTGGAAACCCTTCAAACTTCTTCTGAGTTTGACGAAGATACTCCAACAGAGCTCTCACTTGAACAAAACTATCCAAACCCATTCAACCCGGAAACAACCATTACTTTTTCTTTGGAGGAAACCAACCAGGTAGAGTTGACCGTTTTCAACATTATTGGTCAACCAATAGCTACTTTAGCAGATGGTCTCTTTTTGTCCGGTTCTCATTCTGTTCGGTGGGATGCATCCCCTTTTCCATCCGGAGTCTACTTATATCAACTAACGACCGGCCAACAGACTCTGAGTAAGCGAATGCTGTTGTTGAAGTGAGATTATCTCCTTGCTGAATTAAGTAATGTCATTATCTCTCCGGTATCCATAAATCCGCCGTATTGATACTGAATTCGGAGGTTGGAATCGAATACAATAAAAGTCGGTGTGTTTAGTACTCCATCAATAGTACCGATTAGCTCTGCCAGTTCATGAACACCGGTATTCAGCCCGGTCGATTTAAATCGAAAATTCCTTCCAAAAAGTTTGATTTCTTTTTCATCTTCGATATCAAATAAAATGGTATAGAATTCTGTATTGAGCTTCCTGATGACTTCATCATCTTCGAATGAAGTCCTCTCCACACTTTTACAATATCGACACCATTCAGCTGTAAGAAAAACGAAAACCGGACGCTGTTCCTGGCTTTGCAGTCGAGCCAAATCTTCGAATTCATAAACCACCAACTCTTCTTGCGCCATCGCAAAAACAGTTATAGAAAGCGATAGTATTCCTATTAATGATGCTATTTTCGAGATTTTTGAACTCATCAGTTGATTAAATACCGGATGCCAATAAATCCACGGATCCCTTGATTCGGTGCGTACACGTAGCTAGGATCAAAGGTCAATGCATTCGGATTCCCGGGTGTAGGTAAGACATTACCGTTTGCATCAAAGCTCACGTTTTGATCGAAAGGATCAAAAGCTCGTGCAATACTATTAGACGGAGGGGTGAAGTTCAGCAGGTTTTTTACCCCGGCGTAAATCTGATAGTTCCTGCTTGGTTGATCCCAGGTAATCTGGATGTTTTGCAAACTCCACCAGGGCGAGTCTGCAGGTCTCGGGTCCAGTTCATTCAATACCGGTAAACGCATGGGACCATATAAATTCCCAGTATAATCGATTTTGATACCTGTATTTTTTAAAGGGATTCCTAATGCCCATGTTCCTGTCCAACGCTCGCTTAAAATTGGGCGTGTTCTTACATTATCTTCTTCTGCGAATACATCAATAAAAGATCCTCCGAGCATCAATTTGATTCCATCAGGAAACTCGAAATCAAGATTTACGGAAGCTCCACGGGTCACACCAAATCCATCCAGGTTGTCATAGATGATTTGATTGGAATTGGTTTCATAATCAGGAACAATCTGATTATCGAAATAGGTATACCACGCTGTTGCATCAATGCCAATGTATCGGCCTTCATCAGCAAAAATTTTATGCTCATAGTTGAGGTTTGCATTGAAACTTCGCTCAGGAGATAATTCTTCTGTAATTACTACTTCTCGGGCACCTGTAAGTACTGCATGATCTTCTGTAAACAGGTTTACGATCCGAAATCCCGTACCAGCGTTAAAACGGAACGTATTTTTTTGATTTGGCGACCATTTATAAGCGAACCTGGGCGTCCAAATGTCACCATGTCTGGAATTGTGATCATAACGCATTCCTATTAATAGTTGCTGCTTTTCACTAAGAGAAATATCATTTTGGACAAACACTCCGGGGAGCCAAACCTCGTCCGCATTATTGATATTTATATTTGATGAAGCGGCAGTTGCAGGGGTATTATCATCATAATAGGTATACCTTAGCGCCGTTCCAGCCACAAAACTATGTACTCCAATTTCCTTGTCCCAGGTCAACTGAGCAAACCCAATCCGCTGATCTGCTACATACTCCATATCTCCGTAAAAGGAATCCTGGTAGTGATTGTTGTAGGAAACACTCAGTAATAATTTTTCAGTAGTGGGTAGTTGATAATTGCCAATCAATTCCCAACGCTCAGTTAGGATACTTTCCCCGTATACTTCTGTACTTCCACGGAAGTCCCTGTTCCAGTCAAGTTCTCCCCCCCAGCGGTCTTCATATAAATAGCGACCCGCCAGAGTAAATAGCCTGCCTTCATCTCTTTGTATTGACCACTTTTGAAACACAGAAATACGCTCCTGAATCGTAACATCCGTGAATCCGTCATTATTATTATCAATCGGATTAGTATAATTGAATAGATTTACCCCGGTTAACACATCCGCTCGCTTTCCAACACTAAACTTTCCACCTAGATCCAGATTCAAATCCAGCCAATTGGAAGACATCCCGTCGATTAAAAAAGTAGGTGCAGCAGATGGCTTTTTAGTAATCACATTGATTAATCCACCAACTGCTTCAGAACCATACAGTGTTGAGGCCGGACCTTTTACAATTTCAACGCGTTCTATCATTGAGTTCGGAATCCCCGATAAACCATACACTGTTGAAAGACCGCTTACAATGGGCATTCCGTCTATAAGCACCATCGTGTAAGGCCCTTCTAAACCATTTATATGAATGTCACCTGTGTTGCAAACGCTGCAATTTAACTGTGGTCGAACCCCGTTCACATTTTGCATAGCGTCATACAAAGATGGTGTAGGGTTCATTTCGAAGTATGCAGGTGAAAAGACTTCAACCGGAACGGGACTTTTGGATCTGGAAATCTCCTTGAGCGTCCCAGTCACAACAATTTCATCACCCCGAATATCCAGTGGGATCAATTCAATTTCCACATGAATATCTCTCCCATACTCTGCGGTTATTTTTTGCTCCTGGGTTCTGAAACCGATATAAGAAAAACGAATCGTGTATTCTCCGGGCTGGAGCCTGCTAATTTCAAAAAAACCAAGTGAATCGGAGACGGCTCCTTTATCAGCTTCAACCAAATAAATATTCACAAATTCAATAGGATCGCCATTTGCTGATATCTCCCCTGTAAGTGACGATAACTGTGCAAAAGCTGGGGTTGAAGCAATAAATAGCAGAATTAATAAAATATTTCTTTTCATCAATAATTAAATTTTTAGCCTTGGCTAAAAATAAATCTACCTTTTTTTAAATTCAACATAATCTAAATCTAATTTTGCTTGAATTTAAATTTAGCCTTACCTAAATTTAGATTAAAGAAAGAACTATGGCACCATTAACTACATTAAAACAAGGCAAGAGTTCAGTAATCTCGAAAATTGGCGACGGAATTTCCGGTTCGCAACGACGTAGATTACTTGATTTAGGGATTTATCCTGGCGCCACCATTACTCACCGGTTTAATTCTGCTACCGGAGAACCCAAAGCATTTGAAGTTTTAGGTTCTGTGATTGCTCTCAGAAAGGAGCAAACCGATCTGATTTTTACTTCCGACGAGTAATTCTCCAATGGATTCGGTTAAAGAGAGCTCGAGGCATACGCCTTCTGAGCATGGTCTGCTTAGCCAAACCTTTCGTATTAAACAGCTAAAAAAGCTGGGCGTAAAACTCGACAATTGGAACTATGTCGTCGCATTAGCCGGAAATCCCAATACCGGCAAAAGTACCGTCTTTAATAGCCTAACCGGTCTCCGGCAGCATACAGGAAACTGGCCAGGTAAAACAGTAAACCGGGCTGAAGGAGGCTACTCCTTTAATGAGAAGAGTTATAAACTGGTTGACTTACCGGGCACGTATTCTTTACTCTCGACCAGCGAAGACGAAGAAATTGCACGAAACTTCATCCTTTTTGGTCAACCTGATGTGACCCTGGTTGTTGCGGATGCCACTCGATTAGAGCGAAACCTGAACCTCGTTCTGCAGATTCTCGAGATTACTTCGAATGTAGTACTCTGCCTTAACCTGATGGATGAAGCCCGAAGAAAAGGAATCCGCATTGATACACGAAAACTGGAAAAGAGACTCGGAATCCCTGTGATTGCCACAACAGCCCGATACGGAGATGGAATCCAGGATGTGCTTGAGGCTGTTGAGAATATCGCAAATGGAGAATGGAAACCCGAAACGAACTTAAAAATCACCGTACCGGAGGAATTGGAAGACTCGCTGGCTTCTTTGGAAAAGGACTTGTCAGGGTTATATCCGAATTTGCCTAACACCAGATGGATTGCCCTGCGACTATTAGAGGGTGATGAGCAAATCATCAACGCACTTCAGAACGATGAGTTTGACGACCTTATGAAGACGTTTAAGCAGGAGCCTCTGAATCTTCGGCAGGAACTAGATGAGATTAACAGACAGGGGGTTTAGGGATGGAAAGAACTGAGCAAATATCAACCCTGATCTCCAGAGCGAAATCCTTTCAACTCGAAATCGGACAACAGGTTCATGATCAATATGTTGAAAACCTTTTTGTGGAGGCAGCTTCCATCACCAATGAGTCCGTCAAAAAAAATCCAATCAGGTATTTAAAGGACGAGAAGATTGATAAAATCCTCACCAGCAAGCTGTGGGGATTCCCAACGATGGTGGGGCTTTTTACCCTGGTGATTTGGCTGACTATTGAAGGAGCCAACGTCCCTTCCAGCATGCTTGCAACTCTATTTTTGGATACTCTTTATCCTATTCTTAAAGGAGGTACAGAAGCGTGGCCATGGTGGCTTAGCGGACTACTTATTGATGGAATGTACCTGGCGACCGCGTGGGTAATTTCGGTGATGCTTCCCCCAATGGCTATTTTCTTCCCGATGTTCACATTGCTCGAGGATCTTGGTTACCTACCTCGTGTAGCATTCAATTTAGACGGGCTGTTTAAGAAAGCCGGTGCGCATGGAAAACAAGCCTTAAGTATGATGATGGGATTCGGGTGTAATGCTGCAGGAGTCATTTCTGCCCGAATTATTGATAGTCCCCGAGAACGATTAATTGCAATTATCACGAACAATTTTTCTTTGTGTAATGGTCGTTGGCCGACCATTATCATCCTATCCAGTTTGTTTGTTGGTGCACTTGCTCCGGCATGGTTTGCGGGATTTGCAACCGCACTTTCCGTTGTAGGAATTGCCTTGCTCGGGGTATTACTTACCTTTGTAGCCTCCTGGATGCTATCCAAAAGTGTACTTAAAGGCGAGACTTCTGCATTTAGCTTAGAGCTTCCACCTTATCGCCCTCCCAGAATTCTACAAACACTCTATACTTCCATTATTGACCGAACCATTTTCGTACTCTGGAGAGCGATAATCTTCGCACTACCTGCCGGAGCTGCCATTTGGTTATCGTCAAACATTATGATTGGCGATGTAAGTATAGCTGAGCACATGATCAATTTCCTTGATCCCATTGGCTGGTTTATTGGATTAAACGGTGTAATTCTTTTGGCTTATATCGTAGCAATCCCCGCAAATGAGATCATTATCCCAACTATTTTGATGCTCACTGTTTTGGCTACGGGTATGGTTGGGGTTGGTTCAGGTGCCGGAATAATGTTTGAACCAGAGGATATCAGCACGTTAAGAAATGTGTTAAGCGCCGGTGGCTGGACGTTACTAACTGCAATTTCGGTGATGCTATTCAGCCTGATGCACAACCCATGCAGCACTACTATTTATACGATCTATAAAGAAACGAAGAGCGTTAAATGGACCGTAGTAGCAACCCTGCTTCCTTATGGATTCGGAATTACAATCCTGGTGATTCTGGCGGCCGTTTGGAGAGCTTTTGCCTGATTAAAGCATTTTTTCTTCAACCAGGTAGATTTGCTCGGCTATATTAAACCCAACGGTCTTTTCTTCGTCTTCCAGGTAAACACGAATTGGACCGTCAAATGGTGCCTTTTCCAGGATTTTAATTTTAACGCCGGGTATCACTCCAATTTTTTCGAGATAGCGAAGTAGCTCCGGATCCTGGTCTTTTACCCGCCCGATGATGTAGGGGCGCTCCAGTTCTGCTTCAGCTAGCGGAAGCGATGCCATCTCAGGGACAACCCCATCTTTTGTGGGGATAGGATCTCCGTGTGGATCGTGGGTAGGATGGTTCAGTAGTTCAGCAATTTTATCCTCAAATTGCTCTGAAATATGATGCTCTAACTTTTCAGCTTCCTCATGAACTTCATCCCAACCATATCCCATAATCTCCTTCAAGTAGAGTTCAAGCAATCGGTGATGTCTTAAAATCTCGAGGGCAATTTTGCGCCCAGCGTCAGTGAGTTTCGCCCCTTTGTAAGACTTGTGCTCAATAAGGTTTAACCCAGCCAATCTCTTGAGCATATTCGTCACCGATGCAGAAGAAACCTCCATCATCTCAGCAATGTTATTAGTGGTAGCACCCGAACCTTCTGATTCGAGTACATAAATCACTTTTAAATAATCCTCAACAGATTGGCTTAAACTCATTTAGTTTTCAGGTTCTTCATCAACAAGTTCAAAATAATCTTCAAAACTCATTTCCCTGAAGGCGTCTGAACCCACATAAGTTAAAAGTGGACCATAGACAAACGGCTCAAGGAAACCGGGTTGAGCTCCTAAAATCTCCCCCTCCGAATCTATAAAATAGTGCGTCGGGTAAGAGCTTAACCGTAAATACCTTGCCAGTTCGTATTCAGGCATGGTTTTTCCATTATAGGTAATTTCCTTTTCTGATTCTGCATTAAGCTGAACGGGTAAATAAAACTCAGAAAGAGACGCCAGAACGGTAGAATCGGGAAAGGTTTCCTTCCTTGTTTTCAAACAATATGTACACCATTCTGCGTATCCAAATAAAAGAATTTTCTTTCCGGTTTCGGAAGCTTTTACCTGGGCTTCTTCCAGGGTAAGCCAGTCAAAACCGGAATCAATATCGCCCTGATCCTGGGCAGATGCATAGGAATGCATCAAAAACAAAGTAGCTAATAATACTAGGGTTCTGGATTTCATAATAAATAATAGTAATAGTTCTATGCCTTGATAACAACGAGCGTCATATCGTCAAATTGGTGGCAATCACCAATAAATGTACGAACATCTTCAATAATTAAATCGCGAAGTTCCTTCGAAGAGTTCGTTTTTTCTCTTTTTATCAATCTCTTGAGCCTCTTTTCGTCATAGAATTCATCATTGTCGTTCTGTGCTTCTGTGATGCCATCCGTGTATAAAACCAGTACATCCCCGGCCTCAAGCTGGATCTTCTCTTCCTGAGATACTTTGTTAAATGCCTGCCCATTGCTCATGCCTAAAGCAACACCCGGAGGCTGAAGCCAACTGATTTTACCATTTCCCTTTTTATATAGAATGGGGTTATGACCCGCACGGAGAAATGTAAACGTCTTTTCCTTAATGTCGAGGACCCCATAAATCATAGAAATAAAGGTTCCCCTCGTTGCATGCTCATTTACTAATTTGTTTGCACGATACATCATCATTTTGGGAGATGGGAATATGTTGCACAAACTGTGGATCACCCCTTTTGCGAACGTCATGTAAAAGGCTGCCTGAATTCCCTTGCCGCTTACATCACCAATCGCGATTGCCACTTTATCATTATCAAGACAAATAATGTCGTAGTAATCTCCTCCCGCCTCTTGCGCGGCGATACAAATTGCCGAAGCATCGAAACCCTCAATGTCAGGAGTTTCTTCGGGCAGGAAGGTGGCCTGAACATTTCGTGCGATGTCTAACTCCTGTTGTATCCGCTGTTCCCTGGCCTGTTCTTCGATATATTCCGGAATATATTCAGGCAATTGATCCTTATCGTCACCCGTGATTAAAAAATAGAGCGAAATCACCGATAGAAGCCCCATTGTAATCACAAAAACGACAAAAATTGGCGCGTCCGGAGATTGAGAGACCAACCAACCTTTAGACGTAGACAGAAAATTTGCGAATATGAAATAACCAAGGGCAACAGTTACGAAATCAAACCGAATGTAGAAGAAGCCTAATACCAAACCGATGCTGGCATTTACAATGATACTATATTTCATCGGGTTGATGTCCACCAACACAGGATCTATGATCACGAACAGAATAGCGCTTGAAATAGGGATCAACCATTTCTTACCTGTGATTGAGTACAATTGATTCCCAATAATCAAGAACATGAGAACAATCATTGCGAGGCTATACAGAAGGGTCACAATGATATTCGCAACTGGAGAAAACATATACTGGTTATCAGCGAAACTTACTTCTCCATCGATATACGCTTCGGGAAGCACAGTAATCATAATCGAAAATAACCCTGCAATTACTGATCCTACACATATCGCCCGGATAATGGCCCATCCAACGGGTTTATTTCTAAACATCCCCTGTCGTACTAAATCCCAGGTTTTAAGCTGATCGGGCCAGTATTGACGGGTGATTGAATCACTTACAGAAGTTGCTACAAAGAATGAAATCGCTGTCAATGCCCCGAAGACTCCAAATGAGAGAAAGCGATTGAAAAGCCCTGCAATTTGGTCGGGATCTAAGCTCACCGCCATTTCCTTTGAAAGCTCCAGCATTGCGAGAAGGGGGACTAAAAAACCGGTAATGATGGCTACAATCAGAGCGGGTCGGGTGTCTATTGCCCTGGCTTTGATTCGGAGATAAAACGAGATAAGTAACCACACCACAAAAATCAGGAATAACCCCATTGCGGAGTTAACCCATAACACATTGGTTGGTTCTACAGGAGGGAGACTCGATTCTAACGTATAGGACATTTCCCTGATGCTACCGGCAGGTAGAAGCGAAAGCTCTACTTTCGGAACTACCCCCATCAGCGTATCTGTGGAGGTGTAGAATAATTTCGCGTATCGGAATTTTCCGTCATCGTCAAACGAAAGTGAATCCTTTTTGAAATTAAATCTCTTCCAGAAACTACTTTTTAAATACCAATCGGCACCTCTCCATACAATATTATCCTGATGCTCTTCCCCAGCCACCAATAAAATCTCATAAGCACTTACGGGACTCGTTCTCAGGTGCTGAAAATCAACCAGGTTTGTTATTAGAGAATCTTCTATCTGAGAATTATACCCTGGTTGCTTACCAAACGCCTCCCTGAGAAATTTGCGGTTAAAAGGAGTCTGCCTTTCAATTACTTCATCAGATGCCTTGAAAGAAACCAGTTCCCCATTTTTGCTTAAATCAAATGATACCGCCGTTATAACATCTTCTTTGGTTACTTCAAACTCTTCAATCGACCAGGTATACAATGGCAGGGTTTGATAGTCTTCCGAATCATTGTTACTAAGATACTTTTGCCTCCCATAGGTTGCCTGAATCCGGTTAATAAGCTCATTTTCTGCGTTAACAGAGGCTCTCTTTTTTAGCTGTTCCGGGTGAAAATCCCATCCCGAAAAGATGGAATCAGCCATAGCTATTGCTGCTTTCTCATCCATCTTCAAGTCGATGGCACTCATGGGATGATGATTCTTTAAATCAAAGAAAAACCACAACACCCCGAAAAAACCCAATACCAGAAGAAGTATATCTTTAAAGCGTTGATCGTGAAAAGCAAACATAAAAATTCTATACGGAATTCTGTGATTAGGTTGCGCCAATATGCTTAGATTCAGGCGTTTTTGAAACAACCTTTTTTCTATAATTCTATATGTGCCTTATTGCTTTTGCTTATCAATCCCATCCTAAATACCGGCTAATTCTTGCTGCCAACCGGGATGAATTTTATGGACGTCCCACGCGTAAAGCTCAATTCTGGCACGAGGAAGGATTCCCGGATATCCTGGCTGGAAAAGATGAAGAAGCCGGAGGAACCTGGATGGGGGTTTCGAAAACCGGAAGATGGGCCGCACTAACCAATTATCGCGATCCAAACTGGAAACTTGAAAATCCTCCGAGCAGAGGTGAATTGGTACTCAACTTTCTAAAAAGCAACCTTTCAGCAAAAGAATACCTGAAGCAGGTTGAAGAACACGGACGTCAATACGTTGGATTCAACATCCTGATTGGTGATTCGACTCATCTTTTCCACTATTCCAATTATGATAAATCTCCGGCAGAGATTCAGCCAGGTATTCATGGCGTTAGTAATGCCTTGCTGGACACCCCCTGGCCGAAATTGGATCATGCTAAATCCGCTCTGGCTGACAACATTCGGTCGGAAGAACCTGATAAACAAGCATTGTTCACTTTTTTAGCGGATGGAACTATGGCCGCTGATGAAGATCTCCCGAAAACCGGAATCCCTTATGAATGGGAAAAAGCGATCTCATCTATGTTCATTAAAACAGATCGCTATGGAACACGTTGTTCCTCCGTCCTATTTATTGATCATAAAGGAAACATCGATTTCACGGAACGACGGTTTACTCCTGGTACAGATGAAATTTTAGAAGAGAATACCTATTCTGTGCCAGTTTGAATTCCGGAATAGAGGTATTTCAGGACAAATCGCGAATTAAATCAGCATAATGACCTACACTTATACTAAACCCACGCTCTTCCAGGCTTTCATTCCTATTATATTTTTGATCGTTGCACTGTTTTTGAATGTTCGCATTTATGGCGATGCCTCTCTCGATGGATCTAATCAAATTATTCTTATGCTTTCTGCCGGGGTAGCAACCCTGGTTGCCATTCGTTTGGGATATAGCTGGAAGGAGCTCCGCTCGGGCATTGTAAAAAGCATCGGTTCCGCAATGGCATCTATCATTATTCTATTGCTGATTGGTTCCCTCGCTGGAACATGGCTGTTAAGCGGTATTGTACCGGCCATGATTTACTATGGTTTACTCATTTTAAATCCAACCATATTTCTGGTAGCCGCCTGTATTGTGTGCGCAATTGTCTCTGTAGCTACGGGATCCAGCTGGACGACATCAGCCACTGTTGGTATTGCTTTGGTTGGAATCGGGACCGCTTTAGGTATCAACGTGGGAATGGTTGCAGGGGCAATTATCTCCGGTGCTTATTTTGGAGACAAGATGTCTCCCCTTTCTGATACCACCAACCTTGCTCCTGCAATGGTAGGAACTGATTTATTTACGCACATCCGCTACATGGCATTCACTACAGTACCATCGGTAAGTATTGCTCTTGTAATATTTCTGATTTTAGGGTTCACTTCAACATCTTCAGGAAATTCTGTGAATACCCAGGAAATCCTGGATGCCATTTCAAGCCAGTTCAATATCAATGGCTGGTTATTTATTGTACCCGTAGTTGTTATTGGGTTGATTGTGAAAAAGGTACCTGCTATTCCTGCTATCCTGATTGGAGCACTTTTAGGCGGAGTATTCGCGCTTATATTTCAACAGAATGTAGTTCTGATTGCATCAGGGTACGAGACCTACAATTGGGAATCAGCCTACGTTGGAGTGATGACTGCCTTTTATGGTGATGTTTCGATTGTAACCGGGAATGCTATCGTAGACGACTTACTCAGTTCAAGCGGGATGTATGGAATGCTTGGCACCGTCTGGCTGATTTTATCCGCCATGATGTTTGGTGGGGTGATGGAGAAATCAGGAATGCTGAAACGTATCGCTGAGGCTGTAATTTCGATGGTAAACAGTACGGGTTCGTTGGTAGCCTCCACGGTTGGAACCTGTGTGTTTTTTAACGTCACGGCATCTGATCAATATCTCGCAATCGTTGTTCCGGGCCGAATGTATACCGACACCTATAAAGACATGGATCTTGCCCCTGAAAACCTGAGTCGTACTCTGGAGGATTCAGGTACTGTGACTTCCGTTCTTGTACCCTGGAACACGTGTGGAGCTTACCATGCAGGGGTTCTCGGCGTTTCTACACTTACGTACCTTCCGTTTGCGTTCTTCAACATTATCAGCCCATTCATGACGATGTTTTATGCCTTCGCTAAAATCAAAATCCGAAAACTTAGTGAAGCTAAGGGAGAAGCCGTACTGGAAGAGGATTTAGATAATCCGTAAGGTTTATTTCTCCTTACCGTTTAGCCAGTAATTCAAATCTCTGTCAGGGATGGAGTGGCTAGTAGTTTGTATGAATGTACCAAAGTACTTCTTCCATCTGCGCCTGAACCTGGCGGGTAGGAATTACATAATTGTTATTCATAAAGCTAAAAATGAGCTTTTTTCCCGTCTCAGTAAGTATATACCCACTTAGGCAATGATTATTACTTAACGTACCCGTTTTGGCAAATACATAAGGAGCACCACCTTCCCGATGAGCATATAATCTTCGAATAGTTCCCTGCTTACCGCCCTGAGGTAATGCATCAAGTAGCCGCTCATCTTCCACTAAGTCATCAATTTTGTCGAGCAAGGCAACCATACTTCGCGGAGTAAATAAGTTATAACGGGACAAACCCGAACCATCCCGCCAATTTGGTTCATCAGGTAAATCATTCAGATAAGTATTTGCAACATGATTTATCGCTGCCCGGGAATTCAATGCCAATCCCAGTTCCGATGCAACCATCAGCATGATTTGTTCTGCGGCAAGATTATCACTCGGCAGGAGCATGTATTTTAACAGAGAATCCGTCTCCATGCTGTAAAGGGTGGTATGCTGTTCCGGAAGTTCGATATCCGATAAGTACGCCACCGGTTTATTTAACGTATCGGAAAGAAGCTCTACCAAAAATTCGGGGGTATAATGAAATGGTTTGTCCGTTTCGTATCGGGAAGTATCCGATGTGAATTGATATTCGAATTGATTCCCGACGCGGTCTCTCTCTAAGACAAATCGGCTTTCCTCGCTCCTTTTCTCTTCATTGAAATAGTCATTAAAAATGGAAGGGCTTATCAGGTACTCGCCATTCTCTTTGGCGATTCTATATTCTTCGATATGCTCAATAGTAACCCGGGCAACATTCCCATATATCGGGAAAGGACTTTTTTCAGCGGAGTAATAGGCGTTATAGTCAGCCCATGACCAACCGGGACCCAGGTTTTCATCATCAAAGTTGGAATCTGAGAAAAAAAGCTGCCCCTCAAAATCAGAGAGTAACTCGTATACGTCGTTGGTTCCAAAATCCGGGTGCAAAAAAGAAGGATCTCCGGTTCCCCAAAAAATGAGCGAATCCCCTTTTACCACATATTTAATTGCCGGGAGGCGATTTCCCAGCACATTTAACGCCGCATAATAGGTGAATAGCTTTGTATTTGAAGCCGGATTCATATACTTCGTTTCATTTACCGAGTATATGGTTGAATCCCTCTCCGGATCGTACAGCATAAAACCAGTAATGGTTTTCGAAAACGTATCAGAATCCTCGAATATAGCAGCCAATTCCCCATGATCTGAACCCTCTGTGACAACTACGGGCTCTGTAGTTATTTCTGACGTTTTACAGGCTGTCAGCGTAATTGCTATTAGAAAAATCAGTAATCTGCTATTCATTTCAACTGGCTTAGGTTAATCGCTCGAGTGCGGAATCAATACGTGAAAGTACTTCTTCTTTCCCTACAAGTGCTAAGGCCGCAAATAAATCCGGACCAAAACCCTGACCTGTTGTCACGATTCGAACCGGCATCATCACTTTTCCGAAACCGACTTCGTTTTCTACAACCACTGACTCTAACGCCGACTTCAAATTAGCAGCCACAAAATCCTGCTCAGATAGCGCTAAAATCTTTTCCTTATAGGCCTTCACAAGTCCCGGAGAATCCTCTTTCCATTTTTTCAGAGCACCTTCATCATATTTTTCAGGAGCCGCAAAGAAAAATGAGCCCATGCCTACAAACTCATCGATTTTCGCTACTCGTTCGTGCAGTAATCCAAGTACTTCTTTTAAATATGCATCATCCTTGAGTTCAAAACCTGTCTCTTCCATCAGGACTTTTACCTTGGGGAGTAATTCATCCACCGATGTTGCTCTGAGATAATGCTCGTTATACCACATCAGTTTTTTGTGATTAAATACAGCTCCACCTTTGCTCACACGATCTAAGGTGAATAGTTCGCATAACTCTTTCATATCGTGAATCTCGGTATCATCGCCGGGACTCCAACCCAGATACGCTAAAAAGTTGATCAACGCTTCAGGATCATAATTTCCTGCGATATAATCTTTGGTATTCACCGGAATTCCTTCGCTTTCCGCTTTTCGCTTGGAAAGCTTTCCTCCGCTCGGACTCATAATCAGCGGCAAGTGTGCCATCGTTGGTGCTTCCCAGCCAAATGCGTGGTACAATAGCATGTGCTTTGGAGCCGAGCTCAGCCATTCCTCACCCCGGATCACATGCGTTATTCCCATCGTATGATCATCCACTACATTTGCAAGGTGATAGGTCGGCATACCATCCGATTTTACCAGTACCTGGTCATCCAGTCCTCCGGTATCAAAAGAAACCACCCCACGAATCAAATCCTCAAATTTCACCGTCTCACGCCTCGGAACTTTCAACCGAATTACGTACTCATCACCAGCAGCTAATCGACGCTCCACCTCATCCTTCGGAAGCGTTAGGCTGTTTTTCATGCTTTGTCGCGTAATGGAATCATATTTTGGAGATGGATTTCCCGATGCCTTTAACCGCTCCCTCATTTCATCAATTTCTTCGGATGTATCGAACGCATAGTATGCCCAATCATTCTCAATCAATTGTTTTGCATACTCATGATACATTGCCTTACGCTCACTTTGCCGGTAAGGTCCGAAGTCGCCGGGAGTATGAGGTCCTTCATCGATGGTCATTCCTGCCCATTCCAGTGATTTGATGATATCCTCCTCAGCCCCTTCTACATATCTTGCCTGATCAGTATCCTCAATCCTAAGTACAAACGTCCCGCCATGATGACGGGCAAAAAGGTAGTTATAAAGGGCGGTCCGGAGCCCCCCGATGTGAAGAAATCCGGTTGGGGATGGAGCAAAACGTACGCGAACGCTCATGTTTAATTCTTGGCTTGATTTGAATTTGAAAAGGGTTCAAAGGTACAAAAAACCCACCCCTAAATCCCCTCCCAAGAGGGGACTTTTTCTTACCTTATCTGCCATTTCAAATTCCTAATTGATAATTGATCAATTGAAAATCGCTCTCATCCAACCCCAATTTGCTCCAAACCTGTACGATCTGATCCTTATGATCAGGGCCGACCGGGTAATTTTATTGGATGAGGATATCTGGTCAAGAAAAGGAAGAACCCATCGGGCGAAGATTACTGATTCGGAATGGATTAATCTCCCCATTAAAACAGAAGACAAAAAGAAATCCATACGCGAAATTAGAATCGATCATTCAGAAGATTGGTACACTCCTTTTTGGAACGGACTCTATCACAATTTTCACTCCGCCACTTACTTCGATTATTTTGAAGTTGAACTCCTTGCCTTATTCAACGAGGTTAGGGATTCCAAGCTCCTGATCGATTTCAACCTTGAAGTTTTTCAAAAGCTACTCCGATTCCTGGAAATCGATGTTTCGTTTGATTTAGCCAGTCAGTCGAAATTCGAATTGAATGACTATTCCGAGATTTATCAAGAACATCAATCCAAGAATTACATCCGTCAGCTTCCTAACGCTCTACAAATGGAGATTCAAAATCCAAAAATTCGCAAAATGGACGAATGCTCCATTTTGCATTTATTGTTAACTCAAGGTCCGGAGAGTTTTCGACTTCTCGACCTTTTGGGCTAATCAAAACTATTTTCAGGTAATTCAACCCGTATTACATTGTTGTTGAATCCTGCGAATATGCCAAACCCATTCCTCACATTTGTAAATACATTTACAGGCTCAGCAAAAGGATCACCGCTAAGACGATCTTGTAGCTCAGATGATTCCCGGTATAAAAAGTATTCTTCACTCAAACGCCTTACAACAACAAACACGTTATAATTGACACAATTCTCATTACAGAACGCTTGTAATTGCCATAGAGTATTAATGGTTATATCGATCTTTTGATTTTCGAAAAGCACATCATCGAGGTATAAGCTATGACCTTCGGAAGAAAATTCATCAAAGAATAAATTTGATGATTCGAGATAAGAAGGAAAAGCAGTGTATACTGAATCTTCATCTTCTAAAAAATAGGCTTCCTCCCATGCCTGAATTTCATAGTAATCATTGCCCTCAGGATCATCCAAACTTACCGTAAAATTATACTCAAAAGCATCCACTTCATGTACCGATATCCCATGAACCTCAGCTAAATCTGCAGGAACATTCCCAACCGCCGAAATCGACTCAAACCCGTCTTTATCGATATTGATAAAGTACTCTTGCCCTTGAATTGGTCTAACATCAGAACTGTATTCTGCACCCGACACATGTTCCAATTCTGCTATTAACTCATCTTCTTTATTGAACAACTCAATTGTGGCTCCTGAAATTGGGATAGGCTCACTAGTATAATCAAGAATATGTACGTCTTCATGTAAAAACACTTTGAATGAGCTATCGGGGTTAAAAAAGCTATTCAATACCATCCTTCTTTCGTTACGGGGAACTTCCAACTCAATCACCGTTTCACAAGAAATTAATGTTATAAACAGTACAAATAGTATTGGAACTGGTCGTATCATTTAAATTTGAAACTATAAGTGATTGATGGGATTAAGGGGAATAAGCTATATTGTACAAACTTCTTCTCGGGTTCTCCTTCTTCCCTATATACCTCAACTATATCTAAGTAAAAGGGATTTTTTCGATTATATGCATTGTACGCCCCAACCGACCAAGTACGTTCTCCCCACTTTTTTGGTTTAGTCCAACTCGCATTCAAATCCAGTCGGTGATAGGCTGGCATACGAAATCCATTTCTTCCATCATAGTAATCTAATGTGACAAACTCTCGTACCCACGGATTATCCCGTTCTCCTGCGTATTGACTAATCGGAACAGAAACTGAGTTACCAGTTCCATACACCCAACCTAAAGAATATTCTACCCCGGTCTTAGGTGAGTGAATTAGCACAAGGCTTACATCATGTCGTCGATCATATCGGTAAGGAAATTTTTCACCAAAATTTACGTCATCAAATTCCCGAAAATTCCACGATAGAGTGTATCCCAACCATCCATTCCATGTACCTTTTTTTTTCTGAAAGAAAAGCTCGACCCCATAACTCTCACCTTTTCCAAACACTACTTTATCTTGCCAATTTTCATCAAGGGAAAGGTATGTGGCTCCTTCTTCATATTCTATAAGGTTATCCATACTCTTATAGTACCCCTCTAAAGTGATTTCTACATCGTCATAATTTTTGGCTAATCCAAGTGCATACTGGTAAGCAATTTGAGGTTCTACTTTATCGGTCGAAGGAACCCAAAGATCGGTTGGTAAACCTATTCCGCTATTTGTTAGCAAGTGGATATATTGGGTCATATGGGTGTACGAACCTTTTACCGAAAATTGCATTGGAAGCCTGTAATTAAAAGCTAAACGAGGCTCTAAAGAATTATAGAACTCACTTTCCACAGCAAAACCTGACACGTGAAGTCCTATATTTAAACTTAATAATTCTCCAATTTTGAAATCGTCTTCAGCATACACAAAAAATTCATTCGCACTAACCCGGTCCTGGCCTAATGTGGTATCAGACTCAACATTTGAGTTATAAGCAAGTGCCCCTGGGTTGAATTCATGATTGGTAAATGAGCCTCCAAACCTAATACTGTGGTTTGGATTTGGATTGAACTGAAAATCTACTTTAGCACCGAGATCATTAATTCCTGAAAAATATCTTAGTCTTGAATCCTCTTCAAATACACTATCGGGTCGAGCTTCGTATTCATAAATGTTTTCATGTACATCAAATAAATATCTGCTGTAAGTCAGGGTCACATTTCCAAACATTCTTGGGCCATAAATATGGTTCCACCTTAATGCAGTGGTAATATTCCCCCATTCTAACTCAAAATCTTGTTCTTCTTGTCTGTCAACAGAATTTATTTGCCCATTATTATCGGTTTCCTGAAACTGGTAATCTTCTTTGCTCCTACTATAAGCCTTATCATTTCCCATATAGGCACTTAAATACACCCGATCCCTATTTGAAAACCGATGATTAATCTTCGCATTTAAATCATAGAAATAGTAACCAGCAACATCATCGCCATCTGATCCTGCCCGAATAATTGGCCGAGTCAACAAATCTATATACGTTCTTCTTCCAGAAACCAAAAATGTTGTTTTGTCATTAATTGGCCCATCAACAGTAAGTTTTGATGAAATAATACCTATTGCTCCTTCTCCTTTGATCTTTTCTGTATTCCCTTCTTTTAAATTAATATCGATTACTGAAGATAGCCGTCCTCCATATCTTGCCGGGAAGCCTCCTTTTATCAAATCTACGTTATTTATTGCATCTGCATTAAACACCGAGAAAAAGCCAAATAGATGAGAGGCATTGTAAACCGGTACTCCATCCAATAAAATCAAATTTTGATCTGGACCTCCTCCCCTTACGTATAGGCCACTAGTTCCTTCCGCACCGGACTGCACACCAGGAATCATTTGTAGTGCCTTCATAACATCAACTTCACCCAATAGTCTAGGCATGGCTTTAATCTGTTCAACCGGAAGCGAAACACTACTCATTTGTGTAATTTCTTCAATATTCTGCTCTGCAGTGACTTCAATTTCATCTAAAACGTCACCAGGAGTCAACTCAATATTGAGTTCAATGTCTTTATCTAAAAAAACGGAAATGAGTTCAGGAGAATATCCAATATAGCTTATTATAAGATTCACACTGTCTGATGCAGTTGTATAGCTAAAAAAACCAAATGCATTTGTTGCGGTACCGTTCAATTTTTCTGGATTAAAGATATTTGCACCGATCAATACCTCTCCTGTATTTTTATCTTTAACAAAACCATTAATTGTGAAGCTTTGCGCGACAACCAGTAATGGCAATATAGATAGTGCAAACAGAATTATTAATTTTTTCACCCGAATCTTATTCTTTCCCAGTTTATATTTATGATTGTTAGAATCTCAAGAATTCCAAATCAATACCAATACATTGGACGTAAATAATAGTTTATTATTGTATATGCTTCAAAAATCTATTTTTTAATATGGTAGATGATAATGACGAATTAACATGGAAACGTACATATTTAAAGGTATTTGCCCTTGGAATTGTATTCATTCTGCTTTTCTGGTGGTTCACTGCAACCTTTAATTTACCCTAGCCCATGCATTGGATAGATTGGGTTGTACTTATCGCTTTCCTTCTTTATACCATTTGGGATGGAACCCGGAAAGGAAAAAATGCCGAAAATATTGAGGGTTATCTGCTGGCTGGCCGCGGAGTTCCCTGGTGGGCTGCCGGACTTTCCATTATGGCTACGCAAGCTTCAGCCATCACATTTATTGGAACAACGGGTATTGCCTACACCGAAGATATGCGCTTTGTGCAGGTTTACCTGGCGATTCCGTTTGCCATGATTTTGATCTCCGTCTTTCTTGTGCCCTTTTTTAGCAAGATGAAGGCATTTACTGCCTACGAAGTCCTGGAAGAGCGCTTTGGGTTGAAAACCCGGCTTACAACAAGTGCCTTGTTTCTGATTTCTCGAGGATTGGCGTTGGGAACCGTGATTGCAGCACCTTCTTACGTTCTGGCTTTACTACTCAATCTTCCATTAAGCATTACCATCATCATTATCGGTATCATCGCTACCATTTATACTATGATTGGGGGGATGGCAGGTGTTATTTCTACCGACGTAAAACAGATGGCGGTAATGATGTTTGGTTTGATTTTCTGTTTTTTCCTGATTCTCTTCAATCTCCCTGAGGAAGTCGGTTTTGGAGACGCCCTTTACCTGGCAGGTTCGCTGGATAAACTAACTGCTCTTGATCTCAGCTTTGACCTCAGTGAGCGATATAATGTGTGGAGCGGGGTAATTGCTGCCCTGTTTTTGATGCTTTCTTATTTTGGAACCGACCAAACCCAGGTACAACGATATTTGACGACTCCCTCGGTATCGGAAGCTCGAAATTCCCTGTTGATGTCGGCCTATGCGAAAGTGCCCATGCAGTTTTTTATCCTGCTACTTGGGGTGATGCTGTACGTGTTTTTCATTTTTAACGATGCCCCTATTTCGTTCCGGGCTGATGATCCTGTAGCTCAAACTGAGGAACAGCTTATTCGTGAACAAAATATCTATCGGGAATACAATGTAACCCGCTCCGCCCGGGAAAATGCAGCGCTTCAGGCGGTACAAAACCGCACTCCAGAATCTCAGCAGCTATTTGTGGATACTGATGCCGCGATGAATGCTGCCCGACAAGCTGAACTGGATTTACAGGCTGAAATTCTGGACGCTGATGTAAACGATACCAATTATATATTCCCCCACTTCATCCTGAATTATGTCCCCATTGGGCTGATTGGGCTGATCATCGCCGGGATTTTTGCTGCAGCGATGAGTTCCATCGATTCCCAGCTAAATGCCTTAAGTGCGGTCAGTATTGTGGACTGGTACCAACGTTTGGATCAAAACAAACATGGAGATCTTCATTATCTGAAATACTCCCGCTGGACTACCCTTGGGTGGGGTATCTTTGCCACCCTTTCGGCCCTTGCTCTCGGTGAAACCCGCTCCATCATAGAGCTGGTAAACCAAATCGGAAGTTATTTTTATGGTTCTATTTTGGGGGTGTTTATTCTCCTGCTCTGGGTGAAAAAAGCCAACGGAACAGGTGCTTTAGCAGGACTGGCATCCGGAATGCTCGCCGTATTCACTTTCGATCGCTTCTACTATTCTGAAATCCTTTCGGATTACGCCTTCTTCTTCCCCTGGACCGACATCCCTGATACCTATTCGAAAGCCATCGAATTCTTGTGGCTCAATCCGGTGGGCGCAGTGACGGTCGTTTTTGTTGGTTGGATGGTAAGTTTGATTTTTCCGAAGAAATAAATTCATTCGTCATGCTTTCCCGAAAGCTTTCGGGATCAGCATCTTTGTGAAATTTTGGAACCTGAAATTGGTCTTAAGATCCTGAAATAAGTTCAGGATGACCTCAAAATTGAATTTTGTTTTTATCAATTAGTAAAGAACATTCACAATTCAATTCTGTGTAAAACCACTGATTAAAATTCTATAGTTTCCAAAGTGGATAAAAAGCAAACTATTAAAGCCCTTCGAATCATCATGCCTATCGTGGCGGTGATTTGTATTATCATTTTCCCACCCTGGAGTATTGTGTGGACGTGGGTACAGCCGTTGCCAAACACTGTTGAAGAACAGATGGAAGCGGCAATAAATCATGGGTTGGATGGCATCATCGTTTACATAGATCAAGCAGGGAGAGAACCAGAAATGTATGCTGCCGGTTGGAAGGACAAGGTGGAGCAAATCGAAATGAGTCCCGGTGATTTATTCCGAATTGCAAGTATCAGCAAACTCTACATAGCCGCTACTGTGGTTAAACTGGTTCATGATGATTCACTATCGCTGGATCAGACACTGGCCGAACTTCTCCCGGAATTACAAGATCGCATCGAATACTCCGATCAAATTACTTTGAGAATGATTATTCAGCATCGGAGTGGAATTCCAAACTTCACAGATTCTCCTGACATAGAATGGGGCAAAACCAATGAAAACCCGGATGATGACCTTGCCCTGGTTCTAGATAAACCATCAAATTTCGCACCAAACACAAAGTATCAGTATTCAAATACAAACTATCTGTTATTAGGTAAAATCATGGACCGGGTTCTGGGATATAGTCACCACTTATACTTACAGGATGAGATACTAACACCGCTCAGATTAAACGATACCTATTATTGGTTCCGTTTAGTTGATGAATCCGAAAAAGGCAGACTATCAAGTGGTTATGGTTCTGGTTGGGACGGTGACTGGAAGGAAGTGGATTACTTCACCCCAGGTGGACAGATGGTTGCTACTGCAGAAGATGTTGGAAAATTTCTACGTGCTTTGCATGATGGAGCTATTTTTACTGAAGAAGAACAAAAGACCTATACGTCCGTGTATTTTTACGAACATACAGGTCTTTTACCCGGCTATCAGAGTTGGGCACAATACTCTGAAGAGACTGACACCATCCTTATTCAGTTTGTGAATACGTCAGGAGGATATTCCTGGGAGAAATCTGCGATCATCAAGAATCGGATTTTTAAGATTATTGAGAAGCGAACTTCATTCGATTAGTCTCGCAATAAACCCCCAGTTCATGGCTTGTTTTCTACCCAAGTAAGCTGGGTTTCCAACACCCTCCTGCCATTCATCATCCGATCGAATCCAGAAAACAAGTTCGTTCTCTCCTTCTTGCAAACTAAGTGGAATTTCCTGCTCTCCATCATACATTCGCATAAAATTATCCGAGTCCAGTTCACGGCCATTAAAAATAATCTGTCCGTTTAGCGCAATTAATAGAAGATTGGTGTAGTCGAACGCAAGTGTACTGGTTTTTTCTGATCGGGATTCTATGTTTGCGATGGCAAACGCTGACTCTTTGGGGTGATCGAAATACTCTGCCAGATTAACCACTCCAAATTTATCAGCTTCAATCGTTTTCCAGGTGTGATTCTCTTTTGCATTGGAGATCATCTCCCCAAACTGTCTTTGAGATACAATGTTTCCCATGGTCTGTTCAGAAATTCTCCAAGTACTCAAGTATTCATGAGGGGTTTCATATTCCGGAACTTCGAAGGATTCCGTTAACTCCCGAATCTCTACGTTTGCAAAGTACATCTCCGCAAAACTTGTTTTGAGAAAGATGTTCCCTGATTTCAGTTCGTCATAAAGAAGCTCTAGTTCCATATTTGGGGAATCCACCTCTCCCACAAAAACGCGCATTCGGTTTTCAAACACTTCCAAACGTACGTTAAACCACTCTTCCGGCTCAAATTCTGCTACACGTTCGTGGATTGGATCATTATACAATTGCCAGGGTAGTGCACCATTATGGATCGGGACATACTGAGTTGCCCCCGTTTCCCCTCCACTAAAGACCCGGAAATACAGAAATTCATAATCCCAAAGCTCGTTGGCACGGAATGCAATTCCGGGCATTGCCTTTCCCGCGATTTCCATTTCCAGCACAAAATTTGAATATGTATTGGTAGTTAACCTCGCAATTTCGTGCCTGCCCAAATGGATAGCCCGCTTTCCTTTGTATGTGGTTACCTGGAGATCCAGCGATTGACCATTCGCATTATCAATGGCCTCCCAATGCTCACTGGTTAAAGGAATAGTTTGAGCAAACGAATGTTGCGCAAACAATACGAATAAAATTGCGAATACAAGGATTAATGAAGAAGTTTTTGATGTGATTGAAGCGATCATATTTTTATACATTGTTTTCCAAAAAATTAAGTCATCGAGGAAAATCATCGCGTTCAACCAACATTCAAGTAGCGTTTATTTTTCATTCATTTAGAAAACTTTATGGATTCTGCAGAAAAAAGATTGTTAGATCAGTGCATTCAGCACATTGAAGAGCGGTATTATCCTGAATTGCTGGCTTCAGGAAAAAATCTCAAACAGAGAGATTTGGAGTACCTGATCGACGTTATCGAAGAGAGAACGGGGATTAAAATCAGTTTGTCTACGATGAAGAGGATTTGGAAGAAAACCTTCACAAATTTACCTCACCCATCTACTCTGAATGCCCTGGTTTCTCTGCTGGATTACAAAAGCTGGGGAGATTTCAAACAATCACTATCCTCTCAACAGCCTCTCAGCCAAAAGAAATCTCGCAACAAAAGTTCTCAATCACTTTGGATAGCTGCTTTCGCTGTGATCATAATCGCGGTACTGACGACCATTGGTTTTTCCACGTTTCGGGGCGAGTCATCGCCAGGTATTCCGGAATCCATATTGTTCACAGCTAACAAAACGGTTGATATGAATGTCCCGAATTCTGTGATTTTTCAATATGATCTGAGTGAAGTAGTGGCAGATAGTTTCTTTATTCAACGATCCTGGAATCCTATGAATAAGTCAGAAATCGATCCCGATAATGAGTACTTCACCGAAATCTACTATTACCCGGGGTTTCATTGGGCCAGGTTGATTGCAAACGAAACAGTGGTGGAACGTCAACGCATTCACATCCAAACAGATGGTTGGTTTGCACTTGCTCGTTCAAACGGCATGCAAATGGTGCCTACGTACCTGGATCAAACAGATTTAATCGAGGATGGTAAAATGAGGGTTACCCGGGAAAATCTGGTGAAATCAAATTTCGATCTCAATGAAAACCTTCAACTCTCATACTATAATATCCAGGATTTTGAAGGTATTGATAGTAAGGAATTTGTTTTCGAAGCGAGAGTGAAATTTGAAAGTGTAGATGGGTTAACATGTCCCCAATTCGAAGTACAATTCATTGATGAGATCGATATTTCGTGGTATCGCATCATCCAGCAGGGATGCGAAAGTAATCTTTTTCTGAAGATTGGTGAACAGCGAATGCCGGGTTCTGAAAATGACTTCTCAAAACTGGGTGTCAATTTAGAAGAATGGCAATATCTTCGAATAGAAGCTTCAAATGGAAAACTGGATGTGTATTTGAATGATCAACCTGCCCTCCAGAGTGACTACCAGGGAACCGTTGGAGACATCATGGGAGTCGTTCTTAACTTTACTGGAATGGGAATTGTCGATTTTGTGAAACTTAGCTCAATAACCGAAGAGCCAACCTTTAGTTATGAGTTTTAATGACGTTACATTTCCCAGTTCATTTTATTAACCCAGTTTCTGCATAAATAAAAGCATCTATCTACCCTTACCATCCTTTTACATTTTCCCGAGAAACTTTTCGATTTGGCGAGCGTGTATCTGTTACTCGCTTTTTTTGTGGTTAATAGGAAAAATCTCGGTAGGTAAAATCAATGAAAGTAAGATTCGGTACACTTCTAATACTATGCGCAGCAACGATTCAGTCGGCCTTCGCACAAGAACAAACAGAAATCCAGCAAAAGAATTACTACACACAAAGAGTTATTGGAGATGCTCCCAGAATTGATGGAATCATCGATGAGGATAGCTGGAACTCGGTACAATGGTCAGGCGGTTTTACACAAATAGATCCGGATCATGGCGCTGAACCTTCCCAGCAAACAGCCATCAAAATTTTATATGATAACGAGCATCTTTATGTAGCGATCCGGGCTTATGACGATGAGCCGGAAAATATTGTCCAACGATTAAGTCGAAGAGATGGTTTTGAGGGCGACTGGGTGGAAATTAATATCGATAGTTACAATGATAATCTTACCGCATTTTCTTTCACAGCAACCGTTGCCGGAGTAAAAGGAGACGAAGCCATAAGCAATGATGGAAATAATTGGGACAGCTCCTGGGACCCTTTATGGGATTTCAAAACAAGTATTGACAATGAAGGCTGGATCGCCGAAATGAAAATCCCATTTACCCAGCTCCGATTTGATGCGAATGAGAACCAGACCTGGGGTATTCAATTCACCCGTCGCTTTTTCAGAAATCAAGAACGATCAACGTGGCAATATTTTTCCCAGGAAGATGCTGGTTGGGTAAGCAATTTTGGAACCTTACACGGAATCAGTGGGATTAAACCTAAACGACAGGTTGAAATTTCTCCTTACACGGTGACCAAAGCAGAACGATATGAATCGGAAAACGGAAATCCTTTCAGAGACGGCAGCGATGAGACACTGAGTTTGGGTGTTGATGGAAAAATCGGAATCACCAACGATTTCACTGTCGATTTTACCATAAACCCTGATTTCGGACAGGTTGAAGCGGATCCCTCAGAAGTAAACCTTAGTGCTTTCGAGTCTTTCTTCCAGGAGAGACGCCCTTTCTTTATCGAGGGTAGGAACATTACCAGCTTTCAAATCACCAGTGGAGGAAACCCATATTCATCCGACAACCTGTTCTATTCACGGCGTATCGGAAGAAGTCCTCAGAATTTCCCAGATATTGATAGCGACCTGAATGAATACGCAAACGTTCCTACAAACACCACTATACTAGGGGCAGTTAAGCTAACCGGGAAAACCCAGAACGGCCTTTCTGTTGGCATTATGGAGAGTTTGACTTCCGCTGAATATGCGGACATCAGCAGAAATGGTACTTCTGACGAACAAATCGTTGAACCGACTACCAATTATTTTCTGGCAAGTGTTCAGCAAGAAACAAACGAGGGAAACACCGTTTTTGGGGGTATGTTCACTTCTACAAATCGATTTATTAATGATTCATCCCTCGATAATCTGAACGAAAATGCCTATTCAGGTGGACTTAATTTAGAACATTACTGGAGTGACAGAACCTACTATTTCAGGGCCAATGTATTAGCGAGTCATATTACGGGTAGCGCTGAAGCTATTCGTTTGCAACAGGAATCATCGCGCAGATTCTTTCAGCGCCCGGATAATGATTATACGGATTATGATCCAACCCGAACTTCTCTAACCGGTACGGGCGGCCACATTCAAGTCGGAAAACAAGCCAGCGCTGGGTGGCGCTATCTTGCCTGGCTGACATGGCGATCCCCTGAGTTGGAATTGAATGACATGGGTTTCTTACGCCGCGGAGATTCCATCTTCCAGGTATTATGGGCAGGCTATCGATTTGCTAATCCTGTCGGGATTTTCAGAAATGCCAACCTGAACTTTAACCAGTGGACTGGCTGGGATTTTGGTGGCACTAATAACTTCAAAGGTGGAAATTTCAATATTAATGGTCAGCTCAAAAACTACTGGTTTGTAAGCACTGGGATGGACATCGAAGGCGAAGAAGTATCCAATTCGTTCTTAAGAGGTGGTCCGGCAATGCAGGTTCCGGGAGGGTATAGCTACTACTTTAATGTGAATACAGACCGACGACAAAAGATTTCCTTTGGCGCAAATCATAGCCAGTTTTTCGGATTTGATGATTCTGCAAACCGACAAAATTATGGCGTGTCTGTTCGATACCTGCCAAGTGATGCATTCCGGATTTTTGTTCGTCCAAGCCTGAACATTTTTGATGGGGAATTGCAATACCTGACTACTACAACAGATAACCTTGCTCAAACACGATATATCTTTGGTGCCATTGACCAGGTGACCACGAGTATCACTATGAGATTGGATTACGTGGTTTCTCCTGACTTCACTATTCAATATTACGGTTCTCCGTTTATAAGTGCTGTTGACTACTCGGATCCAAAAGCAATTACCGATCCACGAGCAGATAATTTTGAAGACCGGTTCACCCGGGATGTATCCTTCTCCAGCGAGGATTATGTAAATGATTATGATTTCAACTTCCGCCAGTTCCGGTCTAATTTGGTTCTTCGATGGGAATACCGCCCAGGCTCACTGGTGTTCCTGGTCTGGACTCAGGGCAGAACCGGTTTTGAAGGAGGAAACGGTGAATTCAATTATGGATCAGACTTCAACGATTTGTTTTCTGTTCATCCGGAAAATGTATTCCTGATCAAGTTTTCCTACCTGCTAGGATATTAATATTGAAAACCATCCTTGAACTATTACCTTGCCGGTGAATTCAAAGATGGTATGAAGGCAGCGTTATTTTCAGAATTTCGAGGGCCGATTTCGATAGAACAGGTCTCCGACCCCACTCCAACCGATGATGGTGTCGTGATCGAGGTTAAAGCAACCGGACTATGCCGTAGCGACTGGCATGGCTGGATGGGACATGATCCCGATATCAGGCTCCCACATGTTCCCGGACATGAGTTAGCCGGGGTAGTTGCCGCCGTAGGAAAAAATGTTCAGAAGGTTAAGATCGGGGATCGGGTCACCACTCCTTTTGTTTGTGGATGTGGAAGCTGTCCTCAATGTGCTTCGGGAAATCACCAGGTCTGTGACCATCAATCCCAACCCGGGTTTACTCATTGGGGATCATTTGCTGAGTTCGTGGCTCTTGATTTTGCAGATACCAATGTGGTTAAACTTCCTGACGATATCGGTTTTGATACAGCAGCAACCCTGGGATGTCGGTTTATTACTTCATTTCGCGCTATTGTTGAACAGGGGAAAGTGAAGGCAGGAGAATCTGTTGCTGTTCATGGTTGTGGTGGTATCGGTCTTTCCGCCATCATGATTGCTAAAGCTCTGGGTGCCCGGGTGATAGGTATTGATATCAATGATAACGCGCTTAAGCTTGCAAAATCCATCGGTGCCGATACAGTGATCAATGCAAAGGAACATGACAATGTTGTTGAGTGGGTTCGGGAAATTACCAAAGGCGGAGTGGATATCTCAATGGACGCCCTGGGAAGCCATGAAACTTGTTTCAACTCCATAGCCAACCTTCGAAAGCGAGGCCGGCATCTGCAGGTAGGACTAATGACCGAAGACCATCAACATCCGAAAATACCGATGGACAGGGTAATTGCTCATGAGCTTGAAATTTTAGGAAGTCATGGCATGCAGGCGTTTAAATACCCGGAGATGCTGGAGATGATTTCCTCGGGGAAATTAACTCCTCAGAAACTCATTGAAAAAACCATCACATTGGAAGAATCCACTAGAATCCTCCCAAAAATGAATGACTTTAATCATTCCGGGGTGTTGCTGATCGATCGGTTTTAAGCTCTTCCTTCTCTCCCCCGAATTTGGAACCCACAGGCGGACGATAGTCCTGAAAAGGGATTTTGAGAAGGTTTACCACATCATCATGTTCTTTTGGATCCATATGGGTATCGATACCATAGATCAATTCTTTCGTATCATCCACCTGGGCAAAGGTTCCAAATAACCGATCCCAAATAGCAAAGATGTTTCCATAATTAGTATCCGTAAGTGGCTGAGTGTAGTGATGGTGAACTTTGTGCATGTATGGAGTTACAAAGACCAACGATAATGCCCGGTCCAGTTTCTTTGGCATCTGAATATTTGCATGATTGAAATGGGTAAATGCTGCAGATAAGGTTTGATAAAAAAATACAATCCAGATGGGTGCCCCAGCTATGATCACTCCAAGAATGGTGAACACCATTCTGAAAACTGCTTCACCGGGATGATGACGTAAACCGGTCGTTACATCAACAGTGGTATCACTATGATGTATCAGATGGAATCTCCACATGAATTTCACCTTATGTTCCACCCAATGGACAAGAAAAGCTCCAATGAAATCGAGGAGCATCACTCCGACAATGATCTGAAGCCAGACGGGCATCGAAATCCAATTCAAAACACCAAATTGATTCTCGGTTACCCAATCAGAAGCACCTACCAAAATACCCGCAAATACCAACCCTATCAACATAAAAAAGAGGGTAAGTATGGCGTTAATACCTGCATGACGAATCTTACGATACCCAAATTCGAAAAGTGGAAATACCCCTTCTATAATCCAGAATAGAAAAATTCCACCTACTAGAATCCCAGCTCTGAAGGCTGATGGGATATTTTCAAAAAAATCAATAAAACCTTCCACGTAGCTCCTGGTTAATTAGACAAGATCCTTTCCCGAATTTACCTTCGGGATATCCTCAGAATGACCCTATAATGATTAATATAAAAAAACCCCGATTCGTTTGAATGAATCGAGGTTTTATAAATGCCATTACGGCTATTGATCGATCGTATCTATATCCTTAAATGGTGTAAGATCAGCATCTTCCATCGCTGATTTATACTCCGCCCAATCATTTTCAATGAATGAATTGATTTGAGAGACCGCATCATCTACTGCTTCCTCCGCCAATCGGAATAGGTTTTCCTCTGTAGCTCCCGGACCATCCAGATCATTATTCAGATACCACATAGGTCTGAATAATCTTTCCATTACTGTTATTGTCGGATCGCTCGTTATTCCTTGCCGTTCGTCTCTTTTTCCAAAAATCATATCCATCAGATCATCGATACTTTTCTTGGTAGATTTGTTCATTTCGGTAAGCTCTTCTTTATCCTCACGAGGATCATTTTTTACGAGGCTTTCATTCACTTCTATGATTGATTTCGCATCACGGAGTACTTTGACCGCATCACCCAAATGTGAACGCAAATCCATCATCCGGTCCACAAAATCTGACGAAGCCTGAAGGGATGCCATAGGTGTTTCGATTCGTGGATCAGCATGAACAGTCACCATAGTGGAATCAGAATAATCTCCATAAGTATATTTCACTTTATACGTTCCCGGAAGAACAGAAGCTCCCCCCGGTTCCGGGGCATTTGGTCGTGGAGCATTTCTACTCGGGTTTCGAACGCCTGCACGATTTAATCCCCATGAAGTTCTGTTAATTCCGCTTTCCGAAGGTGTCCGATCAAACGTTCGAATCTTATCACCATCTTCGTTGAAAATCTCAATCTTCAGTTTTACCTCTTTTTTGTCTTCACCAGTTCCTTCAACCATTTCTTTGTTTACGGAATAGGTTAACATGGCTCCACTTCCGCGGTTGTCACCAGAAAACACTCCATCTGCGGCAAAACGGCTTCCCATTGCTTGTCGCCAGTTTGCCAGATAAGCATCCGGAGAATCAAATGCTTTAACTGGTTTTTGTAGCTCTTCTACGCCATTGGCCGCCAGTTCACGCAGTGGACGAATATCATCCATTACCCAGAAAGACCGGCCAAAGGTTCCAATCACTAAATCGTGTTCACGCGGATGAATCACCATATCATAGGTTGGTACTGTTGGATATTCATTCGTCCATTTAGTCCATGTTTCTCCACCATCAACAGTAACGAATAATCCGAACTCGGTTCCAACGAACATCAAATTTGGTTCTACTAAATCCTGAACAAAGGAAAGTGCGTAGCCCTCAACGGCAGTGTCCTCGAGGATATTTCTCCATCTTCGTCCGTAGTTATCGGTGTGAAGTACGATAGGTGTCCAGTCCCCGCGGCGATAATCATTGATTACCGCGAAAGCTTCTGCTGCATTAAAGGTTGAAGCTTTTACCTGTGCAACGTAACTGTTTTCATTAACACCACGTGGGAACCGAGATACGTTTTCCCAGTTTTGGCCGCCGTCACGGGTTACGTGAATTAACCCATCATCAGAACCAGTCCAGATCAAGCCTTCTTCTAATGTACTTGGCTCAATGGCTAAAAGTGTGGTATGGTTTTCAGCACCGGTTGCGTCCATGGTTAAACCACCACTTTCATGCTGTTTCTGTTTTGTGGTGTCGTTGGTGGTCAAATCAGGTGAAATGATTTCCCAGGTCTCGCCACGATCGGGAGAATAATGTACATGCTGGCTTCCAAAATAGATTCCTGTTTCGTTATATGGATCAAAGTTGATCGGTGCATTCCAGTTAAAACGAAGTTGGTCTCCATCCGGATGTGTGGGTTGAACATATCTTGCGCTACCTGAATTGCGATCAACGCGCCCAACATTTCCTTGCTGAGACATTGCGTACAGATACTGAGGGTTGCTAGGATCGATCATCACATCAAACCCATCCCCGAAGAATAATTCATCCCAATAGGAATTTCGAATCCCACCGGCCCGCCAAACATAAGCCGGGCCTTCCCATGAACCATTGTCTTGCATACCTCCATATACGTTGTAAGGGATTTCCATATCCACTTCAACATGGTAGAACTGACCTACAGGGATGTTCTCGATAAATCTCCAGGTATGACCGCCATCATGGGAAATATTCAGTCCACCGTCATTACCATCGATCATAAAACCCTGGCTTGTTTTACTAATCCAGAATGCATGGTGATCCGGGTGAACCCAATTGTAATATGGATACAGGCTTTCAAATGACCGTGCACCATCTTCACTTACAGAAAGATAGGTATACAAGCTATAGACCCGGTTTTCGTTAAATGGGTCAACATATATTTCGGAGTAATAAAATGGTCGGTTCCCCACATCAGAATCATCTGCTACCGTTTGGCGTCGTTCCCAGGTGTATCCTCCATCATCAGAGCGGTAAATTGCATTCTTTTTAGATTCTACCAATGCATAAACCACATTTGTGTTACTCGGCGCAATTGCTATCCCCATTTTACCAAGTTCACCTTCTGGCATGCCATCCTCTGATGTGATTTCAGTCCAGGAATCCCCACCATCATTGGTTAAGTATAAACCAGAACCTTCTCCACCTGATTCAAAAAACCAGGGAGAGCGTTCAAAACGCCACATGGCAGCAAAAATCTTATTTGGATTATTTGGATCCATAACCATATCGGCAATACCAGTCCGATCATTGTTGTAGAGTATCTTATCCCAGGTTTTACCTCCATCAGTGGTCTTGAATACTCCACGATCTTCACTTGCTGCCCAAGCATTACCCTGAGCACCCACATACACAGTGTTAGGGTCATCCGGATGAACGATTATTCGGTGGATGTTCCTTGTATTTTCAAGCCCCATGAACTCGAAGCTTCTTCCTCCATCCAAACTACGATATACACCTGCTCCTGCGTTCGCACTGTTTCGTGGATTCCCTTCTCCTGTTCCAACCCAAATGATGTCCGGGCTTTTTTGATAAATATCGATTGCTCCTATTCCTGCGGTCCCATATTCATCAAAAATCGGCTCCCAGGTTACTCCACCTGTCGTAGATTTCCAGATTCCTCCCGATGCTGAACCCACATACATGACGTCGTAATTAGATTCAACAACATCAATGGCGGTTATTCTACCACTCATTCCGGCTGGACCGATATTTCGGGGTTCAATTCCCTTTAACAACTCCATATCCAGTTGCTGGGCACTAAGCGTAACAGAGAGTACGAGCATTAAAACACCCGTAAGTTTAAATCGTAGTTTAGCTTTCATTGCTCTTGTCTTTGGTTTGATGAGATAAAAAAAGATGACACGTTTCCATGCCATCTTTCAAGTTTTGTTAGTCGTCGATGGCTAGCAGCTCATCGATTCTGTGTCGTGCATCTTCTAAATGCACACGGGTTTCCCGATTAATATTCCCCGCATTAATTCGGTTGTTAATATCCCGTCTGAGAATGTTTAACTGGTTGCGAACAATTGGACGAATATCAGATTGACTGATATCTACAGATGGGCGGAAGAAACCGGTTGGTTCTTCATTTAACAGGAAGTCCATCCGCTCGATGTATACTCTTTGTAAATGTCGGCGATGAACATCAATATTCCGATTTGCTCGTAACTCACTGAACACTCCATTTCGGGTATCATCCATCATTTCGATCGCAGTGTAGGTACTGCCAGTTTCTCTTTGCTCTGCTTCGATCAAGCGTCCTATTCTGTTCGGGCTTAAAAGGTTGTTCAGCACTCCGCCCTGTACACTTCTGAAAGTCTCAACAGAAGTAGACATGTTCACACGATCCAGAATGTCCCGATTGTATGCCCATGTTGGTGCAGAAAAAGCATGTCGCTGAAGGAATTCCATGGCTCTGCGCTGATCACTTTCGTCCACAACTTCATATACAACGCCATCCTGGTCGAAGGTTTTATAGGTCTGATATACACCGCCTACATACGTTGTAACATGGCCCATATATCGACGCCATTGGCCAATAATGTTATTGTATAACTCAGAAAGATCAGCAAAATCTTCTCCATCTTCTTCCACCCAGTCAATTAGGTTATCGGTGATAACCTGAAGATTTGCAAGACCAAGCTCGCTGGCATTCATGGCATCATCACCAATGGCTTCCGTTTGAGATCTTGGATCTGCGCCGGTGCTAAAACCAAACCAGTATAAAGGATCGCCAGCCTTTTCCACTACCATTTCGTTTAGAATTTCATCTTCCTCATTTGGCTCTTCTATATCCGGAAACCATCGGTATCCCCACTCAATTGACCAAATATCATACTCTCCAATTTTTGGATAAAAATGAGTCACTCCATCACCAGGCTGGGCAATGTAATTGAAACGAGCATAATCCATGATAGATGGAGCTGTACCATGCGTTGAAGTAAATTCAGGATCGCGAAGTTGTTCTACGGTGTATCCTGGACTAGAACCCATGTTGTGTGGGAGTCCTAATGTGTGACCAACTTCGTGCGCCATTACAAAGCGAAGCATTTCACCCATAATCTCATCACTCATCTTCACATTACGTGCGTCCGGGTTTGCAGCTGCTGTTTGAACAAAGAACCAGTTTCTCAACAAGTTCTGGATGTTGTGATACCAAAGAATGTCGCTTTCCAAAATCTGACCAGAACGCGGATCATGAACGTGAGGCCCCTGTGCATTCTGAATTGGATTGGTAATGTATCTCATCACTGAGTACCGAACATCTTCCGGAGTAAATTCGGGATCTTCTTCCGGAGTCGGAGCGGCCTTACCTATAATGGCATTCCTGAAGCCTGCAGCCTCAAACGCAACATTCCAGTCATTAACACCCTGAATCAGGTAAGGAATCCATTTCTCCGGAGTTGCAGGATCGAGGTAATAGACAATTGGTTCTTCCGGCTCAACAAGTTCGCCTCTTAGATAGGCTTCCTTGTCTTTTGGAACTAAGTTGTACCGGGTAATAAATCGATTTCTTTGAGCTTTATGTTCGTCTGAACTATAGTCGTACTGAGCAACTGAGAAATAAGCAACCCGTTGATCATAGTTACGAGGTACAACCGGCTCCTCAGGTAGTAAAATCATCGATTGATTTACTTCTAAAGAAATAGTACCTGTTACAGCATCTGCCGGAGGATTAGAAGCATCGTACGTTAGTACGTGACGTACTTCCAGGTTCTCCGGGTAACTTGCCATTCGTTCGATAAAACTTCTGCTACCATCTAATCGACGTACCTGAAAGTTTCTTCGTTGGAAACTCGACATTCCGCTTAACAGGGGAATATCTGTCGTATACAATTTTGTTACATCAATAAGCAAACCAGTGCTGTCTGTAGCGTCTGCCTCTATTTTAAATGAGTGAATAACCGGCTCAAAGTTGTTATTCTGTACTGATTTATAAATCGGATCCTCTTCATTCGCTACACTGGAAAACGATACATGACGAAGCTTGATATTATTTTCTTTTCGCTGCCATCTTATTACTTGTTGTTGCCTGGCTTTTTGACCAGCTCCCCCGAAACTAAAATTCTCTGTGGAACCTGAAACACGGGTAACCAATAACATTTCTCTTTCGAGCATATCATTTGTAATCTCGAAATAATACTTGTCCTTCACTTTGTGGACATTAAATACGCCTTCATCCGATTCCGCTTCACCGGTCACAATTTCGCTGAAGGATTTCATTTCATCTCCGCCACCTGGTCCACCACGGCGTGGAGAGTTTTGTGCTGTATTTCCGCTGCTTGCGGTAGATTGGGCTGTTTTACACCCAGTAATGACCAACACACTGCATAGCAAAAGGGATAGAATTTTGCCTGATTTCAGTATTCCGTTCTTCATTCTTATTAGGTTAGATTTGAAAAAGAATGGAAAGTCTGACTACATGCCTAGTTTCGCAAGTTTTGGGTGTAAAAAGATGTGAGGAAGACGACCTAAGTCCTTAATTATCGTAGATGTTCTCTGAACCACCCTATAGTTTCATCCACCAACTCCTGGAAAGGTTTTGGAAAGTCATCTTCTTGAAAGGGATGCGAAACACCAAAAGTATGGCCGGCTTTTGCGATAAGACGAAGCTCTTTGTCTTTTGCCGCAGAATGAATGTGCAATTGTTCTGAATGGGGATAAGGAACAGTTTCATCTTCCCGGGCGTGAATAAATAAAGAAGGAACCCTTAACTCTTTTACCCGGTGCATAGCAATGACACGATCTTCGTTTTCAATGGCATCATCATACACAACTTTCCCAAGAGGCATATTTTTCTGAGTTCTCAAATTTAGCACCTGAGTAACTCCATCTTTTTCCCAGTCCTTCTTCATTGAATCCGTCCAAAAATCCAAATAATTGCCTACGGCACTCCATGTAACCAGGCATTGAATGGAGTCAAATTCTGCAGCAGCAACGATGGCTAAATGTCCACCTCTGGAATGACCTACAATTCCAAGAAAATCGGTATTAAGATGGGTATGCGAATCTTTTATCTCCCCTTTCTGAAGCGCTTGGATAATGGAGCGAATGTCGTCCAAATCCTGGGTGAATGTCTGTCGGGAAAACAAGTCCATCCGATCCAGATCAGTTGGGTTTTCACCAACACCTCCTAAAGAAAGATTAAAAGCTACCACCCCAAATCCACTTCTGGCTAAATCCTCACAGGCATCCGGAAATGCTCCCCAATCTTTAAATCCTTTGAAGCCATGTATAAACAAAATAACAGGAAATTCCCGGCTGGTACCACTTATGGGTGAGTAAAGATCCCAACGAATGGGAAGTCCTTCGGTAGAAGAAATTACTCCGGAAGAAATGGAGATGTTATCGAATTCCATGCTATCCTTTTTTAAAGTCCAGCGCGTCTAACTTCACAAGTTTACGCAGATCGTTTATTTCATTCTGTCTTAGAAATCGCCACCTGCCGTTACTTACACCCTTAAGATTTAAGCCAGCATATTCGATACGCTTTAATTTAGTAACCTCCGTTCCGTGAAACTCTACCATTCTGCGTATCAATCGGTTACGACCTTCAAACACTGAAATAAGAAAACTATTTTTCACATCTGCAAATCGTTTCACATTATGGCCGACCGCTACACCATCTTCAAGCTCAACTCCCTTCAAAAAACCGGATAGCTCTTCATCCGTTAACTCTCGTTTAGTGCTAACTTCATAGGTTTTCCTCACTTTGTAGCTTGGATGCATCAGGCGGTGTGTTAAATCCCCGTCGTTGGTCAGGATTAATAGCCCTGTTGTGTTTCGATCTAATCTTCCAACAGGGTATACCCGGTATCCGGTGGCATTTTCTATTTCATCCAGTACCGTGTTCCGCCCCTTCTCATCATCAGTGGTTGTAATGGTATTTTTAGGCTTATGTAACAGCAGATAAACAAATGGTTCGAGACTCAGAGTTTGTCCATCAACAACTACTTTATCCCGCTGACTTACTTTTAAACCGAGCTCGGTGACCACTTTACCATTTACTTCCACTTTCCCATCTGCAATCAACACATCCGCTTCCCTTCTCGAACAAAGTCCTGCGTGGGCTATAAACTTATTAATCCGGATTTCCTCGGAAACTGAATAATTCTGACTTACAGAATTCTTGGGTCTGGATGATTTTTTTACCGGCGGTTTCTTAAAACCCTTTCCTTTCTGATCCTGGTTTTCTTTTGGCTTCGATTTTCTTCTGGATCTCATTCTACCCTACTCTTCTTCCTTTGGTGCATCTTCGGGGCTTGATTCTGAATCATCAGAAGATGCTCTATCCTTTTTTTCGTATTCCATCATCATCTGTCGCTCCAGCAGCAACTGCCGGTGCTCCGCCATGTCATCGTCTTTTAAAATTTCCTCGATCTCTCGCGGTTTCGGAAGCTCGCTAACATCATTCAATCCAAAATGCTTCAAAAAATGCTTCGAGGTTCGATAAAGTAGTGGCTTCCCAGGGCTGTCGGACCGACCAAAAACCTCAATTAAGGTTTTCTCCATAAGTTGACGGATGATGTATCCAGAATCTACCCCACGAATTTGGTCTACTTCTGGCTTTGTGATTGGTTGGCGGTACGCGATAATTGCAAGTGTTTCTATTGCCGATTGAGAAAGCTTCCTGAATGCATTTTGATGCTGGAAAACACTCAACCAATAGTGATACTTGGGTTGGGTTGCGAAAGTAAATCCACCGGCCAGAGGTTGAATCCTGAAACTAAGCCCCATTTCGTCATAACGCTCGTTCAGTTTGTCGATGAACTCCAGTACTGTTTGTTCATCAATTTCAATCTGATCTTCCTGCTCAACAATAATGGTTCTGATTTTTTCCGCCGATATAGGTTCATCGCTGGCAAAAACGAGTGCCTCAATAACCGATGAAAGTCGGCTTCCATCGATAAACTGGTAATCGTTTAGCTTTTTACTCACTGTCCCTCACGATAAAGAACCCATCAAAACCCTGCTCCTGGTAAAGAGGCATTAAGATATATCCATCTGTCTGAGCTTCGATTTTCCCGTGCTTATCTGTGGCCAACCAATCCCCTTTTTGAATAGGGTCAAAATTGTTGAAACCCGGATTCATCACAAAGTCATCCCCGTCTTCGATGATATGCTTATACACAAAATCTATTTTATGGGGATATCCATCTACTTTTTCCATCAGGTACGCGTAGTAAGTTCCAAACTTTTCCAATTTGTTAGCCGGAACTAAACCCGTATTGACCATCAAAGTCATTAAACCTGCCACTGCATTATTTTCGGCCATTACCGTTCCATGAGTACCACTCTCGAATGCAAAACCAACATGCCCGGCATCCTCCACATATTCCATGGAAGTCCCAATTAGGGTGTGTTCAATACCAAATACCAGTGGAATCTTTAACTGACTCAATAGTTCGATATGTCGCGACTCTTTTGGCGTGATGCTGAACATACCTCCTGATCCTGAAAATGTATGCAAATCCACATAAATCACCTCTTCATCAGAAAACACAATAGGATCAAGAATTGCCAGTAATTCTTTCAGTTCTGCACGCTCAGTACTTTGCAATTCATCAAAGGGAGTACGTCGGATTTTATCCAGAATGGAGGTGATCCAAAGGCGGTTCATGTCTTCATCAATAAACCGGACATTCTCTTCTAACGCTGCCAGATTCCCTTTCAACCCTATAAATCGACCATGAATATATTCTTTCAGAGGCATTAATTGCTCAATCACATCTTCAATTGCCTCTACCCCTGTAGGTTCATTTCCATGAATTCCAGCAACCGCGATCACGGTTGGACCAGGAAAATCTCCGCGTACATCCCCGATAAAATGTTTAAGTATTCGTTGTGTATGTTCTTGCTGATCCTGTTGAATAGCCTGCATTAATTATTTTCCTTTTCTCCAGCCAGCGCATAGAGTAGGCGCCGCGTGATATCCATAAAATTGTGCTCTGTAATAATACCAACTAATCGGCTATTCTTCACTACCGGTAAACACCCAATTTTATGTTCAAGCATGATGTTCATGGCTTCCATTATTGAAGCCTCAGGATGGATGGTGATCGGATTTTTGATCATAAAATCGCTGAGTTGAATACTATCAGCACTTTGCCCGTTCAAAACTTTAGAGTACTCACGCATCACCATGCGCATAGAAACCAAACCAATCAGATGCTTCCGATCATCCTCAATCGGAATATACTTTATCGCCCTCCAATCCATCAGGTTGGATACAAACTCAATCAGGTCATCCTTTCTGGCCGTAAATAAGTCCGTAGTCATGAATTCCTCAACCAGCAGCTTGGATGGTTTCCATGCGGTAACATCCTCAAACTTTGCCAATCCCCATTTATGAACTGGCTCTCCTTTCTTTTGGTTTTTCAGCATGGAGGCAGTTACGGCTGTCAGCGCTTGCTCTCGATTTCCTTCCTTGATGATGTTTCCGTAAGACTTTACTACCCAGTATGCTCCTGTTTTTAAGGAAGTCACCCGATCCTGTATTACAGATAGGTAAGTATCAATATCCGAATTGTTGACCGTTGCTTTTTCAAGTCCATGTTTTGCAAGTGGAAGCAATTCATCCAGAATTAACTCCTTGGCATTTACCTTTCGGTTATTCGTCCACTCGAAATTTGTATCCATGCCCATTTTGGATGCTGCAAAGAAATTCAGTCGCGCATCATCAAAATCAAGCTCCGCTGAAATATCGGCGTGTTCATCCTCAAACCCATTTAACAAGCCAAGCCAGAAGGCCGTATTCGCCATTTCATCTAAAACAGTCGGACCCGAAGGAAGTACCCGGTTTTCAATCCTGAGATGAGGTTTCCCTCCACCAACACCATAACAAGCACGGTTCCATCGATATACCGTTCCATTGTGTACTTTCAGAGCATTTAATTCTGGTGGAATTCCTTTTTCCATTAGAGCTTCAACATCCTCTTCAACATCTGAGCTCAATAATACCCGGTACCTGGAGATGTCTTCTTTATAAATATCTAGGATAGAGTTTTTCAACCAGCCATTTCCAAAAGTTACTCTTGGACTACTATCGCGAAGGTGATCGCCAACTCCTCGTGTATCCACGGATTGATGGAAAAGAGCAATTCTTGTCTCAGCCCATAATCGCTTACCGAGAAATACCGGCGAATTAACCGCTGATGCCAATACAGGAGCAGCTATCGCCATTGCAGCATTATACTTTGATACAAATTCGCTGGGCTTTGTTTGAAGATGAACCTGGAATCCTGTGTTACACCCTTCCAGCATTGGGGTGTCAAACTTCATCAGCATTTCATCCATCCCCTGAATACGAAGCTCGTATTCTTTACCGCGGAGATTATCAATGGCTTCACAAAGTGCGCGGTAGCGAGGAATTTCAGTCAGGCTTTTGATACTCACATCCGATTTACGAATGGTTGGTAGAATACCTGTTAAAAGAACTTCTGCACCAAATTCTTCGGCTATTTCCCGAACCCTGGCCACATCTCTCTGGAGATTATGTTCCATGTGGGAAAGGCAATCCCCTTTAAACTCAAGCGGTGGGTTCAGGTTGATTTCGAGATTGAACTTGGCAAACTCATGAGTAAAATTCGGGTGATCAAGTTTGGTAAGAATATCATGTGCGCCAAAAAAAGGCTTGGCATTTTTATCAATCAAACAGAGTTCCTGCTCCGCGCCAATCCGAATCGGATCGGTTTCGAACCATTCTTCTTCTAACATCCGTTCCAGCGCACGCACATCTTTCAATACGAACTTCATAAACTTCTGAAGTTCTTCGTTGGTTTGTGCCAGTTTTACCCTTGTATCGCCCATATAATCACATTAATACGTTGCTGTGCCTAAATACTTACTTTCTTAGCGTACTTGCAAGACTTTATCGCTGTGCATCCACATTTATATTTACCCGGACTACAGAACTGCTGAAAGAACTCCAATTGTTATACGTTTCCATAATTTTTTCGAGTAGCGCCTCCATATAATTCGCCCCTCTTTCTGGCTCAATTTTCATGGAAATCTCCCAGAAATAATTCCCATTTAGCCAGCCAATCACACTTGATGATGGTCCCAGGGTTGGAGTTTCAGGTAACAGCTGCTGAATTATTTTCTCCATCAGCTTTGTTGATTGAACTACTTTTCGTTCTTCTTTCCCTTTAAAAACGAATTGTACAAGCCTGGAGAAAGGAGGGTATTTAAGGTCTTGGCGAAAATTCATTTCCTGCGAGGAAAACCCCTCATGATCATGGTTTTTAGCAAACTGGATAGCCGGATTATCAGCCTGCCTCGTTTGGATAAATACTCTTCCCTTCTTCTTTCCCCGACCCGAACGCCCTGAAACCTGGCTCAACAATTGATATAGGCGCTCACTGGAGTTGAAGGAAGGAAACGCTTGTTCGGTATCTGCATCAATCACTCCCACTGTTGTTACATCCGGGAAGTCCAGGCCCTTCGCAACCAGCTGCGTCCCAACCAGGATATCAGCCTCCTTTTCCCCAAATTTTGAAAGGATTCTTTCATGGGCTCCTTTGTTGGAAGTAGAATCCTTATCAAACCGGAGAATCCGGGCTCCAGGAAATAATTCTTCTAACTCCTCTTCGATTTTCTGAGTGCCGGAACCCTGGATCAGCAATTTGTCTGATCCGCATACTTCGCAGCTTGTGTCTGCTTTTCGAGAGTAGCCGGAATAGTGACACATCAGCATATTCGTTCTCTTGTGATAGGTGAGACTTACTGAACTTTCAGGACTTTTGGGGATATGTCCGCACGATTCGCATTGAATATAATTACCAAAGCCCCGTCGATTATACAGTAGAATAACCTGCTCGTTTTTTTGTAAGGATTCGGAAATGGATTCAAACAAAGCCACGCTCATCGAGCCCCGCATGGCCCCGGAGTATTGGGTCAAATCAATGATGTTAACCTCAGGAAGTACGGCTTCCGCATGGCGCTTTTTAAGCAAAAGTTGAGTTGCCTTTTTTTGGTAGACCATCTGCAATGCTTGCATACTGGGAGTCGCTGAACCCATTACTACAATAGCATTACTGTGGTTAGCACGGACAATGGCTACTTCCCGTGCATGATATCTTGGCGCCGGATCAATTTGTTTATAGGATGCATCATGTTCTTCATCCAGAATTATTATCCCCAGGTTATTGACCGGGGCGAAAACCGCTGATCTCGGGCCGATGACAATTCTTTTTTCTCCCTTTTCGATTTGTTTCCATTCCCGTAATCGCTCCCGGTTTGTCATCCGGCTGTGTAAAACCGCAATCTGATCTCCAAATACTTTATAAAAACGAGCTACCGTTTGGGGGGTAAGTGCAATTTCCGGAACTAATACAATTCCACTCTTTCCATTCTCAAGGCATTTTTTGAGCGAATGGATATACACCTCCGTTTTACCTGATCCGGTAATCCCATATAGCAAAAAGTTAGAAAACTCCTCCTTCTCAATGGCGCTATTGATTTGATGAAATGCGTCCTGCTGTTCAGGATTCAGTTTTTTTATTGAATCAGGATCATAGTCCAAATCTACCGGACCCGAACTTACTTCCCGCTCTTCAAATCTGATCCACTCATCAGCGGATAATTTTCTTAGTGAACTGTCGGATAACCCGATTCTCTCTCTGACTTGCTTCAGAGGTGCCGGTAATTCTTCAGCAATCAACCTTTGGAGTGAATCCTGCCATTTATTTCTTTTCTCGAGCGTTTCCAGAAACCCCCGGGCTTCTCTTCTCTTTGATTCATTCCAATCAAGCCATCGTTCTTTTTTGGGTTGAACAAGAATATCCGGTTCTTCCCACAATTCAAGAATTCCCTCCCTGATCAATCGCTTATAGATTCTTAGGTATTTGGTATTCCTCCACCTTTTCTGCAACTCTTTGTGAGAGTGTTCCTGCTTTGAATTGATCTCTTTCAGGATAAACTGCTCTTCTTCTGATTGTGCGTTCGGGTCGCCGGCAATACGAACAAATGTTTTTGATACGAAATTGAGGCCTGCCGGAAGAGCAGCCTGAATAACCTCACCCCAGCTACAGAAATAAAATTTATGGATCCACTCAGTAAGATCTAACAGTTCCGAACTCAAAATGGGGCTTTCATCCAGAACTTTTCGGATAAACTTGGTGTCAAAATCCGGAGCGCGTTCATGCGTTCGTACGACAACTCCAATCGCAAAGCTATTTCTGTAAGGAACCCAAACCCTTTTCCCGGTCAAAGAAATGGAAAATAATTCCTCAGGAACCTGGTAAGTAAATAATCGCCGTACGGCTGTTGGGAAAGCTATCTCTGCAAACAAGCTCAGTCCGTGGATATGATTTTTAGAAAAGCATATCCAAATATCCTGCTGAAATCAACCTAAAGCAGAATCAATAAGTATAAAATGATAAGAATAATGGGCAATGTGAAAATCAGGTTTCCTTGCCATTGGGTAGATTCATTTCTCATATCAACCTCCAACTATTTTTCTGTGAACCCTAACTACTTCACTATCTACAAATAGTGTACCGATTTGTTTCTTCTCTAAGCACCGCATGATGATGTTAAATGAATGATTAATATTGAACATGGAATACTGATTTAAGATTTATTTGTCAGGTTATCCTTAGCAGTTTGAATACTTTTCGTAATAATGCTGATTAATTCGTTGCTCTCTGAGATTGCGAAATCCATGAGATCTCCTTCCATCAATGGTTTTCGGTGAATTATTTTGAGACACACATAAGTCTCCCTGAGTTCTTTATTAGCAATTTTCAGTTTATGAATGAAGTCTCGCCGTGATTCAGCTGCGCAAGCTTCGGCATAGTTCAAAGCCGGAGAGGTAGCACTTCTGGCCAATTGTTTTGCGAGGTGTACCCCGATGTACGTGGAAGGCAGTCCTTCACTTATTTCAATTCCAACAAGTGCAAACTCAAGAAGCCTATTTTCAAGATCGAATTTCTTATTCTTCATATGATTTCTTGTTCAATATTCACTATTAAAAATTCTACTTAGCCCAACCATCCGTCTCGATCCAGACTTCGATATTGAATGGCTTCTGCAACATGGTGCGATTGGATGTTTTCAGAGTTTTCAAGATCCGCGATGGTACGGCTCACCTTTAGAATCCGATCATAAGCACGCGCTGATAATCCTAGCGATGTAATTGCATCCTTTAAAATCGATGAGCTTTGTTCATCAAGTTCACACACCTTTCTTACCTGGCGGGTATTCATTTGTGCGTTGGAGTAAACCCCTTTGATTCCTAAAAATCTGTTGGATTGAATTTCGCGAGCTTCAACCACCCTATTTCTGATCTCTGCTGAGCTTTCCCCATTTGCTTTCCCGGAAAGCTCATCATAGCTCACTTTATTCACCTCAATGTGTAAATCAATACGATCTAGAAGTGGTCCGCTTATTTTGGATAAATAGCGCTGCATTTGCAGTGAGGAGGTTCCATTCAGTTCGCCGGGGTTGTACCAATCTCCACTTGGTGATGGATTCATGGAAGCTACCAACATCACCCGGCTTGGATAAGTAACACTCATTCTTGCACGCGAAATGGACACAAATCCATCTTCCAGGGGCTGACGCATCACTTCCAATGCACTTCTTTTGAATTCTGGAAGTTCATCCAAGAACAACACTCCATTGTGCGCCATGGAAATTTCTCCAGGCATCGGAATACCGCCACCACCAACCAGGGCTACATCTGATACCGTATGATGCGGAGCCCGAAACGGACGAGAAGTGATCAACGCTTTTCCACTTTTCATCAACCCGGAAACCGAATGCACTTTTGTGGTTTCCAGGGCCTCATCCAGGGTTAGGGGCGGTAAAATGGTTGGAATCCGTCTTGCCATCATCGTTTTTCCTGAACCGGGCGGGCCTACCATCACAACATTGTGTCCACCTGCTGCGGCAATTTCCAGCGCTCTTTTCACATTCTCCTGACCGCGGACATCGCTGAAATCAAGGGCTTCCTGCTTTCCATTCTTTGAGAATACATGCTGAACATCAATATGATAAGCATCCAGGTTTCCGCGATTTTCTAGCCAGTCTTTTACTTCATTTAAGTGATCGAACGGAAAAATTTCTATTCCATCCACAACAGCGGCTTCTGCCCCATTTTCTCTTGGTACGATAAGATATTGGAATCCTTGTTTCTTAGCTTCTACAGCTACCGGCAGAACCCCTTTAATGGGTCGGATTTTCCCATCAAGAGCCAGCTCACCCAGCATTACCGTATCATCCAGCTTTTCGGTATGAAGCTGACCAGACATCCTTAGCAGGCCTATCGCGATTGGAAGATCAAAGGCATTGCCTTCTTTTGGTAGATCTGCAGGTGCAAGGTTTACCGTGATTCGGCCCAATGGGTAATAGGAACCGGTATTTCTAATTGCGGCTTCTACCCGATCGCGGGATTCTGAGACAGCCCGATCAGGAAGCCCAACCAGGAAAAACTTCACCATTCCGTTGGTGTGATGAGTCTCCACGTCGATGATTTTTGCATCCACTCCTACCGTGGATGCACAGTATACTCTGGCTAGCATTTGTTCTTGAATCTTTTTTTTTTGCTTTCCGTAGTTAGACTCCGCAGGAGGAAACTCCTTACAAAAAATTTCATAAATCGCACATATCATGAAAAAAGACGAGGCAAAACAAAAGGCAAAGCACATTTTTGAAGAAGTACAGGGCGGAGTCAATGAAGTGATCTCGAAAATCAGGGAATTTATCAAAGAGGGAAGCGCCCGGCGACTTATTATCAAGAACAGTGAAGGGGAAGTAGTTTTTCAAACACAACTCGCAGTAGGTGTTGGTGGTGCGGCACTCGTTGGAGCTATGGCGCCCGTTATTTCTGCAATAGGCATGTTTGCCATGTTTATTAACGATTATCAGATTTTGGTTGAGAGAGAAGTGGAAGAAGAAGGTGATGAATATTCAGTAGATGCCGAGATTATTGAAATCACCGAAGATGAAGAAGAGGAAAAAACAGAAGAAGAGACTACCGCAGAAGAAAGTCAGGAAGAGGCTGAAGAAGAAAAAGAAGAGAAAACGGTAGGAAAAAAGAAAAAGAAGTAATTACTAAAAAAGCCGGAGTTTGACTCCGGCTTTCTTTTTTTAAGCATGCTCTACAGCAAGTTCCTCCGGGGTTAATTCCCCTAAATAATGTTCAGCGTCCAGCGCCGCTTTACAGCCGGTTCCTGCCGCGGTCACTGCCTGACGATAAATCGCATCCATTGCGTCACCACAGGCAAAAATTCCGGGAAGATCAGTTTTAGTAGATTGCCCTTCCGTCTGGATATATCCAACATCGTCCATGGTTAATACCTCTTTGAATAAATCCGTATTAGGCTTGTGCCCAATTGCGACAAATACTCCGGTCACATCGTCCAGAACGGTTGACTCACCGGTTTTTCTGTTCTTGATCCGAACTCCATCGACCACCTGATCTCCAAGGATTTCTTCAACTTCACTATCCCAGGCAAATTCAATCTTATCATTCGCAAAGGCTCTCGCTTGCATTGCCTTGGACGCTCTGAGTTCATCCCGGCGGTGAACGACGGTTACTTTACTTGCAAATTTAGTTAAGAAGGTAGCCTCTTCCATTGCAGTGTCTCCTCCACCAACTATAACCACATGTTGGTTTCTGAAAAAGGCTCCATCACAGGTCGCGCAGGCTGAAACTCCACGGCCTCTTAGTTTGGTCTCACTTTCGATGCCTAACCACATCGCACTTGCGCCGGTTGAAATAATAATAGTGTGTGCATAGATGGTCGTTTTCTCGTCCACTGTGAGTTTGTACGGACGATCCCCAAATTCAATATCGGTTACATATCCGTATCGCAAGTCGGCTCCGAATTTTGAAGCCTGTTCTCTGAAATCCTGCATCATTTGTGGCCCCATCACCCCGTTAGGGTATCCGGGAAAATTCTCCACGTCTGTAGTGGTCATCAATTGTCCACCTGGTTCAGGACCTTCAAATACAATTGGGCTAAGGTCGGCCCGCGCTGCGTACAATGCAGCGGTTAGTCCCGCAGGACCACTTCCAATAATTACTACCTTAAATGTTTTGTTTGCAATGTCTTCCATTTGTGTTTCCTAAAAATAATTTTCCTAAAAATACACAATGAAGAACTTAAAATGGTTTGAAACTTCCTATTGAAATTATAGGCAGAGTCTTATGGATCTACGGTGCAGATACCCGCATCTATAGATGCAACAGTGGTTTTGGAAACGGTATATCGGTCTTCGTTTGATTCCGATCTTAGAATTAGCTGATTTGAATCATTTAGAATATCGAGAACCAGCGAATTTGTTGTATTTCCAACTTCTGTGAAAAAGTAACTGGGTCCTCTTCTGCTAATTAAATCAAACTCCTGTTTCTCGTAGCAGCTGGACGACGAGAAAGTGTAGTATGTAACCTGAAGCTCTTCCACCAACACATGAGACGAAGTAGTAGCAGTATTCACCGTGTTATCCCATAGACCCAATGCATCTGCCGGAATCGTTTGAGAGCAGAGAGGAGTGAGACTTGCAACATCTATTTGAGACTCTAAATAGAGTTCATTTATAAAAACCCCGTCTTCTTCCCGGGTAACTTCTAATCCGGTTTCTGTTCGTTTAATTTCTACAAAGATATTTCCCGAAATATCCGGTGTTATTTGATCAACCAGGTTGTAGATATTTCCATTTCTCCCTTCAATTCTCAAATCGGTTCGTTCGAAACAATTCTCCTCGACAAACCTGGCAATCACTCTTACAGAATCAGTGGTAATATCAAGAACAACAAGTTCATCGTCGGTAGTATTTTCCCAAAGCCCTTGTATATCTGTTTCCTTAAGACATTCCGGAATGGAATTAATGTCGATTTCGCTTGCCCAGTATCTGTCAATATCTTCTTGAGGGGAATCTATTGGTCGTAAATGGATTCTGTCCCCATTCTTTGAAACCGCAAATACTTTCTCAGGGCTTCCATCTCCTTTTTCCACCTGAAAAAAGCCAGTACCATCTACCATAATTACATTATAGGCATCCGTTTCCACACAATTCTTTTGTGCATCGTACTTGTAGAAATTGAACTCAGTATCACTAATCAATACCAGGTCATTGTTTCCTTCTGTAATCAACCGTTGCCAAAGACCTCTGACCTCACCAGCTTCTTCACCTTCAAGATCAATGTCATCACAACCAAAAAAACCAATACTTAAAACCAAAAACAGGAAAATTCGAACTGCATACTTCATATCTATTCCCCCAAATATTTACCTAAAGTATACATTTTCTTCATAATAAAAGCTCAAATTAACTACTGAGCGCTCAAATTTTGGGTAATTACAATCTTTTTTAAATCGATTTTAGAGTTTTCCGCAGAAAAAGCGCTCCCAGTTTTATTTGCCTAAAACTTCTATTTCATTATGTTGAACCAAACTAAGGTTGGAGGTAATCATTGATAATTGCAATTCCTAAAGAGACCGCTGCTCACGAACAGCGTGTTTCAATAACGCCTGAAATTACAGGTAAATTGATACAAAAAGGACTTACCGTCTGGGTACAATCAGATGCTGGTCTCGCTTCAAATTTTTTGAATAAACAGTATTCTGAAGTCGGGGCAGAAATAATCGAAGATAGAAAGAAGTTATTTTCCGAAGCTGATACCATACTAGCGGTTCAGACTCCTGAAATGGAAGATCTCACCAAAATTAAAGAAGGAGCTATTTTGGTTTGCTTTATTTGGGGGCTTCAAAATGCTGAATTAGTGGAAACACTCCAAAAAGCGAGTATCTCGTCGCTGGGGATGGATGCCATTCCCAGAATTTCCAGAGCACAAAATATGGACGCCCTTTCTTCAATGAGTTCCATTGCGGGATACAAGGCATCTTTAATAGCCGCTGATAACCTGGACAAATATTTCCCTATGATGATGACTGCTGCCGGGACTATTCCTCCATCAAAAGCTTTAATCCTTGGAGCTGGTGTTGCCGGACTTCAGGCAATTGCGACCTGCAGAAAACTTGGTGCAGTGGTTGAGGCTTATGATGTACGTCCTGTAGTGAAAGAACAGGTTGAATCTTTAGGGGCCAAGTTTGTGGAAGTTCCTCTCGAAGAAGAGAACACGGAAACAAAAGGGGGCTATGCAAAAGAATTATCCAAAGATAGCCAGGAGCGACAGAAACAGGTAATTCACGAGCATGTAAAGAAATCAGACATTGTAATTACCACAGCGCTTATTCCCGGAAGACCTGCTCCCTTGTTAGTTACCAAGGAGATGGTTGCCGATATGAAGCCTGGTTCAGTAATCGTTGATTTGGCAGCCGAAAACGGAGGTAATTGCGAACTGACTGAAGCTGGAAAAACAGTTAAATCGAATGAAGTCAAAATAATTGGCCCATTGAATTTGGCCAGTCAATTGGCTAACCATGCAAGCATGTTATATGCAAAAAACATGTTTTCCCTTCTGAATCTCCTGATCAAAGATGGGGCTGCTAATTTCGATTTTGAGGATGAAATTCTTCTAAACACGACCATCACCCATCAAGGGGACATTATCAGTCCATTACTTAAATCGAGCTAACTATGTCTGCATTAATTTTTTCATTATTCATTTTTGTTTTGGCCTGTTTTATCGGGTTTGAGCTTATTTCTAAGGTTCCTCCAACACTACACACTCCGCTTATGAGTGGAGCCAATGCTATTTCAGGTATTACCATTGTCGGTGCTTTGCTTGTTTCCGGTTCTACGGAAAACCCGGTATTGTTCAAGTACATTGGATTAGCAGCCATCATTTTTGCCACGATTAACGTGGTGGGTGGTTTTATGGTTACCGACCGTATGCTGGAAATGTTCAAGAAAAAGGAGGATGACAAATGACTCAGTTTTTACCTGATTCTGTGAACATTTGGTTGCCGGATATGATCCAGATTATGTATCTGATCGCAACCGCATTTTTTATTCGGGGGATTAAGCTGCTCAATTCGCCTCAAACAGCCCGCCGGGGAAATCAGTTGGCGGCAACGGGTATGCTCATTGGTTTGGTAGTAACCTTATTCGATCAGGGTATTGTCTCCTTCGATTTTATCATTATTGGATTAGTCGTAGGAAGTTTGATTGGTGTTATCCTGGCGAAAAGAGTTGCAATGACCGCTATGCCTGAGTTGGTGGCTGTATTTAACGGTTTTGGTGGGGGTGCGTCAGCCTTAGTTGCAATGGGCGAATTCTTCAGAATTGCTTCCAGTACAAGTGAAACATTCGATCCAACCAGCCTGGTAACTATAGGCTTAAGCGTGTTTATAGGTGCCTTAACTTTTACCGGTAGTTTTATCGCATTTGGAAAACTCAGCGGCTTCATTTCCGGTAACGCGCTCACTTTCCCTGGATTGAACGTCATCAACATCGCTTCGATGATTGGTGTACTTGTAGTAATTGGATTTTTCACTATGAATCCATCTGATCCCACCTTTTTCTGGATAATACTGGGTGTTTCTTTATTAATTGGAATCACTTCGGTTATACCGATTGGTGGCGCAGATATGCCTGTAGTGATTTCTCTTTTGAACTCTTACTCCGGAATAGCCGCCTCAATGGCAGGATTTGTATTGGGCAATAACTTGCTCATCGTTTCCGGGGCTCTGGTCGGTGCAGCTGGTTTGATTCTTACCAACATCATGTGTGTTGCAATGAACCGCTCGCTGGTAAACGTAATTTTCGGGACTTTCGGAGCTAACGGATCAACCGGGGGAGGCGGAACCGAAGGTGATAAAACCGTTCGCGAAACTTCAGCCGATGACCTGGCTATTCAGGTTGCATATGCTTCAAAAGTAGTAATTGTTCCCGGTTATGGGTTAGCAGTTGCCCAGGCTCAGCACATTGTAAAAGAAGTGGCTACCAAATTGGAATCTCGTGGAGTCCAGGTAAAGTATGGCATCCACCCTGTTGCAGGACGAATGCCGGGTCATATGAATGTATTACTAGCTGAAGCTGATGTACCCTATGATCTCTTAAAAGACATGGATGAGATCAACCCGGAATTCAACTCAACCGATGTTGTGCTGATAATCGGTGCAAATGATGTGGTAAACCCGCTAGCTAAAACTGATCCGGGTGGACCCATTTACGGTATGCCCATTCTGAATGTAGATGAAGCGAAGCGGACAGTCGTTTTCAAACGATCCCTAAGCGTGGGTTATGCAGGTATCGATAACCCACTGTTTTATGCTGAAAAAAACCAGATGTTCTTCGGAGATGCCAAAAGCAGTCTGCAGGCATTGAATGAAGCGCTAAATGATGTTTAGTGATTTACGCTGAACGTAGATTTACTTATTTTCAGGAGCCCTGCAATCATGCAGGGTTTTTTTATTTCTGATCATCTACATGAAAAAATACATTCCCCTATTACTCCTCATTCTTGCTTTTACCGGTTGCAACAGTGATGACGATTGCAATAACGAGGTAAATCTTGATGTCGATCAAACGAAAATCGATGAAGATATTGCAATCATAGACGCTTACCTCGCTGAGAATAATATTCAGGCCCAGGAACACCCATCCGGACTCCGATACGTGATTTTGGACGAAGGAGAAGAAAACGGAGAGAATCCTGAGATTTGCACTGTCGTTTATGTGGACTATGTAGGACGATTATTTGATACCAGATCGGTATTTGAGGATACAGATGGTCGTCCTACTCGTATCGGTTTAGTCGCTGTTATACCAGGCTGGCAGATTGGAATCCCATTAATCAAGAAAGGTGGAAGTATACGTCTGTACATCCCTTCTGAGCTGGCCTACGGCGATGAAGCACTTACCAATAATAGCGGTCAAATCGTTATTCCGGAAAATTCTATCCTGGAATTTGATGTGAATTTAATCCTGATTGAGTAAACCAATGAAACTCCCAAGAAAGACGAGACAACAGAAAGATCGGGCCGCAGAAATTCTCCGGGAGTTATATGTACACTATCCAAATCCACATTGTGAATTAAACCACCGGAATGCGTTTGAGTTACTCATTGCTACCATTTTAAGTGCACAATGCACGGATGTTCGGGTAAATATGGTAACCCCTGCTTTATTTGAAACCTATCCTACCCCGGAACGGATGGCTGAAGCCCCACTCGAGGAATTGGAAGAGTTGGTACGAACCACTGGCTTTTATAAAAACAAGGCTAAATCGCTCAAAGAGACTTCCCGACGATTAGTAGATGAATTCAATGGAGAAGTCCCCAGTACGATGGACGAGTTGCTTACTCTTCGTGGAGCAGCACGAAAAACGGCCAACGTAGTTCTGGGCAATGCCTTTGGAATTAACCATGGCGTAGTGGTTGATACTCATGTTAAAAGAATATCGAACCGATTCGCTCTCACCAGGGAACAGAACAATACCAATAAAATTGAACGGGATTTGATGGCTCTTTTTCCACGGGAAAGCTGGACCGATTTATCGCATTTGTTGATTCACCATGGAAGAAACGCCTGTAAAGCCAGAATTTCAAAAGCCCCTGACCATCCGCTTTGCGTGAACTATGGCAAAAATTGCGAATGCAAAAAAATGAGAGAAGTCCAATCTTAAAATTCCCCATAATTCAAGATATTTGACGTCAAACAAAAAATCTGGGATTATGAAAAAATATACAGTTGAATTTATAGGCACTTTCTTTCTTGTTTTTGGGATCATTCATGCGGTGGCAAGTGCCGGAGCCCTCGCACCTATCGCAATTGGGGCAATGCTGATGGTAATGGTTTATGCAGGTGGCCCAATTTCAGGAGCGCATTACAATCCTGCCGTAACCATCGCGGTTTGGCTGCGAGGCAAATGTGAAACCAAAGATGTTGTTCCTTATATCATTGCACAACTGGTTGGTGCCGGAGCTGCGGCGATCATCACTACTTCATTGATGGGGATCCCCGTTGGAGGGGGCATGAATATTGAACTGGTGCCCGCTTTAATTGCCGAGTTTTTAGGTACATTTGCGCTCGTTTTTGTGATTTTGAACGTGGCAACTTCTCCAAAATCAGAAGGTAATTCCTACTTCGGGCTGGCAATAGGTTTCACAGTAGCTGCCCTGGCATTCACACTTGGAGGTATCTCTGGCGGAGTGTTTAATCCTGCTGTTGCTGTTGGTGGGAGCCTCGCCGGATTACTAAGCTGGGGCTCAATCTGGGTATACCTGATTGCCAACATCCTGGCTGGAGTGGTTGCAAACTATGCATATAAGTTTGTGGATTCGGAGGACTAAGTCGGAATAGAGGATACATCCATGACTATACTCAGCGAGAAAAAAGAGAGACTATTCAATTCATTTAATAGACCCATTCCTCCCGTTCGGTACGATATCGATCGTATACCTGTCGACCAGGACGGAGAACAGTTCCTCTATTTTTATGATTCGCTGAGTTACGCTACTCAGGATTTTACGCTCCCTTCTGATTCTGATACCATTTTATCACTCTTAGATGGTCGCAGAAGCATTGATGATCTCATCAAACTTAGCACCGGAGAAGTATCGAAAAACGACTTACTAAACTATATTCGTTACCTCGATGAAAACGGAATCCTGTACTCAGATCATTTCAGAACCCATTCTGAAGGAATGGAGCTCGACTATGAACAGTCCCGGTTTCATCTGTCAAATACAGCGGGAATTTCATTTCCAAATAATCCGAATGAACTCATCGAATACCTGAATGATGCATTTTCTACTCATGAGAATTCGGACCCTATGGATGCAAAAGCACTATTCGCACCTCATATTGATCCAAGGGTAGGACTTTCGAGTTATGTGAAGTCATTTTCAGCTATAAAGCACCTCACTCCAAAAAAAGTATTTATTCTCGCCACTTCTCATTATTCAGGGATGTACGGGAACATGTATGACGATTTTCCATTTGTTGTTTCCGAAAAAACCTTTCAACTCCCTAACGGAAGTATTGAATCTCACAAGGATTTCAGGAGAATGTTACCACCAAAGAAATGGAGTCGAATCGGGGTAAGTTTCCATGACCGCGCCCACCGGGTGGAACACAGTATTGAACTCCACTTATTATTTCTGAACCATATTTGGAAGCACGATTTTGAAATCATCCCCATCCTGATTTCCGGAATGGATGAGCTTCTATACTCCGACTCATCCTACAAACATGCTCAAATGGAAACTTTTGCTGCCTTCCTGGAGGAAACCTATGGGAAAGATCCGGAAGCTTTTTTCCTGATCAGCGGGGACTTATCTCATTTTGGAAAGAAATTCGGAGATGAAGAAGCAGCGGAAACCATGTTCGGCCGGGTAGATGAGAATGATCGGTTGTTCATGCAAGCCGGGGCATCCGGCAATCCTAAACACCTGCTGTATATGATGAGAGAAAACTATGACAAATACCGGATTTGTGGCTTTTCTCCACTCCTCACTTTCCTTACCGCTTTCCAGGGATTAGAAGGAAAAATGTTAAGCTACGATCTCTGGGATGAACGTGAACGAGAAAGCGCCGTCTCTTTCGGAAGTATTCTCTTTCAATAACCTGTCTTTGTTTTCGAAAGCAGGAGAATCAATTCGCCTTGATTTCCATCTTCTCTGCAAAATACTCGCAAAAATCCCGCATGTCTCCTGAGATTCTGGGATCATTGATGGACGATTCCAGGGTATCTGCCATGGTAAGCAGGGTTTGATGGAAGAAAATCTTCATCTCATCAACAGTCATATCTTTCGTCCATAAATCCAGTTTCAATGTGTCTTTGTTGCGGGCGTCCCAGAGCGAAAGTAGCATTGCCCGACAATTCGCCACATGTTTCTGAGTCATATCATCGGCTTGCCATCGAATGTTGGTAGGCACATGATCGTTGTCTAATTCAACGGTAATCTTAATATCTTTCTGCTGCATCGTATTTTTGTTTTGATCAAAGATACGGGGAAACCGACTTTCCATCGCTACCATTTCGATAAAGAATGTTATTTGTATGAACTACCTGATTCTTCAATATCCGGGCCATAACCGGGTGTACTATCAATCTTCTGATACCCTCGCTTTGGCTGAACTTCAAATCGCGGGGCAGAGTATGGATGCTCAAATCCTTGAAAATGAGATTGAAGAAATAGCAGGTATTCGCTACATCGGCATCCGGACAGATGCACCGTTTTCAGATCGCGATCGAACCATACTTTCGCGGTTGTCCTTCGTTTTTGCACTCTTTTCGATGGATGATCGATCGCGGCTGGTTCCCATTGAACTACCAAGGTCACACTATGTTGATCCAAAGATTAGTACCCTTATGAAGTACAAAGGAAAGACTAACGAGTTGTTCACCCGTATGATGATTAACGTGGCCGTACATTCATCGGATTTTGAATTCGATAAGACCCTCGAACTACTCGACCCTGTGGCCGGGAAAGGAACAACACTATTTGAGGCCTCCACTTTTGGATACCACGCTTTCGGGATTGAGGTCGAAGGAAATGCCCTGCAGGAAGGGCAGACTTTTTTTAAGAAATTCCTTGAACAGGAGCGGCTAAAGCATAACCGATCCAATCGGGTGGTTTATAAAAATGAAGAAGGCCGGCCTGCACAAATTACAGAATTCAAATATGCGCTCAGCAAAGATGAATTCAAAGATGAATCCACACAGAAACACCTTGCAATGGTTCATGGCGCCTCTAAAGAAGCCCATAAATACTTCAAAAAAGAAAGATTCCATATCATTGTTGGGGATTTACCCTATGGCATTAAGCATGGAAATAAGGGCGGTAAGGTGTATGGAAGCCCAACCCGAAATCCTGCGGACCTGGTCTCCGAATGTCTTCCCGAATGGAAAAAAGTGCTGAAAAAAGAGGGAGTCATAGCCTTAGCCTGGAATTCTCATTTGATTAGTCGAAAAAAGTTCGGCGAAATCTTCCGAAATGAGGGAATGGAGGTGTTAGCAGAAGCTCCATATGATCAATTCGAACACCGGGTGGATAGTGCGATTAAACGAGATATAATTGTGGCGAAAAAATCAAATTAACCGGCATGCATCTTACAACTGAACGATTAGATATTGTTCCATTACAATTAACTGATCTGGAAGTCTTTCATAAAATCAATATCCATCCTTTCGTAAGAAGGTATTTATGGGACGATGAAGAAATTCCTATTTCCGTTACCCGGGATATTCTCAAAGAGGTAGAAAAGAGATTTAATAAGGAAAAATGGGGGCTTTGGAAAGTTGTTGATACAGATACCAAAGAATATATGGGATACATCGGCTTTTGGTTCTTTTTTGAGGAAGAACTCCCCCAGCTACTGTTTGCATTATTACCTGAATTTGCTGGTTATGGATACGCGACTGAAGCTTCACAACGAATGATTGAATATGCGTTTGAAGAATTGAACTTCCCCTACGTAGTGGCCTCCATTGATACCCCGAATGTTAAGTCAGTCAATGTATGTAACCGACTGGACATGGAGTTAGTTAAGGAAAAGGTGATAGAGGGCAAACCTACCTTATTTTATAGGCGAGTAAACGAAAACTCTATTGAAACTGATAAAAAGGAAACACTGGCGTACAAATCCAGGAAAGCTAAATGAATTTAAACTGTTGATTTCGCAATATGAATGATAAAGGAGCCTTTCGATTCACTTATTTCACGGATAAATACAGAGAAACCTGTGATTTCTATCAAAACAAACTTGGATTTGACTTGGAACATGCCTGGGATAGGAATGATCATGACAAGGGTACCCTTTTCCGTGCTGAAGCCGGATTAATTGAAGTACTTCACTTATCCGAAGGAGATGATCATAAGGTCGAAGGGCTGGATTATCGAACACCTCAAGGTGTTTTCATGTGTATTCAGGTTCGGAACATTGACGACTTATTCGAAAAATTCAAGACGCTTAGTATCCCATTTAAGGAAGAAGTCACCGATCAAAGCTGGGGGCATCGAAGTTTCTCCGTTTTAGAGCCAAACGGACTCATCTTGTTCTTCTTTGAGGAGCAATTCTGATTCTACCTGTCCACAACAAATCTTACGGAGCTTAAAACACGGTAACTATTTCATTTCTCAACGGTATAGAGGTTACTCATTTATAATTTGGTCCTCTATGAAATCGATCTTCGCTGTTATCATTCTATTCGCCATTTCTACCGTACTCCATGCACAAGAATCTGCAACCAAAGAACCTGACCTGGTTTTTGTTGAAGGTGGAGCGTTTAACATGGGATGTACCGAAGAACAAAAACAGGACTGCAGCAGTGATGAACTTCCTGTCACCAATGTAAAGCTCTATGATTACTGGATTGGAAAATTTGAGGTAACGAATGAACAGTATGCTGAGTTTTTATCAGAAGCAGGAAATGAATTTGAAGGTGGAGAAAACTGGTATCGAATCGATAAATTCTCATTGATTGAGAAGAATGAAGGTGGCGATTTTATTACCAAGCAAGGACTTGAAAACCACCCGGTTTCCAACGTGAGTTGGTACGGTGCACGAGCATACACAGAATGGTTAAGCAAGAAAACCGGTAAAAACTACCGTTTACCAACCGAAGCAGAATGGGAATTTGCTGCCCGTGGGGGACAAAAAAGCTTGAGTTTTCTTTACAGCGGGAGCAATAACCCGGAAGAGGCATCATTCTCCTTTGAATATGCTTCAAATTCTAATACTGGATGGGGACTTAAAGGTGATGTAGGAACACACCCCATAGGAAATAAAAAACCCAATGAGCTTGGTATCTACGACATGAGTGGAAACCTGAAGGAATGGGTTTCTGATGCCTATGATAATTCTTATAGCCTGGAAAAGAAAAGTACAAACGGTTCCTATCGTGTGTTAAGGGGAGGAAGTTGGGATAACAGGATCAGTTATTCAAGGGTTTCTGCACGTGATAATGCTTCACCCACCAATAGCTGGGCAATAAATAAGGGATTTCGGGTGGTTATGGATATCGACGTCAAGCCGGAGCTAGATGCTTATGCCACGGAAAATGACTTTAGCGGAACCATCTTGATTGAAAGAGCTGGAAATATCCTATATCACAATAGTTTTGGGTTTTCTGATTTTGGCCTCCAAACTCCCAATTCAAAGGAAACACAATTTCCGGTTGCATCCATCACCAAGCTCTTTACCTCTGTAATTATCCTTCAACTGGTGGAAGAAGGCAAGATCCAACTAGGAAATACGATCAGTGAATACCTGCCCGCTTATTCCGGGGAGGCGGCTGATCAGGTGACCATCCATCAACTGCTTACCCATACATCCGGTATACAGAATTGCGAAGAAATAGAACTGGAGGGCTCCAATCTTCCGGCAGTTTACCTGGTTGAAGCTTCCATTGATGAGTTATTGGAGTCGTATTGCTCGGGCCCATTGATTAATGAACCGGGCTCAGTTTATAACTATAACAATGGTGAGTATATGATCCTTGGAAAGATCATTGAGAGAATTGACGACACGTCGTATGAAGATGCGCTAAGCAACCGCATTTTAGAGCCTCTGGGAATGAATACCACCGGGCTAATTACACATTCAACCGAAGCAGATGGCATAAACCTCGCGGAAGGATATTACTGGGACGATGAAGCTGAATTAATGATTAGGAACCCCGACATCTTATATCAAAATTACCATGCAGCAGGAGCTATGTTCTCAACTTCGGGAGATCTGCTAACATTTTCGAATGCAATTCATAATAACGAATTGCTGGATGAACACTCTTTGAAAGTATTGCTTACCACCTATCTTGAGTCAAGAGGTTACGGATACGGGCAATGGATTCAATTTCAAGATTATGGAAATACCGTATATAAAGTAACGCAACGTTACGGTCGTATCTGGGGGATCAATGCCATCTTAAGTCACTTTATAGAAGCAGATCTAACGGTGGTCGTAGTATCAAATACGAATCAACTTCACCCGGGGGATATTCACAGCTTTGTGGGTGGGCTTTTACTTGAATAATTCGGCTACTAAGTATCCAGTCTTGATTTCACTCCAGCAATTAACTCTTCCCGATTCTTTGTGGCCCTGGCGAGAAAGTCTTCCGGAACGGCCAAACCATCCTGGTGCTTCACCGACCATACCATCATTTCTACCAGAACGGGTATCAGGTCCTTTCCCTTTTCCGTTAACCGATACTCTTTTTTAGTCTTTAACTGCTCATAGATCTTCGATTCTATAAACCCATTGTTCTCTAGTTTTTTCAGGCGATCCGCCAGGATATTCGTAGCCATACCCTCTTTCGAGTTAATAAAGTCCTTGTAGAACCTTTTACCTTCGAATGCCAGATCTCTTACGATTAAAAAAGTCCATTTATCTCCAAAAAAATCGAGTGCGTAACTAACCGGGCAGTCTGATCTCATATTCCATTATTTGTTCGCTTGCTTTTTGCAAGTTATATGATAATTTTATTACTTTCGTTTTGCAAGTTAATAAAGCATTTCAAGAAATCCTCAAAATGGAAATAATAAACATCAGTTTTGATCGCCTTAGAAAAGAACATTGGTCGGAACTGGAGACTAAAAACGTAAAACTGGTCATCGACTTCATCCAGTATCTGATGAACAATCACGATTTTGAAACTGTACTCAGCAAGTTTGGCAACTCAAACTACCTTCAACACAACAGGAGTATACCAGACGGTATGGAAGCCTTAACCCGGTATGTGGCTGACTTTGCTAAGAGATTTCCGGAATACACCTATGATGTAAAGCATGTTTATGCGGATAATGATGTTGTCATTTTTCATTCACATGCTACCCTTAAGGCAAAGGATAGAGGCAACGACAAGCGGGGACTGAATATCATCGACATCTGGAGAGTAAGTGACGGTGAAATTGTGGAGCATTGGGACGCTCTTCAACCTATGGACAGTTCAATGCGGTTCTACAATTTGCTGGCGGGAGGTAAAATTCAAAACTCGAATGGGGTGTATTGATAAGTATTCTCTTTGAAATTACTTCAATTAAACAGGGAAGGCTGATTTTTCCTCCTTTCGGCTTGGTTTTGAATTACGCTTCTCATCAATAGCCTGGAACCAGGACTCAACAAAGCCAGCTACTCCACCTTTAGGCTCTGTACCGGATTCACGGTGGATGCTTTAAGCGAATGATAGCTTACCGTTGCAAGTGTGATTAACATGCTTAATAAAATGCTAACCGCATAAATCTCCCAGCCTAACGAAATACGATATGCATAGTCTTGTAACCAGATATTCATGATATAACCGCCAATCGGCACCGATATCAGGCACGCGATACCAACAAGAATTCCGAAATCTTTAGAAAGCAATGCCCAAAGACTCGCCACAGAAGCTCCCAACACCTTTCGGATTCCAATTTCTTTAACTCGTTGGGTCACCATAAAGGCAGATAATCCAAACAAGCCGAGGCAACTAATTAAAATGGCCAGGGTACTGAAAATGGTTGCTAAAGTACCAGTTTGATCTTCGGAACGGAATTTTGCCAGGTATTGGTCATCGGCAAAATGAGCATGAAATGGATGACCTGGTAGCACACTATGAAAGCTTTTCTGTACTGCTGCAACCGACTCACCATACGGCATTTCAGGATTAAGTCTCACAAACATATATCCTCTCCGGTTAGTGCTTGTATTAGCAAAAAGCATTAGCGGTATTGGCACCCCAAAAGGAGAGCCTTTTATCATATCCTTCACAACCCCAACTACAGTAAAATTTGTTTGGTCATTGAAGCTATTATTGTGAGAAATAATCTCCTTACCAATCGGATCCGTAAGCCCCAACTGCGCCACGGCAGATTCGCTCAGAATAATGGAATTGAGCTCGTTGCCCAGATCTCTGGAAAATTCTCTGCCTGCGACCAACTCCCATTGTGTAGCTGCTCCATATTCAGGAGTTACATAAATGGTATTGAATGTTTCCTGAACAATAGTCGAAGAACCATCGACACTAAACCCGCCATTATTACCAAGGGTGTTCGTCAACGGGTAATTTGAAAAAGCGACTTCTTCAACAGCTCCTGTCCTTATTAACTCTTCCCTTAATAATTCTGCTTTTTCCGCAAACTCACTATTCCGACCCTCGATAGTAATCAGTCCCTCCTTTTCATATCCCATGGATCGGGTTTTTGCGTGATTAATCTGCTCGTGGATAGTAATAGTTCCAATAATTAAAAAGATAGAGATGGTGAACTGAGATACTACCAGCACCTGTCGAAACCGCACACTTTTTCTTCCCTGCCTCAACTTTCCTTTAATGGCTTCTATTGGATTGAACGAAGACAAAAAGAAAGCAGGATAACTTCCGGCAAACAGAGAGATACTAAAGCTAAACGCTAAGCAGGAAAGCCAGAAACCAGAATACTCCCACGGAAAAACAACCTCCTTTCCTGATATCTGGTTAAAGCCAGGAAGCAATACATAAACTAACACCAGAGACACGATTAATGCCCCAAAAACGTACATGAACGATTCAACCAGAAATTGACTGGCTACACCCACTCTCACCGAGCCCAGTGTCTTTCGAATGCCTACTTCTTTCCCCCTGGTTTGATACTGAGCGGTATTCAGATTCATAAAATTGATACATCCAATGAGCAGTATAAACAGCCCAATTACGATAAATAATCGAATAAACTGCACTTTCCGGCTTACAACCTGCACCCCATTTTCGAAGGTTGAATTCAGATTCCAGTCCTTCATAGGAAGTAAAAACATCTCCCTCGGATTATCTCCTTCTTCCCTGTAAGGAGCCATAACGTCCCTAATTGCGGACGAAGCATCCTCAACGGTAACATTAGGCTGAAGCAAAGCAAACAACTTCATGTTGTAATTATCCCAAACGTAGGGGTTTTGCTCGTTGTATATGAGCGCCATAGAAGAAAAGAAAGACGCATCCCCGAATGTGGAATTCATAGGAAAATCATCAAACACTCCGCCTACTATCAAATCCACATTCGCATTTAGATTGATCGTTTGCCCAATGGCCATGCCATTTCCGAAAGCCTTTTCAGCAAACGATTTTGAGATAATTACATTACTCGGATTTTGAAGTGCATCTCTTGTGCCTTCCAGCATAGGGAGCGAAAGAATATGGGTGATATCCGGCTGGAAGAAATAGCCCATTTCTTCAAATGAATTTTCATCAACAGTAAGAATTTGTTCATTCGGCCTGAAAAAAGTGAGAGCAGTGTACTCGAAGTAATGCGGAAATTTTTCATCGATTTCCCCACCAAGCCCGCCAGTCATCGAGCTGTTAATATAGATAGCATCCGTCGATACATCCTTTCTGAAAACCTGTACGATCCGGTCGTAGTGCTCATGATTTTTGTTGAAGGAATATTCGTTCATCACCCACAGTCCGATGAAAATGGAAACGGTGATACCAATAGCCAGTCCTCCGATATTAATCAGTGAGAAGGTTTTGTTTTTAAGCAGCGTGCGATAGCTGATTTTAATATTGTGAGAAAGCATTACAGGATTCATTTGAGGAGATTTAAATTTTTTGATCGCAAAGGGTCGGAGGTAATTAATCGCCTGGAGCCAATAATTGAGTACCGCCCGATTTGGAGAATGTTTTTTTAGCTGGGAGAGATATTGCTCCTCCAAATCTCCTAGTACTTCTTCCTGCAGATCTTTCTTCAGAAAAAAGCATAAAAACCGAATTGCTAATTTTGGAGGATGATCCATTTACCCCATGCTAAACTTGAAGCCGGCAAAGGCCGGAAATTGGGACCACAATGCAAGTTTTTGATCTCTCGAAATCTCCAGTGCCCGGTGACCGGCACCTGTGATTTCATAGATTCGTTTACGCCGGCCTCCTCTCTCCGCGGTAGGCCGACCCATTTCTGATTTAACGAAACCTTTCTCACCGAGACGATTCAGAGTAGAGTGGACTGCTCCAATAGAAACCGAGCGATCCAGTTGATGTTCGAATTCTTCAGCGATTTTAAACGCATAAGCTTCATCACCTAGAATTCCTACAATCAACAGAATGGTTTCTTCAAAATCTCCGAGTTTACTTTCTTTCATATGCTACTAATTTGTAGAACTAATGTAGAAAAAAATTCTATTAGTTCTACTTTTTAGTAAGAAATAATTCATCACATTTAACATCCATGCATTTTGATTGAATACATCTCCGGTTGTAGCTTTAATAAGCTCAACAATTTAATTCTACAAATATGCATACGATCAATCGGATGATGACGAACATTTGCTCGGATCATCTTGAAGCGAGTAAGCTTTTTTACACTACTCTCTTCGAATTTACCGTGGATTACGATAGTGACTGGTTTGTTCACTTGATTTCGAAAGGAAGGGAACTTGAATTGGGAATTATCGATCGGACCAATGAAATAGTACCCGAAATTTCCAGAAATAGATCGGACGGTGTATACCTGACATTTGTGGTTGATAGCGTTGATAAAGTTTTCAAAACGGCATCATCGAATGAATTTGAAGTCATTCAGGAACCACACGATACCTTTTATGGGCAACGCCGAATGCTTCTTCAGGATCCAAATGGAGTAGTTGTTGATGTTTCCTCACCTATTGCAGAATGATATTTGATTGCTTTCATTGAATGAATCAATTTCTATTATCTGACCATGATCTTATGAAATTCACCCTTAAAGCCCGATTCAACTTGTCGGTTGAGACCCTTTTTTCAGCCTGGTTAGATGGTAGCACTCATTCTAAAATGACCGGGGGTGCTGCGGAAATCTCTCCGGAAGTTGGAACTTCTTTCACTGCCTGGGATGGATACATTTGGGGAAAGAACCTGAAAATTGAGTCCAACAGGAGAATTCTTCAAAGCTGGAGAACTTCGGAGTTCTCGAATGAAGAAGAGGATTCAAGGCTTAAAATTCTATTTTCAGAAGTTGACGGAGGAACAGAAATCACCCTAATCCATTCTAACCTTCCGGAACATGGTGCGCAATATAAACAAGGTTGGCAGGATCATTATTTCACACCAATGAAGACATATTTTGAAGGATAAACCACCAGAAAATGAGGGATTTTGAGCAAAGATTGACCGGGGGACATCCAAACTCATTGGGTAATACAATTGAAGTCGTTGAAGAGGTACTCGAAAACCATTCCCTTTTTGATGAACTGTTCAACTGCTACTTCAGCGAAGACGAGATTGTGCGATTGAGAGTGTCTAACGCAATGAAGCGAGTGTGTAAAGAAAGCAAGGAGCTACTGATTCCCTACCTTGATCGCTTCCTAAACGAGATTTCCAAAACCGATCAGGCTTCGACAAAATGGACCCTCGCTCAATTGTTTGAATGGCTGGATGATGAAATGAGTATCGATCAACTCGAAACTGCAAAATCTATCGTAAAACATAACCTGGTAACCGATAACGACTGGATTGTTCTTAACAATTCGATGGAAACTCTAGGCATCTGGTCGAAGAATGATGAAGAACTCAAATCCTGGTTAATTCCACATCTTGATCGATTAAAAGCCGATGATCGTAAATCTGTCTCGAAGCGAGCCAATAAATTACTTTATAAACTGGATAAAGCTTGAGTATGAAACAGTGGTACGAGACTCTTTTTGAGAACTACGCCAAAACCTACGACAAAGAGGGATTTACTCAGGGAACCATTGGTGAATGCGATTTCCTGGAAAAAGAGATCAACTTCGATAAAACAGCCAGGATTTTGGATGTAGGTTGCGGGACCGGCCGACATGCTATCGAGTTGACAAAGCGCGGCTATTCGGTAACCGGGGTTGATCTGTCCCAGGACCAACTTACACACGCTAAGGCGAAAGCAAAGGCCCAAAACCTGGACATTGATTTCCGGGTTGCTGATGCCAGGAACCTCCCCTTTCAAAACGAATTTGATATCGCCATCATGATCTGTGAAGGTGGATTCCCTTTAATGGAGACCGATGAGATGAACTTTCAAATCCTGGAAAGTATCTCGAAGTCCCTGAAATCCCCTGGAAAGCTTATCCTCACCACTCTTAACGGGCTATTCCCGATCTTCAATTCCACCCAGGAGTTTACAGAAGGAAATGATGGTGCCCAATACAAAGAAAACACCTTCGATTGGATGACTTTCCGGGATACCATGGCCATTGAAATTGAGGATGATGACGGGAATAAGAAAACAATTACCGCAAACGAGCGATTCTATATTCCTCCCGAAATAAGCTGGCTTCTGAAATCGCTTGGCTTCAAAACCATCGAGTTTTTTGCTGCGCGGTTGGGAGAGTTCTCCAGGGATAACCAGCTAACCAAACAGGATTTTGAAATGCTGGTAATTGCCGAGCGGTGATTCTTTAATTGGCTTCGGGAACGGGTTCTTTTGATTCTTCCGCTTACATTAAGATTATAGACTAAAGCTATGCATGTTGACTATATAGCCAGGATAAACAAAACATTCGATTACATTGAGTCGAATTTAGATCGCCAAATCACGTTGGAAGAATTAGCAGGCGTTGCCAATTTTTCAAAGTTTCATTTCAATCGAATATTCAAGGCTATCGTTGGAGAAACTCCCTTCCAGTTCATTCAGCGAGTAAAACTGGAAAAAGCGGCTATGTTCTTAATCAGCCGAAAAAATGATTCCATTGCAGATATTGCCTTTCAGTGTGGGTTCTCAGAGCTATCCGTTTTTTCGAGAAATTTTAAAAAGCATTTTGGCATCTCAGCTTCTGAATACCGATCGCAGAATAGCAATATTAGTCAAATGGATAGCAAGGAATATCAAAGAGCCCTGTTAACCGGTCGGTACCTTTCTCCTGAACTCAAACTTCAATCAAGGAGAAAAGAAATGAAACTAAATAAAAGTGTTGAAATCAAAGATTTGCCAAAAATGACAGTCGCTTATGTCCGTCATATTGGTCCATATAAAGGGAACGAACAACTGTTCGAAAGCCTTTGGAATCGCCTGTTTGCATGGGCTGGCCCACGTCAGCTATTCAATGGCGATACCAAATCGTTATGCATTTATCATGACGATCCTAATGTAACCTCTGATGATAAACACCGGGTCAGTGTTTGTATAACAGTTCCACCGGAAACAGCTGTGGATGGTGAAATCGGCAAAATGGATCTTGAAGCTGCGCGATACGCAGTTGCCCGTTTCGAGCTTACCTCAAAAGATTTTGAAGAAGCATGGGATTGGGTTTATGGACAATGGTTGCCGGAAAATGGATATCAACCCGATGACAAACCTTACTTCGAGATGTATCCTGAAGAACCAAAGGATGGAATCTTCATCGTGGATATTTGTATACCGGTTAAGCCATTATAGTTCTCAATATTCTGACTTACAATGCTCCCGGAGGGTATCCAGCACAAGTTGAAAATCTTCCGGGAGTTCAGAATCAAAACGAACTATCTCTCCTCTTGATGGGTGTTCAAAGCCAAGGGTTTTTGCGTGAAGCGCCTGGCGACCTAATCCTGTAATCAGTTTATGGAACATCACTTTTCGCATTCCGGTATTTGGCCCGTATCGAACGGACGTCCCGCCGTAGGTTGGATCCCCAAATACATTATGTCCGATGTGATTCAAGTGTACCCGAATCTGGTGGGTACGACCTGTCTCTAATCGAACCTCCACCAGGCTTAAATAGTCAAAATATTCCAGCACCTTATAGTGGGTGACTGCGTGCTTTCCCCGCCCCTCGGGCAGTACGGTCATTAGCTTTCGATCATGTTTGGATCGGCCAATATCCCCTTCTATGGTTCCTTCTTCAGCTGGTGTACCCCAAATCACTGCCCAATAGGTTCGCTCCACGTCTTTTTCTGCAAACTTGGCCGATAGCTTTGCTAGTGCTTCATCATTCTTTGCCACAACCAACAAGCCGGACGTATCTTTATCCAGTCGATGCACAATCCCTGGTCTCAGTTCGTCATCGGCTTCGCCAAGCTCATCTACATGATGCATTAACCCGTTAACCAACGTGCCGCTCCAATTCCCAAAAGCCGGGTGAACCACCATCCCTGCTGATTTACTCACTACGATAATATCATCATCTTCATGAACGATGTTGAGTTCCATTTCTTCAGCTTTGGCCTCAGGCGGAGGTGCCTTTGGAAGTTCGATAAAGATCTCGTCCCCTGGCAGCATTTTGTACGATGCCTTCTCCTTCTTACCGTTCACCGTTACATACCCCGCTTTAATCGCTTCCTGAACCTTATTCCGGGTGGCGTTCTCGACAAAGTTTGTGATGTATACATCCAACCGGATCATTTCCTGTTGTCCATCTGGCACTTTAAATTCGAAGACGGTGGTTTTTTTTTCCTCTGATTTATTGCTCATCCCACTAAGATATGCAGTTTGTAAGGATTTTGCTTTTTAGCGGTCTTATCAATAATTGAAAATGAAAAATTTAAGATTAAAAATAATATGGCTGTAAAAGACAATCTCATTCAGGAAAAGAGTTTTCAGTTCTCTCTGGCGGTGATTTCGCTTTTCAAAGAATTACAAAAGGAGCACGAATATATTATTTCGAAACAAATTCTGAGATCGGCTACGAGTATTGGCGCTAATATTGAGGAGGCAATAGGAGGTCAATCTAAAAAAGATTTTCTATCAAAAATCTCAATTTCGTTAAAAGAAGCTAGAGAGACGCACTATTGGCTAAGATTATTATCTGAAAGTGAGCTCACTGAAATTGATGTATCTGCTTTAAAAAAGGATATTCTTGAAATCGTAAATATCTTATCAGCAATAGTTAAAACTACTCGAGCGAATTTGAAATAATTTTTCATTTTTCATCTTAAATTTTGGATCACTTTGATCGAATAGTTAACACTTATCATTCATACATGATCAGGAGTCTTTACATAAAAAATTTTGCACTAATCGACGAGTTGGAAGTCCAGTTTGGGGAAGGGCTCAACATCTTAACCGGTCAGACCGGCGCCGGAAAATCGATTATTATCGGAGCTCTGAATATGATATTGGGTGAACGAGCTGATACGGATGTGATTCGACATGGAACAGACAAAGCTATCTCGGAAGCCACATTCAAGATGCTTCCAAATAAAGAATTGGATGTACTCCTTCAACAAAATGAAATTGAACAAGCCGACTATTTAATTCTCAGGAGAGAAATCCGTCAGACGGGAAGTCGTGCCTTCATTAACGATACCCCGGTAAATATCGGCATCCTGAAATCTATGGGTGACCTCCTGGTAGATTTACATGGCCAACATGATCATCAGTTTTTATTGAAAGAAGAAAATCATCGGGGGATGATCGACTCTTTCGAAGAGATTCAGCCTGTTTTAGAACACTATCAGACTGAATTTGCCCGGCTGAAGTCACTTAGAAATGATCTTGCTCAACTCCGAAAGAAAGAGCATGAACTTCATGAAAAAACGGAGTTATATCGGTTCCAGGTCCAGGAACTTGAAAATGCCCGCCTTTCAGCTGAGGAAGAAGAAGAACTACAAAGTGAAATGAATCTGCTTGATAACGCAGAAGTGTTAGATCAAAAAGCGGCTGCCATTTCTGAGATGGCTGAAAGTGACGAAGCCAACATCATTCAATTGCTCAATCACTTAAAGCTGAACCTGGAAGACCTCGCTCACATCGAACCGGAATTTGAAACTTATCTAACGGAAATTAACCAGGCCAGGGTAAGCATCCAGGAAGCGGTCCATTTTGCGGAGCGCTATCGAAATAACATCGAATTCAATCCCCAACGATTAGAAGAGTTAAGGCAGCGCCAGTCGGAATTAAACCGGATTCGAAAGAAATACCAGCGGGATATTTCTTCGCTAATCGTGTACCTGGATGGAATCAAAAAAGAACTGTCACTTGCTGATAATTTCGATTTAGAAATCGAGAAGCTTGAAAAAGAAGTGGAAAGCCAAAGCTTAAAATTGGCTGAAATCGCAGAAAAATTGCATCGCATACGGATCCAGGTAGGAGCAATACTCGCTTCAAAAATTGAAGGCGAGCTTTCAAAGCTTGGAATTGAGCATGCCCAACTTCGGGTAGCTGTAGATTACCTGGAACAACCCGGTGGATGGATTTCGATTGATGGAAAATCGCTGGAGTGTACCGAACATGGATGTGATTTTGTGCGGTTATTCATTTCCACCAATAAAGGAGAAACCCCAAAACCGCTTGCAAAAATTGCTTCCGGTGGAGAAATAAGCCGGGTAATGCTGGCCTTAAAAACTATTCTCGCCAAAGAACAACGTTTACCCGTTATGGTGTTTGACGAAATTGACACCGGCATCAGCGGGGAGATATCTGAAAAGGTGGGCGCTGCCATGCGTGAACTCTCTGCACATTCTCAGATACTGGCCATCACCCATCAACCCCAAATTGCTAGCCAGGCGCATCACCACTTTAAAGTGAGAAAAGTTGAATCCGAGGAGCGCACGTCAACCGAAATTGTCACCCTTAGTGAGGAGGACCACATATTTGAAGTGGCGAGTTTGATGAGCGGAGCTGAAATTACCTCGGCAGCACTGGAAAGTGCCAAGCAACTGATTAACCGGCAATCAAACCTAAACTAGTCGGCACATAACTTGCATTATCCTTTATAAACTTTGAGTTCTCTTCAGGACTCAGCTAACTGTACAGGATTACCGAAATGCAAGAAATGATGAATTTTGCCGATCTAAGCCCGGAACAGCAGCGCCAACAGGCTCAAATTCTGGTAAGCAGAGTTGTTGAATCGTTAAAACAGGGGCGTGAACAGCGCGAGCGGCAAATACCAAAAATTCCACTTAAACCTGAAAATGTGGAAAATTGTACCCTCCTTCTGAATCGTGAGATGATGCTGAAAAAGTTCGGAGTCGGGGGAAATGTAGCCGAAATCGGAGTTGATGAAGGGAAATTCAGTCGATTGATTTTTGAACATAATGAACCTGAGAACTTTCACCTGATTGATGTTTGGGGCACCGATCGGTTTCATGATGGAAAGTATGAAGGAGTGAAAAGTTATTTCCATCAGCAGATTGAACATGAGCAAGTTCACATCCACAAGAAGCTATCAACCCAGGCTACTGAGGATTTTGAGAATGAATACTTCGACTGGATTTACATAGATACCGACCACTCGTACGAGACCACTCGCGATGAACTCAGACTCTACGCCCCTAAAGTAAAAGAAGGTGGTATTATTGCCGGCCACGATTACGTGACGGGCAATTGGATTACCACCTACCGATATGGTGTTATCGAAGCCGTTCATGAATTCTGTGTTCAGTTCGGGTGGGAAATCATTTATCTCACCATCGAACCTACAGAAAATCAAAGCTTCGCCATCAGGAAAATCGCCTCCTGATTATTTGATAAGCGTCATTCTTCCCGTACCGATTACCCGTGTTTGCGCATCTACCACGGCACGTACCTGGTAGATATACACCCCGGTTGGGTTGTTTCGAAGATCGACGGTAATACTGGCTAACCCGGCATTAGCAAGGCCAATTTCTTCCATCAAAAGCTGACCATGCACAGAATAAATAGAGATGGTGTACTGAGCTGACTGAGGGAGTTCAAATTGGATTTGAGTGGTTGGATTAAATGGATTAGGATAGTTACCAACCAACCGGAAATTGGCAGGAATATGCTCATCCACTTCATTCGAAGTAGCCGTAGCGTTTGCACCCTCGGTAATCCACTGACGAATTAAATCAATTTCATTTTGCTGAAGCTGTCCCCCCGTTGGCATTCTGTTACCAGATTGTGGATTTGGTTCAATCTTATCCACTAAGCCGCTGGCGTCAGGATCTCCTGGAACTACGATATTTGAGCCATACTGAATTCCGGTGCTTCCCATCAGTGCCTCAAAAGAAGTCAAGGTTAACCCACTATTACCTCCGTGGCAGCTTGTACAATTCGCATTAAAAATGGGCTGAATTTGCGTTGCATAATCAACCTGTGCATGAGCGATTGGAGTGATTCCAATCATTAATAAAAAAATTAAACTGTAGCTTTTCTTCATAAATAGTACCTGATATTTAGTTTGATGCCCCTAAAAAACGAATCGCTCGTCAACTTGTTTTGATTTGATTTGCGATCATTTGCGCCGGATGAAGGGCGTTTCTTCCGGTGCCGTCTGCTATTTGATGCCTACAAGAAAACCCTGGAGCACAAATGTTACTCCCTTTCCCTGCAAGCTGAATAGAAGGAAACAATCGTTGAGCACCTATTTTCATAGAAACCTGATACTTATCGTGCTCATAGCCAAAACTTCCAGCCATTCCACAACATCCGGCATCCAGATTAACAACTTCGTATCCCCATAGTTCCAATGTCTTCTGAAGCGCACTATTTGAGGATAGGACTTTAGAATGGCAATGATTGTGCAGAATCACTTTTCCACCTTTTTTGATATTCTCCGGTCCCTGATGGCGGATTAAAAACTCTTCGATAAGGAAGGAGTACTTAGCGATCTCCTGGGCCTTTTCCAGGTCGGTTTCAGAAACCAGATCAAGAAACTCATCCCTGATCAGAAGCAGCTCGGAAGGCTCAAGGCCAACAATTGGGATATTCTTTTCTGCGTAAGGTGCCAACTGAACTAGGAGACGCTCAGCAAAATATTTGGCATCATCCAACATTCCTTTCGAAATATACACGCGGCCGGAATCATACACATCCGGAACCAACACTTCATAACCCAGGTGCTCCATTACTTTAACTGCCGCCTCAGCTATTTCGGGATTATGGTACCTGGTGAATACATCCACATACAGCAACACCTTATTTTTGGTTGTTTTTGGCGATGAATACGCGTTTACATCAAAAGGCTTGGGGGCAAATTTTGGCAAATCCCTTTTTTTGCTGACCTGGAACAGGTTTCTCAGCACCTGCTTTCCAAGCCCGGAGGAAGCGATTGCATTTGAGAGTCCCGGGAATTTCGAAGCAAGCGGGTAGAGCTTCGAACTACCGGCAAAAAACTGATCTTTAATACTTGTGCCGTTCACCTTTTGCCAGCCATGTTCAAATTCAGCTTTCATCTTAGCCATGTCTACATTTGCCGGGCATTCGCTTTTACACGCTTTGCAACTGAGACATAATTCAAGTCCCTGCTTCAGATCGGAAGATGCAAACCCGTCTGGGTTCTTTCCTTCAAAAACGTGTCGGAATACATTGGCTCGTCCTCTTGTGGAATCTTTTTCGTCGTTGGTAGCCATATAGGATGGACACATGGTTCCACCAGTTTCAGCCAGCTTTCTGCAGACTCCTGCTCCGTTACAGCTTTCAATCATCCCCGCAATTCCACCGTCATTCCTCCATGCGAAGACGGTGTCTATTTCCTCTAAGTTGTAGTCGGGTGAAAACCGCAAATCGGCTTCCATAGGCTCAGGATCAACTATTTTTCCCGGGTTAAAAACCCCGTGTTTATCCCAAATCTCCTTTACTTGCCGAAGTACCGGCATCATCTCTTCCCCGAGTACCTGCTCGATAAATGGTGCGCGCGCCCGTCCGTCCCCATGCTCACCGGACAGCGATCCCCCATACTTTCGGACCAGTTCGGCAATTTCCGAAGCCATCGTTTTCATCTTTTCAATGCCCTCTTCTGTGGTCGTGTCGATCATAGGGCGAAAGTGAAGCTCTCCCACGCTGGCATGCGCATAAAACACACAATCAGTCTCATGCTTCTTAAGAATCTCTTGAACATCGCTTACATAGTCAGGCAAATCCTTTACGCGGACCGCGGTATCTTCACAGAATGCCGGTGTTCTCGATTCCTTGCCCAATCCCATCAAAAGCCCCAGTCCGGCCTTTCTTAAATCCCAGACTTTTTGAATTTCATCCGCTTTTTTCACCACCGGGTAGGAATAGCATAATTTTCTTTCCCGAAGCCGGTCTTTAAGTCGTTCAATTTTCTTCTCCAGAATGCCGGCATCATTTCCTTCGAATTGAATGATAAGAATATGAGTCGGCTCACCACTTAAAAAAAATCGGTTTTGCACCTGAGAATGATTTCCTTTCGTCGCATCCAGAATCACGTCGTCGACCAATTCAACGGCTGAGGGTTTTAGCTTTACCGCCTCCACAGTGGCCAGCATGGCATCATTTAGTGATTTAAAATGGGGAATCAGCACCATTTTTTCGGTGGGCAACGGTTCAAGATTTACTCTTGCCCGGGTTGTTAACGCGAGTGTTCCTTCACTTCCACATAAGAGTTCGCATAAGTTGAACGGCCTTCCGCCCTCCGTAAAAGGTTCCATCTCGCACAATTTATCGAGTGCATACCCTGTATTTCTTCTGATGATTTCCGGGTGCGGGTAATTTGCTTCGATCAGCTCTTTATGCTCGTTAATCAGGTCAACCATGCCCCGGTAAATATCTCCTTCAAGGGTCTGATGCTGGAGCTTATCTTCCAGCTCTTCTGAACTAAGCGGTTTGAAGATTGCCACCGAGCCGTCACTTAACACCGCCTCAATTTCCAATACATGCTCCCTGGAACTTCCGTACTTGATCGAAAATGAGCCTGAAGAATTATTCCCAATCATCCCCCCGATCATACAACGATTCGTGGTTGACGTATCCGGACCGAATAATAATCCGTGGTGTGCCGATTGCCTGTTCAATGAATCCCTGATCACTCCTGGCTCTACCTCTGCCCAACCCTCCTCTGCATTTATCTCAATGATCTGCGTCATAAACTTCGACACATCCATGATCACTCCATTTCCAGTCGCCTGTCCGGCCAGGCTTGTGCCGGCGCTTCTTGCCGTAATGGAAAACCCATCCAGGTTTGCCTGCCGAACCAGTTGAGCAATATCATCCGGACCTTTAGGAAAAGACACCCCCATAGGAAGCTGCTGGTACATGGAAGCGTCCTGAGCATAAAGCTTGAGTGTGAGAGAATCGTCGAAATAATTCATTCGAAGAAGATGAATAATTATACGCTTTGTCGCATGTTTTTTTAGAACTCAATTCGATAACTAATCACCGGTATCAACCCAAATTGTCCTTCTTGAATTACCCTTCCTGAGCTGAAGTCAAAATAGTCTGTTACGATGTTCTCCCGGTTGGTAAGATTCTGGATATCAATCCTTAGTTCGGTGGTGGTGCTTCTTCGGTTATTCCTGATGCTAAACTGTAAATCAGTTCTGAAATAATCCGGGTATCGTTTTGAGTAAACATTCTCCAATAAATGCACTTCCTGCCCCTCTTGCAGGGTTTCTGCCACGGAAAGAGGGGTATATCTTTTATTCCCGGCGTGGCTGATTTTGACGTTAATACCCATGATTTTATCCTGATTCGCTCTCCCAATCTTGTATTCCCTTCCGGCCAAAATATTATACCCAAAATTTCCATTGTACCGGGTGCTCCGGGTGATCCCATCACTTCCCTCGTAGGTAGACTCATAAATCGTTGTATTAATCAGGAAGTAGAAATCCCGATCGAACTTTCGTTCTAACGTAAACTCAACGCCGTAGTTCGTGCCTGTCCCACCGTTTTTCAAATCATCGAACACGTAACCCTCACCTAAGTTTACGGTGGAAAATGCCCGTGCCGGGGATCGGGGATCGAACCCACTGATATCAGCTAACACCGGTAACCTGTATAAATATTGATAGTAAAGCTCGGTTTTAAGGTAAAAGCGATTGTTTACGTTCGTATCAAAACCGAGTACATAATGGCTGGACCGGGTAAGCTTTAAATCGCTATTAAAATCCTCCGTAGCTCCATTTCCAAGCGGGGCATTCCCAAAATAATATTCCAGTGATTCAATTTTACTATGGAGGCCAAATCCCGCAAACAAGGCGGTTTTGGGATTGAACTCGAACCGAACACTGGACCGGGGTTCCAGAACCAGTTCATCATTTAATCCGAAATAGGTTAGATGCGCACCATTTACAAAGCTGAGTCTTGGACCAACCCGGTATTTCCAGCTGGTGAATCCCTGGAGCGAATAGGATTCCCCTTTATCATCAAAAAGCACGATGCTTTGTAAACCAGGAGGATTGTTCGGGTTCATCTCTGTTTCCACAAAATCGTACGAAAGAAGGCTATAGGTAAACCCGGTATTGGTGAATAATCTGGGACCGTGTTTTTTGCTTAGTGTGGTTGAAGCCCTCAGATACGACTTATCAAAAACCAACTCCTGTTGAAAACTCCCTCCTGACTGGAAAGGAAACAGTTCATTGTTTACCACCCGGGTGCCGGATAAGGAAAGCGTAGTAGTAAATGCGGTCGTGTTATTGACCAGGTATTTATGGGAGATGCCCACAACCCCCATATTATATTTTTCATCGTCCTTTTCTTCGTTTCCATTGTCGAAGGTGAAATCAAAGCGATAACTACTTAACCCTCCCAAACCGAATAATGAGAATGTCCCTGCTTTCCGCGTAGGCACGTTTACTTTAAAAGAAAGATCCTGGAAAATATTTCGCTCATTTTCGCCTTCCAGTTCCAAACCTACTTCTGAGAATAATGCTAAGGTGGAGTATCGGTAATTCAGCAAGTAGGAAGCGTTACCTGTTTTAGAAATTGGTCCTTCTACCGCGGCATCTACCCCCAATAATCCAAGTTGTAAAGTAGTTTCCCTCTGTTCATTATTTCCGTTCCTGAGTTTGATGTCGAACACCCCTGCGGTTGCATTGCCATATTGAGCAGGGAACGCCCCCGTTAAAAAATCCGATCTTGATATCACCTGAGTACTAAACATGCTAATTCCTCCGGACGAAGCTCCCTCGCTCGTAAAATGATTGGGACTCGGAATCTCCACCCCTTCCAGCAACCATAAAATCCCTCGCGGGGAGTTGCCTCGTACTACAATTTCATTATCCGAATCATCTGTAGCGACCACCCCGGCAAATGAGCTTGCCAAACGGAGGGGGTCACCAACACTTGCCGGAAATCGTTTGGTTTCTTCAACCGTGAACGATCTTCCGCTTAGCTGGGCCATATCGTTTATTGGTTTTGATGATACTCCCGCCACCCCGACGGTGATTTCTTCGAGTTCGGTAAGTGATTCCAGGATTTCTATGGTCAAAACCACTTCTTGTGCCGATCCTACCAAAATCCCGGGTAGAATTTCATCCTGGTAGCCCAAATAAGATACTTTTACGGAGTATCTGCCGGGTGCCACATGCTCAATTCTAAAAAAGCCATCACTATTAGTCGCATCCCCTTTTAAAGGATTGGTTTCCAATAATGTGACCGAGGCACCTATAATCGGCACCTTTGTTTGTTTATCAACTACGGTACCTCTTACTGTTTGCTGTGCAAAAGCAGAATGTATGGAGAGTACCCAAATTAAAATCAGCCCCGATGAACGAATCATGAATCTCCCGTTAGTTTATTCAGTCGCTATGTAGTTCCATTCTTCCGTTTTGTTTCTTCGCTTTTTCACTTCACAACCGTCAAGAAAATTTTTTATTACCTTGAAAATGCCTCCGTGTTGTAGTTTTTTAGAAAAGCATGGCAATGGAGCGGGATTACAACCATGGATGTCCTTATCTTACAGAGTTGTAGGGGATTGCTAGACTCAGAGAGTTACTCCATGCCGAAGTTTTCATCAATCAAATTTTTAGAACTATGCCGTTAGTTAATCGTTTGCTCGTTTTACTGGAATTGAACGAATACGATGATATTATTTTCGATTTCGTTAACCGTATTGCCGGGGTCCTAAAATCAGACCTGGAATCTGTTTCGTTTCTCCATGTTGCAGAGGACCTGGACATTCCCCAGGCCATCCTGGATAAGTATCCGGGTTTAATCCCCAGTATTGATGAATCCATTAACCAGGCCATCGAAGGCAAGCTTGAAAACTATGAGCACCTCAAAGAAATAAAAGAGCTTTCCATCAGTACGCTTGGAGGAGCAAAGCTCCAACAGGTTCCGGCATTTATTCGTGAGAATGATATTGACTTACTGGTAGTAAACCGGTCGGATGATAACGAGGAAGAGGTGAGCTTCCTGCAAAAACTCATTCGTCGTTCTTCCTGCTCCGTCGCTTTGATCCCGCCTTCTATTCCATCAAACATTCGCAACCTGTTGGTTCCGATGGATTTCTCAAAAAATAGTTTGATGGCCCTCAAAACGGCCAGGGATTTGTGTACCAAGCATGCTGATATGCACATCAACGGGCTTCATATTTACAAACTTCCTCATGGCTATTTTAAAACCGGTTTAACGAAGGATCAGTTTATCGAAGAAATGGTAAGCTATGCCCGTGGAGAAGTGGACAAGTTTGTAGAAGAAGTAGGCCTGGACAGAGACCGGTTTACCATGCATTATCGAATGCTGAACTCAAACGGCATTCCCTATATGATCAATCGCTTTTCTTTTAACCAGAAAATTGATGCCATTGTATTAGGTTCCCGGGGCGGAAGCACCCTTTCCTCGTTCTTCCTGGGTCGGGTTACCGAGGCGTTAATCGATCGTGATCAGTATCTACCGCTAATTGTGGTTAAGAACAAGGGCGAAAACCTGAAGCTTTGGGAGGCGCTTTCGGTTTAACTACAAACCTGTTCTGTAACTAATCTCTAAGCCTAAACTCATCTATATGTTCAATCTTCAATAACATATAGGTGAGCATATGAACTTAAAATCGTTTCCAAAATTTACTTTAGTACTACTAATCGCCATTTCCTGGGGATGTACTTCTTCTGTTAATGAACCTGAAATTCAAGAAGAAAGCGAAGTGGAGAGAATGAAGTCTATTCTCAAAGAGGCGGGATTTAAAGAAGAGGATATCCATCATACTGAAAATAGTTTCATTTTAGAAGGTGATATGATCCTACCATTTGCTAGTTTTAATCCTGATTCTGAAATCAAATTGAAACAAGCATTTGGTGGAAGTCTGGCCTCAGGAGCTCCTTGGAAAACAGTAAGTCAAAACAATGTATCTAATATTAAAGTAAAGCTATCGACTACCTCTAATTGGAATAGTGGAGGAATAAATTTTCAACAAGTTATTTCAGATGCATTAGACAATTGGGAAAATTTGTCAGACTCTAAGATAAACTTTACAATAATCGCCTCTGGAACACCGGATATAACGTTTTATTCTGATGATGATCCAAATACCCCTGCAGATTTTGTTTATGGGGGTCAAACTTTTAATTGGGATAATCTACCTCTAGATGTTGCTGCACGAGCAATGATTCCAAACAATACTATAACATCTGGAAAGCCAGGAAATGTCATAAGTATAAATAAATCATGGAGCTCAGGAGTTACTTCTAATCAATGGGAGAAAATTATTACCCATGAAATTGGACATACACTTGGATTTCATCATACAGATTGGAACTCAAGTAGCTTTTTTACAAACCCCACGACCGTACCCGGAACTAGTAGTAACGATCCAAATTCTGTATTAAATGGAAGTATAAATGCTAATAATTGGAATCCCTGGACCGGATTTTCTACCAATGATAAAAAAGCAGCTAGACTACTATACCCGGCTAACAATGTGCCAACTTATACGTCACAAGGAACATTGCCCGAAGCAAATGGTTTCTTACCCGTACAATTCGAGTTTGACTATTTCTACCATTATACACTTTATATTTACTCGAGATTAAATGGTGGAAGCTGGAATTTAATTGATACCATTCAATTCCCAACTGATTCTAAAACTGTTTTTTTACCTGTTGGCCCAACCGGTGGAACAGTAAGTATGCGAGTACGAAGTAAATCATATATAGGAAATGAATACTCCTCCTATAGTTCTATTATTAACTTCATCGCTCAGGGTAGTGAAGAAGAGGATTGTCAACCCACTCTTCCATGCGAAGGTTTTTAGGAAAGCGCAAACTCGGCTTTCACCTTTCTCACAATTTCATCCCCAATCGCGAGTCCCGCTGTAGCAGCGGGGCTTGGTGCATTTAACACGTGAATTTGGCGCTCTACGACTTCGAAATGGAAATCATCAAGAATTTCTCCGTTTGGTTGCAAGGCCATCGCACGTACCCCGGCGGGTGAATCCTTCAGGTGGTCGTTGGTTACTTCTGGGATCAATTCCTGCAAGCCTTTTACAAAGGCTGTTTTAGAAAAGGAGCGCTTGTACTCATCCAGACCCATCCGCCAGTGTTTGAAACTCATTTTCCAAAAGCCAGGAAACGTGAGTGATTCCATGGACTCTTTTAAGTCGAAGGCGAACTTATCATAGCCCTCACGCTTGAAAACGAATACGGCATTTGGGCCACATTCTATCCCGCCCAATGCCATCCGGGTGAAGTGAACTCCGAGGAAAGGAAACTCAGGATTAGGAAGCGGATAGATAAGATGATTCACCAGATACTCGGCTTCCGGCTTTAATTCGTAATACTCTCCTTTAAAAGGGACAATTTTGACCGGAGAATCAATGTTGGCCGATTTAGCAATGTGATCGCTGTACAAACCCGCACAATTGATCAGAAACCTTCCCTTGAACTGTTCCTTCGAGGTATCCACATGTAAGGCTTGCCCATTCTGATTGATGTTCACCACTTTTTGGCCGAATTGAACATTTCCGTTCATTCCTTCAATCAACTCACTGAGCACCTCACACATACCCGCAAAATCGACAATGCCGGCACAGGGTACATGAATTGCTGAAATTCCATTCACGTGAGGCTCTATTTCGAGCAAATCTTCCCGGTCTATTTTTGCAATTCCTTCAATTTCGTTGGCAATCCCACGTTGGTAAATGCCATCCAGCCGTTCCAGCTCTTCTTCTTTGGTGGCAACAATCACCTTTCCGCAAACATCGATCGCCACATCGTGCTCGTTACAAAAATCTACCAACTGGTGCCGTCCGTCCCGGCAGTTCAGGGCCTTATAACTGCCTGGCTTGTAGTAAATACCGGAGTGGATTACCCCGGAGTTTTTTCCTGTTTGATGGGCCGCTACCTTGTCTTCTTTTTCTAATACCAGTACGCTGGCTTCCGGGAAAGCGAGACTTAATTTGTAGGCCGTCGACAATCCAACAATTCCAGCGCCAACAATGATGAAATCGTAGGTCTTGTTATTACTCATAGATGAATTTTGCTCGCCAAAGATACGGGAACTCACATTAATCGGCTGAACTTCTTTTCGAGAAGAACTCCCTGTCATCAATAAATGTTAGGAAAATGATAGACTTTCGTTATTACTTAATCTCAGCGGAAGGTTGTATCTTTGGTGCTCAAAATTATCATCCATGAAACACACCCGACTTTTATTTCTAAGCCTTTTTTCGGCCGCCCTGTTTATTTCCTGCGCCGATACGAAATCTAAAAATCCCCGCAATCTTACCGGAGAAAATGCACGTATTGAAGCTGTAATTCAGCGTGCCACTTTCCAGGATGTAGAAGGTAATGACGTTACCATCGCCGATTTTGCCGGCAAAGTGGTACTCATCGACTTCTGGGAAACCTGGTGCGGACCCTGCCTGCAGGTGTTCCCGGCCATGGATTCTTTGAAAACCGAATACCCAGACGATTTCGAGGTACTTACGGTAAACCTGGTTGATGCCGATACACAGGGTGATGTTGAGCGATTTATCGCAGAAAATGATTACGACTTCGTGTACTCGATGGATACCAATGATATTGGCGATGAAGTCATTACCCTTGGGATTCCGTTCAAAGTGTTTATTGATCCGGACGGGTTTCTTATCAAAGCAGAATTAGGCTCTGCCGGTACACAAGGGGATTATGATAAAGCCAAAGTAATCATCCAGGAAAACAAACGATCTTAATACAAAATCAAATTTTAGACATGCCACAAGTAGAGGAAAAACTAGCTTATAAAGTAAAAGATATTAGCCTGGCCAAATTCGGTCACCAGGAAATTGAATTGGCCGAAGCGGAAATGCCAGGACTCATGGCTATCCGTGAAGAATATAAAGATGAGCAGCCCCTTAAAGGTGCCCGGATCGCCGGATGTTTGCATATGACCATCCAGACGGCCGTACTGATTGAAACTCTCATTGACCTCGGTGCAGACGTAACCTGGTCATCCTGCAATATTTATTCTACCCAGGATCACGCCGCCGCAGCCATTGCAGCTGCTAATATTCCTGTGTATGCCTGGAAAGGAATGAACGAAGAAGAATTCGATTGGTGTATCGAACAAACTCTGTTCTTCCCTGATGGTCAGCCCCTGAATATGATTCTTGATGATGGTGGTGACCTTACGAACATGGTATTGGATAAATACCCTGAATTGGTGGACGGCATTAAAGGGATTTCTGAGGAAACCACCACTGGGGTTCTTCGCCTGATCGAGCGCGAAAGAAACGGAAACCTTCCGCTTCCTGCAATTAACGTGAACGACTCGGTAACAAAGTCAAAGTTTGACAATAAGTACGGCTGTAAAGAATCTGCTGTTGATGCTATCCGACGTGCAACCGATGTAATGATGGCTGGAAAAGTAGCTGTAGTTGCCGGTTATGGCGATGTAGGAAAAGGAACAGCTGCATCTCTGAGAGGAGCCGGAGCACGTGTAATCGTAACTGAAATTGATCCGATTTGTGCCCTTCAGGCTGCCATGGATGGATTCGAAGTGAAGCGCATGGATGATGCCGCTCCAAGAGCTGATATCGTGATTACCGCTACCGGTAACAAAGACATCGTGAATGGAGATCACTTTCAAAATATGAAAGACAAAGTGATTGTTGGTAACATTGGTCACTTCGATAATGAAATTGATGTGGCATGGCTGAAGGAAAATGCAAAAGAAGAAAACATCAAACCGCAGGTGGATATCTTCACCCTTGAAAGCGGAAACCAGGTGATTCTTCTTTCTCAAGGCCGCTTGATGAACCTTGGAAATGCAACCGGTCACCCTTCCTTTGTGATGAGTAACAGCTTTGCAAACCAGACGCTGGCGCAAATCGCGCTATGGAATCGTCCGGAAGAATTTGAATCCGGAAAGGTTCACGTTCTGCCAAAGTCATTGGATGAGAAAGTAGCCCGCCTCCACCTTTCTAAAATCGGAGCGGAGCTGGAAACTCTTACCGAAGATCAGGCTGAATATATTGGAGTGCCTATTACTGGCCCATATAAGTCAGACGAATACCGATACTGATCGAACGTACCAAATTAAGAAAGCCCCGTCTGTACGAACAGGCGGGGCTTTTTTTAACATAGCCACTCTTAGGGCTATATAGATTCATCAATGGTCAGGGTGATGATCACTTCGTCGCCGATCAACATATCCATCGAATCAAATGTGAAGCCAATCTCTTTTCTTGAAAGCTTCAACTCAGCTGACATCAACCCTTCTTCTGCTTCTATAAACCTAAACGACAATTCAGCGCGAAGATTTTTCAGAAATAGTACCCCGTAGATGGCTAATCCATCCGAAGTCTTTTCGCCTCTGCCCTCAAATCGGATTTCCGGATAGTTTGCTACATCAAAATAGGCGTCCGATCTCAGGGTTTCGTCCCGGTTTTGATTGTTTGTATTAATGGACGAAGACTCAATCGCACCGGTAATCACCCATGACTCTCCATCCTGAACCAGTGTACCGGAGAAGGCATCAAAACTTCCATTCACCTTAAGAACCCCCAGGTGCGTTGTTTCAAAGGTGATACGGGTATTCTCCGGGGATAATTCTATTTCCTGGGCCTGAAGATTTCCACCCGGGAATAACAACAGAAGCAGCGATACGGCGATTCTAATCGGCCAGCGCAAGCACATAAAACTCTATCACCACCTCATTGCCGATCACTTCGGTTCCATTAGGAAGGATCATTTCCGTACCCACTCCATAATCCAGCCGGTTAATGGTCAGTGACCCGGTGATTCCAATGGATGGTTTCCGGGTGGGTAAGTCCATCATCGGTCCCGTTATCGAGACCGGGAAACTCACCTCTTTTGTCGTTCCGTGAAGTAACAGAGTACCACTGGCCATCGTGTATTCTCCCTCTTCCCAAAACCTTGTGACTTCAAACACCATTTCGGGATAGTTTGCGACATCTAAAAACGCATCACTCATTACTGCCTCTTCCCCATCCACATTGTTCGCTTTGTAGCTTGCCGTTTTAATGGTGATGGAGGCTGTTGTGTGTTCCAGTGAATTCGGATCATAGCTGACGCTGCCTGAAACGTCATTAAATCTTCCAACCACCGGGAGTACACCAAATCGTACTACTTTCGATAAAATGGCCGTGTGACCGGGATCCACCGTATAGCTTTGGCCAAATGTACTACCGGGTAGCGAGATGAAAATGAATAGGATTAAAAGGGATGCTTTTTTCATGATGAACTTTTTAGTTAACAGATGCATCATGATCCCAACCTGAGCCGGGAAAATCGTCAACCCTTATAACGATTGTCTAAATAGTTTTCTCAGATCGTATTTTTTTCCGATAGGCAAACGGGGTGGAGTCAGAGAATTTCTTAAAAGCGTTATTAAACGACGTCTTGTTGTTGAAGCCCGATGAAAATGCGATTTCGAGCAGGGTGGGTTTGTCCGATTCGGACATCAGCGACTTGGCTTCTTCCACGCGATAGCTGTTTACAAAATCGTAGAAATTCTGATCGTATTTCTCATTGATGACCTGGGACAAATGATGCGCGGGTATTTCAAGTTCTTTGCTTAAATCAACCAAACGTAATCCATTTTTCAAATAGGGCTTTTGCGCCGACATATACTCCTTCAATTGACTGCTGTACCTTTCCGCGTCTTCACTTTTCAGGGATGAGGACTGGTACTTCGTACCATTTCCGTTGGTACTTAATTCGCTTTCCCTGATACTCGTAAGCTGAATCCCTGACAGTTTGTAGGCGATGATGTACATCAAAAAACTCATGGGAAGCACATAGATATAATCCAGGTGGCGCCGGTAAATAAGGGTGAAGAAGAACAGCACCAGGAACAGTGAAGCAAAAACCAGGATGCCCATCAGTGAGTAAATGGTGATTCTAAGCCACCGGATTTCCGATTCCTGGTAGGAGGAGTAGGTATTACTCATCGCCGTCTCGTAGTGTGTAAGCCTCCGAAGACTAATCATCAAATAGACCAGCAAATGAATAAACTGGGCGATAAAAACGGCGGAGTACACATATTGTATGACCGTGATTTCTTCCCGATTGAAACGATCAAATACGGTCAGCATCCCGTAGTGAACCTGCCTGAACCCCAGGAAATCGGCATAAAATAAAGGAAGAATCAGTACGAAAAAGATAAAGGGTAGAAAATGGATGAACGCTTGATTACCCTTCTTTTCCTGACCCATTAACGAATGCGTATACAAAAGAATAAGAGGCCCAATGATGAACCAGGAACCCAGTCGGGTTCCATAAAACTGGGTAAACTCGATGGTATACGGCCACCGGATGGACAGAAACTCCAGTTGCAGCCATAAAAAAACGAGCAGGATACCTATCAGGTATCGCTGTGATGGATTCCTGAATTCCCTTTTGATCAAAAACAGGCTGATCACAAAAAGACCCTGAACCACACCAACCACAATCAACGCCGACCAAATATCAAAACTTACCATGAGCTCATGTTTCACTACCTACCTTCTGAATCTACAAACTGCTCCCCGAATTCAAAAAGATACCTAAGAGACTTTTTGGATCAATTAGATATTGTTCAAAGATTCAGAAGTCGCTATCTTTGGAGTCTTTCCAAAATGCACCCGTAGCTCAACTGGATAGAGTACCTGACTACGAATCAGGCGGTTAGAAGTTCGAATCTTCTCGGGTGTACTTATTTAAATTCAAAGCCTCCAATTCCGGGGGCTTTTTTTTGTTTTGGAGGGTCGGTTTAAGAAACAAATCAACCAAAAACCGCACAATCATGTGGTGTGATTGAAACGGTTTCTCCCTATCTGACACCAAGATATAATTGATCAATTAGATAAGGTATTACATCTAACCATGTTGATTTATTATAAAATATGTCTAGTGAATTGCGAAACAGTTATCAATTTGTTTAATTCAATTTATAAATAATTAGGGGTTCATAGTGTATATAATCAGAGTTTTAGCGCTATGGCTGATTTTGAGGGGTACAGCTGTAGCGCAATATCCAGAAATTCATACTCAGCACTTTTTTACGGGGTATCTCGCTAGTGCATCATCGATAAATAACTCGATCATTCATGATCTATGCGCTCTCAGTTATAATGATGATACAAAATTTGCTGAGTGGGTCACCTATCGGGTTGATTTAAAAACCACGTCTGGCAATGTATCATCACACAGTTGGCGACCAGCCTCAACTCAGACAGAAATGGCAGTTGATACTACATTTTGGAAAAACCATTTACTAAAAGAATAGAGGATTTAATGCGAATCGTAAAAATTGGAATAGCATTCATCATTGTCATTTTGTTTTTGGTGAGCAACAATACTTTTTCTCAGCAGAAAATTATTGAAATTAATCCAGTTACGAACCAATTAAAAACGGGGCAATCACTCCCTTTTGATGAAGAGTTCCTACTGAAAGTAATTCTTGATAAATCTGACAGAATAGAACAAATAATTATTTCTGAGATTAATAGGCATGGGGATTTTAAAACAATAACTCTAAGAGAATGGCGCATGCTGAGAGATCATTCTCTCGATCATGATTTAAATTTTCCAAAGATTACTAATGGTGTCGAATTAAAAACAACTTCTTGGCTCCGCAATTATTTTTCTAGCACTGCAAACTTCAAACTAATTGAAGTTGGTACTGGTTCTGATTTCTACAATTTAGGCTTACGTTATCAGCTCAGTCCGAAAGACATTATATACAATCCCAAGTTTGATGATGGAAAACTTATTAATACTGAAGCATATATAACAGTTCCACCTTTAGACCCAAATACCACTCATCATATTTTCTATGAATATAGAATTACTGAAGATGAACATCTTCAATTATATAAAGAGATAAATAAACTTATAGATCCAAACTTCGATGTTATTAGCCCATTCGAATCCGCTTATATTGACGCCCAGAATGAAGTTGATACCCTATTAAATAATATCAAGTTTAAGCCTTTCCCAATTGATACGTCACTAATATTTGCTGCAATCGACTCATTATCAAAAGCTTATAAAGAATATAAAAAAAGCTTTGTAAGAACAGATAGCCAAGCAATAAAATCTAGCCCTGTATTAACACCTATTAGAGTTGGAGAAAGCAAAAATAAAAGTCTAGTACTTTCTGATATAAATAATGTATTTGCCCCATTCGATTCTCTATACAACCTTCGTAGAGAGATTACCAAAGTTAATAGGGATTCAGTAGAACTATGGAAACTTCAATTTTCAAATCTCATAACAGACTATGCCCATGAGATCTACTTTAAAGACGATCCGAGAAATGGAACGACAATTACACCGACAGATTTTGGTATTAATACCTTAAAAACTACTTCAAGTATCGAAGCTCAATCTTTGACTGTTATTCAACCTGAATTTGGTGTTGTATTGCTAGGAAATTTTGGACCAACTAGAACTAGATACATAGCTACTGCGGGTATCCATATTACCTTTCGCCCTATTAATTCAAATGCTCCCCTACCTAAAATCAAATATTCAAACTGGAAACAATGGTTTTCAATATATCTAGGTATATCGGTTGATGCATTGAGTAACTATAAAGTTGAAAACCAAACAACTGATTTGGTCGGCAATATAAGTATAGCTACTGGTATTGGTATAAGGTTTAGTAGAGTTTCTAGATTTAATGGTGGCTTATTGTGGATTAGAAAGAATGATACTAACCCCGTAGTCAATGATTATTCAACTGCATTCGTGCCTTATTTTGGAGTAACGGTAGACACTAAAATTCAACAACTCTTACCAAGCATCATAAACCTATTCAAGTAATGTTCAGAGTACTTTTCATTTGTTTCATTCTCATAGCCTCATGCTCAAGAGAATATCACTATAAAGATTATGAATTAGATATTAAGAACTCAGAAGATGTCTTCTTAGAGTTTTATTCTAATAGATATACTCTCCAAGCTAATGGGATTGATACTACCCTATTAACTGTGATTGTTCCTTTAAAAGCTGAAGAATTAACAAAATTACAATTTACTACTAGGATAGGAAGCTTTACAGATGATAAAAAAGTACTCAGTGTTGATGTAAAGGAGGTCTTTATCAATGATAAATTAAGACGAGCTGCACAGACTGTTCTAACTAGTCCCTCTTCTGTAGATACTAATCTTATAATAGTGCAATTTGAGGAGTGGTCAGATTCTATTACCGTAAGAACTGAAAAAGTATATCCTACTTCTCTTCAATTATCAGTGAATAAAGCTTTAGCATTACCTTTTTTTGATGACCCTATAATGATTACTGGGAGACTCAGAAATGGTAACTCACCTGTTACAAATGATCACGAAACACGCGTATTAGTCGTCGACACTTTGGGTAACGATGCAACTAAACTAGATGGAATCGATTTACTGTCAAATGACTCTCCTAAGACAAGTACTGGAGGAGTATTTACCATTCAGTACATAGCTGGGGAAACAAGCTATGAAGGAATTCTACATATTATAGGAAACACTCTTAAAGAAGATGGAGCTATTGAAACTGATACGGCAAGTATCATTGTATCTCCAAATACTTCAGATCATTAGGATAAAAAGTATAATGAGTTCTTGAAGTTCTATTTACCAGTGATTCTTCAAGTCCCCCACCTAGCCCAAGCGTCCGCTTGAGCTTAATCAAAACCACGCCCTTACACTAATCAGACTCCTCCCCCAACACAAAACCCAGCGAATCCGGATTAAATGCGGATAATATCCTGCCCAGTTCTTCCATATCAATCTCCAGGCTATCGGGGTGTTGATGGGTACTAAGGCGGATGGAGACGCTGTCTTTGAATGGATAGTCTCCCTGTAGTGAATCCAATGGAATAAGCTGGTCATCAATCATGGCAAATTGGACCTGGCGTTTGAACTCAATGGGAGATTGTTCTGCACTACTACCGAAGGTGAGTACTTTGAAAAAGATGAACAGCCCTGCCAGGGCCAGCATTGGAAAGGCCACCCTGGGTCTTAGGAAAGTTTCTTTGGACAACGAAATCCTGAACGAGATCTTTTTCCTGGCTAGCTCCGGATTTTCCTCCGTAGCTACAAACCGATAGCCCTTCTTTGGAATCGTCTCGATGTACTTTTTATCTCCTTTCCCATGACTTAACACCTTTCTGAGCTGGTAAATACTTTGGGTAACCGCTTCGTCATTTACGATCACATCTTCCCAGATTTCCTTGAGGATTTCTTCCCTGGAAACCACTCTGCCCTTATTGCTTACTAAGAACACCAGCACCTTCATCACCCTGGGTTCTACTTTCTTAACTTCACCGCCAACGTGGATTTTATTCTCTCCCGGGAACACTTCTATATCCCGGGCTATTCGGAAATTGCTGGATTTGCTTGCGTTGTTCGGTGTCATAAATCAGGGAATGGGATGAATCTTCATATTTCCTTCAGGTTTTTGCCGGGCTTCAAGATGTACTATTTGAGCATCAAACATCAAGCAATCTATACAATATGCGGCTTGTTCGAATTACCACCTTTTTGCTCAGCCTGGTCCTTGTAAACCGTACACCTGTTTTTGCACAGGACTTCACCAGTCCTCCAACACGTACATTGTTGTCCCAGGTTTCAGAAATTGATTTACAACTCGATGCCCAGGGACGTCCTTCGGTCATCGCCCGCGTAAATGGGAAGGACCTGTCACTGCGGGTGGACCTGGGTGCTAACGCCTTTGTGCTTTCAGAGGAAGCGGTGGAAGAACTGGGATTACCAGTCATAGATTTTGAAATCGGGGAGCAACGGTTTCCGGTGGTTGAAGTCGAGGAGATCAATGTTGGTGAAGCCTCCTTCTTTGGGATGTCAGCCGGTGTGGTTGGCTTCCTGGGAGATTTTGGAGACGGCTTGATTGGATATCCCACCTTTAACGATGTCCTGGTTTCCTTCGATTTCCCGAATGAGAAATTAATCCTGCAATCGGGAGAACTCCCGGAAGTGGATCATGATCGTATTGTAGAATGGATTGGGGAGGATATCGGAAGAAGGCCGGATATCCTGGTATCTATTGGAGAGTTCAAAGGACCCGCCGTGCTGGATACCCAGGGATCGGGGTGGTTAAAACTACCCGATTCTCTGATCTCCAACTATGAGATTATGGGTCCCATTGATACGATTGCAGCCATGGGGCCCACGCTTGGGCAAATGACCCTTTTACGGGCCCAGGTAACCGACACCTTATTTATTGGCGGTTATAACGTCATCAACCCCATCATTGATTTCAGGGATAAACCAGGCGTGGTCATTGGCTCGGATTTTTTAAACCAATTTGTTGTCACCCTCGATCAAAAAAATGATCGAATCCAGTTACTCAAATCCGGAAGTACAGCCATCGAAGTTCCGAAGAAGGAAACACTGAGCCGAAGCTCCAACCTGACCACCGATTGGAAGGAATACGAGGGCACTTATGGAAACCGGAATGTCTTTTTCGAAAACGGGAACCTGTACCTGCAGCGAAATGACGGGAATACCATCGCTACCAGCCTTAACGAACGGGTAAGTACTCCCAGGCTACTGCTTGTGCAGGATGCTGTTGATGAATTTCACCTGGAAGTTATACCGACTGCCAAAGTGAAATTTGGCAGGAACAAACAGGGAGAGGTAACAGAACTTCACGTCTTAAATCCCCAGGGTACATGGGAAATATCAACCAAGGAAAACTAATCATGAAATCAATTCTACTATACGTACTTCTTTTTTCTGGAATCTCAGCCTGTGCACAGACCACTCCGGAGGCCCTTTTCAAAAAACTTCACGGGGAATGGGATATAGAAGTGGAAATAACCCCTGCCCCCGGTTATGATCCTATCCAGGAGACCGGAACAGCTTCCTTTAACCCTTTATATGATGGCAGCAAACTCTCCGGGGATTTTGCTATGGTCGGAGCGGAGGGACTTGTCTTCCTTTCTTATAGTGAAGTACACAATCGCTACGAGTACTACCAAATTGATAACGGGTCGCGGAGTTCGCTACTTCTCTATGGAGAATATGACCCCGAATCGGATCGGCTGAATTTCTCGGGTATCCCGGGATTGGCTCAATGGGGGTTCAACCCGGAATTAAACATGCGTCTTGAATTCCAGTTTAATGACGATGGGACTATCCTTGAAGAGTTATACCTCTTGTTACCTAATGGAGAATATTTCCTTCAGTCTTCGTATGTGTATTCCAGGAAATGAGGCGGTTCTTCCTTTACGGGTCATCCTGAGCTCGTCTCAGGATCTTATGAACCGATCTGGGAACTTAGCCACCACAAAGATCCTGAAACAATACTGAATCAAGCCTGCCTGTTCAGCACATGGTTCGGCATGACGATAAATATTAGCGGAATATTTCATTACTCCTGGTTCCATTCGTCTGGAGAGCACTACTAAGTTTATAGAAAACTATTTTGAGTTTCTTAGAAAACTTTGAAAAAACGTCTAGATGAAAATTTCGAATCGTCTATATGAAAAAATAAAAACGTCCTGATGAAATTTTAAAAGCATAAGGACGAAAAAGTAAAACACCTCGGTCATTCTGAGCCATGTACTTAACACTGAATCAATTCATAAGATCCTGAGACGAGCTCAGGATGACGAAGCTGCCTCCATAAAAGGATTCCAAATACTTTCAAGACGGCATGACGAATGAGTATTGATGTAGCTTTCCGTTAAAACCTCCCCTGGTTCCACCGCAGAGCTAATTGCATCTGCCTGGATGAAAGATTCGAAACGCCATAGATTTTGGCCTATTTTATCCACTATAATAACTCTATTTACTTTTTTTGCAAATATAGTTTAGGTGTTAGCAAAGCCTGTATAATTATCAAATCCGACTCCTGACTAGCTTGAATGAAGTTCAATTAGTGAAACGAATTTCAAGCATATGAATAATTACAGGTTAAACAGGTTGTTTAATAAATCCGGAAATTGCCTCGATGTGGCTATAGATCATGGCTTTTTTAATGAACTGGCTTTCCTGGAGGGCATTGAAAACATTGAGAATGCCGTACAAAAAATCATACAGGCCAAACCGGATGCCATTCAGTTGAGCGTGGGCCAGGCTGAAGTTCTTCAAAATGTGCAGGATGGAGAGAAGCCCGCCCTCGTGCTGCGGGTGGATGTTACAAATTCCTATGATGCGGATTTACCTTCGGAGCTTTTTAGTAGCATGATTGATAAACCGGTTGAAATGGCTCTTCAACTGGATGCCGCTTGCGTGGTCGTGAATTTACTGATGATGCCAGATGAACCGGATCTATACAAGCAGTGTATCTCCAATATTTTTAAGATAAAACCGGCTTGTGAAAGATATGGAATGCCATTAATGATCGAACCGCTCGTTTTACAAAAGAATAATCAGGAAGGTGGTTACATGGTTGATGGAGATCTAAACAAAATATTACCCCTGGTACGCCAGGCTTGTGAATTGGGTGCCGATATCATTAAAGCAGATCCATGTAATGACATCCAGGATTATCATCGTGTTGTGAAAGTGGCGAGGAAACCCGTGTTGCCACGCGGAGGTGGAAAAGAAGATGAATATGAAGTCTTTAAGCGTACCTATGAAATCATGAGACAAGGATCCCGGGGCATCGTGTATGGCAGAAATATTATACAGCATGACAACCCGGTGTTAATGACCAAAGCCTTGATGGGTATTGTACACCAGGGATTAACTCCCGATCAGGCCATTCAAATCCTCACGTCTGGATAATCAAGCAAAGACTGATTTCTCTAAACAGAAAAAAAGTATGAGAAAAGGCATACACGCTGCGGGCACCTTTCTTATTGATAAGATAAAAATCATTGACAGCTATCCTGAGGAAGGTATGCTCGTGAATATACAATCAGAGCTTATTGGAACAGGCGGAGGCCCGTTCAATGTACTGGTAAACTTCGCAAAGTTTGAGGTGGATATACCCTTATTTGCTACAGCTGTGATTGGAGATGATGATAATGGAAAAAGGATCATGAATAATCTTCAAAAGTATGGCATCAATACCACCGGTGTTGCGGTACATCCATCTGCCCGTTCATCGTATACCGATGTTCTTTCTTCTTCCAAAACAGGCCAGCGCACTTTTTTCCATCACCGGGGTTCGAACGGCTCCCTTGGTATCGAACATTTTCAGAATCTATCCTCGAATGCAAAAATCTTCCATTTAGCCTATTTGTTGTTACTCGATAGCCTGGAGAAAGCTGATAAGGATTTCAAAATCGTAGCAGCACGTATTCTTCATGATTTACAGCGTGAGGGATATAAAACTTCTGTCGACCTGATTTCGGAAAACAGTACCCGATATTTTGATGTGGTCAGGCCATGTCTCCCCTACACGGATTACTTAGTGATCAATGAAGTAGAGGCCGCCTCTACAGCGGGTACAGTTTTAAGGGATTCAAACGGTGAAGTAGATCAGGAATCGCTAAAGCACACAGCCGCTACATTATTCGAGCTTGGTGTTAATGAAATTGTATGTATTCATTTTCCGGAAGGAGCCTATGCCCGTTCTAAAGACGGCATGGAAGAATTCCATCGCTCGTATTTCATAAATGAAAACGAAATAAAGGGCACAAATGGTGCAGGAGACGCCTTCTGTGCGGGGATGTTGTATGGAATCCATGAAGATTACAGCCTGGTTGATTCCTTAAAAATTGCCCAGGCAAACGCCCGGTTTAATCTGCTGAGCCCGACCTGTGTTGATGGAATTGTACCCATAAAGGAATTAAAAGAGTTTATTAAACATAATGATACTTAAACGACTAATTAACAGGAGTATATATGCCAGGAACATTTAGATTTTCTGCCGGCCCTTGGAATATTCATGAAGGAGCCGACATGTTTGGTCCGGAAGTTCGAAGTACCATAACGTTTGCAAAAAAAATTGAACTGCTTAAAGACCTTGGTTTTGACGGGATACAATTCCATGACGATGATTCGGTACCTGACTACAACGAAGTATCGCATAATGAACGAATCAGGCAGGCTAAATCAACCAAAAAACTGCTCCACGATCACGGATTAGTAGCCGAATTTGTGGCCCCGAGGTTGTGGGAGCACCCTAATACTGTGGATGGAGGATATACTTCCAGCAGTGCCAGGGAACGTAATTATGCAATAAAAAGGAGTTTAACAGCTATCGATATTGCAAACGAACTGGACACAAAGTTGTTGGTGCTTTGGCTTGCCCGGGAAGGCACCATAATTAGGGAATCGAAAGATAGCAGAATTGCAACCGAGCAACTCGTGGAGGCAATTAATATCATGCTGGAATATGATCCCGACATTAAAATCTGTATTGAGCCAAAACCCAATGAACCGGTAGATCACACTTTTATACCTACTACTGGTCATGCCATTGCTTTGGGCCATCTTACCATCGATCCCGACAGAGTCGGGGTGAACATTGAAAGTGCGCATGCGGTTCTGGCCGGAATAGATCCTTCGGATGAAATGGGCTTCGCGCTTGCCCACAAAAAATTATGGACCGTGCATTTAAATGATCAAAACGGGTTAAAATTTGACCAGGATAAGACCTTTGCTTCCGTCGATTTACGAAGAGCCTTTAATCAGGTTCGTATACTCGACAAATATAATTATGGTGAACAGGGAGAGTTTATCGGAATCGACGTAAAAGCAATGCGTACTCAAAACCTGGAAAGCTCAACAAAACATCTTAGAAACAGCCTGTCAATTTTCCAGTCACTCCTTGAAAAAGTACGTTCCATTGATGAGAATAAAATGAATGATTATATAGAATCCAGGGACTATGAGGAGTTAGAATTCTATGTTCTTTCGCATTTACTTGCTACCTGACCTGTTGATACCTCTGTTGATATTGCCTGGGGGTCATCTTTTGAATTTTCTTAAACTGCCTTATGAAGTACGTTAAGTTATTATATCCCGCTTCATAACATATATAGCTTACCGTGAAGGAGCCCTCGATAAGTAATTTACATGCGTAATCAATCCTTAGCTCATTGATATATTCACTAAACGTCTTTCGGGTGTGCTCTTTAAAATATCTGCAAAAAGAGGTCTTATTCATGTTGGCCACCTTCGATACCTCATCAAGGGTTATATCGCTATTATAATTGTTTAGTATATACCTGGTAACTTTTTGAATTCGGTCCGGAACTTCAAACTGGTCCGGTTGATCTGATAATTTGTCTATTACTTCAAATTTCGATTCCAGGTACAGCTTTTCCAGTAGCAGAATTGATTTCATCAGTAGCTCTACTCCACTCAATTCCTCCAATTCAAACAGATGCTTGGTTATATCTGTATTCAGTTTGTTATGAAACCGGAGCCCGGAATGTGCAAGAGTTAGCAACCTTTGAATTTGACTTAACTCGGCTAATTCAGTCAACCGGGAGTTAAAGAGCGTACTGTTAAATTGAATGACCAATAGTTCTACATCGTTGTTTTCATTCTGATAATGACTTTGCTCGTTAACCAGTAGGTGGGGTACATTCGTCCCGAAAATGAACACATCTCCCGGTTTAAAGTGAGTCATCGAATTTCTGACAAAAACGTTACCACTGCTTTTTATAACTAAGACTATCTCTATTTCAGGGTGATAGTGATAGGGTATGTCAAGGCTCGAAATGACGTACCTCTTAAGTTTTAGAGATTTATTGGAACCGATTTCGATCTGTTCAAACATCGGATTCATAAGAACACAAAATTTGCGATTTAAAAAGATGAAGCAAATATAATACAACAAATAGCAAACAATGTGGAAGAGGTTCACAGTGAATACGAATAGGTTTAACCTATTTAAACAAATCTGAAATCGATGCGAAACTTCCACCCATTTATCCTGGCTCTAGCACTTGTTTTTACCCTATCGAACTGTTCAAGCGCTGAACAAATCAAAGACCAAATCCAACCGGAAGAGGAAATCTTTTATCATGTTTTCCAAAGAAGCTTTTATGACAGTAACGGAGATGGACATGGCGACTTAAATGGGTTCACACAAAAGCTCGATTACCTCGAAGAGCTGGGGGTTACTTCCATTCTTATGACCCCGCTGTATGAATCTATTTACTATCACAACTACTTTGCGGATGATTTTAAAGCCATTGATCAGGAATTCGGGTCACTCGAAGATTACCTGGAAATGGTGACCGCTATCCATGAAAAAGGCATGAAATACTACATGGATATGGAAGTCCATTACATAACTGAAAATCATATTTGGTTTTCCGATTCATACAGGCAGCCCGATTCGAAATACAGTGAATACGTGATATACAATGGCGAGGGGAATACAAACCCGGAATCATCCATATTCAATCTAACCTCACTAGAATCCTACAATGGGGATGAGATCCGGATTACTACCATTGATCTCTATAACGAAGGTGTTAAGACTTATATCTACGATTTATTTAAATACTGGGTAGATCCAAACAAAGATGGCAATTTTGAGGATGGTGTAGATGGGTTTCGTATCGACCATATGATGGATGACTTAGATTACAAAGGCATCCTACCCAACTTGCTAAGTGATTTCTGGGCACCTCTTATAAAAGAGCTAAAAGCCATCAACCCAAACATAAGAATAATGGCTGAGCAAGCAGACTGGACTGACCTTGGTTCGTCGTACTTTGAAAAAAGTGATATCGATTACGTATTTGGTTTCGAGATCAGAAACGCAATTACAAGCTTTACAAAAGCAAATGTTGTAGCCAAAATGGATACAACAATCAGGGTTACTCCGGCTGATAAACACCAGTTAATTTTTCTTGAAAATCATGATATCAACCGGTTCGCTTCTGTAGTTGATAGCCATCCAGGTAAGCTTCGTTTAGCCGCTGCCATTACCCTTTTAAGTAAAGGTATTCCTCTGATTTATTACGGCCAGGAACTTGGAATGCGTGGCGATGGAGGATTCGGAAGATTCGGGGTTAGCGATGGAAATGATATCCCCAGGAGAGAAGCATTCGAATGGTATGCGGCTATCAATGGGCCCGGCATGGCATTGTGGTATAAAGATTCGGGACCATGGTGGGATGAAACAAACCTATCGGACTATGATGGCATTTCCTATGAGGAACAAGCGGACGATCCTAATTCCCTGCTGAGTTTCTACAAAGATATCATCAGCTTCAGAAAAGCCACCCCGGCAATCACCTTCGGTAGCCAGAAATTTATTGAAAATGAAAGTGATGGAATCATCACAATGCTGAGAAAGCATGAGGAAAAGCTGTACCTGATTGCATTTAATATGGATGAAGGCCCTCAGTCAGTTTCAATTTTGAAAAACGAGGTTTCTGAACAAGCCCTATTTGGAAGTACTGCATTAAGCGATGGTTTTTCTGCTCTTTCTGATGAAGGAAATGATTTTCTTATTTCGATGAATGGCTTTGGATATGCTGTGTGGGAGTTATCGAACAGTACTACTAAATGAGTAAACTCTTAAATCAGCCGATTGATATTTCGGAAGATTTCTGCAATACAACGGATGAATATTTCTTCCCGGGCACACTAACTGAATGGGATGTACATACTCGCTCCGGAACATTGAAATGGCTGAAATATGGCTGGGATCTTGATTGGGCTTTTGGGAAGATTGGGCTGAAATTGGGCAGACGCGGTGGCAAGGAAATCCCGCAAAAAGATTATAAAATCGATCCTGAATATGCATTTTCAATTTCATTTATTGATAGTCGTACTATTCGATTAACGTTTAAGGCTTCGGACTATACCTCCCCAACTTCACCCTCTTTAATGCTATCGGAGACATTAAGTGAAGATAATAGTTGGCCAGGTTACGAAGATGAGGAATGCATCGAATACAAAAATGACGGCGCTTCTATACGGATATATAAAGCGAGTGGTCAATTTGAGGTCTTAAAACCTGATGGCTCCATCCTGGTTAAATCTATTGGGCTATCCGATACCTATTCTCAATTGCATCAAAAGTTTATTCCGTTTTCCTTTAAAAGAAAGGCTTCGGATTACACCAAATCATTTGCTGCTTCTTTTTCCCTGGATTATGATGAGAAAATTTATGGGTGCGGTGAATCTTTCACGGGTTTAAACAAACACGGCCAAAAGCTTTGCCTGTTTACAAATGATGCACAAAGTGCGGCTACTAAACAGATGTATAAGCCCGTTCCCTTTTTCTTTAGCAGCAAAGGGTACGGTATGTTTTTGCATACCAGTTCACCAGCCAGCTTTGATTTTGGGGAGACCTACCGAGGAGTATCAACCTTATATGCAGGTGATGATGTCCTTGATCTGTTTATTTTCGTCGGATCTCCGCAAGAAATTTTGAATAGCTATACCAACGTAACCGGCAAGAGCCCTAATCCACCGATCTGGTCCTATGGACTATGGATGAGTCGGCTTTCCTATACCTCCCAGCTAGAAGTTGAAGGGGTGGCCAACAAACTCAGGGAATTAAAAATACCTTCTGATGTAATTCATATAGATGCCGGATGGTTTAATGATGGCTTTAATTGTGATTACGAATTCAGCGAGGCCTTTCCCAATCCCCGGCAAATGACTCAAAAACTAAACGAACAGGGATTTAAGGTATCGGTTTGGCAGCTTCCGTATTTCACTCCTAAGAATAAGTTGTATTCCGAAATCATTAGTGAAGGACTACAGATACGGGTGGGAAATAATGGTACTCCATCTGAAGATTCCGTACTGGATTTTTCTAATCCAAAAGCAAAAGCCTGGTACGCTAAAAAAATTCAACAACTGATCGATTTAGGAATATCAGTAATTAAAGCTGATTTTGGAGAGGGTGCACCCTATGATGGCATGTATGCTTCAAAACTAAGTGGTCACCTCGAGCATAATCTTTATCCACTTCGATATACATCCTATTTACATGAATTAGTCAAATCGAAGAAAAAAGATACTTTGATATGGGCACGTAGTTCATGGGCAGGAGGTCAGAGATACCCGGTGCATTGGGGAGGAGATCCTGAGGTCACCGATTTTGCCATGGCTTCTACATTACGGGCAGGTCTTTCATTGGGTTTGTCCGGTTTTTCCTTTTGGAGTCATGATATTGGTGGTTTTTCTGGTAAACCGGACCCGGAACTCTTTCTCAGATGGGCCTTTTTTGGAATGCTGAGTTCACATTCCAGGGTTCATGGCCTGCCTCCCAGAGAACCATGGTTTTATGATGATGACTTCGTTCAAAGCTTTAGAAAAATTGTAGAGCTTAAATACCAGCTGCTGCCTTACATACACACGCAGGCAAGCTTAAGTTGTACACATGGTCTGCCCCTGATCCGGCCCCTATTTATTCATTATCCCGATGATCCAACAACCTGGACCATTGAAGATCAATACTTATTGGGTGACGCTTTACTCGTGGCACCACTGTTCAAATCAAACACCAATTCAAGAAAGGTTTATATACCAGAAGGTGTTTGGTTTGATTACCAAACCAATTTAAAGTATTCGGGTCCTGGTTGGCATGAAGTTAGTTCGTCTGAGTTACCCGGGATACTCTTGGTAAAAAGTGGAAGTCTTTTAACGCACATTGAAATACACCAATCTATACAAGAGGTAAACTGGAATACCCTGATTCTGACTTGTTATTCTGACAATGAGACTACATTGACTTGTAAATACATTCATCCGGAAACCCAGCTTACAGAGATAGTTGATGTGGTTAAAGATGAACGAGAGAACTGGTTTAATCCAACAAAGACGATGTATGACTATACGATCGAAACATCATTCGACCGATCACAAAAGTACCTCAAATAACCATGTTTTTTGCTTAACGGTTATATGAAACCGTTATACCTGGGAACTTTTAAAACAACGTGGACCCATAACATTCCTGCTTTTTTCACGTCTCATTTCTCCTATTGTAATTGGATAATAGATTACTGGTGACGTGAACAGGCCCGAAGAACTACTTAATAACACATCAGAAAAGCACGTTGATGGCTTTCTTGGTTTAACGAATACTGCGTACAAAGCTCCGGACTTCAAAGTTTCAGTAGTTACTTACACTCAGCAAGTCTCTGAAGATTGGCATTATCATGAGCACGATCACATTTCGTGGATTATGAAGGGGGGTAACCTGGAGTCCAGAAAAAGGGAAGATATACAGGTAGTTCCCGGCAAAATTCTGAAATATCAACAAGGTGAAATTCATCGAAACAGGTTTACTTCTCAATCCTCAAAAAACCTGAATATCGAATTTGATGATACGTTCTTTAACGATGAATTGTCGTTGGCCAACCTTAGCAGGGAACAGGTACCCACCCTGGAACTCCTCAAGATATATTTTGAGCTGAACATCAATGATCCGCTAACCAATGATAGCATTGAGTATTTAGTGAGATCACTTTTTTGGAACGATGAATCCATCCACTCAAAAGACTGGCTGCGAAAGCTGATCAGAATCCTACATGACCGGTGGAATGAATTCATGTCACTGGATCACTTATCAAAGGAGCTGGACGTTCATCCTGTTACTATCTCCAAATTCTTTTCCAGGCATATGGGACTTACCCTGGCTGAATATATGAGAAAGATTAAAGTCTCCAGGGCATTGGATATGCTTATGCAAACCAAAAATTCCTATGCTGAAATAGCGCTCCAATGTGGATTTTCGGATCAAAGTCATATGAACAGACTGGTGAAATTATACATGGGAATGACTCCGGCTAAAATAAGATCCCGGGTTTAATTACAGACGCCGGCATAAACTAACTCTGGATACCCTGGCTAAAATCATTCTATATCTCTAGCCGGAGTCTTTTGATCTTTGAGAATACTATTAATCAAAGACATTCATCATAGAGCAACATGTATTCAAGAAAAGAGATCACCTTCACAGGCAATAAGTTACGTCCAATATTGAACATCCTGAAGCGTATTGCGCTCGTACTCGTTTGTTCATTCACACTCGCTATAACCCCATTTGCACAGGAACCATCCAAAGAAATGATCGACGAAATGGTTCACATCATTGCCTCTCACATTGAAGAGAATTATGTGCTAGCCAACAAAGGATTGACCATCGCGGAATATTTCCGGAATGATCATTCCAATGGAAGGTTCTACGGTCACTCAACCATGAAAAAACTTGATTCGACCCTTACCAAAAGCCTGCTTGAGGTCAGCCAGGATCACCACCTATTTACCTGGAATAATCTGAGCATCGTAGAGGAGCTGAAATCAACTAGCGTGGAAAACGAAGATTCAGATGCCACTAATTTTTTTAATAATGAAGCGGCCTATACTTCAAATTTTGGATTCCAAAAAATTGAAATCTTACCTGGAAACATTGGCTATCTCGCCCTTTCGAAAATAAATATCTCCGACCTCAGTCTTCCCAAGCTGACAGGTGCAATGGCTTTCGTTAGTGATACCGATGCACTGATCATAGATCTGAGGAATAACGGAGGTGGCGGAAGTACCATCGGACCGGTTTTGGAGAGCTTTTTCTTTACGGAACATACCGAACTGTTGGAATTCACAAGTAGAAACGGAAAAACGGATATTTCGGCTACGGTAGGCTGGTTATTAGAAGAGCGATATACCGAGCCATTGTATGTGCTGATTAATAATGGCACCGCATCAGCAGCAGAGGCCTTTGCATTTGCCCTGAAACACCAGAACAGAGCCACGCTGATTGGTGAACCATCTGCAGGAGCCGCTTATATGAATACCTATTTTCCGGTAAATGATCAGTTTATCGTAGCTATCTCAACCTCAGCTCCATTCCTACCTGGTACCACAGAAAGTTGGGAAGGAAAGGGTGTGCAGCCTCATTACGTGGTAGATCCTGATCAGGCCTTAGAAAAAGCCGTTGAACTTATTCAGTCAAAGTAAGATCAGCACCACTCGAATTAGAACACTAAAATTGATTCCAGTCCCTGGTTCCGTAGCTCTGCTACGGAACAAACCATTTGACTACCCAATCACATTCACCATTTCAAAGATGGGGAGGTAGAGTGCCACGATGATGGCTCCTATTATTAACCCGATGAATACGATCAGAACCGGCTCGATGATGGAGGTCAAGCCTTCAACCATAATGTCCAATTCTTCTTCATACAGCTGTGCTACCTGCTTTAACATCTCATCCAGGCTTGCTGTTTCCTCGCCAACACTAACCATTTGAACCACCATCGCCGGGAATATGGAAGATTTTGAAAGGGATTTATTGATGCTTTTTCCTTTTTTGATGGAGGTTAACAACCCTGAAACCTCCTCTTCCAAAATCCGGTTGGGGGAGGAATCCTTTAGCACCTTTAGGGAGTCTGTTAAGGTTACCCCGCTTGAAAGGAGGGTGGATAAAGTATCTGAAAACTGGCTGATTAACCCTTTCCTGTACATCTCTCCGAAGTAGGGAATTTTCAGCTTCACCCGATCGAAAAAGACCTTTCCCTGTTCGGTTCTTAAGAAGTTCCTGACCAGAAAAATGACGGCTATAAGTCCACCTAAGATCCACAGGATGTAATTTGTGAGGAAATCACTGACCATCAAAATGGCCAGGGTAGGTGCGGGTAGCTCAGCCTCGAAATCCCGGTACATATCCACAAAGGTGGGAACCACAAAAACCAGCAAAAAGCTAACCGCAGCTATCGCCACTGTTACTATAATGGCCGGGTATACCATAGCCATTCTAATAGATTGCTTTAGCTTGTAGGCTTTCTCCTGGTACTTCGACATCCGGAGCAATACCTCCTCCAGGTTTCCGGATAGCTCGCCAACCCTCGTGAGCTGAATAAATACGGTATCAAATACTTTTGGATGTTTGCCAAGCGACTGGGAAAGGCTCTTCCCCCGCTTTACACTCGCACGTATCTCTTTAAGAATCCCGCTGAATTTGGTGTGTGTGATTTGTTCGATGGTGGTATCCAGGCTTTTAAGCAGGGTTAGCCTGGCTTTAAGCATCACCGCCAGGTTCCTGGTGAATTCGATGATGTACTTTTCAGGGATGACAGGCAGAAAAGGAAGTTCAATATTCCTTTTTGATGCGCCTGTCGCGCCATTCTTTCGTGCTTTCTGTATTCCCGGGGGTAATGCCACTTAATTTCTCCTGTATGTTCCCCATAAAACGGGCTTCCTGTTTGCAACCTGTACAAGAACGGTCTCTTTTTCTGATCCGGAAACATACCTGAAGCTTGCTGTTGTATGAGAATCAAGGGGGTTAAATTCGTCTATGATCAAACTATCTGCATGATCCGAGAGATGAACCTCATTCCTATGCACAGAACGATATAAATCGTCATACCTGATTTCATTCACACTAATGCCCTGGATCAAGATAGTTGTATCATTTGTTTCTACGTAATCGGATAACAAAATATCTCTATACATCCGCTCTGTAGTAATATGAATCTCGTTTATCTGGTTCACGGATTCTCTCCAGTTGCCAAGCTGCTGCGAGGTAAATACAAAAACCGACCCCACAATAGCTGAGATCACAGATAGCAACGATAGCGCGACAAGAATCTCGACGACCGTGTATCCTGCTTCATTCTTTATGGGTCCTTGTTCCATATCCTCGCTGTTTCCAAATGAATTAACGGGCTTCTTAGGGTATCATTCTCAAATACTTCTACCTTAAGATGATATAAATCTCCCTGGTTGAAAACCGATCGTTTTATGATCCAGTTATCTTTATGAAGTACAGCACTTGAATCATTTTCTGTTGCAATCATATGCTCCAGTTCATTCCTGGCCAACTGGTAACTTTCCATCTTATCTTCAATGTAAAAGTTACTCCCAATAAAGGTCAGGAACATCGCAGACGGCACCAACACAAGCAGCAGTATGGCCATGGCGACTAACGATTCAGCCAACGAAAAACCTTCTTCTTTATGGAGCTTCATCAATGATCCTGTAGTCTATGATTTCATATTCCTGGATAGAACCAAAATTGTAGGGCAGACTTAGCCTATCCGGCCTTTGAAATACATCTATCTCCCCCTCCCTGATCCAATTCACATAGCTTGTCGGAGACTCATAAAATTCGAAGCTATCCGTAATTACCGTTCCAAAAACGGATCCTGTGATTTCGGAAAGTCCGGTATTAAAAAAAGCGCCTCTGATCAATGCGTTGTCTTCGACGATATTTTTGAAGTCTGAGCCACTGGCTGAAGATACATTCTCATGCACAGTCAGTAACAGACCATCAATAATGGAATCCCCAGTTAACTGAAGCGGAGTTTTTGGCTCAAACCCTGCTTGTTTGAAATATACTCCCAGGACGGAAGGATATCTCAGATAAGATTGCCCGGAAACCACCGCATTTCCCGGAGTAAAAAACTGTCCCTGGACCTCCGCTTTTTCGGATAGTTCCAGATACTCCCCGGAGTATATGATCAGGTGACTCCCTTCCATTTTCTCAGTGATGAACACACTATCTGAAACCAAAATTTGTAGGTAATCGGAAACACTTAATGGTTTGTCAATTGCAAGGTTTCCTTTCACAATGATCTCGGTCATATCCGGTGGAATAGCATTCAAATCATCTGAATCCGCATCATCCTCAAAAAGAAACCGATTTACGCTATTTTCATTGCTTCTAACCTTATCCTCAAAACTACTAATAAGACTGTCCAGGATACTACCAAAGTCCTGGAAATCATCATACACATCTGTTGGCTGTGTGTTCTTGCCATCAAAAGTGCCCTGGTATGGACTCCCTCTGAAATTATCGAATTGAACACCCCTTTGTCCCGTTTGAATATCTCCTGAAATGGAGGGGCTTCCGGTAAGGGTAAGTGCTGAATTGGTATCACCGAGCGCAATTGCAAAGTCCAGATATGGGTCGGCCTGTGTTCCAATCAATACCTGGATATGGCTCTCCTGATTCCCAACAAAACCCGATGACTGTACCAATCCGAGTAACCCGTGGTTTGCAAAACGTACATGCTCATAGTTTGCATTCCGATCTGATTCAGATAACAGGGAATCCCTCTTGCTATATAAATACTCAAAAAGGTGCTGTTCAGCGGCGTACATAGACTGGGTTTTATGGATATCGCGCTGGATAAATCTCCCCTGCATCACAATCACCGAAAAAATCCCTCCTATAAATAAAACAATGATCGTAGCAATCATAAGTACCGAAGCCAGGGCAGAACCTTCTTCTCTCCCTTCCCGGCTGCTATTCTTTATTTCCTTTTTGATAAAACGGATTACCAATGAGCAAGTAGTTATTCTTTTAGCAATAAAGTACTAAGTCAGCTGGTCATTTCCTGTGGTTGATTACGCTCTTTTGCGAGCCTGCCTTTGCCGGCAGCCTGCCTGCAGTAGGCAGGGCAGGCGTAGCGACGCAATCCCGTTACTGCAAAACCTCATCCCTAAATCACTTCTCCCGACTAAAGTCAGGATCGTGAATGGAAGGCTCCTCCCAAAGATCGCCACGTCGATAAAACACAGAGCCCTCTCAGCATGTAGTCTCTCCTCGCGAAGACCACGTTTCTGCAGTAGAGTTACGAAACAAGATTAAAAAGCGGGAAATAACAGTCTTACCGACCACTCCGGGTTTATTGAGAATGCCAAAATCGTGATGGCAAAGAAGGGGGTAACCGGGATTTTTTGGTCTTTGTTTGCTCTATCCAGGAGAAGTAAGACTCCTGAAAAAAGACCGGCTGTAACTATAGCAAAAAGTGCAATCTCCAGGAATCTCAATTCATACACAAGCACCAACACCAGGAATAGTTTTATATCGCCCCAACCAAACATATTTTTGCTGAGCAGAAGGTTTGCTGAAAATTGAATACCCAATATCCCCAAGCAGATAAAGGCGATACTACCGACCTGGGAGAAATCGGGGTGAATCACAAGCTGTACGACTGCCAACACAAATAACAACAATACAAGTCGGTTTGGGATGATTTTGGAGTAGGTATCAATCACGGCTACCTGGATGAGCAGAAGCTCAATACTTACTATCATCCATTCGTTGGGTTGAGTAGCGCCGGAATTCCAAATCCAAAAAAAGGATCCGGCATTCAACAATAGAAAGAGCCCATGCCTGGTCTTTTGCCCTGATAGAGGAGAAATATTCTTAGAAAGAACTGCCGGTTGATAAACGGAAAAATAGCTTAGTATAAGAACCAGTCCTGCTACAATAAACAGCATAGTTCTAGTCAGGGATCACCTGCTCAACAGTGCCATTCTCATTCACCTGCCATTTGTTAAAAACACCATCGTTATCAAAATCAATAATGGAAGTGGCAGTGGCAAGGTAACTGGTCGGGTTTGCGTTTTCGATTTCGATGGTATAGCGGGCTCGCCCCCCTTCCGTAATCATTTTTTCATGCTCAAAACCCAGCGATTCGAAATTGTCTGTATAGGTATCGTGCTCTAAATGGTATACTCTTTGCAGGGTATGCATGAACGCTAATTGTGTTCTGGCTTCCGTCGCTTTCGCTCTTGTGGTAACGTTCTGATAAATGGGCACTGCTATCATAATCAGGATGCCAATAATGGCTAACACGATGAGAAGCTCTGTAAGAGAGAATCCTCCTTCATCGTTGATAATTTCGTTGAAATGCTTTCTCATAGCACTAATAATTTAGCTTGATGGTAATAGTTTTGTCATTAAATGTCAGGTGAACGGAGTCTTCGAACACGGTTTCCAGCACTACGTTCCCAATCACAACCTCCCCGGCTTCTTTCATCACCGTTTCTCCGTTATCGATTTGGAGAATGGTGGTTGTTCCCATTACTCCGATTAACCGGATATCCGGCATTCGTTCAATTTCCGTGATGGACTGTGGCCCTTGCAGTACCGTGCTGTTCCCTCTTGCAAAAGGATCCCGATTGCGCACAGTATACCGGTAGGTATCCTCAGCCGGTAGCTCGATGGTTATGAACTCGAGGCCCCGGTTTTGCGCCGCACTTTCTTCCTGGTTTGCCAACTTCGAAAAATTGAATGCATTCACTCCCCATATCGCTCCCACCACAATAAGAAGTATGATTCTCCCCAGCGTTGTTTCCAAAAATTGCATCATAACCCGGGGATGTAGTTCACGGTTAGGTCAATTTCCCCTTCAATCCTGGGAGTAGTATCACCACTGGTTATAAATACAGAATTAATGCTTATCCCATATTCACTCCTTTCCAGGGATTCCAGGAACTGCGCGACTCCATGGTAATTTCCGAGTAATTCAACTAACACGTTTTGCTCTCCTTTACCGTCAGAAGTAGTAAGCTCGCCATGTTCAACACTCTGGATTTCTATGCCTTGATTCCGGGCGCTGTTGTACACCAATTCAGTAATCCGGTATGATTCGTTTTCGGTAATCTCCGTGGTTGTAATTCTTTCGATCGCTCCTGTTAATTCTGCATTATGCTCCTGAACAAGTTGATAGCGGTCTTCCCAGTTACTTACTAATTCAATGCGTTCTTTAAGTCCTTGCCGCACCTGATACTTTTCGTAGGTATTTGTTACATACGGCAGTAATCCAAACCAGGCAATAAGTACAAATACAGCTACAATTCCAGCAGCTAATAGATATCCATAATATGTTTTGTAATTCTCGATCACTTAAAACGCTATGCTTATGGTAAATGCTATTTCATTGGTGGGGTTTTGGCCTTCAAAAATTGTTTCTGAGGAAACCAGCCGCACATTTTCGGTAGAGGGATGATCCTGGAACCTCCGAAGAAAGGTGGATATCGAATTGCTATTGGAGCTCTCTCCTTCAAGCATAATGTGTACACCTCCGCCTCCATTCGATATGTCTAATTCGGTTAGCCATAGTTCACGGGGTATAAGACTGGCAATAATTTCAAAATGCTCGGTTACATATACCTTGTCTTCAAAATCAGCTCTTTTTTCCAGAAACTCCTGCTGAAGGACTCGAATTTTTTCCTGTTCCTCTTCTACCAGGGCTAAATTGCCTGAAATCTTATCAACCACCTGGGTTGCTTCGAACAATCCGGGCTCAATTATTTTCTCTACCGCATAAATACTCAGGAAGAAAAAGATAAGCGGGGCAAATAATAGTACAGACAGTCGAATCAGCTCGCTTTTTGCATAATTCCATTCTCCCTTTTTTGTGTGTGCATCCAACTGAAGGTTCAGAGAGTCGAGCTCAGGATAAGCCATCTTAATTGCGGTTCCCAGCGCCTTATCATATTCTGAGGGCACACTTTTTTTTCCGGGTGTATGAGCTGTTAATGAGTGCTGTGCTACTCTTTGAAAATCAACGGTAAGCGATTCGCCGGAGTAGAATAGAGGGATAGAATCAGGCGGCATTTCTCTAGTCAACTCTTCGGACTTAAGAATAGAATCACTCTCAAATAATTCGCTTTCCAGGTCTTTTTCCCGTCCTAAAGAGTATGCCTGGGATATGGTTCCTCCATCATATACCAACAGATAGGAGAAACCTCCTGCTTTGGTGAGTACGGAACCTGTACCTGCAATAAAATCCGGATTGGATATTTGTGTATAGCCTACATCAAAAAGTCCATTGGTTATATATACAGGATACAGACCTGATTCCTCAAACGATTTTGTTATTCCCTTGAAAGAATCAGTATCAATTGCCTGTCCAATAATACGCTTTTGTTCTTCTTCTACTTCTATGATTTCAAACGTGACGTCCAGCCCTTTTTCGTTGTACTCGGCTACAACGCGTTTTTCATATTGGTCAAAAAAGAGTCTTCCTTCTGATTCCTCGTCTGGCACAGAAACGTCCTCTACAAAGATTTCGCTCAACGTCTCCGGAACGCATATACCGATATGGTAGGAATCGGTTGATAGTTCTTTTTTGAAATCCTCAATCGTCTTTTCAAGGAAATCTTCAACCGGTAAGCTTCCAAATGACTTCGTTTTGACCTTGTTTCCCAATTTTGATAACTCTACCCACCGGAATTCATTTCCTTCAATATGTATACCAACATAGGAGGTTTCTATGAAAGGAAGCTTGAGCATTTAATTGTCAATACTAAGGTCTAACTCATCTCTTAACTGGTTCCACCGGTATGAATCCCCGCCATCCCCATAAAAAACATAGGGGGTTACGAAAACAACAAGCTCTGATTTTATAGTACTTGTGCTTTTGTTTCTGAAGAGCCTACCGAGGAGCGGAATATTTCCAAGGATGGGCACTTTATTCACATTATCTATTTCTGTTTCCTGGATTAATCCCCCAAGAATTATCGTCTCCCCATCTTTCAGGCGAACCGTTGAATCAAGCACCCGGCTATTTATAGTGGGTGGAATTTCCGAACTGAACGTACCTACAGGAGTATTAAATTCAGGTTTGATGTCCACCGTCACATCTCCCGATGCACTTACCCAGGGAGTGATTTCCAGAAGTACATTTGCTTCAATTTGTTCGAAGCGTTGAGATTCTTGTGTTACAATTTGATTTGGAGATTGAAGTGGGGTCGTTGAAGTGAAGATATAGTACTGTGTGGTACCAATCTCAATACTGGCCGTATGCCCGTTCAACGTTGAGATTTGTGGCCGCGATTGAACGGTTACCAGTCCTTCCTGGTCCAGCGCTTGGATTCTAAAAAAGAAATCCCGAGGAAGTCGTCCCAGATTCCTTATCCCGAATAAATTACCTCCCGGGCTGAATGCCGCATTCGCGTCTACGCCACTTCCCTGGATGGAAAGCCCACCGTCCTGGTCACTTCCTGTTCCAAATAGAATGGTAAATGGATTAAAGAATGAACTGTCAGGAGCTCCTCCGGATGCCAGTGTTGTCCCCAGTTGATAGATGTCGCTTGTATTTACATCCACAACGAGCGCCTCTATCATAATTTGCGGCGTTGGGTAATCAATCTCCTGGATGAAGTTTTCCAGCTCTACAATCACATCGTTTGTACCGATAACCATCAATCCATTTTGTTCTTTTATTACCTGAACCGTGGCATTATCAACCACACTTGCCGGTAGCAAATCTACCACTACATCCGAACGGATGTGTTTAAGTCGTATCAACCGGTTTGAAGCAATTCCACTTGTCGACTTATCCCCGATGATGTACATCTCTCCTTCTTTTCGATAGGTATAAGAGGTGCCTCTGAAGATATAGGTCAACGCCTGTTCGATGGTAAGCCCTGATGCCTTAGCGGTTATGGTATTATTTGGTAATCCATAGGTAATCATGTTTACATCACTCTGGTACCCGATCTCGCGAATGATGTCGGTCACATTCGCATTCACCACATCCATGCTTATCAAACCGTCTTCCATGGTGATCCAGAAATTACTGGCTCCTCCCCCTTCCTGCGATGAGAATCCCAGCCGGTCAATCACATAAATTCCATTGTTATCCCGTAGGGAAAACCCGTTATTCACCAAAATGGTTGATAACCCGGTTTCAAAATCTACTTCATTTAAATACCCTGAAACAGAACCATTCACTCCATTTCGAAGGATGATATTATATCCTGTTTCCTGTGTAAGTTTCCGGGCAAACTCAGATAATTGGACTTCTTGTAAATCAACCGACAACAATCCGTTTTCAAATGCTATGCTGGGCTCAACCAGTATTGGTTCTGGTTCCGGTGCAAAATATTCCCGAACCCTGAGTACCTGGCCCGTTTGAGTAATAGAAAGTCCATATTCCTGGGCAACAAAAATGATCACTTCAATTACAGTTACCTCAGATAGTCTGAGTGTAAAGCGCTGGTTCAAACGGTTATCTACAATGATGTTTACATTGTATTGTCGGCCAAGCGCACGCAAAAAATCCCTGGCATCAATGTCCTGAACGTTGATTACATCTTCTACCGTTTGAAGTACACTCTCAGGAAGAAGTTCATAATTCAGCCTTACCTGGTTGGTATCTGAAATCGATTGGAGATAAGTAATCAACTCGTTCTGTTCAGAAACCGCGGTAGTATCTCCGGGTACCGCCTCTTGCTGAGCATACAGGTCGGAGCCGAAAAAAAGCAAGGTAATAAACCCAAGTATAAAAGCACTTGATGAATACCGGCTTTTCTTTAACAAAGAAATGCTGCAAAAAAAAGTTGTCAATAGAGTCAGGATTTATTCGCTACCGGGAAGATTATACTTTCCCGTTAAAGCTGGATTTTACTGAAAGTAGCGGTTAAAATCCCACCGGTCTGGGAGTATTTTCTTTCATTTACTTTGTTGCGTCCGCTCTCAGTACGAATGGCTACTTATTCAATCATCTATCCAAAGCTTCCGGATGAGATAGTACGTACTTAAAAATCTGATCTTTTCTGCTGCGTCATAGTACTGCCAAATACTAACACCCAGAATATGCACAAAATAAGAATGGCCAGTTCCGGATACGTGATGACAGATTCGTAATTGAGAAGTGGTGTGTCCATTTCTTTACTGGTTCGATTAGTAATTTGCTCCACACTACTGTAACACATGAACCAGCTACTTACCCTAATCCCTTTTTACTTTTCTAATCTTTTCATGTAGCAGCAGTCCGGTTTTAGGTACTTTACAAAGAAACAATCACTCCAGACAAATATCAGGTAAGCGTTTGTTTATATACCTCTTCTACCGTTGTTTTACCATCTCTCACTTTCCTCATCCCTGAATCTTTAAGCAGCTTCATCCCATTTTTCGAAGCATAATCTCTTAAGAATACTTCTTCATAATTCCCGCCTATTATTTCTGCTACTTCGCTGTTTACTTTAAGAGCTTCAATAATAGAAGTTCTGCCTCTGAAGCCGGTTTCATTGCATTTTTCACATCCGACAGGGCTTACTCCATTTTCTGAATTTGCAGACTTACAGTACGTGCATAAAGTTCGTACCAGGCGTTGACTAAGAACCAACTTGAGTGAGGCTGCTAGCAAAAAAGCAGGGACCCCCATGTCAATAAGCCGACTTATCGCTGATATGGAATCATTCGTATGCAACGTAGAAAAAACCAGGTGACCAGTAAGTGATGCTCGAATAGCAATTTCTGCAGTCTCTCTATCCCTGATCTCTCCCACCATAATCACATCGGGATCCTGGCGGAGTATCGAACGTAATATATTTGCAAAGGTCAGATCAATTTCTTCATGTACCTGGGATTGGTTTATTCCCTTAAGATTGTACTCAATCGGATCCTCAATAGTGATAATGTTTTTATCAAGGGTATTTATCTCACTCAAAGCAGAATAAAGAGTGGTACTTTTTCCCGATCCTGTTGGTCCGGTAACAAGTATCAAACCATAAGGCAATTTGATCGTCTCTTTAAACAACGCTAACTCCTCGGATTCAAAGCCGAGTGATTCCAGTTCAAGCTTTAACCTGCTGCGATCCAAAATCCTGATTACTACTTTTTCACCAAACTGAACCGGAAGGATTGAAATCCTTAAATCAATATCTGATTCATTCACCCGTTTTACTTTAATCCTGCCATCCTGGGGCCGTCTTTTTTCCGCAATGTCTAATGAGGCCATCACTTTAATTCTGGAAACAACAGCATCTTTCTGGTGATGAGGGATATCGGCTACTTCCTGTAAATATCCATCCAGTCGATATCTAACCCTAACCCTTTTTTCATAGGGCTCAATATGAATATCACTTATCCCAAGATCGATCGCACTATGAATGATCGCATCAACTTGTTTTATGATGGAACCGGATAGATTTATCTTCATCTAGGAATACATGTTTTGCGATTAGTCGCCATATATAAAGGAGGTTTGCCGATAATTGAAATCATTTTAACCCTTTAAATATCTACTTTTTTCACGCCAATACCCGGCATTTCATTTAAGGTAACTTTACCATCAACGACTTTTACACCTTCAAAAATATCATTTGAAATCAATAGATTTCCATCTAAATCGGCCCAGTCTACTAATGGAGAAAGCTGGGCAGCAGCAGATACTGCACATGATGTTTCGGTCATACAGCCTAACATCACTTTCATATCAAGTGCTTTGGCAACGGTTATCATTTTGTAGGCTTCGCGTAAACCTGTACTCTTCATCAGTTTGATATTTATTCCTGAATAGACACCTTTAAACAGAGATATATCGCTTAAACGTTGGAAAGCTTCGTCTGCAATAGTAGGCAATGGGCTATGTTCCGTGAGCCACGCCATATCATCAATTACTGCTTTCGGCATGGGTTGTTCAACAAAAACAACCCCTTTGTCTTTCATCCAGTGAATCATATCCAGGGCAAATTCCTTATCAGTCCAACCCTGGTTCACATCCACACATAAATCCACCTCAGGGTTTACAGACCGGATAGTTTCTATCATCTCCTGGTCGTTATCGAGTCCGAGTTTAACCTTCAACATCCTGAAGCCTTTCGCCTCTCTCGTTTTCCGGCGTACTATTTCAGGGTTGTCAATACCTATTGTATAGGAGGTCATCGGGGTTTTATCGGGATTCAAACCCAATATTCTATACCAGGGCTGACCCACGATTTTTCCCACCAGGTCATAGAGTGCAATATCGATAGAGGCTTTTGCAGCATTGTTCCCTTTTTCTACTCCATCAACATAGCTTAGAATATCATCTATCTGAAAAGGATCATTGAATGGAGAAAGATCTACTTTATTGAGAAACTCAGTTACTGTTTCGTGAGACTCGCCCAGGTACGGTGGCATTGAAGCTTCCCCATAGCCGATCACTCCATCATATTCCAGCTCCACCAGCATAACCGGGGTCGTGCTACGTGAGCCTTTAGCCAGGTTAAAAGCGTGCTTCAATTGTAATTCATACGGCCTGAATCTTAATTTCATTTTCTTGTAGAATGAACGGGGTTCAACTTATTTGTGCGATTAACCTCAAAACACCATTCTTAACTCCCGGGCTTAAGGTATTTATATGTTGTGGTTGCGTGACTGCATTGATTTCATGAATCAATTCGGGATATTTTTCAACCATTTTTACCATTTGTTGAAAAGCAAAATACCTGGTAGCTGGCTTTTTTCTTACCGACTCCCAAATGGTAACACATTCGTCATATAAAATGCTTTCCTGTTCCTCATCCAGCTCCATATTCGCCAGGATTTTAATCAGTTCTCTTTGATGGCCATCCTCTTTTTCGGGGATCACATCCAAAATCGAATCAATAAATGGTTTGATACGAGGGTCATCATCTTCCATAAACGTTTGAGCTATCCAGGCAGCACGCCAGCACATAGGCGCTTCGTCTGTTATGCTCAGCTGCAGAATGGCTTCAAACTGATGTGGGTTTTCTCTCATATAGTCTTCAACATCCTTCTTGAAGAATTTGGAGAGAACAATTTCTAAAGGGGGTTGATTTGCCATAATACGGGTTGGCCCAATTATCAGAATTCGATGATCAAGTTTCAATAACCGAACCATCATTCTTAGTTGATTATCAACTCCATTTCGTTATTCTCCAACAATCCGGAATCAATTTCTGTCTATGAAATCCTACGATCATATCATTCTTAGGGTAGGAGGAGACGAAATTATGAATATATTTGCAACCATTATGCACTCCGGAATTCCCTGCCGTGAATATCGAAAAGTAGTGTTAGTACACCCCACCGTTTCAGAACTGATGCCGTGGATTCTTGATGGAATCCAGGAAGTAAGGAATAAAAGAGAATTTCTATAATCAGAAAAAAGCCTCACTCTCAAGTGAGGCTTTTGGGGTCATCTATCAAAAGGCTCGTACAATCAAGAAAACGAGCCTGGGGTATCGGGGTCAAAAAATTTCTTACTCTTCCCTGAGGTCATCTATGCAATCCACTGAATTCAACAAATCAGCCACCATCGTTCTGATTCCGCTATAAATGTAAAACTTGGCCTCAGGATACTCCTCCAGCAGCATCTCCAGTTGCATCACAATATTTTTTATATCTCGGTCCATCATTCTGCCCTTTCAGGTTAATGGTTATTCACCCGGGTACCTTAATTATCGGTCGAATTCCGACTACTTAAATACAACTTGTGTGCCAGCCAGTGGTTTTTGATGAAAACCAAATCCAAAAATCACTCAAGATATTGTTTTAATTAAGCATATAAATCCATTTATTTAAAAAGAATGGAAATGGATTTCAAATATTTGATGCTTAGCCGAGGAAATAGAGAGCTCTTGAAATGGAAATAATTACCGGAAAATTTCCTATCAGTAATAAATCCGAACGACGATTCTTCGGTTCAATGCCCTGTTTTCAATAATGTTTTGACCTTGTTCATCAACATGAGGCACTACTGGCTTTGTATCGGCGTACCCTGAAGCTTTCAGCCGATCTGCTTCAATCCCATCTTCAATAAAATATTTCACTACTCCTGAAGCTCTGGCTACCGATAATTCCCAGTTTGAAGGATAAACAGGTGTATTTATTGGAACATTATCTGTATGCCCTTCCACATCTACATTAAAATTATAAAAGTCCAGGGCATTCATTGCCTGGGTTACTTTATCGATAATGGCAGCCCCTGTGGGTAAAAGATTTGCCTCTCCTGAATTATAAAAAGAACTACTTGAGAAGAATAATTTGATACCATCTCTATCGAGAGTAATGTCTACCAAACCCTGCGATTTCTCTACGGCGAGTAGTTGATCCAGATCAGCTTTTACTTCTGCTAAAGGGGTTCGAACATTTTCTTCTTTGGAAATCTCAGAACGGAGCCCTTGCTTCATCTGCTCCCAAAGGTTTAAATCCACGTAAGAAACAGCAATCAGCATAGCGAAGAAAGCAAGCAACAGGGTAATCATGTCACTATAGGTAAGCAACCAATCCTGGTCCTCAACATGCTCTTCTCTAAGATCGGAATTACCCGAGTACTGTCTGTGAATCACAATAGCTCCTAGCTTTCAGAAGATTTCTTGTTTTTGAAATCTCTTCTCAAATAGGTACTTAATCGATCCTGAAGATAGAAAGTGGACTTCTTTTCGTTGATCAATAATATACCTTCGAGAAGAAAATATTCTCTAAACCGATTCAGCTGAGCAATGTTTTTAATTTTGTCGGCTATCGGATAAAAAATAAATCGTGCCAGCGAAATTCCATAAAGCGTGGTAATCAATGCAGCAGCAAGGCCGGGCCCCATTCCTGAAGGATTCTCAAGCTGACCAAGCATAACCACCAGTCCGAATAAGGTTCCAAACATCCCGAACGAAGGAGCTGCTGCTCCCATAGCTCTTAATACATCTACCACTACAAGTTGCCGGAAATACTGTTCTTCAATATGATTCGAACCAAAGTCACGAATGTCATCATTTGAATAATTGGTACTCATTAAAGAAAACAGATAGCCGGATACTTCACCGGTATGTTCGTTTTCTAACCTGGAAAGCGAATTCACCCGATCATTTTTGATTTGATCGTTCCAGGTAAGCATTTCTCCTAAATCACTTTCTAATGTTCTGGAAGTGGTTTTAGCCTGGCTGAAAAGATAAAATATACTGCCGAATGCCTGCCCTACATACCTTGGTTGATAGGTAATAAAAACTGCATTTAAAATACCTCCAAGTACAATAAATAAGCTGGGCAAATTCAGAAATGTATAATTTGATAGAGCCGGAATGGAGCTCAGCACTGAAGTCACATTTGTTATCTCAGTAATCCCAAATGCCAGTATTCCGATGCTAAAAATAACCCCGAGTATGTTTGTTAATGAAAGCCTCATTGTCCACCATCCTCACGTATTTCGTTTATTAGAATTTCGAGCTCAGGAATGCTTGGAACCGGGATGTTAGGATCCATTTGAACTGCTCTGTTCCAGTTTGCACGCGCTGCTGTTGGGTTTTCCATCATAAAAAAGATGGTTCCCTTTAAGGCATAAGCATCTGCGGTTTCCTGGATCTCGAGGGTTTTGTCTACCTCTTCAAGAGCTTCCCGGTACTCGCCCAGATAAAATAAGTCCTGTGCTTTTCTATAGCTTGATAAAAGGGTTTGAATATCCGCTTCCCGATTTTTTACAATAGTTGAATCAATTACAACTACTGAATCCCTTTCTGTTGGTGTAATCCCACGAAGATCTACATAAAACTGATCCCGATCCGGGTCCAAAGATACCTGAATGTTTGAACTGGCATTTCGATAGGTAACAATAATTGGAGTAGATCCACCGTTTTCTTCGCCACCTTCTTCCTCTTCAGCCTGTTGAAGGGACGGCAACTCCTCGTCAGAGCTTGCAGGTTGAGTTACGCTATCCTGAACATTGGATGAGGAACTACAACCTGCCACTACACTCACGAGCAGCATCAGAACAGCATATTTTCTAAAATCGGATGACAGCATGAAGTCCATAGCCTACCTTATTGTATGTTATTCTGTCGTTGTTATCTAGTCTTAGTGTTTCACCTGAAAGAATAAGACTGGAATATGCAGATATCCCCAGGTTTTTGGTCATGTTTAAAATAAGACCAGGTTTTACCATAAAGAATTCGCCTTTGGTATCATTAATTGGAAACTGAACATTAGTGTTCAGAAAAAGCATAATCCGGTAATCATCAATATCTAAATTCTTTTCGGAAATGGCCTGATAGTAGGTAACCCCAACATTTAGCATCGTTACATCAAAATCATCATCCCCTCGCGATCTCAGGATGTCAAAACCGGCTGTAAAGCCCAGATATGCATTGTTTTCTGCGTTTAAAGGTTGCCGATAAGTGTAGGTAAAACCGAAATCAACAATAATATCACTGAAAGAAGTATCCGGACTGGCAAGAGTTGAATCCGCTCTGAGTTTTGAATCCGTTTGTAGACTACCGGCTCCGAATGTTATCTGGCTGGTTCTTCCCTTGTCAACTTCTTCCTCTACTTCATAGGGGTTCGATATAAAACTTTTTGTCCAGACGATTTCTCTTGAATTGGGGTTCATCATTCTAAGTGATAAAACTATCCCCTCAGGTACCCGGCGCTGCATACTAATTTCAAGTAATCCCTGTACACCATAATTTGAAGAAATCTGGCTCAACAACTCGGGTGAAACATCAGCCAGTGAACGCCCCTGGATATTAAGAATCTGAAGAGTGCTGTCATTCCCAACAATCTTCATTTTGTCGTTAGGCTCAAGTTCCGGTGGGGATAGTACGATTAGCCCCGCGTATTCTCTAAATATGGCTTCAACCTCCCCGCGGATATATTCGGCCTCCTGAACAGAGAAGCGCATAGCATTATAGTTCAACTTATAAACGGCAACCCGGCGAATATTTACCGGTACATCATTAACCTGATCAACCATCTGGTTCGAAATCTGGGCCATTTGATAAGGAACTCCACTCTCATGATCCTGAGAATAACTTATCTCAACAACCCCCAGACAAACAAAAAAACAAAGCATGAAAACTCTTTTCATAGCCTAGCCCTCGGTTTTCATTTTTCTCCGAACGGCATACAGCAACGTTTTCTGGGCGTCTTCAATGGCTGACTTCGGAACTTCTGTTGGATTATCAACTTCTGAAAGGATCAGCTGTTGCTCGCGTTTAGGTCGTACTTTTAGCACTTTCTCCCGAACAGCAGCAGGGGCGGTTTTCAGAGCCAGGATAATGATATCCGTTTGAACATCTTCCAGTGCTGCCTGGACAAGTTCGTCCTTAACTTTTGGAAGATCATCAAACCCGATGAAGAACTTTTTAATGCGTTTCGCAAGATTCAGATCCTGCTCTGCAATAGATCGTACATAATCATCTTGCTCTGTAAGAGGCAGTGTTTCGATGGTTGCGAGAATAGAATCAATTCCATCTGCCGCTACATACTTCATATCGGAAACAGACAAAGCCTTGTTTGAGAAATGAGCAGCTACTTTCTTATAGACGGAGATGGGAATATTATTGATTTTACCCATTTTCAAAAGAATTGAAACTCTCTTCTGCTCATCAAGTTTCTGAAGTATCACCCCTGCCCGTTCACCGGCAATCTGTGCTAATAATATAGCTACCAACTCATCCGATTCTTCTTTGATCAAATGCTGAAGCTGTACATCTGTTAGCTGGTATACAAAGTCAAAGAGATTGGAACCAGAGTCCTGAGTTCCGTTTTTGGCATTTACCTGCTGAATACTTCTTCTGAAAGCCTGTGCTTCTTCAATTTTTTCCTCAAGAGTAAGTGCTTCCGAATTGTTGATCGAGTATTTAACAGAATCAAAATTCTCCACTTTCAGGTGAGGCTCAAGTACATTGATTAGCTTATCATCGACACTTGAAAGTACCCTGGCGGACCGAATAATACCCTGTTCGTCATCGCTGGCAATCCATTGGCTAATTAAATCTGCAATTGAGTTTGGATGACTGATACAACTATTCGTAATGAAGGTCTTGTCTTCCTCAAACTGAGCAAGAGTTTTTGCATCAGGACCTTTTTCCTCCTCTGATTTGATTGCCGCAGGCAGTACTACGGTACCGTCCGGCGTTTGATAAATCTGGGGAGCCTCATCTTCTTTACTCGCTGGACGCTTCAATAAACCATACAACAGGGCGATAACAAAAAGAGCAGCGAGAGCAGCGATTACGTACAACAGGTGCTGAGGGTTATTCCAATCGATACCCAAAAACATGTTTTTCTCTGGCTCCTGCTGTGCCTGATTTACCGGATCCATCAACTCAACCTGGTTTTCGGCAGGTTCCTCATCGGCCGGTCGTGATTCTAACACATCCTGTTCTATTGCCCTTGCACTTCGCGGAAATACTTTCTTTTCGACAGTAACAATATCTCCTCTGAATGGATCAGCATTTGCGATCAGGGTAGCAGCCTCCTCTACAAACTCTACATCTTCATCGCTATAAGAAGTATCAACAAGTACCTTGATATTCAACCTGGTCAAACGAAAACGTGCATCAAAACCAGATGCCTTTAAACTGTCTGTAGTACCCCCCGACTCTGTTTGAAGGTTTGGCGGTACAAATGGTAAACCAGGAAGATTTTCAATTCGGATAGGATCTTCCCCTTCGACAACTTCATAACCCCTGGGCACAAGTACTCTTTCCAACGTGGCTTTTGCATCAACAATAAAGGTTCCTCTCCTGTAATAATCAGAAAGAGCATTGTTGAGCACTACCTCATAGTACTGTTCATATTTTGCGGCTTCCTCCTGAACGTCGGCCGAAACAACCTGTCCGGGTAACGTTTGAGCAAATAAACCCTGAGCAATAAAGGTAAATGCCAGTACTAATAGCCATTTATGTTTTTTCCCAACCATTTCAGACCCCTCTAGAGTAAGTTTTGTGCCTGTAGTTTAGTTTTTTTTAAACAAAAGGGATTAAGTATGCGGAAATTTTTTAAGTTTTCCACATTATTATTTCAAAAACTACGTATTTCTACTAATAAAATACTACTTACAATTGCCCATATCTTGAGCATAACACGCTCAAATGCATTCAAACTCGTTAGTTATCCACATTTTATTTTTCTCTCCGAATGTGAGCTGTTGTCAATTTTCGTTGCCATTTGTCTTTAATAATAAGGCATGAATTCTTCCCTCGAGGTAGCTCTTTTCATAGTCATATTTAGCCAAATCTAAAGCAACTTTGTAGTACGACTTTGCCAATTCAAGGTTCTTCATATTCTCGTATACCCTGGCCAATGCTCCAAAAAGCAAATGGTTGTGCCCTGTTTTTGATTTTTCCAGTTTCTTTAGAATCTCGATGCTCTTTCTTGAATCCCCAGATTCACTTAGTGCAACTGCATAGTTAATTTTAACCGTATCTGACGAATCATATTTTTGAAGATGATGATATAATTCGGCTATAAATCCCCAATCCGTGCTTCCATAAGAGTCCGACAAACAATGGGCAGAAGCGATCCCACATTCGATATGATATTTTGTTAAAACAGAGGTCTCTCTGGAGTTTTTTTGATGAAAAATTCCTCGCTGAATAAGCCCTTTATCCCACAAGCTGCGATCCTGGTGCTGGATGTCTATAAGCCTACCATCATTAGCGGTTCTGGCAGGAAACCGGGCAAAAGTAAAGTACATCAAACCCAATAATGCATGGACTTCCCCATGATTAATATCTGCCCTCTCAAGTAACCATTCTGTTATCCGAATTGCTTCAAAAGAAATATCTTCATCCAGAATCTCATCTCCAGACGAGGTTAGATAACCTTCATTAAACATGAGGTACAGAACTCTTAAAACAGTTTCTAATCGAGCCTGATATTCATCTTCTCCTAACTCCCTAATTTCCAATTGAGCATCTTTCAATGTGTTTCTGGATCTGTATATCGCCTTCCTGACAGCCTGTTCGCTCATTAGCAGAGCTTTAGCAATTTCCTTATCTCCAAAGCCCGACACGATCTTAAGCGTGAGCATTATTTGAGATTTTGGCGAAAGAAGCGGTGAACAACAGGTAAATAGCGCTAAAATCTGCTCTCTTTTTACTGAAGCCTCGTTAACCTCTTCATCAAGTAAGTCGAATCTATTCTGCTCCAGATATTTTTGATTGAGTTTGTTGTGACGTCCTTTCCTTTTCAGTTCGTTAATGATGTTATTCTTGGCAACCTGCATCAACCACGCTTCCGGGTTTTCGGGTACGCCTTTCATTTTCCAATGTTGAAGGGCAGAAAAGAACGTATCCTGGATGATGTCATCAATTAACGAGGAATACTCAAACCCAAATAAATTAGTAAGTATGGACGCCATCTTTCCCGATTGTTGTCGAAAAAGATGGTCCATTAATCTAGTGTCTTCAATCATCTACATCTCGATGTGCATAACCGGACGTACTTCCAACGATCCTCCCAATCTTAGAATTGGACACCCCTTTGAAAGCTCTGTTGCCTCTTCTAAACTGGCCGCATTTATGATGTAGAACCCACTTACCAGTTCTTTTGACTCTATATAAGGGCCATCCGTAACTAGCTTTTCACTACCCTTGACGGATTTAGCTCCATTTTCTAACGGCTCCCCGGAATCGTAGTGCTCCCCTAGTTCCTGAATCCATTTCCCATGGGCTTCAATTTCCTGTTGATACTCTTCAGGGGTCATATTTGCATAGTTATCCCCGGATTCAAATAAAATCAGCATAAATTTTTTCATGGCTTCTCCTTTTATGTTTACTGAATATGCTCTTTTACATTTCTATATGCATGACTGGACGTACTTCAACCGAACCGCCTAATCGTAATGTGGGACATCCTTTTGCAAGTTCTGTCGCTTCTTCAATACTATTGGCAAGAATTATATAAAATCCCCCTACCAATTCTTTCGATTCAATAAATGGACCATCAGTGACTATTAGCTCTTTTCCACGAATGGTTTGCGAATCTTCTTCCAGCGCTTCTCCGGAGGCATAATGTTCACCGAGTTCCTGAATCCATTGTCCATGAAGTTCAATTTCCTTCTGATAATCCTCAGGAGTCATAGCCTCATAGTTTTCATTAGAATCAAAAAGTAAGAGTAAATATTTTTTCATAGTTCTTTCATTGATTAACATTGTCATGTGCCTTATTAACAAATGACTCACTGATAGTGGGACAGATTAAATCAACGTTTTTGAAATGACTATTACAACCCAGGAAAGTCCGGACCAAATTGAAGTAGATAAACTACGAGCAGCTCTTCGGGCTTTTAATCAGACAACAGCTGGCGTATCAGGCTATCACCCCCTGTACATTAAAGCCGAGAACGATTCTGGTGAGCTAATTGGAGGTATCTACGGCAAAATCGCCTGGGAATGGTTATACATTGACTTACTATGGGTACACCCGGATGAACGTGGTTCGGGATTAGGAACTACGCTAATGAAATCCATCGAAAAGGAAGCCAATAAAAGAGGGATCTTTTCATACCACCTGGGAACCGCCAGCTTTCAGGCTCCTGTTTTTTATCAAAAATTAGGATATCAGATATGCGGAGAAATTGAAAATCTACCCCCGGGATATACCAATTACTTCATGAAAAAAGTGGATTAACTATTCACTAAGCTGGCCATCTTCTGCTGAAGCTCACCGGGATTGAAAGGCTTCGTTACGAAATCATTCATACCGCTGGCATACACTTCCTCTCTCACTTCTTTGAGAGCTGCAGCAGTTAATGCTATAATTGGCAGGTTTCGTTTAGAAGGCTTCTTCATATTTCGGATGATCGTCGTGGCTTCGTATCCATCCATCACGGGCATTTGTAAGTCCATTAATACCAAATCAAAATACTCCTCTTCTACTTTTTTCACAGCTTCCTGCCCGTTTTCAACAATAACCAGGTCAATTTCCCAGCGTTCAAGAAAGCGTAACATCACTTTTTGATTTACAATGTTATCCTCTGCCAGTAACACCCGTATTCCTCTGAGTTTTTCAGCCTCATTTTTCACATCTGACGAACTATCTTCCAGTAGAGAATCCCCTTCCGCTTTTTCGAAAGTGAGATCCACGAAGAATGTACTTCCTATCCCTTCCTCACTTTCCAGGGACAACTTACCACCCTGTAGTTCTGTTAACTGTTTACTGATGGTAAGCCCCAGTCCAGTACCTCCGTAAAGGCGTTTTGTACTTCCGCTTGCCTGGGTAAAACTCTCAAAAATAGTCTCTACCCGATTTTCCGGAATTCCTATTCCAGTATCCTTAACTGAAAATTCCAATCGAATCTCCCGTTCGGATTCTCCAAGTTTTCGAACACTAAGTGCTACCGATCCCTCTTCTGTAAACTTAACCGCATTACTTAGTAAGTTGTTTATAATTTGAGTCAACCTCGACGGATCACCAATCAATATATTATGCAGGTCGTCTTCAATAGTTATGTTCAGTTCGATTTGTTTGTTCATCGCCATCATCTTGAAAGTCTCGATGATCGTTCCAAGAAGCCTTTCCAGATCGAATTCTGTACGCTCGAATTCCAAACGACCAGCCTCTATTTTTGAAAAATCCAATACATCGTCAATGAGAGTAAGCAGTGTCTTTCCGGAAAAATCTAAAATATTTAGTGGTTCAAGCTGATCTTCCCTTGGCTGATCTTTCTGAAGAAGGTGTGTCATCCCCATGATGGCGTTCATCGGAGTCCTTATTTCGTGACTCATCGTAGCCAGAAATTCGGATTTGGCTTTTGTGCTATGTTCAAGCTGGATCCTGGCATCCTCCAATTCTGTAATATAGCGTTCCAGTTTTTTTTGGTTTACGCTAAGCTCTTTATTGAGCTCAATTTCTTTATCGAGCAATTCTCTAGTTTTACTCTCTGCACTTTCTTTGAATTCTGAAAATGTATTAAAAATCAACCAGGTTGTTACAAAAGCCGCCGTCAGTACACTCCAGCGTATTATCGAAAACCCTCCATCTGAAATATATACCTGGTCGAAAATGATATAATCGAGGACAAAATAAGAAATGATTGAAATTACAATGGAGATATTCCTAAGCCTGATATTTTTTGCATCAAACAAAAGAATCGAAAGCCCCATTGTTGGGATAAAAAACGCCTGAATCAATGCGTTACTACCAAATACTGAACTCAGAATTACGATCCCAATATCGATATAGATAATGTGCAGCATTTTTGCTGTATTCACATATCCCTGGCGGGCAAGAACTGGAATCAACCCAAAAGCTAACGCCTCTGACAGGAAAAACCAGGTTAACGAAACACTATCATTAAAGTAAAAGGGGATAAGAAAAAGAACACAAACCAGCAGAAGGAAGAACGACACCCGGTTCATAATCTTAATGCCAGGCTGCTGAATCTCCTCTAATGGATCCACAAAAAACTTTCGTTCTTTTTGGACAGCTCCTATTCCTGTAAGTGAAAATTTTTGATCCATACAATGACTATGGATAAGAAATTATCTGTAATGAGACAACCTAGATTGTTAACTTCGATTTATATGCCATGGCATAAATCTTCATTTGTTTTACCATGCTCGCCAGCCCGTTCGCCCTCGTTGGTGATATGTGTTCGGCAAGCCCGATCTGTTTAAGAAAATCGGGGTTTGTTGCTAAAATATCATCCGGAGTTTGGCCGGAGTAAAAACGAATCATTAATGCAACCAATCCTTTGGTGATAGCTGCATCGCTGTCAGCCCTAAAAATGATCTTATCACCCTCCAGGTTGGCAGTCAACCATACTTTACTTTGACACCCCTTCACCAGGTTTTCATCCAAATGATCTTCTTCTGGCAGTTCCTCAAGTTTAGTACCAAGCTTGATTATATACTTATATTTATCTGTCCAGTCTTCAAACAGTCTGAACTCCTTAACTATTTTGCTCTGAATTTCCTGAATGTTCATCCTTGGATAATAGTCAGTTTATCCGTTCTAAGAAATAAAAAAAGCCCACTGCTGTGGGCTTAAAAAGAGTATCATGGTAAATGAAAATTACGATTCTTTCAGTTCCAGCTTTACAACAGAACGAACACTCTTCACCTTAGATCGCGATTCATCCCAAATAGGTTTAAAGGATTGAATCATATCTACATAATCTCCCGTGGATGTACGGTAACGGCAGGTTTCTGCAGCTTCCTCTCCTCTAAAGGCTTTTTCCAGGGTAGCGTCTATCAAAGCGATGTCATCCTTATGAACAACAGCTTTCAGCCCCCCTTCAAAAATTACATCTTTATTTATCCCGGTGATTTCTTCGAATGCTTCTGTTACAAAGCGACACTCGATCGAACTATCTTCATCCGTAAGGCCAAATTTAAGGGTGAACTCCTCCCTGCGCTTCAATAAATCATCGAAATCTGTATTGAAAATAGCCTTTGCAGTTTCTTTCTTTTCGGTTACATCACGCTGATAAGACACCCAATGTGTCACTTCACCATCTCCATTAATGAGAGGATGAATATCCCACTGATTGATGAACTCCGTACCGTCTTTTCTGTAATTGATCGTGTGCCCAAAAAAAGCTTGCCCTTCAATTAAGCGCCTTTTCAAGCGGTCTAAAATAGCCCGGTCGGTTTTGGGGCCTTGCAGCATTCTTGGAGTGTTTCCGATGGCCTCTTCTTTAGAATATCCGGTCATTCTTGTGAAACCATCATTTACATATACAATCCTGGGGCCTGGCTTCTCGAGGTTTAGCTCAGTAATAAGAATGGAATCATAATCATTTCGGATTGCACTCTCGAGCAAATCGACATGGATTGAGGCTTGCTCGTATTTTTCGAAGAGCTCACCAAAGATATCTTCTAGTTTTTTATAAGAATCAGCATCTTTCGCAAGCTGCTTTAGCTGCTCAACAATCTGTTTTTCTTCGTTACTCATGGCAAATATCGTTAGTCGTCCTATAGCACATTATCCCTCTAAAACTTCGCCGACATAGTTATCATTCCAATTATTACACAAATTTCTTACATCTCTTTATCGACTTTTAAAATACATGCGTTATTTCGTCTTTTTTATCCTTATTTCTACCCTTACAGGCTGTTTCCTCTTCAAAAAAACAATTAAAACCTATCAGCCGGAAATGGTTTGGATTGAAGGTGGGACTTTCGTGATTGGAGATTTTTATGAAGAATCGAATACGGATGCTCTCCCTCGGCACGAGGTAATGATTGATCCTTTCCTGATTGGCAAATACGAAGTTACTTACGAACAATATGATCAATTTGCTTTAGAAAAAGGGCTCAAGTTACCCGATGACGAAAACTATGGGCGAAAACAAAGAGCTGTGGTTGGCCTCACCTGGGACGAAGCTCTCGCATTCTGTAAGAGTTTGGGATACCGCCTCCCTTCCGAAGCAGAATGGGAGTTTGCGGCCCGATCGGGTGGTAAGGATCACGTAATTGCGGGAACAGCCACCCTGGATTCCTTAAAACAATTTGCCGTGGTTAGAAGCTCGGGCATCAATTTTAGCTTCTTTGTGGGTTCCAGGCTCCCTAATGATTTAGGTTTGTATGATATGAGCGGAAATGTATTTGAATGGGTAGATGAATTTTACCAGTTCTATAGCGAACCTGAGCTTTTACATGATAATGATGCAGATGGAATCCGGATTATTCGCGGAGGCAGTTTTGGAGAAGAAGAAAATGCAACCCGGACGTATTGGAGAGTGGGAACTTTGCGAGATGTACGTGCTACAGATATCGGATTCAGATGTGCTAAATCACTATAAATAAAAAAGGGGGACCGAAGCCCCCCTTTCCTCACTCACTCATCGAAGTAGCAACTTAGCAATAGTGCTTAGCTGCATGTTCGTCGTACCCTCGTAAATTTTACCGATCTTAGCATCACGGTAAAACTTCTCAACAGGATATTCTTTCACGTATCCGTTCCCGCCAAATAAATCAATAGCCATAGAACTGACACGTTCTGCAACCTCTGACGAATAAAATTTCGCCATGGCAGCTTCTTTTAAAAATGGTTGACCTGCCATTTTCATCCTGGCAGCGTTATAAACTAACAAGCGGGCGGTTTCTATATCGGTTGCCATTCGGGCTAACTGAAACTGAACACCCTGAAAGTCTGAAAGAGCCTGGCCAAACTGTTTTCTTTGTTTGATATACTCAACCGTTGCATCAAAGGCGCCCTGAGCAATTCCTACCATCTGGGCTCCAATTCCGATTCTGCCTTCGTTCAGGGTCTCGATAGCTACTTTGTAGCCTTTACCATATTCACCTAGGATATTGTCTTTCGGTACTTTGCAGTCTTCTAACAGGATCTCACAGGTTGAACTTGCCCGAATCCCAAGCTTGTCTTCTTTTTTGGAAACCGAGAACCCTTCATAACCTCGCTCAACTACAAACGCAGTAATTCCTTTATAGCCCAGTTCCGGGTTCACGTTAGCAAACACCAGGAAAATATCCGCTTCGTTTGCATTCGTAATCCAGAGTTTTGCTCCGTTTAAAACAAAATGATCATCCATTTCTCTGGCTGAGCATTTAAGGGCAAAGGCATCACTTCCGGAACCCGCTTCTGAAAGGCAATAAGCCCCTACTTTCTCAGTAGCTAACTGCGGAAGATATTTTTCTTTTAGAAAATCAGATCCAAAATTTACAAATGCATTATTAACCAGTGTATTCTGGACGTCCATGAATACACCTGCCGAAGCATCTACTTTTGAAATTTGCTCGATCGCTACAATACTCATCATAAAAGTACCGCCAGCACCGGCATATTGCTCGGGGATTTCGATCCCCATAAGTCCCATTTCAAAAAACTCTTTGACTAAGCCGGGGTTTAGTTTTGCCTCTGCATCCATCTCATGAACTAGCGGAGCAATCGAACTCTTGGCAAAATCTGAGGCAGCATCTCTCAACATCTGCTCATCTTCGGTGAGCTGAGTAACAGGAGGAATAGCGTTTTCTATCTGATTCATTCTTTTTTTAAAGGCTTCTCTTTTTGAGCAAAGCGAATATACAATTGTAAGCGCTTTTTTACTATTAAAAAGTACGATTTGCAGAACTTTTTAATTTATCTGTTTCCAAATCTAATAAAGGATGGTCTATGGACAAACGTTTAGTTTTGAAATAGATAACAACAGAATAATTTAATCTTAAATAATTGACTATAGTTGATTTATTAATATTAGAATTTGAAACAAACCATTACGTGTCAACTCATGCAAGTAGCTTTCCTGGATAAGGAAAGCTGATTTAATAACAATAGCTAAATCAAGGAGAACAATGAATAAAATAGTTAGCCTAACTTTACTGTGCATAATTACACTGGGTGTATCTACGTCATTAAAGGCGCAAGACGATGTAATGATGCAAGCGTTCTATTGGGATGTTCCGGTAGAAGACTCTTCCCTGAATGGGTTTTGGTGGGATAGTCTTGCTGCGAAAGCAAATAATCTTTCAACTGCCGGTTTTACCGGGCTTTGGTTACCATCACCGTCAAAGGGGAATTTTGGGATCATAGATATGGGATATGGGATCTACGATCATTATGATCTGGGTAACTACAATCAGAAAGGAACAACGGAAACACGATTTGGAAGCAGAGCCGAGCTGGAGGCCATGATTGATTCCATGCATAATAACAGTGTTGAAGTGTACGCTGATATAGTACTGAATCATATTTACTCAAATGGAGATTACTACGACTCTAACAATAACCTTGAAGCCAATCCTGATGTTAAGAGTTATGTATTTGCTGAAGCGTACATAAACGGTAATCAATATCAATCCTATCCAACGAATGAGATAACCTGGGTTATACCAAGTGCTTCCGCAGGAACCTATTACATCCAGATCGATGGTTATAATCTGGACTGGGGAGCGAGTTACACTCAACGAGGTTACGATCTTATGATAGATTGGACCGGTTCTGGTGCAACCACAACTACAGCATGGGAGAGCGAACCAAATGACGGAAGCGGAAACTACAATACTGTTTCTTCTTCCGGAACTACTACAAGAGGCCACATGAATAGTAGTACGGATATTGATGAGTACGAAATTACCTTAAGCTCTTCAGCGGATATCGTGATTAAGCTGACCGCCCGCAAAGAGGGAACCGACAGTGGCGGTAGCTGGGAATGGCAATGGGCCGATCAGAATAATGGCTACTATCCAAAAGCCATTTGGTTTAGTGGAACCAATTTGGCCAATACAACTTTGGAAGCTCAAACAGCTACCTCAATTACGTACCCCACACATACCGGTACGGGAGAAAAGAATTACTCCTGGGATCATGACGACTTTCACCCGGTGGATAGTAATGACTGGTTGGGATATCCCGGAAATGATGAAGTAATTACAAATACCAAGTTCTTCGGGAACGACCTTAATACCTTCAGTTCAACAGTGGTAACCCGACTTGAGGATTGGGGATACTGGATGGCTGATGAAATCGGTTTTGATGGATTCAGGCTGGACTTCGTTCGTGGCTTCCAGGAAACGGTAGTTGCTGATTGGGTAAACAACCTCCCACTTCTGAGTGGTTCGCAGCGTTTTATCGTAGGGGAATACTGGGGTAATGCTCAATCCATCAATTCATGGGTAACCAATGTTACAAACGGGACTTCCTCGGTTACTTCAACCACTACTACCGGAGCAGATGTTGATGCCTTTGATTTCCCATTGAAGTTTTCTCTGAACGGAATCGTAAACAACACCTCTGGCTCTGCGGATATTACGGCAACCCTTGATCATGCCGGTATGATCAGGAACAATACCGGGCACTCATTATCGGGAACCGATATTGTTACTTTTGTGGACAATCACGATACAGGGAAAGAACACGATAAATGGGTATTTAGTGACTGGGACATGGCGTATGCCTATATACTTACTCATGAAGGAAGACCTTGTGTATTTTACTCTCATTATTATGGGGTATTACAAAACGATGCACATGGGGGCTCTTACACTACCCAGGCACCTACCAGTCTTCAAAAAGACATAGACAACCTCATCCATATCCGGAAGAATTATTTAGGTGGATCCATCGAAGTACTTAGCGCTGATGGAAACCCCTATCCTTCAGGTGATGCTGCTGATGTCTATGCTGCCCGCCGCCACGGCAATGGTACAAAAACAGGAGCCATCGTAGTGATAAATGATAACAGCACCAGTACCAAAGGGCTTTGGGTGGATCATACCACCGGTACCGCTGATTGGTCAAATTCCTACCTGGTGAATGTAGAAACCGGAGACAGTACCTACGTACATAATGATGGCCGCGTATGGGTGGAAGCTGGTTCCCGCGATTTTGCAGTGTACGTTCCCGCAAGTGAATTCAATACAACGCTGCCAAGAAGCAAGACTCTGGACCGAATTCCTTCTACTGAAACTGCTGACGATCAACCAGGTGGGTTTGAACTCTTCAAAAACTATCCAAATCCATTCAACCCAAGTACAACAATTTCATTCAGCATTCCTGAACAGGGACTTGTAAATATCAACATTTACAATTCGTTAGGTCAGTTAATTACTAATCTAACAAACCAGGCTTATTCTGCCGGAAATCATTCAGTAACCTGGCAGGCACAGGGTATGTCCAGCGGATTATACTTCTACACAATAGATTATAACAATCAGATACTACAGGGAAGAATGACCCTTATCAAATAAAACAAAACAAAAAGCCTCGATTATTATCGGGGCTTTTTTATGCTTGATAACATCCGGAATGCTGCATCTGATGCAGATATTTCATTGTTCAAAATGCTCTTTTTCATTTCATCAGCAAGTTTAGAGTTGGTATCACCTTCCCACAACTCTTTAAGCACCTGATCTTCCACCAACCGTTTGAACCAGTTTATCTCTTGTCTGCTTCTGTTCAACTCAAAGTGCACATTTTCCCGAAGCTGATCAGCAAATTCTTCAATCTTCTCCCAAACCAATTCAATTCCTAATTGGCGAAGAGCACTTATCGTTAAAATTGAAACATCAATTCCAGGGTATTTTGGGGCGAGCATATGAAAGGCGTGCTCATATTCAGATTTTGCTAGTTCTGCCAATTTTTGCTGATCCCCATCCGCCTTATTGACTACCAGGATATCGGTGATTTCCAGTATTCCTCGCTTGATTCCCTGTAGCGAATCACCTGCTCCGGGAAGCATCATCACTAAAAAACAATCCACCATCGAGGCGACTTCAAACTCACTCTGACCCACGCCGACCGTCTCCACTAAAATCACATCATAACCAGCCGCCTCGCATAAGCGGATGGATTCACGAGTTCGTTTTGCAACTCCGCCCAATGTACCTGCCGTAGGTGAAGGGCGGATAAACGCCTCTTCTTTCTGGGCCAGAGTTTCCATTCGGGTTTTATCGCCCAGGATGCTTCCGCCTGAAGTCGGACTACTTGGATCAACGGCCAGTACAGCCACGCGATGCCCTTTTTGAATAAGGTGGTTTCCAAAAACCTCAATGAATGTACTTTTTCCAACCCCTGGAACCCCGGAGATTCCAACACGAATGGTGTTTTCGAGTCGCGGGAGTGCGCTGATCAACTCACTTGCTTTGCGTTGATCATCTTCCCGGCTACTTTCCACCAAAGTAATTCCTTTGGCCAGAAAACGTCGTTTTCCAGATTGAATCCCTTCGGCCAGCTTGGCAGTGGTCATACGTTCATCGCCCGGATTTCGTCGATTACCTCGGATGCTGCTTTTGGGATATTTGTACCGGGACCGAAAATAGCTTTTACCCCTGCTTCATACAGGAAATCATAGTCCTGGACAGGAATCACTCCACCAGCCACTATCATGATGTCATCAGCATCTTCCTCTTTCAAAATCTTAATGAGTTCAGGAATCAGGGTTTTATGTCCGGCTGCCAGGGTGGAAACTCCAATTACATGAACATCATTTTCAATAGCTTGTTTAGCTGCTTCTTCAGGAGTTGAGAATAATGGCCCCACGTCTACATCAAAACCCATATCGGCAAAGGCGGTTGCCACTACTTTTGCCCCACGGTCGTGACCATCCTGCCCCATCTTTACGACCAGAATTCTCGGTCGGCGACCTTCCTCTTTGGCAAAGTCCTCTATCTTGTGTTTGATTTCCTGGTAGTGCTCGTCGTTTTGATACACGCTTTCGTACACGCCTTTTATGGTTTGATTGTTGGCTTTATGCCGACCCCAGGCTCGTTCCATAGCCCTGGATATCTCTCCAACAGAAGCTCTTCTGCGGGTCGCTTCAATGGCCAAATCTAACAAATTTCCTTCTCCAGATTTTGAAGCCTCATAAATCGCCTCCAGAGCTTCTTTCACCGCATGATTATCCCGGGAATTTTTGATCTCATCCAACCGTGCGATTTGATTGTTTCGAACCTCGGTATTGTCAATATCCAGGATTTCAACCGGGTCTTCTTTTTCGTTGATGTACTTATTCACGCCAACAATAGTAACATCGCCCTTATCGATTCCGGCCTGTTTGATTGCCGCTGCTTCTTCAATCTTCCGTTTTGGATACCCTTGCTCAATTGCCTTTGCCATCCCACCCATTTCAAATACTTCGTTGATGATCTCCCGGGCCTTTTCCTTCAGATCATGCGTCATAGATTCAATGGCATAAGATCCACCCAGCGGATCAACCGTATGAGTAATGTCGGTTTCTTCCTGAATAATCGTTTGGGTATTTCGTGCGATCCTGGATGAAGTCTCAGTCGGCAAAGAAATGGCTTCATCGTAACTGTTGGTGTGTAGAGATTGAGTCCCTCCAAGTACTGCCGCCATCGCTTCAATGGTAGTTCGGATCACATTATTCAACGGATCCTGAGCTGTCAACGACCAACCAGACGTCTGGCAATGTGTGCGCAACATCATCGATTTAGGGTTCTTCGGATCGAAGTGCTTTTTCATCAGTTCAGCCCATAACATCCTGGCTGCCCGAAGCTTACTTACCTCCATCAAAAAATTCATCCCGATTGCAAAGAAGAAGGAAAGCCGGGGAGCAAATGCATCCACATCCAAGCCACGATCGGTAGCCGCTTTCACGTATTCGAGTCCATCGGCAAGAGTAAATGCCAGTTCCAGTGCGGAGTCGGCACCAGCTTCCTGCATATGATAACCGGAAATCGAAATTGTATTAAACCGGGGCATGTAATTACTGGCATATTCGATAATGTCCGAAACAATCCGCATTGACTCCTGTGGCGGATAAATGTAGGTATTCCGAACCATGAACTCCTTGAGGATATCGTTCTGAATTGTACCGCTCAATGCATCTTGGCCAACTCCTTGTTCCTCCGCTGCCACAATGTACGCCGCCATTATTGGAATAACCGCTCCGTTCATGGTCATAGAAACGGACATCTGATCCAGCGGGATTCCATCAAATAAAATCTTCATGTCTTCCACTGAATCAATTGCTACCCCGGCCTTTCCAACGTCACCCACCACTCGCGGGTGATCGGAATCAAATCCCCGGTGTGTGGCCAGGTCAAACGCCACACTCAATCCTTTTTGACCCTTTTCTAAAGCAGCCCGGTAAAACTGGTTGGATTCTTCAGCGGTTGAAAATCCTGCATACTGACGGATGGTCCATGGGCGCTGGGTGTACATGGTCGGATAGGGCCCCCGCTTGAATGGAAACTGACCGGGATAACCATCCTCAATTCCACGCGCTTCCAAGTCACCTTGTCCGTATAGCGATTGAATATTTACTCCCTCCGGACTTACCCGATCCAACGACTTGAGAGGTTTTCCTCTTAGTGCTTTTTCTGCAGCTGCCTCCCAATTGGCTGAGGCTTCATTGTTTTCTGTGCTCATGGACTCCAAATTCATTCATGGAAACGGTTTTCTGGATCAAATGTACGAGATTTTACCGAAACCAAATAAACACAAGTATGTGAATTTGGGGTGAAGCCTTCACTTCAAATTCAATTCTGTCTGAGAAGAACTAAAACCCACTTCTTCTTCAAACTTCTCGGTACCGAATGCTTCTTCCATTTCCGCACGAAGTTTTTGAATGGATAGGCCCGAGGTAAGAGTACCGTTTCGGGAGATAGAAATCCGGCCAGTTTCCTCAGAAACCACCAACACAAATACATTATTGGTTTCACTCACTCCAACAGCGGCCCGGTGGCGGGTTCCAAAAGACTGAGAAATGTTTGGGTTTTGGGAAATCGGGAGATACGCGCTGGCAGCTACAATGCGGTTATTTTTTATGATTACCGCACCATCATGAAGGGGAGTTTCCTTTCGAAAAATGGTTACCAGCAACTCGCTTTTAATTTTGGAATCGATACTTACTCCATTATCGATGATATCTTGTAAAGAGGAAGTTCTTGCAAATACGATAAGGGCCCCAATTTTTTCTTTGGACATCACTTTCACCGCATCAATAATTTCATCAATCATCTCGTCGGAATTGGGACGGGCAAAAAAACGATCCAGGTTGGTGTTTTGCCCCAGACGATAAAGCAGCTTTCGAATTTCCGGCTGGAAAATGATAAACACTGCCAGAATACCTACGTCCAGAATTCCGGAAAGAATAAAATCGATTGTATTAAAACCCAGGACCCGAATGCCAAGGTTTATCAATACCAAAAGTATGATCCCAATCCCGGCCTGGATCGCAAAAGTCCCCCGTATCCATTGATACAGGAAGACCAATACCCCCGCTATCAACAGCGTTTCGATGAAATCCATAATTCCAAAATCGAGAAAACCGATGGGGATCAATGGGCTGCCTGTTTATAATTGTGATTGAATCGCTTCGAATATACGAATCGAATCGGAGGCTTCCTTCACATCATGAACACGAAGTATCTTCGCACCTTTCATTAAAGCATGATAGTGAACTGCAATGGTTCCGGTAATGCGCTCTTCGGGTGGGCGGCCGTCTAAAATGTGCCCGATCATCGATTTGCGGGAAGCTCCAATTAATACAGGGAACGGTTTTTTGGTGAAAGTATCAAGGTGTGAAATCAATTTTAGATTATGTTCCAGGTTTTTTCCAAACCCAATGCCTGGATCAAGCACAATATCCCGAACCCCGGTCTCTGTCAGCTTCTCGATCTTGCTATCAAAAAAGGCTTCAATCTCGGTCACCACGTCCCCATAAGCAGGATTATTTTGCATGGTTTTCGGATCCCCCTGGCTGTGCATTAATACGTAGGTAGCATCAAATTCTGCACATAGTTCTGCAAACCGCGGTTCCTTCTCTAAACCACTAACATCATTAACGATTTTTGCGCCCAGATTAAGCGCGTGTTTAGCGACTTCATACTTTGTAGTATCGATCGAAAAGATGGCATTGGAAAAATGCTTTTGAGCATTCTCAAGAATGGGAATCACCCTCGAGATTTCTTCCTCCTCTGAAACCGGTTCAGCGTTAGGTCGGGTTGACTCTCCCCCAATATCTATTATAGTAGCACCTTCGGCGAGCATCCTGTGGATGCGATCCAAAGCTTTGGCTACGATCTGGTATTTCCCGCCATCACTAAATGAATCCGGTGTGGCATTTAGAATACCCATTATGACGGGTGAGGATAAGTGAGAAAGAGAAAAAGTGGATGACATTTCGAAAATCGTTATTCAAATGGAACGTACGAATAACGATGATCAAAAAGGTAAATTACCACTCCTCGATAAGATCTCCGAGCTTGTCTTCTTTTGATGCCCATTCATCTGCATCAGGAAGCGCATCTTTGGTTTCGTTGATAATACGATCTTCCCAGGCTTCAGCTAAACGTTCGTTCAACTCGATGTAGCTTTCCCATTTATCAGGTACTTCATCATCCGGGAAAATAGCTTCTACCGGGCATTCCGAAACGCATGCATCGCAGTCAATGCATTCGTTAGGATCGATGGTCAGAAAATTTGGTCCCTCCCGGAAAGCGTCAACCGGACAAACCGCCGCGCAATTGGTGTACTTACATTGGATACAAGGCTCGGTAACAACGTATGGCATAATGCTGTGGAGTGAGTTGTGTGATGATGTTTTGAAAAAACGAATATCTACCTGAACTGAATTAGATTCAATCCAAATAACTACCGAAGTGTGGATTTTAAAGCCTCTAAAGACCCATCCGTTCCGGCTGATTCAATATCTAACAAATATGCGATTAATTCATAAATATGTACATTTTCTATTGACGGGATTTCTGTTCCGTTTTTAAAATCTGGCCCATGTACTAAAAATAAACCATGCATTTCTTTAGCTTGATTGTCGAAGCCGTGAGTTCCGCCGGTAGCATAGTTCTCCCTCGATTCTACATGAGCGCGGGTAGAAATCATGTAACCAACATCGGCAATAGCTACTAAATCCGGGAAGCGCGTCGAATTCTTTATATGAAACCGATCGGGCATGTCTTCCTTTTTGTATACCACAAAATTCTGCTCGTTGGGCTTTAACTGCTGATAGATCCTGTCAACCGTGGCCCGATCTCCCCGAATCGAAAAATTAGTACCCCATGAGTATACGTCCAGGTTTTCTGTGTGTATGTAATCATCGATATATACAATTCGATCTCTCGATAGCGCGGACATCCCGTGATCGGCAACAATGATTAAATTCACCCTATCCTTGAGGCCCTTTTTTTCGATTTGATGTACCAGGTACCCGATTAAAGAATCTGCTTTCTGGATTGACTTCAAAATTTCGGGCGAATCGGGCCCATATCTGTGCCCGTCACTATCTACAAACGAAAAATATAAGGTTCCAAAATCAATCTCTCTTTCATTGCCCAGGGTCATCCAACTCAAAACCGAATCAATCCTGTCGGTGTTTGGCATACTACCATCGTATCGTTTCCAGTGAGTGGGTCTCATATTTTGTATTGGAGCTTCTGATCCAACCCAAAACATAGTTCCCGATCGAACTCCCTGCTTTTCGGCCGTATTCCAAATTGGCTCCCCTCCATACCAGGCCGGATTTTCTACCTGTTCCCGATCCCCCATTGAAAACCAGCTTCCAATGGTACTATCATACATTGAATTGCTGATAAAGCCACTATTCTCGGGATACAACCCTGTGGCTATTGCATAATAATTAGGGAACGTCACGGAAGGATAAATTGGTATTAATCCCTCACTAATCACCCCCTGATCAACCAGTTCGTCGAAATTTGGAGTATCAGTTTTTTCGAGATAATCGTAACGAAAACCATCAAAAGAAATAAGCAGGACTTTATTTACAGGTTCCCCGGATGATGAACATCCCAGCCAAATAAATAATCCGAGGATGAACAAACGTTGCATAAGGTCTGGTTTTACTCGAAGTCTGAAGTGAGCCTGTATCTAAGAATTCGATTATTTCCCCGATCAGCCACATAAACGATGCGATCGAAATAGGCGACACCCGAAGGCTGATTGAATTCCTTTTCTCCATTTCCAAGCTCACCAAATGAGACTAATACCTGACGTGTTTGGTCAACCGCTCCGGCTGGTGGAGGTACCCCTTCCTGGCCGTTCGTCTGAAATTGGAAAAGCCTGTTTAACCCTTCATCCACAATAAAAATAAAACTGTCATCGTCACCGCTGTAAGCGATATCAGATGGGATCATGAATTTATTCGGCTCATATAAGAATCCATCTGCCTGAGTGGTATCCTGAGCCAGTAAGGTGGAATTCTGTTGAAACACTAATCCATCGACTGTTTCCACCGCGTTAATCCAGAGTACACGGAATGGAATTTCTTTGGTTTGATCAGCCTGGGCAATTAAAAAACTCCTGTCGTCAGTAAATGAATCCCGTTGAGGTGCTGCCACAAAGGATGCGATCGCACTGAGGCCAATACCACTTCGAAGTGAAGGGATAGAAGGATTTAGTGTTCTGATCTGACGGTTGTTTACCATCTTATCCGTAGTTACATCATTTACCCGAATACGAGAGAATTCCAGTACCGTATTGTCAGGGGCAGCTACTTGTGTGGTTTCTTCAAAAGGACCTCTACGAGTAACATAGAGGGTATTATCTCCCAACACAGTAAGCCCGGTTATTTCTACCCGTTCGTAGTTAATGTTCGAATTCCGATTCAGCCGTGCATTCTGAGCAGCTGAAGTACTTAAACTCGCATCATCGAATGGAAAAATTAAGGTATCAACAAAGGTAAGTGGTCCTGCTCCGTTCAGGTTTTTGATTTTATACACAGCGGGGAGATCCCATGTAATATTCGGATCAATATCCTCGATCACCGTATCGATCCTCGCGGATACATACACATTTAATAACCGATCCTGAGTGACTGCATTAGCACCTCGTAAAGGAATGGTGACTCTTGGAGATAAATCTGCTCTATCCAGAAGGTGTAATCCGTTAGCATCAGCAACATATACGAATTCATCAAAACCGATATGAACATCTTCCGGTGCATCAAAATCCCTCCAAATTGGTTGTACCAGCGCATACCCCTCTTCGCTTTCCAATTCCGGATCAATTCTACCTTCCTCGAAAATTTCATCTGTATCGGAGTTCGACTTGCTGCTAAATATTTGATCACAAGATCCAACGCCTAATCCAGCAATCAATAAGAATAGTAGTTTATGTGATACTTTCATCATAGAGAAACACTGATTGCAATTCTGTGGATTTCGCCTAAACGCTCATACAAGGTGTATGAATAGTCTGCTCGGATTTTCCGGTTACTTAACGGCAGTTCAATACCTCCCCCAACGCTGGGGATTTTGCGTTCTTCAATTCCAAATTCATATCCGGTACGAACAAAAAACTGGTCCATAAATCCATATTCGGCACCGATGTTAAACTGCTCGGCATTATCGCTCGGGTTCGTGATTTGAGCTGTAACAACCAGGGAATTTTCATCGCCATCGATTAGATCGTATGCCGCACCAATTAAAAAACGAGTGGGAAGGGATTGGTTTTCTTCCGGAGTGACCTCTTCTATGCCTTCTAAGGTCTCCCGGGTAGTAGTTCCGTCCGGAGAAGAATCGAAACCGAAGTTGTTGATTCCAACGGCAAACCGAAGTCCGGTATCACCCACGAGATAGGAAAAGCCGAAATCAATAGCGCCGCTGTTGTATTGGATCTCTTCAATTTTCTCCATTAAAAACCGGAATGTAATCCCGTAGCTAAACAACTCTGTAACCTGGTGAGAAGCCGAAAGACCCGCCGATATATGGTTGGTACTAAACGTTCTTCCGGTTCCAAAGGGCTGAAATTCCGTGGTTTCCTTAATATCGCCAGAACTGAGATACTGGAGGGAGCCACCCAATGCAAACGTACCTACCTTTTGCACAAAACTAATGTAATCAAGCGAAATTCCGGCAAAATATCCTGTATGACTCACCATAAGGTTTGAACCATCAAGACGGGCAGATAACGCCGGGTTCCAATATAAACTGGATGCATCGTAAGCATCAGCCATATTTGAATTACCCATTGCCGCACTTCGGGGATCAACAGCAATTTTCGTAAACTGAAAACCTTCAGTTCCAGCCCGATCCTCGCCAAAACCACCTTGAGCAAATAGTGGCGCTGCTGTGCCAAGCAATAAAAAAGTGGATGCTATAATTTTTTTCATATTCATTAGAAGCGCACAGATAAGCCAAACAGGATATGTCTCTGCTCAATATAGTTCGCAGGGTTATCGTAGGATGGAAGGTTGTTATCAGTTGGATCTATGTATCGAGGATCCCGCACATTGCTTGGAACATCATAACTTCGATCGTTTCGTAGTGCAATAAGCGCATTAGGATCCGTAGGATATTGCTTATATCCCTCGCCCGTTACAGGATTTACTATCACAGAACTTCTGTTATCTAAAAGATTCGTAATCTCAACAAAGGTCGATATCCGCGCCCCGTTGATGTCGAACCACTTTCTGAAGTTGAAGTCCATCGTAAACCAGGCCGGTCCAATTCGGCTAAATCGTTTAGAAGGATCATCTACTGTCTCATAAATAGGGCGCCAGTCTTCTACACCTGTAACAGGGTTTCTTTGGAATCCTACTAATTCGGTTGGGGTATACCGTGTTCCACTTCTCCAAACGGCAGACAGAAACATTTGAAAATCGTTCAATATTCCTAAATCAAACATTGGTTTAGGGCGATCATAGGTGAACGTTATATTTCCTTTGATATCGAATGGTCGATCCCATGCGAGTGGAGTTTCGACATTTGCCCCCACATTCTGGCGGGCATTGATACTATTTAAATTATCATCATTGGTTGAACTTAACCCTTCTGCCCTGGAGTAGGTAAATGATACCTGCCCTCTTAAAAGATCTCTGTATCGCTTGATATACGACATCTCTACACCACGGGCACGTGCATAATCCCCGTTAATTCTGAATGCTTTGGTTACATCTCGTCCATCCACATCCTGAACCCGGATCAATTGTGACGTCACAAAATCGTATTTGTCTCTCCAGAATGCTGATACATTGAATGCATCATTTGCTGTAATCTGGTTTCGTAACCCGATTTCGTAGGAAATATCAATCTCAGGATTCAGATTTGGATTCCCCAAGTCGGGTAAGTCAGACTGATCCTGGAAAAATGGATCCAATCCTGCATAAATGAATGTAGGATGAGGTACCCGGGCAGAGTGACCATAATTGAAAAAAAGTACCTGGTTGTCTCTTACAGGAAACGACACGTTAACTTTTGGGAGAAACCTGAACTTGTAACGGAGGCCAAATAATTCAACCGTATCATCCATGTAGTCTTCGGCAACAAAAGTAGGAATGGTTGAAATCGTATTTTCATCTAACGCATCTGCAACTGCATCATCTACGTAACGTCCCGGAGCCCAATATTCAATTCGGGCACCAATATTTGCGATCAGACCGTTGTAACGAATTTTATCTGTAATGAACAAGGCTCCACGCTTGGGTTTAACCCTCCAGGCATCGAAAGTTTCTCCTACACGAAAAGTCTGAGATACAATTGGTTCCCCATCATCATCAACTCCGATTTGGATCGGGGCTCCAATCCATGGCCGTGTAATATCAATCCACTGGTAATCATTGAATTTCGCTTCAAAGCCGATAACTATTTGATTCACTCGCTCACCAAAAAACTTGGTGTAAGACGATTTTAGAGTGAGTTCCTCAGCAAAATGGTCGTGCCAGAGGCGGGCAATTCCACCGTTGTTGAAATATCCTGGCCCAGCAAGTACATACGTGAAGTCATCTGTTCCCTGAAATTCTTCAGCCGGTGGAGTTACGATACTTTCCGGATCAAATTCACTGTCTACATTGTCCGGTCTCCAGTCCCGACCATTTGCATCAGCCCGTAATCTTGTAAATAATCTACTAAATTGTACCTCGAAGAAAGAACTTTCATCAACAGTTTGAATCCATTTCAAGTAAGACAGGTTACTATCGTGCGTGTAGGTATTTGCATTGTCCAGGAACCCATTTGAAAATGCGAACTGGAATCCCGGGCGAATCTGTGTGTCTGCCCCGGTAATCTGGAGCATTCGCGTGTTCTGGTTAATGGTTAGCGATCGCTGATACGCCGCTTGAATACGCAAACCTGGACGTACATTGTACGTTAGCTTCAACATTCCATTCCAGCGGTTTCCTTGCCGTGGTGACCAAAACTCGCCATCCACAATGGATGATCTGATCTGGTTAGCAGATAACTTTGTGTATCCATCTGTAAGCCCAACCTGACCGGTAAGGAAAAAGGTCATATTTCCGGGTAGATTTACTCCTAAGGCAGGAAGAAGTGTCTCTGTGAGTACACTGGGCCCTCCGAGAGTAACTTCATAAATATCCTCAAAAAAATTCGCCTGGTTACTCATCACGTTCGATCCAAAATTGTCTCGCTTATGTGTGAACGTACCTTCGTAACGTTCTCCTCCATTTTGAGTTTGAACTGAAACCACACCTGACGTTACATCTCCATATTCAGCGCCAACACCACCGGTTATTACTTCTACATTTGAAAATGAGTTAGAACCCAAATCAAGACCGAAACCTGTTCCGGCAAGTGGATCCTGAGCGGATACTCCATCAACAACAAAACCCGTTTCGTAGGCTCTACCCCCTTTGATATACAATCCGGTAGGATCCTTAACAACACCTGATTGAAGTGAAACTGCATCTTCAACTCTTTGTATTGGGGCAGCTTCCAGGTCCTGCTTTGAAATGGTAACCGACGTATTTGATTTTTCTACATCAAAAATTGGGGCTTCACCTATTACAACCACTTCCTGATCTGATTCATACACTTCTTCTTCAAGCGCCTGGTTAATTTCGGTTGTTTCTCCAGCTACAACTCTAACACCCGTAACCTGAACTCTTTTAAAACCCAAAAATGAAATTTCGATGGTGTATTCGCCGGGTCTTACGTTTCTGATGGTATACCTTCCATCCAAATCTGTTGCTGCTCCAAGGTTTGATCCTATAATCCGCACGCTCACCGTTGGTAAAGGTTCATTTATACCAGCTTCAGTAATCACCCCGCTTATATTTCCTGTGCCAGCCCTTTGAGCAAAAGATTCCATTGAAATCAATCCAAACAGTAGGAAGAAACCAGTAAATAGGATATTTCTCATAATGCTATTGCTTAAAGTTTAATCGGTTGATGAGTAGCGCATTGAGCATTTCTACCAGATTGCTATTGCCATTTGCATCCCGCAGATCCACACTAAAATAAATTACATTTTGCTCGTTATTTTCAATCGCTATCGCTTCACTACCCTGGTAATCCTGGTTGAAACCAATTAGTGTTGTCGCCAGAAAATCCGTTGAATACAATAAGGTTGCGCCGGCTGACGGCTTCAGAGGATAATTCCCAACTATTCGGTTTCCAATAGCAATATCCGGAGCCCCTATTTCTGGAGGAGAGCTAGCTGATGTATTTGCATTCAGTAAAAAGTTTGTTTGAATTCCGGATAGAACCCCAATGGAATCAACCGGAAGGAAACTGAAAATCTCGTCGTTTTGACTTATCCCTTTCATCGGAATATTGACAAACATCGTACCGCCGGCATCAAAAAACTCTGAAGCTATATCTAATGCATAGGTAATGTTACGATCAATATCATTAGACACCCAATAAATGTGGTCCCATTTACTCAATGTCTTTCTTAAAGTCGGATCAATAACAGCCGGAAAGGCTTCTGATAAAGCAACTTTATCCTGGGCAACTTCACCATCATTTATTATCCACTCATCGGGAGTGATTCCCATGGCTGATAACAGGGACTTATGGAAAGACGCAACTGTTCCAGAGGATGAACCGCTGAAGTCATTAAGGAATAAAGTGCTCGAACTTTGTTGCTTTACAAACCAGGATGTAGAATCTATAGAACTTACAGCTCCTGCATTGTCTACTGTTCGTACATAAAAAGTATTTGTCTCACCCACTCTTAAACCAGGAATAGTTAAGTCTGGTAATCGAACAAAGCTTCGACCTTGAAATACTTCGGCACTTGTGGGTCCGAGCATAGAGTTATCAATTTCAAGATTGATGAAGATCCTGTTTTCATCCGCGGGAATGGGAATTTCTGTCCAAACTGAATTTGTATCGTTCATCACGATTTCAGTTCTCTGAATGTTTCCGAATCCATCCGGATCATCTATCGTCCATCCAAAACTCACGATCGAAAACATGGTATCTGCAGGTAACTCGGTGGTATTCAAAGAAACACTTGGGGCTGAATTGACAATAGGAAAAATCAATCTAGCTCCAACTGCGTCTCTTGCTCCATCATTATCTACCGCTCTGATTTTGAACAAAACATCATCCTGAGACTCACCTTCTTCTATAGGCAGGATAAACGTACTGTCTGTTCTTGTTGTAAAACTCCAGGCAGATTCGGAGGTATCGTTAATGGCGTATTCATAACCAACGATGTAGCCATCGCTATCTGTTCCCCACCATGAAATATTAATCTGACTGGATAGGCGAAAATCTCCATCCCTGTTTATTTGCTCTATAGTTAAAAAGGTGTTCGGAGCAACGTTTTCAATCAATTCTCCGGTTGGAGCACTATCGCATGTAAGCAAAAATGCTACAACGATACTTAGATGGAATATTTTTCTTAGTGATTTCAATATCAATTGAATTAAATATGCAGGCTGAGCATACACTCAGCCTGCATGAATAGTTTTATTTGATAAGCATCATTTTTCTGGTGCTTACAAAGGATCCCGCCTGGATACGGTAGATATACATACCGCTGGCAAGTGCCGAAGCGTCAAACTTAATGCTGTGATTTGCTGCCTGAAGCTGGTCCCCATCAATTAGGGTAGCAACTTTACGACCAAGCATGTCAAATACAGTAAGTGTTACTTTGCTGGCTTGCGGAAGCGCAAAGTTAATGTTTGTGCTCGGGTTGAATGGATTTGGATAGTTCTGGTCGAGTTTAAACTCTGCAGGAACTCCGTTCACCACTTCGTTTGAAGTTATAATTCCTCTTGTTAGAGTAATTGATCGGTAAATCGGGAAGAAATCATCCCCAAAGTTGTCATATGGACCGTGTACATCAAGTGTGTCTGATCCGTCGCTTACACGAACATTCCAAACGAAATCAGCTGATTGACCTACAGCCAATCCAGCACCTGCTAACAAATCATCAACCGCCTGTCCAGGAATAGTAACTACAGCATCTTCTGAGTTACTGTTCGATGGAAGAGCTACCACTACTTCAGATGTATCAGCAGAATAAAGAACCCACTCGTAGGTTACATCATCGCCATCGAAGTCTTCAGTACCTGCCCATGTTGCTTCAATATCACCCGTTACTTCAACAACCGCTTCGTCAGCAGGTGTTGCAAGAGCGAAATCAAGCACTGGCGTAAAAATGTTTCCATCGCCCGTAACGAAGTCATCTACATCTCTAGGATGGAATTTAGGAGCACCAAAAGAAGCAGCAACTACTGCATAAGCAGTCATTGTTTTATTCAGTCTGATACTATGGTTAATATCAAATGGAACACCAACGGTACCAATTTCAGAGTCAGAACGAATGTCTTCGTTGAAAATGGCTCCATCAGCAGAATCTGCATCAACATTCTTGATGATGTACTCACCAAAAACTCCGCGTTCAACAACCTGAGCATTCTCGAACTTCACTAACATACCCTCGTAAGGCTCTAGCTCACCATCTTCCTCGTTAGCAACAACGTAATCCGAAGTCAATACTGGAACAACAGCATCAACATCATTTCCGGATGAAGTAACAGTGAATGTCAGATTTACTAACTGAGTAAGCGTCAAAGAGTTTGAAGCAACAGATGCTTCAACAACTTCACCTGCAGTCACATTGATAATGTCACCACGGTTCAAGGCCTGAGTTTCAACTGTTTGCTCTAAGAAAATACCACTCCAGGCAGCGGCTGCATCCTGAAGAATAATTACACCGTCAGTTCCATCAGAAACGATAGTACCAGAAATATTCATACTACGTACACCGGCTCCAAGAAGCGGGCTGGCTCCGGCACCATTATCACCTGTTTGCTGTAATAACGAAATTGTGTTGATATCGCCATCCTGTACAAAGTAGCTGTAATTACCTGCCAATGGGCCTCTTCCTGTAAGACCATCACTGTCAGTTGCAATCATAAAGAACGTAACCGCTGTGAAGTTAGCTTGAGCAGGAATGGTAGCAGAGTACACATCTCCAACAGCAGTCATTGCAAGTGTATCTGTTACACCAGCTGCGGAGTAAACAAGGTCAACGCCTGTTACCGTTTTACCTTCTACCCCAACAACAGTAGCTGAAACAGTTACTGCGTCAGAGGAAGTAACTGAAGAATCAGATTGAGCTACGTTTGAGAATACCGGAGGCAGACCAAGGATTTCAACATCATTTGGCCATTCAAAAATTTGACCTCCACCAAGGTCATCACCATTTACAAAACGGGTTTCATTCAGCCATACAACACCATCTTCAAATGGGTTGATACTGAATGCCTGAGAACCAGAAGTTACGTTTCCATCAGGATCGTCTCCAACCGTGTTGATAAAACCGCTTAGATTCACAACCGCTCCTGGTGCTGGTGGAACAAACTCTGGGTCAGTTCCGGTTCTACGGTAATTGAAAGACGGTAAGTAAGCTACGCGGTCATTTCTAAAACGAAGAGAGGTATCGTAAATGTAAATTCTTGAGCTGTTTTCATTAATGGCCCAATTTGGTCGGGTACCCGTAGATACATTTGATACTACAGCGTTATTGATTTTAACATAAGCTCCGTTGTACTCGCCGTAATTACCGATATTCATTTCGTGAGTACCATCTTCATTTATCACGTTAATATCTGCCGCTGAAACTACCCATGGATCTAACAAACCAGCGTACTGAGGGAATTCTGCATTTACATTACCTTCTAATGTTACCGATTCAACAGCAAACTGAGCCGTTGCGTTAAAGAAACCAAGAGAACCAGTTACAGTAATCACACTACCACGGGTAAAACCTTCTAGGAGTGCATAATCAGATTCAACCAATTGAATAGACATACCTGCTCTGCCTTGTGTTACTGCCGCAGTATCCGTCACAAAAACATGGATTCGACTGATTCGGTCAATGACCCCATCATTATCATCATCGGTTGGGGTTGCCAGACCTGAACTTCTTGGATAAGAAACTACCACAGCAGTAAAAGTAACTTCCTCACCTGCTAATGGGTGGTTTTGAATCGCGTTTTGATCAAAAACAGAAAGATTTCTGTAGCGATTTAATTCACGAACCGAGAAATCCACACCTACCGTGTGAGAACCTATTCCCGAAAAATCATTTTGGTCGAGTACGATCCATTCTGAGTTAAATGCGGTAGTACCAAAAGAACCTAAAGGAACAGTATTTCCTGATTCCCAGGCTGCCTTTCGAATTAAGGTTTGGTTACTTGTTGCCCCATTAACACCCGCAACATCCCAAGAACTACCTGGGTCTTCATCTGGTGTAGCAAAGATATCCAATAGAGTAGTATCTGTTCCCGAAACATGGTACAGTGCTCTAGAATCATCTCCATTAAATGCTACTATAAAGGAAGTTCCGCCATCAAATGGATTTTGCACAACTGAATCAGCTTCAGCTAGGATAGCAGGATCAGCCTCATTATGTGCTACCACAAATACATCTAGTGATTCAAGCATCGTTCCAGCCGGGAATCGCAAAGTATCGTTAAAGGGGTTTCCATTGAAATTCCCAAGAACAATATAATCTCCCAAATCAACAGCAGTATCCGTTGGGTTGAAAATTTCAAATGCTTTATTCTGCCCTGAACCTTCAATGTATTCTGAGAAAAACAAAGTCTTGTCTTGTGCCTGTACGTTCGTAGCTACTAGAACCAGCAGAAGTACAGATAAGCATTGTATCAGTCTATTCATATGATTGTTTTTATTTGATGATTACAATTTTACCCGTTTGTATCTCTCCTGAAGCCAAATCCTTAACGGAGAACAGGTATAACCCCGATGTTAGGATTTGATTGGCATTTGATTGCAGATCCCAGGCATGTTCACCACCAGGCATTACCCTCGGATCATCGCTGAAATTGGAAAACCATCCAATATCACCGTTATATGTGTTAGAATCATGGGTAAACTCCCCTACTATATCGCCGGCAACCGTGTAAATTCTGACCTCAGCCCTTGCCGGGAGATTGTAGAAATACAATTTTCTTTCATTTTCCTGCAAGCCATCCCAGGCAGCATTCACCCTGTAAGGATTTGGATACACTCCGACTTCAAATTGTTCTTCGTCACTTCCGAAATTTGTATTAGCAGGCGTACCGGGAAATACGCGAACGGAATTTACATTTGGACTAGACTCCAGCCCTTCAATTTCAAACGTTTCGCTACCTCCGTCAAAAGCTGTAACAGAAAGCTCATACTGCCAACCACTTAATAAATCAGCAATCTCATACGCGTAATAATACGTGGTTGTATCCCCTTCAAAAGTAACTGGTTGATCCAAAAGGATTTCATCAAAGCCCGTATTAAATGCAATTTCATTTCCCGGGGTATCAAACTCACGAATTAGTCGTGCCTGTGGATTCAGGTCATCACCCAAATCCGATCTATACACCCGGTATCCTTCAAAATCCTGTTCCCCGGAAACCCTGTCAACTGAAAATTCCGCTTTTCGATCCCAATAAATGGTCACCTTACCTGCTTCGAGTTCTACTCTTATGTTGGGATTGTCCGGCGGGGTAGGAAACAAATATCTGGTTAGCTCGCCATTTCCATCGGTATCCTCTCCTGCATCCAGCACCCCATTGTTATTTTGGTCTTCTCCCTGGAATACTCGGTTGATAGAAGAAATAGTTTGATTTAGTTCAGCTCGTGACTCCTCTGTATCTACACTTTTTCCTGCCTGCCCCTGGAACTCTTCGGGCTTAAGAGATGCCGAAAACGCATAGTATACCGTAATCGTCTCCCCTGGTTCAACCACGGGAAAAGGCCCAATCGAAAGCATGGAAATATAATTTCCATTCGCTGTTTGACCGTCAGTTCTCAATTGTTCCCGAACAGGCACTCCGGCTATTACAGAATCCAACGGGAATTTAGTTGCCATTCTCTGATAGCGCAGTTGGTCGTCGTTTGGACGCACATATAGTCCTGTACCGGCACTAAATAGCCAATAGCTGGGATCTACAAATGGTGGACGATATCCTTGTTCAACTAATCGTTCCGCGTTTGCAGGATGAAATAGTTCTCCGCGGTACTCTGCACCAATAATTGACATCGCTCCGTAGGTATTAACAGAGGGATTATCTGGTGAACCCGCATCAAATACATACGCTGTATATGCTGAATCCAGGTATCCAATCCCGTTTTTATTGAAGAAATCTCCGCCAGTCTCTGTGGTTGAATTCACATTTCGAACAACCAAATCTGCATACATTCCAATAAACACGCTGTCCCAGGTTGCCTCAGAAGCATATAACCCCGAGTTATTAGTGATGTCGTATCTGAGGATGGTAAAGTTTTCTGTAAATGGGAATCCCCAGTTGTAGCTTTCAAGACGCACATCTGCATACAGTGGAGTATCGTGATTACTTATCGGGGTACCATTAATGTCCCTTCTCCGATCCGAAAATTCGGCTATAATGTCCTGTTCCCCGATAGAAAATGGAGAGAAAAATTCGTCATTTGGATTAGTACTTCTGCGCGTCAATGGATTATCAGCAGTGAACTCGAAACCTGCCGCTCCGCGAGCGTACCCCCCACTGGTGGTTACTGAGGCAGTAGATACTCTTAACGCTGCGTTGTTATACTGTGCTCCAATCCAGATACCTGCCTCAAATAAATGCTCTGTTCCAGTATCGATTGGATATCGCATGCTTGAGCCGCCTTCTGTATTGTTACGTACATCCGGTTTTCCAAGGGTTCCAAAATTTGTAATAGAAAGGCCGATTATACCGGCATCGGTTTCTAATCTTTCAAATGGGGCTTGAGCGTAAGCCGAAGTTGCAAATAAAAAGAATGCAAGTAGAAAGTAACTGTACTTCAAAAAAACGAGCGTTTTGTTAGGTGCAAAAGATAGTCAGTTCTGTAACCCAACCCAATGATGAAGAGTTCAATTTTACAGTACCATAACATTGGACTACCGGATTTTCCGAACGTAAAAATCTACAATCTTTTGATGATCAAAGCCAAGGTAGTACATTACCAGAACACAAGTAAATATTAACTGGAGTTTATACACACCAACCTGCTGATATTTCCTTGCTGATGTACTTACATTTTTGGGTAAGATTGCGAACTTGGATATTTTTTTTATTGATCGGACTATTTCCTGATCCTCCATCACGATCAATTTTTCATCAAATCTTTCCACTTTTTCAAATAAACCTCTCTTTATAAACAGAGTCTGGTCTCCAAAACGAAATAAATTAATATCAAACCTGGTAAACCAGCAGTAGAATTTTAAGGCCGGATGCTCGTAGTCGAATGAAAGCCGGAAACACCCTGCCGAATATCCATGGTTAATGGAGGTCAAAATATCATTCACAAAAGATTGCGGCGGGTAGGTGTCAGCATGAACGAAATACAGGATTTCTGATTCTGAGAATTGTGCACCAAAGTTCATTTGCCTTGCGCGGCCTTTCTCCGGAGACTGAAGAACCGAAGCACCAGCCGACTGAGAATACTCTACGGTGTTATCGGTACTTCCACCATCTACAACAACTACTCGTACTTTGCCCTCTCCATTTTTTATCAGATAGTCGATCAGCCCGGGTAAGGACTTTTCTTCATTAATTGCCGGAATGATTACATCAATAACCACTTATTCGATCTTTAATTTTCTTCCAGTCTGCATGGGTATCCACATCATTCAGCATGGGTAAAAGATGAAATGTTTTATTTAGCTCTTCGATCTTCTGTATAGTAGATTTTCTTACTTCTGATGTACTCCATGCGATATTTTGAAAAAGTTCCGGAGCTCGCGAACTCATCCCCAGTAAATAATACCCTCCATCCGAAGTTGGACCAACAACGAAATCGTGATGATTAAGAGCATCGAATGCTTGCTTTACGATCTCAGCGGAAAGTTCGCCACAGTCGGTACCAATTATACAAACTCTTGAATCCCCTCTATCTCCTAATGCCTGATCAAATGCATGTTCCATCCTTTCTCCCAAATCTCCCCCTGATTGAATGAATTTTCTATATGACGATATCTCCCAAACATCATTCTCTTCCAGCCAACCTGAATACCAGATTTGCTTTTCTACATGCAAGGGATCGATTATCGCCTTTGTATATCTAATCAATCTTTTATAAACATCCAGGGCTTCAGCATCCCCAATATCCTTTGCCAACCTTGTTTTGACTTTTCCGAGCTCCGGGTTTTTTTGGAAAACAATCAGGACTTCTTTCATGCGCCAAGTATAAAGTAAAATAATCGACCTGGCTCGATGAAATCAAAGATCAACATTCAGCCCTTCGCGTGCGAAAGCAACAAAACCATAATTCGAGGAGTGCTCAGTCTTAACTTTCTTGTCCAGCATATTCAGATAGTCATCGTTACTATCCGGATCATGATGTGTAAGAATGAGATTTTTTATAGAACAGTCTGAAGTAACTTCCAGCACCCGTTCATATGAAGAATGCCCCCACCCCTCTCTTTCTTTGTATTGTTCGTTGTTGAACTGCGCATCATGGACCAATACATCTGCTCCCGAAATAAATTCTTTAAACTCATCTAAAAACCGGCGCGACTCCTCGGAATCATCATGTGGTAGTTCATTATCCGGAGCTATAATGATCGTCTTACCTAGCATCGTGAATCTGAAAATGGCTGTCTGTACGGTATGTTGTGCCCACATATAATCTACACTATAGCTCTCAAAATTGAGCTTTCCCGGGTAGAAGGTCTCACAGTCCATATCTGCATCCAGCATATCCATTGTTACAGGAAAGAACGTATTGGACATATGTCCCTGAAGAATTTCTTTACAACCAGCGCCATCCTGGGGGGGTAGGTACACCCGAAACCACGAATTGTCTTCATAAAAAGGTTTAAAAAAAGGAAACCCTTGCAAATGATCCCAATGCGGATGGGTTATAAAAATGCGGCCCTTTATACTCCTGGATCCATTCAGGATATGGTTACCCAAATTTCTGATACCTGTACCACAATCAATTATCAACAATTCATCCAATACATCTGACTCTATCTGGAAACAGGTTGTATTGCCTCCGAAAATCATATTTTCGGAGTTAGCGCATGGAGTAGAGCCCCTTACACCCCAAAATTTTATTTTAATTGATTCCGCCACAAGTACCTGTATTGTTTAGGTAATAGCATTATGAGCCAAAATCATCAACTTTCTGAAAAAGAAAAATTATGACGTTCTAATGCTAGTTGTATCGCGCACCAAAGTAATGAACCCTAACGATGTAAAAAAGTGTGAATACTCCCGGGAGGAATAGTTCTCCTAAGATTGTTCTTTCAGCTCATTAATATTTTGTACAAGCTCAGCAATTCTACGTTTTCCAATCGAGATCTCCTCGACAGCTTTGTCGATTTTCAATTGGAGTTCATCACGTAGTTTGTTGCCCTTATTAGTCGGCTTGAAGTAAGTTTGAGCTTCTTCGTATTGAATCATTTCCGATTCTAACTTCGACACATCTTTTCTAAGTGACTCTAGTTCCTTTTGGTACTTGATAATCTCTTTGCGAACTCCTGGTTCTATTCCTTCTGATGCCAATCGCCGTTCCATACCTAAATCGGCACCTGAAGACCGGAAGTTTCCATAAATCTGATCGCAAACTTCCCGGTAATCCTTCCAGATTTTGTTCTTAAACTTCAGCGGGACATGACCAACCCTCTTGAATTCTTCCTGTAGTTTTTTGGCTTCCTCAACAGCTTTAGCGGGATCGTCCCCTTCGGTAAGAGCATTTAGCTTTGCTATAATTTCCTTTTTTGCAACGAGATTATCCTTTTGATCTTTACGGATACTCTTGAAATGCTCCCTGCGCTGGTCGTAGAAGGCGTCCATCGCCTCTTTAAACTGCTTCCAAACCCGCGATGACTTCTTACGCGGAACCGGGCCTATGGCCTTCCATTGCTCCATTAATTGCTGCATAGCTTTGTGACCCTCGTCGTACGTTTCAGCACTTTGAGCTTCAATCGCGCGCTGAATTAAAGCTTGCTTGGCAATCAGGTTTTTCTGCTCTTCATCTCTTAAAGCATCCAGATTCTCGGTCTTCTTCTCATTGAAGGAATCCGTTGCTGTTTTAAACTTTTCCCAAAGTTCATTTTCCTCTTTCTGCGGGAGATTTCCTGTCTTTTTCCAGGCTTTATGAAGCCTGTTTACTCTTCGGGCTGCCTCAGCAATGCTGATATCATCCATCAAAGCTTCTGCTTCTTCAATCAGCTTTTTCTTCTTTTCCAACGCCCGTTCAATGCTTTGTCGATATTGCTTATCGTGCTTGAATCTGAGCGTATTGAATTTATCCTGGGCTTCGTTGAAATGATCCCAGGTTTGCTGATTTTTTTCTGATGGTACCCGCCCAATTTTTCTCCATTGAACCAAAAGATCCTGGAATTCGGTATTTAGCTCGTTGTAATCAACCTCAGAAGCATCCGCCTTAACATTTAAGGCATCCATTTTTTCAAGGATCACCAGCTTTAAGGTGAAGTTCTCTTCTTCTTGCTGGAGCTTTCTTACAAGTCGGTCAACTTTGTGGCTCTCAAACTCATTGAGAAGTGCTTCAAATCGCTCATTCAGAGCTTCAAGCTCACCCTGGGGAAGAGATTTAATATTCTCCCATTTCCCTTTAAGCTGATTTACTTCTTTGGTATCCGTCCATCGTTGCTCTGTAACTAAATCGGATAACTGCTTTAATACCGCTTTTTTCTCAACTAAATTTTCTTCTTTCTTTTTGTTGAGCTCAGCGTAATGTGCACGTTTTTTCTCTTCAAACTCATCACGAAGAGTGTTGAAAGCCGAGATCTTTTCTTTAGAAACGTCGTCGCTGGATTCAGGCCCTTCCGATATTCGTAGTGCAAGGTTTGCCAGTTCGTTACTAATAAACCCCCAATCATCCTGAGAGACAAATTCTTCCGCTTTCTCAAAAATGGTTGTGTAGAATTCGGGCGTGGATATTTCTTCGCTTTCGTCGCCTTCTTCCTGAGCCTCTTCTGCTTCTTCCTGAGCCTCTTCTGCTTCTTCCTGAGCTAGAGCTTCGGTGCTTTCTTCAACACCAGCAGAAACATCCTCGTCTGATTCCTCTTGTTCCTCCGTCGAAACACTTTCATCCGTAACTTCTTCCTGAACGGTTTCAGGTTCTTCAATAGTTACCTCCGCTTCGGCTGTTTCTTCAATACCCTCAGTGGATTCTAACTCAACATTATCGACAGGCGCTTCTTCAAGATTTTCTGATATCTCAGTTTTTGGATCAGAATCGATATGCGCCTCACTTTCTTCTTGATGTTTTTCCAGATCGGAATTCGATTCTTTTTGCTCCAGGTTAGTCACAACTACCTTCCTTCCAATTGTTCGTTAATTCGGCTTATGCCAGCGAATTGAAAAGATAAAGGAAGTTAAGCGGGATAATCAACACCCGCCTAACCTTTAATAAGCCAAATTTAATACTCAGCTATTATGAATATGTACATCTCGTTGAGGAAACGGGATACTTAAACCGTGTTTCTCGAAATTGTTATATACCTCTTCATTCATCCTGAAGTATACACCCCAGTAATCGGCTGCGTTAACCCAAACACGTACAACAATATTTACAGAACTATCAGCAAGTTCAGAAACTGCCATAAAAGGCTCCGGATCTTTCAAAATGCGTTCATCTCCATTTAAAAGATCCGTAAGTACTTCGTACGCTTTACTAACATCATCTCCATAGCCAATTCCAAATGTCCAATCCACGCGCCGGGTTTCCTGGGCTGAAAAATTGGTCAGCGATCCATTCGCTAATGGACCGTTTGGTATATATATCGTCTTGTTATCCGGGGTAGCTAACTCCGTTACAAATATTTGGATATCCTTTACCGAACCAGAATGCCCTTGGGCGTCGATGAAATCCCCAACCTTGAATGGTTTAAACAATAAAATCATTACTCCACCAGCAAAATTCTGAAGTGTCCCAGATAAAGCCATACCTACAGCTAATCCTGCTGCACCCAAAATGGCTATGAAAGAGGTCATCTCAATTCCCAACATCCCGATTGCCGAGATGTACACCATAACTTTAAGTAAAATCGATATCAAACTGATCAAAAAGCCTTCCAGGGAATCATCAACTGCCGAATTTCTAATGATCTTGCCTATCACTTTTGAAATAATCTTTACGATCCAAAGTCCGACAACCAGAACAACAATGGCACCCAAGACTCGAGGCGCATATAATATTATCTGTTCTAAAAGAGCTTCCGTATTGAATTCAAAATTTTCCATGTATTCCGTTAGTTTTTTGATAAGCTTAATGGTAAAAAAAAAGCCGACTTAAAAAATCGGCTAAATGGTTTATTTGGAAATCATAACAAAAGTCACTCAATATCATACACTTCTTTTAAAATTGCTTTTGCATTGGCATCGTTACCCTGCATTACCCGATGCTGAAGGTTTGTGATAATTTCAGGCTGGGCCTTCTCATAAGCTTCTTCCTTGGCCATTTTATCATTCGAAGTCCGAACCAACTCATAAATATCATCCGCCCGAACTACGCTGTAAATGTTCTCTTTATTAAAGGCATGTGAGCGCAGCTCTTCAAATTCTTTAAAAACACGTGGAAAATCCTCGCTATTCTCTGCCTTTGTTATAATTTCAACGTCCGAAGGACTTTCGGCACTTAAAGGGGTTTTGCACAAATAAAACTGATTAAAAGTGTAATTCATTGAACTGTTTTTTTATCTGATTGAATTAGTTCGCATCTTTTCGCCAATATAAAGAATAGATTATTTAGATAATGACTTATATCCGACCCTCATGGTTGTTCGTTTTCTTAGGTGTCATCATTTCAGCATGTGCAAGTCAGGAGAATGTAAGATCAGATGTAGAAAACCAGGCTTTCGTAACCGAGGGCTTTCAACTTACCAGCAGTCACCCAACCCCTTTTGATTCTTCTTTTACAAAAGGAGTCGCAAAAGTTTTTATTGGGAATTCGTTCACTGCCAGCGGTGCGTTTATCTCAGCTGACGGTTTATTCTTAACCACCTATGAACCTGTTCTTTTATTAGCATCAAACAATGTACAAATCCGGGATGCCATAAATGGGTTTTCCAGCAATACTTCTTCCGATGAAATTCCTATACCTGGCCTTGCATTATTGGTATTAACCGAAGAGAGAGACGTTACGAGTATCTATGAAGATCAAATTCCCGATGGAGCCTCAAATTCCCAGATTGCCCGGTTAAAACAGCAAATCACCCAGTCTATTATTCGGGAAGAAAGAGGTGTTGCGAGTGATTTGCTGGTTCAGGTCACAGATCTTTATTCTGGTAATCAACAAACATTAAGTATTTACAAAATCCTGAATGACATTCGACTGGTTTGGTCTGATGATTTGGATCTTACAGAATCGGAACTATCAGACAGTAATCGATTATTGAGCTCCTCTTTCGGAAAGGTAAGTTTGTTAAGAGCCTACACTAATGCAGATGGACATTCAATTGGATACAACGTATCAAATGTGCCTTACTCTGCAGAGCATCATTTCCGGCTTCCAGATGAACTACCTGACCAAACTGAGGTTATTGCGCTTGGTTTTCCTGACAGAACATTCCGTTCTGAAACTTACAGAGCCCTTAATTTCTACTACACCCTCACCAATCCGTCTATAGTTGATGCCTACGTTCCTCTTCAACATAGTCAAGATGCTAACGCTAAAAACAATACGGACTATTCATACTCGACTTTATATCAACGGTACAATACTGCTTCGCAGGTAGCCAGGTATAAGAAAATTCAGGAATTGTTTTCCGCCAGCGAGCTTCTTGAACTAAAAGCTGATCAAGAGGCTGACTTTCAGATCTGGTCAGAAACCGACACTACGATTAACCCTACCTATAAGCAGGTTTTTACCTACATCAACCAGGCATTTGATATTGCTGAACAAAATGGCTCCAGCTTCTATGCCACAAATTATACCATTCAACTTGGTAGAATTGATGATTTAGCCAATCAAATAAAGATTTACTATGAACAATCTGCTTTAGCTCAAACCGACCAGGAGCTTAATGATTTAAAAGCTTTGGCACTTCATAATATTGATCAACTGCTGCAATCAATTAATATAGATACTGAGCTTGAATATTTGAGCTACTCCCTGGCAGCTCTTCATTCAATTCCTGAGGAACAACAATTACCAAGCCTGGATAGATTATTCGAGAATGTAGGTGACGACAAGATACTTGAAACTGCAAGAGTATTTCTGGAGCGGCAAAAGTCTAGTTCCTTCTTGTTTGACGTAAATGCCACTAAGAATGCTTTAGAAAATGAAACCACCTATGATGACTCCCTTTTTACCGTACTGGATGAAATCTTGTTTGTAAATGACATGAATCGAAATAATCATGCCATTTACCTGGCCTATTTACAACCTGCTCAGCAAGTATTTGTTCGTGCATTAATGGAAAAATCGGGGATCAGAAATACTCCTGCAGATGCAAACGGGACTCTACGATACAATTCGGGGCATTTTGCTAAAGCTGAAAATATGATTGATACCGATTATATCATTACTTCCAATGATTTTTCAGCGAATGGTTCGGGTTCGGCTGTTGTAACCCTGGATGGATTATTATTGGGAATAGCTGACGCCGAAAATAGTGGGAATATTTTCAGTAATTATCTATTCAACGGTGAGGCTACCTATCTAAAGAGTAGTAGCATTCCCAAACTTTTCGGGAAATGGACCAAAGAGCATTCAGATAGTGAATGGCTTCAAGAAATCACCAATCCTAACTAACTATTTCCCTGAGTACTTTAGGTATCATCATCCACTTAACCTGGCAGGTACCTGGATTGATATCATCCCAACGCACGGCATAACTTTCCAGGCAAACAAGTCCTGCCGTAGGAACACGAAAGGCGGTCCTGTCCTTGCCTCCGCTTAGTAATGTGGCTGTCGATTCAATCAAAGGATTGTGCCCTACCAGCATAATACTCTCCACGTTTTCAGGAGCATGATGGATGGCTTGTATATACTTCGTCACGGATTCGAAATACAAACTGTTATCCCAGCGCACAATACTCTCGTCTCTCTTCATTCCCTCCAGGCAAAGCTCTGTAGTTTGACGAGCACGCTCCGCAGTAGACGAAACAATATACTGAGGACGATAACCGATTTTTTTTAAATACTTGCCCATCCTTGGAGCGTCTTCTAAACCTCTTCCTGCGAGCGGACGATCAAAATCATCCAGACCAGGATCATCCCAACTAGACTTTGCATGCCGAAGAAGCAGGATATACTTCATAGAATTTTACTCATTAAAAGATTTGGAACTAAAAATATATCGGGGAGCCAGTGAAGTAAGTGTAATTCCGCGGGCTACCATGAACAACAACATTGCAAACCAAAGTGCATTAACACCCAGGTGATTCTGCGTAAGATAGTATACGGGGATAAAAACTAAAACCGTAGCTATTAACATCGAATTTCTCATAGCAGCCGTTGAAGTAGTTCCTATGTATACCCCATCCCAAATAAAACATATGCTGTTAATTAGCGGAGCAAGAATTGTCCAAATTAGTACCGCGGAAGCTGCTTGCAGTACCACCTCCTGATCAGTAAAAATAGAAATTAAATGCTCTCCTGCTGCCAGGTAAACAAGCGTCCCGGTGGCTCCTAAACCGAGTCCCCAAATCAAATTCCATTGAATGGATTTTTTAAAGTTAATATAGTCTTTTGCTCCTTTGAATTTTCCTACAAGGCTTTCAGCTGCAAAAGCAAAACCATCGATTCCATAAGCGGCTATGTACCATAGCTGTAAAAGAATAGTATTGGCAGCCAAAATAACATCTCCACTTTCGGCAGATTTTGCAGTAAAAAACGCAAAGGAAAAAATGAGACATAATGTTCTCACAAAAATATCGGCATTTACCGAAAAGAACTTTTTCAACTCATTGGTATCCAAAATTGATTTCCAGTCAAAGTCGAAAGAGACGTCCCTGTACTTCAAATGGTATAGGAAAAGCCCAAAGCCAATACCTATATAGCTGGCTATTAAACTTCCCAACGCTACCCCGGAAACATTCATATTGAATTGAAGAACAAAAAGCAGATTGAGAACAATATTCACCATGTTCAACAAAATCGTGACATACATGGGGAAACGAGCATTTTGCATGCCCAGAAACCATCCATTTATACCAAACAAAGCAAGCGTTGCCGGAGCTGAAAAAATTCTTATTTGATAGTACTGCCTCATGTAATGTTCGACCTCAGGAGATGCATCTACAATAAACAGCGAGAACTCAAGGATTGGATACTGCAAGATCAGAATTAAACCACTAGCCGTTAAAGCGACCATAAAAACCCGAAGTAAAATTCTGCGGGTCTCCTTCAAATCTCCTGCCCCAAAAGCCTGAGCAACTAACCCTGTTGTACCCATTCTGAGGAATCCGAACCCCCAAAAAATAAAGTCGAATACAATACTGCCTACTGCAATCGCCCCTAAATAGTATACCTCATTGAGATGCCCGACAACGGCGGTGTCTACAGCACCAAGTAATGGCACAGATAAATTGCTTAAAATATTGGGTATCGCAAGACGAAGAATTTGCTTGTTCAAGCTAGTAACTTTGAAAAAAATTTAAGCGAAGATATTTACACCATTAAATAATTGTAGTGTTATTTTTTGTATTAAAGGGCAGGTTGCATCTATAGAGGGGTGCGTGTATTTTCTTGCCTCACTAACGCATGTATTAAGAAAACTTCTAATAATCTGCTTCTCAAATGGATATCGATACCCGTAATAAAATTTTAAGTGTTGCTCTTGGAATCGTAATTATTGCTCTTTCGTGGTTTTTGTATGACTCAATAGTTACTCCCTATCAGGAAGTGAAAGAACGGGAAGCAGAAACAGAGCGGGTAAGAACCCGAATGCTTTCTCTTAAAGACGCTCTTGTACAATACGAAAGTAAGTTTGGACACTTTCCACCTACCGAGGGTGGTCTTGACAGTATCGTGGTTTACCTTCAAACGGATTCTTTGATGGTGGCCATGGGAGACACGCTGTTTCGTCAACTGCCACCACTTACTTATTCACCGGAATCGATTATACTTGCTCCACGATCGCAGTCACGATTTATTTACACTCATGTAGATACAACCCGGCCGCCTCTATATTTACTTGAGGATCCTGATTCTGACGACGAGATCGGCAGCCTTTCCAGAACTACGATGCGTAACGCGCCTAACTGGAATTAATGGATGATGCTACTCAGAATTTAGGAGTCTGCTTTTTTTCTGACCGGCTTTATTACGCCGTTAATCAACCTTCTTCTGAAACAACGCTACAGGAAATCGGTAGTTTTGATTTCAACTTTGAAGTGGCCGATGCCATCCGAACTCAGCACCCGGATCGATTTCCCCATATTCAAAAAACGATTGAGAGTTTAATTTCTGAATACTCAATTACGTCGATCAGGGGACTTACCACTCCCAATGAAGAATGCTGGACCGCTTTACCAAAGGTTGTGTACGATAACGCGGATGAGCGCGAAGACCATCTTTCGATAATCATGAAAGGAGTCCCCCGAGAGGATATTGAACCTACCTGGCATAAAGTGTCTAAATCGGAATACAAGTTCCTGTGCATCCGCCGTATTTCTATGATGGATGGGTTAAACAAGCTGGCTCTTTCTGTTGGAACAAGTGAGTATTCAAGTGATTTTGAGTTGGCTTCAAAATTATCTTCTTTCAGAGGAAATTCTGGCTCCTTTATGATGATTGGGTGTCACAAACACTCGATTTCGGTTACATCTGTTGTGCTTGGCCAATTCAGAGCGGCTACTTATATCAAGTTCGATCAGCTCGAAGACCTGCCTTATCATTGGTTGCAAACTGTACAGCATTCCAACTGGATGATGGGGCTTCATGACCAAACCTTTCTTTTCGGACATCATTCGCACGAAGTGGAGAAAGTGCTGAATCATTTTTGGGATAAGTCTACAAACGCCGTACCGCTTAACTCCTTAAATGAAATAGGAGTTCAAGCTGAAGAAACCACTTATGGGTTTGATCTTGCAGAGGCATTTCCTGCAATTTTGTTAAGCCTGGATTTTTGATTCCTTTAGGTTATCCGCAATGAGAATCATCACAGGAAAACTAAAAGGCCGTCGAATAACTATCCCAAAAGGTCTGGATGTCCGTCCAACGACCGATCGGACCAAAGAAAGCATGTTCAATAAGATTGAAGTGTACAAATACATTGAGGGGTCTACTGTTCTGGATTTGTTCGGTGGTTCAGGAAATCTGGGGTTCGAAGCTATTTCTCGGGGGGCAAAGTCGGTTACTTTTGTGGATCTAAATCCAAAGAATATCGAGCTCATTGAAAAAACAGCCACTGAATTTGGAGTGGAAACTCAAACACGAACGGTAGTATCTGATGTGCAGCGTTTCCTGAATGGAATGCCCATTCCCTATGACTTTATCTTTTGCGATCCTCCTTATCATTATGAATGGATGGAAGAAATGATCACACAGATTCTTTCAAATAACTGGTTAAAAGATGGAGGGTGGTTCATCCTCGAGCATGATAAATATCATAATTACAAAAATCACCCGCATTGCTTCTTCAGTAAGGCCTATGGCCGTACAACCGTTAGTATTTTTGAAAAGCATCCGGTAGATTCTGACTAAATTACATATATGAATACTCTCGCTCTTTATCCCGGCTCTTTCGATCCCATCACTTTTGGACACCTCGATATCCTCGAGCGCGCTGCCAATTTATTTGATCGCATAGTAGTAACAGTAGCCGTTAACAAAGAAAAGCGATCCGTTTTTTCGGGAGACGAGCGTGTAGCCCTGATTAATGAATGCCTGGATGGCAAAAAATGGGCTGAAAATATCGAGGTTGACCAGTTTACCGGACTCCTGGTTACTCATGCCAAAAAACTAAAGGCTAAAACACTTGTAAGAGGCGTGCGTCAAATCTCAGACTTCGAATACGAATTTCGTATGGCTCTCACGAATAAACGTCTCGCTCCGGAGGTGGATACCATCTTCCTGATGCCTGACGAAGAATTCACATTCATCTCTGCTTCGCTGGTCAAAGAGATTGCTTACTGGGGAGGGGATTTATCCTCTTTTGTACCTCAAAACGTTGCTGACGCGTTGCAACATAAGTTCAAAACCAGCAGCTGAGGAAATTCTTTATTTCATCTGCTTCCGGTTCCTTTCTGTGGATTCCTTTTTTACATTCCAGAAAGCCAGAAAACAACATCTATAAATCACTCACTAATCATGATTTCTCAACGGGCACAAAACGTTCAACCGTCAGCTACACTAAAAGTTACCGGACGTGCTAAAGAATTAAAAAGAGAAGGAAAATCCATTGTATCGCTCAGTGCTGGTGAACCTGATTTTAAGACACCAGGATACATTTGTGATGCTGCTATCGAAGCAATTCACTCGGGTCAGCATGGCTATACCATGAATCCCGGAACTCCTGAACTTCGGGAGGCCATTTGTGCAAAACTAAAAAGGGATAACAAGCTGGAGTACGAACCCTCTCAAATTATCTGCTCAAATGGCGCCAAGCAATCGGTTGGCTTCGCTATCCTGGCTACCGTGGATAAAGGAGATGAGGTTATCATCCCTGCTCCCTATTGGGTTTCATACCCTGAAATGACCCGCCTTGCAGAAGGAACTCCCATCACAGTTCGAACTTCTTTTGAAAACGATTTTCGGTTAACAGCAGACCAGCTTGAAGCAGCAATTACGGAAAATACCAAGGCGCTAATTCTTTGCTCACCATCCAATCCAACCGGATCATGTTATGGAAAGTCCGATTTAGAAGCTTTGGCTGAAGTACTGAGAAAGCAGCCGCAGGTAATGATTATTTCCGATGAGATTTACGAATACATCGTGTTTGATGAAGATCATGTAAGCATCCTGAATGTCGCTCCGGATCTTAAAGACCGCACCATTCTTGTCAACGGATTTTCAAAAGGGTTTGCAATGACAGGCTGGAGACTCGGATATCTAGCTGCCCACCCGGATGTGGTAAAAGCTGTTTCTAAGATTCAAAGCCAGGAAACCTCTGCACCATCTTCTATCTCCCAGGCTGCAGGATTAGCCGCCTACACAAACGATCTTTCAGAAGTGCATACTATGCGCGATGAATTCAAAAAACGCCGGGATTTCTTAGTTGCTTCATTAAATGCCATTGATGGAGTCAATTGTTTCACACCAGGTGGCGCCTTTTATGTGTTCCCGGATGTTTCTAGTTATTTTGGAAAATCAAAGCCAGACGGAACTTTCATTGAGACGTCCACCGATTTGTGCCTGTACTTGCTGGATGAGTTCGGATTAGCAGTAGTGCCAGGGGATGCCTTTGGTGAACCAAACGGACTTCGAATGAGCTATGCAGCCAGTCAACAAGATTTGGAAGATGCGTTAAATAGGTTTAGAAAGGGGTTAGGAACTCTAACCTAAATCTCATTTTTTGCTTATCAAATAGTGTTTTTTAGCTATCACTCACTCTCAAAAAGTAGTTTTGTAAGCGATTTTCCATCATTCTAAGCCAAAACTGCATTTAACCTCTGCCTTCTGTTTTCCTTATCAACTAACTTTTCGGGAATTTTACTACTTAAAAAGTAAGGGCAATAACTACTCCTCTTTTTAAAAATCCTCCTTTAGGCCGATAACCCATCCAGCTCAGGAAAACTCCTTAATTTAGTATTCAGCTGTAAAAATGAGTTTATGCCCACTTACGAGTACAAAAGAGAAGACGGTTCTACTTTTGAGATCATCCAGAAAATAAGCGAAGACGCACTTACCCCCTGCCCTACTACCGGACAAAAGGTAAAGCGGATTGTATCTGGTGGCGGCGGAGTTTTGTACAAAGGTGAGGGTTGGTACGTTACCGATTACAAGAATGGTGGGAATGGAAAGAAATCAGGCAAAGATGACTCAGGTTCTTCAGCTGAAAAAAATGATCAACCATCAAGTTCTGACGATGCAAAAAAATCTGATATCGCGAAGGCGGACGGCAAAAAAAAGTAATAGAGTTTCAGAAGCGATTACCGTTTTAGAATCTAATTGGAGGGATGGATATACCGTACCGAGCCCGTATCTATATCCTTTTCAGTGGTTATGGGACTCTGGATTCATTGCGCTCGGATTATCCCATTTCCAGGAAGATCGTGCCTGGAGTGAGTTGGAATTTCTTTTTAAAGGTCAGTGGCAAAACGGCTTGATCCCCCACATCATTTTTCACAAAGAAAGTGAATTGTATTTTCCGGGACCAGATGTTTGGCAGGCTCATAAGGAGTCTCATGCTATCGAAACACCTGCATCTTCCGGTATTATTCAACCTCCGGTAATGGGTTTCATTGTGGAGGAGATGTATCACGGAGCGTCGAATAAGGAACTCGCTCGTGTAAAACTATTGGAATGGATTCCAAAGTTGTATCAATTTCATGCCTATCTCCACAATGAGCGTGATCCAAAAAATGAGGGCTTAATCTATATCCGCCATAATTGGGAGTCCGGACTTGATAATTCTCCGATGTGGGATCGAGCATTGGAGCGTATCGAAACAATGGAGCAGGATCTTAGTTCCGTTCGCAAAGATTTAGCCAAAATTGACGCCTCAAACAGACCTACCAACACTGAATACCAAAAATATTTGTGGTTGGTTGATCACTTTAAAGCAAATAACTACTTCGAGTCTGAGATACGAAAAGAGTGTCCGTTTTTAATTCAGGACCCGGTGATCAACGCTCTTCTGATTAAATCGAACTATGCTTTGTATCGACTTTCTGTTGAACTTGGTGATCCCATAGAGGAATTCAAGATATGGGCGGATGCTGGTAAAAAAGCAATGAACTCAAAGCTTTGGAGCCAGGAATACTCTAACTATTTAGGATATGATCTTTATGCAGATAAAATCATTCCTGAATCTGTAAATACCAGCTTTATGGTTTCGTTGTATGCTGAGATACCTTCTGCTGAACAAGCTCAGGAAATTGTCCATACTCATCTTGTTCCGTTCGATCTCGATGGATACTACCTGATGCCATCCACACCGTATAAATCAGAAAAATTCGACCCCAAGCGCTATTGGCGTGGTCCGGTCTGGATCAATATGAACTGGATGTTTGTCCAGGGATTATCCAGCTATAAGTACAATGATTGGGCAAATCAGGTACATCTCGATACTATGGAGCTCATCGAGCAATTCGGGATTTACGAATATTACCACCCGCAAAAAAACTTAACAGAGGGTTGTGGAAGTTCGCATTTTTCCTGGACCGCAGCGCTGTATTTAGATTTGCTTCAACGGATGTAGAATTATAAAATCCAATCATGACTACACTCGATTGGATTATCATCATTGTATACCTGCTGGGATTGGTGGGTATGAGCATCTACTTAGGAAGGGGACAAAAAAGCCAGGACGATTACTATGTGGGGAATCGGAATATTCCCTGGTGGGCGGTTGGAATTTCGACCATGGCTACACAGACTTCAGCTATCAGTTTTATTTCAATCCCGGCTTTCGTTGCTCTTAAAGATGGGGGAGGTTTAACCTGGCTCCAATACGAATTAGCCGTTCCCCTGGCCATGATTTTGGTCATGGTATTTCTGATTCCATATTTCCGGCAGCTCAACCTTGTGAGTGTATATGAATATCTGGAGTTACGGTTCGGACCTTCGGTGCGAAATCTGGTAAGTGGAGTGTTCCTGGTTAGCCGTGGATTAGCCACCGGGGTAGGATTATATGCCAGCGCCATCGTTCTCTCAGTAGCTCTCGATTTACCACTTTGGAGTACCATTCTGATGATTGGAGTTATTACCATCATCTACGACACCATTGGAGGAATTTCTGCGGTAATTTATTCTGATGTAATCCAAATGTTTGTACTCCTGGGGGGAATTATTGTCTGTATCATTTACGCTGCAGTTGAAATTGGTGGTTTTGGAGAAATGTTTGCATCCATGCCAGCCGAACGACTAAACGCCACTGATTTTTCAACAGGTTTAGGTGATGATGGAGCCGTCCCTTTCTGGGCATTTCTGTTTGGAGGCTTTTTCCTCTATGCCTCCTATTATGGAACCGATCAAAGCCAGGTTCAGCGTGGATTGTCAGCTAAAACTGTCGATGAAGCCAAAAAAGCACTCATGCTAAACGGTCTTGCACGATTTCCGCTCACTGTTCTTTACATTTTACTGGGAATTGCTGCTTTTGCTGTATACCAGAATTCACCGGAGCTGGCCGCATCCATACCTGCAGACAAACCGGATTATTTAATTCCGGAGTACATCTTGTTGATGTTACCGACTGGGCTTCGGGCCTTACTATTTGCTGCCCTGCTTGCGGCTGCAATGTCCAGTTTGGACTCCGCTCTAAATTCTCTATCAGCTTCGACTATGCGCGATTTTGTGAGTAAATGGAAAAGTGATGCTGATCAGATTAACCTCGGAAAAGTGACCACGGTAATTTGGGGAATTCTGGTTACCGGTTTCGCCTTTGTGGTTGGAGGCATTTCTGATACCGTGATAGAAGCCATTAACAAAATTGGCTCGGCATTTTATGGACCCATTCTGGCGGCTTTTCTGGTAGGAATTCTATCCAGAAAGGTAACCACCCGCTCAATGTTTATTGGAATCCTGCTCGGAGTAGGATTCAACATCATTCTCTGGCTTAATTACTCCGGTATTTACTGGATGTGGTGGAACTTATTCGGCTGTGTGATTACAGCTTCTGTAGCATGGCTGGCAAGCACGGGTAATCAGGTTTTAGCCGATGAAAAGTACTTTATAAAACTTTCGAACGTGATGGAAAGAGAGAAAAACTGGACAAAAAACTATTTATTTTTGATCGGTTATTTCATCGCCATATTAGCAATTATTCTGATCATTTAATTTCACAGGAGAAATGGATTCAAAGCCGACTGAAACCGAAGCTTACGAAAAAGCCGTCGACCAATTTGTAGAGCTTTGGGGCGACATGGCCTCTGCATGGGGTATTAACAAAACCATGTCTCAGATTCATGCTCTACTTTATGCAGAGTCTCATCCAATGGATACCGACGCCATTATGGATAAGCTGGATATAAGTCGCGGAAATGCGAATATGAATTTGCATCGGCTCCTGGAATGGGAGCTTATCAAAAAAGTGAACTTTCCCAAAGATCGAAAGGATTATTACTCTGCTGAAACCGATATCTGGAAAATTGTTTCAACTATCATCCGCGAACGGCAGCAACGTGAAATCGCACCAATCCGTGCTGAGCTACTGGAGTGTATAAAAACATTGGAAGAAGGTGGTTTGAATAACCAGGAAAGCCAGGATTTTAAGCAGCGTATCGAAAACTATTATGATTTTCTTGAGATGTTTGAACGATTTACAGACGCTTTGCTACCATATATAAGTAAAAGGAATCTTAGTTTTTTGAAGCAGCTGGTCAAGTTAGTTGAAGTGAAGGAATCGATAAAAGGATCGCTTAAAGGTGGAGAATAAATCACACCGGGCAGCAGGCAAAAGAGCTGAAGATTTAGCCTGTGAGTATTTATCGGGGTTGGGATGGGAGATTATTGAAAGAAATTATTACTCAGGTCATGCTGAAGTGGACATCATCGCAAAGGATGGGACTTTCATTGTTTTTGTAGAAGTAAAAATGCGGTCCGGAACTACGTTTGGAACTCCGATAGAATTTGTAAACGAGGCTCAGGTTGAGCGTATTTTTAATGTAGCTGAGAACTGGGTGCAGGAAAATGAAGCAGCTCATTTACCCCTCCGGTTTGATATTATCGGTATTTTAAAGAAAGGAAGGAAATTGCCGGAAATAACCCATCTTCAGGATGCATTCCGGTAGTATTAATAGAAAGTGATGTGACCACTAATTTTAAGCGGAAACGACCTCTCCTGTCACAGGATCAAAAAAGTGCGTTTTCTTTTCATCTATAAAAAGACCTGCACACGAACTTCCTTCTTTGGCATCAGTCATAATTGTTTTTATCGTCCAGTTTTTTGTTCCGAATAATTGAATATGTGCATAGGAAAAATCACCCATGTGCTCTACTAAATCAATGCTGAAGTGCATTTTTAATTCCATTTTGAATCTCCCGGTCGAAGTTAATGAAATATCTTCTGGACGGATACCCAACACCACTGGTCCATCTTGAATTTCTTCACCTAATGCCATCCCATCAAACATCAAATATCCATCAACAAAAAACGCGTAACCTTCTTTTTTTCTTTTTAGCTCACCTTCTATCGTATTCATTGGGGGGCTTCCCATAAACTCTGCCACAAACCTGTTGGCAGGATTGTGGTACACATTCATTGGGGTATCAATTTGCTGAATAATTCCCTTATTAATTATAACCACTCGATCTGCCATTGTCATAGCTTCAACCTGATCGTGGGTTACATATAGACTTGTTGCCTTTTGTTGCTTATGAAGACGAAGCAAATCTGCGCGCATTCGCACGCGTAACTTGGCATCCAGATTGCTGAGGGGTTCATCAAATAAAAAAGCTTTCGGATTACGCACTATTGCCCTTCCAACAGCAATCCTCTGCTTCTGTCCACCCGATAATTGTTTTGGCTTTCGATTTAATAGCTCGGATAAACTAAGAAGTTCGGCGGTTTCAATAATTTTGGAATGGTATTCCTTCTTTTTCTCTCCTTTGACTTTCAATCCAAAAGCTAAATTCTCGTACACCGTCATATGTGGATAAAGCGCATAATTCTGAAAAACCATAGCAATATCCCTGTTTTTAGGTGGAAGATCGTTGATTGTAATTCCATCTATTGCAATTATACCTTCATCAATAGACTCAAGACCCGCTATCATCCTAAGAAGTGTAGATTTTCCGCAACCAGAAGGCCCTACCAGCACCAAGAACTCACCCTTATTAACCTCCAATGAGACCCCGTTTATAACTTTTGTACTCCCAAATGATTTCCAGAGCTTTTCTATTTCTATGTAAGCCATAACTTGCTTTTAATTTATTAACTCCTACAATATTCGGTTGCCAAATAAGCTACTTCAAGCGCAAGGAGTCCATCTTCCAATCCCACAACAGGTGTGTGATTTGGCTGCATTATACTATCATAAAAATCATTGAAAATACCCACTAACGCATTTAAATATAGCTGCTCTTTTGATTCCACAACATCAATCCTGCCTGTAACTTGCAGATTGTAATCATAGTTCTTATTCCGTATTGGAACCACATCAACCTGTTGAATACCAGTAATAGAAAACAAAGCTTCCAATTTTAATCTCTCCAATTCTTCTTCTTTTGTAAGAATCCTAAAAGTACCTAATTCTGGAATCCATCCACTTAGGTCAAATTCAGCAAGGGAAAAACACAACCTTAACTTGGTTTGCTCAAAAAAACGCGGTCTTGTGAAAGCATGAAAATGATCTGCTGCACAACCATTTTTATAGGTTGCTATTAAACCCATTTTATCTCTTCGTCCATCACTTCTATGCTGTTGCCATCCGTATACTTGTTCAAGTTCCGGTTCATCGATAAACCAATGTACAATATCTATAAAGTGAACTGCATGCTCAATAAGAATTCCTCCTGAGACGGATTCATCCCAAAACCAGTGATTCTTAGAAAGAACCTCATCCTGTGCGTAGTTATGTATTGAAAAATGCTCAAGTTCTCCGAATAGCCCTGTTTCGTGAAGTTTTTTCAGCTGTACAAGAATGGGATTGTATCGTTGCATAAAATTAACCATTGCTATTCTTCCCGTTTCTTTAGCAGTCTCCGAGATTTTTCTAGCATCCCTCATCGTAACAGCTAGTGGTTTTTCGATGAGTACATGAAGTCCTCTTTTCATAGCAGGAATGGAAATTTCTGCATGCGTTGATGGAGGAGTGGCAATACATAGTGCATCCACTTCGAGCCTTGAGATCATAGTTTCCCAGGAATTGTAGAGAGGGATTCCCAGATCTGCCTCTAAACCTGTTTCATTACTGTCTGCTACCGCAACCACACGAACATTGGAAGTCAATTCGGTGGCTTTGTGCAAGAACTTGCCAAACCCACCAAATCCTACCAATCCTATTTTTAAGGGTCTAATCAATTTCTGATGATAAATTTCCTGTTGACTTTCATTAAAATTTCAGGAAATTTATAGAAGCGCTTCGATAAATCAAAAAAACGATTACTTTGACTTCTACAAACACTTCAAAAAGAGTTACAATAAAAGATGTAGCAGAGCATGCACATTCGTCTATATCTACTGTTTCATCAGTTATAAATAACAAGGGGTATGTGAGTAATGAAAAGCGAAAGAGTATTTTGGAATCTATTGCAGTTCTTGGATATGTACCAACTCCTTCAGCACGAAATCTTGCCTCAAACAAAACCAATAATATAGGCTTTATATTACGTGAGTCCCATTTTACGTTAAGTGAACCTTTTTATACCCGCATTTTTTTAGGAGCTGAATTTGAATCCAAAACGAATAATTACTATGTGCTTTTAGCCACAGTCCCTGATGATTACAAAGAAGGAATTGATACCCCGCGGCTTCTCAAAGAAAAAAATGTTGACGGGATTATAATTGCGGGAAAAGTCAGCCACGATTTACTGCAAGAGGTAGAAAATTCGGGCATTCCATTTGTTATGGTGGATTACAAGTACAAATCGTATCCATCGGTATCTGTTGATAACAGAAATGCTGTTCTAGAAGCGGTTCGACATTTACAAAATCACCATCATCAAGAAATTTGCTTTATAGGTGCCGACCCAAAGCACCCTAGTATCGCTGAACGATTAGAAGGCTACCAACTTGCCATGATGAAGAATGGTATTTCAGATACAAGCAGATATGTATTCATTGAGGAGCACGGATCACCTACTCAGCAAACTGGTTATAATCTAGCGGAACGCATGTACAACTCTGAAATCACACCAACTGCAGCCGTTTGTGCTAATGATGCAATGGCTTTGGGTGTGATGAAATATTGTGAACAACATAAAATTGCTATCCCAGACTCTCTTGCACTCGTTGGATTTGATGATGTTGATGGAGCACAGCATACCCGACCTTCGCTAACAACAGTAAGAATTTTTAAAGAACAATTTGGTGAACTAGCCCTGCGCTATTTGGTGGAACTGTTGAATGAATCAACAATTAGCAATGGAAAATTTCAACGAGGAAATCACACACTAACAGTTCCTTATGAACTAGTCATTCGCGATTCCTCATAATTTTTTTCTATGGAAATGGAAACGCTTCCATGAGCTTTACGCACCTGCGAAGTGTAATAATCATAAAAGAAGGATAAAACATGAAAACAAATACCATATCGAATTTGTGTATGAGTTTATTGCTTTTATTTGTTACTACAAATTTAGCTCAGGCACAAACTTTAGTTCTTAATAGTGCAGAAAGCGCGAACCTATTAAGCAATGGTGGGTTTGAGTCGGGGGTACCTTCCTACTGGACCCCGAGCGGATCGGGGGCTGAGTGGAGCAAAGAGCAGTACCGCACCGCTGACTACAGCCTCAAGCTTTCCGGCAGCGGCGAAGCCAGCTGGACCCAAAACGAAGCCGTCCGTAATTGGGTGCCCGGCATCCCAGCCTCCGGTACTCCGGAAATTATCATTGGTGGATGGGTCTACACCGACGGGGTGAACACCGCCCCTGCCAGCGACGCTGAGAAATTCCAGCTGGTCTATGAGTTTTTCGATGCCCAAGGCAATGATATACTGGGCGCACCCGTAGCAATAGATGTGCCCCAGGAAACGGCCAGCTCTAATGGATGGGTAGAAATTAACAGCACCTCTCTGGGGGCCATTACCCTGCCCAGCGAACAGGCCGCAAAAAGCGTAAAAATCACCTTCCGAAAAGGTGCTAATGCCACCGGAACTGTATATCTGGAAGACATCTTTATCCGTGCCGCCGAAGGTGCTGAAGGCTGGCCCGGGGGTTGGTTCAACCCCAACATGGACATGGCCGACACCTGGTACTACTGGTACCCCGGCGGCTTTGACCAAGGAAGCCCGGACTGGCCGGACTCCTCGGATTTTGTGGTTACTTTAAGCGATGAGCAAGCACACAGCGGCTCCCACAGTATCCGCATCGAGCAGCTTGACCCTACCGCCAGCGAGGCTGTGGCCATTTCGGAGCGTGTACCGGTAACCCCGGGCGAACCCCTACTGGTAAGCTTCTGGGTGAAGTATGAAGGCGTGGCCCATCCCGACAGCATTGGAAAGGGTGATAACAACATTGGTATGACCGCCCTGTGGTACAACAATCTGGAAGGCGGAGCAGCCGGATGGGGAGAAATCGGTGGGCTGGATATCCGGCTTAACGGGGATTACAATCCCAATGTGATCCCACTGGCTGAACGCACAGAAGCCTCCGGGTGGACCCAGTATGCCTTCGTGGTGTACCCCAAAGATGAAGCCGTGGGCATGGAACTGCGCCTGCGGTACTGGCACGCATTCGAAGGCATTACCTTCTGGGACGATGTCAGTATCATTAATCTTGGTGACGTTTTTGTGGAAACATCTGTAGAAGAAGAATTCGACAACAATAGCGGTGAAAATCCAAAAGAATTCCAGCTATTCCAGAATTATCCGAATCCATTTAATCCTTCTACAAAAATCGCCTTTAAGCTCGATCAAGCCGAAACTATAAACCTCAATGTTTATAACATTCTGGGACAAAAAGTAATGGCCATACTTTCTGATGCCAAACTTGGTAGCGGCCTTCATACATTTGAATTTGATGCTAGCAACCTGCCAAGTGGTATTTACATCTATGAACTAAGCACCTCGAACCATACAGAGATAAGAAAAATGACGCTTATTAAATAAAAAATATGGCATTGAATCCGGGAGGAATCCCGGATTCTCTTTTACAACTCACGTTTCTTTGCAAAATGTATAAGAGATTTCTCCCTGCACTTTTTACGCTATTCTTTGTTGCAACAAATATTTATGCAACAACTACCGGAAAAATTGTAGGTACCGTAATTGATACCAAAACAGGAGAGCCTTTGCCCGGGGTTAATGTGTCCATTATGGGAACATATCAAGGAGCTATTACAGATGCAGACGGATACTACATCATATTAAATGTAACGCCTGGCGAATATGAACTAAGAGCATCATTCCTTGGCTTTTCTTCTCAATTGGTACAACAGGTTAGAGTAAAAATCAATCAAACTACCACTGTTAACTTTAATCTAGTTGAAACAGTATTAGAAGGGGAAGAGATTACAATAACTGCGGAACGCCCAATTGTTCAACGTGATCTTACCTCCTCAAAAGCTACCATCTCGTCGAGAGATATTGAACTATTGCCGGTAGAAAACTTCACTGAAGTTGTAAATCTACAGGCTGGAGTTGTTAATGGGCACTTCAGAGGGGGGCGGCTTGGAGAAGTAGCTTATCTGGTAGATGGTATCCCGATCAACGATTCTTTTGATAATTCTTTTGCTTATCAGGTAGAGAACAACGCTATTCAGGAAGTAGAAGTTATTTCAGGAACATTTAATGCCGAATTTGGCCAGGCCCAATCTGGGGTTGTAAATATTGTTACCAAAGATGGGGGAGCAACACTTGAAGGAAATTTTTCCGCCTATCTTGGAGATTACTTTACTCTAAGAACGGAAGATTTCCAAAATACCAACAAAATTAATCCGGTAGACATATATGACTTCCAAGGCTCCTTAAGTGGGCCTGTACCAGGAACTAAAAAGAAACTGAATTTTTTTATTTCTGGTAGAAATATTTATGACAATGGCTATTTATACGGCAGGGAAATAGTTCGCCCACTTGGGCAAAGCGATGAGGAAGGCGAATTCATAGATATCAATGGCAGAACAATTTATGTGCCCCAATTAGGCGACAGTTCCTACAATGCAATGAACTGGAGCGAGCAAAAAACATTACAAGTTAAACTTAGCACCCCTCATATTCGAGGAAATAAACTCTCCCTTTCCGCTTTGTATCAATCTGATTCAGGGCAAAACTACCGCCATCTTTACCAATATAACCCACAAGGAATTCCTACAAACTATGGCGAATCTATCACCTTTAACCTGGTGAATAGTTATGGCTTCAATCCCAAATCTTTTGTGAATCTAAAAGCTGCTTATTTTATAAACAGAAGCAGTTCATATGTGTTTGAAAATCCTTTGGATCCCAGATACCCACGCGATGACGCACAAAACTTCCTGGGTGGGAATTTCTCATTTTTCAGGGGTGGAATGGTCATGGATTACACAGACAGAGAAACCCGTACATTTGTTTCGGGATTTGATTTGACAAGCCAACTGAATAAGCGCCATATGGTTAAAACTGGTGTCCAGTTAAAACTGTATGAAATTGAATTCCAGGAATTCGAAATCCAGAATAATTCCTCAACCGGTTTTGAACCTGCAATGCCACCACAAGGAACACCAGATCACGTTTTCTACCTTGAAAAGCCCATCGAATTCAGTGCATATGCGCAAGACAAACTAGAGTTTGATTATTTGGTAGTCAATGTGGGTTTACGTTTCGATTTTTTCGATGCCAATAGTGAAATTCCCAGCAATTATAGCCGCCCCACCACATCAGAACGCATTCCAACGAACCCCAATTGGCAACTATCACCTCGCTTTGGGCTTGCCTATCCCATTACAGAAACCGGAGTGGTTCATGTTTCTTATGGCCATTTCTTTCAAATACCGGCCTTCCAATATTTATACAGAAACCCGGATTTTACCTACGATCCAGAATCAGGCTTAGGCAGGGTCTTTGGGAATCCAAATTTGAAGCCGCAGCAAACGATCTCTTACGAAATTGGTTTACAGCAGGGCTTCAACAACATTCTATCGGTAAAACTAACCGCCTTCTACAAAGACATCCGAAATTTATTGGGAACCCGTATTGAAACCATAGACCCGGGTGGGGATGAACCCTTTCCTTTATCCAGGTTTGGACGCTACATCAATACTGATTACGGGCAAACCAAAGGCGTGATTCTTGATATAGAGCGCAGAATGAGCAACAACTTTAGTTTTAACCTCAACTATGCCTACCAAACTGCCATGGGAAATGCCAGTGATCCCCAGGCACGATTATTAGACGAACAAGCAGGTGTTGAAACCGAAAAGCAACTGGTACCATTGGATTGGGATCGTCGCCATCAACTCAATGCAACGGCTAGTTTGGTCACCAAAAAAAACTGGATACTCACGCTACTTGGTTCTTTCGGATCAGGCTTTCCCTATACTCCTTCTCAGGCAAACGAGCGCATTGGTATAGAAAACTCTGATCGAAAACCTATGTTTCTGAATTTTGATCTTTATGCCTCAAAAGGATTCGAAGTTGGTGGCCTGGATGCGAGTTTCTTTGCCCGCATTTTTAATGTTCTGGATTTGCAAAACGAAGTTCAGATATACACAGATACAGGTAGAGCATTTCCGAATTTGAGATTTCAAACAGGAGAGCCACAAGGACTTAATACGAAGGAAGAATTCTTGTTCCGTCCCGACTATTACTCTGCCTCAAGAAGACTAAGTATTGGTCTCACTTTTAACTTTTAAGCAGCAATGTTAGCACCAATGCCAAAACTCCAGATATTAAGTAAGTCTTTTTTTCACTGTCTGTTTATCGCGCTCATGGTTCCTTACAGTGGCTTTGCCCAAGAAACCCCGGTAAATGGCAGCAACCGATGGACCCAATGGGGAATTATGGATGGAAACAGGGTTCGTACTCTTTTCGCTAACCATGGTGAAATTTCGAGATGGCCCGATCAACCTTCTGGAGAATGGCCAAAAGGAAGTGGGCATTCTTATGTGGATGGCGTTGCATTTATTGTATCCGCCAAAACTAAAGATATCCAGGGAAGAGTAATTACCCCAATGAGTACCAATTATCGTGAATTCATCGACTTGGATCCTATTACTAAAATCCCCTGGGGGTTTGCCCCCCTGCCCGGTTACTCAAATCCCCTACAGGAATCCCCCGCCCGAAGCGACGACAATGTAACCTGGCCACAAACATGGCCGGACCGCCCTGTGGATTGGGCAGGACAATGGAATGGATGGTTCGGAAAGGGAGTATTTAATGCGGATTTGGAAACCTATTTCGTTTATGATGATGCCGAAGATCGCGAATGGATACAGGAACCCCACTTTTTCTATCCTTGCGAAGGAGACACAACTCGTGGTGGACTTGGACTGGAAGTAAAAGCAAGAGGATTTCAATGGAACCACCCTTTAGCACAAGATGTGATTTTTTGGTTATACGAAATTACCAATGAGTGTGACGTTGACTACGATGAAGTCTTTTTCTCGCAGTATATAGACTGGGGGATTGGTGGCACTGACGATTCCGGAGATGATGAAGGAGCTTACGATGCTCAGCTTGATATTGCTTTTGCGTGGGATTACGACGGAGTTGGCGCTCCAGGGCTTTGGGGGCCTGTTGGAAGTGCAGGTTACGCCTTTTTGGAGTCCCCCGGGAATTTCACAGACAATAAAGACAACGACGATGACGGGATTACAGATGAACGCAGGGAGAGTGGCGCAGGTACGCTAATTGAAGGTCAGGCTGCGATCGAAGCTTATGTTCAAAGTAATTATGATATGGCCAAATTTGAAGAATTCTACCTTAACCTGGAGCGTATGCCAGCTTACGAAACCGGGATTTGGTGGACTGGTGACGAAGATATGGATTGGGTATCCTACACCGATTTAAATGAAAATGGCTTCTGGGATTCTGGTGAACCCCTTAATGACGATGTGGGTTTAGATGGTTTGGGGCCTAACTCGCCAAATTACCCGGGAATTGATGAAGGCGAAGGCAATGGAATGCCTAACGAGGGAGAACCTAATTTTGATGGATTAGATAAAGACGAGTCCGATCAAATTGGGTTAACCGGGTTCCAGGTGTTTGATGTGCACCGATACGAACTAATTGATGACGAACAAAATTTCGAGCTTTTCTCAGAAGCCCTACCCCCGCTCAATGATATTGTATTGGAAGGTGGCAGAAATCTTGGAATGTTCTTTTCGTCTGGCCCTTTCCCACTTAAAGCTGGGCAAACTGAACGCTTTTCTATGGCCCTTCTATTTGCGGAAAAAGACTTCAACGACCCGACCGATATCTCAAATTCATCGCTGGCAAGAAAAAAAGAAACAGTACAACAAATCTATAATGCAGATTATCAATTTGCCCGCCCCCCCGATAAATCAACCTTAACAGCTGTAGCCGGAGATGGCATTGTTACCCTGTATTGGGATGATAAAGCTGAAAACTCTTACGATCCCTTTCTTGATGAATATGATTTTGAAGGGTACATGATTTACCGCTCTACAGAACCAAATTTTGAAGAAAACTTGTTAATTACTGATGCTTATGGAAATACCATTTACCAAAAGCCTCTAGCTCAGTTCGATTTGAAAAATGATGTAGAAGGGTTACACCCAGTAGCCGTAAATGGTGTTCAATTCAACCTCGGCAACAATACAGGCCTTAGACACAGCTATATCGACCGGGACGTTGTGAATGGTAAAACCTACTATTACGCGTTGGTTCCTTACGATCGTGGGCTGGTAGAGCGTGATGCAAATGGTAATTTTGTGGTGGGTAACGATGGGTTAATCCGCGGGATATCGCCAAGTACCACCTCTGCTATTATCAAAAATGATGTAGCAGGCAACATTAGTGTAGATATAAACACGGCAGTGGTCACTCCAAGAGCACCAGCCGCAGGCTACATTTCCCCAACGGTTAGTGTATTAGATAATAACCTGCTTAGTAATTCCACAATATCCATCAATGTACTTTCACAAAGCTCTATTGTAGATGAAAAGGAATATGAACTTAATTTCACTAACGATTCCACCTGGCAAACAAACATTAACCCTACACTCACCCTCGTTGCCACAGAAACCAACACACTATTGTACGAAGGTACCCTCGAGCAAGGGGCGTTACAAACCCCATTAATTGATGGTTTTTCGATTGATGTTCAAGGCCCGCAGGCTATTTCTGTAATCGATACAAGTATTGTTCTCTCTGAAGATGGAGGAAACTTCACACCGGTTATAAATCCTGCATCTAACAACAGTTTATTTACGTCTCGATATATCTCCTATCCCGCTGATTTCGCTATTCACTTCACTGAAGAGATTAGCGACACTTCTATGAGAGTGGCATTTGGGATGCAGGAAATCCCTACCCCATTCTTTATTGAAAACACAATTACGGGGCAAAGAGAACGATTTTCATTAATTGAAGATATCGAAGAATTAAAAAACGGAGTGTATGACCATGGTGAGTTAATTGTGATCATAATGGGAACTGAACCGGACTCTGAACCTCAATTTGTAGGAGGAAACTGGAGGGCAAGCTGGGCTATTCGGCTAGTTCCTCCAGATGCTGAACTACAACCCGATATCACTCCGGTTCCACCAAGTCCCGGAGCTCGTTTAGAATTTGCTATAAGCAAACCCCTTGGCCGTAATGATCGATACCGGTTTAGAATGATTGGAGGAAGCATGGATCTTGAAAAGGCCAGCAATGAACTTGACGAAATAATAGTGGTTCCAAACCCATATGTGGCAAGCAGTAATTTTGAACCCGCGAACGTCTATCGTACAGGAAGGGGAGAACGCAGAATTTATTTCATGAACCTGCCTGCTAAATGCACTATTCGAATTTATACAGTAACAGGACAACTCGTACAAACACTTGAACATGACTCAACTATAGACGATGGGCAAAGGGCATGGGATTTAGTAACTAAAGATGGAATGAACCTCGCCTTTGGTGTTTATCTGTTCCACGTTGAGGCAGACGGTATAGGAGAAAAAGTAGGACGGTTCGCCGTTATAAAGTAGAATGTCATGAACAATCCTAATCATACATATCGCCTTATTTTTACCTGGCTGATACTTCTCAGCCTCCCTTCAGTTCTAATGGCTCAAAAGGTTTCTAAAGTGGGAACTACAGCTGCTGATTTCCTACAAATCGGAGCTGGTTCGCGAGCGATTGCAATGGGAGGCGCGTATGTAGCGGTAGCAAACGATGTATCTTCGTTAAGATGGAATCCCGCAGGCGCGGCAAACATCTCTGGCACCGAGTTGTTAGCTTCGCACAGTGCATGGGTGGCAGATCTCGATTTCAATTTTCTGGGCGTGGTAATGAGTTTTGAAGGGTTCGGAAATGTGGGTGTATCCTTAACTATGCTTAGTGTTCCTGAAATGCTGGTGCGAACCGAGGAATTTCAGGATGGAAATGGAGAATTCTTTGATGCCGCCGACCTTGCGTTTGGGGTGACATACGCCAATTCGGTGGGTCAGCGTTTTAAAGTAGGGGGTACATTCAAAGTAATTCATCAAAGAATCTGGCATACAAGTGCCCAAAACTTTGCCTTTGATTTGGGAACCCAATTCAAAACAGATTTTTTAGATGGGATGATAATTGGAGCTAGTATTACCAATTTTGGCGGTAAAATGAAAATGAGTGGACGAGATCTTCGCACTTTCGTTGATCCCGATCCGATTAGCCAGGGAAATAATGATCGGGTTCCTGTAAATCTGGAAACAGATGAATGGAGCCTGCCAGTAAACTTTCAGTTTGGCATTTCTTTTATGCCTATTAACGAGCGTTTGCACAAAGCCACCATTGCCATTGATGCCTTGCATCCAAGTTCAAACTATGAGAGCATTAATGTCGGGGCAGAATATGGGTATATGGATCAGGTATTCATCCGGGCTGGATACCAATCCCTATTTTTGGAGGACAGTGAAAACGGCTTCAATAGCGGTCTCGGAATCCACAGAACCCTTTCAAACGGGTTAAAGGGTAAACTAAGCTACAGCTATAAGTCCATGGGAAGATTGGGCTCTGTTCATGGATTAACATTAGAAATAGGGCTTTAAATTGCAGATGATTGCCTTGCCAAATAATAAAATCCTGGTTTTGCTTCCTATTCTTGTTTTGGTGTGGGCAGGTTGCTCCAGCGAGAATGAATCAGATTCTTCATTAGCTGAAGAACATCCTATCGAGCTTACTTACTGGTCTTCACCAAATCCTCAGGAATATAAACTTGCGCAGGAACTGGTAACTGAGTGGAACTCTGCAAATCCGGGCATTCAGGTGAAGGTCCAGGCGCTACCCGCTGGGCAATCGAGTGAAGAGGTGCTTCTTTCTGCCATGGTTGCGGGTACTACTCCCGATGTTTGTTCAAATATCTGGCCAGGAATTACGAACGATTTCATTCGTGCAGAAGCATTGATTGCTCTCGACATGTTTGATGACTACCACGAAGTAATGAGCGAACGAGTACCCCTTCCTATCATGGAAAGCGTGATAAGTGCTGACGGGCACACCTACCAGGTTCCCTGGAAAACCAACCCGGTAATGGTGCAGTATAATGTTGATATGTTTCGTGAAGCCGGAATTGAGGAATTTCCAAGAACCTATTCCGAATTTCTTAAAGCAGCCGAACTTTTAAAAAAAGATACTGATGGCGACGGTTTCCCTGATCAATGGATTGGATACAGAGACATTCGGCCCATTTGGTGGCAAAGGTATTACGATTTCTATACAAGTTACATTGCAGCATCTTCTGGAAAAACCCTTTTTCAACAGCAGCAGATTGCCATAGACGAGGAAGCAGCAGCTCAGGTATTTAATTTCTATCAGGAGTTATACACACATGGTTATTACCCTAAAACTACCTTTCAGGCAAACGCATTTATATTCGAGCAAATTGCTACCGTATTTACTGGTCCATGGAATATTTCTTTTTTGCAAAGAAATGCCCCATCTACCCTGAATTATGATTTTGCCCCAATTCCGGTTCCAGATAGTCATTCCGGTGAAGTATATACCTACGGTGATCACAAAAACATTGCCATTTTCTCAACCACCAAATATCCCAAGGAAAGCTGGGAGTTTGTGAAGTTCCTTATCAGCAGAGAAGCCGATTACAAATTACTATCAACTGCCAGCCAGATCCCTATTAGAAAAAATCTTCTTTCAGAATCTCCATTCGATAGTTACTTCCAAGAACATCCAAAACTTGCACGCTTTGCCGAACAGGCAGCTCGCACACGGGGTGTAGATGGCGTTCGGGACTTCAAAGAAGTACTGGATGTAGTTTCCAGGTACTATGAAAGAGCCTCTGTTTATGGGAAAATGAGCGGGGAACAAGCAACGATTGAGATGATCGAAGCCATTGAGGTATTAAGGGAGTGGAACCAATGAAAAACCGGCTCAAGATATCTCCAGGAGCCCTGCTCAGTATCCCCTACATTGCACATTTGCTGGTATTTTTTGTGTATCCAGTCATCTTTTCTGTAATTATTGTTTTTCATCGATGGGATGTAGTGACCCCCATGGAGTTTGTTGGATTTAAAAATTTTGCCCGGATTTTCGCTGATGAAGTTTTTCTTCAATCTTTAATCAACACCGGAGTTTTCCTGCTGCTACATATCCCCCTTCAAATAGTAATCGCTTTATTTTTTGCGGTTCAGTTAAATGATCGCATTCCGCTTCGTGGGTTTTTTCGAACCGTGTATTTTCTGCCAGTAGTAGTCTCAGGAGTGGTTGTTACCATCCTCTTTCAGCAATTGTTTTCTTATGAAACCGGTGTATTGAATCAGATTATAACCGCCATTGGAGGAACCAGAATTCCGTGGTTGGTTTCAGAATACTGGGCAATGCCTTCTATTGCTTTAATGGCAACCTGGAAAAATGTGGGGTTATATGTAATCCTTTTTCTGGCAGGGCTTCAAAGCATACCAAAAGAGCTTTATGAAGCCGCGGAACTGGATGGAGCTAATGCCCTGCAACGGTTCTTCAAAATTACCCTACCTATGCTCAACCCAACAGTCGTAACAGTAGTTGTTTTGTCAGTAATTGGTGGATTCTCATTGTTCATTGAACCGTATGTAATGACGGGTGGAGGCCCCATGAACTCTACACTTTCAGCTATGCTTTATATCTATAATCAAGCCTTTAGCTTTGGGCATATGGGGTACGCAGCAACAATGGGGCTCTTTTTTGCAGCTATTATTTTTACTGTGGTTAGCCTGCAACGAAAATTTGTAGAAACAGAGGTGTATTGATGAAGACAACAATTCGTTTTAGCCTGCTGATATTTGGAGCCATAGTTTTTGCTTACCCATTTATCTGGATGATTTTCAGCACTCTTAAACCAGATGGTGAGATTGGTAGTATTCAGCTATTGCCTGATGTGTGGACATTCCAAAACTATGTGAATGTCTTTCAGCGAATACCTATCGAAAAGGGGTTCATCAACAGCCTTATTGTAACCTCTTTGGTAACTACGTCTGTAATTCTATTCGGCTCTATTACAGGGTATGCTTTGTCGCGGCTGCGTTGGAAGGGACGCGAATTCCTTTTCTCTGTGTGTTTATTAACCATGATGATCCCCTTCCAAATCACCTTGATACCCACCTATGTTTTGATTGTAAAGCTTGGATTAACTGATAACCTGGCCGGCCTCATCATTCCCACCATGGTTACCGCCCTTTCCATTCTTTTATTCAGGCAAAGCTTTTTAACCATTCCACAAGACTTAATAGACGCAGCACGTTTGGATGGGTGTTCGGAATTGGGCATCCTTTTTCAGGTAATTCTACCAGTATCTAAGCCAGCTGTTATAACGGTGGGCATTCTCACGTTTGTAGCAAATTGGAACGAAGTACTTTGGCCTCTAATCGTTATTCGAGAGCAAGATTTAATGACTATGCCCCAAATGGTAGCTCTTTTTGCTGTAGGAGGTGGTGCTGATGCAAGTATGGGAGCTCAGCTTGCTTCTGCATTTCTACTGGCCTTACCCGTCATAATTGCCTACATCATATTTCAAAAACAATTCATCCAAAGCATGGCCTCTTCGGGGCTTAAAAGTTAATTCCTCGGTTATGAAGTATCCAAACCCTCTTCTTATATATTCTGCGATCCTGTGCTTTTTGTTTTCCTTTGCGGGGTGCAGCAATCCCTCCGAACCTGATCAAATAGCAGAAACAACTTTTAATTTGAGCCATCTGGATTACCTGGGTGAACCTGTTGATCACCTGGGTGAAGCACTAAGAATCATTCATATTTACGCAGATGCTCCATCTTACGCCTGGGTGGGTGATGATGATGAAGGGCAAGCATGTATTGATGACGCTGCCAGAGCAGCAGTAGTTTACTTGCGCCACTTTGAACTTACCGGAAATGTAGAATCTGCTGAAAAAGCCAAAGAGTTGCTTCGGTTTGTTCGTTATATGCAAACCAGCGAAGGACTATTCCACAATTTCGTATGGGACAATACCCTAAGAAAAAATACAACCCACCAAAATAGCGTTGCCGACCGGGTAAACTGGTGGGCGGCACGTGCAGTTTGGGCCCTTGGAACCGGTGCGCGAGTTCTCGCTGAATATGATTCTTCGTTTGCACAGCTTTGTATTACTTCTATCGAGAATATTTACCCTCATATCGATGCAATGACTTCAACTTACCCAACCACCAAGCAGGTAAACGGCTATACTATGCCTACCTGGTTAATCAATGAAACCGGATCGGATGCAACCAGTGAACTCTTACTGGGTTTAAATGCGGTGTATGCCTTTACTAAAGAGGCAAAATATGAGTCATTAATCCACAAGATTGGCGAAGGAATTGCATTAATGCAGTATGGTGCAAGCTCTACCGCCCCTTACGGTGCGCTCATCTCGTGGGAAGGAGGATGGCACGGATGGGGCAACTCCCAGACTATGGCTTTAGCTGAAGCAGGATTTATTGAACCCGCAAAAAAAGAGGCTGATAATTTCTATACCAGAATGCTAGTCGATGGCTGGATGCACTCTTTTCCGATTTCCAACCCAAATAATATCCGCGAATTCGAGCAAATTGCCTATGCCACCAGGGGGGTAACTCTTGGGTTAGTACGTTTATATCAAGCCACAAAAAACGAGGATTATGCCATATTAGCGGGTTTAGCAGCAAGCTGGTTTACAGGTAACAATGTAGCAAATACTAAAATGTACATCCCTCTGCATGGCTATGGATACGACGGAATAGACAGCCCTGAGAATGTAAACATAAACTCTGGAGCAGAATCTACCATTGAAGCATTATTCAGTATTCTGGAAATCGAGAATATTGAGCTCTCAAACAAGTGGCTGTATGCCTCGGCAGGTGAACCACAATCCTTAGTTTTAGATGAAAAGCAATACCGTTACCGCTCCTTTTCTGTACAGTCAAACAATGAGCTTGAGACTATTTTTTTGGTGTCAAAGCGAACTGAAAATGGATACTTGTTACTGACAGAAGCAGAATTCCAAGATTTTAATAACCAAAACTAACATACATTCATCACTATGTTGTTTAAAAAAAGTGAACATCCGATTCTTAGTCCAAATTCAGATTTAAAGTGGGCAAGTGGAGCCGTCTTCAACCCCGGAGCCTGGTACGATGGAAAAATTGTACACTTGCTATTTCGGGCTATCCCATCGGGCTACCAGCGAGTTGAACTGAACGAGAAGATCGAGGGAGGGCCGGATTATGGTTTCACCGAAGATTATGTCTCATATATGGGATATGCTACCAGTACCGATGGAAACCATTTTGAGGTAAAACCAGAACCCTTCATAAATCCCAGCCACAGTTTTAATAAGTATGGGGCAGAAGATCCTCGTATTTCTAAGATTGACGATACCTACCTCATCACCTACACGGGATTAAGTCGCCCGGCTTTTGAATTAAAAGATGGTGTACGCATTGCACTGGCAACCACCAAGGATTTTAAATCAATAGACAGCCATGGAATTTCTGGCCCCCCACATAAGAGAGACAAAGACGCTGTTATTTTTCCGAAGCGAATTAATGGTAAGATTGGGATGATCCATCGAATTACCCCTAACATGCAATTAATCTGGTTTGATTCCTTAGAAGAACTATGCTCACCGCCTGAAGTACTTTGGAATGAACACCTGGAAAATCTGGATCAACACATTTTGATGAAGCCAAAATTTGATTGGGAAGCAAAAAAAATTGGTGCAGGCCCAACTCCTATTCAAACTGAGCATGGATGGCTGATTCTATATCATGGGGTAAATTACGATCATGAATACCGCATGGGGATGGCTCTTCTTGACTTGGAAGATCCAAGCAAAATAATCGCAAGATCACAAGTACCAGTATTGGAACCAACTCTCGAGTTCGAGCTGGCCGGAGATGTTCCAAATGTGGTGTTTCCCGAAGGTGCTGTTGTAATTAATAAAACCCTTCATGTGTACTATGGCGCAGCAGATCGTGTAATTGGCCATGCCACAGCGGTTTTAGAAGAAGTAATGGATTTCCTATTAGCGCATAAATACTAAAGCCATGCCCAAACTTAAGGAAACCACCCCATTCTATGCCCCTGGAGGCACAAAGAGTATTGAAACAGCACATTCAGTCCCCATAAAAAGAATGCACAATGGAGCTCCAATTCTAACTCCAATCCCTAACTCTGGCTGGGAAAATAAAGTTGTTCTAAACCCTGCCGCTGTTCTCGTTACGGATCAATTGGAAATAGAAGATTTGATTTCTGCATGGCGTTTAAATGAAAATGAACGCTCAAGAATTGACAGAACACAAGGGTTGGTAGTCATGCTATACCGTGCACAGGGCGACTTCGACCCCAATAAAGGAGTCGCTCCATCCTCAGCTGGACTTGCCGTATTTACCCCTCAACTAGAATTAATATGGAGAAATCCCAAGCCTGTAATAACACCCAATAAACAGTTCCACAATTTGGGAGTTGAAGATGGACGGTGCACCAAAATTGGGAATACCTATTATTTCTTCTACACAGGTTACTATTACCACCAGGCATCTCGCAGCAATAAGGTTCAGGTATGCCTTGCCAGTAGCACAGACTTTCTCACATGGGTTTTGCACGGCCCCATTCCTGGAGATATAAATAATTCTGACAACAAAAATGCTGTTCTGCTACCCCAAAAAGTACATGGAAAATGGGTTATTTTGCACCGCCCAATGCAGGGTGAGCACCCCAAAACCATGCATTGGGCTACGTCAGAATCACTCTTCGGCCCATGGAAGACCAATGGCATGTTTATGGCTTCATATCGGTATCAAGAGTTCTCAGAATCATGGATTGGTTCAGGTGGCCCACCCATACCAATTGGTGATAATCAATTCTTGACTATCTATCATCAAGGCCATTACGATTATGAATATGGCCGCGAATACGATTTGGCGGCAACTATTTTGGATTTTTCTAAACCCGGTATTTGTAACGTTAAGAAACGGATTGAACCCCTCATGCGCCCCACCGGAGATCACGAAAAAACGGGAGATTCTCAACTTGGCGTTGATAACGTATTATTTGTCTGTGCCAATTATCTACTTGGTGATACTCTCGTTTTACCATATGCCGGAGCAGATAGTAGAATTTTTGGAGCTCAAATCGACTTCAATAAATTACTTTCTGCTCTGACCAATAATTAGATACATTCACTATTTATGAGAGAGGTTATTTCAAAAAAATAGTAGCTTCCAAGCCAATTTTATCCTTCTGTATGACTCAATCTCTAGGATTTATTGACTATCTCCGAAGCTTCCTGGGTTTTGTCCTGTTTGTTATCCTGTTCTTCATTGCAATCCCAATTATTTTTGTAATTCTGATTCTCACTTTCGGAAAAGCTACAGATTTTATAATCCGGAATTTTGCCCCGTGGATAGCTAAACCGGTACTTGCTGTTATAGGAATAAAGTTTTCAGTCATCCAGCATGGCAAACCCTTTACCGAACCTGCAGTTGTATTAATTAACCATAGCTCAACATTGGATATTTTGACTATGATGGCCGTTGGAATGGATAAAATCAGGTTTGTAGCAAAGTGGGAACTTCAATATTTCCCATTCTTTTTCATTGTGGGAAGACTCACAGGCCAGGTCTTCATTAAACGGCAGAAAAGTGACGAAGCGATCAAAAAATTAGTGAGCACCTATGATCGACTTAAAAGAAATCAGCTTTCGGTAATGGTAGCACCGGAAGGGTCACGCAAACACGAAGGGGTAATCGGCCCATTTAAAAAAGGAGCGTTTCGGATGGCATTAGATCTTGGCTACCCGATACTACCCATCTATTTTGAAGGAAATAATACGCTTAGCCTGGGAGGATCTATCTTAGCTAAAACTGGTGAAGTAAAAGCACATATTTACCCACCCATCGACACTTCCGAATGGTCATTGGAAACAATAGATGAACATATCCGACAGGTTCGCTCTAAGTACCTAGAGTGGGCCGGAGTACGAGAGTGAGAAATCTCTGGGTACGAGGTATTGCACACTGAATAAATCGTTTGCGTCGGTCCAGACTTTTGCGACTTCAAACCAGGGCGCCACTATATCAGCAAATTCGGTAAGCTCGTATTTGTGAGAGTTTTCTGTATGTAAATATTCGCCTGATTTTACTTCAAATGTATAACCGTTGAGTCTTACTTTGTGATCCGCTCTCGCGTAAAGCCTCATCTCAATGCATCCTTTTTCCTCCACCCAAACTGCTTTGTGGGAATATAATTCAGGATCAAAATCCGAACCTATAACACGATTGAGATGCTTTAGCATATTTTTATTGAACTCAGCCGTGATTCCTCTTTTATCATTATAAGCAGCCTCCAGAATCCGGATATCTTTTTTTAAATCTACCCCAATCAGAACCCCCCCTTTTTTCCCAACAATATCAGCAATCACAGAAAAGAAACGCTGAACCGTATTCAATCTGAAATTTCCGATGGTAGAACCGGGGAAGAAAACAATACGCCGGGCTTCGGGATGTGTATCAGGAAGCTCAAATGGCCGTGTATAATCAGCGGCAAGCGGTTCAATAGCAATGTGTGGGTATTCTTCCCGAAGCTTCTCCGCGACTTTAAAAAGGTAATCCCCCGAAATATCGATAGGAACATAGCAACTTATGTTCTTTAGATGGTCTAACAGAATCCGGGTTTTTTCGCTGCTTCCACTACCAGGCTCTATCAATTCCACATTATCACCCAGCATCTCTCCCATTTCTTCAAGATTGCTTTCAAGAATCAATCGTTCTGTTCTAGTGGGGTAATATTCTTCTAACTCGGTTATCTCGTCAAACAACTGTGATCCCAATTCATCATAAAAATATTTGCTGGGTAGTTGTTTTGGAAATTTGCTTAGCCCGTCAACAATTTCGTTAACAATACTTTCCGTCTTCGTCAAAGTGTCTTCCATATAATTATCTGGCCAATCGAATACCGCTAAATTGCCACCTTGCATCTGCATGGAAGAAATTCCGATATGTTCTTCTGATGTGAGATTTTGATGTTGCACATGATCCCCCCCTTAGTACATACTGATTTGCCATGAACTTTCCGTTGTACTCTCCCAGTGCACCAGGAAGGGGTTTATAATTTGGGTAGGGAGAATAGCTACTCATGGTCCATTCCCAGACATCTCCGTACATTTGCTTTAATCCAGTTGGATTATTTTGTAATGGAATCGGGTGGAAATGATCATTATCAACGAAATTGCCTTCTCTCTCCCTTTTTCCACAAGCATGCTCCCACTCTTGTTCGGTTGGTAACCGAACACCTTTCCATCGGGCAAAAGCGTCTGCTTCATAATAACTGACATGAGTTACAGGCTCATTTTCATCAATATTTCGAGCTCCGGAAAGTGTGAAACTCATCCATTTACTGTCTCTTTTGAACCAATAAAGCGGGGCATTCCAGCCTTCTCTGTTCTTGGTAGACCAACCTTCATCTAACCAGAATTCTGAATGCTCATATCCACCTTCGTTAATAAATTCGAGAAACTCTTTGTTTGTGATTAATCGATCAGACAGCTCATAATTTTGAACGAATGTACGGTGACGTGGATGCTCATTATCATAAGTGAATTCTTTACCCTTATTGCCCACCTTCACCATGCCTTCATCAAATTGAATCCAATTGATTTCCTGTGGCGCCGGAGACTCTGCTATCACTCGGTCCCTATAAACTGGAAGGAGCGGGTTTTGAGCAAGTAAGAATTTCAGATCAGTAAGGATTAGTTCCTGATGCTGTTGTTCATGATGGTTCCCTATTTCGATTACAGGAGCTACTTCATTCCAGGTTTCCTCCGAACAATCCTCAATAAACTGGGCTAATTGTTCATTTACATAGGCTCGATATTCAAAAACCTCCTTGACTGTTGGTCGCGACAGCATCCCTCTGCGGGCCCGGGTAAATGGGACCCCGGTTTGCAGATAATAAGAGTTAAAAAAATAAGCGTACTGTGGATGCAGGCTTTCGAAACCTGGTTGAAATTTTCCCAATACGAAGGTCTCAAAGAACCAACTTGTATGTGCAAGATGCCACTTAGCAGGGCTGGCACTTTCCATTGGTTGAATAACAAAATCCTCGATTTCGAGTGGATCAACCAGGTAATTTGTAAACTCTCTAACCTTTCGAAAAGCCTCTAATAATTGATCTTTTGACAGACGGCTATCAATAGTTTGAGTACTAATATTCTTCATCGAACCCATTTCTTAATAATTATGGTTCAATGTAGGAAAACCGAAGCAAAGGCAAAAAAATAAAGGTGATTAATAAATTATTAACCCTGAAAAAACCAACTATTTGTCTCTGTAAAAAAAGATTTTTTTATTCGCACTGTCTCTGCGACTTTTTACTGTAAAATCCTTTTGCCGACAGAACTGGTAAACAGCAGTTCTCATTGAGTTAACACCCTTTTCACTTGTATATGCTACTTCAATAGCCTGCCCGTTTGGCTTTAGTTTTTCGATGGCTTCTAATAAAGGTCTGAATTTTGAAGATCTCTTTTTGGACGCCTTTATTGTTGATCTTTTTACAAATTTAATTTCCACAGGATCGCTAATAATTTTTATTTACTTTAATCTAAAATATTTTTTCAAAATACTTTTCAAATTTAGAAAAAATTAATATTCAAAAATATTTCATCTTGAAATTTATTTTAGTTTAGATTTAATCGTATGATTTAACGTATAAATATTATTTGGAATGAATTCCAATATAATTGATATAGAGGCTTAACCTAAAATCATTAAAAAAAGTTTTTTTCACTCATAAATTAAAATGCTCAATAAAAGTGATTTTTATCAACATAATTACGTCTCTTTTATCCCGACTTCTCGATAGTTTTAATAAATTTTCTAGCCACCTGAATGCTGAACCATCACAATTTTCTCTACATACTTTTGATCGTTTTTCTTGCTTGTTCGAAAACTCCTCACGCAGTTAAACCTCCTGCATATTCCCTAATAAGCGAGGTCGTACCTGATACCACTCCTTTAATTTTTGCGCCGGATTTTATTTCTCTTCCAGATCGTTACGAATTTGGGATCACTATTTCTAAAAACGGTAAACAGATTTTCTTTGGTGTCGATCCGGAGTTTGATTTGCAGACCCCTGGGGTTCACAAAGTATGGCAAACCTCATTTATAAATGATAAATGGACCGAACCAGAAATTTTTCTTTCACATGCTGAATTTACCCGAAATGACCCTATGCTTTCAAATGATGAGAACCGGCTATACTTTATTTCAAATCAGCCTGTAGAGGGTGATATGGCAAAGGATATTGACTTATGGTTTGTGGAAAAAGAGGGACAAGAATGGTCAGATCCTATCAACCTCGGTACACCAATAAATACGGAATTCGATGAATTTTACTCTTCTTTTACTAATGATGGTAGTATGTACTTTGCTTCCAATTCAATGTCCACCAACACTCCTCGTAACTATGATATTTACAAGGCCCAGTGGGAAGATGACCATTTCCTGGAACCGATCGCTCTTTCAGATTCAATAAATACTCAGTATTACGAAGGCGATGTATTTGTAGCTCCTGATGAAAGTTACCTGATTTTTGCAGCGGCAAGACGTGGAGGTATGGGGCAGGGAAATTTATATATTAGTTTCAGAAGCGAATCAGGCGAATGGCAGGAAGCTCAAAACATGGGTGCGCTCATAAACTCCGAAAACCATGAATTATGCCCTTACGTTACCCCCGATGGCAAATACTTCATGTATACCAGTAACAAAGAACTGTACTGGGTTAGTACCAAGATTTTTGATAGGTACAGATAAAAATCTGTCAACTTCCTGAATTAGAAACTTCATTCTTAGCCGGAGAGTCTAACAATGAATTCCTACGAGGACTGTTTTCTAAAACATAGTGCATACGTGTTATCTGATCATTCGTGAACACGTTCATTACATGGTCCGGAGTGTAGTTCATGTAATTGGCGATCATAACTTCCTCTCCGTTACACCCGATATAAGGAGTACTACTTCGAACAACACTATCCACAGCAGGAGTATCCTCGCAATAATCATTTGTTTCACACACATTGGTTCCCCAGGGATGTAGTAATCCCAGGTAATGCCCCATCTCATGTGTGAGCGTTCTCCCCAAATTGTGGCCGCCTTTTAAATCCGATTCCCCAAAGTGCGCCCAATTAACAATGATACCTTCTGCCCCACCATCGAATGGTTTTTGAAATAAACTATCTCCGGGTAAATCAGAATCGGGCCCTGTTGCCTTACCCAATAGCACGTTTGCAAAATCTTCCGGGTAAGGAGCTGTCCAAATATTGATGTAATGTTCAGAATTCCAAAAGCTAAAATAACCGTATTGCTCAAATTCTGTATTTGGGATCTCCTCGGGAAGGTCTTCAATCACTAGTTTCCTTCTAACAATTCCATTGGTTGGATTCCCATCAGGATCTTGTTTGGCCAGCACAAATTCGATCCAAGTATCTCCACCATCGGGGTGCTCATTGTATCCCCTGGTTCCTTCCTTTCTTCGGAAATCCTCATTCAGAATCTCGATTTGCCGTTCAATTCGTTCGACGGATAAATTCGAACCTAAACCAATTTCCTCTCCATTGTGCATCACATGTACTACTACAGGCAGAACATATACTTCTTCTGCCGGAGGTTCAGGATTTTCAGACACCGGTGAACTCTCTTTACAAGAAACCCACAACAGAATAATTACTAATAAACAGGTACATTTTTTCATGCGGATGCACTACGAAATGATTCCGGATTAGTGACGGCTTAGAAAGACTGGATGTAACTTTTAATGTTTCCTTACAATTACACTGAAAAAGTTGTCATACCCAGGGCCCGGTAATCGCTATTGTCAGGCCATCGACCTGAATATTCATAAAAAGAGTGCTTCCATCCGGTGAGAATACCGCACCTGCTAGTTCAGATTCACTCACAGCGTTTTTGGCAAATTTATAGATTTCGCCCCGGGGGGTCACTCCAAACAGGAAGTTTTCATTTGGACCATCTTCACATACAATCAGATCACCCCATGGAGCTACAGTCAGGTTATCTGCCCGCTGTACCACCGTACTATCATTGGGCTCAACAAATAGTTCTAATTTGCCGGGATTCTCTTTCTCATCCTCAGTCGCTTCTGCTTCACTTGGCGTGTACTTCCAGATTTGCCCATCTTTGTTTGGTCCACCATTTGTACAGGCAAAATAGATGGCGTCATTTCCAAACCACATTCCTTCGCCACGGGCAAATAGTGCTGCACCTGCTTTTACTCCTCGGTGGCGAAGATCATCATCATGAATCTTCTCCATATCGATCCATTCCACGTCCAACTCCTTACCAATTTCAACTTTACGTTCTTCCCAGTTACGGGTATCCAAACCTGGTTGACCACTAATAACTAACGCCTGTAGTATTCCTCCTTCAAGCATTTTACCAGGAGTATTTGGAATAAAACGATAGAGTATCCCATCTGACTGATCTTCTGTTAAATACACTACCCCGCTTTTTGGATCAAGTGCGACCGCTTCGTGGTTAAATCGACCCATATCCAAAATCGGTTCCGGATCAAAGACCTGTGGCTCCAAGGAGGCCGGAACTTCAAATACATAGCCATGATCTTTAGCGTATTGACCATTCGCTTTCAGTACGATTTCCTCGCAGGTTAACCAGGTATTCCATGGAGTTGGTCCACCCGCACAGTTTCTTAACGTCCCTGCAAGACTCAAATATTCCGTCTCAATTTCCTGGGTTTCGGTATTGTACACAAAAGTAGTTGTTCCGCCATCTGCAGGGACTCCATCTTCCCCAACCCCCGGATCATAAATCTTTTCCCTTGGAAGCTTTGGCAACAACTCGAAATTTTCCCCAAACGGTGAGCGTTTTGCTGTTTTCCCCTCACTCAATTCATGATTTCGGATCACAATCACCCTATTTTCTCCGCCAGAGAATGCTGCCATTCCATCCGGGCGAGCTGGAACAACAAAACCATCCGTCATGGCATCTCCTGCTTTTGAAATCACCTTGTAAGAAAATCCCATCGGTAAATCCAAAATCCCTTCCGGATCACGAAGTAATGGCCCGTATTTATTAATGGTTCTTAGCGGATTAATTGTGTTTTCACTCATCGCCAAAACGGTTTGAAGTCCTGAAAAACCAAGAGAGAATGCGGTTGCTGTTTTTAGAAATTCGAGTCGGGAGAGATTATTCATGCTAGCAATTTAGTTTTAAGTGCATTCTACATTATTTCTGGATTCATCCCAGCAAACTCTACTTCCGTCTGAGAGTTCATAATACCCGGTACCATTAGCTGAATTCCAGTAAATGGTACTTTCTTCCTGATTTGCAGAAGTGATTACTACCGTATTGTTTGCATCTGCTATCCGATAACTGACCGTGGAAAAATCGGAAGCCCCAAACGTAAGTAAATACTCAGCATCATCTTCATTCTCAATATCCCAGGAGTATGTTAGTACTGGCGTACCGGATTCTTCATCAAAACTGTAGAAATTCCAAACTCCTTCATTTTCTAAATTTTTAATGGTTCCATCCATGAATTTATAACCATCAAACTCAAATTCCGGGGTGGCTGCAGAAATAAACATAGTCCATTCCACGTCCTCAATTCGTATTTCTGCAGTCAAAACAACGGTAACTCTTACATCTCCCTCACTTGCAAGATATTCCCATCTCCAAAGTCCACTAGTTAAACTTGGATCCTCATCAGAAGCAGATTCCATAAATGAATCAGGTAAGGTTGAAAATCCTAGCATCAGTGTTTCTATCGAAGTAACAAGTGCTGCGGCCAGTTGAAAATTTTCGTTAGAAACCCCGGAAACTTCGGAGGCAGTCTTTCCTTTAAAATAGTCGATCGTAAAAAGTGCGGTCGACACATCTGGTATTACCGGAGCCACTTCAAGAGATTCACTGTCACTACCGCTACTTGAAGAATCGCTACAAGCGGGGATTAACAGTAAAATTAAAACGAATATTGTTACCTGCTTCATATTACTTTTTTGGATTGTTTCGCTTCTAATTTAATACGAAAAGAGGTATCAAATGAAATATTTAGCAATGAACGTACTACAACAACATTTTCTTCTCAACATTTAAGTACAAGACTTGAAATAGAAAAAGCTTCCCAAGAAATCTTGAGAAGCTTTGTCAATGTGGGCGATGAGTCCCGACTTGCCGGGAGAACCCCCGACCCCCTCGGTGTTAACGAGGTGCTCTAAACCAACTGAGCTAATCGCACTTCGTTGAAGGCGAGATAAAAACACCTCTATTAAGTACTATATGGCCACTTTATTACTAAAACTGAAAATGTAGCCGCGAAAAATATAACGGCGATTTTAAGCAATTTTAAGATTTCCGGTTGTCCTATAGTTGTCCTTGAGAACTGCCATAATTCTAGAATTTGAATTATGGAACTCCTTTTAAACGACAATCTTGTTCGATCAATTGAAAATTAAAAGATCAAATTTTAGGAAGAATTGCCATATAACGACCTGGTGTTTAAGCGGCAAGTCTGGGGTTTAAAATTAAAGATCCGGACTCAGTTCTAGTTCGCTTGTCACGCTTGGCCACCCCTTTTTGTGTGCTCAACCCGAAGTTGATTCAGTTCTCAGAAACTGAGAGTTGCTGCATGAGGCCCGGAATGTCAAGAAGCTCCCACTCCTGAACTATTTTGCCGTCTCTGAAGCGGGTGAAGATCACACCGCGAACTCCTAATGAATTCCCGGTCGCGTGGAGGCCCATGAAGTCGCCATGATGAGTGCCCGTCAAGGTGAAATCCATGGCAGTTCGATCGTGTTCGGCTCGAATATCATGCACCGTAAGAGACATATCGGGAAACGCACCTCTCAATCCTCGAAACATTGCCGCAATGGATTCCCGCCCCTGAAGTGTTTCTTCAGGACTTTGATACACATAATCATCATGCAGCAGTTCATGTAAGACGTCTTCATTGCCTCCATTGATAAATTCCCCCACGAAGCGATGGAGAATATCTCGGTTGTAATGAGGTGACACTGACTCGTCATCGCTTACAGACATGGTTTCAAGCTTGCGGGGCATACGACCTAAAGCTTGCTGAATACCATCACCCAATTTTGCATTCCTACCGTCCAACAACTCCGAGAAGAGGAACGACAGAAGCTCGATATCCTGCCGGGAAAGTCCCACATCTATGAAATCCTGGATAAAGGCCTTATATGGGATCGATTCGCATCGTATGGGTTTCCGCAGTGCCTTCGATAATCCTTCCGCCACTTGCTCAAAGGTAAGGAGTTCAGGGCCCGTTACATCATAGACTTTACCTGAATGACCGGGAAGAGTGAGAGCGGCAACAACCACATCTGCGACATCATCGAGGTCGACAAAAGGTTCTGGTGCCCTGTTTTCTGGAAGAACCAGAACGCCTTCTTCGGTCATCTCTGCGAAAGCACCTTCTGTGAAATTCTGACTGAACCACGCTGAACGAATTACCGTCCACTCGAGGCCACTTTCCTTCAGCATATGGATTTGCTTGTCGGCTTCCTCTTCGCCTCGCCCGGTGAGCAGTACGAACTTAGAAACGCCATGATCTTTGCAACACTTTATAAGTTCGGCGATGTCCCGAGTAGCATGTTCAATGGGTAGGTCCTGAGGATAGGTAACGTATATACTTCCCACCCCGCTCAATAGACGGGACCATTCTTCAGGGTGTTCCCAATGGAAGGCAGGGGTTGAAGAACGCGAACCCCGGCGAAGAGGAAGGTTCTTGTCGAGGATACGGGATGCGATCCGTCGACCACTTTTTCCTGTATCTCCGAGGACGAGGATAGGTAGAACTTTGTTTACAGTGCTTATAGTTTTCATGATATACTCTTTTGGTTTAAGATTACGAGTACATCTTACTGAAATAGGGCTTGCTAAGTCTTGGCCTTGGGTGTCAGAGTTTTAGCAGATCACGCCAAAAGTATTCTATTTCGCCTGATCCCGATAGGCTTTAGGAGTCAGTTGAACCCAGCGACGGAATGCCCGGCTAAACGTGCTTTGCTCGGTGAACCCGGTCAGAAATGCGATCTCCGCAATGCTATGCGGTGTGGTGCGCAGCAGTCGGGTCGCAAGCTCCCGCTGGGTGTACTCCAGCAATTCCTGGAAGGTCACATTCTGTTCTGCCAGCCGACGTTGAAGGGTACGACTGCTCATGCCTAGCCGCCTGGCCATATCGCTTAACCGAGGCACGCCCTCGCTGAGCACTTGGCTGACTTCCTTACAGACCCGTTGCGCAAGGTCCTCCACAGGGTTTGTGTTGAGCAACTTGGAGTCTAGCTGAACATCAAAGAAACGGGAGATGGCAGGATCCCCAAGACGGTTCGACCGTGCAAGGACTTCATTGGAAACGACCAGTGCGTCCTGATCGGAGTTGAATCGAATCGGACATTGAAAATAGGCCGCATAGGGACAATCACCCCCAGGTGCCGATTGGGAGATGAGAACCTCCTGGAGCGCGAAATTTCCTTCGCTTACCTCTCGGCTTAAGTTAGTTGCCGCGGCCAGGGCCAGGTCATTGGTCATGCTTAACCCGATACGTCGTTTCAGGCCCGGAATTATTTTGAATACCGAGGTGTCCCCGCCGGGAAGGAAGGTGAAATTGGCTATGCTGGTGATGATCCGGCCGTAGCGTTCTACCCGGTTATAGGACCCAGCGAGCGTTTCGGCTGATTTAAACGCAAATCCAAAAACCCCGTACAAATCACAGGTCATGGAGGCGCCTACTCGGAGAGGGAGCTCCCGGTATCGAGGGTGGCGTTCCGCGAGCATTTCCAGCCAGTCAAAGAACTGCTCCTCGCTCAGCATGTCGCTAGGATCTACCGGTTCACTGGGGGATAGACCAATCTCCTGGTACAGCTTTCGCTGCTCGGCCTCGTCAACCGCAGCAGCCTGTATAAATCTGTGTGCAAAGGTAGTAGATATCCAACCCATGGGACCTTTTTAATCTGACGAACATATTAATAAGCGAAATTGGAATTCGGATAATCATCTTTCAAATTCGCACATGAACCCAAAAGCGCCTTTTTCGGTCCAATTTCTTCGATTGTGGGTTATAGTGCGAACTAAAATTCGCATAATATCCTAACAATAGTGTAAGGAGTTGTTTTCCCACGGGTCTAAAATAGTACTAAAACAAAAAAGAACAAGACCATGGGGAAAAGTAAACTACTGACTTCTGTACGAGAACGCATTCATCGCCTTAACTACAGCTATAAAACAGAACAGGCATCCATTAGCTGAATCATTCGCTACATAAAGCATCATGGAACAGTACATCCAGCTGAATTGGGTAAGCGTGATGTTGAAAAGTATCTCAACTATCTGGCGAATGAAAGACACGTGTCTGCCGTCTGGATTAGTTCGATCTAATACTAATGCAACTTGTAAAGAAGTCAATACAAAAAAAGCTTCCCAAGAAATCTTGAGAAGCTTTGCTAATGTGGGCGATGAGGGACTCGAACCCCCGACCCCCTCGGTGTAAACGAGGTGCTCTAAACCAACTGAGCTAATCGCCCGCTTTTGTTGAAGGGCAGCAAATATACGACTATTTCAAATCTGACCAAAGAAAAATGGAGCAGATATTGATTATTTGGTTAACACTGTTAACTTAGTAGCTGATTTACTATCGATGCTATGAAAAACCCAACGAATTACGCGTTTACCCCTGTCCTGGTTGACGGAGCTCGGATACCTTTTCTGAAATCATCTACTGATTACAAGCACATGATGGCATACGATCTCGGCAGGATCGCTTTATCCGGGTTGCTTTCCAGGAATAACGTCTCACCGGAATCTATCGACCAGGTAATTATGGGAACGGTGATCCAGGAGGTAAAAACCAGTAACGTCGCCCGGGAAAGTGCGCTAGGAGCTGGTATTCCGAATTCTGTCCCGGCGCATACCGTGTCTATGGCATGTATTTCTTCTAACCAGGCTATTACTTCAGGGATGGAATTAATTCGAACGGGACAGGCAAAAATTGTATTGGCAGGTGGAACTGAGACCATGTCGGACATCCCGGTTCGTTTTAAAAAGAAATTCCGGCAAAAAGTACTCGATGCGAGAAAGTATAAATCCCCTGTACAATTTCTTCAGTTTTTTAAGGGACTTGGATGGAAGGATTTCCTTCCTGAACTCCCAGCCATTGCCGAATTTTCAACCGGAGAAACGATGGGTCAAAGCGCCGATCGAATGGCGGCCAGATTCGGAGTTTCAAGAGCTGATCAAGACGAATACGCAATGAGATCACATCATCTTGCAGCCAAGGCAACGGAAGAGGGGCTGCTTGATGAGGAACTGCTCCCAGTTTCTGTGCCACCCAGATTCCAGATGGTTAAACACGATAACGGCTTCAGAGCAGATACTTCTCTGAAGAAACTTGCTAAACTCCGACCAGCCTTCATCAAACCTCATGGAACAATAACGGCAGGAAATGCTTCTTTCTTAACGGACGGAGCCTCAGCCTCTCTGATTATGGATGAGCAAACTGCGTTGGAGATGGGGCTAAAACCGAAAGCCTATCTGCGGGAATATGTATACGTTTCGCAAGACCCCGGGGAAGAATTATTGCTCGGTCCCGCCTATGCTACTCCGAAAGTCCTTGAACGGATGCACCTGAAACTTGATGACATTGATGTATTTGAAGTTCATGAGGCTTTTGCAGGCCAGGTTTTAGCTGTGTTAAATGCTTTAGATTCTAACGATTTTGCCAAGCAATCCTTAGGTCGGAATACCAAAGTAGGTTCCATTCCAATGGACAAAATGAACACCTTAGGTGGCTCCCTTTCTTTAGGGCATCCATTCGGAGCCACCGGTGTTCGTTTAGTTACTACCGCAGCGAATAGATTGATCAGGGAAAAAGGAAAATATGCATTAGTAACTGCCTGTGCAGCCGGAGGGCAAGGGCATGCCATTATATTGGAGCGGTATTAGAGCTTTTATCTCGATCAACATGTCTAATTCAAAACTCTTTTTCGACCTCATCTGTCTTCTCCTCCCCAAGGAGAAGAACCTTCTTAAAATAACCGAGCTTAATTTGAGAGTCTCCCCTCTTTGTGAAGGAGGGGAAAAAGGGGAGGTCAATAACTAACTGCAGACACTTTATGAGCTACATCCAAAAGGAAATAAAAAACTCTGTTCTGATTTTATCCCTTGATAAACCCGGGGAAAAAGTAAATACCCTTGATGAGAGCCTGATGGAACAATTCCATTCCATTTTGGAAGAAGTTGAATCCGATGCAACGGTAAAAGGAGTTGTTCTAATCAGCAGGAAAAAGGATAATTTTATTGCAGGAGCTGATATCCAGATGTTCAAGGCCCGGGAAACCGCTGAAGAACTCGAAGAGCTCTGTAGTAGCGGGCATTCCATTCTGAATCGTATAGAAGCCTCAAAAAAGCCACTCGTCGTTGCGATTCATGGAAGCTGTATGGGCGGAGGGCTGGAACTTTCGTTAGCTTCTCATTACCGGATCGCATCGAAACACCCTAAAACTGTACTCGCTCTTCCGGAAGTTAAGCTGGGGGTAATTCCAGGTACCGGTGGTACTCAACGACTTCCGCGCTTAATAGGAATCCAAAAATCGTTGGGGTACATGCTAACCGGGAGAAATATTTATGCCCGAAGTGCAAAAAAGATTGGATTAGTAGATGAACTCACCCATAAAGACGCCCTGGAAGAAGCCGCTATTAAAGCTGTTCATAAAATTTCGAATTCAGGTCCAATTAAGCGGAAAGATCCTCGATCCCTTTTTGAAAAGCTGCTTGAAGGAAATCCCATAGGTCGGGGAATTATCTTCAGTCAGGCTAAGAAGAAAACCTTAGGACAAACCAAAGGAAATTATCCTGCTCCGTTATTGATCATTGAGTCCGTGAAATATGGGTTCCAAAAAGGACTTGAAAAAGGACTAAAAAATGAAGCCCGGCTATTCGGTAAAGCTGGTGCCACTCCGGAATCCAGGGCATTAGTACATCTTTTCTTCGGAATGACTGATGCCAAGAAAAATCCCCTGGAACCTCAAGTCAAACCTATCCAAACGATTGGCATTTTAGGTGCAGGATTGATGGGGTCCGGAATCGCCGATGTGAGCATTAATAAAGGAAAGTATCAGGTTTTACTTAAAGATCGTTCTTTAGAGGATGCAGCAAAGGGTGAAAAAGTAGTTTGGGAAGGACTTAACAAAAAGGCTAAAAAACGCATCATTTCGAATTTTGAGCGAGATCAGATTCTTAGCCGGCTTCATGGCACTGATTCCTACAAGGCTTTTCATAAAGCTGATGTGGTAATTGAAGCGGTGTTTGAAGACCTGGAATTAAAGCGGAAAATTGTTTCAGAAGTGGAAGCCAATACCCCTGATCACTGTATCTTTGCAACTAACACTTCTTCCTTGCCTATTTCTGATATCTCAGAAGGTGCGAAAAGACCAGAAAATATTATTGGGATGCACTACTTCTCCCCGGTTCAGAAAATGCCTTTGCTGGAAATTATCACTACTCCGAAAACAGCCGATTGGGCAACCGCCACCGCTTATGAAATCGGGGTAAAGCAAGGAAAAACTGTAATTGTAGTAGGCGACGGACCAGGTTTTTATACAACCCGAATCCTGGCTCCTTATATGAACGAGGCACTCCTTTTATTAGAAGAAGGTGCTTCCATTGAATTCCTCGATTCCATCATGAAAAAATTCGGTTACCCGGTCGGACCTATGGCTTTGCTTGATGAAGTCGGTATGGACGTCGGAGCTCATGTGGGAGAGACAATGGCACCAATGTTTAACTCTAGGGGAGGAAAATCCTCCATCAAAGCTAAAGAATTGATGGATGCGGGCTTCCTTGGACGAAAGAATGGGAAGGGGCTTTACACCTATGAATCAAAAAAGAAACAAGTCAATACGGATGTGTACAGCTATTTCGGGGGTAGCTCCAGGAGAGATCCGGACGCCGAAGTAGCCCAATTGCGAATGACATTAATGATGGTAAACGAAGCAGCATATTGTTTGCAGGAAGACATCCTAAAATCCCCAACCGATGGAGACCTTGGGGCTATTCTTGGCCTTGGATTTCCTCCGTTTACAGGTGGGCCTTTTAGATACGTTGATTTTGCTGGTGCTGAGAACATTGTGGATCGCCTAAAACAATTTGAGGACGAATTCGGTCCCCGATTCAAACCCGCACCAATTTTAGAAGATGCTGCAAAATCAGCCAGAAAATTCTATCCTTAAACCGATTTCCTTTTATATAGAATCTTGATCAAAAAAGATACAATCGCTTAGTCCAAAGACCCTATCTTTGCTCTGATGGAAAAGGTTGCTGGTTCTATTTGTCTAATCCTATTTCTCTGCTTCTCAGCTCAGAGCAAAGCCCAGCATCTCCAAATTAAGGCCATCGAGATTTATACGTCATCTCAAACTGCTAACGATGAGCTTGGGGGATATTCTACATTTATTTCGAAAACCCGAAATCCTGCGCTATTTCTTTCAGAAGCAACAAAAGATCCGGCTCAGGATGCCTCAATTACTGCAAATGGATTTACAATCAACTTCATTTTTAACGAACCCAAAAAACCATACAATGAATATATGGTGGTTATCCAAAGCAGTTCAATAACTACTGATCTCTTCGAGAATAATACCGTTCAACGGGATTCTATCATCGGGATTTCAAGTCTCCAGAATTCCAGCCAGTTTTTTGTACTCTCGGGTGGCTACCAACGTGTTTTTCGACACGATAAAAGACTGCAGTTAATCGTTGGTTCCGGTGTACAACTTGGTATCCCTGTCTCAGCAAACACCACACAAACTTTCAATAGCGATTTTTCGGGAGACGAAAATCAGTTTTTTGCAAAGCAGTCGGTCTCAGCAGGACTATCTTTTCCCATCGGAATCCGACTAAAGGCATTTCGAAATGTTTCTCTCGCTTTGATAGGGCGACCCACTTTGTTTTATCACCGGGTGGATGGTAATCCATCAACTACATTCCTAAGGGGAACTAACCTCAGTTTTCAATTTGATATCCGAAAAAAATGATGCGCATGTTCTTTTTTCTTTGGATGCTTTCTTTGGGAACAGTAACCGCACAGTATACCATCAGTGGGCATATATATGATAAATCGGATGGAGAATCCTTACCCGGAGCAACAATTTATATCCCTGAGTTGCAAAGCGGAACCGCCACCAACGCGTATGGTTTTTATTCACTCACTCCATCTATCAATCGGTTTCGACTTCAGATTTCTTATCTCGGGTATCAACCAATAGATACCACGATCATATTAACAGGAAACCAGATACTCACTTTTTACATGGACGAGAACGTCGGGCAATTGGAAGAAATTCAAATTACTGCCACTCCTATCGAACTCCAGGAACAGGTGAATTCCACAAGAATGGGAACCATCCGGCTTCAACCCAAAGAAATCAGCTCGATTCCTACTTTGGGTGGAGAATCAGATTTAATAAAAGTCGCCCAATTACTCCCTGGTGTAACCAGCGGTGGTGAAGGAACCACAGGGATGTTCGTGCGCGGGGGAACCGACGATCAGAACCTCGTGATTTTGGATGACGCCGTGGTATACAATCTTGGTCATTTATTCGGTTTTTTCTCTGTATTTAATTCTGATGCCATTAAAAATGTTGAGCTCGTGAAAGGAGGATTCCCTTCAAACATGGGTGGCCGGCTTTCTTCGGTGATGGATGTTCGCATGAATGAGGGAAGTTTGCAGCGTTATAATGCTCGTGGCGGAATTGGCCTCCTTACTTCCCGGCTGACAGTAGACGGCCCTATCATCCCTGATAAAATGAGTTTCATGGTTGCAGGAAGACGGACCTATATCGACCGACTATTCTCTTTGGTTGGAGTGGATCTTCCTTATTATTTCTACGATTACAACATGAAGCTGAATTATAAAGTCAGTGAAAATGATCGTGTTTACTTCAGCACCTATCTAGGAGACGATGTACTCGCATTTGACGAAACCACCGAAACCGACGAAGGAAATGAAGATCTCGGGTTTGGTTTCAACCTGGGAAATTTCACTTCTACTTTGCGATGGAATCACATCTACAAGAGCCAGAAAATGTTCAGTAATGTGACTCTTCATCAAACCCGGTTCAAATATGATATTACCGGGCAATTTATTGACAACAACATCCTGATCCGCTCACAAATTCAGGATGTAGGACTAGCTGCTGATTGGGAGTATTTCGAAAGCCCTGAGAATAAATTCATCTTCGGTGCGGAAAGCGTGGGCCACTTTTTCCGGCCTAATGTAATCGGGACCTCAGGTGAGATTTCAGATTTTATTGATGATCGGGAAGGTGAGCTCATTCAAAATCTTGAAGGAGCAATCTATGGAGGTAATGAACGGGAAATTTCTGATCAACTCAGCCTGAATGTCGGACTTCGCTATTCGTTTACTATTACCGAAGATAAAGTTTATAGCGGCCCGGAACCCCGATTTTCGACACGATACAAATTCAACGATCGACACTCGTTAAAAGCCAGCTATAGTTTGATGCGACAATACATGCACAGGGTTTCGTCATCTTCTATCGCCCTTCCAACCGATCTTTGGTACCCGGTTACGGAAGACGTTAAGCCTCAATTTTCGCATCAGGTCAGTGTGGGTTACACGCGGATTTTCCCCGAGGAAGAGATCAGCGTCACTGTGGAAGGGTACTATAAATCACTCGAAAACCTGATCGAATACCGGGAAGGGGCCTCCCTGATTTTAAATGATAATTTTGAGCAGGAATTACTGGCCGGGAAAGGTGAATCCTACGGATTGGAAATCCTTGCTCGAAAGAACAGTGGATTCGTAACCGGCTGGATCAGCTATTCGATTTCGAAAACCACACGAAATTTTGATGAACTCAATAACGGTCGTACCTACCCGGCAAAATATGATCGCCGACACGTAGCAAACATGGTTTCGCTGTTTGAGCTGAACGATCGCGTTTCGTTCTCAGCGGTCTGGACCTATCAATCAGGGGCATGGTTCACTCCTCAAACCGGTCAGTTTTTGATGCCTAACGCTTCACTAACCGAAGTTGAACTGATTCCTATTTACGGAGAACGAAACGGGACGCCTCTCGGCGCCTCTCATCGATTGGATATCAACTTCATTTTGAAACCTCGTGGCAAACGAAGGTTTGGTGGAGAATGGCACATCGGGGCATATAATTTCTACAATCGTGCGGCCCCCTTCAGGGTTGCTATCGCGAATAATGGGGTGACCTATGAATATCAGCAGGAAGGATTGTTCGGCTTCATCCCTTCCATCGCCTACAATTTTAATTTTTCGTCCAGATGAAAACATTAGCTAGCTATTTCATAGTAATCCTTTCGCTCCTGTCGTTTTCATGCGGAATCGAGAATCTTCCGATTGCTGTTCAACCAGCTGAATCAAGAATAGCGGTAGCATCTCTGGTTGGCCCGGAAGATTTAGTTTTCGTTTCGCTCTCCAGAAGCTTTTCTGCACTTTCAGCGGATGATATTTCTGAAATTTCAGAAGACTTTATTGACCGTTTATTGATTGATAGTGCTCTTGTTACACTAAGTTATGAAGGCTTTACAGATACTTTAGAGTCCTTTATCAATATCAGCGGATTGTTTGCTACCGAACTTCAGACTTTTGAAGATTTTCAATTGATGGAGCTAACCGTATTCGATTCCTCCTCCTCGGAAATCATCACTGCTCAAAGTGTATTACAGCCTGCTGTGGAAGTAGATTCCGTGGTCATTACCCGACGTGATACTACCGAAAATTTCCTTACCGATTTTGCGTTTGCTTTTGATGATCCACCAAACCAGGAAAACTTCTATGTCATCCAGGTGTACCAGTTCACTCCCCCGGATACAACGGCCTCTGATTCAACCGATAATGATGGACTTTTCTTCAGTAATGGAAATTTCCTGATATACGAACGTATTCTAACCGATCGTGGCTCGGATGATGACGGGCGGATTCGACGGGATGAAATCATCGAGTTCACTTCTGATGTTGATTCGGCATTAGTAGTTCTCACAAATATTGAAGAAGGCTATTATAACTTCCTGGAAGCTCGTGGAAGATCGGGAAACCTCGTGTCCTCACTTGCCAATGAACCGGTGAATCATCCGAGCAATGTAAACAACGGAGTGGGCTATTTTTCAGCACATCAGCCTAGAGGAAGGCTGATTGTGGTAGAAAATCAGGAAAACTGATTTATCAATTCTTAATCGAAAATACCCCTATCTTTGGCTTCATTTTAAATTTTAGAATCATCAGCATGCATACCCTACTCTTTTTTATGGGCAACCCTAACGATCCAAATGGTGGATTAATAAATCTCGTTTTCCTGGGTGCCATTTTCTTAGTGTTTTATTTTTTCATTATTCGTCCGCAAAGCCAACGCCAAAAAGAAATCCAACGTAAAGTTGAAGGAATGAAAAAAGGGGATAAAGTGGTCACTTCTTCGGGGTTGATTGGTGTACTGAACGCCATTGAAGAGGACTCTGTTCTTATCGAAGTGGGAGGCGGAACAAAGCTTAGGTACTTAAAAACTGCCATCACCGATGTGAACCCAAACAAACAAGAAAAGAAAGACAAATAAGTTGGAGAAAATCCGGTTTAATACCATTCCCGAGGCTATAGAGGACATCAAGGCTGGTAAAATGATCATCGTTGTAGACGATGAAGATCGGGAGAACGAAGGCGATTTCCTGATGGCCGGCGAGCAAGTTACTACCGAGGCCATCAATTTTATGGTGAAAGAAGGGCGGGGCCTGGTTTGTGTTCCCGTTTCCAGACCAGTGGCCGAACGATTTAAACTCAATAATATGGTGCTTGAAGGGGCAGACCCAGATGAAGCTAATTTCACCATTTCTATCGATCACAAACGCCTTACCACTACCGGAATTTCTGCTGCAGACCGCGCCAACACTATCCGTGAGCTTACAAATATTGAGTCTAAACCGGGAGATTTCCGTCGACCGGGACATATTTTTCCGTTAATTGGAGTGGAAGGCGGTGTTCTTCGGCGCGCTGGTCATACGGAAGCAGCCCTGGATCTGGCTCGCCTGGCAGATCTTCAACCTGTGGGCATCATCTGCGAAATTATGCGCGAAGATGGAGAGATGGCGCGTGTACCAGAACTTGCGGAGATGGCGAAAAAGTTTGACATGAAGTTCATCACCATCAAAGACTTGATTGCCTATCGAAACGAGACAGAAAGCCTCGTTAAAGAAGTGATGGATGTTAATATGCCCACTATGTATGGCGATTTTCGGCTTCATGCATTCGAGGAAACTATGACAGGAGACGTCCACCTTGCACTCACTAAAGGGACATGGACCAAAGACGAGCCTGTACTAACCCGCGTTCATTCTTCTGATTTAATCGGAGATATTTTCGGTGCTCGTAATGCGGATACAAGCGAACTCCTCCACCAGGCCATGCTTCAGGTTGAACGAGAGGGTAAGGGAGTGGTTTTGTATATGAATAGAAACCAGCGTGGTTCTGTATTGGTAAATCAGTTGCGAACACTTAAGCTGATGCAGGATGGTCATGCTGATGAGCCTGAAGAAGATAATAATCCAAAAAAGAGTGATTCCCGCGATTATGGAGTTGGAGCTCAAATCCTGAGAGCACTTGGTATTTGCAAGCTAAAATTGCTCACTAATAACCCGGTTAAGAGGATTGGGATTCGCAGCTTTGGGTTAGAAATTGTGGATCAGGTAGAATTTGAAGACGATCTGGATATCTTTTCTCCTAACAAGGATACTTCACTCGAAAAATGAGTTTATCAACTTAAAAAACCCGAACCTAATTAATTCGGGTTTTTTAATTTCATCGTGGATTAATCACTCAAGCACATACACTTCAACGGCATTTAAACCCTTTGGGGATTCTGCAATGTTGAATTCTACTTCGTCACCGTCTTTTAAACTTTCGTTGTTATTTAAATTCTCAACATTATTACGGTGAACAAAAATGTCTTTACCACCTTTCTCAGGGGTTATAAATCCGAAACCTTTTTCGTCATTAAACCATTTTACTTTTCCAGTTTCCATATAGGCATTGTATTCCACAGGTACAGTTCTATCACAATTTATAATGTGAATTATGTTCTTTTCGGCTGTGATATTGTTATTAAGTACAAACTAGAGAAGGGAAACAAAATACTGTACTATTTTACCGAGTCCTGACCTTTAACTTGCATCATAAAGATCCTGCTATTTTTAACATGAACCAAATTAACTTTTATATCTTCCGTTACTTTTCAAGGAATCGTTTTATGCATGTTCCGCTGAACTCTAATTCTTCGACTTACTTTGATAATTCCTAGGGTGTTAGTCTTTTTCTTCCTGGGAATTCTGTACCACCGACTCTGAAGTCACCTCATCTGAAAAAACATCTACGTCTTCTTCTGGGGCTTTAGTTTCATTCGGAAAGAACCTCTTATTAAAAATCAGGAGAGAAATAATGGAAACGGAAATAGCAATATCAGCCACATTAAAGATGTAAGGAAAAACCGTTCGGTCAAAAACTTCCAGGTAGAAGAAAATAAAGTCGACAACGTGGCCATCAAGCAATCCACCATAGCCTCCCACAAAAGCCATAGTTAGCCGATCAATAATATTTCCAATAGCGCCACCAATTACCAACCCCATCAACGTCAAATACCCAATAGAAGACTGCTTCATAGTGTAAAGCAGATAGGCTAGAATCCCAATAGTTGCTGTAATTGAAACCAGGCTTACAATATGGGTATCAAAAATATCTATACCCAGGGCCATGCCATCGTTCTTGGTGTAATAGAACATCAACCAACCCTCGATAATATCATACCGATGGAGCTCTGGAGTAGTCCGAACCACCCATTTAGACCATTGATCGATGGCAATAACAATTGCCGCCGGAGTAAACAGCGCTAATAATTTATTTCGGGTCAAAGACTCGGGATTAACGACGTTTTAGTTTCGCTTCGATGCTTAATTGAGTGTGCGGTACGGCTTCCAATCTTCCTTTTGAAATCTTTTTGCCGGTAACTTTGCACACACCGTACGTCTTATTGTCAATTCTCTTGATGGCATCATCAAGGTATTTCACAAACTTACGTGTACGGTTAAACAACATGTATGTTTTCTCCCGTTCCTGTGCATCTGTTCCTGCATCGGCCATATGAAATGAATAGGCGGATTCGTCTGAAGAGTTTTCCATGCTCTCCCTGAGGGTTCGCTGCAAAGTTTCTAACTCTTCTTCAGCGGCATCCCGCTTCTTCAGGATAATTCCTCGGAAGTATTCGAGTTCTTCGTCGTTATATGGGGATATTCGGGTATTATCTTCTACTGGTTTTTCTGCCATCTTCTTGCTCCTTACGAGTTAATGTTTCTTCGAACAGAAATGGTGCACTCTCCGTCACCGATTTCCCAGGTTTTTACAAAGTCGGATACTTCCAGCTCTGTAAGTTGAATTTCTTCAGCTAATGTCTCCTCCTTAATATAATCGCTCATGGAAACTACTGCTTCCTTCAGAAGTTCCTCACCGGAAAATCCAATAGCGATACGATCTATTACATCAAAGTCAGCTTCTTTTCGCATGCTTTGCACCCGATTCACGAACTCCCGTGTAATTCCTTCAATCCGAAGTTCGTGCGAAATCTCGGTATCAACCGCTACACTTAATCCACGCTCCGTCTCTACTTGCCAGCCCTCCAGGCCGGTTCTGATGATATCGAGTTCATCGGTATCTAATCGTACCGATTCGCCGTGTTCAAGGGTAATGTCGATAAAGCCTTGACGCTCGAAATTAGTAATTGTTTCTGTATCAAACTGATTTACTTTTCCAGCCACTTCCTTCATTCTTGGGCCCAACTTTTTCCCGAGAAGCGGATAGTTCGGTTTCGCTGATTTATGAACAATTCCCGAGTCATCATCTACAAATTGAATATCCTTGACGTTTACTTCCTCTAAGATGATGTGTTTTACCGATAAAATAGCCTGACGTTCTGCCTCATCTTTTATTGGGAGGATAATTCTTGCCAAAGGCTGACGAACATTTACATCAATTTGATTTCGGATTCGAAGTACAATGGATGAAATCAGTCGTGCCATATCCATTTTATGCTCAAGACCTCTAAGAATGGCCGTTTCTTCCACCGTTGGGAAGAAGGACAAATGCACAGAATCCTCATCCATTTCTGAAACCTCATTTAATCGCTGATAAATCCACTCACCCATAAATGGTGCAATTGGACTCATCATCCGGCTGATATCTTTGAGACATTCATACAAGGTTTGATAAGCGGCCGTTTTGTCCAGTGTAGTACCAGACTTCCAGAATCGGCGACGATTCCTGCGTACATACCAGTTGCTCAATTCCTCCGTGAATTTTTCCATTTCACGAGCAGCCTTGGTTGGTTCGTACTCCTCAAAGTACTCCTCCATTAATTTTACCGTAGTATTCAATCGGGAAATTACCCACTGATCGATTTCAGGGCGCTCTGAAACCGGGATTTGAGCCCCTGAATACTTGAATCCATCGATATTAGCGTACATCGCAAAGAAAGAGTACGTATTCACTAAGGTATTAAAGAACTTTCGCTGAACTTCCTTTAACCCTTCCAGGCTGAATTTCAGGTTTTCCCAGGGAGCTGAATTGCTCATCATGTACCAACGAACCGTATCAGCACCAAAATTATTAATCACCTCGAAAGGATCGACGGTATTCCCTTTCGACTTACTCATCTTCTCGCCTTTCTCATCGAGAACAAGGCCATTCGAGACTACATTTTTAAATGCCACTTCATCGAACAACATAGCTCCTAAAGCATGCAATGTGTAAAACCAGCCACGGGTTTGATCTACTCCTTCCGCGATGAAATCTGCCGGGAAGCTGTAGCTAAACTCATGATCATGATCGAACGGATAGTGCCACTGAGCAAACGGCATTGAACCGGAATCGAACCAAACATCCAGCAAATCAGGAATACGACGCATGGTTCCGCCATCCGGAGCTTCCCAGGTAATTTCGTCGATGTACGGGCGATGTAAATCCAACTCTTCCTCTTCCGGAATCCCTGCTTTCTTTCTTAGTTCAGCAATACTTCCGATACACTCTACATAGTCTGAGTCTTTATCGCTTTGCCAAATTGGAAGAGGGGTTCCCCAATACCTCTGCCTGGAAATAGCCCAGTCAACGTTGTTTTCCAGCCATGTTCCAAAGCGTCCTGTACCTGTAGTCTCTGGTTTCCAGTTGATGGTCTTATTCAAATCAACCATCCGCTTTTTTACTGCTGTAGTCTTGATGAACCACGATTCCACCGGATAACTCATCAATGGAGTTCCTTTTCTCCAATCAAAAGGATAGTTGTGTACGTATGTTTCATGACGGAACATCAACCCTTTTTCTTTGATAGCCCGGGCAATTTCTTTGTCGGCATCTTTAAACCACATTCCGGCAAAATCGGGAACCTGATCCGTAAACTTTCCATCTTTATCGATGGGGTTAAACATCGGAATATTGTTCTTCTGCCCTGATTCAAAATCATCCGCACCAAATGCCGGCGCTGTGTGAACGATCCCGGTTCCATCCTCAGTAGTCACATATTCCGCAGAAATTACTTTCCATGCCTGGGAGGCGTCAATTTCGCTTTTGGCAAAATCAAAGATTGGCTCATAGGTTCGCCCAAGCAACGCAAATCCTGGGATATCCTCAAAAATGGTAGCCTCCTCTCCAAAAACCCTGGAAACGGTATCTTTCGCCACAATATAAATCTGACCTTCAAAGTCGACTTTCGAGTACGTTAAATTTTGATTAATGGTTAACGCCAAATTCGAAATAGTGGTCCAGGGTGTGGTTGTCCAGGCTAAGAAATACGTGTTTTCCTCTCCATGGACTGGAAACTTCACATAAATAGACGGGTCTTGAGTTTCTTTGTACCCCAGGCTGACTTCATGGGATGAAAGTACTGTTCCATTCCCAGGCGAATACCACTGGATTTTATATCCTTTGTACAAAAGATCTTTCTCGAATAACGTTTGGAGTGCCCACCAAACGGACTCGATATATTCATTTTCGAATGTGATGTATGGATTTTCCTGATCCACCCAGTATCCCATACGGTCGGTTAAATCATCCCATAAATCCTTGTACTTGAGCACGCTTTCACGACACTTCGCATTGTATTCAGCTATTCCATATTCCTCTACCTGATGACGGCCCTCAAGTCCAAGTGCTTTTTCCACTTCAATTTCCACTGGAAGACCATGCGTGTCCCAACCTGCTTTTCTATCAACCCGAAAACCCTTCAACGTTTTGTAGCGGCAGAATAAATCTTTTACTGTTCTTGCCATTACATGATGAATACCCGGCTTCCCATTAGCGGTGGGTGGCCCCTCAAAAAAGGTAAAAGGAATCCCATCCTCTCTACTCTCCAGACTCTTTTTGAAAATCTCGTTTTCTTTCCACCACCCAAGAATCTCAACCTCTGTTTTGGGATAGTTGAGTTGCTTTATTTCCTTAAATTTTTTTGCCATAAATCAGGATTATCCTGCAAATAGTTTTGAAGCATCAAATATAATCAATCTTTCGCAAAGCTTGAGATTTCATCATTTAAAAAATTCATTCCAAAATTGTGATCAATCTGTAGTAGTTTTGACCCACAAATCAATTGCATATGCCTGTATTAGAATACATCCGCACAATATCGAAAGAAGATCCCTATAAACTTGTTTTTGTATGCCTCGGAAATATTTGCAGAAGCCCGACTGCAGAAGGAGTCTTCATTCACAAAGTTAGACAAAGGGGATTGGAGTCTTTTTTTTATATCGATTCTGCCGGTACCGCAGCGTATCATGTTGGCGAGCCGGCAAATAGTAAAAGTCAGTTTACTGCTAATCAGCATGGGGTGAAGCTTCCTTCACGGGCTCGCAAATTTGATTACGCTGATCTGGAGGAATTCGATCTTATCCTTGCTATGGACTCTTCCAACTTAAGAAACCTTGTCGATCTGGATCGGAAAAACAGATTTTCGGAAAAAATCAGAATGATGCGCGAATTCGATCCTAATCCTGGCGACGGAGATGTCCCTGATCCTTATTACGGGGGCATGCAAGGCTTTGAAAATGTATACCAGATTTTGGACAGATCCTGCGAAGCTCTACTCGATGAATTGGAAGCAGCGATCAAAAAATAATTGATTACTTATTTATTAGTCAGTATCATTACTTATTAATTGATAAGTATATGCAGTCTACCAAAGAACAAATTACGCTACTGGCTGATGAATTAATGCGCTCAAATGGATACAATGCATTTAGTTACTCAGATATATCCAAGCCCATGGGTATAAAAAATGCCGCTATTCATTATCACTTTCCAAGTAAGTCGGACCTGGCATTCGAGGTTGTTTCATTTCACGAAGAAAGCTTTGATCGATTTACTGAACGAGTGAATGGAAAATCTCCCCTCCAAAAGATTAAGATGTTTCTCAATTTTTATACATCAATTCAACAGACCGGGAGAATATGTGTAATTGGCGCTTTTGCTACCGATTGGAATGCAATGAATGATGAAATCCAGCATTCAATGACAAGCTTTACAAACAAAGTAATCGAATGGCTAACAGAAGTATTGAACGAGGGCTCTGAATCACAAGAAGTTCTGCTCACACACTCGCCACATTCCGAAGCGTTAAGTATATTAACGAATATTTTTGGAGCCACGCAATTAAGCAGAATTACTGGAAGTGATCACTTTGCAGAAATAAAGCAAAATATACTTAGCCGAATAACACCCTAACCTACCTACTAATAAGTACTATGAAAAGAGTTGTTGTAACCGGAATTGGGGCCTTAACCCCAATCGGAAATGATGTCGAATCATTTTGGGAATCGCTTAAAAATGGAGTAAGCGGAGCAGGCCCAATTACTAAGTTTAACGCTGACCTTTATAAAACCCGGTTTGCTTGCGAGCTGAAAGATTTTAACCCAACGGAAACTTTGCATAGAAATGAAGTGCGAAAAAATGATTCTTACGTTGTTTATGCACTTTACACTTCCCTTCAGGCAATAGAACATTCCGGCCTTGACCTGGAGACTATCAATAAAGAACGAACCGGTGTAATCTGGGCGACCGGTGTTGGGGGGTTTGAGACCTTTGAAGACGAGTTAATGGATTTTGTTGAACGTGAAAGAGTCCCGAGATTCAGCCCATATTACATCCCAAAAACCATTCCAAATATGGCTTCCGGAATCGTTGCTATTAAGTATGGATTCATGGGAATCAATCAAACGGTTACTTCGGCCTGTGCATCATCAAACAATGCTATAATGGACGCCTTCAATTATATCCGGTTAGGCAAAGCAGATGTAATTGTCACAGGAGGGTCTGAAGCCGCTATTACTAACGCTTCTTTAGGCGGGTTTTCCGCAATGAAGGCACTTTCTCAAAATAATGACAACCCGCAAGCAGCTTCGCGACCATTTGATGTTGACAGAGATGGCTTCGTAATGGGTGAGGGAGCAGGGGCATTAATCCTGGAAGACTATGATCATGCCAAAGCCAGAGGAGCTAACATAATTTGTGAAATTTTAGGAGCCGCCAGTACAGCCGATGCCTATCACCTTTCTGCTACTCATCCCGAGGGATTAGGAGCCAGAAATGCGATTTCTCTCGCGCTGGAAGAGGCCAACCTTAGTATCTCCGACATCGATTACATCAATGCACATGCAACCAGCACTCCAGTCGGTGACATTAGTGAGCTGAAAGCAATCAGGGCAGTAATAGGCGACTCAGGAGCGAATCCGAGCATCAGTGGCACAAAATCTATGACCGGTCACTTGCTGGGAGCTGCCGGAGCAATCGAGGCTATTGCAGGTATTAAGGCAATGGAACACAACTTTGTTCCACCAACGATCAATGTTGATAATCTGGATCCTCAAACTGAAGGACTGGATATCGTAATCAACGAAGCCAAACCAAAAGAAATCAATTATGTAATGAGCGATACTTTTGGCTTTGGTGGCCATAATACCATTGTCATCTTTGGAAGACCTTCTTAATTGAAACTCCCCGATTCAATACAAACGAAGGTTGAGGAATTCCTGGCCACCAGGATTCTTTCATTTTCATCAGTATCAGGGGGAGATATTAATAAAAGCGCCAAGCTGGAAACAGATCTTGGCGCCTTCTTTCTTAAGTGGAATAGTTATACCCCTTCGGACATGTTCCAAACCGAAGCCGCGGGCCTTTCTCTTCTTTCATCTGCGGAATCGGGATTGATTGTTCCCAATCCCCTTTTGACTGGCGAAGACTTTCTCTTAATGACCTTCATTGAAGAAGCAAATCGTGGAGATTCTTACTTATTTGGAAGTAAGTTAGCTTTGATGCATAGGAAGTCCAATGAATTGTTTGGACTAAACTATCAAAACTATATAGGAAGGCTTCCCCAGACCAATCGCTATCATGCGGATTGGCTTGAATTTTTTATGAGAGAAAGAATCGAACCGCAGGTAAAAATGGCCATTGATAGTGGCAAGCTGGAGAAATCATTCCACCAGATTTTTGACCGCATATTTAACTATACCTACGTTCTTTTTCCCGATGAACCACCAGCTTTACTTCATGGGGATTTATGGAGCGGTAATTACATGTGGACCACAGGAGGAGAGACAGCTATTTATGATCCAGCCGTTTATTTTGGTCACCGGGAAATGGATATAGCGATGACCCATCTATTCGGTGGCTTCGATCAAAGATTTTATGATGGATACAATGACATCTACCCATTAGAAGAAGGTGTGGAGGAACGGATCAAATTGTGCAATTTGTATCCAATTCTTGTTCATGCAAACTTATTTGGTGGTGGATACGTGAACCAGGCCAGAAGCTTACTGAAACGATTTTTTTAAGCATTCCCAACTTTGCTATTTAATTCCTCCCTGATTGCCGGAGCAACTTTCTTTGCGTAAAGTTCAATTGATCTGAGCATCTTTTCATGAGGCACGCTACCCACACTCATTTGCATTAAAAAACGATCGTGACCAAAAATTTCGTATTGATATAAGATTTTATCAATAATCTGCTGCGGACTTCCTACAAAATTTGCCCCCTCTAATTGAGTGGAAGCTTCAAATTGAGCTTTACTCATGGGTGGCCATCCCCTTTCTTTCCCGATTTTATCCATTACTTGTTTGAATGCCGGAAAAGCAACTTCTACGGCTTCTTCATACGAATCTGCAATAAATCCATGCGAATTTATGCTCAATTCTGGAGAGGGCTTCTCATAATCCTTCGCTCCCCTCTGATGGATACCTGCCATTTGCTTAAACTGTTTAGGATATCCTCCAATTATAGCTAACGCCATTGGCAAGCCCAGGGCGCCGGTTATATACGCCGATTTCGGAGTTCCACCAACTGCTCGCCAGATGGGCAATTTGGCTTGATATGGGCGAGGGTAGACAGGCAGATTATCAATAGATGCGCGGTACTTTCCTTCCCAGGTAATCAATTCATTTTCATTAAGCTGAAGCAATAAGTCCAGCTTCTCTTCAAATAATTCTTCATAGTCCTTGAGATCATACCCGAAAAGAGGAAAAGACTCAATAAACGATCCACGTCCCACAATTATCTCCGCCCTGCCTTTAGACAATAAATCAAGGGTTGCAAACTGCTGAAATACCCTTACAGGATCTTCGCTGCCTAATACCGTAACAGAACTGGCCAACTTAATGTTCTTCGTGATAGTTGCTGCTCCCGCCAAAAGGGTTGAAGGCGATGATGCAACAAATTCCTCCCGATGATGCTCTCCAATCGCAAAAATCTCCAGGCCAAGTGTATCGGCTAACGAAACCTCCTCCATCAGGTGTTGGATGCGATCTACTCCGGATCGGTTGATCGTATTTTCTACAAAAGTGTATAATCCTAATTCCATGGTCCAATTATTTTGATCCCGAACATAAATTTGTCGCTTATAAATTCCTGTGACGTTACCTACTTTTTACTATTTATCTGATGAAAATTGTATACCATCTGCAAAGGTCAATACAAAGTTTTTTATGAGATTTATAAGGCTATCATCTATCGGGTTAATACTAGTTGTAATCTTCGCTCAATGCCGAAGCAACAATTCGAATGATTCTGATTTCGATAATATCGTTATTTCATTAGAACAGCAGTTCAATCCTAGCGGATATGCTCCCTTAACAGCATCTATCCACCTGGAAACAAATATTCCGGCTTCATTTTCGATGACTGTTAAGGGAAGAGATTCTGAAGATGATTTTACCCACCATTTCAACAGTATCTCTACTTCTCATGAATTGCCCATCCTTGGCTTGTACAGTAATTATAGTAACACGGTAGAGTTAACGGCTTTTGATGAAAATGGAAATCAAATAGGTTCTAAGGATTTCAGGTTTGAAACATTCCCGCTAAGCCTTGACTTACCACGTATTGATATAGAGGTTGCTCAACGTGATCAAATGGTTCCTGGTTGGACGCTTGTAAGCTATTTTGGCCATCGAAGAGGTGGAAATGTTACCCCGCAAACCGCATTCATTTTTGATGAGTACGGCAACGTTCGATGGTACCTGGATTATAGTAACCATCCTGTTTTTTCCAATCTATTTTATGATAATGGTATGGAGCGACTACAAAATGGCAATTTCTACTTTGGAAGTAACAGTACATCCACTATTTACGAAATTGATATGCTTGGAAACCTCATAAATTCATGGCAATTGGATGGGTATGGTTTTCATCACCAGGTACTTGAAAAACCAAATGGAAACTTCATTTTTACAGCTCATAATTCAAGTATAAACACCATTGAGGATCATATTGTTGAAATAGACCGAATTACGGGTGGTGTAGTAAGTGTTTGGGATTTGCGGGAATCTTTACAATATGAACGTCGCTCATGGCCATCAGCCTTTGCCGATCTGAATGTGGATTGGTTTCATGGAAATGCTATAGAGTATGACCCAGATGACGATGCCATTATAGTTTCCGGGCGAACCCAGGGAACGGTTAAATTAACCTCCAATAATGAAGTGATTTGGATTTTATCCACCCACAGAGGTTGGAGCGAAAATGGACGTGGAGAGGATTTGACTCAGTACCTTTTACAGCCTGTTGATGCTGGCAATCAGCCTATCCAGGATTTTAACGTACTCGATGGAACAGCGAATCACCCTGACTTTGAATGGAGCTGGTATCAGCATGCTCCACAGATTTTATCAAACGGGAATGTGATGATTTTCGATAACGGGGATAACAGGAATTACACCGATTTTGGCCCATACAGCCGTGCAGTGGAATATGAAATCGATGAAACCAACATGACCATTAAACAAATCTGGCAGTATGGAAAAGAACGACAAGAGGATACTTTTTCGAGAATCGTATCTGATGTCGATTTTTTTGAAAATGCGAACAGGGTTTTCTTCTCACCTGGCGCTATTAATAATTCTGGCCTGTATGGAAAAGTCCTTGAAATCGATTATTCAACAAAAGAAGTAATTTTTGAAGCAACCATAACACCTCCTGAGGCTGCTTTTGGCTTGATCACTTTTCATCGTACGGAACGCTTGCATATTTACCCGGATCAGGATTGATGTCTTCGACAAGAATCATCTCTTTAGTACCCAGTTTAACAGAATTATTATTTGATCTTGGTTTGGGCTCAAACCTGGTTGGCCGAACCCGGTTTTGTATTCATCCCGAAGAAGAAATAGTACATGTTCCGATTATTGGTGGAACTAAAAACCCTGACATTGATAAAATTCGCGTCCTTTCTCCTGATTTTGTAATCGCAAACAAGGAAGAAAACCGTAAAGAAGATATTGAACAGATCGAATCATTTACTAAAGTGATGGTAACTGACATCTCAACCATCAATAAAGCTCTCTACTGGATTCAAAAAATTGGTTCAACACTCGAAGTACGTGATCGAACAATAACGCTGATTGATCGGGTAAACAATGAGTTGCTTAACACACCTGCTTACCGACCTATTCCTACAGCCTATTTCATTTGGAGGGAACCGTGGATGACCATCGGAAAGGATACTTATATCCATGATGTGATGGAGCAATTTGGTTTCCGAAATGTCTATAAAAATACTGAGCGCTATCCCGAAATAGCCATCGGGGATCTTAAATCACGAAATCCGGAACTGGTTTTACTCAGCAGTGAGCCCTTCCCATTTAGAGAAAAGCATATCGGCGAATTACATACCCATCTTCCTGAAACCGACATTCAACTGATTGACGGGGAATGGTTTAGCTGGTATGGGAGCCGGATGCTCCCATCATTCAAAAACTTAAAGAGCTTTAGGAATCAATTAGGATAACTGGGAGGAACCATTCCATTTGCCCGGTAATAAGCAACCATCTGTCCCCTGTGATGGGCATTATGTTGCAAAAAGGATAAGACTGAAGCTGTGGTCTGATCTGTTACTTCTGCTTCCATCAGTAAATCGATGTACCGATCAAACTGCTCAGTAGTGTATTCGATTAATGCATCTTTCTCTAACCGGTTTTCGTCCCCTGGATTCCACTGGATTGGGTTTCCGCTCAGATTCCCGTTAAACCACTCCATGCTGTACGCAATATGATAAGCCTGTGCAGCAAACGTTCTCATTTCATCCCCGGGTTTGAAAGAAAAATCCTCGGCAGGCATATTTTGAATCACTTCGATCGTAAAATTTTTAGCCTTTTGAAGTTCAGTATCGAGGTATTCATAAGAGGAACTTTCAAATGTATGTATTGTGGAGATACCCATTGTAGCAAAGCTTGCAATTAACGCACAAGCCAATGAGAGATTGATTTTATTCATTACCTAAGATTGAGTTAGTTAGAATTCGGAATGAAATAAATTAAATCATTTCCCGCCATTAAAAGTGACGAATTGCTTTTCCATCCTCTCTTTAATTAGTTCATTCCCCAAATTACCAATACTGCCTAAATGGGTATGCCTGATTTCAGTTGGTGGCACAAAACTTCCTTCTTGTATTTGCTTAGCTACTAGTAAGTATGCGTCTCGAAAAGGCACCCCGTCCAGTACTAGCTGGTTTACCGCTTCTACTGAAAAGATCAAATCGTATTTCGAGCTTTCCAGAATCCCTGAGTTTACCTCTACTTTACTCATGGCATATTCAGTAATCTCCAGACACGCTTTCAGCTCTTTAATGGAGGGGAACATGAACTCTTTTAAAATTTGGAAATCCCTGTGATAGCCGGAGGTTAAATTTGAAACAGCCATCGAAATGGAATTCGGGAGTGCAAGTAAAGCATTCGTTTTTGCCCGAATTAATTCGAATACATCTGGATTCTTTTTGTGGGGCATAATGCTGGAACCCGTCGTCAACTCATCAGGTAATTTTATAAAACTGAAATTTTGACTGTTATATAGACACACATCAGAAGCCAGCTTGTTTAGCGTTGCTGCCAATGAAGCCATCCCGTATCCAAAAACCTGTTCCGTTTTGCCTCTGCCCATTTGGGCATACACCGAGTTTACTGCCGGCGAATCAAAATCTAAAAGCTTGGTGGTAAGTGAGCGATCTAAGGGGAACGAAGAACCATACCCAGCCGCAGACCCTAAAGGATTTCGATTAACAATTGTATGCACGGATTGCAACAGTACGAGGTCATCCACCAAGCTTTCTGCATACGCGGCAAACCACAATCCAAAACTGGAAGGCATGGCGGCCTGAGTATGAGTGTATCCCGGTAATAGTACACTTTCAGTTTCTTCGCTCCGCAGTAGTAGTGTATCAAACAACTTTTTTACCAAAGAAACAAGCTCTAATAATTCAGATCGCAAAAATAATTTCAAATCCACTAAAACCTGATCATTTCGGGATCTTCCGGCATGTACTTTTTTACCCACATCACCTAAAACCCTGACCAGCATAAGTTCAACCTGTGAATGAACATCCTCGACACCATCTTCAATTATGAATTCACCCTTTTCGATAACTTCATTCTGAATTCTTACCAGCTCTTGAGTAAGAACTTTCAGCTCACCGGACTCGATAAGCCCGACAGATTCCAGCATAGTGATATGGGCGATGGTTCCCTGTACATCAAATTTTGCAAGTTCTAAATCAAACTCACGGTCTCTGCCTACCGTGAACTGCTCGATGAAAGCATCCGTGTCTATCCCTTTATCCCAAAGTTTTTTGCCACTCATAATTCGAGTCCATCTAATAATTGCAGGTATAGTTCAATTCCTTTCCCGATCTCATGGATATAAATAAATTCGTCTGCCGTATGAGATCTTCGGGTGTCTCCAGGCCCCATCTTAATACATGGAAAGGGCATGTGAACCTGGTCACTCATTGTTTGTGATCCATACGTCCGAATCCCCATTTTCTTTCCTCTTTCTACAATAGGGTGACCTCCATCTATTCCCGATGCGTTTAAATTCAAAGACCGGGGATGCACATCCACAGAAACATGCTCCTTGATTAAATCCACTAACTCAGCATTTGTATAGTGTTCATTCGGACGAACATCTACTACAAAGCTACATTCATCGGGAACTACATTATGTTGGGTTCCCGCTTCGATTTGGGTGACTGTCATATTAATTGAGCCCAAAACTTCTGATTTCTTGTCAAAATCATAGTTTCTGAACCATTCAATATCAGCAAGCGCCCCGTAGATAGCGTTTTTACCTTCTCCGCGAGCTGCATGACCACTTTCCCCATGGGCTATACAGTCTAAAACAATTAATCCTCTCTCAGCAATTGCCATATCCATAGAGGTTGGCTCTCCAACAACCCCCAAATCAATCTTCCCCAAATCATCCAATACTATCGGAACTCCCTGTTCACCCGAAGACTCCTCTTCAGCACTTGCAAGGAACATTACGTTGTAAGCTTGTTCTTTTTTCGAAAGCTCTACAAAAGTATGCAAAAGACTTACAAGAGGTCCACCTGCATCATTGCTACCCAATCCAATCAACTTACCTTCTAGTAAGTTGGGCATGAACGGGTCATATGTCCATTTTGAAGTCGCTTTCACTGTATCGTGGTGTGAGTTGAGTAAAATGGTAGGCTTGGTTGAATCAAAAGGCTCGGCTTTCGCCCAAACATTATTTCCTTTTTGATTCACCAGAAAACCATGTAATTCCAGGTATTCAGATAGGATTTTCGCGGTCTCATTCTCTTCACCACTGTAGGATTGAGTGGATATTAATTTCTTTAATAACTCAACAGCCTGTTGTGTGATGTTCGTTAAATCTCTCATTGTACCAGCGTTGTTCCTGCATGTTCTATATTCAAATCATGCACGTGTTTAATTATTACTTTACTCACTGAGTTGTTTATCGCCTGAAAACCTAAATCCAGCTTTGGGATCATCCCGTCTATTACAATCTTTTCTTGCTTTAATTCACTGTAGGTTTCCTCATCCAGCTTTGGGATCACCTCTCCGTTTACCAGTACACCTTTTCGATCAAAACAGAAGATCAGATCAACGGAATATTTTTTGGCAAGTTCCCTGGCTACAAACCCGGCTATATTATCCCCATTTGTGTTCAACATGTTGCCTTTACCATCGTGAGTGAGGGGAGCGAGAATCGGAACTACGCCTTGCTCCAAAAATACTTTAAGCCAACGAGACTGAACATTTTCTACATCTCCGACCCATCCAAAATCGATGGGTACAGGGTTTCTCTTATTTGAATGTATGCTGTTCAAATCAGCACCTGTTAACCCAATAGCATTCTGACCCAGTGCCTGCAGCTTTGCAACCAATCTCTTGTTGATCAACCCACCATACACCATGGTAACCACGTCGAGTGTTTCTGTATCCGTAATACGCCTGCCGTCTACCATCTCAGTTTGGATACCCAGATTTTCAGCGAGCCTTGTTGCCATTACTCCGCCACCATGTACTAAAATCTTGGAACCTTTTAGAAGATGAAAATCAGCCAAAAAACGATTTAAAGTATCCTCATCCTCAGCTACTTTACCTCCAATTTTTATGACTTTGATCGTATCCATTTAGAGACCCTCTAAAATCGCTTGCAAAACTGTTTGCATCGAAACTATTCGGTTTGCTGCCTGTTCCAGTACAATACTGGAAGAACCATCAAGCACAGCATCACTCACAACAACATTTCTGCGTACCGGAAGACAGTGCATGAATTTTGCTTTTTTTGTGAGCTTCATTTTATCACTGGTAATCATCCACTCGGAATCACTGCGCAGAACTTTTCCATAATCAGTATAACTGCTCCAGTTCTTTGCATAAATGAAATCAGCATTTTTGAATGCTTTTTTTTGATCGTACTCAAGAGTAACATTATCCATGATTTCACTGGATAACTCGTAACCTTGTGGATGAGTCACAACGAGTTCAACATTTGCCGCTTTCATCCATTGGATAAAAGAATTGGCGACTGCCTGAGGCAGGGCTTTTGGATGAGGCGCCCAGCTCAAAACTACTTTAGGGTTCTCATGTTGCTGAAACTCTTTAATCGTGATCAAATCAGCAAATGCCTGAAGAGGGTGTCCCGTCCCGGATTCCATGTTAATGATTGGGATTCCTGCATACTCAACAAAAGCGTTCAATATTTTTTCTGAATAATCCTCATCCCTGCTTTTAAGCTTTGCAAAAGAACGTATGGCAAGAAAATCAAAGTATTGGCCTAATACACCTGCTGCTTCTTTCACGTGTTCAGCTGTATCTCCGTTCATAACGGTGCCATTCTCAAATTCGAGTTTCCACCCTCCCGAATTTACATCTAGTAAAATAGTATCTAACCCCACATTCATGGATGCGCGTTGAGCACTCAAACGAGTTCGAAGACTGGGATTTAAGAAAATTAACCCAATGGATTTATTTTTGCCTAATGATCGATGCGTATTAGAATTCGATTTCACCTGACTCGCTTTAGCGAGTAATTGATCCAGATCAGGAACGTCATCGATGCTCAAAAACTGTTTCATTCCAGTACATTTTTTAGTGCTGATACGAACTGATCTACTTCCTTGTCACTGATATTCAGTGGAGGAAGCAACCTAAGTGTATTTTCGTTTGAAGAAGCTCCGGTAAACACCAGCTGTTCGTATAACAATTTTTTTCTTAAATCGGCGATGGGAAAATCAAACTCTGCTCCAATCATCAATCCCTTACCACGTACTTCATTAATCTCAGAAAACCCTAGAAGCTCGTCCATCAGTTGCTTTCCAATTTTTGAGGCATTTTGAATCAACTTCTCATGCTCTATTACTTCTAACACGGCCAAACTAGCCGCACAAGCCAAATGGTTTCCCCCAAATGTGGTACCTAACATTCCTTTTACCGCCTTAAAATTTGGGTGAATTAAAATCCCACCAACCGGGAAGCCGTTACCCATCCCTTTTGCAACGGAGATAATATCTGGTTCTATAAACGAGTGCTGGTGGGCAAAAAATCTCCCTGTACGTCCAAAACCAGATTGAACCTCATCCAGAATTAAAACAGTACCTGTTTGGTCGCAAACTGCTCGAAGACGTCTTAAAAATTCTGCACTTGGTTCATACACGCCGCCTACTCCCTGGATTCCTTCAATAATCACACAACAAACATCCCTTTCTCTTAATGCCAATTCCATTCTATGAAAATCTTCCAGTGCAAACCGGATAACCTCACTGCCTTCATTCACAGGAAAAACAATATTTGGATTGTCCGTGGCGGCAACAGCAAGTGAAGTACGGCCGTGGAATCCACCCTTGAAAGCCATCACTTTCTTACGCCCATTATAGGCTGATGCCAGTTTCATCGCATTTTCATTAGCTTCGGCCCCGGAATTACAAAGAAATAAATTCCAATTATAGCAACCGCTTAATGTCCCCAGTTTATAGGCCAGATCTTTTTGCAAAGTAATAGGGACCGAATTGGAATAAAAAGCCAGCTTCCCAAGTTGTTCTGTGATACGTTCTACAAAATGAGGATGCCCATGTCCAATGGAAATCACCGCATGACCACCGTAAAAGTCCAGGTATTTATTCCCCAATCGATCAAAGAGAAGTGCTCCATCGGCTTCAATCGGCTCAACATCAAATAGTGAATAAACTTCAAACGGTTTCATTCTGCTATGGTATTAATTTTGTTAAACGAAGTCACAATACCTTTAATTAGTGCCGAACTCAAGCCCTGATGTTCCATCTCATTCAATCCGGCAATAGTACAGCCCATGGGTGTAGTCACTTTGTCAATTTCCATTTCCGGATGTGCATTTCCTTCTACCAATAATGAAGCTGCTCCACGCGCGGTTTGCATGGCAATTTTCTGAGCCTCTTCTGCTTCAAATCCCAGCTCGATCCCTCCCTGAGTGGCTGCACGAATGTACCGAAGGAAAAAAGCTACTCCACTGGCTGCCAGAACTGTTGCTGCTTTCATCAAACGTTCTTCTATAATCAGTGTCTCACCCAATGATTTGAATAACTTCTCAACGGTCTTCAAGTGACCATTTGCCAATTCGTTTCCACATATACAGGTCATTGATTCTGATATGGCTGCCGCAGTATTAGGCATCGATCTCACTATCGGTAGCGATTTAGTGGTCGCGCTCTGAATTTTATCCAGTGAAACCCCTGTAATGGTTGAGACCAGGACATGATTAGCAGGATCTATCACATCATCAACCTGCTTTAGTACTCCCTCTACTTGCTTTGGCTGAACACAGAGAACAATAATCCTCGAGTTTTTAACCGCCGCAATGTTATCATCTGTAGTTGAAAAACCTTCGTTAGCTAAGTGCTCAATCCTGGTTAAATGTCTGCGGGTAAGCACAATCTTCTCCTTTGGAAAGTGCGTGGCAAATCCCTTTGCCAACGCCTGACCCAGGTTTCCTGCCCCGATAATCGCAATCTCAAATTCTTTCATCATTAAAATGCACTTGGTTTTAATTGTAGCCCGGTTGTTTCCTCTAAACCGAACATTAAATTCATGTTTTGTACTGCCTGTCCGGAAGCACCTTTTAACAGGTTATCAATCACACCTGTTATCAGCAGTTGTTCTCCCTCTTTTTGGATACTTAATAAAGCCCGGTTTGTGTTTACCACACTTTTCACATCTAAGTTTTGATCCACAACACTTACAAACGGATGCTCGAAATAGTACTCTGAATACAACGCTTTTGCATGATCAGAGCTTAGGTCTGACTTCAAATACACAGCTGCCAGAATGCCACGGGTAAACGCACCTCGCATCGGGATAAAGTGAACATCCTGTGTGAAGTTTGGTTGAAGCTGGGAGACACTTTCTTTGATTTCTTTTAAATGTTGATGAGTAAATGCCTTATAAACCGATGCATTATTACTTCTCCAACTGAAATGGGTAGTTGCTGTTGGGCTTTGTCCTGCACCGGTACTTCCGGTAATTGCCGAAACATGGATGTCCTGGTTTAATAGTGAATGAGCAGCGAGTGGAAGCATCGACAATTGAATACAGGTGGCAAAACACCCGGGATTGGCAACAAATTGAGCCTTCTTAATCGAATTTCGATTTAGCTCCGGCAATCCATATACAAACTTATTCTCATCCGCTTTGTGTCGGAAATCAGCACTTAAATCGACGATCTTTGAGTGCTTTGGAATAGAAAAAGTCTCAAGTACTTCTCTGGATTTCCCATGTCCGGAACACAAAAACACGATATCAGGATCATGATGAATGTCCTCAGAAAAATTTAACTCCGTCCAACCAGTTAAATCTGGGTGTGCCGTAGAAATTGCCTTTCCCGAATGAGAGCGACTCACTACCGAGACCAGTTTTACTTCAGAGTGCAGCACAAGTAAACGAATAAGCTCACCTGCCGTATATCCTGCTCCACCTATTATCCCCACTTTAATCATGCTGAATTCCTCGCTGAATTAATGTGGCGTTGCTCATAATTTTCGTAAATCCCTTAACATCCTCTCCTGACCAGCCCTGGTTCATCTCGCCGTATTGGCCAAATTTCGATTGCATCAAATCGTATTTCGATTCGATACCCTGAATTTCGAATCGTTTTGGCTCCAGTTTTACAATCACTTTCCCGGTCACATTTTTCTGGGTATGAATTAAAAAGGATTCGATGTCTCTCATCACCGGATCGAGGAATTGACCTTCATGCATCAGCATCCCGTAGAAATCGCCGAGTTGATCCTTCCAATACAACTGCCATTTACCCAGTATATGCTTTTCAAGTAACCGATGGGACTCGATCAAGACCAAAGGTGCAGCGGCTTCAAATCCAACACGACCTTTTATTCCAATGATGGTGTCACCAACATGAATATCTCGTCCAATCCCATATTCCGATGCAAGTTTATTCAGCTGTTTAATTAGTTCGACAGGTGTTGTTCGTTCATCGTTAATCGATATGGGTTCGCCATTTTCAAATCCAATTTCAACTAATAGCGGATCGCGAGTAGCCACCTGTGTTGGCCAGGCGTCTTCAGGTAAATACTGGTGGGATGTTAGAGTCTCAGCACCACCAACCGAAGTTCCCCACAAGCCCTGATTGATCGAATATTTAGCTTTAGCCCATTCCTTTTCGATACCGTGTTTTTTTAAGTATTCAACTTCTTCTTCACGACTTAGTTTTTGATCGCGAATTGGAGTTATGATTTCCATTTCCGGAACCATCACATTAAATACCAGGTCAAATCGAACCTGGTCATTACCCGCACCCGTGCTTCCATGAGCTATCGCATTGGCACCAACTTCTTTTGCATATTTAGCTATAGCCATCGCCTGAAAAACACGCTCCGCACTGACTGAGAGTGGATATGTATGATTTTTCAGAACGTTTCCAAAAATCAGGTATTTGATACCCTCCTCATAGAATTGCTGCTCCACATCCAGACAAACATGATGTTCAATTCCTAACTCCCGGGCCTTTTTTCCCAATTCGATTTGCTCCTGGGCATCAAAGCCCCCGGTATTTACTGCTACAGAGTATACTTCATACCCCAAATCCTTATTTAAATGAATGGCACAATAACTGGTATCGAGCCCCCCACTAAAGGCAAGTACTACTTTTTTCATGACAAAAATATTTTAGCGTTGTTCATCACTTTAAGAAAGCTGGTTTTTTTAAGCTGTACCCAGCGATAGAATTTTTTGATGTTTCGTTCACGTTGAACTTTTGGACGATTATTTGGATGCTCTGGATCGAATAACATCCCAGTACATAAGCAATTCTTGCGGTCGTTTCGAGTCAGAATATCATAATTCGGACAGCTCTGACAACCGCTCCAAAAGGTTTTATCCTGTGTTAATTCAGAAAAAGTAACTGGTCGATACCCCAGATCAGAATTTATTTTCATCACTGGCAAACTGGTTGTTATTCCAAACAATTTGGACTGTGGATACTTTTTTCTGGACAATTCAAAAGCAGCTGCTTTGATCTTTTTTGCAAGTCCCTGTCCGCGAAATTCCGGATGTACAATCAATCCGGAATTGGCTACATATTTTTTAGACTCCCAGATCTCTATATAGCAAAACCCTGCTAGCTTACCCTGTTCAAGTGCGATTACGGCATTCCCGTTTACCATTTTTGATTTAATATACTCGGGATCTCTTTTCGCAATACCGGTACCCCGCTGTTTGGCGGCAGACTCAATTAACTCGCAGATGGCTTGCGCGTAGCTTTCATGTTTCTGGGTTGCGTAGTGAATTTGGACGGACATTGTTGAGTGAATAAGAGTGTGAGTGAATTAGAATTGAACAGGTCGGAAGGGTCGGTGAAGTACCGACAGAGAGATGCTATTACCGCCGCCGCGGAATCCGAACTACGGGAGAAAAATCAATTCTATGTGCAACAATGTTTTGCATGGCTGAAAAGAAACGCAGAACTATTTTTAAATCCAACACCCCACAAAAAATTTTATTGTTATTATTTTTTTTGGATATCATTAAAAAAACTTGCTAATAAAAAATTAATAATGCTTCGTTTTAGTACGCTATTCGTTTTTTTAACAATCATTTCGCCTCTAAATCAAACCCATGCACAAAGCATGGTTTATCTAAAAGATGGCACTGTAGTAGAGAAGGAGTTTCAGATTCTATATAGAAATGGAAACGATCAAATACGATTTAAAAACGATCAATCAAACATATCTGCAGATGAAATTGACAAGATAAGAACCCGCGAAGGGATTACTCTTTATTCATTTAGAGTAGATTACTTTAACGCTCGTACTGGTGAGGATTTATTTAAATACGCTTTCTTAAAAAAAATTGCGACCGGCGAACGCGAGCTATTTGAATATGATGGCCGGAAATTCAAATTTGCTGTTGGAGTAGACAATCAACTTAAAGTGCTTCAGAAATTATCGATTAAAGATAGCCAACAAACCTCTCTTGAAAACTTTGAAACTGTATTATTTATAAATTTTTCAAGTTGTATCGATTCAGATTTAGTAATAAGTACTAAACTTTCCAGAAACCCGCTCTTACGCTTAGTTAATGAATATAATCGTTGCTTTGACCCCGAGTATTTACCACTTTTTGAAGAAAAAAAGAGAACCGTCTATACAAATTTTAAGTTCGGTGTAGGGATTAATCAATCAAAATTGGATTTATCAATACCCATAGTAGATTTTTTCCCGGGATTACCACCTAACGAATTTGATAGGGTAAATATGAGTGGTTCAAGTTCAAGTAAGATTGGTTTTAATTTAGAATTACAACGAAGTCTATTTGAAAGAGATGATTTATTCATCTTATCAAAACTAAATTATTTCCCTCATAGCTTTGACTTGACAACAGAAGAAAATTCTCGGCTTACTCCAAATAAGCTAGACATTACAGAAATCTTTTTTGCTGCTGGGTTATATTATCAATTAAATGTTAATGAGAGAGTTTCTCTTGGCACATCAGCCGGGCCTTTTGTCCGAATACTTGGCGACTTCGATTCTGTAATTTCATTAGCTGGTATCGCAGTTTTACCGAGTTCAGCAAAATCAGACACCGGATTTGGTTTCTTTATCGACCCATCCATTAATCTCAAGTTAAATCAAAACTTGTCTGTATATATATCTTATCAGTTAAGGCTAACTGATAATGATAATGTGTTCACCCAAAATGAAAACGCATACGGAAATGATTATGTGAATTTTGTTGGAAACAGACTTTCAGACAATTTTTATGACATGCGTTTCTTTCAAATTGGAATAAAGTTGAATTCATTTTCCGAAAAGTTTTAATCCAAACCCAACTCTTTCATAGCATATTGTTTTTTTGAATAATTGGGCTTTTTACAATTCATGCTAACTAAAACATTAATTAGTGCTTTTTTCCGTTATTTTTCGGAATGAAGATTTTTCTCAGTTTTTGCTTTTTAATTGTAGCAGGTTGTTCTTTATCAGCACAAGCCCAGGTTCAGTCTGTTCCTGAAAGAGAAGCAAAAACAGCTTATATCGAAGGCATGGAAGCCTTTGTTAATGAAGAATATGACCAGGCCACTACGTTACTCCTGGAAGCATACGAAATACTGGCTCCGCAAGCGGGAATCAGTTTTGCTTTGGCAGACGTGTATTTCATGCAGGAAGACTTGCCAAATGCCGCTTTTTACGGAAAAGAAGCCGTAGAATTGGAACCAGGGAACAAATGGTTTCGCTTTCGACTAGCTGAAATATACCGAAGCGCCGGACAAAATCAGGCAACTTTAGATGAGCTCATCAACCTATTGGAATATTATCCGAATGATTACGATGCTCTGTTCATGCTTGCGGATACCCAGAATGACTATGGCGAGTTTTTACAATCCAATCAAACGCTGGAACGAATTCAAAGACTGACCGGGCCGAATCCTGTCGTTCTAATCCGAAAATTTGAAAACTTCCAGGCTCTGGGAGCACCAGACTCTGCACTTGTTCAGCTAGAAGCTCTTAGAGGTGTGGAACCGGATAACCTGAGCACATTGAATTTATTGGCAGACTATTACCAACGCCAGCAAAGAACCGAAGAAGCCAAATCTGTGCTACGTGATGCCCTGTATCGAAATGCTCGTGATCCGGAATCACTTATCAATCTAGCCGGAATTTATATAGATGAAGCAATCTGGGATAGCGCCGGAACATTACTCGGAAATTTCATTTCCGATCCTATTATCAGTGCCGATCAGAAATTAATGATTGCACAATTCATGTACGCCCGTCAACAGGATGACCCCCGAAACATTCAACTGGAGATAGAAACAGCACGAATTCTTGAACTATATGCAGAAAATGAACCAGAATATGGGCCCGCCTTTACCCTTGCCGGGCAATTCTTTTCGATTACAGGCGAGACAGAAAAAGCAATCGAAAAGCTTGAAAAAGCAAACGAACTGATCCCCCAGGATGACATTGCCTGGAGGCAGAGACTTCAGTTGTTGTTGTCCAGTCAGCGGTATGATGAAGCTATTGAAGTTGGTATCGAAGCTGACACTAAGGTCCCTGAAGATGCTTTCATTCAATATTTCATAGGAACAGCTTATATGTTGAATGATAACTCCAGAAGTGCTGTAACCTGGCTGGAACAGGCTGCAAGAGCACCTTCTCGGCGACCCTTCAAATCCATTATCTATGGAACATTAGGAGACGCCCATGCCGATCTGGAAAATCATGAAGAATCCGATCGGGTGTATGAACTCGCCCTTCGCTATGATTCTGAAAATCATAATGCGATGAACAATTATGCCTATAACTTGTCTCTTCGTGAGGTGAATTTGGAACGAGCCAAAGAACTTTCTTTACGGGCCATTGAACTGGATGCTGAAAATGCCGCGTACCTCGATACCGTTGGTTGGGTCTACTTTAAACTAGGTGATTTTGACCGCGCAAGGCGGTTTATCCGAGCCTCCATCGACACGGGAGCAGCAAGTGCCGAAGTTCTTGAACATATGGGAGATGTTTACGAAGCCCTTGGTAATATCGATGAAGCCAAAAAATGGTGGAAACAAGCGCTCGACTTAGACGCTACAAGAATGCATCTGAACGAGAAACTCTGACCAATGCACCCCCTAAAAAAATCCAGTCTATTTGTACTTTTCATCGTTTCCATGGCTTGTGCAGGTAGCAAGGAAATAGTTGAATCCGATACCATTGATTATGTCCGGTCTGACGTAGCTGTAAACGAGATTATCGATAAACTTCCAAACTACTCAGAGTCATTATTCTCAGTTGAAGGACGGGGCCGTGCGATTGTAAGCGAACCGGGCAACAACGAGCGCTTAAACATCAACTTCTCCTCCGATACCACATTAAGCTTGTTGACCATAAAAAATCGACTGGGAATTGAAGGGGGAGCCATGCTCGTAGATCCCGATTCGATTTTGATGTATTTCAGGGTAGAAAAAATCGCTCAGAAAGTGTCTATAGATGACGGCAGGTTGACCAGTCTCAATGAACTCGCCTCCATTAACCTGATTGATTTGTTGCATTTTACTTTAACCGAAGAATCGGTGTTGGAAGTATATGAGGCATCAGAACATTATTTGCTTCGGCTTGCTACAGATGGAGGGGCCCAGGTTGGCAAAAATTCTTTTCTCATCGAAGAAATAAGACAACCACGCTCAGCTGGTTTGCCATATTCTCAAATCATTTACGAAAATTATGGCGAATTGGATGGCTACCGATTGCCTCGAAAAATCACCATATTCAGCGCAGATGGACTTTCAAAGGTAGTCTTCCAGGTACGATCTCTGAAATTAAATCCGCGAGACCCCGAATTAACGCTCAACATTCCATCCGACATCACAATTGAACGGCTATGAAAAAAGGAATTATTGCAAGTGCACTTCTGGCTTTTTTGTTGATGGATTTAGGTCTGGCCCAGACCTATCAGGAGAAGCGCCAACAGATAATAAACCGGCAGACCAACACCCGTGCTGAAATCAATGTACTTGATGCACGAATTAGAACTTACCAGGATCGCATCCGGCAAACCGAGAATCGGTACGAGGAGATGTATCAACAGTATGAAAATGTAAACCGGTTAATCTCTTTGCAGGATGATAAAATTTCTACCCTTGAACTTGAACAGCGCCAGATTCAGGAAGAAATCGAACTTACAGAAGGAGAAATTACGCTTCGGGAAAAAGAGCTTGATCAGCTAAAACAAAACCTACGGGATATCCTTCTTTACACCTACAAAAATGGCCGGACTTCAAACCTGGAGTTAATTGTTACTTCGAGTTCTATTAACCAGATGATTGTGCGAAGTTATTATCTCCAAAAACTGGAAGAGCAAAAGGAAAAACAAGCAGAACAAATTGAAATCAGGCAGGATGAGTTGGAAGTTGTAAAGGAAGATCTGGAAGAAAGCCTGGTTAGAAACGATATCGTTTTGGGGGAAATCCGGGATGAAAAAGTGGAGCTTAGTAATCAGCAGACTATCCAAAGAAACAATGTTGAGAAAATTAAGGCCGAGAGTACCGATTTGCTTTCTGAGCTACGAAGAATTCGACAGCAACGGGAAAACCTGGAAACCAATTTTGCTTCCTTAATTGCAGAAGAAGATGAACTCAGAAAAGCAGAAAATGAGCGCCTTGAGCGTTTGGCAGCTGCACGTAACATAGCGGATGCCGCCCGACGCGCTGAAGAAATTGCCAAATACTCAACTCCCACTTTGACTTCTTTTGTTTCCGATGAAACCCTGGCTGCCTATGAAACTACATTTGCTGCTTCGAAAGGACAACTTCCCTGGCCTGTGAATAGCAACACTGTTTCAAAAAAATTCGGTATCACCAGAAATCCGCTCTATGGAACAAGAACCGAGCACCCGGGCATCAACATCGTAGCCGATGCAGCCTCTGAGGTTACTGCTGTTGCCGATGGATATGTGTTTGCGATCCAACCAACACCTGGATATGGAAATGCGGTTTTTGTAAAACATGGATCATATTTCACGGTTTATGGAAATCTCAGTCAGATCAATGTCCAGAATTCAAGTATTCTCAGAGCAGGCCAAATAGTAGGTCTTTCAGGTACCGAAGATTCCGAGCTGGGTGAGACTGTGTTTTTTATGGTTCGAAAAAACAATACCGATCTTAATCCTGAAGACTGGCTGGCTCGAAATTAAGGAATGCTGTCCCTGTAGTTGATAGTTTAATTTCTGTATGACATTCGTATTTTTGTTCTAATTCAGCACCAGACTTTACCTTTTGGATAACATACCTCGACTCTCTTTCTACATTTCGGGAATTTTTATTATTTCTGCCGCTTTTACTCTATTCACTACTGAGTTTTTGGTCAAAATTGCGGATCCCGGCTTTATCGGCACCTTGTTTTTAGTTGGCTTTGGCCTGGTTTATATGAATGTAACTTTCGTTGTCAGCCGAAGATTTATGAGACGACTTGATGGAACGAGTATCATACCCTATATCTTTGCGATTCTTGTTGCTATTCCTCCAATTGCGTGGTCATTTATTAACGACTCGGGTCTTTACGGAAACATACAAATCCTGTACCAGGTAACCGTGATTTTTGCAAGCGGTTTGGGCGGTTACTTTGGCCACCGGGCAGGATTAAAAGCCCAGGAAGTGTTCAAAGAGCAATTGTATGAGTATTTAAAAAAGTCCGGACAGTTGCCAGATGAGTTGAAACGACCTCATGATAATTTGAATAAAAACTAACTCATGAAAAAAGCTACCTACTTCCTCTCCATTTTCCTGCTGATGATGGTTTTCTCAACAGCGGAAGCGCAGATTACTACTGATGAACTTCATATAATTGGCACCGCAGCCAGTGCAGAACGACTTGAAACAGACATTCAGATCTTATCAGATTTTGGAACCAGGCACACGCTTTCTGATACTGTTTCAAATACCCGTGGAATTGGCGCAGCAAGAAGATGGATTAAGGCTGAGTTTGAAAGGATTTCGGATGATTGCGGGGGGTGTCTTGAAGTTTTTTATGTGAACGATTATATCGAAGGTGATCCAAACTCACGAATCCCGGTTACTACTGAAATTGTAAATGTTATTGCCATTCAACGTGGTTACGCTGATCCTAATCGATATGTGATGATGAGTGGGGATATTGATTCAAGGGTAAGTGATGTTTCTGATGGAGTTTCTGATTCACCAGGATCTAATGATAATGCTTCGGGAATGGCAGGAGCTATAGAAGCAGCCCGAATTCTGACTAAGTATGAATTTCCAAGCTCGATCATATATGCTGGGTTAAGTGGAGAAGAGCAAGGCTTGTTTGGAGGACAGATTGTTGCAGAATATGCCATTGAAGAAGGATGGAGAATCAAAGCCGTTTTGAACAACGACATGATTGGAAACATCAAAGGAATTAATGGGGTAATTGATAATACTACGGCCCGCGTTTTCTCAGAAGGAACTAAGGCTGTTGAAACCGAAAGAGAAGGCAGAATTCGACGATTTACCGGTGGGGAAGTCGATTCACCGTCACGTAACATCGCTCGCTATGTAGACAAAATGGCCGATCTATACATCCCAAACCTGGATATTATGATGATTTATCGGCTGGACAGATTCGGTCGCGGAGGTCACCACCGACCATTCAATGGCGTTGGAATTCCCGGTGTAAGAATCATGGAAACCAATGAAAATTATAACATGCAGCACCAGGATTTGCGCGTGGAAGATGGCATTAAATATGGAGATACCATGGAAGGTGTTGATTTCGATTATGCTGCTAAACTTACCAATTTGAACGCGGTAGTTATGGCGGCAATGGCATGGGCTCCGAATCCACCTGTAAATGTTCGCATTTCCGGAGCCGTTCGACCCAGTACTACATTAAGTTGGGATGCTTTAAATGAGGAAGAGAATCCCCAATTGGGTGGTTATAAAATCTATTGGAGATATACCGATCACAACCAATGGCAATGGAGTGTTTCAGTACCAGCTGACGTGACTGAATTCACCCTCGAGAATGTAGTTATTGATAATTATTACTTTGGGGTAGCCTCTGTTTCCAAAGAAGGGTTTGAAAGTCCGGTGGTATTTCCCGGACCGATTGGTAGTTTTGGGGAGTAGTTCTTTATTGGTAATATATCAGGCTTACTCCAGTGAGTTGTCCTGCTGAACCATGTGCTGAACTTGATTCAGTATGACGACTCAAAAAAACCTATCCTTCAATTGAACCATTCTTGATTGATAACTCCTTTCCAGTCAATCCTTCTAAAAGTTGACTTTTCCTCATCGCACCCCAAATCTCAAGGTGGGGTTCATCGATTGTTTCGATTAAGAGAACGATCTCATCAAGAGTAATCTCAACATAAAGCTTCTGAACATTTTGATAGTGACTCCGATCCAGGCCATCCGCAACTCGCAAAATCGCAGAAAGCTTTTTTATTCGTTCTTTTATCTCGTCCGGAAGCACCCAAAACTCCTCATGTCGTTTTTTGGGAGTTGACCGGCGATGATACCTCGCTACATGAGCCATTATTTCAATTTCATCCTGAGTAAAACCTTTTAAATCAGCATTCCTGATTAGATACAGTGCATGCTTGTGATGATCAGTATGGGAAATGTGATAGCCGATATCGTGCATTAAAGCAGCGAATTCAAGGAGTTCACGATCGCCGGTTTTTAATTCCAGATCTACAACGAGTGCATCAAAAATAGTGAGTGCAAGTTTTGAGACATGAGAGGAATGCGCTTCATGCCATTTACATTTTCGCAACAACTCAAACACACTTCTTCGTCTGGGGTCATCAAACTCCGGAGCTGTTATTATCCGGGATATTTCATTTTTCAGATACCTGATAATTATTCCCTCTCTCAGAGCCTGCGTGGAAACTTTCAGCGACTCCATTCCAAGGTTTTCGAATAGCCAGTGAACCAGCACCACCCCTGTATTGATAAATCGAGCTCGTTTTGTATCCATACCTGAAACTTTAAGTCGTTCCTTCTCTGTCAGGTTGATAAAAGAATCGTAAAACTCCAGGAAATCCGTTTTTGAATATGTGAGTTCATTCAGGGTCACGTTCACTGTTTGGCCCTTTCTGGAAGCAATCATCAAGGCAATTGCCTGCATAGTTCCGGATGAACCAATCATTAGTGCTGTAGGATTTTCCTTTAAAATTGGTTTTAGCTCAGCCAGTTCAGACGCATAGTGATCTTCAAGGCGCTTAATTTCATCCTGCCTGATCGGATCGGATGGTTTAAGGATATCCGTCATCCTGGAAACCCCAATCTTTTTGCTTATCAGATGATGAAACTCGTGATTGTTCATCAAAATGAACTCCACGCTCCCTCCTCCTATATTATCTACAACCAGGACAGGTTCATCAGAAAGCTTCAAGCCGTGTTGAACGGCGTAGCCAATGAGTTCGGCCTCCACAATCCCCGGAATGGCATTTATTTTTATTCCAATCTGATCGATACTGGCTTGTATAAAATCTCCGCCATTTTCAGATTCCCGGATAGCACTGGTAGCATAGGCCAGGATTTTATCAACTTCGTAACTATCACAAAGAATTTTGACCCGTTTAAGTGCTGCAATTCCTCGTTCAAATGCATCATTGGCCAATCGCTTCCCGAGTCCACCCCTTGCTAGTTCCACCATCTCTTTCAAATCATCTAATCGACGAAAGCTTCCATCAGAATATAAATCTGCTATTACTACATGAAATGAATTCGTACCTAAATCGATAGCTGCAATCCGCCTAACGGGAACCTGTGTTTGATGCATGCCTGAAATTACAAAATCATGCTCACGAAAAAGCATGATCTTTAATAGATTCGGACATGAATTTTCAACATCACTTTGTATCACCCTGGTGGGCTTTTAATTCCCATGTTCATACCATTGTAGAATCGCAGTTGATGGCCCCGGAAAACGTGGACTGTGAACGAATTGAGATTTACACACCCGATAATGATTTTCTGGAACTCGATATTCGGGAAGGAAAAAAAGAACAGCCTGTTGTAGCTCTTTTTCACGGTTTAGAAGGAAGCTCCGAGCGCTTTTATATTCGAAATTTAATGGCCGAACTCTCAAGAAGAGGATTCTCTTCCATCGCGATGAACTTCAGAGGGTGCGGATCGAAACTAAATCGACAAAAAAGATTCTACCATTCCGGAGAAACCGACGATTATAAAACCCTGCTTGAGTGGATTTCAGATGCCTATCCAAACCGTCCGATATATGTTGTTGGATTTTCCCTGGGAGGAAACGCTATGATCAAATATTTGGGAGAAGAATCCAATCACACATTCGTAAAAAAAGGGGTTGCAGTATCACCTCCTTACGATTTGAAGCTTGGCTCCTATAATCTTCAAAGGGGATTTAACCGGGTATATGAATACCGGTTTATAAGGACACTGCGATCAAAGCTCGAGTTAAAAAGAGTTTCTTATCCGGATTTACCAAAGTTTAGTGGTTCTACCATTTTCGATTTTGATGATAAGGTCACTGCCCCGGTTCACGGCTTCAAAGATGCCATTGATTATTATGACACATGCTCATCAAAGAACTTTCTGGGTGATGTTTCTATCCCATTACTATTAATTCACAGCTCCACAGATACCTTAACCCCTCTCGAGTACGCTCCATTTGAAGTGATCGAACAAAATCCCTTCATTGAAACCATATTCACCAAAAAGGGAGGGCATGTAGGCTTTATATCTAATCCCAGAAACTGGCTGAATAAAACCATTGTTTCGTGGTTAGAAACTGATTAGTTGATATCTTTCCGTTATTCAAATTCACAAATTTATGGTAATTATTATTGGCGCTGGCCCGATTGGGTTGGCTACCGGAATCCAACTCAAAAGAAAAAATATTCCTTTCCAAATCATTGAAAGAGGCTGTCTGGTCAACTCGCTGTATCACTACCCAACCAACATGACTTTTTTCTCTACCTCTGACCGGCTTGAAATCGGAGATATCCCATTTATTTCTCACGGTTCGAAACCCACACGAAGTGAAGCCCTGGAATACTATCGCCGGGCTGCTGAACACTACGAATTACCTATTAATTTGTATGAGTCGGTTCAAAAAGTAGAAGGAGAGGACGGTAACTTTACTGTGACTACCGATAAGGCGACCTACCAGGCTAAAAAGGTAGTTGTGGCTACAGGATTTTATGGAACGGCAAATAAAATGAACGTCCCGGGAGAGGAGTTACCAAAAGTGAAACATTATTATGATGAACCTCATCCATATGCCTGGCAGAAGGTCTTAGTAATAGGTGCAGGGAATTCCGGTGTGGACGTTGCGTTGGAATGCTTTCGGGCTAATGCAAAAGTAACTATGGCTGTTAGATACGGAGAGATCAAAAAATCAGTGAAATACTGGGTAAAACCAGACATTGAAAATCGAATAAAAAATGGAGAGGTCGAAGCTTATTTCAATGCCGAAGTGAAAGAGATTCGGGAAAAAGAGGTCGTTCTATCAACCCCTGAGGGAGATGTTACTATTCAGAATGACTTTGTACTTGCAATGACCGGGTACCATCCAAACTATGAATTGATGGAAACTCTGGGAATAGAACTTACGGACGATGAAAAATGTATGCCGATTCATCAGGAGAATTCGCTGGAAACCAATCGAAAAGGAATGTATGTAGCCGGTGTTGTTTGTGGTGGGATGGATACGAGCCGGTTATTTATCGAAAATTCCAGGGTTCATGCAGATCAAATTGCCAGGCATATTGCAAATTCCCTGAAATAAAAAACGGGCAAGCTACCTATATCACGTCGCTACGACCAATTTACCGCTGCTGCGTTCCCGCCCTGACGGAGTTCAAAGGGAGCTGACTGTATAGGACTTGCCCTAGAACCTTAAAGATACGGATTATTAGTTCCAAGGCACAAGATGTTTGTTACATAATTATCCAGAATGATTTACAGTAACGTGAAATGGATTTAGCTGATAGCGGTACGCTAACAGCTACTTAGATGTCATTATGAACACTCCATTCCAATCAGAACCTGGCGGATCAGCTTTCATCAGCCGACACCTTTCGATAAAAATCTGAGAAGGATTTTTGGGATGTGCTTCCAGGGGAAGAGCCTGTTCAAAAAAACTCAACGCCACATCCCACTCCTGTTCGAAATAGGCTTCCATTCCCTGCTCATACAATCCAATGCAATCGAATAATTGTTGAGTAGCATCTGTCCTTAAACTCGAAATTTCATACATCGTAACTGGCTTGCTTCGACCTTTTACCACAATGGTATCAAGTTTTCTGAATAGACAGTCATCTCCAAATTTTTCAGCCTCAGCTTTTGTTGATTCAGTTACCATTGTGAACACATTGTACGCTTTGGCGCCACTTTCACATCTGGCAGCAAGATTCACATTGTCGCCCATCATGGTATAGTTAAAGCGACGCTCAGATCCCATATTACCGGTAACCATATCGCCGGTATTCATCCCCATTCTGTGCTGCATACTATATACAATTTCCGGCCAGGTTCCATCTTTTTCCCATTTTTGTCTCAACTCAGTAAGCTTTTTCTCCATCAGTTGTGACGAAACACATGCCTTTAATGCGTGATCCTGAATAAGAACCGGAGCCCCAAAAAAAGCTACGATCGCATCACCAATAAACTTATCCAAGGTTCCGCCCTGATCATTAATGATGTCGGTCATAGCAGTTAGATATTCATTAATTAAGGTCACTAACTGTTTGGGTTCGAGCTTTTCCGAGAAGGTCGAAAAAGAAACAATATCACTAAAAAATGCCGTCATATAGGTTTCCTCTCCCCCCAACTTTGGTTCTTCGCCGGATTCGATCATCTGATCTACGAGTGTTGGAGATACGTAAGAAGAAAACATCCCTTTGATTCTACGCTTCTCACGTTGCTCATTTACATATTCGTAACCAACGGTTCCAACCTGGCTAAAAAAGGCTGTGATGAGAAACCCTGTCACATTTATAAGTAACTGGGCGATAAGAAAGAGCTGAATAGCGACAAAGTAAAACCCAGCCATGGCTATTAATGTAATTAGAAAGCCCCATCCAGCTCCAAATTTTCGATTAAAGAAAACAGTCCCAATAGCAGCTAAAATCATCAATAATAATTGATAACCCGCTTTTTGGCTTTTAATGTAGTTCCCATCCAGAATGGTTTGAAGGGCATGCGCATGAATTTCAAAACCCGGTCTGGGAAAGTCGGCTGTAGAAAATGGTGTTGGGTGAAAATCCTGGAGAACCGGCATCGTAGAACCTACGATCACAATTTTGTCTTTGAAGACTTCCTCATACAACAAACCAGATTGAAGATCAGGATCGTCAAATAAATTCATCTCGAATGCTTCTGCTTCCATCACTGTGGTGTATGAAGGATCGTCGATCACCTCCTCATACGAATACAAAGGAAACATTCCCTCCGGACCATAATAGTTTATAATGAACGAGTTGAGAGATTCCCGTCGAATTTCATATTGACCAACCCGAAAAATGGGATCACTTGCATTTGGATCAAGGGGATCTACCAAAGAGTCGGGTATATTTTCAAAGACTTTTAACCCTTCCAAACCTAACATTAAATAGCTTTCTCCCAGGTAATTTCGCCCAAAATTATATACACGCACATAACCATCTACAGACGGATTTGTACTCACAAGTCCCAGTGGATTTGGACTATTCTCAAGCAGGATATCAATTGGAAATATAGAGGATCGCTCTATTCCTTCCCTGGTCTCAATTTGCTCTATATCTCCCGCAAGAATCACATTCCCGTATTTTGAAACCATTTCGGCAAACAAGGAGTCGTTAGCAGGATTGAATTCATCGTTTTGTGTAAAGAGGATATCAAATAAAATAGCTTTGGCACCCGCCCGGTTAAGGTTTTCGACGAGTTTCGCATGAACATTCGTTGGCCAAGGCCATTTTTCCGGAATCTCGGAATCTGCTTGTTCACTTACAGCTACTAGTACTATTGGTGAGTCTTCTACAGAAAGAGGCCCCCTTATTTCAAACATCGAATCTTTAATGGCGAGCTCGACTTTCTGTACCGTTTCAGAAATAGTGATGAGTAAAGAAAAAAGAAACGAAACCAGCGTAATAATGATATACACCCAAACGGGTTTTTTCACACTTCTTTTGGTAGCCATTTACTAGAATCTATAGATGTAGCGAAATTGAACAAGTCGGTCATTTAATCCTGAATCCCCGGAAACAGCAGTAAAGTTAGAATCAAAAATCAAAGACTGATTTCTTCCCAGATTATATTCTGCGCCGGCTAGAAGTACATAGGTATTGAATTCTGAGACCTGTTTTGTAGCACTCAACGTATAGTAATCATTCAATATTGACTCATCCTCGGTGTTTTGAATCTCCAGTGTTCGGGATTCTGAGGTGTTAGAAGTATAGGCCAGCCGGGCATTCAAACGTAAGTTACCATCCATCAAGAAGTAGGTTCCTCCCAGAAACAATCCGAAAATATCTATATCAAGTTGGCCAGAACCCGATTCCGTTTGATTCAAGGAAAAACCTACCTGGGTTCTCAGTGGTAATGAGTTAAACCTGGAAGAAACATTTAATGAATAGGATCGGTTTTGGATATCACCAAAAGCAAAAACATCGTCGGTGGTGTTCAGGTTTGCTAAAGAAATTGTGGCATCATGTACAGATCCTTCAACTTCGATTTGCTGAGTAACCGACAGGTTAAGATTCACTGTCTCGTTCACTCTTGGTGTTGGTGTTGTAAGAGTATCTCCATCCTGGATCAACAAATTCTGGACAGCTGCAGACTCAAATTCGGAAGGGACGAGTGGATTGAAGCGTGCCACATCATTGTCCCTGTTTCTCAAACGTAACCCGATACTAACTCTGGGCAAATTCTGCTGAACAGGGTACCAGCTTAAGTTCGATCTCAAAGAAGTTGTAACCGTTGTAGCGTCTTTCGTGTCCGTTACATTGTCCTCTAATCGTTCATATCCTAACGTTACATAAAGCTGGTTGTTGAAAAGCCTGAAACGATCAAGCGCTGTAAAACCTGCAATATCTTTTCTGATTGTAGCATTAGCCAGAGAAACAAATTCCGGGCCGACCCACCGATATTGAAGCCGGAAGGTATTTTTTGGATATACCATCGAAAATTCTGTGTTAGAACCTAATATTCCAGTTGGGAAAAAGAACTCGGTCTCTGTGGTGTCTGTTCCGACCCCTGTTACTCTCAGAGGCAGAACGGTAACATTCTCGTTGATAATTATTAGTTGGGCGATATCGCTTAAAATGTCTAAATCATCTTGCTCAACATCTTCAAATCCCAATTCTTCTGCCCGCTCAGCTGTCAATGGGCCACCATAAATATCATTATTTAAGGCACTCGCAACGGTTTCGGTTTGAAATCGAACCCTGTTCTTATCGAAAGCGAATCGCAAGTCGACTCCAGCTACGATATTCCCTTTTGGAAGAACTCCCCCACCCTCGACACGTAACAACTCGGGCGTCTCTGTCATTCTAAGTTGACCTGCAACCGATAGGTTACTCAATAATGAGGTTGGCCCTTGCAGAATATTTGAATAATCAACCACATTAAAGATGGAAGAAGTATCGTCTTCTACTTTCATTGCCTGAACCCCCAACTGGAAATACCTTGGATTACCTAACGCTACCCTTCCCCCAATAATATTCCGTTTAAACGTTCCCCTTCCTCCACTCTCGAAACCCAATGTATATGTGGTATCAACAACAGTAGTTTGAGTTTCATCAGCATATACAAATTCTTCATCGATAGAAGTGTAAATGTTGGTCACTTTCCGGCTAAGCTCACCATATACAAATTGAACATTGATATTTTCCCATAGTAAATGAAGGGATGTGTTAATTCCATAAATTCGTCTTCCGGCAATGGTAAACCTGCTTAGCTGAGGAAAAACATGACCGGCTTCAAAATTCCACCATTTCCCAAGACTCATCCTCAATGAGTATCGATTTTGGGGTTGTAGCCTTCGTTCCTCCTGGGAGGTTAAAAAACCATTCAAACTGTACCGAAATTTTTCATACTCCCCGCTTAAAGAAGAACGAGCGGTATATGCATTATTTGTATTCCCCGCTAAAACCTGATTCCGGGCCGTTAATTCTACCCTGCCTGTTGGGCGTAAACTAGGCTCAAGGCTCACTGTGGTTGCCTGTCCGGGGCGAACAATCCGAAATGCCCAATCGGTAATGTTATATGTTTCCGTTGGAGTACTATAATCTAATCGTATCTGATAATTCCCCCTGGCTAAATCCTTTGGGGTGTACGAAATAAAATAATCGCTCGTATCGGCTTCCGAAGTGACATCCAGGTCATTAATAAACAGTCTAAAACGACCCGCAGGAATTTCATCCTTATTGTAATACAATGCGATGGCAATGTAGGCATCATCAGGGGCCACGCCATTTCCTGGTCTGGGAGAAATGATTGTAAACTCTACTCCATTTAACCTGTTTTTTTGTGTCTCTTCTATATTCAATACCTCAGATTGAATAATATCCACTTTAATAGGATTCTCTGAAGGGACGTTGTCGGGATAAAATATATCCTGAGTTAGGCTTCCTAAACTCAATTGAAAATAGTATTCAAAACTTGTCCCGACCAGCTGATCGGGCCCTACCGAAGCTTGAAAAACTCCATTTACGAATGGAACTTCCTGTTGAGAATAACTCAGATCTCCTTCGTTCCGATAAAATAGCAGAGCATCAACTATGTCCAGGGGGTTTACCCCGGGAATAAAAAACTCAAGCGTATTCTGATCATTACTATTCAGAATGGTAGGTGGCTGATGCTGAACCGATAACTGAGCCACAACAGTTTGAGTAAGTAAAAAAGCCAAAGCAATTATTACTAAGGCCCGTATACCCCCAGTATTCATAGTTAATGTGTATCCGTGTAATAGCCGGCGCTGAACCAAGCACCTAAAGAAAACTATTAATTTCCTTTTTCGAAAATCGTAATTGTTACTTCTCTGATCTGCCCATTTGCATCCCGGAACCGTATGATGACAGGCTTTTCAATTAGATCTTCATCAAGGGTGTCAAATCCCTGTTGTAAGTCATCAACCTCATCTTCGGTCAATGTACCTGAATCAATTGAATTCCCTGTTTCATCCACTTCTGCATACATTTGCTGAAATAGCGAAACGGTTTCGCCAGAATTGGTGGCTGTCACATCAACCTGTCCTTCCTCTACCCATACATATCCCAGTGCAGTAGACCCAAATCTGGTTCCTTTTACAGACGCAAGCGAACGAGAGGTAGCAACTTCAAAACTTCCTGATCCCTGCGGTTCCACTTCCAGGAAAATTTCGCCGGTATCCAGATCAATTCTGCGATTTGTATTCCTGGAATTAGGTTGTTCCTCACCTCGCACAATAAGCTGTGATCGTGGTTTTACCTTGGCAATGCTGTTGTCCATAAAAATAACAAGGGCATAACCTTCCGGATCGGTAGAAAGAGTATCCCCATGGAATAACCGTTCCCCAATATTTTCCTGAAGATCCAGTGTAAAGGTTTCCCGATTGATAGATGCCAATTCGACGGTAGGTTTGAACCTACGCACAATGGCTAGTGGCCGTTCCTGCTCCTCCACTTTGATGGGAACATAAATATCACTGGCCATCATAGACCCAACAACCAAAATTAAAATCAACGAAACTGCTATTGATGTTACTTTTTTCATGATGTACCTAATTATCACTTACTATAATATCCCCGTCATTAATCTTTCCCAGAATTTCAGCAAGTTTCTGAATCCCTGTAATCCCGGAAAAAGTCTGTTGATCAAGTTCTATGCTTTCAAAAAAGAACCCATCTTCTGATAAAGTAGTATAAAATTCAACTCCTACTAAAGCGATCAAAGCCTGAATGGTTTCCTCATCTATTTCCTGAGCTGCTGCCAATGTTTGATCCGATGGATCGATTAGTCGGAAGCTCCAAATATCTGATACAATTTCTTCGCTTCCTCCAGAAGAACTTCGCAGCGTGGAGACTTCCCAATAATACGTACGACCTGGCTCTAACGCTCTTGTCCCCGCTGTGGGATACAAAAAGTTTGTTCCTTCAACAAGAACATCAAGATATTCGTATTCGACCAAGCTGGCGTCTGGTGTACCAACATCCATTAATTCATTTCCCTTCGCCTCTAGAATTTTACTATTTAGCTCAAGATCTCCTTCATCAGATACTACTACTACCCGGTATGTTAATGTGGGATCTCCTTCCCAGCTTAGTTGCGGGGTGGAGTTACTAATGGAGGTGTTAGAACCAAGTTCTGCACCTGGCGCTCTCAATGCGATCGAAAGCTCATCCACAATTGCCGTACCTGATTCACCACCCCCGAATTCCACCGTTTGTTCGGCAAGTACAACCCGACCACAAGCATTGGTAACTTGTGAAATAGAAATGAACACCGAGTATATATTAGCGGGAAGCTCCGTTGGGTTTTCCAGGTTCTCGATAAATTCTTCCCCTTCAGTTGTGAGCCCTCCATCAAATCTCATTTCATCGTCTACTCCGGGTAGTTCTTCGTCTACAACATTATTATTTGTAGCATAAACTAATTGCTGAGGATCCAGCGAAAACGGGTACGCTGCTTGTTGCGTTACCCTTGCCAATACGCTATTCCCAGCAGACATACTCATTTCAAAGAACAGGTTTTCAAGCTCTTCATTGGTCTCATTTCTCATGATAAATGTTACAATTTGAGCTCCAAAGCCTTCACTGTCTATACCTAAATCGGCTAAACGTAAAACCTGCGACTCGGAAATTATGGGAGCTAACTGGATATCAAGGCTTAATTTGCCTGAAAAATCACATGTTTCTTGGGCGATTACTCTGTGATTTGGAACTACTATACAAAGTAGAAGTGTAAGGAAGAAGGTCCCGAACCTCGTATAATTTTTCATATTACCCTCGGAATTTTTACTTCTACAGAAATATTAAACGATGTTTTCTTACATACAATTAGAATTACCCAAACAAAAAAAGCCTTTATTAGTTAAAATAAAGGCTTTTGGTGGAGCTACAGGGATTCGAACCCTGGACCTTCGCGCTGCCAGCGCGACGCTCTAGCCAGCTGAGCTATAGCCCCAAAACTGAAAAACCAAATATAAGCCGATTTAAAATTAATCCCAGCTTGTTTTTCTTTTTTTGTTTGATAGAGAGTGGAGTATCACTATTTTCACGAGCAAAATGAAAAAATCAATATTAACTAATTCAGATAGGAGTTATCCTAACATGAAACGAAATATTCACCTACTTTTTTTAGTCCTGTTCTTGTCTGCTGGTGTTTTAACTCAGTATGGTTGCGGATCAAGTGAGCCGGCTGTAGTAACTCCGATTGATACTGATGGAGACGGTGTAACTGACGAGCAAGAGCTACTGAATGGTACTGATCCTCTAAGCGCTGATTCTGACGGCGATGGACTAAGCGATTCTGAAGAGATTGAGAATGGAACCGATCCCAACAATGCCGACACGGATGGAGATGGCCTTTCTGATGGTGATGAAGTAAACACTTATGGCACGGATCCAACGAATGCGGATTCTGATGGCGATGGCCTTTCTGATTACGATGAAGTAATTACATACAACACCGACCCAAATGATGCTAACGGCGATGCAGATGGCGACGGACTATCTGATGTTGATGAAATCAACACCTACAACACAGATCCTACCAATGCAGATTCCGATGGAGACGGATTCACTGATGGCCAGGAAGTAGACATGGGTACAAACCCTAACAACGGTGACGATCCTGTGTATGTGAGTAATGACGATCTTGGAACCATTAATTTCAATTTCGATCGCTCTAGCATTACTGATGAGGCTGCACAGGTATTAGCTGATAATGTTGATGTGTTAAATAATGCCCCTGCTTTCCGTGTAAGAGTAGATGCATACACTGACCATGTTGGTGGTGACCAGTACAATTTGAGATTGAGCCTCAGAAGAGCTGCTGCAGTAGTAGAGTTCTACACTAATAATGGTATCTCTGAAGACAGAATTGAGTCTCGTGGTTTAGGTAAAGCTCCTGTTGAGTGTTCTGAATCTGAGAAAGAAGATAATGATGGATGCGAGAAAAACAGACGAGCTGAATCGCTTCCATTAAGTACGCTAAAGTACTCCCCTGATATGTAATTTATATCTACCTAGAGTTTTGAACCCTCTCATCTGTGATGAGAGGGTTTTTTTATTTCTAGAATAATCTGGATAGGGCGATACCGGGATAAAATCCTGGGTCATCAATTCGGTAAGCGAGATCAATTCTGAACAAGCTGAAGATATTACTTAGAGAAATTCCCACTTCCGCATGCACATCCTGAGTAGATGACGGGATATATCCGATCTGAGATATGAAAAAATCTTTTTGATCCTGCGGTATCCAGGTTTTCCCTACACCCCCAAATGTTATAAAGCTCAACCCTGATTTCGCGGCATTGGGTATTCCAAGAGCTTCAAAAGGGGTAGACCGGAAATTATGCTCTGCATGTAAGGCGACGAAACTACCTCCCTCATATGGGATATATCTTTTTGATTTAAACGCTCCAAAAGGGGTAAAATATCCGAGTGAAGCATCTATCGTTCCATTTTTTTGAACCGGTAAATCCCCGATAAACGTGCCGGCATTTAAACGAAGATCCAGAGAATTAGGAATAAACCTTCTCTGGTAAAAAGTTGAATATCTGCGGTACAGATCAATACTAAAGCGCGTGAAGTTCCAGTCACTTCCCAGCATTTCCAATGACTGTTCTACGGTAATATTAATGTTATCAGCACCAATTATTCCTAATGCCTCTGCTCCTTCCCCACTTTCATAACTCAGTGATATAGAACTCAAAGTACCTTCATTAACCGGAGGATTTAAGCGCTGGATATACGAAGCCCCCATTATATCATAACTGGTTTTGAAATCGATGCTTGAATGATCCTCGTATTGATACCTAAATCTCATGGAAGTACCATATCTGCGAAAGGCGTATGCTGCTCCCACAAAAAACCCTCCTTTTCGGTAATAATCGAAATAGTCGGAATAGCCGAATAAGGGCATAGTGCTCAAAATCTCTTTTTTAAACAAATCGGAGAAATACCGGCTTTCCGTAGAATAGTCTACACCAGCGATAACGGCAAAACGACGTGTATTTCGTAACGGCCACCAGCTTATATCCGCTCCCCGGTTGAATTCTTCATATCCTGTGCTATATCCAACCTTAGTTCTTAGTCGTAGTCTTCGATCCAGGAATCTGCGTTCGTTTTTCAAACCGGCATAAATCGCATCAACACGGTTATAACGGGCATCAATACTTGTATTATTGATAAATCTTCGAACAGGACCCGGCCCCTCATTTCGTACTACTCTTGTGGATTGTGTTCCATCTTCATTTGTTTCCACCACTACTCTTTCGCTGCTACTATTATCTTCTTCCTCATCATCAAAATCGATGAAACGTGTCAGGAATCCGCGGGGCCGAAATGCTTTCTCCAGAGTGGCGGTGCTATCCAAAGAATCGTAGGCTTCTAATTCCACACTGGATAGGGGAATTACATCTATTGTTGCGGTAAATAGTGAATCCGATTTATCAATAGTCGTAGAATCCACTGAGAACCAATCCCAATCCCCAAACATTGAATCAGGCAAGTCAATGTTCACCTGATAATCGTTCAGTTTAGAAACCTGCTTAAATCCAATGGGAGGAAATCGTAATCCCGGAACTCCCACTTCTACCGTTCCCTCCATCCGGAAATCAACAGGTAACCAATAGTCTCCGCCAAAATTGCTGAACTGCTGTTCATAGTACATATTAAATTCCTGGACAGGCGGCGGAAAAACGATTACTGAGTTTGGCTTTAGCCTCACAGAAATCATTGCGTAATCTTCATCCTGTACAAAAATTGTTCCCTCGAAGAGTGGCTGTAGTTTTCGTTTTGAACTCACTTCGATTTCGAAGATTACTTTGTCATCAATCTTGGTAAAATCCACCAGTTCGAAGTTATAGAAGCTAAGCGCTCTTGGATGAGTTACCCCAACTACATCGAATTCAACGATATCCAGGTTATCATCATAAAAATTTGGTAGGTAACTAACCCCAGCGAAATTATCGCTTCCTTCAATATTCGCTGTTTGTCTTCTGGACTTGAGTATCTCACGGTTTCCTCGTTCTTTGTCCCAGAATGCCTCTGAAATTGACTCCGTAATAGAAACAATTGACGTATCGGTTTTTAATTGCTGTCTACTGTATGCATCCACAGAATAGGTTTGAAGTGATTCTCTCCAGATTTGTTTTCTCCGGATTACTTCTCTCATAATTGAAATTGCCGGATCCTCACCGGTTACCGTAATTTCCTCCATTTCCAAAAATGCTTCCTCCATTAGGAAATCTACCGGACCCTCATGACCTGGAAATATCTCTTGCTCATTAGTTTTATACCCCAGAAAACGAACCATGATCGTAGCAGGAAGTGAGTCTACCCTAAGAGTAAATTCCCCGTCCGCATTGGCAATGGTTCCTTTATATGTTCCTTTGATGATAATATGAGCAGCGGCCAGTGGCTCCAGCGTTTCTGCATCCACTACTTTTCCGGTAATTAACTGCTGTGCATCCACTTTTGGAGAGATCAGGATTACTAAAAGAAAAAGCCCTAAAATTCGATTCATACTAAGAATTTGGTTCTCAAAACTAACGATAGCAATACTCTTTTAATGCCTTCTTGTTTCAATTGAACTTGATGTTTTAATACACGTTCTTTGCAGGCAATGACCCTTTAGTTCAACTGGATAGAATAGGAGCCTCCTAAGCTCTAGATCTGGGTTCGAGTCCCGGAGGGGTCACTTACCTTTTGCTCTTTTCTTTTCTGCTGAAAATCATCCCTAATAAGGCAGTAAACAATGCCGAACCTATGATGGACCAAATAATAGGAAATGGTTGGCCATCAACATACACCGTCCAGAGTTGTGGGAAATTCAGTTCCACGGCAATCCATTTTCCAATAATTGCCCCCACAAATCCTACAACAGCAGACATTAAACATCCGCCACTTCCCAGTTTATACCCCCCGATACTTTGCCCGATTCCTCCACAAATTGAGGCAATAAAAAGAAGAATTAAAAAATCGAATATTCCCATAGTAGTAACTGTTTGTAAACCTGTGTGTTAAACGGGAATTCCAGTTCCCGGTTTCAGGAAAAATCAGATTGCGAACATCCTATTTGTTAAACACAAAGGTATACTGTAAGTTGTGGAAATCTTAGACTGGTGTATAATAAAATAATCATCTCAATATCATGAAGAACGTACATATCTTCTCTTTATCTTTAGTGGTGTTATTCTTTTCGTTGACTGCTTGTGGGGGAGAGAGCGAAGCTGAACGTGAAGCTCGATTGCAAGCCTACCAGGATTCTTTGAGAGCAGTTGAACAAGCAAAAGTTGCTGAAATGATGGCTCAAATGCAGGATTCCATTGATGCTGCAGCTGCCGCGGAGACCATCGAAGAGCCAGAGCCCGATTCGGGAACATATGGCTTTACTGAAGACGGAAATTTTGTCGTCCAGGTTGGTGCATGGAGATCTGAAGAAAAGGCCCAGGCTTTTGTCGACAATTGGTCTGATCGAAATTATCCCAATGCATATGTGGTGAAAACCGGAAATGAAATGACTGGGGATGTCTGGTTCCGAGTTCGCATAGGAAACTTTAGCACAAAAATGGATGCAGAAAATTTTGGAGCAGAAATTTCTCAAGAATTAAACTCAGGATTCTGGGTTGCCTCCAAAGACTAATAATACTTCTATATTGGAATTTATAGTTGTAACTCTGCCAAGCATTTACGTAATTAGAAACACGCTCAAGTAGCGTCTCTCTTGATGAATAGTCAGCCCCTCACATGTGGATAATGTGAGGGGCTATTTTTTTTGAATCTTTTTTTTTTCGTTTCGTAGAAGTCTCGTCCGGGATAAATTTTTCTAATTCTCGATATAACGTTATAATCCGCAATTAATTCACACCATAAACTTCCTAATACAAGCGAAATGAAAAATTTCAGCATCGCTAGACGGCAAATAGATCAAATAAGTGTGCTAGATGTAAGCGGAGAACTAGATGCACACACAGCTTCTCAGTTAGAGAATTCGTTACAAGATCTAATCGCGGCAAAAAGCATTAAAATTATTGTTAATTGCGCCAGGTTGGATTATATCGCCAGTGCAGGACTTGGTGTTTTCATGGCCTATATCGAAGATGTTCGCGGGTTAGGAGGCGACATTAAACTGTCTAATATGAACGACAGGGTATACAACGTATTCGATTTACTGGGCTTCCCTACTTTATATGATATAATGGATGATGAAAGTGAAGCGATAAAGGCATTCTAACAAGGTGGCAGTGGCAAGCTCTAAAAAAATACACACATTATCTGTCGACTCTTCCACTCAGCACTTGAGTGAAGTTCGGGATTTTGTTGCTTCCCACGCACAGAACTTTGGTCTTACCGAAAAGGAAATTTCAGAAATCCGTCTTGCTGTTGATGAGGCCTACACAAACATTATCAAACACGCATATAAAAATAAGCCTTCGAAGCCCGTTCGAATTGAAGTAGGATCAGATAAAAAACAGCTTTGGATTTCAATATTAGATGAAGGAGAGAGCTTCAAGCCCGATGAGTACAAAGCTCCCGATATTCTAAAACGCATAAAAAATAAGCAGCGTGGTGGGATGGGTGTATTTTTAATCCAGAAACTGATGGATCAGGTACACTATAACCGCAAAGGCGGTATGAATGAAATCCGAATGGTAAAAAACCTTTGAGTTTCGATGGCTTCCTCCCCCATTTCTGCGGATGAACGACGAAGCCGGTTCGAGCTTCGTACCCTTCTTGAAACAAGTCGGCTACTAATAGAATCCCAGGATCCGGATTTCGTTCTGAATAACCTTCTTCTCATCACGATGGGAAAATTACTCGTTCCAAAAGGAATGATTCTAATTCATAAACCCGGTGATGAAGCCTACCTGGTTTCAAAGTCAAAAGGTAGAGACTGGCAACCTGAAGGAAGTGAATTAAAAGCTGAGTTTGAGGAAGAAATACTTGATCAATCGGTAATTTATGGCCCCGATTATGAAGAAGTATTCAAAACTATAGGCGTTGAAACAGGTAGCACCCTCTTCAATTTGAAGACCAGTAATCACCATTTAGGATTTTTGTGCCTGGGTCCAAAAGGAACCAAAGCACCTCTAACAGAACATGAAATTGAATTCATTGAAAGCCTGAGCATCATCTCCTCGGTAGCAATTGCCAATTCGAGAATGTTCAAGGAATTGAGACACATCAACCGTCGACTTGATCGAAAAGTACACGATTTGAATACCCTGCTTGAACTAAGTAAGGATTTCAATATGATGGTAGATCGTGAAGAAATTGCCCGCGTGTTTAAATTTGCGATGTTGGGACAAATGTTGATTCGAACGTTCTTTTTTGCCCTGGATTTGGATGGAGATCGTTCAATTGTTTCAATCAGTGGAATAAAAGATCATCCTACAGAAGATGACTTAAACCAGCTGTTTTCACTTGATGATATCACTCATACCAAGGACATCGACAGTAGTGACTTTATCAATGACAATAACATTGAGCTTGTAATCGGCCTTCGATTCCAGAATGAAAAAATTGGGGTAGTTGGTGTAGGTCCACGTGCAACGCGAGAAGGTTATGGGGATGCTGAAATCAATTTTCTTCAATCCCTTGGAAATTTAGCACTACTTACGATTCAAAAAACATTGCTCCTAGAGGAACAGCTCGTAAAAAAGCGTCTTGAAGAGGAATTAAATCTTGCCAAAACTATTCAGGAAGGTCTACTTCCGAGCCCAGTTCCTCAGATTCAAGGCTTCGATATCGCCGCAGTAAATGTCTCTTCACGACAAGTTGGAGGCGATTATTTCGATATTCTCAAGCTATCTGATAACGGCCATCTTTTAGCTATTGCAGATGTAACCGGAAAAGGAATTCCTGCCTCTCTGCTTATGGCAAATCTTCAATCGATGTTACACGCATTGGCTCCTCTCGAAGTAACGTTAGAAAATGCCACCGGACGTATAAATGATATCATCCACGATAATACTCCACCTGATAAGTTCATCACGTTCTTCTGGGGCAAAATTAGCGAAGATGGCAAAACATTTAAATACACTAATGCCGGACATAATCCTCCAATGGTATTCAAAGAAGGAAGCGACGATCCATTGCTTTTAGAAGATGGAGGGGTAATCCTCGGTGCGATGCCGACTTTTGTCCCTTATTCCAGCTCACAGTATCAGCTTGAAAAGGGAGATCTTATTGTATTTTTTACGGATGGTGTTACAGAAGCAATGAATCCGGATCAAACCGAAGAATATGAAGAACCCCGACTGATTGAGTGCATAAATAAACATCGCGAAAAGAGTTCTTCAGAAATCATGGACGAGATTATTCGGGATATCAATCATTTTTCGGATAACATCCAGTATGATGATATTACAATGATCGTTCTGAAAGTTAATTAAGGGTCTTAATCCCGATTATGCCGGGAATCCCTCCTTCTCTGGATCCACTCACTGCCAGGATTGCCTCGTATGTTTCGTACCGATTCATAATCTCATTCACATAACGAACCGTTTCAATCCCCCTGCAGAAACCATATCGGGCATGTTGGTAATATCTGCGTTGCATTAACTTTAGCAGCGAACCTGAGATTTCCTCCCATTCATTTGGGTTTTTATTTTGATCGATGCTTAATCTACGAGCATCGGCCAAATGGCCAAGACCTGCATTATAGGTGGCCAGAGCAAACCTCCACTGATTCGTAGTATCCATGTATGCATAGTGATCCAAATGATCTTTGATTATTCGTGCTCCTTCCCGGGCGCTCACTTCAGGAATAAACAGGGAGTCTTCCGGGATTTCTGAAAATCGTGGCAAAACCTGCATCAAACCAACCGCTCCGGCCCAGCTAACCGAATTTGGATCAAACTTTGATTCCTGAGCGGCTATTGCAGTCAGCATCAACCAGTCTAAATCAAATTCATCTGCCACAACCTGAAGCAAACTATCATAAGGTGAGATGATACCCGCCTGATTGTTCTCTAACTCAGGATTGAAATATTCCGCTATCTGTGAGCTGCCTTCGTAATACTTTCTTCTTAGCACATTTAGAAATGCAGACCGCCTTGGCACACCGTTTTCGTCATATCGATAATGCTGGCGAAGAAACTGATTCATTCTGGTCTCCAGGTCTGGTGCATTCGGCCTGATTGCCCATGCTATTTCATCACGTTCGGCTACTTGAGGCCCTTGAACCAGACCGCTCATATACTTATTGGAAGCATAGAAGATGTTATCATCAGCAATGGTTGCAGAGATCGTACCATTCGCAACCTGGAACAATAGCGTCTCCGTATCCATATCTTCACTAACTAAATCAATTTCCAGATTATATCCCTGCTCTCTAAGATTTTCAATTGTTTGGAAATAGGAGCTATTTCTCCGAATGGTGATAGGAATGCCTTCCATTTCAGTAATAGATTCTGGTTGAACTCCTAATTCATCCGATACAACAATGATTTGATTAACGAGATTGTATGGCCTCGAAAAACCGACAATGTTCTGCCTCTCATCTGTGATTGTATAATTTGCAGCGATCACATCTCCTTCGCCGCTGTAAAGAAGTTCATAAGGGTTTTCATCCGGCCCTACAATCACTACTTCCAGTGCAAGGTCATTTTGTTGGGCAAACTCACGAACCAACTCATACTCAAACCCTACTTGAATACCACGATATAGAAAATAAGCTCCTGAACTATAGCTGGTAATCATCCGAAGCACACCACTTTGTCGGATCTCTGTTAAATCACGACCTACGGGTTCAAATGAAGGTGCGGAAATGAATTCGCCATTTAAATCTGGCTTCTCTTCGGTGGATTTATTGATGCAACCTGACGTAAATAAAACACCGGAAACAATCAGAACTATTCCAATTTTCGCTAGTGATATGTTATTTTTAGCAAGTAACCTCATATTTTGTCACTTCATAACATTCTATAAAATTTTAGCCCCAGAGTTACGTTAGTTCCACTCTAAAGTTTAAGGTATTTTCGGAGTTTATAGTAATTGATTAAAAACATCCAATATCATTTCTACAGTATCCATTTTTGGTCGATGGAGTACAACTTAAATTTAATGGTTTAGAATGCCCCACTTGTTACAACGATTTCTACTGGTATTATTGATCGTTTTCTCCTTTTCGGGCTTACTTTCTGCCCAGATTGGAGGGATTGTTAAGAATTCTGAGGATTTAACGCCTATTTCGGATGTTAACATAAGTATCCTCACTTATAATTCCGGTACAAGTACGAATGCTGATGGACAGTTTTTTATTGACTGGGGCATATTCCCTGTAGAATTGCAGTTCTCAGCATTAGGTTATGAGTCCGTTACACTTCTTTTTGAACGTACAGATACTTTGCATTCTATCTACTTAGAGCCTTCCTTCATGGATTTGGAAGAGATTGTCGTTGTACCTGATCGAACAATTAACCCCATAACAAATTCTTCGCCCATTGCTCGCAGCTCAGTGAGTATTGAACAGCTTTCCGATAAGTCGGTTACCACGGCGGTAGAATTGTTACGTGCGGAAACCGGCGTTTATGTGCAACAAACAAGTGTTGGCCAGGGAAGTCTGTACATAAGGGGACGTGCAGGTCGTGATGTACTGTATCTCTTCAATGGGTTTCGAATGAACCCAAGTTTCGTGCGCTCTGGCCAGAATCAATACTTTGGTGCAGTAGATCCTTTTTTGATAAGCAAGCTGGATGTATATCGCGGTCCGGTTTCTGTGTATTACGGAAGTGACGCTCTTTCAGGCGGTGTAAATATCACTCCCATCATAAAAAACTTTGATCCGGATAATGAGCTCTCAGGAGAAGTCTCCACATTTCTGAACCTTGAAGGAAATGGAGAAAAGAGTATTCATGGAAAGCTGGCCCACCAGGGAAGAACTTTCACCCTTTTTGTAGGGGGGAGTTATCGGGATTATGATTATTACAATATGAGTTCGCGCTCGAATGAAGCCCTTTGGTTCCCTTATGATGAAACACTTGCCAATGCGGATTATGAATTTAAGTCATATCAGGTTTCTTCTAAGATAAAAGTAACCGATTACTCGAACATTTCGCTTGTTTCCTATAATGGGCAAATTCCGGATGCTCCGCGATTAGATCGCCAAACACTTGGATTCAGCATTGAAGAACCCGTTGAAGGTTTACAGCCCAGGAATGGCTATTACTCTAACACTTCACCCCTGGTGTTTTGGGGAAATACAGCAGAGTATCGGTTCCAGAATGAAAAAGGCTTACTTCAACGAGTAGGAGTAAAACTTGGGTTTTTTCGTTTGAAGGATTTCAGGAGACAACAGGATTACGACGTAAATAACCCACCAGCATTCTCTGTAAATCAGGGTGACAGGGACTATTCCTTTTTAATTAACGATACCACTAATTACGACCGGAATACCAGCAATCAACTGCTCGCTTCGTTCGATGTTCAAAATAAACTATCAAATAAGCTTTATTTAAAGTGGGGAGGAGATATTTCCTTTGACCAGGTAAAGAGTCGTCACTTTACGAATTTTGGAGAAGAGAACTTATCCCGTTTTCCAAATAATTCAAGTTACAATCTTGGAGGTTTGTTCGCCCAGGTTGATTACGTACCCTTTGATAATCTGGCAATGGATTATGGAATTCGATATTCAACGATCTTTGCTGATATTCCTTTTGAAGGAATAAAAACCGAGCGAAACCAAAACAGATACTCCGATACCTTTTCACACCTAACTCATGCCTTTGGCTTGAGCTACGAAATCAGTGATCAGGTGACTTTACTTAATAATATTTCAAATGGATTCAGAGCCCCGAATGTTGCTGATTTATCTGAAGTAGGAATTCGAAGAAGTATTCTGTTTCAAACACCAAATACTGATCTCGAACCCGAAACAACCCGAAATATTGATATCGGCATTCAGTTTAAAAATGATTTTTACACGGTTGAAATGTACTCGTTTTGGCTTCACTATTCGAACAAAATAACCCGTGTCGAAACTGGTCGAATTGTTAATGAATTGGGAGAAGAAGTAGATCCAGAGTCAAACGTCCAGCTATGGAAAACCTATAATGAAGTCAAAAATGTGAATGCAACTTCGATGGATCTTCTCGGGCTTGAATTTGCCGGTGAATACACAAACAATGATTTTGTTACTACAGGTCTTACCTTTACCTATACGTGGGGTAATTTAACTAATGAAGATGGTTCCACCGAACCAGTTGACCGAATTCCCCCTGCCAATGGGCTTTTCTATGTTCAGTACACTCCTGCCGACAATATTTCTATTCGCCCGCAGGCAAGGTATGCTTTTGCACACCGTAGAATTTCTCCAGCAGAAATTGATGATAACCGGGTTTCTCAGAACGGAACAGATGGATTTGTAAACCTACAACTGCTCTTTAATATTCAACCTCAGGAGAATGTGGCTATCAAATTTTTGGCTGATAACATCATGGATGAAGCGTATCGGGAGCATTCCAGCAGCCTTGATGGGATGGGGCGTAATTTTACAATTTCAATAAGTTATACCTTTTAACCAGCTGAATCGGTTTTTGTCCAGGTTAGTATAATTCCAACCAGAACAATTACCATTCCTGCGAACGTGAGCAATAAAGGGGTCTCTCCAAAAAAGAAGTACGCTGCTACCGATGAAACCGCTGGCTCAAACAGAATAAGTGTCGCAAGAAGAGTTGGGGAAATGTATTTAACCGCGTAATTCAACGATCCGTGGCCTGCTATTTGAGGCCCAAGTGCCAGACCGATTCCAATAAGTAATACCAATCCTGTAACCTCAATCGAAAAGCCTTCAATAATAAAAAGCAGCAAAACACAGGTTAGTGCTGAATAGCCATAAACCGGGAACACATACTCGAACCAATTCCTTCTTTGCCTGATTCGATTACCAATCAAAAAATACCCGGCAAAAATTAGCGCAGCCAGTGCTGCCAGACCGTTCCCTAATAATGGATTAGGATAGATGGTTTCTCCATCGTAATCAGAATAACCTATTACCACTGAGCCAATAAAAGCAACAAAAACACCTGCCCAGATGATAGGTCTAAATCGAACGCGGAATACAAATCGTTCAATAACAATGATAATAATCGGGTGAATGGTCACTAAAACTGAAGCCGAAGCAATAGAAGTAAAATAGATAGAGCTGATCCAGGCAATGAGATGTAATCCTAATAGTATCCCCGATATTGCTACAAACACATGTTCCTTTGTTGTCACTTTCTTGATCTCTCCCGACTTTTTCTGTGACCAGTACACTGGAATCAAAATAATGAATGCAATCAGTGTTCGAATTGCAGCAACCAGATATGGTGACGAATCAGAGGCAAGCTTAACTAAAATTGGTGAGAAACCGATGGCTGAAATCCCAAAAGCCAATAACCCATAGACCTTAACTTTGGAGAATGGTTCTGAAACTGAACTCATTATCGAATGCGGTCGATGGAGCGGACTAACTTCTCATCTTTGTGAATAAAGCGTAATCCCAACAACTGAAGAATAAAACCTAATACAACCAATCCTGTACCGAGCGCCTCATCCCATAAATACGTTCCAATCCCTCCTAAGGATAAAAGTACACCAAAACAAAAACCCATGCCGATTACCTGCAATAGCATTGCACGTTTTACCCAGTTCATCTGGTTTTTTCGATTACCGAATAAAAAGATGGAAGCAATGGTAACTATCATAGCTGCTGTTAAAGAAATTGCAAGTCCATAGCCAATCCACAATTGAGGATCTTCCATCGCGCGGTCATAAATTGGAGTAAAAAAAGTCCCCCCGGTCGCCATTGTACCGAAAACTAAAAAAATGGTTTGTAGTCTCTGTATCACTTGTGTTCTTTATAATATTAAGATGAAAGATAGGAGTTTCCACAAACAAAAAAGGGGCCTGGAAGCCCCTTTTCAAATCAATACTTTTTTCTTTATGATGAAACCGGTTCAGGAGCCGGAAGGTTTACATCCGGCACATTCAACTCTTCTTGCCTGTTAAACATAACTTCACCTAAACGTACACGCGCACGTTCGAAGATGTAGTAGAGTACCGGAACAAGGATAAGAGTAAGTGCTGTTGCAAAAAGTAAACCCACAATTACTGCAATTGCCATGGGTCCCCACCATGCTGCCTGCTCACCACCCATATAAATGTAATCCCCAAGGTTGGTAAAAAATTCAACCGGGTTTCCGACTAAAACAATAAAGTCGAAGTTGAACCCAACAGCTAGCGGAACCAATCCCAGAGTAGTCGTAATTGCTGTAAGGATTACAGGTCGAAAGCGAACTTTACCGGCCTGAATCAAGGCCTCTTTCAGTCCTAATCCATCGCGAGTTCTCAGAATATCAACATAGTCGATAAGTACAATCGCGTTATTTACTACCACCCCTGCAAGTGAAATTACTCCAAGGAAAGCCATCAGGCCGAAAGCCATTTGGAATAGAACCAATCCATAGAAAACACCGGCAGTAGACATGATTACAGAACTCAAAATAATTAGCGGTTTCACTACTGAATTAAATTGAGATACAAGAATAAAAGCGATCAGGAATACGGCAATAAGAAACGCCCGACCGAGGAAATCAAAAGATTCATCCTGTTCCTGCTGCTGGCCCGTCCAACTGTACGAATACCCAACAGGAAGGCCATTCAAATACTCACCAAGTACTCCCTGAGCTTCCGCAAGAACCGCGTTCGCCTGATATCCTGCCCGAACATCTGCGCTGACCGTAATCACACGCTCACTTTCTTTGTGCTTGATACCGCCGAGCCCATCACTTACTTCCCAGGTAGCCACCTCGGATAGCGGGATTTGGGTCCCCTCATGGAAAATCGTTAAATCACCTAAGGTACTCATGTCATCCCGGTACTCATCGCTTAACCGGACAATGATGTCGTACTCATCTTTACCATCACGATATTTCGATGCCTCCACACCATTGATAGCCTGACGAATTGTGAACCCGATGGTGTTCGTGTTCAACTCGTAAAGAGCTGCTTTCTCGCGATCGACTGTTACTTTGATCTCAGGGCGAGCCTCAGGAAGGTCAGATTCCAATCCATCCATCTTGATGTAGATAGAATCTTCTTCAAGAATTCGCAGGATATCATTTGACGCGAGTGTGAGTTGATCCATATCAGGACCAGAAATCTCAAGGTTAATCGGTTTTCCTGTTGGGGGACCATCGGCAGGTTTTTCAACTGAAATCTCAGCACCTACAATCTTACCACTTAATGCATTTCTCATGGCTTCCATATAAGCAAATACATCACCTTCTCGCTGTTGGAAGTCTTTAAAATTCAGTGCAACCGTGCCAAGGTGGGTAGAATTTCCGCCTCCACCTCCAACATCAGCGCTAATAGCGGCGCCGGAAGTCCCCAACACTGAGTTTACATCTCCCATATTGTCGATGAGTCCAGGTATATCCTCCCGGATTTCGTCAATAATTCCCTTTGTGAATTCAACATCAGATCCTACCGGAGCTTCAACCTGAACGTAAACATCTCTAGGTGGAATATCCTCCGGAAAAAATTCGACACCGACAGGGAACATAAACAGTAGAACGATTGCAAAAATGAACGCACCAGGCGCAAAAACGAACGCTACAATCGGCCATCTTTTTAACGCCCATCGGATGGTGCCTTCATATACGCCGACCACTGAGTGTAAACCAGAAAGTTGCCACCAACGCCCCACCGGATTTAAAACAAACTTATTGATTACCCAGAGAATCAGACCGAGTACAATAAGCATGCTCCAGCTCATCGGGCTTGAAGCGATCAAAATCAGGGCAAAGACACCCGAACCAATCCAGGCTATTACTTTACCCGTATGGCTGAGGCTTACTTTCTTGTTATTATCATGTTCTACTTTCATGAATAATGCACAAATCACCGGGTTAATTACCAAACCTACAAAGAGTGAACTTCCCAGAGTGATAATCAGGGTTTTTGGCAGGTAGCTCATAAACTCACCCGTGATTCCTGGCCAGAATACCATTGGTCCAAATGCCGCAATTGTGGTAAATGTTCCGGTTATAATCGGTAAAGCAACCTCACCGGTACCTTTTTTAGCAGCTTCAAAGTTGTCGTAACCTTCTTCCAGATAACGGTAGATGTTCTCAACTACTACGATGGCATTGTCTACTAGCATCCCCAGAGAAAGAATGAGAGAGAAAAGCACCACCATATTCATCGTGATTCCTACCACACTCAACACAATGAAGGATAAGAACATGGACATTGGGATTGAAATTCCTACAAAGGAGGAGTTCCTTACACCCAGGAAAAACAGCAACACCCCAACAACCAGTAGAAGGCCTGAGATGATATTATTTTCAAGGTTACTCACCATACTCACTACATCTTTACTTTGATCATTCGTGATTTTGTATGTAGTAGTAGGAGGTAGTAATGGTAATTCAGCTTCGAGAATGGCCTTTACCTCGTTAGCGGTATCGAGGATATTTTCACCTGTTCGTTTTTTTACACCCAACGTGATAACAGGAGATCCGTCTAATGTTGAATACGTAGAACGCTCCTGAAAACCGAAGGTAACTTCTGCCACATCACGAATATAAATCGGGCTTTGATCTTCACCCTTAACCACGATGTCTTCGATTGGAGAGGTTTCTTCATATTGACCAGGGACACGAAGTAAAAACTTCTTCGTACCAACGGTGATATCTCCACCTGGAATAGTCACATTTTCATTGCTTATTGCCCCAACAATATCCCCAAAACTGATGTTATAGTACTTCAGTTTTGGCAGGTCTACATCTACCTGAACCTCTCTTTCCAGCCCTCCTGTTAAATCTACGCCTAAAACAGTCGGAATAGCTTCAATTTTCTCCTGTAGATCCTCAGCAATTTCCTTAAGAATAACCTCGTCATAATCCCCGGAAAGGTTCACATTCATAATCGGGAATTCAGCGAAGTTGATTTCTTCCACTACTGGCTCTTCAGCGTCTTCCGGAAGCTCAGGCTTAGCTAAGTCAACCTTTTCGCGCACTTTTTGAAGTGCATCTTCGATATCAACATTCGTATCGAATTCCAGGTTGATGTTTGAGTATCCCTCGGATGATGTCGAAGTCATGGTCTTAACCTCTGAGATACTCCCTAGCTCATCTTCCAGTTTCCGGGTTACCAAACTCTCCATATCCTCGGGCGAAACGCCGGGATAAATGGTAACCACAAAAATGTTTGGAACGGTTATACTTGGAAACGACTCTTTCGGGATGGTGATGTAAGAAACAATCCCCATCACAGCAACCAGGGTCAACAGTACCAGTACACTAATCCTGTTGTTGATTGAAAAAGAGCTTAACCAAAATTCCTTACGTTCGCCTTCTTCGTGATGTGCGCCATTTCCGGACCCATTGCCGGAAGTGCCATTTGTGATTTCGTTACTCATAGATAACCCTCTACTGTGCAGCTAATGCACTTACAGATTCTACTACATTAATTCTCATTCCATTGTTAAGGAATGCAGAACCGATGGTAATCAGTTCTTCACCCGGCTCTAATCCGGATTCTACTACTACGTTACTTTTATATGATGGTCCTAAAGTAACCACTTTCTCTCGAGCGACTGGTCTTCCTTCTTCATTTTCAGCAAGTACATACGAAACGTATCGCCCGTCCTTACTATAAATAAACTCTTCACTTACTACAATCACATTTTCCTGCGCCATAGTAAGAAGTCGGATGTTAGAAATCATATCCACTTTCATCCCTTCTTTTTCATCAAGGTCTATTTCGATACGAAAGGTCCTGTTTTGTGGATTGATAGAGTTTCCAACGAACGTAATTCGCTCTTTCAGAGTGTCTGCATATTGGGTATCAAACCAGATATCCACCCGATCACCCTGATCAATCGCGGCTGCGTATCGTGCAGGAACACCTGCCGTTATTTTGTAGTTGTCAGCTCCAATCAAACGTACCGTTGCAGAACCCGGATTTACCATCTCTCCAACTTCGAACATAATCTCTTCCACAATACCACTAAAAGGTGCTTTTATGCTGGTATTTTCCAGATCAACCTTAATCGACTCAAGTGAAGAAGCATTCTGATCGTAGGCATATTTAGCATTCAGGTAATCGATTTCTGAACCAATTCCATCCTCTTCGTAGATTTTCTTGAGTCGTTCGTAGTTCTCTCGTGTCTGAGCAGTAAGTGCTTCAAGACGTGCATGCTCCTGCTTCAGCTTTGCATCATCAATTTTGATGATGGTTTCCCCGGCACGAACATTTTCCCCTTCTTCCGCAAAGTAGCGGAGTACTTTTCCGCTTACTTCTGCCGATATCATAATATCGTCTGAAGTCTCAACGGTACCTACCACCCGCACGAAGCTATTGAATTCGCCTGGAGAGATCATAGCGGTGCGTACGTTTACTGTTTTTACTAACTCTTCAGCTTGTTGTGGTATTTCTTCACCTCCGGAACAGGCTGTCAGTAAAACCAAGATGCCTAAAAATGGAACTATTCGTTTCGTTTTCATGAGTGTAAGTGTAATCTTTGTCGTTAATTTCATTCTGTAATTTCTGTATCTATTAGCGGAACAACTCCTGTCGCTAAATCATATTGAGCTTTCGCAGTAAGATAATCGAACACCATCACTGCATAGTTGACTTCAGCCTGGCGCACCTGAACTTCTGCTTCCGTTACTTCAATTTGAGATCCAAGACCATTCTCAAAACGTAATTGAGCCCGCTCATATCCTTCCTGAGCTTGCTGCAGGGCTATTTTTCTTGCATTTGCAGTTTCAAATGCCATGTTCAAATCTTCACTTGAGGACGCTACCTCATTTTGAGCCAGTAATGTTGCTGCCCGGTATTGTTCCTCCAGATCCTTCCGTTCGATCTGACCCCTCTGAACATCTGCAACCCTTCGAAAGCCTTCAAAAAGAGGTAAACTTAAATTGATGCCAATAGTTTGGAATCGAACATTATTCTCAAAAAAAGTGGGTGCATCTGGCTCTGCTGAGGTCCACTGCATGTTATAAGTAGCACTCAATGTGGGTAAAAAACGACTTTTTATCGCCGTAATCTCCTGATCTTTTAAACTCAGTTGTGCATCTAAAACCCGCATATCTCCACGATTTTGAGACAGGAAGCTTTCATCTAACATTTCTTCCTGATAGGTAAATGGATTCAACTGGTCAATACGTTTAATATCCGCATTTGCACTATTTCCATTATTATCAGAGAGTATGTCAAATTCATTTAACTCTCCCAGAACTTCAAATTCAAGTTGATAAGGCAGACCTAATACATATTTCAAATTTCTGTATGCCTCAAGTACCGCGTACTCTGCTTCTATAAGCAATGGCTGTTGATTACTCAATTGAACCCTTAGCTGTAGAACAGCATACTCATCAACCAAGCCCGCATCTCTTCTTCGTTCATTTTCTGAAAGATTCTGTTGAAGACGATCAATTTGAGCTTGTTGTAATCGTAGTTGTTCTTTTGCAACTAAAACCTGATAGTAGGCAATTCTGGTTTGTGTTACGATTTGCTGGCTTACCGAACGGTAATTTTCCTGCTGAACGGTCTTAAAAATAGTAGCAGAACTCAACCCAATGATGGTTTCTCCCCTGAACAAGGTCTGACTTACCGTAAAGCCCCCTTGCCAATTGTTATCAGTACCAAAAGCTACTGGAACCAATGTACCGGGATCGCCTCCAAAAAATTCCCCGGGAAGGAAAGAAACCGGGATTTCCACATTCCTGGTATAATCTATAGATGAGGTTATTTCCGGAAATATTTCACTGTATGCGATTTTAACTAGCTCGTCCGAATCTTTTGTACCCAACAAAGCCCGGTTAATTTCGGGATTGTTAGCTAACGCCATTTGTATGGCTTCTGTAAGTGATAGTTCGAAATCAGCAATAAGCTCTGTTTTCTCCTGAGCGTTTACTGTAGAAAAAGAGGCAAATGAAATGGCCATAAATATAGCCAAGCACCATACCCCTATTGATTTTATCATGATCGTTGAATTGTTTTTAAGCATCATTTTTTGCGGTGAACTCATTACGCGAGTCCAGTGGTTGAGTTTCATATAATGACTTGGAGTCAGAAATATTTTGCGGATCAGCCTGGATACCATGCCCAATCAATTTCATGTAACCTGAGAACATAGTTTCGAGGTCGATACCGAGGTGATCAAGAAGTTCGAAATGCTCTGCATTTTGATGCATATAAGCCATATTAACTACTCCATGGGAGGTAGCCCAGAGTAAAAGTGCAAGTTCCTCCGCATTGTAAGAATTGTTTATAGAGCCGTCTTGCATCCCAATTTGAATGGCGCGAACCATAACACGAAAACTCTCTTGCCGATTTTGACTACACATCGACAAATAAGAACTATTCTTGGCTAATTCAGTTTCTTTATAGTGTTCAAGAAATCGCATTGCCCTGTAAAACTCGGGGTGTTCTGTTGCAAACGTAATGTAGTTAATCCCAATTTGGTACACCATTTCCAGACCCGTTCTGTTTTGTGTTAACACCTTGGCTGTCATGGAATTCATCATATTCGTTGCTTTATGACAAATTCCCAGTACCAAATCAGTTTTGTTATTGAAATAGAGATAGAGGGAACCTTTACTTACCTCCGCCCGCTCAGCCACTTCATCCATATTTAGCTGATCGAGTCCTTTTTCCAGAATCAGCTTTTCGGCCTCCTCTAGAATCATAACTCTTTTTTGTTCTTTTTCTCTTTCTTTTCTTTCTGTTATACCCATTTCTGACTTTGAGTCATTTTTTGAACAGGGGTCAAATTTATAATCCTTTCTTTACTATTCCTACTCTTTTTATGTAAACAAACCATAAACAAATCTCGAGATTGGCTTTCTTTTCCGTATCATCTCCGCAATCAATTATAGGACTTGCCTCGTAAGTATTTTACCGAACTGTCACTTGTTATTGTGGCTATTATTTGGGCTCTTAACTTTAGTATAATCAAGATTACACTGGAGGAAATTGGACCATTTAGCTTTAATGCTCTCCGATTCATTTTTGCTGCTTTTTTGCTAATAGTCGTTACAAAGTGGAGAGGGTTCAATCTATTAGTAAAAAAAGAGCACCTCCTTCCCTTGATTGGAATTGGTATCGTTGGTAACCTCATCTACCAGGTTCTTTTCATTGTTGGTGTAAATCTTACGAATGCCGCGAACTCTGCGGTAATATTAGGAACTATCCCTGCCTGGGTTGCTCTTGAAGCTCATCTTTTTACAGATGAAAAACTCGACGCTTCTAAAACTATGGGACTCCTTTCAGCATTTATTGGAGTGTGCCTCATAATTTTTGGCAGGAATGGCGGCTTTAGCCTTCAATCTTCAAGTGCTTTAGGTGATATTATTGTACTCCTGTCCGCGATCGCCTGGGCTACATATACAATTTTGAGTAAGAAGTACCTACGGCATTATAATTCAACCCAATACTCAGCTTTCATTTCCCTAATTGGTGTTATCGGCTTGATCCTGGTTGGAATTCCTGATCTCCTTAGAACCGATTTTCATCAAATTTCCCTTTTCGGATACGCGGGGATACTTTATAGTGGATTCCTTTCTGTTGGTCTCGCCTATTTGATTTGGAACCGGGGTGTTCACAAAATCGGAGCAATAAAAACATCAGCTTTTCAAAACCTTGTTCCCGTTTTAGGTTTGATTTTTGGGGTCTTAATATTGGGAGAGCAGCTAAGTTTGGTACAGTATATTGGCAGTTTTTTTGTTATTATAGGCATCGTTTCAACACAAGCTAAATAATCACTCCCCGAGAATAGCTACTATATCAACGTAATAAACCAGGTTAATAAAACCATCTACATGAAACGTTTTCTTGCATTTGCTGCAATGCTTATTGTTGGCTCAGCCACCGGAGAAGTAATACTAGCACAAAATCAAAGCGAAGGATTTCCACAGCAGAACTTACAAAGCATAAGCAATCAATATTTTGTTGATGAAGCTGGGTTACAACTTCTTCAGACATTCAGCCCTCTGGATAATTTTATCGATGAAGATCGTTATTACCTTGGACCTTACGATGTACTTTCCATCTATGGAAAAGGTCTTGTCGAATTCAGTTATCGGGGAATTGTTATAAATGCAGTCGGAGATATTTCTGCACCTTTAATCGGAACAATTTCGTTGAGGGAAAAATCTCTTGGAGAAGCGAAATTGATAATCACTGAAGCGTTTAAAAATCAGGTGAGAGAAACTGAAATTTACGTGACACTCGATCAACCTCGCCCGGTCAGTGTCCATATTGGTGGAAATATTCCTAACCCAGGAAGGTATATTGTTCCCGCAGGCACAAGATTTGATGCTGTCGTAAGCGGATTCATCATAGATGATGAAATCATAACCCCATTAGTTGATCAATCGATAGAAACCATCCTTCAGGCAACTTCACAACGCCCTTCTTATTCAGGATTGAATTTTGATAAAATCGATGCGAGACAGCAATCTGAGAATGAAATCAGGAATAAAACTTTAGCTAATATTTCCCAAAAATATGACCTTCGATACGTTAAGGTTACTCCTCTAAATGGAGAAGTATATTACGTTGACCTGGCTGGATATTTTAATTCAGGTGATATTCAATTTGCACCATTTATTATGGATGGTGATCAAATCACTCTTGTTAATGCTTCTTCAGAAAGGCCAACCATAAGCATTTCAGGTGCAGTTAATAATCCCTTCACCGGTTCGTACAGAGAAGACGATACTTTTGAAAAGCTACTTGCTATCGCTGGCGGATTTAGCCCAGATGCTGATGCATCAGAAATAATTGTGATCAGGATTATTGATTCGGAAATTAATCAACTATCATTTTCTCCAGATGAGCTTGACGAAATTAGACCAAGCGACCAAATAATTATTAAGTACAAAACCGAAACTTCAAATTTTGGTTCTGTTCGTATCGAAGGAGAAGTTGAGCTTCCAGGAACCTTTACAATCATTGAGAATGAAACATCGCTTGCTGAAATTCTTGAAATGAGTGGGGGGTTGACGGAAAATGCTTTACCAAATGCAGCATACCTTATTCGCAATTCTTATGATACCCGTGGAGTTAATTCTGTCTCATCAGTCAATCTTTCTCTTTTAGGCAGAAGTTCAGATCAATTCTTAGAGGGTTTTGACTACCTGGAATTTGAACAGGCATTGGATCCAAATAGAATGGCTCTAAACCTCAATTCGCCGGAAGTACTGGATAACACCAATTTGCAAAGTGGAGACCAGATTTACATTCCACGAGATGAAAAAACTATCTCCATTCTTGGGCAAGTTAACGTTCCAGGTTTTTATAGTTTCAATTCTCAACTTTCTTTAGATGCATACTTAACCTATGCCAGCGGACTTACGATTGCTGCAGATCCGGATCGTATTTTTATAATAAAAGCTGGAAGCCGGGCTTGGCTTCGCCCGTCTGAAACACAAATAGAATCTGGCGATATACTTTTTGTTGATCGCATCCCTTTCGAAGATATCAGCACAGGCAGAGATTATGCGATCCAAGTTGAACGATTAAAGACAGAACGTGCAAGACTGATTCTTGCGGGAATATCTGCGGCCACGAGTATTGTAACAGCTTATGTTGCTGTTAGAAGGTTGAATTAGACTCTTTCTAACTAGGTAATGAGTTATCCCAACTTTGCTTCTGGGTTTTTATAAGCTTAATGCTCGAAAAAAGTAATCCCAGGTTTATCATATATGCAGTATGATATTGCATGCCTCCCAAAAATTGGAAAAAGATTAAATAACAGATAAAAGAGGAAAATAGTGCGAGTATTAACGTATCATCCTGTTCCTGCTTAGCATACTCTTTTAAAGATAAGTAACTTAAGTTTATAATCTTTATTATTATAAATATAAAAATTATAAATCCAATTGTACCTAGCTCAGATAGTACTGTATAGAATTCATTATGTGGTTCATAAACCCATCCGACCTCTTGCGGCGGATGATAGTCTTTAAAAACCGTTGAAAATCCCTGATATCCAATTCCAAATGTATAGGAATCTAACCACATCAATATTGAGGTTTGGAATAGAATAATCCTAAACCTGGAGGAATCATCTGATTTTCCCGCAAAAATTTCCCCAACTCTATCTATTACACTAAAAAAAGTTGTCCTTATTTCCTCGCTAACAATAAAAACGACAAGAAAAGCCCCTAAACAGTATAGCGGAAAACGTAAGCTTTTTTTGTGGTAAGAGATGAATAGAAGACCAAAAAAAATGGCAACCCATGAACTCCGTGAGTATGTTAATAATACGGACAATAGTAAAATACCAGCTATTGAAAACCAAAATATCTTCATTCGGTTTCCAGCTCTCTCAAACAAGCATACTACACACATTAAAGGGATGAAAAGATAACTTGCAAATATGTTAGGATCTGTTTCGAAACCACTAGATCTGATTAATTTGGTACCTTGATTAATAAAATTGAACGCTGCAATCTGAGGGTTTAGATAGAATTGATATACATTATATGCCGCAATAATTGAAGAAATTCCAACTATTAACATCAGCACAGTCGAAAGTTCTTTTTGTTTATTAATGCAGTTATAAATTAGGTACGTCATTAAGATCAACACTAAAAACCTAATTGAATAAAAGAGTCCCTGCTCTCTTTCAGGACTATATACCAGAGATATAAAAATTATGCATAGAAATAGAACATACTCTTTTTCCAATCCATAGAATTGAATATCTATATCCCTTGCAGCCAGCTTGGAATAAACAAAAAATACAAATCCAAATACTAACCCTAACTGGAAGAGTGTAACAGGAATTGGCAAATTCGGGGCTAAATACAATGCACCTGAAAAATAGGCCCCTATTATCATTGGCAATATTGCTAATAAGTACCCATAGCTATTCTTGACAGTGGTCATTACCAACGAAAAGCTAATTTTCGCAATTCTTCGAGCTTATTATACTGTACAGGATCTTCTTCCTTCAATTTACTCTTCCATTCCCTGTATAAAACAATGAAAAGAGATAGGAAAAAACCAAAAAAAGTAAATGCAATCACAATATACAGTCTTTTGGGTTTATCCTTATATGTAGGGAAGCTTGCAGGATCTATTACGCGTAACCCAGATGTGATTTCCTCATATGTTAGTTTCTGCTGCTCATATTGAGGGTAGAGAATTTTATAAATCTCCTCCTGAATAATGACATCCCTGTATTTTCTTAAATATTCGAGAAATAAAGATGGCATTTCAGAAGCTGCCAGAAAAATATCAAATTGATCGGTTTGCTCAGCTCCACCATCAACAAGCAAATCATATTGCTTTTGATATTCTGCTATTTCAGAATCAAGCTCTTTTAGCCTGGGATTCTTTTCATCTAAAATAGTACTTAAGTATCCATACTCTACTTCCAATCTTACTATTTCGGCTTTAATTAAAGCAATAGTTTGAATCTGAGTTTTAGCTTGTTCTTCGACTTGTAAAATGCCATGCTCAATTTGAAAACTTACCAAGCTATCTTCTGCTATTTGCAGATCCAACTCATTTTTAGCCAGTCGGTCTTCTAGAAGAAAAAAACCAGTCTCCACACTCTTCTTGTTTAATGACTGTACCTCGTTCTCTAATTCATCAAAGTAGTACAGCAATAACTCGTACGATCTATCAGGTTCTGAATCAGAATATGAAATTGTAATTGATACAATATTATTGAAACCCAAACCACCTTCTCTTGTTTCTGTTACCTCGATTTGTGAATTGAGGTTCTTACGTAATGCTTCTTGTATGTCCGTACCAAAAACTTCAGCAAGATTAAACTCTTGAATTACTTTATCTTGAAGAATCCTACTACGTATCAATACAATGATTTGATCTGCAGTTAGACTACCATTATTAGAAGTCAAATTTGCCAAACCACTAAGGACACTTCCTCCAGTCAGGTTGATCGAATTATTATCAGTGATTATAAATGTTACATCTGCCTTGTAAGTTTTTGGCCAAATTAATGAAATACCCAATCCTGCAATTGAAAAGAAAAACACCATCGAAAGAATTAATCTTTTACTCGCGATAACTGTTTTAGCAATGTCAATTAAGCTTACACCATTATTCTGCATAAAAATATCGTAGATTTGACAGCTAAAATAGTCAAACTTTTAATTAGTCTTTAACTTAAAGTTGCTATTATTTTCTAACGTAGTACGTATTAAATGGATTCTTTTAATACCCGGAAATAAATTTCTGAAACACAACATGTAAAAGCTGTTTTCAAAATGATTAAACACATATAAATGTATAATATCCCCTATTTTATCAATACAATATGTTGATTTTTTTACATAAATCTTTTTAAATAATAGATATCCATGCCAGGAATATTTGGTGTTCAATTATATAGCGATGAACTTAAATGTTCGAATATCTGTAATTATTTTTATAATAATGCACAATCAAATATCCTGAATGAACAATATTCTTACAATAATTTTTATTTTGGAAGAAGTGTTATAAAGAAATTTCTAAATGATCGATTATTATATGAGAATGAAAATTATATTATCTCATTCGAAGGTGTATGTCTGAACAAAAAAAGATATAAACTATTAGATTTTATCTTAAGAAATATTGAAGATAAAGAGTTAAATTTTCTTTCAGAATTAAAAGGAGTTTTTTCTGGTTTCATCTTTCACAAAAAAAGTAAGGATTTGTTTATTTTTACGGATCCACTCTCTACAAAACCCATCTACTATTATCAGTCTGAAAGCCTTTTCATCTTTGCCTCAGAACTTAAGGTTATCAGTAGATTTTTATTAAATAGTAAAATAAATACCCGGGAAAATATTGATGCATGGAGATGCATATTAACCTTCGGTTATTTGCTGGAAGATATGACTCCTATACAAGGAGTAAAGAAATTGATGCATGGCAGCTATCTACATGTCAATTTTCAGGAAAATTCCTCCAAATTATATAAGTACTATAATCTGCCTTCCCACAATCAAAAGGAATTAACTGATAGAGAATTAATGGAGAACATCTATGAGAAGATTGTAAAAGCTACTAAGATAGAATGGGAAAAGGACGATGAATATAATTATGATCACTTTAGCTTTTTGAGTGGAGGCCTGGACTCTCGCTTAAATGTATTACTTGCTTCAAAACTTGGATACAAGAATATTAATACTCTTACATTTTCTCAGACAGGCACTCTTGATTATAAAATTTCAAGTGTAATTTCGAAAGATGAATGCTTTAACCATACTTTTTTACCGTTAGACAATGGTTCTTACTTAGAAAAGGATTTGTATCAATATGTAGAAGCAAACGATGGATTAGTCGTTCTTCATGGAGCTGCCCACTTACAACATTCTATCTCCCAATTTAATTTTGAAAAAACCGGACTTGGGCACTCTGGTCAAATAGGCGATGTAGTTTTTGGATCATATTATTTAGAAGGTACTCCTCATCAAAATTTAAGAAAAGCTTGTTACAATGCTGATTTAGATATAATCACTAAAATCGACATCTATAATGAGTTGAAATCATCTAATTTTTATGGAGATAGTACAGAGATATTTTTATATAAAAACAGGGCAATAAATGGAATATTTAACGGCGACCGAGTAGCAAATAGTTTCTTCGATACAACCTCTCCATTCTACGATACAGAAGTGATTGAGCTAGGGCTGTCAATTCCTAATTATTCCAAAAAAAATGCAAGATTCTATAGGTACTTAATTTCCGAAAAATTCAAATTCATGAGTAAATATAGGTGGCAGCAAACAGGTGTACCACCTTATAAAGGACAGCTTAATGAAATTCTAAGTTTTATCATTCGGTTAAAACGTTTTTCTCAGAGAAAACTTGGATTTACTTCAGACAATATGAATCCGTTTAACTTTTGGTATACTAATAATTTATTAGTTAGAAATAACATTGAGGATACTTTTAAAAACAATTTGAAATATATAGAAGATGAAGACTTAAGAGATGATGTAGTGAAAACATTCAATACATCATCTGTAGGAAATAAGCTTTCTGCAATTTCGGTATTACTCTCAAAAAAATTGCACTTTGATGTGTAGCGAATATTCAGTGGTAGCATGACATGCATAAAGTTTTAGTTATTAGCCACTCTTATCCTTTAAATCTTGCGCCATTCAAAGCAAAATTTATTCAGGATCAGGTCCTTCTATTTGAAGAATCTGAAAAGTTTTTGGTTGAGGTTTTAAATCTTACTCCAAAAACTGTTCCCTTCACAAATCGTCATAAACAGTTGAATAATGGTTATAAATCGTACGGGGAAACAATATCAAAAGAGACTTATTTATCTATACCAAAACGGAAGTTTCCCAACTTTATCAAAGCCAATATTTCCAGAACTGTTTTGCAATTCCTGAATAAGAAAAAATACGACCTGATTCATCTTCATTGGCTTTATCCTACTGGTTTAACAATCAAAGCTTTGAAAGAAGCGGGTTACAAAGTAGTACTTACGGTTCATGGAAGTGATTGGTATCAGCCAATTCAAAACGACGAACTTAGGAAACTAGTTACTGAAGCACTCTTCGAGGTCGATCAAATACTCTTTTCCGGACCACAATTGAGAAACGATTTCTTGGGTGTTGTACCAGAGCTCAAACATAAAACACAATTGATTTATAATTCTGTTGACTCAAATTTCTATCGACAACCAACAGAACCTGAAATTCTTGAATCGAAGAGAAAAATATCCTTCAATGAGAATAAAATTAATATTCTAAGTATAGCCAGTATAAGAGAGGAAAAAGGAATTGACATTTTACTTGAAGCCATAAATCAATTAGAGAATACAAATTTGCACTTCCATATTGTTGGCTTAATTGAGAATACACCATATTCTGATTCAGTTTTTGAACGAGTAAAAGAGCTAAATTTAGAATCACAAATTTCCTTTCACGGGCTCAAAACACCAAGAGAGTTACTCGATTTTTATTTTGCCTCAGATTTTTATTTACTTCCTAGCAGAAGGGAGGGTTTTAATCTGTCCATTTTAGAATCATCAGCAGTAGGTTTACCTGTTTTATGCACTGATGTGGGTGGAAACAAGGAGGTAATAGACAATAAAATGGGCCTAGTTATTCCTAGGGAAAACGTAGATGAGTTAGTAAAGGGTATAAACTATATGGTAAGGCATTTGAATGAGTTTGATCCCACATATATATCAAAGAAAACTGTTTCCACATTTTCAGAAAAGATGATGCTAAGTCGCTTAAGCAAAATCTATTCCTCTCATATTTCTTCGTAAAAGCTCAATAGTTTTTGTTCTTCAATCTTCCAGTTGAACTTTTCCATTATCGCCTTCTTTCCATTTTCACCCATTTTTTTTGCTTCGTTTGGATGATCATATATCCATTTTATTGCCCCGGCAATTTTCTCTGGCGAATCATAGGGAACAACCAAGCCACAATACTCTTCTTTAACTAATTTTTCCCAAAGCGGAATATTGGTTGCAATAACAGGTAGACCAGCCCGCATATATTCGAACATTTTAACAGGAAGTGCCTCTCTGTAACTTGGGGTATCATTCAAAACCACTAATCCAGCGATAGCATTAGACAAAACCTCGTCAACTTCACCTCTACTTAACCAATCCAGAAACCTCGTTTTTCCCCACCCAGGCGTTTCTTCTAGCATATTCTTTAAATTTCTGTCTCCAAAACTCCCTCCAAGCCATAACTCAATCTCTGAATTATCTAAAAACTCCATCGCCTCAACAATTTGAGGAATACCCCTTACTGCTGTTAAACTTCCAACATAAGTAACATATTTTTTGGATGAGTTCGCCTGGGTTTCCATGGATTCATTATCCCTAAAAATCGGGTAGTTCCTTACTTCAATAACATTGTCAGTAATATTTTTAAATCGATCAGTAATTGTTGGCACTACGGTGATAATACCATCAAACAAGGAAGCGCCCGTTCTCTCAATTAGTTTAGTTAGCAAAGAAAGGGGCTTTTTTATACCAGTCGGAATCCATTTCTTTGAAAGAATTGCTTTCGGTACGTCTTCATGGACATCATATATAACCTTACGGCCGATTAATTTTAAGAAGATACCAACGGGAATAAGTTCAGGATCATGAAAATGAAAAATAGTACCCTTTTTATAGCCTCTTAGCTTAAGTATTAAAGAAGGTATTGTTCTTATAAACCGATCTAATTTACCCTTTGGGATATGAATTCCCCGAAGTAGCACCCCATCGACTTCAGTCTCTTCATGATACTGAGCGATTAAATGAACTTCGTATCCATTCGATAATAAGCTCTTGCACTCCTTATGAAATATTCTGGTATCAAAGGGATAGTGTACTGAACTGAGATGAACTACAAGCCCATTTGCCAACTAATCACCATCCTCTTTTAAAAGTGAAACTACTCTTAACTAACTGATACAAAAACCCAAAAAAATGCCCTAATTGCATCAGGATTAAAGCGATGACTGTTGCTAACAAGTTTGAAAATATGCCAGGTTTTCTTGTCTCGGAGTTCCAGATTTCTTTTTTAAAACAATCACTTTTTGAAATAACAGTTCTTAGTGATTCAATTATCAAAACCCCTGCTATTATATATAACAAAATAGGCGTGTATAAATCCGCTTCTAGTACTATATCAATCAATGCAAACATCCCTAATCCCATCAAGAAAAGAAATGGTATCATCCCCCTTATTGGGCTGCTTTTAGGATGTAGCACTCTAGTTAAAAATCGGCCTCTCCCGTATCTGAAATACTGCTTAAAAAGTTTTAAAAACGTATCTCTTGGAAAGTACCAGCTTTTAATTTCTGAATTCACATATACAGCCTGACCAAACTTTTCAATCAATCGAAGATTTAGTTCAGAATCCTGATTTGTAATGTTTTCTGTATTAAAACCGCCCAATTCTCTAAGATCATTCGTCCAAAAACATCCTAAGAAAACAGTATCCGCATAACCATCATACCTTTCGTTCATATATTTTGCACCACCATTGCCCAGCCAGCTCTTAACCGCTAAAGCAATACCTGCTTGAACCCTGTTTTTAGCCATGTACCGTTGCGCACCCCCTACATTTTTCGCTCCAGTTTTTAACATCGTTGATACACATTTTTCAATGTAATCATCCATGTAATTGCAATGGCCATCTGCTCGAAGAAAAATCTCTCCCTCAGCAACATTAATCATATGGTTCAAACCAAAAGATTGATATCTCTCAGGATTGTCGACTAGTTTTACTCGTTCATCAATAGATGATATTTCACTAATAATTTCACGGGTCTTGTCGGTACTTCTCCCATCCGCGATTAATATCTCAACCAAGTTAGGATAATCAGTACTTAGAAAACCTTCTACTACCCGTTTTATATGTTTTTCCTCGTTAAAGGTAGGAATCGCAACGGTTACGGATGGTCTTCTTTCTTTAATGGAAGTATTAATGACGACTTTTTTTATTAATCATAGAAGTTAACAAATTCATTTTATTTCATATTAACTCATTAAAGTATAAAGTGGGTATGCATCTCTGTAAGTGAAAAACCCCTGATTGTATTTTCTTAATTGCAGGTTAATTGAATTTACTGATATACTTTGGTTAAATAAATTTATTGGAATGCCAAATAATTTAAAAAAAAGAGAATCCATTTTTTTCATTTGGATAGGATTTATTATTGCCTGCCTTCTAATACTCAAGCCTCTTTTTATTGGGATAATTGAAAGTGCATTTAATCAAGAGAGCCTTGGTTATCTAAATAATCTAATCGAAAAACATCGTCTAAAAGACCCTGAAAACAGGACCATTGAATTCTATCTATTAGAATCATCACGATATTTGAACAGGCTTGCCGCAATAGGTGCTTACTTTGGGCTAATGATCTATTTACTGTCCAAAAATAATTTCTCATTAGTAACATCTTTTTTTGCTCTTAGATCGCATCCAATAAATTTATCTGTATTAAGAATTGCTGTTTACTTCATTTTAGTATCGGGAAGTTTTTACAGCTTAGCTATTACAACGCATGCGCTTGGTGCAGAAAGCCTAATTCCTCCTTTCGGTTGGGGGTTTTTAGAATCAATTCCTTATCCCAACCAAACTTTTGTGTATCTCATTACTGGTATATTCTTCGTAAGTAATGTTTTTTCACTGCTGGGTATTTATACAAGAATAAGTATTCAAATTTCCACAATTACTGGATTCATAGTTCTTGGTATACCTCAAATGTTTGGTAAAATCAATCATTACCATATACTTTGGCACATTATGTTGATGATGTGTTTTGCAAAAAACTCCAACTATCTTTCAATTGATCGATTACTTTTTAAGAAGGACTTTGGGGAATCGGATTATAAAGAAGCTGGTATAATTGTCAATTCAGCCCTTATTTTTATTGGAATAGCGTACTTTTTTCCTGGTTTATGGAAGTTTGTTTTCTCAGGATTAGAATGGGCACTAAGTGATAATTTAAAGTATAAACTTCATGCAAAATGGATAGAATTAGATGGGTGGAAACCGTTTCTTAGAATAGACAGGTATCCCTTAATCTATCAATCTTCAGCATTAATAACGCTTATTTTCGAACTAAGCTTTTTATTCGCAATATTTTCGAAGAGGTTAATCTATATATATGGCATCATCGGTTTATCCTTCCATTTGATGGTTGCTCTTACAATGAAGATTTTTTTCGGCCCCGTAATCATTCTGTATGTTCTCTTCATAGACTGGTCTTTTTTGGCAAAGAAAAAAATCAATATCAGTTTTAACACTATTAAATCAATTTTCGGAAGTAGAATTGGTAGAGTTTTTAGTCTGATTGTTACAATTAATTTGTTTGCAGGCCTTCTTTTAATCGATAGTTGGCCATTTGCGGTATATCCTACTTTCGCTTCGATGGAAAATGAGAGTATCACTACACTTACTGCTGAAATTGAAACTACTGAAGGATCCGAGTCGATTGTACCCCTTGTATCCTTTTCGATATTTGCCAATGATTTTCCAACTGTTCCCAGGTTTAGAGGCTTTTTGGATGGAACTTTAGTCAGAAATGACTCCTCAAACTTTCAAAAACTCTCTAGCATTCTTGAAAAAAACTTTAGCGGGGTTAATTCTATAGATTTTTATCAATCTATAGTTTCTACAAATCCTGATGAAGATTATCAGATCATTGATAAAGGAAGCCTGATCTATTCGCATCAAGCTGAGTAACGATAACTAAACTCTACTTCCACCACTCAGCAAATACAGCACTGCCATTCGAACGGCTACTCCATTTGTTACCTGGTCTAAAATTACTGCTCGATCACTATCAGCAACATCACTTTCAAGTTCCACACCCCGGTTTATTGGCCCTGGGTGCATAATTTTAAAATCCGGATATTTTTCAAGATGCGTCATTCTTATCCCAAATAAATCGTGATACTCTCTTAGAGACGGAAAAAGTTCTGGCGTATCGTCCTGACGCTCAAGCTGGATTCGTAAAGCCATTGCTACATCGCACCATGCAAGTGTTTCCTCTAAATTATACGATATCTCCACCCCCATCTCTTCCACAAACTTAGGCATGAAGGTTTTAGGCCCGCAAATTACTACCTCAGCGCCTATTCGTGTCAAACCAATAATATTCGATCGAACAACCCGACTGTGAGATATATCTCCAATGATGGCAATTTTTTTCCCTGTTAAATCCTGGTGAATCTGCTGCATCGTAAACATATCCAACAATGCCTGTGTAGGATGTTCATGAGCACCATCCCCGGCATTCAAAATTGAAGCGTCAACGCATTGGGTAAGAAAATGTGGCACACCTGGACTTTCATGCCTGCAAACGACCATATCGATTTTCATCGAACTGATATTGCGAATCGTATCTTTTAGCGATTCTCCTTTCTTGGTACTGGAAGTTCCTGCAGAGAAGTTAACCACATCCGCTCCCATTCGCTTTTGTGCAAGTTCGAACGATAGCCTTGTTCTGGTGCTATTCTCATAGAAAAGGTTGACAATTGTTTTATCCCTCAACGTTGGAATTTTAGGAACCGGGCGATCTAAAATTTCCCGAAAGGACTTAGCCTGTTCCAATACAAACAATATATCCTCCCTGGAGTAATCTGCTAGTCCCAGCAGGTGCTTCTGGGTAAACGTATACTCTTCAGGAATACTACTCATCGTCTTCTCCCACATTCACTAAATACACAGCATCTTCTCCATCAAGTTCATTCACTGCTACACGAATTTCTTCCTTTGAGTGGGTGGGTACATATTGCCCCGTAAAATCAGGGGCTATTGGTAATTCCCGGTGGCCCCGATCTACCATACAACAAAACTGGATTTTCCTTGGTCTTCCATAGGCCATCAGGGCATCCATTGCGGACCGGACTGTACGTCCTGTAAAAAGTACATCGTCGACAAGAATTACATCTCTATCATATAAATCGAATGGGATTTCAGTGACCTTTACCTCAGGCATTTTGAGTTTCGTTCTGAAATCATCCCTGTAGAAGGTTACATCCAGCACCCCAAAATCAATATCTATATCAAACTCCTGCTTAACGGATGCCACGATTCTTTTCCCAAGATAAACCCCTCGTGTTTGCATTCCGATTATAGCCAGCCGGGATGGGTCATCATAGGACTCTAAAAATTGATGTGCGAATCGCAAGAAAGTGCGATTTAGATCTTCGGCGTTCATTATTTGAACTTTATTCAAGCCAGAGAGTCCTTTTTTTGCTGAATTCTTTTAAATATAAGGGCTTTTAATGAAAATCTTTTAAATCAATTTTTCTAAAACCGCTGCCAAAATTTTTTCTGAACCCGATCCATCTCCAAATGGATTTTCGGATGAGCACATTTCTTCATAATGTACTTTGTCGTTCAAAAGCGAGTCCACCTCTTTTACGATTTTCTCTGAGCTCGTTCCAACCAATTTTGCTCCACCAGATTCTACTGCCTCCATTCTTTCTGTTGTATCCCTCATCACTAAAACTGGTTTGTTCAAGCTTGGCGCCTCCTCTTGAATCCCACCACTGTCCGTAAGAATCATATAGGACTGATTCATTAACCAAATAAACTCTGGATATGCTTGTGGTTTAATTAAATGAATACCTGGTATGTCTCCGAGCAGTTTTTTTACAGGGTCATGAACATTCGGGTTCAGATGAACCGGGTAAACAATTTGAACATCCTGCCGCTTTGATAACTCAGCCAGAGCCAGACAAATTTCACGAAAACCATCCCCGAAACTCTCTCTTCTATGCCCGGTTACAAGGATCAACTTCTTGTCTGGTTGAATTATTTTCTTGATTTCATCCAGCTCAGAAGACTTATACTTGTTTAGCTTTTCCTTTCCCAGTAGCAATGCATCAATAACTGTATTCCCGGTCACCCATATTTCCCTCGGTGGAATACCTTCATCCAATAAATTTTCTTTTGCTGATTGTGTGGGTGCAAAATGAAGATCAGCAATTCGTGCGGTAAGTTGTCGATTTACTTCTTCCGGATATGGAGAGTACTTGTTTAGAGTTCTCAAACCTGCTTCAATATGATATACCCTGATGCCTGAGTAAAAAGCTGCAACTGATGCTATAGTACATGTAGTTGTATCTCCCTGGACAAACACTGCATCCGGCTTCACCTCATCAAATGCCTCTCTTAATCCATCTAGAATTGCTGATGAAAGTGATAGTAAACCCTGGCCCTTTTTCATCACATTCAGGTCAACGTCAGGTTCGATTTCAAAAAAAGTAAGTACCTGATCCAGCATTTCCCTGTGCTGACCAGTCACACAAACTTTCACATTAAAGCGATCTGAATGCTTCTGAAATAGCTTAATAACAGGAGCCATTTTTATGGCTTCAGGACGAGTTCCAAATACAAATAAAACTTTTCTGGGATTCATAGATGTTTAAGTCCAAAAAATCGATTCAAAGTAGTCAATATTTATTCCTTTTTTGAATTCAAATTGTGCAAACCGGTTTACAAACAGTAGCATTGAGTGGCTTTCATTTCGTTAGCAATCTCGGTATACTTGCGCTCCCAAAACTAGCCAATAATAGAACGTATTTTTAGGTCATTTTCCTATGAAAATCCACGAGTATCAAGCCAAAGAAATCCTTAAGAAATATAAAGTAGCAGTACCGGACGGAATCGCAGCAACAACCGTAGATGAAGCTGCATCGGCAGCAATTAAGCTTCAGGCTAATGGAGCAAACTTATTTGTAGTCAAAGCCCAGATTCATGCTGGTGGACGAGGAAAAGGTCGCACAAAAAAGAGTAATGCGAAAGGGGTAATCCTGTGTAAAAGCGTTGATGAAGTAAGAGCTGCTGCGGAATCCTTGTTAGGGGATGTGCTTGTTACCATCCAAACAGGAGAGGAAGGTCAACTTGTGCAACGGTTATATGTTACGGATGGAGTTGACATCGAAAAAGAGTTTTACCTGGGTATCCTGTTAGATCGTGCCGTTTCCAAAAACGTGATTATGGTTTCTACCGAAGGCGGCGTTGAAATTGAGCAGGTTGCAGAAGAGACTCCTGAGAAGATTATCAAAGAATGGATAGAGCCGGGAATGTCGCTCCAGGTAAACCAGGCTCGTAGATTGGCTTTTGCTCTTGGACTTGAAGGTGAAGCGCTCAAAAAAGGAATTAAGTTCATTATGGCGATTTACAATGCCTACATAGAAACTGATTCCGATATGTTTGAAATCAACCCACTGATTCTTACCCCTGAGAATGATGTATTGGCACTTGATGCAAAAGTCACCTTCGATGATAATGCATTATTCAGACACCCAGATTTAGCCGAATTAAAAGACGAAGCCGAAGAAGATCCGTTTGAATTAGAAGCTGAAAAGTATCACTTGAATTACATCAAACTGGATGGAAACGTTGGTTGTATGGTGAATGGAGCCGGGTTAGCCATGGCGACTATGGATATCATCAAACTCTCCGGCGGTGAACCTGCCAACTTCCTGGATGTAGGGGGTGGAGCAAATGTATATACTGTAAAAAATGGGTTCCGAATCATTTTAGATGATCCAAATGTAAAAGCCATTCTGATCAACATTTTCGGTGGAATTGTTCGATGTGACAGAATTGCCAACGGAATCATCGAAGCCGTTCAGGATCCGGAGATTGCCGAAAAAGTGAAAGGAGTGCCCATCATAGTTCGTCTGCAGGGAACCAATGCTGAAGAAGCAAAAGAAATCATTGATCAATCCGGATTGGATGTAATTTCTGCTGTATTACTTAAAGAAGCTGCGGAGCAGGTTTCGAAGGTACTGGCTTAACGTATAAAACAACCAGTTTTTTAAAAGCCCGATCTATTTAGATTGGGCTTTTTTTATGAATATATTATGAATCTAAGTTATTATTAACATATTGTTTATTTGAAAAAAACAAGAAATATATTTTCATTTCTTCTGAATATGTAATTAAATCAGTGGCAAATGAAATTGTATAAGCAAATGGCACTAATTCTTGTCTGTGCCTTGGTTTCAACAAACAGCTATAGCCAAGTTAATTGCAATAATAGTAATCTAAATACCAGGGTCACTTTTCAAGATGATCGGATATTTCTAGAAGAACGTGATGTCAATTGGGGAAGTCCTAAACAATTCTATCCAATTGGATGGTATTCACCAGCTGGAGAAAGTAAAACTGCAATAGAAGCAAATACTAATTCAGATGGATATAACGAATCTATGGCTGCTATCTCTCAGTATGGGGCAAATACAGTTCTATACTATTGGAGTGGGATTTTTTCTCGCTACTATGACGGACCTGAAAGTTGGAGTAACGCAACACTTGAGCATTACAATGACGCGTTAAGCAATTTTTTGGATGATGTGCATTCGCACAATTTAAAGGCAATCGTTGATATCCCAACAAGAAATGAAGGAAATCACCTTTTTCTAAATGATTATGATGGAATAAAAACTATAATAAACACACATAAGAACCACCCAGCTCTACTAGGTTGGTATCAAGCAGATGAACCAGAAGGATCGAGTTCAAAACCTTCAATCGATTATGACGACCTTTTAAATAGATACCAAGCAATTAAAACTGCAGACCCATGCCATCCTGTATTCGTAGTATTTGCTAAAGGGACCTTCTTAGATTTGTACACTAATAAAGCTAATGGACCGATCTATGACGTCCTAATGAATGACAATTACGTTATGGATTCAGACTATTTTAATATTCCTCATAAAAACCTGGTTGAAATAAGGACTACAAGTGGCTACTTAGAAACTTCTTTCTACAATGACTATCAAGGTTCGACAACAAGCGGTTCGACTATGTTTGTTGACCAAGGTTATGGAACTTTTGATATAGGATCTGATTCTGTTTGTTTTAATAATATAGGATGTGGGAAAATGAGAGACCCACACATCACAGAAACCTTCTTCGATTATGCAAGCTCAACATTCAGAAGCCAAAAGAATTATGGTAGAGGAACAATAGGGGGATTGCTTTACTGGTCTCATAATTATGCAAATCAAGCAATAAGAAATTCAGTTAATGAATTCATTGAATTCTTATCCGACACAGAAATTAACTATGCATTTACTCAACCTTCTACCCCAACTATTAGTCATAGTGTGAGTGGACATACTTGGCCATTTTTCTCAATGCTTCGAGAGTACAAAGACTCATACTACCTTCTCTTAATTAATGATCAGTATGATTCTTCAAATTATAACCACAGTGAAAACAATTTATCAATTTCCATCTCAGGGGTTGAGAATTTAGCACATGCACATCAAATGCTTCCAAAATCTATGGGTGGCGATACTTACTACCGTGAGTGGTTATCAATTTCCCAAATCTCACCTGGAAATTACAAAGCTAACGAATCTGGAAGCAATCCAGATGCTTTGGATTTTAGCCCTTATGAAGTAAAAATATTCCGCTTCACAAAAGCTATTGATTGGGCTTATATAAGTAATGGCCCTTTTGAAGTTTCCGTTGGTGAACAAAACTCTTGGACTGCATATGCTGAAGGAGATAATGATTCACAATTCTTTTATTGGTATAAGAGAGAAGTTGGCACCTCAACCTGGGATTACATTGGCTCCGGAAGAACTAAAACGTACACACATAATTCCAATGTGGGATTTGATTTAAAAGTTAGAGTTAAAAATCTAGGTCATGCACAAAGGGAAGCAATTCGATCTATTTCTATAGAAAATTCTGGTTCTGGACCAATGTTTAAAACTCAAAATTCGAATACACCTGAACAGTTTAATTTGGAACAAAACTATCCAAACCCATTCAACCCAACTACAACAATCAATTATTCTATCCCGGAATCTTCACCAGTTCGCTTAGAAGTGTATTCATTGGATGGTCGCTTGATTTCAACTATAGTAAATGAAATGAAGGAGCCAGGTTTTTATTCTGTAAACTTTGACGGTTCTAATTTGAGTTCCGGGCTTTATATCTACAGAATTTCAACCCCAATTTTTACTCAAACCAAAAAGTTTACACTACTCAAATAGTTTGAATTTATAAAAAGGCCCAATCTATTCAGGTTGGCCTTTTTTATACCGCGACTAATCCAGCGTTTACTTCTTCATAAAACCGCTCATAATCCCCAACTACTTTATCCTGATTGAAGAGTTCGGCGCGTTTTCTCGCATTTTCAGAAAGCTGGGTGTGAAGAGCATCATCCGTTAAAATATTCTTCGCATGCTCTGCCATACATTCGATATCATCCAGATCACACAAGTAGCCCGTTTCTCCTTCAATATTTACTTCGGGAAGGCCACCAATGTTTGAGGAAATCACCGGAACGGAACAACTCATTGCCTCAAGAGCAGCGAGGCCAAAGGTCTCAGATCCGGAAGGAATCAAAAACAGGTCAGCAATCGAAAGTACCTCTTCTACTTCATCCAGCTTCCCTAGAAAACGAGTGTGCTCGCAAATCCCCAAATCGCGGCATTGTTGTTCCGCTTTTTGACGATCCGGGCCATCACCTACCAAGAGCAATTTGGCTTTGATCCCATGACTAAGAATCCTGGCAAAAACGGAGATCACCTCAGGTACCCGCTTAACTTTGCGAAAGTTGGAAACGTGAACTACCACTTTCTCTCCATCCGGACAAATTGCCTTCTTAAAGTGGCTCTTATTCGATTTTTTGAATCGCTCTAAATCGATAAAATTTGGAATCACTCGAATATCTTGTTTGATGTCGAAATTCGCATAGGTTTCCCTCTTCAAATAATCTGAAACCGCTGTAACCCCATCACTTTTATCAATAGAAAACTCTACAACGTGCTTGTAGCTTGGATCCCGGCCGACGAGCGTGATATCCGTACCATGAAGTGTGGTGATTATCGGAACAGAAATTCCCTTCTCTGCCATAATTTGTTTCGCCAGATACGCGCTGGTAGCATGTGGAAGCGCGTAATGAACATGAAGGAGGTCGAGGTTTTCGTACTCAATCAGGTTAACCATTTGCGATGCGAGTGCTAACGCGTAGGGGGGATATTCGAATAACGGATACGAATTGATCGATACCTCGTGGTAAGAAATGTTCGCATCAAGAACATCCAATCGGGCAGGGCGCTGGTAACTCAATACATGAATTCTATGCCCTTTCGATGATAATACCTTTGCTAATTCTGTGGCTACTACTCCACTACCACCAAAGGTGGGATAACAAACAATTCCAATATTCATACACTAAAGAATCTACTCGTAAATAAGTTAGGCAATGTGCCAATTTATCGCTCCACTCAAAACATCCTTTAACACGCTATAAACCATCAAATTATTTCGATGGACTCATTGATTTTTTATATTCTCGATCCTGTAAAAGCAGGCTCAGAACATCAATTATCAAAAGATTTCTATGATTTTGTTCAACGGATATAGTTGGACTCATATTTTAGAAATCCGAATAAGGTGTAAAACGTTCGAAGATCTTCTTCCTGGTTGATACTAAGGTTGTTTTATCAAACTTTAAAATGGTGATGATATTTTGAGTACAATGATGACTACACTAATAAGTTAGTGAATGAAGAAGTGATGATAATTGCCGAGAACATATAAATGATCAAAGGATTGAGTACATACCTGGTTGCCATTTTCTTGATATTTATATCCAATGAGGATATAAAAAAAGGTAACGAAGCCTACGAGAATGCTGATTATGCTCAGGCGGAAGAATTGTATCGTGCTGCTCTGGAGTCTGATCCTGACAATGCCCAGATATATTTCAATCTTGGGAATGCATTGGCTAAACAAGGGAAAGTAGAGGAAGCCATCCAGATGTATCTCCAATATGGATCAATGGTTGAAAATCCAGACGAAAAGGCCCAGGCTGAATACAACATTGGAACGGTATTATCAGAAAGTCAGCAGTGGAAACCTGCTCTTCAACATCTTCGAAACTCGTTGAAGTTGAATCCAACAGATATTGAAGCTCAACATAATTTTGAGCGGGCTTTAGCTGAAAGCCAAAATGAAGAAGAAGAACAGCAGCAACAAGATCAAAACCAGGAACAAGAGCCTCCAAGTGAATACGCAAAGGCGATGAAAAAGCGCGCAGAAGAACTGGTGAGCCAGGAAAAGTACCAGGAGGCTTTCCAATTAATGCAGCAAGCATTACAGGTTGATCAGACTGTTCAAAACTATAACCAATTTATAAACCGGATAGGAGCTGTAAGTGAAATTGATTCGTAATCTTTTTGCCGGGTTTTTTGTTACCGTCGTATCCCTACTTTCGGTGAGTGTCTATGCACAAACTGCCAATGATTACTTCCATGATGGAGCTCAAACCTATATTGGGGGGAATTTACCCGGAGCCATCAATCAGGTTTTAGAAGGATTAACCCGGTACCCTGATGATCCAAAACTCTCACAGCTGCTCCAAAAGCTAGAAGAGGAACAAGAACAACAGCAGCAGCAACAAAATCAGCAGAACCAGGAGAATCAGGAGCAAGAAAACCAGGAAGAACAGCAGCAAGAACAACAACAGGACCAAGAGCAGAATCAGGAACAGCAGGAACAAGAGCAGCAAAATGAGCAAGAGCAAAACGAACAGGAACAAAATCCAGAAGAGCAGCAGGCTCAACCCCAGGAACCCCGGGAGATAAGCAAAGAAGAAGCTCAAAAGATTTTACAGGCTTTGGCTCAAAAGGAAAAAGAACTGCTTAAGGAGTTCAAAAAGCAAAAAAAACAGGGGTCAGCAACCCATGCGAAAGACTGGTAAGGCAATCAGATTTATTTTCTATCTGATTCTTACATGTTCTTACTTCGGAAGTACACAGGCTCAGGATATATCGGTTAGTGCCTCACTTTCTGAAACCAATATTTTCTCTGGTGAGTCCGTCCGATTGGATGTCACTATCTCCGGACAATCCCTGAATTCCATCGACCGTCCACAAATGCCGGAAGTTGACGGACTTCGATGGCTCTCGGGTAGCACCAGTCAATCTACCAATTACTCCTATGTTAACGGTCGCCCTTCTGTTGCCTACACCTATGGATATTCTTTTATCGCTCAAACACCTGGTGATTATACCTTTCCAGGGCTGAATATCGAAGTGAATGGTGAGCAGTTCAATACAAGCCCGATTAGTTTTAAAGTCCTGGACCCAACAACTATTGAAGACGGAAGTGCAGCCAGGTCGCCCGATATCTACGTCCGGTTGGAACCCAGTACTACTGAACCAGTCGTTGGCCAACAGGTTATCGCCGATATTGTTCTTTATTTCAAAAGCGAGGTTGAGGTTTCTTCTTACCAGCCATCCCCGGGTTGGAAAGCAGAAGGATTTTGGAAAGAAGATTTGGAAAACCGTCAACAGGCACGAACTACCTCAACATTGATTGGAGGGGTTCGCTATCAACGGGCTGTGCTGCTTCAAACAGCTATTTTCCCCACAAAATCCGGCGAATTGACCTTAAGCCCATTTGAAGTAGTCGTCCAGGTTCGAAACAGAAATAGACGCCGTGACATTTTTAGTTTTGGATTGGGACAGGAGCGAAAGGAGTTGAGCACACTGCCTGTAAATGTAAATGTTCGACCACTCCCGGATGTTGGCAATGCGGTATACTCCGGTGCAGTTGGCAAATTTCAGATTTCCAGAAGTATTGATCCTCAAACAGCTTTTGTGGGAGAAAGTATTGAGATCACCACTACCATTAACGGACAGGGAAACATTCCTTTGATTGTTAAACCAGAATACAATTTCCCGGAAGCCCTGGAGCTGTATGATCCTCAGGAAAACTCGACGATCACCAGGAATAACCAGCAAATAGGAGGCTCAAAAACATTCACGGATATTATTATTGCGAGAAATGAGGGTGAATATGTAATTCCAGAAGAACAGTTTGCCTACTACGATCCTGATCGTGGCCGCTATACAACCGTTACCCTCCCCGCCCTTACTTTTGAAGCTGAACGAGACCCTCGATTAGTCAACTCAGCGGTTAGTGAATATCGATTTGAAGTACAGCCTATCACTGGCCTGGCTAATTGGACGCCTTCAGGATCATCTCCTTTACATCAAAAAGGATGGGTTTGGATGCTACTTGTACTTCCGGTTTTCTCCCTGGGTGTGGCTTTCGTAGTTAAAACATACAACGATCGTATGAATAACGACTCTGCATTTGCCCGTTCTCAAAAGGCGAAAGAAAAAGCATTGGACGAGCTTGGTATTGCTGAACAAACCGGCGATATAAAAGCCGGTTATTATCATATTGACAAGGCCCTTGTTCAGTTTGTATCCGATAAACTTAACCTTGCCAAAGCAGGCCTTTCGGTTGAGGAACTCGCTGGTGCACTCGATGAACGTACTGACTCCGAAACGTCCAAAGAACTTAAGCGCCTACTCGACAAATGCGAAACTATTGCATATGCCCCTAACACCAGCCAGGAAGGGTTACAAACAGATATTGAACGGACAAAAGAACTCATTAAAAAAATCGGACGACTTTTATGAGATGGGGTTTAGTTTTTCTGGTACTGTCTTTTTTGTTTAGCGCTAGTTCTCATGCCCGACAGAATTCTCAGATTATGTTCGATCAGGCAAATACCCTGCTAGAGGAAAACGATTTTATGGGAGCCTTAGACTCCTATCGAAATATTGAGCAGATCGGGGAGATTTCGGGGCCCCTTTATTTAAACATGGGGATTGCTGCGATGGAAATCGATTCAGTAGGCCTGGCGAAGTACTACTTTTTAAAAGCCTATGAATTTTCTGTTACCCGCGATCAGGCCAATGAGGCGTTGGAGTATGTTTCTTCTCAATTCAGCCGTCAATCTGCTATGCTTCCAAAGCTACCCTGGGATCGGGTGGTTGATAACCTAAAAGCAGGAATCGGGGCTACCGGTATTTTTATCATTGGATTTTTGATGATTTCAATTTCAGTGATTGTAATCATTCTTAATTGGTTCAAATCTATTAAAATCCCGAAGAAGGCGACCATCATTGCCACCGCAACAAGTCTAAGTATCCTTACTGTAATTCTCGCCTTCTATGTAGACTACGTGGACCAACGTTATAAAGAAGGGGTCATTATAGCCAAAGAAATTCCTGTCACAACGCAGCCCAATGAAAATGCGGATCTGGTAAGCATCGCCTACGAAGGATACTCTATCACCGTAGATGCTTTTACAAGTGAAAATGCTGAAGGATGGTATTACATTCGTTTGGGAAACGGACAATTTGGATGGATTCAAATCCCCGGATCAAAAATATTATAACCTGGAGTACACAATGAGCAAATCACAAGCCTATATCGACGCTAACCAAGAACAGTTTCTGGATGAATTACTTAAACTGCTTCGCATCCCCAGCGTAAGTACAGATTCAACAAAAAAGGGAGAAGTCCAAAAAGCAGCGAACTTCTTACTTGATCAACTGAAGTCTCTTAATCTCGATCGGGTTGAGTTATTCGAGACCCCGGGTAATCCCATCGTTTATGGAGAGCATTGTCCTTATGACGATAAACCCACGGTGTTGATTTACGGTCATTATGATGTTCAGCCTTCCGATCCGGATGATTTGTGGGATTCTCCTGCATTTGAACCAACTATCAAAGACGGTAATATTTATGCCCGTGGAGCCAGTGATGACAAAGGCCAGGCATTTACACACGTTAAAGCTCTGGAATCGTATGTGAAGTCCGGGGAACCTATTCCGGTGAATGTGAAAATCATTTTAGAGGGTGAAGAAGAAATCGGGTCACCAAATTTAGTCCCATTCATTGAAGCCCACAAAGACATGTTAAAAACGGACATGGTGCTGATTTCTGATACAGCCATGTTTGGAAAAGATCAGCCTTCCATCACTTACGGTCTTCGGGGTCTGGCATACATGGAAGTGGAAGTTGTGGGACCAAATCGTGATTTGCACTCCGGTGTATATGGTGGAGCGGTTGAGAATCCACTGAATGTACTTTGTGAGATGATTACCAAAATGAAAGATGAAAACGGGGTGATCCAAATTCCTGGATTTTACGACAAGGTAATCCCATTGACCGGAGCAGACAGAGCTGCATCAGCTGCTCTTCCTTTTGATGAAGAAGCCTACAAAAAATCCCTTGATATTGATGCTGTGCATGGCGAAAAAGGATATACCACTCTTGAACGTGCTTCTGCCCGGCCAACCCTGGATGTAAACGGAATCTGGGGTGGATATACCGGTGAAGGGGCCAAGACCGTACTTCCATCGAAAGCCAATGCTAAAATTAGTATGCGTTTGGTACCAGATCAGGACCCTAAAGAGATTGCCAATCTATTCACCAACTATTTTAACTCAATTGCACCGGACACGGTGAAAGTAACTGTCACCGATCATCATGGTGGATATGCATCCATCACCAACCTGGACTTTTACGGATTGAAAGCGGCCGCCAAAGCTTTTGAAGATGTATTCGAAAAAGAAGTGCTCTTTTCCCGTGAAGGTGGTTCTATTCCAATTGTTGCAGACTTCAAACGTGTACTTGGAGTAGAATCTATTCTAATGGGCTTTGGTCTCACCAGCGACGCTATTCACTCACCTAATGAGAAATTCTCTATCCAGGATTTTCAACGGGGAATTAAGACTTCCGCGAGGTTTTTTGAGCTGTTGCCGGAGTACGTTGGTTAGGTTTAAAGATGAGATTAAAAGTTTCACTTAGTGAATCAGACTATTTAACTCACCAACTCTATATCATCTCTAGAAATGAGAAATATCAGAAGAGGTTAAAAAAACGCAAATACATCTCTTCAATTTTCTTTCTGATAATATCCATTTTATTCTATGAACTTGGTAGTGGGGTGCTAGCTACTACATCTTTGTTACTAGCAATAGCATATGTTACAGTAATTCCAATGTATACGAAGTGGTATGCAGAAAATCGATATAGAGAATATGTTGTAAACACCTATTCAAAGTTTTTTGACGTAGAAGAATCTGTCGTATTTAATAGGGATCACATTTTTGCAAAAGATGCAATCGGTACAGAGTCTAAGATTGACTACTCGTTATTTGATTCCATTAACCAGCTTCCAAATCACTTCCTTTTCAGGCTAAGTGAAAACCAATCTCTAATTATTCCTAAGATATCTATTCTCGATTCACAGGAATTTGACTCAGTTATCAGCAAAGTATCAAGTGATTATGACATTGCTTTTATTAATGATACTGACTGGAAATGGTAAGCAGTGGCTTTACCTTTTGCTATCCTAGATCAACTTTTTTGGTTCTTTTGGGTAAAGCCAAAAGAACGGCGATTATAATCCGATAAGATTCTTCGCAGGTATGCTCAGAATGACATCTTTAAAAAATCTTCAGAGATTAAAACTCCTGTTCGTATTCGATCGGAAGGTTTCGCTCAAAATTATAGAGTGTCAAACGGCGCAGGTTGTAGTAGCCTTCCCAGTATCGACGTAGTGACTGGATATAATTTCTTCTTGCACTATCCTTTTCATTTTGGGCTATAAACAGGTTGGTGATATCAATTTTACCAATCAGGTACCGGTTTTTGGCTACATCGTACCTTCGGGCTGCGATATCATCCGAAATCTGTGCCAATTCGACCTGATCTCTGAGCTGAAGAAATTCGCGAACCGTACTTTTCACACTGAGTTCAAATTGTAACTTTTGATAAGCAATGGTGTTCGCTGTTTCCTGCTGTTGATTTCTTGCCGATCTGATTTCCGCAAGATTTTTGCCCCAGTTAAAAATGGGTATCTGGAATCCAACCGAAAAGAATTGCCGGTTCTGAGGGTCATTATAAAGATCAGCAATATCGCTCGAGGTTTGGTTCAACCCGAAACTAGCCTGAAGATTGGCAGAGAATCCCGTGTTCTTTTTTGCCTGATCATAGGTTTGGTCGGCGAGTAATCGGTTTAAATCGAACAGCAAACTGGTCGAATTATTTTCAGTAGCCAGCTCAAGCGCTTTATCCACATCCACTTCGATTTCAGGAGCAACATCCGGAACTACGATTTCAATTTCATCTGAATCGTCTATTCCTAGCAACGCTTTAAAGTTCTCAACAGCCCGTTGATAATTCAAACTGGCTGTAGTGTACGATGCCCGGGCATTTCTGAATTCCAACTCACTCTGCAAGAGTTCATTTTCAGCAATGTTTCCCACCTGGAATCGTCCCTGCGATATATTAAAGATGGAATCATTTACGGTGATATTGAACTCAGCCACTTCCACGTTAATCTTGGCCAACAGCACATCGAAGTATCCCTGAGTAACCGTGAAGGCCAGATCTTCCATGTCCTCTACATACTGTTTCCGGGCAATCTTGTATCTGAGTGGTTCGGTTCGGTTTCTCCATTTCAGGTTATTGAACTGAAATAGGGGCTGACTTAAGGAAGCTACCAGCGGAGTACTTTGCCATAGATACGTATTCTCCCCCTGGAAAATCCCCAATCGTGTAATTCCGGACGAAAACGAAAGTCGTCCACCCGTTGGCATAATATTTTGATCGATCGATAAGCCTGCAGATGCCTCCGATTGAGTACGTGATGAGAAGGTCACAGTACCATCATCCAGCACATTCGAGAAGATGGACTTGTTATAGTTAGGAGCATCTCCGCTTAGACTCAGGCTTGGATAGAGGTCCGCCCTGAACGATTTAAATCTCCATTTTGCGGATAGAACCGCAAATCGTGCTGCCCTGGAGAGCGGGCTATTTTGCTTGGCGTACTCGATGCTATTTTCTAGGGAGAAGACGGTCGCCTGAGCGTAGGTGTCTTTGGTTCCCCCCAGAACCAAACCGAAAAAAAGTAAAATCGAAAAGTATTTATTCATGGCGTAGCGCGTGTACCGGATCTTGTTGTGCTGCTCTTTTCGCAGGGAAATAACCGAAAACAACCCCTATTAGAAGAGCAACCCCGAATGAAATGATGATGGAAATTGGTGTGACGATGGTATTTATGTCTGCTGTCATCTCGATAGCAACTCCGAAACTGATCCCGAGAAAAATTCCGAGTATTCCTCCGGTAATACTGATAGCAAGAGCCTCCGTTAGGAACTGCAATTCAATGTCTCTCTTCTGGGCTCCAACAGCCATTCTCACCCCGATCTCCCGATAACGTTCTACCACGGAGGCCAGCATGATATTCATGATTCCAATCCCTCCAACAATCAAAGAAATGGATGCAATCGAAGACAACACGATATTGAAAATTCGCTTTGTGCGCTGTTCCTGTTGAAGCAACTGTTCAGGAACGATGATTTCGAAATCAACCACCTCGTTGTGGCGTCTTTTCAACATTCTGGAAAGCACTTCTGCAATGGTAACGCTGTACTGCGTATCCGTAACTCTAACGATCAGCTTATCCAACTGATGGTAGTTTGTGGATGCTTCTTCCTCTTCCTCATCATCGCCTCCGATGATAACTACGCGCCCACCGAATCCACCGGAAGCGTCCAGATCATCCTTAGTGACCAGTGCCCGATTCTTAAATCGTAGCAAGAGGGTAGTTGCGGGGAGAAAGATGTCGAGATTGTAATTTCGAATTCCCAGACTTTGGATGTTTTCGGTGCTTAGGTTTTTCTTCTCCAAAACACCGACTACAGTAAGCCACAAATTTCCGACCTTTATTTTTTTCCCGATAGGATCTTCGCCGGGAAAGAATTTCGTTTTTACGTCATATCCAATCACACAGACTGGAGCGGCGCTTTCTATCTGCTGGTCAGAAAAAGAGTTACCCTCTAAGATCGAGAAGTTATTAATGACGAAGTAATCATTATTCACTCCAACAATTTTCCCACTACGAAGTCGGGCATTCCTCATAAAATTGGTTTCGAATACAATCTCCGGAGTAATGTATTCGACCTCAGGCATAAAGTCGCGAATGCTTTCCAGGTCGTGAAGGCTCAGCCCCGGGGAATACTTTCTGCTTTCCGAGTTTGTGGTTTCCGTATTCTCAACCACTCCTTCAATTTGCTCCAAAACAGGCTGAATAATAATGTTATTCGTGCCCAGCAACTCCATCTGGGTAAGTACCTCCTGCTGGGCGCCTGTTCCAATTGCTAACATGGCAATCACCGATGCAACCCCAAATATTATTCCGAGCGAGGTAAGAAGAGCCCGCAATTTGTTCAGGAAAATTGCTTCAATAGCAATATCAAAATTGTAGAGTAGTTTCTGTAACACTTTATCAGTTTTGTGAGAGAAGTTCAGAAAGGCGTTCAATTCGGATGCCGGTGGTATCCGGTAACGAAAGCAGCAATTCCTCGTCGCCATTTACTCCGCGCATAACTACTACAGAATTGTCGTTCATGGGACCAAGTTCTACCTGTTGCATCAAGGTTGAAGAGCCGTTTTTAACAGCCACAAAACTAAGTGAATCAATTGCATGTACAGCTTCCAGTGGGACATGTAACACATCCTGATGCTCTTCAATGATAATCCGGTTGCTGGTTGTCATAGCTGGGCGAAGCAGGCTGTCACTCTCATTTATTTCGATGACGACTTCAAATACCTTTGAGTCGTAATTTTTTCTCTGCTCTCCCACGTTTGCGACACTGGTTACAATCCCTGACAAAGACTTATCGGGCATAGCATCCAGGCCAAGAAAAACCTCCTGACCCAGTTCAATTTTCTGAATATCTACTTCATTTACGTAGGTGACCGACTCCATCACCCTGAAATCGGGCAACTCAGCTACGTTAGGGCTCCAGGCACTAATTTGCGACCCTTCCGTAATTTTTGATCCATCCCAGTTTTTTCGATAAATAACCATCCCCTGATCCGGTGCAAACACTGTAAACTGATTCATGATTTCCATAATTCTCTGGACCTCATTTTGCTTCTTCGAAAGCTCTGCCTCCCTCTCTTGTAGCTTTGCTTCAGCTTGCAACACTTTCGTTTCATAATTCTTTGTCTCCTGAGCAAGCTGTCGTTCCGCTTTATCCAGGTCAATTTCAGCCCTACGCTGAACCGCCGGTGACTCATACTTGGATTGTTCCAATTCAATTTGACGCTCTTCCAGAGCAAACTGGAGATTAATCAGGTTATCCCTGGCCTGCGATAATTCAAGGGTACTATCCAGTTGAGCTTGTAGCACCTGAGATTCTGCCGTTTGAACGTCGAGTTGGACATCCTGAAGCTTTCCCATGATTTCAGAGCGATCTAACTCGGCAACAAAATCTCCTTTCTGAACAACGCTGCCCTCGGCTACCATACGCTGGATTCTCATTTGATTAATGCGGAATTCCATAACACCTCTTGGCCCGGCGATATCTGTCGAATTTTTGGCTCTCAATTCACCTGTTGTTACGACATCCACTACAAACTCTCCACTTTCAGGTGCCACATAGAGTTGTGTGGTTTCCGAGCCATCAGTCCGGCTAACAAACCAACCAACGATCAACACAGCCACAATGGATCCTATAATTCCAATTCTTTTATTCATTCGATTTCAATCTTTTTAGTAATGACCATTTCCTAGAAAATTCCCATATAATCTTTTATAACAAAAGATTGTTGCTACTTTTAACACTTGAGATGATTTTTTTTCAAACCCGACAATTCTTATGAATTGAATCAAGGCTAAGACGACACGTAGCTCTTAGAAGTTGTAGACTTTTTTCAATTTTACGTTCTATAACAGGATGGGTGATTAATAGACGGAGAGCATCATTCCATCGTATCCTTCTTGATCAGTACTTCTCCATATGAAATTTCCTGAGCTGCTAATGCCAAAACAGTCGTTGGAAGTCCTTCAATACGTTTTTGAACTTTTTCATAATACGATTCAAAATCGTCATGAGGTTCTGCAAGACCAAGAAACACGAGATCAGCATTTGAAGAATGCTTTTTTAGTACCTGGTCAAAGTTGCGGCTTTTGGCAGGGATGATGTCTACAATAGCACGAATTCGTATTTCTTCCAGTACTGCAAGAATATTCCCACGGGTTGGTTCTACTGCATCTTCATCCTGTACCATCATTTTAATATGTACCTCAGCATCCCGCCAATCTAGGCTGGAATTCATGAGGTAGGCAAGGATCATCATCAAGCCACCATTTCCTTTCAAACCTCCCCACCAGACGTCAATCCTATTACGATTTCTAAATGCTCGTTCTCCCTCGCCTTTATGAACTATCAATACATTACGTTGAAATTCGTGGAACTTTGTGATCATCCTGCAAAATTCAGGTCGAAACTTTGGGTCCTCACTATCCCCTAAGATAATTGTATTAGGCTCCAGCGCACCCAAACCAAATGACTGCACAAGATTTACCACCCCCTGGGACCTATCGTCGGCAGCAATTACTTTCACCAATCCCTGAATCCCCCTTTTTGACAGAAACTCACGAATATTGTGGGTCATACTTTGTTTCTGCTCCATACTCATCGCACCTTCGGGGATTAATGATGCCACACTTAATAACCCCCTGTTATGCGTAATGGTGTTCGCAAAGTCAATCAAGTGCCATCTCTTGGTGGGAGAACCCGCCAGGACCAACGGATTCGGGCGCCAATTTTTAGGGTCGTGTTCTTCTTCTCTGATGCGCATTAATCCTGCCCGAATCACAGCCATCCAGATTCCGCGGCCAATATCACCCCATGCTGATCTCATCTCCCGTCGTTTTAACCACGCAAAAATCACGCCTACAAACACAAAAGCAATCACTGTTGCTACTCCATTAATCAAAAACATCACAGCTATACATCCTACTGCTCCCAGTAACGAGAGCAGCCAATGCACCCGAAAAGTCGGTCGAAATGAAGGACTACCCAGAAACCGCTCTGTACCCGCGGCAACGTTCAAAACCCCGTAGGTAGTTAGAAAAAACATGGTGAGCACCGGCGCAATAAGATTTAAATCCCCAAACCAAACGGCCAAAAGAGCAATGACCATTGTAAAAATGGTTCCTAATCGCGGAGTATCTTCTTCTCCTGAGCCCTTTCCCAACCATCGGAGAAAGGGCGGCAAAATCTGATCTTTAGCAAGGGCTTGTAATACGCGAGGAGCCCCTAAAATACTACCTACGGCACTCGATAAAGTAGCACCCCAAACTCCAACCAGTATCGCATCGCCCCAGAAGGAGATATTTCGCATTACCAGCGCATCATTAAGCAAGGAATCGGTATCTGCTCTCATTGCTAAAATGAAGGGAAGAGCCATATAGATCAAATACCCGACTCCGATCGCAGCAAAAGTACCTGTTGGAATAGATTTATTAGGCGTCTTCAAATCTCCCGACATATTCACACCTGCCATTATTCCCGTCACTGCAGGAAAGAACACGGCAAACACAACCCAGAAGCTTTCGGGTTCGGATGTTCTGGCATTCCAGACATCTATCGTTACCCCTTCAAGAGGGGTCCCAAAAACCAAACTCAGAAGCGATAAAGCTATCCCAAACATGATCACGTACTGAGCTCTGATTGCTGCTTTAGCAGAAGCCAGAGCGAGCATTGAAACCAAAATAGTAGTTACTATTCCAATCACCTTTTCCCCTAACCCTGGAAAAACCCTAACCAAACTCTCTGCAAATCCAACAGTGTATAAAGCTACCGAAAGCGCCTGAGCGAAATAAAGGGGTATCCCAATCGCTCCACCAGATTCTATGCCCAGAGAACGGCTGATCATATAATAAGCGCCACCAATTCGAACGCGTTGATCTGTGGCAATAGATGCAATTGAAAGCCCAGTCAAAAAGGTGATACTCGTGGAAAGAGTAACAATGATCAATGTTCCTATTAATCCAACATTGGCAACCACCCATCCAAACCTCAGGTACATGATTACCCCAAGGATGGTAAGAATAGAAGGAGTAAACACGCCACCAAAGGTTCCCAATCCACCTTCTTTTGCGGTCAACACCTGTTGTTTATGATTTACTTTTGCCAAGCGTACAGGTTTATTAGCCGTGCCAAGGTAGGGCTTTTGATTTTAATTGAACGCGATCTTTTTTGGGTACCTGGTTACTCCTCAACAAGACCTGTTATCAGGTCAAAGGTAGTTTCAGGTTGAGAATAATCCAAAATGGACTTGGGATCGTTGTTCTCATCTACCACTACTGTCCGGGGCTTATGCTCGCGAGCCTCTTCCGGACTCATTTCTGCGTAAGAAATCACGATTATACGGTCTCCAACCTGAGTGAGTCGGGCAGCTGCTCCATTCATGCAGCAGATACGGCTACCACGCTCACCCGGAATAGTATAGGTTTCTAATCGGGAGCCATTTGTGATATTTACTACCTGAACTTTTTCGTAAGGCAATAGTTTTGCGGCGTCCAGTAAATCCTGATCAATAGTAATACTTCCTTCGTACTGGAGGTTCGCCTCAGTAACCACCATTTGGTGTAATTTCGATTTAAACATGGTAAGCTTCATCGCTCAGCACTCAAAAATAATGTTATCAATTAACCGGGTTTTACCCAGGTAAACGGCTGTTGCCAGCACATAGGTCTCTCCCTTGATGAGAGTTGCCACAGGTTCCATTTGATTCATAGAAAACACATTAAAATAATCATTTTTGAAACCTTTTGCTTCCAACTCCTTCTGCTTCAATTCAAACAAAGATTGGGGCTCCAACAATCCCGCCTGAATCTGATCAACACTTTCTCTCATTTTCCTTATTAAAAGCGGAGCTAATTCTCTTTCCTGCTCACTTAAATAGGCATTTCGGCTACTTAAAGCCAGGCCATCATCCGCCCGCTCAATAGGAGCCATCACCAACTCCAGATCATGATTAAACTCATTGACCATTTGCTGAATAATCTGGAACTGCTGATAGTCTTTCTGTCCAAAAACTGCAATATCCGGCTGTACGATATTGAATAGTTTATTTACCACCAACGCTATCCCCTGAAAATATCCAGGCCGGCTTCCACCATCGAGGTACTTATTCAGGACATCGATTTCTATGCTGAAGAATTTTTCATCTGAGCCATACATGATCTCATCATTCGGGGTAAACACTGTGCCAACACCCTCTTCTTCACAAAATTCGAGATCTCTCTCCAGTGTTCTTGGATAACTCGAAAAATCCTCGGTTGGGCCGAATTGTTCCGGGTTCACGTAAATAGAAACCACCACGTGCTCTGCCATTCTTCTCGCGATTCGTATCAACGACAGATGCCCATCATGCAAAGCACCCATTGTTGGCACGAATGCTACTTTCTTGCCTCGCAATTGGAGTTGCTTAACAACGCCCCGAATTTCATCTATGGTTTGAACTACTTTCATTTCTAAATCAAAAAAAGAGACGCCCGAAATCGAGCGTCTCAAATGTATTTTCTGATCGGTTTAAACCGCCCGATCTACATCAAATTCCTCGAGCATTTGTTTCACCCGGTTTACGAATGCCCCGCCGTGGGCTCCGTCAATAATTCGGTGATCATAACTCATACTTAAGAACATCATATGACGAATGGCAATAACATCGCCCTGAGGAGTTTCCATCACAACTGGTCGTTTTACAATGGCCCCGGTTCCTAAAATGGCTACCTGAGGTTGATTGATGATCGGTGTTCCCATCAGGTTTCCTACACTACCGTAATTAGTCAATGTAATGGTACCACCCACCAGATCATCAGGACTTAATTTCTTGCTTCGAGCCTTTGCAGCAACCTCATTTACAGACTCAGCCAGGCCAACCAGGTTTTTTTGTTGAGCTTTCTTCATTACCGGAACAATTAATCCACCTTCTCCTCCGGAACCTAAGGCCACAGCGATTCCGAAATTGATGTCCTTTTTAAGGTGAATTTCATCACCAACCACCGAACTATTAATCATTGGAAACTCAAGCATCGCCTTGATGATAGCTTCAACAAAAAGTGGAGTAAAGGTGAGCTTGATCCCTGTCTTTTGCAAAAATGCGTTCTTATTAGCATTTCGCCAGTTCACCATATTCGTAACATCCACTTCAGCAAATGTGGTAACGTGTGCCGAGGTCTGCTTCGAATGAACCATGTGCTCGGCAATGAGCTTACGCATGCGATCCATTTTAATTACTTCCACATCACCGGTTGGACGATGAGTCACATCTAACTGACCTGCAGAAATCGAATCTTTCGATGATGTCGCTTTGCCCTGAGCAGGAGTTGCTGTTGGTTTTGGCGTTGAAACAACTGCACCAGATTTGCGCTGCTCTACATAGCTTAAAATATCTTTTTTAGAAACCCGTCCACCTTGTCCGGTACCTTCAATACCTTCCAATTCTACCACTGAAATTCCTTCTTCTTTCGCAATAGACCGAACCAAAGGAGAAAAGAATTGGCCATCGCTCCCTTTTCGTGGAACAGCACCTTCACCATTAGGTGTCCCGCTTCCATTCGCAAGCAATTGCTCAGGCGTTAGCTTAGCGATGTCTTCTTTTGTTAAAGCTGGTTTGGCTGCTGGTTCCGATTTTGCAACCGGAGCTTCCACAGCAGGAGATGGTGCAGGAGTTGCAACTGCAGCACCTTCACCGGTAGCTATAACTGCGATTACCTGGCCCACTTCGATGGTCTCATCCGCCTGTACCCTGATTTCAACCAATACTCCTGCAGCTGGTGATGGCACTTCACTATCCACTTTATCGGTGGAGATTTCAAGAAGTGTTTCGTCTTCTTCAACAGAATCACCGACTTGTTTGCTCCATTCGATTACCGTCGCCTCAACCACAGATTCGCCCATTTGAGGCATCACCACGTCGATGGTTTCTCCTCCTCCGGAAACAGGTGCAGGAGTTTCATCAATCGGTTCCTCAGTTACCATTTCTTCGACAGCCGGTGCTGGTTCGGCAGGAGTTTCCGCTTTTGGCTCTTCAGCGGGAGCTGGAACCGGCTCCGCAGCGTTTGCATCCGTTTCAATAATAGCAATGGCTTTTCCAACCTCTATGGTATCCCCTTCATCCACGAGAATCTCAACGAGGACTCCTGCTTCGGGTGAAGGCACTTCACTATCTACCTTATCCGTCGCAATTTCGAGGAGGGTTTCATCCACCTCCACGGTATCACCCACACTCTTTGACCATTCGATAACGGTACCTTCCATTACCGACTCTCCCATTTGGGGCATTACCACTTCTACCTTTGCCATAAAAATGTTTGATTTTAGCGCCTGAACGGCATTTTTCTTTAAAATAAACAGGGGCGTAAAGTTCTGGATAATTCTGATTAGTTCAAAATACCCATCCCTCTGAAGCTCAACAGAAAAGCGCTTTTTTGAAAAACTAATATCCATCAAAAAATTCACTCTTTTTCTAAACTTAAAAGTCCGTTCGATCGTTTATCTGCCCATGAAAACATCCATCTTTTTATCGATTTTCTTCCTTGCAACCATTCCGGCTTTTGGGCAGTCATCCATTTCTATCGAGGCCCAGGCCTACCCGGCAGGAGTGATTCCGGGAATTCGGTTTGATTACTCCATCTCAGAGCAAACTCAACTGTTTGTCAGAGCTGGTTACAATTTCACCGATCGGAGGGATTGGGGTGAGCATGATAATGAAGAAGGTGGTGGAGCCGGATTTGGAATAGGAGCGGAATTCAGGAATCCGCGATTCCAAAACTTCTCCCTGAATGTTAGGACCGATCTTTGGTTTATGGATATTGATTGGTACAACGAAGAGGAAATCTGCCCTTTTGCTCCGCCCTGTGTCGATATAAAATTTCCAGGAACAACCGAAATAGCCGTACTTCAACCTACGATAGGCTTTGGCTACCAATTCCCGGTTTCAGGTTCTTTTTTTATCAAACCAACCATCAATTTTGGATATGAAGTCAACATCCGAACGGAAGGAGAGGATGTCGGCGAAGGAACGATTTTATTGGGAGGACTTCAGGTTGGCTATTTATTCGACGCTAAATAATACAGCTGCATAATCCTTAGTTCGTCGTAACCGATTTGCTTTTTACACTCATCATAAACCAATCGAAGCATTAAGTGCCCTCTCTTTTTGAAGGCTTTCATCACCTGGTCCCTCTGACGATCGGACAGATTTGAGGCCTGAAGGAGTCCATCCAGGCGAAGTTCGTTGTCTTCATCCAGGAACTTCTTTAAATGCCCTAAAATGGTCACTTCTTTCACCCCGTGTTCCTCAGCCAGGAGTTTGATGGATTTTCCATCATTAAAATCCTGGCCCACCATTTCATGTTTCTCGCCACTTTTAACTTCTCTCGTCTTTTTGATAAGCGTTTTTTGGCGTTCCATGATGTCATGATTTTTCGAAAAATTCTTAATCACCCCAATAAAGGAATCTCCGAATTTCTCTTTTTTAACCTCCCCAACCCCATAAATAGCTTCCAAAGCGTCTTTGGATTGTGGATAATAATAGGCCATCTCGATCAAGGTTGTATCCGGAAAAATGGCATACGGAGGGACATCGTCCGCTTCTGCCAGTTCCTTTCTTTTCTCCCGGAGAAGCTCAAACAATTCGACGTTGTATTCATTCTCGATTTCGCTGGATGTCCGGATTACATCTTCCTCATCTATTGCTACATCCGTTCGGTCCAGAATCCCATACACATTCTCTGTTCCGTTTAGTACCGGATTGGCAGCATCCGTGAGTTCAATCACCCCAAAACTTCCTCGCTTGATGAAATGCTGTCGCATTAAAAGTCTAGAGAGCTGTTCCCATTGTTTTTTGGTCCATTCGAGCCCCGTTCCATAGCTTTCTACTTTATCGTGCTCGTTTTCAAGTACTTTCTGATTTTTCGATCCACGGAGTACATCAATAACCTGGCCTGCTCCAAACTCTTCATCCAAATCCAGCACACAATCCATGAACTTTCGGGCCTGAAGTGTCAAATCCTCTACATCAGCATCTTGTGAGATACTATTATCACACATTCCGCACTCTTTCTCGCCATATTGCTCACCAAAATATTCCAGCAAAGGTTTTCGCCGACAATTCCTCTCTTCCAGGAATTTGAGTAACTTTTCTAAGTGTCGCTCAGCAACAACTTTTTCCGTCCCTTTTTTCTGGTTGATGAAGTATTTGATCTTCTGCGTGTCTGCATAGCTAAATAAAAGCACACAATCAGAGCGTAACCCATCCCGCCCGGCACGACCAATTTGCTGGTAATAGGATTCAATATTCTGCGGCATATCATAATGAACCACATATCGCACATTGGGTTTGTTGATCCCCATACCAAAGGCGATGGTAGCTACAATGATTCGGGCATCATCCCGGATAAACGCCTGCTGGTTAAGCGTCCGATCCCGGGCAGGTAACCCTGCATGGTATGGCTTGGCCAGATATCCTTCGTCAATGAGCAATTCGGTGAGTTCATCAACCTGGCGCCGGGAGAAACAATAAATAATCCCGGACTGATTTTTCCGGGTGTACAGAAAATCCAGAATTTGGTTATCCGGGTCTTTTTTGTCCACAATTTTGATGAACAAATTCGGCCGGTCAAAACTAGAAATGAAGGATTCGGATTCATCGAATTCCAGGCTGTTTTTTATGTCCTTCTGAACTCGCGGAGTAGCAGTTGCGGTTAGCGCCACACAAACAGCATCAGGGAAATCCTTTCGTACTTTCGATAACTGGCGGTATTCAGGCCGGAAATCATGCCCCCATTCCGAGATACAGTGAGCCTCATCAATGGTGAAACAGTCTACTTTGATGTCCTTCAACATCTCCTTGGTACGATCCATCAGTAGCGTTTCAGGGGCCACGTACAACAATTTTACTTCCCCGGCTTTGATTTTCTTCACATTGTACTCATACGCTTCGGGGCGCAAAGAGGAATTCAGGTATACCGATGAAATATCGTATTCCATAAGCTGGCTTACCTGGTCCCTCATCAGGGAAATAAGGGGAGAAACAACGATCGTCATCCCATCAAAAATGAGTGCCGGAATCTGGTAGCATAACGACTTCCCCCCACCCGTAGGCATGATCACAAGGGCATCTTTTTTATCTAAAATCTGTGTAATGGCTGCCTCTTGCTGAAGGCGGAAGTCGTCATATCCGAAGGTATTCTTCAGGATGGCTCTGGCTTGATCGATCATGGAATCAGGGAGATCTCTATTCTATGTTTCATTCCTAAGTTGGAATTGAAAATACAACTAGATTTAATAAAGTATGGAACATAGTGAAGGAATAATTCTATGTTATAATTTTGAAGTATTTACTGTGTTTGATATACTCGATTTACCAGAGAGAGTAGAATGCTGCACATGCATGTGGTGATAGTTGTAGACTCTATGCTTACTTAGTCAACAACTAAATTATTTGAACTATGTTTGGAATTGAAGCGATTAATGTAGTCATAGGGCTCATTTTTATCTATCTGCTCTTCAGTTTGTTTGTAAGCCTTATCAATGAAATCATAAGTAATCTATTTAATGCGAGGGGTAATCAGTTATATAAGTCATTAAAAGATCTGATAGGTGAAGACGCAGTTAAAAACTTATATAACGATCCAAGAATTAATATACTCATCAAGCCGGGATCAACCATCTCTTCACTCAAAACAGAGTTTACAGAGATTAAAAACGAAAAACTCCCTGACTTTATACCAGGGGAGATATTCGGTGAAGTACTAGAAAACTTCGACAATGATAAGATTAAAGGTAAGCTGGAAAAGGCTACCGTCACTTTGAAACAATCCAGGAAAGAACTTTCGAATTTATACGAATTAGCAATTACTGAAACCCGGGCAACTTATCGGAAAAACGTTCGAAATCTAACGTTGGTGATAGGGTTAGTTGTTACAGTAAGCTTCAATGTAGACTCCATAAAAGTGTTTAAAGAGTTAGCTAATGACCCACAAAAAGCGGCTTTCATAACAGCTCAGGCAGAGGCATATATAGCTGCTAACGATTCCCTGGTACAACAAAATGATGCTGAGATTATGGAGTTAAAAGAAGACCTAAATGAATTATATAAAACACAGATCAACAGCTTGAATTCTACACTTGGTTTAGGTTGGGATTCTGAGGTTGATATTTTAGATCAAGTTTCACTTTTGGGCATTTTAGGATGGGTTATTACAGTACTGGCTTTAAGTCTGGGAGCACCATTCTGGTTTGATCTGCTTAAACGGGTAATAAATATCAAAAACGAAATAACTAAGAAATAGATGAGGTTCTCAACATGGACGTCAATACATATAACTTAACACCAAATCCCAGGACTATAAACGCAGAACCTGGAGATGATATCTTTGTACAAATTGTAATTGGAAATCGTCAAATTGGAGGTAACAATCTATCCTATGAAGGCAATGAAATACTAAAAGGTGATTTATCTCAAAAAGCATTTCTAGGTACTTCAGAGGAGTTATCCGATAAAAATTTAGACACTATTACCAACGTTTTGGATGTCAATCCCGCAACCAATAACTGTGTAATAACTACGACGTTTTCTACCCAAGAAAACCAGATTCTTTTTAGTAAAGTAGATAGAGGAGAAGCTCCCGCTAATGGAATCGCTCAATTCAGAGGAGTATACAAAATTCAATTAGTGATCTTGTTGTTCACGGTTCTCAGTTTTCTAACCGATGATCTATTTGCCCAGAGCGAAACAGACTTTATAGATTTAAAAACACCAACCTCACCAGGTTTTGTCTTACTCGATGAAACTCCTTCCTCTATTGAGACTCCCTCTACTCCTAAAGGATTGGCTATAAGCCTGCTTAATTTTAGTGAAGAAAATCTTGCCTTAGAGTTTGCTCCATTTTGGTTAATTGATCATCCTAATTTAGTAGCTGAGGATTTGAAAGATGTCAGGTTTCCAATCTTAGAAAACCTCTCTATTTCATTGGCAACTTTAAATACCGACAGTGTAGATAATTTAGCATTTGGACTACGAACTCGAATTTTCCAGAATTTTTCTTCCGATCAGGTGAATGACTTAGCTCAAAAGAAGCGAGACATTCAAACCGAGTTAGGAAATATACCTCTCGATCTAAAAAAAATTGAAAAACTACGTGCAGAATACGTCAATCTAGCATTAAAACCTGTTTTCAGTATTGATTTTGCTGCTGCCGTAAGTAGCTTTACAACTACTAATTCCTACGATGATTTGGAGCCTGGTCGATGGGCAATCTGGACATCATTTAATTGGAGACCCAAGGCGGATGATTTTTATGTAACGGCTTTAACTAGATATATAAGAAACGATACATTTGAAAACTATGATCCAGATACAGACTTATTCGATGTAGGGGTTAGATTTAATTACGACATCAAATCAGCGTATACCGCCTCCCTTGAATATGTTCACAGAATGAATATTACAGCAGAAGAGTATGATGATTATCGCTTAGCTGCTGTTGGTAGCTACCAGCTTACAGATAATATTTATCTTACAACAACTGTTGGGAAAAATTTTACTGGAGTGAGCAATATCATTGCTCTTGCCGGAATAAATTTTGGGATATCTAAGTCAAAAGTTACGGCGTACTAGAATGAACCCTACTTACTCAAGTACAGGCTCTTGAACTCAAATGGTTTTCTGAAGTGTTCGTCGTTGAAGTCTTCGGCAAAGTAAATACTTTCGCCCGTGGACTTCATCTCCGGACCAAGTTCTTTCTTCACCCCAGGGAATTTATCAAACGGGAACACCGGCTCTTTAATCGCCCAATTCTTCAGTTTTGATTTAGTATCGAATTCTTTGAGCTTAGCTCCCAGCATTACTTTTACCCCGATTTTAGCTTCAGGGATCTCATTCGCTTTAGCGAGGAATGGAACCGTTCGGGTCGTTCTTGGATTGGCTTCAATCACATACACCTTCTCGTCCTTCACCGCATACTGAACATTTAGAAATCCAATCACATTTAGCGCTTTGGCTATTCGTGTCTGGTATTCCCGAATGGTATCCTGTACTTGTTGGCTGAGTGAGTATGGGGGAATAACAGCGGTCGAATCACCGGAATGAACTCCGGCGGGTTCAATGTGCTGCATCATCCCGGAAATATGAAGTTCATCGCCATCAAAAACGGAATCCACATCCACCTCAATGGCGTGCTCAAGGTATTTATCAATAAGGAAAGCATTCTCAGGATGCGTTTTCAAAATGCGGTCTACATATCGCTCCAATTCTTCCCGCTTCACGGCTATTCTCATGCCTTGTCCTCCCAATACATAACTGGGACGAATCAGGACCGGATATCCGATTCGGTCGGCAATTTCCAATGCGCCGTTTACCTCCGTAGCGGTGCCATAAGCTGGGAACGGGATATCATTTTTTATGAGCAGATCAGAAAATAACCCCCGATCCTCAGCCAAATCGATATTCGCAAAATCAGTACCGAAAATCCTGATTCCGGCTTTCACCAAACGCTTTCCAAGTTTAAGTGCCGTTTGTCCACCAACCTGGATGATCACACCTTCCGGTTTCTCATGCTCGATGATATCCAGCACACGCTCCCAATACACCGGTTCGAAATAAAGTTTATCAGCAATATCAAAATCAGTGGAAACCGTCTCGGGATTACAATTGATCATAATGGCTTCAAAACCCACTTCTTTAGCAGCCAGTACGGCGTGGACACAGGAATAATCAAACTCGATCCCTTGTCCAATTCGGTTTGGACCACTTCCCAAAATGATTACTTTTTTCCTGTCGGTAACTTCACTTTCATTTTCACCTTCGTAAGAAGAATAGTAGTAGGGGGTCTGAGCCGGAAATTCTGCGGCACAGGTATCTACTACTTTGAATACGGGTTTTAATCCCAGTTCCAGTCGTCTTGCTCGGACTTCATCATCCGTTACTTTCTCCCCGCCTTTACTGGTCAACCAGGCAATTTGTGCGTCCGAAAATCCGGCTTGCTTCAGCTCATAGAACTCATCTTTGCTAATCTCTTCCAACGATTGGCCCTCGGTTCGGTTCTCCAGTGAGACCATATAGCGGATTTGCTGCAGAAACCAGGGGTCGATTTTAGTAACGTCTGCGATCTCTTCAACTGAAGCGCCTAATTTAAAGGCATTGCGAACCTGAAGTGAACGGTCCCAATAAGGTTTAATCAAACGTTCGCTTACTTCTTTCCGATTGATTTCTTCGTAGCCATCGGCCCCTAATCCGGCCCGACCGATTTCCATACTTTGCCACGCCTTGTTAAGTGCTTCGGGGAAATTTCTTCCGATGCTCATCACTTCACCAACGGCTTTCATTTGGGTAGAAAGCTCTTCGTCAGCTCCGGGGAATTTATCAAAGTTGAAACGCGGCACTTTGCACACGACATAGTCAATGCTTGGTTCGAAGCAGGCTGATGTGGTACCGGTGATCTGATTTTTTAACTCATCCAGTGTATATCCAACTGCCAGTTTGGTTGCAACTTTTGCAATTGGATATCCTGTTGCTTTCGATGCTAAGGCCGATGAACGACTTACGCGCGGATTGATCTCAATCGCTACCAGGCGGTCCGATCCGGGCTCCATGGCAAACTGCACATTACAGCCTCCGGCAAATGTCCCGATAGAGCGCATCATTTTGATGGCTGCATCTCTTAGAATCTGATACTGCTTATCTGTGAGCGTTTGGGTTGGAGCAACCGTCACAGAATCTCCGGTATGAACGCCCATTGGATCCATGTTCTCGATCCCGCAAATAATTACCACGTTATCATTGGCATCCCGAAGAAGCTCAAGCTCATATTCTTTCCAACCGAAAATGGACTCTTCAATGAGTACGGAATGAACGGGACTCATTTCCAGGCCACGAAGAACCATTCGATCAAAATCCTCTTCTTCCCATACAATTCCTCCTCCGGCTCCACCCATGGTAAATGAGGGGCGAATTACGATTGGAAGACCACCCAATTCTTCTTTGATCTCTTTAGCATCAAGAAGAGATTCCGCCTGACGACTTCGGCATTGCTCAATCCCGATTGATTCCATTTTATCCCGGAATAGCTGTCGGTCTTCCGTTAGTTCTACCGCCGCAATATCTACTCCAATGATTTTGATCCCTTTTTCATCCCAGTATCCCTGCTTCTCTAAATCACGACAAAGGTTTAGCCCGGTTTGTCCCCCCATAGTTGGAAGTACTGCATCCGGATTTTCTTTATCCACGATTTGCCGTATCGAATCGGTTGTCATTGGCAACATGTAAATAGCATCTGCCATGATTGGATCCGTCATGATCGTCGCTGGATTCGAATTGATCAGCACAATTTCATAACCCTCTTCCTGAAGTGACCGGCACGCTTGTGATCCGGAATAATCAAATTCGCAGGCCTGCCCGATTACTATGGGTCCTGAGCCGATGATGAGAATTTTGTGTATGTCGTCGCGTCTTGGCATTTAGCTATTTTTTTTATTAGTCATTCTGAGTGAAGTGAATTCTGCCACAGGCAAATGAACGTAGTCGAAGAATATCAAATCAGGCGCTTCTTGGTTTGATATCCCTCGACTTTGCTCGGGATGACAGCAAGATTTTATCATGCTGTTACTCATTTTTGTTCTTTCATTAAGTTGATAAACTGATCGAACAAATAGGCTGAATCATGTGGTCCAGGCGATGCTTCAGGGTGATATTGAACTGAAAAACCCGGAAAGTTTTTGAACCGGAGCCCCTCTACCGTGTTATCGTTAAGATTCATGTGGGTAACGCTTGCCACTGCCTCTTTCACACTTTCTTCAATTACTCCAAATCCGTGATTTTGAGTAGAAATTTCGACCAGTCCTGTCTCCAGGTTTTTCACTGGATGATTCGCTCCACGATGGCCTACAAACATCTTCCCAACTTCGATACCTTCACTCATGGCCATCAACTGGTGCCCCAGACAAATCCCGAATAAAGGCTTTCCCGTCGATTTGGCATATTCCACAATTTCTAAGGCGTACTCTCCGGTTGGATTAGGATCTCCCGGTCCATTCGAAAAAAAGAATCCATCTGCATCCCATGCTTTAACCTCATCCAGTGAGGTTTGCGCTGGAAAAACCCGGAGTGAACATCCTCTCGCTACCAAGCTATTAATGATGTTTTGCTTGATTCCATAATCGAAAGCAGCCACTTTGTATTCCGTTTCCCCCTCAGGGTGATAGGTCTGTGCTTCTTTACGGGTCACTTTCGAGGCCAGCTCCAACCCTTCCATGTCGTCCCAATCTTTCGCCATCTGAACCAGTTTACCTTCATCCAACTCGGTGGACGAAATCACTGCATTCATTACTCCTTTTTCACGGATGTGACGAACAAGTGCGCGCGTATCAACTCCTGTTATCCCAACAATCTCATTATCCTGCAGGTATTCATGCAGGCTTCCATCCGCCATATCATTACTGTATTCCCATGAAAAAGCCCGTACAATCACACCTGCAACCATCACCTTACGATGCTCATCATCCCTTGCCATGGTTCCATAATTTCCAATATGCGGGTAGGTCATCATCATTAACTGACCGTAGTAACTGGGGTCCGTGAAAATTTCCTGGTAGCCGGTCATACTTGTATTAAAACAAAGTTCTCCTCCGGTAATCCCATCGTGGCCTATGGCCCAGCCGTGCGCAATAGTGCCATCACTCAGAGCGAGGATTGCTTTTTTTCTCGGTTGTAAAGACATGCTTATTGTTTTGGATTGGGGATTTGCTGATCAAAAAAAATCCGACTACGAATTACGCGTCGGATTTTGAAAATATTTGCGGTAACCAAAAACGGCATTAGCACCCTGTGGTTTTTATGGTTTGGGTTGCTAATGATTCAAAGCTATGGATTGCTAACGATTGTATCTGTATTCAGCTTTGTTTGAGGTTCGCCAAAGATACAAATGGGAAAGCAGGGATTCAATTTGATTCCTCGGTATTTCGGAAATTCATCAAACTCCCACTCAAAGTAGCCAATCCGCTAACCAATCCACCAAGAATACCGGTTATCAGCACCACGAGAAATGGTGAACCAACACCTAACATGTTGGCTATGCGGGTAGAGAGTATACCATCATTCATGAAATGAATGTAGAGAGCCTGACCTCCCCAAAGGATGAATAGGGCCAAAAAACCCCAACCAAACGATGCTCCGGCTTTTTTATTGAAAAAGTACCCAAAAACAACTCCCGGGATAGCGATGCTCCACCATGGAAGGAAGAGATTTAAAAGGAAGGCTGAAATCAAGATTAGTAAAGCGAGTATCATAAATTCTATCAGTTTGGTTGAATTGTGAGTTCGAACAACGATTCCCCGGGTTTCTCCCGATAAAAATTCAGCTCAAAATGGTTTCCGGTACGCCAATTTTCAATGAACTCATCGTAATTCGGAGAACCAGGGTTACCTGAAATTCCACCCGGATATACTCCCCATGCCCGAACCTGGGGACCTAATTCAACCACCATCCGCCAGCTTGGGCCATATCCAAAACGGGTAGCGTTAACCGCCTCAAAAGAGCCTCCGGAGTAAACATCATCCGCACCAAAACCGGGAATCAATCCTACATGATCGATATCATTATTCATTACCCAGCCCCAATTCCAGTCCTCACCAATCGGACCATTATAATTACCCATCAATTCATAGGTATACGTATACGCCCCTGTTACCAGGTCCTGGATGGTTTCCTTTTCTTCAGTACGGATGTTGTCAATCAGCACAAAATCAGCTTCACTTTTAATCACTTCCACCACTCTATCCCTTGCCGGATACCGGAGGCTTGCACCGGATGCCTGGTATTCATCCCTAAAGATGGATCGGTTCAACTCCCGCCACCAGTAGTAGAAAAAACCTGGCTGCTTTAAATCGGCATTCATTTCATAGTTCCAGCCTGCCATGAGAGATGAAAAATCCAATTCCTCACTGGTTAAACTGTCGGTAACCAACCAATCCAGGAGATTGGGCAAGATACTCTCGGCATGCAGGCTGTAATTATCCATCTGCATATCCATCATATCCTGTGGCGTGATGTCTTCCATTTCTCGAAGCAAATCATTGATGCGCCGACCCCGTTCATAAGATGCGAATTCATCAGCCAGGTAATATGGATATGAATCATGCACGGATTCCTGGTTCGCCGAGCTCACGAATCCTCTTGGAGGGTTTTTCACATACGGATTATGTTCATGGGGTATCCAGCCCTGCCAGTCATATGCAGGGTCGGAGCCATCACTCACCGTTTGTCCCTGGTAGTCCCATTTATTCGGGAACCTTCCATTTACCCAAATGGCAACATCTCCCTCGTTGGATGCGAACACAAAGTTCTGAGCAGGAGCGACATAATTTTCCAAAGCAGTAACATAATCGTCGTAATCTTTGGCTTTATTCAACCCGATAAAGGTTGCAAGGCTATTACCAGCTTCATGTCCAATCCATCGCATGGCATGATAAATAGGATCGCCAAGAGTATCATTTGGATTGGCACGCATCACAGGACCATGATGAGTAAAAACCAGGGTATCAATAATTGTTTCTCCGCCGCGAACCTCTATTTTTTCGATTCTTTTGGTGGTCGGATTCCATGCACCGTCGTACCAGTATTCATTCTTTGATGCATCCCGGAACTCAATTTCGTACCAGTCCATTACATCCGAACCGGTATTTGTCTCAGAAAAAGCAACGTACTCATTAAAACCGATCAGGATTCCCGGAATCCCCTGGAAAGTAACTCCATAGGCGTTGTAACCTGGAGCATGCAATTGCATTTCCATCCAGATAGAAGGAAGGGACAAACTCAGGTGTGGATCGCCAGCCAGAATTGGATATCCGTTTGCTGTCTTAGAACCATGTACTGCCCAGTTATTCGACCCAACACCGGCATTGGGCTCCCAGTATTGAATGCGTTCTGCCGTTTTGGGAATAAAATCTGAATCCGGTGCTTCGGGTCGCTCTGCTTCAAAATCCCATGCTCTTGACTCTGGAATAATTGCCTCCAGTGCCTGTGGATCTGTATTAAAAAATTTCTCGATGTATTCCTGCCCAAAATAAGCTTTGGTTCTGGAAGTCTGGTCATCACTGCTACCTCCTGCCAGCGTACGAAGCATATTCATATGAAGGAGGTTTGTTTTTAAGTGTGTCCATTCTTCAGGAGCTGCACCCAGGACTTTATATTCCACCGGATATTCACCTGGAGATAGAGAACTGATGTATGCATTTACTCCTTTCGAATAAGCCTGAACAATTGCCCAGCTCGTCGAATCCTGCTTCACCACTTCCAGTTTTTTCTCCGCAGCCCAGGGCATTCCCCAACGTCTCGTAGTCAGATCCCGATTCTGAACCGTTGGATTTACCCCAATCAGTTCGGAGAGCCGTCCACCGGCATCATAGGTCTGGATTTCCATTTGAAATAAGCGCTCTCTTGCCGTTATATATCCCTGAGTAAGAAAAAGATCATGTTCATTCTGAGCAAAAATATGCGGAACCCGACGCTCATCATAGACTATTGACACTTCATCAATTAGCCCGTCAATTTGAAGTTCTTCGCTTTCAGGAATCCTGGTTTCGGCATTTGCCCAGAACCCGGCGTCCGGATCAAAGAATTTTCCAAGAGGAGGAATAGAACCGAATTTGGTATTTAGAGCCAGAATTATGGCCAGTAAAATAACTCCACTTACGATTGGTTTAAGAAGTTGCATCAAGAAATTGGTTAATGCTAAGTGTTAAATGTTAAGTGAAAACTGCTGTTACATTTAACACTTAACATTTGAAATTCAAAATTACCAAAGCATCATCTTCATACAAAAAACGCTTCCTCCGCTTTTCAAAAACTCATCGGTATTGAATTCGTGAACTACAAATCCTAGCTCTTCAAGTCTTTGATTCACCTCCACACATCCCTTTTGGATTAGTACATTTTTGCCATCCGGAGAAGTAGCATTACAGGCGAACAAATCCTCTGCTTCATGTTGACTGGCTTCAATAACTGTTGAAAATATGGATCGGATTTTCTTCAACCCATCCTCTGAAAAGGCCTTTGGATAAATAAGCGCGGTTTCCTCGTTTAATACGCATAAACAAGTATCCAGGTGGTAGAACTTTTCATCAACCAGTTCGAGTGCTATCACCGGTGTATTCAGGGTTTCTGAAATGTGTTCATATACTTCATGCGATGATCGATATCCATATCCGCCCCAAATTAATCTTTTTTTGTAGTGCCAGATGGCATCTCCCATTCCTTCGAAGTCAGTGAATTGGGTTTCATCCAGGTGAATGACTTCATAAGAACTGTGTTCATACACCTCTTCAATATGCGGGACTTCGCCTTTTCTCTGCTCGGAATGCATCACGCTCATAATCACTTGCTTGGTTCCATCCGGCTTAATGTTAGGCAGGCTTTGATTCGCGCAAAAAACCATATCCGGAAATTCCTCCTGAGCCTCAACTTCATGAACATAAAACCCAAGATTCTCATAAGCTGCTTTTAATTTCTCCCATTCAGCGTGGGCCTCTTCAAAATTGATGTCTCCAATATGACCCTCCATATGAGGGTTAATCACATATTTCACATCGAAATATTTCGGGTTCACCACCATGACTTTGCCTGGTGCCGGCATATCCTCCAGATCAGCAAGCGTAAAATCCAACTGGTCTGAATGTGTGATAACTTTGCTCATTCAGAAAATTTACTCTAAAATTATTGGGTTAACTCCTTTTGGAGGGAACAAGACGAGAGTGAGATGATAGGAACAAAAGGATACGAAGAAAGCATCATGATTTTCCAACCTTAATTCTTTGTGGAAATCACTTTCTCCCTATATTCCATTCCCGCACAAATTATTGCAAACGCTACGGATGTCTAACAAAAACCTGATTATTGCTTTTGGAGGTTCCTCCCCGGAACACGAAGTTTCTGTGCTTACCGCCATGCAGGTCTTCGCTGCTATGGAAGATCGTAATTACGAGTTGATTCCTCTTTATATCACCAAATCCGGGAAATGGCTGAGTGGGGATCCGCTTAAAGATCTGAGCAATTACAAGGATCTGAAAAAACTGGAAGCTGAATGCTTCCCTGTTTCATTTTCAAAGGATGAAATGGGAACTACCCACCTCACCGAACAAGGAAAGGCAGGACTTTTTAAAAAAGCTTTTTCCGAACCCGTTTATACCGTGGTGTGTGCTTTTCATGGAAGTGAGGGTGAAAACGGGGCTTTCCAGGGTGCCTGTGAGCAGTTTAATATCCCGTACACGGGAAGCGGAGTACTTGCCTCTTCTGTCGGAATGGATAAAGTGAAGGCCAAACAACTTTGTGAAGCTAACAACATTCCGGTGACCTCCAGTCTCGATTTTTATGAGAGTGATTGGGAAGCTCATCAGGATACGATCCTGAAAGAAGCTGAAATGCTTGGATATCCTTTGGTTGTGAAACCTGCCAATCTTGGGAGCAGCATCGGAGTGAAAAAAGTGGATGCTGAAGACGAGTTAATTGATGCGGTGGAAACAGCATTCCGTTACGACGCCCATTTACTGGTGGAAGTTGCCATTCAACCGCTCATGGAAATCAATTGCTCGGTACTTGGAACCGCTGAAAATTGTAGAGCAAGCGTGTGCGAACGTCCCCTTGGAAGTACAGAAACTCTTTCTTTTGAGGACAAGTATCAAAGCGGAGCTGGTGCTGATAAAGGAATGGCTTCGGCAGATCGGGTGATCCCGGCCGATATCTCCCCTGAGCTTACGGATACCATTCGAAGTATGGCCGTTCATACCTTTAAAACGTTTGATGCCAGTGGAGTAGCACGACTCGATTTCCTTGTAAATGCAGATACAGAAGATGTCTACTTCAATGAGATTAATACCATTCCGGGTTCCTTTTCTTTTTACCTATGGGATAAATCAGACCTGAATTTTACTCAGCTGGTGGAAGAATTAATTGAAATCGCTCTGCAAAGACATCATGCAAAAAATGGGCGTATCCGGAGTTACGATACCAACCTGCTAAGCGAAAAAGCAGTTACCGGAATCAAAGGATTAAAAGGAACAAAATGAGTGCGACCAGCCTCAATATCGGTGTGATTGCAAACCCAAAGAAGTATGAGGTTAAATCAGTTTTCGAGACAGCGCTGAATTGGGCCGAATCCAAGAAGGTACGCCTCTCTGTCTCTAAGTCGATTTGTGAGTTGCTGAATCCTAAAAAATCTGAAAACCTGATCTTCACAGAAACTGACCAGGAAACCATTCAACTCTCTGATATCGTCGTTGTAATGGGAGGGGATGGTACCATCCTGTACACAGCCCGGATTTCGAAAGAAGCTCCTAAACCCGTGCTGGGCGTTAACAGTGGTCGGCTTGGATTTATGACCAATACCCAAAATGAGGATTTAGTCGAAGCGCTTGAGCAGGTCCGGACCGGGAATTACACCCTGGATCGCAGGCATTTTTTGAAAGCGGTGGATAAATCGGGCAATGAATTTTATGCCCTTAATGAATTCCTGTTCACCCGAACTGATACAACTTCCATGATCAACATTTCTGCGGAGTATGATGGAGCTCCTATCAATACGTATTGGGCAGATGGGTTACTTGTAGCCTCTCCTACCGGATCAACGGCTTATAACCTATCCTCAGGTGGACCAATTGTTGCTCCCGGCTCCGGTGTGATTTTACTCACCCCCATCAACCCGCATACCTTAACGACACGACCACTGGTTGTTAGTGCTGATAAAGCGCTAACTGTTAAGGTAGAGCCTCAATCGAGTAATATTCTATTCTCTTATGATGGCATCGTAAAAGAAGTAAATACACTTCCTTTTCAGGTGGAAATCCGGAAATCAAAGATTGCCTTCCCATTGATACAACTTCCGGGTCAAAATTACTTTGATACCCTTCGCAAAAAGTTGATGTGGGGACAAGACTCGAGGAGAATGAAGAATTAAGAATATTCAATATTGAAGCAAGAACACGAGGTTTAAATTCCCGATTAAATTTCTGAGTTCTATATTCCTAATTCTTCATTCTATATTCCTGATTCAATATCTTTCTTCATAAAGGATACATAAAAGCGGAATAGCTTTAGATCGAATTTCTAACACTAATCACAAAACAGATTCATGAAAGTAACAGTTGTAGGTGCCGGAGGTAATGTAGGGTCAACCGTAGCGCTTAGCGTGGCACAAAGAGATTTTGCAAAAGAGGTTGTAGCGCTCGATTTAGAGCGAACTGTAGACGACAAAACATTCTATCCATCAAAGGGACGAGCCCTGGATCAATGGCAGGTTTCTCCGATCGATTTATTTGATACACGAGTTACAGGAACCACTGATTACGCCGATACCGCCAATTCGGATGTATGTGTAATTACCGCGGGGGTACCACGCCGGCCAGGAATGAGCCGTGACGACTTGCTTTCCATCAACGCAAACATTGTTGAGAGCGTAACCAAAGAGCTAGTAAAATACTCTCCGGATACCATCATCATCGTGGTTTCTAACCCTCTTGACGTAATGGTTCAGGTTGCTAAAGATGCTTCCGGGCTTCCTTACGAAAAAGTGATGGGAATGGCTGGTATCCTTGATACTGCCCGGTTCCGAGCTTTTATTGCTGAAGAAATCGACGTTTCACCAAAAGACATCCAGGCGATGTTAATGGGTGGTCATGGGGATACCATGGTTCCACTTCCACGATTTACTACCGTTTCAGGACTTCCAATAACTCATTTCATTGGTGAAGAACGCTTAAATGAAATTATTGAACGGGCCAAAAAAGGCGGTGGTGAGTTGGTAGGTTTGATGGGAACTTCTGCATGGTATGCTCCCGGTATTGCAGCTGCTCAGATGGTAGAAGCTATCTTATTGGATCAAAACCGAATTTTCCCGGTGTGCGCGCATCTTTCCGGCCAGTTTGGAATCGATGATTTATACATCGGAGTACCTGTTAAACTTGGAAAAGGCGGTGTGAAAGAAGTAATAGAAGTTGCATTAACCGACTCAGAACAAGAACTTCTGAACAATTCCGTGAATCACGTTCGTGGAACATTAGATGCTTTCAAAGCGCTAATGAATAAATAAAATCAAACAAAGAGGACTAAGGTTCTCACTACTTGCATTTTATCCCGCTCATCTTTGATGGGCGGGATTTTTTATTCCCGCTCTTCAAGAAAGGTTTCGAGTTTAGGAAGGAAGTAGTTATTAACAAGAGAATCAGCCTGATGTTCAACATCAAAGTTTGTACCTGATAGAATAACTTCATTGAAGACCAGAGAATCAGGTGTAGTTTTTCTGAATTTGAAATTCCAAATAACAATTCTTTCAAAAGAATCCTCAGGATTTACTTGAATTACTTCCGGCCTTTCAGCATAAAAAGAAATACGGTTATGTTGATCTGAATTATGATCAATATTTTCAAATCCTTCTCCTTCCAGAAATAAAGTTAGATTACTTATGAACTCATCTATTTCAGATGAATATTGATAGCTCCTATCGAGAGCAAGTAATTTTCTTGATGAATATGATGTAGCTACAAACCATACCATAGAAACACACAGAACTGATACCCAGGAAACATGCTTCACGACGTTGATTTGAAACCTTTTTTCGATATAGTAATTGATAAACCAGTTAAACATCGGGTAGATAATCACTACCAAAATATCGGTGAAATCGGAAGTCAACGTGGTTTCGGGTAAACCAATTTGAGCTAGAAAAGTATTAATTCCATGCAGTAATAATGGAACCTGAAAAAGTGCAAGAATCAATACGGATATGGCGAATGAACCCCTGATTGCGCTCTTCTTTTTGTAAAAACGACTCAGCAGCAGAAAAAGAACGGTTGCAAAACAGAAAACTCCAGTAAAGTCGCTTAGCTTTCCCGTGATAAAGGACGGAAATTCGAACTTTAGATAGAGGTCATTCAGAATTAATAAAATTAAACTCCCGATATATATCGGGTTTAAGAGAAGTAAATATGCATTTTCTTTCCTAATCAATGCCCATTCACTAGAACGATGTTCTCGGCAACCAACCCTTTGTCGTTTTCTACGATATCGAACTCAAAAATGGAATCTCGGTTGGGTAGGTGGTTCATTTCCAGTCCTTCTTCAAACTGTGAAATATGGGCAAATACAGTTTTAAATGGCGAGTCTTCATCCCGGGAATCCGTAATCCATAAATGATCGCTGAAATCGGTTAAAAAGCGCATGAATCCATAGCCATCGTGCGTGGAAAAATCATAGCAGATTCCCCGAACTCTCGATCCTGATTTGCCCCACGGGTACGGAGAATCCACAGGCAACATCCCGGGAATCAAATACCCGGACACATAGGAATCGGAAGCTTTTTTCAGACCGATGGAAACATGTTCAAATCCAACAACTTCGACCTTACAGCCTTTGTTTTGTAGGGCATTTACTACACTCACATAACTTCCATTACTGGTCAGCAAAACGATTTTATCCAGGTAATCGGAGTGCACCATCATGTCTACCGCCATATCCATATCTATGGTAGACTTCGTGATTTTCTCCCCGGTCTCGTGATTGTTGTAGGTGATAAGCGGTTTTTCGGTCACTTTGTACTCAAAGTCCCGGAGCATATCACAAAATCGCTGGGTCTTTTTTCTATACTCATGATCGTTCTGTAAACGGTCCTCATCATACGATAAGTACACATTTAAGCGAGAAGCTGATCCACCACAGCGGGTAGCAAATTTTCTTAACACATCGTAACGCAACCCATATCCGCCATTCATGGTTACGTTTACGGCATCGACGTAAATACCGATTTTGGCCATAATAATACCTAATAATTTTTGTGAGATAGGCTATCGAGCTTTCCTGGCATAGTCTTTAAAACTCAATAAGCTGATCAATAACAGAGACACAGTTAATAATAGTATCGAGGCGGTAAGTTCTGAAAAATTTTGATTAGTTAAAACGGGTTTCAAATAAACTGCCAAACCCGTAATAGCCAGCACCGCAAACGCTTGTAGCATTTTATAAGGCACCGGAAACGCCCTCGTGGAATAGCGATAAATGAGTAATGCCATTGCGAAATAGCTAATCAGAGTAGCAAAGGCCGAGCCCATAATTCCGTAAAAAGGAATCAACGAAAGATTGGCTACCACTGTAATCGCAGCTCCAATCAAGGTAATTTGCGCAAGTCTTTTGGTTTTATTTTTAATGAAAATTCCAGCTGAGAAATTCACGTACCATCCCTGAAACCAATATGCAAAGAGCAGAATAGGAACCACTGAAAGACCAGCCCAATATTCCTCACCGATCAGGTATTCATCCAAAAACGGGATTCTTATGGCTACTATGTATTCAACGAAAAGTGCAACCACGAGAAGAATTACAGCAGCGGCACCATTAAAAACAGAAAATGTCTTGGCGAATAGTTCAGGAGCTTCCTCATCTTCGGATTTACGCATAAAATAAGGTTGCCAGGCCATTCGAAACATTTGAACCAGCAACAACATAAATACAGCCAGTTTATAACAGGCATTATAAATTCCTACCAAGTATTCAGCACTTACACCCGCTCCATACACATTATTTATTGCGGAAGGAGACATCCCCATAATGAAAAACCGGTCCAGCATTTCGTTGATTACATGGCCTATTCCGGCCGGTACAAAGGGGAGGCCAAACTTCAGCGCAGTGCCAAGTAAGTCGGTCCTCCAACTTCCGGAAAGCTGATGTACGGTCACTACCCAAATACAAATCGCTGTTAAAAAGGAAGCCACAAAATTGGAAATGAATACCGCTACAATGCCAAAATCCAGGACCAGGATCAGGTAGAAATTGAGCCCGAGATTTATAATCACATTTCCGGTTTTTAGTATGGCAAAAGTGATAGCCTTTCGGACAAACCTTAGCTCAGCAAAAGGAACAATTGAAAGCGTATCAAAGAGAAGAATACCCAGCATCAGGTAATAAATTTCGGTACTGGATTCTGCCCCGAGGAACGGGGTTACTCTGGGCTCAATCATCCAGAGTAATCCAACCAGTAACAGGGAACTTCCCAACAAGAATAATTGCAGTGTTTTGAAGTAGCTGGATGCTTCTTCCCGGTTTTTTGCATACCGCAGATATGCGGACTCCATTCCCATCGTAAAAATCACATTTAGCAATGCGATGGACGCATAAACCAATCCCACAACACCATAAGCTTCGGGATCAAAAACTCCCGTATAAAGCGGAACAAGCAAATAATTTATGAAGCGTGCAAAAACACTGCTTATCCCGTAAATAAGGGTGTCGGAAAAGAGTTCTCGAAGCTTACTCAAAAATCCTTGATTAGTAGTTCGGCCGCCTGCACACCGAGAAGATAACTTGAAATTCCGAATCCGGTTATGATGCCATTCATTACTTCACCGGTGATGGATTTCTCGCGATATTCTTCCCGGGCATGGATATTGGAAATATGTACTTCAACTTTCGGGAAGCCGATGGGTTCCAGGGCATCTCTCAGTGCTACTGATGTATGTGTAAAGCCTCCGAAATTCGCAACAATCGCTTCTGTACCATCTTTCATGGATGACTGGATCCGGTTAATCAATTCTCCTTCCACGTTGCTTTGAAAAAACGAAAATGTGAGATTCGGAAAAAACTCTTCCAGCTTTCGATTCAAATCTTCCAGGGTAGTGGAGCCATACGTTTCCGGGTCCCTGGTACCCAGGAGGTTTAGATTCGGCCCATTTAAAATTAGAATCTTCATAGCTCTACCGCTTTACTGATTAGTTCGGCCACTTCCTGCATTCTTTCTTTAGAGATTTCTGATTTTCGTCCCAAACTCATAGGCTGGCCATCATAATAAATCGGAACAAGATGTACGTGTGCGTGGGGAACCTCCATTCCTTCCACGATCACTCCTGTCCGGATTGTGCCAAGGGCCTTATCAATCCCTAACGCTACTTTCTTTGAAAAAGTAATTAAACCGCTTAACGTGACTTCATCCAAATCGAAGAGGTAATCAATTTCCTTTTTGGGGACTACCAAAGTATGTCCCTCTGAAACAGGATTTATATCCAGAAATGAAAAATAATCTTCATCTTCTGCAATTTTGTAACTTGGGATTTCGCCGTTTATGATTTTGGTGAAAATTGAAGCCATCGGTTTCGTTCTTTAATTCTATCTTGCGAAGATACTGCGCACCACATTCAAATTCTTGTGCTACCTATGATTCGACTTATTTCTTTTTTGAGTATGCTTTTAATGCTCGTGGTAGTGGATGCAACTGCCCAATCAAACGACATTCTTGGAACTACTACTCCCGAAGAAATTCGGGGCCAACACCGGGTTTTTGATATCTATGTGGGGCGCTATACTCCCGATTCAAGTTCAGTAGAATTTCTTAACAATTTTGAGCACCAGGTTGAGATAAAAATTCTTTTCGGAACCTGGTGCCACGACAGTAAGCGAGAGATTCCGGCCTTTATTAAAACCATGGAAGAAGTTGAAAACCCAAATCTGGATGTTGAGTTCATTGGCGTAAGTCGAAAAAAAACAGATCCTGAAGGCCGTGCAAAAAACTACGATTTGCAGTATACCCCAACTTTTATCATTTTTAGCAATGAAAAAGAAATTGGAAGGATAGTTGAGGAGTCAACTGAAAGTATTGAACAAGACCTTGTTCAAATTTTGAAATCCGGCAATTTTCAATGATCAGCAAAACTTTTTGACCATTTTTATGGTTGCCCGTTGAAAAGGTGAGGCTAAAAGCCTTATCTTGGTGGTCTTTGAAAGAACCGGTAGCTCAGTTGGTAGAGCAACTGCCTTTTAAGCCGTGGGTCGTGGGTTCGAGTCCCACCCGGTTCACGAAATTATATCCCCTAAAGAGTTCATATTGACTCTCTCTTGACCAGCCCCGTTCGATTGATCTCGGATGGGGTTTTTTGTTGCACTTAAGTAGCGCCCCAAAGTTACAATGAGTCGATATTTCTCGAATCATGTTTGCCCCGGTTCCTGAACAAATTGCAATGGCGCAAAATCAACAGTACCTCTTTTAAGGATTCTGACCTATCACCACCAATACTTCTTTTTAGGGTGAATATGCCAGATTGTTTCTCACTTGTTTTCGGCAATGAGTCGAATTTCCTTAAACCTTTTTAGAGTGATGGGTGATGAAAATCTCTGTAAGTAGAAAACTAAATAGCAGCTCTGAACTGAGTCCCCATTCGTAAAAGCTTTGATTGTGGATAATCATCAAATTAGCGTATTTTGCATCGTTGCAAAGTTAAAACTACCAATCATCTATGAAGCTGGAAGCCCTTAATCCCTTACGTTGGAAAAAGTCGTTCCTTGTCTCACTTTTAATTGCATTTATGGTAGTTTGGTTCTCTTTTATTGATGTATACAGCCTTAAAACACGCTGGGAATTAAGCCAAAAAAAGCACGACCTGATCGAGAAAACTGCGGAGCTAAGCTTGAAATCGGAAGAACTGAAAACCAGGCTGGCTTCTCTTGAGGATAATCCGGCACTTCTGGAAAAAATTGCTCGTGAACAGTATGGGATGCGGAAACCGGGAGAAACGGTATATAAAATCAATAAGAAGAAATGAAGTTAACTTTGCCCATCAATTTCTGTACTTCTCACTTACTTATCCGAAACTAACCCATGAAAGCAATTGGAATTGATTTAGGCGGCACAAATATAAAGGTGGCGGTTGTCCATAAGAAGAAGGGGATTCTGGAACAAACCCAGGTACCAACCCATGCTGAACTTGGCCGGGAGCATTTACTTGACAGAATTGCAGCTACGGTAAATTCTCTTGCTCAACGTGATGGAGTAATTGGTATTGGATTTGGGCTCCCGGGAATGGTGAACCTGGAACAAACCACGGTGTATCATCCACCGAATTTACCGGGTTGGGAAGCCGTAAACGCTGCCGACGAAATCACCAAAAGAACAAACCTTCCGTGCCGGATTGAAAACGATGCCAATGTATCGGCACTTGGATGCCTCCATTTTGGGAAAGGAAAACAGTTCGATAGTTTTGTTATGCTTACACTGGGCACAGGAGTCGGTGGAGCCATTATATACAATAAGAAATTGTTTAAGGGGACCCAGGGAATGGCAGGAGAATTGGGGCACGTAATTATCGATTATCATGGCCCACTTTCTAACAGCGTAACCCGTGGTACCGTTGAGGCTTATGTTGGGCAACGATTTTTAAGCCGGTTTGCAACGGATATGATCAGTCAAAACCCGGATAATGATCTTTTCAAGCGGTTTCATGGTAATTTTGACAAACTCGAACCTGTTGACCTGACCCGGGAAGCGGAGCTTGGAAATGAATTGGCGATTGAAATCCTTCAAAAAACCGGATCGAGATTAGGATATGCCATTATTAATTACACGCATATTCTGGATATTCGAAAATATTTATTGAGCGGAGGAGTTTCTAAAGCTGGATCGTGGATCACTGAACCTGCCAGAGAAATTGTTAGAAAACATATGATGGCACCATTCCAGGAAGGTTTCGAGCTTTTAGTTGAAGACCTTGGAAATGATAGTGCCCTTCTTGGGGCAGCAGGGCTGGCCTTCGATTCGTTCTCATAAATCAAGCCTCAAACACTGGATGAATTAGCTAAACATATGGGTAGATGTATCATCGGCATTTGCCTGTTGTTATTGTTCGTCCATAGTAATGCAGCTGCCCAGGTTTCAAACGATTCCACGATTACCCGACCTGTATTAATTGCTAACCCTTCTGATACTTCCATTGTTGATAACAACCCTTCGCCTGCTGCCCAAAGTACTTCACAAACCAACTCTTCGAACCGGAATAGTTTAATCCAGGACGCGGTCCAATTCCAATCCACTGACTCATTGATTGTTGATTTAAGAAGCGGGCGAAAGGCCACATTATATGGAACCGCAAAAGTGAGCCACACTACAGGTACATTGACCTCCGGAACCATCTCTATGGATTTGGAAACAAGCACAGTAGAAGCAACCGCTGAAAATGCCCAGGATACACTTTCACTTCCAGTATTGACCCGCCAAACTGATGAGATCAAAAGCCGGAGAATTCTGTTCAACTATAAAACTCAAAAAGGAAAGTTTGAGGAGGCCCGGATCAATGTTGGTGAGGGACAACTGATTGGTTCCAAAGTTAAAAATGTGAGTGAGACCGAGGTTTTTATTGAAGATGGTATTTACTCAACCTGCCCGCCTGAATATTTATACTACTATTTAAAGGCAGAAAAGATGAAGGTGGTGGATCAGGATGAGATTTTCTTTACAAACGCCCGACTTTACATCCTTGATATTCCCTATCCACTCGTTTTTCCTTTTGGATATGTTCCTTCCGGAATTGAACAAAAGCAATCAGGCTTGTTAACACCAACCTATGTTTTTGAGCAGCAATCAAGCAGGGGGATCGGATTAAACAATGTGGGCTGGTTCCAATACATCAATGATTATGTAACTACCTCTATTCGATCAGACATTTATACTTCTGGCACTTTCTTTGTGAATACAACCACACAGTACCGAAATTCCGATTTGTACTCCGGTTCAGTAAACCTCGGATATTCAAGAACACAAGGACTTGAACCATCTGACCCAAATTTCACGCGTACTGTTAACCGTTCAATCAGTGTTCAGCATAATCAAACCATATCACCCTACGCGAATGTAAATGCAAACATCAACCTGAGAACGGCTGATTACTTTACAGAGAACTCGTTTGATATTGATCGTCGGGCCGAGACCAATTCACAATCAAGATTTGCGTACCGATTTAATCATCCCGATCGTTTGTTCAACTTTTCCACGAGTGCAAGCCTCAACCAGGATTTCTTCAATAATACCACCTTGTTAAGAGGGCCAAACACGACCTTTTCTCTGAAAACCCTATCCCCTTTTCAAAGCCAAACTTCATCGTCGAACCCAAGATGGTATGAGACCCTCACCATCCAGTACAACAATAAGTTAAACTCCGATTTCTCCTATCGCCCGATCGATGCCGATTCGGCTGAAATCAGTTTTTTAGAAGCACTAACGGATCGATCTTTGTACAGGGAAGCGACGGGAAATGACGATTACATCCGGGCAGGTTTACAGCATACCGCTTCGGCCAGCATTAGCCAGCTAATACCAAATCCCTTTATTAACACCTCTGCCAGTATCAGCCTCAATGAATACTGGTTTCCTACCTCAATCAGAAAATCTTTTAATGCAGAGGATAACACGGTAGAAACTGAAAAAGTAACAGGTTTTGTTACTGGCAGGGACTTTTCTACTTCCTTCTCGCTTTCAACGACTATCTACGGTTTATCGAACCGAAAAATTGGGAAGCTGGAAGGATTCAGGCATACTTTTTCACCAACCATTGGCATGAGCTACCGACCTGATTTCAGTGATCCGGTATGGGGATTTTATCGAACCGTACAAAGCGATACCCTCGGAAATGAACAAACGTATAGCATCTTTGAGGATGAGATTTTCTCTGGTCCCGGCCGGGGTGAATCACGGTCGTTAACTCTCCGAATTCGTAACGTCTTCGAAACAAAACTCGTTGATCGTGACTCTACCGGTGAAGTAAATGAACGCGTGCTAAAGCTAATCGACAACCTGTCCTTAGCCACTTCTTATAACTTTGCGGCGGATAGTTTGAACCTGGCTAACCTGAACGCCGACATCTCATCTTCGGCCTTTAACGGATTGAACCTCCGTGCCCGGGCTAACTTTTCGTTCTACCAAAGAAGTGAGACTGGTTCCAGGATAGATAAATTTGTTTGGGAAGATGGCCGAATTGCTCAACTGGAACAACTAACCGTCTCAGCTAGTACTTCTTTTCGGGGAGGGAGGAGAGGAATCGAGCCTTTCACTCCCATCTACCGAAAAACCTATGACCCGTTAAACCAGGGCATTTTTAGTGCAATTGATCCCGGTTTCGGCTATGAACCAGTGGCTCCGCTAAATTCTCCCTGGAGTTTTGGTTTGAGCTTCAGCTATTCATGGAGGTATCGGTTTAATGATTCCCCTACACGTTCGGCCACCCTTAATGTGAATAACATCTCATTTAATCTTACCCCAAAGTGGCAATTTTCCACCCGTCTGGGATACGATTTTATCGAGCGTGAATTAACGCCTTCTGTATTTAACCTGAATAGAAACCTGGAGTGCTGGAACCTGTCTTTTCAAATAAGCCCCTTCGGAGACAACCAGTACTATTTCTTTAGGCTAAGCGTAAATAGTCAGCAAATTCAGAGCCTGTTCCAAAAGCTTCCTGTACTCAGGAACCTGGAAAGAGGTTCTTCCGACACTGGAAGATCTCCAAGTGGGTTTGGCTTTTAAAGCGAATCTCTGCCAATTCCTGCAAGGTACTTAACCACGTACTTTCCAATGATATCAAACTCTAGATTCACCTTGTCGCCCACTTTTTTGTCTTTCAGATTGGTGTGCTCCCAGGTGTAGGGAATAATCGCTACTGTGAACGTGTTTGATTCTTCCCGGGCAATGGTAAGGCTGATTCCTTCTACCGTAACACTACCTCGGCCAACAATCATGTTTTTGAACTCATCCGGGTATTCAATAGCAATCAACCAGCCTGTTTCTTCTTTTTCCATGGAAGTAATCTCCCCGGTTGTATCAACGTGGCCCTGAACCAGGTGACCCTCAATTCCCTGTTGAAGCGTCATCGAGCGCTCCAAATTCACTGGAATTCCCTCTTTTAGACTTCCCATGGATGTTTTGCGAAGAGTTTCTTCCACACTTTGCACGGTAAATGATTCGTCATCAAAAGCGGTAACCGTATGGCATGCACCATTGATAGCAATGCTTTCATCGATATGACACGTTCCGGCAAAAGAAGAGGAAATTTTAAATTCCATTCCTCCTCCATTCAGACTTTTCGCCGATTTTATAGTGCCGGTTTCTTGTACAATTCCAGTAAACATGATGTTATAAATATGCGGTTAGTAAAATATCATCACCCACCTGTTGCCAGCTTACATCTTTAAGATCGATGATGTCTCTCATTTTGTTGATACCCAAGTTCAATATGGAGCGGGTACCACCTCCCAATAATTTGGGGGCTATAAAAAGCTGAATCTTATCGACCAATTGTGCTTTGATTAAGGCAGAAGAAAGTTGCTGACCTGCCTCAACCAACACAGAGGTAATTCCTTTTTCTCCCAGTGCGAGAAACATCTCTTTAAGATCCACATGCCCGTCTTTTTTGGAAACCTGGAGCACTTCTCCCCGAAAATAATTCTGTTGCATTACCCGAAGCATAGGATCAGCATCCGTTGCTGATGCCTTCTTATTCCAGGTAACCACCATGGTCTTTTCTTCAAATTTATCTGAAAACAATTTCAGGCTTTTCGGTAACTCATAGGGGCCGTCAATTACCACTCTTCTGGGTTGTCTCCCTTTTACATGGCGAACGGTTAAACCCGGATCATCGGCAATCGCCGTATTCCTCCCCACCAACACGGCATCCAATTCTGAACGCCATTTGTGAACCAGCTCTCTCGACTTCTTCCCGGAAATCCATTGAGAATCGCCATCCGGTGCAGCGAGGAAACCATCCACCGTTTGAGCCATTTTTAATGTAACAAAGGGTCGGCCAAACAGCTGATGATGAATAAAGAACTCATTGAGTTCTTCACACTCTTTTTTGAGGACGTTAACCTCTACTTCAATCCCTTTCTCCCTGATTAAGCTGATTCCATTACCATTTACCTTCCTATTCGGGTCCTGGTGACCAACTACCACGCGCTTGATGGGAAGTTGAGCCAGCATCGGAGCACAAGGCGGTGTCTTGCCAAAATGAGAGCAGGGCTCGAGGGTCACATAAACAGTGGCTCCTTTCAGTTTTTTGGGGTTTTCAACAGACTCTACGGCGTTGACTTCTGCATGTGCCTCGCCAATCTTTTTATGGTATCCTTCTCCAATCTTTTTCCCCTTTGCGTCAAGGATTATGCACCCAACCATGGGATTCGGAGATACCATTCCTATTCCATTTTTGGCCAGCTGGATGGCTTCAAACATCCAGTATTCATCGGTATTATTTGGATAGGGATTCATCAAATTGAAGGTAGCATTCCTGTGAGTTTGGACAAACAAAAAAGGGCGAAAACATCGTTCTCACCCTTTCAAAATCATTCGATTTAAAGCTATCGGAGCAGGCGACTACGGTTGTCCACAATGTCCGCATCATCCTTAAGTCGATCTAACCATACCGCAAGATATTTCTGGTTAATCTGTTGCTCAAGCTCGGTACGAATCGATGATGCAGAGACTTCATCCAGGGTATTCGGAGCTGGTTCAGAAATAGAATTTACAAACACAACATAGGCTCCCGTACTTCCTTCTAAAGCTGGAGAGAGGGTGTTATCAGGCATTCCGAATATACTTCCGATTATTTTAGGCTCGCGACCCGCACCAACCAATACGGTTGCACTGGCAGCCAATCCATCTGCGTTTTGGATTTCATTACCGGAAGCAGCGGTTAACGCTTCAAGTGAAGAATTAACTGCTAACAGTTCGCTTACTCTATCGAGCGTTAGCTCACGGCGTTTCTCATTTTTTACCTGGGTTTCGATCTGAGTCCGTACTTCGTCCAATGGTCGGTAGCCTTCTTCATTCACTTCTGTGATCATCACCACTACAAACTGAGATGCCAATTCAATCGGCTCTGAAACATCGCCTTCACTACCGGTTTCAAGGAAATTCAACACCTGCTGGCTGGATCCAACTCCGGAGATGAAAGGATTTCCTTTTGTAGCAAAAGCAGTCTGAATTAACAAGCCAGAACGCTGTGCCTCTTCGTCAAACGAAGTCTCTTCGGTTGCGAAATAAAGAAACTCATCAGCCATCTCAAAGGCACCGTCAACGGTAGTTGGAAGTGCCTCGTACACCGAAGACATTACAGCAAATTTAATGGTACTGCCTTCTTCGTCAATCTTTTTAAGAATCGCCGCGCTGCTTCCAAGATCAATCACTTCTGTAACTTCCCCTTCCGCTACATCAAGTACGGCCTCATAGTCTTCCCGAAGCTCATCCCGTTCCACGTACACCCCGTTGTATCGGGTCGTAGACTGGTTTCTGATTAGAAAGAGTGAATCGTTTTCTGCGGATGCAAAAGAAGCCCTTAAATCTTCCAATTCCCGGTTAATGGTGGCAGAATCTTCTGACGTTGGAAGCGTACTAAACGCCACAAATTGAGCACGGTAACTTTCTTCGGTCCTGTACTGCTCCCGGTTATCATTGTAATAAGAGCTAACATCAGCATCTGAGAATTCAATCTCGGCATCGGTCACCTCATTGTAAGGGAACCGAATAAAGCTGATATCTGCAAAAGAATTTCTTTTGTTGAATTCCTCGACCACTTGCTGATCAGTAATCTGTAAACCAGCAGTAATGAAGTTACTCAGTTTCTCCTGTCGTCTTTTTTGACGCAATTGGATTTCGATCGCCAGCGCTTCCTGCGAATAGGTAGGATCGGTTAATACATTTTCTACCACAAACCGATCGATCGTGCCATCCGGACGTTGGAAATACTGCCGAATAAGCGGATCCGGATTTTCCCCAAATACCATGTCTAACAATTCGGAATCGGTAACGGTGATTCCGAGTTCATCCATCTTTTGCTCTAATAACTTGGTGCTCACCAACTCATCCCATACCTGGGACTCATAAATTGCGCGAATTTCCGGTGTCATTGCAGCGCCGGACTGAGAGCTATAGGCATTGGTGTAATATTGCACTCTCCCATTGTATTCTTCTAGCGTGATGGGCTCACCATTTACCTGACCCAACGCTCTTGGTCCCATGGTAGCAACATTTGGATCGTATACATCCATAATTACCCATAGCAATCCAAAAGAACCGATTAAGATATACAAGACAATCGCCGTGTTGTCTCTCATTTTCGTCATTACACCCATAACAGGTCGCCTCTAACTCGTAATAAAATAGTTGTTGTTGATGGTTGATTAATCGAGCCACTTCACCCGATTAACGAGCCTGCAAATATACGCCACAAACCAAGTAATTGAAAGAGCCGTAACAACATTGAACATTCGACCGCAAATAGCACATGCTCTGTGAAGTACCGTGGATCATAACTCTTTCTGCGATTCAGTTTTGCCTGAAGTAATAGCGCTATTTTACTAAAAGCATTTTCCGGGTAAATCTCCCTTTTTTGGTATTCAAAACTAAAAAATAGAGCCCGCTTGCATGATTTGTGGCATCCCAGGTTTGGTTATGCGTCCCGGCTTGCCTGTACTCATCGATTAATGTTTCCAGTAACCTTCCTGTTACATCAAATACCTGGAGTTGTATGTTGGATGATTCAGCAACCTCAAACGTTAGGGTAGTACCTGGATTGAAGGGGTTCGGGTAGTTTTGGGACAAAGAGAAACTAGCGGGTATCTCAGCAATTGCTTCGTTTGATGTAAACGTGCCTGTCCCGATAATCCGAAACACCGTGGTTTCATATAAGAGATCATCCATGGTCGGTACGGCTTCATTAGGATCGTCTGTCCAGAAATCCCAGACGCCTCCCTGTAATTTGGTCCAGATCATGTTGTTCTGCCGGTCGTTCCAATAGGTCGAACCCGCAGAATTCCTGACTTCTTCCAATGAGTTTACTTCCTGGTAAGGGAAAAAGGATCCATAAGACGCCATCCCAACATCTACCGTTCGTGTACCATCGAATTGAATCCCCATAAGCTGGGTATCGTTCTCTGTACGCATGTTCTCTACGTCCATTTGAAAGTTCGTAGGTAGTACTTCTTCTTCCGGGAAGGTGAGTTCATAGATCGCATCCGGGGTGGTTGCAAAATCCCGCATATGTTGCAGGGTATATTCCGGAAGTGCTTCCGTAACCGTCCAGCTTGCCACCTCATTCAGATTCTGGTCAAGCCTTCGGATGTGAATCCCCCATAGATCGAAGAAGGGCTGGTTTTGAGGATAATTATCTCCTACCCCATGAAGTACAAATCCAAGAAATCCATAAAATGGGCCGGGTACGCTTACTCCGCCACTTACTTCATCAGGTTCAATCGCTGTGATTTCTTTTCCGTGCGTCAAAAAAGGTTCATCATATACCACATAATTTCCTGCCGGCCCCCAGTTTCCGTGAGGGTCCCATAATGCACTGGCAAATGTGAAATAGTCACCGAAAGATCTGAGTTTTACTCCTGGATGGGAATCAATAATTAGATTCCCCTCGTTCCGGATTTGCCCTTTCTCGACAGGACGGACGTAATAATCATCCGTAGAAAACACCCCGCTTCTTTCCTCAGCAACTCCCGGGAAATTAATCACGATGTTATAGGTGATATCAAAGGTACTGTGATAGGTAGCGAAAGCCGCCGGATCGGAAGAGCTGAACCCTCCTGCGAAGTCTGCCTGTGGAGGGCGGTCTGTTCCGTTCATCATATGGTTTAAGCTGGTACCAACCACCAGGCTTCGTGTAATTAAGCCATCAGAACCCGATCCGGCAAAGAAACGTCCGGCATTATCTGCCGACACTACTTCAAAATTATTTGCCCAGACGGCACGGTCCCAGATTCCGTTTCCAATATTCTTCCAGACTTTATACCGGTTCAGTGTGAATCTCCTCAACTCGTCAAACGGCCAGCCAATGTTCGTCCCTACCGTGGTAGACCAATACTGGTTCCCGCCAATATTTCCATCATTATCAATTTCCACATTATCCAGCATAATACCCTGAAGGCGGTTTGAATGGGCCGTATTGTTATCAAATATTCCGAATCTGATGCGGCTTGGGTTCATCAGTCTCCCAAATTCATCTAGTGTAGTTTGATGATCTCCCCACGGCTGGGTTGGAAAAGTTAGCCAGAAACCAAAACCTACATTATCCCCGGCGTGATTATTTGTGACAATATTGTCCGGGTTGCTTATCCAAAATGCGGATGAGCCAAAATCCCCGGTATAAGTTTCATGCACTTTCAACGCTTCAGAAGGGGATACCCAGGGCGTTCTAACGTGTAATACCAGGTTGTTGTCAATTACGTTTCTGCGTTCGACCGCATCTTCAGTGAACACGCCATGTCCTTCGATATCAAAGAGCACGTTATTCTGAACCAGCAATCCGTTGGTTCCGTGGATTACAATTCCTCTGTTTCGGGAACTGTTTATGGTGGAATTAGTGATGTACTGTCCCGTTGCATCCCCCAGGAAATTCATACCATCATAACTCAAAATATGCCAGTGAAAAGCATACCGGCGAATCCTGCCCCGTTGGCCTCCCCGGCTTATTTCTGCCCCGTCCACGCGGGCTGACCCTGATGGCATAATCATAATATGAACGCCAAAGCCTTCATCATTCCACAAAGCATCGTTCGGGGATTGAATAAGAATATTCCTGGAAAGGTTGCCCACGGGAGCACGCTCATCCAACACCAAAGGAGTAGAAGTAGTATCGGTATCTGCCAAAGGAGGAGTCACAAGATTGCCTGAGTTCAGACTCATGCCGTCTGGTGTGGCGTACTGCAAAAGCCCCCATCGGTGTGCATTTACCGTCTCCGCAAGGGTCAGTGTTGCGTCTGAAGCACCGGTTAGCGCGATACGCTGAGAAACGGATATTCCATTTCCAGCTTCATAAAAATCTGTTGGTCCCAACACAATCTCATCGCCGGGACTCCAATCCACATTTTCCATCAAGACTAGTGATGAAGCACCCTGTTCAGCGTGTTCGTTTATTTTTGTCCAGGGAATAGTTGGTGGGTCCCCATGTAGTTCCAGTTCTCCCAACACCATAATTCCACGAGTTCCCATCCCGGAAATGCTTTGTTCTACATCATCGCCGGTAAGGGTTAAGGTTGCATTCTGCAGGAAAGGAGCTTCTTCCGTACCGATTTCGAGCTTTCCGTTTACCAGTATCCAATCAGAGCTAAGGGCGAGATCCTGCCGATCGAAAATTAAGGTTCCATCAATGGTTAATCCCGAAAAGGAAGGGGTTGCTTCATCCAATAGAACAATGCTTCCTTCGGAAATAGTTACTACATCACCTTCTGCAGGCTTAGCACTTGACCAGGTTGCCGATGAGGACCACAATAAGGTATCGGAGGATTGAATAGTTTGGGCCTGAACCTGGCTTGTGATTACAAACAGTACCGCGATAAGGAAAAACCCCAGTTTCTTTTCCATTCTCATATCTTAAACTTCACTACATCTCTATTGACATGAAGTTATTTATAGCAAAACTGTATTCCTAGTTATAATTCGAATGGGACGGGAGGTGGGGCTGGCTTGTTTCGGGATCTTATGAATCGATTCAAGACTCTGCGCCTACTAAGATGCAGATCCACCAACTGTTCGGGCAACATGACGAAGTATCAGCTTCGTTGTGGAACTCTCACTAGTTCAAGCTGCCTGTGCTCAATTTTATTCAGCATCCGCTTTTTACTTGTTCCGTAGCTCCGCTGCGGAACAATATTATGGAGTATCACCGCCATTCGTATCCTTCTCACCATTCGTGTACAACCATCTTGAAGGAAGAGCACCCGATGGGTTCAGGCCACCTGCACCTGTAGCAGATGAAATAAATAGTCGGAACCCGATTTGTTGGTACACGGCCCATATACCTTGAGTAGAACTTTCTCCCCGAATCTGTATCTGGGGACCAGATCCGGGCACGTTAGAAGGCTGAACCCGCACCCCCTTTACTTTCCCTTTAATTGCTGAGCCTTCCTGGCCATAGGAATGGGTGTTGAGACCTAATAAGATGAAAGAAAGGATGAGAACTATCTTTTTCATATCCGTGGTGTTATGTATTAGAATTTTTATTTAAAACCGTTGTTGAAGAGCGCTTCTTCAAGTTGGGCCTTAATGCAAGTCTGAGATTTGCCTGACATGACTCTTAAGTCACAGACTTAAGAGACCAAGAGAGGTTAATTGTTTGTCTCGGATGATTCAGAACTCGGATATCTTCTATTTAAAAACCTAAATATGAATAAGAATACTAGTAGACTTAACAACATATAGGCAGCATACATCAATTCTGTACCTATATTTGAATTTTCAAGGCCAAACATCATAAACAAGCCATAGATAAAAATAGTTACACCTCCTGGACCTTCTATGAGAAAATAAAATGCCACCGAAACGATCACTGATATAATCAAATTTCTTACCCTTTCTTTACTCATCACTCATCCTCTTGTAATATTTTTTCAATTTGATCTATTAGATCCTGCATATCAAATGCAGTGATTGAGTGATCTTGTATATTTTTCCCATCATTTAGTGTAACCTTAGTATTCAACCTCCGAACAGTTGTGCCTGGCCCAACCCACATGTCTTCATTTCCTGCAATACCATCACTATCATGACCTGCTTGAAATGTATTTTTCATATTTGATTTTACTCCTCTACTTCCCGAGTTAAACATAGCAATATCTAACTCATAAACGAAAGTATCATCTATTCTTTCATCTGACCACTTCAAAGTTTCTCTTGCATATTTCATTAATGATTCCATAAAGCCGCGTGAGTATGCGCCTCCCATACTATGAGTAATGACACGAATCTTTTCCCCTGGTGCAAGAGAAGAAAAAATCATACTCGAATTCACTCTTCCATCAATACGACCTACTGATTTACGTAAACGAGGAGACATGTTTCCAGGAAAACCACCTGTACCACCAATAGATCCGTCTAAATAAATATTGTTATGATCATTATAGTAGTTAATTGCTATTTCATCTTGTCCTTCCCAATATTTAGGTCTACCTCCTGATCCTCCATGCATTCCATTAATAAAGATTATTAACCGTCCATCTGGATCTATTGCATTTAGAGGATTATTGGCAACGTATGTATATGGACTTAAACTAGAATATATATCGGCTAGTGGATCAACCTGAATAAACTTTCCTATAATCGAGTCATAGTTTCTAGCTCCCATATAATCGATATCCAATCCGCCCTCATCATCCCGCTCGTGCCCTGTGAATTTGTATAAATCATCCGGATTAGATGTGTTGTAAGACCTGCCGGGCATTATTTGGCCGAAAGGATAGAAATCATGGTAACCATCTACATTTCCATTTTGATCTACCGTTGTTCGAACAGTACCTAAATGATCTTTGAGGAAATACCTCCGCTCACTTCCGTCGTACATTCCAATCATCTGCCCACCAGAACCCACTAAATTCACAAAAGTCCTGGTTCCATTTTCATATACCGCCAGGGTTTGTCCATCTGCGCCTCGTACGTAATGGGTTTCTATTCCTCCGTTTACTTCTTTACGCACACGATTGCCTTCCGCATCATAAGCAAATTCAACGGTGGTGCTTCCTTTCGTAACCTGATTTGGCAGGTTACGCCAGTTATACACGGCTCCTGTAAAGCGGTTTTGAGTCATGTTACCATTGGCGTTATACACCACGGTATAATTGACCGGGGAAGTTGGCCCGTTCTGTACCCCATAAGTAGAAATCCTGTTACTGGTGCCTGAAATAGTAGTTGAGGTCAGGCTTTGTTGCGGATATGAAGACGAGCCTTGTCCTTTTCGTACAGCTGTAAGCATATTTCCACTTTTGTCATAGGTATAGCTTACGTCGTAGCCATTGTTATTATCATCAGGTGCTGAAGTATTACTATTGGAATAGTTCGCAGCAGTGAGCCTGTTGGCATTATCATAGGTGTATGCATATTGCACATGATCCGGGGTAGATAAGCTGCCCTGTTCCCATTTTTGAACAGATATGTTGCCATTAAAATTGTAATCCAGATCTAAACCGAACTTATCCGTTGTATAGTAGTAGGTGTTGTTACTGTTTATTTGGTCTAACCACCCCTGGGCTGTATAGGTATAATCCACAGTTTGGATACTGGAATTGCCTAGTTTCAATTGCTTTACCTGCCCGTCGGCTAAATAGATGTATTCGGCTTCTTTAATCCGTCCTGAAGGATTGGAATCTGTATCGGAATACACATGGCTTAGCCGGCCCAATTCATCGTATTCGTACCAGAAGTAATGATCGTCAGAACTTGTGTTTACATTATATCCCATTTGGGTAAGCCGGCCAAGTTTGTCATACGTATAGGTGATCTTTTTATCTCCGCTCAGTCCCGGGAGACGCTGTATCACCCATTCCACCAATCCAAGATCATTATAGGAGTACCAGGTATACCCCCAGTCGCTCGTGTTAGCCAGATCACGGTATTGTTTACGAGTAAGCCTTCCTTTCAAATTGCGAGCTCCGGTAGCTGCGTTAGTACCGTCGTAGGAATGACGCACGTATAGTGTATAGCTGGTGGTAGGAAATGAAGCGTTGTTGATATCGGCCGGATCATCAAAGTCCGCAGAAGTATTTCTTTTTCCAATATCTGTTACACGATCAAAATTGTCGTACTTGGTATAGTAGTAGTGATCCGTACTTCCATTCAAAACCGGGTCCCGATGAAACCTTAGTCTTCCCTTATCATCGTATCGGTATTGATGAGAAAAGGTTTGATCAGCAAGCTTCTTTTGGTTGAGCTGGCCCAAGGCATTATAGGTATAGGTGGTAACCAGCCCCCGTGGATCCTCTACCCTTATCAGGTTTCCTCTTATATCATATTCAAAGTAGGTAACAAGATCACTGCTGCTTAGCTGTAGATAATTATTTCCATCCATGTCTGTGCCGCTTACAATGGTTTGTCCCCATCCATCGGTATAGGTAATTGTTTTTTTACCAGAAGGATCTTCGGTGATGGTTTTGCTGAGGGTATTCACACCCCATGTTTTACCATTTATTGAAAAGGTTTCCGTGGTGTTAAGTCCATAGCTCGTGACTACTTCTTTTCCTGTACCCATTTGATGGGAAATACCCGGCAGCGTGGTTTTTTCTACCCGTGCCAGTGGGCTATCCTCGTACTGGGTTTGAGAGTAAGCAAAATCTTCATCGTTATTCACAGCAATAAGAGGCGCATAAAACTGGTGAACCGGGGATGTACCTGGTAGAGGAGTCCCCGAACTGGTAGGAATAAACGTACTGCCTCCGCTCATTAAACCCTGGGCGTAATATCCGGGATAATTTGCCACTGTTCCCTCGACAGGACGAGATACCGCTTCCGGCAGGCCCCGATCATCGTACAAAGTTTCAGCTGTGATTACGGTACTGCTTCCCCTAAGCTGTGTTTGGGTCTCCCGACCTAAACCGTCTAAGTAGCTGATAGATTTTGTAACACCATTAGGATCATGCGTCTGGATTTCTACATAGTTGGGATCGCTAACCGTATAGCTGGAATTACCGCTTAACGAATAATAGTACGTGTTGGTGGAAACCAGTTCTCCATTGGCGTTATAGCTTTTATGCAGCCTGCCGAAATTATCAAACTCAAACCGGTTGGTACTCCCGGAAGCATCTTTTATAGCCAGCGGTGTTTTGAAAACCGGATCTGCTTCCTGGCTTTGCGCCATCGCTCCATCCGGGTAAATACGGACATTATCCAGATACCATACACCTATGTTATTGCCTCCTGTGGCAAACATAAACTCACGCACCCCGGTCGCCGAGGTCTTCTGGTACACAACGTTCTCCCCGACCAACTCTCCATCTATGTAGTAATCAATTTCTTTTAGACCGGAATCCATCACGATTTTAAAAGCATACGTATCGCCCACAACCATACCAGACTTCCCCGTCACCCACGAGGTCGTACTTTTATCATAGTATTTAAACTCTTCGTTGCTGATGGCCGCCCAGACTATCGCATTACTGCCTCCCGGAGACCAGTCGTTCCAGGAAGTACCGCCACTGCCAAACACAATACCCCAGCTGTCCGATTCTGCAACGGTTACATCAAACTCCCATATCACAGTGCCCGTGATTTGGGAACCATGGTCATAGACCACCCGGTCCCTTTCCATACTGGCTGCACCATTATCCTCAATTGCCAGCTTGCCATCCCGGACTTCAATGAAGGTATTCCCGGCAGCATTTCGGTTTTTAAACACCCAGTCTCCCAGTCCGTCATAAGCAAAGCTGTGGGCATAGACTTTTTCTTTTAGGGTATTGGTAAAACCACCAATTAACACTTCTGCATCTTCTGTATATACATTCGAACTATAGATTCCCCCTGCATCTTTTACTTCAAGTACATTTCCATAGGTATCGTAATGAGTTACTTCTGAATTTCCGATAGCATTGCTACTGCCTGGCGGATCAGAGATTGTCCCTGTTCCATTCCATGTCCATTGCTTCCATAACCTCCATTTACTTCCGGGTGATATGGAAGAATTATTTGTCCATTCTATCCAGCTTTTGCTTAAATCAGTCCCTGCCCCATCTTCGATTAATACAGAGTAGGGCTGAGACAGCATATTTGCCGTTTCCATCCCGGAATACTGATCATGTGCATACTCATATGTTGTCACTCTTTTCTCTGAGGTCAGAGAATTGATCTCCTCTGTTTTAGTTACCTGAAGGTGATCATGGTCTTCGTAAAAGTATTTTTTGGTACTGGTAATGCTATTTAATCCATCATGTGTGGTAGCTGTTTCCTGAGAAGTACGTAACCAGGGTATTCTCTGTAGAAAAGTATGCTTTACAAACACATTGCTGGTAGTTATTTGGCAGTTACTGGGGCAACCTGCTCCAACATTATATTTTGCTCCGATTGATTTGTAGGAAATATAGGGTAACTCTTTATAGATCTTAGCGTTTACGGGTTCACTAAATATGGTATCGTCGTAAGTGTTCTTAGCTTCTGAAACTTTATTGTTACTACTATCATAGTTTATCACTTCTGATAGGAGCCCATAGTGATACGAAAGATTTTCGGTACTGAGAAAATGTTCTCCACCATCAAGCGGGGGATTCCCCATGTAATTAGGTAACACAAATTCACGGGTTTGATAAATGTTTTCGGATTTTCCCCCGTAGTATACTTTCACCTTTGAGTAGCCTACATGTTTGTTATCACTCCCCACACGATTGGGAACCGAACTCAAACCAATATATCCATAGCCCTCGAGTAAATAGGTTGGTTGGTAATAAACCGCCCCGGTAGACGTCCCGCTAAACTCGTATTCGAAGTTCTTTTCGATATCATTATCAGTACTCACACCATCATGAGTAACCATTCTTTTAATTCTATTACCTCCTCCTACTCTGTTTGTAACTGCTTTCTCTTCATAAATAACCATGCTTGCCGTTGCCAGGTTAAGAACTCCGGAGTTAGGGTCATTTAATTGCATGTTTACCCGTAATTCGTAATTACCATTTGATAACATCTCTACGGACTGACTTGAACCCGTTGTAGAAAAAACCACCGCACTGGTGGCCGTGTTGATGATCCTCACCCATTGATCCGGCCCTCCAATTGGTTTCGTAGTGGGGCAAAAGCCGCCGCCCACACCTTCACAATACTCGATATGAACTGTCAAATCTACCGCAGAGGGTTTTGATGTCGATCCATCTATAGTAAATGAATATGACTTATACGTACTTGTGTTATCAAGATCATTTTGAGCAGGGGTACTTGTCTTTGTTAATTCATTAATCGTAACCGGCAACTTTAGCGCTTTGCTAAACGTGTGAGGCTCATATTCCAGGCTTGTATGCCCACCGGTAGGATACACTACCTTTGTTAAGATACCGGCCTGACTTGAAGTGGGATCCGCCTCCCTCCATGCCCCGAGATGCGCATCGTATCCAGAACCTGCGCTGTAATAAGAAACAAAAGGAATAAATGAGCTATTGGAAGCACCATTGTAATACCCCCAATGATCTACATTCTTTGATAGCGGAGAAGGAATTGGCGTAGAGTTATACTCAAATTCAAAAGGAGGTAACCCATTTCCATTGCCATCTTTTTCCGTAATCGTTTTTAGAAAAAGCCTTTTATAGGAAACCGAAGTGCAGTTTGTAAGTGCACAGTCGTCATAGCTAAAGTCAAAAGATTTCGATACCTCATTAGAGGTTTTGATCTCTATCTTTTCCAGCTTTTTTTCCAGGGTACTGTAAGAATCCGTTCTCGCCCCCTTCGAAAAAACAATGGTTTGAGTATTTGTTTTTATGGAATCTAAGTAGGTACGATTAATTGAATTGTTTATTGATAGTGTTCGGTCATTAGGTACTACGGCAAAAGAAGCATACACGATGTTTAAGAACTTTTCCTCTATTCGAGGACTCTGAGCAGAAACCTGGAAATTATTGGCATAATAGAAATCGATCGTATTAGCAGTATACGGGCTTTCAATTTTTGTAAGATACCAGGCAGTAGTAACCTGGGATGGAGCCCCAGAGTATGAGTCTCTTAAATCTGATTTTTCTGCTTTCGAGAACGTATACTTTGTTCCGTCTTCAGTGATAATGGTCCAGGAATCAGTCCCATAAGAAAACGTAATCTTATACGGTTTTTGCGGATAGGTTCTTATGTCGATTTCGCCGGATACTACCTGATCCAGGAATAGTTGTCCTGCTGTACCACCGAAGTTGTAGTAGAAATCATCTGGTGCCGAATCTACCGCCTTCGTTATTATGTTATTCTGAAAATAGGTGTAGTTATTCAGGTTATTCGCCAGGTTATTCTTATTGAAGATAAAGCCTCCTGAAAGCTCATCAGGTATTCCGTTTACCACCCTGGTAATCACTCCTCCGGCATTCAACGACCAACCTTGTCCCACCCAATCTGGTATATCAGTGCTACGGGTTGCTTCGCTGTTATAGCTCAGGCTTATATCGATTTGGGGAAGGTTTTTTTCCTGAATTGAATGGATAGGAATATTAATACCTGGTATTCCCCTGAAATGGTTAACCGGCAATTCTCCGTAAGTCGATAATGAAGCTGCGGTAGGTGAAAGTATCGTTTGTCCATCGGACCCGGAATAGGCTGTTTCCCCGATTTGAGCTGTTGTATTTGTGGCGAATAGAAATGTTGAAATAAGAGTAAAGAAAAGCGCGACTCCCCTCACCCTTTGCGAAGTTATAAACATCTTACCCAGTTTTTTTTAATTTATCTCTCAAATGTGCTATCAATTAATCTGATATCTCAAATTAAATCAATACTCTCTGGCTTTTTTTTGAGATTATTCATCAATACAATTTGTATCCCTTTTTTAGCCTTTAATCACCCCTAAACTCCTTTTCGTCATAGTTGCTTATTCTTGTGGTAAAAGGGGTTACCGAAACTTAACCTACCTATTGTCATTATCCTGAGAGCGTACGTAAGATTTGGGGTTAATCGTACTTTCCTTGACCCCGTTTATGCCTGGTGTATTGGTAATTTTTACCCTTTATGCTGATCGTACTTCTTCCCAACATTTTGATCACTCAAATCAGTTCCCATGCCTTAATGCAAGTCGGAGACTTGCTAAACGTTGACTCGAGGAGTTTTCTAAGAAACTCAGAATAGTTTTATAGAAAACTTTTTAAAAACATCTAGATGAAAATTTCGAGTCGTCTAGACGGAAAAATGAAAACCCACCTTGCGCAAGCGTCCGCTTGTGCTTTTCGTTTGTATCTAACATGTAATTATCCAATACTCACTTCCAGTTTTCCGGGAAGACCATAATAATCACGTGCACTACTATACAACCAATGTTCCGGGCTTTCTACATAGCCAGCTACTACAGGATTGTAATGAAGATAATCTAGTTTCTGATCGATCACCTTGTTAGCCGATAATTCTATAGGATGATTATGCTGCTGCCATAACTGCCAATTTTTGTTATTGTTATTCTTTAGCCCCGCCCTTTCAAACATTCAAACTAACCACTCTCTCCGGCTTTCTTTTGGATAGGTGGTAACCTCTTCTTTGATTACCCGGGAAGTATAACTTTTTAAATCCCGCAGGATATCTTGCATTGGTTTACTGTTGGTGCCCATAATCAGATGTACATGGCTGGGCATAATGCACCATGCATATACAATCAGCCCTTTTTCTTTTTGGCAAAACTTCAAACTCTCCACCACTAGATCACAATATGTGCTTCGAGTGAAAACATCTATCCAATGCACGGTTGCAAAACTCACGAAATACGCCTGTTCTTGATCCAAAAATTTATACTTACGGCTCATGGTCTTTTATTCGGATAAGACCGTATTTGAAAGACCTCTTTACATTTTTTGAAAAACAAAGGGTCCAGTATCCTTTAGGCCTATAGCAAATTCTATTTATCTGGCACAAGCGGACGCTTGCGCGAGGGTGGGGAGATCATTGGGAACTTAAAACACTCCTTAATAAATGAATAACAAAGTAGAACCGTCCCGCAACAGAGCTACATAATCGTCAATACATCTCATCTTTCTTATCTATGTAGAAGTCTTTATATAGTCCTTCCAGGCATTTTTTGGTTTCAGGTAAAGCATAATGTAAAGCCTTGTTGTAATACTCTGGCCCATTAAAAACTATGCCTTCACAAACTGTAACCTCGCCCACATTAGAGATATAATAATCTTCATCTAAGACGAGTTCTTCGATGAACAGGAATATCTTTTCCAACTTCTCCTGATCCTGCAAGCTGTACAAAGTAGCTGTAACCATAGGGTTAAATACGTTTCCTAAAAAGTTGTGAAGGCCTGGGAATTCCCCTTTCCACCATTCTAATTCCTCATTTACAGCAGACTGTAATTCCGGAAAGCAGTTTAAGAGCTTTGTTTTTATGACTTCAAATTTTATTTCTTCTGCACTATTCATTCAACACTCCTGGTTCTGAGCAAAATCCTGAAAATAGCGTCCCGTAGCAGAGCTACGGAACGAGGTTAAAGCTTTTCTAATCCTTCCTCATCATATGTTTCTAATAATTTCATCATCGATGGGTTATCAAGTATTACCTGTGTTACCTTAACCTGATCGCCGTAGGGAAGCTTTTTCTCCATCTCATTCCTGAGGTATACTACAAGAGTATCTGATTCCAACTTATATAGGAATGATAATTGTCCCCTGTAAATATAAGCTACATCTACTATTGCACCATTTATAGGTGCTTGTTCTGAAATTATGATCTCTCGATGTTCACTATTTATGCCCCACACTTTTTCGATAATAAAGACGCTTTTATTAGCTTCGTATAATGGTACTTCGATTGCCTTTATTACTGGTGAATAATCATAAGTCGGCTCGCCTGAACCATAGTAAACTAACGAGATAATAGCTATGGTGACTAATGCAATTAAGATTAATGTCATATTTCTTTTCATATATCTAGTATTAATTTTTTGAATTCCATCCTCTTACAATCATTCTACCAGCATAAGGTATTTCTCCATAATATGGATATGGACCAAATGAAGTTCCGTATAACTTTACTGAACGCACCGTAGAACGCCCCTCATAATTACCAGTATGCACTGCTCCAGCAACTTTTAAAAACTCTGTTAAATTCAATTTAACAGGTATAAATCCCAGCAGGTTAGCATGAGTTGTAGCACCATTTAAACCCGCTAAGTAGTTTCCAGCGGATCTAGCCGTTACATATTTTCCGTTTAACAACCTACCCGTTCCTGCCCCACTAGGAGAGAGCTCTTTACCATTTTTGATATCAAATAAATATCCACTCCTTGAAAAAGCTGCTGTTTTTTCACCCCCTAGACCAATAGCTAATTCATTCATACCAGTAATTACTTCATCCCATGTAGTGCCGAAATAAATTCTACCAAATACATCACCTGATTCAGGACTTATAAACTCATCCCAATAATATGTCTCACCTTGCTTAGTTCCACCGCATGAAGTATTCCCAGAAGCATTACATTTATCTGTTTTCTCCTTTATATCGGCAGCTGAACCTGAATGACTATATACTCCTAAGTCTCCATCATCATATACAGCAACTACATTTCCTTGTTCATCAGTATGGGTTGAAGTAATACCCGCAAAATAATTTGGTGTAAATATTAGATCATGGTAAGTAGCACTTTCACTAAACCAAGTGTTGTACCCGTCACTTTGTGAGAACATGCCCGTTGGATCTACCAGATTCAAGGGGTTATTCCCCACGTAGGCATATGGGGAAGCATATTCCAGCATCGGATCAATCTGCATAAACCGGGCTGTAATCGGATCATAGGTACGGGCATTCATGTGGTCAATGCCTTTGTTACCGGTAAAGCCTTCCTCATCCCGCTCGTGCCCGGTAAACTTGTAGTTTATCTTGCACAAGCGGACGCTTGCGCTAGGTTGGGGGTAATTAGGTCAAGTATGAATCTAATTCCCCTTCATTAATGAATGAGTTTATAAACTTCATTCTCTTCTCGTAATTCTTTGTTCCATCTCCCTTTAGTTTTCTGTAAAATGCTTCTTCTTTATACTCATACAATTCATTGAAAATAGAGATGTCTTCTCTCCTAGTTGTTGAAACAAACGCTAAGTCCATTGAATATATATGCAGTAAAGAAAACGAATTCTTAGTTGAGTAGATACGCGAAACGTTAACGTATGTCTCCCAATGAAATAGTTCGTCTTCCAAAACTGGATTTAGTTTCAAATCTATTTCGTTCTCTGATCTAAGGGCTACGTTCTGTGTTCTAAAAAGAGCCTTAAGATTGTTTAAACCTATTTCTTTTCTCTTATAGATTTCACCCTCTGAGAATAGAAACGCCTTTTCATCCAATATTTCGGCCATTATACTTTCCTCTGAGTATAAGGTAGCTAGCGCAGTTATCTCATCTACTATTCTGCTTAATAATTCCAATTCATAACATTTTTGGTACTTCATAGCGAATAAGTTAATTGTCTTTAAGCCGTATTTTTATACTACCTTTAGGAGTATTAATCTGTAGTGTTGGTCCAGAGCCAGTTTCTGAAAAGTTTCTTACGCTCACCGAATTTCCATTTTTCTTTATAGATGTAACTGTTCCATTTGGAGTTCTTGTTACTTTTCCACCCGCTCTTTCAACAATCTTACGAACTGTAGAATATGAAAGATCTGAGTGCCAATCTGCATGACCTTTTTTCTTAGTATTGTATGTACCCGGTTTTTTATATACAAGTCTTTTCTGCTCTAATTGACTAATAAAAGAGCCTCCACCCGCAGCTAAAAGATTCCTTAAAACGAGTTCAAAAACTGATGGCAAACCATGTAATTCAATAATAGTTGCCCTACCGTTCCAAGTTGCGTACATACTATTATCATCTAAGGCCAAATCAATTGCATTTTGCCAATCCCAAAATTTAGTAGGATCTACAATCATAAATAGACTTCGAGAATCATTTCTTACTCCCTCCCAATCAGTAGATTCATTCCACGTATATTCATCAATTACTACCTGAGAAGTGTGCACTTCAATCCCATTGTCTTGACCATCATCATGTACTTCTTCACCATCAACAAAATATTTCGTAGCAAATGCAGCACTTTCACTAAACCAAGTAATGTAACCATCATTCGGGTTTTGAGAGTGCATTCCTGTAGGGTCTACCAGGTTCAAAGGGTTATTTCCCACGTAGGTATATGGAGAAGCATATTCCATCATGGGATCAATCTGCATAAACCTTCCTATGATCGGATCGTAGGTACGTGCGCCCATATAATCGATTTTAAGTCCTGCTTCGTCATCGCGTTCATGCCCGGTGAACCTGTAATCATGATCATTCCCTGCCACGCTTGAAAAACGGGTAGGCATCACAAGACCAAATGGATAATAATCATCATACCCGTCTACATCCCGGATTGGTCTACGGTAGTCCTCACTGAACCCAGGACGAGATTAAGTTATACTTGAATTTGTGGCTGTAGCATTGAATCATTCACTAATCCAACTGGGCAGCACATTATTTTTCGATAAAAATTTTAATTCATCTAGAAGTCCAGAAGTATTTCTGTTATACGGTGAAAATGTAACAGCTTGAGTCTGGGCAAATATGTCGAAATCTATCTCTATTTCTTTTGATGCAGTAAAGAACAGAATATTTGTGTTGCTCTGCCATTTAATACCCCCAATGAGCTGATTGTAAATAAACTCGCTCGGGAGAGTTTCGAACAACTTAAAACGAAAAATAGACGCTTCATTCTTATCATTCACTTGCAAATATAAATTTGCACTTTCTAAGCCAAATTCAACAAAAATACCCGCCTTTAAACTTCTACCTTTATTGTACTTTGGCTTTTTAAGATAGAACATTAGTGAAAAGTCATCTTCTTTCATCGAGTCAAATGCACCTTCGATAATTGAAGTTTTCCATTCAAATTCTCTTGAAACAGTGAGCAATATCTCTTTCAAAAGTTGTGACAAAATAAGCTTTAAATCATAGTCACTTAAATTTTTTAGCTTGCTGTAATTAAAATAAGCGTGTACTTGACAAAACGTCCTACCTGAAGAATAATTCAAAATTGGTTCGACGGGTTCGTCTGATTGATTTAGTTCAATTAGTACTTTTCTTAGTCCTTTACTTAATGTTGAATTCAAATAATATGTAAAGAGATTACTTACATAATTTGAGTATAACTGAATTACGGACTTGTCAAGGTCGTTTTCTTCGACTATCGGTATTACTTGAATTTCTGTTATAGGCATAATGTATACTAATCAAGTTTTGGTAGGTTACCAGGTGGATTAATTCTTGGACGTGGTCTGATTTGGCGCGGAGGCATCCTACCATTGTTTGCCAAAACATACTGAGTAACCAGTAATACTTCTATAGTTTTTGCACTGACTCTTCCTTGAGTTCTAGTTACTTCTCTCCATCCATAAGCTCTTGTGGGATCTTCACGTTGGAACCTGTTGACTTGACTACCAGGCCTTCCATTACCTCCATTCAGGTTATCTTTTCTACTGGTTATGCCATATTTCTCAGTCTCTACATCACCTGTAATGCCTGTACTAAAAATCTCGTAAACAAGATGTTCATTTTGGTTTTTATCACTATTGGCATGAATCACTAACGCAGCTGTTGCTGTTGTAGCTACAAGCGCCTCGATCGCCCACTTTGGAAGAGATAGATCTGTAGGGTCAGGGGTCACCATATCAGCACTAATTGCAGCAAGTGCTATATGAGCCCAGGTTAATACATCTTTGTCAGAATCAGATTCATCAACGCCACCGGGGTTTATGTGTCCGCCTTCTGTTCCGTATCCCCCGTAAATAGCTTCTAGTCGCACTGCAAATGTGTTTTCAAAACCATAAGAATACGTGCCGGCTTCCATTGCGGCATGCTTCGCCTCACTGTACATGGCATACTGGGAGGAACAGGTGGATGGATCCATTCCTTCTGCTAAATGACAACTAAAAGCACCCGTGGGATCCACCATATTTATTGGATTGTTATGCGTATAGTGATATGGATTCCATCCCGGGAAAGCATCGGCTAACGGATCAATCTGCATAAACCTTCCAATCGTCGGATCATAGTTCCTGGCCATCATATAGTCGATCGTCAACCCTGCCTCATCATCTCGTTCATGCCCGGTGAACCGGTAATCATGCTCATTCCCTGCCACGCTTGAAGAACGGGTGGGCATCACAAGACCAAACGGATAGTAGTCATCATACCCATCTACATTCCCGGATTGGTCTACCGTAGTCCGAACCGTTCCTAAATGATCTTTTAGGAAATATCTTCTCTCCGATCCATCCCAGGTGCCAATAATGTCGGAGCCCGCCAGGATGTTATGAAACTGGAGCACATCGTCTTCATAGATGGCCAGGGTTTCTCCATTCGCTCCCCGCACGTAGTGGGTTTCTACCCCGCTGGTGAGTTCTTTCCGCACGCGGTTGCCGTCGGCATCGTAGGCATACTGCATGGTATTGGCCCCGGCAATCAGCTGGGCCGGCAGGTTCCGCCAGTCGTAGTCCACCGAAGTAAAGCCCTGCAACTGGTTCTTAATCATATTCCCGCTGGCATCGTGGTCTACGTCAAAGTCCAGGTAAGCAACCTGCTCGGTGATCTTATCAATCCAGTTGGTCCCGGATTCAAACGTCATCCCAAAATATCCAATCCCATCGTACCCAATGGAACCGTTGTTATCCCTGCGATCATAGTTTAGGATATTTCCGTTTTTATCGTAGTTGATGAAGTTTAAGTCGAAGGCATTTCCGCCGTACCCAACCCCACTAAAGTCAGCGGTTTTAAGCCGGTTGGCCGTGTCGTAAGTGTAAGTATAAGTAAGCGGGTTCTGAATGGTGGCCCCGGCCTGCCGCCATTTCTGGGACAGGATGTTTCCATTAGCAAAATAGTCCAACTCCAGCCCAAAACGGTCTCCATTGGTGCCTGTGTCTATAGATCCGTTGTTAATCGTTTCCAACCAGCCCTGTACGGTGTAGGTGTAATCCACAGTCTGGATGGTGGAGTTGCCCAACGTCTGCTGGATGGGTTGCCCGTCGGCCGCAAATTGCAGGTACTCGGTTTCCTCGGTCCAGCTGGTGCCATTCGTACTGCTTTCTACCTTGTAGAGGCGCCCCAGTTCATCGTAGCTGTAGCGCTGGCGGAAATCTTCTCCACTTACGCCCTTTTGGTATTCTAAGAGGGTCAGCCGGCCGGTGCCATCGTAGGTGTATTCCACGGTCTTGGCCGAAAGCCCGGGTAAATCCTGCTCCACCCATTCTACCAACCCCAGGTCGTTGTAGGAGTACCAGGTATGGCCCCAGCTGCTCCCGGACACACTCAAATCGCGGAAGGAAGCTTTGGTTAGCCGCCCACTCGGGTTGTTCTGGGTGAGCGAACCGGAGTAGGCCGGGTCGCCATCGTAGTAGTAGTTCAGGTTGGGTGAATTTCCGGTGGCCGGAAAGGTGTCAGTGTCCGGATCGGCCGCGGCAAAGGTGATGCCTCCGCTATATTCCCCGACTTCGGTGGGGCGACCCAACCCGTCGTATTTGGTATAAGTAAAGATATCGTTGGACTCAAAGGCGAAGGTGCCCGCGGTGCTTACAATATCCCCCGGATCCTGGGCCAGTCCGGTAAACACATAGGTGCCTGGGCCCACATTAAAGGTCTGCGTGCTGATGCTCCCCCATTCCGAAGTTACCGTATTGGAATACACGGTGGAATTGTCTTCGGTGCGTTTAATGGTGATGTCATACCCGGCCAGGTATAAATCCAGCCACGAGAAGTTAAAACTAAGCTTCCCATCGTTGTTGGCCACGATGGTTTTGGACACCGAAACCCCACCGATAAGTGACTGGCTGAGGTCTTGTTTGGCCGACTGCTGGTTGGGGTCCTGGCTGAACCGGAGCTGGCCGGCCTTGTCGTATTTGTATTTCACCGGGTGCTCCTGGTCGGGAAGTTTCTTCTCGGTGAGCTGGCCCAGGGTATTGTAGGTGTAAGTGGTGGCCAGTCCTCTCGGGTCTTCCACGCGCACCAGGTTGCCGCGTTCGTCGTAGGCAAATTCGGTCACCAAATCCGTAGAGCCACGGGTGAGCTTACTGTCCCCGCTCATATCCACCCCGCTGGCGATGGTGCGGCCCCAGCCGTCGGTGTACACAATGGTTTTCTTGCTGTTGGGGTCTTCGGTCACCGTTTTACTCAGGGTGTTCGCGGTCCAGCTCTTAGCCGGAACCGAACCCTGGGCACTGGTGGCAAAGGCCTCGGTGGTATTCAGCCCGTAGGTGATGGTTACATCGTAGGTGGCACCCCCCGGCATTTGGGTTTCTTCCACCCGCGCAGAGGGACTAGGCTCATAGGTGGTAATGGAATAGGCGTAATCCTCTTCATCTGCTTCTGCCAACAGCGGATCGTAATAGCTATGTACCGGTGCCAGGGAAGGAATCGAATCACCAGGGGTGAAACTACCTCCTCCGCTTAGCATTCCACTGCTATAAAAGCCGGGGAAGACCGTGGCTGTGGTCTCTATTGGACGGGAAGCCACTTCGGGCAGTCCGCGCTCGTTGTACAGCGTTTCGGTGGCAATTACGGTTGATCCACCACGTAGCTGGGTTTGCATCTGCCGACCTAATCCATCCAGGTAGGAAATACTAGAAGTGGGAGTCTCCACAATCTCCAGGTTGGTGAGATAAATGTAGTCATCTCTCGACCACATGCCCACCTGCGGAGTCCATGAGACCGGATATCCGTCTTCCTCGTAATATTCACCGGTAGACCGGGATTCTCCTTGCTTGTACACCCAGGTCATACACAGGCTGCCCCGCTTTTCCAGCTCAACGGTGTACCAGGCATTCGCCGGAGCGTTCATCGAGAAGGTGTGTACCTCCTGCCAGCTGCCTGAGTTTTTCCTTCGGTATACATAAAACCGGTCGGTGTTTTCCCTGTAGCGCACCGCACACCGGTTTGGAGAGCCCGAAGCTCCATCGTTCAATCCCAATACGTAGGCATCGTAGGAATACCCATCTCGGGTATAATCGCTACTGGGATAGACATCCACCCGGGCGTACACATTTTCTACATTAGGGGCCCGGTACACATCGCTCCAGTTCCCGCTTAAATCTCCCAGGCGAAGCGTGGTTTGCCCGTCAAAGGGGTGATTAAACACGGCGTCCCGGTTCGAGGTGAAATCGCCGGCGTTTTCAAAATCGGAGGTATAGCCCCCGGTTCCCGTCCTCGATTCAACGTAGTTGGGAGCCGAGGCATTAAATGAGCCCGTTGCTGTCGAGGAATAAAAGTACTTGGAACTGGTTACCCCGCCATCGGGATTGGTGGCACGGATTAACCGGCTAAAGTCGTCATAGTCAAAGGCTGTTTGCTTCTCATTTTCATCTAATACAGAAATAATTCTTCCCAGATTATCATAGTCCACCTCCTGGAATAAATCATCACCGCCCGAGGGGCGCACTCCTCCGACGATGTCATCCAGGGTTCCTACCTGTTGCTGGATTCCGGTCAGGTACACCCCATTGGTGCCGTTATGCCCATCTTGAGAGAACGGCTTACCGTCGCTGCCATAATAGGCTTTGGTGAGGTTCCCCCGGGCATCTTTTACCTCCAGCGGGTTGCCATAGGCATCGTACCGCTCTGCCTCGAAGATTTTATTGGAATTGGAAGCGTCAAGAACAGCCGGAGCCGAACCCGTACCTTTCCATACCCACTGCTCTTCGGGCAGCCACGTTCCCACCGCTCCTGTAATCGAATTGCTCCAGGTGGTCCAGGTTTTGCTATCTGTCCGGGTATCCGAATCGTTCCTCAATTCCACCGAATACGGTTGTGAAAGCATATTCAGGTTCTTCATGGCTGAATAATTCGGCGATCCACTTTGCTCATGGGCATAGGCGTATTCTGTAACACGCTTTTCGGTGGTTAAAGAATTGGTTTCCGTAACCGTTCTGGGCAGTTTATTCTCTTCTATGTAGGTGTATTCTTTCTGGGTATAAAAACTCTGTCCGTTTTCATAGGTCGTTATCTTTTCCCACTTCTTCTCCACCCACGACAGGTGAATCTCGTACCAGTGTTGCTTATAGTTGAAATCATCGTACTTAATGATGCCCAATGCGGGTAGTTTTTTGTAATAGCTTAAGCTACTGTCATCCACGTAATAGGTATAGTCATTTTCAACCTTCCGTTTCAGCACATACGAAGCCCCGTCTTTCTCATACATTTTATAGGAGGTCAAATTTCCTATTTGACCCGAAACGTTCGTTGCGGTACTGAATACTCCTGGCTCGAGGGGCGATGCAATTTGAGGATTCGTTGAAAATTCACTTTCCTCGTATCCAAATTTGGCATTAACCCCATGGTTTACTCTCACCTTGGAATACACCGCCATTTCAGAAATTGCCGAACCTAGCTGAGATATGGGATTCGACGCCAAGGCATCAAAATATATGGCTGGTTGGGCGGGAATTACTGCTCTGTGTACGTCAATCAATGGCCGTGTCGCCGGGTCAAAACTATAGTAATAGGTAGGTTCTGTGGTTATTATACCGCAAGTCGTATTGCCTGTACAGGTGTCGTAGTCATATTCGGTGATGATATCGTTTTGAGTGCTCATCCCATCGTGCGTTTTAATCTCACTGATCCTTACCCCGGGCCCATACTTTTTCGACACACTTTTATTCAGGAAATCGGAAGTACTGAAGGTAAAGTCGATGGTATGGCTGTAATTGGTCTGGATTTTTACTTCAAAGGAATCACTGGATCCGGCTTTTACAAATAGTTCATACTCCCATTGGAAAAAAACAGGTTTGCTGGGATCATCCATTTGAATGGGGCCCGAGGCCATGACCTGTACTCCATTTTTTAAAATCTGTACTTGAAGTTCATCACTTACCGATGGGTCTGGCCCAGTATAGTCCCAATCCACCGTGATTACTGATCTCACATATTTACTCCCGCTTGCCGCGTACGAATAGGTTCCTTGTTCGCAGGTACTAAAACCGGTTGGACAGGTATAACTGGTAAGCGTAGCCGAAGATGATCCGGTTTGATACTGTTCCAGGCCAATGCCTCCAAAAACCACCGAGCCGTATTCATTGGGTTCATAGGTGTACTCGCTGTGTCCCCCCGTGGGATAGGTTATTTTCTTGAGCATTCCGTAATGAACATAATTGGGATTTACTGATCTGCTTACTCCCGGGTGGTACCAATGAGTTCCTCCAATATCTACTAAGGTTCTTGGTAAATATTCACTCGATGATCCATTGTTGTTATAATATCCCCAATGATCGATTTCCTGCCTGTTTATAGTGGCAAGTGAGCTCAGGTTGTAATACTCAAACTCGAATTCGTTGGTTTGGTTTGTACCATGGGTTTGATAAAAGCGAGATAAAAAGAAGATATCTTCGGCTCCGCGCTCCACACCCGTGTATTCAAACTTAAAGGAAGTCAATAGATTAGATGAATTGTCATCTTCGTATATTTTGATTTCCTTAAGCCAATCCTCCAAAGGGTCTACCGTACTTCCGGTAAGGGCGCCATTATCCTTTACAAACTCCACCTTTAGATCGCCTGCGGTTATGATGTGGGGTACTTTAACATCATAGTAATAGGAAGTAGACTGATCCACCGTTGCCGGGTCATTTCCGATTCGTTTGGTGTAGTAAATATTCGTGGACTTTGAATCAAACTCCTGGTAGGTAATGGTAATCTGGTGGCTTCCAGACGGGCTGTTAATCTGCGTTAAATACCATGCCGAAGTATATTGAGGGGTAGAGGGGTCGCTTTGGTTTCTGTACTGTTCAATCTCGCTAAATACATACTCTACCCCTTGCTTGTTATACACTTTAAATTGTGTAATGGTATATCCGCTGAAGGTGGGAACTATTTTCAGGTCGGTATAGGGCTGGCTATAAATATCACCATTGTCATCAAATAAAAACCTTCCTGAATAGGGACCGAAATTGTAATTAAATTCATCGGGTTCAGGGTCAATATGGCCATCTACCACTGCTTTTGGGAAAACCGCATTTATTGTACTACCTGAAGAACAAGTTCCACCCCCTGATTGAAAACATGCGTCACTGGCCGTATTGATGTACCCATACTGCTCCTCATCAACATTTCCTCTTTTTGTTCTTGAGATCACTCCTCCTGCAAACACGGTCCAATCAATACCGGTCCAGGAATTCACCGCTTTCACCTTAACCCCCGACGAACTGTAATTCAATGAAATCGGTACGCTCAAATCACCGATCGAAACATTGTATATCGGAATGGACTGCCTGGCTATCCCCCTGGAGAGATCTACATTATTTTCTCCATATTTACCGAGGGAGGCTGCTTGCGGGGATGAAAACCCGATATCAAAGGTGCCTTCATCTTGCGCCTGTACGCTTATCTGGAACAGTAAAAACACACAAAGGGTAGCTGCTAGTTTCATAGTTGTAGATCTAGAATTATCCGGGGAAGTAGGGGGTCCGGGTTGCTGAAGGGTGCAGGAATTGCACATACTCTTGGCCATAATACTCTATTGGTTATAGGTTTAATCAGTAAGTATTGCCCAGTCCTTCAGCTAAAAAAGCTAGTTGCTAACTATGAACTTTCTATGAATTTTAGCTGTAAATAAATAATGAATAAAATTTCCAACGTCAATAGCGTTTCTATTTCCCCTCTGGTCATCCTGACGAAGGAGCCTTTGCGAGCCTGCCTGCGGTAGGCAGGGCAGGCGGAGCGATGCAATCCCGTTAACATAAACTCTATCTCGAGATCACTTCTCCCGACTAAAGTCGGGATCGTGAATGGAAGCCTGATCACCAACGATCTATCTAGCCTGCCTGTTCAGTACAAATCCAATTCGTCCCGCAGCGGAGCTACGGAACAAGGAGTAAGAATAGAGTGTGCGCTAAAAAATCTCGATTAATCGCATGTACTTGAGATAATCGCCAGGATTTTCCTGGATCTTCTGAATCAGGTCGTTCAGGTTGAAGGTGAGGCTGTCGAGGTTGTTGTATAGGGAGGGGTCGTTCAACATTAGCCCAATGGTTCCTTCTCCATTATCTACTTTCTCGAGAATACTATTTAACGAATTGGTGGATTCCTGCAGGTTTTGGCTCAATACATCCAGGTCGGAACTGAATTGTTCAAGGTTGGCAACCAACGATTGTAAGTCAGCGGAGGAAGAATCAGAAAGGGTGCTGATGTTTTGCAGGGTGTTGTTGGTAGCCAGAATCAGCGAATCGATTTCACTTTTCCGGGTGTTGATGATTTCTGCAACCACGTCGGTTACTTCTTTGAAATTATCCACCGTAGCCTGAATTTGACTGGAGGCTCCATCTTCAATTTCATTGATTCCGCGCAGCATTTTATTTACTTCGGTGAGGGTTGCCTGCACGGTATCAGCCAGCGCAGCCCCCTGGTCGGAAAAGGCACTTAACAATCCTGTTTTTTGAACTCCTTTCAGGTATCCATCCCAATCTAAAATCTCGGCATTATCCGATTTCACGATCTGGATGGTGGATGAACCCAGGAAATCGGGCGCAGCAAGCTGAGCGTGGGACCCGACCGGTACACGGATCGGCTCGGTAATGCTGATTACCACGAGCACGCTGTCTTCTTCGCTCAGATACCTCATTTCGCGTACACTACCTACCTTGAATCCATTCATGTATACGCTGCTTCCTTTAAGCAGTCCATCCACGTTATCAAACTTGGTGTTCAGCAGGTTTACTCCCGAAAAAAGTGGTTCATCCTGCATAAAGCGGAATCCCAAATACGCCACCGCCAACGCCGCCAGTACTACGAGTCCAATTTTTACTTCATTGCTTAGGGTCATGGTCTGTACACTCTTTCCGTTTGTTAAAATAGTTATATCTGGTATTCACTTGCAGTAATAAAATCCACCAGTGGCGGGTGATCACTCTCCTTCATCTCCGCCAATGTACCATGCCAGCTCAGTTTTTGCTCATCAATAAAAGCAACTTTTTCGGCAATCCGAAGCACGCTGTGCATATCATGGGTGATTACAATGGAGGTAATATCCATCGAGTTCGCTAATCCCAGGATCAGTTCGTTGATCTCATCCGATGTTTTGGGATCCAGACCCGAAGTGGGTTCATCGTACAACAAGTACTGAGGTTTCAAAATAATCGCGCGGGCAAGTCCAACCCGCTTTCTCATCCCTCCCGAAAGCGCAGATGTCGGCTTTGATCCCGCTGAGTCGAGGTTCACCATTTTTAGTGCCTCGTTCACATTATGCTGGATTTCGTCTTCCTCCTGGTTGGTAAAATATCGAAGTGGAAATGCCACGTTTTCAAAGGTGTTGATGGAATCGAACAACGCCCCTCCCTGGAATAAGATACCAAACCGTTGTCGGGTCTTCCGTAGCTCTGAATAGGACAGTTCAAATAAACACTGCCCATCAATCAAAATGTCTCCTGAATCCGGATAAAGAAGTGCATTCAGATGCTTCAATAACACCGATTTCCCGCTCCCTGACTTTCCGATGATGGCAATGGTCTCATTATCTTCAATATCGAAGCTCACATCACTCCAAATGAGGTTGCTGCCAAAGCTTTTTGTAAGATGCCGGATTTCAATCATTCTACAACAAAATAGCAGCCAGCACAAAATCTGCCAGCAAAATGTAAATACAACTTAATACGGTGGATTGGGTAGTTGCGTTCCCCACACCTTCCGCTCCACCAAATGCATAATATCCCTTAAAACACGAAATGGAAGTGATTACAAAGCCGAAAACCACTGATTTCACCACTCCAAACACTACATCCTCCGGAAAGAAAAATTGACGCGCGCCCTGCATAAATTCAGCCGGAGGAAGAACACCATCTAATGAGCCTGCCAGAATGCCTCCAAAAATTCCGGTCGTTGCCGCAGCTACATAAAGCACCGGGAACATGGCAATACCCGCCATAATCCGGGGTACTACCAGGAACGTCACCGAATTAAATCCCATCGACTCAAGGGCGTCAATCTGCTCACTTACCCTCATAGTGCCCAGCTCGGTGGAGATTCGCGCCCCGACTTTCCCCGCGAGAACCAATCCGCCAATCACCGCAGCCAGCTCTATAATAATAGACTGGCCCACAATGGAACCGACAATGGTTACTGAAAATAACTCCGTATCCAGTTGATAGGCCGTTTGAAGGGTTAATACAGCCCCGGTAAAAATTCCCGTGAGCATGATGATAGGAATGGACTCGTACCCGATCTTCACAAATTCGGAGAAAAGGTTTTTTCTATAGGTACTAAACTCCATTACCGAACGTAGTGCCTGATACAATAACAGTGAGTATTGTCCGAATTGTTTAATTGCGTCCATTCATTGGGGTTTTCGAGCCGACTAAACTACAGATATTTCTTGCTTGATCAATTCTTATATTACAAAACATTTTTGCGAATTGTCATACCATTGGTCGTGCACATGCGATATTGGATCACCCTGATACTCCCTTTTTTTGTTTTTGGTTCGGTTGCCCAGGCACAGACTGAACGTAATGAGGTTTATCGATTTTTGGAAGTCCCCTCGTCGGCAGAAGCATCGGCGCTTGGAGGAAATCAGGTAGCCCTTTTTGATGGAAACTCTTCCCTGATGCATTTGAACCCGGCCTACCTTGATGAAGCGTCTGCAAATATGGTCTCTGCAACTTTTGTGAACTACCTGGCTGATGCTCGCTATGGGTTTGCAAACTACGCCGTCGCTGTTCCATCCGTTGGCACCGTTGGGTTTGGTATTCGTTATGCAGGGTATGGGGACCTGACCCGGTATGACATAAACGGAAACGATTTGGGAGATTTCAATGCCTCAGACCTCGCAATCAACACCACACTTTCAACGCAACTGTCTCCCAAATTAAGAGCCGGAGCTGGAATTGATTACGTGCATTCATCGTATGGGGATTATTATTCATCTGCCCTTTCGGGAAGTGCCGGGATGTATTACCTGGATAAGGAAGCTCGATTCAGCGCCGGAATTTCCATCCGAAACCTGGGAGATCAACTCAATTATTTTAATGAAACCAGGGAAAACCTCCCTTTTGATGTTTCGATTGGTGTTTCGAAAAAACCTGAACAATTCCCGTTCCAGGTTTCCGTCACCTTGCGACAACTGAATGACTGGGATCTACGTGTTCCCGGAGAAACATCAGCTCCTGATTTTGGTGAGCAATTATTCAGGCATGTTATCATAGGTGGAGAAGCAGCATTAGGTAAGAATCTACACTTAAGACTTGGGTACAACAGGTGGCAACACGATCAGTCCAGAACGAACGAGAACTTTGATTTTGCCGGAGCAAGCATAGGGGTTGGCATTAACCTGAGAAAAGTACAGGTTGATATTAGCCGAAGCTCGTTAAGTGAAATCGGAGGCATTGTTCAGCTGAGTGTGCGCACCAAGACACATTAAAGAATGGAAAACCCACTTTATACAAGTGTTGTTGAGAACCAGGTACTTCGCCGAATAGCTGTCGCCAGCGTTTTGATGCTGTTCATTTTTCTTACCGGCTCCATTGGATACCATTACATAGAGGATATGTCCTTTTTCGATGGATTGTATATGACCTTCATCACGATATCTACGATAGGATTTAGAGAAGTCGGTACCTTATCTGTAGGTGGAAGACTATTTACGATGGGTTTATTTGTGGTTGGAATTGGTGTAATTTCCTACATCGCTTCTCAGACAACCCAGTTACTATTTGAAAGTGAATTATTTCTCAGAAGGGCTATGAAAAAGAAACTAGCTGGAATTGAAAATCATTATATCATTTGCGGATACGGCCGGATAGGACACCGGATTGCAAATGTGCTGAAAGAGGCTAATTTGCCTGTTATAGTGGTAGAGAACCAGGAAACGAGCATAAAGCGTATTGAAAGCGATAAGCTTTTGTATGTGATGGGCAATGCCCAGGAAGAAGAGACTCTGCTCGAGGCGGGAATTATGCGTGCAAAAGCACTGATTTGCACCCTTTCCAGCGATCAGGATAATGTGTTTACCACCTTACTTGCCCGCGAACTTCGAAATGATTTGTATATCCTGGTCCGTTCGAATGAAAACACCAATCGAAAGCGGATTTTGCGAGCGGGTGCCGACAAGGTAATCTCTCCCTATGATATTGGAGCAGACCGTATGGCAAACGTAATACTTCGCCCGAAAGTAGAACAGTTTATTGAAAAAATGACCCTTGACGATTCCCAGGATCACACATTTGATGAGGTTTTGGTAAACGAGGGTTCTCCCATGGAAGGAAAAAACCTTGCTGAGATTAATATTCGCAGCAGATATGAGATTTTGGTGATCGCTATGCTTACCAAAGAAGGGAGCATCCGGTTCAACCCGAAAAGCACCGATATCATAAACGCTGGCGATACGTTAGTAATTCTGGGAGAGCTTAAGGCTATTCACAGCTTCCGGGAAGAGATGTGTAACGATAACAGAAGCCTCGCTGAGCGGGCCGAACAAATAGAAAAAGTAACAGTTTAATGATTCGATATATCACCGCCGGAGAATCACACGGACCCGGCTTAACAGGAATTGTAGAGGGCGTTCCGGCAGGCTTGGCTATTCATGAAGACGATATTGCGGAGCATCTCGCCCGCAGACAAAAAGGCTATGGAAGAGGTGGCCGTATGGCATGGGAAAAAGACAGAGCCATTATTGGATCTGGTGTCAGGTTCGGAAAAACCATGGCTGGCCCTATTTCCTTGTATTTAGAAAACCGTGCTTTTGAGAAAGACAAAGCAAACTGGCCGGTAGTGATGAATAAGGAGTCGGAAGCAGAGGGTATTGAAAAAATCACCCTTCCACGACCCGGACACGCTGATTTGGTGGGTGCTCAGAAATTCAGGTTCGATGATATTCGCCCGGTTATTGAACGATCCAGTGCCCGCGAAACCGGGATGCGTGTTGCCTGTTGCTCTATCGCCAGGCAGTTTCTGAAGCACTTTGGCATTGAAATCGGGGGGCATGTTATCCGGATTGGAGCTGCAGGGTACGATTCATGGGAAGCCGCCCGGGCTCAAACGGATTCCATGTTCCCGGATGGAGCCGAGTCCATCTATAAAAAAGCCGATGAGTCTGAAGTTCGATGCCTGGACGCTACCCTGTCTGATGCAATGGTGGAGGAGATCAAGAAATATCGAAAGGCAGGTTCTTCGCTTGGAGGCGTGTACGAAATCATCGTAACTGGCGTGCCTGTTGGACTGGGAAGCTACACGCATTGGGATCAAAAGCTGGATGGAAAGATTGCCCAGGCTATTCTTGGAACCCAGGCCATGAAAGGGGTTGAAATTGGCCTCGGATTTGAAGCTGGAGCCAAACCCGGCCACGAGGTACATGACGAAATCACTCATGATGGAAACGCATTTACAAGAGGCTCCAACAGAGCTGGTGGTATTGAAGGCGGGATGAGTACCGGAATGCCGATCATCATCCGTGGTGCTATGAAACCCATCCCGACTATGCTAAACCCATTGGGAACTGTGGATATGCACTCCCTGGAAGCCCAGGAAACTCGATACGAACGCTCTGATGTATGTGCATTACCCCGTGCAGTTGTTGTTGCTGAAAGTGTGATAGCTCCTGTGATAGCCAATGCTTTCCTTAAGAAATTTGGTGGTGATTCCATTTCGGAAATTGAAGAACGATACCAGGAATACAAACAGGGATGAGTTCGAACATTGCGACTTTAGCTAAGCGTTTGAAAGAACATCCGGATGATTCGTTCATAAAATTTGCCCTCGCCCTGGAACTCATCAAAGTCGGGAAGCTTAACCAGGCCGTGATTTTATTTGAAAGTATTGTAAAAGATGATCCCGATTATATTGGGGTTTACTATCATCTGGGTGAGCAATATGCTCTGCAAGGTGAGAACAAAAAAGCGTTAGAAACCTATAAAGCAGGAATTGAAGCAGCAGGAAAGCTCAACGATACACATGCAGAATCTGAACTTTCTACCGCTTTACTTACTTTAGAAATGGAGTTAGACGACGAATTATGAAAAAACTTCTTACAAGTTGCGTATTAGTGCTCTTACTTTCGGTTTCAGCATCTGCACAAAACAGACAGATTCACACTGTATCCTCTGGTGAGACCCTGTATTCTATTTCCAGAACACTGGGAGTTACTGTTGCTGAGCTCAGATCGTGGAATGATCTCGATGATAACGCTATCTCCATTGGCCAGGAGTTAATCTATTTCACCCAGGTCGAGCCTACTCAACCAGTTCCTGAAGAGCAGCCTATTGATGAAGGCAGCTCTCTGATCAGCGTTAGTATCCCCCAGGAAAATGAATACTACACGGTAAAATCAGGAGATAATCTCACGACGATCGCACGTCAACATGATATGACATTAACGGAACTAAGAGAACTCAATAACCTGCAAGGGGATTTGCTTCGGATTGGTCAACAGCTTGCTGTTCGAAAGGTAAGGGATAGCGTAGCGCCGTCAGCATCTGAGTACTCCGATGAAAATGCACCGCAAGGAAGTTATGTAATCTATACCGTGGAGTCTGGTGAGACACTACCAGATGTTTTGGATAAGTTCGAGATGACTGAATCCGAACTACGTCAACTCAACCCGGAAGTAAATGTAAATTCGTTAGACCGAAACCAACGAATAACTGTCCTGCTGCCTCCATCAAGTAATTTTGAAAATCCTTATACCGCAGAAGCTAGTTTACAAGATCTTGGCTCGGTTCCCGCTCGCACATACACAAATGCTGAGGTTGGCAATACAACTACCAGTGGTGAATTATATAATCCCAATCAACTTACTGCGGCCCACTCCAATATTACCATCGGGAGTATTTTATTTGTTGAAAACCCGGCCACCGGTTCCGGAATTTATGTTCGGATCAACGACCGAATCACTCAATCCGGGTTGAAACTTTCCGAGGCTGCTTATCGAATATTGGGCTTGTCCAATACTCAGAGCCCCCAGGTTAAAATCTACACCGAAAGTTGATATGAACGCTGTAAAGCAATACTTCTCGAATACACACACACTGCTTTACAGTTTCCTTTTCAGTTTGCCCCTGTTTTTGATTTATGAAGGGCTCATCATTATATCACAGCCAAACGCGGATAACCTGGTCAGGATTAGTGTAGATGTATGGATGAAGACCATTTTCACTTCTCTTGGTGTAAATGCAGTTTCATTTTCCCTGTTGGTGATGTTATTGATTGGGATTTTCGTCCTGTACAGGGAACGGGAGCGGCTAAGAGAACTAAATTTTAAATACTTTCCATTTCTGATACTCGAATGCACGGTGTATGGGATCATTTTCGCTTTTTTGAGTAGTACTTTGACTACCGTTCTGCTCAATATTGCAGCCTCCGATCCCATCTCGGAGCTCACTTATCTACAAAAACTGGCCCTTTCTCTTGGTGCTGGCCTTTATGAAGAGCTTTTTTTCAGGGTGATCCTGGTTTCTTTCTTCATTTTCATTTTCAACAAACTGTTCAATAATAAAAAATGGGCTTCCGTTACCGCAGCCGTTGTTTTATCTGCGCTTCTATTTAGTGCCGTGCATTACACCGGCTCCATGGGCGATTTCTTTACGCTCAATTCCTTTTTCTATCGCTTCATTTTTGGACTGTTACTCAATGGGCTTTACGTGGCTCGTGGCTTTGGAGTAGCTGCCTGGACCCATGCCCTTTACGACGTGATGGTGATTACATTTTTTTAGATTAGGAATTGTCTTTACCCCCTATAAATACAATCTATTTACCTGTTACCCTCTCTGCAATTATTTTGATCATGTGCAAAAACTCTATGTTATTTTTGTGCAATAAGTTAGAAAATTGAAAAAAATTGCCTTAATTGTTGGAGAACAAATTTGAGGTACAAAGTGAGCCATACCGCTTCACGTAAGCAACAAGCATTTAACGACGAGATTTTACCTCATCTGGACTCGCTGTATAATTTTGCTTTACGCCTCACTACCGATCAAAGTGATGCCGAAGATTTAGTTCAGGATACCATAGTAAAGGCTTTTCGGTTTTTTGACAGTTATGAAAAAGGAACCAATGCCAAAGCATGGCTCTTCCGGATCCTCAAAAATTCATTCATTAACAACTACCGGAAGAACCTTAAGAAGCCGCAAAGCGTCGATTACGACGAGGTTTCGTCCTACTATGAAACCGTACGTGCAGAACGCACAGATACCACGGACTTAGAGAGCATCATGTTCCGTAATTTGATGGATGATAATTTCTCTAAGGCTCTGGCTAAACTTCCGGAGGATTTCAGAACGGTGGTTCTTTTGTGTGATGTGGATGGATTTACCTACGAGGAGATTTCTAATATGCTGGACGTCCCCATCGGAACTATACGATCCCGTCTTCACCGGGGCCGTAATCTCCTTAAAACGGAATTATACGAGTACGCTAAAAAACGTGGTTTTACGGATGACTAGCTCGCTTCCGAGACAGGAAGAATAATCCTCATCGTAGTTCCTTTTCCCAGCTCTGTTTGATGCACAAAAACCTTCCCATTGTGATAGTCTTCAATTATTCGCTTGGTGAGGCTGAGTCCTAGTCCCCACCCTCTTTTTTTTGTACTAAACCCGGGCCGAAATACATTTTTGGTGTTTTTGGCTTCAATCCCACTTCCTGAATCATTTATATCAATATAAATGGAACCATCTTTCTTGTAGGAAGAAATCCGGATAAGGGCTTCTGACTTTGTTTTCTTTAAGGCATCCATTGCATTCTTAACCAGGTTCTCAACCGCCCATTGAAATAGCTCGGGGTTTAATGCAACCAGCCCTTTTGCTGTCAGTTTTTTTTCAACTACTACTGCTTTTCCTAACTGAGGTAATCTGCGCTCCAGGTAGCTGATTACATCCCCAAAAATGGGTTCTATTTCCATAGGAATGAGTTCCGGAGCAGATCCGATTTTCCCAAAGCGCTCAGCAACCCCTTTCAACCGAACTACATCGTTTTCGATTTCAGAGATCAGTTTCGAAGCCCCTTCATCTTTCGAGTGGTCTTCTTTAAAAAGTTCGATCCAACCAAACAGACTCGAAATGGGAGTCCCAAGCTGGTGGGCAGCTTCTTTTGCCATCCCAACCCACAAATTGGATTGCTCTGTATATTTTAAACTTCTGTACGTGGTGTATCCAATTGCCAGCAGAAGGGCCATAATAGCAATCTGGAAGTAGGGAAAAAACCTGAGTAATTGCACGGTTTGGCTCTCGCCGTAGTATACAAACTGAGATATCAGGGTATTTTCATCTCCAATAACGATCTCGATCGGAGGGTTCGTATCCTTAAGCTTCTGAACTAATGCCATCCTCTTTTCGGGAGTATCAATATCAGAAAACGGGACGTTCCTGAACCCGTATTCAATGGTAGTTTCCTGTTCACCATCCGTATTCACAGTCACAAAAGTGTACTCTAATGGAACATCGTTCTCATCAACCACCACAGCCGGGATTTCAAAATTCCTGGATTCATCCAATATCAATTCATCGGTAACGAAGTCCCTGGAGCTTCTTAAGCTCTCAATTTCAATTAAACGCTCGATTACACTATCCGGAACTTCGTCAAGCTGCTGGAGCTCTCCCGCCAGAGTTAATAATTGAGCACTTGCCTGTTGGTGAACAGGGAGGGCATTGTATTCGATTGCTTTAGCCCATAATTCAACACTGATACGCTCCTTGTTCAGGATCTTGTCAACCAGGTAATTATTATAGATCAGCGAACCTGCCCCAAGCAACACCAGAAATATGATGAGCATCACTTTAATCCAATCAGTACGGGAAAACAGATTCATCTGGTTTTTGGCAAGAATATAGGGATGTCAGGTTTATCCCCTAAATAAAAAACCCCTCACAAAATATGTGAGGGGTTAAAAAATTTTTACCCGGCTGCCTTCTGCTTCTCATACACCGGAGGCGCCTTCTTATCGATGGTATCTTTTGTGATCATACATCGTTCTACATTTTTCATGGACGGAAGGGTGAACATTATGTCCAGCATTGCAGCCTCCATAATAGATCGTAACCCACGAGCACCGGTTTTCCGAGCCTTCGCCTTTTTGACAATAGCAACCAATGCATCCTCTTCGAACTCTAAATCTACACCCTCCATCTTAAACAGCTTTTTATACTGCTTGGTGATGGCATTTTTAGGAGTTTGTAGAATATCCAGCATGGCCTCATCTGAAAGTTCATGCAGACCACAAATAACCGGCAAACGACCAATTAATTCCGGAATCAGTCCAAAACGCTGAAGGTCTTCGGGCTCAACAAACGTAAAAATTTCCGGATCTTCTTTATCGAATTTAACCTGCTCTTTGGTGTGGAAGCCCATAGCACTGGTTGAAAGTCGACGAGAAATAATCTCCTCCAGGCCAGCAAATGCTCCACCACAAATAAACAGAATATTTGAAGTATCGAGCTGAATGAAGCTTTGCTCCGGGTGTTTTCTTCCTCCTTTTGGCGGGATATTAGCAACGGTACCTTCCAGAATTTTCAAAAGTGCCTGCTGTACCCCTTCGCCACTCACGTCGCGTGTGATGGAAGGATTATCGCTCTTGCGGGCTACCTTGTCCACCTCATCGATGTAAACAATACCACGCTTGGCTCGCTCCACATCATAATCCGCAGCCTGAAGAAGATTACTAAGAATACTCTCAACATCTTCTCCTACATACCCTGCCTCGGTTAACACGGTAGCGTCAGCAATAGTGAAGGGAACATCGATTACTTTTGCTAAGGTACGCGCTAATAGCGTTTTACCGGAACCTGTAGGCCCTAACAACGCGATATTGCTTTTTTCAATGAGCGTGTCATCCATTTCCAGGCTGTCGCTGCTAATCCGCTTGTAGTGATTGTACACTGCCACAGAAAGCGTCTTTTTTGCCTGTTCCTGGCCGATTACATACTCATCGAGTTTGGCCTTAATTTCAATAGGTTTTAAAAGTGGCTTGTAACTTTTTTCCCGTCTTCGGGCCAGGGAAGCTAAATCACTTTTTATGATACTTGAAGCATCTTCTACACATCGATCGCAAACATATACGCCTGGTCCTGCTACCATGCTGTTCACTTCCAGGCTCGATCGCCCGCAGAAACTACAGTTTACGATGTCGTTATTTTTGTCCTGATCGCTCATGCTTCAAATGTACGAAAATCTTATTTACTTGGTATCGGCACGACTGATCACATTATCAACCAGCCCGTAAGAATTTGCCTCATCTGCTGACATCCAATTGTTTCGATCGGAATCCCGAATGATATCATCAATGGTTTTTCCGGCATGATCTGCAATAATCTGGCTCAATTCTCTTTTAATGCGAATAATTTCCTGGGCTTCGATCTCGATATCGCTAGCCTGCCCCTGAACACCACCTAATGGCTGGTGGATCATCACCCGGGCATGTGGTAGACAGCTTCTTTTTCCTTTAGTTCCGGCAGTTAACAGCACGGCTCCCATACTAGCAGCCATTCCCATACATGTTGTTGCCACATCGCATTTAATGTGCTGCATGGTATCGTAAATAGCCAGACCAGCTGAAACCACGCCGCCCGGGCTGTTAATGTATAGATTGATGTCTTTCTCAGGGTCTTCTGATTCAAGAAAAAGCATCTGTGCTACGATTGAACTTGCAACCACATCATTAATAGGACTTCCTAAAATGACGATTCGATCTTTTAAAAGTCTTGAATAAATATCATAGGCGCGCTCACCCCGGCTCGTGGTTTCAATAACCATTGGTGTGAGCGAGGTGTCTGTAATTGGAGTACTTGAATAAATAGGTTGCTCGAAAATGGGTTGCTTAATCATAGTGGGTGTAATAATTATTTCTTGGCTTTGGACTTCTTTTCCTGTTCTTTCCGGAACGCATCTTTGCCCAACTCTTTGATCTTTACCTCATCCTGAAGCTTGTCGAACACTTTGTTTTCTCTAATACTACCTCTTAAAGATTCGAGCATGCCCGGATTCTGAGCGTAATAACCTTTCAATTGATCGGCAGTTGCACCAAAACGCGCAGCTTCCAGTGAAAGAAACTCATCAATATCTTCGGGTTTTATTTCGATATCTTCAAATGTTTCTTGCAGTTTTTGGCTGATAAAATACCACTTAGCCTCTCGGGTAGCTTGTTCGCTCATTTCTTCGCGGTAAGGCTTTTCATCAAAGGTATCCGGAAGATTTCCACCCATCTGCTGTTTTAGCTGATCAACGTAGGAGCTTTTAACCTGCTCCACAAAAGCTTCGGGCACATCAAATGAATGAGCATCCACCAATGCTGCAACTACCTCACTTTTGAACATATCCTCCGAACTCTGATCGTAGTATTGTTGCATTTTGCTTTTCAAATAGCTTTTAAATTCATCTTCGTTTGAAGCCTCATTGTTACTGTTCTTCTTGATGAATTCCTCGTTCATCTCAGCTTTATGAAGTTTCTGTACCTTGTTTATGGTTACACGGAAGTGATCTTTTTCATCCTCTTCCTCCAGTTTCATATCAACAACATCGCCGGTTTTTTTGCCCTTCAATGCTTTCAAAAAGTCTTTAGCAGCATCCTGGCGCATGTCAAGCGTTTGGTCTTTATCGGCTTCGCTTTCGATAACATTACCATCGTCATCTAAAGAAACAACATCAGCGATAACCTTGGATTCTTTATCCACTTTGGCGTCTACATCTTCCCAGTTCCCATCACGCTCCAGGCTTCGATCAACCTCTTCGGCTACTTCATCTTCGGTTACATCATGAACCATTTTGTTCACTTTCACTTTTGATAAATCGGTGAGATTGAATTCGGGCTTTGCTCCGATTTTGAACACGACTTCGAGTTCATCATTTTCCCACTGGAAATCAACCATTTGAGTTTCACCCACAGGGTTGTGCTCTTCAATTACATCCTTTTCAAAAACTTCCTGGATGTATTTGTTGATTTCTTCGATCTCAATATCATTTCCAAATCGCTTTTTGACCAGGCTTAACGGAACACGACCAGGCCGGAATCCCGGTAGTGCAATCTGACCCTGGTATTTTTTAAAGGCCTTGTCAAATTTTGGTTGAAGATCTTCTCGTGTGGCTTTTAAAGTTACTTCCTTATCAACAGAAGTAAGGTCTTTTACAGAAATGTTCACGTATTCTCCGCTTTTAATGTGAATTCAATAAGTAAATAAACAGGATAGTTAGGGAAGGAAAGTACGAGAGGGGGGACTCGAACCCCCACGCCGATTAAAGCACTAGATCCTAAATCTAGCGTGTCTACCAATTCCACCACTCTCGCGAAATTTCAGAGCTTGCAAAGATAGGGGGAACAGAAAATAAAATCCACTATTAAGCGATCAGAAATTTTGACAATTTTCATTATCACCACCATCAAATTTCTATCCCTGATCTCATGTACAACAACCTTCGCCTCGTTTATATAACCACCTCTGATAAAGATGAAGCACACGTTATTGGCAAAGAGCTGGTAGAACAGCAATTGGCTGCATGTGTGAACATTTTTGAAGGAATGCATTCCATTTATCGTTGGGAAGGAAAACTGGTAGAAAGCCAGGAATGTGTACTTATTGCTAAAACGCACTACAGCAAAATGAAGTCCCTTACAAACCGGGTATGCGAGTTACATTCCTACGATTGCCCTTGTATTGTTTCTATTACACTAACTGAGAATGAAGGAAATAAGGAATACCTGAATTGGTTGATCCAGGAATCAAAAGGAGAGTTAAGTGTGTAACCCACACTCCGTTTTTCCTGAGCCCATCCAGCGGCCTTCACGCCCGGCTCCTTTTATCGTACAATGCGTACAACCAAGAGACTCAAAGCCCATTCTTTCAAGGGGATGTCGGGGTAATCCAAAATACTCAAAATAGTCATTCACCTGGGCTTCGCTCCAATCGATAAGCGGATAGAAACGAAAGATATCACTTCTTTTTTGGAAGATGTCGAGCCCGGAGCGGTATCCGTTTTGGTAACCGATCAAGCCTGAAATCCAGACGTCGTATTTTTGCTTTACTTTTTCCAGTGGTGCAACTTTGTTTACCCCACAGCATGCATCCGGATCAGACTCCCATAATCGGGCTATCAGGGTTGACTCATGTGCTTCCACCTCAGGTTTATGAACGATAATGTTCAAATCCAACAACCTGGTCAACTCTTCTTTATAGGCGATGGTTTCTTCAAAAAGATATCCGGTATCGATGAAATGAATCGGAAAGCCAGGCCGAACACGACTAAGGAAGTGAAGCAACAGTGCAGAAGTCGTCCCGAAGGAAGTAGTAACCAGCGCTTTATCCTGAAATTTGTTTAGGATATAGGCCAGCCTGGCGTCAATCAACGACGACGAAAGTACCTTATTAATTTGTTCGATTTGGAGCGAATGCATCTAGAAATCTCTCTCTTAATTCACTCACAAACAACCTTTTCAGCTCACTTTTAGTATCAAAAAAGTTTGTAAGCGCTTTTCTAAACCATTGGCGTACAATATGTAATATTAAATTATCTGCCAGCTACTCTTTATCCATGTTAAGAAATCTGTCATTGGTTGATTTTGAATCAATAATTGGTAGATTATTTACAAGTAAAAATAAAAAAGAGAGTAACTTATGCTTGATTTAGTTAGCAATATTACAGATTTAAAAAATTATTCGACTTCATCGTTAAATACCGGGGACACGATAATCGTTTCTGGATACTATTCGCTTGGAGACGGAGGAGGTGGCAACTTTTTTTGGGACGGCGCCTCCACTGAAACAGACAACGGCGGCACAATTATTGAGCCAACAGGAGGCGGAACCGGCAGATGGATAAGGGAATCCAATAATGGCGTTATCAACGTTAGGTGGTTTGGTGCAAAAGGAGATGGGATCACAGATGACACTAATAAAATCCAAACTGCAATTAACTATATAAATGCTCTTCCGCTGGGCACTCAGTTTTCTACAAATGTTGGTGGAACTCTGAAAATTCCAAGAGGCGATTACGTTGTCACTACTATAACCTTAAAACAAGGTGTCACTTTAAATGGGGATGGTGCAAGATCTACCAGGCTAAAAGGGACTGGTACTTCTTCTGATTTTATAATTACATGTGATGCAAGTTCTGAAGTTTTACATAGTATTGGATTATTCGGATTGAGGGTTGATTGTTCGGAAAGAGCTAATGGTGTTAATATTATAGGTTTCAATGAAACCTGTAGTCTTATTGATTTTGAAATAGCAGAGTTCACTTGTACAGGCTTGAAGATTCAGGCAGATGTATCTCCCTCAACGAGAGTGACACAGAATACAGGGTTTCAAAGAATTAGACTTATTCCTAGTGATAATGGTGCAAATAAAGCCCTGGAACTAATTGATGTAAAACGATGCACATTCCAAAGTTTAACCGTGGATCAAACGCCTAATGCTAATACTGCATGCGGTATTGGGTTGGATTTAGTTTCGGGATCAAACGAAAATGTATTCTTAAACTGTCACTTTGAAGACTGTGGCTTACCTATTAGTATTGGCTCGAGCGGTCTATGCAATGGAAATATCTTCATGGATATTGATTGGCAAAACCCACATTCAGCACTGGTAAGTAGGACTTTTAATGGAAAAACCGGGACTTTTGGGATTATTATTTATTCAGGAACTACTGAATACACTTTTCTTGGTCTCAGGAATGCAAGTTCCCCAAATTACATCCTAGAAGATGCGGAAAAAAACAAATCCATAACCGGAACAAACGGAAATTTTTTTACACAAATATTCTCAAGCTCCTCCCAAGGAACTGCTGATCTTTTCGTTGTTAATGGAAATTATGAGGTTGGCAAGCTTGTAGAACCTTTCATAAGTTTAAACAATAGTACTGACTCCCTTGATGTAAATGTTGTTAGTACCATTGGTGTTAATACTTCCTCTCCTCCCAATGGTAACGGAAGTGTTTCAATAGGAGGATTATCTAACGGTGTAACTGGGCAAAGAGTCTCGATATTTAAGACTACCTCCGCAAATAATCTTACTATCAAGCATAATGACTCCTTAGGCGATGAAAAAATAATTACCCCAGATGGATCTGATATAGTAGTTACCAATTATGGCGGAGTAAATCTTGTCTATAATGGAGCAAACTGGTTTGTTGTGAGCGTGTAATTATCAGACAAAAAGCTATTTATCTCTTAGTAAGGAAGTTTTGAGGTCAAGATATAGGTCGTAGATTCAATTACTGATCCGAATAGTCCTTCCAATTGTTCTAGTGGTTACGAAAACTTATTTCGAATATTTTTTTGTTAATCTAAATTATCTGCCAGCTACTCTTTTCCGGAGAACCATCTCTGCTTCATACTCATTTCCCTCCCTAAAAAGGCGTAACGTCATGGCATCTCCCTCTTCAAATTCCCGCATCAATGCCCAGGCATGCATCTCGCTGGTTACCCGTTCGTTTCCAATCCGGGTAATAATATCTCCCGGCATAATTCCGCATTCATAAGCGGGTCCGTCCTTATTCACACTCAGTACGAATAGACCTGCGACCGGCGGTAATCCATACTGATATACAAGTTGACGGGTCATTTGTGTGAATTCCAATCCGGGATCAAAATCCAGAGAAACTTCCCCCGAGTCTTCAAGCTGACTTATTATTTTCTGCACCCGGTCACTGGGAATCGCAAATCCGAGCCCTACAAATCCACTGCTTGTTCCTCCAGTAAAGATAAAGGTGTTTACTCCAATTACTTCACCTTCGCTGTTTAGAAGTGGACCACCCGAATTACCACGATTGATAGCGGCATCGGTTTGAATCATATCCATATACACTCTTGGTTCCTGCGGATCGGGCCGAAAATCACGATTGGTTCCGCTTACAACTCCCACTGTCACCGTAGGTTGACCATCTGCAAAAAGCCCAAAGGGATTTCCCATAGCAATGGCCCATTCTCCTACCATTACCTGCTCAGAATCAGCGAATCTTACAAAGGGAAAATCCGTTTTCTCACTTTTGATTTTGAGCAACGCCAAATCCGCAAATTCATCCGCGCCGAGCAATTCTGCCTCGTAGTTCTCGCCATCCGTTAACGTAACCATAATAGTCTTCGCCTGAGCGCTTGCTACATGCTCATTGGTAACAATTAATCCATCTCCACTAATAATAAAGCCGGAACCCATACTTTGTACTTCCCGTTGGATGGGGCGTTCAAAAAACCGAAAGAAAAATGAATCAAAGTCACGGGTATACCCGGTTTGCAGCTCTGTGACCGTGATGCTTACAATCGCATCCTCAGCACGTTCCACGGCACGTGTAATCGCATTACTTCTGCTTCGATTAATGCTTTCAGGGTCCGTTTCTATGGATTCAGGGCCTGGTGGAGAAACCGAAACTGAAGTAATATCAGTTGGTTCTGCACTGATAGGAATCGGTACCACTTCTTCTTTTTGAGTGGAAGTACAGCCCATTAAAAAAATCAGTAAAAAGGAAAAAATCGTAGCGGTTTTACTCATACACTATCGTTCGTTCAATTGTTGTTCACCGATGACTATTACATCTTTCATGGCTTGCTCCATCGGTCCAGGGTGCCAACCAGCAGCTGCTTTTTTGTGACCTCCGCCATTAACTTCCCGGGCCCACATGTTCACATCCACTTCGCTTCTTGACCGAAGACTGATCTTGATTCGATCTTCATCTTCCCGAAACAGGATACATGCTTTTACTCCCGAGATACTTAGCGGATAACTCACAAATCCTTCTGTGTCTTCTTTTCCCGTGCCTGTTGACTCAAACATCGCCTTGGTAACGCAGATACTGGCGAATTGTTGGTTGGCATGTAAAGTAATCGTCTCTAACGCCTGGCTGAGCAATTGAAGCTGGTTCAGTTTTTTTGTAGCGTAAATTTTTTCAACTACTTCATTCGGTTTGAAATCACCGCGCTGAAGTAAATCCGCGCCGGCCCTTAGCGTGTTTGGAGTTACACTATCAAACTGGTAGGAACCTGTATCAGTGACAATACCTACATACATAGCCTTAGCAGACTGATTGTCAATTTGGTTGATATTGTGTTCTGCGTATAATTCGTACACTAATTCCGCTGTTGAGGAATAATCCGTTCTGGAAATAGAAGCCTCGTAAATATCATCCGGCTGGGGATGATGATCGATCATATATATTGGTTTTCCTACATCCGCAAGCTGTTCAGCGACCGAACCAAACCTATGCAGTGCGTTTCCATCCAGTACAACAAAGGCATCAAATTCCTTGAGTCGATCCTGGGTTGGCTGCTCGATAGAAAAAACTTCAGTAAGCCACATAAGGTTCTCCGGAGCGCCATCCTCATTAAAAGCTGTTGCTTTCATTCCGTTTTTCTGAAGCCATAAACAAAATGCAACTTGTGATCCCAGGCAGTCTCCGTCCGGCCGAAGATGCGAAAACACCGCAACATTCTGGTGCCGGGTAATTTTTTCGATGAATTCTTTATACATATAACTCATTGTTCAAAAATACTCAAAGACTTACCAAATCCATTATCTTTTGCTCCAAAAAAAATTGCCGATGCATGCACTAATTGTCTGTGGCGGAAGCCCGCCATCAAAAAAACTCCTTGAAGCTGAAATCAAAGCTGCTGATTTGACCATCGGGGCCGATAGTGGTGGTTACGTTTTTTTGGGGTTTAAATACTTTCCGGATGTTGTGATTGGAGATTTGGACAGCTTTAAATACACCAACCATGAAGGTATAAACGTGATTCATGATCCTGATCAGGAAACCAACGACCTGGAAAAGGCCTTGGCGTATGCATTGGATAAAGGTGTCACTTCCTGCTCCATATTGGGCACACTAGGGAAACGTATCGACCACACCGTCAAAAACATATCGGTACTTCAACAATTTCATTCAAAATTCGAATCTATCATTTTTCGAGATGATTACGGCGATATGTTCCTGGTGAAATCGCCTTTTACACCTGATCTTGAAGTCGGGACTCTTATTTCTTTCTTCCCTGTTCGAAATCCGGTCGCTAACTTCACTTCTACCGGTGTTTTATATCCACTAACAAATTCTACTTTGGAAATGGGAGGACAGGACGGAACTTCAAATGAGATTACCTCAAAAGACTCAATCATCACCTTCGATAAAGGCTATTTAGGAGTTTTTGTGGGTAACGGCGAGAAAATCAAAAAGCAAAAGAGAGATTAGTTCGTTCACCTCATAAACTTTCGCATATCCATAAAGGGCTTTTCGATGTATACATAGCTGAGGTAGCTCAGGATCATTGTGGCGAGATATCCAAATACGATAGTCATCACTACCTCGGCGAACGTGATCACCTCTTCCGGATCCCAAAAAATGAAGTAACATACAAATAATGCCATCGGGTGCCAGATGTAGTTGGAATAGGAAAGCTGGCCCAGTGGATACCAAAATTTTGCCTCCAGAAAACTCTTTAAAAAGACTACACTCTTATCCGAGAACAAATAGATTAGAATCAGAATAGCCAAAATCGCTGAAAAAAGAGTGCGGTGAATAACCATGAATACATGCCCGAAGTTGGTATCTACCTCAAAAGTAATAATGGCTATATAGAATAAACTGGTAATTAAGCCTGCTTCAAGAATCCTGGTTTTTGAACCGAGCTTTTGAATCCACTTCGTCACCTGATCCGATTTATATACATAGATAAAGGCAGCTATTACCCCACATAAAATTGCCCCGAACCGGGTATAAAGTTTGTCATAGATAGCACTGAACAAGTGAGCAGAAGAATCCAATAAATACATTTCTGCTACGGAACCGTTCAGAAGACTTGGATCAAACAAAACCCATCTGATTACAATGGATAGAACCAGGATTACTATTAGGAATTGGAATACCCGGGCGCCGGATTTCATTAGAAGGACGAACAAAAACGGGAACAGAATATAGAATTGTTCTTCGACTGCAAGCGACCAACTCCATAACATAAATTGATCGGAAAATGGCAGGAAGTTGTTCACATAAAGAAAATTAGCCCATGCGTTGGCGGTTGTATCAAGCTGAACTTTCTCAAAACGTGGAAGATATCCTACAATAATGATGATCATCGCGGTGTAGTACACGGGCATGAGCCGCATAAAACGACGTTTGTAGAATCTTACAATATCGATCTTCCCTTTTTTTTGAAATTCCAGAATCATAAGAAGCGTGATCAGGAAACCACTGATTACAAAAAAGACGTCAACGCCCAGAGGACCACGCCAAAGAAAAGCAAGAATGGAAGTCGATTCGAAATAGGCGTCTATTCTTTCCTGGGGTATAAACAACCGGAGCATGTAGATTACATGAAACCCAAATACCCAATGAAAGGATAGTGCCCGCAAACTATCGATGAGCCGTATATGGTGTGGATGTTCGTTTGCAAGAAGAGCTTTTGTATTTCTTCTGATCGAAAAAAGGCTCTTTATTTCCCCTTTTGTCATTCGGGTATGAAGATTTGTACCGTCTTGTTTCCTTTGAATAATTTTCGAACAAAAGTACCATTCGTAATCAGCAAAGCATATTTTTATTTTAAGAGTTACTTATTGTTCTATTACTACCCAAAGCAAAATCATTACTGAATGTTCTTAAACAGAATTAAATATTTAGTGTGCCTAGTCCCTCATTATGGAGTAGCTAACGCTATTAATGTGGATGGCTGGAGAACCTGGGACAGTCTGATCTATTTGCTGGTTTTGTTACCTGTTTTTGAGATGATAATTGGTGAAAACAAGAAAAACCATGATGAAGCAGAACTTGAAATTGTATCCAACGACCGTTGGTATGATTACCTTCTTTATTTCATGGTTTTTGCGAACTCAGCGCTTCTGGTTTTTTGGCTATACTATATTTCTGTCTACGATTTAGATGCCATTACACTTTGGGGGAACATCGTTTCATTTGGCATTCTGAATGGAACAGTTGGAATTAATGTGGCGCACGAACTGGGGCATAGGAGTAATAAAAAAGAGCAATTCCTGGCTAAAATCATGCTGTTAACCAGCTCCTATTTACACTTCTTCATTGAGCATAATCGGGGACATCATAAAAATGTCGGTACTGAAATTGATCCTGCGTCAGCTAAGTACGGAGAAAATCTATACTTCTTTTGGGTACGATCTCTTTTCTTCAGCTATCTATCTGCGTGGAAGCTTGAACAAGAACGGTTAAACAAAATCGATAAACCAGTTTTTAGTTTTGATAATGAGATGGTCCGGTTTTCAATCATTCAATTAGTTTTCATGACTCTGGTGTTATTGACCTTTGGTTATATTCCTTTACTCGCATACCTGGGAAGTTCACTTATTGGGATACTCTTGCTTGAGACCACTAATTACATTCAACATTATGGATTAACCAGAAATTTTGATGAATCAAAAAACCGGTACGAACGCGTTAAATATCACCATTCATGGGACTGTGCATATCCTTTAGGCAGAATTGCATTATTTGAACTTAGCCGACATTCGGACCACCATCATACAGCAAGTAAAAAGTACCAGGTACTAGATCATAAAGATGAAAGTCCCCAAATGCCTACTGGTTATACAGGAATGATTGTGATGGCTTTATTACCACCTCTTTGGTTTATGGTGATGAATCCCTTAGTTAAAAAGTACACCACTTAGTAAAATGGAAACCATTATTTATGTATGGTTATGCATTTTATGTATATCAGAAGTCTTTTTGTCAATCCAGAAGAAATCAAAGCCTGGAGCAGTCAAAAAATCTAATGATCGATTCTCTCTACTTATTCTGTGGCTGGTAATCCCAGCTTGTATCTCGGCAAGCATTGTTTATATCGAAGTATCGGATTTAGAAGTATCGATAAATGCTCCTTTCGTTTTTGGTTTGATCATTTCATTTCTGGGAAGCTTAATTCGCTGGACAGCAATCGCTCACTTGAAAGATGCTTTCACAGTTGATGTGAGTATTCTTGAAGCTCATTCTCTAGTATCTACTGGAATGTATTCATACGTACGACATCCTAGCTATTCAGGCCTTTTTTTAAACTATTTTGGAATATGGATAGCCTTTCAAAATGTATATCTCACAATTGGATTATCGTTAGTCATACTCGCAGGAATTCACTATCGAATATATGTTGAAGAGCAAATATTGGTAGCTGAATTCGGAGAAGAGTACGAAACCTATAAACAGTTAACGAAGAAATTACTTCCTTTCATTTACTAATATTACCACCTAAAAAAACTGAGTTGAGAAATTTGAATTTGCTTTCCATATCCTTGCGGTAAATTGTTTAAATAAAGATCCCGACCCATGCATCATTTACATCGCGAAAAATTATTCTCTCTCTTCGATGATAATCAAAATGGAGCCATTTATATCCAGGGGGCTGAAACCATGTATCGATATGGAACAGACTATGAATTCCCGTTCCGACAAGAATCGAATTTCTGGTATCTAACCGGAGCTAACGAAGCTGATTGTGCGCTCATCCTGGATTTAAAAACGGAGGAGTATCACTTATTTGTCCCAGAGCGAGATGCTCAGTATGCGGTTTGGCATGGTTATGTTAAAACAAAGAATCAATACAAGGAAGAATACAAGCCGGATCATCTTCATTATGCGAACGAAATTCTTACCGTTCTCAACAAGCTAAACCCCGATACCGTTTATTGCCTGAATGAAGAGCAAGCTGAGTTCATCGAGGATTTAAACCGGGGATTTACCGTTGATACTGAAACGTTAACTGATGCCTTAACTTACTGCCGGGTTATTAAAACGGAATGGGAATTAGATCAGATGCGGGAAGCATGTCGGATAAATGACGAAGCTTATTTAGAAGTAATGAAAGCCATCAAACCCGGCATGAATGAATATGAAGTAAAGGCAGTATTCAGTCAGGTTCAGCTCAAACACGGATTACTCCAGGATGCCTATAACGGAATTTTTGCTAGTGGAGTAAATGCATCAATTCTTCATTATGTGGAAAACACAAGCCCGATCAATGATGGCGACCTTTTCCTGATGGATGCCGGGTTTGAGTGCAATGGCTATGCATCCGATTATACCCGAACTTTCCCAGCAAACGGAAAATTCACGGAAATTCAGGCTGGTATTTATCAAGCCGTGTTAGATGCTCAAAATGCAGTGATTGAAGCTATCGAGCCTGGGGTTAAAATGGAAGATTTGCACATGATGGCCTCCCGGATCATGATGGAAGGACTTCACAAACTGGATATTATTCGGGGAGATCTGGATGAGATTATGGAGAATAATATTTTCGCTTTGTTCTTCCCTCATGGACTGGGACATTTCCTCGGTCTTGATACTCACGATGTTGGTGGCTACCCAAAGGGAGTAGATCGAATCGATCGTCCCGGAATCAAATTCCTTAGAGCCCGGCGCGAACTCCAGGCCGGGATGGTAGTTACTATTGAGCCCGGAATTTACTTTGTGCCAGCAGTATTGGAGCCTGCAATGAATGACCCTGAAAAATCAAAATACCTGAATGTAGAGAAGGTGAAATCACTGCTTAGCTTTGGTGGAATTCGAATCGAGGATGATGTTGCCGTTACTGAAACGGGTTATGAAAACCTGACGAATGTACCGAAAGAAATCAGTGAGATCGAGATGCTAATGGGAGCTAGTTAGAATCAATTGCATAGGAAATTCCATCCTGTGAGATGATTTCCAATTGCTCTTGCAGTAATAACCCGATTCTCATCACATAGTCGCAATAGTTTGGAAAGATATCCAAAGGCTTCATTCCATTGATGGTTCTGAGTGTATCTCCAAGTTGAAGATCACTTTCCAGCGTCGATCGATTTACAATCCATAAAGAATCATTTAGCACTCCGGGAATGAATTCATAGCTATCCGGAATCTCCACTTCGTTGACTGGTACCAGCGAAATTTCCTTTCTCTTATAATTTATGAACACATCAAAATGCTCAAGAAAATCATTTCCAAGTAATGCTTTTCCAATTGAAGAAAACTCAACAGGAATTTCGGTTGTGAAGTCCTGAACTGTCACTTCCAGTGTCTTGGAAATCAAAGTATCGGTATTGGTACCATAGATTCCGGTAGTTGAGCGATCTATCACGATTTTTTCGTTACTGGATTCGAATGCATCTGCAAATTGCGCCGGCAATATCAAACCACCATTGAACCCAACATCAAATAAGATGCCTTCCACAGTGCGACCACCGACTTCCAATTTAATTTCCGGTACCCCCGAAAAAACGGGTCTTTTAAATGGGATTGTCAATGCAGTTTCCCCAGGTTCGAACGGATTGTCCGAAAACATCAGCTCCTTATCCTGGTAATCAATTTTCCAGTGGGCAAGCTTGATCAGGTTAGCACCGATAATCCCGTCATCAGCAATGCATGGACTCGCAGAATTTGGATCGTAACTTAGTTTTCCCGCCCCGATTTTTCTGAACAAAGCATCTCCGAACCATAATGAATCAATTCGGGTGACTTCAATATTCCGCGTGTTTCCCTGAGCGGTTGAATTGTCCTTGGTGGCATAGGTCTTCATCCCCTGGGAATCCGCCAACCCTGCCTCGATTTTGCTGTTAAATGCACCGGTATCAAAAATAAACTGGCGTTGAGTTGTATCTGAATTTAAGGTGCCTTCAACTACGATGAGACCTTTTATATAATTGAAGGGTATCACTCTTTGATAATTGTTTTCAGTAAACGATCCTCCTCGCAATAGCTTCACATTAGAGAGGTAATTACAAGAACCAACCGCAATCATTGTTATCATTCCAAAAACCAACACCCCGAAGCTCTTTACTACTGATGAGTACATTCTGAAACCATTCCTTTTCAAATTCAGTTACCTACCGAAAATAGTGCACCTTACATTTTAATCCCTGCTTTATTTCTTAAAAATGAAAATCATTCTTCTTACTATACTTGCCGTGCTCATTGTTTTATTCGTTTTGATTTTTGGAGTTGGCTGGTTGATGTCGGCACCAGCATATCAAGGAGCATCCACTTCAAATTTTGACGGCTCTACGTTTTTGAACCGACCAGGTTATCAGGAAAAAGGATTTTCCGACCTTCTACGATGGGGACTAAATCGAAAACCTGGTCCCTGGATAGAACTATCCGAGGCAGATATCGAATATGGCCCGAAACCGGTCCCCCGAATCAATGATTCTACACAGGTTATCACCTATGTAAATCATTCCACTTTTTTAATTCAAACCGATGGTCTGAACATACTTACAGATCCGGTTTGGAGTGAACGGGTGAGCCCCTTCAGTTTTGCGGGGCCAAAAAGAATGCGTCCGCCAGGAATCCGATTTGAGGACTTACCCGAAATCGATGTGGTTCTGATAAGCCATAATCACTATGATCACTTAGATGTTTCTACTTTGAAGCGGATCAACGAACGCTTCAATGCAACATTTATAGTCCCCCTGGGAGTAGATCTATATCTCAACAAACAAGGAATCGAAAACACCATTTCTTTAAACTGGTGGGAAGGAACTGAAGTATCAGAATCAGTAAAAATCGATGCAGTAGAAGCTCAGCATTTTTCCTCAAGAGGGATGTTTGATCGTGATAAAACTCTTTGGGCCGGGTTTGTAATTCAGTCTCCAAACGGAAACCTCTACTTTGCCGGTGATACCGGTTACAATGATTTCTTCAAGGAAATTGGCGAACGTTATTCCCCTGTTAAAACGGCCATTATCCCAATTGGTGCTTATATCCCACGGTGGTTTATGGGCCCGGTGCATGTTGATCCTGCTCAAGCGGTGCAAATACACAACGATGTTGGCGCAGAACTCAGCATAGGCATGCATTTCGGAACATTCCCCCTTGCGGATGATGGCGAACAGCAACCACTAAATGATCTGGAAATCGCTTTAAACGGGGAGAATTTTGTGGTGATTGAAGAAGGGAGTAATCTGAGTATTGAATAACCCTGATATACTCCCTTTGTTGTTGGATATTGTGGTCATCAATTAATCCAGTACGTCATTTTAACGACAACACCTCGATTTTTAACTCCAAAGTTTTCGGTGTCATAATTATCATTATACACGATAAACAAGTCCGACATCGGTGCAAATCTCCATTGAATACGGCTATTTACATTGAAGTTTTCTGCCTGGGTATTGTATTGAAGAAACGTGGTCCAGTTTAAGTCTCTTGAGAAGCTTACTTCTGTTTGTGGGCCCACTAAATGAAGAATGGTTTTCCCGTAATTATCAGGAAGATCAACTTTGTTCATCACATAGCGAACTCCAAAATTCCCCCAGGGCTGGGCTCGAACGTTCAAATTTCCGCCTATAAACAATCTTGTTCCGTTGTAAAACCCGCCGTAAGAGAAATCTGCACCTCCGCTAACCATTCCACGTTCATCAGAGAAATATGCAAAATCGAAATAGTTGTAGGAATAGGTTTGAGCAGGCAGGAATTCATCTCCGCCGATTAAATCGGTTTCAAAAATGGGGTGCTCGCGAACATTTCTGAATGCGAATTCAAACCCTCCATAATCCCGGGTGTATAGGGAGTAGTTTAAAGAGGTAGTTCGGTCGGTGAAAGATCCGTCTGTTTGATAACCAAAGACGGACCACAGTGTAAATTCGTGAGAATTTATCCACCCATTGGAGGGCCGAAGAACATACCCAATCCATGGGTTTGCGTAGTTGTATCCAACCCGCATGGTTGTATCATTAGCGGCATCGTACTGAAATGCCCGATTGGAGAAACCGAGCTCGTTTATGAAGTTATCTCCAAACCTATCGGCGGTAACCCCCACGTAAAAAGAACCATTATCAAACATGATAGTTCCGCCCGCGAAGGAAGCATCAGATAAATTATCCTGAGTTTGAGACCAGTGATAGCGAAGGTTTCCGCGGATGAGATTATCCAGCCCTATAAAATGATATTCAGCGCCAAGTGTCCGGTTGAAATCCTCTCCATTGAAAGAATTATCGGAATATGCATTCCGGTTGGTGAACAACGCTTTGAAGCTAGATCGTCCCCAGACATTCTGCTGGGCGGCTAATACAGTGTAATTATTGGCATCCAGTTCTCCAGCTGATCGAGTTTGAACGTTCATTGCGCCCACTCGCAAATTCTCATTCACATTACCTGTGATCCTTGAACCAAATAGAATCGGAACCACTTCTCCTTCATTAAGACCAATGGTTCTGGAGAAAAAGGGCCGAACTCCCCACGTTCCAAAACTGGAAAATAAGTCGCTGTTTTCCAGGAAAAATTGCCTCCTTTCGGGGAATTGAATACTGAACCTGGTAAGATTTGTAACCTGTTGATCCACATCTACCGTGGAGAAATCCGGATTTACGGTAAGGTCCATCTTAAACTTTGAACCCACCGGAATTTTGGCCCCCAAACCAATTTCAATATCTCCATCAAAATCTTCGTTGTCTTCAAAATTTTGACTCCCGGAAGTCAAAACGGATGGCTGTAAAATCACGCGCTGTCTTTTGGTAGGGAGAGACTCGCTTAGGGTCATAGTGCCCAGATGTCCCAGATCTATTCCTGGAAAACCCTGGGGAACGTGTGACCAGGTTGAATACTCATTGCGTTGCATATCATTTCGAACGAAATTGATTCCCCACTCATCAACATTAGGATCGAAATTGATTGATTTAAAAGGAATTGCAAATTCAGCTACCCAGAACTCATCGTGTACCTTTACCGCACTGTGCCAGATGTTATCCCAATTCACATCCGGCCGGGTATTCGAGTTTTGAAGACTTACGATACCGTCCATTTTTGCGCCAGCTGCGTTCACTCCGAAAATAAATCCGTTCGTTTGCTGATTGTACGGATCTAACACCACGCTAAATCCATCACTATTCCAATGGTAACTTGGATTATCACGTTTGAGGGTCGCAATTACTAAATCTTCTTTGTTTTGATAATTGATGGCCCCGATATACAGGTAATCATCATCGTACATCACCCAGGCCTGGGTTTGATTTACAGCATAACCCTCGTCTCTTGGCCATTTATTTAAAAACTCAGAAGTAACGGTAGCTCTATTCCAGGCTTCTTCATCCAATTGACCATCAATCTGGATAGAGGCACCAATTTTTGATATCCCCATCCTGAAATCCAGAAGCTCGGGCTGCTCTTGTGCCTGAAGTTGTGTACCAAGAATCAATAGAGTAAAAGTTAAAAACAGTCGCATAAAAATACGGTTGGTTCAGTTTTGAACCGGAAATACGAAGCCTTTTTCTTATTAATTAGAAGAAGCTACAAACGGAGGCCTTATATGGATAGAAACAGGATAGAATCAGGCCGGTCGCATTTATGCCCCTTTTATAGGCACTTGCAGCAAGTTTCGTGTTGTCTGTCGAAGAACTTCTTTTTTGGTATTAAAAATTGTGGGCTTCACGTATTTTAGCTCCTCAATGGTTCAATTCCTCCAGAAATATCAAAGTACACCACAGCGGCTCGCCTGGCATACCTTGTTTTGGGTGAGTTATGCTTCGGCATACATTTTCATTTACGGAAGTTTTAATGACAGCTACCTCTCTGAGTTTCAATGGATGATGACTTCACTTCCTATGAAAATGGCGGTTGTCTACTTTACGTTGTATTTCATTATCCCCCGTTTCTTCCTTGAAAAGAAATATATAGCGGCAACCCTGATTTCTCTGGGATCTTTATTTCTGGTTTCTGTATTACAACGTGTTGTAGACTTCCAGGTTTATTACCCACTCTTCAATACAAGAGGCTTGTCGGAAGAGTTTTTCTACTTACCCAAAATCTTCAAAATCGCTCTGGGAATTTATCCTGTGGTTGCTCTGGCTTCCTTTATCAAGATCACCAAGCATTTTTATAACGAGGAGAGTAAATCGAAGGAATACCAACAACAGAAATTGGAAGCGGAATTGAATTTCCTGAAGGGACAGGTTCATCCTCATTTTTTGTTCAATACGCTGAATAACTTATATGCGCTGACTTTAAAGAAATCGGATGCATCCCCAGAAGTAGTACTGAAGCTTTCTGAATTACTCAGCTTTATGCTTTATGAGACAAATTCTCCTACCGTTTCGGTCAGCAAGGAATTGAACCTGATCGAAAATTATATCTCCTTAGAAAAAATCCGATACGATGAGCGACTTACTACTTCTTATGAAGTGGATGGTGATATTGCCACCGGTCAAATACCTCCCATGTTGTTGCTCCCTTTTGTAGAAAATGCGTTTAAGCATGGTACCAGTGATTCCCTCGATAAAGTATGGGTAGAGATCAAGGTCTCTGTTCGCAACAACCAGTTGAGCCTTTCCGTCATGAACAGCAATGGGGTGGAAAGCAATGAGTCCCAGGAATTTGAATACCAAAAAGGGATCGGTTTGAAAAACGTGAAACGAAGACTCAACCTTCTTTACGGCGAGCATTATGAGCTGAATATTAGTGATACGGAAGAGATGTATTCTGTACAGCTCACGCTTCAAATGGATGAACTCCAAACAAGAAAAGAAGCATGAATTTGACCTGTTTTATCATCGATGATGAGCCTTTGGCGATTGAAGTAATTGAGAATCATGTCTCCAAAATTGATGGTTTGGAAGTAAGCGCCACCTTTCAGAATGCAGTTAAAGCATTTCAGGCACTTCGGGAAACTAAGGTCGACGTTCTATTTCTGGATATTCAAATGCCACGTTTAACGGGCATCGAGTTTTTAAAAACATTGAAGAATCCCCCAAAAGTAATTTTTACCACAGCATACAGAGAATATGCGCTTGAGGGATTTGAACTCGATGTGGTGGATTACCTTCTTAAACCCGTTTCTTTCGATCGGTTTTTACGGGCTGTCGATAAAGTTTTCGACAGCTATTCTCCAGTCACACCCGGCTTTGAATTTATCCCAGAAAGCACTGACTCTCCGCATTTCGTATTTGTGCCTTCGGAAAAGAAAAACATCAAGATTTGCCTGGAAGAAATTGAATTCATTGAAAGCAAACGGGATTATATCCTGATTAAGACTTCAAAAAAAGAAGTCCTTACTCATCAAACCATTACGTACATGGAAGAACGGCTTCCCACGAATCAATTCTTACGAGTTCATCGTTCATTTATCATCAACCTCAAAAAAATTGAGAGCTGGAACAATCATGAGGTAGAGGTATCAGGACAATCCATTCCGATTGGGCGGACTTATAAAAGGGAGGCTTTACAAATTCTGAAAGCAAATTCTGAGGTTCTTTAGGGATTCATTTTGCAGCATTTGATCCCTCGTTTTTTGTACATTCCGTGGTTAGCAAAAGCGATCGCACCGAATGTCTGAAACCTACCGCGCACTTACCCGAAAATACCGTCCAAATTCTTTCGATGACATTGTCTCACAAGACCATGTGAGCAATACGTTACTTAACGCGATCAAACAAAACAGACTCTCGCACGCTTATATGTTCTGTGGCCCGAGAGGTGTTGGAAAAACGACTATGGCACGGGTTCTGGCACGGGTTATCAACCAGATTGATGCCAGCGTGGACGGGGAAGCGCTCAATCAAACGTTGAATATCATCGAGATGGATGCCGCCTCCAACAACAAAGTTGAAGATGTGCACCACCTTCGGGAAAGCGTTCGAATTCCTCCTCAAAATGGGCGCTATAAAGTGTTTATCGTGGATGAGGTTCACATGCTTTCAAAAGCAGCTTTCAATGCTTTGCTGAAAACACTGGAAGAGCCTCCAAAGCATGCCGTTTTCATCTTTGCAACGACAGAACCTCACAAGGTGCTTCCAACCATTTTATCACGGGTTCAAAGGTTTGATTTCAAGCGAATTTCAGTAGAAGAAATCGTATCCAGGCTCCGTAACATAGCCACAGATGAGCACATTAACATTGATGACGAGTCACTTCACGTGATCGCAAAAAAGGCCGACGGGGCCCTTCGTGATGCCTTAGGATTAATGGATCAGGCAATTGCCTTCTGTGGTGATCACATCACTCATCATGAATTGCTAAAAGCGTTAAATGTTGTCGGCACAGAGCGATTGTTCCAGTTCATGGACTCAGTAAAACAGCGAAATGCTGATGAAGGACTCCAACTGATCAATATTTTGCTGCAGGAAGGCTATGACATCCAGGAATTTTTGATTGGCCTTACCGAGCACCTTCGCAATTTGTATATCGCACATCATTCCCCCCAGATGTTTTTGGTGGAAGCATCCCGCGATACTAAAGTCCGTTATCAGCAGTCTGCTAATGATTTTTCCAGAGATGATCTGATGCGTATGCTACACGTGGTCAGCGAGGCTCAGATTAAACTTAAAGATGCCAACCAACCTCGTATCCAGTTCGAAATTACCTTACTCAAGCTCATCCATATGGAGAAAAGCGAAAATCTTGCTAAACTCCTGACCGAGATTGATGAATTAAAAAAAAAACCTAGTTTTCCGGGTGTAGAGAAGAAAGTTCGAGAGGAAGTTGAAGAAAAAACGGATACGGAGTTCAATAATTCCATAGACACAAATCTGTATCAGCAGAACCCTTCAGGAAATGAGGATGTACCCAATCAACAAGTTATTGTAAACGAAGAGCCAACTTACCCTGCCCCCTCCCCAAACCCCATTTTAAGTGAATTTGACCTTGGAGCCCCTGCGCTTGTTACAGAAGTAACCCATCAGGCAAAAAAAATCCATCACCAAAATGGAAACAGCACCACAGAAAAACCTGAGACTCCTGAAAAAAAGGAACCTGTACGAGCCACAGATAAAAAGCTGGTTTTTGAGGATATCAACGCCATTTGGAATACGTTTATCCAAACTCTGACAGATCGGGTCCCCAAGATTTTGGAATTGCAGGTTCAACGGGTGAAACCAACCGAATTAAAGGGACTAGAACTCACACTGGAGTGTGACAACCCATTAGCTCAGCGGATGCTAACTGAACAGGAAATGGCACTCACCGGCATTTTGAAGGAACAACTTGGCGTGAAAATACGTTTTAATCCTATCGTTGTTCAGGGACCCGATACAAAAACGAAAGCGACTAACCCCTACGAACGATTTAAAGAAATTCAGCAGAAAGACCCCATCGTGCGAGAACTGGTTGAGCGGTTTGGGGCAGAACTGGAATATTAACAAGGACACATCATGGATTTTAATATGGCCGATATGTTCGGCAAGATTCAGGAAATGCAAACAAAAGTTCAGGAAACACAAGCTCAGCTCGGCGAAATTATTGTAGAGGCTGAAACTGGTGGTGGGATGGTAAAAGTGAAAGCAAATGGGCTAAGAAAAGTAATTTCTATTACCATAGATCCAGACGTTGTAGATCCCGCCGATAAGGAAATGCTTGAAGACCTGATTGTAGCCGGGGTAAATAAAGCGTTAGAAATGGCTGAACAGGAAGCTCAAAAGAAAATGCAGGAAGCGTACAAGGGTATGATGCCAGGCGGACTTCCTGGAATGGATCTTTCAAAATTTGGACTATGAGAAATTTAAAATTAGGGATGAAAAATTAAGAAATGGCTTCGCTTTATATTTTTCATCTTTAATACCTTATTTTTAATCCCTTAAATGCAGCTAACTTCCGAATACTTAGAACGGGCGATTGAACAACTCTCAAAATTGCCCGGAACCGGGCGAAAATCAGCCCAACGCATTGCCATCCACCTGCTCAAGCAAAACGATGAATACGCACTAAAACTGGCAAATGCGATTATTGACCTGAAGCAGAAAGTGATTCGCTGTTCAACCTGTGGTAATGTTTCTGATGCAGATCCCTGCTCTATTTGTAATAATCCCAAAAGAGAAAATGGGCAGATTTGCGTGGTCGAGGAATTCAACGATGTATACATCATCGAAAAAACGAATGAGTTCCGGGGCCGATATCATGTACTGGGCGGCGTAATCTCACCCATGGATAACATTGGCCCCGATCAGCTCAAAATACAGGATTTGTTGAAACGGGTCGGAGGGAATGAGCATATCAATGAAGTTATCCTTGCCTTAAATCCCGATGCCGAGGGGGAAGCAACTTCCTATTACATCAACAAACTATTGACTCCTTACGAGGTGAAAGTTACCCGGATTGCTTACGGAATCCCGATGGGAACCGAGCTTGAATTTATTGACGAAGCCACATTGAGCCGGGCTTTTATGAGTCGATCTGCTTTTTAAAAATGATCTCAAGGCATTTATATTCCGTACTTCTTATTTACCTCTTCCTTACAAGTGCGTGTCCGTTTATTCATAAACCTTTAGGAGATATTAAGGAATATGGTCGCTCCTTAAGAATCGATTTATGTGAAGGGGTTCAATTGGATGAATATATCTGTAGCATTGCAGCAAGAACGAAGACTTTCGAAGTCTCAGGAATTCTAATAACAAATCCGGAATTTTATCGAGACGAAAACTTCGACACCCATACTATCTTGGAATTTAGTATTGAACCTGAGTTCTTAGATTCTGTTTCTCAATCAGTATTGATTGTAGGAGATCGAAATATAAATGGAACGCCTTTTACAGTCGGATCAACATCCTATTTTGAATTTGAAATACCTATTAATTTCATATTAAAAGATGAAAACCCTTATAGATTCGATTTCATTATAGAAGTAAATGGCTCAACTTTAGAAAAAAAAACGTACAAAGTATCCTTCTTTTAAAATCCTGATATGAAAAAACTAACCTCATATTTACTAATTACTTTATTAACAATTTCTACATCCTTTGCCCAAAACCGAATTTATTGGCAACAACATGTTGATTACACCATGGAAATTGATGTGGATGTGGAAACCCATCGATTTACAGGGACCCAGAAATTAGTGTACGCCAATAATTCTCCTGATGAATTAACCCGGGTCTATTATCATTTATATTTCAACGCTTTCCAACCCGGAAGCATGATGGATGTTCGTTCAAGAACTATTTCCGATCCGGATGGAAGGGTTCGGGACCGCATTTATTACCTCGGAGATGACGATATCGGGTATCATAATATTCTCTCGCTTAAACAGGATGGACGAGATGTGGAATTCCAGGTTGAGGGAACCATTTTAGTCGTAGAACTAAACAGACCAATTGCTCCTGGCAAAAAATCCACTTTTGAAATGGAATTCGAAAGCCAGGTACCGGAACAAGTCCGCCGATCAGGAAAACAAAATGCGGAAGGAGTAGAATTTTCTATGAGCCAATGGTATCCAAAACTGGCGGAATATGACCATCAGGGTTGGCACCCAAATCCCTACATCGGTCGTGAATTCCATGGTGTTTTTGGAGAGTTTGATGTGAAAATTAGCATCCATAAAGATTATGTACTGGGAGCAACCGGGGTACTTCAAAATCCAAATGAAGTGGGCCACGGATACCAGGATGAAGGCCGGGAAGTGAACGTTCGTGGTGACAAAATCACCTATCATTTCAAAGCAGAAAACGTTCTCGATTTCTTCTGGGGCGCTGATCCGGACTTCGTTCATACCAAAGCGCAGGTTCCAAATGGTCCGATGTTGCATTTCTTTTATCAGGCGGATGAAATCAGCCAGCGGGCAACGTCAGAAGAAAACGCTCAATACCGCTCTTACTGGGAGCAGCTACCTGAACTAATGGTTCAGGCTTTCGAGTATGCCAATGAGCATTTTGGAGAATATCCTTATCCGCAGTATTCAACTATCCAGGGTGGAGATGGCGGAATGGAATACCCAATGGGAACCCTGATCACCGGAGCGCGATCTTTAGGGAGCCTGGTTGGAGTGAGTGTACATGAAATGTATCATAGCTGGTATCAAAATGTGATTGCAACAAACGAAGCTTTATATGCATGGATTGATGAAGGCTTTACAGTGTACGCATCCGCAGAGACTATGGATCATTTATTCCAAAGAAACTCAGCGTTTCCATATCAGGGATCGTACAATGGATATTACAGTTTGGTGGAATCCGGGTTAGAAGAACCCATGACTACGCATGCTGACCACTACAATACCAATTTTGCCTACGGTCGTGCTTCCTACAGCAAAGGAGCCGTTTACCTGGGACAGTTGGATTACATCATGGGGACAGAAACATTCCGAAGTGCCATGAAGACCTTACATGATACCTGGAAACTGAAGCACCCAACCGATTTGGATATAATTCGCGTGATGGAGAAAGAATCAGGAATGGTGCTGGATTGGTATCATGAATACTTCGTTCAAACGACGAAGACTATTGATTATGGAATCAAAGCAGTAGTTGGCAACGATGAGACCACAATTATTGAACTCGAAAGAGTATCTGAAATGCCCATGCCACTAGACGTTCATGTTGAGTATGCTGACGGATCAAGCGAGATTTTCTACATTCCTCTGCGAATTATGCGCGGAGAGAAAGCGGCTGAAAATGAAACAAAGAGAACTGTTTTGGAGGACTGGACATGGGTAAACCCTACTTACTCTTTTACAGTCTCTGCTGCAGCGAAATCAATCTCAACCATAACCATCGACCCAAGCGGAAGACTGGCAGATGTTGAGAAATCGAACAATAGCTTTGATGTAAGCAAATTATTCGATTAAACCCGTATCTTTCTTTTCAGGGCACAAGGTTACGCTTTGTGCCTTTTTTTATGAAACGGATTCATTTAGGTAATAGAGGATGTCATCAAAAAATTATGCTCAACGATCGGTTGAAGCACATCGGGCTCATCGCGGAAAAATCTCTGTAGAGTCAAAATTTGCGCTAAACACAAAAGACGATCTTAGCATTGCTTACACCCCTGGTGTAGCTGAACCATGTACCATCATTTCGGAGGATCGATCTCAGGCATACCAACTCACAGCTAAAGGAAACCTGGTGGCTGTAGTGAGTGATGGTTCTGCCGTGCTAGGGCTTGGAAATATTGGCCCGGAAGCCAGCCTTCCCGTTATGGAAGGAAAAGCGGTTCTGTTCAAGAAATTCGGAGGAGTAGACGCGGTACCTATCGTACTTGATACCCAGGATACCGAGGAGATTATTAAAACCGTGATGATGATTGCTCCGACTTTTGGCGGAATAAATCTAGAGGATATTTCTGCTCCACGCTGCTTCGAAATTGAAGAGCGATTGAAGACCATGCTCAATATCCCGGTTTTCCATGATGATCAGCATGGAACTGCGATAGTAACGTTAGCTGGAATAATCAATTCCTGTAGAATTACCGGACGAAATTTTAAAGATTTATGCGTGGTGATTAATGGTGCCGGAGCAGCCGGAGTTTCCATCGCAAAACTCCTTTTTGCAGCTGGTGTGGAAGAGGTAATGATGTGCGATAGCAAAGGAATCATTCATCTCGAAAGAACCGATTTAAACCCTGTTAAAATCGAAATCGCAAAAATCACCAACTCTAAACAGAAAACCGGATCACTGGCTGATGCTGTAAAAGAAGCAGATGTTTTTATCGGCGTATCTGCGCCTGGTGTTCTTAACCAGGACATGATTCGTACTATGAATCCCGAGCCCATCATTTTTGCAATGGCCAATCCGATCCCTGAAATTATGCCTGATAAAGCAAAAGCCGCAGGAGCACGGGTTGTGGCAACCGGTCGTTCAGACTTCCCTAATCAGGTGAATAATGTACTCGCTTTTCCCGGGCTATTTCGAGGAGCTTTGGATGCAAGAATTTCCGAACTGACTTCTGAAATGTTCTTACGAGCAGCGGAAGCAATCGCCAATTGTGTGGAAGAACCTACTGAAGAAATGATTATTCCAAGTCCATTTGATGAAGAAGTGCCTAAGGTGGTTGCTCAAGCCATTCGGAGGTTTAAACCTTAGAACAAGCTTGTCTGTTCTTCATCCCGGCGTGTAGCCTGCTCAATGCGTGGAGACTCTGGTAAAGGCTCATCTGTAAGCATCTCGGGAAGAAATCTCTTTTCATAGATGCGCCGGGCAATTCCGTGCAATGCTTTTTCACCGCGTGGAGTGATTCTCAGAAATCCGCTATCATCTTCAGATAAGAACCCAAACGTTCGAAGATCATTTACAATAAGGTAAGCGAGTTTCTCGGTTGTTCCGGCACTTTTCTCTACAAACTCACGGTGAGGAACCTCTTCTTCAGCCATATATACATGTCCCAACACGTTCAAATCAATGTTGGTGAGCGGATACCCCTCGCTACCCTTGGTGAGTAGTAAATCCCAGGTAGTTTGTGAGAAATACAAACCAAACCACCATTTAGCTTCTTTCAACAGTTCATGTGAGTATGCACATGCAAAATACTCTCCAGGTGCTGCTTTGCGGGGTTCACCGCGACTACGGAACATACTTACCATTGTCGCTAAATCCAGCTCGTAGATATTAGGTGGGTATTTGAAATGGAAGTCGCTGCGTTTTTGCATGATTGAGGGTGAATCAAAGAGATTACTTCTTCGGCTTAATATAATTTTTTAAAACCAAATAGCCTCCTCGCAAAAACAATGATTTTATAAATCCGGAATTATCCCTTTTCAGCGATTAGCTCGACTGCTTTTTCTAAGGTCACAGTCTCCGGTTCCGTCCCTTTTGGAAGTCCAATATTCTTTTTTCCATATTTAATGTACGGCCCGTATCGGCCATCCATCACCTTGATAGGCTCTTCGGATTCAGGGTGAACACCCAAATCTTTCAACTCAGAACTTTTCCTCGGTGCCGATTTCATCGCCAGTAACTCCAGTGCCCGAGCCAAATCAACGGTAAGCACATCATCCCCTTTGGGAATGGATTTGAATTTTCCATCATGCACCACAAAAGGACCAAATCGACCGACTCCGGCTTTCACCACTTTTCCATCGTCTGGGTGATTGCCCAGATTTCTTGGCAGTTCCAATAATTTGACCGCCGTATCAAAATCCATGGTCTCCGGGGTCATTCCCTTCAACAGAGAAACACGTTTCGGCTTTTTATTTTCTTCTGTGACCTCTCCAAGCTGAACATAAGGCCCATATCGACCACTTAATAAGAATACTGGCAATCCTTCTACCGGATGGATTCCCATGGGTTTATCCTGTTCTTCTGAAAGCTTGATAAGCTCTTCCAGTTTTGTTGGAGTGATATCGCTTGGATCCATATCCATCGGGAGAGAAGTAGAAATTTCTTCATCTCCCTTCAGCATTTTTGCATATGGCCCGAACCGACCTACCGCTACACTAATGCCTTGTAACCCATCCAAAGGCAAGTCAAGAAGCTTTGCTTTTTGAGGATCGATTTTATCTTCCTGGGTTTCCACTTTTGCTTTCAACCCATTGTCCCCTTTGTAATAGTCATCAAGGTACTTAACGGGATCGGTAGTTCCATTAGCAACACCGTCTAGCTTATCCTCGAGACCTGAAGTAAAATCACTGTCCACCAAATCCGGAAAATGCTCTTCCAGTAACGCGGTAACTGCAAACGCGGTAAATGTTGGCACGAGTGCTTTTGCGTCAAGGCGGGCATAGCCCCGATCCTGGATGGTTGAGATTACCGTTGCATACGTACTTGGCCGCCCCACACCAGACTTCTCCAGTTCTTTCACAAGGGTTGCTTCCGTATACCGGGCTGGAGGCTTCGTCTCATGAATGATTGATTCCAAATCCTGCAGATCTGTGGCATCCCCTTCTTTCAGAGCCGGTAAAAACTTTTCCTGGTTTTCTAATGCCAGCTCAGTGTCATCACTACCTTCTACATAAGCCCGAAAGAAACCCGGGAATAGAATCTTTTTCCCACCCGAACGAAAGTCGGCCGAAGTTCCATTGTTTTTTGCAGTAATGGTTACATTCGTGAATTCCAACTCAGCTTCCGCCATTTGAGTGGCAATTGTCCGCTTCCAAATCAGGTCATACAATTTGAATTCCCGATCTTTCAACCCAGATTTTTCCGGTAGAATAAAACTGGAACCGGAAGGTCTGATTGCTTCGTGAGCTTCCTGAGCGGTCTTTCCTTTTGCTGTATAATTTCGAACACGTTCGAATAAATAATTTTCACCATACATCTCCACAATTCCATCCCTGGCTGCATCAATAGCCTGATTAGAAAGTCGTGTGGAATCTGTTCTCATGTAGGTAATAAACCCTTTTTCGTAGAGTTTCTGAGCCACACTCATGGTGTCACGGGCACTCATACCAAATTTCCGATTAGCTTCCTGCTGAAGGGTGGAAGTAATAAACGGAGGAGCAGGGTTTCTTTTTTGTGTGGTCACTTCCACCTTAGAAACCGCCCAGTTGGCCTCCTTTAAATCGTTAACCAAAGATCCTGCAGCGGCTTCATCCAATAAAACCACTGAGTCCGGTTTTTTTAGCTTGCCGGTATTCTCATCAAAATCCTTCCCGCTAGCAATTCGCTTGCCATTCAGATGAGTTAAATCTGCTTTGAACTCGTCATTTTCTCCTGTTTTTTGGAGAACGGCTTGCAAGTCGTAGTAAGTACCACTTTTGAATTTCATGCGCTCCCGTTCACGATCCACCAGGAAGCTCACAGCCACAGATTGCACTCTACCCGCTGAAAGACCGGGTGATATCTTTTTCCATAATAATGGCGATACGGTGTACCCGGCCAGACGATCCAAAATACGGCGTGTTTCCTGAGCAAACACCAGATTCATATCGATATCTCGTGTATTTTCAAGTGCACTCTGAACCGCTTCTTTTGTGATTTCACGAAACACCATTCGCTTTACAGGAACTTTGGGTTTCAACACTTCAAGCAAATGCCATGAAATAGCTTCTCCTTCGCGGTCCTCATCCGTGGCAAGAATCAACTCATCCACTTCTTTGAGTTTTGCTTTTAGCCGGGAGACAATCTTCTTCTTATCCGGCGGAGTTACATAAATGGCGTAATACCGATCATCAGGGTTAATACCCAGTGTTGCCCATGACTCCTTCTTGTACTTGGCCGGAATATTCTTAGCCGAAGCCGGCAAGTCTCGAATGTGCCCCATCGAGGAATCCACTTCATATCCTTTGGGCAGATATTTACTAATGGTTTTGGTCTTTGTGGGAGACTCTACAATTACGAGACTTTTCATTCGCGAAAAAGGTTTAATTCAGCGAGTTCACCAATTCTTTTAGTTCTTCGCCGTGAGCTTTTGTGTCGATTTTTTCGATAGCTGCCAAAATAGTACCATCTGTATCAATAACAAAGGCTGATCGGGACGGCCCCTCATAAACTTTTCCGTACATCTTCTTTTCAACAATAGAGTCTGTTGCGGATGAGAACTTATACTCCGGGTCAGATACAATGGTAAAACCAATATCATGCTTCGCTGCAAACCTTTTATGTGAGCCGCAGGTATCTTTACTTATGCTCAAAACGTTGTAACCGGCATCATCAAACCAGGATGCATTTTCAGCCAGTCCGATGTTTTGGCGATCACAGCTTGGGGTGTTGTTCTTCATATACACAGAAACAATGGTTGGGCGGTCTAACAACTCCGAGAAAGCCATTTCTTTCTCTTCTCCGCCCTGAACCGCTTTAATAGTAAAACTGGTATCCATTTTAGCGCCTGCTTCAATCATAGTCGTTCTCTTTTTTTATATTGATGATTCCCATTTGGCAATCGCTTTGTGTTTCACTGGAAAGTTGCAAGAGTTTGCTATGAAACACATACGATTCGCTCTTGAATGAATGGAATCCAGTTTTTCGGCCATTCGTTCCTCTTTAACAGTAACTTTAGGGCATAATGTTACTTCGGTAAATCGGCCACTACCGTCTTTTGATTCTTCCATGGTTCCTTTGGCTTCATCCACGTATTCAACCACAACAATCCCTTCGCAAGAACATAAGTGAAGGAACCAAAGCATATGGCATGATGACAACGAAGCCAGAAATAATTCCTCAGGGTTATGAAGATTAGGACTACCCATGAAAACAGGGTCAGATGAAGCATGAATAATCTCCTTGCCGGTTACTTCGATTTTATGATCCCGGCTATATGCCCGATAGCCGGAAGTACCTGCACCTAAATTGCCGGTCCACGTAATTTTTGCTTGATAAAAATGTGCTTTCATTATTTATTACTCTTGGAACACAAGGATCAAAAAATATGAAAGATCTATCGAACTATACCTACTCGGATTTATATGATATGCTCACCCATATTGACCCTTACAAATACGCGGATCGGGTTGAAGCTGTTAGAAAGGAGTTGGATTCCAGAAAAAAGAGAGGAGAAGTTCCAGAGCAATTAATCCCAAAGTTTGATATAAGAAAAGAAGATCTCAAGATGATTGGAAAGTCTTTGGGAATGACTTTATATGGCCTTGTCCTTTCATTGATTGGTTTCATTCTTGTTCAAAGCCTTCTTTCTGATGGAGTCTTTACCAGTTATGAAGACTATTTATTTGCCTTCAATGCTTTAATCGCGATCATTGCCATCATTGAGCTAAAGTTTTCAGGAAAGGTCAAGTATCTAAAAATTGTCCTACCAGTATATCTACTGGTTTCATTGGTTACTTTTGTTGTTTTATTTGGCGTCGATAAACTTGCTCTACCTTAGTCATACTTTTGTAACAGGAACTTAGCCACAGCAGCAACTACTAGTGAGTGATCAATAGCTCCTGATTTCACCAAATCTAAAAACTCACTAAAAGGGAGTACGTGTACGTTAATCCGCTCGTTTCCATCTAATAGCTGTTCTTGTGTTTTTATCACTGCTTTCGCTAAATAAGTGTGGGTAAAATTCGTCAGCATCGCAGGGTTCGAACTAACTTTCCCCAAAGGAACCCATTCATCAGATGTAAATCCGGTTTCCTCTAATAATTCTCTTATGGATGTTTCCAGAGGAGTTTCCCCGGGATCACAGACTCCACCCGGGAGTTCTAGGGTTGGTACTTCGGTACCATAGCGATACTGCTCCACGAGTACAACCTCATTTTCTGGAGTGAGTGCAATCACGTTAATCCAATCCGGAGCCTCAAGAATCGAAAATGTTGCTTCATGGTTCTCTGATTCAATCCTCATATCACGCTTTAATACCTTGAAAATTTTCGTCGTATATTCCACCTGCTCAGCCGTGGTTACCCATGGCTCTATGGTAAAATTGATATTAGGAGTTTTCATATGCCCGATTCCATGCGATTAAATCATTCCGAATTCAACTCTGAAAAACAGATTTGTGAAGCTACGGAAAAAGCCTGCGATTTAATGGAAGAAATGTATGCTTCCGGGAAATATCCCCGCATGATTGTCCATCGCGAATTCTCAAAACATAACCCGACCATAAAAGGGGAGTTGGCCCAACCTCGTGCGTTCCGTTGGTATTTACTTCGGGAAATGCGACGGCTTTTGCAGAAGAAGGCAGATATTGAAATCATAGCAAAACGGGATATTATTGCTTTGAATGATCCTGCATTATTGGATCACACCGATGAAGAGGAATGGGATTTCACCAAGAAAAAGATGTTTCTGTTTAGCCCCGAACGAACAGATATTTCCCTCGATCGACTGAATCATTACACGGGTACACAGCCTCAGGACTTTCAACGCTACATCCTGTTTACCAACTACTCCATGCATGTAGAAGTGTTTTTAGACTTATATCCTGATTGTGTGAAACCAGCCCGGGATGGAGTTCAAATGCCGGCCTACCATCACAAACTTGACGAAAATAAGGGACTAACTCTCATCAACATCGGAGTGGGACCTTCAAATGCAAAAACCATTACGGATCACGTATGCGTATTGCGCCCAGATGCTATGATCATGGTAGGTCATTGTGGTGGACTCCGGAATCATCAGAGAATCGGCGATTTTGTATTGGCCAGTTCTTACTTCAGGGACGACAGAGTCCTCGATGATCTTTTTCCGATTGGTAATCCGGTGATCCCCAATTATTTGTTGAATTTATATCTGAAGGAAGTGCTCGATACTCACCAGTTGAAACATCGAATAGGAACTGTTTTTACCACTGGAAACCGAAACTGGGAGTTCTCGGCAAAAGATACTGTACAAAAAATCCATCAAAGCCGAAGCCTGGCTATTGACATGGAATCTTCGACGGTAGCTACCAACGGCTTCCGATATCGTGTTCCTCATGCAACCCTGCTTTCCGTAAGTGACAAACCCCTTCATGGCAAGCCAAAATTAACAGGCGAAGCTCAGAAATTTTATCAGAATTCTAAGGAAATGCACCTCAAACTGGTAATAGAAGCTATTGATAAAGTGAAGCAGAACTATCCGAATGGATTGCCAAACTCGAGCATCCGCGCGTTCAACGAGCCGTTGATGGAAAGCCTGGAGTAATTCCTTTAATCAATAAATATTTATTGTTTTTCGATAAATAATATTTGCTAAACAGCAAGTTTTATAGTTTCTTTATCTAAAAAGGAACTATTATGCTCAAAAACGATTGGACGCTTACCCATTTCCTTTTCTATATAACATGGTTTGGTATCCTATCATCGATACTTGTAGTACTTACAACGCTATTTATCTACTACCAGAGTGCTGAAAACGCGCTTCTGATCTTTCCTCATATTGATCCATTAGTTGAAATTCAAAATCTTGAAATTGAAGACGATGAACTCTTAAGTAACAACGGTGACTATCTAATGCCCTTAAGAATCTATTCAAATGTGGGTATTGCTTCTTTTGGGGATGATTTTTCTGGCTATAATCTTCCTCTTTTGGCATTAAGACTTGCTAAGTTTGGATGTCTTTTGTTGTTGTTTCTTTACTTCTCCAGGATTCTTAAAAGTGTGATTGATAAAAATCCATTCAATCCAAGAAATCATGTTCGACTTTACTTAATGGGTATTTTCCTTATAGGATTCTCTGTTTTTGATTCAGTCCTCGGTATCTCTATTTCCAGCTCGCTGAATAATATTGGGTTTCAATCAGAAATTATGTTCAAACCAGTCTTCAATGTTGATCAGTTTGTCTACTTAGGATTGATATTAGTAGTACTCGGTTTCGTGTTCAAAGAGGCCACGCTTATCCACGAAGAACAAAAATTGACGGTGTAGTTATGAACTGGACAGATGACATTATACCCCGGGACCGGTTTTATTTACTTCTTAAGAGTTTAATGGCTCTTGGTATTATGTTCCCGCTTTGGTTGTTTACTAATGAAATTGGAAAACTAAATGGATTCTTTGAAAACGATGAGATTGGTCAGACCATCGAATTTGATGGTATCATTTTTTCTACTTCTGAAAACACACTAAATCAACCTGTTAACTATGTAACCATTAAGGAACTTGAATTTTATTCGGATAGTAGGCAAACACAGAAAATCTTATCTCAAAATTCAGGCGATACTAAGATATTGGGACTTCTGAGTTATCCGTCATTTAAAAATTATGGATGAACATCGTTCTTTCTGGAAATCGCAATACATTTTGAATATCCTCTTGTATGCCGGAAGTATAATTGGTTTTATGATAATCGGTCTTTTTTTTGTGGAATATCAGTTCAAACAGCAGCAAAAGTTGTTCACTAAAGAGATCAAACTTCTGGTAGCAGGCTTATGTTTTGGAACTTATCTCATCTTTTTTCTAAACATAATTCTTTACGGCAGGATGATCTCATTTCTCAATAGTGAGTTCTATCTTGGAGAATCTCTGGTAGGTGGAATTGAGAATGGTCTTCTTTTACTTGGCTTAACCCTCACATTCTTACTTGTGTTTTTGGAAAGAGCCATACCCATTCAACGAGAACAGGACTTAACGGTATAGTTCATGCCAGTTATTGTAAACCTAGACGTAATGCTGGCCAAGAGGAAAATGAGTCTCACCGAACTCTCCGAAAAAGTTGGCGTGACGATGAGTAACCTTTCGATCCTAAAAACTGGCAAAGCTAAAGCTATTCGATTTTCTACTCTGGAAGCCATCTGTGAAGTGCTTGATTGCCAACCAGCAGATATTCTAGAGTACCGGAAAATTAATTCAGAATTTTTGTAAGGATTATAGTTAGAAAAGGTCTTTCATGTAAAAAACATGTGTTTCCTATGCTTACAAAAACAGAATCCTTTTCCCACGAAGACTTCTACAATCGTACAGTCAAAGAGATGCTCCCTGATGAGCAACCAAGAGAAAAACTTTTAAATTATGGTGCTGCTTCCCTTTCGGATGCGGAGCTTATTGCAATCCTGCTCCGAACAGGAACTCAAAAACTAAATGTGATTGAAACTTCCAGAGCTCTGCTCACCCATTTTGGAGGATTGCATTCACTTGTCAAAAAAGATTGGAAAGAACTTAGTGTAATACCCGGAATTGCCAAGGTTAAGGCAATCACACTGGAAGCTGCTTTTGAATTAGCGAGAAGAATTCAGGTTGCAGGTTTAGGAGAGGAAATTCAATTCACTTGCCCGGATTCTGTAAACGCGTTTTTCGGTCCAAAACTTCGACACTTAGGTCAGGAAGTGTTCTACGTTGCCTTTCTAAACAGCAAAAAAACCATGACCGGTTTCCACCAGGTAAGTTCCGGGGGAAGCAATGCTACAATAGTAGAGCCAGCTGAAGTGATCCGACAGGCTGTTTTAAATCAGGCCAGTTCTATCATCTTAGTTCATAACCACCCGTCAGGGACTTGCAAAGCTTCAAATGCGGATATAAAACTAACACAGAGGATTTCCGAATCCGGAAAACTGCTTGGTATTCCGGTAGATGATCATATCATAATAACAGGATATGAGTTCATTTCACTCCGTGCAGAAGGTTTCTTCAATTAAGAATTAATCAATTATCAATGAGAGAGAATATCATTTTAAAGAAGACCTACGAGTTCGCAATAAGAATCGTGAACCTGCATAACCACTTATGTGAACATGCAAGACAATTTGAAATCGCAAAACAAGTCCTCAGGAGTGGAACTTCAATTGGCGCAAACACAGAAGAAGCTATAGGCGCCGAATCAAGAAAGGATTTCATCCACAAACTTAGTATCGCATATAAAGAAGCTCGCGAAACAAAATACTGGCTTCGCCTTCTTAAGGACACTAACATTTTGGAAACGGATACTGCTCAATCAATGATAAATGACTGTGAACAAATCCTTGCCATAATTGGAAAAATCAAAATCACCTCATCTAGGCATTCTTAATTGATTAATTCTTAATTCTTAATTGATTCAACCTTATCTTTATCAAAATTTGAATCCATTTCAGAATGAACGACTATCTCAAGGAAATCCTGGCTGAATCTCTGGCTCAATTTGATTTAGAAGAAACTCCCGAAATCCAATTAGAAGCTCCCAAAATTGCAAGTCACGGGGATGCCTCTACCAACCTGGCAATGATGCTTGCCAAGCCACTCCGTAATAATCCAAGAGTGATTGCGACTAAAATTGTGGAAGGGATGAACTATGATGAACGAAAAATCTCGGCGGTAGAAATCGCAGGGCCCGGCTTTATCAACTTCCGATTTTCTACCGATTATTTATATGATGAACTGGCCTCTATTATTGGAAAAGGAAGTCATTTCGGTAAGACAGATTTAAACACTGGAAAGAAGGTTCAGATCGAGTTTGTAAGTGCAAATCCGACAGGCCCACTTACTGTCGGCCATGGTCGGAATGCCGTATTGGGAGATACTATCGCTCGATTAATGGAGTGGACAGGCGCTGAATTGTATCGCGAATATTATTTCAACAATGCGGGTCGGCAAATGCGGGTACTCGGGCAATCCGTTCAGGCCCGATATCTGGAAGCTCTGGGAAAGAATTCTGAATTTCCTGAAGGTGGATATGAAGGCGAGTACATCAAAGATATTGCTCAGGAGCTTGTTAAAGAAAAAGGAGAAGCGTTAATCGATTCGGACTGGACGCCCTTCAAAGAAAAAGCAGAATCTGCCATCTTTAAAGATATTGACGGTACCCTGAAGCGGATGAACATACACATGGATAACCACTTTAACGAACACAGTTTGTATGAAAGTGGAGATATAGAATCTGTGGTAAATCGACTCAGGGATAAGGATTTAGTATACGATGCGGATGGAGCAACATGGTTCAAGACCACAGAATTTGGGAAGGAAAAAGACACCGTCCTTATCAAAAGCACAGGTGAGCCTACCTACCGACTACCGGATATAGCCTATCATGCTAATAAACTGGATCGCGGCTTTGATTTGTGCATCGATATTTTTGGAGCGGATCATATCGCTACCTACCCGGATGTACTCTCAGGGATTCAATCTTTAGGCTATAACCCCGAAAAAGTAGATGTGGTTGTTTACCAGTTTGTGACCATTGTTAAGGATGGAAAACCCTTCAAAATGAGTACGCGAAAGGCAAACTTCGTCACATTGGATGAACTGATGGATGAAGTAGGGGCCGATGTTACCCGTTTCTTCTTCTTAATGCGCTCCCCAAATACGCATCTTGAATTCGATATCGCACAAGCCAAAGAAGCAGGAGAAAAAAACCCGGTCTTCTATCTCCAGTATGCACATGCACGCATTTGCAGCATTCTTCGGAAAGCAGAAGAAGAATACTCCTTTAAAAGCGAAGTTGATTTAGCTCTTTTGAAAGAAGAGGCTGAAATAGCACTCATAAAAACGCTATTCAAATTTCCTAAATCCATTCAAAGTGCAGCAGAAGCTAGAGAACCCCATCGACTGATTAACTTCCTGAATGAAGTGGCGTCGGCCTTCACTACCTTCTATCACGATTGCCGTATCATAGGCGTGGAAACAGATCTGGCCCAGGCAAGAATTGTCCTTGCAAAAACCACTGCCCAGGCACTTAACAATGGATTAACGATTTTAGGGATATCGGCGCCAGAAAGAATGTAGAGAAAATTAATTTGCTTGAATTAACCGAGTATCAACCCCGAAAATATATACTCCGGCCATTTATTTGATTTCTAAAAGATGGGAACTCCCACCCATAGTTCAATCGACTGCTTTCTTAATGAGATAAAACTGTCATCACGAATCATCTCAGTTATGTCTCTTCGAAACTGAATAGATGTGAATACATCCCTACCGGCCAAATTGAATCCTTTTCCAAGACCGATTGAATAACCAAAATTAAATGTCTCAGCAAAATCAAACATATTGTCTTCTTGTGAGAAGTTGTCTCCATTATACTCCCAATCATAAGAATCAGTATTGTTCCCCAGTTTTATATCGACAAGTGGTCCTGCGTGGACTTTAAACCCTCCAAACATCTCGAGTTGTACATTAACAGGTAGTGACAATAGATAGATACTTGTTGTTGCATCCGAATATTCTATGAACTCGCCCGTCCCTTCAGGATTGTCAATTGTAGTAACTGGTTGAGGATCAGGGTCCAGAACCGTTCTTTTTATTGATAACTCAAGCCCGGTTTCTATAGAAAGTCGATTTGAAACTGTTTTAACGGCATTAAACCCAATTCCTAACCCGGAGCCGTACCTCCTAAGATCATTAAAGCTGCGATTATCACTGTTTGAGTTTACATCAAGAAAATTCATTGAGACAGCAATTTTATATGAATCAAAAAATTGAGCAGAGCCAAATATTGGCAAAAAAATGAGAATGCCGGATAGGATGATTTTTTTCATAACCCAAAATTAGATTGCTATCAATCTAATATTTAGTTGTTAAAAAATCATTGCTCTTTGGACAGAAAATCAACTTAACCTCTTATAAATCAACAAAGTGATTTAGACTCAAAATTGTATTGTTAACAAGTTAACTCGGCACCAACCTCGAAAAGCAAACAATTCCCCTGGTGATTTGTTTATCTACCCGAAAACCGCCTTGCTTGAATAGCTGATTACTTTCATCGATCGTCCAGAACCGAATACCTCCCAGTCCGATGGATTCCTGTAGCAACCGTCCATACCAGGCATCGCTTTTGATGAGGTGCATCATAAAGAAGCTACCTTCCTTTTTGAGTACGCGGTTTGCTTCATAGAGTACTTTTACCGGATCAGAAAGCTCATTTAAAGTTCCACCCATTACAATTCCATCAAATGTGCTACTAAAAAACGGAAGGTCACGACCATCTGCCCGAAGTAAATACATATCCGTCTCATCAGCCTCTGCCTTTATCCTGGCTTCTTCCAACATCTGTGTTGAAAAATCTAAAGCAACCAGATGAGCCTTAGGTTGAGCTGCTTTTAATGCACGGGCATATAATGCCGTAGAAGCACCTAAATCTAAATATAGTGCACCTGCTTTCGGTTCCGTCCAATCGATAAGTAATTCGTGTTCCTTTTCGATGGGAAAGTCTTCTCCTGAAAGAAGAGAAAGGGAGCGTTTCCGCCAGATGTCTTCGTAAATCGCGGCAGTGAGTTTCCAGTGGTTGGTACTCAATGCGATGCTTGCAAAAGCCGGATCTTTGTCCAGAAGATCTATAATATTGTTTTTAACCGGGTATTCATCGCCATCGGTGGTAGCAAATGATCCATTAAAAGGAAGAGATAAATTGGAAACTTCTTCGGGAATATGAATTCCGATTCGTTCGTTAGCTGGCGACTTTAATTCTAACTTCATGTTGATCGATCGATTTCGGCTTGCTTACGCTGGTGTGGTTTTCGAGTTTCGTGTCTATTTTTGAAGCACCAACGAGATCTGTGCACCCTTATCAACACCTAACATCTGCGCAGCATTTCCTTTATTAATCCCTACTTCCAGCATTCCGGAACTCCCGATAAATGCAGCAGGCTCCCCCGCCTCAACATCCCCGAAAGTATTTACCATATGATCTATGATCGTATTGCCCACGTATACCCGAACTTTCCGCCGACCAGCTGTCTCTTCTAATAATTGCTCTGAAATATTGGTTATCAGGTTACCAAACCTATCAATATGAATCACCCAGCCCTGGAGCCCATCTTTATCTCCAATAGGAACAGCCCAATGATAAGAGACCAACTCCTTGATAGGATCTCCTAATTCCCTTATATCTACTCCGGCACTCAAATGTGCGGCTACGGGACTAAATACATCGCGACCATGAAAAGTACGGGATCGTTCTTTGCGCCAGAATTTTGGCTTGTTCAGTTTGTAGGCTTTGAACTTGAATTCATTAGTAATCAAAGAAAAAATACCATTATCCGGTCCCACGAAATACTGGTCATTGATTTTTAAAGCAACTGGATTTCGATCCGTTCCTACACCCGGATCAACAACCACCAAATGGACGCTTCCTTTGGGAAATTCGAAAGCTGCATTCCGTATCACCCAGGCCCCGGCCATAATATCCTGTGCGGGAATATGATGCGATACATCTATAAATTGTGCGGAGGGGGCGATGCCAAGCATCACCGCTTTCATGACGCTTACATAATGATCCTGGGTTCCAAAATCAGTAGTAAGAGTAATAATTTGGCTCATTAAGCATAGCTATTCAACATTACCGGCATTACCAGCATGAGAATATCTTCGTTTTCATCCTCGGCGGTTGGCTTTACAATTCCGGCGCGATTTGGAGATGAGAATTCAAAACTCACTTCCTCATCGTCGATATTGCTGAGTACATCTCCTAAATACTTGGCATTGAATCCGATTTCCATCGAGTCGTTCGAATATTCGCAATCAATGGTTTCTTTCGCTTCGCTGCTCATATCCAAATCTTCCGCACGAATCGTGAGCTTGTCCGCCTCTAATTGCAACCGAATTTGCCGGGTTGTAGAACTGGAGAAAATCGAGACACGTTTAACGGTTGAGAGCATTTGGTCTTTGCTAATCGTAAGGAATTTGTTGTTATCGCGTGGGATTACCGAATCATAATTTGGATACTGCTCATTGATCAATCGGGTAATCAAAATGGTACTCCCACTTGCGAAGCGTGCATGATCCTGAGTCACGGTAACTTCACATTCCTCTCCTGCAATAGTTTTTTGAATCAGGCTCAATGCCTTATCCGGAATAATGAAATTCACGTCGTTCTCTGCAACAATCTCTTTGTTAGTGTACTTCACCAAACGATGTCCATCCGTCGCCACAAATTTGCTTTCCTCGGTTCCGATTTGGAAATAAACTCCCATCATGGCAGGACGAAGGTCATCACTTGAAACAGCAAATAAAGTCTTGTTAATCGCTTTGTGAACTAATTCTGAAGTGGAAGAAATAACAGTTCCGTTTTCAAGATTTGGAACTTCCGGAAATTCTTCCGCTTCTTCTCCAACCAACTTATACGTTCCCTTATCTGTGCGGAAATTGATATTCTGACGCTCATCAACATCAAAAAAGACGGTGATATTCGGTAACTGGCGAAGTGTTTCGAGCAGACGACGGGCAGGAATTGCAACCGCGCCATCTTCTTCAATATCCGCATCGATACTTTGAATGATAGAAATCTCGAGGTCAGTGGCCGTCAGCTTTAATTTGCCATCCTCGCTTTTGAACAAAATCGTTTCAAGAATAGGTAAAGTAGCCTTCGAAGGAACAGCTCCAATTACGGATGAAAGGCCTTTGTTTAGTTCGCTGCTTGAGACCGAAAATTTCATAAAAAAAGAGTCAGAATTTGTTGTTTCAGGCAATTTTTACCCAATCTTGCCCTTTCATAAAGTTGTGCTTATACTAAGAAATCCTTGTTCCCGTTGCAATACAACGTGGGTCAAAAATGAATCTCCAAAAAAGGTCGTTCCTATCGATACAGCGCTACTATTTCATTAAGAATTTATACTCCTTTTGATGCATCGAATTGCACTGGCGCTTTTATTAATTTTTGCTTGCTCGAATCAGATACTGGCTCAGAGTACATTGTCGAAATACGGAAACGATTTTCTTTCCGTGGGAGCCGGAGCCCGTGCTCTGGGTATGGGTGGAGCGCATACCGCATTAGCTAATGATGTGACTTCGGGCTACTGGAACGTAGCAGGATTAGCCCATACCGAAAATCCCGAGTTCATTTATATGCATTCTGAGCGATTCGGAGGAATTGTGGGCTACGATTACGGAGCTATTTCTTACCCGCTTAAAGCTCAGGATGGTGTTCTGGGAATTAGCTTTTTCCGACAAGGAGTAGATAACATCGCCAATACGTTAAATGCATGGGATGCCAACCGCGGAGACAGTGGTGGACCTAAAGAAGATCCGGAATCGTATATCACCCGGTTCAGTGCAGCAGATGTCGCCATTTTGATTTCCTATGCTAAAAAGTACAATGAACGTATTGCCATTGGAGGCTCCGCTAAAATTATCAATCAACGGTTGGGACCTTTCGCCAATGCCTGGGGATATAGTTTGGATGTTGGCATATTAATGAAAACGGACCTGGTTGATCTGGGAGCTTCAATCCAGGATGTTACTACCATGCAGAAAATGTGGTCGGTGGACGAGAGCGAATTTGAAGGATTCCAGGAAGCATTTGGGGATTCAATTCCGTCGGGAGAAAATGAATACGTACTTCCTTCGGTTCGATTAGGTGCCGGCAAAGAGTTTTCCATTTCTGATTTTGATTTTGCTGCAGCGCTGGATTTGAATCTCTTATTCGAAAACAGACAGGCCTATTATTTAAACCTCGGGAGAATGAGTGTGGAACCTCGCCTGGGAGCTGAGGCTACCTATAAAAACCGACTATCGGTCCGCGCCGGGCTCACCGATTTTGTAGATGATCCTGTTTCCGGCTTTTCTGTTTCTCCTACTTTAGGATTAGGTCTTAAAGTCTCTGACTTTTACCTCGATTATGGGTTCGCCAGCTTTGCCGGAACAGCGAGCACCCTTGGATATACTCACCGCATATCGTTGAAGTTCGAGTTGAAAAAGTCCTAACCTTGTGAAACGAATTTCTTTTATATCTGTCTTATTAGGAGCCCTTCTTGCATGTACTCCTTACGAAGCTCTGGATAGAAATTACTCAAACTCAGAATATCCAAATCCATTTTGCGCTTGTTCTTCAATAAGTTTCGAAATGAATAAGGCGGACAGTGCAATGGCAATTCTTTATGATACGCATGGAAATTTATTGGACACGCTATTTCATGGGTATTTCGAAAAAGGTACAACCAGAATTACACCAATCACTGATAGTTTAGATTCTGGTATTTATATTTATAAATTCGTGACTGAGGATACCACCTTCACCAAAAAAATGACTCTAATCAAATAACCCGGTAATTAGAACTCAGTATAAGCTTGAACAAAAACGTCCTTTTTATTTGTAGTCAAAATAAACTTCGAAGTCCGACCGCAGAGCAAATCTATGCCAGGAGAGATGATATTTCAGTCTTATCTGCGGGAACCAATAATGATGCGGAGAATCGAGTAACCGGAGAGTTATTAGAATGGGCGGATACAATCTTTGTGATGGAAAAAACCCATGCTAATAAGATCAGGAAGAAGTTTAAAGATCATCTGAAGGATCAAAGAATCATCGTGCTTGGAATACCAGATGTATACGAGTTCATGGAACCTTCCCTTATTGATGAATTGAGTCGTAAATTAGCTCGCTATATTGGGCCTCCCATTAATAATACTCAATAGATTTTGCGAATCATCCTCCTCGGTCCTACTGCCTCTGGTAAAACAGAGCTCTCCCTTCAGCTTGCTGAGGAACTGGATGCTCCCATCATTTCAGCAGATTCCCGCCAGTGTTTTTCCATGATGGACATTGGTACAGCGAAGCCAACTAAGGAAGAATTAGCGCGAGTCCTGCATTATAATATTTCAAACCTTTCGTTGGATGAAGAGGATAGTGCCGTAAAATTCAATCGCAGGGCTAAAGAGTGGGAAATTGAAATTCTGAGTAATGCACAACATGTACTTTATGTGGGTGGAAGTACCCTTCACCTAACCGGGCTTATCCAACCTTTCCATGACATTCCTGACTCAAATCCTGGAAATATCGCTAAGTTAAATAAGCGAATTGAACAGGATGACATTGAGAGCCTTTACGAACAACTGAAAGAGGTAGATCCTGAATACATTCCAAAAATGGATGGAATGAACCGGCAACGTATTATTCGCGCCCTGGATGTGTGGATGCAAACCGGAAAACCGTTCAGTAGTTTCCATAAGGATGAAGAACTGCAACCTGACTCAGATACTTTGGTTTTCGGCCTTCATCGCTCAAGAGAAAAATTATATGAGCGCATCAATCAAAGAGTTAGCATAATGATCCGAAGCGGGCTGGAAGAAGAGGTAAAAACCATTTTAGATTCTGGTTTTTCAAGAAACCTACAAGCACTTCAAACCGTCGGGTACCGGGAAGTAATTGCTACCCTTGAAGGAGAGTTTGATCGGGAAACGATGATCGAAAAAATCAAGACCAACACTCGTCGTTATGCGAAACGTCAGCTTACCTGGTTCCGGCGATGGGAGTTTGTGCAATGGCTGGATGCTGATTCTATGAGTGTTGATGAAATGAAGAATGTCATTATAAGCTATTTGTGACCCTACCCAATCAAAGATGATATACATACAGATGCTGAATCAAGTTCAGCATGACAACCTAACTTTAGCTCTAAAAAATACTTTCAACTCTTTAGCAGCTAAACGATTTAAGCCTTATTTTTGTGTCTCACTTTAAAGAAGCTCCATCATGTACAAAGCAAAAGTAAACGTCACCCTTCGTCCTTCTATACTGGATCCAAAAGGAAAGGCTGCTCATCATGCACTTGAAAACCTTGGACTGAACCAGGTTGAGAAAGTTCGCATCGGAAAATTCATTGAATTAGATGTGAATGCAGATTCTGAGGACGCAGCCAGAAGTATCGTAGAGTCGGCATGCTCAAAGCTGCTTGCTAACGAAGTGATGGAAGATTTTACCATCGAAATCGAAGCCTGATTCGCCCCATGCAAACCCTCGATGATCTTCTGATGCAGCTGGATCACGAAACCGACTTTGAAACAGAAGAGGTTGTCGAGGATCAGGTACTCTCTCCCTGGAGAGTAATTTTATATGATGATGATATTCATACCTTTGATGAAGTCATCAATCAGATTATCAAAGCCACCGGATGCAGCCTTGCTAAAGCAGAAGAACTTACCTGGAAAGTTCATAACGAAGGAAAGGCCATCGTTTTCGAAGGGGAATTTGAGGAATGCCTCGCGGTGGATAGTGTCTTAAAAGAAATTCAACTAGTCTCAGAAATTAAAGGATAATATGGCAACATTCGGAGTAATCGTTTTTCCCGGTTCTAATTGTGATCATGACGCCTATCATGCAATGAAGCATGTGCTCGGCTGTGAAACTAAATTCCTATGGCACAAGGACACCGATCTTTCGGGCATCGATTTTCTGATCGTTCCAGGAGGGTTTTCCTATGGAGACTACCTTCGTTCCGGAGCTATCGCCCGGTTCTCACCCATCATGCAGGAAGTCATCAAGTTTGCTGAAAAAGGTGGGCCAGTAATGGGTATTTGCAATGGATTTCAAATTTTGCTCGAAGCCGGGTTGATTCCGGGTGCAATGATGCACAACCACAAACTTCGTTTTGTATGCAAAAACGTGTTCATACGCTGTGAAACCACCGATTCACTATTTACTAGCTCCCTTTCAAAGAGGCAGGTTTTTGATATTCCCGTTTCGCATGGGGAAGGGAATTATTTCATCGATCAGGATGGATTAAAATCCCTTCAGGATAATGACCAGGTGCTTTTTCGTTATTCTGATGCTAACGGAAACCTCACTGAAGATTCTAACTTCAATGGTTCCATCGATCATATTGCCGGCATCACAAATACCGGAAGAAACGTACTTGGAATGATGCCTCACCCCGAACGCGCCATGGAGAAAGTCCTTGGTTCGGAAGACGGAAAACCTATTTTTGAATCGATCCTGAATTCCTTGTCGGTTGCTTAAGAAATCGTACCTTCAGGGTTATGAGCAACCATTCTGATCCTTTATTAACGCTTCACAGCAAAGGTCTTGTTAAAAGATACCGGAAGAGAACAGTAGTTGATGAAGTATCCATAAATGTGAATCAAGGTGAGATTGTCGGGCTACTTGGTCCTAACGGAGCAGGTAAAACCACCACGTTCTATATGATGGTAGGCCTTATCACTCCGAATGCCGGTGATGTTTTTTTAAACGAAACCCGACTTACCGGAATGCCCATGTACAAACGCGCCCGATTGGGAGTTGGTTACCTGGCACAAGAGGCGTCTGTTTTTAGGAATCTAACGGTTCGACAAAACCTGGAATCTGTGCTTCAGTTCCTGTCCTTTCGAAAAAACGAAATTAAAGAACGTTGTGATCGGCTTATTGAGGAGTTTTCACTTCAAAAAGTAGTAAACAGTAAAGGACATAGTCTTTCGGGCGGAGAGCGACGAAGAACAGAAATAGCACGGGCTTTAGTCACCAACCCCAAGTTCATTCTTCTTGATGAACCTTTTGCGGGTGTTGATCCGATTGCTGTTGAGGATATTCAGGAAATTGTCTCCAAATTGAAGCATCAAAATATTGGAATTCTGATTACCGACCATAATGTTCATGAAACACTCGCTATTACAAATCGGGCCTATCTGATGTTTGAAGGACAGATTTTGATGGAAGGAGATGCAGATACACTTGCTAATGATGAGAACGCGCGCAAGTTGTATTTGGGAGAAACTTTTAAATTAGATCGTTACACAAATACTTAAAACCAATGAAAGAAATCACTGTTCAGGAGTTAAAAGAAAAAAAAGAAGCCGGGGAAGATTTTTTCCTTTTGGATGTCCGTGAAGGCTGGGAATATGAAGTCTCAAATATCAATGGTGTACACATCCCGCTTGGAGAGCTGCCAGATCGTCTTGCAGAATTAGAAGATCAGCGGGATGCAGAGTTTGTGGTGATGTGTCGTTCCGGTGGAAGAAGCGGAAAAGCAACCGAATTTTTAACCGGTCAGGGATTCAGTAACGTCCACAATTTAAAGGGTGGAATTACTGCCTGGTCTAAGGAAATCGATCCAAGTATACCGGTTGCTTAAACCAGCGCTGCAATTTGATTCAATAACTCCTGATTACTTTCTGTGTTTTTTAGCACTTTAAGTAATCCGAGCATCGATTCTCTTGGGGATTTCTTGAGGAGATATCGCCGCACCATATTTCGTTCTTCGAGGGAATCCGTGATGAACTTATCCTCATTTCGGGTTCCTGATGCGGTGATATTAATAGCCGGGTAAATACGGTCATTCGCCAATTCCCGATCCAGTACCAATTCCATATTTCCGGTTCCTTTGAATTCTTCAAAAATCAAATCGTCCATCCTGGAATTGGTCTCAATCAAGCAGGTTGCAATGATCGTTAGCGAGCCGCCGCCTTCGATTTTACGAGCCGAACCAAAAATCTTTTTAGGAACTTCCAATGCCCGGATATCAAGCCCACCGGAAAGAGTTCTTCCGGAGTTGGTTTGTATCGCATTGTAGGCGCGACCCAGACGGGTCAAAGAGTCTATAAGAAGAACTGCATCTTCTCCCATTTCAGCTTTTCGTTTCGCATAGCCGAGCGCCATTTCCGTAATCCGAATATGGCTTTGCGTTTTCTTATCGTTCGAGGATGCAAACACTTCCGCGTCAGTAGAACGAATAAAGTCAGTTACCTCTTCCGGACGTTCATCAACCAGAAGAACACTTAAATGGATATTCTCATGGTTCTGAGTGATTGAATTAGCTATTTGCTTCAACAACACCGTTTTTCCAGTTCTTGGCGGCGCCACGATCAATGCGCGCTGACCTTTCCCGATTGGAGCCACCAAATCGATCACTCTCATCTCGGTATCTTCCGACTGATCCCCCATTCGTATCCAATCAACCGGCATAATTGGTACTTGCCGTTCAAAACGAGAACATTTTGTCCAGGCTTCAACAGGTCTGTTATTTACCTGATCTACAGAAACCGCATGTTTGTTCCCTTGATGATCTTCTTCAAACTCCCCTTCAAGAATAAGTCCCTGACGAAGTTCTAATGCCTGGACTTCTTCCGGCTTTAAGAAGGGATCCTTTGGATTATATGTGAATTCATAATCGAGCTTCCTGATAAATCCCCAGCCCTTTTCATTAATTTCCAAAACCCCGGCGTATCGTCCGGCAATCCCCTGGTTATTATTCCAATAAAACTTTGGGATAAAAACATTACCGCCTTTATTCCGGTTTCTGTTTTTATTGTTCCGGTTCTTTTTATTTCGATTCCGGTTTTTATTATTTCCGTAATTCTTTCTGTTATTTCTAGCCATGAAATGGTTTTTCGTATTTCAAGTCTCCTAATTGGAAAAGCAGAATTTGCTGGTTCTTTAAGTGTAAATAGGAGAGCGAAAAAGAAGGGTGTGGCTCATTGACCACACCCGTTTTTAGAAGATGAGAAAAGATACAAATGTTTTAGCTGATAGCAAACTATCGAACCGTAGTACTCTCATTAATCCAGCTATAGCAGCTGTTTAACGAAGAATTTACCTGAACGGTTTGACCATCTGTGTAATTCAGATCAAAAAACTTGTCCTGGGTAGATGGTTGTACAGCTTCGAAAGATGGTAGCTGCGAATTTACCGTATTGGTTACAGATGGATCAACAGATTTTGCACGATTCAAATAATCAATAATTACCCAGTATACAACCCGATCGAACGGTTCAATTTCACGTTCTTCGGTACAGCTAATTACGGCTTGTGAATAAATAGTAGCCATTTTTATATATGCCAAACCATAGTTGCTATCTATATCTAAAGCGGCTTGAATGTAACGCTTTGCAGCCTGGAGGTTTTCCATGCTAATATTAACGTCAGCTAAATCAATGTTGATTTCCTTTTTATCCTGATCAGAAGGAGCTTTTTCTAATGCTTCCTCATATAATTCAGCCGCTTCAGCATACTCAGCATTACCTAGTTCTACATCAGCTAATTTAAGTGCGCTATCAAATGTAGGATTCAGCTCATGAATTCGTTTTAACGTTTCAAATAACTCCGTTTGCATATTTAAAGCTTCATAAGCATCTGCCACACATTGAAGATCACTTAAAGAATTTGGATCCTCTTCCAGTTTGGCACCACAGAACTCAAGTCGCTCTTCGGGTGAACTGAATGCATCATTAAGGGTCTCATCAAAAAATGCCAGGATATCCGGATTAGCAAATGGGGTGGCAGCATCAATAGTTTCAATTAGTTCGTCCTTCCTGGAATCATCCCTGGACATGTTATCTACCATTACACGAATGTAGTAACCGTCTGCAAACGTAGTAGTTTTTTCAACATCCATTTCGAACATGGTTTCAAAATCAGTATATGCTTTTTGAAGACCATCTTCGATATAATTGTAATTTTCTAAAAAGAAGCGCCCTCTTCGTTGTAAAAGCTCGTATTTATCAACTTCCTCATCAGAAAAGTCGGTAAGCATTTCGCTGAATAGAATTTGTGCGGTATCTAGGTGTGCTTCTCTTTCACTTGGATCTGTCTTTTGAAGACCTACCTCAGTATAAATACGAATCAACTTATTATACTGTGTAGACAAATTGTACCGATTGGCGGGAATACCTTCAATTGACTGAGGTTTTTTACAAATAATCCAGCGACCAAAATTTAGTGCAAACTGATAATCTCCATTAGAATAGTTACCAGAAAAAATTGAAAAAGCAGCTAATTCCTGCATACCCTGTGGCGGATTAGGATTACAATCCTGAGCCTGCAAACCCGAAGCTCCAATTAACATAATCCCTAAAATTGTAAATAGTACTTTCATTGCTATTTGTTTTATTCGTTAGTTCAGTATATAAACTCTCGCGATAATTCTAATATTATTTTAAAATTATCTAAGTTTTGGACGTACAAACATCAATTCGCTTAAGCTTACCGATATGCCAACTGCCCAAATCCGTTCCTCAAACAATCCCACGGTTGAATTCCCTCGTATCCCATATTGTACGCTAAGATCGATAAAAGAAGCAACCCTCGATGGTATTCCTAATCCTGCGTTTATCCATAGAGTTTGAATGTCCTCACCTTCTATATTGAGATGACCTGTATCATAAGAAAGTCCGGCTGAATACTTAAACCTGGATAGAGGGGTCTCAAGTCCTGTTCTATATGGATGATATTCTCCTCCAATACCCAACTTCAATCGATCCTTTAATAATGACTCTGAGGATGTATTAAGAGTATTCTTGTAATCTCCCCATCTTTGTGACTGTCCTTCAATAGAAAAATTAACTGCTCTACTCGGTGCATAGCCAATTCCCAGAGAAAACTCCAATGGTATCGAGATATCTCCACCGTTGTTCTGTGTTGTTAAATCCACCTCCTCATCGTTGCCCTCAACATTTTTGATTGACGTAAATGACTCATTCACTCCAATCTCGAAGGGTAAGTTTACCGTAGCTCCAAAAGATAAATTGTCATCTTCTGAAAAAATATTACCAGAACTAAGAACCAGACCAAACCTTTGCGAAAATGCAGCGCCGCTTAGTTCCCGTTCCTGGAAGGTATCCCTAAAACCCAAGTCACTAAAAATGATATCCTCAGAATTGGTTTGATTTATAAATGCTACAGATGGAGCATATCCAAGGCTAATATTTTCGGTTAATTTGATCCCAAACCCAACCTCAAATTTATTGATCCCTCCAATATTTTGAACTTCATTATTGAAGTCGATATCGTCATTAGAAGAAGGAAAACTTCCGGTACTCTCTAAAACATAATTCGCTCTGGTATACGGATATAATCCAACTGATAACCCGATTCTTCCGGGTGATATAGGCATTGTCAAATGAAGATAACCGGGTTCAAAATTAACATTTCTGGCCGACCCGGAAGCATTTGAAATATTTGATTGAACAACATTTACGCCGGTTGTGGCATGAGTCAAAAATGTAGTAGCCCAGATTGCAGGATTTGCAATATTACTGGATTGTTTGTTGATCCCTGTAAGTCCCAAAATTCCTTGTGAAAGATATGCAGAGTTCGTCACATCAACGGGAAAGCCGACTCCAAATGTAGAGTAAATAGAACCTGACTGGACTTCAGATGTCTCCCCGGTTTGAGCAATACCCCGCAGCGGATTAATGCTAATCGAGAGACCTAAAATAAGAAACAGTATGTTTTTCCTGGATTTCATTATATCACTCATCCTCCAAGCTGTAAACTATTACTTGAGGTTTTGACTCTTCTAATGCATCTAATCCAAAAACTATAGTTTGGCTGAGTATACCTCCGTTTTGTCCAGCATATATATATGCTTCTGAGATATCTGTATCCCCAAAAAGAGATGCATTAAATAGGCCTGTTAAATCAAAATTGTAAACCCCATCCGAAAAAATTGAAATTAAATTCGTAGGGTTGAAACCCAATTGGTAAGGAATGTCATTTATTGGACCTATTTGTAATCGTAATGGCACAAATTCAAGCCGCTGTTGATTTATCGCCAATGAGTTTTGTAGAGCAAGACTATCCTGTTTAACCAGCATCTCAACCCGAACAATGTTCTCGTTGTTTACCTGGGAAGCAAGATCATCCAGATTTATTGTCAGATAGGGCTGTAATGTATTCGAAATAGCAATTTGTCCTTGACTCAAGTTAGCACTGCTGGTGATAATGTCACTGGTCCAGTCAGAAACCGCCAGGTTGGTGGTGTCACTACTGTCACTGATTATGAACAAATTGCTGGTAGAGAAATTTACATGAACAATTTCGTTGCCATCATTTTCCGGAGTTATCGCCAGTCCGAAATTTTCAAACCTGTACGTGGAATCGCGATTGTCATCATTGCTGTTATAAAATATCGCGAATTCGTCCTTCCACGCAGCTGAAAGTTCAACATCAACGATTCCGGTTGTATCCGTCTGGAGGAACTCGAAACTCCCGACTAACGCTGATGGATTGTCTACCGGCCAGCCATTAACAGAAACGGAGTCTGATTTTCTGTATGTGTTTCCTCTCCAGAAATCCTGTACTGGAAATATATTAAACGATGGACTTGTTCCTGAATCTCCAATGATGTTGGAATCACCAATCCTCAAACGCATTACCAGGCGATCATCTCCGGATATCTCAGCCGTATCATTTTTTGCAATGCTGGGTTTAAACATGGCGATGGAAGTTGTTTGACCAAACAGGGGGTCATTGAACTTCCCCAAGGGAGTGAACGTGAGTTTACCCAAGTAAGGATCAGCTTGCTGAGAATTTAACGCGCTTAAACTTAGTGTATCGATTCGGACTGTTGATTCATCAACAAAACCCGTCCCCAGAGAACCACTCTCGGTACAGGAAAAAAAGAACGCAGTAATTAGTATAGAAAAGACAAGCTGCCCGACGCGGACAGCTTCAATTTTTTTTGTCATTAAATACAATCTTGATGGTTTTGCTTATTCAGCAATTACTCTGTAATAATCAGCAAATTTACTGGAGACATCCTCAGGCGAGCCCTGAATTTGCTTGGGGGTAATACCTAATTCCTGAAATATTTCATCAAACTCATTTCTCAGGTAATTACCTGTAACCACATGGTCGCTATACTTCAAGCCAAGCCTCAATAAATCTACTTTTCCGTTTTCGGTTAATTCTTCGATGTTTACATCATCTGGTAAGCCAAGTAATTCGAGAATTTTCGCAGAGTCGCCATGCCCTTCGTTTTCAGGGTGATGCAGGTTATAGACAATCTGTGTGTTCTTGAAAATATCGGCATCCTTATACTTTGTTTTGACCAGCAGCGGAATTAACCCAGCGGGCCAATCATGGCAATGGATGATATCCGGTTGCCAACCGAGTTTCATAACTGTTTCAAGCACTCCTTTATTGTAGAAAGCGAGACGTTCTGCATTATCCGGATAAAATTTTTCATTCTTTGGATCAACGAACATTCCTTTACGCTTGAAATAGGTGTCATTATCAAGAAAGTATACCTGCAGTTTTGCGTTTGGAATACTTGCCACTTTGATTCGCATACTTTCCCGCGTATCACCGACTTCTACTTCAATTCCTGATAAGCGGATAACCTCATGGAGTCTGTTACGCCGATCGTTGATTGTGCCATATTTTGGCAATAGTATTCTTATCTCAAAGCCTTTATCCTGAAGGGATGCTGGAAGAAATCTCAGCAAATCGGCGGTGTAAGTCATTCTTGCAAAAGGGGAAATTTCAGCCGCCGCATATAATATTTTCATAGACGATCTTTACTCTTCGTTTGAAATTGAGTTCTCTTTAATTACCTGATCAAGTTCACTGTTCTCGTCCAGTGAATAGAAATCCATAAGTGTATCGCTTCGTAAACCAAGGCGGAGTGTTTCCAAAGGAATCACTTCTTCCGGTTGTATATTTCCTAAGTTCACATTGCTGCCATATTTTCTTATAAACCAGACTTGTTGCTCTTTTTTTGGAGCTTCAAAAATCAAATTCTCTACAGGGATCTGGTCGGTAATCTCTTCAATTAACCCAGACCTTACTTCACCATTCGGCCTGAAAACACCAACCGTTCCACTTTCCCTGGCTTCGCAAATCACCTTATAAGCTCCAGCCTCCAACTCCTTTTCAATGATCTTTACCCACTTATAGGGTGGGATAATTTCATTCGGGTTTTTGGAGCCAACTTCAGAGAGTACTCTGAAGTCTTTACTTAGATCTCGAATTATTTGCTGCTTTTTGTCATCAGAAATCCAGATAGTACCATTTGAAACTTCAAGGCAAGAAATCTCATACTTGTCTAGCAATTTCGTGTACGCTCCAAGTTGATTTCGGAGCATGTACGCTTCAAAAAGCGTTCCTCCAAAATAAACAGGGATTCCGATTTCCTTGTAAATGGCAAGCTTATCCTCTAAGCGAGGCGTTACATAGGAGGTTCCCCATCCAAGTTTCACTACATCTACATATTCAGCACAAACATCACAAAAATCTTCTGTTTGGCGAACGCTGTACCCTTTATCAAGAACCAGGGTAATCCCCTCAGATCTTGGCTTTTGTGTTCTTCTAGGTAAATTATTTAACGAAAAAGGCATTTCAGATAATTTTCAAGCTTTAAATATACTCAAATAAGCAATTTTTTTCTAGGATCAGCTTTCTTCACTGATTTTCCTGTTACCCAGCTCAATCATGGATATGATTTTATGTTCATCTACATGATCCAGCATCTCTTTAGTGTATCTCCACAACCAGTTACCTGATGAAGTCCCTGGGAAATTCATTCTATGTGCTCCATCCAGGTTCATGTAATCCTGGAGCGGGAAAATTGCCTGGTCTGCTACTGATAACATACCCAAACGAACAAATTCCCAGTTTATGGAATGTCCGTCGTTCCTGGTGTAAATGCGGGCATTATGCTGCTCTTTTTCCGGTGCTGATTGATACCAACCAATCGAGGTATCGTTATCGTGAGTTCCAGAGTATGCCACACAATTCTGTGGATAGTTATGAGGCAAAAAGCTGTTTTTCGAATCAGCATCAAATGCAAACTGGATAATTTTCATACCTGGAAAAGCAAATTGATCCCGAAGCTTCTCAACACCTTCTGTAACAAAGCCTAAATCTTCGGCAATTATCGGGAGTTCACCGCATTCTTCCAGTATGGTATTGAATAGTTTTTCTCCGGGGCCCTGAACCCATTTTCCGTTAATTGCCGTAGTTTCATTTGCTTCTACTTCCCAATAGGCATCAAAACCCCTGAAATGGTCCACTCGAATCGCGTCACAGGTACTAAACATATGCTTAAAGCGGGAAACCCACCAGGAAAATCCATCTTTCTCAAGCTCCTGCCAATCATATTGAGGATTCCCCCACAGCTGGCCGGTTTCACTGAAGTAATCTGGTGGTACACCTGCTACCAATGTTCGATTTCCGTCTTCATCAACGGCAAAATATTGTGGATTTGCCCAAACATCAGCACTATTATGATCCACAAAAATGGGAATATCACCTACTACCCGGATATTTTTATCATTCGCGTACTTCTTTAACGCATTCCACTGATTACTGAATTCATATTGCAGCCAGTTCAACTGTTGGATATCGTCTTTGTACTTCTTTTTGTACTTCTTTATCGCTTCAGGTTTTCTTTGGGCGATATCCTTTTCCCAGGTATTCCACGGTTGCATGCCATGATGCCGACCACATGCAATAAATAGGACGTAGTCATCTAACCAGTGTTTATTGGCCTTTTTGAATGCTTTAAACTTCTTCTCCTCATCGTCATTCAAATCTGAATAGAAACGGTCCCCAGCGATTTTGAACAACTCGTCTTTGTTGCGGAATGCTGCTTCATAATCCACTACTAATCCCGATGGCAAAATCGCTCTTTGTACTTCCTCACTTTTCAGTAAACCCTTTTCAACCAAAATATCAGGACTTATTAAATACGTGTTACCTGCGAAAGCCGAATAACTCGCATATGGTGAGTTCCCATACCCTGTTGGGGAAAGAGGTAGTACCTGCCAGATAGTTTGATGTGTTCGTTCCAGAAAATCAATGAATTCACGTGCTTCTTGTCCAAAATCACCTATCCCATATTTTCCGGGAAACGAGGTGGGATGCACGAGTGTACCACACGAACGAGGAAATCTCATAAATTATTTACTTCTTTGGTTTTAGTATTACTCCAGCCAGTGGAGGAATCGTTAATTTTAAACTTGCTGATTGATTTTGCCAGTCTCCTGAATTAGCCTGTAGTGTCATCTCCCCTACATTACTACCTCCATAAAACTCCGAATCGCTATTCATAATTATTTCATAAGGCCCAGCTTCAGGAACCCCAATTTGATAATCGTATTGTACTCCCGGTGTGAAATTCAGTACCACCACTAAAAAGTCCGAGGGGTCTTTCGCACGCCTTACAAACGAAACGATGCTGTTATCCGCGTCATTGAAATCAATCCACTCAAATCCCCTCCAGTCAAAATCATTTTGATGAAGCGCCTTCTCTTGCACATTCAGTGCGTTTAAATCCCGAATAATTTTTTGAACACCCTGATGATTTTCCCAGTTCAACAAATGCCAATCCAGTGATTTGGATTCACTCCACTCTGCCCACTGTCCAAATTCACATCCCATGAATAGCAGATTCTTCCCCGGATGGGCGTACATATAGGTATAAAGCAGACGTAGGTTAGCAAATTTTTGCCAGTCGTCACCTGGCATTTTGCTCAACATCGCCTTTTTCATGTGAACTACTTCATCATGAGAAAATGGCAACGTGAAATTCTCACTAAATGCATAAATCAAGGAAAACGTGAGCTCTCCCTGGTGATATTTTCGATAAACAGGGTCCTTCTCGATATAGGCAAGCGTATCATTCATCCAGCCCATATTCCACTTATAATCAAAACCAAGTCCACCCGTTTGAGTAGGTCGGGAAACACCTCCCCAGGATGTAGATTCCTCGGCGAAAGTAATGGTTCCAGGGAAATGCTCGTGCACAGAATCATTGAACTTCCTCAAAAACTCTATGGCTTCAATATTTTCGCGACCACCATATTTATTTGGAATCCATTCACCTTCTTCACGGGAATAATCCAGGTATAACATAGAAGCAACTGCATCTACTCTTAATCCATCGATATGGAATTTATCACACCAATAAAGAGCGTTCGAAATGAGAAAATTGTGAACCTCGGTTCTTCCGTAATTAAAAATGCATGTTCCCCAGTCTTTATGCTCTCCCTGACGGGAATCTTCATGCTCGTATAGTCCGGTTCCATCAAAACGGCGCAAACCATGCTCATCTTTTGCAAAGTGCGCTGGCACCCAATCTACAATAACTCCGATACCTGCCTTATGACACTCATCTACAAAATACATGAAATCGTGTGGTGTACCGAAGCGACTTGTAGGTGCGAAATAGCCTGTAATCTGGTAGCCCCAGGAAGGATCATAAGGATGCTCTGCAATAGGGAGTAACTCAATGTGCGAGTAACCCAGATCTTTTACATACGGAACCAATTGCTCCGCTAATTCACGATAGCTCAGGTAGTCCGGGTTTTCACCTACTTTTCTTCTCCATGATCCGGCATGCACTTCATAAATAGACATGGGCTGGTCCATAGCCTGAGTTTTACTTCGGTTTTTTACCCAGTCGTCATCTCCCCATTTATAGCCTTCGATATCAAATACTTTAGAAGCAGTATCCGGGCGAAGCTGTGCATAAAACGCAAATGGATCTGCCTTTTTGAGGGGAGGGTCCTGCACCGGTGATTTTATTTCAAACTTGTATTCATCACCCCCCGAAACGTGGGGAATAAATAGCTCCCAAATTCCCTGGTCATGATATTTTCTCATCCGGTGGGTTCGGCCGTCCCAGTTATTGAATGATCCAATCACAGAAACCCGGATAGCACTTGGCGCCGATACAACAAAATGGGTTCCTGAAACATCCCCTACTGTTTTTGGATGGGCGCCCATAAACTGGTACGCCTTCTTATGATTACCCTCTCCCCAAAGTTGCAGATCAAAGTCCTCAATCATTTTACCAAATGAATAGGGGTCGCTGATTTCGAACTCTTCACCATGATGTGGAACAACTGTCAGTGTGTATTCAGCTGCATTTTTCCTTCTCGGGAAAACCAGTTCGAACAAACCTTCATCTGAAATTCGCTGTAATTCCTGGGGCTTTGATTTTGCCAGGTTTACAAATATTTGGCGTGCTTCTGGTCGAAAAGCACGCAATACCAGCTTGTCAGTATTCCCTTGTTTTATTGTATGAAATCCCAGAACAGAAAACGGATCCCCGTGCGACCCATCCGATATCGATACAATTTCTTCGGCAGCGAGTGTTGACGTCATAATTGTTTTTTTTGAGGGGGCAAAAAGATAACAAAATATCCATAAAACGTTTCATAGGTTATTCGTTAGTGATTGATGTTTCATGAATCTCTATTTTATGGCAATGGACACCTCCGGATTTATCGCGCGAAGGTATCTTTTTTCGCGTAAATACATTTCACTTATATCTACCCTTACTTACATCAGCATAGCCGGTGTAACCATTGGTACGGCCCTGTTGATCGTGGTTCTTTCCGTTTTTAATGGTTTTTTTGATGTGGTGAAATCCCTGCTTCTTTCTTTCGATCCCGACCTGAGGATTGAGTCGAACGAAGGCGCCACCTTTACTTTTTCGGACGAATTGAATTCAGACCTTTCTGCCATCCCCGAAATCACCAACTTTTCTCCTTTTGTTGTTGGCAAAGCGATCCTCACATCCAGCGAGGAAGAAACTCAGGTGGTGGAAGTAAAAGGAGTAGACAAAGAAACCTTTATTAAAATGGTAGAAATCGAGCAAAGCATCACTTCGGGGGTGTTCGACTTGGAAGTGAGGAACCGAAAACCAGGAATCATCATCCACGAGCAATTAAGAAACGAACTGTTTCTATCTATGAATGATGAAGTCGCTCTTTTAAGTGCTGCGGGTATGAGAAAAGCGTTGACCCAAATCACCGTACCCAGATCGTATCGATTTGACGTTCGCGGGGCTTATCTGGTTCAATCTGTAGCGTCATCTCCCAGCGTGTATGTAGAGCTGGATGCGGCACGACGATTATTTAATGCCAGAAACCAGGTTTCAGGGATAGACATCAAACTGGAAAATAACCTGGATGCTGCTGCGCTTAAGTCTGAGTTAGAATCCCGACTCGGTCCTGAATATAAAATTTCAACCTGGTATGATCTTCAAAAACCTTTATACGATGTGATGTACCTCGAAAAATGGGGAGCGTATGTAATTTTAATGATCATCGTGCTGGTAGCCGTTTTGAATATCATTGGATCGCTAACGATGATTGTAATTCAAAAACAACGGGATATCGGGATTCTGATGTCGATGGGATATTCCAAAAGTAAAGTGAAGTCCATTTTCCGTAAGCAAGGTTTGCTGATTGGACTTATTGGGTGTGGACTGGGCGGTACAATCGGGTTTCTTTTGTGCTGGCTTCAGCTGGAATTTGGTGTTATTAAGCTTTCCTCCGCCTTCATCATCGATGCTTACCCGGTCGATATCCGATTACTGGATATTTCAATCATTTTGATGGGTAGCTTATTGCTTTGCTTAGCTGCAAGCTGGTTTCCTTCGAAACGAGCTTCCGAAATTCAGCCTGCTGAAGCTGTTCGGTACGAATAAAGATCACTCGTTATACACATCAGGAAGATCGTTTTCATATAAAATCACGTCTCCTGCTTCGGCTCTTTCCCTTACTATTTCGTTGGCCTCAAACAAACTATCGACAACAAATACATGATCGGTTTCAGATTGGATATTCTCAATTCCTTTGCGAATCGGTGTTGAGCGATTTTTCCCGACTAAAATCACAAGGTCTAACCCAGCATGACCAATTGCTTGCCCAAACTTAATGTTCTCCTCTTCTTCTATCTCACCCAATTCAATCATCCCCGGAGTGATGATTATTCGTTTCCGATCTTTAAACTGCCCTAAGATTTCGACTGCATTCTTTGCTCCAACCGGATTCGAATTGAAGGCATCATCAATTACAAAAAGATCTCCTGCCTGTTTCAATTGAAGGCGATGTTCCACCGGCTCGATGGTTTTTGCAGCCAATGCCATGGTTTTTGGGCGAATTCCAAAATGCTTTGCAACCCCGATCGCCAACAACAAATTCTGGACGTTATGTGCTCCAAGAAGCATGGTTTGAAATTCAAATTCATCTTCATCAAACTGAACATCAAAACGGGTCCCTGAGGTGTCATAGCTGATATTCTTACCTTGAATTTCGCCTTGTTCCAATCCAGCCAAAATCCGGGCTATCTCTTCCCGACCTTGCCCCATTATTGAAACTCTCGGATCATCCGCATTTAAAACAGCCACTCCGCCTTCTCCGAGGTTATCTACAATGGTACCTTTCTCTTTAGCGATTATTTCCTGTGTACCAAAGGTCTCAAGGTGAGCAACCCCTACATTACTAACTACAGAAACATCCGGCTTTGCGATATCGCACAACTCCTGAATATTGCCAGCATACCGTGCCCCCATTTCCAGGATTAAAATTTGGTGATGTGACTGCAAATCGTTGTTAATCACTTTACAAATCCCCATTGGAGTATTAAAACTCCCGGGAGTAAAGCATACGGAATATCGCTCCTTCAGGAGGTCTTTAATCATAAACTTGATAGAAGTCTTCCCATAGCTCCCGGTAATCGCAATCACTTTTAAATGGGGCATTGAAGCCAGCTTTGCCTTCGCCTGCCGCTTATATCCATTTTGAATATTTCGCTCAATAGGCTTAGTGATGTTTCCAGCCAGTAACAGATTAAATGGAATCAGAATGGCGGTGATTACCCATCCAAAAACAAGTAAGACGACTTCAAAAGAAAGAAAGCCAGGATCATAGGTTGGAGGAATCAGCCAGAGAAAAGGAATTAAACCCGTGTAAGACCAAAAGGAAAAAAAGATCGGGAAAAAGAGTGTGATTATAATCAGTGGAACCATGAGTCTTTTAACTCTGGATGTAAACACCAATGGTTTCTTTACTTTCTCTGCTTTATAACGCCTGGTACTTCCAAACCAATAAAATCCCCAAACAAAAAGAGCGGTTGTAATAGCTGTTTGGGTTACATCTATATCAATCCAATCCAGTCCAATCACCAACACAAAAAGCAAAATATTGTACAGGGCAAGATCCCCGGGAATTACCTTCTGCTCCCAATGACTCCGAAGCCAGCTCCAATACTCATTGTGCTTGTATCCAACCTGTTGATACACGTGAACGAAGAATCGTAACCGAACCCAGCAATACCTTGCCATTATTATAGAAAACAGAACAGAGAGGATGTCTAAAATGAGGTAATACAAGTACGAATTAGTATTAGATTATTATGATGGTTTTGCCTGTCTTGAAACCTGTATCGACTTTTTGTCGACCGGAATAGTATATTTGCCGCGTTGTTGAACTTAGAATATTTCTGCAGACGAATATATGAAATTAATTATCCCAATGGCGGGGAGGGGTACCCGCGTAAGACCTCATTCTCATACTGTTCCTAAGCCACTTCTACCGGTTGCCGGAACCATGATTATTGAACGATTAGTTGAGACCTTCATCCGAACATTAGATCGGGAAATCACAGAAATCGTATACATTTTAGGTCCTGATTTTGGGCGGACTATTAAAGAAGATTTATCCACTATGAGTTCCCGTCATAATGTAAAGGCAACTTTCCGGGTCCAGGAAGTTGCATTGGGAACAGCCCACGCTGTCGCCTGCGCAAATGAGGATTTAGAGGGAGAAGTAATAGTGGCTTTCGCGGATACCTTATTCGATAGTAAAGAGAAGTTCAACATTGAAGAAGCTGATAGTGTGATCTGGCTTAAAAAAGTAGAAGATCCTTCCCGTTTTGGAGTGGCTGTTTACGATGGTGAACGTATTACCGGTTTTGTAGAAAAACCAGAACAGTTCATTTCCGACCTGGCCATCATAGGCGTATACTATTTTAAAGATGGTGAGGAGTTGAAGCGTCAACTTAATCGCATTATGGATGAAGATATTAAAGGTCCGGGAGGCGAATACTTCCTTACTGAGGCACTGGATAATATGATCAATGAGGGTAAAATCTTTAAAACTGCGACCGTAGATGAATGGCTGGATTGTGGCACCTTGCCTGCCTGGTTGGAAACCACCGGTGAAATTCTTGCTAAAGAAAATCATGCCTTTGATGCCAGTTCTTATCCAAACTCAACAATTGTCCCTCCTGTTTTTATTGCGGATGGGGTCACTATCGAGGGCAGTACCATCGGTCCTAAAGTGAGCATTGAGACCGGAGCTACGATCAGGAATTCTACTATATCAAATTCTATTATTCGGGAGCAGGCCCATATTGAATCCACCGAAACAACGGGATCTACCATTGGAGCATATACCACCATTGCTAATGTAAAAGGCAAGATTGATGTCGGGGACCATTCAAAAGTAGATATCGGATAGTTTTTCTGTACTACGTCGCCGGGAACAATTCTTACACACTTCAGGTATTACCACCTTTAATACCTGTTATCTATATTCCTCTCGGAATTGCTTAGATCGGGACAGTAGTATATGCGGAAACACCTTCTTCTATTCATCTTATTCTTGTTGGCAGCAGATTCTTCTTCTGCCCAGATTTCTGGTTTCCAGGCCTACCAGGATAGTTTGCGCCAGGAATTCCGTGATTTTCTGGAGGGTCGGGATCAAAATACTGTCGAAATAATGGGTCGCTCTGAATTTGAAACCTATCGTTCGAATGTGCTGGCGGAGTTTGAGGAATTCAAATCGGAAATGCTTCAAAAATGGGGAGACTTCAAAGAGCGATCTAAAACGGAATGGGTGGAATATTTAGATGATGGATATGCCCGTTTCGAGGTTGATTTCGAACGGGATGAAGTCGTCTTAGAAGTGTTGATTGAGAGTACAGAAAATGCTCCCCAGATCATGCAAAATCTACAGGATAAAGTCGTTGAAGTACTCAATAACCGGGGAACAGAAATGGGTTTTGAGTCTGTAATCGCAGGTGGTGAAGCAGTAATGAACGAACCTGTGCTGAGAGACCAGATTGATAAGAATCCTGGAGAGAGTGATCTAAGTTATGTGGAACGGATGATCGAGGAAAACCGAATTGGGGTAACAAAAGTCAGTGGTAATGACGGACGAGAACGCGGTTTACTGACGATCAATTTTTCCCTGGCACCCAACGCCATTCGGGTACGGGCAGAAAAAGTGCAGGACTATGTATATGATTACTCGTATGAATTTGGGCTTTCACCACCATTGGTTTTCGCAATCATACACACTGAATCTTACTTCAATCCCCTGGCACAATCTTCTGCAAATGCTTACGGGTTAATGCAACTGGTTCCTTCGGCAGGTGGGGCGGATGCTTATCAATCCATTCACAACAACAATCAAATCCCAACCCCGGAGTATCTTTTCAATCCGGGAAATAATGTTGAGTTGGGCTGCGCATATGTGGATATCCTATTAAATCGATATCTCGGTAATGTTTCAAATTTTCTAAGTAAACAATACCTGGCTATATCAGCGTATAATACCGGAACCAGTAACGTGTACCGGGCCTATGACTCCGGTGGAAATATGAATCGGGCTCTTGCCAGGATCGAAGAAATGACCCCGCAGGAGAATTACGAATATCTTATCGAAAATTTACCTTACCAGGAAACTCGCGAGTATCTTAAAACGGTTGTGGATAGATCTCAACTCTACGAATCGTGGGGAGACAACTAACCAAACCAATGCATTATGATCGCTTTAGTAACCGGAGCCTACCGAGGATTGGGCCTGGAAACCGTAAAACAACTTACCGAACTCAATTACACTGTTGTATTAACTGGCAGGAATGACGAAAAAGGAGAGGTAGCCGCCGAGTTATTCAGAGCGGAAGGAAAGCAGGTTTTCTATAAACATGTGGATGTAAATCTGGATGATGATATTGAATCACTGGCCCGGTTTATTGAAGAGAAATTTGGTGTTCTTGATGTTTTGGTCAATAATGCAGGAATTCACTATGACATGGGCAACGATGTCACCAATCCGGATTGGACAATTGTAAGAGAAGCTACGAATACGAACTATCTGGCCGCATGGAAATTAACCGTTGCACTACTGCCATTAATCAAAAAAAGCGCACATGGAAGAATCGTAAATGTATCCAGTGGTGCCGGATCTTTAAACGATATGACCCCGGGAACACCAGCTTACTCGGCTTCGAAAGCAGCCATGAATGTATTGACTATTCAATTCGCTGCTGCGCTGAAAGAGTTTGGCATAAAAGTGAATTCCATATGCCCGGGATGGGTGCGAACAGATATGGGAGGGCAGGCCGCACCTCGATCTGTTGAAGAGGGAGCACGAGGAATTGTCTGGGCAGCAACTATTAGTGATGAAGGGCCAACCGGAGGATTTTTCCGAGATGGTAAACCGATTAATTGGTAATTACTTAACCACCGTGATCACACCATCGAAATTGGCGATAATGAAGTTACTTACTCCACCGGGAGTTTCATCATTAATGTCCCACTTAAAATCAGCACCTCCAATCAGGATATGATCGCAGTTCAGTTCCTTTGCGGTGTTTGTGATGGTTTCTCCGGGCGCACCGATTCTAACTTCCAGGTTTGGCTCTACAAGATTCTTAGCTTCTTCTTCGAATAGGAACTTGGCCATTTCAACAATTCCGAGAGCCACATCCTCATCAGCTTTCGTATTAGCCACTACTAAAATGGTCACATCTGGTTTTTCGTTGAGCACGGAGCTAAGACTTCCTGCATATTTCACGGCCTCACTTGCATACTTAGAACCATTGGTAGCTATCAACCACTTTGATGGAAAACTCATAGTTATCTAAAATTTTGAACCTTTTCTTTAAAGTACGAAATCCAAAACATCCCGATGAAACCCAATGTATTCATTCCTATCTTTTATGGCTATGAATTTTGTGCACCAGGTACCAACCCATCACCAACTCGTTTTCGAGGTTATCTCAAAAGCTGCTGAGCAGCTCGGCCAACCTGTCTACATCGTTGGAGGGTATGTACGGGACTACTATCTGGATCGATTGAAAGAAGAACCGGATATCGATTTTGTTACACTCGGTTCAGGAATAAAGTTGGCTCAATCGGTAAACGCTATGCTTCCGGATTCAAAACTGGTTGTATTTAAACAATTTGGAACGGCCCAGGTGAAGACCGGCGATCTTGAACTGGAATTTGTAGGTGCCAGAAAAGAAAGCTATCGAAGGGATTCAAGAAAGCCCGTTGTTGAGGATGGTACGCTACAAGATGATCAGGAGCGGAGAGATTTGACCATCAATGCTATGTCATGGTCGTTAAATGCCAGCGACTTTGGTGTTTTGAATGATCCGTTTGGTGGTTTGGCTGATCTTAAAAATCAGATAATTCGAACACCCATCGACCCTGATAAAACCTTCGATGATGATCCCTTGCGTATGATGCGCGCAATTAGGTTCGCCAGCCAGCTTAACTTTTCTATTGCTAAAGAGACTTTTTCATCCATACAAAGGATGGCTCCCCGTTTAGAGATCATTTCCAAAGAGCGCATTCTCGATGAGCTGAATAAGATTGTTCTTTCTCCAAAGCCTTCCGTTGGTTTTGGATTACTTTTTAAATCTGGCCTGCTAAAGGAATTTTTTCCGGAAATGTGTCAACTCCACGGTGTAAAAGAAGTGGATGGGCACCGGCATAAAGACAACTTTTGGCACACCCTCGAAGTGCTGGATAATGTCGCGGAAATGGGAGGCGATCTTTGGCTGCGCTGGGCTGCTATCATGCACGATATCGCCAAACCTCCAACTCAAAAATTCGAACCGGAAGCAGGCTGGACCTTTCACGGCCACGATGCTTTAGGTGCAAAATGGGTTCCGCGAATATTTCGTCGGTTGAGCCTGCCTATGGATGATCGAATGAAGTACGTGCAAAAACTGGTTCGGCTTCACCTGCGACCTATAGCACTGGTTTCTGACATCGTAAGCGATAGCGCGGTTCGCCGATTAATCTATGAAGCAGGAAATGATATCGACGACCTGATGTTACTTTGTCGGGCAGACATTACCAGTAAAAATGAGTTTAAGGTGAAGAAGTACCAGAACAATTTTTCCAGGGTAGAACAAAAGATTGTGGAGGTCGAAGAAAAAGACCGGATACGAAACTGGAAAAATCCGCTAACCGGTGAGGAGATTATGCAGGCGCTTCAAATTCCACCAGGCATCGTGGTTGGAAACATTAAAAAAGCGGTAAAGGAGGCTATTTTAAATGGGGAAATACCAAATGAACATGATGCCGCTTTTGAATACATGCTGGAAAACAAACATACATTTCTTGCTGAATCCGATAAATCAAAAGCCAATTGAATATAGATCACGTTGCTGAGAATCAGAGTAGCAAAGTTCACATACTCTAAGTTTTGCCACCTTGTAACCATTTCACTTTGAACCTATCCTAGAAAAACATGAATGAACTGTGGGTTTCAAATTCCTTCGCAAAAATTAATTTGGGGCTAAACGTACTCGAACGTCTCCCCAATGGATATCACACCATAGAAACAGGCTTCTGTTTTATTGAATGGAACGACCGGTTTGAAGTGCGTCCTTCCAATTCTATGTACCTGGAGATGAGTGATCCCAATATCCCGGTGGACGATTCTAACCTGATTGTGCGGGCAATCAAGCTGCTTCAACACGAAGCAGGACTTAGGGATGAGTTCCAGATTTCCGTGGATAAGAGAATCCCGGCTGGGGCGGGACTTGGAGGCGGTAGCAGTAATGCAGCTACCATTCTTAGAATGCTCAATAAAATCTCAAACCTCGGACTTTCAATTGATGACCTCGCGGATCTCGGAAAACAGCTTGGAGCCGATGTTCCCTTTTTTGTGCACGGGAAAGCAGGTATAGGTACCGGATTGGGAGACGAGATCGAGTTTCTTGATATACAACCTGATGCTCATATAGTCACCGTTTTCCCGGATGTTTTTAGTTCCACCCCGGAAGCCTATCAACATTCTACTCCAAATCCCGAACCCGACTTTTCCTTAAAGAATTTACTTCTTGAAGGGGAGATCGAAGAATGGAATTACCTTCTCCAAAATGATTTAGAACCTGCCGTTTTTCCACGGTTAGAATTGGTTGGAAACCTGAAAGATCAGTTCTACGATTTCGGGGCAAACTATGCCAGTATGAGTGGTAGCGGTTCCAGCGTTTTTGGTCTTTTTTTGCAGGATTTTGTTGCTATTGACGCCTACGAGTCGTTTCATAGTCTGAATTTCTCCGTGAACTTAACACGCCCCGGATTTACACCGGATTTAGGAGTCTATAAAAAAGAAGATTAGGTCGTTAACCTTCACTTAAAACTATTGTCTTACATTCATCAATTGAAAAGAATTTTACGAAATGGCTAAAAAAACGAATCTCTCTGAAGTTGAAGTCCGCACTGGGTTAAATAAAGAATCTCTTCGCGAAGATATTAAACTTCACCTCCGCCACACACTGGCCAAAGATGAATACTCCCGAACTCCGTGGGATAAATACCGGAGTGTTGTACTTACTTTACTGGATCGACTGCATGACAAGTGGATTACCACCCAACAACATTACCACCATTCCGGGGTAAAGCGCGTCTACTACATTTCGATGGAATACTTAATCGGGCGCCTGCTGGACAATATGGTGGTAAACCTGGATGTACAACAGGAAATTGCTGACGCCTGCGCTGATTTGGGACTGGATTACGATGAAATCAGAAATGCAGAATGGGACGCAGGACTTGGTAATGGAGGGTTAGGTCGCCTTGCCGCTTGCTTCCTTGATTCGATGGCCACACTTGGAGTCCCCGCTACCGGTTATGGCCTTCGCTATGATTACGGAATTTTCTATCAAACCATCGAAAATGGGTACCAGATAGAAAAGCCAGATCTATGGTTACGTTATGGAAACCCGTGGGATATTGTTCGCCCAAAAATTCAGTACCCGGTGCACTTTTATGGTCATCAACATATGATCCCAAAAAATGGCGGTGGGATTAACTACAAGTGGGAGAACACCGAAAAGTTACTAGCGGTGGCTTACGATACCATGATTCCAGGCTACGATAATAACATCGTAAACAACCTGCGGCTTTGGAAGGCAGAATCTGACACCGCCCTTGATCTTCACAGCTTTAACCAGGGACAATACATCGACGCGGTCCGTGAAAACCAACTCGAGCAAAACATCACCCGTGTACTTTATCCAAACGATAAAGTATTTGTGGGACAGGAGTTGCGATTGAAGCAGGAATACTTCCTGGTTGCAGCTTCTATGCAGGATATCATCCGCCGATTTAAAAACCAGACGGATGACTGGACGAAACTTCCGGAAAAAGTCGCGGTTCAGTGTAACGACACGCACCCAAATCTTGCCATTCCGGAATTAATGCGCGTACTGCTTGACGAGGTGGAAATGCCATGGGACAAGGCATGGGACATCACCGTAAATACGATGGCCTATACCAATCATACCTTACTTCCTGAGGCGCTTGAAAAATGGCCGGTTTCTTTGGTTCGGAATCTCCTTCCACGACACCTTAATATCATTTTCGAGATTAACCGTCGTTTCATGGACAAAATCAAAGCGAACTATGGCGACGATAAGCATCGCATGTCTCGAATGAGTATTGTAGGTGAAGGTGAACACCCGGTCGTTCATATGGCCCACCTTGGAATTGTTGGAGCGCACAAAGTGAATGGTGTAGCAGCACTTCACTCCCGGCTACTAAAGGAAAGTATGTTCAAGGATTTCGTAGAGATTTACCCGGACAAATTCACGAATAAAACCAATGGAATCACTCCGCGGCGCTGGCTAAAACAGTGTAATACAGATTTGTCTGCTCTGATTACCAAGAGTATTGGCAATGAATGGGTCACTGACCTGGATAAACTTCAGGATCTCACCCCGTTTGCAGAGGACAAAAAATTCCGAAAAGAATTCGCAAAAATTAAACTCGCAAACAAGCAACGCCTTGCGGATTATATCTACGAAACCCAGGGTGTTGAAGTGGATCCAAATTCCTTATTTGATATTCAAATCAAGCGAATTCACGAGTACAAACGTCAATTGATGGCAGCACTTCATGTCATCACACTGTACAATCGTATCAAAGAGAACCCTGATCTGGATATTGTACCAAGAACGGTAATCTTTGGTGGTAAAGCCGCTCCCGGATATGCCATGGCGAAAATGCACATCAAATTAATCAACGCCGTTGGTGAAATTGTGAATAACGATCCGGCGGTAAAGGATAAGCTAAAGTGCATTTTCCTGGATAACTATCGGGTTACCCTTGCGGAGATGATGATCCCTGCTGCTGATTTATCTGAGCAAATCTCGACCGCCGGAATGGAAGCATCGGGTACCGGGAATATGAAGTTTGCCCTGAACGGCGCACTTACTATCGGAACATTGGATGGCGCCAATGTAGAGATCAAAGAAGAAGTAGGCGATGACAACATTTTCATCTTTGGTCTAACCGTTGAGGAATTGGACGAACTACGTCGGTCCGGATACGACTCAAACATGTACTACCATGGAAATGCAGAGCTAAAACGAGCATTGGATCAAATCAAAAATGGATTCTTCTCACCGGAAGACAAACATTTATTCGACCCGATTATCAACGCGTTACTTCATGAAAATGATTATTTCATGGTGCTGGCTGATTACGAGGCCTACGTGGAAGAACAGGAAAAAGTAGAAAAGCTGTTCCGTAACCAGGATGAATGGATGCGAAAAGCGATCATCAATGTGGCCAAGGTTGGAAAATTCTCCAGCGACCGTACCATTAAAGATTACAACGATGAAATCTGGCAATCCGAATATGTGAGTTTGGCTAAATAGTCTCCTCACATATTTTAGTCATCCTGATCTGCCCGTTGGCGGGGAAGGATCATCAAATCTAGAATTTGTCCAATTAATAAATCTTGAAGATTCTTCGTCCCGATCCCGAAAATGTTCGGGACGAAACTCAGAATGACTTTAAAAAGAATTGTCGTTGTGAGGGATTCACATGAAAGAAGCGGGTTCTGTTTCGGCTTTTTTTTTGTATATATGCACGTGTAAATTCAAGCCAGGATGAACCCATCTTTCCAAAATCAGGTTGTAGATTCCCTCACTGCTGCTGTTGATTCCACTATCGCCGGCGCAGATTCTGTGTTGAATATCCCCAATCCATCCAACTACTCGATGGGGGAAATCTTCACTTATATCGGTGATTTTCTGCAGGTAACCCTCTTCAAAATCGCAGATACCCCAGTCACTTTTTTATCGATTATAATCTTCCTCCTGTTCATTGTTGGGTTCACCTACCTGGGCTCTTTTATAAAGCGACTTTTAAAGGATACGATTCTGCCGCGCTTCATCAACGATGCAGGATTGAGATATACTTTGGCGAGGATGTCGCAATATGTGATTGTGATTATCGGCTTGTTCGTTTCTTTTCAATTCCTGGGGGTTGACCTAACAGGTCTGGCCGTTGTATTTGGTTTTCTTTCTGTTGGTATCGGTTTCGGTTTACAGAACGTCACTTCCAATTTTATTTCGGGTTTGATCGTCTTGTTCGAACGGCCAATTAGTGTCGGAGACCGGGTGGAAGTGAATGGCATTGAAGGAGATGTGGAGGAAATCAACATCCGATCCACCAAAATTAAAACCATGGATAACATCTCGATTATTGTCCCAAACTCGGAATTCGTGAGCAAAGATGTGATCAATTATTCCCACGGTGATCCCAGTTATGTGCTTATTGTAGATGTGGGGGTAGCGTACAATTCAGATTTGGATTTGGTGGTGAAAGCGTTAGATGAAGTTGCGGAAGAAAGCAAAAATGTACTCAAAAGACCGAAGCACCGGGTGCAGCTTCGTAGTTTTGGAGATTCTGCATGGAACATGAAATTATTGGTCATGATCCCCAATGTACGCGATCGTTACATCGTGTTGGATGAGCTAAATCGAGCCATCGTTCGAAAATTCAACGACTACGACATCGAGATTCCATTTCCGCAGAGAGATATTAACTTTAGGAATTCGATGCCAAAGGAAGATTCTTAGCTACTCTTGTAAAAACCCCAAACGCCCGTTTCAACTCTTTTCAGAAAAACCGTTCTTACAGCCTCAATCTTCAAAACGAATTATGGATAATGAAGCACATACTGGTTTTATTTTTAGGGATGTTGATTTCTGCAAATCTTTGGGCCCAAACCCCATCCATCGCAGAAAAAACAGAGGGGCTTAGCAAAACAGAAGGCTTTTTTGATTACTACTTCGACGATGACCAGGCTAAACTCTGGCTGGTAGTCGATAAACTGAATTTCGAATTCCTGTATGCCAACTATCTCGCAGCAGGAGTTGGCTCCAATGATATCGGGCTGGATCGTAGTCAACAAGGGGGGCAGCGTGTGGTTTATTTCGAGAAAAGAGGGCCCAAATTATTCCTCATCGAGCCAAACCTGGATTATATCGCTCGCTCGGACAATGAGCTCGAAAAAAAATCTGTCCGGGAAGCTTTTGCATCCTCAGTTCACGCAGCTTTTAACATCGAGGCCGCTTCTGACGGAAGTTATCTCATTGATTTAACACCCTTCCTGATTCGGGATGCCCATAATGTGATTGGTCGGCTGAGAGGTCGTGGTGAGGGAAATTATTCCCTGGATAAAAACCGGTCCACGCTTTACAAAGAAGGAACTTTCAATTTCCCGAAAAATACCGAGATGGAAACCATGCTAACTTTTTCGGGTAGCAATCCCGGCGGCCAGGTTCGCTCGGTAGTTCCATCACCTACATCCATCACGATTCGCCAGCATCATTCCTTTGTGGAACTTCCTGATGACAATTATGAACCCCGGATGTATGATCCCCGTGGCGGGTATTACCCAACTTCCTTCATGGACTATGCCTCACCTATCGATGAACCGATGATGATCCAGTTTATCAACCGGCATCGTCTGGAAAAGAAAAATCCGGAAGCGGAAGTCAGCGAAGCTATTGAACCTATCGTGTACTATCTCGATAACGGAACTCCTGAACCCGTTCGGTCTGCTTTACTGGATGGTGCCCGTTGGTGGAACCAGGCCTTCGAAACCATTGGATACAAAGACGCTTTCCAGGTAGAGATTTTGCCCGATGATGCCCATCCGCTCGATATCCGGTATAATGTAATTAACTGGGTGCATCGTTCAACCCGGGGTTGGTCGTATGGAGGTTCTGTGGTAGATCCCAGAACAGGCGAAATTATCAAAGGGAACGTGTTATTGGGCTCTCTCCGGGTCCGGCAGGATTATATGATAGCAACGGGACTTCTTGCACCTTTTGAAGAAGGAGCCGAAGAAAATCCCCAGATGATGGAAATGGCTCTTGCTCGCATTCGGCAACTTTCCGCGCATGAGATTGGCCACACCTTAGGTATTTATCACAACTTCGCTTCCAGTGTGAACAACCGGGCATCCGTGATGGATTATCCCCATCCTAAAGTTGATATCGTGGATGGTAAACTGGATTTAAGTGATGCTTATGACGTTGGAATCGGCGACTGGGATATCGTAACCATTGCTTTTGGGTACCAGGATTTTCCCGATGGAGTGGATGAGGCTGAAGCTTTAAATGAAATTCTTGAAGATGCGCACGACCGGGGATTGAAATACATCTCTGATAGCGATGCCCGGCCTCAGGGAGGAGCACATCCTTATGCACACCTGTGGGATTATGGAACGGATGTAGAAAGCCAGCTTTCACACATTTTAGAAGTCCGTAGTATCGCTTTGCAAAACTTTGGGGAAGCAAACATCCCGGATGGTACTCCAATGACGAAACTTCACGATGTACTGGTTCCTATCTATTTATTCCATCGATATCAGTTAGAAGGAACGGTAAAACTGATTGGTGGCCTGGATTACAGCTATAAATTGAAAGGAGATAACCAACCCACCCCGGAAATTGTAAATAGCCGTACTCAGCAGCGTGCTTTGCAGGAGATGTTGGATGCTATCCATCCGGAAGTATTGGCACTCCCTGAAAATGTGCTGGAACTTATTCCAACTCGACCTGCCGGAATTCCATCCACACGCGAACTTTTCCGTGGAAACACCGGACCTGCCCTGGATGCACTCAGCATCGCACAGACCGCGGCAGATATTCCACTTCGCTTGATTCTGAATCCACAAAGAGCGAACCGTTTGGTGGAGTATTCAGCACGAGATAATAACCTGAGTCTCGAAACGGTAATCGATGAAATAGTAGAGCACACCTGGGAGCGTGATTTTGGAAATGATTATCACGATGCCATACAAAAGGTGGTGAACCATTTGGTGGTTGTTAACCTGATTAATTTGCATGCATCGAGCCAGACAAACCCACTTACAAAGGCTATCGTGTTTGGAAAACTCACCGAATTAATGAAAATGCTGGAAGATTGGGAAAGTGATATGGTTGCTCAACAAGCTGCCATGATGATCGAAAGTTATTTGGATGATCCTGAAGATTTTGAGGTTCTCCGATCTTTGTCACCACCTCCTGGCTCACCGATTGGCTCGGGAGGGTTTCATCTGTATTGTAGCCACTAGCTAATTAGTCATTCTGAGTGAAAGCGAAGAATCTGATCGGATAATTGATTAGATCCTTCTCCCGATGTATCGGGATCAGGATGACATAAAAAATATGCAAATCATCCACCCTGAGACATTATTGGCTGCATATTCGCAGGGAATTTTCCCGATGGCAGAATCCCGTGAATCGGATGGGGTGGATTGGTTTTCGGCTTCTAAACGTGGAATTATCCCGATCGAGGAGTTTCATGTTTCAAAAAATGTGCAGCGACTTATTCGTAAAAACCGGTTTCAGATCAAGGTAGATGCCCGCTTTCGGGATGTTTTGGAGCTTTGCGCAGAGAGGAATGAAACCTGGATCAATGATCTGATCATCAATTCCTACGATGTGCTACATCAATATGGCCATGCGCATTCTGTGGAGGTTTACCTGGAAGATGAGCTTGTTGGAGGGCTTTACGGAGTACATTTAAAAGCTGCTTTCTTTGGCGAGAGTATGTTCAAAACTGTACCCGAAGCTGATAAAGTCGCTCTCTTCTATTGCCATCAAATTCTCCAAAAAAATGGATTTCTCCTTTGGGATACCCAGTTCTATACCGAACATCTTGCCAGGTTTGGGTGTAAAGAAATTGATCGTGAAGATTATGATCAGTTATTGGAAGGAGCTTTGAAGAAAAGTGCTTCTTTCCGGAAATAAAAAAAGGGGTGACTAAGCACCCCTTGAAAATGTTAATATTCAGTGATTGAGACAGCATTGATAGCATCTTCTCTTGAAATCCGACCTCGATCCAAATCTTCAAGCACTGATTTTTTGATCTGGAAATCCACACGCTCAGGTATCTCTTCTTCACCACCAGATGAAATATCCACACTAGTGAGGATATGTTGATCAGAATCCACCGAATTAAGGGTTCGTCCGTAATCTACCAGATACTCAGCGATACCAGTTTTTAATTCCTGGTAAGCCTCCAGCATATTTTCGCGGATTTTTTCTTCTTGGGCTTCTAACGCCTCGATCTCATCTTCTAAATTTTCTGCGCGTTGAGATGATCGGGCTTGCTGCTCCTGAGCCACCCGCAGAACACGTCTTGTGTCAGACAATCTCCCAAACAATCCGCTTCTACCGCTTGAATATCTTGCATCCAGGTTAAAGATCGCACCAAAATTGTCAAGCATCATGTAATTCACCCCGCCAGACAACCGGAAACTATTGTCTCTTCCCTGATCTAAGGCCGTCTCGAATATATTCCCCATTACCTTCAGGTCCATATATTCTTTGCCTTCGCTGGTTGCAAACATTACACGCTGTTTGACCTGGTTACCGTCTAGCTTTCCACTTCGATAGTCTTTCAGGTTTTTGAACTGGACAGACCCAGAAATTACTGGAAGAGGTTCAGATTCTTCATCATCATTACTAACAACCTCACCATTTACTACAGCTACTCTGTAATTCCAGTAAACGCTATTTGACTGAGAGTTTGCCCCATAAATCACCATAATGTTATCATCATCATTGAGTTGACCAATTGTTGATCCGTAATCAACCAGAAACTCCGTAATTCGCTCTCTGATTGAGGATTCATCTATTTCAAAGTTTGGCTGTTCGTCGTCCGTGCTATAATAGAAAGAGTACCCACTTTGTCCGGTTACCTGTAAACGAGGGCGACGAGAGTCACTTTCATTGGCCACCATAAAAATCAGGCCATAACCATCTAAGTATGTACCACGGATTCCTCTATTGCGCATTTGAACATTACTGAAATAGATGCCTTCTGCAGTAGCTGTTTCAACACGAGTTCTGAAAATTTCGGAAAGGATGTTTTCCATAATCCGGATATCTCTGTTCATCCGGTTTGCATCAATATTTTGGGCGACCAACGTTGGAGCAATTAGAATGCTCAACAAGCCGATCAGTAGAGTAAATTTGAGATGTTTCATTGTTTTATCTGTTTAAACTTACGGTTTGTATGATTTCGCCTAACACCTGATCGGTTTGTACAAAGCGATTGTAGGTAGTTTCTTCGAGGTTGGTTAAACTGAAATCGATGAGTTCGAGATCAGAAGTTCGTTGATCATCCAGGTAAGCAGCAAAGCTTGCCAGCGTTTGTTCAAACTGTACTTCCTGTTGCTCCTGGGCTGCTTCCACAATTTGCGACACTAATTCTGCATTTTCGGCTTGCACCTGGTTTATGATCATTTCCACCTGGGCTGCACTATAGCCCACTTGAGCAGGAGCCTGTTCACCAAAAGAGATCGAAAAATCTCCATCCTGCATATTTAAATTCATATTGGTGAGACTTCCTGTAAGAATGAACAGGAACACAAAGCTGGCAATAGCCACACCAAACCGACCAAAGCCGGATCGTGGGGTCAGGTAACTCAGCATGTTTTCCCACCAGTTTCGGAAGGAGGAATATGCCGTACTCGGCTCCATAATCACAATTTGTTCTTTAGGTGATTCCACGGGCATTTCCTGAAGAACCTGCCGGGTTTCCATTAAGCCATCCAGCTCTTCCTTTAATTCCGGATGCTTACCAATAAAAGTTTCCAGTTTCTGTTGGGTTTCGATATCGAGCCCACCGTACATGTAGTCGATGAATAACTCGCGTGCTTCGTCTTTAGTCATAACTAAACACCTCTTTGTTGATATTCCAGGAATCAAACGTCTTCTTTAAGCCACGTAATCCGTAATACAATCGGGATTTTATGGTGTTTTCCGATTCCTCTAAAATTTCTGCGATTTCTCTGAATGTGAGTCCTTCATACTCTTTCATTATTACTACTATCCGTTGCTCAGTAGGCAATTGAAGCAATGCTTTGTGTAATAAAACCACCGCTTCACTTCGGATCAGTTGACTATCGGCCGCTCTCTCCATTTCTGTTTGCGGAGCCGATTTCAGTGCTTCCAGCGAAGTAGCTCGTTTCCGCCCTACTCGCTTCAGTTCGTCCAGGCATAAGTTGTTTGCAATACGATATAACCAGGATCCGAATTTCTGGCCATCATCCAGCGTATTAAGTTTTTGATACGCTTTGATAAAAGTCTTCTGGGTGATTTCTGCGGCGTCATCGTTATTGGCGAAGTAGCGATACGCAAAGTGATGTATGCGATCCTGCCACCGGCCAATCAGCTTGTTAAAAGCCTGATGGTTACCTCCCAAAAAATCCTGAACCAGTTGTGCGTCTTCCATCATTTCGTTTTGCAATTCAACTCCGAGAACGTTCGACTTATTTGTCGGTTTCGGCTGTAAGACGAGTGACATTTTCCAATAGTTTTAAAGGTGTTTGTTTTTTACTTCAAAAACACCTCAGAATTGATTCACCCCTAAATGTAAATCAAGGTTACTCTGATCTAGGGACATTGGGAAACGAATGAAATTAAATACCCATCAAGATCCTTCGGAAGTATCCTCAGGATGACATTTCTGGGTTCTGAGTTTTAATTCAATGTTCAATGTTGAAATTCAGCATTCGACGTTCAAGGCCCCTAAACTCCCAACTCTAACTGCTCCCAGTATTCTTTTTCGATAAGATTTAAATTCGAAAGTGAAATCCCCAGTAATCGAATCTCTCTTGAACCAGCCTCCGTTTGTTCCAGCAATTGTTTGGCGATCATCGAAATCTCCTCGGCTTTATTGGTGTAATGGGCCAGGGAATAACTTCGCGTAATCGTATCAAAATTCTTGTATCGCACTTTCAGGGTAATGGTTTTCCCAGCCGTTGGTATTTTCTGCATCCCTTCTGAAATAGACGCAGCCAATTCCTCCAGGAAATTATTTACCCAATCCAGGTCACCCACATCGTCTGAAAAAGTTCGTTCTTTTCCATAAGATTTCCGGGTCCTGTGTGGTTTCACTTCCCTTGTATCAATTCCTCTCGCTATTTTGAAGTAATACCGACCGGATTTCCCAAATGCCTTCACTAAATCAATTTCAGTCCATTTCTTTAAATCTGCCCCGGTTTTGATACCGAGTGCATGCATTTTTTTCTGGGTTGCCTTTCCAACCCCAAAAAACTTCTTGATGTCCAGCTTTTCGATGAATTCTTCAACCTGATTAGGTGGAATTACCGTCAATCCATTTGGCTTATTGAAATCAGATGCTATCTTGGCCAGGAACTTATTCGGCGCCACACCAGCTGATGCCGTTAATTGTGTCTCCTGAAAAATTCGACTTCGAATTTCCTCCGCTACCAGGGTAGCCGATGGATTTCCTTTATGGTTTTCGGTTACATCTAAAAAAGCTTCATCTAAAGAAAGGGGCTCTACCAAATCGGTATAATCGAAGAAGATATTACGAACGATCTCCGAAGCTTCTTTATAGGCTTCAAACCGGGCTTTTACAAATATTCCATGTGGACAAAGCCGATACGCCTCGTTGGTTGGCATGGCAGATCGGACTCCATATTTCCGGGCCTCATAACTACAGGTTGAAACCACGCCACGACCACCAGGTTTACCACCTACAATCACAGGTTTACCTCGCAATTCAGGGTGATCCCGTTGCTCAACTGCAGCGAAAAAAGCATCCATATCTACATGAATGATTTTCCGAATGGATTCCTGAATTTTCATAGACATAAATTACACATATAAAATCAAACCTTCATTCTCCATCAAATATTCTAATGTTTGGAACAATCATATCCCGTTGAAGTTATCCTATTCAATTGACCCCACCCCGACCCTCCCCTTAATAAGGGGAGGGAGCTCATTACGTGAATTCAGGTTCTTCCTCTAGTTTAGGTGGAATCAGAAGTGGATCAAATACATTTAGAAATATCGAAACTCAAAAACTCCATGAACAAGAAAGACCAGCGTATTCAAATTTTCCTTCAACTTTTCCTGCTTTTTGCAGGCGGATATATCGCTGGGTTCAATATTTGGAAACTTGCTTCAGGGTACTGGTCGCTCGGTATTTTTGAATTCCACTTACAGGAGCTCCCCGTTTTTCGGTTAATTGCAGGTCTCATTGTTGGGTTTACAGGAATCTTTGCTTCCTTATTTTTATGGATGCGCACTTCGTGGGCGTACAGTTTTTGCCTGCTCATTGTCGGTTTACTTTTTACTTATTCCTTGTTTGAACTGGGATCGGTTGTTTTTGGGATGCCTTATCATGCAATTCCTATGGCTCTGATATTATTTGTAGTTATGCAAATGATTCCATTTCTTATTCGCAGAACGCATCGGCAGATTTAGCGCAACCTCGATCAAATAAGTTCGTGTACGCTGGGCATGGAAAAAGTGTCCCAGAGCGATATTGATTGGCTTTCTCAACCCAAAGAGAGTTTTGACATGTTTTCGACCAAAAAAAAAGCGGTCAAGCCAAAGAGAAGTACCAGGCCTAAAAAAAGTAAGAGAAAAGGGATTGGATATTATATATCCGGTTTTATGTTCATGACCATTAGCCTCGTAATCGCTCCTTTTTTCATTCTCATCCGCACTGCTGTATATCTGAATCTCGAACAACAATGGAATGCGTGGGGATCTCTTGCCGGAGGAATGGGTGCCTGTGTTGTATTTCTTTCATTGATTTTTTTCTTCCTGTTCCGAAAAGTGAAGCAAAAAAAAGCCATGGTTAAACTCACGTTAAGTTCCCTTTCAATGCTCGTGGGGGGATTCATTATTTATGGACTTCTCTATCTGAATAGTGTAAATGCCAAGAGTGATGCTATACAGGAAGTATATAGTTCGCTTCATCCAATTTTGAGAGTTGCTGTTGCGAGTACCACATTAGCCGAGCAGGATTTGGTAATCACCGACATAAAGCGCACACAAGAAGATTATATCTCGTGGGGTTTAACGCCGCTCGAAAGTTCCATGCATTACGAACAACCTACCGGATTTGTACATGCTATCGACCTCAGGACGATTGGCCATTCTGAATTAAGAAACACTACCCTTGAATGGGGATTTAAATTGATGGGTTTTCAGACGATAAGACACGTTGGAACCGCTGATCATCTTCATGTGGCTCTACCTGTGAGCGATTAATAAAAAAGCGCTTTTCTGTTGTTTATCAGCTAGAATATCCCGACCATTGATTGCTCATTTTTTTAAAGTGTAATCAGTACGGAATAATGGCTAAATACAAATTTTTCGAGCAGGTAAATAAGAACTTTGATAAGGCGGCCACATACACCAAGTTTGATAAGGGGATTCTCAGCCAAATTAAAATGTGTAACACGGTATACCATGTTTCTTTCCCTTTAAGAAGAGATGATGGAACCGTGGAAGTAATTGAAGGCTGGAGGGTAGAACACAGCCACCATAAAATGCCTACCAAAGGTGGAATTCGTTACAGCCATAAGGTTGATGAAGATGAAACCATGGCATTAGCCGCACTTATGAGCTATAAATGTGCGCTTGTTGATGTACCATTTGGAGGAGCAAAAGGCGGGGTAAAAATCAGTACCCGGGCCTATTCTGAATCAGAACTCGAAAGAATTACCCGCCGATATACCTTCGAACTGGTAAAAAAAGGATTCATCGGACCCGGAGTGGACGTTCCTGCGCCGGATTATGGTACCGGAGCACGTGAAATGGGATGGATTCTGGATACCTACCGCCAGATGAAGGATGACTTAAATGCAGAAGCCTGCGTGACCGGAAAACCTCTTCAACAAGGTGGAATCAGAGGTAGAACCGAAGCAACCGGACGAGGAGTTTATTTTGGAATTCGCCAGGCTTTAAGTGTTAAAAAAGATATGGATGCACTTGGGATGAATGTGGGGGTTGAGGGCAAAACCTTTTGTGTACAGGGATTAGGTAATGTGGGATACCATGCTTCTAAATACATGACGGAAGCGGGCGCCAAACTTATCGGGGTTGCTGAACTTGAAGGGGCCATTTATGATCCAAAAGGGATGGACCTGGAAGCCTTGTTTGCTTTCAGAAAAGAAACCGGCAGCATTATTGGGTTTGGGGATAGTGTAGAACTTCCTCAAAACAAAGATATCTTCGAGCAGGAGTGTGACATACTTATCCCGGCTGCACTAGAAAGCCAGATTACTGGTGAGAATGTTGAGCGGGTAAAAGCAAAGGTGATTGCCGAGGCAGCAAACGGTCCAACTACTGCAGATGCACATGAGTATCTGAAAAAACGTGGGGCACTCATCATTCCCGATACCTACTTAAACGCGGGTGGAGTGGTTGTTTCCTACTTTGAATGGTTGAAAGATATTCAGCATGTTCGATATGGCCGGATGAACAAAAAATTCGATGAAGGTAGCCTTCTGAAAATTGTTCGGGAACTTGAAGCCATTTCCGGAAAGAAATATTCTGAAACCGATCTTAAAAGATTGACTTACGGCGCTGGAGAAGCTGATTTGGTGGATTCAGGTCTCGAAGAAACCATGATTACGGCCTACAATCAAATCACTGAAATTCGTGAGGAATTCAATATCGACGATCTAAGAACCGCTGCTTTTGTTAACGCGATTCAGAAAATTGGTACGATGTACGAACAAATGGGTATTTTCCCATAGTTTATTGTCATGCTGTGAGCGTCATTCTGATCCCGATTTAGCGGGAGAAGAATCTTCAAATTCTTACCATTGGAAGTAATAGCAATGACGATTCTTCGCTACGCTCTGAATGACTATTCCTTACTGGAAACAAGTCTTCCGCCTCGTACGGTAGCTCCGATTACCAGCCCCGCACTTACAAGTACCAGGTTCTTTACGATGTACTGGCCTTCCAATGTCAATGCAAACGGAAAGCTGTTCCAGACTATATCAGGAAGAATCAGCATAGGAAGCGCTGTTCCGGGCATTTGAAGGAAAAGAAGCAACAAAGTAAGCCGAATCCATTTTCCTACAATCAAACCGATACCAATTAATACTTCCCAGGCAGCCAGTATGGGAATAAAAACATCCGGATCGAAAAAATAAACAGTGTTACGAACTAATGCTTCGGCAGGGCTTAAACCTGGTAGAAATTTCAGTGCGCCGAACCATAAAAAGGTAATACCCAATCCAATTCGTAAAAACTGAATCCCATTATTCGCCATCCATTTCGTTATGGCAACATCAGCTTGCTCAAAACGTCTCTCAAGAATCATAGCAATACCTCCATGCATTTCTGCAAAATCTAGAGTTTCACTATGAAGGATTTATGAAGATTTGATCAGCTCTTAAACGAAATCTGCACTTTTGGCTTGGATTCAGCAGCACGAAGAGCCAGCTGCTGCTGCATATTTGAAGTTACTGTGAAGAAAGCGTGTGCTGCATTGGATTGATCATCCGCTAACACAATGGGTTTTCCTGAATCTCCCGCTTCCCGGATAGGTTGCTCAAGGGGAATTTCGCCCAATACAGGAACTCCGAGTTCATCTGCCAATCGGGATGCCCCTCCCTCTCCGAAAATATGGTATTTCTTATCCGGCATATCCGGTGGAATGAAATAGGCCATGTTTTCAATCACTCCTAATACCGGGACTTTCACTTTCTGGAACATTGCCACGCCTTTACGCACATCATCCAAAGCTACCGTTTGGGGTGTGGAGACAATTACCGCGCCGCTCAATGGAATCGTCTGAACAATGGTCAACTGGATATCACCGGTTCCCGGAGGAAGATCTAGCACCATGTAATCAAGTTCGCCCCATTCCACATCCTTCATGAACTGCTGGATGGCACTCGTTGCCATCGGTCCACGCCATACCATTGCCTGGTTCACATCCACCAAAAATCCCATCGAAACCATTTTGATTCCGTACTTCTCCAGTGGAACCAGCTTCTTTTGGGTGGTAATATTCGGCCGTTCAAACAAGTCAAACATGGTAGGAATGCTAGGGCCGTAAATATCGGTATCCATCAGACCCACCGAGGCACCGGTTCTGGCCAGAGCTGCCGCAATATTCACAGCAACAGTAGATTTTCCGACTCCACCTTTTCCGGATGCCACCGCAATGATGTTTTTCACCCCAGCTAATGGTTGAGCTGGCGGGGCTGTGGGTTGCGGAGCCTGTGCACGCTTGGAAACGTTGATTCCCACCTGGATGTCCACCACAGCCTCCCTGTCAATAAATTTGTGAACGGCACCTTCGCAACGTTGTTTAAGTTCACTGGCTAACGCCTCATTTTGCTGGGGCATTTCCAGCGTAAAGGAAACATATTTATCCTGAACAATGAGGTCCTGGATCATATCCAGGGAAATCAAATCTTGTTTTAAGTCAGGGTGGAGAACGTGGGCTAAAGCCGTTTTAACTTGCTCTTTGTTGATGGACATTCGTCGTTTTTAAGCGGTTTCGATTTTGAAAAGAAGATAAGCAGAACAATGAATTGGTACCATTATTCAAAAATTGATTTCGGTTCGATATCAGGCTCTGCATAACTAAATCGATCCAGGATTTTGGGAAGGGCATATCCATCCAAACCTGTTGCTGAAATCGTTCCTGCTTTTTCCAGGTTCAGAAATCCATCCTCACTTACGGTTTCTTCCGGGAAATAGATATGCTCCATCGCTCCAATGATGAACCGACACTGGTTTTCCTCAAGAAAATACTCGTTCACATATCGGCACCCAATTTTGACGGCACTTTCAGCTACAAACGGAGCTTCAAATCCATCCCGGTATTCTTCCGTCAACCCGGTCTCATGAAATTCTGAAACTCCGCCCGGATATTTCGCTGAAGTTTGATGTGCCTGTCTTACAATCCCTTCGTTCACATGGTTAACGGTAAAAAATCCCGTTTCCCTGAGGTTTTCGAACGTATTTCTCATCACTGTGTGCGGACGAAGTACAAATCCCAGCAATGGCGGATTACTCCCTAAATGGGTTACCGAACTGAAGATTGCCAGGTTCGTTATTCCGTCCCCTGAAACCGTTCCAATCAAATTGCAGGACTTGAAACCGGTTACGCAATTTATGAAATGCGCTCTCGCCCTGGAAGGCATTGAATTTATCTCTTCGATGGAATAGTGATTCATAGAATTTTCTTTTGGGAACCAAACCCAAGTTGGACACGATTAATTCTTTCCTTAGCCCAAAAATTCAGTAACTTCGCCCTGCACTATCATCACATCGCTTAAACAGGTACATGCTTAAAAGAACGCCGTTCTTTGCCATCCACAACGAAACCGGAGGCAAAATTGTCGAATTCGCCGGATTTGAAATGCCGGTGCAATATAAAGGAATCAAGGTCGAGCATGCGGCAGTCAGGGAGGCCGTAGGAGTCTTTGATGTCTCTCATATGGGAGAATTCTTTATTTCCGGAGATCATGCGTTAGAGCTGATTCAAAAAGTGAGTGTAAACGACGCATCTAAATTATACCCCGGTAAAGCTCAATATTCATGCATGTGTTATGAAGATGGTGGCATTGTTGATGACCTGATTATATACATGCTGGCCGAAAACGAGTACATGCTTGTTGTTAACGGTGCAAACGTAGAGAAAGATTTTGAGTGGATCGCTTCTCAAAATTCTATGAGAGCAACACTTGAAAATCGATCGGATGAATATGCTCTACTAGCTGTTCAGGGACCAAAATCCAAAGAAACACTGCAAAAACTCACGGATGTGAATTTGGATGAAATTGGGTTTTATAGTTTTAAATCCGGGGAGCTGGCAGGAGTACCCATGATTATTTCAGCTACGGGATATACCGGAGAGCCTGGTTTCGAATTGTACTTTGAACACGCGGGAGTAGACGTTAAACAGGTTTGGGATGCAATTTTTAATGCAGGTGAAGAATTTGGCATAGAAGCATGTGGCCTTGGAGCACGTGATACCCTTCGTTTAGAGATGGGATTTGCACTTTATGGAAACGATATCACCCATAACACCCATCCTTTAGAATCGCGGCTAGGTTGGATTACAAAATTCGATAAAGAAGATTTTGTCGCAAAAAATGTTTTAGTGGCAAAGATGGAAGCAGGACTTAGCCGAAGAATGGTTGGCTTTGTGATGGAAGACGTACGCTCCATCCCAAGAAACGGCTACACGATTTCTGATGCAGACGGAAATGAAATTGGATTTGTAACCAGTGGAACAATGTCCATCACTTTAGGTAAGGGAATTGGGATGGGCTTTGTAACTCCGGCCTTTGCTTCAGACGGCTCCGAAATTCACATCAATATTCGAAAAAAAACCGCAACGGCTACCGTTACCAAACCTCCTTTCATCAAGAAATAACAAGGGATGCCAGAATCTAACTACATTGACGTTTTCTTTTCGGTACAGGCTTTTCAAGAGGAAGACTTGCGCGGGAAAAGCGCCGTTATCATCGATATTCTTCGTGCAAGTTCTTCGATCGTTACCGCCATTAATAATGGTGCAAAAAAAGTAATTCCTGTTGAAGATATGAGCGACGCTGTGAAAATTGCTCATACCATGGACGCTAACGACTACTTGCTTTGCGGCGAAAAAAACGGTGTAAAAATTGAAGGCTACCATCTTGGAAATTCACCCCTGGAATACACCAAAGATGCTATTGAAGAAAAAACCTTGATTTTCAACACCACTAATGGCACCAAAGCCATCAAAAAAGCCGGACTTGCTAATCGCATTTATATAGGTGCTTTTTTAAACCAACAAAGCATTTTGGAAGCACTCAAGAATCATGACGACGAAGTGGTTCTGATTTGTTCAGGTTGGAGAGGCCGCCTCGCTCTTGAGGATACCTTATTCGCCGGATCAATTTTGTATCATTTATTTGATGGTCAACTTCCTCAAAAAACTAAAGACGGTGCAAAAGTGGCCTTCGGCTTATACGAAAAATTCAAGGATAACCTGGAAGAAACCATAGCCGGAAGTGATCATGCAAACCGGTTGAGTAAACTGGTACCGGAGAATGATATTCCATTTTGTTGTCAGATTAATAAATTTGATGTGTTGCCCGGCATGCGCGATGGGCTCATCACCAATTTAAATGGCTAAGAAAAAACTAAATACAGCAAAAACTTCCTCTACTTTAGATTCAGGCAGAAAAGTAGAGATTATTGGTATCATCATAATTGCAATTGCTGTATTGCTCGGGCTGAGTGTGCTCTCCTACACTCCCGATGACTACCAATATGCCAGAAGCCTCGCGTTCTCGGATCTTTTCAATCCTGATGCTTCTTCCCGATTAGTTCAAAATTGGCTGGGTCCGGTTGGAGCCTACCTCTCTCACTTTTTTGTGTATTCCTTATTTGGATATACCAGCATTCTTTTAGCTATAGTAGTCGGATTAAATGGCTGGCAAATTTTCCGCAGACGCCCCATCAAGGAAATACTTCGCTTTGAAAATTTCCTGTTCATATGGGGGATGATATTGCTTTCTACTTTCCTGGGATGGTTAACAACAAATGCCGGAATTCCTGAAGACCCGATTTGGTCCGGATCAGCAGGCGTGGCCATAGCCAGTATCCTTCAGAATATTACAGGTATGGGGTCCATTTTTATCCTCATCGTGCTGTTGCTGGTTACCCTCCTTCTCCTGTGGGATCGCGACCTTCAAAAAACCATCGATAATTTCAAAATCTGGATGGATTCGATGCAGGAAAAGATGGAAGCCAATCGAATTGCCAGAGAAGAAAGAAAAGCTCAGAAAGCGGCGGAACGAGAAGAACGAATTGCTACCCGAAAGGCTGAAATACAGTTAAAGAAAGAGGAAAAGGAAGCCAGTAAAGAAAAACGAGAACAGGAGAAAGAGCAAAAGAAAGCTGAAAAAGTTGCTGCAAAAGCGATTAAAGAAGAACCTAAAGAAGTAGTACCGCCCCCGAGCATTGAGGAAATTGTAGAAAAGTCAGAGGCTGAAGACCGGGAACGCATCGAAAAAGAAAAGGCTGAAGTTCAGACCATAGATACGCGTCCCAGAGCGGTGATTGAGAAAAATGAAGAGCACGATGAAGAAGAGAACGACCTTGAAGTTGCCATATTTAAAGGTGCGGAAGAAGAACAGGCCGGGGATAGAGAACTCGATAAACTTAACCGTGAACAGGCAAAAGAAGTCCCGGTAATCAAGTACAAATTCCCAACTGTTGATCTCCTCAATACCCCTCCAAATGAAGGGAATGAAGTAGACCTGGAGGAAATCAAAGAGAATAAGCGGATCATCCTCGACAAACTGAAAAGACACAAAATTGAGATTGTCGGAATCAACGCGATTGTTGGCCCAACTGTAACCTTGTATGAACTGGAACCTGCACCTGATGTTAAGATCAGTAAGATTGAGAGTTACTCTAATGACCTCAAGATGGCAACTGCATCAAAAGGGTTACGAATGCTCACACCAATTCCAGGAAAGTCTGCAGTAGGAATTGAAGTTCCAAACAGCACCCGTGAGACGGTGTACATTAAACAGGTTATAAATACGAAGAAATTCGTCGATACCGACATGACATTGCCGGTCGCATTTGGGAAAACCATCGAAAACGAAGTTTTCATGATGGATTTGACCAAGATGCCTCACTTATTAGTTGCCGGTGCAACAGGTTCAGGTAAATCGGTGGGGATTAATACCATTATCACGTGCTTACTGTACAAATGCCACCCGGATAACCTCAAATTTGTAATGGTTGATCCCAAAAAAATTGAACTCTCGCTGTATCGAAATATTCAGAATCATTTTCTGGCGATGCTCCCCAATGCAGATGAGCCAATCATTACCGACACTTCCAAAGCACTTGAAACACTCAATAGTGTGTGCAAGGAGATGGACGATCGCTATGACCTGCTAAAAATGGCACTCGTTCGGGACATCAAGGCCTACAACAAGAAATATAAGAATGGGGAACTGGAAGAAGAGCTGGGACACCGACATCTTCCCTATATCGTGGTTATCATCGATGAGTTAGCCGATTTGATGATGACCGCCGGGAAGCAAATCGAAGAACCGATTGCCCGAATTGCCCAACTAGCGCGTGCAGTAGGAATTCACATGGTGGTAGCCACTCAGCGCCCATCCGTAAATGTAATTACCGGTACTATTAAAGCGAATTTCCCCGCTCGTATTGCGTACCAGGTTGCCTCAAAAGTAGATTCCAGAACCATTCTTGATCAGGGTGGAGCGGATCAGCTCGTCGGAATGGGAGACATGCTATATCATAATGGGGCCAGCATGGTGCGGCTACAGAATGCGTTCGTTTCCACAGAAGAAGTGGAACGAATCAATGCATTTATCGGTGAGCAGGCCGGGTATCAACAACCGTTTTATCTACCCGTAATTGTTGAGGACAATGGAGGCATCCCCGATCCGTTAGAAGACATAGACGATATGTTTGAGAGTGCCGCCAAAGTGGTGATGTTACACCAACAGGGTTCGGTTTCTCTTTTACAACGGAAATTGAAAATCGGCTATAACCGGGCCGGACGAATTATTGATCAATTATTTAATGCAGGGATTGTTGGACCATATCAGGGAAGTACCGCCAGGGATGTACTCGTTCAGGACGAAGATGAACTCCAGGAAATTTTGGATGGGCTCAAAGACCAGGATTAATTCTGTTGTTCTTTTCTTGCTTTTATTTGGCGTGCTGATTCCGTTTGAGAGCAGCGCGCAAACTACTTTTGAACAGCTTCGATCCAGGTTTGATGAGGGCCAGATTTTTAAGGCCCAGTTTAGTCACACCTACCTGGATTCTTATACCGAAGAAAGTACAACCTCAGACGGACAGATCTGGATAAATGCGGTCGGTTATCGGCTGGAAAGTGAACCTCAGGTTATTGTAGTTGATGGGACACTCTCCCAGGTATATGATGGTTCACGAAACCGGGTGATTATTAGTGACTACGAAGCCGACGAAGACGATTTTGCCCCATCCAGGATGTTGAGCGGTATTGATGAAACATATACATCTTCAGAATCCGACCTGGAAAATGGAAATGTACTCATTACTCTTGAAACCGATGACGATTTTGCAGCTTTCATAACGGTAGAAATTGAAGTAGATGCTAATTTTATCCCAATAAAAATTACCGCTTACGACATCGCCGATAATATTATCTCCACCATATTCGAAAGCGGTGAGTTTATCGCTGAAGACGAAAGCGTTTTTGAGTTCACCCATCCTGAGGATGCCGAAATCGTGGACATGAGATACTGATATGAATAAGTACCTGAAAGTTGGAATCAGTATCGTCGTTGCCGGCGGGTTTCTTTGGTTTGCCTTTAAGAATGTAGAGTTTTCAGAAATTATTGAGGCATCAGCAGGGGCCAGTTGGGGATGGTTTTTACCTTTTGCGGCTTTGACCCTTTTTTCCCATTTCATCCGTGCAGAACGCTGGCGCATGTTGTTTGATGACAAGGAAAATCTGCCTTACCGTTCGACCTTATTTACCGGGGTGATGCTTGGGTATCTCACCAATATTGCATTTGCCCGGCTTGGAGAAGTAACCCGTCCCATTTATGTTGCCCGTCAAATCGGGGAGAGCAATTCCAAGCTTATTGGTACCGTGGTACTGGAACGAATCATTGATGTACTTCTTATGCTTTCTATCACTGTATTCGTGGGGATTTTTCTCGTTTCGGATCCACAGATTCTTTCCAATCTATTTGGGTTGGATGTGACCGACCCAGCCGTCTACTCTGGATTTATCAAAACTCTCGCCCTGTACGGTGGTGCATTTTTAATTATTCTGGTTTTAGCCATCTGGATATTGGCGAAAATCAGCTCTAAGGATAATAAAATTGGTCAATTCTTTTCTAACGTTCAGGATGCATTCAAGAATTTTGGCCAGGGCATTTTATCAATAAGAAGGCTGGATAACTGGCCTCTTTTTCTTTTTTACTCCCTCCTCATTTGGGCCTGCTATATCACCATGACCTACATACCGTTTTTCATGTTTGATATGACGACCGTTTTTGGCCTCACCTATAGCGATGCCATCGTGCTCACTATGATTTCAGCGGTTGGAATAGCTATTCCTACTCCCGGAGGAATTGGAAGCTACCATGTTTTTATAAAGCTGGCTTTGTTTTACCTGTATGCCGTTCCGGAGGCAACCGGGCTTGCTTTTGCAACCATTGCCCATGCTGCAACCATTGTGATTGTTTTAATCAGCTCGCCAACATTACTTGCTATTGAGAAACGATTATCAATGGGAAGGGAACGCACACAAAACAGTTAATAATATCACTCTTAATTCGGAACCAATTCCGAATACTTGCAGTACCTCTTTTTCGTTGGATGGTGGTTCACTCCTTCCTTCAAAAATTTGTACATTCCACAAACTCATCTGCAATGCTTTCGCGACTCCCTTTTTTTGTTTTGGTTTTTTTTGTAACCCCAGCCCTTGCATGGGCTCAGGCCGGAGGATCAAACCCTCAAAATTCACTCCTGCCTGAAATCAACCCGCAGGATATTGAAATCCGAAGCGAGTTCAGGGCTCGTTTCCCGGGGTTACGCCGTCAACCCATTTTAGGTTTTAATCCAAAACCCAGGGTTTTCCAGATTGATCCTAACCGAATGCCATTTATGGAAACCCGCGACCAGGCCGTTGCAAACATTGCTATCACCCAGCTCGACCGGCCCGAACCTCCTGCCAGGTCAATCATTCAGGCTCCCCCCCGGCGAAACATTTTACTAAGAGCGGGTTTCGGAAGTTTTACCACGCCTGAAGCCAGTGCTTATTTCTTTGAGGGATTGAATGAAAAATCAGCACTGTCAGGGAATATTGATTTCAGTGCTTCTGATGGTCATTTGGATAATCAATTAAGTGGTTTCCGGTTTTTAGATGGAGATGTACGCTTTACTTCTAAGATCAACAGGGAACTTCAAACAGAAGTAAATCTTGGCTTTGTAAATGACTTCAATCGATTATACAACCTTGCCCCGATCTACCAGGATGTGATCGGCAGTACGGCACGGAAAGAGTATTCCGGTTTAAACGGTAGGGTTTCAGTTCAACAAATTAAAAATGCACTGGAAGGAATAACCGGTGAAATTGGCTTTCAGCTGTACAACTCTGAAATCGATGCTGGTGGAACGGACTTAACGGGCAAAAGCAATGAACAGTTTATCAGCGCCGGATTGACCAAATACTGGCCTGGGAAAAGAGTCTATGAGACCTTTAGTATAAGTGGAAATGTGACTGCGGGTACCTACGAAAATTCTGTTTCTGGCTCCGAGAATATGATTCTTGCCGGAGTTGACGGAGAATACAAAAAACTAATCGACTTCAATCTCCATGTCTCCGCCAAGGCCGGAGCTGCGTATGTATCCGATGGAATTTCGAACCGGGTGTATCTCGCTCCCGAAGCTTTAGTCACCTACAACCTCAAAGACGCCTTGATCTTAAAAGGAGGAATTTTCGGTACACCTGACATCAATTCGTTGCAGGATCACTACCAAACGAACAGATTTTTAAATACCGAAACTGTTTTAAGGCATAGCTATCAATCCGGCGGTTTTGCTGAGGTTGCTTTTCAACTTATTGAGGGAAATCGGTTGTATTCCGGTTTCAAGTATAGTATTACAAAAAACTACGGGTACTACGATAGGGAGATCGAGACCAGGATTGGAGTGGACTATCCACTATTTTATGAGCTAAAGTATGAAAGAGCTACGGATTTTGAATTCTATGGAGGCATCACACAGCAATTAAAGCCCGAACAGTTTTGGTTTGATTTCAGGTTCTATGGCCGCCGGCCAAAACTCGATTCCGGAGGCGACATCCCCTTTGAAGAACGGCTCGGAGTAAATTCTTCCATAAGCTTCAAACCAACGAAGGCACTATTGCTTCGTGGATGGCTGGATTTTGTTGGCAGTCGTCAATCGCCTTCTACTAATGAAGAACTGGATGCCTTTACTGTTGCCAGCTTTTCTGCGGACTACGAAATCACCCCAAGATTTGGTGTTTACGCGAAAGTATTGAATATTTTGGGGCAGAAATATGAACTTTGGGATGGATATGAAGAGCGCCCGTTCCAGGTTTTTGGAGGGTTAATTCTAAAATTGTAGGTATGACGAAAGACTTTTTGAATGCATTCAGCATCGTTATCAGGGATCAGGTTATTATGAAAAATTCGGTCGAAATTTCTGGTTTAGGAACGTTTAAGGCAGTTCACCAAAGCCAGCATCAGGAGAAAAGAGCGGATGGTAATACGGTAATGATGCCGCCCCGGGATGTGATTGAATTTGTACCGGAGGAAGAGGGGTAAACATGCATATCGATCATAAACAATTTTTAGAACTCATCACCGAAGCAGGTGGTATCAATGCCGAAAAGGCGGAAAAACAGCTGCTTGAACTAATAGCTGATATCAAGCAATCTCTTGAAGAAGGTGGTGCATATGAAATTGAAGGCTTTGGGATTTTCAGCAGTCTCGGAAATCGAATTATGTTCATTCCTTCGAAAGAACTAGAAACGGAAATCAATTTTAAATATGTCGGGATGGAGCCCATTGAACTGGATGAGCCATCTCCGGCTTTCGATGATCCGTTTGATGAGCTTGATCAGGAAGATGAGACTACCACTAAGCCCCCGTCTATAGATCAACGCTTTGCCGGGCTTATCGATGATTTGAGTGAGCCTGGGGAAGAAGCCGAAGAAACCCCTGGTCCTGATGAATGGGGAGTTGAGGCGCATAAAGAAGATGAAAGCGCCGACCGGCTTTTTGCAAGTTTAATGGGCGAAGACTACGAAGCACCTGTTAAAGAAGAAGAAGGAATTGATGCTTCTGAGTCTGATGATTTTGATGAATTCGGAGATATTTTTGCTGAACTCGAAGAAACTGATGACAGTGCAGATCTTGGTGAAGAAGTGGCTTCTTTTATGGAACAGGAATCCGAAGAACGCCCGGAATCATCAGTTGACGATGAATTGGAAGAACTGTTTACGGAAGAACCTGTTGATGATTTAGAAGACGACATCTTCGGGGAGGAATCAGAACAGGAGATTGAAGCTTCTGAGGTTTCGGATACGCAAGAAGAGGATACCGATGAAGTAACGACTCCGGTTCCCGAACCAGAAGCCACGGAAGAACCTGTTGAAGAAGCCGAACCGGAAGAAGAGAGTACAGAGGAAACACCTTCTGAAAAAGAGGAACCTGAATTAGAAACCACCGATGACTTTGACGATCCCTTCCTGGCCCTTGAAGACGAACAGGTTGATGAAAGCATCTTGCGTCTCGAGGAGTTAGACGATACTGAAATTGTTCCGGTCATCCGGAATATTAGTACAGAGGTTCCGGAAGAAGAAGCTGAACAAAAGAAAGAGAAAAAAGAGAAGGAAAAGACAAAGAAAGAGAAAAAGAAGAAGGAAAAGCCTAAAAAAACAAAATCCGAACCCCAACCAGCTCCTGCCTGGATGTGGGTGTTACTAATAGTTGTGGTTGTTGGCGGTGGAGTGGCTGGCCTTGGATATTTCAATATCATCAGCATCCCCTTTATTTCTCCTCAAACAGCTTCTACCACACCTCAACCCATTCAAACGCCCCCACCTGCTCCGGTTACTCAACCCGAGGCCCAGGTTACAGAAGCTCAGAACGAAGGCACCCTGGAACCTGCTACACCCGCTAATGAGCCAGTTACAGAGGAACAAATCCCGGTTACACAGGTTCCAGTTCAGGAAGTCACAGACAACCCGGTCTCTGCAAATGCGGAACAATATGGACTAACGGGCATGCTATCTGATGCAGGCAATGATGGATATACCATTATCCTTTACACGTTGAGCAATCAACAAAATGCCATCAACGAACGGCAAAAACTTATCGATAATGGTTATCGCGGCTTTTTAACTCCGGTATCCAGCGAGCGATACGGTACTCTTTTCAGGGTTAGTGTAGGTCAGTTTGCAACACTATATGATGCTGCAGTGGCAGCCGAGGAAATTGAAACCCTATTACCTGACAATTATATCATCAAAAAAATTAATTAATCATCTACATGTTCAACATATTTTTAGTATTGCAGGAAACCGCGAGCATTGACTCTCTTGCAACATCTTTAGAGGGAGAAACCATTACCTTTTTCGACCTTATGGTTGAAGGTGGAGTCTTAATGATTCCCATTTTCATCCTGTTACTCATCTCATTTTATGTGATTTTTGAACGGTGGAGTGCGTTAGCAAGATCACATACGGATACAGAACGGTTTTTAGGTAGCGTAGAAGGAATGCTTAAAACCGGTCGGCAATCTGACGCCATTGCCTATTGCGAAGATTTTGATAAGCCCCTGGCACGAATCATCATGGCTGGAATTAAGAGGTTAGGTCGCCCCATTCGCGATATCGAAGACGCAATTGATAATGCGGGCAAAAAGGAAATATTCTTTCTGGAGAAAAGAATGAATTGGTTAGCTACCATTGCCGGTGTAGCCCCTCTTATTGGCTTTACCGGTACGGTAACCGGGATGATAGAAGCTTTTATGGATATTCAGTCCTTACAGGGTAATGTAAACCCAAGTGCACTAGCCGGTGGAATTTGGGAAGCTTTAATTACTACTGCAGCTGGTCTTATCGTAGGCCTGATCGCATTTGGTTTTTATAACTTCCTCCTCGGTAAAATCAACCGCTCCATTTTTGAACTCGAAAATGCTTCGGCCGATTTCATAGATCTGCTTCAATCTCCGGCATCAAAAAAACAGGCGTAACATGGCTCGCGACTTTCGAAGAGGAGATAAACGACTAGCCCCACTGACGTTGTTTTCACAATCGTCGCTGACGGATATCGTACTTCTGCTACTGATCTTCTTCCTGCTTACCTCCTCCTTTGTTACCAACTTTGGAATCCAGGTGAATATTCCAAGAGCTGAAAGTGGGGCTGTTACAGAATCAGAGTATATTTCAGTGGCGATCACCAGTGACGGAGAGTTTTATGTTGAAGGTGAATTAACGGCCACCGGTTCTTTAGCATCAGCAATCCGTGAAGCCCGAAATACTAAACCTGAAGGAACCATCGTATTAAGAGCAGATAAAGACGCCACGGTAGATGATGCCGTTCGCGTACTTAACATCGGAAAGGCGTTGAACCTTCGACTTGTAATGGCTACTGAACAGGGATCTCTTTAATTAAATCATGAAACCACACTTCACCAAAGATGATAGTAGAGCACTATTGGCAACCATTGGGTTTGCCTCGGTACTTCTTGCGTTCTCACTTTGGTTTACCATTGATATGGGGCGTAGCATCCGTCCCTCATTTATAGAAGTAGAATTTGGTGAGTTTCAAACCGGCCGGTTGACTGAATTTTCAGAAGTTGAAAATGAAGAAGTCGCGACCCGCCCCAATCCGTCAGAAGTAGAAACCGAAGAACCTACCGAGGAAACCCCGGAACCTGAAGAGGTGCCCCAAACTACTGCCGAAGAGGATACAAAGCCTGTTGATTTACCCGATGAAGTGGAAGAGGTAGTAGAAGAGGCTATTGAGACACCGGTTACCGAAACGATCGACCCAACACAGACTTCGGAAGAAAATACCCAGGAGGAAATTGAAATTGCTCCTGTTGCCCAGGAAGATGTGGACACCCAGGAAGGCGCCGAAGAAAGCGGAGACGTGGAAGGCGCGACCGGAGAAATTGATTCTGACCAGGGGCTTGGAAACGATGATGAAGACACATCTCCATTTGATTTACAATTTGAAGGAGATTTAGATCGCACACCTTTATCTCAGAATCTTCCTGAAAATAATACCAATTTTAATGCTACTGTAACTATGGGCTTTGAGGTGCTACCAGATGGTTCAGTTGGCAGAATTTGGCCAATAAGACGTTCTGGTAATCCTGAATTAGAACGAACTGTAATGGCGACACTAAAAAACTGGAGATTTACAAGATTGCCGGCTGGAGTTCCACAAACTAATCAACGGGGTTCTATCACATTTAGATTTATTGTTGAATAATTATTAGTCCTGTCGATATGAAGTATTATTATTTTGCCCTTATTGCCTTTGTATTAATTTCATGTAGTAAAGAAGACAATCCCATTTCTGTTGAGCTTGGTTCCGGAAATAACCAGTTAGTAAACAACTGGATACGGGATAATATGGAATACTTTTATTTCTGGAATGACCGGGTTCCATCTACTGCACCAGGAGATTCAACTCCTGAACAGTTTTATCGAAGTATGCTGGAGCCAAATGATATCTTCTCAGGATTCTTCCCGGATGCAATTTCCTATTTAGAAAGCCTCGAAGGTTCTGAGTTCACAGCTGGATTCTCTCCTGCATTCGGAAGGTTCACCGGATCAGATGATGTATTTATTATTGTTGAGTTCGTCTACCCGGAAACGCCTGCTGAAACCGCTGGTTTAAAAAGGGGGGATATTATCCTCTCGATCAATGGAAGTACGTTGAACATCAATAATTACCTGGATCTTTTTTATTCCAATAATGCAAATACGTCCTATCAACTTGGGATTTACAACGAAGCAACGAACTCGATTTCTCTGGGTAGCTCCATCAACCTTATAAAAGAGGATTTAGACCTTGACCCAACTCTACATACTGATGTCTTCGAGGTAGGCAATGCCCGAATTGGATATCTCTTTTATGCACAGTTTGTACGGGGAGAAAATGGGGTATTCCTGGAAAGTATGAACAATGCTTTTCAAAGCCTGATGGACTCTAGTATTACGGATTTAATCATAGATCTTCGCTACAACCCCGGTGGGTTGGTAACAGCTGCGGAAAACATGGCCGGTATGATTGTTCCTGCTGCTAATGCACAGGCTCAGGATGTTTTTGTAAGATATTCATATAACCAGGAACTTGAGGATGAAATCATTTCAGTGGAAGGAGCTAATTCTGACAACCTTGTACTTAGATTCTCAGATAGTCCAGCGGTGAGTGTCGGGTTGGATAAGGTCTATTTTATTGCAACAAGTGGTTCAGCATCAGCAAGTGAGTTGGTCATATCCGGGCTAAAGCCCTACATGGACGTCTACACTATTGGTGAGAATACGTTTGGTAAATTTTATGGCTCATTTGTACTAACAGGATTAAACGCAAATCCTTCTAATAATTATGCAATTACCCCGGTTACCTTTAAATATGAAAATGCAGTAGGCTTTACTGATTTCAGGGACGGCTTAGAAGCTGATTTTTTTGCTGAGGAAAACATTTTCGTTCCCTCACCTATCGGCGATGTAACCGATCCCTTTATTTCAACGGCGATCGAGCACATCACAACTGGTGGGGTTACTACCAAATTGAAGACGCGACCAGCTTTTGAAAAACTTCCCGATTTCGTTCGTTTGCAACGGGGTAATGCCATGAAGATCAAAGAGTAACTTCGGTTCACATCTTTTTACCCACATCTTGACTCTGAATACCTACTTTCGGTAATTCAAATCCGCTCTTCGCACTAACTAATCACTAACGGGATACTTATGAAGCGATTTTTTTGTACTGCTTTAGCAGTCATGATGTGGGCATTTTTTAGCGAATATTCTATGGCCCAGGTTTTCGGTCACGGTGCCGAAACTAATTCTCCAACTTTTGAAGAACAACTATTCCAGGACCTGGAATATCGAAATATTGGACCTTTTCGGGGAGGTCGTTCTGTGGCTGTAGCAGGGCATGATGACCAGCCTTATACCTTCTATACCGGTTTTACTGGGGGCGGTGTTTATAAAACGACAAACGGTGGAACCACATGGATCAACGTTTCTGATGGATTTTTCAAAACAGGATCAGTAGGGGCCATTGATGTAGCAGATTCCGATCCAAATGTGATTTATGTAGGAATGGGAGAAACCGATATTCGCGGAAATATGAGCGCCGGAGATGGAATGTATCGTTCAACAGATGCTGGTAAAACATGGACTTACCTTGGATTAGGGGAAACTCAATTCATTGGAGATATCGAGATTCACCCGACAAATCCGGATGTAGCCTGGGTAGCTGCTATGGGGCAACTTTTTGGTGGAGAGGGAAACCCTGAACGAGGAGTTTATAAAACCACAGATGGTGGCAGTTCCTGGAGTAAAGTACTCTTTAGAGATAATAAAACCGGGGCCGTTGATATTGCTTTGGATCCAAACAACCCGCGAATTTTATACGCTGCGTTGTGGGAAGCCTATCGAAATGAATATGAAATGAGTAGTGGCGGTGAAGGTTCCGGTTTATTTAAGAGCACGGATGGTGGGGAGAGCTGGACTGAAATCACCCAAAACCCCGGAATGCCAAAAGGAATGGTCGGCAAAATTGGTGTTTCGGTATCAGCAGTAAATTCCGATCGGGTATTCGCGATTGTTGAAAATGCCCGTGGCGGTGGGTTGTTCAGAAGTGAAAATGCCGGAGAAAGCTGGACCCGTGTAAGTGCTGATCGAAATCTGCGCCAGCGGGCATGGTATTATTCAAAAGTGATCACTGATCCCCAGAATCAGGATGTCGTCTATGTTCTGAATGTAGGCTTCTGGAAATCCATTGATGCTGGAAAAACTTTTAGCAGAATAAGAACTCCCCATGGGGATCATCACGATTTATGGATAGCTTCAAATAACCCGGAAAGAATGGTGATTGGAGATGATGGAGGCGGACAGGTAACATATAATGGGGGAAGAACATGGTCATCGTATCATACCTCTGCAACTGCTCAAATCTACCAGGTTGCTGTAGACGATCAGTTCCCCTATTTGATTTACGGAGCCCAGCAAGACAATTCTACCTTTGCGATCATGAACAGAACCAGTGGTTCCTCGATTGGTGAAAATGACTGGTGGAGAGTGGCAGGTTGTGAGTCTGGTTATATCGCACCTGATCCGGAGAATTACAATGTATCCTACGGGGGATGTTATGGCGGATCTCTTTCCCGCTACGATTCGAAACTGAGAGTTAATGACCGGATTGACATCTGGCCGGATAATCCAATGGGCTCCGGAGCCGATCAGTTGAAGTATCGATTTCAGTGGACCTTCCCAATTATCATCTCTCCTCATAATCCGGATGTACTCTACGCGACATCGCAGCATGTGCATCGATCTACAGATGAGGGTATGAGCTGGGAAGACATCAGTCCCGATTTATCAAGAAATGACAAGTCAAAGCAAGGTGAGTCCGGGGGGCCGATCACCAAAGATGATACCTCTGTTGAATATTATAACACCATCTTTACTTTTGTAGAATCGGCTATTCAGCCAGGTTTACTTTGGGCTGGTTCGGATGATGGCCTGATTCATATCAGTCGGGATAACGGCGAAACGTGGGAAAATGTCACTCCTCGTGGATTACCTGAAAGTACTATCAGTATTTTGGATGCCTCTCAGCATGATCCCGGTACCGCCTATTTTGCTGCCAACCGGTACAAGTTTGGAGATTTTTCTCCAATGATTTACCGTACCACAAATTATGGGCAGCGGTGGGAAGAAATTACCGATGGAATTCCGGAAATGGATTTCACACGTGTAGTTCGTGAAGACCCAAATAAAGCCGGTTTGTTGTACGCAGGTACAGAAACCGGGGTCTACATCTCGTTTGACGCCGGGGATAACTGGCAACCGTTCCAAATGAACTTACCGGCAGTTCCGATCACTGACCTGGCTGTTCATAAGCGTGATAAGGATCTGGTTGTGGCAACACAGGGTCGTTCCTTCTGGGTGTTTGACCATCTACCGGTACTGCACCAAATGACGGAACAAATAGCTGAAGCTGATCATCATTTGTTTGATCCGGAAGATGCCTACTTATATGGAGGTTTTAGTTCTGGAAGCGCAATCAGCACAGGAGTGAATCCGGAAAGCGGCGCTGTTGTATTCTTTACTTTAAATGAAGAACAGGAGGAAGAAATCAAGATTGAATTCCAGGATATGCGTGGAGCGACTATACAGACCTTTTCGAGTAAAGAAGACTCCCGCGGCAGACAAGTACGCGAGTCCCCATTATTTTTTGAGGAAGAAGATCGTGTGCGACCGACTGTGGTTCCAAACAAAGCAGGTCTGAACAAATTTTCATGGAACCTGAGATACCCAGGGGTCACCAACCTGGACGGGCGCCAAATTCTGTGGGCGGGAAATACTTCAGGGCCGATGGCTGTACCCGGAACGTACACCGTTCGATTGCATATAGGTGATGAGGTTGTTGGTGAGCAACAGTTCGAGGTTATGAAAGATCCACGGTTAGTGGATGTTAACCAGGAAGACCTGATTGCCCAGTTTGAATTGGTTCAAACCATAAATGCCAAGCTGGATACCACCCATAAGTCCATTAATCGAATTCGAGAGGTATCAAAAGAAATCAACGAAATGATTGCTGAAATCAGTGATAATGAGGAACTAACAACTCGTGCGAAAGACCTTACAAAAGCTATTTCTGAAATAGAGCAAGAGTTGGTTCAAACCAAAGCCGAAGCTATTCAGGATGTATTGAACTTCCCAATTAAGCTGAATAACAAACTCGCTTCGCTGAAGAGTACGGTAGCAAGTGGTTATGGCAGACCAACCGCTCAACAATACGCCGTTTTTGAGGATCTGGCAGCAAAAGTGGATGTTCAGCTGGAAAAACTTAATGCTATTTGGAATGGCGAATATGAACAGGTAATTGAAGAGATTGAAAATCCTGCCGTTCCGATAAATCGCTAACACAATTTTCATACCTTACAAAGCCACCCTTTAAAACAGGTGGCTTTTTTTATTTCCTAAGAAGTAACACGAGAATAAGATGGGCATTTTTGACAAAGTAAAATCATTTGCGAACAAGCTGACGGGTGGGTCTGCCAAAGTGTTTGTAGAAGCGGAACCCTTTCAAATTGGAGAACCAATCCAGATTAGGATTAAAGCGATCGTTCAGGATGAATCGATACCTATTGATCGCGTTTATTTGATCGTCGAGGGCCTTGAGGAAATAAGAGTACATGACCAGGATTTCACCCGCAATCAAAGTGGAAATCTACGGACAAGTAGCGAAACTATTCACAGGACTCACAGAACCTATGTGAATGAAATAAACGTCTCAGGAGAAATGAATTTAGCGGCTACTATGACTTATGACTGGACGACCAGCGTTGAAATTCCAGTTGGATCAAATCCAATCTACCGTGGACGATATGCTCAACATATCTATCGGATAAAGGCCGGACTTGATATGTCGGGAAATGATCCCGACTCCGGATGGGTCGAACTTAAATAATAGTACCAATCAGGAGAGTATAATGAGTGGCCCTTCAAAGTCCGGTGTTTTTATCTATTCAGAGGACATACATGCTTTATCGGATTTCTATGTCCAGGTTATCAATGGCGGTCGAATAGTCTTTTCAAATCACGAAATGAATGTGATTGACGTGCCCGAAAACCAGTTGGTAATCCATGCGTTAGAACCGGGAATCCACATTAACAGCGATGATAGGACGGTTTACCGGGAAAGTGCGATAAAACCATTCTTTACCGTTGAAAATATGTATGCAGCTCAGAAATTGATTCTGGAACTCGGTGGTTATGCAGAACAGATGATCTACCGGGGACCTTATTTCAATGTCTGTAATGTTTCCGATCCGGAAGGAAACGTATTTATGATTCGCGAATTTTTCTGAAAAGAATACGCTATAATAAATCCTGACTCTTCATGCGGTTAAAGTAATCTCTGGCTGCTTCCATCACCCTGGGAGACAATAACAGAGCAACGGTCATGGTTGGAATAGCCATTACTGCGTACATGCCATCAATCAGGTTAATAATCGCAGAAATACTGGCCGTTGCCCCGAGAATAATCGATCCCACATAAAAGAGATTGTACCATTTCTGGCGCTGGGCTCCGGCAAGGAATCCAAGACATTTTGTGCCATAGTAGGAATAGGTAAATAGAGAGCTGGCAGCAAAGATCGTCACACAAATCATCAGCAGGTAAATACCAACTGGTCCAAGTGCTTCTTCAAAAGCAGAAGCCGTTAGTGTAATTCCATTTTCATCCCCTGTTCTCCAAACATCGGTAACCAGAATAGCCAGGGCCGTCATCGTACACACTATGATGGTATCAATAAAAGGCCCCATCATCGCAACCAAGCCTTCACGTACCGGTTCTTTCGTTTTAGCGGCTCCGTGAGCAAGCGTCGCGGTACCGATACCTGCCTCATTTGAAAAAGCAGCCCGGCGTACACCGGTAATGATAAGTGCTCCAACTGCTCCGCCAAGTGCTGCATCCGCTGTAAATGCATCTTTAACGATCAATATCAAATATTCTCCAAGAACGTCGAAATGGATTCCAAGAATAGTCAGAACAGACACCACATACAGAATTACCATCGATGGAACCATTCGGCTGGCTACTTTTCCAATTCGCTTAATCCCTCCAAAAATTACCGTTCCAACAATTAAGAGGATCACGATGCCTGTGATCAAATCTGTTCCAAAGTGATTATTGGCATCCGCCCAGCCATTAGGAACAAGGATTATATCACGAATGGCCTGGTTCAATTGATTTGCCTGGAAAACGGGAAGCGCTCCAAACATACCGGCAACAGCGAAAAGAATGGCCAGTGGTTTCCACTTTTTTCCTAACCCTTCGGTGATCATGTACATGGTTCCACCCTGAATATCCCCGTTAGAATCTTTTCCACGATACATGATGGAAAGGGTACACGTAAAAAATTTAGTGGCAATACCTACCAGAGCGCTCATCCACATCCAGAAAACGGCTCCGGGACCACCGGTAGCAATTGCCACGGCCACCCCGCTGATGTTTCCTAATCCAATAGTAGCTGCTAAAGCGCTTGATAAGGCCTCAAAGTGATTGATGTCACCTGGATCATCCGGATTATCGTACTTGCTCCTTAAAATGTTTACCGCGTGTCCAAAAAAGCGGTAGGGAAGCATTTTGGAGTAAATCATGAAATAGATACCTCCGCCACAGAGAAGAATAACGAGAGGTGTTCCCCACATAAATGAGGAAAACTGAGCCAGAATTTGTTCTAAAAATACCAGAATTCGAAAATTTAGTGATGATTACTTGGTCAACAAACAGCGCAAAGCTACTAAAAGTTGTCCTTAGTCTATAATCTTCTTAAAAAATAGATGTAATCGGTGCTTAACCCCAACCCAACTCTCACCTCAGAAAAGGGGAGGGAGCTACTCATAGGGATTTAATTCTATGAAGAAGTTTTTCCCCTAAGATTAAGGGGAGACAGAGGGGGTAAAATAAAAGATCAGTTATTTTATGGACCTTAAGTAGTAAATGTAATCGGTGGGTGGCGGAGCTATTCCCGTTTTTCTGACAAGGGTTAAAATTTGCGCCCGATGATGCTGCCCGTGAATGATTACATGATCAAAAATATCTGCCACACGGTTTTTGTACGGGTTCCCTTTTGTGTCGAGATATTCGATGTCCTCGCCAATCTTTTCTGAAATACCCTCAAGCATGGCGTGACTGTCATTCATAAGGCTCACACATTCGTTAATGGTATATTCTCCCCATACTTCTACCTTCTCTTCAATACCATGTACCCGGTTAAACCAGATTACCTGGGCTTTAAAAAGATGAGCAAATAGCCGGGTGGACTCCGCCAGAATATCCGGATCCTTAATTTTTTTGATGGCGCGCATTATGAGCTGATTCGCCCACAAATCGTAATCGATTTTTTGTTGAATCATTCGTTGATTTCTTAACCCAACCCAAAAAACGAAGCTATCCCGTTAATTACAAATTGTACCCCGATTGCCAATGCTATAAAACCCATCATACGGGTAATTACCGTCATTCCGCTGCGACCGATTACTTTGTTTAACCAGGGTGCTACCCTAAGAATACCCCAGGCTAAAAATGCAGCTAAAAATACCGCCACTGTATTTACTAAATAGTCGGTAATACCGCTGGCCTGAGAACCAAACCCGATGACGACAGCGATACTTCCAGGCCCTGAAAGCAGTGGCATTGCGATGGGGCTGAAGGAAACGTCCTCCTTTTCCCGGGCAGCTTCTGTGTCCTTTTTTGAAAGCTTTCGACCCCCGGTTTCCGGGTTCATCATAGAAAAACCTGCACGCATAATCACGAAACCACCGGCAATCATTATTCCCGGAAGACTGATTCCGAAGAACGACAAAATGAAAGTCCCCAGGAATAAAAACGTGCTTAGTACCAGGAACATATAAATTGCTGATTTCCTGGCCGTCCGTACCTGCTCCTCCGGAGTATGATCACCCACGAGAGAAAGAAACACCGGCATTGCTGCGATGGGGTTAACTACCGAAAAAAGAGACGTGAAACTGGCAACCAGAAGGGCGCCCGTTCCCATTACGTCGGTAGAAAACGAAAAGATATCGTTAATGAAATTCTCCACGCCCGAAAGATACATGCTTTTTTAACTATAGATGAAATACCAGGTGTTATCGAAATAAAAAATGTCTGAGTTAAGATTGTTTTTACGCATTTGGTAAAAATCTTAACCAAAATTTTGTGAGTATGTTTAAGAAGTCTACGATCACACTACTTTTTTTAATGATAGGAACCATTACGGCAGCTCAAGAGGGGCCAAAACTCAAGTTTGACGAACCCGACGATGTGTTCTGGGATAACCGGTTTGGTGATTATGGGGCAGATGGATTTATAACTGATATGGAATATGTTAACGCAGATACCATATTCTTAGCCGGAACCTTTAATACCATAAACGGTTATCATACCCCTGGAATAGCGATGTGGAATGGAAGTTTTTGGGAAGCAGTACCCGCCAATAATGATCAATTGGGTGATGTACATGTATCGCAAATAGAGTACATAAATGGAGTACTCTATTTTTTATCGAGTGGAAGATTTGCCAATTTCAATGAGTCAACGGATCAATATTTAAAAGCCTATGATTTCAATAGTGGCACCTTCAAGGTATTCGATGAAGGTTTTTACCCGGTGTTTAGTGTTCTCACTGCAAATGATTCGGGCATTCTTTATTTACTGTCTAGTCAATTCTCTTACAATGAAGATTTAGGGGAAGTTCAATCTTTTAATAGTGTTCATTTCTTAAACCCTGACTTTGACTACATAAGCACCACTCAAATTTCGGGGTTCGTACAAACCCAAGCGGCGGCAAGATTAAAAGCCGTGCATGATGGTGCGATTATCTATAACCTAAATGCACAATCAATCTCAACCGCGTTTAGTACATTCAACAATCCCAAAATCCTGTATGTAACAGACTCATATTTAAGCGAAGTAACGGACTTAGGTATCAATGGATATTCAAGAGTTTCCGATTTTGACGAAATTGAAAACGGAATAATGTTTGTGGGAACTCCAGACGACCCTACATGCTCTGATTGTGCTGTACGCAAGTTTAGTTTTGTCGACTCAACCTGGAGCAACGGCTATTATTTCGATTTTGGATTTCTCCCCCCAGATAGAATAGCCGCAAAAGACGAATTCAACTTCTCCCTGGGTAGGTTTAATCTTAATGTCGCCTTTGGCTCAGAGTATGGTGTACAGCAAATAAAAAATGGGAACCCGGTAAGTGATTTCACCCCCATTACTAATGGAGTAACCTCTCAAGCAAATTCTATCGGGTCTATGATACAAGTTGGGGACAGTACGTTTTTATCGTTCTCGTTTAACCGAGCTCTTAGCGATCTTCCCGTGTCTGACTTTGGGTATATCGATGATGGAATAAAACAGCTTGGTCCAAATACTACCAGTTTAGGCGTTTCTGACTATGTAAACACGATGATAGAAGTAGGAGACAAATTATTTGTTGGTGGTAAATTCCAATCATCAGGAGGCCAATTCATTAGTGGGTTAGGGGTATTCCAGAATGATGAGTGGGTAAACATCGGAAATTTCGAAGGTGGTTTTCCCTTCACTTCAATAAATACACTTATGCATTTTGATAAGTATGTATTTGTAGGTGGATCATTTAGCGAAATACAAAACGATGATGAAGTGTTCTATGCTAATAACTTAGCTATTTATGATACTGTATCCGGAAAATGGTCCTCATTAGGAAATACCGATGGACTTACATTCAATAAACTAGAAAAGGTTGGCAATACAATTTATGCCCGAGTCTTAAACCAGACTGGTTTTACTCATGAGCTATATCGCTATCAAAATGGTGAGTGGTCAAATCAAATAAACTTTGGCAATGATTACAGCATTACTGTCAATCACTTAAATGACATTGTTTCAATAAACAATACACTCTATTTAGCGGGGAGCCTCACTTTAAATTCCTTTGAAGACAACTCATATACTGCAAATTATCCTGTACTTGCTATAGATGAGTCTGGAGTTTTCCCCATTAATATTCCTTACGATTTGGTAGATGGAATTTTTCTTGGAAAATTTAGCATAGTCGATGACGAAGTGCTGATATCCGGTCCAAAAAACTATTCCAATGATGGAATAGGTGGAATCCAGGCTAATACTGTTTATAAAATAACCGGTGATACAGTTCAAACATTTCTGCCAAGTCCGGGCACTGATGCAGTGCATATAATTGGAAGTAATGATAGGCTATTCGCTTATTCTGCCACAGAATCAGGAGCTGCCGGGTTTAATGGAATCTCTACCTGGGATGGAGAATCCTGGAAAATTTTGGGTAGCGGAGTCAGGGACACTGGCGAAGAAAGAACTCAGGTTAATGCAGCAGTTGTCACTAACGATGGTAAACTGGCTGTCGGTGGAAAATTTACCTTCGCTGGTAATAAACCAGCCTCAAACTTTACCTTTTGGAGTGGTGAAACAGCTCCTTCAACCCCGATTACTATCTCTTTCAAAAATACCCCGGTGATTGATTATTCGGAGTCTCTCACTTTCCTATGGACAAACGCCAATTTTTCAAGTGAATTTGAATTTGAACTATCCGACAAAGAGGATTTCAGCAATTTGATTATCGGCATTACCGGTATTTCCGAAAATAAAGTCGAAGTCAGAACTGGTTTTGAGCCCTCTGTTATCTATTACTGGAGAGTAAGAGCAGTTAACTCAAATGGTGCAAGCTCCTGGTCGGATATAGGCACCTTTGAAATGGCTTCTCCCGTTTCTGCCGAGCAAAATGAAGCCGTTGTTCGATTTGAATTGATGCAAAACTATCCGAATCCATTCAACCCCAGTACAAACATCCAGTTCTCAATTCCAACTTCACAACTTGTAACTTTGGAAGTTTTCGATGTATCGGGGCGAAAAGTCGCTACACTCCTTAATGATGAACATCTTTCTGCCGGAATTCACACTAGAGTATTTAATGCAGATCGTTTAGCAAGCGGTGTGTATTTCTACAGGATCGCAACAGACAACCAGGTATTGTTGAAAAAGATGCTTCTCATCAAGTAAAGAAGAAAATATTAGGCCGGGATAGAAACCGGCCTTTTTTTATTGGGCTTCAGTTGTCTCAATATTTTGAAAATACCAATTCAGAAACTCATTCATTTTCTGAAACTCCGAGTCAAACCCTTGCTTTTCGAATGTATCGATCGTACTAATTAATCCTGATTTGTCGTAGTACGCGAGTGGCTTTTCGATAGTATCTTTTAACTCCTTAATCGTGGAATCAATCAGATCATTACCCTGAGTCACTTGCTCAGAAATTACCTGTACATAGGCAAGTTTTAGCTTCTGTCTTAAGGTCCAAAAATGAGTTTGCCCAAGCCCCTGCTCAAAATTACGTACAGACTGCTGCATTCTCTGAATCGCTTCCGGTTTTTCCAGATGAGCCTCCGTCAGTGCAACAGACCCCAGAGCAGAACCTGTCCTCCAATGCCCCTCTCCGTAGCCCGATATCGTTCGATCCAGAATTTCCTGTCTGTAAAAAAGTGACTGCGCATAATTCTCAATTACCTCGTAAACAACGGCCAGGTTGTTTAGTGTGGTTAGAACAATAGGATGGTCGGTGCCATATAACTCTTCACCATAGCCAAGTGAGCGTTTATAATAATCGATAGCAACCTGGTACTCACCAGACCTTCGATATGCAAATCCAAGATTGTTAGTAGTGAACATAAGCTCTTGCTTCTTTTCCGATTCTTGAATTTCCAAATAACTTAATGCCTGAAGCTCAAATTGAATGGAGGAAGCATAATCCTCTTTTTCCCTGCTAATATCAGCCAGATTCGAAAATACTTCTATTGTAGACACTGGAATTTCGCCCGAATCAAACTGAAGATTCTCCATCAGGTTCGCCATAAGCTTCTCAGCCTGGTCTATATCGCCAATATGTGCGAATGAAACCGCAAGTGCTTTGTCTACTTCGAATTCTAGCGCCTCTCTTTCAATGGTTTCAGAACTTTGCGCCAGCATAATTTTTGCTTCCTGATAAAGGGTAACCGCCTCTCGGTAGTGACCTGTTGCGCGACCAAGTTCTGCTAAATTAAACTGGATTTCGGCTACCTTAACCGGTTGCTCATTGTTAGAAATTGCCAGTTCAAGACTTTTTCGGAATAGTGCATTAGAGTCGTCATAACTTCCAAGGTTTGCTGTAACTAATCCCAAGGTAAACGCGGCTTCTTGATGGAGTTCGGGCTGGTCACTTAGTTCCGAAAGATTGTCCATACTTTTTTTGATGAAGTCCGCGATTGTTTGATCCCTGCCTTCAGTACCTAACGGATCTGCTTGTTCAAACAGGTTGATAAGATAATCAGTAACTAACTGCGCTTTCTCCGATTCCTGTTGTGCTATTAGCCGCTCTTTATTTATTCGTACCGTGTAGAATACTGAAAATAAAATAGCAGCTATAAAAAAGATCCCAGAAAAACTGACGGAAACCCTGTTTCGGTTCCAGAATTTCCTGGCTTTATAAATTCCGGACCCTTTGTGTGCCAATACCGGCTTACTTTCCTGATAGTTGATAATGTCATCCATCAATTCAGATACTGAACGGTATCTACTGTCTGGTTCTTTTCGCAAACACTTACTTACAATCGCTGAAAGATCATATTCTCTCGATAGTGTCTCTTTTTTTCTGGCGATGGTAAATGGAGTAGACTCGACCAAAACTCTCTCCGCCTCACTCCTTGATAAATTATCGAGTGCAAAAGGCCTTTCATTGGTCAGCATTTCAAAAAGAAGTAAACCCAGCGTATAAATATCAGTGGAAGTAGAGATTACCTCTCCCTTAATCTGCTCTGGAGACGCATAGGATAAACTATACAATCTTTGCTGGTTTCTGGTTACCACAGAATCAACTTCATCCATTGATTCTCCAATTAGTTTTGCAATCCCAAAATCTAACACCTTTAATTGACCTTCTCCGGTAACCAGTATATTCGAAGGCTTTAAATCCCTGTGAACAATTAAATTGCGATGGGCGTATTCAACAGCTTTACAAATTTCCAGAAAAAGCGAAAGTATCTGGCTTAGGCTGGCATTACTGGAATTGATGTATTCCGTTATTTCCTTTCCTTCTACATATTCCATAACCAGGTAGGGATTACCTATTGCTGTGACCCCTGCATCAAAAAGTTGACCAATGTTTACATGATTGAGACTGGCGAGAATTTGTTGTTCTCTAAGAAATCTAATTCGAATCTCATCAAACTGAATATTCAAAGCCATTAGCTTAATCGCCACAGTGCGTTCGAATTGACCATCTGCACGGGAAGCCTTGAATACTATTCCCATGCCACCTTTTCCGATTTGATCATCTAACACATATGCGCCAACCCTGCTTCCTTTTTTATACTCTACAAAAGGTACGTCCTGAAAGCCGTTTATATCTATTGAATTGGTAATCATCTGCTGATTAGCTTCAAAAGCATTTTGCCAAAACTCGTTAGAATCTTTAATACTTTTATAATGCGCTAAAATCTCATCTTTTAGATCGGGGTGCTTAACTATAGAATCTTCTAAATACCTGATCTGTGTTTCTTCAGGCTGCTCTAAAACCTCGTCAATTACTGTCTTAATAATATTCCAATCTTGCTTTTCCATACTCATAAATGCGAAATTGAACTGAATTATCAGACATTCTCTTCTTTTATTTTCTTATACAGCCAGGCTTTAGCATGCTGCCAGTCTCTGGACACTGTTTTTTCGGAAACCTCTAAAATTTCAGCAATGTGTAGCGTTTTTAATCCCCCAAAAAATTTGTATTCCACCACCTGTGCAAGCCGCTTATCCAAATTCTGCAACTCGCTTAACAATCTGTCAATCTCAATAACTTGTTCCGCATCAGAGGAGATTGGAAGTTGATCATTAAATGTTTCCTCAAAATCCGAACCGCCTCGTTTTATGGCTTTCTTTTTACGGGCATGATCCACCAATATCTGACGCATGCATTTCGATGCTATCCCATAAAAGTGCTTCCTGTCATTTATTGTAATTTGTTGCTGGTCAATCATCTTTAAGAAAGCCTCGTGCACCAATTCCGTCTGTTGATAAGTTATTTGATGGTATTCTTTGCTTATTTGTGCACCGGCAAGCAGACGTAACTTTTCATATACAACCGTGAACAGTTTTTCGACGGATGTCTGATCTCCAGAACTCACATCTATCAATAATTCGGTTACGTCTTTCTGCATACTTATGATTTTAAAACTAAGATGTAAAACCATTTTGAATATTACTTATCAAAATTTCAAATTGTTCGATAAAGGAGAGAGCTACGAATCTAATTTCAAAGCTTAACTTTTCTAGTCTACGATTTCTTTTATTTTCAGCTAAAAATAAGTTAGCTCCATGTCTACTGCGCAAACAATCAGCCTTACCGAAAGAATACTTTCATTAACCGATGAAATACTGGGCCGACCTGTAACCCGAAACGAAAAGCTCTTTGCAATCTGTGAGGTTCTTGCCGATGAAGTCTCCACCTTCGACTGGGTTGGGTTCTATCTTGTTGCAGATGATGCCACCGATGAATTGGTATTAGGTCCTTTTGTTGGAGAAGCAACGGATCATACCCGCATACCTTTTGGAACCGGAATATGCGGACAAGTAGCTCTTTCACATGAGACTTTCGTTTCCCAGGATGTTGCAGCTGAAGAAAATTACCTGGCTTGCAGTATGGATGTTAAATCAGAAATTGTTGTACCGATTATGGCAGACGGTGAATTTGTAGCACAGTTGGATATTGATTCAAATACAAAAAACTCCATTACCGAGGAGCAAACGGAGCTTTTAGAAAAGATTTGTGAAATGCTAAGCGCGGAATTCTAACTTTCAAAACAGGGGTACTTATGAGCAAATATCCATTAACCGATGAAACGTCCATCGACGTATTGATTTTTTGGATTGAAAGCGCTGATGGAAGCATTTCATATGCAGAACAAGCTGCCGTAAAGCGGGTGCTCGAAAATATGAAATATGATATGAGTACTTACCACCATACCATGAGCCATATCGGAGCTATGAGTACTCAAAATATTGAATCCGTGGTAAACGACGCCATCACCCATATCAAATCCAACTTCAGTGATGAGGGTCAGAAATTGGTGTATAGCCTGCTAGACGCCATCGCCAGTTGCGATACAAGAATAACCGATACTGAACAGGAAAAGCTCAAAAAAATTAAAAATGAGTTCGGGGTTTAGTTAATCTCCAAAGCCGAAAACAAATAGGTGATTTCGTCATCTACAGCTTCTTTATAGTGATCGAATGAAATGGTAATCGGCATCCCGTTTTGTTCGTTGAATTCTAATTCTGATTCATCCGCACTCTCTGTCCACTCTACAAGTCTTTCAAAAAAATCATTTATTGAGTAAAACATTTCGGGCATAACTTCGAGAACAGGTACCTGTTCATCGTTTATTGTCACCATTTTCGGTTGATTGGATTCAATATCCAACACTGCAACTACACTATCATCTTCAACCACCACCCGTACCTGCTCTGTAAAGAAGCAGAAACATATCGTTGTAAATTCATAGGTGTAATTCTGAGGGTTTGATGACGCCCACTTTTCCATCGCAGCTTCTAAATCATTCCCAACATCTTCATCATTATTCGTTGAGCAGGCTGCAAAAACGATTACCGACAAAAGAATAACCAAACGTCCCATACGATGTTTTTTCTTTAGGATACTTCAAAAAAAGACCCTATCAACTCACACGAAAATGTTAGGTATTACTTTTGGCAGCTAGTTGCAGAAGTAACAGAGAATGAATTTATATGGCTCGGCGTCAAAATCTTTGCAAAACCTGTTGTACTTCGCTGTGCGTACCATTCATCACGAAGGGTCCCGTCTAATTTTAACAGGAAACGTAAGCTATCCTGCTCTTCGATCTGAAAGGGAAGTCCATTTTCATTAATAAGCTCCGATAATTCTCCATCAAACCTCCATCGTTCATTCGAACCACAAGGTATAAACTCGGATCCTTTCACCCCGGTTGTAATTCCGGTAAATACATCAAGATTTCGGGCTGGAGTGAAGTTATTTGCGATTTGTCGAAGCTGTGCTGAAATAGCGAGAACATCCACTGCTTCTTCAGAATTTCGGTACATCTCCGGATTCCGATATTCATAAATGCGGTAGTTCCTCCCTGCCCGTGCCTGAAATATTAATCGCCAATTCTTTTCTGTAATCTCTGAATCTTGTTCCAGCACCGAACCATCTGGTGCACTCCATGCATTTCTGTCATTTAAAATCGAAAATGTTCGGGCCCAGTTTGCCTCTCGCGAAAATTTTGGGACGCAATATTCATAATCCCCAGCAACTTCAAATTCCTCACACATCCCATTCAGGTATTGTTGCATGTTTTGTTCTGGAGTTAAGGCATCACTCTCATCTGGTATTGGCCAGAATAGCACTGTTTCTCCAGGGTTTTTCCTGGACTTGGAAATTCTGAACAAATGAAATGGTTTAGTGTCAGAAATGATCGCTATTTGAAATTCCTCCCCGAATTTTCTTACTCCTGCTGAAGCAAGATTTGTCCACCCCAAAGAATCTACTACTGCCGCAGGAAATGCCTCTATAACTACTCCATCAACCCCGGTACTCAGATCAATGTAAGGAGCTTCTGTAATTGGATGCGGGGACGAACAACCCAGGGTGATTCCAACTAATAAAAAGAAACCCCAAAACTTCATAATAGATACAATTATAACGCAATATTAGGTCGTAGCGAAAGCCTAATCCAAACCCAGGTACTTTCGTGCATCCGCCATCGACATATCCATTTCCTCACGGATAATATCAATAGCTCCTTTTGTTTGGCCCAAATCCAGCAAGATTTTTGCGCGATTTTTGGGGCTTACATCAATGCCTAAACCGGTAATCGACTTAACGTCTCCGACCAATTCCTCAACATTGTAATCTGTGCTAATCATGTACGAATCCGACATGCTAATCTCATCTTTAACTGTGAAGATTTTAATCAGCATTTCCTGCTCGTTTTTTAGGTCCCGCTCAATCTTTACTTCTTTGATATCATAAAAGGGAATCGCCCCTTTATTAGCTCGAAAATACTTTCTTTTTTGCCAGCGGAGTTCACTCTTTTCATTATCAAATATAAACCTTGAACTCTCATAGATAATGATACCAGCAATACCCAGAACCACTCCTGCAAGCACAAGACCTATTATTTGAATAGAAAAAATATGAAGGCTTTCAATCAGCGAGAAATATCCAATCCCAATCAGGCAACAGAGTGCACCGAAAAGAGCAAGGTAACTCATCAACACAAAAGAGATGTTTACCTCAATATTTCCGTTTTCATGTCTTTCAATTTTCATACGAGAACTATTTTATTCAGCACCAATTCCTAAATCTTCTACATGAAGATTAACACTATGATTTACCCTTAACCCAAAAATTCCATCTGTTTCCAGCTCCAATTCCGAAGCATCTATTTCTGCTACCTTTTCTCCATTTATATGAAAAATCATCATCGACCCAGACACTTCTACCACCAGTTTATTTAATACGGATGATACTTCAGGATCATCATAAATAACAATAGCATCACTTTTAGTCCAATCCTGAACCAACTCGGTTGACTCTCCAACTCTTCGTTTTATAAGAAAGTCCCCGGTATTCCGGATCAGGAAATATAAATATTCATGACTATCAGCTTTCAGATCCTGACCTCCGAAAAATAAGCCATATCCTTCTCGATTTCTTCCATTTGGGTTGAAGAGATAAAGATTTGTGTGGATAGAGTAATCACCGGAAACCTCATGATTCGGATGATAGAAAATTGCTCTTGGACCTGTCGTCAGGTGCCAACCCGGAGTCATATTTACAAAATAAATATCAGCCGTTTCCGGGTCCTCTCCCAAAGAAACCGACTCATCAGGACGGTCTAATCTAAATTCCCAGCCTTCGGGAACTTTAAGGTTTTCTCCCTGAGGAGTTCCGGGATCTGGTATAGTCTGGGCAACCATCGGTAAGGATGCCATCACAGAGACTACTAGGATAAAGGATATTCTTAACATAATTTTTTGATTATACATTACAGATTTCCACTCCCTGTTTAAGAGAAGCAAATACATCCGTATTGGTGGGGATAAATTCTTGTGCAACAAAACCATCGAAACCTGTTTCGGAAATGGCTTCCATAATAGCCTGGTAATTCAATTCCTGTGTCGCGTCAATTTCATTTCGACCGGGAACCCCGCCGGTATGATAATGAGCGATATAGGAATGGTATTTTCGTATTGTTGCGATGATATCCCCCTCCATGATCTGCATGTGGTAAATATCGTACAACAATTTGAAATTAGGCTCACCAAGCTTTTCGCACAGGGCAACACCCCATTCTGTATGATCACATTGGTAATCGACATGATCTACTTTAGAATTAAGTAGCTCCATGCAAATAGTTAAATTAAATTCTGCTGCCCGTTTCACAACAGGTTCCAAACCAACAGCACAATTTTCCAGTCCAACCTGATCATCCAATCCTTTACGGTTCCCGGAAAAACAAATGATTTTATCAAATCCGGCTTGAGCTACAATTGGTATCAAATCGAAGTATTCCTGGCGAAGCTTTTCATGGATGGATGGATCATTAAAGCCGTCGGTAAGGCTTAAAGGTACACTATTCGCCATCGCACAGGTGAGTCCATACTGCTTGATGATTTCAAAATCATCGGGATTTAGCAACTCAACAGAATCGATACCAATATCTACGGCTGCCTCACAAAGTTCTTCAAGAGATTTACCTGAATATGGCCACCTGCAAACAGAATGTTTGAACTTCCGATTTCGAGTTTTCCCGGAAGGGACAGTTTTCGATTCAGCATCCATCACAGGTAAAAAACTAACAATAGATGCGCCGGTAATTCCTTTAATTGCTTCCCGCCTAGAAACTTTCATGTCGATGATTTTTACAACTCCCCTTTTTTAAATTGGAAGCGTTTCTATATACTCTCGCTAGAATAATACACTTTCATCTTTTTTGCACATAAGAATATACTCTCATCCACTATGCATTTGAACCTTAAAGCCAAACAGGAAAATACCTACGATGCGATTGTGGTAGGTAGTGGAATTAGCGGGGGTTGGGCCGCTAAAGAATTAACAGAAAAGGGGCTTAAAACGCTGATGCTTGAACGAGGTAGACAGGTTCGGCACATCATTGATTATCCCACGGCGACTAGCAACCCTTGGGAGATGCCTTACCATAATCGTCTTCCACAAGAGGAGCTTGAAAAAGACTATTACGTGCAAAATCGAACCGGGTACGCAATGCGACAAACCACAAAGCATTGGTGGGTTAAAGATAGTGAGCATCCTTATACAGAAATTCAGCGATTTGACTGGATGCGCGGGTACCACGTCGGAGGGCGTTCCCTCATGTGGGGACGACAATCCTACAGAATGAGTCCCATGGATTTTGAGGCAAATGCTAAAGAAGGAATTGCCGTACCCTGGCCAGTAACTTACGATGAAATTGCACCCTGGTATTCTTATGTAGAACGATTTGCCGGAATCAATGGGAAGAAAGACGGCTTGCCGCAATTACCAGACGGAGAGTTTCTCCCCGCCATGGAAATGAATTGTGTGGAGAAGGAGGTCAAAAAACGTATCGAGGAAAATTTCCCGGAGCGGATGATGACTATCGGTCGGTCTGCTAATTTGACCAGAGCGCATAATGGACGGGCTTCCTGTCAGTATCGAAATATGTGTATACAGGGATGCCCATTTGGCGCTTATTTCAGTACTCAATCTTCGACTCTACCTGCTGCAGTCGCTACCGGGAATTTGACGCTTCGGCCTGATTCTATTGTTACTGAGGTTTTGTTTGACCCGGAAACCCGAAAAGCAACCGGGGTTCGGATTCTGGACGCAGAAACCATGGAATATCGCGAGTTTTATGCAAAAGTAGTCTTCCTGTGTGCTTCAGCAATCGCTTCTACGTACATTTTGATGAATTCTACGGAGCATTTTGCGGATGGAATGGGCAACGCATCTGGTGAGCTTGGAAGAAATATTATGGATCACCATTTGAATTTGGGTGCCTATGGTGAGTACCCGGGTTTTGAAGACATGTACTACTATGGTCGCCGACCCAACGGAATTTATATTCCCAGATTCCGAAATCTCACGGAAAACAATATGGATTTCATCAGGGGTTATGGATATCAGGGTGGAGCAAGCCGTACAGGTTGGAAAAAAAGTATTGCTGAAGTCAGCATTGGAGCTAAGCTGAAAGAGGATGTAAACGAGCCAGGTCCCTGGATGTTTGGAATGATGGGCTTTGGCGAGTGGCTTCCGTATCACGAGAATAAAATGTATCTGACTACTGAAAAGCTCGATAAATATGGATTACCTACCATTGTGTTTGATGCCGGTCCGGGTGAAAATGAAATGAAAATGCGAGAAGACATCAAAATTGCCGGAGCCGAGATGCTGGAAGCTGCCGGGTTAAAAAATGTGGGAACCTACGATGATGGTATCGCACTAGGAAAAGGAATTCACGAAATGGGGACTGCCCGAATGGGTGCTGACCCTAAAACGTCTGTGGTTAATAAATGGAACCAGGTTCACGAAGTAGAAAATGTATTTGTAACGGATGGTGCCTTTATGACTTCAGGGGGTTGTCAAAACCCATCACTCTCCTATATGGCATTTACTGCACGAGCTGCTGACTACGCGGTTTCAGAACTTAAAAAAGGAAATTTGTAGGTATGGAAACCAACGATCAAAACTTAATTTCCAGAAGGGACGCGATTAAAAAAGCCGCCCTTGTTTTTGGTAGTGTATTGAGCACACCTGCCGCATTAACCATTTTGCAAGGTTGCAGTCCCTCAAGAACTTCTTTGGATGGGTTCACCGATGAAGAACGCGCTACCGTTGAGGCAATTGCTAATATCATTATCCCGGAAACGGATACAGCAGGTGCAACTGAAGCAGGTGCAGTTCAATTATTGGAAGACATTCTTTTTGATGTTCAGGTAGAAGAAGTGCGCAACGATTTCCTAGACAAGCTAGCAGACTTTGAGAATAACGCCCGACGTGAGCTCGACTCTTCCTTCACAGAAGCCTCCGCTGATCAACAAACTGCGTACATCAACAAAATTCATGATGAGGCTTTTGCCGGTGAAGTAGACTGGGATGCCCCAAAACCTTTTATCTGGCAAATGAAGGAAAGTATCATTTACACCTATTTTGGTACTGAAGTGGGTATGACTCAGGTACTTCAGTATATCCAGGTTCCCGGTCGGTTTGATCCATGTATTCCTTTTGCAGAAGCCGGGGAAGGCCGTGTTTGGGCAAGTAACATTTTTGGATAAACATCTCTGGTTCATTTCCTCTTCACAATTTTTTTGTAGGTAATTGATAAAGACTTATCAATTATTGTAGTTGGAGGACGTCATGGCTAAGCGAGTTGCTCAAATGATTGAGGACCAGGTCAACTTCTGGAGAATCAATCACCCGGTAGAACACAAATTGCATCACCGGGGACAAAACCTCCCCATTATAACCATGTCCAGGGAATTTGGAGCCAGGGGCTTGGCGATTGCCCGGATCCTGGAAAAACGTTTGGGCTTTAAGGTTTGGGACAAGGAAATCCTGGAAATCATCAGCGAAAAATTGGGTAGCACCATTGATTCGCTTTCCTCACTAGACGAAAAAGCCAGGAATGCAGTGGAGGACACTATTTTTGGGTTTCTTAATCAAAAAGGGACCAACCTGAATTACCTGCTCTACCTGGTTCGTGCTCTTCAGGCTATTGAAAAATTCGGAAGTGCTATTATCGTTGGTCGTGGTGGTAATTATATTTGCAATCACAAGAAAACTCTGAATGTCCGAATTGTTGCGCCTCTTTCTCATCGAATAGATTGGATTGCAAGTAGCCAAAACATAACTAAAGAAGTTGCCCGTGCCCTGATTTTGAAGAACGACCAGGAACGTGAGGAATTCACCAGGCGGAATTTCAATAAGGAAATTGGATCTGCATCAGACTATGATTTGCTGGTTAACACAAGCACGATGAGCCTCGAGGATGCCGCCGAGTTGATCATACTCGCGTATCAAAAGAAAACCGGGGTGGATATTCCGATAATGGAATTAGGCTAGAGCCAATCTACGATATCGTCTTTGTGTTCTACTTCCACGAATTTCTCGAAGATTTCGTGTAGGCTGGCATCTTTCTGAAGTTCTTTCCGACTGTTTTCATCCAGATAAGCAGTGATATGACCGTTATGCAAGATGGCGATATCATCGCATAAATTTTCTACCACTTCGAGAATATGGCTGGTAACGATGATGGTAACTCCCTTTGCTTTCAATTTTCGAAGTACGGTTTTCATCCGCTCAATGGAAATCACATCCACAGCCTCAAAAGGTTCATCGAGGAGCATTACCTTGGGTTCTACCAGGACTGCAGTACAAAACGCCAGTTTTTTCCGGCTACCGGAGGAAAGCTTGTTCACCTTGATCTTGGAAAAATCCTTGATTTCGAAATAATCCATCAAAGAATATGCTTTTTCAATCAACCCATCTTTTTCGATTTCATAAATTTCACAAACGTATTCGATGAACTCCAGGCTACTGAACTGCTCGAAAAGAAGTGGGGGTTGTAGTACCGAAGAAATCTGCCGCTTTATCTCAAGTTCATTATCATGAGTGAGTTCTAAACCTGAGATTTCGATTTCTCCTCCTTCATAACTCAGCAATCCGGTCAATACCCCGATTAAGGTACTTTTACCTGCTCCGTTTGGTCCGATCAGCCCAAAAATAGACCCTTCCGGAACCTCCAGGTCCAAATCCTTGAGTACTACTTTATCCTCATAACTCTTTATCAGACTATTGATACTTATTGCCTTAGCCATTCGTCTTCCTTTTTAAGTAATAACGGATGGCATACCCGATCGTAAATAATCCATAGGCCAGTAGCACCAGTTGAAGGTTCGACATATTCGCAAAGGTTACGAATTCGCGATCCCCCCGGATGAACTCAAGCCCGAAACGAAGAAGCGAGTATCCCCCGGTATGGATGAAAAAAATGAGTGGGGACTTCTTATCCGTTTCCCAAATCTTGCTGAATATCCAAAGTACGATTGCAAGAAGTACAAAATCGCCAAACATCTCATATAATTGGGTCGGGTGAAGTGCCGCAGACATCGTTGAGGCCTGATCTACTAACCCGTTATCATAAGACCACTGCCATGCTGAACTTGAAATTCCGTATTCGGTTTCAAAACCAGGCACCATGGTTCCATAGCGTGGAAACTCAACTCCGAAAATGGAATTGGTCGCTGTCCCATGCGCATCCCCATTCAAAAAACAACCAATACGCCCTACCGCCTGGCCGACTAAAATACCGGGAGAGAGCAATGAGAAGTATTCAAAATAGTTGATTTTCTTTCTTCGAACGAAAAGTAGTCCACCAACCATACCCCCTACAAGGCCGCCGGTAATACTATTCCCTGCTCCGGATAAACTAAAAATGATTGCAGGATTCGAAAGGAAGAGCTCAAGGTTCCAGAACAAGAAGTGTGATAATCGGGCTCCTATTAGTGCACCTATGATAGACCAGGTAATCAAGCCGTCAAAGAGCTCTATTTTCCCACCAAATTTCTTTACCCTTTTATAGGCGATGAAAACTCCCAGTGCGATTGAAATCAGAAAGTACAGGCCTTCATAGAAGTAAATGGTATTGAAGCCAAGGTCGAGGTGAAAGGGTAACATAAATCAGTGTTTCAGAAAATTCGGCGGAAGGTATGAATTAAAGTTCACTCCATATGCGCATCAGTATTCTTTTTTTGAAAAGATTAACAAGTATGTCCATATGCCGCCATAAATAAATCCCCATAATGAAAATCACCGTACTCATAATCGTTAACCGATACCATTCCAGTCCATTAAGAGGAACAAAAACCAGGTAACCAACTGTGAAAATGGTAAATGAAATCGCAAGGGTCACTTTTTGAGAAATAATGGGGTGTTTGTAGCTAAACGAAGAATAAATGGCTTTCTGATATTGATAATAGGAACTCCAGATAAATAGAAGCATGAAACATAAAAAGAAGAATGTATTTGCTACAAAAATATTCAGTACTTCTCCGATCTGAGGAATGAACAATAACTCCATAATCGTAATCACATAAAAGACGAGCAATGGGAAAATGATGACCCCTAAAAACCGCTCTTTAAGCTGTTGTTCCAGTTTTACAGGGAACTGAAGATGCATCAGTAATTCCCGATTCTCGTAGCCGTACATGTTTGCCATCCCCATAGCTAATAAGGCAACCGGAATCCCCGCAAGAATTGTTGGAATAGCAATGGTTTGAGCCACTTCGTACTGTACATTGAGTAGCAGAGGTACATACACAATGGGAATAATGGCAAGAGTGAGTAGCTGAAGTTTGTTGTAAGGGTGGATCATCACATAGTAATAGTACTTGCCTGCATTTTTGCCCAACACCCGCTGAAGGACTTGCCAGAGCTTACTGGAAACTTCTTCTACTTTTTTAAGTGCCGGCCGATGTAGTCCATCACAGGTTTTTCTGAAGTGGTCCACCATGATAATACCGATCAGCACTACCAATAAAGTCACATAGATGCCTGCATTTAGTACCCCATAATCGAGATTAACTGACTTGATGAGCAATCCACCTGGCAACCAGCCAAGAAACTCATTGATCGTTTCAATTCTCGGCACAATCTGGTATAAAATTCTGACGCTCTCATTAGAAACCATTTGCACTAATTGGAACAGGCTAAACACAAGAATAACAAAACCCACCACTACTGCAATAAATCGCCGTTCCACAATTTGCAGGAACCGATGCTTGATTGAATAGATCAAAACGTAATTGAAAATCACTCCCAAAAACGCCACCGGAATTTGATACCATTCATCAATCTGGATCATCAAAAAAACAAGCCAGGTGAAATTGTATATGATATTTACCGGGTGACAAAAGCTGATAATGATCAGGTATCGGGCAAGTCGCTTGAGCGGGAAACCAAATCCGAGCAACTTCCTGTTTTCTTCGATGTTGAGCAGGCGCAAATTTGTAAACGAGAAGTGCATCACCCAATAGGTATTTGCAAACACAAGCAGGATAAAAGAATACACTTTAGGCGTTAACCAGGGAAGCTGGGTTGCCATCCACGGATCGGTATCCATCAATACCACAACTATTGCCGTTCCGATTAAATTGACTAACATCACCCCTAAAAACATGATGTAGCCGATCATCATCATTAGCTGAAACCGGTTCAGGTTGGATAAAAAAATGCGCCAGTTAAGGGTTAATAATCTCAAAAACATGCTAGAAAATAATTGCTATCTCCGATCAATGAGTATAGAATGCTATAATAAAAAAAGACCGCTGGTCTAAACGGTCTCTACATTTCTATCAAGACACTTTAATGGCTAAAGTGTTACTCCCAGCGTTAATGCAATTCCAAGGTTTTTTTCTCCATCAGTAAAATTATCTTCAAAAACGTCTGTCAAACCTAAAGAAACACCTACTCCTATCTGTAGCCTATCCACGCTTAGCCCGCCTCCAAGAATAATACCATAAGAGCTGTCTTTCATTATTTCATCAGTATCAACTGATCCACCATCACCATCCAGTTCTGAACTCAATCGGAAATTTGCATATGGACCTACATGAAAATTTGGAATGACTTTTGGCGTTCCCGGGATCCCCCGTGCACCTGAACTAATTTTTAGGAGCACAGGAATTTGAATGTAGTTTGCTTCAAGCTTTGCATCAATATTCTCGAAGTTGGCTCCAAATTGAGAATATAAAACCTCAGGCTGTATACTAACCGGACTCATTGGGATACCAATTTCCAAAAAAGCTCCTAAAACGACTCCTGCTTTTGTCTCATATCCATCAAGATCCGATTGTGCATAAGTAGAAAAGTTAACTCCTCCTTTAAGACCAAAATTTGGGGTACCCTGAGCGTATAGATGCGAAAGAGGGCTTGCTAAAAAAATAAGTACTGTAAGAATGTATCTGAATCGTTTTCGAGTCATTACCATGTGATTGATAGTTAAGAAATTAGACTTATTGTAGCTCTTTTCTTTCAGAGTTTCCAATATGGTTACGTTTTTAAATACTCTTTTAAAAACTTCCCGGTATAGCTTTCAGGGACATCCATAACATCCTCTGGGGTACCAGTGGCTACAATTTGTCCCCCACCAAATCCGCCTTCCGGCCCGACATCAATCAGCCAATCCGCACTTTTAATTACATCGAGGTTATGTTCGATAATGATGACTGAATGCCCTGCATTTACTAATTCATTGAAGGCATCCAGTAATTTGGCAATGTCTTCGAAGTGCAAGCCTGTTGTAGGTTCATCAAAAAAGTAGAGGGTATGTTCGTTGGATGTTTTGCTCAAAAATCGAGCAAGTTTTACACGTTGAGCTTCTCCACCAGAAAGGGTAGTGGCACTTTGGCCTAATTTCAAATATCCGAGCCCGACATCTTCCAGTGGTTGAAGCTTATTCACGATCGCCTTCTCATCTACAAAAAACTCGATGGCTTCAGAAATCGGCATATCCAGCACATTGTGAATATTCTGGCCACGATATTTTACATTCAACACATCTTTTCGAAAGCGGGTACCATTGCAAACCTCACAGGTAAGCTCAATATCGGCCATGAACTGCATTTCAATTTTCTGAACTCCCTCTCCCTGGCAGGTTTCACAGCGCCCGCCCGGCACATTGAAGGAAAAATGACCAGCAGTGTACCCCATAATTTTGGCCTGACGTGTTCCTGCAAACACATCCCGGATTCCATCAAATGCTTTGGTATAGGTAGCCGGATTTGACCGGGTCGAACGGCCGATCGGACTTTGATCCACCATTTCGACATTATGAACCGAGCTCAATCCAAACAAATCCCGGTAACGCCCCACTTTTTGATTATAGGAACTGATGTGCTTTTTAATACCGGCATACAGTGTGTCATGGACCAGTGTTGATTTACCAGAACCGGAAACCCCGGTTACCACCACCATTTTTCCCAATGGAAATTCCACATCCACATTTTTTAGATTGTGTTCTGAAGCCCCTTCCAGCGTTATGGTTTTCCCATTTCCGTTCCTTCTTTTTTTTGGAATTTCAATGTGCTTCCTCCCACTCAGGAATTTTCCTGTGAGCGTATCGGACTTCAGAATTTTATCATAGGGTCCTGCAAAAACAATTTCTCCGCCATGAACTCCTGCAAAAGGTCCGATATCGAGAATATTATCAGCCGCTTTCATCATTTCGGGATCATGCTCCACTACCAGCACTGTATTTCCAATATCCCGCAACGATTCCAGAATCCGAATCAATCGATCATTGTCTCGCGGATGTAACCCGATCGTCGGTTCATCCAACACATACATACTGCCGATTAATGAACTTCCCAGTGCGTTTGCAAGGTTAATCCTCTGCGATTCCCCACCACTTAGCGTACTTGCCAATCGATCCAGGGTCAGGTAATCCAGACCTACCTCATCCAGAAAACGAAGACGCTTCTGAATTTCGAAAAGAATTTGACCTGCCACTTCCTGCTCAAATTCAGTAAGAGTCAGCCCATCAAAATATTCCCGGGCGTGTCCAATGGTGAGCTCAGAAACCTCCCCGGCATGCATATTCCCTACCCGAATATATTGCGCGTCTTTTCGAATCCGATAGCCTTCACATTCGGGGCATCGGCTGTATCCACGATAGCGGGAGTACAATACCCGCATATGCACTTTGTAATTCTGAGCTTTTACTTCATCGAAAAACTTCCAGATTCCCATGTATTCATCCTTTCCGCGCCAGATGATGTTCTTCACATCTTTAGATAAATCCCGGTACGGAGTGTCGATAGGAATTTTCTCACGAGCGGCAACCCTGATTAAGTCCTTCAGATTGCTACTGAACTTCGGGGAGTCGAACGGGGCGATTGCATTATTCCGAATACTCAAATCGTGGTTTGGAATCACCAGATCCTCATCGATACCTGTTACTTTTCCAAAACCCTCGCACTTCGGACATGCCCCGAAAGGATTGTTGAACGAGAACATCTGGGGAGTTGGCTCAGCAAATTCCATCCCATCCATCTCAAACCGCTCTGAAAACAATAACTCCTCTCCACCCCGAATTTTGATCGAACATCTACCTGCTCCTTCACGAAAAGCTGTTTCCAGGGAATCCGCGATTCGGGTTATCACTGCTTCATCATCTTGTAAAACAAGACGGTCAATCAATACCCGGAATTGGTCTACTTTAAATTTCTTTTCGTCAATATCATCGCTTGTTAAATCCAGCATCGATTCGTCCTCCAGCCTCAACAAGCGGGTTAGCCCCTTTTCCTTTAACACCCGAAGTTCATCTCCGATTTTCTTTTTCTGGTGATGTGGAATCGGGAACAATACATAAAACCGGGTGCCTTCTTCAAAACTTTCCTTCAACTCGGCAATGGCTGTCCTGGGGGAATCTTTCTTAACGGGTTTGCCTGAAACAGGAGAATACGTAATCCCGATTCGGGCAAAGAGAAGACGGAGATAGTCGTAAATCTCGGTAGTCGTGCCTACGGTAGAGCGAGGATTGGTCGTGGTGGTTTTTTGCTGGATAGCCATCGCGGGAGAAATTCCCTGCATAAAATCCACATCAGGTTTATCCATGCGTTCCAAAAACTGTCGTGCATAGCTGGAAAGGCTCTCTACGTAGCGACGTTGTCCCTCTGCATAAATCGTATCAAAGGCGAGGCTGGATTTTCCTGATCCGGAAACTCCGGTTACCACGGTGAGTTTATTCCGGGGAATTTCCACGTCCACATTCTTCAGGTTGTGGGTGCGTGCTCCCTTGATGATAATGGGTCGCTCTTCAGACGTTTTTTTGGATTTTTTTTGTGCAGTGGTGATGTCAGCCATTCAACAATTCCGGAAAATTCAGAACCTGAAATATACATCTTTATTTGCGCGTTCCCGATAATTTTTGGTTAAATGTTTTGATGGATTTATTTCCACTCCTCCCTCCAAATTCTTACCCCATTTGACTTCAAGACGATGGCTTTATCCCGGCTAGTGTAATACCGTTCTGAACCTGTCGTATTGATCCGTTGAATAGCTTCAGGATGGGGATGATTGAAGAGGTTGTACTCAGCAAGTGAAACGACGGATATTTCAGGGGTCACAATATTCAGAAATTTTAGCCCTGAACTCGTCCTGCTTCCATGATGCCCCACTTTTAGCACATCGGTATCTAGAATTGGACCGTAATTTTCCAATAGTCGTAATTCCTGGTTCTCGCCTGCATCACCGGTAAACAGGAATTCCGTTTCCCCGAAAATCACTTCCAGTACTACAGAATGCTGATTGGGGTCAGAGTTAAATCGCCCCCCTTCAGGACCCAAAACAAGAAATAGTACGGCATCATCTACCCGCAACACTTTTCCAGCAACCAGGGATCGTACCGGGATGTTTTTTTCTACAGCCAGTTCCAGATACGACTTGTAGAGATTTGAATCGTAATAATACCCGGAATTGTAGATCGTATCGATGGGAATCTCATTCATCAAATCCACGATTCCGCCAATATGATCGGCGTGAGGGTGACTCAGAATTACCGCATCTAATCGATTAATTCCTTCCGCCTCTAAATGAGGCAGGATCACTGATTTCCCACTGCTATATCCTGGCCTCCAAAGTCCGGTATCAATCAATACGTTGGCTCCGTTTGGTGTTTGGATGAGTGCTGCATCTCCCTGTCCCACATCAAAATAACTTACGGTAAGGGTTTTTTGAGTCAACTTCTCCCCAAGGTTTTGTAATTGAATGAATCCGAGAATGGAAATACAAATAATTCCCGTTTTCCATCGAATTTCCGGGATTCTCCATCCCGCGATGGTAAAAATCAAAAACAACCACAGAGGAAAGATTAAGACATTGGATGATTGAACCGGCATCCATGCCCATTTCCAGGAAGCAGCCATCATCACAAAAGCATGCATCCCTTCAAGAAAAAGATCGGCTGGTATACTTAACCAACCTGCCAAAGGCGTACTTAGTGGAGAAATGATAACCCCTAACAGGGCTATGGGGACCAGTAACCCTAAAAGAGGAACAAACAGTGCATTTGCTAACGGACTAACTAGTGAAATCTCCCCAAAGTAATATACCTGTAGCGGATACAATCCAAACTGAACCACCAAAGATACTATCACTACCATTAAAGGTTTTGAATACCATTTCACCCTGATCCAATATGGAAACCAGTGTTGAATGGTTGGCAAAATCAGTAGAATGATAAAGACTGCAGAAAATGAAAGCTGGAACCCGATATCAAATAACTCCTTTGGGTTTATGATCAACATAACTGTGGCCGCGGCTGCTGTTAAATTGATAGAATTCGGTGATTTATTGAAGAGCTTTCCAAATGTCAAAAAGGTAGCCGTTACTGACGCACGAACCACAGAAGCAGAAAATCCTGTAACTCCCGCATAGCAAATCAAAAGAAAAATAATACCCGCCAACCCAATCTGCTTCCCAAATTTGAGACGTCGCAAATATGGAATTATAAACCAGAACGGTGCGATAATAAAGCCGACATGTAATCCGGAAACTGCCATGATGTGAGATAAACCAGCCCGAGCAAAGGCTTGTCTGGTTTGAGAATCCAAATCCCGTTTATGGCCAAGCAAAAGAGCCTTGGCTATTGGTTGAGAAATCGGACTAAAGTTTTGTTGAACTTTGCTTATGGCCTGATTTTGCCACCAGCTCCAGGTGAAAACACTCTCATTTGAATTGATCTTTGTAACCTGGTCTACCCTGACCTGTATTTCAATTCCTTGCTGCCCTAAAAAGTCCGAATAGTCAAAATCATGAGGGTTTCTTTTTGCTGATACCGGGATGATTATACCCGAATAAAGAATAGTATCTCCTTTTGATACCTGGATCAATTCTTCAAAAAAAACCCTGACTTTAAATTGGTCAAATGATTCAATTTCTGGAGTTTTTGTTTCCAAAATGCGTACATCTGCCCGCATTTTTCCAACTGAATTGTAGCTGATTCTATCAAGTATCCCTTTCTGGTGAATCGATTCCCACTCACTATATTTAAGAAGCTGTTCTGTTAAAGTAATTTTTGCATGATAGTCATGTATGGAGACTCGAATCCACCCAAATAGAATGACCAATCCAAGCGTTAAGATAGTCGAGAACCGGGTTAATGAAACAAAAAAGGACTGTGGATTTAGCCTCTTAAGAATCCACAGTCCTGCAGCAAGTACACCATATATCCCTAAAGGAAGGTAATATCCCCCCGAAAAAGCCTCCCCTAGAAGAACCCCCGAAATCAAAAGGAGTGCTATGCGTACTGCTGGATATCTTGAGAAGGGAAATTGATATGTCCCTTTCAAATTCACATAGGTTAGACCTCTCAAAAAGGAATTCCTTACAAAATTTTTTCCGGATAGGTATTTTTACTTTTTATGGTTATGATCAACTGATTCTAAGATTAATTTTATGAGCGAAATCGTCCTAAGAGAAGTAGTAAACAGGAAAGATTTAAAGGCGTTCGTCAAGTTTCCGTTTAGTCTTTATAAAGACAATGAGTACTGGGTATCTCCTTTGATAATGGACGAAATGGAGTCCTTCAATCCTGCTAAAAATCCTTCTTATGAGTATTGCGAAACAAAACTATGGCTGGCTTATAAAAATGATACCATCGTAGGACGCGTAGCAGGCATTAAACATGGCCCTGAATTTGAGAATGAGAAGAAAATACGTTTTGGAAGAATTGATTTTATCGACGACCCGGAAGTAAGTGCTTCTTTAATTAAAGCAGTCCAGGGGTGGGGAAAGCAACTTGGTGCTGAACATCTGCACGGCCCCCTTGGATTTAATGACATGGATTTGGAAGGATTGCTCGTTGAAGGGTTTGATACCTTATCGACCATCGCAACGATGTACAGTTATCCGTACTATAAAGATCATTTGGAAAACCTGGGATTCTTGAAAGCTGAAGAATGGATTGAATTAAGTGGCGACTTTGAACCCAGAATTCCGGAGCGCTTGAAAAGGGGGGCTTCCTATGTTTCTGAGAGGTTTAAAGTGTCTCCGGTTGATTTTAAAAACTCAAAAATTATAAAGAGTTATGGTCGTAATATGTTCCGTGCACTCAATGAATCTTATGGAAGTCTATATGGTTTTTATCCTCTAACCCAAAAAGAGATCGACCGTCTCATCAATAAATATCTCACCTATGTAAATAAGAATTCTTTATCCATGATTGTAAATGAACAAGACAAGGTTGTAGCTTTTGCTGTTACAGTGCCCTCATTGTCAAGGGCCTTCCAAAAAGCCAACGGCCGACTATTTCCGTTTGGTTTTCTTTACATGGCTAAAGCCCTCTTGTTCAATAAAGAAATTGATTTATACCTGATTGGCGTACATCCAGATTACCAAAACACTGGGGTAATCAGCGTACTTTTTTATGATTTATGGCAAAAATATAACAAGATGAACATCCAGTGCGGAAATGCGAATCCATTGTTAGAGACCAACGAAAAAATGTTGAAAGTCTGGAATACCATAGCCAAAAATGAGAATGAAGACTTTCAGAGCCATATCACTAAGAGGAGACGGTGCTACACTAAACCGATATAAATGACAGTAACTGACGAACTGATTCAAGAAATTCTTGATGTAATCCCACATAGGAAACCTTTTCGCTTTATCGATACCATCGATGCACTGGATGAAAACTCCTGTACGGGGACTTATTTTTTTGGAGAGGACGAATACTTCTATGAAGGACACTTTCCAAACTTACCCATTACACCGAGTGTAATTCTTACAGAAACAATGGGACAAATCGGAGTATTGCCTGTAGCCATACTCCGAAGAATGAGAGAGGATGCCGAGTTTGACCTCAATAACGTGAAGCCCATTTTCACAAATACTGAATTGAAATTCAAAAAACCGGTTTACCCGAATACGAAAGTGACAGTAACTTCCGAAGTTATATTCTATCGCTTAACTCGAATGAAGACAAAAGTTTGGTTGACCGATCAGGAAGGCGATTTGTGTTGTTCGGGAGTTTTATCTGGAGTAATTTTGACGAATGACGAAATCAAATTCTTTTCATAGAGTAGTTATTACCGGCCTTGGTGTTGTTTCACCAAATGGCACGGGCGTAGAATCTTTTCATGAGGCTATCCGGGAAGGTAAATCCGGTGTGAAATTCGACCAATCGATGGCAGATCATAATTTTCAGTGCCAGGTTTCGGCAAAACCAACCATTGATGAAGCACGCTTAAAAGAAATTATGCCTTCCGGATTGTATGTAAAGATGGAAAATCAGGCTATGAAGTACGCCTGCCTTGCCGGATATGAAGCATGGGAAGATGCTGGTTTAGAGCCTACTCCAAAAGATGAGAACCCGGATTGGGATACGGGGATTATTTTCGGTGTTGGTGCATTGGCGATGGATGAATTTATTGGTTCCAAATTCAAGATGGTTAAGTACAACGATCCGAGAAGAATCGGTTCCAGAGTGGTTGAACAAACTATGAATAGTGGAGCTGTCACTTACCTGAATAAACTAATTGGCTTTGGAAATATCGCAACTGCTAATTCGACGGCATGTGCTACCGGGACAGAAGCCGTAATTTTGGGCTACGAGCGCATTCGCGAAGGAAAAGCAAAACGAATGCTTTGCGGTAGTACTGAAGCGGAGGGCTTATATATATGGAGTGGTTTCGAGGCTTTAAGAATTATTTGCCGCGACTCTAATGATGTTCCCGAAAAGGCCTCGCGGCCTATGTCTGCAAATTCATTTGGGTTTGTACCCAGCACAGGTTCAGGTGCATTGGTGCTTGAATCCCTGGAATCAGCTCAGAAGAGGGGGGCCAAAATTTATGGCGAGATTGTAGCCGGAGAGATTGTCAACGGCGGTCAAAGAAATGGAGGTTCCATCACCGCCAATAACCCCGATGCGACACAAAGATCTATTACGAGGGCGCTTGAAGCTGCCGGAATTAAGGGTTCTGATATCGATTTGATATGTGGTCATCTTACATCAACTATCGGCGATGTACGTGAAATTGAAGCATGGACCAGGGCATTAGAAAGAAGTGGAAGTGACTTTCCGAGGATAAATGCCTTAAAATCCATGATTGGGCATAGTCTGGGCGCCTCAGGCTCCATTGAATTGGTAGCCTCTTCGTTGCAGCTTCATCATGGGTTTGCACACCCAAATATTAATGTTGATAATTTGCATCCAGACATTGTATCCTTGATAGATACAGATTCTATAATCTACGGCGACTTAGAAATGAATATTGACTATTTAGCAAAGGCCAGCTTAGGTTTTGGAGATGTGAATTGTTGTGTAATTCTTAAGAAGTGGGATTCTGATGCAGGATGAAATTGTAGAAAAACTCAAGAACATCATAAAACCTTACATTGATGAAGATGAAGTGGATATAAATACACTTAAGGCAGATTCCCATCTCATCAATGATATTGGATTAGATTCATTTTATGTGATTGACATCGTAATTGATATTGAAAATGAGTTTGATATCGCCATCGAAAACGAAGAAATCACCCAATTCGAAACTGTACAACAAGTAGTAGAAATCATTTTGGAGAAAGTAAACGCAAAGTGATACTCACTTTCTTTACAGTTGCAATAGCACTTTACGCTATCATTGGAGTATTCATTTTTTTTGGAATGTTCAGGCTCCCGGCGTCTACTCCTAAAACTTCCCCACAGCCACCTGTTTCCATTCTGATTACTTGCAGAAATGAAGAGGAGGATCTTCCTGATTGTTTAGCTTCCTTGGAACAAATTGATTATCCAGCCGATTTATTGCAGGTAATCCTGGTTGATGATTATTCCACGGATAATACCGCTTCACTTTTAAAGGAAGCCGCAGATAAAAACACCCATTTCGAATTTTACTCCAGCGATGATTTTGAAGAAACCCACCTGAATGCAAAGGCCAGGGGAATTGCCCGCGCAGCTTCAAAAGCAACTGGTGAATGGCTATTTATTACCGATGCCGATGGTGTTATTCCAGCCACATGGGTAAAACATATGCTCTCCGGGTTAAAAGAAAATACGGGAATGATCGTTGCTCCGACATTCACTCGTCATCATAATTTTGTAACCCTTCTCGAAAAAATAGCCGGAATGTACACTATTCCTATTGGATGGGGTTTTGCAGGATGGGGAATTGCTCTCAATGGATTAGGCCCGAATATGGCAATAAGACGTGATGTTTACGAACAGGCAGGAGGTCTTGAAAATGCGGACTTCACGATCGCTGAGGACATGGCTATGTTCAGAATGGCCCGATACAATGGGTATGATATCAAATACCACATGGATGAACAGACACTCATTGAGCTGAAACCGGTTAAAACGTTTAAGCAAGTGATTAGCCAGCAGAGGCGGTGGCTTCGCGGTGGTTTTGAAGGATCGAAAGGTGAATCCCTAATACTATTCTTTCTATTTCTATTCGCGTTCTTATTCTCGGTTTCCTACTTCATTATTCTGATTTTATACCCGGTTCAGGGGCTTATTTTTTCTTCCATGAAACTTGCGACGGATCTTTTAGGCTATTTTGGATTAAGTAATAAAATAAACCGAAAAGGTTTACTCCATATAACTCCAATCGCCTTTTTCTACTCGCTTATTGCCTTTATCTGGCTTCCCATTAGTCTTCTTTTTGATAGGAAAACATCGTGGATTGGGGACGGCTACATGGTCAAGTACGAATAAAAAAAAGCCCGAAGGCATCTCCGGGCTTTAAAAATCCTTCATCAATAATTATTCTGCGGGAAGAATACGGTGAATTCCTCCGCGGGTAGTTCCGATATAAATGTATCCATCAGGAGCTTGCTTCAAACTTCTAACCCTGCCTATTCCGTTCAGAATTTCTTCCTTTGAAGTAACGTTATCTCCATCCAGTTTTAATAGCTGTAATTGAACAAATTTTAGGGAGCCAACCAGCAAATGTCCTTTCCATTCAGGGTAGTAATCACTGGTTACAAAGGTCATTCCAGACGGAGCAATAGAAGGATCCCAAAAAGTCACCGGGGGTTCCATTCCTTCACGGTACGTTCCCTCTGCAAAAGAAGTCCCACTGTAGTTAATCCCAAAACTCAGAATCGGCCAACCGTAATTATGGCCCGGTTTAATAATGTTCATTTCATCGCCACCCCTTGGTCCGTGCTCATGTGCCCACATTACTCCTGTTGCCGGATTCATCGCCATTCCCTGCTGGTTACGGTGTCCATATGACCACATCGCTGGCAAGGCTCCATCCTGCCCAACAAATGGATTGTCTTCAGGAATACTGCCATCATCATGTATCCGGTATACTTTTCCACCATCTTGTGATAAATCCTGAGGCAGTTCGCTTCGGTTTCCACGATCTCCTATTGTGAAGAACAGGTATCCATCTCTGTCAAATTCGATACGACTTCCGTAATGTTGACCACGTCGTGAATTTGGGGTTCCCTTATACAAGGTTTCGATATCGGTTAGCACATTATTTTCCAGCTTAGCCCGAATAATCGCAGTATTAGACCCATCTCCTTCGCCGGAAGATGAGGAATAGGAAAAGTAAATCCAGCCATTTTCATTATAGTTTGGATGAACATCCACATCTAGAAAGCCCCCCTGGCCGTTCACATCAATATCGTTTGGGAGATTATCAACCGTCGTTACAATTTCTCCGTCCCTGATTAAATACAGACTACCGGAACGCTCTGTTACCAGCATATCTCCATTGGGAAGCCAGGCCATCCCCCACGGAATGTCGATCCCTTCTACGTACAATTCGGTTTGATAATCACTCTGAGCATAGATTGCGGAACTAAAAAACAAGCCCGCAAGAAGCAGGAAAAAAGCAGTAAATCGTTTCATGGTTTCAATTAGTTAAAAATGATTGTTCGGTTGTCAGTCACTAAGGTCTTGCGCTGTATGTGTTTCCAAACCGCTCTTGATAGCACCAGCGTTTCCAGGTCGCGTCCTTTTCTTACTAAATCCTGAACATCGTCTCTGTGAGTAACCCGGACGATATCCTGCTCGATGATGGGGCCTTCATCCAAATCCTCGGTAACATAATGACTGGTTGCACCAATGATTTTTACTCCACGCTCGAAGGCAGAGTGGTAGGGGCGGGCGCCGGGAAATGCCGGAAGAAAAGAGTGATGGATGTTGATCGTCCGGTTCTGCCACACTTCAATAAAATCGCCGGAAAGGATTTGCATATAGCGGGCAAGTATTACCAAATCGATATCATACTCTTTCAGGAGTGTGAGTTGCTTTTGCTCCTGGATCAGCTTTTTTTCTTTGGTGATCGGGATGTGATGAAAATCGATCTCAAATTTTTGAGCTGCATCTGCAGCATCTTCATGATTACTGATAATGAGCGGTATCTCAACGTTCCACTCTTTGGTCTGCCACCTTCCGAGTATATCATACAAACAATGCAACTGCCTGGAGACAAACAGTGCCAGCTTCATCGGGCTTGATGTAAAATTCAGCTTCCAATTGAAATCATAGGTAGATGCCAGCGTACTTTTGATCTGATCCGAGACTTGTTCATGATTCAAATCAAAATGATCCATCTCCCATGAGATACGCATGTAGAATTTATTCCGGGTTGAATCAGTGTGCTGATCCAGATCCACAATATTGCCACCATGCCTGTGAACAAATTGGGTTACCGCAGCAATGATGCCCGGCTGATCTTCGCAGTGAATCCTAAGAATGGCTTGTTCGGAAGAAGTCATGATTCCTAATACAAGAACTGGCGGAGCTCATCCACGTTCATAAAACCAGTTCTGGATTTAAGCAGGTTGCCTTCTGCATCAATGATGAGTGTTCCCGGAAATACAAACACTCCATAATTCTGAGCCCACTGGCGGGACGTAATTTCTTCTCCATTAAAACTGATCAATTCCTCGGAATTACCATCTACTTTTGCGGGAATGTACCCGGCATCAAGAACCGCTCGAACCGTGGAATCAGGGTAAACTTCCCGTTCCATAGCCCGACAATATTTACACCCTACTTCATACACGTCCACTAAGATTAGTTTTTCAGTTTTGCGGGCTTCTTCCTGAGCCGCTGCAAGGGTCATCCAGTCAGGTGCATTTTCAATTTCGATGGGAGCAGTACCTTTCATCGCGTACACAAAATACACCCCAATAAACCCGGCAATTGCTATGAAAATAATCGCTTTTTTATTCATGGAGTAAATGAACTCTGTCTCATTGTTTGGGTGTTAAAATACTATCTTTCACGCTTCTTAACGCAACCCTTTTACAATTTATGTCAGAGCCCATCGAATCGTATAAACTCGGTAACGTTCAGGTGACGGTCACCCAGGCTGATCGGCCAAATAAACTCTTAATTTCCTGTTTCGACGGGGAGTATAAATCCGAGTTTACCGTGAGTGAATATGAGTTCACAAACTACCGGCGTCTGATGAATCAGAGAATTACCGAGGCCTATAAGTCTCAGCGGGAAGGTTAAAAAAGTTTCCCTCCCTAATGTTAGGGAGGGAACAAGGGTGGGTAAGAAAATTGATGGAGATTCTACCATCACTTTTGCACCTTGCTATATGTATTATTCTCATAATTATAAATCCATAACCGAACTCGCCCGGGAATTAAGAAAAAACCCTACTAATTCTGAAAAAGTCATGTGGGAACTCTTAAGAAAAAGAAGGTTTGAGGGGTTAAAATTCCTACGACAGTTCCCGATAATCCATGAACAAATTGGAAGCCAACGCTTCTTCTATATCGCTGATTTTTATTGTGCCGAAAAGAGATTAATAATTGAATTGGATGGTCCCATACATTTACAGAGAAAAGAGTATGACAGTAATCGCGATGATGTTCTAAAGAACCTTGGCTTTCACGTTCTTAGGATAAATAATGAGGAAGTGAAAGAGGCTGAAGAGGTTTTATTGAAGATCCGACAATTCTTGACTGACCCCTCTCTGTCTCTCCCCTAAATTAGGGGAGAGGACTTTTAAAGAAGTACAGAATTGAATTATAAACTTCTTACCGATACTAAAACGGCCCTGCAAAATCCCATCAAACAACCAACGCAAACACCACAATGAAGCTGAATACCGAGAGAATCAGCCCAACCATAAAAATATTGTAAGAGAATCGGAGCAGGCGATACTTTTTTGCCAGTACTTTCCCTAGTCCATGAATATCCCTGGCCATATTATCATATAATCGATTACTATCCTGCATAAGCTCTTCCAATCCTTCCACATACTGTTCCCGGGGTAAGGTGTGGAAGTTTCCAAAAAAGAGAATATTTGCCCGGTTAGCCCGGACATCTTCAAGAGTCACCGTCTCATTACTTACTCTTGGGCGAGCCGACAGAACTGCGTAGATCAAAGAACCAAGACAGGTAAGCAGAAGCACGGCTGTTGGGATCAGCAACCACGGATTGGAATCAATTTTTGGTGAAATGGACGCAATCACAATCGAAATAATAATCCCGTTTATCGAAATCATGATATTCGATTTATTATCTGCGATGGCACTCAACTCAATATGAGTCCGGTAAGACGTTCGGAACATATCCGATACACCCCTATTGGTGGAGCCTAATTTCTTCGCATCCGGTTTCTTCTTCTTTTTTTCTTTCTTCTCTTCTTCCATAGCGATTTTTAATCGCTTGGAATATAGAGAAATAGCACAGAATCTTATCAACTAAAAATTGGTTGCTATAACAACTTTTTTCTGCCTCGAAGTACTGAATTCGATATAATTCGGAACAGCCTAAACAACCAAAGAGAAGACTTATGCCTATTTACCATCGCCTTGGAAAAATCCCGCCCAAGCGGCATACCCAATTCCGTAAACCAGATGGGAATTTATATTACGAACAGCTCTTCGGGACTATCGGTTTTGATGGAATGTCCACCCTTTCGTACCATGTTCACCGACCGACTATGGTGCACGAAGTTGGAGAAGCAATTGATGTCTCTCCTAAAGTAGCTATTGGAAACAACATGAAATCGATGATGTTGAAAGGGCTCGATATCGCACCGAAAGATGATTACCTGGATGCGCGAGAGCCGATTTTGACGAATAGTGATGTAACCCTTCACCTGGCTGCTCCCAAAAAATCGCTCACTGAGTATTTCTATAAAAACACCGATGCCGATGAATTGATTTACATCCATAAAGGAAGTGGGGTTCTTCGAACATTTATTGGAAACATCGAGTTTGTACCGGGCGATTATCTGTTGATTCCACGTGGAATGATTTATCAAATCTCTTTCAATGATGAGAATAACCGGCATTTCATTACCGAGTCTTTTGTTCCTATTTATTCTCCAAAGAGATATCGGAACTGGTTCGGTCAATACCTGGAACATTCACCATACTGCGAGCGGGATTTAAAACTTCCTACTGAGCTTGAGACCTATGATGAAAAGGGTGAATTCCTGATGAAAATCAAAAAGCAGGGCATGATCCACCAATTGACTTATGCTTCACATCCATTTGACGTGATTGGCTGGGATGGCTACAATTTCCCCTATGGATTTTCGATTTATAATTTTGAGCCAATAACCGGGCGTGTTCACCAACCGCCACCTGTGCACCAGACCTTTGAAACTTCGGCATTCGTGGTTTGTTCATTTGTGCCACGTTTGTATGATTACCATCCGTTATCCATTCCTGCTCCTTATAACCATTCGAATATCGATTCGGATGAAGTGATTTATTATGCAGAAGGCGATTTCATGAGCCGAAATCATGTGGAAGAAGGATACATTTCGTTGCATCCGGCAGGAATTCCACATGGACCGCACCCCGGAGCCTACGAGGCGAGTATCGGCAAAAAAGGAACCGAAGAATATGCGGTAATGGTCGACACATTCAAGCCTCTTCAAGTCACAGAAAATGCCCTTAAGATTGATGATGGGGTGTATTATCAATCGTGGTTGGAGAAATAAATCATCGTCTTTGTCATGCTGAATACTGAATCAAGTTCAGCACATACTTGATTCAGCATCTGTGAAGAATGAAAGAAGTTTAAACTCACTAAATATCTAAGCTTAAAAGATCCTGAAACCAATTCAGGATGACACTAAATGAAATCATAATGAGTGAACTAAAAACCTGGCTAGAGATTTCTCCTGATTCCGATTTCTCCATTCACAATCTCCCGTTTGGGATCTTTTCTATAGACGGTGGTCCAAAAAGAGTGGGAGTTGCTATCGGTGATTTTGTGGTTGATACTATCGAGGCTCAGATTCTTGGAATCTTCAAAGACATTGATGTCTCAACGTCTGAATTGCAGAATGAGTTTCTTAATGACTTCATTTCGCTCGGAAAATCAGTGACAAATGCTGTTCGACTACGGCTTCAGGAACACCTTTCGGATTACTTTTCTCCATTGAATGAATCAGAGGCGATTATTCCAATAAAAAAGGTGGTGATGCACCTTCCCGTCAAAGTAGGTGATTATACCGACTTTTATTCCAGCATCGAGCACGCGACCAATGTCGGGAAAATGTTTCGTGATCCGGAAAATGCACTCCTTCCAAACTGGAAGCATCTACCGGTTGGATACCACGGCCGCTCTTCTTCGATTATCCTTTCCGGACAAGACATCCATCGCCCAAAAGGACAAATCAAACCACCAGAAGGAAGCCCGGTGTACGGCCCATCCCAACGCATGGATTTTGAGCTGGAAATGGCCTTTGTTGTTGGAAAATCGACCGAATTAGGCGATCAGATCACTACTGAAGATGCAATCGATCATATTTTCGGGATGATTTTGTTCAATGACTGGTCGGCCAGAGACATCCAAAAATGGGAATATGTTCCACTTGGCCCATTCCTTGGAAAAAGCTTTGCATCCTCCATTTCTCCGTGGGTGGTTACTATGGAAGCTTTGGAGCCTTTTAAGGTATCAGGTCCTGAACAAGATCCGCCCGTTCTGCCTTACCTCGAGTTTGTGGGTGATCAGAACTACGACCTGAACCTGACGATTGAGATTGAGCCTGATGAAGCAGAGCCAACCATCGTTTCAGAGTCGAATTTTAAGTATATGTACTGGAATATGGCTCAACAGCTGGCCCATCACACCGTGAATGGATGCAATGTAAATATTGGCGATATGATGGCTTCCGGTACTATTTCAGGAAAGTCACCCGATTCGTATGGGTCCATGTTGGAGCTTTCCTGGGCGGGGAAAAATCCGGTCACATTGAATGATGGTACCGAGCGTAAGTTTCTCCAGGACGGAGATACCGTTATCATGAAAGGGCATTGCGAAAAAGATGGAATTAGAGTAGGATTCGGAGAAGTACGATCTAAACTTCTTCCTGCAAAATGAGCGAAATAAAATCCTTTGATCCTTACGATTTGAGCATCCCTGACCGACAGGGAATTTTGACCGCAGCAATCGGCCCGAGACCTATCTGTTTCGCCAGCACGGTAGATAAGGATGGAAATGTAAATCTAAGCCCGTACAGTTTTTTCAACGTGTTTTCGAACAACCCGCCGATGTTGATTTTTTCTCCATCAAGAAGGGGGCGGGACGGAACCAACAAGCACACGTACTACAACATTAAAGAAGTGCCGGAAGTTTGCATCAATATTGTGAACTACCCGATGGTGGAGCAAATGTCGTTGGCAAGCACGGAATATGAAAAAGGGGTAAATGAATTCGTGAAAGCTGGCTTTACTGAAGTTCCGTCTGATAAAATCCAGCCACCCCGGGTAAAAGAAAGCCCGGTTTCTTTTGAGTGCACCGTTGACCAGGTGATTGAATTAGGAGATGAAGGCGGGGCCGGAAATCTTGTCTTAGCCCGGATTCAACGGATTCATTTAAATACGGAGTTTTTGAATGACCAAGGAAAACTGGATAACACCCGGTTGGATTTAGTCGGCCGGATGGGGGCGAATTGGTATACTCGGGCAAATACCGAATCCCTTTTTGAGATTCCAAAACCCCTTCAAACCAAAGGAATCGGAGTGGATCAACTGCCGGAACATGTTCGGGAAAGCGATTTGCTAACGGCTAATAACCTGGGCCGATTGGGGAATGTGGAGCATCTCCCTACATTTGACCAGATTAAAGAAGCGAGGGGATTTAAAACGGTAGCCGCAGCATTTACTCAGTTTGAAAACAATGACTTAAGACGGGAAATCCACCGATTGGCTAAAATCGAACTGGAGTTGGGAAATGCAAAAAAGGCATTAACCATTTTATGTACCATTCATGCCTGAAACTACAGACATTTTATGGACTCCATCTCTGGAATTCGTCAATAACAGCGGTTTAAGGAAGTACGAACGTTGGCTTGACGATCAATTTGGATTGAAGTTTGGCAGTTATGAAGAACTATGGAAATGGTCGAACGATCACTTTGAGGATTTCTGGGAGTCGTTGTGGAAGTACTTTGATATAAAAGCTCATTCCGGGTACAGCTCTGTAATCGACACATACGACATGCCAGGAGCCCGTTGGTTCAATGGCGCTACCCTGAATTATGCAGAGCATATTTTCCGGATGAAATCCGATGATCAGCCGGCGCTCATTTTTGCAAACGAACTTGGAGATCGGGTCCATGTTTCATGGAAAGAGCTGGAAAACCAGGTTTCCTCCGTTCAGTCTTTTTTAAAAGAGCAAGGCATCCAAACAGGTGACCGGGTTGCCGGATATTTACCGAACACCCCTGAAGCCATCGTCTGTTTCCTGGCTGTAAACTCACTTGGAGCCGTGTGGTCTTGCTGTTCTCCGGATTTTGGAGTGAGCACCGTTATTGATCGTTTCACTCAAATCGAGCCCAGGCTCTTTTTTACCTGTGATGGCTACCAGTACGGGGGTAAGCGAATCGATCGCCTGGAGGAAGCCCGGCAAATTAAGAGCTCGATTTCTTCCATAGAAACCGTGGTTCTGATCCCCACCCTGAATAGTAATTCTACACTGGAAAATGCTACTCACTGGAAAGAGCTGATCTCCTCAGAATCAAATGAACTTAGCTTTGAATCTGTTGATTTCAATCATCCGATATGGGTGCTGTATTCATCTGGGACTACCGGAAAACCAAAGGCAATTACTCATTCGCATGGTGGGGTTCTACTTGAACATCTCAAATACATGCATTTTCACAACGATGTGAAGCCAGGTGAGCATTTTTTCTGGTTTACTACCACGGGCTGGATGATGTGGAATTTCCTGCAGGCTTCTATGCTGGCCGGAGCCGTACCTGTGTTATTTGACGGAAGCCCCGGATTTCCAGATTTGAATGTTCTTTGGAAACTCACGGAAGAACTTCCGATTCATCACTTTGGAACTAGTGCTCCATACCTGATTGCCTGTATGAAGAAGGAATTAACTCCGGGTTCAGACTTCAATCTTGCCCGACTTCGTTCGATTGGTTCAACGGGTGCTCCGCTTCCTCCCGAAGCCTTTGATTGGGTGTATAATAAGGTGAAGAAGGATCTCTGGTTATGCAGCATGAGTGGTGGAACCGATGTGTGTACGGCCTTTGTGGGAGGAATACCCTCCAACCCTGTACGGCGGGGAAATATCCAGGGGCGTGCCCTCGGATGTGATTTGAGAAGCGTGGATGAAGATGGAAATGAGATCACCGGTTCGCTGGGCGAAATGGTGATTTCTAACCCAATGCCCTCTATGCCGATTTATTTCTGGAATGATCAACACAATGAACGGTATTCATCCAGCTATTTTGAGAAATTCCCGGGAAAATGGTGCCATGGGGACTGGATTCAGTTATTTGAGGATGGCAGCTTACAAATCATGGGGCGTTCGGATGCCACATTAAACCGGAAAGGCATACGAATTGGAACCGCTGAAATTTATTCGGTGCTGGACCGAATACCCGGGCTGGTAGATTCGCTGATTGTGAACCTGGAAAAGAAAGACGGCTCCGACCTTATGCCGCTGTTTGTAGTACTTGAGGACGGGAGTGATCCGGACAAAATCTCAGAGACCATCAAACAACAATTAAAAGAAGAATGCTCGCCCCGGCACGTTCCTGATCTTATCAAACGGGTGGATGAAATCCCATACACACTAAGCGGCAAGAAAATGGAAGTGCCCGTAAAAAAAGCACTAATGGGACTGGATGTTTCCAAACATATGAACCGCGATGCTAGTCGTAATCCCGAAGCAATGGATGTTTTTGTGGAGCTGGCGGGTAGGATTTAGAAGTATGTTATGAAACAAAAAAGGACCATTCTAAATCAACTTCTTTCAAAACCTGCACTTTATGCCGGCGATGCCAAAATATCATCTATTTATCATTTTCTACAGGGGTATCAATTTTCAATTGAGCAAAATGGTATCAAATTACAAGATGATTCATTAATCATACCGAGGGACTTTCATGATTGGGTAGCATATCGGCTTCATTTTTACGAATCTACCTCTGGTTGGTGTAGAATGATTTATAAGCGAGCAAAAACTGAAGAAGAAGCACTTGACAGATTCAAAGAGCTCATTGAAGAATTTGAAAATCGAGAGCCGACAATTGTAGCAAGGTTAATGGATTTTAAAAAGACCTATACAACCCAACTAATTTCTAAGAATAAGTCTGAAATTGAATATGGTTCAATCATAGAAAAGAACTTCCCTAGGACAATTACTCTTTTAACCTATACAAATGATCCCGGGTTTTTTTTGAACTCGGAAGCAAGTCAGGATTTCCCGCATAAGGGGTTTTGCCCCAGTTTAGATTCTTTTGAAACCCGTTTTGGAATTAGTAAAACAGATTTGAAAATAATTGATCGAAAATGGGCTACTAAAGAAGGCCTTATAACCTGATTATTATAGTAATACTCGATTCAGTTACTTTTCCCTTGATGGAAAAGCACCAAAAGATCAAGGCTGAGAATTATTGATGCGTCTCAATTCCATTCGCTAAATAAATTCGATGGTCCATGTTCTTCTTGAGAATTTTACCCGATAATGACCGGTGCGAATTTATTTTCTGCCAAAAGGCGGATCGCTCATTTCTTCTCGCCTTTCTTCATCAATAATTCTACGGCTCATTTTAGCTTAAGCATCAGTTGGGTGGAGTTGGTTGGGAAGATTTAGTTTGCTATAAAAGTTGTCATGCTGAACTTGATTCAGCATCCGGAGTGGTGACAATTTACCTTTATCTAACTATTTAATTCTGTTACTTTCAAGGAGAATGAAACCTGGACCGCTTAACGCCGGGTCGTTATGCCAATGAAACAACTTTTTTCTATTTCTATCTATGATTGAGTTTTTAATTGAAATCAGGCATTTCGCGATTTTCCTGTTTCTTGGTTTATTTTCAATTGTATTCGTTTCAGTCTTCATATTTTTCAAATCGAAACGTCAAATAATTGTTATTATAGGATTTGTAGCTATTTTTTTGTCCGCCATTTTTGCAATACTTCTTAACGTAGCCATTAAAGATTTACTTCGATCAGAAATAAAAGATATGGCTGAACTAGCGTTGAATACAGAGTCAAAAATCTTGATAAATGGTCAAGATTTAGATATTGATTCAGATCAATTACTAATTGATTTAAAAAAAATCGATGGGGTTTATTTCACCAATAAATCAAGACCCCAAACTGCGTTTTTAGTTAGTATTATTGCTAAGAATGATACGTTAGATGTTAAGCTTATGAGAGATTCTAAGAGACCCGAGAAATACTGGACGTTTTTGCCAAAATATGATTTCGAATTGGAACTAGATTTAATCGAAACTCATACTTTAGATGCAATCAATTAATAAACTCAATAGTAAACATTGGCATAAAAAGCGTTTCAAGCGGTGTCCGCTTTTGGATTGACTATCTATTTCCTCTCGCCTTTCTTCATCAATAATTCTAAGGCCCGTTTTCATTAATTTGATTCTTATCAAGAACCGGAAGAAATGCGGTATGAGTTATTTGGAGGAAAATAGTATCGTGAGCAAGTGATACTATCAGCGATCATGAGCGTGTGAATCTACATTTCTTACGGCGGTTTTTGGGTACTTTTGTCCGCACAAAAGTACCAGACTCATAATCAGGCTAAAAGAAAGTATAATTGAATAAGATAAACTCATCAGTAACCTACCGAAGAACCCTCGCCTCCGACTTTAAAAAATGCCTGGAAGTGAGAAGTAAGACCCGCCAAAATCCGGCATCAGCAGAATTCCTGGCATCTATAGGCATCACGAAAGAAACACAGACGCCACTTTATAACGACGGTAGTTTGGTTGGCTTTGTAGCGGAATCAAATAATGAAATTATTGGGTTTTGTACCGGTGTAACAACCACCGGAGAGGTACAGGTGTTAGCCGTTTTACCTGACTTTGAGGGGATGGGAGTTGGAAAAGCACTGCTTCAAAAAGTAGTTGAGCTTCTATTCGATTCCGGGTTTGATAAACTATGGCTGGCCGCTTCACCTGATCCGGAAATCAGGGCACATGGGTTTTATCGTCACCTGGGTTGGGAGTTCACGGGTAAAACGGATGATATCGGGGACCAAATTTTAGAACTGGCGGCGAAATAGTATGCTTTACCTCATTGGCGGGACATCACGATCTGGCAAGACGCTCTTAGCCAAAAGAATTCTTAAAGAGAAACAAATCCCTTATTTGTCTATGGATTGGTTAATGATGGGTTTCAATGACGGATTCCCTGAATACGGTATCCATCATTTACTGTGGCCAGACGAGATAGCAAAAAAGATGTGGCCTTTTTTAAAAGGGGTGATAGACAATATGCTGTTTGAAGGGGCCGATTATGTGATTGAAGGGGAGGCCATGCTACCAGAGTTAATCTCAGAGCTGATCAAGAAGTACCCTGGTCAGATTAATGCCGTTTTTGTGGGTTATACCGACATAGAAGTTGATGATAAAATCTCAATGGTTAAGAAATACGGCGGAGGGGAAAACGATTGGCTCACAAATAGATCCGATGAATATATCAGGGACCATATTTCAAATATGATTTCCTACAGCAAGAGGATTAAAGAAGATTGTGAAAAATACGGGACCCCTTATTTTGATACTTCTGATGATTTTCCAGAAGTAATTGGCGAGGTAACTGAGTATTTAATAGGTAATACAACGTATTAAAACTTCATGCTGTCATGCTGAACCATGTGCTGAACCTGTCTGCCGACAGGCAGGCTTGATTCAGTATTGATTCAGCATCTGTAATGGGCTAGATATCAAGTATAATCTGTTCACTAGATTTACCCCCATCAGATTCCGGATCAGGCCCGCCCTGCCTACCGCAGACAGGTCCAGAATGAGAATGGTATCGACAAATCTTAACATAAAAGCGCTTTTCCAAGAGCTATAGAAATACTAAATTAGTTGTTATAGCAACTAATTACTCAAAAGAGAAGCCTATGGAAACTTTAGCCAATCCTGTTTTAGAACAAGAACAAGACTTCATGCCGATTCTCGGCACCGATTATGTAGAATTTTATGTAAGCAACGCTAAGCAGGCTGCCCACTTTTACCGCTCAGCCTTTGGTTTCAAAGCTCATGCTTATGCCGGACTTGAAACCGGACTTAAGGACAGAGAATCTTATGTGGTCGTTCAGGATAAAATCCGCCTGGTGCTCACTTCTCCCCTTCATAGCGGAACGGATATGGGTCGCCATATCGATAAACATGGAGACGGAGTTAAGGTAATTGCGCTTTGGGTTGAAGATGCTACTTATGCCTACAATGAAGCGGTTAAAAGAGGGGCAGAATCATACTTTGAGCCAATCACTGAATCTGATGAACACGGAAAGGTTGTTCGAGCCGGGATTCACACTTATGGCGAGACCGTTCATATTTTTGTAGAGCGTAAGAACTATCATGGAGCCTTCTTACCCGGTTATAAGGAGTGGAGTACCCACTACAACCCGGAGCCTGTTGGTTTAAAATACGTAGATCACATGGTGGGGAATGTGGAACTTGGAGCAATGAATACATGGGTAAAATGGTATGAAGATGTACTGGGCTTCAAGCAAATCCTTTCTTTCGACGACAAAGACATTTCTACGGAATACACTGCCTTGATGAGTAAGGTGATGAGTAATGGAAATGGTCGGATCAAGTTTCCGATTAATGAGCCCGCCGCCGGTCTAAAGAAATCACAAATTGACGAGTATATCGATTTTTATGAAGGTGCCGGTGTTCAACATGTAGCAGTGGCTACCGATGATATCGTTCACACAGTTACCGAACTTCGAAACCGAGGCATCGAGTTTATTACTGTACCGACAACGTATTATGACGTATTGGAAGAACGAGTTGGTAAAATCGATGAGCCTATTGATAAGCTGAAAGAGTTGGGCATCCTCGTTGACCGGGATGATGAGGGATACCTGCTTCAGATCTTTACGAGAACATTGCAGGCTCGTCCGACTATGTTTTTCGAAATTATCCAGCGAAAGGGAGCAACTTCTTTCGGAAAAGGAAACTTCAAAGCGTTATTCGAGGCGATTGAGCGAGAGCAGGAATTGAGAGGTACGCTCTAGGTCAATTGTTCATCCACCTTCAAAGGCGATTAGTTTTCTAATCGCCTTTTTTTATTCGGTCACCAGCGTGTTTAAATATTCCTTTAAATCGATATTGGGATTGATGTTTAGCTTCTTCTTCAACCTGTACTTAGCCTGATTTACGCTCTTGGGATTAATGTGAAGAATGTTTGCAATATCTTTACTAGAAAGATCCATCTGTACGAGTGAAGCAAGCCTCTTTTCTGAGCTGGATAACTCTTCTGAATGCCTTCTTAAGGCACTAAAAAAGCCTGTATTTACCTGCTCAATCTTTTTGAACATCACTTCTTCTGATTCCGAAACCGAGATATTCTGCTTTAACGAATCGATGAGATTATAAAGGTTCTTTTTAGCATCTGTGGTTTTCAGGTCACTGCTCATTTCATTTAATTTCTCAACCACCTTGGTTAAGTACGTGTTCTTCTCGTTCAGTAAAATGCCGTACTGCTCCAGTTCCCGCTGAATGGATTTTATCTCCAGCTTTTTTTGCAGTGATTTTCTCTTGGATGACTCCCAGTAAAAAATAGAAAGCACCAGGATTATAGCTATTCCAAAAATTATAGAAATAATCATTTTGAGTTGAGCTGCCTGGTTCTCATAGGTCAAAATCAGAATTTCGTTATCCCGCTTTTCGGCTTCATAGTTCGATTCTATCTCAGCTACTCTAACTGCCGTATCCTGCTCGTTTAAACTATCGGCCAGCTCCTTTGCCAAAAGTGCACTTTCTAACCCTGTTCGGTAGTTACCCAGCCGTTGCTCAACCCTTGCAAAAGACTCCAGAAGGTGTTCGTGAAGCCTTGAGTTTTCAACGATTCCTGTTTCAATAGCATTAAGAGCTATTTCCAGGTTTCTCTTTGCTGAATTGAAATCATTTAACCGGTAATCCAATCTCGCAATACTTTGAACCACATCAATGTATTTACCTGTATTTTGAACCCCTTCAAAAATCTCTGCCGCTTTCTGGTAGTAACTCCTTGCTGATTCAAATTCCTCTTTCTTTAACTCAATATTCCCGGCCACTTCATACATATATCCAAGCGACTGCTGGGCGTTGTTTTCGATGGCGGTTTCAATTCCCAGATTGTTATAATATTCCGCCTGTTCGAGATCACCAATCTTTTCAAAAACAGATGCAATTCCGGAATAAGGCAACACAATCCTGCTTTGATTTCTGGACTGCTTAAATGCATCAATTGATTCTATGTAATAGTCGATGGCTTTATCAAAAATCTCCTGCTCAAGGTAAATGTTGCCAATATTGTTATACATGATGGCCATAGAGTAATTGTTACCCAGTTCTTTGTAAGCGTCCAGGGCACCAAGCATTTTAGTTATTGCAAATTCAAATTCATCATTGATTGCATGAATAGTTCCGATCGCACCATTTATTGTAGCGATTCCGCGGTAATCATTTTCTTTGGAATACAGCTCAAGTGCTGCTTCCAAAAAAGCAACTGCTGAGTCTCGATTACCTTGTACATTATAAGCGTAGCCCATGTATCTGTTAGCATGCGCCTCGCGGATTGTGTAATTCTCTACTTCCGATATTTCCCGGGCTTCTTCTGCATATTCACGTGCAGTCTTCGGATCATTCCGAAAGGTTCGACGACTCAAATCCAGCAGTACATCCACCCTGATTGAATCTCTATCCTGAAGGGTGAGTAATTCCTGATTTAAAGAATCAACAATCTGTGTTTGTGCAAGGGATGAGAAAGAGAGTAGCAGATTAAAGAACCAGACAATTAGAAAAGACCTTGTATACGACATAATCAGAGACTTGGTAGACAAAAAATATATCCTAAAGCTACCATTTGAATTTCAAAGATTTTAATCAGATGCCAAAATTGCCGTCTACAAAGTGTCTACACTCCTCAACCTTCGGCTCTTTTTTCTATATCCTCTGATCAACTGAACACCCTCGAAACTACTTCGACTCTGGATTTGATCGTTCAAAGTCGGCTAAACTCACACATCGAACATGTTTTTCAAGAGAAAGACTATTCCTTTGGTATATATCTTAGAGGATTCTAAATCCTACCAGGTACTCTTGCGGATTTTGCTGGAGAAGAAGGGGTTCAGGACAAAAATATTCGAATGTGCATCGCTCGCCAAAGATCAGCTCATCAAAGATAAACCCAGCCTGGTTCTGTCCGATATCAATATGCCGAATAGCAACGGCCTGGATTTTTGCCTTCAGGTGAACTCTGAACTATGTGAGACGTTTATCCCCTTTATCTTTATTTCCTCCGACGATTCTTATGAGAATTGCCGAAAAGCAGAAATGTTGACCAATCACTCGTTACTCAAAAAACCGGTTGAAACCGAGCTTATTTTGAAAGCCATTGATAATGTTTTGTCGAACAGAAGGCTTCTGTTAAACTGATTAATCGCCGTTGTAGCTAAGAAATATTTTATCAAGAATCGTTCTTAGGGACTGGTATTCTTCTTCACTGATTTTTTCCCATCCCAATTCTCTTGAAGCATACACATGTTCCCGGGCCTTAACGGTCTCATTTCTGCCAGTATCCGTTAGTGATACGAGATACCTTCTGCCATCATCAGGATCTTGTTGGCGGTGTATAAATCCTTTTTTTTGAAGCAGATCGACAATCCGGGAAACAGTGTGTTTGTCCTTGAAACTCTCGGTAGCCAGATCAGCCTGACTCATTGTGCTTTTTTCAAGCTTGTTAAGGAGTACCCATTGTTCCGGGGTAATATCAATGCCTGCATTTTTAAACCGGTTGATCAAATCCTGGCGAACTACTTTGTAGGTTCGATCAATGTACACCCCAATTTCTTTTTTCATGCACCCAGCACTTTCATTTCAGGCAAACCAATTCGGTCCCGTACCTCCAGAAATCTTGGATCGTCCATCATTCGGCGGAATGGAATCATACTATCAAAGAACACCATCGCACCCAGCTTCTTATCTATCCCTTCGTTTATATACTTAAAAGATGTATCAAGATCGCCAAGCCCGGCATATACACAGGCAAGATCGAGTGAAACATTGAGCCCGGGATTTTCAACAACTCTTCTTTCCAGTTTTTCAATATTTCGGTGCACGCCTTCCATATCACCCTGAAGTGCTGCAATGTATCCAAGGAACGCTCCCCCTGAATTTGGATCGCTTACCAGGTCAAGATATTTGCGGGCATAAAACAATGCCTTGTCCAGATCACCCATTTCCAGGTAGTTCATTGAAATTCCTTCATAAGCAGATCTGTAGACGGGATCCAGATCCAGTATCTCTTCAAAAACACCGATACTCTCACTATAATTACCAAACAGAAGATATGCCCGGCCCAGCTCCATCTTGGCCGGAAGAGAGAGTGGTTCTAGCTTGGTAGCCGCTTTAACATGATGGATCATCCGGTCATATTCGCAAAGAGCCTGGTATAAATAACCCAGCCCCATTCTTGCATCGATATGATCTGGCTCCAGCGTAATCGCCTTTCTGAAATTTGCCTCTGCAGATTTAAAATTCCATTTAGAAAAGAGGTTAACAAAACCTAGTGCGGAATAAGAAGCAGCTCTCGTACTATTTAGTTCAACTGCTTTGTTTGAGTATTCCTCTGCCAGTGAATACGCTTCTTCGGTATCCATTTGCCCAATAGCCCCCAAAAACGTGTAGCAATTCGCGAGTGCAGAATAGGCATTTGTGTACGTGGTGCAATAATTTACTGCCTTTTCAAAAAGGGTAATTGCCTTTCTTACCGATTCGGGAGTTCGCTTATTCCAATAAAATAATCCTTCCAGGTAATGATTATAGGCCACAACACTATCCGTAGAGGCCTCGTAAAGCTTCACCGATTTATCGAAATAGGAATCCGCTTCCAGTTTTTCAACAATCTTTTGCGAAATTTCATCCTGTACCTCGAAAATGTCTTTCATCTCGCCATCAAAATTCTCGGACCAGATATGAAAGCCATCATCGGCTTTTATAAGCTGAGCCGTAACCCGAATTCTGTTCCCGGCCTTGCGGACACTTCCCTCCAAAATCGTTGCTACGTTTAGTTCTTTTCCGATCAGACGTATATCCCGATTTTGACCTTTATAGCTAAAAACAGACGTACGGGATGCAACCTCAAGATCACTCACTTTTACCAGCGCGTTAATGATTTCCTCCGTAATACCATCGCTAAAGTATTCATCGCTAATGTCTCCACTAAAATTCGCAAATGGAAGTACGGCCACACTGTTTTGATAGGAACCGGTTTGTTCCTGGATATGTCGCTGAGCCGGTACCTGGAGCCCCTCCTGGGCCAGCGCAAAAATACTGGTGGTTTGGAAAACGTTCTTTAATTCATGCTCTCCAAAGGCTTCTACCCTGATTCCGGGGTGATTTTTTATCTCATCAAACACCTTTCCGGAGATCATTACTGAACCCGGAATTCCAAGCCCCTGAACCCTGGCCGCCAGGTTAACAGCATCTCCGTAAATTCCTTCATCATCGTAAACCACATCTCCCAAATGAATTCCTATTCGAAGGGGAACTTCGGGATCCTGCTGTAATTCCAGTTGAATTTCTTTGGCAGCATTTACGGCGTCAATCGCACTTGCGAACATGCTTAACGTACCGTCTCCATAATACTGCATCACCTGGCCACGATATTCGAGAATTTTGTTATCTACTACCGCCCGCTGTCGGTCTCTCTTTGACTTGGCTAGTGCTTCATCTTGTTGCATCAATTTGGTATATCCAACCATATCTGCAAACATAATGGCTGCCAGTAATCGAATATTTTGAATCTCGGCCATGGTGTAGATTTATAAAGGGTAATGTGGCAACTTGCTCAATTAGAGTCAACAATCATGCCGCAACAGATTAAAAGAAGAAACCTGCCTTTATTTCAAAGCTATTCTCGTCTCCTGAGGTTCCATAGGTTGCGCTAATTAACATCTGATCAAACAAATTAAACCAGATTCCTCCCCCGTAACCCTGATGCCAGGTGTTCGACGACTCTCCATCCGTCCAGACTCTGCCTGTATCATAAAAAGTGAGAATTCCTCCCTTTCCACCAATTAAATATCTATAAAAATCAACAAGTTCTGCTCGAATTTCCGCATTTGCAAATACCGAGGTTCTACCCGAAAAACGTTGATTAGTATACCCCCTCAGGTTTTGAGCCGCCCCTAAGGTGTTTGCCTGGAAAAAGGGGAAATTTCCGACAATATGTTCACTGCCAAAACGACCTGCTAACGTGAATTGGCGCTTTCCCGAACCCGATGCATAAAAGGATGAGCTCCCCGTTAACCGCAAATGAGATTTGCTGGACTCATTGAAGCCTATATTTGTAATCGAACTCAAATCAAGTTTAAACCCGTATTGAGGATTCACCAGGTTATCTACATCATTAATTGAGACGCCCGTGTAAATCTGTCCATAATACTGGCTGGAAAAAATATTCGGATTGATCCCCAATTGAGGATCATTGAGTACGCTTTCCTCTCCCTGAACATCGTCTATATTCGTGTACTGAAGTCCCGCTCCAATGTGGAAGCTCAGCAGGTCTTCTAACAAAATACTGGCCTGACCTACCGCCTGGTATTGTTCCAACCGGGCACGGTAAAACTCTGATGAAAACCGATCCTCTCTGCGCGTATCATTACCCAGGCCAAAGAAGTACCGGTAACTTTCGGGTAGTAATGCCGTCACCTCCACATCTCCGTGCCAGTCCTTTCTGAATTGATACCAGTCTCCCGAGTACCTGAGATTTGATGCACCGGTGATTGGCGCATAATTCGCACGGAAGTAATGCTTTTGGTCGGGAATTTTTCGGAATCCATGTTTTGTGAACCGCGGGCCTCCACCTATGAACAGTCCATCATCATCATTAAAGTTGAAGAAGAATCCTATCATCGTGGAATTCCACTGGTAATCATGCTCGAAGCTGTAGTGGTTTATCCCCGGATCGTCTGAAAGATGGAACTCAGATCGGCTGTTCAAGTAGTTCGCATTTTCCAGGTCGGTGTCATAGACCGATATATTTCTTCGGATACCAGGATTTTGATCCTCAAATGAATCGTTGCCGGCCCCACCTATTACACGGATGTGAATTTTTGGCCTCGTTTCTCCGGACACGATGATTTCGTCATCATCACCCATCGCAAAAATCCGGATCTCCTGGGTTTGCGAAGCAATAAATACCCGGTCGTAATAGTTTTCCCGCAAGTTTCCTTTGCCGGTCAATTTATTCACCTGGATACGGATGCTCTCATCGTCGATGAAATCAATTTGAATACGTTCCCTTTTGTGGCTGGCAGGAATCGAAACCACCTGGTCGAGCAGAGAGGAATAGGTAGCTGCTATTTCATGGAGTTGCTCCCGACGGGCTTTCAGAATATCGGCCGTTTCCTCTCCGAATTTTTCACGAATCTCTACAGGATACGCATCAATAGCATCTTCAATCACCTGGTCAGTCACTTTCGATTGAATGTCTTCTGCCAGTTCAATCCATTCCTGCCTGGTAATCTGATTAGTGAATCTGCGTGTCAGGCCAAGGGAGTTTTGATTCATCCCCTTCAGGTTTCCGTAGCTGTAATCGAAATTCTGGTACTGAACGAACGGACCCAGTTTTGCAAGATTGGGTATGATTCCATTGAGCCGCATTAGCGCAACATCCCGATCGCGTGGAATGGGTTGGTAGATCTTACCTTGCTCATCCTCAGGCTCCACAGCAGCCCATCGCCACTGGTCAGCATGTCGGTCCCAGTCACCAATCAGCATATCAAACAATCTCGAGCGTGCAAACAGTGGTTGGTCCACCCGGTGATCAATGTCTCCATCAACTTCCCGGATAAAATCCAGGTGTGAGAGAACATCTTCTGGCCGGCCCACAGACTCAAGATCGCTCATATCGTTATCCGGCTTTCGCTCAAAAAGTGCTAACCGGTTTGCCATCAAATCACCGTATCCTCCCAGCAGGGGATCATCCGGAACCACGTAGTATTCAGGATTAGTATGGTAAACCCCGGCTGGTCCGGCCAATTCTGCCACAACCAGCGCTGCAAATGGGTTCAACATAGAAAACTGATCCTGTGCTGCATCCAGTGCAAACGATTGCTGTAAGGCTGCAGCCCATACTTTACCCGCTTGTTTATCCACCGACCGGAGGACAAATTCCTTTCCATCCGGCCCATCCATATGTAACGAATTTGACTGACCCCGCCCTCCGTATCGAACGGGCTCTAATCCACCTTCGATTGCACTTATGTCAAATACCGGATACTCAGATTCCACCGACCACATTTCACGCCTGTTGGCCCCAAGTAATCCCCGATATACAAATCCTCCCCGGTCATACCCTTCATTAGCTGCGATCCTGGTTGGTGTGGAGGCCAAAATCTGGTCTCGATCGACCTCTTCAACCTGCTCTTCAACCCTTGTCGCAGGCGCCTGGATCATCGTTCGGTATAATAATTCGCCATCGGATCCATCCCCAACGGGCGACCAGGCCTCCATCCAAACGGACCCGTTTTTGTAAAACTGGAGGGTCATAAATCCATTTCCGCCGTAAGCAAAATCTGCCCCTTTTCCATTCGCCACGTACCCGGTTTTTGATCCGGAGCCACTCACCAGGTAATGCGTATTGTATCTTCTTCTTTCGGTTTTTTTATGATACTGAAGTGTGTGAGCATGGCCTGAAACATAAATTACTTCTTCCTTTTCTTCGAATGCCCCCTGGATTGCATTTGCCATGGCAGAATACCCATGGTGGGGGATATCTTGTTTCAATCCAAAAATCCTTCTGTAGAGGACATATAATGAGCCAACCACCGGCGGAGAAAAATGGGCTTTCATAGGGAAAAACCCGCCATGAGTATCATTAGAAACCAATGGGTGATGGGCAGCTACGATCAGGTAATCATTGCGCCGGTCCCGAATGATGTCCTGGAGTTCGTTCACCACATCCCCGGCGTCATTTACTTCGAATTCTCCGGAATCGCCATAGGGCTTTTCAAAATCGTGAAGCCACCATTGCGTGTCCAGTGCCACCAACCGGATATCGTGATTCAAGTCCGGGTGATCGTCCTCATCCATCAGCTTAATTTCGTGAGGTCCCGGAAATCCATCGTCAGGTAAAAACGTGTTGCCCCGATCTAAATACTCTTCGATATATCTTTCCTGTCTCCGTACTGCATTTAATCCGTCTTCTCGTCCATCATCCCAATCATGATTGCCCGGGATAAACACAACCCGACCTGCATAGTTCTCAACCGCATTCAAAGAGGCCTGTATTCGTTGTTCGTAGAAATCCCTACGCGGATCGGTGGTATCCGGAAGGCCATAGTTATAAATGTTGTCCCCAAGAAAAACGGCGGCACTTTGTTCGGAAGCATTCTCCAGAAAAGTGGTAAACAATGTAAGCGTAGGATCTCCATCTAGTTTCGGGGAGCCTGCATCCCCGATTAAAAAAACCTGGTAAATAATATCCTCTTCAGCCGGAGGTTCTACTTCTTCCCATGACCTTTTCTCAGGAGCAACATAATAGCCCGAGCTGCCGCAGGAAATACATAGTAAAGCAATGACAAAATACCCAGTGAATCTGATCAAAGTGGTGAGAATAGTTACCGTTTTATTGAGGGGGAGATTAGTATTAAAAAACGGCAGATACAACAAAGGCCGGTGGTTTTCCGGCCTGATTTTTAAATAACTGAAGCAAATATACGACCGGGGAGGCACCGGAACCAAATGAAATTCGTTATGTATAAGTAACGATAATTAATTAATGGTTAATACAATTTTAATCACTATTATCACAAATTAAATGATCATCTAAATCTCATCGTTTTGCCTAAGAAAATTGGAAATCTTACCCTCTATTCCGTCGACGATCTGCACGACATGTTGGGAGTGTCGAAATTGACGCTACGCAGTTATATCCGAAATGGCAAAATCAGGGGAAGAAAACTGGGCGTAAGCTGGTATGTAACCGAGGATGCCATCAAAGAATACTTTGATAAACCCGCCGAGCCGGCTCCTGTGGAAAAAAAGAACCACAAACCGAAGTATATTGTTCAGGGTGTGAACGATCTGGTTAGCGAAACAGAAGAATGTGACACGGTAGAAGAAGTTCTTACCGTTTTAAACGAGCAGGCCATCATCAGTTTGTTCCAGGTTAAAATCATTGACCGGTCAACCAACGAAATCATCGAAATTTTAAAAGCCAGAGATTTTATAGAGCGATATGCGAACCATAAGTGATACCTCCCTCGAGACCTTTCAATTCGGGAATAACCCGGAGGATAGATATTACCTGCTCATCGACATTGTGAGAAACCCGAATGGGGTAGATCTTGCTAAGTTGGCAAACGCCGATCCCCGGTCGTTCGATGCCGTGCTCGCTGATATGGGGTGCATCCTGATGCTTAGCGGTGATGAGGTCCAGGAACTCATCCGGAGGGGAGACGTGGACGAACAGGAAAAACATGAATCGCTATTCAGCCTGGCCCGGGCTGAGGGTTTGATTTAGCCAATCCCACACCCGCTGTAAACACACAATCGTTTTTCCATCGTTTATTTCGCCGGATGGAATCATTCGCATGGCTTCCTCAAACGGAATTCGCTCACTCTCAACAAATTCATCTTCATCAGTGTTTTGTTCAGTGATTGATAACTGCCTGGCGGCATATATATGAATGATCTCATCCGAATAGCCAATCGCAGGGTAGAAATGCCCGACATATTCTAATTGATTACTCAGAATTCCTGCCTCTTCTAACAATTCGCGCCTGGCGGCCTGGTCAGGGGTTTCGCCCGGATCTATTTTTCCTGCCGGAACTTCGTAGAAAATCTGGGCCATTGAATATCTGAACTGGCGAACCAGCATGACATCCCCGTTCTCAAATAAAGGAACCACGGCACAAGCCCCGGGGTGCTTAATCCATTCCCTTCCACTGGTGGAGTGGTCCGGCAGGCGGGCTTCATCAAAATAAACCTGGAGTAATTTACCATCAAACACTTTGCTGGAGGTCACTTTGTGCTCCACCAGGTGCGAACTCTGTTTCATAGTGGTTTTATGTGGATAATGGCTTTAAATTTGGGTGTCAATATCGGAAATAATCCATCACTTTGGACTCCACAGAAAATATAGACGGCAGAAAGGTTTCAGTATCGGGACGAGTGTTCACGATCTCTAACTTTATTTCGTTTAGCCGCGTTTTTATCGCCTTTCCGATTATGTATATCCACTACCGGAATAACCTCGCCTACAATCTGGAGATCATTCTACTAATTGTGTATGCCGTTATTTCTGATTATCTGGACGGACTCGTCGCGCGCAAAACCAATACCATTTCCGAGGTTGGAAAAATGATTGACCCGATCTCTGACAAGCTCTGCGCTGGGGCACTATTCATCTACACGGTTTGGCTTGGCTGGGTCCCTCTTTGGTTTTTAATATTCTTCATCATCAGAGATGTACTCATCCTCACCGGGTCCACCTTTATAAAAGTGAAATACGGAAAGGTGGCTATGAGCACCATGAGCGGAAAAATCTCGGTGAACGTGATCTCGCTCTACTGGATCACCATCTTCTTTTTCAGAGAGGAAGTAATGGTGCACGAGGCGCTGCTCTGGATATCGGTGGTGATTATGGTTATTTCCTTCCTCGATTATATCAATCGCTATCGCAAAATAATGAGCGGAGCACAATTCAATTAGCATGGGATTTTTTGAAAAACTAGGATTCAAGAAAAAGGAAACACTTGAGCAGGGAGTAGAAAAAAGCCGGGCAGGCATACTTGACAAATTAGGGAAAGCACTGGCCGGGAAGGACACCATTGATGATGCCATCCTTGACGAACTTGAAGATATCCTGATTACTTCGGATGTGGGGGTAAAAACCACCCTGGAGATTATTACCCGAATCGAGAAAAGAGTAGCCAAGGATAAATATGTATCTCAGTCTGAGCTCCAGGCCATGTTACGCGAAGAAATTATTGGCTTGCTCCAGGAGCATGATGCCGACAAACCTGCTGAGTTTGACGCCGATCTTCCGAATAAACCCCATGTGGTGTTAATTGTTGGGGTGAATGGGGTAGGGAAAACCACTACGATTGGAAAGCTGAGTTTTATGTATAAAGTAGCCGGCAAAAATGTGTTGCTTGGCGCCGCCGATACTTTCCGGGCGGCGGCCGTGGACCAATTAAAAATCTGGAGTGAACGGGCGGATGTGCCCATCATTGAGCAGGGCCAGGATGCAGACCCGGCTGCGGTGGCTTTTGATACGGTCTCAGCAGCCAATGCACGTGGCGCGGACATTGCTTTGATTGATACCGCGGGCCGTCTTCATAATAAAAAGGCCTTAATGGACGAACTCTCCAAGATTAAACGGGTAATGGATAAGGTAGTAGATGGCGCTCCGCATGAAGTTATTCTGGTACTGGATGCCTCCACCGGGCAGAACGCCATGCAACAGGCGAAAGCCTTTACAGAGGCGGTGGATATTACCGGGCTTGCTCTTACCAAGCTGGATGGCACCGCAAAAGGGGGAATTGTAATCGGTATTTCCTACGAGTTGAATGTACCGGTTAAATATATTGGCCTGGGAGAAAAGATTGAGGACCTCCAGGTATTTGATAAAGCTGATTTTGTGAACGCCCTCTTTGGAGAATAAAAAAAGGAACCATAACTGGTTCCCTAAAATGAGTGATAGTGATTAGCCACCGCCGCCGGCACCTCCACCGCCGCCGCCAGGAGGTTGACTTCCACCTCCACCACCATTATTTCCATTGTCATCATCGTCCGACTTTTTTCTGAGCATTTTTTCTTGCCAACTCATAGAAGCTCCTTTTAATTTTTGGGTTGATAAAAAAAACAGCATATTAGCATCAAATTCAAGGAAGGACTTCAATTTTAATCGTCTATGAAACTACTGGCCATTGCCATACTTATAGTAATAGTAAGCCCTAACATTTTTGCACAAGCTGATAAAGAGAAGCTAGATCAATTGCTGGATGAAGGACTTGAACTTCGAAACGCATTCCAATATGATGAAGCAATTGCGACAGGCATCCAGGCATATACTTTAGTACAAGAGGGTTACGAAATAGATGATGTTTTTGAGGCTGGCATGTTTTTAGGTTATACCTATATACTCGCACGAAGACCTCGATCTGCAACCGAGCATTTAACAGAATTCGAAAGGAAGTATGGCCCTCGTCTAAACACCGCACAAATGGAGTCGGTAAAAAATCGACTCGCCTGGAGCTACACCGGTAGTGGACTTTACGAGCAGGCTATCACTACTTATAATGAAGCCTTTAGATATGCCACTGAAAATAATGATTCATCAAGGATGGCAAATGCAATAATGAATATTGGAATTGCTCAGCAGTTTTTAGCCCGATATGATGATTCTATTGAAAACCTGAAAAAGGCACTTACTTACAATAGTAATTACGAATCTGACGTAGCACTCACCAATATAGCATTATACTCTGCTTACTCTTTTAAATCGGATTACGATGCGGGCTTTCCTTATTTAATCAGTGCATATAATTATGCCAAAGAATACCCTAACTCCACTAATTACAAAGATATTCTATTTCGTCTATCCAGATATTATTATTTTCAAAATGAATTAAGAAAAGCTCTTTCGTACGCCCGGGAAGGGATGACCATCTCCATCAATACTAACGATGGGGTTAATAAGGCCTACTTTGAAGATATCCTTGGCCAGCTGTACAGCAAGCTTGGTGAACAAGAACGGGCCATCACCTATTTTAATTCGGCCATCACTTTCTATGAGACTCAAAACAATGAAAGAGAAATCCAGAATTTAAAAATAAACGTTGCTGGAGCTTTTCTTCGCGGACAGGAGTTCGCATCTGCACAGCAGATTTTGTTGGATATAGTAGACGAAGTATCCCTTGCTGATTTAAAGCTTTATACCTATAGCATGCTATCCGATACCTATCGAATGCAAAATGATTTTGAAACGGCCAAATACTACCTGGATAGGGCACAGCAAACTGCTGATTCCGCGGATGGTATTTATGCTGATTATATCTACTACGATAAGCTGAACTTCCCGGACGAAATCATATCACAAAAAGAAAAGCTCGAAACCGCCTTTGATCTCTATGAGTACTTCCAGAACTCAAGCCTGGTTGAGATCATGGAAGCAGAACGGGAAATCGCAAGAGCGTATGAGCCTATTGAACCAGACAGTGCTTTCGCTTACGCCTATAAAAGTATTGAAAAGCTCGAGGAACGACGTTCCAGTACGACTTCCACTACCCTTCGTAATCTCGCGAACAGTCGCTGGAGAAATTTCTATTACGAGTTGGCAGATTGGGAGGTAACCCATAATAGCGATTACGAGAAAGCCTTTGAACTGATTGAGCAATCTAAATCCAGAGCCTTGTTTGATCAGATTTTTGAACACCAGCGGATGGATGTACTTAATCCGGAAGATCCTTCTTCGCTTAAGGTATTAGAGCTCGAGAAGAAGCTCGACCGAAAGTATCAAAACCTTAGCGAAAGAGATGGCCCCGATGAGGAACTGCTGCTGCTTGAATTAGAATATGAGGCCGCCATCGATACCTTGATTGCCTCAAACATACAGTTGCGAAATTTAGAGTACCCTTCGCTTAGCAACCTGGAGGACACACAGCGGTTGCTGGATAGCAAGTCTGCAGTTATCAGCTATGGCCTCACCTCCGATCAGTTGTACCTGTTTTATATCAGCAAGGATGAGGTGGAATATATCCCCGTACATTCAGAAAATGACTTTCGACAAGAACTCAGTACGCTGGTTGCTCAATTCCGAGACGGGATTATTAACCAGGAGGAGATTAATGAGCTTCGAAGCCAATCTGCAGAGCTATCCCGTTTTCTGCTTGACCCGGTGGCTGAGTACCTGTCTGATATTGAACACCTGGTCATTATTCCGGATGGCCCGCTTCATTTACTGCCCTTCGAAGCCTTAAGCATGGGCGAAGAATACCTGATAGAGCGCTTTTCGGTGAAATACATTCCTTCGGTTTCGGTATATAATGTGATTGAAGCTACAAACTCCACTAATTACGATCGTGATATCCTTGGAGTAGCAGGGTCGGGCTTTGAGTCCGGTGATGGTTTCTACGAAGCCAGTTCCCAGCCTTCTTTTTCTACCCTGCCCTATGCCTTAGCTGAAATCGATTCTGTTTCCAGTTCTTTTAAAGATGCCATGATCTTAAAAAACGAGGAGGTTACCGAAGCAACCTTCAAGAATATCGAGCTGAATAACTTTCGCTTTATACACCTGGCCACTCATGGAGAAATAAACGAATTCGAGCCCAGCCAGAGCGGACTTATTCTCTCAAAGAAAACGGGGACAGAGTTGCTTTTCGGGGAAGATGGCTTTCTTAATGCCCGGGAAATTTCCCAGCTCGATATCCCTGCCGACCTGGTGATATTAAGTGCCTGCAACACCGGGAATGGAAAAGTGATTAACGGGGAAGGCGTAATGGGATTACAGCGGTCGTTCCTGGTGGCAGGAGCTTCTTCGGTGATGGTTAGCCTTTGGAGTATCTTCGATCGGAGTACTCCTACCTTCATGAATTACTTTTACGATAATCTCCTGGAAATCGAAGACGATGAGCTCTCATTTATCGATAAGATCAGGATGTATGCCGGGAGCTACAAACCAGAGTTTATTGATATTAAGACCCTGGCCCTGCAGCAAACAAAAATCGACATGATTAACCACCCATACTACGACCACCCGGTCCATTGGGCACCCTTCGTTCTTACCGGAAAATAACCGGCTATTGCTGGGTTCTCTGGATGAACTCCTGGTTATCAACGGTTGGTCGATCCTCTGAATTCGCAAGTAGCGCAGTAGTCATAAAAATCAGCTGCGTTCTTTTTTTAAGTGCCTCAAAGTCGATTTTATCAACCTCATCGGATGGGCGGTGATAGTCAGCATGCGTGCCATTAAAATAGAAAATGAATGGAACTCCTAACCGTCCAAAATTCCAGTGATCGCTTCTTCGGTAAAACTGGTTAGGATCGTTCAAATCATTGTATCGGTCACTCAACTCAATATTTACGCTTTCCTCATTCGCCTGTTCAAGAATTGCCTGTAGCTCTGAAGAAATAATCTTGCCACCAATGATATACACATAATCAGGATTGTCTATGTTTTCCGGATCACGCCGGCCAATCATATCCACGTTCAAATTGGCAATCGTTTGCCCGATCGGAAAAATCGGGTGATCAGAATAGTACCTGGAACCCAGTAATCCGCGCTCTTCCCCGGATACATGTAAAAACAAAATGCTTCGCTTTATGCTTGCTCCCGCCTGCTTAGCTGCAGCTAAAGCCTGTGCAGTGTGTAACAAGCCCACTGTTCCGCTGCCATCGTCATCAGCGCCGTTGTAAATGGTATCCCCGGTGGAATCGGGGGTACTAATTCCCACATGATCGTAATGCGCACTTAACACAATCAGCTCATTTTTTAGCACCGGATCGGTCCCCTCAAGAAAAGCGACCACATTTTTTGTGGGAACGGAGTCTGCGCCGCTGGTTCTCCAGTAGGCATTAAAGTGTTGGTAGTAGGTGCCATCATCACCCACAGCCTCCAGGCCAAGATCGCTGTACCGTTGTGCTAAGAACTCTGCTGCCTTCTTCAGGCCCTCACTTCCGGTATCCCGTCCTTCCAGGCTGTCGCTGGCGATAAACGATAGATCAATAAACAGGCCCTCTTCCGTAATCGTATTTTGAAAATCAGTAACAGAGGGAGTTGGTTTTAGAACGGTTTTTTTTGAGCTGCCGCAAGAAATGAAAAGTAAACCAAGTGCAAGTATCAGAAAATGTTTCATAACCCCAAAAAGTGTGTTTAAGAAGCTCCGATTATTTCGTCGACGGGTTTAAGGTCTACATAAAAATCGGTTGGATCATCTTGTAGGTATAAATTTATTTGTTGTTCCTTAATCATTTCCAACACAGCTAAAAAAGTAACAACGACCAGGATTTTACTCTTCAAGTTATAACAAAGTTGCCCAAAATTTTGTCTTCCTTTGTTTTGAAGAGTCAGTAATACAAACTCACTCTGCTGTTCGATGGTTGTTTCAACCTTTTCGACTTTATGAACAATGTTATTTCGTTCGATATCGGATAATACTTTCCTGAAAGCCGCTATAAGATCAAAAATGGTCACATCTTTCAGGGCCTCTCCGGACGCTTTTTTGTCGACCTGGTCAACATCATAAAACCCGCGAGTGTACTTTTTGCGCGTCTCTTCATCAATATCGGCCATTTTTTCGGCCATCTCTTTGTATCGCTTGTATTCCAACAGGCGCTGAACCAACTCATACCGGGGATCACTTTCATCCAGCTCGGTATCCATTTCAGAATCCTCTCGCGGAAGCATCATTTTCGCTTTAATCGACATTAACATACTGGCCATCAGAACAAATTCACTGGCCACATCCAGATCCAGGTCCTCCATCATTTTGATGAACTCTAAAAATTGTTCCGTGATGTAAGAAATTGGAATGTCGTAAATATCGAGTTCGTCCCTCTTGATAAAGAAAAGCAACAAATCCAGTGGACCTTCGAAGTTATTTAACTGAACGCGATACATAATTAAAGCTAACGGCTTAATATGATAAAATCCTCATTTTCTTTATTAAACTGAATGTTATTTTAGTCGCTGATTATTCTACACTAATCATGGATTACTCCAAATTTGTATATGCCATTCAAAATAATGATCAGGCCGTTGTGAACTCAATGGTGCCGATCATTACGGCTGTGCTTATTAAATTTCTAAAGGTTCGGATGGGTGCTTCTCATCACGATGCAGAGGATTGCGCGCAAAACACGCTCATAAAAACCACTGAAAAGATAAAAAATGATCGAATTGATAATCCTGATTCAGTGATTTATTACCTGTTTACCACTGCAAAAAATGAGTATTACAAGCAGTTGAACAAGTTAAAAGAACCGACCTATGAAGAGGTTCCGGACCATTATTCCAGAGAAGGTGATCAACTCAACAGGCTCCTGAACGAGGAACGACAACGTATTCTTAAGCAATGTATGAGTTTATTAAAAAAAGACTTACGAGAATACATAAGTTACTGGTTTGATAATCCCCAGGACGATGCCACCGTTGTGGCTGATCATTTTGGTATTTCTGTGAACAATGCCTGGACCAAAAAACATCGGATATTAAAAACCCTAAAAGAGTGTTGTGAAAAAAAATTGTCAAATTAGTGTAAGGAGTTCCTCTGGGATCGATCTTACTTGGCAGAATGTGAGTAATACGACACATTCTGAGGTTTATTATGAATGATGAGTTGAACAATATCAGAAAGCAGATTGATGCTTATGTGAAGGGGGCTCTCGGCGAACAGGAAATAGAAGAGTTGTGGGTTAAGTTTGCGAAGCATCCGGAATTATTAGAAGAGTTGGAGCTGGAGATTGGAGTGAAATCACTGGTTGAAGACGGGAAGTCAGGAGATGCCGCCAAGAAATCAGCTTCTATTAAAACGCTACCTACATGGACCTGGCATGCTGCCGCTGCAGCTATTTTACTTTTGGTTGCCGTAGTTCAGGTGTTCCAAATTCCAAGTAAGGCTAACCTGGAGGAATTTGTAGTTGCCTCTATTAAAGCTGATCAGCTGGAAACTTCTGACGGTATTCGTTCAAAAGATGTGACCATCACTAATGCGGATTCAATACTTAATCTCGGATTTAATGAGTTTGTATCCGGGAATTTAGACCGCGCTTTGTATCTGTACAGCGAAGTCATCACCGAATACGATTATGAACCCTATGGTTCCAAAGCATATTTGAATAACGGGATTATTTATTACAACATGGCAAATTACGATTCGGCCATCGTTGCATTTAATGAGTCGTTAAGCAGGAATACGGAAAGCAAGATGATGCAGGAAAAAGCGTACTGGTATCTTGGAAATTCATATGCCAATATTGGAGAGCTGGAGGCTGCCCGGAACGCTGCATACCAGGCATATCGTTTAGAGGGCGTATTCAAAAAACCTGCGTTTTTGCTAATTCAAAAACTTAATTACGATTTAGGCTACACAGAGGCTGTTGCCCCGGGCCAGTAGTAATTAAGGAGCAATCGCAATCGGTTCCGCTCCGTCCATCATATGGTTCATCAGCATTTTGTGAGTAGAGATTTTTTGCTCCCCTTTTTCCCTTTCAACTTTTGAATAAGAACCATCGGTATTTAGTGTCCATCGCTGTTGGTTATCATTCAGGTAAATGTTTATCACAAACTGCAGGTATTTTTTCAGCTCAGGGCGCTCTACTTTTATTACTGCCTCCACGCGATTATCAAGATTCCGGTGCATCCAGTCTGCCGAACCCAGTGTGTAAATATGCTCACCGGCATGATGGAAGTAAAAAATCCTGGAATGCTCCAGGAATCGACCAATTACCGAGTGGACCCGGATATTTTCACTAAGATTTTCTTTTCCAGGTATTAACCGGCAAACCCCACGAACAATTAAGTCTATTTGCACACCCACCTGCGATGCTTCATACAGCTGCTGGATTATAGCCGGATCTTCAAGGCTATTCATTTTTGCAATAATCCGTGATGGCCGGCCTGCTTTCGCTTCTTCGATTTCAAAATCGATAAAGGAAGCCATCTGCTTTCGCATGTGCTTTGGCGCCACAATCAATTTTTCGAATGTTTGATCGGGCGCGTACCCTGTTAGAAGGTTAAAAACATTGGTTACGTCAGAAGCAATTGCCTCATCACAGGTAAATAGTCCAAAATCTTCATACAGCTGGGCTGTTCCGGGATGATAGTTCCCGGTCCCGACGTGACAGTAAGTTTTTAAACCATCCTCTTCTTCTCTTACTACCATCGTCAGCTTGGTGTGAATTTTGAGTCCGGGAATTCCATAAGCCACATGCACCCCGTAGGTATCTAGTTGCTGTGCCCACTGGATATTACGCTCTTCATCAAAACGAGCTTTAATTTCGACCAGAACAGCGACCTGCTTTCCACTCTCTGCAGCTTTCATCAGCGAGTGCATGAGCGGCGAATCGCTCGAAGTTCTGTACAGCGTTTGCTTAATGGCAAGGACTTTAGGATCCGCAGCCGCTTCTTCAATAAATCGTTGAGTAGAAAGCTCGAAACTATGATACGGGTGATGAACCATGAACTCATTTTGCTTGATCACATCAAACATACTGGGTATTTCTTCATCCATAGGATGAGCAAGCGCCGGATGAAGAACCGGCATCCAGTTCCTGATTTTATGAAGCGCGAACCCGGGTATTCCTGCGATTTCAAAAGCACTTACCAGACCAATCGTACCCTCCATTTCATATACATCGTCCCAGGTAATGTTCAGGTTATTGATAAGGTAGTCTTTGATATGCTTAGGCATATTCGACTCCAATTCGAGCCGGACAATTTGAGCAAACTTACGCTCCCTGAGTTCATCTTCGATCACTTCGAGTAAATCGTCCGCTTCTTCCTCATTTCTTTCCAGCGAGGCATTTCTTGTAACTCTAAACAGGTGAGCCGATAAAATTTTCATCCCGGGAAAAAACATCTCTACTTTTTCACGGATTATGTCTTCAATAGGTACCAGGATTGCCTTTTCTCCCCGCCGGAATACCTGTACAAATCGTTTTCTGTTCGATGGAATTTTAATCCTCGCGAAGGATTTCTCCTTACTTTTCGGATGCTCCAGCTCTATGGCCAGGGAAATACTGTGGTTTGATATAAAAGGAAAAGGATGGGATTCATCAACAGCCAGCGGGGTGATAATCGGATAAATCTCTTTTTTGAAGTAATTATCGGCGACCTCTTTCTGATGATCTGTTAATTGATCATAGCTCTTAATACCTATCCCAATGGTATCTAACTCCGGGATTAATTCATTGAAATAGCAATTCCGGTAATCTTCAATCATTTTCTTCACAACTACCCGAATCGCTTTAAGCTGATCGGTAACCGACATACCATCTACAGGAAGAGTCTTCACCCCGGCATGCAACTGCCTTTTTAATCCGCCAACCCTTTTCTGGAAATATTCATCCAGGTTCGAACATACAATCCCGATAAATTTAACCCGCTCAAGCAACTCATTTTTCGGGTTCTGAGCCTCCGCCAATACGCGCTCATTGAATTTTAACCAGCTAAGTTCGTAGTTAAAAAAGTAGTCGCTCCCGAAAATTTTGAGTGCACTTTTTCTCTTGTCCTTGTGCAATCCTTTTTCCTTTAAAATTTCATTCTTTTTTTTGTTCGACTCCAGGTCACCCCGACGCTTTTTTTGTTCTTCGATTGGGTTAAAAGGCAATTCATCAGGAGAGAAAGAGGGTTTTTCCATATCATTCATCTAAACTTCCGCAGGCAATTCGTGCTAAAACTAAGTATAATCGTTTACAGGCAAAGTAAACATCACAATCCACAGATTTTGTGCAAAACCCACTTTTAAATCCACTTCAGAAAGAAGACGCATTCGAGCAATCTGTTCGTCCTGCAACCTTAGAAGAATTCATTGGGCAACAAAAAGCCATTTCGAATTTAGGGGTCTTCATTAAGGCGGCAAAGCAACGAGGTGATGCACTGGATCATGTGATATTATCAGGGCCTCCCGGACTTGGGAAAACCACCCTTTCTTATATCATCGCCCAGGAAATGGGAGCGAATATCCGGCCAACCACCGGTCCCGTTCTGGAAAAGCCGGGTGACCTCGCCGGAATGCTCACAAACCTTGAGCAGGGAGATGTCCTGTTTATCGATGAAATTCATCGCCTGAACCCGGTGATTGAGGAATACCTGTACTCCGCAATGGAAGACTTCAAATTGGATATTGTAATTGATTCCGGACCAAATGCACGAAGTATCCAGATTGATCTGAATCACTTTACTCTGGTCGGAGCAACCACCAGGAAAGGAATGTTAACCGCCCCGCTTCGTGCCAGATTTGGTATCGATATTCGCCTCGATTACTATGATGTGGAATTACTACAACGGATTGCACTACGATCTGCGCATATCATGAATTTCGGGATTGATGAGCCCGGTGCGCACGAAATTGCAAGCAGAAGTCGTGGAACTCCCCGAATTGTGAACAAGCTCCTTCGGAGAACACGCGACTTTGCCCAGGTAGACGGACTATCGTCCATTAACCAAGCCGTCGCAGATAAAGCGCTCAATGCGTTAGATGTGGATTCCAATGGCCTCGACGAAATGGACGTTCGAATGCTACTGGCCATCATCGAGAATTACGGGGGTGGACCCGTCGGCCTTAACACCCTTGGTGTAGCTGTTGGCGAAGATAAAGGAACTATCGAAGAAGTGTATGAGCCCTATCTTATTAAAGAAGGCTTCCTTCAGAGAACTCCAAAAGGCCGGGTAGCCACAACCAAGGCCTATCAATATCTTGGAGTAAAGAAAAAAGGATCTGACGGGGATTTATTCGAATAACCCTCAATTTCTTCAAATTACTTCGTACCTTTGGCGCTCATTTTTGTAACCGAAAGTACCTTATAAAAAGTAAGAATGAAGAAATTATTTACCTCAGAGTCGGTATCAGAAGGACACCCGGATAAAGTGGCCGATCAGATTTCTGATGCTATTTTGGATGCCATGCTCGCTCAGGATCCAAAATCAAGAGTAGCTGTTGAGACCCTCGTAACCACAGGGCTCGCCGTTGTTTCCGGTGAAGTAACCACACAAGCCTATGTAGATGTGCAGGAAGTGGTTCGTGAAGTGATTAAAGAAATCGGCTACACCAAAGCCAGCTACCGGTTCGATTCTGAGAGCTGCGGGGTTTTATCCACCATACATACTCAAAGCCCCGACATCGCCCAGGGCGTTGATAGGGAAGGTGCAGGAGACCAGGGAATGATGTTTGGTTATGCAACCAAAGACACCCCCGAGTTTATGCCCATGCCGCTTCAACTTTCTCACAATCTGTTGAAAGAATTGGCTTCCATCCGAAAAGCAAGAAATGAAATGACCTATTTGGGCCCGGATAGTAAAAGCCAGGTCACCATCGAGTATAATGCCGATGGTTCTCCAAAGCGGATTCATACCATCGTACTTTCTACCCAACATGATGATGGCATAGAGCAGGAGCAAATTCATTCTGATATCAAAAACCTCGTCATCCCCAAAGTGATGCCAATGCATCTGATCGATGAAAAAACCCTGTATCATATCAACCCTACAGGAAAGTTTGTAATTGGCGGACCGCATGGGGACACCGGTTTAACGGGCCGTAAAATCATTGTGGATACCTACGGAGGGTTTGGTGCGCATGGGGGTGGAGCTTTCTCCGGAAAAGATCCTTCCAAAGTAGATAGAAGTGCTGCCTATGCTGCACGGCATATTGCCAAAAACCTCGTTGCTGCTGAGCTCGCCGATGAGTGCCTGGTTCAGCTTGCCTATGCTATTGGGGTGGTTGAGCCTGTATCTATTTCGGTAAACACCTATGGAACCGGAAAAAAATCTGATGTAGAACTAGCCGATCTGGTAGCGAACACTTTTGATTGCACTCCAAAAGGGATCATCGAACGATTCGATCTACTTCGTCCTATTTACCGTCCTACCGCTGCCTATGGGCATTTTGGGCGCGAGGAATTCCCATGGGAAAAAATGGATTATGTAGATAAATTGGTTTAAATGCTTGCTCCATCCAAATAGCATAAGCTCGCGTGTCAATTATATAATCGTTTACCAGCAATACTTACACCTTGAAAAAGTGGCACTTAAACTATACAATAGAGGTGCAACTGGATTTGCTGTTTTTAATCTTGTCTTGTTAAGTACATCCTAAATTATGGAGGCTTGATCATGAAAAGCATCGCACTATCTATTCTAATTTTAGTGGTTTGCCTGGGAATAGGATCAGTATTAGGCAACCAGGCCGGAGGTTTCGTAGTTGGAATAATTTTAGCAATCGTTTTCACCAAATCGAACTGGAAAACAAAAATCAAAAAATCCTCCTAGTTTATTAAAGGAGGAATTCCCTTGGGAAAAAATGGATTATGTCGATAAACTAGTTTAATTCCATGAATAACACCCCCGAAGATATCCCGGCTCGTTTTGTATCAGGATGGAATAATCGGGATGTGGATGAACTGGTTTCCATTTTTGTTGAGGATGCTGAATTCGTAAATGTCGTCGGCTTATGGTGGCAAAATAAGGCACAAATTCGCAAAGCTCATGATTACGGGCTTAGGGTGATTTTCAAAGACTCTGTGATCAAAATCCAGAAAACAAAGGTAACATACCTTACGGAAGAGGTTGCAGTAGTTCATGTTAAAATGATGTTGCGGAACCAATCTCCTATCCAGGAAGTGAACGTCCCCCAAATTCGTCAAAACGTGATGAGTTTCGTCGTTCAAAAGTTTGAGAGCGAGTGGAAATGCATTTCTGCCCACAACACAGATATCGTTCCGGGCGCTGAAACCAATGTGGTTAATGAAGGGGGACAGATACTATCGAAGAGCTACCGCAAAAATGAGCCTTAATCTTCAGATCAGGTTCAGGCAAAAACACTCCAGAGCAATCGAAAAGCCATTACTGTTGCAAGCAGGGCAAACCCCCATTGCAAAAACTTTGGCTCTATTTTGTGATTTAAAATGGTCCCGAAGTACGCTCCTCCTAAGCCGCCAACTGCAAGGGGAAGTGCCGCGCCCACATCAATATAACCCAGGTGATAGGGCGATAGCCCCGACTCTGTAACGTCAATCTGAGCTAGTTGAGCTAAGCCGGCAAGTATCATCAATGTCATTCCAAGATGAGAAATACTTACTGCTTTTTTGAACGGCTGTTTATAAATCAAATTCATCATCGGAACCATTACACCCCCTCCACCTACTCCGGCTAAGGAAGCAATAGTACCACCAACAAGTCCCGTAACCAGGGAACCCTGGGTGCCAAAAGGTTGCCCGTTTGCTGAGTCCTCTTTCTGATTCCGGCCTCGCTTAAACATCATGTAGGCCGCATAGAATAACACCACGCTGAAAAGAACCGCAAACTGTTCTCTTTGATAAAACCCGGAGGTTAAAATGATTTTCCCACCGCTAATTCCTATAGCTCCAAAAATCCCCAAAAATATCCCTTCTTTTATATACAGGTTTTTCCTGATCCCCTGACGGATCGTACTGCTTAACGCAGCTGTAAATGTACACAGTAACCCGCTGGCAACTGACCATTGAACAGCATTTTCGACTTCTGCCTCGTCAAATAAAAAATAAAGGACTGGAGTAAAGATTATTCCACCCCCAACACCCATAGAACCGGCGATCAACCCCCCCACTATTCCAACTAATATCAGTAACAGTAATTCCACTAAATATCGATCTCTCCCCGCAAGAAAGTCACTGCATTTCCTTTTATCTCGACCCGGTCACCCAAATAGCTCAGCTGAAGAGTGCCAACGCGTTTTGAAATTTGCAGAGCACTTAATTCATTCTTACCGAAATGCTTAGCCCAATAGGGTGCTGTTTTGGTATGGGCTGATCCGGTTGCCGGATCCTCATCAATCCCTACCTGCGGGGCAAAAAAGCGTGAAACAAAATCGACCGTATCCCCGGGGGCGGTCACAATGATGCCTCGTGCATCCACTTCTTTCAGGAACTTAAAATCCGGACTAAGATTCTCAATGTCCTCCTCCGATTCCAACACCACCATATAATCGTCAGACTTGTATGTTTTATCCGCGATTGGAATCCCCAGGGCCTGGAACAGAATAGGCGGAGCTTCTACTTCGGGCATTTCAACAGCAGGAAAATTCATCACGTACCAGTCATCTTCCCGACGCACCGTCAAACGGCCGCTTTTTGTATCAAAACGAATCTCCTCTTCTTTGTAATCCAATTCCGTGAATAGTGTATGTGCCGTAGCAAGTGTAGCGTGACCACATAAATTCACTTCTACCTCAGGCGTAAACCATCGCAAGCCAAAAGAGTCTTCTCCATCTTTCACAAAAAAAGCTGTTTCTGAAAGATTATTCTCCATGGCAACCTGCTGCATCATTTCTTCGCCAAGCCATTCGGTTAGCGGTACAACCGCTGCCGGGTTTCCACCAAAAACATTATCTGTAAAGGCATCAACCTGATAAATAGGGAATTTCATGATCAAGGAATTAGGTTTATCTTTGCCGAAATCTGATTACAAGGTACAACTTATTTTTGATGGAGTTTTATCCGGAAAACGTTTTAGAAAAGCTTGGTTTTGAGCAGGTTAGAGCAGCTACTCTGGCTGTTGCGCAATCGGAACGTTCTCTCGAGCTTATTCAGGAGCTTATTCCGTCCGACAGAAAAGAACGCGTATTAGAACTCCTTACCGAGACCAGTGAAATGATCGGGCTTTTACAGGATCCGGATCCCTTTCCCATAAGCGATCTGCCGGATATCCGATCCCACCTGGATACCGCCCGGGCTTACGGAAGTATTATTCCGCTCTATGCTTTCCGGGATATCCTGTTAATCTCCATTACCGCCCGAAGTACTAAGAAATTTGTACGGAACAGGGAAGAACGCACTCAAACCTTATCAGGAATTGCTGAACGACTCATCCCGCTAAAACAGCTCGAACATTACATCAAAGGAAAGGTAACGGAGAATGGAGAATTAAGAGACGATGCGAGCCCTGAGCTCAAAACCATCAGAAAGCGCCTAAATTCGAAAAGAAATGAGCTTCGTTCTACCGTAAATAAGTTGATGAGAAATGCCATAAAAGACGGCATGGCTAGCGATGAGGGCGCCACGATAAGAAACGGACGAATGGTTATCCCGATTCAAGCTGAGTTCAAAAGACAGATCCAGGGTTTCATTCATGATGTTTCTTCAACCGGGCAAACGGTGTACCTGGAACCGGTAGAAGCACTGCATTTGAACAACGAAATCCGGCAGTACGAAGCAGAAGAGCAGCAGGAAATTGAACGGATTTTGATGGAGCTAACCAATCATATCCGGGAGAATCGGAAATTCCTGCACCAGAACATTGAGACCTTAGCCGAACTGGATGTAATCGCAGCTAAAGCAAAGGTGTCCATTCAATTAGACGGGGAAATACCAACCATTTCTCACACCGGCTTCATGAAGCTTAGGCAAGCGTACAACCCTAATCTTCAATTAAAAAATCTTTCTCTGAAGAAAGAAGATCGATTGGAAGTGATTCCTCTTAACCTCGAAATGACCGAAGAGGAACACTGCCTCATGATCACGGGACCGAATGCCGGTGGAAAGTCCGTGGCAATGAAAACAGTGGGTATTTGTGCCCTGATGAATCAATCCGGTTATGCCATTCCGGTCGAGCCTACTTCGGAGCTCCCTATATTCAAGGGTATTTTTGTTGACCTTGGAGATGATCAGTCCATTGAAAATGATCTCAGCACGTTTTCCTCGCGGCTTAAATGGATGAGAATGACCCAGGATCGTTTACGGGAAAATAGCCTGATTTTGATTGACGAGGCTGCCGCAGGTACCGATCCCGATGAAGGATCTGCTCTTTTCCAGTCCTTTATAGAATATGTGCTCAAGTACGATTCAAAAATCCTGGTAACCACCCATCATGGGGCGTTAAAAGTGTTTGCTCATGAGAATCCTTTATCCGTCAATGGATCGATGGAATTCGATAATAGCACGCTATCTCCAACTTATCGCTTCAAGAAAGGAGTGCCCGGGAGTAGCTACGCCTTTGAAATTGCCGAGCGAATGAATCTGGACAAACGGCTTTTAAACAGGTCCAGGGAATTACTTGGCGAATCGAAAAATAAAATGGAGGGATTGATTGCTGAACTGGAATCGAAAGCGCATGATGCAGAAGAACTCAAGCAGAAGTATGAAGAGCTAAGAGTCAAAGCCCAGGTGAATGAAAACCGGTATAAACAAAAGCTTGAGTCTTTGAACCGCCAACGGGATAAAATCCAGGAAAAAGCACTGATTGAAGCCAAATCTATTATGGAAAAGGCCAATCAAAAAGTGGAGCGTGCCGTTGAGCAAATCATTGAGCAGAAAAAAACGGGTAAGTCGGAAATCAAGAAAATCAGGGAAGGTATTGAACGAGAGAAAGATAAGATTGAAACGAACCTTGAAGAGGTAAAAGAAAAGCGAGAGGCTCAATTTAAGAGGAGCGATCAACCTCCTGAAATCGGAGATTTTGTTCGGTTTCTGGACGGAAATACAACCGGCCAACTGGTTGAGCAAAAAGGCAAAAATGCCACGGTTCAAACGGACGGCCTTCGTCTGAAAACGAAATACAAAAACCTCGTGAAGGTGGAGCCTCCAAAAAAGAAGGACAAAGCTGCTCGTTCTACTATTATAACAAGTGACTCTTCTCTAAATACCGCCGTATCACAACGGTTAGATTTAAGAGGAAAAAGAGCGGAAGAAGCTATTGATGAAGTAACTCAGTACCTCGATAGGGCGGTATTTAGAGGCCTGAAGCAAGTTGAGATCGTACATGGTAAAGGAACCGGTGTCTTGAAAGAGCAAATCCACAAATATTTGGGAGACCGGTCTGATGTAAAGAATTTTGAGCTCGCAAACGAGGACTTTGGCGGGGCCGGATGTACAATTGTACTTCTAAATTAAATGTATAATATGACTCCAGAACAACTATTCCGTAGTTATATCACTGTATACGCGAATATGGATTTGGATGAAGTATCCTCAATGCTGGCAGAGGATGTACATCTGCGGGACTGGAAGGTTTCAGTTTATGGGAAAGAAAATGCTGTAGCCGAAACCAGAAAGAACTTTGAGGCAAGTACTTCCATCGAAATTCAAATACTAGCAACCTTTCAGGCTGAAAATGCGATTGCTGGAGAATTAAGAATCGTAGTAAACAAATCAGAAGTTCTTTATGTAACCGATGTACTTACCTTCAACGAAGACGGCAAAATTTCTTCCATCAGAGCTTATTTGGGTCGTGAGAATTAGACATTATTCTCTTCAACCTTAAACATTTTGTAAAACAAGGCAGTACCGGTTCTTTCGTTAGATTCTTCCCTTTATATTTTTAATGGCTATTCAAATATTTGACCTATGCCTTCCCCCAGCGGACAACCTTCCATAGAACTTTTTGGAATTACCATCATGGAGCCGGTGGTTACCCTCACCGATTTCATGATTACGGCCGTTTGTGTGTATGCTTTTATCAAGCTTAAAAAGCAAAATTTCCAGGGGGTAGTACATCAATACATGCGCTTCTACTTTCTATTTATGGCCATTGCCACCTTTCTGGGCGGTTTATTGGGTCATGCGTTGCAGGCGCAGGTTGGTCTGGTATGGAAACTGCCTGGTTGGTTGATAAGTATGTTGGCGGTTTCGTCTATTGAGCGCGCCACCATCTTATATGCCTTCCCTTTATTAAAACGTCGCTTTGCCCGGTTTTTGGAAATAGCAAATGTCATAGAACTGGTTGTTTTTGCAATTATAACCTTCGTAACCCTCAATTTTTTCTATATCAAAGTGCATTCGGCGTACGGATTAGGATTGATCGTTCTGCCCATCCATTTTTATATCTTCATGAAAACGCAGAATCCCGGTAGCAGGATCATCTGCCTGTCAACCTTATTTGCTACCCTTGCTGCTTTCTTTTATACCAGCGAAATCGGAATTAGCGTCTGGTTTAATCACCTTGATCTGGCCCATACCGTAATGGCTATAAGTCTATATTTCTTTTACAAGGGAACTCTTATGCTCCATCCCTTTCATGAAACTCATGTTTTGGAAAAGCCGTTATCTTTTTGGCAGGCTGTAAACAAACTGTTTAAAAGAGCGTAAAAGTGTTTTATATAAGTACGAAAAAGAGACTACCCCCTCATGTTTGGTACCCTGAAGTACTACACTGGCGTGAGGGAGATAGTATTGTTTCCAAAGATTCAATATATGTTAGCTTGTTATCAATAGTGATTGCTGATGACGATGGTTTTAGCCTGCGTTACAGATATAAGAGCATCACCCGGGATGGCTTCATTATTTTGGAGGAGGAAGAAACAGGTAAACTGGAAAAACGAAGATTTGATCTATTTATCCGGGTCTCAAAAAACATAAGCTATAACAATCGCCACCTTAATTCAGAAATACAGCGATCAAAAGAGTACATGGATTTGATCCAGGAATTTCAAAATGCTTATATAGAACTTGAAAAAGCCGACATAACAAATTCATTCCTGACAGATGGGACTATTCAGAAATAAAGAAACGGGTATCGCTCCTCATATATGGCATCCCGAAATTCTTCATTGGCAAGAAGGAGATGAAATCCGTGCCAGAAATGCTAACGCACGAAACTGGTTTTCTAAATTAATGGCCTTTGAAGATGGTCATTTAAATATTTTATACCTGTACAAAGGCGTTACGAGTGATGGATTTATTATTGTTGAAGAAAAAGAATCTGGCCATCTTCATAAACTCAAGTTCAGCCCTTTTATTAAAAGGGCAACCAACTTAAGTTTTAAGAATCGAAGGATTCATTCGGATATTAATGAAACCAAAGAGTACATGAACTTAATAGAGGAATTTCAGAAAGCATATTTAGAATTAGAAGAGGGTGACATTAAAAAACTGATTCAATAAATGGGACTGTTTAAAAACAAAAAGAAGGGCATCGCACCTCATACCTGGTATCCGGAAATTCTTCAATGGAAGCAAGGGGATGAAATTAACGTATGGAATATCGCCCAGGCCATAGCGGTAGGCTGGAAGTTTGATTGGGGAACCTATAATAAATACGCTGGCGCTGATTCAGCCGCTGGTCAGCACATCTTCACCTTTAAAAGTGTGGACGAGCTTGGAAACACCTACCTGGAAGATTCCGATGGACATTTAGTTGAATTCCAATTCTACAGGCTTATCAAATACGCCCGCAACGAAACCCTGAAAACCCGAAAACTGGAGCAACGCCTTATTGATTCAAAGCAATACATGGAGTTGATGGGTAATTTTCAGCAGGCTTTTGATGAACTCCAGGCGGCAGATAATCATCCCAAGAGATTAGGTTCCGGTAACGATCAGGACTAACCTTCCAATTGATTTTTGATCTTAGAGAGCGTTTTCAAAAATTAGCACTCGTAAAAAGTCTGAAAATTGTTGTCGATTGTGTTAACAGGTATTGAATGCCCGGCTTGTATTCTGTTCATTCATAGAAACGAATCCTTATACTCTCATGAAACGAGCATTACTACTTCTGTCATTACCAATATTGGCTGTAGGTACTTTCCTGGCACTTACATACTCGTCTCCTGCCGATCAATTAGAACTTGATGAAACCCCGGATATCGCTATCACCAATGTGACGATCATTCCTATGACAGGAGAAAACATTGTTCATGAAAACAAGACGGTTCTAATCAAAGACGGGAAAATTTCTTCCATACTGGATGCAAGCAAAATTAAGTTTTCTCCTGAAGTTCAGGTCATTAACGGAGGTGGTAAATATTTGATCCCTGGGTTAGCTGAAATGCATGGCCATGTTCCTCCAACCCATCCTCCAGCAAACTTCCCTGCTTATTTCAATGAAGATTATGTAAAAAACACCTTATTTCTGTATGTATCTGCTGGTATCACTACCGTGCGTGGTATGTTAGGTTATGATCGTCAACTTGAACTCAAAGACAAAGTGGCCAGCGGGGAATATATCGGCCCCAATTTATACCTGGCAGGACCCAGCTTCAATGGAAATACGGTTAGTTCACCAGATCAGGCCCGAGAAAAAGTTCGCCAGCAGGTTGATGAAGGCTGGGATTTGTTAAAAATACATCCCGGACTCACGCTCGATGAATATAACGCTATGGCTGAAACAGCCAACGAATTGAATATCCGGTTTGGTGGCCATGTTCCACAGGAAGTAGGCATTGAGCGCGCCATTGATGCCGGCCAGGAAACGATGGATCATATCGATGGATATGTAGCTTTTTTGCAGGCTTTTGAGGGTGCTGAGCTGGATTCTAAAATAGAGGAGATCATCCAAAAATCTGTTGAACACAACGTTTGGATTGTGCCTACACAAGCGCTTTGGGAAACCATTATTGGAGCAGCTGATTACGAGGCCATGAGAAACTACGATGAACTTAAATACATCCCACAGGCAGTAAGAAATAATTATGAGGGATTTGTGATTAATAACATCGACGGAAACCCGAATTTGAATATCGAAGCAGCTGAAGAACATGCCGCCCTTCGCCAGGAATTATTAGGAAAAATGAACGATGCGGGAGTTAAAATATTGATGGGAACCGATGCACCCCAATTGTTTAGCGTTCCCGGATTTTCCATCCATCGCGAACTTCCCTTTATGAAGGATGCCGGTATGACGAACTATGAGATTCTGCACTCCGGAACAAAGAATGTGGGTGATTATTTTGCCAACAAAGATCCATTCGGAACCATTGAAGAGGGCATGCGTGCGGACCTGATCCTGACGGATGGTAATCCCCTGGAGGATCTAAACTATATCCGAACTCATTCCGGGGTAATGGTTAACGGGAAATGGTTATCACGCGAAATGATCGATAACAAACTGGCTGAAATTGAATCGATGTATAATTAAGCTAGAGAACAATCCCCCTTAGCTTTTTTAAGACATTATTCCATGACTCTGGCAGAGATACGTCCTGATTTAAACCAAACTCGGTTTCGTAGGATAAAATCAACGGAATAATTGGAACTGACAGCTTTAGCTTTGACTGCGTTGACAGTTCCATTGATTGTAACTCATTACTTAAGGATTTATAGTTAGGTAGATTATTTTCTATACCATCACCTACTGCTTTTACAATGTATTCTGCTTGTTGTGATCCTAGTTCTTCAATGGATTTAAGCAATTTATTTAGTTCTATCTTAGCTTCTTCCGGATATGAATTTACAATGTTAAAAATTAACTCTTTATGATTTGATTCAATATTGACTAAGAGCGTATCAATTTTATTTTCTAGTGCTAGAATATTTTTTTGAATTTCGACTCTTATTGTCTCAAACAGCTCTTTAATCAATTCAATTTCCACGTTTGAATTTTGAGCTTCGATTTCACTTACATGTTTTGAAATTAGACTTTTTATTTCAGCTTCAGATTTATCAACAATTTTCTCAAGTTCATCTTCATCGTGATTATCATAAACAGAGCTTTTTTTTGCACTAGCATCATTAATAATTTGATATTGAGCAGCTAGCTCTTGCTCTAGTTTCACTACGATTGTACTTGATACATTTAAATCTCTCAGCCTCTTTAATATTTTCTCTTTATCATCTTTCTCTTGAACTAACTCAATTGATGAGACTTTTTTTACTGATTCCGAATCCAAATATACAGCAGAAGCGATATTATCAATTAATTCAGTTCTATAATAACTAACATCATTTGTTTCCAAGTCCAAATCATCTATCTCAATTGGGTTTCGAAGAATTCTTATCCGATTGCATTTTAAAATCTTAATCTTTTCATCCGAATTACCGCTGTTTTGGTAAAACTCAAGATCACCTTCATCTAAAGCCTTATAACACTCACCGAAATAATCGTTAGCATCACCGAATTTTACCGTCTTTACCTTTTCTATTTCTGAATATCCAATGATCCCTCCCACATTTTCAGATTTCCATTGAGGACAAAATATTGCTAAGATGCTAAGATCTTCATTTATTTCTAAGGCCTCACTAACCCCACTTATTAAGTAGTAGGTAAAACAATTTTGTTTGGAATATTCGTGGATTACTTCTTCTTCGAGCACTGTAACTATTCCACCAATTTCATCAGATTTGAACGGAATCCGTAGAGAAGAATTTAATGCCCCAGCTAGCTCAAACAGAGAATCATAATCTACTAGATTGATATCAAGATTTTCATACAGTGCACTCGGAACATTCAAATTGTCAAAAAAAAGATATTTCAAATGAGACTCTTTATTGTACAGAGCTCTCAAATGCGATGCTATCTGATCGTCATTGAATTCGGTTTCTGAATATTCAAAGTCTTCTATGATTAAAAATTCACCAGAAATATTATACTTTTTTGAACTATCACTTAAGCCTTTCCTAGATAAAGCTGGGGAAACTGGAAATCTTTCAAAACTAATTTTGATTATTGAAGCACAAAGTTGTCTATCAAATATATACTTGACCCCATTAATCTTAACATTTAGTAACTGATTAATTAACCATCTAGCTAGTTTTTCAATATTGAATGGATCTGCCTGATAAGTTTCTCCTATCGATTTCTCAAGCAAGCAAACGAATTTACCTGGCAAATACTTTTCTTTAATAGATGAAATTTTGAAACCTAAGTCTAATAGTAATTTAATGTCAGGCTTCATTTCTTCTTGCAGAAGTTCCATCTCAACTTTTGCAAATTCTCTTATAGCACAGTAATGAAAAGCTTTTTGTATTAGCTGAGATTTTATCTCGTAAATTACATCTTTGGGTAGATATTTAAATCTTGATACTAAATATCCTTCCTTTGCTATAAGTAAGTTTTTCAATTCTACGATTTGATCAAATCCAGATTTCTTTAGAAAAAGGCATCCAACCAATTCAGATTTACCAAAACTCCTCTTATAGAATACCCCAAAAACCACCCTAGAATAATTTTTCCCTAGTTCATTTAAGGCGTTTTCAAGCCATAGATCATGTTGCTCAAAAGGGGTGTCCTGTGTATTTTTTGATTTACAAAATTGTCTTAGAGTTCCATACTCTGATCTGCGAATCCTTCGGATTATGGGTATCAATTTTTTCTTTTTCTTCTAAATTGAGTAAAGACAATATTTGGAAACTCTGTTTCGAGATATTTTTTTATTCTATTTATTGATCGCTTACCAGTAGTATAACTGTTGAAGTCGGAATAAAAGTTACAGTGGGTGACTCCCGATACATTGAATTCCAATGTTCGTTTTTCGAGAGCAATTCTCATTATAGTTTCTACACGTTCGCAAAAAAAATGGCAATCTTTTGTACCTGGTTCAGTGCCAGGCAACTCTGCTCCAATATGGTATTCTCTAACGTCGTATCTAGCCATACCTCTATCTACCCTAGTTTAAAAATTCTTCGATTTACTACTCAAATAATAATATGATAACAATAAAGTAAATTATGTATTTATCAAAATTTTTAGTTCAAAATCGAATTTTCAACTATTTAAATATGATATCTTTCAAACGATTCTTAAGAAAAATAATACACTGAGAATTGAGATTTATTTCTTTACGTTATCTTAAAAACCTGATTTATGAAAAAACTAACTAATCTAATGCTTGGGGGAATTCTGCTCTTCAGCTTCTCCATCCTCTCCCAGGCTCAGGAAACCCCAATTGCCTTTACAGGGGCTCGCATTATTCCAGTTATTGGGGATGAAATTGAAAATGGAGTTCTGGTGGTACATCGTGGAGAAATAATTGCTATTGGAGATGCCAACACAAGGATACCAAGACGAGCAGATGAAGTTGATGTATCCGGTAAAGTGATCATGCCCGGGCTCGTAGATACCCATTCCCACCTTGGAGAGGGTGATGGTGGAGACCGGTCAACCACTACCCATCCTGATGTAAGAATTATGGACTCCATCGACCCTATGAGTAACACCTTCAAACGTGCTTTGGCGGGGGGACTCACAACTATTAATGTTATGCCGGGTTCCGGACACTTAATGAGCGGTCAAACCGTCTACTTAAAGCTTCGGAAGGCTAACGTTATTGAAGATATGCTGCTTGTTGTGGATGAGGAGAATAACATTTTCGGAGGATTGAAAATGGCAAATGGTACCAATCCACTGAGAAATCCACCTTTCTCAGGTACCCGTGCAAAGTCAGCGGCCATGATCAGAGATTTATTTTTGAAAGCTCAGGCCTATCAGCAAAAAATTGAAGATGCTGAGGGTGATGAATCCAAAATGCCTGCCCGGGATATCGGCATGGAAACATTGGTTGAAGTCCTAGAAGGTAAGCGAATCGTTCATCATCACACTCACCGCCATGATGATATTTTAACAGCAATCCGGTTGTCAGAGGAGTTTGGCTACCGGGTAGTGCTTCAGCATGTTAGTGAGGCCTATAAAGTAGCGGATGAAATTGCAGAAGCGGGCGTTCCCGCTGCATTAATTGCTTTAGACTCTTTTGGCGGTAAACTTGAAGCCATGGATTTCAGCAATAAAAGCGGTAAGGCCTTAGAAGATGCCGGCGCCTGGTTTGGATATCATACCGATGATGGGATCACCGATTCCCGCTTATTTCTGAGATCGGCCGCTATGGCAATGAGAGAGGGAATGAGCCGGCAGGCTGCGTTAGAATCTTTAACTATCAGTAATGCCCGTATGCTGGATGCAGATCATTTAGTTGGAAGCCTCGAAGAAGACAAACACGCAGATTTTGTTATCCTTTCTGGTGAACCATTCAGTGTATACACCAAAGTAGAACAAACCTGGATTGAGGGACAAAAAGTGTGGGACCGGCAGAATCCTGAAGACCGGGAGTACGCCACAGGAGGTTTCGAAATTTATCGATATGGAATGATAAACCATCATGTAGAGGAGACAAAGCAATGAGATCATTTAACCTTTTTGTCGCCTTGATCCTTATTTCCGGCTCTGTCTATGCACAGGTTGCTGTTAAAGGCGATGTGGTTCATACGATGGCAGGAGATCCTATCGAGAATGGGGTAGTGCTTATTAATGATGGAAGAATTGAACGGGTTGGACCAGAATCAAGGGTTCAGATTCCATCCGGTTACGAGGTGTATGAGGCCGCTGTAGTCACGCCAGGACTTATTGACGCGCACACCGTTGTAGGTCTTGCCGGTTATCTGAACCAGGATCACGACCAGGATCAACTGGAGACTTCCAATGCTATTCAACCCGAGTTACGCGCCATTGATGCATATAACGCCCGGGAAGCCCTGGTTGGGCATCTTCGGAACCTGGGAATAACCACCATTCATACCGGTCATGGTCCAGGCGCACTGATTAGTGGCCAAACGATGATTGTAAAAACATCGGGAGAAACTATTGATGAAGCCGTTTTAAATCCTGCGAAAATGTTGGCATTTACTATGGGCGGAGGCATTAATAGTGCGATAAGAAAGCCCGGCACCCGCGCTAAAGGAATGGCCATGCTGCGCCAGGAATTGATCAAAGCACAGGAATATCTCGAAAAGCGAAATGGAGAAAACCCACCTGCTACGAACCTGAAGATGGATGCCCTGGCTGATCTTTTAGAAGGGGAATTAACGGCACTTGTAACTGTACATAAAACCAACGACATTATGAGCGCCATCCGGTTACAAAAAGAGTTCGGGTTTCCGATGGTAATTGACGGAGCTGCAGAAGCCTACCTAATCCTGGATGAAATCAAAGAATCCGGGCTTCCTGTTTTCATTCACCCAACTATGCTCCGCCCCCGTGGCGATGGTAAGAATGTAAACTTCGAAACAGCCGGAATGCTGTTTGAGTCGGACATACCTTTTGCTTTCCAGAGTGGATTTGAAGGTTATGTACCTAAAACCCGGGTTGTTCTTTTTGAAGCGGCTGTAGCTGTTGCAAATGGATTACCTTTTGAGGAAGCAATGAAAGCACTCACTATTAATGCTGCTGAATTACTCGATATCTCTGATAGGGTTGGTTCACTGGAAGAAGGGAAAGACGCCGATCTTGTTCTTTTCGATGGCGATCCTTTTGAATACATCACCAATGTTCAGGAAGTATTTATTAACGGAGTTAGGCAATAAGATCCTTCGGAAGTATCCTCAGGATGACGAAGCAAAAACCAGACTTTCATACCACAAATATTCTGTTAACTTCCATCCGTAATTGAGTCAATAATTCGGGAGTTAACAAAGTGGAAATCATCAAATCCAGAAAAGAATATGATGCTGTTATCGTCGGCTCAGGTGCCGGCGGGGGGATGTCAGCCAAAATCCTTGCCGAAAACGGGTTAAATGTGGCTATCATAGAAGCAGGCCCTTATTTCGATCCTGCTCAAAATGAATATCGGACCCAGCTTCGTCCATCCTGGGAATCACCAAGGAGGGGTTATGGATCAACCCGGGCCTTCGGAGATTATGATGCCGCGTATGGCGGGTGGGAAATCGATGGCGAACCCTATACTAAAGCGGAAGGAACCGATTTTGGCTGGTTTCGATCCCGAATGCTGGGTGGACGAACCAATCACTGGGGGAGGATTTCTCTTCGTTTTGGTCCCCTTGATTTCAAACGAAAAGACTGGGACGGACTTGGCGATAACTGGCCCATTGGCTATGATGATGTAAAGCCCTACTACGATAGGGTTGATAAAATGATCGGGGTATTTGGAAGTAAGGAAGGAATCTTCAACGAACCGGATGGTTTTTTTCTTCCACCACCAAAACCCCGGCTTCACGAATTGTATTACATCAAAGGAGCTCGAAAAGCAGGAATTCCTGTTATTCCTTCCCGGCTTTCAATCCTCACTAAGCGACTAAATAGTGATCGCGGAGTATGTTTTTATTGTAATCAGTGTAGCCGGGCCTGCCAGATCTATGCTGACTTCAGCGCCGGAACCTGCCTGATTTTCCCCGCTCAGAAATCGACGGGTAGAATTGATTTGTACCTGAATGCCATGGCCAAAGAAGTCGTAACGGATGGAAATGGAAAAGCTACAGCGGTTTCATACATCAATAAAGATGATGGCTCGGAGCAGGAAATCAAAGGAAAAGTGATCGTTTTAGGCGCATCGGCCTGTTCAACCGCTCGAATTCTCCTCAATTCAAAAAGTGCAACGCATCCGGACGGACTTGGAAATAGCTCCGGGTTAATCGGACGGTATTTACACGACTCCACCGGTACGGGCAGAGCCGCATTGGTGCCTGAACTCCTCGATCGAAAAATCTACAACGAAGACGGGGTGGGTGGAATGCATGTGTATACCCCCTGGTGGCTGAATGAAGCCAAATTGGATTTTCCTCGAGGTTATCATCTCGAAATCTGGGGCGGAATGGGAATGCCTTCGTATGGAATTGGCTTCGATGTATCCAATCTGAATGAGCATTTCAACGGTACGGTAGGAGGTTACGGGGACAAGCTACGTGACGATGTAAAGCGATTCTTTGGATCGGTGATGGGTATCGCGATGCGTGGTGAAAGTGTGCCCCAATATGATAACTATTGTGAAATCGATCCTGAAGTAAAAGATAAGTGGGGAATTCCTGTACTTCGGTTTCATTATAAATGGACCGATTACGAACGCTTACAGGCGCGGCATGCCCACGAAGTATTAGAACAAATTTTTGATGCTATGGGAGCCATTACTTTAGGTGACAAGCCCGGCACAGATTCTGATTATGGATTAGCTCCTCCAGGTCTGATTATTCACGAAGTAGGCACCACGCGAATGGGTGATGATGCATCTACTTCCGTAACCAATCAATACAACCAGCTACACGATGCTGAAAATGTGTTTGTTGTGGATGCCGGGGTATTTGTTTCCCAGGCCGATAAAAACCCAACATGGACCATCATGGCGCTTTCAATGCGGGCCAGTGAATACATCGTTGATCAACTTAAAAAGCAAAATATCTGATTATGGATCGAAGAGAATCAATTAAAACCATGCTGCTGGGAGCTCTTGGAACCGGGGCTTTGTTAAACGGATGTGCGCCTGATCGTGGTGATCACCGCAAACTACAGGATGTGTATGATTTTTCATCCTATGGAAGGACCGAAGAAGAGAAACACCGTGATTCCGACCTATTTGCAGATAACTTTTTTACGGATCATGAAATAGAAACTGTTGCGATACTCTGTGATCTGATTTTACCAGCTACAGATTCTGCTGGTTCAGCCTCAGATGCTCATGTTCCGGAGTTCATCGATTTTATGGTAAAAGATGCGGCCAGTTTACAAGGAGATTTTCGAAATGGTATTCGATGGCTGGATGCCTATTCCAAAACAAGGTATGGCTATGATTTTGCCCTGATTACAGAGGTACAGAAAATCGAGATATTGGATGAAATCGCTTATCCCGAAAATACTACAGAAGAAAACCAGCCAGGCGTGGATTTTTTCCGCCTCATCAGGAACCTGACATTAACTGGTTATTATACCACTCAGATGGGTTGGGATGATCTCGGTTATGTTGGAAACCGACCCAATATTTGGAATGGCGTTCCGGAAGACGTCCTCAAAGAACATGGTATTGACTATGAACCTGAGTGGCTGGCTAAGTGTGTGGATCAGTCCAAACGGGAAGTTACCGCCGAGTGGGATGAAGACGGGAATTTGATTACGTAAGAAGTATGTTTATTTCTAGTCATCCAGATCCCGATGTATCGGGAGAAGGATCTTTTTAATTTTTTTTGCCCGATAAGATTCTTCGGCAACAGCCTCAGAATGACTCTTTTAATGATTCCACATACCCCTTCAAATCAAAAACCTCCATCGGCGCCGTTTTCCTGAGATAAAGCGGGTGATGTGGATGACCTGCCTTTGAGATTGCCCCACGATGAAAGTAGTTACAGCCTGCCGCTTCCAAAATCTCGTACATCTCGAGCATACACTTGCTCAAATAATCCCGCTTTTCGATCAATGTTCCCCAAGCGCACCACACATCCAGCGACTGGCTATTTACTAATCGCTCAATCGCATCCATGTTTTTTTGGTGTATCTCTCTCTGAAATCGCTTGTGCATATTATTGGGATTGGTAGCCCGCTGCGGATAAAGATTGAACATCAACCATCCGTCATACCCTTTTTCAACTGCAAACCGGGCGACACCTGCAACCGTGGGATCTAAATTTCCCGGAACGGCAGTGCTGGGATTAACTCCAATTCCCACAAGCGGGTTAACTCCATTCTGCCCAAGAGAATACCTGGCTAAAGGCTCATCATGGTCGTATATCCAAGGTTTTTCTGCTTCCAATTAATGCAATCAGTTTTTGGCCAGAAAAGGTAGTATTCATGGCTCATAAATGTTAACAATTTTTGAAAATACGCACATCTTATATGTTTTTTTCCTTTATTCGTTGATGCGTTAGGGAGCATTAGATGAAGAGATTTTTTCTGGTTTTATTCTCGTTGGCATTTTTTTTCGGTTCGTATTCCTTTGCTCAGTCAGGGGTAGCATTGGATACTGTTTCTATTGAACTGAAATGGTACCATCAATTTCAATTTGCTGGTTATTATGCTGCAGTGGAACAAGGTTTTTATGAAGATGAAGGCCTTTATGTACATATCATTGAGGGTTCGCTGGTGAGCGACCAGGTACAGAAAGTGGCCCATCGTGTAGTAGATTTTGGGATTTTCGATTCAGGATTGATGGTTGACGCAGCCAACGGGCTTGACGTTGTGGCCATTAACGCCATCTTTCAGTATTCACCATATGTACTTGCCGCCCGTTCTGATCGTGGGTACGTTCAGCTGAGTGATATGGCGGATGCACGTATTATGGTAGGGGATCATATTGGACGGGATGAAATGCTCACGTTGTTCAGAGAACTTGGTATCGATACTGAACGAATGGAGTTCGTTGATTTCGATTATTTCGAATTCACCCGTGACGAAAGTATTGATGTTATTCATGGGTATGTAACTTCAGAAATCAGCACTGTTATTGACAGCCTGGTAGATGTCGATATCTATTATCCCTGGCGGTATGGAATCGATTTTTACGGGGATGTTCTTTTTACAAGCGGGAGTTTTCTGGATCAAAACCGTGAGCTGGTCGATAAATTCAGTCAGGCAACGTTAAAAGGCTGGGAGTACGCCCAGCAAAACGAAGATGAAATCATCGACCTAATACTTCAGCTGCCTGGTGTTGCAAATCGCGGGGTTTCCCGGAAAATGCTGGAAATCGAAGCAACTAAAACCTGGGATTTTTCCATCCCGGACCGTATCCCCATTGGTTTTATGAGTGAAGAACGCTGGGCTGCCATCGGTGGATTTTATTTGGATGCGGGATTAATCGATGAAATTCCTGACTTAGAGAGCTTCCTTGTTCAACCTCAGCTTTCTTTTTTCGAAAAAAACATTGATCACATCCCGGATATAATCGCTGGCCTGGCTTTCATCATCGCTGTTGTAGCTTTTTCCAACAGGATACTAAGGTCTGAAGTGAAGAAAAGAACACAACTTGCGATTGACGAATTTGAGGAAAAAAGGAAGTTTCAAAAGAAATATGAAGACCTGATCTCCAACATCCATGACTGTGTATTCTCTACAGATGAGCGAGGAGTATATACATATTTATCGCCCAGAGTAACCGCCATAACCGGTTATCAGCCTGAGGAGTGTATAAATACTGCGAATCCTCCTTTTATCAGGAAGAAAGATCAACGTGAGATTATCCGACGGTTTCGAAATAGAATAAAGAACGATGTTGATGACCGAAGCCCCATTCCTATACGACACAGAAACGGGGAATTGAGATGGGTAAGATCAACTTCACGACTATCAACCAATAAAGATGGTCAATTAAGAGTGGTAGGCACTTTCCGAGATGTGACAAAGCAAATTTTGGCAGAAAAAGCTCTTGATATAAGTGAAACCAGGTATCAAAACATCGTTAATAATATTTCGGAATGTGTAATGAGCGTGGAAAAGGACGGAACTATAAACTTCATCTCTCCAAGTATTTCGAGAATAAATGGGTCAGACCCTGCTGAAGCAATCTCCATGAATTTCTTCGAAATGGTTTTTGAAGATGACCGGGAGGATGTTCTTGAGGCGTTCGATCACGTTTCAGATGAGTTCCCAATCCAGGTTCAGTTCAGAGTTCAACATCGCATAACGGAGGGTTTACGCTGGGTGGAGGCAAATTTTCTGGTCACTCAAAATCATGAAGACAATCCTGAAATCTTAGGCACGCTTGAAGATGTTTCAGAGAAACGGTTCGCACTAAATGCCCTGGAACGATCCGAACAAAGGTTCCGAACCCTTTCAGAAAAGGCTCCCGTTGGGATATTTATGTTCATGCCCAATGAATATGTATTTGTAAACAAGAAGTATTTAGATGTTTTTGACGCCACCAACCGCGAAATGCTGGGTAAGGAAATCAATTATGATTGCATTCATGAAGAAGACCGCGATCATTTGATTAAAAATGTCCAGGACCTTTTCCTTGGTAAAAAAGAAGAAGCACATCATGTGTACCGGGGCAGAACCTATGGCGGCCGACCCATCGTGCTGGAATATTTCACTACAACCATTCAGGTAGCAAGTCAACGGATTCTTTTTGGTACGGTGATCGATATAACCGCGGAGCACTCTGCCAAGAAAGACCTGATGGATGCCTTTGTAGAAAAAGAAGTGATCCTGGCGGAGGTACATCATCGGGTGAAAAATAACATGGCACTTATCACCAGCCTTATTGAGCTACAGCGCATGGAAATTGACAATGATGTGGCAGACCTGATCCTTCGCGAAGCTCAATTGCGTATTCACACGATCGCCACGGTACATGAGCAGTTGTACGACCATGAATCTTTCATGGAAATTCCTTTCAAAAAGTACCTGCTCAACCTTATCGATAGTACGGTTACCACGATGTCTCCCAATCTTGAGAAAGTATCCGTAAACACGGATATCGATGCGTTGAAAATCAATATTAATTACAGCATTCCGATTGCTTTGTTTATCAACGAGGCGCTAACAAACTGCCTGAAACATGCTTTCATTGGCAAAGAAACGGGAGTAATAAATATTCGTCTGAAAGAGGAACCTAATAATCGATTTATGGTGTGTGTTTCTGACGACGGAGTTGGCTTTAACGCTGAACCGGAATTGTACACTTCGCTTGGTATGACCCTGATCAGGAATCTTGCAAACCAGGTTTCGGGCGAACTTATCATTGTGAATCAGGATGAAGGCGGCTCGAAGGTTGAATTATTTTTTGACGTTACCGTAGATACCGCTACTTCCGCCGGCCGCAAAATTTAATTCATCTGATTCTGAGTTTGACAGGGATCACTTCAGCAGCACTTTTGAATGCAACGAGTACTTGCTATCGGTGTGGAGAGCTCTGAGAATTGTAATTGCATCCACGTGAAAAGAGCCTTCATATATTTTCTTCGAATATCGTGACCTGAGTTCTTCATACAATGGCTTGATCAACCTCTTCGCAATGGTGATATGAGGTTTACTAATCAGCGCAAATGATTTATTACTAATCCGGTGCTGCTGCTTTTTGGCCCTCAGGATTTGTTGAATGGCTCTTAGGTTTTCAGGGAAATCTGTTTCCAAATGCAAGGTATTGGAGCCCTGAAAAGAACCAAACCCGGTCACCCTTAATGTGAACGATCGGGTTTTAGCAATTTCCAGCTTAATGTCACCAATAATCTTCGATTCTATATCCGTTGTGGTGACATATTTAAGCAGGGTGATGTGAGGTTTGGAATTCTTCGCGGCATAATCTCCAAACTCTTTAAAAATCTCGTCCTTCACTCCCTTTACGAATCGTTGGACTTCAAATGATGGCTCTATAATCAGTAAGAAGTCAACCGGCTGGGCATTATCGAAGGCAAAGCTTTGCTGCATTATAGCAGGATCTTATTTAGTGGAATTACTGTTCTGGTCTTAAATGAATTCAGCGATAAATTTACCTTTTAAATTCTACTTATTGCTATTTAATACGCGTCATTTTTTTTGAAGTAGTCCCGTCAGGTGTAGTTAACCTGTAAATGTAAACTCCACTTGCCAGACTATTTGCATTAAACTCTAACTGATAATCTCCTACTATCAAGTGATCATCAAATAGCGTTTTGACTTTTATCCCTTTAACGTCAAATACTTCCAATCTTACTTGACCGGGTTCATTTACTCTAAAATCAAAGTTTGTTCTCTCCTGGAATGGATTCGGATAGTTTTGAGATAATTCAAGAACCGAATCACCACCATTCTGGTTACTTCTAAAAATTACAGGAACACGTACAGGCTCTTCCAGATCATTGGAATAAACTATCAAATTAAGTTCGTAATAACCTTCCCCATCTTCGGGTATGCTAACGGTATACCCGACACCTTCACTTTCATTTGGTTTGATCACTCCTCGATATTTATCAAAGTTAATCCACCTGGTAGGCCCGGTAAGTCTGATCAGTGACAAACTATCAACGTAAATATTCCCTCCATCAGCACTATAAGAATCGAAGAATTGTAATTTCCTCGGCAAAAGAGTTGAGCTTATATATTCTTCCCTTCCTACTTCTATATCATTTAAAAGATAAACTAAGCTTTTCGCATCGGAGTTAAACTCCAGGGATAGAGTATTCCAATCGTTTTCAAAGTAATCTATGTTCTCTGAGTAAGCTTCTTCAGCCACTGGAAATGCACTTTGGTCATTTTCACCGGTAGTCCACAATCTCCACAAATAGCGTTCGTGATTTGCCAAAATGATTTCATTCGATCCCGTGGACTCTTGTTTTAGGCGGATATTTAGGCGATAATTTCCATATGGGAGTTGATCAAAGTACGGACTGCTAAGTTCCCAACTTTCGCCTTCTCCAATCGAGATAACAAGTTGGTTTTCTTGATTGGATTCAATACCAAACTCACTTCCTCTCCAGCCGTTATTTGCTTCATATACTCCAACTTTGAAACCCTCAGTTTCACTGAAACTGGAGGAATAGATGGTATCCGGAATATTAAAGCTATCTCTTATTTCAGAAACTCTGGTCTTTAGGTTTAAATCTTTACTTAACCTCGTGACCCCAAAAGCTTCGGAATCTATAAAATAGATTAAATCAGATGTTCCGGTGTTCGATATTGTGAATGAAGAGCTACTTTGCGCGCTTCCATTATAAGTTCCTTCAATTGCATCACTAGCAAGACTTAGTCTGGGCCCATCTACCTTTGAAGGAAAATAATTGGCCACAATATCCTTCGATTTCTTTAATCCGGAGACTGCATCTGCCCGATTAACCGGATCAGCGGACCCGATGGGAAAACCAAGATGAAGAAGCGATGTATTTGAAAAATAGGGAATTGTAGTATAGCCTCCTTGATAGGCCATTATTGTTGCCCTGGAAATAAACGGCTGTAGGTACCCAACTGATTCCTGAAACAACCCCCCACCACTACTTGCTGGTTGGGTTGTCTGATTTCTGGCATGAACTAATCCAAGATTGTGCCCAAGTTCATGCATTAATATATAACTCGTTCCAGCCTGCTGAATACGGTTTACTGAAAATCCTCCGTTTTTATTACCAAGTATATTTCCTAACACCAAAGCCCTGCCACCAATATCATCGAACATCGCGAATAGAGCCACTAAATCTGCTCCTGTTTCTGCTCTTCGATCATGAATCCGGGTAAATTCTTCTATATCTCTCGCTCCCTGTTCAGGGTTTTCAGGGAATCTGCAAAATGATGGTTCTATTGAACATGTCATTAGCAGGAGGAGATAAGAGCTTTCCGTATCCTCTCCCTCATTATGATCAATATTCAAAGTCCCAACCAATCTAAGAATGATTGGAACGCCACTATTATCCAGCGCTGATTGTGAAAGATTCATAGCCTGCGTAATTGAGTCATTAATATCACTTACATCATCTGAAGTTTCTGCCCAATCACGGGCATCGTTCGTATAAGCGATCATTAAGTCGATGGTCGTAACGGCTTCCTCAATATCAGAGCTATGGCCGGGGTTATTATTAAATCCGCTCTCTTTATCCTCATTTTTCTTTTGAAAAACATTTGGTTCTGAAGTGTCCTGCACCCCGCACAATAGTGCTTCATGTCCCTTCGAAGTTTGATAGTTTTTTTGGATATCGAAATCGTATTTAAAAAGAATATCCTTCCCTGTACTCATTTCGTGCATAAGACCGTTTATTCGCGATTCGGATTCTGTAAAACTGAATATTGTTTGACCATCTCCTGAAATCGCGCTAATGGATGTGTATCCTGGGATGTATTCGGTAATTCTTCGAATTAAAAGCTCGTGCTCAGCATCCGGTGTCAGTATTAGCAACCGGTCATTAACTTTAAGTTTGCTCTCGAGAAATAAATTCGAATTCAAGCTATAGTAGAGCTTTTCTTCTTGCTGATTTTTTTGTTGTCCCTCTAGCTGTGTTAGCTCGATTCGATTAAACTGATAAATTTGTTGAGATAAAACCTGTGATGAGGAAAGAAAAGTGATGAGAATTAATAACTGAATATACCGACTGATCAAGACCGTATTATTGATGGATAGTGTTTTCTCCTTATGCAAGAAAGAAACTATTTCAAATAAAAACAAAAAGATCAGTACTAAGCAAACCTATCCGCTAGTCGGTTGATTAAATACCCGGATTCTTCCAGGGCCTGGGTTGCAAACCGACCAAAGAAATCCGTCACACTTTCGAATTCCCGGATAAACCCTTCCCGATCGTTCTCTTTCACCAATTCCGCAAGTTTTTGGTGATGCTCAAAAAAGTTGGAGAGTAACTCCCTGCGTTCTTCATTAGCGAACACGATATCGGCATACAGTTCTGCACTTTGAGCAAAGATCCGGCCCGTCATCATTAACTCAGCCCGATAGATGGGGGAGGAATATTCCACCATGTCTGCAGGTTTCAAATCGTATTGTTTCATAAACGATCCATGTAGCAATGCCACAAAATGACGAAGCCCCTGAACCAGATGCATCACGTGATCATGTTTTTGCTGATCGGCATGAATGATGCGCATTCCCCAAAGTTCGCACTGCTTCACAAACCAATCCGCTTTTTCTGCATCCCTGCCCGGGCAAACCACCATCAACTGCTTGGAAAGATTGGCAACATCCGGACCGTGCATGGGGTGAAGCCCGATAACCGGGCCATTGTGAGCCTCGAGCATAGCGGTTATTGGCTTAGATTTGTTTGAGGTGAAATCTGCAAGGATCGTTCTATCCGAAAGCCGTCCTTTTAATCGCTTTATTACCGACTCTGTCACATTAATCGGAACGGTAACAACCACCAAATCCAGGGTATCAGACCATTCTTCCAGTTTGTACCAGTTTCCTTTATCTATGGAATAAGCGACGTGCCCTGTTTGCTCGGTAATGCGCTTGTAAAGCTTTCCCATTCCACCTTCACCGCCGATGTACAAAATCCGTTTGGGTTCCTCTGTAGCAATAGGAAACTTAGATTGTGACTGGCTATCCCGCGAGGAACTCATAATCAATCGTAGAAAATCTTCTGCCCATTCCGGCTTGATTCCACGCTCCATTGCCATCTTCTTGAACGCTTCACTTTTTTCCTGTTCACGAACAGGTACAAACACGGGTAGCTGGTTCTCAACCTTCGTTTTTATCACCTGTTTTACCGTGGCTGCTCTCTCAGCGAGCAGGTCTAAAATCTGTTCGTCGATTTCGTCTATCCTACGACGTGAATCTTGCAACTCCTTGTGGCGATGGGGCATTTGCTTGGTAGTGAGTAAGTATTCTAAAAAAATCCGGGGCTAAATTTTAGCCATATGGATTTTTTCGTTTCAGTAATATTGAGATGTCTTTAGATAATCCCAAATCGTTTAGCGCACTAAGATACGATGTCTCGGTATTTCAATCTCGTGGTAATTTTTCTTTTGATAAGCTCCTCTACACGGGGGCAACAAATCTTTCTGGATGAAGATATTTCAGAATGGTCTCAGGTGCAGACCCAATTTGTCGATCCGGAAGGTGATAGCGAAGGCATTGACTTATTATCAATCAAAATTACAAACGACGATCAGTTTTTGTATTTCCTGCTGGAAGTAAACGAGGAATTTGACCTACAGGAAAACAATGATCTTGTGATGTACATAGATACCGACAACAATTCGGAAACGGGAACTCTGAAAAATGGGATTGGATATGAGTTCGAGTTTCGGTTTGGAGAACGTACAGGTTCTTTCAACGGCGTCACTGTTAGTCCTTATGCCGTCGGGTTGATTGGATCGCCGACAGTCACCTCTAAAACTTTCGAATTCAAGTTTGACCTGGAAACAACCATTGGAGAATCTTCTGTCTTCTCCTCCAACAAAATCGCCTTCTTCATTGAATCGAAATCTGGTAACGAATTTCTCCCTGACGAAGGAAGCCCTGCCGTTTATTCATTCGATTTGAGTTCTGTATATGAAAGCGCAGATTTTCAATTGGCTAAAAGTCCTTCCGTCGACTACCGGGTTTTGTCCTACAATGTTCGAAGGGACGCCCTTTTTGATACGGCACTGAAAGAGGAATATCAGCGATTGATATCTGCCATCCAACCGGATATCATTGGTTTTCAGGAAGTCTACCAGAATAGCGGACAACAAGCGGCTCAACTTGTTGAGGAATTCTTGCCATCTTCAGAAGGAGAGACGTGGTACTCCGGAGATACCGGTACCGACAACCTGATCGTAAGCAGGTATCCGATCGTCATGCAAGAAACCGTAAGTGGAAACTCCGTGTATTTGCTCGATCTGGGTGACTACTACGTTTTTACGATTGTTGCCCACCCGCCCTGTTGCACAAATGATAATGGCAGGCAAAACGAAATTGATGCATTCATGGGCTTCCTTAGAGACTCCCAAAATGGGATGGAGTTCGATATTCCGGAAAATACCCCAATCATCATCATGGGTGACATGAACCTGGTGGGCCTCCGCCAACAACAAACGACCTTAATAACCGGTGATATTGTAAATGAAGGCACCTATGGACCGGATTTTAATCCCGATTGGGATGGAACGGCTTTAGATGATACCAAAGCTAATAACCCGGGACTACCCACATCCTTCACCTGGTATAGCCCAAACAGCTCCTTTGGTGCCGGAAGGTTAGATTACCTCATGTATTCCGGTTCTGTGCTGGAATTGGAGAACAGCTTCTCGCTTCATACTCCTTCACTCCCGGCAGACTCTCTAACTGCTTACGGCCTCGAATCGCTGGATACCATCAATGCATCAGATCATATTCCATTAGTAGCTGATTTCTCCCTTAAAACTTCAAATTCTTCAGAACAAGATTCCGGTCTCCCGAAAAGCATCCGGCTTCATCAAAATCATCCGAACCCGTTTAATCCTTCGACAAGCATTTCATTTGAACTGAATTCTTCTTCCAAAATCCGGCTAAGTATTTATACCTTGTCAGGTCGGGAAGTGATCAACCTGTTAGATAGCCAACCATACTCAGCCGGATTTCATACCCTGAGTTTTGACGCTTCGGAGTTATCATCCGGCGTATATTTCTACCGGTTGATTTCCGAAAACGAAACTATTACCAAAAAAATGACCCTCATCAAATAATCAGGAATTTGGATGTCTGATTTCAAGCTTATCTCACCTTTTTCTCCGGCCGGAGATCAACCTAACGCCATTGCTGAATTAACGGAAGGAGTGGAAGCGGGCGATCGTTTTCAAACACTGCTGGGAATCACAGGCTCCGGAAAGACCCGTACAGTGGCTAGTGTGATCGAAAATGTTCAGCGGCCCACTCTTGTTATGAGTCACAACAAAACATTGGCTGCCCAGCTTTTTCGTGAGTTAAGTGATTTCTTTCCGGATAATCGTGTCGAGTTTTTTATTTCCTACTACGATTATTATCAGCCTGAAGCCTACATCTCGGCCCAAGACAAATACATTGAGAAAGATCTATCCATCAACGAAGAAATCCAGCGGCTGCGCTTGCGGGCCACCAGTTCCCTGCTTTCGGGTCGAAGGGATGTGGTCATCGTCTCTTCCGTGAGTTGTATTTACGGGATTGGGTCTCCCAGTGAGTATGCAAAGCTGATTATTTCACTTCATACAGGAATGGAAATCCCTCGGAATAAGCTGCTTTATGATATGGTGGATTTGCATTACACCCGCAATGATCTGGATTTCAAACGGGGAGTGTTTCGAGTTCGCGGAGATGTAGTGGATGTATACCCGGCTTATTCGGATGAGGGCCTTCGGATCACACAGTGGGGTGATGAGATTGAAAAGCTCCAGTTATTTGACGTAAACACCGGGAATGTAATTGAGGAAATCCAGGAGTTTCGGATTTATCCGGCCTCCCATTATGTCACTACAAAATCCAGGTTGGAAGACTCCGTACAGCAAATTCGGGATGAACTAAAATGGCGGACCAAAATCCTGATTGATGAAGAGAAATTCCTGGAAGCAAAACGACTTGAGCAACGTACTCTATTCGACCTGGAAATGATCCAGGAAATAGGCTACTGCTCCGGAATTGAGAATTACAGCCGGTATTTATCCGCCAGAAAGCCCGGGGAACGCCCCTATTGCCTGCTCGATTATTTCCCGGAGGATTTTCTTTGTGTGGTCGATGAAAGCCACCAAACCATTCCCCAGATTTCGGCCATGTACGGCGGTGACCGATCCCGGAAAGTTCAGTTGGTGGACCACGGTTTCCGGCTTCCTTCTGCCCTAGATAACCGGCCACTGACCTTCGATGAGTGGGAAGAAATCGTAAACCAGGTGATTTTTGTTAGTGCCACCCCAAGTGATTACGAGCTTAAACAAAGTGGCGGGGTATATGCAGAGCAGATCATCCGTCCAACCGGCTTGATGGAACCTGAAATTGAAGTCCGCCCACTGGGTAACCAGGTGGATGACTTGATGGAAGAAATCCGGCAGCGGGTCGAGAAGAAAGAACGGGTACTGGTCATCACCTTGACCAAGCGACTTTCCGAAGAACTCAGCGAGTACCTCAAAAATGTGGGCATTTCTGCTGCTTACATGCACAGTGAACTGGATGCCCTGGAACGCATAGAAGTGCTATTCAAGTATCGAAGGGGAGATTACGATGTGTTAGTCGGTATCAACCTGCTGCGTGAGGGAATTGATATCCCGGAATTAAGCCTCGTGGCCATTATGGATGCCGACAAAGAAGGCTTCCTTCGTTCTGAAACTTCGCTGTTCCAGATTGTGGGCCGTGCTGCACGAAACGTACAGGGAAAGGCCATTTTGTATGCGGATAAAATCACCGACTCCATGCGAAAAGTCATTGATGAAACCAATCGCCGAAGAGCCGTTCAGGAGGAGTACAATCGTGAGCATGGCATCACTCCGCAAACGGTGCAAAAGGAATTGAAACCATTGGTAGATCCGGCGCTCATCTCCAAATCCAAATTCGATTACAGCGCCGAAGCCGAAAAACAGGCAGAACAGGATTACCTGGAATCGATCAAAGTGGCAGAAGAAGGCATCCAGTACAAAGCCTCACCGGCTATGAATGAGGTAACTTTCGAAAGCAAAGAGAAACTGATCGATCACCTGCGAGCCACCATGCTCAACGCGGCCAAAAACATGGAATTCGAAGAAGCCGCCAGAATCCGTGACCAGATTGATAAGCTGGAGAAGGAGCTTTAGCGCTTTAACATATACTTCAACCTGTCGTCATGCTGGATAAGATTAAATTCAAGAAGGAACTAATCACGTATTTTAAAGTCATCCAGAGCGGAGCGAAGGATCATCATATGAAACTTACTGCTTTGTCATTATCGTGAAGGCTCCTCGGTTCCTCGGAGTGACTAATATGTCATTCAGAGGCATAGCCGATGAACCTTCACATCCTTTTACTGCCAGTTGTACATCTAAGACATCTCAACCCGTTTGAGTGACCTATTTTCTTATATCTGAATAGTTCTGAAAATATGGATCCTCTAAAACCTTTCTTGGAGGCCATTCACCAACTATCTCTTTATTTAAAAACTTCCATTCCGGGTTTAATGATAGAATTAATTCTTCTTTCCACTTTCTAGACTTCCCTTTGATTCTTTTCTCAGACGCGATTGCTTCTAACATTGTTGGGAATACATCATAATACAACAGACAGTAACAATAATTTTTACCGGCAAACGAATTGCTTATACCTCTATCCAGGTAATGCTCGATTAATCTTCTTGGTAAGTTATTTGTAGTTCCTGTATAGAGAACATTTCGATCTGGGTTAGTTGTTATATATACCACAAAATCCATTTTTTACAATAACAAACATAGATGTTTATTGAAATACTCACCTAGAGCACAGCGATGGATCATCACATCACACTTACACCTTCATCTTTATTGTGAAGACTCATCGCTTTGCTCTGAGTGACTTAAAAAAGAACAGCTGAGCAGATTCCCCCTAACAGGTTTTTAAAACCTATAACTTTATAAGTACCCACCGATTTTATACTATCAGGGTATGAAGCTTTTCATACTTCTATTCAGCCTTGGATTTTGTGTATATGTTCATGGTCAGGACACGACGGGAGTTGTCTATTTAGTCTATGGATCGGACACTTCTACCCCCGGAATTAACGTCAATAACCGGACGAACTTATACCATAACTCGGCGTTTCAACTGTACGCTTCTCCAACCGGAAACGGTGCCAGGGTTATGGATGCATCCTATCGTAACCAGTTTTTGGATTCCTTCGGTAACCCCCTGGTATTAACGTGGTGGATGCAGGGCGGCTCTTTATATCGATATGCACGGAATACCAATGTTCCTTTTGGCAGTACCATGTCGATGTATTTGATGCAAAAATACTATGCAGATCAGGTGGAATTGCTTGGTGATGAAATGTCCTTCCATTATCACACCTGGGGATGGTCGGATTTGGATGGGGATGGCCGCTACTACTGGAACCAGGTTTCGGATTTCAATGAGGTGAAGGAGGACTTTACCTACACCCTTGTTGAACATTTTTTGGAAGAAGAAGTATTTCCGGTTTCCTTCAGAAGCGGTTGGCATTATATGGATAATGCCTGGCAGGAAGTCCTGGATCAATGGATTCCATTCAGTTTACATAACAATTCTCCGGTAAGAACGGACCCGGTCATCGAGCCCATCGATAACTTAATTGACTGGGAGCGAGCAACCCTGGACTTTGTTCCTTTTCAACCCTCTGAAAATGATTACCAGCTTCCGGGGGGATCAAGAGGTTGGAATACCCGGTCCAGGTACTTTCTTCGTTTAACAGAAGATCATGTCCATCAGATGTTCCAACAGGCCCGGGATGGTATTGACCAGGTAGCCTGTATTTGGGGGCATCTTGCCGAACCCGCATTTCTTTCCAATATGGAATATAGTCTTGAAATCATTTACCGGGTTGCCCAGGAATACCCGGATGTTCCTTTCAAGTTCTCCACTGCGGTTGATGCCATGCAGGAGTGGCTTAAAACAGAGGACTCAACACCTCCTGTAATTGATGTGCAAACCCAGGAAAGCTCCGAGAACCTGGTACTTCAGATTTCTTCAGATGAAGCTATTTTCCAGGAGACTCCCTTTGTTACGTTCAAGGATGTATATGAACGGCATCACCTGGTAGAAATGGAACAAACCGGGGAATTCAGCTGGGAATCTAAAACTGATATTCCCGTTTCAACCCTGGCAAAATGGGGAATTGCGGTTACAGATACCGTTGGAAATCTCACAACTATCTTTGAAGATGTACTGCCCCAGGACATCTATCTTGATAATTCCTCCGGGGGTTTTTCGACCTACGGTAGTGGTTGGTCCACGTCGAATTATATAAGCAACAACCATATCTGGGACGAAGATATTCACCAGGTGTCCGTCCAGAATCAGGACTCCCTTTCGGCAACATGGAGTGCTACCATTGATAGGGCTGCTACTTACGAATTCTCCATAAGATTTCCGTTTTCTTTGAATGGAGTCAGTGCTGCCTTAGTAGAATTAGTTGTTAATGGAACTCATCAATACACTTCTCTCTTCGAGGGGATTATATCAGAGCAATGGCTTTTTATTGAACAATTAGATTTACAATCTGGTGACTTTGTCGAAGTAATACTGAGCACTGATTCGGATTCTCAACAAGGAAAGGAGCTCGCTGCTGATGTCATAAAAATCAGCCCTTTAATCAAGGAGCGATCTCTCCATGTACCTCTTGGTACTATTTCATTTCCGCCTCAAATTGTGGACCAGGAAGGCGTATCAACTTTACAATTAACAAACAGGGGAACGGAACCGATTCTTATTTCGGGTATAGAATCTGAGTTTGGATTTATTGATTTCCCCAATGGTTTCCCGATACAAATAGAGCCTCGAAGTATTCTGGAAGTCCCGGTTCGGCTGTATTCAAGAGAAACCGGGGTTTTTAAAGATTCACTGTCCTTTTTGTCTAACGATCCACTTCAACCTGTACTTAAGCGGGAAATGGATATAGAGTTCAGAACCTATTTTTCAATCATCGACAATGATCGAAATGCAAACTACCAGGAATCCGGAGCCTGGCAAACCAGTTCAACACAAGCTTATGGCCAAAGTAGTCGGTACGCATTTTTTCAGGATGGGAGTAATCCAACCGCTTCTTACTTCTTTAGCCTGGAGCAAGCTGGTTTTTTTGAGCTCGCGTATCTAATACCCGGAAGTGTAAACAGTGCAGAACGAGCCGTTTATTCCGTGTACATCAACGATTCGCTTTCTAAAGAATACCAGGTGAATCAAAATGAAGGAAGCGGTAATTGGGTAAGTTTGGATTTGATTCAGTTTGACCCTTCGGATGAAATTGAAATACGCATTCGTGCTGCTGATCCCAATCAACCCAACAAAGTACTTCGCGCTGACGCGGTTCGTCTCTCCTACATCGGAGAACAAATTGAATCCGCCGTTGTTGATAATGAGGATGAAGGATACACAGAGATTGGTAACTGGAAAGAAAGTGTAGCTCAGGCGTTGGGTAATTCCAGCAGGTTCATCGAGTATAATAGAGAAGCTTCTGCCAGCTTCGAGTATGTAAGTACGACTTCGTCTCCACATCAGATTTCATACATCGTACCATCCACCGTAAATGCCAGCAATGAGGCATCATACAATATTTATCGTAATTCGCAGCTACTCGGTTCAGTTATTCTGAACCAAAACGAACATAGTGGAAATTGGCGACCCATTGGAAACTGGTACTTCAACCAGGAGGATACCATTAGAGTCCAGGTTTCTAATGTTGAATCGTTCAATTCCAGCAGGGTACTTCGCGCGGATGGGATGCAGTTCCAATTCGGTACATCTGAACTCGTTTCAACAGAACTTCTGAACGACCGCCCGACAACTATCGAACTCTATCAAAATTATCCCAATCCCTTTAACCCAAGCACCACTTTCTCGTTTTATCTGCCGACAAGAACTCTCGTTCATTTCCAGGTTTTTGATATTCTTGGTAGAGAGATAGAGATGATCATTAATAATACCCTCGATTCCGGGTTCCATTCTTTTCCCTACGATGCTTCTTCATTATCAAGTGGAGTGTATTTTTATCGCCTTGAAACTCCTGAAGCCATAACCACACGTAGTTTCGTGCTTATCAAGTAAGGAAACGGAAAGCTTGGCAACCAACAAGATTAGTATTGCTTGTTGTCATGCTGAACCTGTCTGCCGACACCCTGCCTGCTGTAAGCTGGGCAGGCTCGACTTTGCAAAGTCTTAAAGTCATCCTGAGCGGAGTGAAGGATCATCACACCTACTTTTTTGCTAATTTTCAATTACAAGGACTGCTCAAGACTCTAATCATGTCTAAACAACTGAATGTGATGACTCCTCGATTCCTCGGAGTGACTAATGTGTGATTGAGAGGCATGACTCAAAAGCCTTCACGTCCTTTACTGCCAGTTGTACATCTAAGACATCTCAACCCGTTTGAGTGACCTATTTTCTTATATCTGAATAGTTCTGAAAATATGGATCCTCTAAAACCTTTCTTGGAGGCCATTCACCAACTATCTCTTTATTTAAAAACTTCCATTCCGGGTTTAATGATAGAATTAATTCTTCTTTCCACTTTCTAGACTTCCCTTTGATTCTTTTCTCAGACGCGATTGCTTCTAACATTGTTGGGAATACATCATAATACAACAGACAGTAACAATAATTTTTACCGGCAAACGAATTGCTTATACCTCTATCCAGGTAATGCTCGATTAATCTTCTTGGTAAGTTATTTGTAGTTCCTGTATAGAGAACATTTCGATCTGGGTTAGTTGTTATATATACCACAAAATCCATTTTTTACAATAACAAACATAGATGTTTATTGAAATAGTCATCCAGATCCCGATACATCGGGAGAAGGATCAACATTGCTATAAATATGACTAAGAATTAATTAGCGCCGACCCTTCGCAAGAATGCTCAGGGTGACCACATAATTAATTCAACCAAACAAAAAAAGAGGGAGTAAGCGGATCAAGCCTACCCCCTGAGGGATTTATGGAGTTTTTGAAATACAAAATAAAAACCGATCCAGCGGAGTTTTATTTTGTCTGGGTACCCACTTTTTTTGCGAGGGCTCCCAGGGTCTCCAATTCCTCAGGAGAAAGAATGGAAAATTCGCCTACAATTTTTTCTAAATGCCTGGGGAAGAACTCCTTAATGAAGGTCTCACCTTCATTTGTTAAATGAATTCGCATGGCACGGCGGTCGTTGGGATCGGTTTCCCGCTTCACATAACCGCGCTTTTCCAGGTTGTCAATCACCATGGTGATATTTCCACCACTCTTCAGCAATTTAGCACCCAATTCCCGTTGGTTTAAACAACCTACATGTAACAGGGCTTCCAACACTCCAAACTGGCTTACGGTGAGATTGTTTTCGGAAAGATGAGCATTCAAACGATTGTTCATGCTTTCGGTGGAGCGCATCAGTTTAATAAAGGTATTCAGGGTTCGGACTTCCTGCTCCGTCCCTTTGAAATGTGTAGGCATACTGCTTTGAACTAACTACATCAACATTAAACAAACATTTAAAGTCAGTGTCAACGTTCAAATGTTATAAGTGATTGAAACCGGAGCGTGATCTGAAATATCCCATTCTTTTTCGATGACAGCCTCTACAGCTTTCCCTGCAATCTCCGGAGTTCCCATTTGATAATCGATTCTCCAGCCTTTGTTCCTCCCTTTTGATCCTGCGCGATAGCTCCACCAACTATACAGGTGTTGAACGCCCGGGTGCAGTTTTCGAAACACATCCTCATATCCGGTAGATAAAAACTCGGTAACCCAGGCTCGTTCCTCGGGTAAAAACCCGGAGGTTTTGTGCTGCTTATCGGGGTTGTGGATGTCAATTTCTGTGTGACAAATATTGAAATCACCGCAAATAATAGTCGGTTTCTCATCATCCACAAACTGCTTTCCCCATTCGATGAAATCTCCCAGGAACTTCATCTTCATTTCTTGTCGGACATCTCCGGTCGTACCGCTAGGGAAGTAGGCTGAAACCAACCGGAACTTCTCATACTCGGCGGTGATCACCCGGCCTTCTCCATCAATCCAATCCACACCTATCCCGACTTTGATTTCCGGAACTTCCTGCCTGCTGAAAATCGCTACCCCGGAGTATCCCTTTTTCTCTGCGGATACTATGTATTGATGGTAATCCAGCTCTTTGATTTCATCCGGAATCTGGCTTTCATCTGCACGTAACTCCTGGATGCAAATAATGTCCGGCTTCGATTGCTGAACCCAGTCAATAAATCCCTTTCGATGGGCAGCACGAACTCCGTTTATATTGTAGGAACTGATTTTTACCATCACTTTCCTTTAAGGATCGCGTACTTGCGTTTACCAACTTTAAGCACTTTTTCCGCTCCGGAATCCACGGAAACTTCCAATCCGAAATCGGTCACCTTTTCGCCGTCAATGCTCACCCCGCCCTGTTTGATGAGTCGCTTCGTTTCCCCGTTACTAGGAGAGAATTTCAGTTCGCCAATAATCTCCATAATTCGCTTTGGAGAATCCAATCCAAATTCAGGGGCATCATCCGGCACCTGCTTATTGATCACGGTTTGTTCGAAGTGATTCCGCGCTTCCCTTGCTGCTTCTTCACCATGATATAATTTCGTTATCGCGAAAGCCAGGTCATGCTTTGCATTTCGGGGATCCGTCGCCACTTTTTCTTTGATTGCCGGCAATTCTGCTACCGGCACGTCCGTCACCAATTCGAAATAGGTGTAAATCAACTCATCAGGTATGGAGAGCGATTTCCCGTACATATCATTCGGGTTTTCATCAATCCCGATGTAGTTGTCGTAGGATTTGGACATTTTTGCGGAACCATCGGTACCAACCAGTAACGGCATCATTAACGCCGCCTGGGGAGTTTGTCCCACATCTTTCTGCAACTGTCTACCCACCAGTAGGTTGAATTTTTGATCGGTTCCGCCCAATTCCACATCAGAATCCAGGTACACCGAATCTTGTCCCTGGGCCAGGGGATATAGAAATTCATGCAGCGAAATGGACTCGTTATTATTGAATCGCTTCGAGAAATCGTCGCGTTCAATCATCCGGGCGACGGTCATTTTGGACGTGAGCCTGATCACATCCATAAAACTCATCGGGCCCAGCCAATCGTTGTTATTCACGAGGGTCAGTTTCTCCGAATCCAGAATCTTTGCGGCCTGCTCGATGTAGGTCTTTGCATTCTCTTCAACTTCCTCCAAGGTAAGCGGCGGGCGGGTTGTATTCTGACCGGTTGGATCGCCAATCATTGCGGTAAATCCGCCGATAATCAAAATCGCTTCATGCCCCAAATCCTGGAATTGACGAAGCTTTCGCAGAATAACGGAGTGACCAAGGTGTAAGTCGGGCCGGGTAGGATCCACGCCGAGTTTAATTTTTAATGGCTTATTCTCTTTGTAGGATTCCTTCAGCTTCTCAACGAGTTCACTTTCCGGAACTATTTCAACCGTTCCTCTTTTGATGATTTCCAGCTGCTCTTCAACGGGCAGAAATGACATGTTCTTTACTAATTATCGTTTATGATTGGAAGATTTTCGATAGGATTGTATTTGCTCAGGTTTTCCTGGATGGTTTGGGTGTAATCTTCTGCACCAGGATAGATCAATGCCACGGCATCATATGCCCAGGGCCCTAAATAAATGATGTACGGATACAAGAGAGACTCATCCCTCACTTCTTCTTTCGGGACATTAAATCCAGCCATTAGTAAGAGTACCGTACTGATGATGAGTCCGCTTTTCACCAGACCAAACAATGCGCCTAATACCCGGTTAACTGTACTCAGTTTAACAGCCTTCAAAAGCTCTTTGGTCAGGTACCCGATAATCGCGATGATAATCAACGTGCCCAAAAAGAGAACCGCTGCCGATAAAAACGGGATATAAGGGGAGGCGTCCTCCTCAAAAAACGGGGCAATGATAATGGACAGCGCATCCATGTAGTTGAAGGTCAAAAACACGGCCAGGATGATACCCACAATATTCAGGATCTCTTTTACGATTCCGTTCACCGCTCCTTTATACATAAAGTAGAGCAACGGAACCGCAATAATGAGATCGAGAATATGCATTTATCCGGCCAGCTCCTCTTTTACCAGTTGACTTACCAGGGAACCGTCGGCTTTTCCGCGAAGTTGCCCCATCAATGGTCCCATAACTTTCCCCATATCCTGGGGACCGGTCGCGCCAACAGCTGCGATTTTATCTTTTACAATTTTGCGCACTTCGTCTTCGCCCATCAACTCTGGTAAATATGCTTCGATGATTTCAAGCTCGAGTTTTTCGTTGGCTACTAAATCCTCGCGTCCGCCTTTTAAAAACTGATCAATAGATTCTTTTCGTTGTTTTGCTGCCTTGGTGATTACCTGGATGGCACTTTGATCAGAAAGAGAGGCCTCTCCGCCTTTTCTCTCTGAAATTTCGGCCTCCATCAATTTAGCTTTAAGCGATCGAAGAACACGCAATTTGTCCTGATCCTTAGCTTTCATTGCCTCTTTTAGATCGGCGAATATTTGATCCTTTACTGACATTTTCTTGAATTTTTATCGTTGGAAAATAAGCAAAAAAAAAGGCTACACAATCAGCTTGTGTAACCTTGAATTTCTTCAGGATAGTTACTTAAGCCTTATTCTTTTGAATAAACTCCTTTACGTTGTCCTGGGCAACCATTGTTTCCTGGTAAGAATACTTACCACTCGCATTTTTAGTTGAGATCACAACTTTTGCCATTCTTTTTTGTGAAGCTCTCGCTTGTAATGCTTCTGAACCGAATACTTGTTTCTTAGCCATTTCTCAACTTACTTAATTTCTTTGTGAACAGTGTGTTTTCTTAAAACAGGATTGTACTTCTTCAATTCCATACGCTCCGTTTGTGTACGACGATTTTTAGTGGTCACATAGCGAGAAGAACCCGGCTTTTCTGTGCACTCAAGAATCACTTGTACTCTATTTCCTTTTGCCATGGGTTATACTTGTTTTAAAAGGGTTCCATTCTTACGCGCTTCCTTCAAAACTTCAGTAATCCCATTCTTGTTGATGGTTCTCAACGTTTTGGCAGATACTTTCAAGGTAATCCATCGGTCTTCTTCCGGGATATAGAAGCGTCTTTTTTGTAAATTTAAATGAAAACGATGTTTCGTTTTATTGTTGGACTTTGAAGAGCGATAGCCATTCATCGCTTTTCTGCCCGTAATATCGTCTCTTCGCGACATTGTTCTTCCATTTCGATTTTCGGATAGACGCCAAAGATACGGCTTTTTCCAGATAATACAATCGTCAGACCCCTGAAAACTTCCAAAAAAATGAGTTTTCCACGGAATCACGAATTTATCCACATTTAATGGGTTTGTAAATTTTCCCAAATTTTCGCCAGAAGCCACCATCTTAAGTTTTTTCGATATCGATACCGTCTCTTTTTGTTTTTGCAGCTAATAGCCCTATTTTCCGGCGTTAAAAACCTCATCTATTAAAGCTATCACCCATCTTTTATGGCAGAAAAGAAAAAAGCTGACTACAAGGCGTCGAATATCCAGGTTTTGGAGGGTCTTGAAGCAGTTAGAAAGCGGCCTGCGATGTATATCGGAGATACAGGTCAACGCGGTCTCCATCACTTAATTAACGAGGTCGTAGATAATTCCATTGACGAGGCGCTTGCCGGTTATTGTGATCACATCACGGTTCAGATAAATAAAGACGGTTCCATGACCATTGAAGATAATGGTCGGGGCATTCCGGTAGACAAGCATCCCAAGCTGGGAATTCCGGCCGTTGAGGTGGTTCTGACCAAGCTTCATGCGGGTGGCAAATTCGATAAAGACACGTATAAGGTATCTGGTGGTTTGCACGGGGTAGGTGTAAGCTGTGTGAATGCATTGGCGAGCTGGTTCAAAGCCGAAATCCATCGGGATGGAAAAATCCACACCATGGGCTTTGAAAGAGGGATAACCAAAGACAAGCTTTCCGTAGACGGCAAAACGGACAAAAGAGGAACCATCATCAAGTTCCTGCCTGATCCCACTATTTTTACGCAAACGGTTGAATTCAAATTCAACATCATTGCGGAGAGAATGCGGGAACTGGCATTCCTGAACCCGGAAGTGACCATCGAGCTCATTGATGAGCGGGAAGAAGACGAGGCGCTTGGAAAAGAAGTCTATCGCTACGAGGGTGGTCTTCGGGATTTTGTGAAGTACCTGGATGAAGCAAGAGATTCCGCCATGCCTTCTCCTATATATATAGAGGGAGAAGTGGAAGGCGTCCCTGTTGCTTTGGCCATGCAGTACAACAGCAGCTATTCAGAAAATGTGCACTCCTATGTAAATAACATCAATACGCGGGAGGGCGGAACCCATGTATCCGGTTTCAGACGGGCATTGACTCGTTCTCTGAAGAATTATGCGGATAAGAACAATATCATCAAGTCAAATTCCAAGGTTACCATCTCCGGGGAAGATTTCCGGGAAGGATTAACCGCTGTACTTTCCGTAAAAGTGGCAGAACCTCAGTTCGAAGGCCAGACAAAAACGAAGCTGGGTAACTCCGAGGTACAGAGTGCTGTTGAGATCACCGTGTATGATCAGTTGAATGAATACCTGGAACAGAATCCGAAAATCGCCAAAAAGGTAATTGAGAAGGTGGTGCTTGCTGCGGAAGCTCGTGAAGCGGCCCGAAAAGCCCGTCAACTGGTTCAGCGTAAGAGTGTAATGAGTGGCGGCGGATTACCGGGTAAACTGGCCGACTGTTCCATCAAAGATCCCGAGCATTGCGAAATATACCTGGTGGAGGGTGATTCTGCGGGAGGATCCGCTAAGATGGGTCGGAACCGAAGTTTTCAGGCCATTCTTCCACTTCGAGGTAAAATCCTGAACGTGGAAAAAGCCAAGATCAACAAAATCCTTGAAAACCGGGAAATCCAGGCAATGATTACGGCCCTTGGTTCCGGTGTGGGTCATGCGGAAGAAGAATTCGAAATGGAGAAACTGCGCTACCACAAAATCATCATCATGACGGATGCCGATGTGGATGGTTCTCACATTCGTACGTTGTTGCTGACCTTTTTCTATCGATATATGCGTCCCCTCGTGGAAGCCGGATACGTGTATGTGGCTACTCCTCCTTTATATAGAATCACCGCAGGTAAGAAAATCGATTATGCCTGGGATGATGATACCCGCGACAAACTGATCGTCGAATTGAAAAAAGGAAAGCGAAAATTCGATGTATCCCGCTACAAAGGCTTGGGTGAGATGAACCCGGAACAGCTTTGGGAAACCACGATGGATCCGGAGACCCGAACCCTTCAGCAAATCACTATTGAAAGTGCTGCGGGTGCAGATAAGATGTTCTCTACCCTGATGGGAGATGATGTAGCTCCCCGTCGCGAGTTCATCGAGCGTAACGCGAAGTACGCAAAACTAGACATCTAAAGTATCATCGATACACAAACAATCATTCTACAGAGTATCTAATACAGTTTTATGGCCAGAGAAAAGATTATTCCAATAACCATTGAAGATGAAATGCAGTCATCCTACATCGATTATTCGATGTCGGTTATTGTTTCCCGGGCACTTCCGGACGTACGGGATGGACTAAAACCCGTTCACCGTCGTGCTTTATATGGAATGAGTGAATTGGGGATGCTTCACAACCGGGGCTACAAGAAAAGTGCCCGTATTGTAGGGGAGGTTCTCGGTAAGTATCACCCGCACGGGGATTCTGCCGTGTATGATACCATCGTTCGTATGGTGCAGGACTTCTCCTTAAGATACCCTTTGGTAGATGGCCAGGGGAACTTTGGTTCGGTGGATGGTGACTCCGCAGCGGCCATGCGTTACACGGAAGTCCGGATGGATCGTATTGCCGAGGAATTGCTGACGGACATCAACAAAGAAACGGTCGATTTCCAGCCCAACTTTGATGACACTCTCCAGGAGCCTACCGTTCTTCCCGGCGCCCTTCCCAATTTATTGGTGAATGGTTCTTCCGGTATCGCCGTGGGGATGGCTACCAATATGGCACCACACAACCTTACGGAAGTGGTGGACGGAATCGTGGCTTATGTCCAGAATCCGGACATCGAAATGAAAGAGCTGATGACCCTTATCACGGCTCCGGATTTCCCTACCGGTGGTATTATTTATGGATATGAAGGCGTAAAGGAAGCCTACGAAACCGGTCGTGGAAAAGTAACCATCCGGGCCCGTGCCAATACTGAGGAATTACGTGGTGGACGTGAGCAAATCGTAGTTACGGAGATTCCTTACCAGGTAAACAAAAGTTCCCTGGTTCAGAAGATTGCGGAACTGGTTCGGGATGAGAAGATCACGGAAATCTCGGAAGTTCGGGATGAGTCGGATCGCGAAGGCATGCGCCTGGTGATCATTCTTAAACGATCCGCAAATGCCGGTGTGGTACTTAACCAGTTGTACAAATACACACAGATGCAAACTACCTTTGGAATCATCAACCTGGCACTGGTTCAGGGTCGACCAAAGGTGATGCACCTCAAAGAGCTGATCCACCATTATGTGGAACACCGCATCGAAATCATCATCCGTCGTACCATTTACGACCTGGAAGCTGCCGAAGCACGGGCACACATCCTGGAAGGATTGAAGATTGCCCTGGATAACCTGGATGAGGTGATCAAAACGATCCGTGAGTCCAAAAATCCTCAAATTGCGAATGTAGAACTTCGTAAAAAGTTTGCCCTAACGGACATCCAGGCGAAAGCGATCCTGGAAATGCGCCTACAAAAGCTAACCGGACTCGAGCGCGAGAAAATCGACACCGAGTACAAGGAGATCGTTGACAAAATTGAGAAATTCCGCATCATTCTTTCTGATCGTAGCAAGCAAACCGCGATTGTGATTGAAGAACTGGAAGATCTGAAAGCCCGATATGGCGACGAGCGCCGCACTCAAATCGTGTATTCTGCCGAGGACTTCAATGTGGAAGACATGATTGCTGACGAAGATGTGGTCGTGACCATTTCCAACAAAGGCTTCATCAAGCGGATGCCGGTAAGCGGCTATCGCCGTCAGCGCCGGGGTGGAAAAGGAATGAAAGGAACCACCACGCGGGATGAGGAATATGTAGAACATTTATTCGTGGCCACCAACCACAATTACATCCTGTTCTTCACCGAGAAAGGAAAGTGTTACTGGTTGAAGGTGTACGAAATTCCGGAAGGTGGACGATTAGCTCGTGGTCGTGCGATCGTAAACCTGATTGAAATTGAAAAAGACGATGCCATCAAGGCCTTCGTTCCGGTGAAAACCCTGAACGACGAAGAGTACGTGAAATCACAATCCATCGTGATGAGTACCGTGGAAGGCCAGATTAAGAAGACTTCACTGGAAGCCTACAGCCGGCCGCGCCGGGATGGAATCATTGCCATCAACATTAAAGAAGGCGATTCGTTGTTGGGCGCCGAGTTAACTGACGGCGACAGCAACATCATCCTGGCCAACCGAAACGGTCGTGCCATTCGATTCCACGAAAGCGATGTCCGTGAAATGGGTAGAAATACCTCCGGGGTTCGGGGAATGACCTTGGGCGCCGGCGATGAAATCGTGGATATGGTGGTGATTAAAAATTCCCACGAGGCTACCGTGCTGGCCATTTCTGAAAACGGCTATGGGAAGCGTTCACTGGTAGACGATTACCGCGAGCAAAGCCGTGGCGGTAAAGGGGTAATCACCATGAAGGTAACTCCTAAAACCGGGAACCTGATTGCCCTCAAAGAAGTGACCGACCAGGATGATTTAATGATCATCACCGAACGCGGAAAAGTAATTCGAATGAGTTGTTCCGGTATCCGCACCATGGGCCGAAACACCCAGGGCGTTCGCATCATGCGCCTCGACTCCGATGGAGCCATTGCCGCCGTAACCCGTGTGGTAAACGAAGACGAGGACGAAGGCGAAGAGATTTAAAACGTAGTTTACTATCTCCATTTGTAAACCCAGTACATATAATTATGTGCTGGGTTTTTTTATTACGGTCTCCTCAAAAACTAAAACTTCCTAATTGTCACCCTGAGGAGTCCACTGACGACGAAGGGTATCAAACCCTGAATAGTTTCCCTTTCTTGTCATCCTGAGGAGACTATTGTCGACGAAGGATTTCAAACTATGAACTAAACTTCCACTCTGTCATCCTGATCCGCCAAATGGCGGAGAAGGATCTCAATTATTGAACTAACTCTTCGCATACTATACAACTAGGTCTTTAATCTCACTTGATACCCTTCGCGAGACAAAACTCTCTTAAACAATATCGATACGCTCAGGGTGACAGCTTTTAAATAATTCATGAATACCAATCCTCCGCCAGATCAATCCACTTTGGATTCACCGATTCTATGAGTACTACCTTCTTCGATCTTCTCCATCCTTTAAGCTGTTTCTCCCGCTCAATAGCTCTTCCGATATCATCGGTTTCTTCATAATAGACCAACTCATGAAGATTATACTTCTTCGTGTATCCTTCTTTAAGCTTCTTTTTATGCTCATACACTCTGCGCTCCAAGTCATTGGTTACTCCGATGTATAACATTTTGGAATAATTCGACAGGGTGTAAACATAGTATGTTTTTGCCATATCGGTATGACCATTAAAAAGATCGTTCCTTACACTCTTGACTTCATTGTTAATCGTCTCTCTGTATTAGCTCTCTCCTTATTGTCATCCTGAGGAGACTATTGTCGACGAAGGATATCAAACTATGAACTAGCTTTTCCTTGACTAAAAAGCAGGCAGCCCCGATCTCACTTAATACCCTTCGCGAGACGAAACCCTCTTAAACAATATCGATACGCTCAGGGTGACAGCCATCAAAAACTATAGTACCTTTCCTCAATGAACCCCATTACTAAATTTAAGAGCTGGTACAAATTGGAAACTAAGCGTACCTCTGTTTCCATCCCTTCTGCGTGTTGTTTATCTTCCTTTGGGTTGAATGGGTATCCCAATGCCCGAGTTGTTTCTCTGAAAGAAATTATTGAAGACACCTTCATTATTACCGGACCTCTTGCATCCAGGAAAGGCAAAGAGTTATTGAATAATCCGAAAGTGTCCCTCGTGTTTTGGTGGACGGAAACCGGGCGACAAGTTCGAATACAGGGAGAAGCCACCCAAATAGACGATGAATTGGCGAACATCTATTTCAAAGAACGAAATAAGGAATCCCAAATCGTGAGTCAAATCAGTAAGCAGGGAGAGCCTATTGAAGATTTGAAATCCTTCCTGGAATTATTTGAAGAGAAGAGCAAGAAGCTTCACCAGCGAGAAATTCTACGCCCCGAAGGCTGGTCCGGATTTTCTATAACTCCTAAGCGCATCGAATTTTTGGACTTCAAAGAAAGTAGGCTTCATCACAGAGAATTGTTTGAACGAAGAGAGGAAACCTGGAGCTCTACATTTTTACAGCCTTGAAGGATGCCTTTCCTATTATCATCCTGAGGAGACTATTGTCGACGAAGGATATCAAACGTTGAACTAGCTTTTCTTTAATTAAAAAGCAGATGGCCCCCGATCTCACTTGATACCCTTCGCGGTACAAGTCATCTCTTTTAAAAATAGGGGCACTCAGGGTGACAGCCATTTCTTCTTTCTTGTCATCCTAAGTTCGCATTATGCGCCTCGACTCCGATGGAGCCATTGCCGCCGTAACCCGTGTGGTAAACGAAGACGAGGACGAAGGCGAAGAGATTTAAAACCTAGTTTACTATCTCCATTTGTAAACCCTGATCAAGTAATAGGTCAGGGTTTTTTTGTGTCTAAGCATTTGTTGTTATTTAATAAAGAAAATAATTTATTTATTACCTGTATACTCTAATTTTATTCTGACTAAATGAATGGATCTCTAGATATTGAAATTTTTTTTCGCCCGAATAAAAAAGAAACTTTCGGATTACCCGAAAAGGTTACTGTTGAAAAAGGAACTAAAATTAATTGGGTCATAAAAAAAAAGAGAGTTTACACCAGTCTAATTTTTAGTAACCCAATTTTTAGTAGAGGTGTTAAGTTCACATTATATTTTGAAGATAAATCTCCATTTAAATGGGTAAAGGAATCGATCATTATAATTGATAGAACTCCACGAGATAACTGGAAAAACATGCCAATTTTAATTGCCTCTGGCACAGCAGAATCTGACGGCGAATTCAAATATGGTCTAAAACTTATGTCTATTGGAAATACTGAGGTACCTACTTATGATGAGGAGCCTGTTTATGATGATGATCCTTTTATTGTTGTTAAAGAATAAGATCAATGGCATATCCAATTGAGGTATTATGTATTGGGGGTGACAATTATAACAAAGTAGAAAAGGTGATTCATCTCCTGAATAGTCAGCAAGAAGAGTTCATTTATATCCTCCCACCATTAAGAATCAGATACAAGGGATTATCATTTGATTTTGATAAGTACAAAAAAGAGGAGGTTTTAGAATTTTTGGAAAATTATCGTAAAGAAGTAAAAGGTCACCGACCGTTTATTATTGCGCTAGTCGAGGGTAACATAAAAGGAAACTTATTTGGGAGTACAATCGCCGAAAAAGGTTTAGCCTTCTTTAATATACACGATAGAAAGTATCTAAAATCGCAATATGCTTATTTAGCATATTACTTAATTCGTTACACATTAGGTTTTATTCAACCTGCCGCAAAAACACATGAGGATACTAGGGGTTGCTTTTTTGACTATAAAGGAAAAAAAACCGAGATCAAGGCATCAGTTAGGAAAATGAAAGCGTGTGACGAGCATATGAGAATTTTACAGCCAAGCCTTACTGATGAGATTTATGATAGTCTTCTTAATAAGCTTAGTAAGACTGTAAAAAAAATGGAGAAATTTTGGTACTACTATGAGGTAAAATACTTTTTTAAAATTGAAAGGGTTCCAAACACGAATAGTGATACTTCGTGGGTTCTTACCGCCTCTCTAATTAGTACTGTTTTGTCTGCTCTAATATTTTATTATACAAGATGGTTTGATCTATCATTATTATCGTTCATTCTAATATCAGTATTTATTCTTCTAAGAAACCCAAGATGGCGCTTCTTTCGACTCGGCTCTTCTCTACTTAGTTTGTCCGCCCTTTCAACATTACCCATTATAATCACTTCTTTTTCCTTAGGAATACCAGACAGGTTTAACTTAGCTTTAGAGCTATTTAGTGATCAATCACCTTTAATTCCATTGGGGCTTCTAATCTCAGGCACCTTGTTCATTGCATTTGATTTTATGAAAAACAAATAATTACGATCCTTAATTTATTAACTCTCTTCATTTTTTAGGCATAAGTATCTGTTTGTGCTTTATCTATTTTTCACTTTAATTAAGTTGAATTTTAAAGAAATATTAATCGGAAAATTATGACAAGAGATATAAATCACTTAACGATCGAGCTTGATGGCATTGGACACACAATTAAGGATAGGAGGCTCGCCGTACCGATATATCAAAGATCTTATGCATGGGAAGAAAAGCATGTAATTGATTTATATGACGACTTGTTAACAGCTTTGAGAAAATCAGAAGATGAATATTTTATAGGATCAGTTGTAATTTCTGCTGGAAGTGATCGGGATGAGGTAGTTGATGGTCAACAAAGGTTAGCTACCATTGCAATACTGATAAGCGCAATACGAGATCACTTTTATTCATTAGATGATCATGAAAGGGCTAATGGCATCCAAGCTGAATATTTATCAAAAAGGGATAGAAGAACTCAAGAGGTCATTCCAAATCTTCAATTAAACAACAATGACAACGATTTCTTCTATAAAAAAATAATTTTATTTAATGAAGAACCTGTAGAGGCTACTAGAGCTTCACATGAAAGGATAGCCGAAGCGTATAATATTGCTCGTAAAAAAATTAGGGCTTTTGTTTCCACCGATAGTAATCCCACAGGTACTCTTCTTGACATCTGCGATTATATTGATAATCATTTGAAAATAATAGTTGTCTTAGTACCTAATCATGCAAATGCTTTCACAATATTTGAGACGTTAAATGATAGAGGACTAGATTTAGCTATTTCTGATTTATTAAAGAATTTTTTACTTGGCCAGTCTGATAATCGACTTGAAGAGGTTCAAGAGAATTGGGCAAAAATGTATACTCTGCTTGAATCAACTGATAATGAAAGTTTGGTAGTTACATTTATTCGGCATTATTGGTCCTCCATTTATGGTTTGACAAGAGAACGAGAACTTTATAATAGAATTAAGCGGAGAATATCATCCAAACAACGAGCTGTTGATTTATCTATAGAGTTGGAAAAGGCAGCAAGAGTTTATGTAGCACTTATTGATACAAGTCAAAGCTATTGGAATGATTATACTTTAGAATCAAAGGGTCACATGGCTACTCTTAACTTATTTAGAATGACTCAAATGAGACCTTTGTTACTGGCTATTATGGACAAGTTTACTACTAATGAAGTACAAAAATCTTTGAAGTTTTTAGTTGCTGTATCCGTCCGATTCTTAATAACAGGGGGCTTGGGTGGAGGAGCACTAGAGGCGCAGTTTAGTGACAGGGCAAAAGAAATAAGTGATGAAAAAATTACAACTAAGAATGAACTAAGGGAATCTATGTCCAGGGCTATCCCTTCGGACACTGCGTTTTTCGAATCTTTTAAAACCACCTCTGTTTCAAAACAATATTTAGCTAGATACTACTTATTGACTCTAGAAAATGCTGCTAGAGGTCAGAACAACCCTGAACTCATACCAAATGCTGATACATCTTCTGTAAACTTGGAACATATACTACCCAAATCATTATCTTCCGATTGGAATTTTACAACTGATCAACATAGAGCATATCTCAAACGGTTAGGCAATTTAGCAATAATGAGTACTCGTTTAAACTCTGAAATCGGAAATTCCAGTTTTGAAGTTAAGAAGCCATATTATGGTGCTTCTGATTTTGTGCTAACTAGATCAATTGCTGAACAAGATAGTTGGAATGAATCTCAAGTTAATGAAAGACAGGAGGAAATGGCTAGGCTTGCAATTAACACTTGGAAAATCTGATTTTCATTCGTTGGAAAGTCCAACCCAGAAACCAACCTCTCTCGTCTTCCTTGAAATTCTGAACCCATTCCCTTTCATTTTAAGCAACGTAGTGAAGAGTAGTTAATGAAAGACCATTTTTCCTCACAGTCCGGCAGATATGCAAAATTCCGCCCGACGTACCCGCCTGATCTTTTTGATTATTTAAACTCAATCGTCCCGAATAAAGAAGCCGCCTGGGATTGCGGAACGGGGAATGGTCAAATTGCTGGGGAATTGGCAAAAACGTTTAGTATGGTGTATGCCACCGACATCAGCCAGTCACAGATAAAGAACGCGATAAAAGTAGATAACATAAGGTACTCGATTCAGCCTGCTGAGAGCACGGACTTTGACGATCGAATGTTTGACCTCATTATCGTTGCGCAGGCGATACACTGGTTTAACTTCGAGAAGTTTTATGCTGAGGTTAAACGGACAGCCAAGCAACATGCTACACTTTGTGTAGTTGGCTATGGCAGAGTTACCATTTCGGAGGATATAGATCGGATCATTACCCACTTTTATTCGAACATTCTTGGAGACTACTGGGACGAGGAACGAACATACATTGATGAGAACTACGCAACCATTCCATTTCCTTTTGAAGAAATGGAAACCCCAATATTTGAGAATACTCACCAATGGAATTTGGAACACCTGATCGGATACCTGAATACCTGGTCCGCGGTTAAACATTTCATTAACCAAAATGGTCGTAATCCGGTTGAGGAGGTGGAAGCTGAGCTGAAAAACCACTGGGATGAAGAGGAATTAAGAGAAGTTACTTTTCCATTATTGCTAAGAGTGGGGACGATATAGGACAATACCGGCACTCCCGAACACGATTTTGCCGTAGCTTTGTTTAAATTTGTTTGTTGGTAAGGAATACCCCACCTTCTTTCCCAAAAGAGTATGAAGAGTCTCGAAAAGTTCATTCCTCTAGTATTTATCGCAGTTCTAATTTCTTGTTCGGGTAACAAGAACTCGATCACCGATTTATCCGGACAACCGTTAATTCCTATTCCACTAGAAGTTACCGCAACGAATACTGCTTTCTTTATCGATGTGAATACCGTTATTGCGATCGATGAGGGTTCTTCAGAACTAATGGAAATTGCTGACTATTTAGCTGAACATATTGAATCACATTCAGGCATCTCGCTTTCTGTTCAATCAGGCCAGGATCCGGTATCAGGAATTCAATTAGCCATCGCTGATATTGTATCGGATAACGCGGAAGCCTATGAGTTAAGAATTACCGAAGATGCCGTACTGCTAACCGCAAATACACCGGAAGGACTTTTCCGCGGAACACAAACCATTCTTCAGGCACTTCAGCCAACCAGAAAATTGATAAAACGTTGGTTTCTTCCCACGGGTGACATCATTGATCAGCCACAGTTTGCGTATCGGGGGACCATGCTGGATGTATCCCGCCATTTCTTCGACAAAGACTATATCAAAGAATACATCACCTACCTCGCTTATTATAAAATCAATTATCTGCATTTACATCTATCTGACGATCAGGGCTGGCGTATTGAGATAAAGTCATGGCCCAAGCTAACCGAAATTGGCGGTAGTACGGATGTTGGGGGCGGACCGGGTGGTTTTTACACTCAGGAAGATTTCAAAGAAATCGTTGAATATGCAGCTGCTCATTACATCACTATTGTCCCCGAAATTGATATGCCCGGCCATACTAATGCAGCTGTGGTTTCTTATCCTTTCTTAAACGGAAGCGGAGTACCGGCAACATTATACACCGGAAAAGAAGTGGGCTTTAGCACCTTCGATACTCGAAAAGATTCCGTCTATGATTTTATCGATGATGTAATTCGGGAGATTGCCGCTATCTCGCCGGGTGAGTTCTTTCATATTGGTGGCGATGAGAGTTATGTAACTGAAGATGATGACTATGTCTACTTCGTACTTCGAGTAGAGGGGATTGTCCGCAAATACGGCAAGCGCATGATTGGTTGGGAAGAAGTAACAAATGCGGATTTAGATTCTACTTCGGTAGCCCAAATTTGGCGTAATACTGATAAAACTGATAACGCCATCGAGAAGAATACGCAAGTGATCATGTCTCGAGCGGATAGAATGTATTTGGATATGAAGTATGATTCCTTAACTCCCTTCGGTTACGATTGGGCCGGATTGATTTCTGTTGAACATGGTTATAATTGGTCACCGGAAAGTGGAATTCCAACGGATCATTTACTTGGAATAGAAGCGCCGTTGTGGTCAGAAAATTTTAGTACTCCAGACAGCCTGGAATATCTGGCCTTCCCTCGATTAATCGGCTATGCTGAACTAGGCTGGTCAATCCCGGAGCGTCGTGATTGGGAGGATTATAGGATTCGTCTAAGCAGACAGGCTGCCTACCTGAATCGCAATTCCATCAACTTTTATCGATCACCAGATATCAATTGGAGACGAAAGTAAGCACCGCTTGATATTCCGATATCATTTATTTTTTTTTGCTTTAAACCAGATTCTAATACCATGCCCACTACCACTCCCGAACACGATGCCCGCATAGCCGCCATGAAATTTTCATCGGTGTATCCACACTATGTAACCAAGGTAGAGAAGAAAGGCCGCACCAAAGAAGAATTGCATGAAGTAATCGAATGGCTCACCGGGTTTGATGAGTCAACCATCCATCAGCTGATCGAAGAGCAGGTATCCTTCCAGGAATTCTTTGACCGGGCTACTTTAAACCCTAATGCGGAATTGATCAAAGGGGTGATTTGCGGGTATAGAGTGGAGGAGATTGAAACAAAACTTACCCGGGAATGTCGCTACCTGGATAAAGTGGTGGATGAACTGGCCAAAGGAAAAAAGATGGAGAAGATTCTACGTACTGCCTGAGGCGCTGTTTTTCGTAGCCAACTATTATTTCTAAATGGGCTACAATCCGATTAGATTCTTCGTAGGTATACTCAGAATGACGGAGTAATAGTTTCATCTACCCAATGTTAAGGTCATCTTGATCCGCCGGCTGGCGGAGAAAGACCTTGTCGAGTAGAGGCATCGATTCCTTTGTTCAATAAGTTCCTTCGGGAGTACCCTCAGGATGACGGTAGTGATATTTTTAAATTTCTCTGTAGGTCATTCTGAGCATACTTGCGAAGAATCCTGTCGGAAAAGTGACCCTTAATGCGCTATTCTTTGTAAGGAATTCAATCAGGGCGGGTCATTAGGTCATGAGAGAATTCTATGTCTACATCACTACTAACCCATCAAGAACTACCCTATACACTGGGGTAACCAATGATCTTCAACGCCGGCTCATAGAACACTATAACAGTCGGGGTAACAGGGAAACCTTTGCAGGAAAATACTACTGCTACTTTTTGGTCTATTATGAGGTATTTCCCTCTTCTCATGAGGCTATTCAGGCTGAAAAGTATATAAAAGGGAAATCCAGGAGGAAGAAGGAAGCGATCATCCGGGACATGAACCCTTCTATGGCTTTTTTGAATACCAAGGTTTGTGGGGTCTGGCCACCGAAGTGAATCGTTGTTTTGGATAACATGCTATCAGTTTAAATGAGCTACAATCCGATTAGATTCTTCTCCCGATGTATCGGGATCAGAATAACGGGGTTATAGTTTGATCTACCCAATGTTACGGTCATCTTGATCCGCCGGCTGGCGGAGAAAGATCCTGTCGATTAGAAGCATCGATTCCTTTGTTCAATAAGTTCCTTCGGGAGTACCCTCAGGATGACCTTCGTTTGCCTTATTCGCTTCGTTAGAATCAAATAATCTCCGAAACCATTTTCGTGGTTTTAATTATTAGTGGTATCGTCTATTAAACTCTTCAATTGGCATGAACAGAAAAGACTTTCTTCAACTGAGTGGCATTTTAGGATTAGGGGTATCCGGCGCCGGACTATTCAGCGCCTGCAACAACAATAGCATTAGCGATACCAACTTTACCGGAAAGGTGCTCATTATCGGAGCCGGGGCCGGTGGGCTTTCGTCCGGGTATTTTCTCAAACAGCAAAACATCGATTTTGAGATTTTAGAAGCTTCTCCAACCATTGGGGGGCGAATGAAAACCGATACCACATTTGCAGATTTTCCCATCCCTTTAGGTGCTGAATGGATCCATACCAGGGCCAGCATATTAGAAGACATCGTGGATAACGATTTTATCCCTATTGATATCCAAACCGTAGGCTACTCCCGGAGTAATATGGCGTTGTACCTGGATAACGGTGAATCAAGCCTTCATGAGTCAAACGATCCAGACCTCAAGTTTGTGAATGCTACCTGGCTTACTTTTTATGAGGACTATATTTTGCCCTCCATTTCGGATCGGATTCGAACCAACACCATTGTGGAATCCATTGATTACACAGATACCGAGATTTCAGCCCAAACAAATAACGGAGTCTTTACTGCAGACAAAATCATTGTTTCTGTTCCTTTGAAAATTCTTCAGGAGGGGAACATTGCTTTCGAACCTTCCCTGCCGCAAGACAAACTGGAGGCTATTAATTCCATTACTGTTTGGGATGGCTTTAAGGCTTTCATCGAATTCTCAGAAGACTTTTATCATACGTTCACGGGTTTTGTCATCAACCCGGAAACTGCGGGACAAAAACTCTACTACGACGCTTCTTTTGGTCAGAATACCGATAAGCACATTCTGGGTTTATTTACCGTAGGCTCCCCAGCCCTGGAGTATGGATCTCTTTCTGATGAAGAGTTCATTGCATCCGTGTTAGATGAATTGGACACTATATATGGTAACCAGGCTACTCCCAATTATGTTAAACATATCACCCAGTTCTGGAATGAAGAGCCCTTTATCCAAGGCGGATATATTACTGACCACGCAAACTGGCGAATCGTACGAAAGCTCCGGTCTCCGGTAGATAATAAAATCTACTTTGCCGGCGGTCCGTTTACAGATGGAAATGACTGGGTGGCCGTTCATGCGGCGGCTCAATCTGCAAAGGATGCCGTAAATGAAGTGTTGAGGTAGCGGTTAAGTACTGCCTGAAACTTTTTTTTAGTTGCCTGCTATCATTCCCATACGGAATCCAATCAGATCCTTCGCAGGTATGCTCAGGATGACAGGATTCAGATTGGGGTACCTATTTGGGTCATCTTGAGGACACTTCCGAAAGATCCAGTCGGGTAGAAACTTCGATTTCTTACTCCAGTATGATCCTTCTCCGCCAGCTGGCGAATCTGGATGACGCACGTGTGATTCTGCATTTTTGCCGTATTGATACTCAACAATTTCCGCGGTCTTCCGTCTACTTCACCGTTTGTTGTGAAGAACATACATGTGAAGGATGAGGATATTAACCAAAGGCACCTATTACGGATCAATGCACGCGGAGCAGGAAATGAACGGCATCCTGTTTTCGGAATATGACTACCTGACCCAGCGAACCGATTGGCATTTCCACGAGAATCCCTACTTCATGTATGTGCTTCAGGGTAATCTATACGATGTAAATAAAAAACGTACCACAACCTGTCCTTCTGGAAGTTTTTTGCTTCATAACTGGCAAGAGCCTCATTTCAATTCTAAAGAATCTGTTTACGCCCGGGGATTTCACATCGAATTTGAAAAGAGCTGGTTTGAAAAGAATAATATCGATATCAACCTTTGGGAGGGTAGTACGCTCATCCAACACCCGCGACTCCATCATATACTTGCCCGGCTTTACAAAGAATTTAAATGCGCCGATTCTTACTCCGAACTTTCCTGCGAGCTTCTGGTCTCTGAATTATGTGACAATATCGAAAAGGAAAAAGTGTACCAGTTCGATAAGAATCCGCCATGGCTGGCTTTTTTAATTGAGATGATTCATCAGGATCATGAGCCTTTTAATTTAAGATCCCTCTCTGAACAACTGGGGATTCATCCAGGGCATTTGTCCAGGGCCATTCCCCAATATTTTTCCACTACCCTGGGAGATTACATTCGGCAGGTAAAAATTAAGAGAGCCGTGGACTTCATGCTCTCCAGCAAAAAATCGCTCTATGATATTTGCTTTGAGTGTGGGTTTTCAGATCAAAGTCACTTTTCCAGGACTTTTAAGCGATATCTCGGAATGACCCCAAAAGAATTTCAAAAGAAATGTGGGTGATGTTAATTCTATTCTATTTTGGAAGACCATTCCGGAATAGCTTTGCAGTTCAATCACTAACCGATTTTCAAAATGAGAACCCTCGCAATCGTCGTCTTACTAAGTGCATTCCCCCTGTTAACCACTTGTGCACAGCGGTCACCTAACGCTATGTCAGATATCGTAGAAAACAACGGAATTACATCCCCTTTGCATAAAACCAATGTCGGAAAGATCAGATTTACCGCCGGAGTATACCCGCAAAGAGCTTATGGAGAGGGTGATTTTCTTGAATCCTTTGAAATTGGAGCGAACAGTGACCTGAATTTCAGTGCTTATTTCAATAATTCTCTGACCAATTACCTGCATCAACTCGCACCCGATTTATCGATCGAAGAACTTCATAAAAAAGGAAACTATCAGTTTTCGTTTTACCTGGATGAAGAGTTAATGTATACCGAAAACCTGAATAAGGGCGCTGGTCTTCCATCTCAAAAAAACGAGGAAACCATTCTGCACCGACCATTAATCAGTAGCAACGGGGTCGATTCCTGGGGCCGTTTTTTATGGATGCGTTTCTTCTTCAGAAGTGGAGCAAACTTTGAACTATGGGATGGAGCTCATCAACTGAAAATTGAAATTCGTCCTTATTTGGAACTGGATGAAGTAGTCATTGGCGATGTGATTGCGGAGGGTGAAATCAACATTCAATTGGAAGAGCCGGTTGTTTCAGAAGAGCAAATCGCCATTCAGCCCATCCAACCAAATAGTGGTTGGAAAGTGTCCGGAGAGCGATTTAACGAGGATAAAATTCTCGAGATGAATAAACTAATCGCTCAAAACAGAATCCAGGATCTTACCAGTATCGTCGTAATCAAAAACGGAAAACTGTTGATCGAGCAGTATTTCAATGGTGCAGACCGGACCACCTTACACAATACCCGATCCGTAGGAAAATCTTTTGCATCAACCGTTACAGGAATCGCTCTTGATGATGGATACCTAACCAGTACTAACCAAACCATTGATGAATTTTATGACCTCAAACGGTTTCAGAATTATTCTGAAAGGAAGGGGACGGTCACTATAAAAAGCCTTCTTACGATGAGCTCCGGGTTTTTCGGTAATGACAGTGATTATGACTCTCCCGGTAATGAGGAAAACATGTATCCCACCGGTAACTGGGTGAAATTTGCTCTGGATCTTCCAATGGATGAGAATAAGCAGGTTGGAGAAACCTGGGAGTATTTCACCGCTGGTACGGTTCTTTTGGGTGATATCCTGCACCAGGCAGTTCCGGGTGGACTTGAAAAGTATACGGATGAAAAGCTATTCCGCCCATTGGGTATTACAAGTTACCAGTGGCAATATACTCCTCAAAAAGTTGCAAACACCGCGGGAGGTCTTCAGCTGACTTCCCTGGATTATGCAAAATTCGGTCAGCTTTATCTGAATGGTGGAAGCTGGAACGGTCAGCAGGTTTTACCAGAAGAATGGGTGAATCGGTCTTTTACTAATTACTTCAAAAATACCCCCGATCAAACCGCCTATGGTTTTCTTTTTTGGAATCAGGCGTTTTCGGTAAATGGGAAATCATACGAAGCCTATCTGAGCAATGGAAATGGGGGCAATAAAATCGTGATGTTTCAAAATGAGCCGATAGTGATCATAATCACTGCAACGGCCTATGGGATGCCATTTGCACATCCTCAGGCTGAGCTTATGATTGAGGACTATATCCTGCCTGCCATTTTGGAGTAATTCTTTTTTAAACATGGTGGTCATTCTGAACCATGTGCTGAACCTGTCTGCCGACAGCCTGCCTGCGGTAGGCAGGGCAGGCTTGTTTCAGTATTGTTTCAGGATCTTAAGAAGAAGCCTTGATTGCATTGAAATTCCTTATCACGAATGTTTTAGAGAAGCATTATCTAAGTAAAACATAGTACTTCTTGGGCAAAACATAAGCATCTCTAAAGAGAAACATCGCTATGTCTTGAGTAAAACATAAGGACGAATTTCTTAAAACGTCCTTATGTTTTTCCTTTTTGATCTAGATGATTTTAAAATTTCGTCTGGAGAAAAAATTTATGGATCATTTTGCTTTTAAAGTTTTTGCTCTATATTTGTAGAGTACGCTTACGAAAGATAGAGCAATGACCCTTACCAAAGCCGAAGAACAAGTAATGAATTACCTCTGGCAACTAGAGAAAGGCTTCTTCAAAGAGCTGAAAGAACAGTTTCCAGAACCAAAACCTGCCACAACCACCATCAATACTTTACTAAAGCGACTCATTGATAAGGGCTTCGTGGATTACAAAGTATATGGTAACAGCCGGGAGTACTATCCACTGATTGATAAAAACGCCTACTATTCTGCACAGATCAAAGGGCTCATCAAAAACTCTTTTAATGACTCTATTGAGCAATTTGCTTCTTTCTTTACCAGGGAAACGGACCTGGATGAAAAACAGCTTAAAACCCTGCGTGATATTGTAGATAACCAAATCAAATCGAAGTCCAATGATTGAGTATCCCGTCGAATCCACCTTATGTGCAGCCGTCCTGTACATGGTCTTTCTGATTTTCTTCAAAAGATCCAGAAATTACCATGCTAACAGGGCTGTTTTATTGGGTTCCGTCCTTTTCTTTACACTGGCTCCTTTTGTACAATTTTCAATGAGTACTCCTCTGAGCCAGGAAATTATAGAGTTCGGAGCAGTGGGTACTGCCTTTTCCGGCTTGACAAACGTATCCGCTCAAGCTGTTAGCGCGGCTGAGAATCTGGACAGTGCGTGGAGTTTTTCCTCCCTGTTTCCTGTGTACATACTTATTTCAGTGCTTTTATTGGGGAGATTAGCCCTCAACCTCTATTCCATTCTATCTGGAAAATTTGTGTCAGAGCGTACAAACTACAATGGTCAGTCCATCGCCCTTGTTAATATTGAGGTCAGTCCGTTTAGTTTTTTTAAAACGATATATCTGAATAAAGAACGCTTTCAGAACGGTGAGATTGATGATGAACTTATTCTGCATGAATCGGCGCATATCCGTCAATTACATACCCTGGATATTCTGTTTATTGAGCTGGCCCAGGTGATCTGCTGGTTTAATCCCTTCGTGTTTTTGTTCAAAAAACTGATCAAAATCAATCACGAATACCTTGCGGATGAATTTGTGATTGATTCAGGTTCAGACAGAACTGAATATTCCAATAAGCTGATCAACTATACCACCCGTGACAAAACCTTAGCACTTACCAGCGGATTCAACTACGCATTAATAAAAAACCGATTAATTATGCTTTCCAAATATGATCAAAAGAGCAGGATCGTCGACCGATTAGCAATACTTGCTGTTATCATTGCCGGACTATTCTTTACCACAGCGTTTACAAACCCTGATCCGATAATAACGCTCAATGAGAACTCGGGTTATTTTTACGCTGACACTATCTACTGGTCCGGTGAGAATCAAAAAGTGTACGTAAGAGGTGATGTAGAAATTAAGGTCGGGGAAAATGATGTGAGAGGAACCGGATCCTTCTCCTTCCTGGGCGAAGTTAAACTGCTTATTGTAAACGGAGCTCCTGCCAAAATGGATCAGCCCATTTTAGTAACAGGCAAGAAATGCGAGGTACTTATTCTATCTGAATTGAGAGCGGAAAAGGAATACGGAGAGGATGGTAAACATGGGGCTGTAATCATTAAAACTATCGAATAAGCAGAGAGCAACCTGTGAAGACATTCTTTTTTCAAATACTGATGGCATTCGCCTTGAATGCCTATCCGGCTAGTGCCACGCCTACTTTTACAGACAGCCTTATCGTAACCGGTCGTTTTGTTTGGGCTGATCCGTCTATTACCGGGTTTCCATCTAGTGTGATAATAACCTCCTCAACTAATCCCGAAGTTCAATTCATACACCCTGTGGATTCTCTCGGGAGGTTTGAACAAACCCTTGCTTATGGAGAATACATATTATCTCCGGAGTTGAATTATCACTGGATGGGTGAAGAACTCATTCGAATTGACGATAAAACGTCCCGAATAGAGATAGATATCCAAGCAAATGGGCAAAATGAATTCATTATTCAATTGGATACCATCCCCTGGCCTGCAGTACCGAAGGAAACCGGAATTCTTCTCGCCTCAGGTAACATTAATCCCGATGCCGTCGACTCTTTCATGCATGATAGAATGGATTTTTTTGAAATTCCTGGTGCTACTTTGAGCCTTATCAGGGACCACCAAATCGTATATAGCCGAACATACGGCGTAGTAAAATCACAAACCGATATCCCTGTAACTGGGCAAACCCTTTTTGAAGCTGGTTCAATCACAAAACTGGTGTTTGCCTTTGCTGTGATGCGATTCTATGAAAGAGGGGAAATTGATCTGAACAAACCGCTGCATGAGTATATGGAACACCCCGAAATTGATGATGACCGTTACAAACTCATGACTGCCCGACATGTATTAAGCCATCAATCAGGGATGTCGAACTGGCCCAGAAAGGATGAAAATGGAACATTTGGCCTCAATTTCAGTCCCGGGGATCAGTATGGCTACTCCGGCAAAGCTTTTGAATACCTCAAGGAAGTACTGGAAACCATCACTTCAAAAAGCATCGACAACATTCTTAAAGAAGAAGTCCTGGAACCCCTGGAATTAACCGATATGCATTTCAAAGGGAATGACAGCATAGCCACATATGGGGCTCATGGTCATAAACGAAATGTTCCAAGTGAGGTTTTTATGGCACAAAGAACCATGGTGGCCTATACTTTACAAAGCACCAGTGAAACCTTAGCTAAATTTGCGATAGCGCTCCATCAGCGAAAGGGACTGAGGGCTGAAACTTATGAAGAATTCTTTCGGGTTCATTCTGAGCGATCGGATGGAACTGAATGGGGATTGGGAGTCCGGATTGAAGAAACCAGTTCAGGAATCAGTTACGGTCACAGCGGAAGCACGGGAAGGGGTTTCATTGGAAACCTGGTCTTTTACGATGATACCGGAACCGGCTTTGTAATACTCACTAACAGCCAAATGGGTGGCTGGCTTTCCCTGCCTTTACTAAATGAATACCTGGTCCTTGGGACTTCAGAAACTAAATAATTCCTGTTGGGTTCCGGCTTTCAAACATAATGATGATCTTAGACCGACATCTCCTATTTTGTGACTTAACAAAGTAAGAGACCACAAGTTAAGCGAGTTTGTCATGATAGAACCTGGTGATTTAGAACTTCAACGATTAGATATAGAGGGAACAAAACAGCTGCTGCATTGGGCAAAAATGGAAGGTTGGAACCCTGGTAACCATGATTACGAAGTATTCTGGAAAACGGATCCGGAAGGATTCTATGGATTCTATCTGGATGGCCACTTAATAGCCGGAGGAGCCGTCATTTCTTATGATGGTGAATATGGTTTCATGGGCTTATTTATCGTACATCCCGATTATCGGGGAAAGGGAATTGGGAAAAAGTTATGGTATTTACGACGGGACCTTCTCCTGTCACGATTAAAGGAAGGGGCCTCTATTGGTATGGATGGCGTAGTTGATATGCAGCCATTTTATAACCAGGGAGGTTTTGAAATTGCTTTTAAGGATGAACGCTATGAATGTTTAGGAATTAGTTCCGGGATAAGCGAGCATGTCTCTGAAATTGAACAGAATGATTTTGATACCATTGAGAACTATGACCGGATTTGCTTTGGATTCAAAAGAACAGAATTCCTACAGAACTGGCTTACGTTGCCAGACAGTAAGGCTTTTAAGTACTCCGTGGAGAATCAATTAAAGGGCTTTGCTGTGATTCGTGAAGTTGATCCGGGCTTCAAAATAGGCCCCCTTTTTGCCGATGATGAAGAGGTAGCTGAGGAATTATATAAATCATGTTTGAACAGCGCGATCGGTCAACCTGTTTATCTTGACATTCCAACTACTAATGAAGAAGCTGTGAATCTTGTCAAAAAATACGATGCAAAGTATGTGTTTGAATGTGCCCGAATGTATTATGGCAAAGAGCCGGAAACACCCATAAATAAAGTCTTTGGAATAACTACTTTTGAGTTGGGTTAATCCTTCATCAATCTGGATAAATAATAGGAGATAACGATGATTGCCAGAATCTGGCATGGTAGAACTAAAGCCGAACATTATGAAGAGTACACGGAATTTATGAAGTCTGTGGCCATTCCGGATTATCGGCAAACCAATGGCTTTGTAAAGCTGACTTTTCTTCGGCGAATCGATGGAGATGTTGCCCATTTTAATCTCATAACATTTTGGGAGAATCTGGAGGTAATAAAGAACTTCGCTGGAGACGACTACGAAATTGCCAAGTATTACCCGGAAGACCGAAACTATCTACTTGAGTTCGAAGAAAGGGTAACCCATCACGAAGTTTTTGCTGAGTAATTTTTACTCAAGCATTTTCCCGAGTAATTCTTTTCGTTTCGATTTCAACTCCTCCGGCTCTTCTATTTTCAGAGAAGCTCCAAATTGAAGCAGCCATTCGTTGATGAAGTCCAGATTATCGAAGTAAAACTCGATCCGAATTTTTTTAAATTTTTCTCGCTTCTCCCTAAAAATTTTAGCCGGCAGATTTCCCTTAAATCGATTTACGGCGGCATCATCGAGTATTACTACTATTTTTTGCTCGCGTTCGTCAGAACGGAAAATTAGCCCCTCTACATCGATTTTTTCTTTTTGAGCAATTTTTTCTTCCAAAATCCGGACCTCAGACATCCGTTCAAGCCTGAAGTTCCTGATATCACCCCGAAGATGAGATTTTCCGATCATATTCCAGTGATCTTCAAAGAACACGAGGATGTAGGGGTCCACTTTTCGGGTCTTTATTTCTCCCTTGGCGGGTTCGTATTTAAATTCAACACGAAGCTCCTGAGAAATTGCACTGCTCAACAAGTACCAATCTCCTCCATCTCTTTTTATAGCGCCATATTTTTGATATGGATCAACCACAGTTCGTGAAGAAAGCGACGCCATAAAATCGCGTAACTCTAGTGGTAATACATTCTTGATTTTTAGCTCCACGCCTTCTGCATCTTCCACTAAACCATTGTCAATTTGTGACTTAACGAAATTAAGCCCAACCATCACGGTTGCAAGCTCTTTCGAAGTAAACATAAGAGGAGGGATTTTGTATCCCTTCATCATTCCATAACCGGCATACTTGTCCCAGGTAACTGGCACATTAATTTCTTGTAACGCATTGAAATCCCTAAAGATAGTCCGCCTGCTTACCCCGAATTTTTCCGCTATCTGATCTACGGTTAACTTCTCTCCCGGCTGTTGAAGCAGGAGCATTAATTTTAATCTTCGCTCCGAACTATTCATGGTATCCTCCTGATCTCCACAATGGCTTTTCCCTTATAAAACGGGTCCTCCAAACCAGCATCTAACTCAATGATATTTGATGATACCGGAATATCTAATCGTTTGATTTCTTCCTCCGCTTCGCTCGCCCCTTTGAGAAATAACACCGTTTCCCACTCCTTTTCAGACAAATGACTTACCAGTTCATCAACTTTAAATGCATGCTTCGTAATAACCAGCGTATTTTGATCTACTCTTTGGTTAGCAATTGAGCCAGAGATGGTCGTCACATTGGGTAGTTTCATTTTTTGGGCCATTTGTTTTACGGCCATCATTTTTTTGCTGACAATATCATTAAGGATCACTTCTTTTTCGGGAAAACAAATCGCCAATGGGATTCCCGGTAAACCGCCTCCGGATCCTGTATCAATAATTGTATCGGCCTTTTTAACACTCTCAATTACGCCTAATACCAGCGAGTGTTTAATGTGTTCCAAAATGGTTTCATGTGAAACATCCCGGCTAACCAGGTTTATTTTTTTATTCCACCAAAGGAGTTGGCTTGCGTATTCGGAGAGTTTCCCCTTTTTTGAGGTGTAAAGACTTTCCCATTGAGCAAGCTGGGAGTCATCGAGAATTAGATATTCTATTCGATGTTTCACATGAAACCTAATTTTTTAAATAAACCATAAGAACGGCAACATCACTAGCAGAAACTCCACTTATCCTTGAAGCCTGCCCAATGGTCTCTGGCCGTATTTTGGACAGCTTAAGCATTCCCTCGGTAGAAAGGCTCTTCAGTTTCGAATAATCGATCTTTTCAGGAATAGGGGAGTTTTCTTTATTGCTTAATTCTTCAACCATCTCGTATTCCTTCTGGATGTATCCTGAATACTTAATCTGGATTTCAACCTGTTCTAGCACGTATTTGTTGGAAGAGATATCAGCAACCTGGGATTTAAGCTCCTCATCTGCGGCAATAATATCTTGTAAGTGAACTTCCGGTCGCATTAAAACAGTCATTGCCTTTACCGGTTGAGATAGAGGAGAAGTCCCCAAACTCGTAAGCATAGCATCCATCTGTTCCGGTCGAACGGTGTATTTTGAAATCAATTTATATAGCTGATCGATTTCATCTTTTTTCTGCTTGTATTTGCGATATCTCTCTTCAGTAGCCAGGCCTATTTGATATCCAAGCTCTGTAAGGCGTAAATCCGCGTTGTCTTGCCTGAGTAAAATCCGATGTTCAGCACGTGAGGTAAACATTCGATAGGGTTCCTCTGTACCTTTGTTAATCAGATCGTCAATCAGAACCCCGATGTAGGCCTCCGATCTTTTAAGAATAAAAGGCTTCTTATCCTGAACTTTTAGCGCAGCATTAATTCCGGCCATCAATCCCTGACAAGCAGCTTCTTCGTAGCCAGTGGTTCCATTAATCTGGCCCGCAAAGAAAAGTCCTTCTACTTCTTTCGTCTCGAGGCTTCTTTTTATTTGGTGAGGAGGGAAGTAATCATATTCAATCGCATAACCCGGACGAATCATAATTGCGTTTTCGAAACCAGGAATGGTTCGCAAAGCCTCGTATTGGGTTTCCTCCGGAAGAGAAGTAGAGAACCCATTCAAATACATTTCATACGTATTCCATCCTTCAGGCTCGAGGAACAATTGATGACGATCCTTATCTGCAAAACGATTGATTTTGTCTTCTATACTCGGACAATACCTGGGGCCAATCGATTTAATGCGGCCGTTGAACATCGGGCTTCGGTCAAACCCTGTGCGAAGCACATCATGAACCTCATCATTGGTATATCCAATCCAACAGGTTAACTGATCTTTTGCTTTTGGTAATTCTCCTTCGGTAAGAAAAGAAAAAGGAGAGGAGTCATCATCGCCATACTGTATTTCAAGTTTTGAGTAGTCAATAGAGCGCCCATCCACACGAGGCGGGGTTCCTGTCTTGAGTCGACCGATTTCAAATCCGAGATTCTCCAGTGCGGCTGAAATTCCAACGGAAGCGCGCTCTCCTGATCGACCACCGCCATAATTGTTCTCTCCAATATGGATCAAGCCATTCAAAAAAGTCCCGCTCGTAAGCACAATGGATTTCGCGTGAAAAACCTGGCCTGTTTGAGTGACAATACCGGTTACTTTATTGTCCTCAGTAAGCAGATCAACCACATTGTCCTGGCGAAAGGTGAGGGTTGGAATTTCTTCGAGCCGCTCTCTCATTTTTTGTGCATACAGCATGCGATCGCTTTGGCATCTCGGACTCCACATAGCAGGACCTTTACTTCTATTCAGCATTCTGAACTGAACGGAGGATTCATCGCTAACTATTCCACTTAAACCACCTAATGCGTCAATTTCTCTTACCAACTGTCCTTTAGCAACACCACCCATTGCAGGATTGCAAGACATCTTGGCAATCGCCTCTAAATTCATTGTTATCAACAACGTATTAGCCCCCAACCGTGCTGCTGCACCGGCGGCTTCGCTACCGGCATGACCGGCACCAACTACAATAACATCATATGTTGAATAGATTGATCGCATTGTTTTTACTTTACTTAATTACCTCTTCCTGACAGGTTTCTCCGCTTAAAATAAAAAAAGCCCTGAACGAAAATAAGTTCAGAGCTTTTGGCGATCCGGAAGGGACTCGAACCCTCGACCTCCTGCGTGACAGGCAGGCGTTCTAACCAACTGAACTACCGGACCTTTTTGAGAGCATCAAATATACTGAGGTATTGAAACCTAAGTCAACACCCCAGCTAAAAATTTAAAGCAATGCTTTAATAGCAGATTGAAGCTTTCTGCTCTCTGGCTTTACTGAACTTCTGAATCTTCTTTGAAGATTTCCTTCTCTATCGATAAGAAATTTCTCAAAATTCCACTTAATCTCACCATCAAAGTCCTCGTTAGGAAGTGACGTTAGATAAGCGAATAGTGGTGCCTGGTCATCTCCAACAACAGAGACCTTGGCTGCCATTGGAAATTCAACACCATATTCCAGTGTGCAAAATTCCTTAATCTCTTCATTTGAACCCGGCTCCTGTCCCTTAAAGTTGTTTGCAGGGAATCCAACAATAACAAGTCCTTCATCTTTGTATTCCTCATAGATTGATTGAAGGCCTTCGTACTGAGGAGTGTACCCACATTTTGAAGCAACATTTACAATCAGGATTACGCTTCCTTTGTAATCTTCAAGGGTCATTTCATTGCCATCAATGTCGGTAAGCTGGAAATCGTATATAGATTCGTTTGAAATCATAGTGCTACTGGAGAAAAAAACTGTTAACAGAATGGTTAGTATGATCTTCATCGCATAAATTTTTGAATGATTCGTTATCCTTCAAATTTAAACTGTTTTATATTCATTCCCCATGCTTCAATTTGTTAAAAGGCTTTTCATTTTGATTCTTGTGATCAGCCCACTTAGTTCATCCGCACAAATGTTTTCCGTCCCGGATCGTCAGGAGAGAATTAACCGACCCACAACCATCATCCGTGTAGGTACCGCAATTACAAACTTCGATTACTCCGGCAACTTGGACCCTACTACCGGCCCAAACCAATTAGAGCATGATAATGCAATGCTTGCCCTTTCCATAGAAACGTTAGGATTATCCGCAAACGCCATTCTTGGAAATTCAATTACCGGAATTGATGACGCCTCTTTTTTTGATTTAAACCTGGAACTCACGAATGGTATCCGAATAGTGAGACAGCGCCGCGTTCAGGCAGGAATTCCCTTCCAACTTAGTACAGGATTGACCACTTCAAATAGTGACCTTAATGAAAACAGGTTTAATCAAACTCACTTCTCAGGGGGAATAGGTGGTTTCTTGAACCTTAACCCCTCCAGAAAGCTTCAAATACAAAATACCGCTCTTATCGGTTATGGATTTAGTAATTCCAATGGCGGATTTTTTGGGGGAACCATGAATTACAATTCAGTTAGCTCCACGATCAACTTTTTGAATCTTATCGGTGACCGTACCCTTAGTTTTGGATATGACTACATCTTTAAGTCGTATGATATTGATAGTGAAATCTATGATTATGATCTTTCGGGTCACCAGGTAACAGTAGGCATTTCATTTTGAAACCCGATAAACTCCTTCTTGAATTAGAACAATTACTCGAACAATCCGGATATCGACTAAGAAAGGAGCGGGGTTCATTCCGGGGGGCTGATTGCATCGTAGAAGGGGATAAGCTCGTAATTGTAAACAAGAACAAACCTGTTGAATCACAACTTGCTACCATAGCAAAAGTACTTGGGCAAATCGACTTTTCTGACAATTACATCAAGCCAGCCGTACGTAAAGAATTAGAAAAACTATGGGATAGAATTGAGGTGACGCCCATTTCTGATGACAATGACTGGGAGCTGAGCTAGATGAAACTCACGTTTCTTGGAACTGGAACATCGATGGGGGTGCCCGTTGCTGGAGGATTCATGCGGGAGGAATTATTTCATGACCCAAGAAACGAACGGTCTCGTTGTTCCGCCTGGATACAAACCGATCAGCTTTCTTTTATCATCGATGTTGGGCCTGAATATCGCATGCAGAGTATCCGCTCTGGAATAAAACACATCGACTTTGCGCTGGTAACCCACGAACACATGGATCATATCGGTGGGCTGGATGAGCTGAGAATGTATAATTATAAACTGAAGGATTCGATCCCTGTTTATACTACTAATTCAGCTATAGAAAACATCCAATCAAGATTTGATTACATGTTTGGCGAGGATAAATATCCGGGTTCTACCTCGCTTAACTTAATTCCCATGTATGAGCCCGTTCAAATTGGGGATGTTGAAATTACTCCGCTACCGGTTAAGCATGGAGATCTGGATATTCATGGCTTCAGAATTAACAACCTGGCTTATCTTACCGACGTCAGTCACATTCCGGCATCAACCCTGGAGTTAATAAAGGGCTGTTCCACTATCGTTTTAAGTGCGCTCAGATGGGAGCCCGAACACCCCACTCATTTAACAATTCCCCAGGCAGTTGACTTGATCGGGGAGTTAAACATACCGGAAGCATATCTTATCCACATGAACAGTTACGTGGATCACGAACCCACCAATAAGCGGCTGCCTTCACATATCAACCTGGCCTTTGATATGCAGACGATCATCGTTGACTAAAGGAATTTGTTAAGGTCTTCCGAGGCCTTTAGCTGATCAACAATCTGTTTTACTCCTTGTGCTGTATTCAAATTGCAAACCAAAATGGCATCCTCAGTCTCAACCACCGCCACATTATCCAACCCTACTAGAGATATCATTTTCTCAGATCCGGAAACGACGAGGTTATTCTCAGAAGCAGCAAAGGTCGCGTTAATGGCCTGAACAGCATTCCCGAGTTTATCCTTGTCGGCAAGATCAAAAACTGCAGACCAGCTACCCACATCATTCCACCCAAACTCTCCGGGCACAACAAACACAGAATCCGAACGCTCCATAATTCCATAATCAATAGAAATAGACTCACAAGCGTAGTAAAAGTCTTTGATTGACGGAATATGGTAATCGGTGTATAGCTCCTCCGATGTTTTCGAGAGTTCGTCGTACATATCCGGTAAATGGGATTCGATTTCTCCCAAAACCGTGGCTGCTTTCCAGACAAACATCCCGCTATTCCAAAAATATTCACCACTTTCTAAAAAACGCTCTGCTGTAGCTACGTCCGGTTTCTCGGTAAACGCTCTTACAGGGTGAACCGGATTATCTGCAAACTCTTCTCTCAAACCACCATTAGCATGTATGTACCCGAACCCTGTTTCAGGTTTGTCTGGGGTAATTCCAATCGTTACCAGGTGGGAACCTGATTCGGCTTTCTCTATCGCGGAACCCAGAATATCAAGAAACCTCTCCGGCTCTGTAATGTGATGATCGGCCGGAAGAACCACCATCGTGGCATCCGGGTCTTTTTTATAAAGCAGCTCCGCAGCTATGGCCACACACGGGGCTGTGTTTTTTGCTACGGGTTCGCCAACGATATTCTCATCAGGAACTTTTGGAAGCTGCTCCTTTACGATAGAGACATAGCTTTCGTTTGTTACCACCATAATTCTTTCTTGCGGGATGATGGGTTCAATTCTCTTGGCTGTATTTTGAATCATGGTCCCCTCGCCGAATAGATTTAAAAACTGCTTGGGAAGTGCTTTTGTACTTTTTGGCCAAAAACGGGTGCCAGACCCTCCGGCCATGATAACTGCATAAACCATAAGCTCCTAATTATGCTGAATAGTCGAAAATTTTAAGATGCGATTTTAGACAAACTTATTGAAAAAACCGAACCTTTGTTGGGCTCACTTTTAATAGTGAGTTCCTCACCATGTGCCTCTATAATATGTTTAACAATAGCCAACCCTAAACCTGTTCCGCCCCTTTCTCTCGACCTGGATTTATCCACGCGGAAAAAACGCTCCGTAACTCGCGGCAGGTCGGTTTCATCAATCCCAATACCGGTGTCGCGAACAAACAATTGAAGCTTTTCCGGGTTTTTCTCCACCTGAGTCACTCCAACTTCCACTTTGCCACCTTTAAAATTATACTTAATTCCGTTTTCTATAATGTTGATAAGAACCTGGCGTAACTGATTTTTATCTGCCCGAATCTGAATGTTTTGATTTATTTCGTGAACCACCAACTCAACTTCTTCTTTTTCCGCCTTATAAGTCAGGCTTTCAACCGCCTCGCTGATCAGGTCAAACAGGAAAACGTCCTCAATGTCCGACTTCAATTCCCCTGTTTCCAGCCGGGATATTTCCATAAGATCCTTCGTTAAAAAAATGAGGCGGTTTACATTTCTCATCGCTTTTTGAAGAAACTTGGTATTTACCTTTTCATCCTCTAAAGCCCCATTCAATAACGTCTCTATAAATCCCTGGATCGCAAAAATCGGGGTTTTAAGCTCGTGGGAAATATCCCCGATAAACTCTTTTCGGTAATTTTCGATTCGGTTGAGTCGCTGAATCTCTCGTTCCACCGTTCTGCTGGATTTAATCAAATGCTTGATGATATAATCCATTTCGTCCTCGTACTGGGTCCTTAAATCTTCTATCTCTTCGAATCTCTTTTTTGAGATGTTTTTAGAAACCCGTTCCAGGACTTTAATTCTTCGATACTGTAACTGATAATTCACAAAGTAGCTTGTAAGAAAGGTCCCTAGTAAGACAATTCCTGACAGGAATAAGGACTCTTGCATTCCATGATCAAAAAAGTAAATGATCAGAAAAGAAATAATAGCAGATATGATTGCTGTGTAAATAGCAATACGAATGCCCAGCTTATATACAGCCCGGCGTCGGTCTTTTTTCTTCGTCATTCTTTAAATCGATAGCCTACACCTTTTACAGTCTCAATATAATGATCACCCAGCTTCTCTCTGATTTTTCGAACATGTACATCCACTGTCCGGTCTACTACATAGATATTATCGCCCCAGACTTTGTTTAATAGCGTTTGTCGATCCAGTACTTTTCCTCTTCGGCTTGCTAAAAAGAACAGTAATTCAAATTCCTTCCGGGGCAGCTGAAACTCAACTTCTTCTCTTTTAACGATATATCGATCCTTATCAATTTCAAGATCGTGAACTTCCAGCTTATTAACGGATTCGGCTGTTTCATCAAACCTTCTCATTACTGCCTTAATCCTGGATACCAGTTTCGTAGTGCTTATTGGCTTTGTGATGTAATCATCGCCCCCTTTATTAAGCCCTTCAATCTCTGTTTTCTCGTCACTTCTGGCAGTCAAAAATATGATGGGAATACGCTTCAGATCATCATCTTTTCGCATAATCTCCACAGCTTCCAGGCCGTCCATCTTTGGCATCATGATGTCAAGAAGAACGAGATCTGGCTTGTTTTCCTTTGCAATCTCGATCCCTTTTTCCCCGTTTTCCGCTTTTAGTACCTTAAATCCTTCCTTCTTTAAATTGTATTCAATCAGGTCAAGAAGGTCCTTTTCGTCGTCTACAACAAGAATCGTTTGTTTTGCCACTGGTTGATTTGATTTAATTCCTCGGTAACAATTATGTAATGATACTAATGAATTGAAGCAATGTATAATGAAGAAATTGTTACGCAGACACTTAGAACGCTACTTATTCAACAGGCCAAGCGCCTTCCTGATCACCACCGAAGAATCAGTTTCTCCATCTTTAGTAATCACAGCCATTGCCGCCTGCTCCGATTGTCTGGGTTTAAAGCCTAAGGCCACCAATGCTTGTATTGACTCTTCAAGAACTCCGGAATTAGCACCCTGGTTACCTGAAATTTGGGGCGCATCTATGGACTTTAGTTTCTCTCTGAGCTCGACAATAATCCGTTCGGCTGTTTTCTTTCCAATTCCGGGTACCCTGGAAAGCGAAACAGCATCACCACCCGTTATAGCGGCTATGAGGTTTTTTGCAGGAAGACCACTTAAGATGGTAAGACCCAATTTGGGGCCAACTCCTTTTACGGTTATCAACTGCTCAAACAGCTGCTTTTCATCAGCGGTAAAAAAGCCAAACAGCCTTTGATCGTTTTCAGTGATATGGTGGTAAACAAGAATTTTGATTTCCTCACCAGCTGTTGATAATTGTTCCTGGGTTTGGGAGGATATTTCAACCTTATAACCCACACCCTGTACATCCAACAGAATCGAATCCTGGTTTTTTTCCTCTATATATCCTTTTAAAAATGCGATCATTTAGACAACTCCTTCCTTTAACCCCCTCTGGCTCCACCTAAATTTAAGGGGAGAACGTTTTTAATACTGCAAGAACTCAACAAAGAGTTCCCTCTGCTTATTACAGGGGATGGACAGGGTGAGGTAAAAACACATCCATCTGGAATTGGGTTTCTACTCGCAAATTTTTTCTCCCCCTTGTTGAAGGGGGAGTTAGAGGGGGTCAAAATATTCATAATCCTTTTACCCGATCCGGATTTTCCTCAACAAACGCTGCCCAGTCGCCTTTTTTATTATTCTGGTGTGTTTTTCGGGTTGAGGAGGGAAGTCCCCGGTTATTCATTAAATGACACCACGCCACAGCAAGAGCGTCCGTTGCATCATTAGAAAGCTTTTCATCAGGGAGCCTTACCATCTTTTTAAGCATAAACGCCACCTGCTCCTTACTGGCATTTCCATTTCCAGTGATCGATTTTTTCACCACTTTAGGAAAGTACTCAACAGCTTCAAGTCCGCATTGCTTGATGGCCAAAATGGCCGCGGCCTGTGCTCTTCCCAGTTTTAGCATCGCCTGTGGATCAACCCCGTAAATAGGGGTTTCAACCGCGCATTGAGTCGGCTTTATAGAGTGGATGATCCCTGAAATCTTCTCAAAAATGAAGTTCAGCCGGTCGGAATGGTCATCTATATGAGCCATCCGTATTACATCACACCGGAGAGCGATCAGCTTGCTATTTTCCTCGGTAAGTACCGCATACCCGGTAACTCTTGAACCTGGATCAATACCGAGGATTATTTCTGGCATTCTATTCCTGGTCTTCTTCCGGGGCGTATACTTTTGCCAAATCGTACATCATCTCTTCAGAGATACCATTTGTGACAAAGCCACCATCATGAAATAAATTCTGCATAGTCACTTTTCGTGTAAGATCGGAAAAGAGCGTTACGCAGTAATCCGCGCATTCGTCTGCTGACGGGTTGCCAAGCGGTGCCAGTTTTTCAGCAAAGGTGTACATGCCGTCAAAACCTTTAATGCCGGATCCTGCCGATGTTTTAGTCGGTGCCTGGGAAACGGTGTTCACTCTGATGCCTCGCGTAGCAAGCCTGCTTCCATAATTTCTGGCAATACTTTCGAGCAGGGCTTTCGCGTCGTTCATATCAGAGTATTTACTAAAAATGCGCTGTGCTCCGATGTAAGATAGGGCGACCACAGAACCGCCATCATTCAGTATTCCTGCTTCATCAGCATGGTGCAGTACCCTGTGAAGTGATATTGCGGAGATGTCTAGCGACTGTTGATACCAGTTATAATTGATGTTTTCGTACTCTTTCTTTTTCCTGATGTTGTGCGACATCCCAATAGCATGTAATACAAAATCAACACCGCCACCAAAATGCTCTTTGGTTTTTTGCATCAGCTCTGCAACCTGCTCACTTTTGGTCACATCACATGGAATAATGGGAGCGCCGGTTTGCTCACCAAGTCCGTTTAATACCCCCAAACGAAGAGCTATTGGCGCGTTTGACAGAACAAATTCTGCACCTTCCCGATGACAAGCCAGTGCAATTCGCCATGCAATACTTCTTTCGTCTAACGCTCCAAAAATAATTCCTTTTTTACCTTTTAACAGTCCGTAGCCTTCACTCATCGATCAATATTTGGTTAGGTTAACTTTTACAAGAAAATCCTACTTATTCGCTTAAAATGATAGATGTAATCCGCAAATAAAAAAGCCCCCCTCTCTAGGCGGAAGACTCTTAGGTCAATGGGGTCTTCGCTTTTTTGTTTTGAGGGAGACTTTATCAGGGTTACGATAGAGACGAAACCACGCGAAAGTCGCTACTACTTTCATGTTGCAAACTTTGTTAACACATCGTACCATGTATCAATTACTGTTGCTATTTAGCCATTGAACGGAGCGTTTAGAAACAGCAAAAAAAGGTGTTTTACTCAGTTAGTCTGATTTCGGGATCTTATCGTAACTCTCTTTGTTATTAAAGGTCCTACTATTAAATACTTAAAGAGAATGGAATATAAGTAACATTATAGCTCTCCATTTTTTCTTCTCTGATTAAGACGCCTTCCTTTTTACAGTAGTCAACCACCTGTTTTCTAATGACTGAAAAGTAAGAAAACCGGATAAAACCAGATGTATTGGGCGTAACTGAAACAAATATAATTCTCTGAAGAGAATATGTCAAAAGAAAAATTCTCTATGGAAAACATTTCTTTTGGAAAGTCTCTCCAGAAGTTCCGAAAATCTCAGGGGATGACTCTCGCTACATTTTCCAAGGCACTTAATACCTCTTCAGGGTATTTAAGCGAAGTGGAACGAGGTGTTAAAAAACCTGGCAGCGACCTGCTTTTTGCTTTAAGGAATGAATTTAATTTAGATATGAATGCTTTGTTGACAGGCACCATCGCTTTTTTGCCCCCTAATGCTGTAAATGAACCTTCCGCTAGATATCCCTCGAACGCGGAAAACGACGCACTAAGCGATTTAGCCTCGCAAATCATTTCTGAAGTAGAAAAGTCTTCCATAAGCCCGGATTCTAAAATTGAAATCTCCAGCTCCATTTTGAGAATGATCAATCAAAAAATTGAGCAGCAAACTAAAAGCTAACCAATTACTACGAGTTTCCTGGTTCAATCCACCTGGTCGACCAAAACAAAATCCCCATTCTCAATCCTGAAAACGATCCATTCCGTACCTCTTTGATTGGGATCTATCCGGTAGGTTCGGAGCAAGCGGTTGTCTCCATACACCCGAACGGTTGCCCTCGATCGATTGGCTAAGTCTGACGATCGGCGCCTGTCCCTGTTACTATAATCGTGCACTTTATAGGTGTAGTTATCGGAATTACTGATACGATTTATGGTGATCGTTTCAGGGCCATTCCCATTTCGGTCATCCCGGTCTAACCGTACGGAGCCGTCATCACTGGTTTTTTTGTGGCGATAGGAGATATGGTAGCCATCTTCCTTATAGAAGTGAGCATCCAGATCCCTTGGGCGGTCTGCCCAATCCAGCACGATACGGATCTGGTCTGGTCTGAGTTCAGGAGATACAGAAACCTGATTCTGAAAAATGGAACCCACCATGATTTCAGCACTAAAATCAGCGGTGATAAACCCGGACTTTCTGAACGTGACAGGAAGTGAACCATTCACCAGGTCCGTTTCGAATACGACTTTTCCTTCTGCATCAGAGATGTATCTGTCCTGACCTATAATGACCTGGGCTCCTTCTACGTAATCGCCTGTTAATGCATTTACAAACCGAAGGGTAAGTTTCCCTTCATTCAGCTCACGAAAGGCGTCATCGGCCCGGCCCTGTACTCCTGAAGAGCCCGTTCCACTCTGAGCAAAAGCAGCCATGCTCAGTGATAATCCCAAAAAAGTAAAAAGTATTTTTTTCCCCATAATGTGCCTTTATACTCTAATGACCATTTTTGTTCCACCCAAAATACGGGTATTCGAGCACTGATCCATTCTTAAGTCCGATTTGAAAAGCCCCACTTCTAACGTGGGGCTTCACGAATCTATTTAACCAACGCGACTTTGATGGTGCTCATGGTCCTTCCGGAGACCAGGCGAACAAAATAAATCCCGCTTGCAAATTGGGATGCATCCCAGGACAGCACGTACGTTCCCCTGTTTTGATATCCTGCGTAAAGTTGCTGCACGATCTGGCCTTTCATGTTATACACCATCAACTCAATTTCTGATGGTTTGTCCACATGATATCGAATATTGGTGGAAGGATTGAAGGGATTCGGATAACTCCCTACGATACGTGTTGTCGTCGGTACATCGACCATCGGTTCTTTTTCCGAACTGGTTTCCACATTGTTCAGCACCAGGAATTGTCCCATCATACCACCATCTTCGTGCACCAGGATATGGCAGTGATACATGTATGGTATTTCATTGTCGTAAAAGTCTTCGAACTTGGTAATGAACCGAACCGTTTCATCCGGGCGGATCAGCACCACATCTTTCAAACCTCGCTCATTAGCAGGAGGATCCTCGCCATTTCTATCGAGGATGTAAAACTGTACATCATGGATATGAAAAGGGTGGGCCACATTAGTGGTGTTCGTGATTTCCCAGATTTCCGTGTTATCCAAATAGACCGTGTCATTAATCACGCTCATGTCGAAAATGGTATCGTCAATGGTGAAGGGGTTTCCGGGACCGCCGCCGGTAAATTCCTTTTGCCGAACCACATCTACATCTACTTCATCGTATGGATTAAGAGTAACCAGGCTTTCAGGAACTCCGGAAACCGCGTTGGCTGTCGGTGGACCGATTCGCAACTCAAGGATTTCAAAGTCCTCACCATTCAGGGGATTATTAGCTCCGCCAGGACCCATTTCAGCGCCCGGAATGTTTGCTTCAATTTCTGATGCAAAGCTCATCAGATCGATCGTTGATCCATTATCCCCACTTAAATCCACTAAAATTTCGGCTCGCTCCCCGGTAGCAATGAGTACACGATTCATCTGAACAGGAGCCTCGAGGAGCCCACCGTCGGACCCAATCTGGTAAAAATTCCGATTATCACTGAACCCAAAATTATACACCCGCTCCACGGAACCGTTCAGTAATCGCAACCTGACCATTTGTGCCGGTACTTCTGCATACGCATCAAACACGGCGTTTACCATCACATCATCCCCAAGCGGAACAATATCAATGTCCCCGTTAGGCCGAAATGTTCGATCCTGCACGATCAAAGGAATGTCATCTACTCCATATGTTCGCGGCAAATCAAGTGCTGCCTCTACTTCATCCCGAACAATGATAACTCCTGCCACCCCGTACGTTACGTGCTCAGTAGTGAGCTCATGTAAATGGGGGTGATACCAAAAAGTGGTTGCATTATCTAGTACCCCAAAGGAAGGAGACCAGGTCGTTCCTGCCGGAATGATGGAATGTGGTCCGCCATCGTTTTCCGGTGAAACATGCATCCCATGCCAGTGCATAGTCGTGGCTTCGTCCAAATTGTTGTGCAAATCAATAAAAACGGAATCTCCTTTATTAAAAATAAGTGTGGGAGCAAGAATATCTCCGTTTACCCCCATTGTTCTTGATGTATTTCCGTTGCTAAACGTAAAGGTGGATCTTGCAACCGTCAGATCAAAATTCGGCCCCACCAACGTATCCGGAATAAAGAGCGGGGTTTGTGATTTGACTGGAATGCATACCAATAGTAAGAGAAGCGTGTGTGTGAGCTTGTTCATTGTTGTACCTCGAAGATTTATTGCCACCCAATGTATGGAACGATGATCAGAAAGTAGGGTCTACAAATTCTCTACTTATAACAATCTTCCAACCCAAGATGAACCAAAATTTTAACTGTTAATCATCTTGAATACACATAATGACTCCCTTACCACTAATCAGTAGTACTTTGGTCCTGGAATTTAGGATGGATTAAAAAGCTGGCTATAAAAAAAGTGCCCTGAAATGGGTAATCGGGTACCAGTAAGACCTGGAGAAGGGAACCACCCATCGTTGCATTTCATCTTCGGTGATTTCGCCGAGTTCGAACAAACGGAAACTATCTACAAATGGGCGGTAAATGGCGATATAAAATCCAAAGAAAAGAAATCCTACTGTTTCTCCACTGTATTCAAATACGTAATAATTAATTGCCAACGGAAATAACAACAGAAGTAAATAAACAAGTTTGTTGCTCATAAAGATTCAATACATGATAACCCAGACGTTTTATATGAGCTTACAACCTGTTATTTGTTACAACTTTAACGGTGAGGTCAAACTTGTTTCGTAACCTTATACTTTCCAATAAGTGATCATCAGTAGCTACACCAATCTTCGTTATGAGATATCTCTTTCTTTTTATTTTGACCGGACTCCTGAATAATGTGAGCAAAGCTCAAAATACCCCCTTTTCATACACAGACACTTTTGGAATAGAGCGCTCTGTTAATGAGCATGAAATCATTTCGTCAGAAAACCCTTCCCGGGTAATCTCATTAAATACTGATTTTTCCTTCATTGGCATGTTTGATTTCAAAATCCCGGCAAACTCAGAATTTCCGGAAGAGGTTTTTGGAAAAGATATAGCCGCAGGAGAGCGTTTGGTTTTCGTTGACGATAAGGATGGAGTTGTTGAACGGTTGATTATTTTTCAATTTGAGGGCTTTTTGCCGGAATATGATTTCACCTACAACTATAGCTTCCCTGGTTCAGACTCAATTGGTGGGATTCCATTCAGAAACAATGTCTGGTTCTACAACGAAGCGGAATTTATCCGGAAAAACCCAACCGGAGTAGCTTTCAAAACCCGTCAGCTAATTCAGGAAAACGGCCTTGAATACCCAGATGAAATAATCATGTCGCGGATTGTAATGGTGACCAACTCTGAAAGAAGCCACGAACTCATTATTTCCTACATAGAGACTGGTAAAAAAAATACTCTTACTCTTGAAAACTGGGAGGAAGAATTCTATTCAGAGGATTTTAAAAACCAGTTTACCCAGGAAATAAAAGACCGGGCTATTGCTGCTTTAAGGATTACACCCATCGCGAATTAATTTTCCACATCCCTGTTGATAAGCCCGGCTTTTCCCCGTATTTTTGCAGGCTCCAAAACTGACGAAAAATCCTGTTTATAAAGATTCATGTTTGAGAATCTATCCTCCAATTTAGAAAAAGCATTCCAGAGCCTGAAAGGCGAAGCGCGTATTACCGAGGTAAATATTGCCGAGACGGTACGTGAAATTCGTCGTGCGCTGTTGGATGCCGATGTGAATTTGGAGGTTGCCCGTCAGTTCACCGCAGACGTGAAAGACAAAGTGCTCGGTTCTGATGTACTTTCTGCCGTTAACCCGGGTCAGCAATTCACCAAGATTGTATACGACGAGCTGGTTAACACTTTTGGCGGGGAAAAATCAGATATCGCCACTGCACACGTTCCGCCAACAATCATTTTAATCGCAGGTTTACAAGGTTCGGGTAAAACCACCTTTACCGGTAAGTTAGCCCGTTACCTCAAGCAGGAGCATAAAAGGAATCCTCTTCTTGCTGCCGCCGATGTTTATCGCCCTGCTGCCGTAAACCAGTTAAAAACTCTCGCTTCTACCATAGAAGTGCCGGTGTATTCGATTGAACAAAAAGATCCTATCAGGGTTGCCAAAGAAGCTGTTTCGATGGCAAAAAGCCTGGCTATGGATACGGTGATCATCGATACCGCTGGCCGTTTATCGGTTGACGAGGAGATGATGGATGAAATTGCAAACATCAAGGATGCAATCAATCCACATGAAATCCTGTTCGTTGTTGATTCAATGACGGGTCAGGATGCTGTAAATACAGCAAAAGCCTTCAACGATCGCATCGACTTTAACGGCGTGGTACTTACCAAGCTGGATGGCGACACCCGTGGTGGTGCAGCTCTTTCCATTAAGTCGGTAGTTGATAAACCTATCAAATTTGTAAGCACCGGCGAAAAGCTGGATGCACTTTCTCCTTTTTATCCTGACCGGATGGCTCAGCGTATCCTGGGGATGGGTGATGTGGTTTCTTTGGTTGAAAAGGCACAAAAAGAATTCGATGAGAAAGAAGCGGAACGCCTTCAAAAGCGAATCACTTCCGACAAATTCGACCTCGAAGACTTTTTGGATCAAATTCAGAAGATCAAAAAGATGGGTAGTTTTACCGACCTCGTCTCGATGATCCCCGGCGCCAGCAAAGCAATAGAAGATGCTGATCTCAGTGATGACGCTTTTAAGCCCATCGAAGCAATAATCTATTCTATGACGCCGGAAGAGCGTCGGAACCCAGAAATTCTAAATGGAAGCAGGCGAAGACGAATTGCTGCAGGTTCCGGCACCACTGTTAGGGAGATCAATGATCTCATCAAACAGTTTAATCAGATGAAGAAAATGATGAAGACCATGTCCAAGATGGGCAAAATGGGTCGGGCCATGCAAGGCCTCAAAAATCTTCCTCTGGGCCGATAGATTTGAAATAGTGTTTGACTGAAATAAGTAAAAAGTCACTCAGAGCGTAGCGAAGAGTCTTCACTTCTAATTAATTGTGTTGATCCTTCGCCCTACTTCCGACAAGTCGGAATCGGGACTCTGGATGACCAGATACTTATTGATCATTCAATAAAGAATAGATTAACAACATAACTCACTGGAGATAACCATTGATTAAAATCAGACTTCAACGCAAAGGGCGTATCCGACGTCCTATTTATCATATTGTAGTTGCCGATAGCCGCGCTCCACGCGATGGCCGAATCATCGAGCAAGTTGGACGATTTGATGGCGTTACCGAAAAGAAAGAGACCGTACTGAACGAAGATCGTATCATGTACTGGTTAGATACCGGAGCTCAGCCAACCGACTCCGTTCGTAAAATCCTTCGCCACGAAGGTGTGCTTTACAAGCGCCACCTAATGATGTGGGGCAAAAGTGAAGAGGAAGTAGAAGCTGCACTTACCGAGTGGAAAGCATATCGTGATTCTAAAAAAGATACTTCGGAAGTAACCCGTAAAGAACAGGTTGCTGCTGCCCTTGCCGCGGAAGAAAAAGAATACAAAGCACAGGTCACTAAAAAAGCGGCCACAGCTGCCGAAGAACTGGCAACCGAAGAAGCGGCTGCTAAAGTGGAAGAGACTGTAGAAGAAGTAGTAGAAGCGGAAGCAGAAGAAGCTGCCGTTGAGGAAACCGTAGAAGAGGTTGCTGTGGAAGAAGCTACCGAAGAAGTAGTGGAAGAACCCGCTGCAGAAGAGGTGGTTGAAGAGGCTGCTCCTGAGGAAACACCGGCGGAAGCAGAGGTTGCCGAAGAGGCCGTTGTTGAAGAAGCACCGGCTGAAACTGAAGCAACTGAAGAAGCGCCTGCTGAAGTAGAAGAGACCGTGGAAGAAGTTGCTACTGAAGAAACTACGGAGGAAGCTCCGGCAGAGGCGGAAGTTGCAGACGCTCCTAAAACTTCTGTTGATATGACCGCAAAAGAAGCTGCTGATCATATTGAAGCGACTGATTTAGCTGATTTAGAAGGTTTTGTAACCGATGCAGAAGAGCGCAAAACAGTGCGCGCTGCGTGGGAAGCTAAAAACGCTGAATAATAGTTCAGGCTCCGATGGCTGGCGCCGGTACATCCCCGTTTACTTTGATCGGGCATATTTCCCGATCACATGGACTTAAAGGAGAGTTGAAGGTCGATTTTGAGACGAACTCTCCGGATTTAGTCCGGGAACTTGAGATGGTGTATCTGCAAAACAGCCGAGGAGATTACTTTCCTTGCCGGGTTAAACAAATCAGAACCGAAGGCAAGGAAAACCGACTTTCGTTCTTTGTACAATTTGAACACATCGCTGATCGGAACGCTGCCGAAGCCCTTCGTGGAAAAGGAATCTTTATCGAAGCAGATAAAGCCGGTTCTTTTCTTGAAGAAGAAGCCGAAGAAGCAACCTATTTGGATTTTGAAGTCATCGACGAGCAAAATCAGCATAAAGGATTGGTTATTGATGAACTGGATAATGGTGCCCAACTCGTGATTGTGGTCGCCACTACTTCAGGCTCGCTGATGATTCCTTTGGTTGACCAGTTTGTTGAATCTATCGATGAATCAGAATCCATCATTCGGTGTAAAAACCTGGATCTGCTGGAGGGTTGATATGAGAATTGACATCCTTTCTGCCGTACCTGCTCTGTTGGGTGGCCCCCTGAATCACAGCATCGTAAAACGTGCCCGTGAAAAGGGATTGGTTGATATCCACATTCATGATCTGAGAGACTACACCGAGGATAAGCACAAAAAAGTGGATGACTATCCTTATGGCGGAGACGCCGGAATGGTATTAACTCCACAACCTATTTTCAGCTGCATCGAGCATCTTACTTCTCAACGAAGTTACGATGAACTCATTTTTACCGCTGCGGATGGGAAAGTATTTGATCAGGGGGATGCGAACGAGTTATCGCTCAAAGAAAACATCCTCATTTTGTGCGGTCACTACAAAGGCGTCGATCAGCGGGTAAGGGATGAACTTATCACCAGGGAATTTTCGATTGGTGATTTCGTGCTTTCCGGAGGGGAATTGCCAGCCATGGTCATCACCGATGCCATCGTGCGATTACTTCCCGGAGCCATTGGTGATGCAGAAAGTGCCTTAAAAGATTCCTTTCAGGATGGATTGCTGGAAGCCCCGGTGTATACCCGGCCGGCTGAATTTAACGGCCTGGAAGTACCGGAAGTCCTCCGATCGGGAAATCCAAAACTGATTGAGGCCTGGCAGCACGAGCAATCCCTGAAAAAGACAAAAGAACGAAGACCGGATTTATACAACCAGTTTAAAAAAGAAGATTAACATATCATCCCCTTTTAGGGGATAAACACATACAAACATGGATAAGCTAAAATTAGTTGAACAAACGCTTGTTGCAGAAAACTTACCTGAGTTTATCGCCGGCGATACCGTGAATATTCACTATCGCGTAAAAGAAGGTGAGAAAGAAAGAATCCAGCAATACCAGGGTGTTGTAATTTCAATGCGCGGAAGCGGACCAAACCGTACGTTCACTGTTCGTAAAATGAGCGGAAACGTTGGTGTTGAGCGTGTTTTCCCATTCAATTCTCCGTTCATAGCTCAGATCGAAGTGAAGAGACGTGGTAAAGTACGCCGCGCCAAATTATTCTATCTGCGTGAGCTCCGTGGTAAAGCTGCCCGTATAAAAGAGCGCGATATCAAAGGCAAGAAGAAGTAATCGTAGGATTACACTAGAGTGTTAGATTAGCTCAAAGTCTGGATTCAGGCTTTGGGCTAAAAGCATTCTATTTGCTCTCACTCCGAACAAGATTATTAACTATGAATATCATTCTATTTGGACCTCCCGGCGCCGGGAAAGGGACACAGGCTGATTTAATCATTAAGAAATACAATCTGCCTCATCTTTCTACCGGTAATATTTTTCGGGCGGCGATCAAAAACCAGACTCCTCTTGGCCAGAAAGTTACCGCTATTCTTGATGCCGGTGAATTAGTTCCTGATCAATTAACGATTGACCTGGTTGCAGAAGAATTAAAGGACGATAAATACTCAAATGGTGCCGTATTCGATGGCTTCCCAAGAACGGTAGTTCAGGCTGAAGCCTTTGACCAACTATTGGAAGAAAAAGGCGAAAAAGTGGATGCATTTATTTCACTTGAAGTACCGGAAGATGAGCTGGTAAAGCGAATTCTTTCCAGAGGTCAGGGACGAACCGACGACACGGAAGAAGGAGTCAAGATCCGGTTAAATGTATATCACGATGAAACCGCTCCGGTTCAGGCCTACTATCAATCCCATGATCAGGCTTTTGAAATCAGTGGTGTTGGTTCCGTGGAAGACATCCATCAACGGATTGTTGATATTTTAGAGAAGTAATATCGGCTTCAAAACAAATTAAAAGCCCCAAATCGGGGCTTTTTTTATTTAGAAAGGTAGTTGCAGGAACAGGAGCGCCGCCAAAGCTCCTCCAATAATGGGCCCAAGTACCGGAATCCAGGAATAAGACCAGTCACTTCCTCCCTTGTTTTTAATAGGAAGTAAAAAATGGGCGATACGAGGACCTAAATCCCTCGCCGGATTAATCGCATAACCTGTATTTCCACCAAGAGACATCCCGATTCCGAATACCAATAATGCTACTGGAAGTGCATCTAATGACCCAAGTCCCACTTCCGGTGCTGCCAGGTACAACACCCCAAATACGAGTACAAACGTGCCGATAATCTCCGCAATCAAATTGCTCGATGTTTTTCTGATTTCCGGGCCGGTACTAAATACAGCCAGTTTGGTTCCCTGGTCTTCGGTCGCATCAAAATGATCACGGTAATGCAGCCAGACAACTACCGCACCCAGAAAAGCTCCTATCATTTGTGCCAGTATGTATCCGCCAACCAGTTCCCAGCCAAAATTCCCGGATAGGGCGAGACCGATAGTCACTGCAGGATTAATATGTGCCCCGCTTATTCCTGCGGTTACAAATACGGCAACAAATACGGCAATCCCCCAGCCCCAGGTGATTACAATCCATCCGCCTCCATTACCTTTTGTTTTATTCAATATCATATTGGCTACCACCCCGTCGCCCAAAAGAATGAGTAAAAATGTGCCAATCAATTCACCTAAATATGGTTCCATAGTGTTCGATTAAGTTAGTGTGTACTCTATTGCTAATTCTTTAAACTCAGCCACTTCCTGATTAATCCAGGCCTGGTCTTCTCCAAATTCCTCCGCCAGTAACTCCGCTACTATCTCCGCTGATTCCAATGCCGCTTTTGCATCCAATAATAGCATGCGGGTTCTTCGCGATAAAATATCGTCAATGGTGTTGGCCATTTCCTTCTGAGCCGACCAAACTACTTCTGCCTTTAAATAGGGGAGATTCGGGTGAATCTTTTCCCCTAACTCAGGACGTTTTTTAATCAACTTTTCGATGCCTACCCGATCTGACCCGTATACATGTAAGTGATCATTCATGTCCACATTTTTAAGCCAACCATGAATGCGAAGTCCTTCGGTGATGCATTCCGCATCGGCAAGTCCTGCTACCAGTACCGCCTGGTCGATGGTATCTTCCGCCATTTTTCGATAGGTGGTCCATTTGCCCCCCGTAATGGTTACAAGTCCCGATTCTGCAACCTGTAAATGATGGCTCCTGGAAATCTGAGATGTTTCTTTTGCGTCCTCAGGTTTCACTAATGGGCGCAATCCTGCAAACACACTTTTCACATCTTCCCTGGTGGGATCTTTAGACAAATACCGGGCAGCATGCCTTAGTACAAAATCAATTTCATCCTCTAATGCACGTGGTTCTAAGTCCGGATTCTTAATCGGGGTATCCGTGGTTCCCACCAACGCTTTTCCATGCCAGGGTACCGCAAAGAGTACACGTCCATCATCGGTATGGGGAACCATAATAGCCGCATCTCCAGGCAAAAATTCTTTGTCCAGTACGAGATGAATTCCCTGTGAGCATTGAATCATGGGCTTATGAAATTCATCATCCATCTCAAGAATCGAATCGGTAAAAATCCCTGTCGCGTTTATAACGACCCGGGCATTCATTGAGTAGGGCTCTCCATCAATCATGTCTAATGCCTCCACCCCGGTTACGAGGTCTGAGGAGTTCTTGAGGAGACCTGTTACTTTCATGTAGTTAAGTGGTATAGCACCATGATCCGCAGCCGTTTGAGCCAGATTCAATGCCAGACGTGCATCATCAAACTGGCCATCATAATACATGGTTCCGCCGAGGAGACCTTCGGTTTCTAGCGTGGGAATTTTCTTGAGAGTTTCTTCCACGGACAGGCTTTTCGATTTTTTGATGTTCAGCTTACCTGCTAACACATCATACACCTTCATCCCGACGCCATAAAACGGACCACTCCACCATTTGTAGCTCGGCACAATAAATGACTGGTGACTCACTAAATGCGGTGCGTTTTGAATCAACAATCCCCGCTCCTTAAGCGCTTCGATTACCAGAGAAACGTCGCCCTGCTGAAGATAGCGAACCCCGCCATGCACCAGTTTTGTACTTCGGCTGGATGTTCCCTTGGCAAAATCATGCATATCCAGCAATACGGTAGAATATCCTCTCGACGCAGCATCCACAGCACAACCAAGCCCGGTTGCTCCCCCGCCAATAATTATTACATCCCAATACTGGTTCTTTTCTTTTATTTGATCTATGAACTGTTTTCTATTCACTCTCGATCTCCGCTTTCTAAATAATTCCGATCTATCAAAAGGAGTGCTTCCCCTTGTGAAGGGAAAGACAGATGGGGTCGAATTTCAAATAACACATTCTCCAGTTTCTGCATACTAGTATTAAGATCGTTCAGTAATTCATCATTTGTAAATCGAATTACCTCAATCCCATTTTCCTTTAAAAAAGTGTCCTTGTTTAAATCCTTTTCTCTAACACTTTCTATTTGATGAACTCCTCCATCAATCTCTATTGCAATTCTCAATGACGGGATATAAAAATCGAGTATATAGTTCTCTATACCATATTGTCTTCTGAATTTCAGACCGAGAACCTTCTTTCCGCGAACCGATTCCCAAAACAAAGCTTCCACTTCTGTTGACGCTCTTCTTAATCGTCTCCGTATTTGAATGGTCTTTCTCGGATTTCTGACGCTCATTATCTACCTCCTCTGTCTCCTCCTGAACCAGGAGGAGGACTTTCCATATCACTCCGATCTATCAAAAAGAGTCCTTCCCCTTGTGAAGGGGAAGACAGATGGGATAGTTCTATCAACAGAGGACTCACCTTCATTCATCCCACCCTTTACTTTTTTCCACAGCTTTGTTCCAGTTATGCAAAAACTCAGCTGCTTTATCAGCACTCATAACCGGTTCGAATCGCTTGTCTTCCTGCCACTGGCTGCTAAGTTCATCCGTACCATTCCAAAAACCGGTAGCCAGACCCGCAAGATAAGCAGCCCCGAGTGCCGTTGTCTCCAGTACTTTCGGGCGAACTAATGGAATCTGAAGAATATCGGACTGAAATTGCATCAGCGTATCATTGACGGTAGCCCCGCCATCCACCCGAAGTTCCTGTATTCGGATTCCGGAATCTGCTTCCATCGCGGATAACACATCTTTCACCTGGTAGGTGATTCCTTCCAAAGCAGCCCGTGCTATATGTCCGGCTGAACTGGCTCGTGTTAGTCCAAACATAGCCCCACGCGCACGTTGATCCCAATGCGGAGCGCCGAGGCCGGCAAAAGCAGGTACTAAATAAACACCTCCATTATCCGGAACCGATAGGGCCAACGCCTCTACATCAGAAGAGGACTTAATAATCCCCAAGCCATCTCTCAACCACTGAACAACCGCGCCGGCGATAAAAATGGATCCTTCCAGGGCGTACGTCACTTTTCCATTCAATCCGTAGCCAATAGTTGTAAGAAGATTATTTTTTGATGAAATAGCTTCATCACCTGTATTAAACATGATGAAAGACCCGGTTCCATAGGTATTTTTCAACATCCCGGGCTGAATACACATTTGTCCGAACATAGCCGCTTGCTGATCTCCGGCAATTCCTGAAATTGGAATTCCATAGGTAGACTCCCCATACACTTCACTCGAGGACTTCACTTCCGGAAGCATCGATTCCGGAATACCCATTAACCGGAGTAATTCTGAGTCCCATTTCAATTCCCTGATATTGTACAACATGGTTCGGGAGGCATTCGTCACATCTGTCACATGAACACTTCCGCCTGTTAGTTTCCAGACGAGCCAGGTGTCGATGGTGCCGAAAGCAAGTTTTCCCTGCTCTGCTTTTTCACGGGCTCCATCTACATTCTCTAAAATCCATCGAACTTTTGTTCCGGAAAAATAGCTGTCAATCACCAGGCCGGTTTTATCTGCAATTTTTGGTCCCCATCCATCTGCCTTTAAGGAGTCGCAATAATCCGAGGTTCGTCGATCCTGCCACACAATTGCATTGTACACCGGTTCTCCGGTTTCCCGATCCCACACTACCGTAGTTTCCCGCTGATTAGTGATTCCAATGGCAGCCACATCATCCTTATGACCTTTTAAAACCTGGTTAATCACATTTTCCTGTGACGACCATATTTCATTAGGATCATGTTCAACCCAGGCATCCGCTGGAAAATGCTGGGTGAATTCTTTTTGTGCCACAACATGGATATCCCCGGAATGGTCAAAGAGGATAGCTCGTGAGCTGGTCGTTCCCTGATCAATAGCTAAAATGTACTTCTTACTCATTAATAACTCCGTTTTATTTCCCGTTGAATATGGACGAAATTGGAGTCATTCTCAAATGAAGGAAAATAAAATCAAAGGAAGTAACCGCTAAGCTGGAAAAGAGTTATCAAATGCTTTGATCCCGGTTTTGTATACATATTCAGCCTTCCAGAATTCGAAGGTGCTGCAGGTTTTTCGAGGGATTGAAATTAGCAGATCAGGGGGATACGATTTGATCATCAAATCCTTCAACCTGTCCTGGGTGAGGATGAATGTTTTTTCCATGAGTTCGAATACCGACAGGGAGTCCTCTGCTTTTTTAGTTTCGAACCGGGAGTTTTCCAGGATATTTTTTGGTACCACCCCTTCATACCACTTTGGAGGACTTTTTTCTTTCTCCTTTTGTTTGATAAGGGGCTTTCCATCCGCATTCAAATCCACCGCAACTACAGAAACTCCTTCTTTTCTTTCAATCAGGTTTAGTGGGAGCGGATTCAATACCCCTCCATCCACCAGCAGTTTGTTGGATTCATCCACCGGGACAAATACTCCGGGTATGGAAACGGAAGACCTCAATGCTTTATACAGATCTCCTTTCCTGAAAAGAACTTCTTTCCCTGATTTCACGTCTGTAGATACTGCTGTAAATGGAATAGAAAAATCCTCAATCTTAAGATGACCAGTCATTTCCCGGTGTTTGTCGAAGATCTTTTCTCCCTTTACAAATCCTTCCTTTTTAATGGTGAAATCGGTTAAATCGAACACCTGGTTACGATCCAGAGAAAACAGCCATTTTTTATATTCGTTTAAATGTCCGGCTGCGTAAATACCTCCTATTACCGCACCCATTGAACAGCCAACAACTTCAATGATTTCGAATCCTCTTTCTTCGAGTTCCTCAATTACCGCAATATGAGCGATCCCTCTTGCCCCACCTGAACCTAAAATGAGCTGGATTTTTTTGTTCATGATTGGATAATACTACTAAACTCTTTCTGATTCTTTCAAAAACCTGAACTTAATGTTACTCCTGTTGATTCTTCGGCAGCCGACGGATAAGGAGCTACTGAAGAGTGTTTACTAATGAATTTTAAACCCGTTGATCCTTCTCCCGATACATCGGGAGAAGGATGACAGAATAGGTCATCCTGAGAGTACTCCCGAAGGATCGGCGAATATGAATCAGCAATGTTATTAAAAAAGTTCCAGTTATTTTTGTAAGGAATAACTCTGTTTCCAGTCCCACTCGATATGAGAGATGACTACTATACATATATCCTTACCAACTATTCGAAAACCGTTTTATACACTGGTACAACTAATGATTTACTGATCCGACTACTCCAACATTATTCTAACCGGGGAAGCCTGGAGAGTTTTACCAGTAAATATTCCTGCTATTATTTGGTCTGGTATGATTCTTTTCCAACCATGAGAGAAGCAATTGAAGCCGAGAAGTATATCAAAGGAAAGAACAGGGTATGGAAAGAGGATTTAATTGCGAGACAAAATCCCGAGTGGAGATTTTTGAATGAGGATATTGTTGGAGTTTGGCCTCCGAATCAGGAGTTTATGAAGAGTATTTCCGGATGAATTTTAACCTCGTTGATCCTTCGCAGGTATGCTCAGGATGACCTAAAAAAACACAAATCTAAATTAGAATGTCATCCTGAGGGATCAGCCGCGTTAACTATCCACCAAAGAACTCAGCATGGCATTCTTCACGTCCACTAAACTTTCTACCTCCCTGAATGAATCAGCTTTTTCCCCGAACACCATAAGTGGCACGTCATTTCGGGTATGTGTTTTCCTTGATAAGTCCTCCAGATTTCCATGATCGCTGGTAATCACAAGAATATCCTCACTTCGTTTGTGCTTCAGGATGTGCATTAAAAATTCATCCAGGGGCTTGAGTACCCGTTCTGCATTTTCGAAGGACTTATCATGACCGGCTTTATCCGTCAGGTAATATTCAAAAAGAACCAGGTCGTAATTTTGAAGCACATTCAGAAGCCGTTGAGCAGCATCCGTTGCCGTTATTTTAGGGATGTCTATTTCCAGACGCTCCCGCCACGCATTTTGAACAATCTCTGCGGTTAAGGCCTCTTCGTTTTCAATTTCCTTAATTGAATTCAACCGGAGTCCCGCTGATTGTGTCATTAAGGTCGTACAGCTCCAGCGATTTCGTTTCCCGGAATATTCCAGAAAAACGGGTGGATACGCGTTGATAAAGTAGGGAGTCTTTCCGGCTTCCTTCACTCCGTGAAAAATGCTCTTTTCCCTCAGCAACGGTTTGATCGCTGTATGTGGATAGGGACCAAAGTGCTTACCTATTAACTGACTTGCATTTTCCCCGGTAAAAAGAGTGGTTTGTCCGGTACCACTTTGGGGCAACCCCTCAACTCCAAGATTTGCATCTATGGATTTAAAAAGATGATCAGACTTGATAACCGGATTCGCATGTTCGAAAAAGTTCTCCCCGGATAACACCTGGAAGCTTTCATACGATTGAGTAAAAAATGGATTTTCCTCCGATTGTTTTCCCAATCCTACACCATCAATAAAAATGAAAATAACCGCCAACTTACTTCTCCAAAATCAGGGTAACCGGACCATCGTTTACCAGGCTCACATCCATCATTGCTCCAAACCGACCCCCCTGGATCAGCAACGATGAATGGGTTTTAAAATACTCAATCATCTGTTCATACATCGGTTCTGCTTTTTCAGGTCGTGCTGCTTCAATATAACTTGGACGCGTTCCTTTTTTAGCATCCCCATATAAGGTAAATTGAGAAACCACCAGGATTCCACCCCCCACATCTGAAACCGATTTATTCATTTTTCCTTCTTCATCAGGAAACACCCGAAGTTTGAGAATCTTTTCGCACATCCATTTTAACTGATCCTCAGTGTCATGTTGATGAACTCCCACCAACAATAAGAGTCCGTTTTGAATGGCGCCAACAAGCTCTCCATCTACAGAAACACTGGCTTCTTTTACGCGCTGAACTACAACTCTCATGATGTGGGTAACTGTGGATTAATATGTGGAAAGTATTCTGATAACATCGGGATAACATAAAATCGTCAAAGTTCTGAACAAGTTTCCACAATCTGCCGATCAAATCAACATCCGAAATGAATAACTTTCCATGTTAACTCAACACTTCCTGGGTTTATGTGTGATTTTTGTGTGCATGTGGACAAAGAAAATCCACTTCCTCTAACGCACTGATTTTTAGACGTATTTTTTCAACAACACTATCCACAAGAGTTCGTCAAGCATTGTTCAAAAAAAAGAAAAGTTTTTTATCCACAAATCCACACGATCTATAACTAATTACTAAAGATTTAAAATTTATTTTATTCGCTTAAAAGGGTGTGGAAAAGATTTAGAAAATGATCCCTTAACACGTTTTGAAGAGTAGTATATTTGATGAATCTAAATGATGAAAGACATGGATAGAAAATACCCCATTGGGAAATTTGATTTACAAACTTCATACAGCATGGCGGATGTACCCGCTTTGATTGATGAAATCCGAAGCCTGCCAACCAAACTTCAAAATGAATTGTATTACTGTGAAGTTGATCAACTGAATACGCCTTACCGGGAAGGTGGCTGGACGGTAAAACAAGTGGTTCATCATATCGGCGATAGTCACCTGAATGCACTGATCCGGTTTAAACTGGCACTTACAGAAGATAATCCAACCATCAAACCCTATAACGAGGCGGAATGGGCTAAAACGGCCGAATACGTTAAAGTTCCAATTACGGAAGCATTGGATTTTATCCGGATCATTCATTCAAAACTGGTTGCCATTCTGGAAGACATGACGGAAGAAGATTTTACCCGCACCTTTGTTCATCCCGAAGGAGGCTATCCAAGCGATTTACTTCGAACCCTGGCCTTATATGCCTGGCACGGAAATCATCATTTAGCACATATTAAGCTGGTAACAAAGCCACATAGTTAAATAAATACTACCCAAAAGTCCCCTCTTGGGAGGGGATTTAGGGGTGGGTCGAATAAGCAACGACTTATGAAAAAAAAGACAATTACCTACAAAGATGCCGGCGTGGATATCAAAGCTGGTGAGGAGCTGGTCAATTCCATCAAAGGGATGGTGAAGGAAACCCATAGTGATGCCGTGCTTTCCAATATTGGTGGATTTGGTGGATTCTTTCGGCCGGACCTGACCGGATTCAAAAAACCGGTATTCGTAAGTTCGGTGGATGGCGTTGGAACCAAGTTAATTGTGGCATTCAAAGCCGGGAAATACGATACGGTAGGGCAGTGTTTGGTGAATCATTGCATTAACGACATTGCCGTATGTGGAGCTACTCCATTGTTCTTCCTCGATTATTTCTCCACCGGAAAACTGGAGCAGCATGTAGGAGTGGAAGTGATCTCCGGATTTGCGAAAGCGTGCAAAGAAAATGGTGTGGCGTTAATTGGAGGGGAGACCGCAGAAATGCCGGATATTTATGGCGAAGGGGAATTCGACCTTGCGGGAACCATTGTTGGGATTGTGGATGAAGACCAGGTAGTCACCGGAGCGGGCATCAAAGAAGGAGATGTATTGATCGGATTTAAAAGTTCCGGATTGCATACGAACGGGTATTCTTTAGCACGAAAAGTTCTCTTTAGTGAATATGAGGTGAACGATTATGTAGAGGAGCTGGGATCCACTATTGCCGAAGAATTACTGCAGGTTCACCGATCGTACTTGCCGGTTATTTCTACCTTGAAAACTATAGATGGAGTCAACGGATTTTCCCACATCACCGGGGGAGGAATGGTTGGAAATACCAGGCGAATTCTACCGGAAGGCCTGGCTTTGGATATTCATTGGGATGCATGGGAACGACCACCTGTTTACACATTGATCCAGGAAATCGGGAATGTCCCCGAAGAAGATATGCAGGCAACCTTTAATCTTGGAATTGGATTGGTAGCTGTAGTTTCTCCAGATTCAGTAGAAGCAGTAAAAGCGATAGCGGACGAATTGGGAGAAGAGGTTGTTGAGGTTGGCGTAATAGTTAAATGAATAATGGATGAAGCCTTTTTTTATCCCAAATATTGATCAAACAGAATGGAATGATTTCTACTTATTAATTTTAGAACGATATAAGAAAGATTATTTAATCTCATCTAAAAAGATAAGAGGGATAAGCTATTACTTTAGATCTGAATATCGGAGTCTCTTTGTTGGGAAGGAACTACCTGGGACTGAACAAGTAATTTATATTATTCTTTTTGATGAGATAAAGAAGATGTATATGGTTTTTGCACCAGATCATGGTTTATATAGAGGTAGTCCTTTTACAATAAACCATTATACTGCTCACCAAATAAAAGAATATCTCTTCAATTAGTATGCCATATTTAGCAAAATCATTTAAAGTATTAATAAGTGGCCCAACTGATGTCTCCTCGGATATTGAGTATGTAAAGAATGCTATTTATGAATGGAATTCTATCAACTCTGGAAAAAGTGGTATTGTTTTCTTACCTCTTCATTGGAGAACAAACACTGCACCAAAACTAGGAAAAGGAGGTCCACAACCAATTATAAATAAACAACTAACGGATAGAGCTGATCTAGTAATTGCTTTGTTTAGGTCACGTATTGGTACTGAAACAGATAGTTACATTAGTGGTACTGTTGAAGAAATCTATGAAGTAAAAAACTCAGGCAAGATAGTTTCTGTCTATTTTATAGATGATCAAACTAAAGTTTCAGAATTAGATTTAGAACAATTAAAGAAATTGCGAGAATTCAAGGAGAATCTTCAAGGACTATATTATGAAGTAGAGGATACTAATAAGTTAGAATCTGACTTGAAGCGGCACTTATCGATATTAATTGATACTGAAGAATATTTTTCAGATTCAGAATTGTCAGATGAAGAAGGTTTTCAAATAAAATACACTTTTGATAATGATTTAACGGAGCTTGAGTCAAACCTAATAGTCGAAGCTTCCTATGATCGAAATGGAAGTATAATTGTTGCTACATCAAAAGATGGTCTTTCTATTTCTACAAATAATAAATCTTTTTTGGATGGAGGTACTGGAAAAGACAGGGCTAAATGGGAGAATTCAATAGATAAATTGGAATCATTAAGTTTAATTGAATCAAAAAACATAAATAACACTGTATATAATCTAACTGAGATTGGATATGAATATGCAGGGAACAAGAATGCGTATCCTAATCTATCAAAAGATTCCACAATCTTACTAAAAAGTGCTGTTCAAAATCAGGGAATAATTTCAATAATTAAAGTTGGCTCAAGTTATGCAGTGGAAACATATGGTAGGAAGTTTTCGGACGGTGGAGAAAATAGAAATGGTGTAAAATGGAAATCTAAAGTTGAAGAATTAGAAAATAGTGGTTTAGTTGAAGCAAAAGATTATAAAAGGGAGAGTTTTGAAGTCACAAATAAGGGCTATGAGTTTGTGGAAGAAAATGATCCTTTTAGGGATATCCCAGACGAAATGATTGAAGTTCTAAATGAAACAAGGGATACGACTCATGGATATTTTATTTACCAAATGAGGGCGAGTGGTAAGATTTTATCTTCGGGAAAAGGAATAAAAGTTTCTGAAATATTAGGTGAAGAACGAGCTTTTTGGGATGATACAATAAAGAAATTAGTAGATAGAGAGATCATTTATGAAAGTGATACTTCTCATGGAAATTATTACATAACTCACAAAGGATACAAATCCTTAGGCTAGTCCCACTAATATGTAGTCGAGATCATGTCATCTCCGAACTTTCCTTTCTAATCAATGTAATATCGAACCATTGGCCGGTGTTTTGAAGTGGTATCTACGATTTCAAAACCGGCTCTTTCGAAGGATTTATATAAACCGATCCAGGCAAAAGCATCGGGTAACTTCTCCTGGGTTGGAATGGTTGGATACGCCTCTAAGATTTTAATTCCCTGTTCCTTCGCATATTCTATAAGTCCCTGTAAAAGGGCAACGGATACGCCATGTTTTCGGAAGTCTTTTGCTACAAACGTACACGGTACCGACCATACCTCCTCATCATCAATAGGTTTATGAACCCTTGATTTTTGAAGTCGGATAAAATCTTCTCTTGGGGAAAATGCACACCAGGCGATGGGTATGTCTTCATAAAATGCCAGAAGGCCGGTGGGTTTATTGTCCCAAACAAGTTCCTTCATTGCATTCTTATTTCCATCATTCACCTTTCCTTCTTCGTAGTCGGATTTGTTTAACCTGAAGTGCATACACCAGCAACTTGCACACCCACCTTTCACCCCGAAGAGCTCAACCAGTTTGCCCCAATTATTCTTAGTTAACGGTTCAAAGGTTAACTCTGCCAGGAAACTGTTGTCGATTTCAGGTTTGCTCATTGTTTTACTGCTTCGAGTTGTTAGATGGCATATTTTTTTATTTCCTTGAATGCATTCATATTCTCTTCAAAATATTCAATGCTACTTGCTAAATCCCAGTTATTCTTGTTGGAAACAAAATCTGTCCATTTTTTGAGATGTTTATTTAACTCCTTTGTTCCATTCGCCTTGTCGAGATAGGCTAATGCTCCCATCGCGTAACCCTGGTCAAACCATAAATCTTTTTGGGTGAGGTAGTAGTCAAGATATTGGTTTAAGTAATCAATGGATTTTTGGTTATTAAATTCAGACAGCGTCAAACAGTATGTCGCACCTGCATAGGAGACTTCACTTTTTAGCATAAGCCGTCCGATTTTATCCTGGAAGTCAGTCAGGTTTTTGAGGGCAGCAAAGAAAGCTCCAACACTTCTCGTTCTCCAGTTGAAATCACCAAGGAGCTTCTCAACAATATCGGAGTTTATTTCAGGAAAGATCTTTTTTATATGGTTTTCCAGATCATCATTCCTGCTTTCAAGACGGTTAAGATTCATGTAGAATGGTGCAACGAACTTTTCTATGAAGTTCTGGCTGAGGTCCTCTTTATTTTCAGGAGTGATTAGATCATTGAATGGGCCATTATGAACCACAGTTGCTCCGGCAACATGTCTTTTAATTGCGTCTCTTTGTTTCTTGTTCACCATAACTTACATACATTGTTCTGGTGCGTATTTATTTAATTTTCTTTCCTTTTTTGTCGATATAAAACCATTTGTCAGATTCAATTCTCGTGTGATCATCATTTTCAATTTCTCTTGCATCAAACGTTACCTTCGCCCTATCGTCTTCAAACCACCAGGCAAAGTCATATTTACAGGGAATTGTTACTTGTCCATATTGATTGGCAAAGCACATTTTCCCATTTCTTTTCACTCGTACCAGACCTTCTTTAAAAGAATCGGGTCCATTGTCGAAAGGAACAATGTCATAAAGAGTATTTTGATTTCTGTCAATCGCAACCCATCTTCCATATGAACTGTCGTTGGTTAATTTAATCACGTTAGCAAAATAGGTCAGTGTATCTGTTCCTAAATAGGCATACTTGTCAAATGGGATTATGGTGTCTCCTTTGATATTCAGATATGCTACTCGTGAACCATATTGCAGAAACTCTTCATCGGTCACGGCAATTAAAATTTCTATTGTAGAGGAGTCTGTGATTAACTTGTCGAAGTATTCAAAGTCGGTATTTTCAGTTTCCGCTTTTTCTCTGCAAGAAAATATGCTTATAAGGCTCAGGATTAATATGATTAATTGACTGTATTTCATTTTTATGCACCAAAAAAACAGAATACGACCAATTGAATTCATATTCCTATTACATCCTAAACCTCATTTACTGATATCCTTTTAAATACTAAGGGCAAATTGAATAAATGACATTATTTCAGAAAAGGCAAAAGCGGATGAATTAAAAGTTCGAGCCGACTGAAATCAGTCCTTGTCTGCGTCCTATTTTTTCGCTTCAGTTATTGTTGCGTGCTGTGTTTTTAATTTCCTTTAAGCTTTTCCATTCGTGTTCGATGCTTTTCATTAGCAGTGCATTGTCGAACTTGATTGATCCTTTTGGAAAAACGGTCTCGTCCTCAAAGAAGCTCGACCGAACATATGTAACTGTCAACGGTGTCACTTGCCATTTATATGTTTTGAGCTCAAGTCCGTCAAATGTCTCTCCGATTTTGTCTGGAGAATACCCAACCGCTCCATTTTCAAAAAAGTAGGAAGCACAGTCCAGATCATCAAAAATACTGTCTTTGTTCCAGTCAGTTGTCTCCTGTGCCTTAACTGAAAGAAAAGTTCCATCCTCGCTCTTAAATTCCACAAAGTAGTTTCCGCCTTTTTCGTCAACCGTGAAGTCTGCAAGATGATGAGCGCCAGGAAAAACTCGCCCTCCCGCAAGTGAGTTTAATTTTGAAGACGTGTCGCGTCTTGGAATATAGACTCCTTCTTTAGTTTCACCGTTGTCGGTCCATTCGACTGCGATTCGGTGAGCACCATTTTCTGATGAAATTCCAACTGCTTTTGGAATTCCTTTTAGTCTGATGTTTTGCAGCCGAATGAGGCAAATTCCTGCTACTGCCTTGTTGTTAACGAGTTTTGGTCGAAATGGATCGGGCAAATATTCTGTCAGTACGTCTTTGTCAACTTGGTAGTTGATTAAAATCCGTCTGTCAATTGTCCCTATGATTGTTGGAACTTTCATTTTCAATCTCCTTATAATAAAAAAGTTCAGGGTCCCCATCATCCAATCCGACTATTTCACCGGCAAAAGAAAAACCCGCTTTGGTCAATGCTTTCTGCATGTAAACATTTGAGCTATTGGTTGAAGTAAATACTTTGCCCGTGTTGCATTGTTTGCATAAAAGGTCAAATACTTGCCCACCGATCCCTTTCCCTCTGTACGTTTCCTCAATAATAATGAGTTCTATCCACCCCTGGTCAAAGAAACGATAATCAAAAAGGACAAAGCCAACGGCCCTGTTATTTGCCAGGATGAGAAAGCATTCCTTGTCCAATATGGCTCTGGTTAGCTTTTCTTCTCTCTTCAGTTCGATATGCTCGACCTTATCAAGACGATAATCCAGGTCAACGATGAATGTTTTGTCTTCTATGGTCGCCTTTCTCAGGCTAATGTTTTCCATATTTGCCTATAATCTTGAGATACTATTAGTGGTTTATTGGATTTAATAGTAGAAGTAAGTTAAAGCATGGAATTAGAGAAGAGATTTTTGAGGTGGGGGATTATTATTTAAAACTGGATAATTGATCTGAATTTGGATGATCGAGTTCACTATGTCTTTTGAAAGAAGACATGGACTCCCATAACATATCAATTGAATTTGTTAGATCAATAAATAATTCAGGTAAGTCAAATGAAAGAAGATCTTCTAATAAGAAGTTTAGTCTAGTTCGGAATGGAGGGTGAGATTTGTTATCCTCGTCATTTATTTCTGTAATTTCTGATAAACTATAAAACCAGACTTTTAATGCTGCAATCATTAGAACATAAGTATCGCAATCAATATCTTTATTCTTTTTAGAAAAAAAATCCTCTTTAATGAGTAGTATGTTGTGAGGTTTATTTCTACTTAATAAGAAAGAAATTGGATTTTTAAAGTTCAAAAGTTCAGAATAGAAGACCCCATTTTCTGTACGATGATAATTTGTCTCTTTTAAAAATCTAATTGAATACTGAAATCCAATAATATCGCAGGATAACTCTTCAATCCACGAGGCATTATACTTAATTTTATTTCTATGGCAATATTCTAGTGCTCTTGACTGATAAAGATGCTTGAACGAGGAGAGCTGATTGATTATATGTCCAAATTCATGGCCAATTAGAAAAATTGTCAACGCTTTAATTAAATCAAATGCAAGTAACCCTTGAATAGCGAAAATGTCTTTTTGCCATAATAAATCGTCAATTTCTGCTATCCAGATCTTTTCTGGATTTGAAATTCTCTCTATTTCAGTTCGATCATCGAATAACATATTTTTTAAAAAAACTTCGTTGACCTTTTTTTTGAACTTAACCAATTGACTTAATTCCGGTACAATACAGCCCACTGTAGCATACAGAATAGACAAATATTCGATATGTAAAAAAGTACCCTGACTTAAATTTATAAAAAACTTATTATTATAACTATCTATACTCGCTTTAAATCTGAAGTTTTCTCTGGAAATATCATCAGATGGTTTAATGTTATATCCACCAAACGAGTTATGTAAAGAAGTAGGTAGAGACTCGTTAGAGTATTTGATGAAGTGCTTAGAGATTAAATTTAAAAATTCATAGTCATTTCTATCATACGTTGTGCTAAGCTTTCCAGATCTAAACTCCTTGTATGTCTTTTTAGTATAAAGTCCCTTTTTGTGTAACTCCTTAAATATTTTTTTTGTCTTTCTGATTTCTTTCCATGAACCAAAGAGAAGATTGAAATCTTCTTTTAGAAGTTTGATTGTAGAAAAACTATCAGACTCCCGTTTCTTCATTTTATTATCTAGATACAAATTTTACTAATACCAACTCTTACAAGTAGTGCAGCACAAGTAGCTGGATTTGTAAGGTTAAACTTTGCAGCAATTATATCAGCAATTATTGCAATTAAAAGTATCACCTCTCTTTCAGTATGTTGTTTGACCAATTCATTTTCGCATATGGCTTTCTTAATGCTCTCATATCGTTCATTAAGCCATTTAACTGCATTCTTATGATATTGATCATTAGGTAGTTTTATAAAACTATCTGATGAAATTTGTATTCCAATGTCAATGTACAATTCATCATCTGACATATTTAGTGTGTTCTTAGCAGCTTCTAAATATTTCATAAAGCTAGTTCATATTTTAGTCTGTCCATATTTTACTCCAGCGTTTTATTCTTATTTGATTTAAAATCTCTTCAAGTGTCTCCTCTTTTGTTTCAATATTATCAATAGGAAGAACCTCGTTCGACATTATCTTTTTGACTACACTATTTATTTCAAGTTTATCTTTTCTAGAAGGGACTAATGAGCTTAACTCAAACAATAAAGAGATTAAAGTTCGGTCTTCAAATTCGGTGTATACAGAGTAGTATCCTATATCGGTTTCATCTGTTGGTCGTTTCATTTGAATAAAATAATCCTTTACATCAAACTCCTGAATATTGGACACATCAAATTCAGTTGATTGAATAAATAGTAAGCTGTCACTACTACGTTCTGCCTTGGCTTTAAATTGAAATAGTCGGCTTTCTATTTCTAAATCAATCATATTTATTAATTGCTCTTTTTCAATTTTTTGTTGGAAATGAGATTGAACTCTAGAGTAACCAAAAGTTATTGATCCCAAAAAAATGGAGGATGAAAACCAAATTCCGAAAGGAGAATTTATAAGCTTCCATATAGCTAATGATTTCTTTGATTCTTCTTTTTTTATAAGAGTTCGAACATTCTCTTCTGCGATAATTCTTTTTATGTCTTCTTCAGTCATTAGTAGTTTTTTTCATATTTGCTATACCTTCGTTTTTAGCCATTCCATGTGCTAATCCGTAATTATCAGAAACAAATAGTTCTAAAATCACATGTTCTTTTTCTTCTGCCCAAACTTCTTTAAACCATTTCTCAACCGTTCCCCTTTTATCAATAACTATCTATTTGATGGTGATAAGTTTATAACTCAAATAATAAATATGCTTTTAGTTAGAAAAGCAAAGTAGAGTGAGTGAAATTTCTATTTTTAATAATGACTTAAAGAATTAGGAATTTTCATTTCTTACCCTTAGTTATATAATTGATTTAAAAAAAGACTTAACACTATTCGCATTGGGGAACTACCGAGACCATACCATTTCCGAACTTTCGTTTTTAGTGGACGAGTTTTCTTTTGATGAACCCATCAAGAAAAACCTGGATAACCAGGAGTTCTCCATGACCTGGAAAAAGGGGGAGATTGAGGTGGAGATTAAATGGGAGATGTACCTGGCCCGGAGTGCTCCCTTCCCGGAATTCACGATCAAACATCCTACGATTGAACAATCCTTCAAGAAAATACTCGATGGATATTCTGGTTGTTGCTACAACAAATATCACCGTCACGAAACCATCCGGAATAAGTGGATCTTCAGTCCAAAAGTGAACGATCGCAGGAATGAAATTCTCGGAGAACTATTCCGCCAGCGGATTGATGTGTTTAAGCGATTGGTCAGGGAGCATCCGGAGTATTTGAATTAGTCCGCCTTACCAGTTCGAGGTATTCCATCACATTGTCGGCTTCCTCCGGGTTGTAATCGAGCTCCAGGTTTTTGCTCAGCTCGCTGGCCAGTACCCGGTTGTCTTCAGTTGCCGTGGAAAGCAACAGTGATAGTATATCATCTTCAGTGCGCATGAAGACTAGGAGCCATGTTTCTTGTGAACTTCGATCAATTCTTTGAGATGCGAAAGCTTGCTCATCATTCTGGATTGTGTGGAAGGTAATGAGATTTCTCCCCATGCATAACAATCGTCACCAATCTGAGTAGTTCCAATGGTTCCGGTCACTTTGAAAAGCCCCTCAATGGCCGGCCCAAGTTTTTGATCGCCTTCAATCGCCGTTAAGGTAAGATTAACTGGGTTTGAGCCACCTGAAAGCTGAACGGTGTATTTTTCTGCTTCGGTTATGCACTGAATCTGAATATCATTCATATTCCAGAATTGAGGATGATTCCCGGCGGAGTACATACTGGCTGACTTAAATTCTTCCATATCCTCAACGCCCGTATACCAAAGTTGAGTGACAGCCAGCGATTGTGAGTCTGTGAGGCGAGGAATTGCAAACCAATACCAGGAAACATGTGCTCCGTGAGGTAACTCATTTAATTTTCCAAAAGTTTGGACTACACTGTCCATCCAGAGAAATCCGGAACTCCCGGTTTGTACAAACGGACCTTCTCCCGCCCATTCTACTACTGTGTAATCTTCGATTTTCAATGCGGGCGAAGAGTAATAGTAAGATCCCTGGTTGGTGAGAAGAGGGCACACGGTATTCAAGTAATCCGTTAATGACCCGTTGTAAGGCGAAGCATTGATTGCATTTTTTTCAGTCTCTGTGAGCCAATTGGGAAGGAATGATGCCGGACCATACCCGATCGGAACCGCTCCGAGTACATCTTTTAAGGTAACATCGATAAACAGGTCGGGGTATTTTACCGTACCTACCGGATTGAAGTAATCTCCAAATGCGCATACATCTGCACTAAGCCGGTATATGGCTCCAGGCTTTCCAAATTCTCCGGACTCAAGATGGATGCGAATTCTACCCGGGCCCGGTACATCGATGTCACCATACGCCGACCAGGGAGCGCCGTCGATTGGATGATCAACCATTAGCTTTGTTTTGGAAATAGTTCCTGCGAAAGACCATCTTGCGTTGGTTCCTGGTCGATACAAACCAAAGGCTGCATAATACTCTCCGTTTTTATATTGCAACATCAGGCTGATCCCAAGCAGGTCGCTTCCGGAACCTACGTATCCGTAAAAGCACCAGGCAGAAAGGTCGTAGTCATCGTGAAGTTCGGTAAACCACTTCGGCAGTGATTTCATTTTTTCAGGTATTCCCGATTCGCTATTTACGTACTGTGTGGTCTTCTTTTCAGCGCTCATTATTCCCCGTATTCTGTATTTATTGTTCACATTATCCCAAATAATTCTAAGGATATAAGCAATAAATGATAATTAGCTCAGAAGATCAAAAGGGGATCGATTAATGGAAGAGGTTTCCAGGCTGAGGGAGGTATCTAGTAGTAAGAGAAAAAAGAGTAACTAGTCCTGTAATTTTGCTCTTAGCCTTTCCAATCTCTTTCTCTGTTGTTCTGCGAATGGGCTTTCTTCGCCAATTTCTGAAACCATTTGAGCAATTAATTCCTCAATTTCTGCAAGTCTCAACTCGGTTGGTTCTATTACGTATTCAATTTCCAATTTAAACACTTTCAGATCTGTCACCATCAGTTCACTATCTTTTAGCTCTTCGAGCATTTCATCATAAATTGGATCAAGTTTTTCTTTTGCTTTAAGCGGCATGTTTTCCGCCAAATAAAGATTGGAATAATTAATAGTGATGAAATTTTTTTGTCTGGGATCTAAATCGGGATGAGTTAAATCAACAGAATTAAGGTAGGATTCGGACTGGCTATAGTTTTTTCTTAGTCTTTCAATACTACCGAGATTATTGTAGGCGCTGGCCAACATATTTATACCGAAGCTGGTATCCGCCAGAATATGATTCAGACGCTTTTTATGATATTTAAATGCTTCATCGTAATTACCATAGTTTTGATTTAAAGCAGCGACATTGTAGGATAGTTGTTGGAGGTAATAGGGACTTGCCTCATTTTCAAGTGCATAATTGTAATCCTCCACAGCCTGATCAATAAAGGGATTGCTGCTATTTGCAGACTCCTCAGCTTGCTGGGCAAGCACTGGATTTGTTAAACAAATAAGTACAAGTATCGGTAAATAAGAGATGGAAAAATACTTCATGGAGCAGAAATGTATTTGATACACTGAGTATTAGGTAACTAAACTAAATGTGCAAAGATTGAAAACCAATCCTAAAATATTAGTGCGTAATCCCGAACCCCCAACTTATAGTGGTAATCTTCCATTCTCCTGCGACCTTGTGTAGAATCATAAGTTTGTATTCTGGAAGTTCAGTCCGGAATTGATCCAGTCGCAATCGAGCGAGCGCCACGTTTTCATAAATTTCGATGCTCAATAATTCTTCTTTGTAATTTTCATCGGCATTATCTGACTCCAGGTTGAACACACTTTCTCTGTATTCTCCATCTCTGTTTACATAGCGGTAGGCACCATTTTCGTGCATGGAAAGCTTTTTGTGTTCTATACTTCCGGTGTGATCGCCGATATAAAAATTTTCTATGGTTTTAAGGATCGCCTGCCGGTCTGAAAAATCAGCTTCAGAACTATTATTGCTGACGGATACTCCTATTCCTTGTGCAAATGCGGAATGTGCGAATAGAAGAAGTACAAGTATGGGTAAAATGGACAGAGAAGAGTATTTCATGAAGTAGATTTATGTGTTATGTACTGTAAATTGATTCATCAAATTAGACCGGTACGGTCTCAAAACCAATCAGTTATTCTGACCGGATGCAAAGCGATGAAGTTGTTTAATTGCCGTCCCGTTATTTTTCCGAAACTGTCGTTTTCCAACGAGCTGATAGATGATTTTTCCAACAATGGATTTTGGTTTCACATACACTTCCAGCTCGAGTAAGCAGCTGTGTTCCGTTATTGGGGTGATGATGAAAAACTGGTAAAACTCCCCGATAGGGTTTGGGCTGGTCGACAATTCCCCATACACCAGTTGACCGGGATTTACTTCTTTGGTGACGGTAACAAAATCAAAATGCTTTCCATTAATTACACACACATGCTCCGTACCGAGCCGGGTAACTTCGTGCTCATTAAATTCAAACCGGTCGACCCCTTCCACCCAGTGATAACGATATTGGTAGTTCGAAATTAGTTCCATGAGCTCATTGGCTGAAATCGGAAATTCTTTGTTAAAAGTAAGCGCGGGTGGGTGGTTGAATTCCACATTGGCCGCCTGGCTAAATGGCCTGGTTTTCAGATTTTCCTTATCGATGATGGAATACACATATTCGATTTCCCGGTTGTCGTACTCATCCTTTCCTTCTTCAAAATCGAAGAGTTTGCTTTTATACGTAGCGGGGAGCATGATGTGCTCTGACAGGAATTTGCTTATCAATACATAATTATCGCTTTCAACCGAATTCTTCATTAATCGATGCGCCTGAATTACCTCGGTTCCAAAGGGCTTTCTTTTATCCTGTACATTAATGAACTGTAAGTCCCCGGAGTGAGCGATGATTTTCAATTGAAGGTTCGGAGCAGTAGCACAGGCATTACAGGGACAAATCCGATTCTTTTCCAGCAGTTTCAAGTGGCTATAAAAAGCCGTGAACATACTTTCAATTTGGGCAAGCAGCATTTCAAGGGAAGGTACTTCTTCCTCTTTATAGAAAAACAGGGCATCTCCCTCCACTTCAGCAAGTTGCAGATTCTGAATGTTTGCATCAATCAATACTTCAAGTAACTCTGCGATCACATGCTGGCTATGCGCCACTTCGGTGGTATTCACAAACTCGGTGAACCCGGATATATCCGGCAGGAAAAGGAGAGAGGGCTTCACAACTAATTCTCAGTGTATTCTTCAATGAATTTCTGCTCGGCCTCGGTCTCACCAATCAAAATAAGGTCGCTATTTTCAGGGATGATGGCATTTGGATCCGGATTAATAACCTGTTCTTCTCCGTTCGTGTAGGCGATCACATTACAGCCGGTTTTATGGCGGATATTACTTTCAACCATGGTTTTTCCTGCGATTTTGGAGGGTGTTTTCAGGCTGAATACACTCAATCCTTCCGCAATCATGATGATATCGTTTTCCTCGTAGATGTTATACATGGCATTGGCCCCCATAGAGGCGTAAGACATCACAAAATCGGCTCCGGCGCGGTGAAGGGAATTTACGTTTCGTTCGATGGTAGATCTAGCTACGATGTGTATATCCGGACGTAAATGGCGGCAGTAAATAGTCAGATAAATATTAATATCGTCCTGGTTTGTGCTGATGATCACACTATGAGCGGTATCTATGCCGGCTTTTTGCAGGGTTTTCAGATCATTGGCATCTCCAAGAATGAAGTTTTCCGGGTTTCGGATCCGGTCCGGGTTTTTGTCGATGATCTTAAAACGAATATTTCTTCGTTTTAAATGATAAGCAGCTGCACGACCCACACGTCCTCCACCGATGATAATAACCGGCTCATCACTTACTCCATAAATCCCAAACAATTCGTCATACTGTCGAAGCTGATCGATCGATCCGGCCATCATGAGTACGGAGTAATCGTTAATTACGGTGTCGGGATGGGATCCCTGGAACTTTCCCCGTTCCCAAATTCCAACCACATTAATTCCTAGTCGCTCCCTGATTTGAGACTCGCGAAGAGTCTTTCCTACCAGCGGAGTATCATGAGCGGTTGCTTCCGCGATCACAATATCACCCATCCTGCCAATAGTGTGTACCCTCGCATCCTGGCCTAATGTTCTTCTGGAAAGTGCACGGCCAAGCAGGTTTCCCATATGAAGCACATGATCGGCTCCGGCGAGCTTCATGATGTCTACTGATTCATGAAAATTGGCAGTCGTAACGATTTTGACATCCTCAGTAACTTCCCGAACGGTATGTGCCACGTTGGTATTGAACATATCCGATCCGTTCGCGACAACCATTTCCGCCTGATGAACCTGAAGTTTTTGATAGGTTTCGGGGTTATCTGCTTCACCCAACATCACCTTATATCCGTCGTCGTATAAATCGAGGGCCCGCTGCAGATCAGAGACAAGAAGCACATAGTTTTTGTGATACTGTTTCAGCTTTTCGATGAGTGTCCTGGTAATCGGATCAAAATGCGTAATGATTACATGATCCTTAAAGGTAGATGGGAGTTCCCTCGGAGCACGCGCCCTGGATTGTGCTTCCATCCAGGGGGCATAAAAAAACTCGATAAAGGTAAAGGGTAGCATGATTAATAAAACCACGATTCCGGAACCGAGAACAACCATTGAGAATAGCCGGCCCAGGTCGGAGGTGAAAGTGATGTCTCCAAAACCGAGCGTACTCATCGTAACAAGCGTCCAGTAAAAACCGGTCATCCAGCTATGTTTTTGACCTTCCATTTCCATGATTACATGAAAAAGAATGCCATATATGGCGATCATCGAAACCAGGATGGCCAGAAACTGAGCCAATCTCTGAATATTAGTCCTCGATTTCTTGTTAGCAATGAAGTATGTGATCTGAGAAGTGAAAAACTTCATTCAAATGTATTTATTAGCCGCCAATACCAACATAGTTTAATAAAGAAAGGGACGCAACACAGTGCGCCCCTTTATGACCTGAAACAGTGTAAAAATCAACGATTACTTTGCTGCAAAGCAGATGTCGGTAATCAAATCCTTGTCTTCTACTTCACCAGGCATGTTATGATACCACTCGAAAGGATGAATACCTCTCTTCATTGCAAACTCCTTACCACGTTGCATATTCATTTGAGCGGACCATGCTCCACCAAGGTGTGTATAAGCTCCAACATGGCGGACGATATGAACATTTGTTTCCGGAATGGAACCGTTGATCATACCCGCCGGAAGTGAATCGGGGTGCTTATCAACAGCAACACAGGCAGTATAGGTACACTCCATTTTTTTGAGGTTCCAATCATGATAAATAGAATAGCCTCCAACAACCTGCACTTCGTTTTGACCTTCGAGGTGTTCATTTATGGTTCCAAAATCAGCGGACATCTTTTCGCCTATTTCAGCAATAGGACAGGTAGTTTTTATTCCTACATAATCAGCACCGGGAAATTTTTCAATACCCTTAAACTCCAGTTTAGATTCGACTTCTCCTTTTTCGATGTAATCTTTGAGGAGATTAAGGCCTCGCTCATAATCCATCCCTACAAAGCCTTCCATCATTTTCTTCATCCAGAACATGAAGAAGGGTAGTGAGCTATCCATTGTCCAGGTAACATTTGTATGATCTCCATTTTCCTCCAAGAGGAAGGACACTTTTGCTTTCGATTTCCAGGGTTTAAGAAAGGTCAGATCGTAATCGATCTGTTTGTTTTCCTGCTCCCCGGTAATGGTCATATTTCCTTCACCAGTTCGGTTTCCTTTCCATTCATAATACTTGGCATCATCTGCAACGGTAACTTCTGCTTCTGGTTCCATAATCAGCCAGGGAGACCAGGCAGACCAATGGTTAAAATCATTCAGCTTGGAAAACACAGTAGCGACATCACTTTGGATACTCGCAGATCGGATAACATTCATTTTAGGCATGGTACACAATAAGTTAGCTAAAGTATGTGTGCAATGTATGTATTGAGAATCTTATGTGCAAAAAGAGAAAATCAATTCTCTGTTAATTTAAACTGGAAGACTTGTGAGAGTTCAACATCAAAAACAGCGGCAATTTTAAAAGCCACTTCAAGTGAAGGGCTATACTTAGCAGCTTCAATGGCATTTATGGTTTGGCGGGTAACCCCCACTTTGTCCGCCAATTCCTGCTGGGTCATTTCATTATTGAGAAAGCGTAGCTTTCGGATTTGATTACTAATGGTGCCTTCTATCATCTCAGGAATCCTTTCGATAGTTATAAATCATAGTTATCCGTTTAAAGGCACTGGCTATGAAGAGGGTCAGAAACAGGAAATGGAAGACATTTTTTGTGTTTACAAGATTGGAATAGCTTTCAATAGCCTGACCGATCGTACCGGATAAGAATAGATGAATAAGGGCTATCATAACCCCGATCACCAGAATATTGTATCCAACCCGAAGTCCCTTTCCTTCGATCATTAAGTCACGTTCATCCTTTTTCACCTTTCGGCGCCCCTCACTGATTTCAACGAATATTTCAATGGCTACCGCAACCCAGAAGACATTAAAGAAAACCTTTGTGAATCGGGCTGAATAATCGGGGATGGCGTCCGGCCATCCAAAAACGATGAGGATGTAAAAAACGACTACGGAAGTAGAAGTTGCTAAAGAAGTCCAGGAAAGAATTTCAGATCGTGACATGTATTCTCCATTTGTTTGATGTCAAAAACACCTTACGCCATGTAAAAAAAATGTTACACCATGTCGTAAATTTTTTTCATGGGCACCGTTTTCTTCTAAATTCATTTTTTATTGGTTCAAGGATTGAATCAATACCATTGATCTTAATTTCATACATGGTAGACAGATATTGGCCGAGTTGGCCATCCGGGAAGCCCTCTCTGCTAAACCATTCCAGATAATGCACTGGCAGATCGGTAATGAACCTTCCCTCATATTGCCCAAATGGCATTCTGGCTCGAACCAGGTGAATTAAGAATGTGGAATCGTACATGGCGGATCACATTAAAATGCGAAAGAAGATACTGGATTTATGATTAGATTTAGCTGATTTCAATATTTAAAAATGCGGTTCCTAACCAAACTGATACTTTGTGTTTTTCTTACCGGGTCAGGTTGTGAAAAAATATTTCTGAACGAGAACAGAACACCGGAAGTGAGCGCTGTGGTACAGAATGATGAGTTCATCATTAGTAATCGTCTATCTTTTGAAATCTATTTTTTTGCGGTTGATGAAGAAACTTCCCATGTAATCGATTGGATACCTGAAGAATCGGAATCCAACAGGGTGAATGCAGATTCATTTCGGAATTTTTCAGTAGATAGCATTTTTGAATTCCGGGAAGGAGAAAAAGCCATCGCCTTTATTTGGAACACCTCCCAATCATACTGGGAATCAATAGAAATAGATCAAACACCTGAACAATGAATACGAAAGTTACAATTACGTTTCTGGGTTTACTTATAACATGTGTCTCCTGTTCACTTTTTGATAATGAACAGGCATCCGTAAGTGCTGTAATCGAAAATGAAGAATTGATTATCAGGAACGGCTTACCAACGGATATGTATTATTTTGCCGCGCCACAGTCTGTGCTGGCTGTGATACTTTGGGCTCCTCTGGTTGAGGAAGAGAATCGAATTAGGGCGGGGGAATCAAAATCATTTCGTCTTACTGATATTTACCCGGATTTTGAAGAAGATCCCATTGTGGTGTATTACTGGGATAAAGATATAACCGAGATCTTCGAAATAGTTATTGAATAAAAGGTCGTTTTGAAATTATGGGTTTCGTAGTTTCAACAAAAAGTTGGAGACATGCCCGTAGTAAAGCTTATTAAAATTGCACACGGTAGAAGTGGCGACAAAGGAAATGGAAGCAATGTTGGTATTATTGCCCGCCATCCTGATATCTACCCGTTTTTAAAGGAAAAACTAACTCCTGAGGTTGTTAAGGAGCACATGAAATATGTGTGTAAAGGAAAGGTCGACAGATACGAGCTCCCAAATATCGGAGCGCTAAACTTCATTCTTCATGAAAGTTTGGGCGGAGGAGGAACGGTATCACTTAAACTGGATGCACAGGGAAAAACGCATGCCTTGCAGGTTTTAAGGATGGACATTGATGTACCCCAGGAATTGCTGGAGCTGGTTGAGAAGTAATCACTCCCCGTAAAACCGGATGGGGATATCTACCTGGACCAGGTCCCAGGAAAGACTCATGGTTGTGACAGAAAGAGCAACTTCTGAAAATTGAATAGTAAATGCTTCGACTGGAGAATCCAGTTTAGTTACCGGAACATCAAAACGAAGATAATCACTGTCCTCTTCGTACTCAAAAGCCCCCCATTGGCCAAGTTCTGAATTCAAAATAATAGTCCATTGGTCTTCATATGGAATTGAAAACAGCCCGTAAGTTCCGGCTTCAATTACCTCATTACCCATAAATACAGGCCTGGTGAAAGTGATTTCAGTTGCCTCATTTGCTCCGGTTCTCCAAACCTGTCCATATGGTTCCCAGTCTCCGAAAATGGTTCTTCCATTTCGATATGGCTGCCCGAATACCACCTTAACATACGTTCCTTCATGTTTAATACTGCTGATCGAAATTGGGCTCTTGCGATTTCCAACCGGGGTATATCTTGTTTCAACAACCGGATCCTGCTGACAAGATGAGGCAAAAAAGAGGAAAAGGGAGAAGAATAAAACGGATCCTTGAAATGTCTTCATCAAAATGAGCCTAAAATAAAATCGGTGGTGTTTTTGGACAGATCGTAAGCAACGCCAAACCCTAAATCAAAAGCCAAGTTACTTACTTTGAATCGAAAATGAAGCCCTGAGCCGAGTACGGTTCGGCCTTGATCCAAAGGACTCGAAAGCTCAAAATCGAAAAGAGAGTGGGTAAAAAAGCTCAGGTAAATACTGCTGATGTAGAAAGGAACAAGAAGTCCTCCTTTATCAGGATAGGAAACCGGGACAACGTATCTGGTACTAAATCGACCCAGGGAAGATGAACCGGCGAAAATGTTATCATCGACCCCAAAAGGGATAATGGTGCTGTTACTAAAAATTCGCTGCTCGGACTGGTTTAGAAATTGTGCAGAGAGAAGTAACGATTGATTCGTTTTTGGAAGCAACGAGGTGTACATATTTACTCCATAGAAGAAGGCATCTCTGCGGGGTAATTGCAATAAATACTGATTATTCTGGTAAGAAAGGGTGATTTCCTTGTCATCAAAAATTCGTTCATACTGCCCAAATACCTGAAAGCCGGAAGAAGGTTGTACATCTCGGGGCCGCAGAAGAATTCTGTAGTTTAGTTGAGCAAAGGCAGAACCTTTGAACTGTGAAGATAAATCCGTTACAGGATTCGGAGATAAATCATGTAGTCTAAAACGTTCGGTATGGATTCCAGGTTGGAAAAACACGGAAGAAAACCGGGTAGCATCTTTAAAATAGTATTGAAACGGAACACTCAAGGACCAACCTCGTTCTTCCTGCAGGAAGGTAGCCAATCCAATATTCTCGAGATTTAACGTCACAAATTGGGGCTCCCGGTACGCACTCAATCTTACACCGGGATAAAATGTTCGGTTTGTGTACGAAAGGTCGTACCAGAGTTGGTCTTGTATACCGGTTACTTCGAGAGAATACTCCTGACTTTGGAGCACATCGGTGCTCAGAACATTTACTCCCCATTCACTGGTGCCGGATTTATCTTTAACGACAGGAATTACGGCCCGGGGCTTTAACCAGTTTAAGTCAGAGCGATAATCGGATATGCCCCAATTTTCGGTTTCATCGATCAACTCGTCTCCAAGAAACGGGCTGTTCAACAGCTCATCAAGCGTGTTTCCGGAAAGCAGTTCACGTTCTGACACCTCTCTATTGAAGAAGTCACTCCGGTCGAGCGTCGCTATTAGCTGTTGGTTGTCAACCTGGTGAACATATGCGATAGAAGAGGCATCTGTAGAATAGCTGGCCTCAAATGCATTATAGGCAGAATTGGTGATTTGAGTAATGGATCCGGAATCAAGATCGTATTCAAAAATGTTCATTGCCGGGTATGCATCCACCGTAAACATGAGCTTGTTTTGAGTCGGATGCCAAACCGGGTCATGAATAGAGCCGTCGACGAATGCGAGATCAGGGGTGCGATCAAGTTCCTGAGCGATCCGGTCAGATGAGACAATCCAAAGCGCTTGAATTCCCCGTTGATTAACAACGACTGCCAATTGGTTTTCATCCAGGTGGGATGCTTTAATAGCGATGGGGGTACGATCAGAAAAAGAAGTAAGAGGGACAATATCATCTCCAATAATTTCTACAATATTGGCAACATCCCCGCTAACCTGAATAGCGTACATCCGATCAGATGTTTTTTCGGGGGCATAGACCCTGGCTCGATCAGTGAGCATTCTATCAAACCCGTTTTCAATAGTTAGTTCAACAAGATCTGTTTGAAAACTGCTAAAAATTCGCTCCAGACGAAAGTTTTCGGAGATATAGAGACGGTCATTATCTGCATCGAAATCCATGTAGAAATCTGAAGAGAGAAAGTGTTCACTGATTTTCTCATGTCTTCCGGTTGAAAGGTTGATCTTATAAAAAGCCGACGGAGCATTGTACTGCCGGGAGTAATACAATAACTCGGTCTCTGATATCCAAACCGGGCGGTTTTGCCGAACCCCTTTGAATGGGGAACCAATAATTGTATGCAAATCGTCAGTTGAGCTGGAAAATTCGATCAGGCGAGCATCTTCTTCCAGGTTCTTTTGGGCCAGGTAATCTTTATAGAGCTGACCCGGCCACTTTCCGGTCACATGCCAAAGGGCGTATCCATATCCCAGGAAAAACATGTTTTGATGAACCGCTATAGCTCGTTTTGATACATCCTCCCCATACGTTTCATGCAACCAGCTAGTAAAATGAGCCCCTCCCAAATAGTGCCGGTTTCTGGGCAATGTATAATCAGAAGTGATTAACGTCTGGCCCATATTCCAGGTGTTCGGACCTACCAGATTTGCATTAAATTGATTGTTGAAGAAGGTGTAGTTTGAGCGGCCTGAAGTTTCATGTAGGCCATGTTCCGATTCGTGATGAACCGCCAAACCTTCATGAACACCCACTGGTGGAAAAAAATTGAAGGAACGTCGAAAATCAGGAGACATCAATCCAAAAGCCGTTGCCAGAGAATAAGGATTAGTAACATTGGCATGGTTAGCGTGAAGAAGTTCATGAGGAAGGACCGTTTCTAACCAGGAACCGGATTGGGGGTTAAGCGATTTCCCTTTGAACGGAGCCAGGTCTACTTCCGATCGAAAATTTACTGAGGTTACAAAGCCATTGGTAAGATCATTATACGTTGCTAAAACGACCGGAAATCGATCCAGCTCACCACCGGTTAATGCATAGGTTTCGTCGTACTGACTCTCAAGGATTCGGGCTGAGCGGCGTGCAATTTCCTCAAACCCTTCAGGAAAAATGATGCGAAAATGCGGACTATTTAACTCCTGCCAGTTCAGGCCTGCAGGGCGATGTTCGGTAGTATATAGTGCATTACTTTGAGCATGAAGCGTCTCAGCAGCTAAAATGAAAACAAGGACTAAAGAAAAGAAATGGCGCAACATAGATGGCTTTAGAACCCGGGTAAGTAGTAATATATTGCCCAGAAGTGAGAAAATGCCCCGCCCATTACAAACAAATGCCAGATTCCATGATATCCAAACCATCTGGGAGCAGGATTCGGTTTTTGAAGTGCGTAAATCACGGCGCCAATGGTATAAAAAAGTCCACCAATTATAATCCAGAAAGAAAAAGCAGAGGGAAGAATCGACCAGATTTTAGGGAAGATGATTACGGCAATCCACCCCATTAGCAAATACAGCCCTGTGGAAAACCAGCGAGGAGCATTTAGCCAGAAAATCTTTTTGAGAATTCCGGCAACTGCAAAAATCCAAATTCCGATTAGCATGCCTAGCCTCCATTCCCCTTCAAGAACAATAGCGCAGATCGGGGTATAAGAACCGGCAATAACAATATAGATCATGATGTGATCCAGCAATCGAAAAAACTCTTCTTTTTTGAAAGATACCTGCACAGAGTGGTAAAGTGCAGAAGAGCCGAACATCAAAAAGACCGTGATGCCATAAATGATGAATGAAATCTTATACGAAACGGGATCAATAGTAGAATCCAGGATTAGCAAAATGGTACCTAAAACCGCAATTAATGCCCCGAATAAATGAGTAAAGGCATTAAAGGGTTCTCGAATAGGTAACAGGTACTTTTTCACTTTTGGTTAGATAATGAATTTCCAGTAGATGAAAACAAGAGCGAATCCAGTGATAAATAACATGCCAAACCAGCTTAATAATTTCAACCAGAGAGGAGGTTTTTTATCCTCCGGAAAATGATCTGAAAAAATGAGTTTGTAGTTGATATAAGCGAACACAGGACCGGATAAAAACGATAATGTAGTTGCCAGGTCAACCATGAAAATAAAACGGCTTCCGGCAAGATATAGTACCAAAAGCGAAATAATAGAAATAATGATAAGAGTTCCAGGGTAACTGGTTAGCCTAGGAGTTTTCTCACCTTCGGGGCGATGAAGATTCAGAATATGAGAAATAGTCCTGGGGTATCCATCGGTAACGGTGAGTGTGGTACTAAACATGGCAGTGAATGCACATACAATGATAATCCAGTACGCCCAATCTCCAAGTGTTTCCGTATAGAGGCTGATGAGTTTACTGGCAAATTGAGAGCCGCTGACCGCAAAATCCTCTCCACTTCCAAAAAGAATGAGTGCACCAAGACTTAAGAAACCCAAAGCCATAACTGCTGCACCTATGAAGCCCACATTAAAATCGGTAAGAGATTCCTTTAATGCCGGCTTGTAGTTGGTTTGTTTGATACGCTCCAGAATCCATAAAGAATGCCATGCGGAAGCATCAATCAGAATGGGCATCCAACCCATCAAAGCAATTAAGAATGAAACTCCGCCCACAGTCCAAATAGTGGGAGCATCAGGCCGGGGTGCTGAGCCTGTACTTGAAAACGCAACAATTACAGCAATCAAAGTGGAAATGGACAAAACCACGATAATCACTTTAATCGCTTTATCGAGCGCCGAATACTGGCCTCGCCCCAGAATGCCGATACAAATGGCGAGGATGATACCGCTCCATATCAAAGGAGTAAGTTCAATACCCGTGAGTTCTGCAGCTAAACTTGCCGTAACAATCGTTACTGCTGCCTGAACCACACACATTGTAACCATGGTAAACCCGGTGAATGTCCATAGCGCCCATTTTCCAAGTCTTTCGTACCCGTTAATGAGGCACTCACCGGTAGTAATGGTATAGCGGGGTCCGAATTCCAAAAACGGATATTTTGAAATGTTAGCCAGAACGACGGCCCAGATTAGCGTGAAGCCAAACTCTGCACCTGCCCGTGTTGATTGCACCAGGTGAGAAACTCCAATTGCAGCAGCTGCCAGGATCAGTCCGGGGCCCAGGGCATATTTTAATGTTGATTTAGCCTTTGTAATAGTTTCCGCCATATCCAAAAATTTTGAGAGCATACAAAAAAAATTCAGCTTCTCATAAAGCAGCTTGGCCGGCGAAACCTTTTTCAGCATTTTTCAATTGCAAGGGGTACAATTCTTTGCTTCAAAAAAGGGATTTAACCAAAATTCAAATTATGAAACCGATCTTTTCTTTCTTTACCGCTCTTCTATTGTTCACAAGCGTTCAGGCCCAGGTTACCTTGGATTATTATTTACCTGATGATGTGGAGTATAACGATGATATTCCTACTCCCATGGAGGTACTCTCTCAAGAGGTAGGAGAATGGCATTTACGCCACGACCAGTTGGTGCAATATATGTATGCGATCGCTGAATCCTCAGATCGAGTTACCATTACAGAAATCGGTCGCTCTCATGAGAACAGGGCCATGCTTTCTCTCATCTTTACATCCCCTGAAAATCATGCCCGGCTGGAAGAAATACGCGAACGCCATCTCCAATTAGGTGATCCTGAAGTTTCTGATGATTTAGATGTAAGCAACATGCCGGTTGTTGTGCAACTAAGTTATGGTGTACATGGAAACGAGCCAAGCGGATCGAATTCGTCACTGTTAGTGGCCTATCATCTCGCCGCGGCAGAAGGAGAAGAAATTGATGAGCTACTCGACAATGCTATTATTTTGATCGATCCGAGTTTAAACCCGGATGGAATGGCTCGTTTTGCACATTGGGCAAACATGCATAAGAGCTTAAATACACTGGTTACAGATCCGGAAAGCCGGGAATATACTGAAGTTTGGCCGCGTGGGAGGACTAACCATTACTGGTTTGACCTGAACAGGGACTGGATGCTCGTTCAGCACCCGGAGAGCGAAGGTCGTGTAGCCAAATTTCAGGAATGGAAACCCAATATTTTGACCGACTATCATGAGATGGGCTCGAATGCCACGTACTTTTTTCAGCCAGGAATTCCGAGTCGAACCAACCCATTAACCCCGGATCGTAATCAGGCGTTAACGGCAAATATCGCAGAATATCATGCCGAAGAGCTCGATAAAATTCAATCTTTATACTACAGCAAAGAAAGTTTCGATGATTTCTATTATGGAAAAGGATCGACTTATCCGGATGTACAAGGTAGTATTGGGATCTTATTCGAGCAGGCAAGTTCAAGGGGGCATGCTCAGGAGACGATACATGGAGTGTTGGATTTTCCATTTACAATTTTGAATCAGTTTACTACGGCAAAATCCACATTGAAAGCAGCATTGGAGCTCAGGGTTGAGCTACTTGAGCATTACAGGTTATTCTATAAAGAAGCTGTTCGGGAAGCTTCCAGGTCTACAATAAAGGGATACGTTTTTGGTGAAACCGCCGATCAGGCCAGGACCTTCCATCTCGCAGAACTCATCAATCGACACAACATCGAGATTTATGAATTGGCAGAGTCCATTTCAGCAAATGGCGAGACTTTTCAGGCTGGGAGAGCTTTTATAGTGCCAACGGATCAGCCGCAATATAAATTTATAACGGCATTATTTGAGCGGAGAACGGAGTTTACAGATAGTCTTTTTTACGACGTTTCTACCTGGACGATGCCTTATGCCTTCAACCTGCCTTTTGCCGAGTTAAGTAACCGTCAATTCAATGGAAATTTGTTGGGCGAGCGTTTTGATGGGACTATGGAATCAACCGGAGAAGTAATTGGTGGACGAACCCGGTATGCTTATGCCTTCGAATGGGACGAGTACTATGCTCCCCGTGCATTATATCGATTGCTGGATGCAGGAGCCAAAGCTAAAGTTGCAACGCTCCCATTTTCAGGAGTGACGGCAAATGGTGAGCGAAGTTTTGATTTCGGGACTATCATGGTGCCGATGGGAATTCAGGATGATAAAATGGAAATCCATGAGATTATTGCTCAAATTGCGGAGGAAGATAACATCAAAGTTTATGCGTTGAATACGGGACTTTCCTCACGCGGAATTGATTTGGGAAGCAATAATTTCTCAAACCTCGTGAAACCAAGTGTGGCAGTGATAGGAGGTAGTGGAACGAATTCAAACGAAGTTGGTGAAATGTGGCACCTGCTTGATCAAAGATACCATATGCCTTTGACGATCTTGGATAAATCAGGATTGGGCGGAGTTGATTTCAGTCGATACACCGTACTGATTATGACCGGGTGGAACTACAGTGACCTTTCAAGCAACACCGTGGACGCGATTAAAGATTGGGTACGAGAAGGCGGGGTTCTGCTTACGATGAAACAAGCCGTTCAATGGGCAAATCGACAAGAACTTGCGGACGTCGAGTTTGTGAGAAGAAATGGTAACGGAGACGACGAAGAAACCGAAACCCGCCCGTATATAAAGCAAGGAGCGGATCAGGGCGCCCAGGTGATTGGAGGGTCCATCTTTAATGCAAAGCTGGATTTAACCCATCCGCTGGGGTATGGGTTCAACGATGATGACCTGACCGTATTCCGAAACAGCACCACGTTCATGGAAAAAGGAGAAAACCCATACTCAACGCCACTGTATTATACCGATGACCCACTCGCAAGCGGCTACATTTCCGATGAAAACAAAGAAACCATTGCTGGGACTGCTGCCATAGTTGTGAGTCGTTTCGGTGGCGGAAAAGTAATTGCAATGACAGATAACCCTAACTTCAGGGCTTTTTGGTATGGAACGAATAAGTTGTTCGCGAATGCCATTTTCTTTGGAAGGAATATTCGCGGAAGTTCCGGGAACTAATTAACTAGATGTTCAAAAGGCGGGTTTTTAACTCGCCTTTTTTTTTGAGTCACTCTTCTTTTCTCAACCTTCGCAAATTTATGATGCTTACCACCAGCATAAATCCGCCTAGTAAAAGAGCTACAAAGCCTCCTGCCTGAGATGCTCCGGATCCTTGCGACGAAGATAGGAGCCAATTAAGGATTATTAGACTTCCCCAGATTATTCCAATCCAACACAGTATTTTTTTAAACATGATGTCTCTCTATTAAGGGGTTGAGGGTTTACTTCTTCAGGGATCTTTTTTGCTTATAAAATTTCTTGTCCGCTATATAGAGTTTTTTAATGACCTCGCAAAAAACTTTATCTCCTGCTTTATCAGTTAATAAGGTCACCTTTTGAAATTCGATTTCTTTCTCTTCTTTAACCCTTGTTTTAATTTTATCCAGTTCTTCATCAGAATATGTAAACTCTGCATATAGAGATTGATTTCCGGGCCTCCGGAACTTTATTTCTGCGGATTTGTCCCAAACCACGTAGTCGTCACCGATCAGGTTGATGAGTTGAACCATCGGAAAAGGATCCACAGAAGAGAACATACTTCCCCCGAACATGGTATTCACGAAATTTCGATTTTTATAACCAAGTGGAATACGAACCCTGATAAACCGAAGGTCTTCAGACACGTAGGTTACACGGCCGGTACTTCGCCGATACATAGGAGCGAGGTTAAACCCGTATTTGAACAGAATGTGCCTTGGAATAAACCTGGAGCCAATGTCTCCGATTCTTTTGTATATCGACATAATCCTTACAGTATGGCTATTTGTTTTGGGTTTATCTCTAGCTCAACGGAATCTCCGTACTTCAAACCACTAATTTCTGGCATAATGAGTTCCATGATGTTCGGTTTTTGATGATGTTCAGGCTTTGTTTCCGGATCAGGCATATAAATGTACCCGGAATAGCTCATTGCGAGATGTACCAAATCCGCATCAAAAAAATAGAAGTTTTCAGGAGGAATATGCGGAGACCAGTCAACCTGATCAAAGAAGTACGCTGGTTTGACGACCTGAAAAGAACGAGGAGAGATATCAACGTTGATTGTTCCCATGTAATGATCCTGAAGATCTAAACCCCGTGATTTGAAATATGGGGCCTGTAATCGAATGGTACCTTCCGGATATCGTTTATCCTCTCCCCGGCCGGAGGCAACCCCATATCCTGGAACCACCTTTCCTGCGAGTGTAGTTTTCATTCTTCTTCGGGATCCATTCCCATCAAGTGACGATAATCAAACTTTTCAGGCATTGTCTTCAGGTTTTCTATCAGCATAATGGCCCGATCGATCCTTTTTTGAACGGATTTTACGCCATCAACATAGGCAATAATATATCGTTGTTTTCCCGGGGTCAGCTTTTCAAAGCGTTCTAAACCCACCCGATCCTGGTCCAGAAGGGCTTCCAATTCTTCGGGCATTTTCATGCCATATTTAGAATGATCAAGCTCAATGGTGGCTGTAACCTCATCCCCAATCGTTAAGCCCCATTTCTTTTGATTTTTTTTGTTCACTATGATTAATCCGCGTCCATCTCCTTTTCCCATTAAACCAGAGTGAATCTGCTCATTATCATTTATAGAACACAGCAAGCGGGTACCAAATCCTCCTACCTGTTTCACCACCTTCGGGGGAACGGTGATGTGACAATATCCTACCTTTGTTTTATCCTCGACAAAAGTGGTAAATGAAAATCTTTCCATAGGTTGATGATAGCATTTTTAAGGTTTTGCATCACCAAAAAGCAACAGGTATGTTCAGCAACGAAAAATTATTCATCCTCAAATTTAGAAGGGCGAAGAATCTCCGCATCCTGCAGGTAAACAATTCCTGAATAATTCACGAAGCATTCCTCCAGAATCTGGGTTGCAATGTCTTCTGCCGTTGATTTATTGTTGACGATGACCTCGATTTTAACGTTTGCAAAATCAGCAACAACAGAAGCACGTTCGGGGGTATAGTGGGTGTGGTGTTCTCCCTTTCCCCCGGCAGGAACCACGGTGTATCCATGGGCACCATTTTGATCAATAATATCGCAGATTTTAGTCGTAAGAATTTTCTCGGCAACGATTACAATCTTTTTGGCTTTATAAAATGTCATAGCAGTTTCCTCCGGGAATCGTATCAGAGTATAAAAATCAAAGTTCAAAAACTATTTGTGCCAGTGCTATGAAAAGCGGAATGCCAACAGCAATGGACACGGGTGTTCCTACACTTGTTGAAGCCCCAATGTAGGACGATGGATTGGCGGACGGAATGCCTGCCCGCAAGGTGGGCGGACCGGAGATATCAGAGTTCGACGAAGCAATCACGGCCAGGATCACAACACCGCCTGGGCTAAAACCAACAAGTATATGAGCTACATAACCCAGGCCAAAGGCAAGAAGGCCATGTAACAGCGGAGCAAAAGCAGCATAAATGGCATACCAATGGGCAACACTTCGTAATTCTTTGATTCGATCGTAGGCCTCCATTCCCATAATTAGCATCAGGATGGACAAAAACCCACGAAACAGCGGTTCATAAAAGGATTCCAGGACTGTTCCGGAATTTGTAAACAGGCCCAAAGCCAATCCAAGTAACAAAGCAGATAATGCAGATCCCCGCAGGCTGTCTTTAATGATGCCCCAGACATCAACTTTGGTATCCTTACCCTCTTTCTGTTTTTTGAGGTGGATGTTAGCCAGCACGATGGCAAGTATTAAAGCGGGAATGTCCATAAAGGGGTACAAAGCAGGTGCCCATGCTTCAAAAAAGATAGATTCTTCTTCAAGCATAACAATTGCCACGGCAAGTGTAGAGGCACTCACGGCTCCAAATAGTCCTGCAGTAGCAATACCATCCATTTTATTTACCCCGGGTAATATTGCAAACAGGCTAACTCCAAACCGAACGATAATTATACCGATCAGCATAGAAAAAAGTGCGGGGAGTGCCATCGCTGTCAGGTTAGCTTCACGTATTTCAATTCCACCATTTAAGCCAATCTTCATTAGAAGCATAAAAACGATGAATTGATAAATCGCACTGGGGATTTTCAATTTACTGCCAAGTGCAGCAACCAGCATGCCACCGATCAGAAAACCAAGAGTGGGTGATTGAAACTGAGAAACAAACTTGACTAAGAAATCAGCAAGAAAGTCCATTCTGAAACGATTTGGTACATGTCTTAGAGTTCAACACGTACAATTTAAAGCCGATCTATATTGATTTTTCAGCCGCTTAAATTAAAGCTAATGACGTTTAGGAAAGCATAAAATTTGTTATAGATAGGTCAATAAGAGTTAATGGAATCAGCGAACACTTGCTAATTAGAACGATTAACTCTTAGAAAGGCAGTTCATCATCAATATCATCGAAGGTCTGGGAATTGATCTCGAACCCATCGGAACTCGCCGGATCAGACTCTTGATTCGGGGCGTTTTGCTGGCCGGTTCCCTGTTCAATACGCCAGGCTTTTACATCCGTATACCAGTTACCATTGTATTCCCGGCTTTGGATATCCACCGATGCAGTAACATCCATTCCTTCTTCAACGGCTTGTTGATCGATATTATCTCCCCACTGCGTAATGCATACATTTTTTGGGTAATTGCCAGGTATTTCGAGAATGAAATTTCGTTTTCTCCAGGTTCCGTTTTTCCCTTCACCACTTTGCTCTTCCAGGACCTGAACTACTTTTCCCTGAAGTCGAATATCCATATTGACAGTTTGTTTTATTTAGGTTTAAGGGAATGTACTCAACTTAATTATGTAACAAAATCCATAATTTCTAATTCTCAGAAATAGAGAAAACCACTTTCCCGATATTCTTTCGCTCTTCCAAATATCGGTGGGCTTGTTCGGCTTCTTCGAGCGTGAAGGTTTTGTCCACGTGAGGCTTAACCCAGCCGTCTTCAACTCCTTTTAAGATTGCCTTCATCCAAAGCGCAGCTTTCTCGGGTTCGTGCCAAAGATGACCGAGATTTACCCCAAAAACCCCTCTGTTTTTATCCAACATAGAAAGCGGACTAAATTTTGGCATCGAAAGAACCGTTTTGATTAAGCTGAATTTAGCGGCAAGACCACCCCTGGTGTTTGTACTAGCCACCGAAATGCCAAACATTCCCAACCTCCCTGTTGAACGAAGGGCATTATAAGACCGCTTCCACTCCTTACCTCCAAGCGGATCGATAACCAAATCCACTCCTTTGTTTTGAGTGAGTTTCATCAGTTCCTCTAACCAGTCCTTTGTTCGGTAATCAATCGAGTGATCAAGGCCACGATCGGCGAGGAATTCATGTTTTCGACTACTTGCAGTACCATACGTTTTTGCTCCAATATGCCGGGCAATATCCAGTGCAGCGATTCCAACTCCGCCGCCGGCGTTATGTATCAAAATAGATTCATCGCTGGATAGCCCGCCCATTGTTACCATCAAAACCCATGCGGTTAAATAGTTTACCGGGATTGCAGCTGCTTCCTGGTGAGTGAGTCTTTTCGGCTTTTCATATACCTGCATTTCTTTAACCACCACCTGTTCTGCCTGACCTTTAAACCGGCATAGAGCGATCACCTCTTTTCCAACCCAATCACCAGTAACCTGTGATCCGACCTGCATAACTACGCCGGAAACTTCATAGCCCATTACACAAGGTGTTGATGGCCCATCAGGGTATTGTCCTTTTCGGGCTAAAATATCCGCAAAATTGAGACCGGAGGCATGCACCCGGATGAGCACCTCGTCGTTGGAGGGGGTTAAGTCGGCAACCTCCTGAACCTGGAGAACATCATAACCGCCATTTTTAATATAGGTGAGTTGTTTCATAGTGTACTTTTTTGTCGAAGGTAATAAAAGAAAAAATGAATGACTTCTAAGATGACTTCTCGATTTAAAATCCCATATTCACTATATAAAGTAATTAGGTTCAGATGTGAAATTTTGGGTATGAGGGTTCTATTTACGGTTTTGTTTATTCTTACTTCAATTTGGCGTTCAGATGAGATAATAGCGCAATATCCGCAATTTACTTCAGTAGGATACACGTCGGAAAACTCCGATTTATCCCACGACACCATTCTTAACATATTCCAGGACTCAAGAGGTTTTTTGTGGATAGGTACAATGGACGGATTAAACCGGTTTGACGGTCGGGATTTTGAAATATACCGGCATAATCCGGCAGATTCTTCTACACTTTCGGATAGTTTTATTCACGGAGTATTTGAAAGATCGGATGGAATGATCTGGATCGGAACACGTGATGGAGGGTTTAATATTCTAAACCCGTATACAGAGTCTATACAGCGTCTTGAATATCAGGCCAATGAGGGAAACGGAATTCCAAATAAGCCTGCTAACCTGATGTTTGAAGATTCGAAGGGGTTTTTCTGGATCGGGTTTTTCACATCTTCGATGGGCACCTATGACGATGAACTTCAAAAGTTTATTCCAATCAATCTACAACTGAAGGTAACAGAAGACCCAGTTACATCAATTAACCACGTGTTGGAATTTAACGACGGTTCCTTTCTTTTTTCCAGCCTGGAAGGAATCTATTACATCAATCCGGGAAATATAGAACAGTTTAGATTAAATCCGGCCGCACATCAGCCTGTAAATGTTGTCAGGATACCATTTAACAGGGAAAACCAGGCGCCAGAGACCAATGCGCTCTACGTGGATCAAGAGGGAAGGCTCTGGGCGGAGCTGGTAGGAAGCACATTTGAAGAAGTAAACAGTGATTTCTTTAGCTCTGAACTTGAAATGAGTATTAATTCTGGAGTCGTATCGTCCTCCTCTCCAAATGTTATAATAGAGCATCAAGACTATTTACTTCGTGGTGCTGGCGGTGGATATTTAGAGTTTATACATAAGGAAACTAAACTAAGGCAGGGCATTCTTGTTTCCGATGAAGAACTGAATGGAACCGCGCGGTTGTACGTGGATAATAATGACAACCATTGGTTCGCCACCTGGGGCGGAGGTTTTTATCTCTTGAAAGAAAAAAAGGGAATAAGCTTGTATACATCGGAAGATGGCTTACAATCAGAGTTCATGCTTGCATTCGCGGATGAAATTGATGGTACCTGGATTGGAACCAATGAGGGATTAGCCTTTCTGGATTCAACGGGAATAATAACCCCGCACAATAAAAAGATACCAGATCTTGGTAGTCAAAGCATATGGTCATTATGGCGGGATGATCTGGGTTTATGGATTACGACCCGATTTGACGGAGTTTATTTTATTTCAGATGAATCCATTCGTTCTGGTTCACTGGCGACGATGAACTTCACAACGGAAAATAGCTTAATCCTGCAAAACGATGTTCATCAAATAATGCGGGATAGCAGGGGTTGGTTATGGATCGGATACCAGGGGAACGGGGTCCAAATCATCAAAAATGTGGAAGCCTGGTTAAATGGTGTACCCGCAAATACGATAATAATTTCAGATACCACTCCGGAGGAATCTATAAACAGCAGGAGCATCAGGAAGTTATATGAAGATGATGACGGAAACATGTGGGTTGCCACTACTGACAATGGGTTTAACTATTTAGTATTCGATGGTTCAGAAATCCAGAAAGTTGAAACGTTTGAATACCAACCAAATAAGGAATTTAGCTTATCGCACAGGGATGCAAGAAACATCTACCAACAAGACGATTCTACCTTCTGGTTCGCTTCATATGGAGGAGGAATCACAAGGTGGAGATCGGATTCTAATACTCTATTGAACCTTCGAACGAATAATGGATTGGCAAACAACAGCACCTATGGAATTCTTCCTGACAAAAACCGACAATTTTTATGGGTAAGTACGAATAATGGGCTATCAAGATTAAATACGGGAACCCTGAAGTTCGAGAACTTCACTACTGCGGATGGGCTTCAAAATAATGAATTCAATACAGGGGCTTATCATCTGAAAGAGGATGGCCGGTTGATTTTTGGAGGAGTAGCAGGCTTTAATGTGATAGATACCGATTTAATAACCTCAGAAAGCACTGAACCCCCCGTTTTTATTACTTCAATTAACCTGTTTAATGAAGTGCTGGATATGGATAGTTCTGCACTGTTTAAGGGAGAAATATCACTCTCATACAATGAAAACTTTCTTTCCTTTGAATTTGCTGCCCTTGATTTCCATCAACCGGAAGAGATTCAATATGCCTATATGATGGAGGGGGTTGATGAAGATTTTGTCTATTCGGGAAATCGAAGCTTTGCTGATTATCCAAACCTCAAACCGGGTGAATACACTTTTTGGGTAAGAGCAGCTAATAGTGATGGATATTGGAATGAAACCGGAACCTCTACCCGAATAGTTATAAACCCCCCATGGTGGGCAACAGCATGGTTCAGAACAATTTCTGGACTTCTTTTCTTATTCGGCCTGGTTTCTGTGATCCGATACTATGCCCAACGGCGATTAAAGGAGCAGATCAGAAAAATGGAAGTTGAGCAAAAACTTAGAGACGAACGAGAGCGAATTTCCAGGGACCTGCACGATCACGTAGGAGCTCAACTTGCGAATATTATGTCTGGTCTTAGCCTGGTAGATAAATACAACGACTTCGATGAAAAAGAAAAGTCAGCCGAATTGATGACGTCACTAAAAGGAGATGCAGAAATAACAATCAAGCAACTAAGGGATACCATATGGGCACTCAATCAAAATGAGCTTAACCTGGCAGAGTTCTGCGATCATTTACGAGCCTATTTTAAAACCCAAAGTGCGCTTCAATCAAGTTTGGACATCAATATTAAGTCCAACCAACAAGGGACGGTATTGCTTTCCTCAGCACAGGCCCTAAACCTGTTCCGCATTATCCAGGAAGCTTCTCAGAATACGTTGAAATATGCAGGAGCGAGTGAATTGAACATTTTGCTTATCCAGGTAGACGGAACCCTGCAAGTAAAGATAAAAGACGATGGTTTGTTTAAAGAAAACGGGGTTTCTTTTAATGGCGGTTATGGAATGAAGAATATGAGAAAAAGAGCCGAAGAGATTTACGGTGATATCGAGATAAAGACCGATAACGGGACAGAGGTGATCGTAAAAATTCCGGTTTAAGTCGGAAATACCAATTTCGGGGGATTGGCAATTATTTTTTTTTGAAGGATTTTCTGAAAAATAAGTAGATGAATGGAAAGTGATCAGAATATCATACAAGTAGCAATCGTGGAAGATCATGATATCTTCCGAAAACGATTAAGTGAGCTTCTGTTCTTTTATAAAGAACTAAGATTGGTATTGATTGCAGATTCAGCGGAAGATTTTTTTCAAAAACTTAATCGCCAGAATCGGGACGAAAGGCCACAGGTTGTATTGATGGATATCGAGTTGCCGGGAATGAACGGAATTGAAGCGGCCTTCCGATTAAAACAGAGCGATCAGGAAACCGATATCATCATGTTTACCGTATTCGAGGATGACGATCGAATCTTTGATTCCATCCAGGTTGGAGCCTCAGGGTATTTATTAAAAGATACCCCGATAGATACGGTAGTTGAGTCTATAAAAGAGATGAAAAATGGCGGCTCACCGATTTCGCCATCCATTGCCAGAAGAGTTTTTCAAATGATGAGGAGTCAAAAGGAAAAAACAGAAACCAGTGAGGCTCCTTTTGATTTAACCCCTTCAGAAATAAAGATTCTTGAGCAGGTAATTGAAGGGAAAACAAATAATGAAATTGCCGAAGCTGTTTTCCTTAGTCCCTGGACCGTTAAGACGCATATAAAAAACATCTACAAGAAAATGCACGTGAACTCCCGTGCAGCCGCAGTTCGGCTTGCTCTTAAACGAAACATCGTATAACTGGGCCTCCAAAATACCTCCTTTGGGTGATGTTCTGCTAGTTACGCAGCTCTCATCTTTGGGTATCTAATCCAGATAAACAACAAGGTGAGGTTATGAGGAAAGGAATACTATCAATTTTTTTGGTTTTGTTGGGTAGCACAGTTCTTCTCGCACAATGGCAGCAACTAGATCAGCCGGTGGGAGGCGATGTGTTAGATATGGCAATAAAAGATGGAACTATTTTCATCAGTGTGGCCAATATCATTTATAAATCAGATGATAACGGTGCAAGCTGGACCGATGCCCGGGGAAATTTACCCGCATTCGCTGATATCAATTCAATTGGGGCTACAAGCTCAGCGGTGTATGCCGGTGTAAATGATGGGGGACAAGGTGATAAGTTTTTTGTTTCCTATGATGATGGCGCCACCTGGGCATCCACCGGGGGTAAGGGGGGGCTTAATCTCGGGATTGATTGGGAAAATATAGGAGATACGTCCTTTGTAGCTACCAATTTTGGAGCCGTTCACCGAACAGTGGATAACGGAGTTACTTTTGAAGATTTAGACGCCGTTGGAATTGGAAACACGATCGATGTGTGGGGAAATGACTTATTCTATCTTGGTCAAGGTTTTGTGAGATTATCTACAGACCGGGGAACAACCGTTTCAACCCCGATAGGAACTGCAACTGAAATTACCTTCCGGTTTGGGACGATGCGAACCGCAATCCGGATTGACACTGTGGTGATTGCAGGGGCGCAGGGAGTTTTTAAGCTGGATGCAGATTCAGTGTGGCAAAAATCGAGTACCGGAATGCCAACATTTCTGGGAAGTGCAACTCCGTTTGTAAGTAAACTGGCTCATTTGGGTGATTTGCTCTGGGCATTTACGAACGAAGGTATTTTTGTATCGGCAGATACAGCGGATACCTGGAATCTGATTGAAAATAATCCAACAACGGGGTTCATACAGCGAGTCAAAATAGTTGGGAATATCATTCACCTGGCAACTAAGACCGGATATTATATTTCTGATGGAAAAACGGATGCTACCGTATCCTTTGAGCGCCGCATTAATGGCTTGAGGCATGTTAATGTAACAGATTTACGCTCGTTCGGGGGAGATATGTTTATTATGGCTCCGTCCCTGGGGCTTTTGAAATCACCAGACAATGGGGAAACGATCACTCAGTTTGGGGGAAATCTCAGCACAACAACCTTTCAGGATTTAGCTAAGGCTACAAACGGTTTTCTTGCAACGGATGGGATCACTTTAGTAGAATCCACCGATGGAGCAGAGTGGACTCAAGTTTCCGGCGCACCGATAACAAATGCAGTAGGTGCTAATGGTGATGTAATCCTGGCAAGTTCCGGAAGTCAAATCTATAAATCTCCGGATGGGGGTGCGAACTGGTCAGCAGTTACACAACCATTTCAACTCGGGGCGATCGGCCCGGCATCGTATGCATTTCACGACCAGGTAATCTTTGCGGCTTATGGAACACTAAATACATTTGGCGCGATAGCCAGGTCTACAGATGGAGGGGATACCTGGGAGGCTACTTCTGGCGCCGGGGCACTTACCCTATCACCTGAAGTGGTTTTTATCGATGACGTAGCCTACACACCGGTAGCAACGACGTTTACGGGGGGCGGAGTCGCTAAATCCACGGATTTCGGGGATACATGGCAGATTCTGGAGAACAATCTCAATACTGAAGTGGGTGGTGCTTTTGAGTTGGAAGCAGTCGGAAATACACTCTACACCGTTACGGTTAGTGGAATTTGGAAATCCACAGATGGAGCGGAAAGCTGGGAATCTGTTGATGTTACAGGTCTTCCATCCTCTTCTTTCTTTCCAGGAGCACCGTTATTAGCCCATAATGGAGACCTGTTTTATGCCCCGGGTAATAATTCCGTTTTCAAACTGGGTGGAACGGCTACATCCGCAGAAAACGAAAGTGAGATAGCACACTCATTTAAGTTGGATCAGAACTACCCGAACCCGTTCAATCCATCAACGAGCATAAGTTTTAGTGTTCCAACAGCCGGTATGGTTAGCTTAAAGGTGTACAATCTTTTAGGGCAGGAAGTAGCCACCCTGGCGAACTCACCCCTGAACGCCGGTTCTCATACCATTCACTTTGATGCAAGCGGGCTTTCAAGTGGTGTATATATCTATCGATTGCAGGCAGGAGCAAACATTCAAACCAAAAAAATGATGCTGATTAAGTAATCAGTCTTTCATTCTGTTTACGCTGAAAGCACTTAGCATCCAGCCAGGCAATGATTTTTTGGGGTCTCTTTTCGTCATATCGATAAAGAGGCCCAATTTTTTTGCTACTGGTACTTTGTGTGTTTCAACAAATTCGATCCAGGTTCCGTCGGGGTCGTCTATGTAGGTGAACCGGCCGGCCGCTTCTCCCATATCAAAAGAATCCGCACTATCCACAGTGAAAGGAAACCCGGCTGTTTCACATTCTTTCTTTAAGGCGTCCATACCTTGCACATCGAAACACAAATGAATGAAACCAAGGTCGCCCCAGTATCGGTTTTCGAAAATCTTTTTTGGTTTCCGGCGCTTGTCCAGGCATTGGACGAGTTCAATTTCGGTAGGACCAAATAGCTTTACAAAGGCTCCCTCTCTTGGTTTTCTTTCCCGGAGTAAAACGCGCCGGTATTTCATGTCTCCTCCCGGAACTCCGGCAAAATCTTCGAATATGCCCTCTTCATCATAAACTACTTCATCATACCCCAGGATATCGGAATACAAAGCCCGTGACTTCTCAATATCAGAAACCCCCATAATGGTTCCGGAAACACCCCCGGTGGTTTTTCGTTCTTTCTTTTTGAACCACCCCAGCCCCTTCACCACATTGAAGATGTTGCCATTTAAATCCTTCACAAAAAAGTTGAGGTCGCCGGCAGGGTTTTCTCTCAAAGAAGAGATCACATTTAAGCCAGCCATGTTGAACTGTTCATAAGTTTCTTCAACATCCACGGATTTAATTTTCGCACAATTGATGCCATAATCTCCCAGACGAAGTTCAAAATCTGCGGCTACAGGACTTCGGCTTGTATACTGCCAGATCTCAAATCCACCTCCACCGCGCATACTTAGGGTTAATATTGCCCGGCGCTCATGGGGTTCACCTCCGGTGTAAGGAAGCATCAGGTTGGCTACTGCGGCATCGTCGAAGACCTTAATGTCCATTCCAAAGTACTTTCGGTACCATTCGGTAGCCTCAATTACATTCGGATTACCAATTCCAATTTGCTGGATGCCGGAGATGATTTTTTCCATGTTTTTTTTGTTCACAAACTAAGCAAAAACTCCCTAAACGACTGCGTGTTATAATTCGCCATTCCCCGCTTTTCCATTACTATATTCCCTTCGGGCGAAATCACGTAGGTTGTTGGGACCACGGTGCTATTATACACTCCCGGCTGTCGGCCTGTAAGAAAATAGACGGGCATCGTAAATTCTTTTCGATCCATAAATTTTCTGGCTGTTTCCGGGTCTTCGTCCAGGGAAAGCATCACAAAGACAAGATCTTCTGTGCCATCAATATCCTCGTATAGCTTCTGGATATTAGGCATCTCCGCAATACAAGGTGGGCACCAGGTTGCCCAGAAATTCAGGAAGATGGTTTTACCTTCGTAATCTTTCAGAGAAGCACGTTCACCATCCAGGGTAATCAGGGGCATATTATAATTAGCCCGGCGGAATTCAGATTCATCTAAAGAAGTATCCGGTTGAATAATTCTTGTGGCGAGTAGGCCCCGTTGTAAAGTACCGATTACTTCTGTGTGCCAACCCCCAAGATAAATAATCCCGGCAATAGCCAGGATTACACCCATCTCAATGACCTCTCTTTTTATCCTGCCGCCTTTTTTCTTCTCCTGATCTTTATCCATGGTTACAGAAAACTAGCAATCTCCTCCAGTTTCTTTTTGGTGATGTCGGGAACCTTCACTCCTTCAGCGGGATAACCAACAACAAGCAACAAGAAGGCTTTTTCATGGGCAGGGCGTTGCATAATCTCATTTAAAAACCCCATTGGACTGGGAGTGTGCGTAAGCGTGGCCAGTCCGGCATTATGAAGCGCCGTGATTAACATCCCGGTGGCAATCCCTACCGACTCTTTCACGTAATAGTGTTTTTCGCGATCTCCGCCTTCATTCAGGTGGTAACTTTGGGAAAAGATTCCGATTAACGCGGGGGCTTTTTCTAAAAATGGTTTATGCTCGTCGGTACCAAAAGGAACCAGGTCCTCCAGCCAGTCTTCAGGCGCCCTTCGGTGGTAGAATTCGCGTTCCTCTTCCTCAGCGGCTTCACGGATTTTCTTTTTGATGGAGGGGTCTTTTACCACCGCAAAATGCCAGGGCTGTTTATTAGCTCCGTTTGGAGCAGTGCCGGCAGCCAGCAGGCAGTTCTCTAACACACCATCGGGAATAGGTTGATCAGAAAACTCCCGGACCGTGCGACGCCTTTTAATAAGGTTATAGAAATCCTCCGCCCGTTGCTTCATTTCTTCGGAGTCGTAGGAATGATACCCCTCCAGGGGAATAAACTTTGCTTCGTTCATATCTTATTTAACACCACTTCCTTTTGCCAACCACCAGGGGTGGGCTTCAATGATTAATCGACCAGCCAGAACCATCGGGTCAGCATTGGCATATTCAATGGCTTCCTCAATAGTGGCCACATTGTAGACGGAGAAGCCCCGAATATCACCTTCTCCTCCGGTTGGTCCGTTAAGGTTGATAATGCCCTGTTCGTACAAGTTTCCTAAGTAGGCGAGGTGTTCATTTTGCAAACGAGCAGCCTCTTCTTCCGTTTGATTTCTTTCTGGTCCGGATTTTAGGAAAACAATGAAATATTTCTGCATAGTGTACATTTCACCAGCCCATTCATACTCAAAGGTTTCCGGACCCTGGACCTCGGTCGAATCCTGGGCATACCCGAAGGCCCCAATCATTGAAAAGAAGAATACAAGGGCAATTCGATTCATAGTTAGATTTGTTGTTGAGTTAGTATGATTCCAAAAAAAACAGCCATTCTTCTTGCTCGTTGACTCGTTCGATAAAACGTTCTCTTAATTCAATCGATCGAAGCAGCGCAATCCAGTTTCTGGCCGTTTCAATTTCGCCGTAATATACGAGCATACTGATCATAGATTCCTGTGTATCAAACCAGGTTAGATTAGGAGACTTTTGAAGCATGATTTCAGCGTATTGAATCAAAAAAGACGAATTCTGAAGTACAATTGCTCGATCGACCAACAACCATTGAAGTGGTTCCGGAGAGGATTCAAAGGCTTCAAGGGTACTTAATCTATTTTGATAACGAGCGTTAGTGAAAGTCGCCCAGGATGAGGAGTCGGATCGGACCTCAAAAGAGTTTTGAGTATTTTCATCGTTTTGAAAATCAGAATTTGATTGCAATGGTAAGAGAATAGAGCTCGCTGAATCAAGTTGATTTGTGATAAAAAAGGCATCTGCCTTCATTAGTTGAAGAGCGAGCGTTGAGTCTGAAGAATTGATATTATTTAATACCGTATCCGGGTTTTGATTCCGAAGCTGATAGGATGCCCAAAGCTGTTTTAGCAATGGAAGCTCTGGGTACTCAGCATATACTTTTTTAATAGCTTCGAAAGCGGAAGAGGAATCTTCTTTGCTCTCATAATACCGAAGCTTATCAAGCCCCTGAATAACGGGATGAATTTTTCGGGGACAGTTAATCTGGAATAACGACTGTTGCGAGAAAATGAACTGCGAGATTTGAGCATCTACGGAGTCGACTTCTTCAACAGGGAGTTGAGCTTTCCATCGGGTAACCAGGGTATCAAAAGGAAGTTGATAAGCCGCTTCAAAATCGGAGCCTGGAAAGGCTTGTTTAAAACTTGCTACCGGATAGTTTTCCAGAAGATAACTAACAAACGAACCGGCGGTTGTGTAACTGATTGATGAGGCAGAAGCATAAAATCCGGAAATAGAAAGAGCGGAGGCCATTTCCGAGGAGGTGGGCAACGGAGTCTCAGCAGCGATAATTTGATCTAACGTGGAAACCCTGGAGGCGTCCCTGGCAATCGCCTCAGCCACTCCTTCCACCAGCCCAATACTCCAGCTTGCATTGAGTAACTCATTTCCAAATTGTTTAGTGATTACATGCACCAGTTCGTGCTTCAAAACTCCTTCCAGGTGCTCCTTTGCTATATGTAACTGATCTTGTTCCAGCCAGACGGGAACATAGCTGGTAAACTTGGCTCCTACCAGTTCCTTTTTTTGCCAGGCATTGGCATATAAATAGGATTCAATTAAACGACCCTCTGGCCAATCGACATCAAGGATTTCGGTGATTTGCAAGAAATGGAATTCATGTCGGGCTGCCCAATATTCAATTTCTTCTTGATTAAAAGCAGTGCGATCGTAGTATAGCTGGAAATGCTCCGTTTGAAATGGCTCTCCCAATGTGCTTTTTAAAGCAGATCTTGGTGTTGAAATACCAAGTTGCGGTTGAAAGAAAAAAGACAAAATCAGCAACACCCCGAAAATAGAGGTAAAAACCAGGCTTTTTTTGGAAGAACCGATAGAAGGTAATTGCCATAGAATAAGAACCCAGAGTAAAGTGGTTAGCCTGAACCAGATCAATCCTGCGGTTATCCGGACTTCTTCATCATAAATAGGGCCTGGCCAGGATCCCCATACATGATTGAAGTAATACACCTGCGGCAGGGTAAAAAACTCAAAGAGCAATACCCCAATAGCAACCATCAGCAGGATGATTGTTGAAAAAGTTCGGCTAAACGGAAACTTAAGCAGTCTGAAAAAACGCCCGACAGCAACACCAAATAGCAGACTTGGAACCGGCATCAATACCCACAGGCCGATTCCATCTATAGTTAGGCAATTTGCTATGATTCCATGAATCAGGAGGGGAATGACGAATAGGGCAAGAGCTATTAGAAGGTGTAGGATGGTTTGAGCATCATTTTTTGATGTCGGATTTGCTGCCCGGATTGCCCCCCAAAAGCAAAAAAAGGTTGAAGCCAAGAGGGCGGATTCCAGATGTACATCGCGTAGCAAAGGGATTGGGAGTACGATCAGGCCAATCCCGATCGGTATCAAATAAGAAATAACCCTTTTTCTTCTTTTCGGCAAAGTACTGCTACCTAATTAGTTAGCTAAACTTAGTTTAGTTGGGTTTGGTATCCAAAACGCAAACAAGCTTCCTAAACGAATAAATAAGAGAAGTGTTAGGCCAATCTGTGTCTTTCCCGGAACAAAAGCTCAAATGGGATTATTTTTTAAGCATTGTGCTCAATACGAACCAGATATTTTCCTTACGCTCCATCAGTCTTCGGGTAAAATAAGGGAACCAATCCGTTCCAAAGGGAACATAGACCCTTGTCAGATATCCCAGCTTCGTTAAGTCGATCATCGTTTCCTCCCGTAAACCGTACAACATTTGGAATTCCAACCTGTCCTTCGAAATTTTTTCTGCAGCGGCATAATCCCGCAACCAGTTAACAAGTTCATCATCATGAGTACCAAATCTCGGGCAACTTGTTTTCTCGATTAAGATCTGGGCATATTCTTTAAAAGCGGCTCTGATTTTGGGCATATCCTGCAGGGCTACTTCAGAGGATTCTTTATAGGCGCCCTTTACAAGTCGAATATTCGCACCAATAGAAGCTAATTCCTCAATATCATCTTTGGTACGGTGTAGCATGGCCTGAATGACTGTTCCAACTGTTTCACCATATTTTTTGAAAGCCTGTTTAAAAATATCGATCGTAACCTGGGTGTAGTCGCTTCCTTCCATATCAATATTTACGAATTGACCATGTTTTTCGGCTACATCAAGTAGGCGATACAAATTTTCAATACAGTATTCATGATCAATATCGAGTCCCATCATGGTAAGTTTAATAGAAATGCTGCTTACCAGGTCATGCTCTTTAATGCCGTTTAATAAGTTAATGTAGGCATCCACCGTTGCATCAGCAGTAGCTTTGTCGCTTACATTTTCGCCTAAGAGATCGAGCGTTAGCTTAAGGTTTTTATGATTTAGATATTTTGCCTTGGGTATGGATTCCTCAAAGGTTTCACCAGCTACAAATCGCTTTGCTAATACAAAAGGAAGTTTCATTCTACTCAAAAAATTTTAGTCGCTTAAGGTAGCGATTCCAGCAATTATCAACAGCACCTAAAAACAGGTAACCTTTTGCAAATACATACGTGTACAATGAGCATGAAATAAAAAAATGTAAAGAAGCGTTCGCGTTTCTAAACCAGAAAGGGAATCAAATGGACTCAAAAAAATTGACAAGCTTTGGACTAATGGCTCTATTTGGAGCATTGATCTTTACCACTAGTGCTTTTGCTCAAAAGCCATACATGGAGCAAAATTTCGCTGTAAATGATAATGTACAAATTGATGTGAAAACCTCTGGTGGTAGCATAACTGTTGAAGGTACAAATTCCGATGAGGTTCGCGTGGAAATGTACGTACGCAAACGCGGAGATTATATTGAACCGGGTGAAGCGGATTTAGATGAATGGGACATCACGATAGATAAGAGAGGTAACACTGTTTATGCAGAGGCGAAGAGAAGGAACCGGAATAGCTGGGGAAATAATAATTACAGTATCTCCTTTGTTGTTTTTGCACCTACTTCAGCCACTACAGACCTCAACACATCAGGAGGCAGTATTTCTTTCGAGAACCTGGTAGGAAATCAGATGGCAAAAACGAGTGGGGGAAGTATTACTGCAATACAGATTGGTGGTTCCATTGATGTAAAAACATCAGGTGGCTCAATCACTATTGAAGAGGTGGAAGGATATGTAGAAGCAAATACTTCAGGCGGAAGAATCCGGGCTCGAGATGTGACCGGCGGAATTAATGCAAGAACCTCTGGTGGTAGCATTACCCTTGATAATATTTCCGGAAATGTGGAAGCAAAAACCTCTGGAGGATCCATTGATGCCGAAGTCGTTAACCCTGACGACTTTATTGAATTAAGAACTTCGGGAGGAAGCATTAGTATTACCGTTCCCAAAGATGCCGGCTATGATGTTGAACTGGATGGTAACAGAGTAAGAGCTGATCTGAACAATTTCAGGGGAGAGTACGACAAGAATGAAATTGAAGGAGAGATGAATGGTGGGGGAACACGGATTAAAGCCAGAACCTCCGGAGGGTCGGTCACATTAAGATATTTATGATTTAACGATTAGTTAGTTACAAACCCTTCAAAAAGGCGCGAGAGGAATCTTGGGCCTTTTTTATTTGCCGGGAATCCAACAAAAGCAGTTACTTCGTAACTCTTTTAAAGCTATGAAATAATCAAATCCTATTCCTTTAGCTGAGAAAACGTTAAATTATTGAGTTATTTAGAATGTAACAGGGTTTCCTCTAATAAATACATGGAAAAGGAACGGCTAAGCTTCGAAGATGCTTTAAAACAACTAGAATCGATTGTGGAACAATTGGAAAGCCAAGAGATTACACTGGAAGATTCTGTGAATTTGTATGAAAAAGGCATGAAGCTATCAAAATTATGCAACCAGGTGCTTCATCAGGCAGAGTTGAAAATTCAAGAAGTTAACGACCAACAAGACTAAGCAACCCAATTATGGATTCTTTGGACTATTTACCAGAAGCGGGCCCGTTATTATCAAAGATTGATTCACCTGACGATCTAAAAAAACTATCGCCAGACCAGCTTCAGGAGGTATGCGATGAACTTCGCCAGTTTATCATCGATGTTGTTTCAGTATATGGGGGGCACTTTGGAGCCAGCCTTGGTGTGGTCGAGTTAACGACTGCTTTACACTATGTGTATAACTCTCCGGAAGACCGGATTATCTGGGATGTGGGTCACCAGGCGTACGGCCATAAGATTCTAACCGGCCGAAGAAATCAGTTTCATACCAATCGTAAGTATGGAGGCCTTTCAGGCTTTCCTAAAAGAAGCGAGAACATCCATGACGCCTTTGGGGTGGGGCATTCATCTACTTCCATATCTGCTGCTTTGGGAATGGCGGTTGCAAATGATCTTGATGGAAAAGATTCGAAAGTAGTAGCTGTAATCGGTGATGGGGCTATGACAGGAGGCCAGGCTTTTGAAGCCCTTAACAATGCAGGCGCAATGAAAAGCGATGTATTGGTAGTTTTGAATGATAATAACATGTCCATTGATCCGAATGTTGGAGCACTTAAAGAATATTTAGCTGATGTGACCTCAAGCCGCACCTTTAATAAACTTAGAGATGAAGTGTACGATATGTTGGGGCACTTCAAGTCGGCGGGTACAAAAATGAGAAAAGTGGCATCCCGGCTGGAATCTGCAATGACAGCTGCTCTGACACCGGGTTCATTATTCCGTTCTCTTGGTTTCAAATATTATGGCCCGATGGACGGTCATGATGTGAACGGATTAAGAAAGACACTCGAAGATTTGAAAGATGTGAAGGGGCCCAAATTGCTTCACATCGTTACAGTGAAAGGAAAAGGATTTGCGCCGGCCGAAAAAGAACAAACTAAATGGCATGCACAAAGCAGCCCGTTTGATAAAATTACCGGTGACTCTTTAAAGCCGAAATCAAAAAAGAAATCAGCACCAAAATACCAGGATGTATTTGGAGACGCTCTTGTAGAGCTTGCAGCTGAGAACGAGAATATTGTGAGCATGACGCCCGCCATGCCAAGTGGTTCCAGCCTATGGCCTATGATGAATACATTCCCGGACCGGGCATTTGATGTAGGCATTGCAGAGCAACATGCGGTTACGTTTGCTGCAGGATTAGCCGTTCAGGGGAAAAAAGCATTCTGCGCCATTTATTCGACCTTTCTTCAGCGCGGGTTTGATCAGTTTGTGCATGATGTGGCCATACAAAAACTTCCGGTCGTTTTTTGTATTGACCGTGCGGGCGTGGTAGGTGCAGATGGCCCGACTCACCATGGTGCTTACGATATTTCTTACATGCGTTCAATTCCAAATGTGATTATTTCGTCGCCGCTGAATGAACAGGACCTTCGGGATATGATGTACACGGCAAGTGAATACGATGAAGCTTCATGGGCGATTCGGTACCCGCGAGGAGCCTCAACAGGCATGGAAGTGCGAGAGCATTTTGAAAAGATTGAAATCGGAAAAGGAATTTGTATTCAGGAAGGAGAAGAAGTTGCCGTTTTGAGTTTTGGACCGATCGGAAAATATGTGACGGAAGCATCTGCACACCTGGAAGTTGAAGACATCCACATCGGCCATTACGATATGCGGTTTGCTAAACCTTTGGATAAAGAACTTATCGATGAAATCTGCCAGAGATACCAGCACATCATTACCCTGGAAGATGGGGCCAAGCTTGGTGGATTTGGAAGCGCCGTTTCAGAGTACCTCGCTGATAAAGAAGAGAAACCAACGCTAACCATTATGGGTTTACCCGATCGAATTATTGAGCACGGAACCCAGGAAGAGCTTCATATCGAAGTTGGGATTGATGCCAAGGCGTTGGTTGAAATTGTGAAGCAAAAATTAGTGAACACATAGACTTTTTTTAAGTCTTTATAATAGCTTCATGTAGATGTACTTTATTTGTACACCATGAAATATTTAAGCACGCTAATATTTTGCATCTATTTTATCCTATTGAATAGTTGCAAAGAATCTACAACTAGTGTTCAAGAAGCTGTTACAGTAGAGGGGAAGGTGTTATCGGTCTTTGACGGAGGATCTTTTGAGCTTGAAGGCGCCAAAATTAGACTAGGAGAGAAAACAGCTACAAGTGATAGTCTGGGTAGATTCGAATTCAGTATTGATTCAGGTATTTATGAGCTTAGTATTTTTTCACCTAGTCATGAGCCATACATAGATACTGTAAGTTTATCGAAGAATGAAACAATTGAAGCCAGACTTTTACCCTCTTCCAAAGGATATATGATTTATGGCACAGTTAATACTATAAGTAGTGGTGAGACTGTGCCTGTCGAAGGAGCCAGAATAACCTTGGGTGAAAATGAAAAAGTGAGTGGTAGTCATGGTGACTTCAGCTTCCTGTTGGAACCGGGCATTTATGAACTTCAAATCGATTCGGATTTTTATGAGCCATACACTGAAACTATTAGAATACCGCAGATTCAAGAGTATAATTTTGATATTGAACTGATTTCACTTGCAAAGCCTGTACAAATAAGTGGAACTCTGTATGATGTATTTGAAGGTGACACAACGCTGATTGAAGGAGCTAGAATCGTTGTTGGGAAGAAATCTAGAGAAAGTGATAAAAATGGAAGTTTTATTATTATTGTAGAATCTGGAATACATGAACTTCAGATTAATTCTGAATTTCATGAACAATATGTGGCATTATTAGATATCACAGGTAATGAAGTTATGGATATTGAGTTGAAATTATTAGAAGACAAAGAGTTATGGTTTCCTCTAGAAGAAGGCAATAAATGGAAATATAGTTTTAATAAAAAAGTAGATGATGATCACTTTGACAATACCTATAAAGGTATTCTTGAAATTGAATTAGTCAATAAGAATACTTCAAATGATGGGACTGTTTATGATTTCAAAACAGAGCAAATTGACACAGCATATATTTTCAATTTTAATGATAATATTAGAGATACAGTAATTGCATCAACAGTTAATGAGATTGAAGTTTACCAGTCAAATAGAAGTGTACTATCTGTTGTGCCTTATGGATCAAACAACAACAGATTTCTGCCTTTTTTTGGAATAAATAACACGTTAACTCACTATGATTATGGATTAAGGAGACATGTTACTCACAATTTGTACTCATCCTATCCCAAATACTTTTTTAATGGAGATACACTTGATGTGATAAGTGGATCTCCTGTCTACCCTGATTTTATAACAATAAAAAAGGGAGTAGGGGTAATTCACTATACGCATGCATCCGGTCATATTGATAAAACATCTATTAGTTACAGGCTTATCAATACATCCAATTCGGAAAACTAATAGTTTAAATAATTGGCATATTCACTCTCCGACTTCGATTACCATCTTCCGGAAGAACTCATTGCTCAATCTCCGGCGCATCCAAGGGATCACGCGAAATTACTGGTTTATAATCGCGAAAGCGGGCAAATCATCGATGATGTATTTTACAACCTGGGAGATCATCTGCCTAAAGAAGCCACTTTAGTAGTCAATAATTCAAAAGTGGAAAAGTGTCGGTTAATATTCGAGGATGGCAAGCGTGAATTGTTTGTCGTCTCAGTTCGAAATAATACTACCATTGAAGCACTGGTTCGGCCCGGTAAAAAATTTAAGCTTGGAACAACGGCCAGGCTGGTCGATGGAGTCACTGCTGAGGTAACTCATGTAGCGGAAGACGGGCTTAGAACTATGGTTCTTTCCTGCGATTTTGATGATCCCAGGTTACAAGAATACAAATATACTCCGTTTCCGCCCTACATTGCCCAGGATGAGTCACTGGCTGGTGAATACCAAACGGTCTACGCCAAAGATTTGGGAAGTAAGGCTGCTCCTACGGCGGGGCTTCATTTTACGGATGAACTTCTTGAATCCTTAAAAAATCAAGGAATTGAGAAAGAAGAAGTAACCCTTCACGTTGGATTAGGTACTTTTGCCCCGGTAAAAACGGAGAATATCCACGAGCACAATATGCACAGTGAGTGGTACCACATTGCCAGGGAAACTTCTGATCGCTTAAATAATTCATCCCATGTTACCGCAGTCGGAACTACTTCTGTTCGAGTGTTGGAATCAGTTTCGAATCAGGAAGGAATGTTATCACCCGGGATAGGAGAAACGGATATTTATATTACTCCCGGATACAACTACAAAAGGGTAGATTCATTAATTACCAATTTTCATCTCCCCAAAAGTACACTTCTCATGTTAGTGTCCGCTTTTATAGGCTTTGACGAAATGAAGCGCCTTTACCAGCATGCCATCGAAAAAAAATATCGTTTTTATTCCTTTGGGGATGCGATGCTGATTCTTTGATCTATTTCGGTAAGAAACTCAATCCCTTGAACTTATCCACATGAGTGTTGATAACCTCGAAAGCGCTTTTTAAAAAGGAGGTAAATTTCAATTCAAAATGAAAGGATAAAGTACCAAATCACTTGTTTTTTTTAGTATCTTTTGCGCCTTGAAACTTTCAGAGTAAAAGCTATTGGGTGAGTTAAAGAAACTGCAGTTCAGCCCGATAAAACTCCAAATTGAAAATTCATACATGTCTGAAGTTATAAAAATCAAACGCGGCGTTGATATTAAGTTGGTAGGGGATGCCGACAAAGAATTTGCTCCCGCCGTGGCACCGGAAACGGTAGCGATAAAACCTGACGATTTCCATGGAGCTCGATTTAAACTGGTTGTTAAAGAAGGCGAGGAAGTAAAGGCTGGTTCAACCCTCCTTTTCAATAAAGACGATGAAGCTGTTAAGCTGACTTCTCCCGTAAGTGGCGAAGTGGCCCAAATCGTACGAGGGGCAAAAAGAAGGATTCTTGAGGTTCGCATATTGGCGGATAAAAAAGTAGCGTTCGAAGACTTTGGTGCTGCTGACCCCATTGAATTGGAAAGAGATGGCATTGTTGAAAAACTGACAGCATCCGGTTGCTGGGGATTTTTTAAGCAGCGTCCCTACAATGTAGTTGCCGAAACTTCCAAAACACCAAAAGCGATTTTTATTTCGGGATTTGATTCATCTCCCCTTGCTCCGGACATGTCGTTGATTCTCGATGGAAGTGAAAAGGAATTTCAAACGGGTATTGATGCCCTCGCTAAACTCACATCCGGGAAAGTTCATTTAGGGTTAAATGCGGATGTACCGGCAGGTCGGGTACTTTCCAGTGTGAAAGGTGTTGAGATCACTAAATACTCCGGACCACACCCAGCCGGAGTGGTTGGAGTGCAAATTGCTCAACTAGATCCAATCAACAAAGGCGAAACAGTTTGGACTATTACTCCCGAGCATGTGGTGATTATCGGCCGGCTTTTCTTAACAGGAAAGTTCGATGCGCGAATCAATATCGCCCTTACCGGTTCTGAGTTAACCGACAGGAAATATCACTCAACGGTTATTGGCGCTGCTGTTAAGCCATTTCTTAATGGTAATATTTCCGAAGGACCCAATCGCATTATTTCCGGGAACGTGTTAACAGGAACCAAAATCAGTGATGAGGGATACCTCGGTTTTTATGATCGCCAACTAACGGTTCTTCGCGAAGGAATAGAACCAGAGTTATTTGGCTGGTTAATTCCTAAACCGGATAAATTTAGCATCTCGCGCGCGTTGCCTTCATTTTTTATGCGTCAGGCGGAAAAATTCACAGGTCAAAGCGTAGCTTACGATTTAGATACCAATTCTCATGGCGAAAAAAGAGCATTTGTGGTATCCGGTCAGTATGAGCAGGTATTTCCATTTGATATTTTCCCGGTTCAACTGCTGAAAGCCATTATGACAAATGACATTGAGTTGATGGAGAATTTAGGCATTTATGAAGTCGTGGAAGAGGACTTTGCCTTATGCGAAGTAGTATGTACTTCAAAAATTCCAGTTCAGGAGACCGTACGAAGAGGTCTCGATCTGATGAAAGAAGAAATGGGCTAACAACGATATAGATGAAAGCATTACATAATTTTCTAGAACATAATATTAAGCCAAACTTTGAGAAAGGCGGTAAGCTTGAAAAGTATTGGCCGGTGTATGATGGTTTCGAAACTTTCCTGTTTGTTCCTGGTCACACTGCCGAAAGTGGAGCGCATATTCGGGATGGAATCGATTTAAAACGCACAATGAACACGGTAATCATGGCCCTGGTGCCATGTTTGTTGTTTGGAATGTGGAATGTGGGTCTGCATCATTACAATGCTTTAGGGATTGATGCTACATTTATGGAGCAGTTCATATTTGGAGCGATCAAAGTAATTCCAATGGTGATTGTTTCTTATGGTGTTGGACTTGGACTCGAATTCCTTTTCTGCGTAATAAAAGGGCATCAAATTGAAGAAGGATACCTGGTTTCAGGAATGCTGATTCCACTGATTATGCCAGTTGATATTCCACTTTGGATGGTGGCTCTTTCTGTAGCTTTTGCAGTAGTAATTGGAAAGGAAGTATTTGGTGGAACCGGGATGAATATTTTCAATCCGGCACTTCTTGCACGGGCGTTTGCTTTTTTTGCTTATCCAACCTACATGTCTGGTGATAAGGTTTGGATCAATACTTCGGTACAAGAAGGTCAGGCGGTAATTGATGGTTGGTCCGGAGCAACCGTACTTGGTGAACTGGCGACAAGCGGAGTAACTTCTTATTCTGCTTTAGATGCATTTCTGGGTATGATACCTGGTTCTATTGGCGAAACCTCAACCATCCTTATTTTACTAGGTGCCGGGTTGTTGATTTTCACTGGCATTGGTTCATGGAGAATTATGTTGAGTGCAGTCATCGGAGGCGCTGCAATGGGATTAATTTTTAATGCTGTTGCTCCTTTCGCCTTATCACCTGAACAGCAAGCCTTTATGGCTGTTCCATTCTGGCATCAGCTCATTATCGGTGGATTTGCATTTGGAGTGGTGTATATGGCCACGGACCCTGTTTCAGGTTCACAAACCGAATTGGGTAAATACTATTACGGTTTCTTTATTGGATTCTTCGCGATAATGATCCGTGTCTTTAACCCGGCGTATCCCGAAGGAATTATGTTGGCCATATTATTCATGAACACAATGGCTCCACTCATTGATCACTATGTGATTCAGGCGAATATCAAAAAACGCCAAAAACGATTAGCCCTTAAAACTGCAGGTGCATAAGATGGCTGTTAATGTAAATAGTAACGGATACACATATTTCTTCGCAGTAGCAATGGTTTTGGTTGTAGCAGCGTCTCTTTCCTTTGTTGCCACAACGTTAAAACCTATGCAAGACACCAATATCGAGCAGGAGAAAATGCAGAACATTCTCAGTTCCATTAAAATTGATGTTACAAGAGAGGAAGCTGCTGAAGTATTCAATGATTATGTGGTAGAATCAATGGTGCTTAGCGGCAACGAAAGACTTGAAGGCTTAGATGCCTTTTCCATAGATATGCTGAAAGAAGTACGCCGCCCTAATATGGAGCGGAATGCACCTCTTTACATCGCAGAGAAGGAAGGAAAAACTTATTACATCATTCCATTACAGGGAACAGGACTTTGGGGCCCGATTTGGGGATATATTTCACTTGAAGAGGACATGAATACTGTATACGGTGCGGTATTTGACCATAAAGCCGAAACTCCTGGTTTAGGGGCTGAAATTCGGACACCAATTTTCATGGACCAATTTCCCGGAAAGAAAATCCTGGATTCGAATGGTGACTTAGTGAGTATCGACGTTCGCAAAGGAGGTTCAACTACAGAATACGAAGTAGATGGAATCAGTGGTGGTACCATTACTTCAGATGGTGTTGAACTGATGCTTGCCGACTGCTTAGAATCGTACATGACGTTTCTAAAGGAATATGCAGGTGTAACCGCCAGCGCACAATTATTGAATTAATCGCCAGCCTTAAATTAAACACATTATGGCAGACGTAGACGTATTAGAAAAAGAAGTTGTAGTAAAGCCGGCAACCAAGCCGAAAGAGCCACTTTTCAGTAAAAAAAATAGAAAACTACTCAGTGATCCTTTTGACGACAATAATCCGATTACCGTTCAGGTATTAGGAATTTGTTCGGCCTTGGCGATTACGGTTAAACTGCAACCAGCCATTGTAATGGCACTCTCAGTAGTGTTTGTGATGGCCTCCGGAAACGTGATCATTTCTTTGCTTAGGAATTTTGTTCCGAACCGAATTCGAATCATCGTTCAGCTGGTCGTGGTAGCGTCGCTGGTAGTGTTAGTAGATCAGGTACTAAAAGCTTTTGTTTATGATGTGAGCAAAGAACTGGCGGTATTCGTTGGGCTGATTATTACCAATTGTATCATCATGGGGCGTCTTGAGGCATTCGCATTAGGAAACAAACCCTGGAGATCATTTTTAGATGGAATCGGTAATGCAGTTGGTTACGGAGTTATTCTGGTTATTGTAGCGTTCTTCCGTGAGTTATTTGGATCTGGAGAATTACTTGGTTTTCAGGTGATTCCAGAAAGCTGGTATTTATCCAATGGCGGCTTTTATAGTGATAATGGTTTTATGTTATTACCTCCAATGGCCTTAATCACAGTGGGTGTTCTTATCTGGATTCAAAGATCTCGCAATACAAAATTGATTGAGGATTAAGCATGCAAGAACTAGTAAATATTTTCGCCAAGTCGATCTTCGTTGACAATATGGTATTTGCCTATTTCCTGGGCATGTGTTCATATTTGGCAGTATCGAAGAAAGTATCAACATCCTTTGGTTTAGGTATTGCGGTAGTATTCGTACTAACAGTAACCGTTCCAACTAACTACCTGCTTCAGAACTTTGTACTTCAGGAAGGCGCTCTCGCATGGATTGGTCCTAGCTTTGCTGATGTCGATTTGAGCTTTTTGTCGTTCATTTTGTTCATCGCGGTTATTGCCTCGATGGTACAGCTTGTAGAAATGCTTGTAGAAAAGTTTTCACCGGCATTGTACGGTGCTCTTGGAATTTTCCTTCCTCTGATTGCTGTAAACTGTGCGATTTTAGGTGGATCGCTGTTTATGCAGGAAAGAAATTATGCAAACATTACGGAAGCTACAGTGTTCGGATTTGGTAGTGGAATTGGCTTCTTTTTAGCTATTGTTGCTATCGCAGCCATTCGTGAAAAAATTCAATATTCAAATGTTCCAGCCCCTCTCAAAGGTTTGGGTATCACCTTTATTGTAACTGGTTTGATGGGCATCGGCTTTATGTCGTTTATGGGAATTAAATTATAATCATCAGGAAGAGTTTAAAATGGTATTTGCGTCAACCCCTTTAATCGTAATAGCCAGCGTAGTTGTTTTCTTTGCGGTTATAATTCTACTGGTTTCCCTGCTTCTTGGTGCTAAGTCGGTGCTTACACCTTCGGGACCTGTAAAGATCATGATCAATGGCGAAAAAGAAATTGAAGTTTCTTCTGGCGGTACAATATTAAGTACGCTTGGAGATAACAAAATCTTCCTTCCTTCTGCTTGTGGTGGTGGTGGAACATGTGTTCAATGTTTGTGCCAGGTACATGAAGGTGGAGGTGAAATCCTTCCCACAGAAACCCCTCATTTTACCAGAAAAGAGCAAGCAGATAACTGGAGACTTGGTTGCCAGGTAAAGGTAAAACAAGACATGAAGATTTCTATCCCGGAAGAGGTGTTCGGTATTAAGAAATGGGAAGCAAAAGTGGTGTCCAACTACAATGTGGCTTCATTCATCAAAGAGTTTATTGTGGAGATCCCTGAGGATATGGACTACAAAGCAGGTGGTTATATCCAGATCGAAATTCCTGAGTGTGAAATAGACTATAAGGATATCGACATTACTGCACACCCCGAGGATCACCCGGGCGAGCCGGATAAATTCAAAGTGGAGTGGGATAAATTCGGTTTATGGCCACTTAAAATGAAAAACGATGATGTAGTCGAGCGTGCATATTCGATGGCTAGCTATCCTGCAGAGGGTCGTCGAATTATGTTGAATGTTCGTATCGCTACCCCGCCATGGGATCGTGCTAAAAACCAATGGATGGACGTGAATCCTGGTATTGCTTCTTCCTACATCTTTGCTCAGAAGCCGGGGGATACCGTAACCATCTCAGGCCCTTATGGTGAATTCTTTATTAACGAAGAATCTGACAAAGAGATGTTATACATAGGTGGTGGTGCAGGAATGGCTCCAATGCGGTCACATCTATATCACCTATTCAAAACGTTAGAAACCGGTCGTAAAGTAACCTACTGGTACGGGGGGCGGTCACGACGCGAGTTATTCTACTTAGAGCACTTCTATGAGTTAGAGCGTAAGTTCGACAATTTCAAATTCTACCTGGTGCTTTCTGAGCCGTTAGAAGAAGACAATTGGGTGGAGAAAAAAGATATCAACGATCCGGAAGGCGATGGATTCCTGGGATTTGTTCACCAGGCGGTAATCGATCAGTATCTTGCAAAGCATGAGGAGCCGGAAGAAATCGAATTCTATTTCTGCGGCCCCCCACTGATGAACCAGGCTGTACTTAAAATGTGTGACGATTGGGGAGTTCCCGAAGAACAGGTTTCCTTTGATGATTTTGGAGGTTAGTACCAATTTTAATGTTCACATCCCGCATGCAAGAGTATGCGGGATTTTTTTTGCCAATGACCATGAGACTTCTGACAGCTTCAGTATTTCTTATTCTGATTTCATGTACTGATCGTACACCACATTTGGTTGAAAACACGGGTAGCGCCCAGGGCTCAACCTATCAGATCAAATATATGACCACAAAGAACATCGATTTTGGAACCGAGTTTGAACAGATCTTTTTAGATATCGATAACTCGATGAGCACATGGGTTCCAACTTCAATTATCTCTCAAGTGAATGAAGCGGGGGAGTGGGTGGAAGTTGATTCTTTGTTTATGAATGTGCTCACCCGGTCTTTGGAAATTGCAGAAGAATCAGATGGGGATTTTGATCCTACAGTGGGACCACTGGTTCGTCTTTGGGGATTCTGGTTTGATGAAATACGCGGCCAGGTTTCTGATGAACAAGTAGCTTCTACCCTACAGTTAATTGGGTATGAAAAAGTAGAAATAGATGGCCAAAGAGTTCGGATACCGGAAAACAGTACCATTGACTTTAATGCAATTGCCCAGGGCTACACGGTAGATGTGATTTCAGAATTCCTGGAAAAACAGGGGATCGATCGTTACATGGTGGAAGTTGGTGGTGAGGTTCGTACAAGTGGCCTAAACGATAAAAATGCAGTTTGGGTAATAGGAGTGGATAAACCCCAGGAAAATATTGATGTGGAAGATCGTTTCCAGTTTATCCTGAAATTAGAGGACAGAGCGTTGGCAACTTCCGGAAACTACCGTCGTTTTTGGGTCGATTTTGAGACAGGGCTCAAATACTCCCATACGATTAATCCTCATACCGGGTACCCGGCCAGGAATAACCTGCTTAGCGCATCTATTCTGGCACCGAGCGCAATGGATGCAGATGCTTATGCAACACTTTGTATGGTAGAGGGTTTAGAAGAATGCAAAGAATTCCTGGCTTCGAAACCAGAATTAGAAGGGTATTTAATCTACGCTGATTTAGGAGGAAACTGGCAGGAATATATCACAGAAGGTTTCCAATCTTATATTTTAGAGTAATGGAAAGTCATTCTGAGGCTACTGCCGAAGAATCTTGTAGTCTTTTAAAAGACGATTAGCAATTTGCGGACTCTTTGCTCTGAGTGAACCCTAAGTAATCAAGCCACAAAAGGACTAAACTCGGCGTCGTCCTTTCTCTTCTGATCATCGCTTTTACACTTCTCATCCGGAAGCGCACCACAAAAGCCGCAGGCTTCTCCTTCCTTGTTCAGGAAAGGGCTATTACTGGCGCAGGTTCCTGAAAACTCTCCATTCTTTTTAAATAAAATCTTAACTGCAATTCCGGCGAATCCTAGCCCAATTAAGGCGACGGCTAATCCTAGAGTAAGTAAAAAAACTTCCATGGTTCTCTTTCTTTATTCAATCCCAAAGATCGGAATTTGTATATATAACCTCAATTTACCGCGCAGAATTTCCTATGCGGAATAGATTGAGAGTGCGTATATTTGGCGTCCTTTGATCGGTATCGGCAAAATTTTGCCCTATATAATCCAATCATTGAATTTTAATGAATATGCAATGTGCCTTTTGTCAGGATTCGAAATTCAGATTTCGGCTCTGAAGTAACCTGGCATTTTTGCAAAAAATGCGCCCGTAGCTCAACTGGATAGAGTACCAGATTTCGGCTCTGGGGGTTGGGGGTTCGAACCCTCCCGGGCGTACCAAAAAGTCGAGTATATATTTGTATGCTCGACTTTTTTTTGCTAATCAGCAATTGAGATCCACACTCTCAGGAAAAGCGCTTTTCAATAAAAAAAAATTCCCTCAAGAATTTTCATATCAAATTCATATTCAAAAAAAGCGCCAACTAAGTACCAATAAAAAGGGATTTTAGTGTTTTAAAAAACCACGGAAAATCTATGGAAGCGGTTTTCTGACTTATTTGCATATATATTTGGTACAGAATAAATTGGTAGACCAAAATTGGTCAACCAATTTGGGGTCACAATAATAAACATACAATTTATGAATTACTCAGCTACCATTTTAAGAGTAGGAATGATTGGAGTCTTTGCATTGCTACTTTTTAGTTCTTCACATGCACAGGAAAGTTTTGTTCCAGTTATAATGAATGCCAATTTTGAAGATTCATCGAATAGAGATGACAATCGAGAGGCATGGAGAAACCTGGACTTAGAAGCAGATGCAGATGCTGTAATTGGCGATGGCTCTTGGGTTCTGCAAATGTCAACTACAAACTACACACCAAATCCGCCCGTTGACCAGGGATTTAGTGGAAAATTACCAACCGGTTCATCCGAAACAAGCAATAGAAGATGGATTTACCAGGAAGTAGCAGTTGAAGCAGATAAAGAGTACAAAATCAGCTGGTTCATGAAGCAATCGGCAGGTAATACGTTAACAACTTCCATTTATGATGCACCATTTAATACTGTTGCAACCATCGGTGATGGAACAAAAATTATTGTAACCCAAGATTATAATGATGCAAGTGGTAGCAATACCGGAGATTTCATTGAACAGTACATTAAGTTTAATTCTGGTTCGAGTACAACTGTTGTATTATTCATTACCAATGACTGGGAAAATGGTTCTTCCTCAGTAAATGTTGATGACTTCACAATCGAAGAAGTAGACGACTCTATTGAACCAGAATTTCCGATAATCGCTAATGCAGATTTCGAGGATCAACCGGTTCGAGATGACAATCGAGACGCATGGAGAAATCGTGATTTAGAGTCTGATGCAGATGTAGTAATAGGTGATGGTTCATGGGTGCTACAGATGTCTACCACAAATCATACTCCAAATCCGCCCGTTGATCAAGGGTTTAGTGGTAAGCTTCCAACAGGTTCATCTGAAACAAGCAATCGTCGTTGGATCTATCAGAATATTGCTGTAGATGCAAATACTACTTATGATATCAGCTTCTTTATGAAGCAAGATTCTGGAAACACACTCACAGTTTCAATTTATGATGCGCCTTTCAGTACTGTAGCCACAATTGGCGATGAGAGTAAGATTATTACATCTCAGCATTATAACGATGCAAGTGGTAGTAATATGGGTGAGTTTGTTGAAGAATCAATTACCTTTGAATCTGGTGAGAGTACAACTGTAGTTTTATTTATCACAAACGATTGGGAAAATGGGACAGGTTCAGTAAATGTGGATGATTTTAGTATTAGCGAAAGTACATCTACAGTTTCTACAGATGAGGAGAACACCATTCCTAGTATTATCGCCCTGAAGCAGAATTATCCAAATCCATTCAACCCCAGTACAAGCATTTCTTATACACTCAATGAGGCTTCGTTAGTGAAATTGGAAGTATTTAACATGATTGGCCAAAAAGTAGCAACCTTAGTTGATTCAAGACAATCTGCAGGAGAACACACCATCTCATTCAATGCATTAGGCCTGTCAAGTGGTATTTATTTGTACAGAATGGAAGCAGGATCATTCAGTGAAGTGAAAAGAATGACACTGATCAAATAGAGAATAATCATGTAGCTTATGATTCGGTTAGTGGTAATTCCCCTTGAAATGGGGGATTACCTTACAAAAAGCTGAATATCATGAGTTAGTAATTGAAGATTAGAACAAAAAATATCAGCTTAGTTTAAACAGCATCAATAAAGGCATTAACTGATATGAACCCATTAGAAAATTTCAATCAAATAAAGATTGAATCCCCAGTTGACCAAATTATTAAGCAGATCAGAGAATTAATTACCTCGGGTCAACTAAAACCGGGTGATAAGCTTCCTCCTGAAAGACAACTAAGTGAGCGATTAGGTGTAAGCAGAACACACCTTAGAAATGCCCTCAAAAAGCTTGAATTTTATGGGATCTTAAAAGCACTCCCACAAAGTGGAACAGTGGTTGCCGGGATGGGACTTCCTGCCTTAGAAGGGTTAATCACTGATATGCTTCAGTTACAAGGCACAGACTTCAAATCTCTTGTTGAAACAAGAGCTATGCTTGAAATGAATGCTGTCCAATTAGCAGCTAAAAACCGGACGGAAGAAGACTTATTCGAAATTCAAAAAGCTCTAATTGCTCATAAAGACAAAGTATACAAAGAACAGGCTGCAGTTGAAGAGGATTTGCTTTTTCACTTGAAAATTGCTGAAGCAAGTAAAAATTCAGTGTTGACCTCTTTACTACTAATTATCGCACCAGATGTGATCAATTTCTTTAACACCTACAATGTTTGCGGAGACGGTAGATCCTTTGGAGCAGTTGAAGAACATGAAATTTTACTCGAGCACATTAAAAATCAGGACGCGGAAAGTGCTGGAAAAGTTATAAATGAGCATTTAAAAGATATAGTAGAATATGTTAGAACTACTAAAAATATCCCGCATTTAAGTAGCTCAAATGGAATTTCTTGAAATAATGAAATAAAAAAAGTGGATCAGTTTGGGCTGATCCACTGTCGGATTTTAATCAGCAGTATATCGATTTGGCGATAGATATAAGTGCAGGATTAAAAACATTCGGTGCAATATACAAAGTGTTTGAAATCGATGCATTCACGCAGAGCTGGTTAGTTGGAGTCCGTCAATACATGTTGTGGGTTAACAAATAAACATAAAATTAAATCGATGAAACACTTCTTTAAACAAAAAGGAAACAATAGCTTGAATATAGTCCTATTATTCCTTTTTCTAAGTATTTGTTTTGGCTCCCAGGCATTGCATGCACAAGATATCGCAATTACAGGAACAGTTACAGAAGAAGATGGTCAACCACTTCCAAGTGTAAATATTCTGATTCAAGGTACACAGATTGGTACTGCTACAGATATCAATGGAGAGTTCAGAATAAACGCACCATCAGATGCAATCTTAGTCGTTTCTTTTCTTGGATTCAAAACTCAACTGGTCCCAGTAGATGGCCGCAGAGTTATTGATATAGTTTTGCAAGAAGATGTAGAATTACTGGAAGATGTAATTGTAATTGGATATGGAACCATCAAAAAATCTCATCTAACGGGATCTGTGTCAAGGGTGCAAAATGAAAAATTAGATGCAATCCCTTTATCGCGGATTGATGATGCCCTTGTGGGGCAAATTGCGGGTATCAATATTCAACAAACTAATCCGGCTGCCGGAGAAGCCCCAGATATCACCGTTCGTGGGCAAGGCTCAATTTCGTTTGATTCATATCCGCTTGTTGTACTGGATGGAATAGTTGTAGGTAATGATGGAGACTTCTTATCAAGTTTGGATATGAATGACATCGAATCCGTTGAACTCCTTAAAGACGCTTCCTCAGCGGCAATTTATGGTTCACGTGGTGCAAATGGGATTTTGATGATTACCACTAAACGAGGGGCCGAAGGGCCAACCCAATTCTCATATCACGGTTACGTAGGCTTTAAATCAGTGCCATCTAATAACGTATTAACAACACCAGGTGAATGGGCAAATTTTGTTCGTGCAAATAATGATGGTGAGTTAACCGATAGAATGATTTATATAGAACAACTTGGTACCTATACCAATTGGGAAGAAATCATGATGGATGGAGGATCAATTCTAAGCCACGCATTTTCAGCAAAAGGCGGGACAAGAAATACTAGATATCTGGCCTCAGTTAATTATCAAAATGATGAGGGCGTTCTACTTACCGATAACTATGAAAAACTAAATTTCAGGGTAAACCTAAATACTCGTTTGCGGAATAAGCTAAGGCTATCGGTTACTCTTAACCCATCCCAAACTAGTCAAAGAAGATTCCCAATAGGAGTTCATGATGCCCTTCGACAGAATCCATGGCTTCCACTTTATTTGGATGAAAATAACATCCAATATGTAAATCGTTTTCGTGAGAATGAAAGATGGGCAGATGCTCAAATTGGTGATTATGCAATGGAGCGAATGTTCGACGATTTTAACTTGGTAACCGGATTACCAAATGACACTAATACGGGCACAGATATTAGTGCTACTTCAAATCAAAATGCACTTGCCAAGGTATTAGAACGGGATGAGCGGAAAATTGAAAATAAGGTATATGCGAACACGCAATTAACCTATCAGTTTTCAGACAACCTGGAGTTTAGACAGCGCTTTGGAGGTGATTATAGAACTACATTATACGAAGATTGGGCTGGTGTTGAAGCTTCCAGAAATGGAGCAGCTGATTCCGAATCAATCCGTAGAAGCAGAATCCAAACCCATTTAGTTACAGAAAGTATTCTTAACTACGATTTTCAGAATGATGTTAATGATATCGCAATAGTTGCTGGTTTTGCGTATGAAAGTTGGGATCGCGAATGGACTCGCTTAGAAGAGGTTGGATATACTAACGACCTTATCAGGACTATTCCAGGGAATACGATCGCTGATGCATTTACAGAGAAAGCAGAAGAGAGATTGATATCATATTTTTCTCGAGTAAATTATGCATTCGAAAATAAGTATCTCTTCTCATTAAGTGCTCGCGTTGACGGAAGTTCAAAGTTTGGACCAGATACCAAGTATGGTTTTTTCCCTGCAGCTTCGATTGGTTGGAACGTTACTGACGAAGCCTTCATGCAAGATCAAAATATAGTTCAAGACTTAAAACTTCGAGTAAGTTATGGTCAAACAGGTTCGAACAACTACAATCTTGTTAATAGTACTGCGCAAGAAGAATATATCCATTTAGGACTTCTTTCACCCGTTGCAACTGGCTTTAATGAAGTAGGATATAATCAATTGAATATTGCTAATCCTGATTTTAGCTGGGAAAAACTTGTAGAAATTAACCCTGGTATTGATGTTGCTTTCCTAGACAGAAAGATCAACCTGTCGTTTGATTACTATAAAAGGCAGAGTCAGGATCTGATTATTCAGCTCCCAGTCTCTTCTGTTACCGGATTTACATCTGCACTTGTCAACAAGGGGGAAGTTGAAAATGAGGGTATCGAGATAGAGTTATTAACCCGAAACTTTATTTCACAAGATGCTTCGTGGACTACCACTGCAACAGTTACACACAACAAAAATACGCTAACGAATTTTGAGAGCTCAAACGGTCAAATTAGTAATGTTGATTCTAAGCGACCCGCAGAGTGGATTGCGTTAGAAGGAAACCCAATTTCTTCGTTCTATGGGTATGTAGTAGACCGGGAAATTGGATTAGAGTTCATTGAAGATCCCTTCTATCCAATTAATGCACAGTCTCAGGATATCTATGTAAGGGATCTGAATGGGGATGGTGTTATTGATGGGGATGATCGAACTATCCTGGGTTCACCTTACCCTGATATCATTTGGAGTATCACGAATAACCTGAAGTATAAAAACTTCGAGTTATCATTTATGTTTCAAGGATCACATGGTGCAGAGGTTCGTAATATCTCCGGTCAGTATATCAATAATGAGTTTTCCGGACGTCAGGATTATGTCGCTGATTTTGCAGATGCTGATTTGGTTCAACAAAGAATATTCACTTCAGATGATATTCAGGATGCGTCATATGTAGCACTAAGAAACCTGAATTTATCATACAACCTGCCTAATTCGTTTTTATTAAGAGCAGGTGTGCAAAGTGCAAAACTATACTTCAGTGGACAGAATCTGATTTACATCATGTCTGATGATTATATAGGATACAACCCGGAGGGTATTGACTCTGGGGCATCAAAAATCCCTACAACTTACGGGTATCAACGCGGAGTTGCGCCAATCTATCGGTCTGTTTCATTCGGGATAAATCTAGACTTTTAAAAACGAGATCATGAATAACAAAATCAGATATATATCGATGTTTATTGTTCTGTTATCGTTCGCAGCGTGCGATGATAACATACTGGACTTGGAACCACTATCGGCAGTGGGGGTTAATGGATACTTCAATAATGCTGACGAAGTAGAGTCTGCTGTTATCGCGATTTACGACGGTATGCAGCAGGTTCCTCAAAGAGAATTCGCAGTTCTGGAAATGCGAACGGATAATACCAGAACTAAATCGAGTGAAGGTATTTGGGCCGAATTTGAGGATCTAAATGTTCAAGAAACTAATGGTGTTGTAGCTGACTATTGGGCATTTAATTACAATGTAATATTCAGATCGAATTTAGTTCTTGAACACCTAGAAGTAGTTCCAAATGCCACAGAAAGAGCTCAATTTGAAGCAGAAGCAAAATTTGGAAGAGCTCTGTCTTACTTCAATTTAGTTCGGGCTTTCGGTGATGTCCCTTTAGTAGATCAGGTCATTGGTCCTGAGGATACAGAAGAGGCATATACGAGAGATAGTTCTGATGATATCTATGCATTAATTATCTCAGATTTAACATTTGCTGCAAGCAATTTGCCTGCTAAAGGTGAAATCACATTTGGCAGAGCAACATCTGGTGCTGCTAATGGTATTCTTGCAAAAGTACATCTGACACTTGAAAATTATTCTGATGCAGAAACGATATTAGAGGCTTTGGTGAATGGCACAGAATATAGTCTTATGGATGACTATCAGGATGTTTTCTACTCAGAGGGTAATGACGAGATTCTTTTTGCAATTCCTTATTTGAATGACAATTCGAGCGAAAGCCAGGACTTCTCATTCGAGATGACAGCTGGTGGTGTTGTAAGCGGATTGAACTACTTAACAAATGAATTCATCAATGCCATAGATCCGGCTGATACAGAGCGTATTCCGGTTTTAAGGAATCCAGCAAATCAAGCCGAAGTAGGTAAGTTTTTGACAAATAGCGCGGATGTTCGATTTGGTGGTAACGACTGGATCGTACTTAGACATGCAGATATTTATTTAATGCATGCGGAAGCAATAATGGCAGGAGGTACTTCAACCACTACTGTCTCCGCAATTCGGTCTTACAATGCAATTCGCGATCGAGTTGGTTTACCGACTTTAGCTGAAGATGGTACTGGTACACTCACATTAGATATGCTTTCTGCTGAGCGAAGAATGGAATTAGCATTCGAAAATCATCGCCTTTACGATTTGATTCGAATGGGTAAAGCAACCGAGGTTCTTAGTGCGTTTGCAGCTGCAAATGGGTTTAATTACTCAAATAACGACTTGTTACTTCCAATTCCTTTGAGGGAGATCAACTTGAGTGATGGACTATTAACTCAAAACCCTGGCTATTAATAGTCGGTCAATCAAAACATTGAAAAGAACTTGATAGCAATGAAAACAAATCGATTTAAAACACTTATTACTTTTGTTAGTGTACTCGGGTTGTTGACCGTAAATAGCGGTTGTGAAGAGGATTTACCAGCAGCAGGGTCATTAGTTGATGAAACACCTCCGAGTGCATTATTCTCATACACTCAAGGTGAGAATAACTATCTAAGCGTAACATTTACCAACGAGTCAGTTAGTGCAACTGATTACACCTGGGATTTTGGTGATGGCAATATATCAACAGAGAAAGAACCTACAAATATCTATTCAGGTGATGGTGATTATACCGTTAGTCTAACTGCATCAGATAAACTAGGGGCAACAAGTAACTACTCAGCTACAATAAGCCTGGTTGAACCAGATGAACCTTTTGCTCCGGTGATTTTGGAAGCTGGTTTTGAAGATGGAAGTTCCGGAAGCGAAGTATGTGGTGATGGTAACATGGATGGTCGGGATTGTTGGAGAAATTCAGCACTTGGTGGAGTAATTCAAATTACTCAAAGCCCAGTCTTCGAAGGACTGCAATCTGCAAAACTACCTACTAGTAATGATAGAATTGGTTATCAGTTAATTACTGTAGAGGCAGATACGGATTACATTCTAAGTTTTTATTACACCTTAAAAACAAGCCCAGCCGGAGCTGTTACAGTTTCGGTTTTAAATGGTCCGGTAAATGATCCTGCAGATATCGCAGCCGCAACGATTATATCAGGAAGTTATTCAGATCAAACTGATGACAGTCAATACATTCGCGAGACGTTGAACTTTAATTCAGGTTCCAGTACACAAATCGCAATCTACTTCTATACAACCGATGTGGAAGCACGTCTTGATAACTTTACCATAGTAGAGAATTAATGATTATAGTAAAATCGAATACCTCTAAGTCAAGCCCATCTTTGAAAGGATTGGGTTTGATTCTTCTTTATCTAATTTTTCTGACCTCCTCAATTGCTTGCCAAAATGAGTTGCCTGCAAGGCCAGAACCAGATTACAACGACGACCTGAATATTCCACAACCGGAAGACACGAACATAGTGGATATTGATCTTAGTAACTGGAAAGTTACACTTCCAATCGATAGAGGAGATGGCAGACCTCTTGAAGTGGAACCGCCTGAAATACTTGATTACGCAAATAACGAGATTATAAAGCCATATTTCTACAACGACTCAACGGATGGGTCACTTGTTTTTTACACCTATCCAGCCTCAACAACAGCAAACTCCTCCTATTCAAGAACTGAACTTCGTGAGCAAATGGTGCCAGGTAGTAATAATACTAACTGGACGTTCGCCCACGGTGGAAGAATGCGTGGCACCTTATCTGTTCCTGAAATAACCCAGGATCATACCGGAGATTATCATCGAACTATTATCATGCAAATTCATGGTCGACTTACTAATGAACAGCGGGATTTAATCGGGGAGGATGATAATAATGCACCACCGGTACTCAAAATTTATTGGGATGAAGGAAAGGTTCGGGTAAAGACTAAAGTGCTTAAAGATCTTAATGCCACCTATGAAGAGATGCTTCATACATCGGCATGGGGAGACGACCCTGGAAGAAACTTTAGTGAAATTGTTGGCACTAATAAGTTCACACTGGAAGTGATCGTAAGTGAAGGAAGAATGGAAGTGATTCTTAACGATAGTGAGAGTTTCGTTTACGGTGATATCCACATGGAAAAATGGGGCATTTTTGAGAACTATTTCAAAGCCGGTAATTATCTGAGTACCCGCGATGAAGGAGCATATTCGATCGTAAAGTATTATGAACTAGAGGTGAGTCATTAAGAGAAAATATGAAGGCATTTCTAGTTTTGATATTAGCTTTTATCTCAATTGTAGCCACGGCCCAGCCTACCTACAATATTGACTTAACCAATTGGAAACTTGAGCTCCCATCGGGATATACCGCGACAGAATGGAAGCTCTCCAACTTTGAAAAAGACCGATTTGCTCAGCCATTTTTCTATGTTGATTCAACAGATGGTGCATTTGTTTTAGAAGCATATCCGGTGCAGGGTACATCAACAGCTCGATACACAAAAAGTACTCTGCGTGAGCAGATGAAACCAGGTAGTAGTTCAGTGAATTGGACACTTGAGCAAGGTGGAACATTGACTTCAGAGTTCCAGGTAACTGAAATGTCTAAAGATGACCGGGGCAAGTACCATAGAACAATTCTATTTCAAATTCAGGGACGAACTACCGATGAACAAACCGCTCAGCTTGGTTTAGACAAGAATACCGGGCCTCCATTCATTAAAGTATTCTGGGAGAACGGAAAAATCAGAGTGGTACGCAAAGTTCTGAAAGACTGGAATACAGTTGGTGAAGATCTTGTGTTGAATAGTTCATGGGAAGATGATAGGGGTAAGTCTTTCAGGAAGGCAATCGATTTTAATAAAGCAAAAATTAGCATAACGGCTGAAAAGGGTCGAATTGAAATTAAACTCGACGACCAAAGACCCATTGTATTTAGAGATATCAATGTACAGCAATGGTATTTCGAAAACTATTTTGTGGCTGGTAATTATCTACAAACAAAGGATGAAGGTGCTCATTCAATCGTAAAATTCTACAGTTTAGATGTTATTCATGAATAATTTCAAAAAATGCACATACAGCATACTTCAACTCATTCTAATCATAGCTGTGAGTACAAATTGTACGAATCAGGTTGATGGTACACTTGTATCAAATATTGAAGAGTTTAATGAAGCAGTAAAAGCAGCTGAGCCAGGAGATGCAATCGTTTTAAAAAATGGGATTTGGACTGATGTGGAACTTCGATTTAAAGGAAATGGAACAGAGAATGCGCCAATAACCCTCACATCTCAAACACCTGGTGAAGTTATTATTTCAGGCCAATCAAACCTTGCTTTCTCCGGAGAATATTTAGTTATCTCAAATTTGGTATTTAAAAATGGTTTTACACCAACAAGCGAGGTTATCTCATATAAAACCAGTAGCACTGATCTGGCAAATAATAGCCGAGTTACGAATGTTGTAATCGATAATTTCACCAACCCAGAAAGATTTGATTCGGATACCTGGGTAGCTATCTACGGTAAAAATAATCGGTTTGATCACAATTCGTTAATTGGTAAAGGAAATCGGGGAGTTTCACTAGCTGTGAAATTGAGTACCGAGGAAAGTAGAGAGAATAATCACATCATAGAATACAATTACTTTGGGCCGCGTGATATTCTTGGTTCAAATGGTGGAGAAACATTAAGAATTGGAACCAGCCATTATTCTTTAACTAATTCAAACACCGTAGTTCGAAAGAACTATTTCGACCGAGTAAATGGTGAGCATGAAATTATCTCAAATAAGTCTGGAAGAAATGAATATCGGGATAACGTGTTTTTTGAGAGTCAGGGAACACTTACAATGCGTCATGGTCAGCATACGCTGGTTGAGAATAACTATTTTTTAGGCAACCGAAAGCCAAATACAGGTGGTATTCGAATCATCAATGAATACCAAACCGTTCGAAACAATTATCTCTACGGGTTAACGGGACATCGTTTTAGAGGTGCTCTCGTAATTATGAATGGTGTTCCAAATTCACCGATAAATCGCTACAACCAGGTTGTTGATTCTTATATGGATAACAACATTGTAATTCAAAGTGATTATATCCAGCTAGCGGCGGGTAGTGATGAAGAGAGATCTGCTGTACCAATTGGCTCAACTATGAAAAATAACATCATGTTGAGCACTACGAATTTAGATCCCTTTACGATTTATGATGATGTCTCCGGAATAGAATTCGTTGGAAATATCATGAATGAAAGAGCAAAAGCACCATTTAGAAATGGTTTCGAAAAAGTGCCTTTTGAGATAAGTCAAAATGAAGAAGGGCTATGGGTACCGAATCAGGAACTGATTGATCGAATTGGTTTTGGGGAGATTAGTTTGCCGGTTACTCTGGAAGAAGTAGGCGCATCCTATTATTCAAAAGACATCGCAAATAAATCCTTTGACTCCGGAACTCGCACGACAGTAGAACCAGGAACAAACACACTTTTAGTTGCTCTCGAAAATAGCAAAGCCGGAGATGTTCTGGTGCTACAGAATGGAGGCGAATACTTGATGGAGAAGTATGCTTACGTCCATCATCCTGTCACAATTATGGCAGGAGACGGTGATAAAGCGATTATTCTTTCAGAAAAACAGTCCTTCTTCAAAATTGAAAATGGTGGTGCCTTAAAACTCAAGAATATCATCATTGACGGGCGAGAATCTCCTGATTTAGCTGGCAATAATGTGGTTAGTACCAGCAAGTATTCCATGAATAAAAACTATGCTTTGGTAATTGAAGATTCTAAGGTCAGAGATCTGGATAAGAACCACAGTTTCGATTTCCTCAAAGTATATAAGCACACATTTGCAGATTCCATCAACATCATAAACACTACGATGACAAACATTACCGGAGCGGTGATGAATCTGGATTTAGAAGTAGAAGATCTTGGTATCTACAATGTTGAAAACGTAACTATTCTTGATTCAGAGTTTACTGATGTTCAAAGTGCCATTGCCAATATTTATCGAGGCGGAACAGATGAAAGTACATTCGGGCCTATTGTCAAAATTGATAATGTGAATGTTACAAATAGTGGGAAAGGCAGACGAAATCGAACAAATGCATCTTTTCGTTTTCATGGTGTTCAACGATTAAATATCTCAAATTCAACAATAAGTGATAGTGCGCCCATAGATCTTCATCTCACAAATGGAGAACCAATTACTGAAATCGAAAATATTACTTTAGATGGTACTCCGGCTATCAAGAGCAATAGCAATGAGTACAATGCATCTAACGTGAGGGTGAGAAACTAATGAGAAGAGCAATCCCCGCTTTACTTATAATTTTGTTCACTTCACAAGCTGTTGCACAGGAATTCTCGGGACTCATTCTAACTGAAAACGGTATTGAACGCATTCAGGCGAATCGTGGAGAAGCACCACTATTCGAGCGAAGCCTGGAAACCATTAAACATCAGGTTGATGCAGAAATTGAAAATGGATTTGATGTTCCAGTCCCTAAAGACTTAGCTGGTGGATATACCCATGAAAAGCATAAGTCTAATTTCTTCATGATGGAGAAGGCGGGGGTATTATTCGCAATTACGGATGATGAAAAATATGCCCAATACATCTTAGATATGTTGATAGAATACGCCGAGATGTATTCGACAATAGATCGTCATCCGGCTGAAAGGTCATATGCCCGGGGTAAGTTTTTCTGGCAATGCTTGAATGATGCTAACTGGTTGGTTTATACAAGTCAGGCATACAGTTACATATACAACTGGATCGACAACGAAACGAAAGACTACCTTAATACAAATTTATTCCGACCGTATGCAGAGTTTTTATCAATAGAAACACCACAGTTTTTTAACAGAATCCATAATCACAGTACCTGGGGAAATGCAGCTGTTGGAATGATCGGCCTGGTTATGGGGGATGAGGAACTAGTAAACTGGGCGCTATATGGACTGGATCAAGAAGTTCCGGGTGATATCGTAAAAGACAATGATGGTGGCTTCATTCAAATGCAGGGGCAGAAAGAAGCAGGGTTTTTAGCTCAGATCGATCATGCTTTTTCACCAGATGGTTACTATACAGAAGGGCCTTATTACCAGCGATATGCAATGTATCCCTTTTTGATTTTTGCGAATGCATTAGCAAATAAACAACCAGAAGTAGGAATACTAGAATATCGAGATGGGCTATTAATCAAGGCGGTATCTGCACTTGTGAATCAGACAAATTCAGTTGGTGAATTCTTTCCTATTAACGATGCACAAAAAAGAATGTCGCTTGGTTCTCGGGAATTAGTGAATGCTGTTAGCATGGCTTATCACTACGGAGATCAAAACTCAAGCCTGTTAAGCATTATCGAAGGCCAGGGAAGGGTTCCAATAAATGATGCAGGTTTTTCAGCTGCTCTAGCGATTGAAGACAGTATGGCTACGCCAAATTTCAAAACAAGTGTTGAATTATCCGATGGGGCAAATGGGGATGAAGGAGCAATTGGAATATTAAGAAGTTCAGTGAAATCAAATGATATTACTTTGATGCTTAAGTATGCAAAACATGGAATGGGACACGGTCATTTCGATCGTCTATCATTCCTGCTTTATCATGGTGCGGACGAAGTCTTTCAGGATTATGGATCAGCACGCTGGGTAAATATTGAGCATAAAGATGGTGGAGGTTATCTCACCGAAAATAATACCTGGGCTAAGCAAACAATTGCTCATAATACGGTTGTCATCGACGGGACCACCCAATTCGAACAAGATGTACAGACTGCTGAAGATAACCCGGGAACCGCATATTTATTCGAAGTTGAAGATCAAACAGTTCAGGTAATAAGCGCAAAAGAGCTAAGTGCTTATCCTGGTGTAGAGATGCAGAGAACTATGGCAATGATCGCTTTGCCAGATATAGAAAATGAAGTGATTCTTGATCTATATCGAATTGAAAATGAACAGCCGGCAACGTATGAGTTGCCATTTTATAATGGCGGCCATTTCATGAAATCGAATTTTGAATTTGAAACCTATAACAATTTGGAAGTTATGGGTGAAAACTTTGGGTATCAGCATTTGTGGAAAGAAGCCTTAGGTAACACTTCCGGAGAAGGAAGTCAGGTAACCTGGTTTAATGGAACACATTTCTATACCCTTTCAAGTGCAACTCAAGAAAATGACGCAATGATTTTTGGTCGGATTGGCGCAAATGATCCTGACTTCAATCTTCGAAGAGATCCTGTTTTAATCCATAGAAGAGAAGGCACCAGTTCTACCCTTTTTGCGAATACGATCGAAATTCACGGTAGCTATAATCCTGCTGATGAAATTCCAATTAATTCAGCTAGTTCGATTTCCAGTATCGAAGTGATTCATAGTGAACGTAAATATTCTGCGGTCCAAATCACTCTGGCTAATAGTAAAGAATATGTGTTCTGCATCTCGAATCAGAACGCAGATAAGCAGAAAAGTCATTCAATTGAACTTGAAGAAACAGAACTAAAATGGAATGGTCCATTTACTCTCCAGGAACTATAAAAATAAGATTATGAAGAGATTAAGCGATAAGTACATTTTAACAGATCAAATGGAGTGGGAAGATTTAGGTGGCGGAGTCTCACGGAAATTTCTGGGGTGGGATAACCAAATTATGATGGTCAAAGTCAGATTTAAAAAAGGGGCTGTGGGCTCTCCTCATCATCATTTTCATACCCAAACTACTTATTGTGCAGCTGGAGAATTTGAATTTCATATTGACGGAGTAAAACAAATAGTTAAAGAAGGGGATGGAGTTTACATAGAGCCCAATTTAGTACATGGGGTCGTCTGTCTCGAAGAAGGGATTCTTATCGATGTTTTTGCGCCGGTTCGTGAAGACTTCTTAAGCGGGGGTAATGTCTCCTATTTTGGGGATATAAAATAGAATGCTTGAATGCGTAAACATCTAAAATAGAATTCAATGAAAGTCAAAAATCTTAGATGGTGGATAATAGGTCTGATCTGTATTGCCACCGTGATTAATTATATAGATAGATCTTCGCTTTCTATCATGTGGCCTGCAATTTCAGAAGATCTTGGAATGGATAATCAAGCTTATGCTCTTATTCTGAATATCTTTCTGGTAGCTTATGCAATAGGTCAATCGGTAACAGGTAAAATGTTCGATAAAATCGGGACCAGAATGGGATTCGTGGTTTCGATAGGTGTATGGGGAATCGCAACCGTACTACATGCATTTGCAAGAGGAATAGCTAGTTTTTCAATTTTTAGAATAATTCTTGGTCTTGGCGAAGCAGGAAACTGGCCGGGAGCAGTAAAAAGTAATGCAGAGTGGTTTCCAGTAAAAGAAAGAGCTATAGCACAAGGACTATTTAACTCAGGTGCTTCGCTGGGCTCCATTGTAGCACCCCCGCTAATTGCCGCTCTTTGGGTGGCTTTTGGTTGGGAGTGGACCTTCGTAATAATTGGCTTAATTGGGCTGGTTTGGATTCTGCCGTGGTTAGCAGTTAATAAAGCTTTACCATCAGAACACCCTTGGATCACCGAAGAGGAAAAGGAGCTTATTCTGTCAGGTCAGGACAATGAAAAGGATTCAGGCGCTGAGGAGGAAGGGTTAACAGCAAAAGAAATTCTTTCACATAAAGAATCTTGGGCAGTTCTCATGTCAAGATTTTTTATAGAGCCTATTTGGTGGCTGTTTGTAGGTTGGATGCCTATCTACCTGGCTGATGTATATGGATTTAATGTAAAAGAAATCGGCTTGTTTGCCTGGGTACCATATGTGGGAGCTGGAATTGGGAGCATTTCTGGTGGTTATTTTGCTGGAAAGTTAATGATGAGAGGAGCTAGTGTAGACAAAGCCAGAAAAAGAACAATTACAATTGGTGGGGTAATCATGTTCTTGGGTTTGGTTGCGACCATACTTTTTGCAGATACACCCCTCAAATTTGTAATAATCGTAGCAGGTGTTTTATTCGGCTTCCAGTTTGTGATTTCAAATATTCAAACAATGCCAAGCGACCTTTTTAGCGGAAAATCAGTAGGCTCTTTGGCTGGTTTTGGTGGAACAGTAGGTCTATTTGCTGTAATAATCATGAACTTCTTGGTGCCTGTTATCGCAGAACAATCATATACACCAATATTCATTATGATTGCGGCATTTGTACCGCTAGGAGTATTCTCAGTGTACTACTTTGCGAAGGAAATCAAGCCGCTCAGATAATTTTAATCATATATATTAAACTAACGCACAATGAAAACAGAAGAACAAATTGCAATTATTACCGGGGCTACAGGAGGTATTGGATTTGAAGTTGCTAAAAGATTAGGCAAAGATGGATATACCGTTATTTTGAATGGAATTGAAGAGCACGCGGGGGCAAAAAAAGTAGAAAAGTTAACCTTAGAAGGTATCAAAGCCGAATATTTTGGATTTGATGTAACTGATGAGGACGCAGTTAACTCTAATATCAAAGCAATTGGCGAAAAATATGGCAAAATCGATGTGCTGGTTAACAATGCAGGGGGGTTAGGTGGAAGATCAAGGTTTGAAGATATGACCACAGAATTCTATCGATTTGTTATGGCTTTAAACCTGGACTCAACCTTCTTTGTATCCAGAGCAGCAATTCCATTTTTAAAGAAAAGCGCTAACCCATCCATTATCAACTACACTTCAAATGCTGGTTGGAATGCTGGCGGACCTGGGGCCGGAATTTATGGTACGTCAAAAGCAGGTGTTCACGCAATTACAAGGGCATTGGCAAAAGATTTAGCAGAATATGGGATTCGTGTAAATGCAGTTTCGCCAGGTACAATAGACACACCATTTCACGCTCAGATCAAATCTACAAAACCAGAAGTATTTGCTTCGTGGAAGAACAACATTATGCTGGGTAGACTCGGTCAACCCCAGGAAGTAGCTTCGGTTGTTTCGTTTCTGGCAAGTTCAGATGCAGCATTTATCACCGCTGAGACTATTCAGGTTGGTGGCGGACAAGCTTTAGGAATCTAGGTTTAAGATTAAGGAGAGAAAACAATGAAGAAAGTAGTCACGTTTGGAGAGATAATGCTCAGGTTGGCTCCACTCGGTTACTTGAGATTTTCACAAGCAAACTCATTTGATGTGGTTTACGGCGGAGGAGAGTCTAATGTGGCTGTATCGTTAGCAAATTATGGAGTACCCGTTCAGTTTGTAACTCGCCTCCCAGAAAATGACATTGGGCAATGTGCATTGATGGAAATGCGAAAGAGAGGCGTGGGTACAGCTCATATCGTATTTGGTGGAGATCGATTAGGGATTTATTTCTTAGAAACAGGGGCAGTCTCCAGAGGTAGCAAAGTAGTGTACGATCGTGCACATTCGGCAATGGCCGAAATTGAAGCCGGTATGATCGACTGGGAAAAGGTATTTGAGGGTGTAAAGTGGTTTCATTGGACAGGAATCACACCAGCAATTTCGCAAGGGGCCGCAGATGCATGTCTTGAAGCTGTAAAAGTTGCTTCAGAAATGGGGGTAACGATTTCAACAGACTTAAACTATCGAGCTAAACTATGGAAATATGGTCAGCCATCTGAACCTATAATGACTGAGTTAACATCATATTGCGATATTATTTTAGGGAACGAGGAAGACGCAGAAAAGCACTTTGGGATAAAGCCGGAAGGATTAGATGTTACTAAGCATGGCCATAATGTAAAAGCCGAAGCGTTTCTTTCTGTTTGTGAACAAATGATGGAGAAATTTCCAAAGGCAAAAAAGGTAATAACTACTTTGAGAGGTTCAATTTCTGCCTCACATAATACCTGGGCAGGAGTAATGTTTGATGGAGAAAAAATGTATTCCTCTACTCAACATCAAATAACCCATATTGTTGACCGAGTAGGTGGTGGGGATTCATTTATGGGAGGATTAATTTATGGATTGCTTGCTTATGAAAATGATCCACAAAGAGCATTAGATTTTGCAGTTGCTGCGTCTTGCTTAAAGCATACAATTAAGGGTGATGCGAATTTGGTAACGGTAGCAGAAGTAGAAAAACTGTTGGGCGGAGACTCATCTGGAAGAGTTGCTCGATAATTAATCTATAAATTTTAGAGCACAATCATGTTACCTACAGTTGCTATTCTTTGCGGTGGTGGGCCAGCGCCTGGTATTAATGCCGTTGTAAGTACGGTTGCAAAAGTATTTCTAGAATCAGGATACCGGGTATTAGGTATTCATGAAGGGTACAAAGGGTTATTCTCAGAAAATCCACGTTTAGTTGATTTCGATTTCAAATACGCTGATCGAATATTTAATAGAGGTGGATCTACACTAGTAATGAGCAGGTTTAAGCCGAAAGACGAAGACTTTAATGATCGGTTCTTTGTGAAGAACAACGTGAAATTACTTGTTACAATCGGTGGGGATGATACTGCAGGAACAGCGAACCGGATTACTAAATATCTTGTAGCAAAAAAACTTCCAGTTAAAAATATCCACGTTCCTAAAACCATCGACAACGATCTTCCTCTACCGGATCGTAATCCAACATTTGGATTTCATTCAGCAAAAGATGCCGGGGTTAATATTGCAAATACGGTTTATGAAGATGCAATAACCAGCAGTAACTGGTTTGTTTTATCAACGATGGGAAGGTCTGCCGGACATCTTGCATTAGGAATTGCATCTGCTTGTCATTTGCCGATGTTGATAATTCCGGAGATGTTTAATAAAACAGAGGCTACCATTGAAAAGGTGGTACACTTAATGGTTAGTTCAATTCTCAAGAGAAAACTTCTAGGTATTGAATATGGAGTAATTTTAATCAGCGAAGGTCTCTTCCATATTTTTAGTAATGAAGAAATAGCAAAGATGGGGATAGATCTTCATTATGATCCCCATGGACACCCGGTTCTTGGTGATTTCAGCAAGGCAAATGTTTTTAATAGACTACTTCAAAAACACTTAGAACAATTAAACATTGACATAAAAAGCAGGCCTGTTGATTTAGGATATGAGATGCGCTGTTGTAGACCAATAGGTTTTGATTTAACGCTTTGTACAATTTTGGGCATGGGAGTAAAGAAACTATTTGATGAAGGAATTTCTGGATGCATAGTAACCGCAAACCCAAAAGGTGAAATAGCGCCGATGTTCTTATCAGAGTTTGATCAAGATAATGGGGTGATTCAGCCTAGATTAGTTTCGATAGATTCAGAATTTGCGCAGTTATGTCTCAAAAACTTGCATTACATCAGAGATGAGGATAGTGAAGCGTTAAGTAAGTTTATTGATAATCCCGAAGTATACAAGTTCAATGAAATTTTAAACTGGAATTAATATGGCCAAGTTTTCAAGAATAGAAGTATTCAACACAATGAAAAAAACGGGATTAGTTCCTTTGTTTTACCATAGTGATCTGGAAGTAGCAAAAAAGGTTATTTCAGCTTGTTATCATGGCGGAGCGAAAGTGCTGGAATTTACCAATCGGGGGGATTTTGCTCATGAAGTTTTTGGGAAGCTTGTTAAGTACGCAGATGAAGAGCTGCCAGAAATGATACTAGGCGTTGGGTCTGTTACTGATGCAGGCACGGCCTCATTGTACATGCAGCTTGGTGCAAACTTTGTTGTAACTCCGGTATTGAGAGAAGATATTGCTCTGGTATGCAATCGAAAGAAAGTCCTTTGGTCACCTGGTTGTGCATCACTTTCTGAAATAGCTCGCGCTGAAGAATTGGGTTGTGAGCTGGTTAAACTATTTCCCGGTGGCACATACGGTCCTGGTTTTGTGAAGGCAATAAAAGGGCCGCAACCATGGACAAACATTATGCCAACAGGAGGTGTTTCTCCAGAGAAACATAATTTGAAATCATGGTTTGATGCAGGTGTAACATGTGTTGGTATGGGGTCAAAACTAATATCCAAATCTACAATTAATGAAGAAAGATTTGGAGACCTAGAGTCTTTGGTGAAAGAGACTTTAAGGAATATTCAAGAGATTATCGGTTAACTTTGTTTGCACTGGATTGATAGTAAGGGTTGGCTTCTCATTGTTAAAACACTGTACAACTAAATGATTTAGTTATGTCTATCTAGTTATTCTTATTTCCTCAGCAATACTTCTGATAGGAATTAAATAGAAATAAGTGGAGTAAAGGCCGACCTTGAAGTGCTCCCGGAGTACAACATACATGCCATAACTTATTTTTTATATTGAGTTAGGGCTTTTTTTTCTAAAAAATGGAGCTTGAAAATAATACTCTATTCTATCAACTGGATTTTCAGCTCCTAAATCCTACTCAACAAAGAAGCTAACAGCAACTCAAATTTACAATAGCTATCATTTCTATAGTGTATTTTAGCTTTCAGATTCTTGTTTTCTTAAGTAAAGGGCAAAGTTAAATGCAATTCAACAATCTCAAACATAGGTATAGTAAAAGCGATTTTACCATATCATACCCCGATTTTGTGCTGAATAAACAAGAGCATTTATTGATTATTGGGGGCTCTGGAAGTGGTAAAACGACGTTGCTCCATATTTTAGGAGGGTTACTCAAACCAACCAGCGGAGACGTTTTCATTGAAGACACCTCCATGTACAACATGTCGGAAGCAAAACTGGATGAGTTTCGCAGAAATCACATTGGCATTGTTTTCCAGCGAATTCATTTAATATCGGCACTTACGGTTTTAGAAAACTTGGCATTGGCTCAATACTTATCAAAACAACCGAAAAACCGATCGTTGTTATATGACCTTCTATCAGAGTTAGGATTAGCGGAAAAGGTGAGAAAATATCCTAATGAGCTAAGCTTTGGTGAATCACAGCGCGTAGGGATTGCACGAGCAGTGATTAATAAACCAAGCATTCTTTTAGCAGATGAGCCAACATCCAATCTAGATGACAAGAATAGCGAGAAAGTACTAGCGTTACTACAAGAGCAAGCCGAGAAAAATAATGCTTCACTCATCATTGCTACTCACGATGAGCGTATAAAGCGCCACTATGATAATGTTCTTAATCTTGATGATGAAATGATACCGGAAGGGAGTGAGTGATGAATATATTCAGGCTAAGCTATTCCTATTTAAAAAAGACTCCTCTAAATACCGGATTAAATATACTTCTGCTTGCGTTAGGTATTGCAACAATTACCAGTCTTCTTTTATTCAATCACCAATTCAGGAACAATCTATTTAATAATGCGGAAGGAATTGACCTGGTGGTAGGTGCCAAAGGCAGTCCAATACAACTGATTTTGTCTAGTATTTACCATATTGATACTCCTACCGGGAACATCTCTTTGGAAGAAGTTCAGGGGATCATTAACCATCCGATGGTAGCGCAAGCGATACCTCTTGCGCTGGGCGACAATTATCAGGGTTATAGAATAGTTGGTACAGAACAAAGTTATTTGGCCGTTTACAATGCCAATATTGTAGAGGGAGGTTTATGGAAATACTCCAAAGAAGTAGTAGCCGGAGCTAAAGTTGCCAATAAACTCCAGCTTTCTGTAGGTGATTCTATTATAAGTAGCCATGGAGTGATACAAGATGGACCTGCTCATGAAGATGAACCAATGATAATCGTTGGGATACTTGATGAGTCTGACAGTGTACTTGACCAGCTTTTACTTACCAGTGTGGAAACGGTGTGGGATGTTCATGAACAAGACGAAGAACACGATGAGGATCATGAACATGATGAAGAGCATCACGATGAAGGTCATGAACATGGCGAAGGTCATGAAGAACATCACAATGAAGATCATGAACATGGTGGAGATCGGATTGAGGTTTCCACGGAGCCATTTGGATTTATTACGGCGGATAACCTGGAAAAAGAGCTTACCTCCTTACTGATAACCTACAATTCCCCGCTGGCCGGAGCTATGTTTCCCAGGTTTGTAAATAGTCAAACAGATATGCAGGCAGCCGCTCCTGGATTTGAGATAGCGCGCCTACTCTCGCTTCTTGGAATCGGCTTTGATGTATTACGGATTTTTGGGTTTATCTTAATATTAGCTGCGGCTCTTGGGGTGTTTATTGCGCTTTATAACGCCATGAAAGAGCGAAAGTATGACTTGGCAATCATGAGAACTCTCGGGGGAAGCAAAATCATACTGATGACACAAATTTTACTGGAAGGAGTTCTTCTGGTTTTATCTGGTTCTCTTCTGGGTATTCTCTTTGCACATCTCGGCATCGCATTTCTTTCCAGTACTTACCAACAAGCTGAACAATTCAATATTTACGCGTGGGTTTTTCTACAGGAAGAAATATTAATTTTAGTCGGAGCTATTTTGCTTGGTATACTTTCCGCTCTTATACCGGCTATTATTGCATATAAGACTCCAATTTCTACTACATTGTCAAAAGAATCATAAAAAAACATACCTGCCATGAAAAATGTAAGCCTTTATTCTGTTTTATTTTTAGGATGGATGTTGATAACAAGCAACTTAATGTATGCTCAAAATACAGAAGACCTAACGTCGTGGGATTTATTGGCTAAAGTAACATGGGTTGTTGATTATGAGAAGGGGATCTATGATGCAAGCTTTGATCCCGAAATCGAAAAGCTTGACGAACAGGATGTAACGGTTAAGGGTTATTTATTTCCACTGGGATTTGGCCCGCAAAGCTCTGAATTTTTATTAACTCCGTACCCTGTCAACGGCTGCTTTTATTGTGTACCAGGTAGTGCAGAGACTATGATTTATCTTCCGGAGGTAGATTTGAGAGACGTTCCATATACAGAAGTAAGCATAAAAGGTACATTTAACATAATACGGGATAGTCCTTATGGGCTTATATACGAAATGGAAAATATTAGACTTGAAGGGTCATAATCACTTATTCGAAACAATTGCTTACAAACCACTTTGAAAAGAAGCAGTTACTTAGTCCTCCGGTCAGGCATTCTGTAATCTAAAACAAAAAACTCTATATGATAGGTTCAAGCTCTTCACTTATTCTCCTTCTGTTTGGGGCACTACTTTTACTTCCTTTAAATTTGCTCGCACAAATTGATCGGGAAGCCGGAAGTATGATTTCAACCCGTTCGGAAGTGATCGGGCAACGGGGAATGGTGGCAACAAGTCAGCCACTGGCTACACAGGTGGGTCTTCAAATCCTCAAAAATGGAGGAAACGCCATTGATGCTGCCATAGGTGCCAATGCGGCTATGGGACTTATGGAGCCTACCGGAAATGGAATTGGCGGTGATCTTTTCGCCATTATCTGGCATGAAGAAAGTGGCCGGTTATACGCCCTGAATGCCAGCGGACGATCTCCACTCGGACTTTCGTACAACCGATTGATGGAAATCATACAAGAGAAAGACCTGGACAGAATTCACCCCTACGATTTGCTTTCAGTATCTGTTCCTGGAGCTATAGATGGCTGGTTCGAGATGCATGATCGGTTTGGTTCGGCATCTATGGAGGATATATTAGCTGAACCCATTTGGTATGCCGAGAATGGATTCCCGGTTAGCGAGGCAATCGCGGCTAGTTGGAGAAGAAGTGCTCCACGGTTAAGCAGACAGGTGGGTGCCTTCAGGGAAACGTTTACTTTTGATGGCCGGGGACCTGAAAAGGGTGAAGTTTTCAAAAACCCGGATTTGGGAAATACCTTTCGTTTACTTGCAAGTGAAGGACGGGATGTTTTTTACCGGGGCGAGATTGCTGAGAAAATAGACGCCTGGATGAAAGAAAATGATGGTTATCTGCGGTTTGAGGATTTTGATAGACACACCTCGACCTGGGTGGAGCCTCAAACTACAAATTACCGGGGATATGATGTGTACCAGGTCGGCGGGAATGTACAGGGGACCGCGGTACTTCAAATGCTGAACATCCTGGAAGGATATGACCTCAAAGAGACCGGGTTTGCTACCGCAGAAACCTTTCATCTATTTATCGAAGCAAAAAAGTTGGTATTCGAAGACCGGGCTAAGCACTATGTAGATGAAGATTTTTATGATATGCCATACGAGACCCTGCTTTCTAAAGAATATGCGGAGGAAAGGAGAAAGCTTATCGGGGAAAGAGCCCGAAGAGATCTAACAACTGGCGTCGATGTGCTTGAAGATGGAGATACCATTTATCTAACCACAGCGGATCAATACGGGAATATGGTCTCCCTTATTCAGAGCAATTTCAGGGGTATGGGCACGGGTTTTGTAGTTCCTGGAACAGGGTTCAGTTTTCAGAATCGCGGAGAATTGTTCTCACTGGATCCGGATCATCCAAATGTATATGAACCCGGTAAGCGCCCCTTCCATACCATTATTCCAGGTTTTGTAATGAAAGATGGGGAGCCTTTTATGACTATAGGGAATATGGGCGGTGCCTACCAACCTATGGGACATGTGAGCTTAATAACTAATGTCATTGATTTTGGAATGAACATGCAGCAAGCCGGCGATGCACTCCGATGGACACACTCTGGTTCTACCCAACCAACGGATTCATTAAATCAGAGTCTTGGGGATGTTGGGTTGGTCAGCATCGAAAGCTCTATCGATTACGAGGTAATAAGAGCATTGAGAAGAATGGGGCACGATGTTCAGGTTGGAAATGCGTTCTTCGGTCGGTTTCAAGCCATAATGCGTGACTTAAAAACAGGTGTTTATTACGGTGCTTCGGAGGCAAGAGTAGACGGACAGGCAGCAGGGTATTAAGCGGAAAATTAACAATAAGGATTTCCTGTTGTTTTTAACAACGTACAACATTGTAAAGCCGTTTGTTATTACAAGCGGCTTTTTTTTATCATCAACAAAACTAACCTACTACCCGATGAAAAAAGCTACACTAACTTTCCTTCTTTTTGTACTGCCATTCACATTAATAGCCCAATCAAATCAACAGAAAGACTGGGCAATCGCCTTACATGGTGGGGCAGGTTATTACCCGAAAGATGCTCCAGCCGAAAGAACAAATGCCTATATGGAATCTCTGGAAGAAGCCCTTTCTATAGGGACGGAGATCTTGGAAAATGGGGGTTCTGCGTTGGATGCAGTTGAAGCCACCATTAAATATCTGGAAGATAACGATCTGTATAATGCAGGTCGTGGAGCTGTATTTACTGCCGAAGGTAGGAATGAATTGGATGCGGCTTTTATGCATGGCAACACATTAAATGCGGGTGCTATCACAGGGGTAACCACGGTAAAAAACCCCATTTCATTGGCAAGATTAGTAATGGAACAGTCGAACCATGTGTTTTTTGCATCTGATGGAGCAGAAACATTCGCCGATGAAACCAATGTAGAACGCGTGGACCCTCTTTATTTCAGAGTTCAGGAACGCTATGAACGCTGGAAACGCCAAAATGCCGGACAGGGATACAACCATTTGGATGAAGAAGCGGAAAATGGTTGGAAAATGGGAACCGTTGGGGCAGTAGCTGTTGACAAAGAAGGGAATATTGTCGCGGGTACATCCACAGGTGGAATGACGAATAAAAAGTATGGACGAGTGGGGGATGTTCCCATTATCGGATCAGGAACCTATGCGAATGAATTAGTTGCAGTATCTGCGACAGGTTGGGGAGAGCGAATTATGTTAAACGTATCTGCACATACGCTGGCCAGTTACATGAAATACACAGAGTCCAGCCTTCAGGAGTCTATGGATTATTTAGTGGATGATGTACTTAATCCGAGAGAAGCTGGTTTTATTGCGGTAGACAAATATGGTAACATCTCTATGAGAACGAATACCGGCTCAATGTTCAGGGCAGCAGCTGACTCAGATGGCTTTAAAGAAGTGAAAATATGGGAGGAAGATTAATCGTATCGATTATAAAATCGGTCTCTGAGCTCCTGGACATATATCCCGATATCATTTCTGATTTCAAAAATCCGCTCATGAAAATCAGAATACACATCCGTTGAGAAATACTCTTCACTTCTTTGTGCTTGTAATAAAGCCAAACTCAGGTTGGAGCTTTTAAGAGCTTTTTTGGTATAGGCAATATTGGCACCCAGGTAGTCGGCCTCGAAACCAAAAGAATACCCACCAGCTAGTTTAGCTCCAATTTTCAGAGTTTCCCCAACAAACTCCTGGAACGCTTTACTTTGCATTTTGGTAGGAACTGACTCTGCCCAACGCAGTACTTCTACAGCAAGATCTTTGGATCTGTTGAAGATCATGAGGTTATCCAGTGACCCGTAATCAGAAATTGCAAACTCTTCACTGAGTGCTTTCCATTCCTCACCAGAATCAAAATCCTCGGATTCTTCCATTTCATCAAATTCATCATTTGACCCAAACAGAAAATCTTCATCCTCAAATTCATCCTCCTCTTCCCAGTCATCTTCTTCGGGGAAATAGGCTTCGTCGAGCAACAATTCCTCTTCTACGTAAGCTTCAAAGGCATCGTCTTCGTCCTTGCTTTCCTTAAGAAGGGTAATCCAGCGTGGGGTATTCCCTTTAGGGTCAGAGGAGATGAAACGCCGAAGTTGATCACTCTTCTTTTCAACTTCGTCAAGATGAGCTTCCCATTTGTGTTCGTCCCAAAGCTCGTCGTCGAATCCATCAAAATTCATATATGCAGATACCTACTGTAGATGGTTATGGGTTTACCATAGAAAAGGATTTCTAAGGTAGATTGCAATATTGAGTGGAAAAATAACGCTTTTTGTGGAAAAATAGTTTTTAGATTGAATTACAACCTTTCTAATACACCAACAATTACCTGGGTCATCTTAGGTTCAGCCATTCCTGCTGCTTCTAACACATCCTCAATACTTACAGGCTCCAGCGCATCAGGAAAACATTCGTCCGTAATTACAGAAATTCCAAGGACTTCCAGGCCCATGTGAACAGCTGAAATAACCTCGGGAACAGTGCTCATGCCTACCACATCCGCTCCCAACTGGCGCATATATCGGTATTCTGCTCTGGTTTCCAGCATGGGGCCGGAGATGGCAAGATAAATTCCCTTGTGCATTTTGATGGCTGATTCCAGCGCAACATTTTCTGCAGTTTCCAGCAAACGCTCGGTATATGGCTCACTCATATCAGGAAAACGAGGGCCAAGTTCCTCATCATTAGGCCCAATCAGAGGGTTATCCCCAAGGAAGTTGATATGATCGTTGATAAGCATGATGTCCCCACGGCGAAAGTTTGGATTCAAACCTCCGCAGGCGTTACTCACAATAAGCGTTTGCACTCCGAGAGATCGTGCTACACGAACAGGGAATACAATCTCCTGCATCGTGTATCCCTCATAATAGTGGAACCTGCCCTGCATCGCCACAACCGGCTTACCTCCGAGATGACCAAATAACAAGCGACCATGATGGCTTTCCACAGTTGAAACCGGGAAATGTGGGATATCATCATACTCGATGGAAAGGTGTAGATCAATTTCCTCAGCAAGTTGCCCCAAACCGGTGCCTAGTATCACCAAATACTCCGGGTTGAATTCTCCAATCTTATCACTTAGAAATGAAACTGCTTCATCTCTTTTTTTTCTAAACTCTGCTACAGTATCCAAAATGCCTCTAATCTATTTCATCAAGAATATCATCCAGCCGATCTGCTCCGGGAGGATAGGAGCTGTCGCTTTCTTCTTTCATAAAACTTGTATCGATATCCGCTTCATCATCAAAGGAAAATCGGGAATTATTTGAAGATTCTTCCTCAGCGTCCGCAACCTCCTTTTCGCTAGAATCGGCTACTGGAGCGGATTCTTCTTCCAGAGAAAACACCTTCATTTCATCATCCTTAAATTTTTGGATGGATGAAGAAGCATTTTCCAGGTAGGACGAAATTCCAACAATGATTTCTTCCCGTTTGTCCAGCAACCGAAGAATACTCTGCCGGATTCTGGCCTTTTCATGGTGAGCTTCTTTTACAATTGACTCCGCTTCTATATGGGCTTTATCCACCAAATTTTTAGCCTCTAACCGGGCATTATCCATCTTTTGTGCGACGGATTCTTTGGTCGTTTGCAGGGTTTCGTGAAGAGCTTCCTCAACCCGTTCATAATGTTTTACACGATCCGAAAGTTTTTCAATTTGCTCTTCCAGCTCTTTGTTCTTGGTGAGCAGGTTCTCGTATTCATTAGATACTAAAACCAAAAAAGATTGTACCTCAGCAACATCAAAGCCACGTAATGATTTTTCAAACAGCTGCTGCTTAATTTCAAGGGGTGTGATTTTCATAAACGAAGGAATTTACATGTCGTAAAGCACTTTAAAGTACTATTTATTCATTTAACATGTTCCTCAGATTCCCGTCTTGGTTTTTTTTGGCCTCTTCTCTTTGCTCGGGTTCTTCGATTTCGATCTCTCCGGTTGCTTCAGAATTCTCGGGGATTCTGATGCGATCTTCCTCAAGTTCAGTCACAATTGCTTCCATGTTGTTCAGTCGACGCTCGGTATTCTTTTTAAAATCAGCCAGCGCACGAAAAAACTGTGGGTTGATATCGCCAGAACCAGATCGATTTTTCCGATCTATTGCCGAGCGGATCAGGCTGAATATATTGTACATCACAAACCCGGCGAAACCTACACCAAATACTATCGCAACTAATGAAATTACCAGTTCTTCTTCACTCATAATTATCCTCTTACTCGGGATGAGTTCTTATTATCATCGTCAAGATCATTCTTAATCTCGATATCATCAAGTGAAATCTCACCTTTTGGTTGTTCCAGATCAGTTACAACGGTTTCCAAATGTTCCACTCTGGCTTTAAGATTAAAAATCATTTTTCGAAGTTCCTGAGATTCCTTTGTACTGGTAAGTCGTTTCTCTTCCAGTTTCATTTCTTTTTCACGCAAACCCACAATCATACCACCTGCGATTGCTACAATTGCGATTATTGCATACCAAGGTAGTCCAAATAACATAATGCCCGTAATTTTGTTGATGGGTAAAAGTGAGAACGGCTACGCAATTAATCAACCATAGTTTCGCGCACCAAAGATTGAACTCCCTACCCTAACCATGGTGGCTCCTTCTTCGATAGCCACTTCAAAATCGTTACTCATTCCCATAGATAATTCAGAAAGCTGAACGTTTCCTTCATTCAGGTGCATATGGTTTTGAAATGCTTCATGCAAAAAAGCGAATTCGCCTCGCACAGCTTCCGGATCCGAGGTAAGATGAGCCATTCCCATTAAACCTCTAACAGAAATACTTGGATATGCTCGTGCAGCATTCAGAATCGATTCTAACTCGTCTACCTCACAACCACTTTTTTGTTCTTCGTTACTGATGTTTACCTGGATAAGAATGTTGATTGTTCGGTCAAACTGCAGAGCTCTTTTGTTAATCTCACCAAAATACTTAGCCTTGCTTACCGAATGAATCCAGTCCACACGATTGGCAATGTATTTGATTTTATTAGTTTGGAGGGTTCCGATCATATGCCAGCAAATACCGGGATTCTGAATTTCTCTCATTTTAGCCTGAAGTTCATGCATTCGGTTCTCCCCAAAATGGATTTGGCCTGCTTCAAGTGCCTCCAGAATAGCTTCATTAGGTTTGGTTTTTGATACGGCTATAAGCTTGATATCACGTGCAATTCTACCTGATCTGCTAGCAGCTTCTTCTATTCTGGATTGTATAAGTTCGATATTTTTCTGGATAACCGACATGGTTCGATATTGGCAAAGTATGATTTATGATGACTAACACTAACTTACACTTTTTAAATTCACGTATTAGTCGTATTTTTTTAAGCTCAAGATAAAGTGTAAACAGTCTCGTTTCTTGGTACTGATATTTTGCTCTCACATAGGCTTCTCTTCGAGCCACTCATCCCAATCAATCTTCAAAGAGGATAGTTAGAGTGGCGACCCAAATCCAACATATCTCTACCTTTTTGAACCAGTGGGCGCCGCCAAGCATCAAGATGGATTACGATAACGTTGGATTGTTAGTAGGGGACCCAAATTCTCAGGTCACTTCCGTACTTACCTGCCTGGATATAACAGAAGAGGTGGTGGAAGAAGCGATATCGAAGAATGTTCAGCTTATTGTAGCTCACCATCCACTTATTTTTAATAAAATCGGATCGATTAACCCAACCAATGAACAGGGTAAAATCATCTACAAACTGATTAAAAATGATATCGGTTTAATGGTGGCACATACCAATTTGGACGCAGCCCTGGATGGTGTTTCTTTTGTTCTTGCGAATATTCTTGGGCTGGATAACCTTCGGTTTCTGGATAAAAACTACAACATAAGTCACAAAATCAGATTGGTGACTTCCAACGACGACCCAAAATCTGTACTAAAGCTATTAAACTATTATTCTGCTGAAGAAGCACATTATTTTTCTGTAGATAACCGTGAACATGGATTGACTTGTTTCGAGGCTATTATTGATGAACACCATGTTGCGAATTTACGGGCAGGCTTAAAGAAAGAAGGTCTGTTAAAAGCAGGAACCTTCCAGGTCACTCAGCTGGTCTCTCCATCACAAAATTTCGGGATGGGGGTTATTGGGGAATACCCGGAAGAAGGGGTTGGTCAAAATGAATTTTTACACCTGATATCGAAAGCGTTAAACGTACGCGCGGTTCGATTTTCGGGTTCCGTTGACAGAATAAAGAAAGTGGCCGTTTGTGGCGGCGCTGGCATATCACTAAAAAGGAAGGCAATTAAAGCAGGTGCACAGGCTTTTGTTACTGCGGATGTGAAGTACCACGATTTCTTCACCGAGCACGACAATTTCCTTTTGGTGGATGTAGGTCATTACGAAAGTGAGTTCCCTATTGTAGAGGAGCTAAGAAACGAGCTGGCAGATGCATTCGAAGAGCTCAATGTGATGACCACGAAAACTATTACAAATCCAATGCACACATACATTTCAGATACTGAACCTCAATCCATTCATCAAAGCTGAATAATTATCCATGAAAGAAGTATTGCAACAACTCGCGAATCTTCAATATATCGATAGCAGAATAGACGAGATCAAACAACTTAGAGGCGACTTACCAGAGGAAATCTTAGATATAGAAACCGACATAGCCCGAGGTGAGGCGAGACTCAACAAGTTAAAAGAGGAAGAAAAAGGGTTAATGGTCGAATTCGACAATTTGAACCTGGAAGTAACTTCCTCAGAAGAAAAAGTTAAGAAGTATGAAGACCAGCAACTTTCTGTTCGAAATAACCGCGAATACGATGCTTTGACTAAAGAGATCGAAGCCCAAAAGCAGATTATTGAGAACAGCAAAGCCAGAATCGTTGAAATTGAAAAAAGAAACGAGTCTATTGGTCCGGAACTTGAAGCCGCAGAACAGAACCTTGCAGAAGTAAAGGCCCTTTTTGATGCCAAAAAGAGTAGCCTGGAGCAAGTGATGAAGTCCACCGAAGAAGAAGAGCTTGTACTTGAAGACAAGCGCACAGAAGTGGAAAAGGAGATCGACCAGCGCTACATCAGAAACTATAAGCGACTCCGAAACGGACTGCAAAATGGAATTGCAGTAGTAGCGATGGATCGCGGAGCAGCACTCGGGATGGTTCTTCCTCCACAGACTCAGGTGGAAGTCCGACGTATGAACAAGATCATTTTTGACGAAAACAGTGGTCGAATTGTTGTTGACCAGTCGTTTTTCGACAATGCAAAAAAGAACCTGACGCTCTGATCGTCAGTGATCAGCACGTAAAAGGGAGGCCAATGCGCCTCCCTTTTTTATTTTGTATCTTCAACAGTGGAAAAACCGGGTAATCGCCCCGCACATAAAGCTCAACGTTCTTTGTCATGTATTATGTCTACCTTCTCCAAAGTGGAAAGACTGGGAAATTTTATGTTGGTTTTACATCGAATCTTAAAAAGAGATTTCAACAACATAATAACGGAGAAGTTGAATCAACTAAGTATTCAATTCCATATAAGTTGGTTTACTTCGAAGGTTTTCTTAGTAAAAAAGATGCTCTAATTAGAGAAAAGAAATTAAAGCATCATGGTCAGGGAATCAGGAGATTAAAGGAAAGACTAGTTCACAGTATTGAAAATTGAGCTTTATGTGCGGGGAGGAAAGTCCGGACACCAACAAGTACCACGCTCAACGATCCTTCGGGCGAAGTTGAGGCTCGTTTCTGGTGACGGAAGCGGGATAGAAAGTGCAACAGAAAACAAACCGTCCGCCCCTGGCGGATAAGGGTGAAAAGGTGAGGTAAGAGCTCACCGTCCCGGGCCGTGAGGCCGGGAGCTAGGTAAACCTCGTGGGGTGCAAGTTCATGTAGGGCAGTATTCGTCACTTGTCGAGACGCTGTCGGGTAGAATGCACCAGATAAATGATTGCCCTCAGCACATAAATTATGTGCTGAGACAGAATCCGGCTTACAGGTTTTTCCAGGAATACCAAAACCCCGACCGAAAGGTTGGGGTTTTGTCTTTTTGGGTAGCTGCAATAGCAAGGTATTTCAAATTGATCAAAGTACTGACTGAATGATAAGCCCTGTGCTAAACCCGTACTTTCCCACTTTTAATCGCACGATCCATATCTCGTTTGGTATCAGCAGCTTTGATACTCTCTCGTTTATCAAATTTCTTTTTACCCCTTGCCAGGCCAATCTGGACTTTCGCGAATCCGTTTTTGAAGAAGATTTTCAAAGGAATGATGGTATTTCCTTTTTGAAGAACAGCCCGATCCAGCTCCCTGATTTCCTTCTTACTTAGCAGCAGTTTGCGGTCCCGGCGAGGGTCGTGATTATAGTAAGAACCATGTTCAAAGGGCTTGATATAAAAATCCCGGAGCCAGACTTCTCCATCCTTCACAAAAGCGAATGAGTCGGTAAAACTGGCTTTTCCCTGTCTCAGAGACTTCACTTCTGTTCCCTGAAGTACCAATCCTGCATCGTAGGTACCCTCAATGGAATAGTCATGAAAAGCTTTGCGGTTTTGTATACTTGGGCTGCTCATTTTTACGATCAGAGACGAAAGGTTTACGACAGATGACCTACGGGTTCTTCGCTATTAAAACCCAAGTTCTTCCAGGGCTTCTGTTACGTCAGGGTCCGGGGAACGGTCTGGAAATGTGGAATAAATGCCCAGAATTTGCTCGACTTCGGTGATGGCTTTCTCATTATCGGGGTTGATTTTCAATACCTCGATGAATTGACGGAGGGCACCATTCATTTTTTCGCGCATGTTGGTTACATCCGAATCGCGGTAAACAAGGAATAACCCGTAATTCAGGTAGGTTTTTTCTGTCAGGGTTTGAGTTTCCGGGGTTTCTTCCTGCTCTTCCAAAAGTGCGAGCGCCTCGGTGTATTGGTCGGAGTCAATCATGGTATTAATTTGATCTTCCAGGGATTGAGCAACCTGCTCTGTTGAGGCATGTTGAGATTCCTGGTTTGCACAACTCACTATGGTCAACAGTAAGCCGAAAACGAGTATTTTTTTCATGGAGATGATTATCTGAAGGATAAAGGATTAAAACTGATACAAAGCACAAATATAAGCATACTTAGCCATCCGAGCACCTTTCGGGTGGGGGTAAGTTCACGCTCAACGATCACGGGTGGATGCTCTACTTTTACAAAAAAGGTGATGAAGAAAATCCAGAACAGCCAGATCAGGGAAGATTCCATTCCGTCATCTTTTGCAAATAGAAAGGAATAGCCAGCAGCTATAATAACCGAAGATGTCAGTCCTGCGGCCACCCAGATTTGATCACGATGAAAGGCCCGTTGATACATCAAGAACAGGAAGCCAATCCATATTGTCCATGAAAGAAGTTGATGGTCCCCTTCAAAGTCACCCACGAATCCATTTATGATGGGAACAGCTTCAAAACAGGCGAAAATGGTAATCAGGATAAAAAACAACCGGGCCACAATGCGATGGCGTTTATAGCCGATTAATGAATATAGTATGTGACCTCCATCCAGCTGCCCAACGGGCATTAAATTCAAAGCGGTAAAAAACAACCCGAACCAACCAGCGAGTAAAAAAGGATAATGCATGATCTCCCACAACGGAGGAGCGTCCACAAAAAGGGCAGATAACGTGTTGAATAATGGGGTGCCACCGAAGTAAAAAGCAATCTGGCCATCCGTTAGTTGGGGAGCGTCAGGGTACTCACCATTTTGATGATAATATTCTACTACATAATTGTGATCACCAAACTCGTTCAGAAATTCAACATCCGGAAGGGTAAAAAACCCGATAAAAAGAATGACTATCGAGACAATGAATCCGGCAATTGGTCCGGCTGCGCCGACATCAAATAATTTGTTGGTTTCGTGAATTTGCTCACGAATCCTGATTACAGCACCCAGGGTTCCAATGCCGAGGGGAATGGGGATATAGTAAGGAAGTGAGACCGATATTTTGTGGAATACGGCGGCAAAATAGTGCCCAAACTCATGGGCAGTTAAAAAGGATAGCAAAAGAGTTGCAAAAAGGACTCCACGTAGTAAATCTTCCTGTCCCGGATACGGAAGTAAAACTCCCCCAATTACTGCAGTTTCAAGCTGTTTCCCAACTAAAAAAGTACTCACTAGTGATACGGAAATAAAAGTGAGCAGGAACAACAAACCATGTCGAAATAAGGCTTTCCTGGTCGGTTTGTTCTTTCCCGAAAGCGGCAGAAAGTCAGTAAGCCTGATACCTTTTTTTTCTTCTTCTGGATCGACGCTTAATGTCGGTTGATCGAAATTCAAAAATTATTACCGGTTAAGAGGTTCTCTTGAAATAGGCATGGTCATACACCGGGCACCTCCGCGCCCGCGGCATAGCTCATGTCCTTGAAAACTAATGGCTATTTTAAGGTCTTCGTTCACAGGCAAAGGTTTGTTTTCATATTCTTCCACAAACTCAAACTGGGTCATAAACGAGTATCCATGATCAACCAACGTATTAAAGGTCCTGGTGTTTCGTTCGTATCCAACGGCTACACCCGGCGCTAAAGCGAACATATTGGCTCCATCCGTCCACTGTTCCCGGAATTGACTGGTTCGATCTTCACCACCGCACTTTATGAAGGTATAATCAACCCCGGTAAATTCTTTTAACGCTGATTGTAAATCGATCCGTTGTTCAGCAACAACCTTTCCATCAATTTTTTGAAGTGCTACAACATTGTCTTTTTGTTCAAGGATTGCCGGTGGAAAAGCCACGCACTCATCCTTAGAAATAAACGTAAAAACGGTGTCGAGATGCATGCTTGCCCTTTGTTTGGGGATGTCGACAGCAAGTACTGTTTCCACTCCGTGACTCAAAAGCCCATCTGCAGCTTTCATCAAGCCGGTAAATGAAGTTCTTTCGCTCATTCCTATAAGAACTACTTTATCCGATTGAACCAAAACATCACCGCCCTCAATGCTCTGATGTCCAGAAATTCGGATAGCATTTTCCTTTATTGATTCAAATAGTGGGTGATATTTAATGATCGTCTCCATGATCAGGGACTCGCGGAGGCGCGTTTTTGTAGCTGCACGGGAAACCAGGATAGAGTCTCCTACCACGGCCGAGAGATCACGGGTAAATAAGAGGTTTGGGGAGGGAAGAAGGTTGAAATCTTTCGATGCGTGAAGCTCGCCTTGTATACTAAACTTCAACAATTCTTCAGAGGGAAGTGCCAGTAATTCACTTTCGATTACCTGAAGGTTTTCTTCCGGAAACTCTTTGATTAATTGTTCGATGAAAAAGGTAGAAGCGTCCTTCGAATCAAGGCAGCTTTTGAATAAATCTGCAATTTCAATTACCCTTCCATCCGGATTCATGGCCGCTTTGAAAACATCCAGCATATCGAGGTGTTCGCCCCGGGCATCGTCTTCAAAAATGATATCATCAAACAGAAGTTCGTCTTTGATTTCCGGATTCACTAGTGACACTTCATGACCCGGGGTATGTACAACTACCCCATTGAGATGCCCTATTTCTGACGATACATTTAATTTCATGCTGTGATTTTTTTGATGAATATAGGGAGACCAGAAACCATTTTTGAGGATTTGTGCGTTTGATTAGGTATTTTAAATTGGTTAAGGAGAAGCATGACAAGCAAATCAGAAATAGAGTCTTTATTACTTTTATTAGAGGATCCTGATCCTTTCATACAGGAGAGCGTACAAAACAGATTCTCAGAATTGGGCGAAAATGCGGTCCCATTGCTTGATGAATATCGAATAGAGCTGAAGGATCAGAAAGAGAAGTCGAAAGTGGGGAATATTATCCATCAGTTAACCTTTCCCACCTTAAAAACGGACTTTCATGAGCTACTGGAAAAGGGTCTTCGAAACCGGAAAACGCTTGAGCAGGCAGCCTTTACATTAGCAAGGTTTGGAAACCCCACACTCCGTGCGAGCAACTTTGAAAAACAGCTTGATCACTTTGCTGAGATGGTAGAGCCAACCATTAAGTACCGGTTGGATGAACGTCGCAAGATGAAGCAGCTTATCAAATTTGTATTTGAGGATTTAAACTTTACCGGGGACACGGAGGATTATCATAATCCGGCAAACTGCTTTATTGACCAGGTAATCCGTCGACGACGTGGTCTTCCCATCACTCTTAGCATGGTGGTTATGTTTCTTTCACGGAGACTTGATATGCCATTCTTCGGAGTAAATATGCCGATCCACTTTATGTTGAATTATGTGAGCGAAAAAGAAGAAGTGCTCATTGATCCCTACGACAACGGAGCTATTGTTTCTTATGATCAGTGCTATTTCTTCCTGAAGAAGAATAATATTGAACCAAAGCCTGATCACTTCAAAATTGCTACCGATTTAGAAATTCTGATTCGTTGCATACGTAACCTGATTCATAGCTACGAGCGTTTGGAACAACCTGAACGCATAGAAGATTTAAAAGAATTACTCGCCCTTACCGAAATGTATGAATGATGGCAGGGTATTCTGGTAACCCGCTGTACAAGAAATTGGGGATTAAGCCCAACCAAACAATTTCTGTAGTAAACCAACCCCGGGAATATATCGACTGGTTGACAGAGGTCCCTGAGGGAGTAATCTTTAAATCCCTGGAGGAAATCGAAATAGTACCATTTATCCATCTTTTTTGTTTTAATGAAGCTGATTTGAACAACCTGCTACCTATCGCAAAATCCAAAATGGAAATAGATGGATCAGTCTGGGTTTCGTGGATCAAAAAAGCCTCCAGGAACTTTCAATGGAGTATCACGGATATGGATATTCGTGACTACGGTTTAAAATTGGGCCTTGTGGATGTGAAAGTGTGCGCCGTGTCTGAGGACTGGAGCGGACTTAAATTTATGTATCGAAAGGAAGATCGTAAGTTACTGAAGCAAGAAAAAAAGTAAGTGTTTTTAACACGAACGAATCAAATTCCACGAGCTACAAACCATAAACCGATAACACTTCCGGTCAAATAACTGATTCCACGAATTACATCCCCAAAAAAGAGTTCGCCCATTCCAAGCAGTGCAAATACGATGCACACCATAGCAATACCTGCTTTGAATAGATTTGGAAGAATAGAATCGTAGGATTGAAGCCCGTTCGAATAATCCGACCAATTTCCGGCAGGTCGTACCTTTTGATAGTAATTGGAAAGAGTTTCAAAGGACTCAGGTTTTGTGAGCATTGTAACGATCAGCCAACTCGCAGTTGATAGAGACGTGGTGAAAATCATTCCACCGGCAAACGTACTATCAAACATGGTTATGCCAAGGGCCTTTGAGAGGACGGCACCAATAGTTGCAGCAATCATCGCAGTAATTTCACTCCAGGCATTTACCCGATACCAAAACCAACGCAATAACATCACCCCTCCAATTCCGGCGCTTAAAGAAAGAATAAATTCCCAGCCACCTTTTACAGAATCAAAATAGTAAGACACGATGATTGCAACACCAGCCATAGCAATAGTTGCAATGCGGGAGATAAATACATAATGTTTTTGGGCTGATTCTGAGGACTCAAACTGATCTTCCGTTTTAATGAATCGGGCATAAAAATCGTTGACCACATAGGAAGTTCCCCAGTTCAATTGCGTAGAAATTGTGGAAACGAAGGCAGATAGAAAGGCTACACAAAGCAATCCAAACCATCCAATGGGGAGCACTTTGGCCATCATGATTGGGTACCCGGCTTCTTTATCAGCGAGATCAGGGAATAAAACCATGGAAACCAAAGCGACCAGAATCCAAGGCCACGGGCGAATCGCATAGTTTACCACGTTAAAAAGCAATGAACCGCCCACCGCATTTCGTTCATCTTTAGCTGAAAACATCCGTTGTGCAATATAGCCTCCGCCCCCTGGTTCCGATCCTGGGTACCATGCTGCCCACCAGGCCATTCCAACCCAAATTAGTGCGGTAACGATAGGGATTTCTGGGTTACTGAAGGGATTCAAACTCAGAACATCGAATTGGACCACTTCATCCAAACGAATTTTTAATTCATCAAATCCACCGATGTGATCAACGGAGAAATACGCAAGAGCAATGGACCCGATCATCGCGATAAAAAACTGGATAAAATCGGTAACGACCACCCCCCAAAGGCCGGACAAAGCAATGTACACCGCCGTTATTCCGTATAGGAGGATTATAATTTGCCACTGATCAGCCCCGGTGATGACGCTCATCACTTTGGCCATCCCAACTGTAACCCACCCCATGATCACACAATTGAACGGAAATGCGAAGTAAAGTGCCCGGAATCCTCGCAAAAAACCAGCGGGTTTCCCACCGTATCGAAGCTCAATGAATTCGCAGTCGGTGAGTACATCGGCACGTTTCCAAAGTTTGGCGTATATGAACACCGTAATAAGCCCGGAAATCATCCAGCTCCACCAAAACCAGTTTCCTGCAATTCCCTGGGTAGCAACAATTCCGGTAACTGCAAGAGGCGTGTCTGCAGCGAAGGTAGTTGCCACCATAGAAACCCCGACCAACCACCAGGGAAGGTTTTTTCCACCAGCGAAATAATCGTCAAGTGATTTTTGACCCCTTCGTTTCGCAATAATGGCAATTGCGATAAGCAGTAAAAAGTAGCCGCCAATAACAATATAATCGAGTGTGTGAAACATCTCTGTTGCTAAGAATTATTCAAACGACTTTCTAATCTCAGAAAAATGATGACAGATTTTATCATTTGATTTTCAGGATTTCGCTTAATGCTTTAGGAGCATCCACTTCCAGAAATTCTATGGCTGATGGAATATCTAATGCATAAGAACCTGAAAGATCGGAAAACTCAAGAATCTTATTAGAAAAAGGAGACTTATCGAAAGAGAAGTCAACATTCGAGAATCCAAAGGCAATCTGATTAGAAATGGTTGCAATCTCGACCTGGTCAAAAGAGGAATTGGCTTCCCCGTTGGTATAGTAAAGACGGGCCTCCCTACCAGCGAAAGTCACCATGTTGGCATCGGTTCGAAGGCGATGACCCGGAAGAATATCTCGATTCATGAACCATCTCGCCTGGATTCCATCTTCTTCAGAATGATAGTAGGCAACGGTAGCACCAGGTGTAAAGACGAAAATAGTAGTAATCCCCTTTTGGCGGAGCACAAGTACACTATGGTTGCCATTTTCACTGGTAACTATTTTACGCGCATAATTGAAGCCCAGTTCATCAACATTAAATTCCGCCGTATTTGAACCACCTGATCGTACTAAGGAGTGTTTCTGTTCCAACCCTCCATCTCCATTTAAGATGATGGGCAATTCATCTTTCCAGGCCCAAGTTTGTAAACCGCGAAGTGGGTATCCCGTAGCCGGAATACTTTTGTATTGTTTTGTGGAATTATTCCAAAACCCATTTCGGGCTCTGAATGTAATTCCGGTTTGATAGTAATGTCGGCCAACTAAGGCATAGTCAACTTTTGGGAGTTTAAATACCTCATTTCGGGTGGTAAACCACTCCGGAAACTTCCCGTCCCATTCTACATTTGAAGATTCATAAATGGCGAAAATAGCAGGAGCTGTTAAATGCCCGTTCGACTCGGTAGTAGAAGAAAACGCGGAAGCCGACATTTGCTCGATCTTTTGAAGAGCTTTTTCTGCCATCAACGCATAAAACGGATCTTTTTTTGACCATATTTCCCAGAATGGAAGCACATCCCGAAAGTTGGCCCCATTGACGTTATCCGTTCTAACCGAGGCACCTGTAACCATTGGCCACATACTGATTGAGTTGTATCCCGCCAGCCATTTTGCTGCCTGATCAAATCGATCTTCCAATCTTCTATCATGGGACCATAATCGATAGGCATATAAATAGGCGATAGACGTATATGTATAATTCGCATCCGGCCCGCCTCCTGCGTATTGTTCATCGTGCTCACCAATTTCCCCATTTTCAAAAATGATGGTCTCTATCATTGGTTTGGCATGATAAGTGGCCATGTCCAACCATTCTTGTTCTTCAAAATAACGAGCGGCTAATGAAAGTATAGCGGCCCATGCAATGCCTCGATTATTGTTTTCCAGTTTTGGATGTTCATACAACCATTGAGAGGCACGATATAAAGCGGCCTCAATCCTTTCTTGTTCATGATCTGAAAACAGGTCCTGGTTCCAAATATAGCCATACAACCAGGGTTCCAGAATCCAACCATGTCCATGAACCTGTGAATCATAGCCCCATTCATTAACCAGGTTTTCCCAGGTGAAATAACCATCTTCATTTACTCGATCTGGTAAGGTTAAAAATGCGGTTTTGAGTGTATCCTTAATTCCCTGGGTGCGATAAGTATCGATACCGGAGCGCGCGTAAAGATAAGCCAATTGTCCAACGGATCTCGATTTCGGACGCATGTTTCGGAATGTATCAGCGTTTTTTGTAGTGGTCAACCACTCAAGATCAACCGAATTTCTACCAAAATCGTGAACTTGTTTTAGATACCTATGCGTTCGAGCACCATCCGTGATCGGCTGATTCAGAAAATCCTCGACCCATTCTTTACCTGTTACCTCAACCGTTGGAATCTCCTGCAGATATGCGGATGCATTTACACTGAAAAAGGAAAGTAAAACAATAAGTAGAAGTATGAACATGGTGGGCTCTTCAATATATATTAGGTATACCTAATATATATTGTTTAAGATTTATATAGAAATCTTGAGAAATTTGGTCCAACGAACCCGGGAATAGCTCAATTAATACTCGATCACCCCAATTAGAGCAGTGTATTCAACGAAAGGAAGTTTCTCGATTTCAAGCATCACATCTTTTTCAGTCCCAGGTTCTACGAGGATGTTAGTGGTTCTTGGAAAATCAGAGATGATCTCATAGGCTACTGCACGGAATTCTGTCATGAAGCGGATTACGGCTTGCTCGTTCATCGAATATTGAAAGCGGATGAATAATCGCTCGCTTGTCTGATTAGCAATAATCCGAGCCAAAGATGCATCATAATTATCGGGTTCCAGGTCCTGGGAAGACAATAAATCCTCAAAAAAAGAGGTGTCCACCGGTTCAGGTCGAAAATTGAAATCGAGGATTTGGGATCTTGATGTAAGCTCGGTAATGATTGCTTCTTCAGGTTGATTTACGATAGCAATGGTAAATGGCTGGATGTCCATAAATCCGAGTTCATAACCAAGACTCTCTAATCTTGAGATGACAAAATCAGGAGATACGGTGTCAGCAAGGTAGACTATGAACTCGCCTTCAAGTGTAGAAACCCTCCCTTCCTGTACTTTTCTTAAGGCATCATCACCAATGGTTTGAGCAAATGCCAAATGGGAAGAAGCCAAAATCGCTAAGAGAAAAGATATTCTGAGCATATCACAAGAAAACAAGAATGAAGTTTGGAAACCACCAATCACGCAAAAGAGTTTAAATCGTCGTATTTTTAGAGGTTGTTTAAATTATAAAATTCATCACTCCATGTCGCAGGCGGTCACCGCAGATAACGAAATCCTGAACGAGGCTAAAAAGAGACGCACATTTGCGATCATTTCTCACCCGGATGCTGGTAAAACCACGCTAACAGAAAAATTATTGTTGTACGGAGGTGCCATTCACGAGGCAGGTTCCGTTCGTGCCCGAAAAGCAGCTCATCATGCGGCATCAGATTGGATGGCGATCGAAAAAGAGCGTGGAATCTCGGTGACTTCCTCCGTGATGCGCTTCGAAAAAGAAGGTATTAAATACAATTTGTTAGATACACCTGGCCACAAGGATTTTTCCGAGGATACTCTTAGAACACTGGTAGCCGCAGATTCTGGCTTGATGGTGATCGACGTTGCAAAGGGAGTGGAGGAACAAACAGAGAAACTGTTTGAGGTCTGTAAACTTCGTGAGGTCCCTGTAATTACGTTTGTGAATAAGTGCGATCGTCCGGGGATGGATCCGCTGGAAGTACTAAGTAACGTGGAATCCAAGCTGGGAATTGAGGCTCTTCCTGCAAGTTGGCCGCTCGGATATGGCCAGAAATTCCAGGGAATCTATGATGTACTTAATAAGAAAGTGCATGTGTACGAGAAGTCGGATCACGGTGCGAAGAAAGCCGTTACAGAGGTGATGGAGGTTGACGAAGCACTGGAACAAAGCAATCTTTCTGATGCTGAAAAAGAAGCTTTCCTGGAAGAATTGATGCTTATCGAAGATATGTACCCAAATATGGATCGTGAGTTGTATAACTCGGGTAAAGTAACCCCGGTCTTCTTTGGGTCTGCATTAAATAATTTCGGGTTGGATGTGTTTTTGAACTATTTCCACCAGCTGGCACCCAGTCCCCAGGGTTATGAGCATTCACAAGGAGATGAACGTGATTTAGAAGAATCCTTTTCCGGGTTTATATTCAAAATGCAGGCCAACATGAACCCGGGTCACCGTGATTGTGCCGCCTTCATTCGGGTGGCTTCCGGCAAGTTCCAGCGAGGACAACAAGTGGTGATTTCACATTCCGGTAAGAAAATCAAAATGGCTACTCCGCATACATTGATGGGTGATGAACGCCAATTATTGGAAGAAGCTTATCCGGGTGATATTGTCTCAATATTTAATCCTGGAGATTTCAGGATTGGAACTACCATCTTCGAGAAAAGTCCCGTGCGTTTTGATGTAATCCCATTGTTCACCCCTGAACATTTCCAGAAAGTAGCAACCAAAGATCCGTTTAAAAGAAAGCAACTTCGTGAGGGTTTAAAGCAGCTTTCCGAGGAAGGTGTTGTACACGTGTTTGAAGTCCCGAATGGGGTTGGAAATGAATTGCTGCTTGGTACTGTGGGTGTACTCCAGTTCGAAGTAGTTCACCATCGAATGAAAGAAGAATATGGGGTCGAACTAGTGATTACACCGGTTTCTTATTACACGGCACGATGGCTTCCAAACGATAAAGATGATGTGATTGAAAAGCTGGAATCCAGCTATTCAACACATGTTACCAAGGACCTGGATAATAACCCTATCGTGCTTTTGGACTCGATGTACGCCCTGACTCAAGCAGAAGAGAAAGTGGGAGCAGAGAACTTATTTAAGTTCAAGCAGGGATAGAAAATCGAGGTCAAGCAGCATGAGATTTCCTTAACTGCTTTACCCTCTTTCATTTCTCCAATACCAAAAAGAGAAAAGCCGGGTTTTTTGAAAGATATTTGAAAGCTTTTTCGTTGAGGTGCTTAAAATCTTCTGACACCTGAGGCTCGGTTATTGATACAATTCTTAAGCCTGAATTTAGAAATGGTTTCAATAGATCTTCTAGTGTTCGGGTATAATAATTAACGGGAAAGGAGTTGTCTCCGTCGCCCCAGGTGTCTCTGATTAAATACGTATCAAAATAGCTTTCCTTATTATGTACAAGGAAATCCCCAAACGGATGATGCGTTGAAATATAAACTTTCCCCCCAGGTTTCAATACTCTATAGAATTCACTTACCAATCCATCCCAATGTTCGAGGTAATGGAGTACCAGGGAACATATAATGTACTCTTGCGAAGCATTTTGAATAAAAGGAAGCCCTTGCGTTAAATCTGCATTAACCAGCTTAATTCTACCCGATGCATCTTTTCCTTTAACATGATTGAGCATTTCCTGGCTGGCATCAACCGAAGTCACAGAGGACGCTTTTTGTTCTAATGCATATAGTGAATAGAATCCGGTTCCGCACCCAAGATCCAGAACCGTTTTATTGCTAAAATCATCAAATAAGGAAAGCATATAGGGCCGTTCATACAGATTATTCCATGAGTTATTTCTGTTTACGTGCTCTATATATTTTGATGAGATCTGATCATACCGGGTAAGTTCGACTTTTGATTTCATATACGGGAAAACAATAGTTTAAATAGGTTATTTGAAAGTAAAGAGATTTTAGATTCAACAATAAAACAAGGAAATATGCTTCACCCTGGCGAATCGATGTTACCCCGGAACTAAACCGCCAATTAGGGCTACTTAATAAGCATAAGTTTTTTGATGCTTACATTATTTCCAGTCTTTAAACGATACAGATACACACCTGATGGAAGAGAAGAAGCATCAAAAGTAACCTGATGATTTCCCATAGCTTTTTGTTCGCCATCCAACAGTACAGCTACCTTTCTTCCCGTCATATCAAATACTTCGAGTGTAACAGTACTGGCTACAGGAATACTGTAGTCGATATTAGTAGATGGGTTGAAGGGATTCGGGTAATTCTGCATGAGCTTAAACTCTTCAACACCGGAAGCTTCCTCGATGGCTACTACTGCGACGTTGACTACTTTTCCTCCAATAATCATGGGATGACTGAGTGCATTTTCTGGAGTGATAGCGCGCCCAAAAGAAAATTCGGTGAGGTCGAAAAGCTGTTGGTTTGATAACCCAACAAATTCTTCTTCAACACACCCCCAGTCTCCATCCGGATCAGTTAAAGGACATCTATTAGCCTCGGTTATCGGGATGAAATCCGAATCTTGTGCATCAAAATAGAGTTTCTCGTTTTCGAAAAGGCCAAAGTTCAATATGATTTCATCGGGAAGGAGAAAGAAGTCGGGCATTTTTGCATCTCCCGTCAATAAACCAAATCCATCTTGTACTTCGTGCGTCAAATGAAACTGAGGGGCCATTTCGATATTATTTTTTGGGTTTTTGAAAACAATATCTCCTTGAATAATGAGAGTTCTCCATGGTTCAGCATTTGCGTTACCTGGGAACTGTCCCTCTTCATAGCGGAAGTTCGTTTCTTTAATATGTATATCAACTCCATCGTTATCAAAAGTGCCCCCATCTATAAGAACATTTGCATTTCTTGGAGTTGCTATGGCTATACTTTTGCCCCCAAATCCTTCAATGGTATTATTGATTAAATTCCAATCCAGGGTGTTGTGAAAATAATCCAGGTCCATAGCAATTACCTCTGGCTCATCTTCAAGAATGCCGGGGAAGGGATTAGGCCCTGTATCAAGTATTCCCGTTGGGCTGTTATAACCCACTATTCTTGAGTTTTTGATGGTAATATCAGCACTGTGGTTAAATCCAAAACCTCTTCTCCTGATATTCCATAGTGTGGTATTTTCGAACACAAAATTCAATTGATCGCGATATGCTTCCGGGGTATAATTAAATCCTTCCTCGTTATTATCTAGATGAAATTCTGTTGCCATATAATATCCATGTACCCCTCTTGCCAGAGTGTAAGCCGTATTATCTTTAAATGGTCTTGGTTGGATATACCAGACATCCAATCTAAATGCAGGATGTTCCTGTTTCCATTGGCGAAGTAGAGCATTTAACTCTGGAAATTCATCAGCCGGCACATGTATATCGATAAAACCGGTTTTGAATCCCAGCTCATTTTCTATAAGCCCCTCGGTCCAATACACATAGGCATGGCCGGTTGAGCCTGATACCACATTACCAATCACGGAAACACCGGCACTATGTAACCAAAAACCATCTCCCTGCCAGGCAAAATCTTGTCGACCTTCACGAATATCGGCAAGAGAAGGTCGTGCCTCTTCAACCGTTGGGGCAGGACGGGGTTGCGTTGTCATAGGTTCTTCAGGATTATAGGTCCTGATGGCAATATTCTCGATGAAAGACCCTGTTTCATCACCTGCTTCGGTACTAAAAGCCGCTCCCACAACATCATAGGATACATTTCGCAGAAAATTGACCCTGGATGAATGATTTACATACCCCCAACCCGGATCTCCATTAACCACAGATCCTTCTACATGAGCTGCTTTCAGCGTCGGAGAAGATCCTCCCCGATGGAAGTGAAAGGAGTACCTGCCCCTGGGGTTTTTAAATCCATCCCCAATACGAGGATACCCCCTGGGCCTTCTATCAAGTTTAGGGAATTCATAATCATCCAGGATGATGGATTTATCTGTTCTGCCTATGCCATTAGCCTCTACATATCTTACATCGACATTTAGATTATGCATGAACATGATATGTCCACGAGGTTTATGATAGGGATCAGCACTGATTGCGGTAACACTTTGGTTTTCAGAAGTGATGATTATGTTTCGGCTAAGGTTTGCTACATGGACATCCAAATCCGGAGCCAGAACAGGGGCTTTATGATCTCTGGCTAACGCAGGAGTAAAAGAGATAGTCGATCCCGATATGCCTGTGATAGTTACTACTTCGTCACTCGTAAAATCATTAATGTCGGTTCCCGCGATAGCTAATTGATCGTCTATTTGCCAGCCCTGTGGTGCTTGCTTTAACACCAGTTCGGTAGCTCCTGCGTTTAAATGGGTGGCAAGTGCAAGCCAGCTTGTTTTATCTTGTCCATGCATGGTAGTAGGGCCCATTAAAACTGCGCCTGGTACATAGCGTTCGGGATCAAAACCCACTGTTGTACCGCCTCTTTCAGCAAAAACGAGTTTTGCAGTAACACCCTGGTTTATTTTGTTGGTAATGTTGCCGATTTCGAGTATAGCGTTAGTTTCACTAACCAGAAATTCAGTTCTTAATTCTGTGTTTACATCTGTTGCAAAAACGAGGTTACCTCCATTTGCAATTCGAATGGATTTAAACTCTTGTGAAATTATTCCATCAACTGTAACAGTAATTCCATCTGGAATGAGAATTCTATCGTCGTCACTAGGGGGTATACCGCCCCATGTTGAAGATGAGCTCCAATTACCAGAGTTAACCGCAGTGATAGTTGCATTACCCGCCACCTCTACAGGAGTTTGTGCCTGAATAGAGATTGAGATACTTAGAATGGTTAGACAAAAGATGAAATACTGAAGACTTCTTACAATCAGTTTCATAATAGAGAGATAGGTTAAAGGGTATCTGTGATTTGATGAATTCTAACCTGAAAACAACTATCCCAAAGAATACCCTACCTGCTGGAAAAAAAAGATAGGTTTGGATAACCCTGTAAGTAATACGATTTAAAGATAACATTGGGTAACTCTGAAATCTCTGGCTTCTGATTCAAATTAGAGCATTACCCAAAGCAAATAACCATTAACGCTTTAATTTAAAGAAAAGCGATCAGATGTCAAGATTAAGTGATACATGATATGCTCACCAAATGGGCAGTTCTTCAATTTCGATATCAAACACTGAAAGGGATTTAGTAAAAGAATCGAGATTCAAATGACTGTAATTAATCCTGAGTACTTTGTCGTGATCTCCCATGTCCAGGTTCCAATCTTTTAAGCCATTTGAATGTTCAAGAACGTAGACGAGTCGGCAGGCGGTCAACTCGTCAGTTACATTTGTTTTGAATACCCGGCATTTCAGCCTGGATTGTCGCACAAAAACCTTCATGATTTTACCGGATAAATAGGTTCATAGGTGAGCATAACAAAGCCATTTTCGAATTCTGAACAGGAGATTAGTTGGAGATTAATGTCATATTCTGTTTTCCCAAAAAGAGGAATACCCTGGCCGAGTAATACGGGGATCCTGGTTATGGTGATTACATCAATCAGCCTGGCATTTAGAAAGCGCTGTATGGTAACGCCACCGTCGATGTATAAATGCTTATATCCCAATTCAGCGGATTTTTTAATGATTTCTTTGGGACTTCCGCTCATAGGAAAAGCTTTTCCACCCAGGTGTTCAGGCAAATCAATTTTTCTTGAAGAAAGTACAATTACGGGTTTTTCGTAAGGCCATTCTCCGAAGGAAAGTACTTTTTCAAAAGTATGACGCCCCATTACCAGGGCGTCCACTGAATCCATAAACGCGTAAAAGCCGAAATCTTCTTTTTTGTCTTTTAAGATATAATCAGGATGATCCAGCCATTCAATATCTCCATCAGGCTTTGCGATAAAACCATCCAGGCTGGTGGCAATGTAAACTGAGCATTTCATTCTTCTCTCTCCCAAAAGAAAGGGGGTTCTATTCCGAGTGCCCTTAAAAATACATAGCCTTGTCCACGATGGTGAATTTCATTGTCCAGTACATAGGCCAGATGCCACCATATTTTGCCTTCGTACATTTCATAGGCAGTCTCCTCTACCTGGAAACGGCCGGGTTTAATTGTAGACCAACAATCATTAATAATGGGAGTAGACCAATCCCACATAAGCAGGACTTCTTCCTTGGTTTTCGGAAGTTCTTTGAGCGGTGCACCTTCAATATCTCCAAATTGACCCCACTTGCCAGTCGCAATCCCACGGGCAGCAGGTGCTCCCATCATAAGAAGCTCGTGGGTGATTTCGCCAAAGGTTCTCATACCGCCAATACTAAATGTAAAGAGTTTATCTGACGGAAAAGCTTCAATAATTCGGCGGGTAAGTCTGCGATGTCCCTGCCAGTGTTCGAGCATTTCATCGGTTGTCATGATAATTTCCTGAGAAGTATCCATAGCTTAAGTTTGGTTAACATGTTGATAACCAATGTATAAGCGATTACTGACAACCCTATGTCAGTACTTTTTTGAATAAGTTAGATTTTTCTTTCAGGCGTGGAATAATGCTCGAAAAGCTCTTCAGAAATCCTTTTCAGAGTTTCTTTCATTTCATCGGAATGTACAACCCGGACATTTTTACCCCAGGTCAACAACCATCGGGCGGTATAATCGATAGAAGGCGTTAGAAACGTCATTTCTACTCCATCGCCGGTGACCTTTTCCCAGGCCCATCCATGCCAGTATTTCTGATCACCCACATAACCGGCCATATCTTTCCGAAACCATACGGTCACCTCTTTTAGCTCGTGTTCCCGATGGAGTGTAAGCTCATGAAATTCCTTCAAGGTATGAACGGGGGGAGAAGGAAGCTTTTCGCCGGTTGTTTTATAGGTCTCAAAACGATCAAGGCGGAACATCCGGTAATCATCGCGGAGCCTGCACCATCCTGCCAGGTACCAGTTCCGTCCACGAACCAAAAGACCAAGAGGTTCAATTTTTCGGTTAAGAATTTCTTCGCCATAAGGGCGCTTGTATTTAATTTCTATGATTTCATTCTTGAAAATCGCTTGCTGTAAAAAAGAGAAGATATTGGAATCAGCCAGTTCAGTATGGATAACCTCAGGGTACAGAGTGCCCACATGATCATCCATGGCCTCAAAGAAATCTTTTTCTTCGGGTGGGAGCGTAGAACGGATTTTATCCAGGGCTGAATGATACGCTTTGCCAAGTTCAGTGTTATTCCATTGCTGCATTAACCGTTCTGCTGCAAGCAGTGACATGGCCTCCCCTTTACTGAATACAACGGGAGGTAAATGATAACCACGGAGTATATAGTATCCTTTCCCGGTTTCAATACCAATTGGAACACCGGCTTCTTCCAGAGCTTTTAAATCCCGGTAAGCGGTTCGTTCACTGATTCCGTATCGATCTGCTATTTCATCAATGGGCACATACTTTCTGCCTTGGAGAAAGATGATGATAGCGGTTAGTCGGTCAATACGATTCAATTCAATGCGTTAGTTTATGATAGCTTCTGCTTCCTCCGCAAGCGCAAGCACAGCTCCCTGGTATAATGAGCTAGGATTATAGCGAAGCACTGATTCTTCGAGGCTGCCCGTTACTTCTTTAAAATGTGCCAGGTAGTTTGCTACGGAGTTGATGTTATCCGGCATATGATATAGCTCGTCGCCCACCCACCAGCGATTCAAAGAGTATGGAATAAATTGGGCATAACTCATCGCGCCCGCATAGCTGGATTTCATTTCCAACACATCCATATTTTTATTTTCCGCGAATTCCAGAAGTTCCTCTAATTGAGCAAGGGCCCATTTTGTTCGGTGATCCTCCACATACATGCTAACGTACACATTGAAGGGATTGTAGGAACCTCTGTTTTTACCAAAATCAGATTCTATCGCAATAACACCGATGATGACTTCTTTAGGAATGTCATAGGTTTCTTCCGCCGATTGCAATTCCTCGTGATATTCAGAATAGAAATTAGAGATAGCGTTTCGTTTTCCCTCAAAACCGATTACGCGTTTATAGTCGTCCAGTGATTCGATTCGACGTTCCGCCGAGCGGGTAAACTTTCGGGTGATATTTTCAACCAGCGAAAAACGTGGATCATCTATTAGGGGTTTGATATCAACTCCCTTTTCATCAAAATGGTCAACCAATTCCTGTAACCTGGTTTCATCTGTTGAATCTGCATGAAGGGCCGACACGTTACTTGCGAGTAACACGCATAGCGAGATGGATAATGTGATAAGTCTGTAGTGTAATTTCATGATGTAAGCCAACCGTAATAAACTAGTTTTTTGGAATGTTTGCTACAATTCTAAGTGGAGCTCCACTTCCGTTTTTGATTTTCATAGGTAACGCAATAACATAAGCACCTTTTTCAGGAAGAAGTTCCAGATTAGCTACGTTTTCGAAGCCCGGAATATTATGCTCAAAAAGAATCTGGTGAGCTTTATATAAGGTAGATTGACCGTAGTCCAGACTTGGAGTATCGAGTCCAACCGCTTTAACGGCTCTGTTATCCACCAGCCATTGAGCTAAATCCGGATGGATACCGGGGAAACTCAGATCAGCGACTCCTTCCGCACCACGAAGGCTGGTCCCTAAATACTTTTCGGCATCAGGCCAATACGCTCCCATACCTGTTCGGAATAATAAGATTGATTCATCAGGAATAGGGTTGTTTAGTTGTTCCCAGTTTTGAACATCTTCCGGGAGAACCTGGTAGTTGCGGTCAGAAGAAACCTGTTCACTCACATCAATTACAATGGCAAAACCGGATAATTGATTGATAGTGAGTTCATCTACGGTCTGTTTACCTTCTGCAAAATGTATAGGTGCATCGAGGTGGGTTCCACCATGTTCTGCAGTACTGAACTTAAAGGCTTCATAGTAAAAGCCACTATCCGTTTGGCCTACGAATACTGTATCGAATTGCCAGGTCTCCGAAGTAGGCCAGTACAGAGTTTCATCGCTATAGCTATAGGTCAAGTCTATCCAGGTACCGTCCCCAAACGAACGCTCTTGAACGGGAGTACAAAATGCAGCAAATGAGAAAATCAGAAGGATAGAAATATATTTCATGGCATAACGATAATTCTTTCAAATATAAAAGCTTGACGGAATACATCATCATTTAATTTTCTCCACCAACTGGCCGTTTGCATAATGCTCTTGAAACGTAATGTTGCCCTCAAAGTCGTACTCAGTACTCACAGCGCTATCTGGCCAATTATAATTTGTTAGTGTTCTCTTTAGGTTTCCACTGGAATCAAAAAGACTAACCCTATAGTTGTTGCTAAAAATGGGTGGTAAATAAGTTGTTTCCACCCATGGTATTCCATATCGGTAGGATTTTTGTGATTCAATTCTCATTTCCTCAAAATCCACTGAATATTCAATCACAAAATCAACAGATCCAGTCGAATCATAGTGTTCTTCCTTTAATCGAATCCCATTTTTAAACGTAAGCGTACGAATTGGAGCTCCTGATTTCCGATAATACTGGGTTACAGTACCGGTAAATGAGTCACCCTGCCTGGTTAACGCTTTCCAAAAAATTTGTGAGGCAGATCTCATGGAATCGCCTTCTGCAAGCTGCCATTCCGAAGTTAATTCTACATCAAGATACGTTGCCTCTGGGTCGATATAACTATCTCTGAATGGAAAAGCGAGTATGGCAAATATCGGGATAACGGAAAGTAAGATGGGTACTGATCTCCGGATCGATGTCCGGGTAGCCATCATCTTAAATCGCTTCAGGGTGAGTGAAAAATCTAGTTTATTGGTAAATAGGTTCACTGATCGTTTCGTTCTAAAATCATTTCCGGAGAAGGAGGAAGCGGCGGCGGAGGTGCAATAGTCATATTCCCCCGAAGTTCCCGTATTTGATTGAACACGGTACCCAGCAATGTATTTGTAGCCCTAATGTCATTGTATTTACTACGAAGTTCTTCTACACTGGGATCGTTTTCTGGTTTCGCATACTCATGATACGCAGAAACCTTTCTCCGCATTTGTATTTGAAGCTTTTCGAACTCACTGTTCAAATAGTTAATAGCTTCGGCTTTTACTTTCATTTCTTCATGATAGGTCACGCCAAGCTCCGGTAGACGTTCGAAAAGTTGGGATAAAGCTTTTTGTTCGTTTGCAGATAAAGTTTCCTTCGATTCAACTTTTTGAAGCAGTGTTTCTGACAATTCTTCTATTGTCATTTCAGAAATCGTCTGTGCCTTAACATGAATAGTGGCAAGAATAGAGAAACAAAAGAATAACGTTAATGTGGTCAGTTTCTTAAACCTTAAAGTGTTCTTTTTATGGGTTCTGAAAAGCATAAGTATTCTCCTTTTTGGTGTTGAGTAATTAAAATTGTTGGATAGCATGTTCTGAGTTTGCGAGGAGGCAAATTCAAGAAGCTTTTTCTGGTACTGTTCTTTAGGGGAAACATTTGATACTACATGCTCATCTGCTAAAAATTCGTGATTCAGTAGAACGGCATGTTTATATCCGTACATGAAGGGATTGAACCAGAAGATGGTTTTCAATATTTCGGTAAATATGACGTCGAGTGAATGGAGTTGCCGGATGTGGGCTCGCTCATGTTCCAGGATATCCTGCTCAATTTTTCCGGATTCATAATCTTCTCTGTTCAGGAAAATCCATTTCAAAAAAGACTGAGGGGTGATGGATTCTTCCAACAAAACCAAAGTAGTACTGTCAAGAGAGATCAATTTCCCTCTTCTTACAGAATAAAAAATCTGGTACAAACCATATCCAAATCGTATTAAAAGCAGCATCGCAACGCTCAGATAAATAGTGAGCAACACGATACCTGTAGGGAAGGAGCTTTTTGATTCGGATACGAATTGATCATTAACGATTTCGGGCGGAGCCTTGTACGGCATAATGATCGGTTCAATGCTGCTGGCAATGTATTCTGAAGGTACTTCCACGATTTGATCCACTTTATCTAACTCAACGCCGACTATCGTGGTATTTGGGGCGAGTTCATATTTAATCATGGGAGCTGTTAATCCAATCAACAGGGCAAAAATCAGATAAAAACGTTTGAACTGATGCATCTTTTCATTTTCGAGCAGCAACTTGTACAACCCAAGTAGCAGTGCAAGCAGCAATGTTGACTTGACCAGGTATAAAATCATTGCCCTTTCCTCTTGATTTCTTTGTCGATGATGGCGCGAAGGTCTTCCAGTTCCTTAGCAGAGAGGTTCGTTTCGGTAGTAAAAAAGGAAGCAAACTGAGCAGAAGAATTATTAAAAAACTTACTGATTAAACCACGAACATGGTTTCCGAAATAGTCGGTCTTTTCCACTAATGGATAGTATTGTCGGGACCTCCCATGTTGATTATAGCTTACAAAACCTTTTTCCTGCATCCGTTTCAAAAGGGTAGCAATGGTGGTAGGTGCGGGTTTTGGTTCTTCATATTGATCCAGTAAATCACTCATGTATGCTTTCTTCAGGCTCCACAAGTGTTGCATTAATTCTTCTTCGGCAGTTGATAGGTGCATGTTCTATGGTCTTAGAATTATTTCTACAAATGTAGAATGAATATTTTATAAAATCAATTTTGAAAAAGACGACTTGATTTTACTAGGTAAACGGATTCTAAAATTCTATGTGAACTATAAAACTTCACAATTGCGCCGACTCGAACTTCATCTCCAAAACCCGTACCTTATCGCCCCTTCGAACCCTCTGCTATTCCTGTTACTATTTAGAGGAGAAGGAGCTTGAAATAACAACTATTATCAAAAGGAAATCATGGCTAAAGATTTTGACGTTTGTGTGATTGGTTCCGGTCCTGGTGGGTATGTAGCTGCCATCCGGGCCTCTCAGTTGGGTTTTAAAACAGCAATTGTTGAGAAGAGACATCTGGGCGGAGTATGCTTGAATATTGGGTGTATCCCAACGAAAGCATTGTTGCGTTCAGCTGAAGTTTTAGAATCCATTCAACATGCCGGGGATTATGGAATCTCTGTAAGTGATGTGTCTGCTGATTTCGGAGGGATGGTTAAGAGAAGCCGTGGTGTTGCCAATAAAATGAGCAAGGGTGTTCAGTTTCTGATGAAGGCGAACAAGATCGACGTATTCATGGGCACCGGTGTATTTAAATCGAAAACAGAATTGGCTGTAAATGATGATACCGGAAAGGAAACCGAAAGTATCAAAGCCAAGTATTTTATCATTGCTACGGGTGCCCGACCGCGAGAACTTCCAAGCCTTAAGATTGATGGTGAGATGATCATCGATTCTGAAAAGGCGATGACCATGGAGAAGCAGCCTAAGAAAATGGTGATTGTAGGTGCCGGTGCGATTGGAGTAGAATTCGCCTACTTCTACAACACGATAGGGACTGAAGTGATCATCGTTGAGCTTCAAAAGAACCTGGTTCCTGTGGAGGACAAAGACGTGGGACGGGAACTAGCCAAAATCTACAAGAAGAAAGGAATGACGGTACTTACCGAAAGCACGGTAGAAAAAGTAGCGAAGAAAGGTTCAGGTGTTGAGGTGACGGTTAAAACCAAAAAGGGCGAAGAGAAAATCGAAGCCGATGTAGTGCTTTCCGCAGTTGGTGTGACCGGTAATGTGGAAGGTCTCAGACTGGAAGATATTGGAGTAAAAATCGATCGCGGAGCGATTGTAGTTGATAAATCCACTTACTCAACAGGAGTAGAAGGTATTTATGCGATCGGTGATATCATTGGTGCTCCCTGGTTAGCCCATAAAGCTTCGCATGAAGCGGTTGTTTTAGCTGAGCAATTGGCTGGAATGACTCCAAAACCGGTTAATTATGAAAACATCCCTGGCTGTACGTACTGTGAGCCTCAAATTGCTTCTGTCGGACTGACTGAAGAAGCTGCAAAAGAAGCAGGCCATGAAGTGAAGGTCGGAAAATTCCCGCTTTCGGCAAGTGGAAAGGCAACAGCACTTGGCCATGAAGAAGGGTTCGTGAAAGTGGTATTCGACGCGAAGTACGGCGAGTGGCTTGGATGCCACATGATCGGTTTCGGAGTAACCGAGATGATTGCTGAAGCGGTTGTGGCTCGCGACCTGGAAACTACGGGTCATGAAATCATCAGCGCGGTTCACCCACACCCAACCCTTTCAGAAGCGGTAATGGAAGCTGTTGCTGAAGCGTATAACGAAGGTGTTCACTTAGGAACTCCGGTAAAAAAATAAGCAGCCCCTTACAAAGTCCCCTCTTGAGATGGGATTTAGGGGTGTGTCATTTGGCTCCCAACGGGGAGCCATTTTTGTCTTTAAAGCATACTTATTTGTAATCATGCTGAGGACATTTGACAAGATCTTTCGCTTTCGCCTGCCTGCCTGCCTGCCGGCATAGGCAGGCTCAAGATGACTCGAGAAAACGATGAACAAAAAAGCCATCAACCTTTATGATCTAGAGAAAGGCTCCTACCAACCAGTTTGGGATCTGCAACGGTCTGTCCAGGAAAAGCTGATTGAGGAAAAAAGAGCCGAATCAAAAGGGGAATTTGATGGAATACGCAAAAAAGATGCGCTCCTTTTTGTAGAGCATCCCCATGTGTACACCTTAGGCAAAAGTGGAGCCGAAGAGAACCTGCTTCGATCCATGTTGGAGCTTCAACAACTGGAAGCCGAGTTCGTGAAGATTGATCGTGGAGGTGATATCACGTATCACGGCCCGGGACAAATTGTAGGCTACCCCATCCTGGATTTGGATCGGCACTTTACGGATATCCACAAATACCTTCGATTCCTGGAAGAAGTGTTGATCAAAGTCTGTGCTGACTATGACCTGGAGGCCGGACGTATAGAGGGCCTGACTGGCGTTTGGATCGGCGAAGAGAAAATAGCGGCACTCGGAATTCGGTCTTCCCGATGGGTAACCATGCACGGTTTTGCATTCAACGTAAACACTGATTTGAGCTATTTCGAACACATTGTTCCATGCGGAATTTCAGATAAAGCCGTTACCAGTTTAGAGGCACAACTAGGCCAAAAAATCGATCAAAACGAAGTGAAGGAAAAGATCGTTAAACACTTTGAAAACGTATTTGATGTTCATGTTGAAGCCTCTGGTGGCTGGCAGGAACTAGAACAATATTTTTCGTAATTTTATTGAGTTATCCACAGGATGATTCAGAAAACGGATCAAATTCAATGATTAAAGAACTTCAGGTAGTAGAGAAGAAATCAACGCAGCGACGGCCCGACTGGCTGCGTGTGAAACTTCCGTCAGGAGAGAAATTTAAAGAGGTGCTTGATACGATCAATGAGCACAAACTAAACACGGTATGTGCAGAGGCTCGTTGCCCGAATATGGGTGAGTGCTGGGGAGCAGGAACGGCAACATTTATGTTATTGGGAGATGTTTGTACCCGGTCATGTTCTTTCTGTGCGGTAAAAACCGGGCGACCACCAGCTGAGTTAGACTGGGACGAACCAGCCCGGGTTGCTGATGCAGCAGCAAAAATGAAATTAAAGCATGTGGTGCTAACCTCCATCAACAGGGATGACCGAAAAGATGGCGGAGCACCGATTTTTGCGGCAACTCACATTGCACTTCGGGAAGCAATTAAAGGAGTTACGATCGAGTCATTGATCCCGGATTTCAAAGGAGATTGGGAAACGCTGCAGATCGTGCTGGATACTCCTCCTGATGTACTAAGCCATAACCTGGAAACGGTACCGGCTAAATACAGACGAGTACGTCCCCAGGCTCGATACGAACGATCGTTGGAATTACTTCAAAGAACCAAAAACGCGGGAGTCAAATCCAAAACCGGAATCATGGTTGGGCTGGGAGAAAGCCGCGAAGAGGTAATTGAGTTAATGCAGGATTGTGTGGATCATGAGGTGGATGTACTCACCATTGGTCAGTATATGCAACCTACCAAGATGCATCATCCTGTTCTGGAGTGGGTACACCCCGATCAATTTGCGGAATACAAAGAAATTGGAGAAAAACTAGGAATTGGCCATGTAGAAAGTGGTCCGTTGGTACGTTCATCATATCACGCAGAGCGACACGTTTAAGCTCTCTGGAACGTTAATTCCGAAAACTTACGATTATGCTTTCAACGTTAACGGTACTGTTCATCAGTTACATACTGGGCTCCATCCCATCAGCGATTTGGGTTGGAAAAGTATATAAAGGAATTGATGTGCGGGAGCATGGAAGCGGAAATGCGGGGACCACGAATACGTTCAGAGTTTTAGGAGTTCCGGCAGGCGTAACTGTTTTTGCGATGGATTTCATGAAGGGATTCGTTCCGTCGTTCTGGTTAAGTGCGATTGCATTTGACCTGTTTTCTGGTCCTTTAGCTCCCCCTAATTGGGATGTAGAGGCATTTTTAAAAATTGCCTGTGGATTATTTGCTGTTATCGGCCATATGTATCCAATCTTTGCAAGATTTAAAGGTGGAAAAGGTGCTGCTACCGCCTGCGGGATGCTATTTGGAATAGAGCCCATTTCCATTGCTATTTCCTTCGTGATGTTTGCTGCTATTATTATGATCACGAAATATGTTTCACTGGCTTCGATTACGGCTACAATCCTGTACCCGATTAATTTATTGGTGATGCGGTACGGGCTGGAAATGGAGGTAGATGGCAGTATCATAGTCTTTGCTATGATTGTCGCCACGGGAATAATCTATCGCCATCGTTCTAATATCCAGCGACTAAAAGACGGAACCGAAAACAAAGTGGGCAAGGGGAATAACAAATCGGAGCCGGAAGTTCAGACCGAGAAGGTGCAGGTATGAGAAAAGTAACCATCGTTGGTGCGGGAAGTTTTGGAACAGCCCTGGCAACCGTGTTGGACACTGCCGGTAACAAAGTTCAGATTTGGGCTCGTGAACCTGAGGTTGTTGAATCGATAAATACTTTTCATAAAAATCCGGCCTACTTAACCGATTTAGAACTTCCGGAATCCATTGAGGCATACAACGAACTGGAGCAGTGTCTTCGATCGCAGGACATTATCGTTTTTGCAACACCCTCACATACTCTGCGAGAAATAGCAGCCCGGATCAAGCCCTGTTTAGATGGCAATGAAATTCTGGTAACTGTTTCAAAAGGTATTGAAAACGATACGTTCAAAACCATGTCCCAAATCTTGGTGGAGGTGATGGAAGGCGTCACATATGAGGATAACATCGGTGTTTTATACGGCCCGTCCCATGCCGAAGAAGTAGCCATGCTTCGTCCCACAACGGTTGTAGCTGCTGCGTATTCAAGCCGGACTACCCGAATCATCCAGGAGACATTTTTGACACCCATGTTCCGTGTATATGCAAACAATGATGTAATTGGGGTTGAAATAGGGGGATCAGTAAAAAATATCATGGCGATCGCAGCTGGTGTGATTGATGGCGCTCAACTGGGAGACAATGCGAAGGCGGCACTTATTACCCGTGGACTTCACGAAATGAAACGAATGGGAAGTATGCTCGGAGCTCATCCGGATACATTCTCCGGGTTAACTGGGATGGGGGATTTGATTGTAACCTGTACCTCTGAGCACAGCAGGAATCGATACGTTGGCCAGCAAATTGGAAAAGGTCAGAAGCTGGATGAGATTATCAAGAGTATGAATATGGTGGCTGAAGGCATCAAAACCACAAAATCAGTGCACGATTGGGCGGTCAAGAACCATGTGGAAATGCCCATTACTGAGGCCGTTTATCATGTTCTCTTTGACGGTGTGAATCCGGCTGATGCGTTGAGTCGGTTGATGAACCGAGACCCAAAAGAAGAAGTTATCATCTAACAGTTATTTAATGGAGGTTTTGTATGAGCGAGGAAATGGAGTTCTATTTGCAGCATACGGGCAATATGCCATTGAGCGACATGACCAGGCAAGATCTCAAGAACCTGATCGCCACAGGTGAAAGTGCTTTCTTAGAGTTCAAGCATAAAGTTGCCTCCCCGGAAAAAATAGCTCGTGAAATAGCGGCATTCGCCAATGCTCATGGTGGTACGATCCTTATCGGCGTTGGTGATAATGGCGAGTTGGTTGGCACCGAAAGTTATATGGAAGAGGAGTTTTGGCTGAATCAAGCGGCTGATTTATGTATCCCAAGACTAAACATCCATATGGAGTTGCTGAACATTGGCAGCAAGGATGTAATCATTGTGGAAGTCCCGGAAGCAGAATCAAAGCCGGTATTTGTGAAGGGAAAGAAACGCCGAAAAGTGTTTATCCGACAGGGAGACGAAAGTCAGCTTGCTTCGGAAGATGTGGTTGAAATACTAAAAAAAGGCAGTGATGAAGAGGGAATAACCTTCGAATTTGGTGAGAATGAACGGCTTTTATTTCGCTTCCTTAACGAATATAGTGAAATAACGGTTGAACGATTTAGTACGTTGATTAATGTGACCACCTATTCAGCAGCAAAGATACTGGTGAATTTAGTGAGTATTGGCGTGCTCGACCTGTTCGAGCGAGATGGTGTGGCGCATTACACATTTTCGAAGAAAAGTCCGTAATTTCCGCATCATCCTGATCTCGATACATCGGGAGAAGAATCGACGAAAACTTTTAAACTACTTTTTTTCGCTGATCCTTCGCTTTCACTCAGGATGACATTATCAACACAAGAGATGATGAGTACCAAAGAAGAAAATTTAGACGATGTAATTGCTTCTCTACTGGATGATTTCGTTGATGAAGAATCCAGTCAGGACGAAGTACATGAATTAACCGGAGAACCGGTTACTTTAACAGAGAGAGCTGCAAAGCAGGTAATGAAGATTAAGTCGGATAACAAGGATCACGAGAATCTCTACCTCAGGGTAGCTGTGGAGGGTGGAGGATGCTCTGGTTTAAGTTATAAACTAGGCCTTGATCACCGAACCGATGAGGATATTGTATTTGAGAATTTTGGGGTAGAACTGATTGTGGAAGAAAAACACCTGATGTATTTAGAGGGAATAGAAATTGATTACCCGGATGGATTGGATGCCCGGGGCTTCACTTTCGACAACCCAAACGCTGCTGATAACTGCGGCTGTGGGACCAGCTTTTCGATTTGATGGATAATTTTTTGAGCTCAAGGATAAAAGAGCTAGTTCGATATTACCATCCTGATAATCCTAAAATTGTGGAAGATCTACTCCATAGTTTTTGCAGGAAACTTCAGCTTAGAGAATCTTCCTCCGGCTATGATCGAATTTGTATGGCCATTTTAAAAGTTGGAGAAGGTTCAAAAGAGAACATCGAGGGTGCAATTCAGTTAGGAGAATTAGATTGGAGAGATTTACTCGTTAAAGCGGGGTTTGCACATACAGTTGATGCACATAAGATTTGGGCGGATACATTGATTCCGGGCTTGTATTCGTGATCGTATAGTTCTTGAGGTAGTTTTTGTACTGGCGCCTGTCGAGATGAAAATCGGGATCGGTACGAAAGAACATCATATTTAATCCGGTTAGATCCTTCGGCGGTAGCCTCAGGATGACAAATTATTAAGTCGTCATTCCAGACCTGTCTGCCGACAGGCAGGCCTGATCCGGAATCTGTGAAGTGTGTCTCGCTGAGCCGGAGTTTGCTTGATTAAGTGTTCAGCATAAGGTTCAGGATGACAACAGGAATTGAAATCTTTAACAACCTAAAACGGATCGCTCATTCCTCTCGTCTTTCTTGATCATAATTGTAATGCCCTGTTTGCCTTCGGCATTGAAATGGCGAGCGGATAAAGTGAATGCGTTCTGAAATGATATAAAAAGTCATCCAGAGCGCAGCGATGAATCATCACAACCAAATTTTTATTGATAAGTTATTCTAGTTTGAAGATCCTTCGGCAGTAGCCTCAGGATGACAAAAAGGGTGCTATTCCTGGTTTTCCTTATGAGCAATCAAACGCACGCCACGCTTGAACGTGATATAATGCCAAATCCACTCGGCGAACACGCGGAACCGATTTCGGAAGCCGATTAAAAAGAAAATGTGGATGATTCCCCAAATCAGCCAGGCAAATAGTCCCGTCACTTTAAAACCTTTGATGTCAGCCACTGCTTTGGCCCGTCCGATGGTCGCCATGGTTCCTTTGTCAGTATACCTGAACGAATCCCGGGGTTTTCCTTTCAACTCGTTCTTAAGGAGTTTTCCAAGAAACCGTCCCTGCTGCATCGCAACCGGCGCCACGCCGATAAGTGGTTTCCCATCTTCATCCAAAAAATGAGCAGCATCTCCGATCACAAAAATATTGGGATGATCAGGAATCGATAAATCCTGGTTTACTTTGATGCGCCCGATTCGATCCTTTTCCGAATCCATGGAGTCCGTTAAAGAAGTACCGGATACACCTGCCGCCCAAATCACATTGGGTGTTTCTATGAAATGATTTTTTAACTGCACTCCTTTTTCAGTGATCTCCTGAACCGGGGAGTTTAAAATCACCTGGACGCCCATTTTAGTAAGCGTATCCAACGCATTTTGTGAAAGACCCTCAGAATACCCGTTCAGTACTCCACCGGCAGCCTCCACCAGATACACCGTGGTTTCGTTTTTGTGGAAGTTGCGATACTCACGCATCATGTTCCGCTTGGCGATTTCAGCAATGGAGCCGGCCATTTCAACGCCCGTTGGTCCACCGCCAATCACTACAAAAGTTAGGAAAGGTTTACGGTCCTCCAGTTCAGGAGTCTTTTCCGCTTTTTCAAGGGACAGTAAAATCCGTTCCCGAATCCGAAGGGCATCATCCAGAGATTTAAGTCCCGGAGCAACGGGTTCCCAATCTTCATTTCCGAAATAATTGTATTGAGCTCCCGTAGCGATCACCAAATAATCGAAGGGAATCAAATCCCCCTCCGTCAGTTGCACCACCTTGTCTTTTTTGCTGACGGTTACGACTTCTCCCAGAATCACACGCACATTTTTTTGCCGGGAAAAAACAGAACGGATGGGTACAGCAATATCACCTGGGGAAAGTGCAGCCGTTGCTACCTGATAGAGAAGAGGCTGAAACAGGTGGTGATTGGACTTATCAATGATAGTGAGTTCGAAATCTGTACCGGAAAGTGTTTTGGCGACATTCATTCCACCAAACCCTCCCCCTATTATCACGACTTTTTTTGGCATGTTGCCTCTAAGATTTTATACCAGAGTGAGGTTTTATTTCTATCTCATCAAGTTCGTCAATGTCCTGGAATTCCTCCATATCAATCTCAGGTTTCTGCTGCTCTTTGTATCGTCCTGTCTGGAACCGCCGCTCCATAATTTGCTGGATCGTTTCAACCAGCTCGAGCAATTGGCGTTTACGACGTCGCTTTAATGCTTTCACAAGCCTGGAGAATCCAAAACTTCCAAGCAATAAAATAGCGGACACGATCAGCATCGGTGCCTCATCATTCCCGGCCTGATCAAATACAACCGCCGCAAACATCATGAACGCCCCAAAAGAAACTCCGAGAGGTGGGAAATAGAGCTTATTTAGTGTTTTAAGGCTTTGACGCATGGAAAGCTTAACCCTTCCATTTTTCTCTCTGATTTCGAGCTCTGGAGTTCGGGTAATATCAAACAGGCGAGCCGGAAAAGCGGGATTGGCTTTCCAGTATATATTTCCCTTTCGGCGGGATAACGCACCTACCGTATTAAAGTGGTACTGAAGCTGAGCCCGGATTTCGTTCAACAAACTTCCATCAATGGAACCATTGGCATAGCCCTGGATTTCTACCTGAGAGTTGCTATCTGTATCCACAACTACCGGGTCTTCAATTTGAATTCCTTCGTACTCAAGGAGAGCTTCCTGGATAAAGTGCCGCTTAATTTTAAGCGAATCTCCAATCTCAAAAACCGGGTCATCGGGAGCTTCTTGTCTGTTTCTTTGCCCTAAAGATTGCTCATGAAATTTCTGAAGAATGGAAGCTCGTCGGATAATTTCCTTCATCTCTTCGTTTGTTAGCTTCCCCATAGTGATGCCCGTTTATGAGTTAATTGAGTTTTGCCTGTGCTTCGCTGATTAAAGCCGCAATTTCCTCTTTCGATATTTCCTCTTTGTTGTTGCAATAATGGCATACGATTTCCTGTGCTTCGCCTTCCATATCCTTCAGGTCAGTATAACTAAGCATAGAGAGAGCATCAAGGAACCGTTCGCGGGAACATCGGCAAAAGAAATCTACGGGCTGTCTTGAGAGTTCTTTTACCTGGATCGGAGATACTGCCTTTTCCATAATCGTATCGATATACTGGCCGTCCTCCAATAACTGATCAATCGGAGGAAAAGAACCTAACCGCTCCTGGATCATATCAATTTGACCTTCCGGGGCATCAGGCAACCGTTGAAGGAGAAGCCCCCCAGACTGTGTTATGTTCCCATCATCATCGATTCCGACGTCCAGAAGAACAGCAGACGGAACTTGTTCAGATTGAACCAGGTAACGGGCTACATCAGCGGTAACATCCCCTGTCTCGATCTCAATGGCGCTCGTTCTTGGCTCGGCTTCGTTGTACAGGATTTTGGTAAAGGTCAAAACACCCACTCCAATTCCATCTCCCAGCGTTACTCCTGGTTTTGAATAATCAAGCTCAGCGTCAGGATTTCCAACGTAACCACGAACTTCCCCAAGGCTATTTGCTTCGGCTACGATGCTTCTTAACGGACCATTTCCATCCATCCGAAGTTGGATGCGCTCTTCCTTTTTCAATTCGGAAGCAAGTAACATCGTTGCGGTCATTGCTTTCCCAAGAATTACTTTAGCCAGTAATGACAATTCATGTCGTCCAGCCGCTTCTTTCACTACTTCGGTGGTCTTAACAACGGATATCTTAAAGTTTCCGTCGGTCGTAATTCCCTTGATTATTCTGTCTTTAAATTGAAATTCTTCAATATTCATGGATGAAAACCTCTACGCATAAAAAATCCCATCCGGTGCTTCCGAATGGGACTCAAAGATACGGATTTAAAGAGTCTTTTGTGTGCTCCTGAACAATTCGGAGTCCAGATCAGTAGATGGTTTGGTCTGGCAAATATCAACGGTTATCCAGGCGGTACATCTCCCCTAGTCGACCCGAGATTTTGCTGGTGGAGGTATACATGCTTTTAAGCTTTCCTACTTTAGCAATTCGTTGTTCAGCAAGCTCATTAGAGGCTTTGTGCGTTGGGATTCCATTCTCCTCCGAATAATTAAGAACGCTGAGGGTAGTGTCGTAAATCTTTTCTGTCTGATTAAGCGCCTGCTTACGGTTGTAACCCTCCAATTCACTGGATATGTTGATTACGCCCCCCGCATTAATCACATAATCCGGCGCATAGATAATGCCCCGATCCATTAATAACTGTCCGTGGCGATCCTCAGCATCCAGGATGTTATTGGCTCCTCCGGCAATGATATCACACTTAAACAGGTCCATGGTATCATCATTTACGACTCCGCCTAAAGCACAGGGAGCAAATATGTCAACGTCCAATCCATAGATTTGATCCGCTTCAACAAAAGTTGCTCCTACTTTTTTAGCAAGTTGGCGGGCTTTATCGGCATAAATATCACTTATAAATAGTTTAGCCCCCTCTTTTGCGGCATGTTCAGCAAAGTAGGAGGCTACATTTCCGGCTCCCTGGAGCGCAATTCTTTTCCCAACCAGCGAATCGGATCCATACGCCTTTTGGGCGGCAGCTTTAACGCCCATGTATACCCCAAAAGCAGTGACTGGCGATGGATTTCCACTTCCACCCAACGTTTCAGGAATACCCGTCACGAATTTAGTTTCGGAATAGATCCACTCCATATCCTGCACAGTCATTCCAACATCTTCGGCCGTGATGTATCGCCCGCCCAGTGAATCTACAAACCGGCCAAAGGACCGAAAAAGAGCTTCGTTTTTATCGGTGTGCGGATCCCCAATAATCACCGCTTTTCCACCCCCAAGATTCAAACCGGAGATAGCCGCTTTGTAGGTCATTCCCCTCGACAAGCGCAGGACATCGCGTAATGCTTCTTGCTCGGTATTGTATACCCACATTCGGGTTCCACCTAAAGCCGGGCCCAGTGTGGTGTTATGGATGGCGATGATGGCCTTCAAACCGGTATCCGGGTTCGAGCAAACCACTACTTGCTCATGGCCCATATGTTCCAGCGCATTGAAGATACTTAATTCAGTGTCTTTACTCTTAACTATCTCTTTTTCAACAGATGGGGTTTCTAACATGATTAGGTAATATTTTTATTGGTTGGAACCGCTTCCAAAAATCTCGCTTTTGGCTCAAAAAAACCAGTTAAAAGTTATTTCAGGGAGCCGTCTGATTCCTTCCAAAAAATAAACAAATCAAAGCTCCGTAATAGTAAAACCTTCTCCGTTTGAAAGTGTTTCCCAAAAACCACATGGTGAAAGTTAGTGGCAAAAGTGTATTTTATGACGGTTCAAAAATACCATCATTTCGGATGGTGTGGTGTCTCGGTTTGGTCGCCGGATTGCCTCTTATGTATAGAAATAAAAATAAAGGAAAAGTAAATCATGTCATTCCGCTGGGTGTACGCGCAGCCGGAACAGATGGAACGTGTGTCAGAAATAAAGGCGGCACTCGGAGTTCCGGAGATTATAGCCCGTTTATTGGCTATCCGTGGCATAAAAACATACGATGATGCAAAATCTTTTTTCAGACCTACGATAGATCTCCTTTTTGATCCTTTTTTAATGAAGGATATGGAAGAAGGTGCCGAGCGGCTAGCGTTAGCCATCCGTAAAAGTGAAAAAGTACTTGTTTATGGCGATTACGACGTGGACGGAACCACGGCGACCGCCTGTGTGTACACATTTTTGAAAGAATTTGGTGTGGATGCCGATTACTACATTCCACACCGCTTTAAAGAAGGCTACGGAATCAACCCGGAAGGAATTCAACACGCGGAAAGCATCGGCGCCAAATTGATCGTGTCAGTAGATTGCGGAATTACCGCCGTAGAAGAGGCGAAAGAGATCAAAGCAAAGGGAATGGAACTGATCATTTGCGATCACCACACCGTGGGGGATCAGATTCCGGATGCCGTTGCCGTGCTTGACCCAAAACGGCCGGATTGCACCTATCCCTTTGACGGACTTTCCGGTGCCGGGGTTGGATTCAAGCTGGTACAGGCTACGCTTAAGAAGCTCGGACTTCCGGATTCCATCGCGTACAAATTCCTGGATTTGATCGCCATTTCTATCGCTTCGGATATTGTTCCGATCATCAGTGAAAACCGGATCCTGATGCGGGCTGGTTTGCAAATGATCCAAAGTAATCCAAGGGTGGGTATTAAAACGCTGATGGAGCTCATCAAAATGCCCCTGGAGGATATTTCAACATCCAAGATAGTGTTCTCGATTGGTCCGAGAATAAATGCAGCGGGTCGGATGGGGGATGCGTCCACCGCCGTAGAATTAATGATCGCGGAGACCCACAACGAAGCAAAAAGTTTAGCGAAAGAGCTGGAATCCATTAACCTGAGGCGGCGGGATAAAGACACCAAAACCATGGAAGAGGCACTGGCTCAGATCGACGATGAGCTGGATATCGATGATGTTTCCTCCATCGTGTTGTATAAACCGGACTGGCATCTTGGAGTAATCGGGATTGTAGCCTCTCGCCTGGTGGATATGTTCCATCGCCCGGCCATCATGTTGAGTAATGTGGAAGGGAAAGTAAAAGGCTCGGCTCGAAGCATTCGCGGCTTCAATATTTACGATGCCATGAAAGAGTGCGAGGATTTGCTGGAGCAATTTGGAGGGCACGAATTTGCTGCCGGGTTGACCCTGGAAGAAAAAAACCTGAGTGAGTTCCGGCGCCGGATGAATCAACTTGCCTTAAACGGGCTGTCCAGGGCCGCTTTTGAACCCGAGTTGATGGTAGATGTGGTGCTGGATTTAGCAGACATCGATATGAAATTCTGGAAGCTGGTTGCCCAGTTCAAACCCTTTGGTCCCTCCAACCTTCGCCCGGTATTTGTTAGCAAAGGGGTCCAGGTCGCGGGGATACCGACCGTGGTTGGAAATGGTCATCTCAAAATGAGAATCAAACAAGGCAACTCCGGGGTGTTTGATGCCATTGGATTTAACATGCATGAATACCTTCCGGATGTGCGAAACGGAAACCCATTCAATATCGCGTATGTACTTGAAGAAAATCACTGGAATGGCCGGCGTACATTACAAATGCGATTGAAGGATATTCACCTGGAAGAAGAGGTAGAAAGTTAATCTTTCTATTGTTTCTGGATAGGAAAGGCGGTATTTTTGCCGTCCTCTGAAAAAGGGACTGTAGCTCAGTTGGTAGAGCAACGGACTGAAAATCCGTGTGTCGGCGGTTCAATTCCGCCCGGTCCCACTTTTGATAAAGCCCTGTATAGCAATTCATTAAAGCTGTTCAGGGCTTTTTTATTATTAGGATGATTGTAAGAGTGTTTTATTCAGGGACAACAGGGGGACAACAATTTCTGCATAGTCAAGAACTTTGGTCTTATATTTATTAAGCAATGAGCGAATTATCAGAGACAGAATTAGAAGAGTTGTTCCTAATAAGCGCTGAGTTCTTTTAAATACATAACATGAATGATTCAAATCAGTAATAATCATTGATAATCAAGCTTAGTTCGTTCTGCCCTTTCATCCATTCTTCGAGCACTTATGAGATAATTATCCGAAAGTTCTTTTAAAATATTAGCAGTAGTAGGAAAATCGCCCCTCAGGAGCTTAGATTGCTTCAAAAAATATTCTGCATGCTGTTTTTCTATTGTCCCTCCATCAAAAGGACTGCGTACTGATGACCCTCGTTTATTGAAAGTACCAGTAGAAAATCCACTTTTTAAACTATCAGAATTGATTTCGTCAATAATTGAACAGATTTCATGAGGAGGCCAAGGTTCACTTAGTTCAGGGTAGTTAGCCAATTGTTGGCCAATTAGTACATCAGCAATAGGAAGACGTTTTTCTTTTTCGGCTAAAGACCGGGCTTCTTGAACCCATTTATTTAAAAAATCTAAATCAATATTATTTTCAGAATCTATTCCTGGAATTTGATTCCAAGTTTTAAGTAGGCTATGTGCATTTTTTGATACTTTAGGGTCGACCTCAGCTAATTCATTATCATCTTCTGATTTATACACCAGTTTAATTAAATCAATGAAAAATTCTGGCTCATTTGATAGCTTATTATGCAATGATTTGGGTTGAAAGTGACTTCCATAATCAGTTAATATTGGAAGAAATTGAAGCTCGAGTTTAATTTGTTTTGAAGCTTCTAAATCATCTCGTAAGTCTAATTCCTGAAAAATCTCCTGAATGTCATAAACATCAGTTGAAGTTTTTTCAGTTAGATCTTCAATAGATTCTAATACCTGAGTTAATATATCAGTAGATAAGTCTTTTTTATTGGCCGATGTTAATCTTAATATATTTTTTGAGCGACCAGATTCAATTAATTTGTTAATTCCATAAGTAATGTCTTCGATAGATAATCGATAGAAATTTGGATACATATTACCCCAATATACTTCCGAAATAATTTCTCCAAAATCATTAATCATTAGCCAATTAGTCATATTCTTTCCAACTTGAAGTAAGAACATTGCTATATGTTTTTCTTCAAAGTCTTTTGAAGCGGATTTTATAAAATCATTTAACCAATCTTTTCCAAGACTAGTGAACTTCTCAGCGACGAATGCTTGTACCAAGGATAAAGTACTCTCATCTTCATTTGTAAGTTCTAGAAAAGGGAAGATTTCTTCGTATTGATTAATAATCTCTGGAAGTATAGTACCAAGTATACTTTTGTCTTCCAATCTACTAGATAACTCTATGATGAAATCTAGACCAAACTTAGCAAACGAGCCTTTTAAAGTATCTACCCTTTTTTTGAAAACGATTTCATTCCATTGTTCATTTGAAAGGACCTTGTGATTAAAACCCTCGGGAAGTCTTGCATAGTATTCTTCAAATAACCAGACAATTTTTTCTAAAGCATCTTCTGGCTCTAATAGTGTATAAAGTTCTTCATATGTTCTAAGAACATCCTCTGGTAAGGACCACTCAACATCTGGATAACTTCTATGTCTATACAGTATATTTCTTAATTGCGCCCAAACACTATGATTAACAAAAGCAATTGAAGAAACATTGTGTTTCAAAAAAGATCTAATTTGCAAGGTTAATGGAATCTTAATCTGATTTGATAAAGAAATATCAATCAAATCACTGAATTTTGATTCCGATTTGTCATAATTCGCGAGGAGCAAGTTTATTACGTACTCGTGACTCTTGAAGATCTCCTTATATGTAATTTTTCTATCATAACTTTGGCTAAAATATCTCCATCTCATTCTATGTGTAGGATGTGCCACATCATTACCTGAAGGAATCATACTTAGACTTATTTCCCAACCAACTTCATAATATTTGTTTATTAGGAGACTTAATGTGTCTAAAATTAATTCAGTATCTGCAAATGTTTGATAATGCCAAGGTTTGAATATTTCTTTTAAACTATTTATTGGCCTAGGTGAGATCCTTCCACCTGGATCTATTGCAGCTAAATGTGCTAAAATGAAAGTTGAATCCTTGAAATACTCAGGATCCCAAGAAAGATTTTCTAAGCCCCATAATAACCCAGTATGATTACTTTCTGTTGAAAAAGCAGTAGGCGATTCAATAAACATTTCCATTACCTCGGGTTTATGATTTCTAAGAGACTTACGTATAGAATTCAAAAACTCATTAGGTGATGCTTCAGCGATTAGAGGTAAATACTGATCAAGTGAAGACCATAAAACGCCATCAGCATTACTTAGAATTGACGAAATAATACTATCAACCCATTTTTGATTCGCTGTATCACCCAATCCAATGTCATTCCCATATAGAGCTATAAGGATAAGAGACTGAATTAAACCTTGTTTAGACCAACCAGAATAATATTCAGGTATACTTTGGAATATTTTTTGAAAGAGTTCATGATTCAAATCTTTTTGATCATCGTTTAAAAATGTTAAAGCCTTGATGACACACTCTTCTAAACTTTTAAGATCTTCCTTGGAAATGCGAGAATATAATAGTGACCATAGATCAAGTGGAGATGTAACTCTCCATGTGTCGCCTATTTTGATCAAGGGGGGAGATTCAACGTCTAACCATTTAGTTAGTTTGTTTTTATAGTCTTCATAACTTTCACTTGCTAGAATAGAGATTAGTTCTTTGTCGCCGTCAAAACTTTCGTTCCACCTACCAATTAAAAATGCTGGTATCAATTCAGATGTATTGAGCTTTGAATTCCAATTCTTAGAGATTCCAGGGTAGCCAAGAAGAGCTTTTAGTATTGTATAGTCCTTTCCAGATTCTTTTGAGTATTGTTTTGCTTCGGAATCAGTAAGTCCCATTTTAGTAAGACCTGAGACTAAACCGGCTCCGTCAATTCTTGGCAGATTGATAATGTCATTGGATCTAAAATTATCATCAGGGCCAAGTGGCAAGAGAATATGATGTCCATCACCAACACCGGAGTATAGTGTAGTATGATCGATAACCTTAGCTATAAAGTTTAATTCATTTCGATTTATTCTAAGTGAATGGAAACTTTCTGAGGATTCAACTACAAGTCCTCTTGAATTAATTAATTCTTTAACCTGATCATCATATTCAAGAATACATGCTAAAATAAATGATATTGATTCATGTATTGAAGGACCACGAACAGCTAAAAGAGATGGTGGGTTTTTGAAAAAATCGAGTAATTGATCTTTTTCTATGTCTCGTCCAGAAGTCACTATACTTGGGCTTAATAACCCATTTGGGCCAAAAGAAAGCATATACCAATACTCTTCAAAGGGATATACACCATTACTTGGGTACCTTCTAGTTTCCTTAGAAAACCAAAGAAAACTAATTGGTGAATCTTCTAGCCATAGCGCTAAATCAGTGGAATCATAAACGATTATATCTTTCCATATACCATCAGCTAATCGTTTCTCAATCCAATTCTTTTTTTCTTCTTCTCCCCAATAAGTTGTAGTAACGAAAATAAATGTGGATTCGGATTTATCAAAATCTAAGCTATCCTTTGTTCTTTTTGAATAGTCAGAGCTAGCTTTTGATTTATCACCATTAGCTCCTAACTCCCATAAAGATATACCCTCAGGAACAAAGTTTGTACTTTCTTCACATCTAACTATCCCATCCCATCCTGCAAAGTATACAGCACTACCTGAAGGAATATTTAATCGAGTACTTTTAGGAGTGGTTTCCAAAATTAGTTTACCAACTAATTTTGGAAAGTAACCCTTTGATTCAAATGTTTTTCCCCAGTTTGTAATTTCAGAATGATCTATCGTGAACATAATAGATTATCTAAATTAAAATTTGGAATAAGATGTTGTTTTTCTTCTAAATAGTAAAGAAGTAGAAACCATATTTCTTAGTTGTTTAAACTCCTATAGTCGTAAGGAAATTTATTAGATAGTAATTTCTATAGAAAAGCTCGTATAGATTCAATAATGATCGGTACTCGAAATCAGTTAATCTTATCTCTTAAACAAGCTCTACTTTCTTAAATAATCCTTCTGACCAACCATACTGACTAATGAGTTTTCTTTGGTGATTATCCTCAGTTAAGTGAGCGATTCTACCAATAATAACTGCTGGTAGTGTTCTATACTCATTAGCAAAGTGAAATATGTGTTCTTTTTCAAAGCTTGAGCTTTTTAATATCACATCCATATCATGTTTCGACAACAGACATTCGGAGGCAAATTGGTCTGCTTCTTTTTCCTTGATTTCTCCTTCATCTGAATATTCAACTCCTTCAATAAAGAAATCTTTCTTTCCATGTTTTAAGATGTGTCCTAACTCATGAAAAAAGGTAAACCAAAAGATATCATTACGCTTATATCTATTTGAAAGTTGAATTAAGGGTCTATCTCTGTACCATCTTACTGATCCGCTAATAGGTGCTTTTGGCAAGTTAGGAGTATAAACAAGAGATATTCCGCATTCTCCACAAAGGCTTTGAAGATCATTAAAGAAATTCGCCTCTTTTGTGATCATTATTTCTGTGAACGCAACTATCGACTCTTTTAATTTCTTTTCAGAGTATGTATTAACATGAGTTTCACGTGCCTTTAGATCACCACTACGTAGCCAAGAACGGAGTGCATCAGAATTGATATTAGTTTTTTTACTCATCCGAAAGTGTACATTAAGCCTATTATAGTACTGTTCATATGCTACTTTAGAAGTCACTCCAAAGAAATTTAATAAACTTGAAATTTTTGAATATGGATCGTTATCAAACTCAATCATCCCAAGTTTTTTCATTTCAGATAAAGGGAAACTCTTAATCCATTCTTTATCTTTTAGGAGCTTTTCGGCTTCATTTATTTCTGCTAATTGAAGCCGAAATCTTTTTTCTCTTTCAATCCAAAACTCTGATGGTACGCCCAGGGTCCGTTCAAGCTCAATAGCAGTATCAGGTGTAATTGGGGCTATACCTTTAATTATCTCATTAATCGTTTTTTTATGCTTATTCATTCTTAAAGCTAGATCAACTTGTGAAATTGATCGTTCTTCTAGAATAGTAAGCAGAGTATCCCCAGGGGGAGATATAACCTCCCTAGCTTCTTGAATTTCTTCAAATGATTTGTAGAGCATAATTTATTTTCTAATGATAATCTTCACCAATACTCATAATTGTGATACTTGTAACTTTACTGAAGAGTATTTGGTTTTTATCATCGGTCGGAACAGGTTGTTGATTAATTCTAAATATAATTCTGTGATTGCCGGATATTTCTACGGCAAATTCCCCCAGTCTATCTCCCTTTAGAGGGTGGCAAGACGGACATACAATTTTAAATACTTCTAGATCAGGTGAGGATTTGAGGTCCTCCAGACGTTGATTAACTTTCTTTGCACGACTCCCATAGTTCTTTCCTATTAGTTTAAGGTTCCCAACTGACTTTGCGAGTTTCTTTGTGTTATACTCAACGTTCAAAATGTATAAAAATTATTTTTATTAACCTATTACGTTAACTTTTTTTATTAATCTAAATTATGAAATAAGGTGTTAGATTTCTATTAAATCATTCAAGTGAAGTTACTCTGCGTATTGAAATATTACTTCTATTTGTCTCCATGCTTTCACTCCATTCGCCTCTCCAACTAATCTCATAGAAATAATTTTTTGATGATTTAAAATTGTCAGCTTTAACTTTTAACTCTAGTCTAAGAGTTTCATTTATACCTATAGCCCCACCAAAATTATTAAAGTATATGGAAAGAGTTGGATGAATTACTTTTCGTTGCTTAGATAGAACTAAAAAATCAAAGGTTTGTTCATCAGCAATATCAATCCACTGATTCATTTGTTCCATAGGTGTCCAGAGAAATGAAGCTTCACCGGCAAGTAATTTTTTTTCTATTTCTCCATCACGTTTAACCTTACTATACGCGACTAGAATTACTCTAACATTTTTCGCAATTATACCGCTTGTTTTGTTACGTAGTAGTAAGTGAAATAAAATTAAATCATCTCTTTGGCCTACACTATTCTCTCCACCTTTTGTCAGTTCCCCAGTGAGGTTCTTATCATTAATTATAAGATTTAACTTATTAAAACGTGCTCTTATTTGTTCCCCCCAAATAGCTAATATTAAAGCAAGTAATGTTAGCACTGACATAATTATGTCAATAATCTTAGACCAATTTTCACTTCCTTTATCGTATTCAGAATTACTATCAATTTGTACGAAAATAGTATCAGTAGTAAGCTGATTATTAATATCATTATTAATTGATATATCGAGACTATCGGCAAATAATATTGTGTCCTGATAGCTTCTCATGATGCTATCTGTATCATTAAAAACTATTGAGTCTGAAACCTGAATTTGAATTATTGAAAAGAATACAAAAACTAGCTTGTAGTAAAACATTACATGTAACCCCAATTAAATTTATTTACCCAACCCTTTTATCATACAGTAATTCCTGGAAGCCGATGAAGGTTTCTCGGATGGATTTGATGTTGCCGAGTTCACGCTTAGCGTTATCGATGGCTCGGTATTTAAGTTCTAGGAGCTCAGGTAGTTTTTGATCATCTAGTTCGTCTACACCGTCTCTGATATACTGAGCAAGGACGAAATTGATGAAGTCTTGCTGTTTCTGATTGTAGCTGTCTAGATGTAGCTTAGCGTAGCTTGCTCTTTCAATGCGTTGGATTATCTTTGAGTGATAAGCGATATAAGAAAGGACATCATATAAATCGCTATCCTCACCGTGAATGATACGCTTCAACTCATTGAGCTGATCCATGGAATACCCCTTTTCATTCAACTCTTCAATCAAACGTTTACGTGTTTCCGGTAAGCTCCAAATTTGGCGTAATTCTTCTTCATTGGTGAAGAGTGAAGGTAAATCGCCAAAGAGTTGTTGAACGAATTGTTCAGAAGAAATAGGCTTTCCATCCGGACTGTAGAACGATGTCTTAATCATCGAATCCAGCTCTCTTACTTTGGAATCAGCAAGTTTTACACGAACCATTTGTCTTGGTGGAGTTTCACACACACAAGGATCATTTTCGCATACTTCACAAATCTTAGGTTCTTTAATACAGATGCAAGGTTCTTTACCACACGTCTTACAAGGTTCCTTTGGTTGAGGTGGGGTAGGTGGCTCAGGCTCTAATGGTTCCCCATCCCAATCCGGATCATTAAACTTGTTATGTGCATTTCGATAGAAGTCGTAAATGGTGAAGTAGTCTTTTTGGTCATAGAGCCTGGTACCTCGACCTACAATCTGTTTGAACTCTACCATGGAGTTCACTTCCCTCAAAAGCACAATATTTCGAATCTCTGGTGCATCTACACCTGTACTAAGCTTCTGAGAAGTTGTAAGGATAGTTGGTATAATCTTTTCATTATTCTGGAAGTCTCTTAGGTGTTGCTCTCCAAGCTTACCATCATCTGCGGTAACCCGATGGCAATAGTGTGGGTTCTTACTTTCTGATTCCTGATTTATAAGATTTCGAACAGCCAAAGCATGTTTTTGAGTGGCACAGAATACCAACGTCTTTTGATTCTGGTTGATGTGCTTCATCAATAATTGAACCCGATAGCGTTCGATGTCTTCAATCTCGATGATCTTATTGTACTCTTCTTTGGTGTATTCCTTTTCCTCATCGATTTCCCCTTCCAGAACGGTATCGTCTGGAGTGAACAGATAGGTATCCCCAGTTGTTGATATCTCTTTAACTCGGAAAGGAGTGAGGAACCCATCGTTGATACCATCTTTGAGGGAATAGGTATATACCGGATCGCCAAAGTAGCGGTAGGTATCTCCGTTTACATCTCGGCGAGGGGTAGCGGTAAGACCAAGCTGCACAGCCGGACTAAAATGCTCCATGATATCCCGCCAACTGCTTTCGTCACTGGCTCCACCTCGGTGACATTCATCTATCACGATAAAATCGAAAAAGTCTTTAGGATACTCGCCAAAGTTGGGAGTATCATTCGGACCACTCATGAAGGTCTGGAAGATGGTGAAGAATACACTTCCGTTTTTAGGAACTCGACCTTTCTTTCTGATTTCATCCGGGCTGATACGAACCAGAGCATCATCCGGGAAAGCATTAAAAGCATTGAATGCCTGATTCGCAAGGATATTCCGATCCGCAAGAAAGAGAATGCGTGGACTTCGTTTCCCGTCTCTTTGCAGGTTCCATCGAGCCTCAAACAGCTTCCAACAGATATGAAAAGTGGTAGCCGTTTTACCGGTACCCGTTGCCATAGTAAGGAGTAGACGATCTTTTCCCTCAGCAATAGCATCCAGAGTTTTTACAATGGCATTGGCTTGATAGTAGTAGGGCAGATACTTCCCCATGTAGGGCTGATAGGGAATATTCTGAAAGCGTTGCTTCCAGTCCCATTTTTCCGACTCAGCATCCCGAACCTCTTCCGGAAAGGTCATCACCCATAATTCATCGGGAGTTGGGAAACGTTCTACTTCACCTTCCTTACCCTCCATATCGATGCCATAAATACGTTGCCCATTGGTGGAATAAGCATAACGGATATGAAGACGATCTGCATAGTCTTTGGCTTGAGTAACCCCTTCGGAGTAATCCTTGTCTCTGGCTTTCGCCTCAATCACCCCAATCCTTCGACTCTTATATTCCAGTACATAATCCGCACTTAGAGCACTTGCACGTTTATTATTCCCTATAAGCCGACCTTTGTTGATGGGGAACTCCACCCGAATACGGCTTCCCTCCACCACACCCCATCCGGCAGCTCGAAGAGCCGGATCAATTGATTCCAGACGGGTTTGGGCTTCGTTCATTAGTCTAAATTTTCATTATGTAAAATAGTTTCACATATGGAGGAAGGTTAGAAGCAGTACCTGTTTGAAAGACTAGAATATCAGAATCTTCATTTTTTTCAGTTGAAATGCCTTGAATACCACTTTTATTATACGGTCTATCTTGAACAGCTTGTACAGGTAAATTTATATTATGTGTATGAGTTGATGACCCTCCAATATCCAATAAAGTTTCAGGATTTGCTACACCGTAAATAAATCTGCCTCTCAAATTTGGTGTCCCATTATTACCATCACAAATAACCCAGCCTTCTGGAATGCTGGGTTTTGTCCATGCTACAATTGTTCCAGAAGGTATCAGAATTTCCTCTGTATTCGAGTTTTCCAGAAGGGTAATTCTTTCAGAAATCGCTTCTCGCAAGGCCTCGCCTTCATACTCGTTAAAAAACTCATTGACTTTATTCTGAATTTCTGGCTCAATGGTATCAACTAGTGCAGGAATATTACTTTCAATTCTTGAATAAATAATTGCCGAAGACTGAGCTACTGAAGCTTCAATATAATCATCCACTTTATCTTGAACTTTTGTATCAATTTTATAGCTCACTTCAATTTCGCTTGCGAGAGCTTCCATTTTATCCTCAAATGCCGAATATGATTGTCCAAATAAATAAGTAAAAGCACCGAAAACAATTGTTGCGAGAATACCAGCTGTCCATTTTAAGTGTGTTAACTGATTATTTAAGTAATCTAAATGCTTCTCCTGATGTTCTGAGAAAAGCCTTAACACTTCTAATTCTATCTCTTTCTTTTCTTCTTCACTCATTTTTAACCCCTTATTTAAATGTTAGTATATGTGAATACTGATTTTAATGGATTTTTATAACAAAGGAAACATCACTTATTTTCAAATTCAATATCACATCCGACTACTCGTAAAGCCGGGTCAATTAATTCCAGACGGGTTTGGGCTTCATTCATACCGGAAGCTCCACATTAGCAGTTAACTCACCAGTAAAAGCTTTTTGAAGGATTGACTTCTTTAGTTCATCAAGACAATCACTTTTCATAAGATACTTATGCTTTAATCTATCAGATAGGCTTTTGTAATGGTTTATTACCGATATAATAAGATCCTGGTCTGCAAAATTATCTGGATAACTAACATTGAAATCTTGCAACTGAGCCTTTGTAATTGCTTGCCTAGTTGCACCTTGTTCACCTATTCCAAGCAATCTATCTTTATAACTTTTTGATATTAATAGGTAATGAAGAAACTCAGGTTTCATAGTTTCTTCCCTCAACCTAATTATTGAAACATGCTGATTTACTCTACCGGGCAGATATTCCTTTGGAACAACACAACATCTTGCAACTGAAGCACCTGTAATATTTAATAATACATCTCCTTCATACAACTCAACATTACTAAGCTTTTCTGCCTGTTTATCATCAATAAAGGCTAATTTATCTTCTTGGAATCCTTCATCGTATACATTTAAACTTCTTATCAATGAAAGTCCCGATTCTTTATATGAATTCTTTCCACCTCGAGGAGTGGCACCACTACCAATTTTAGTGGTAATTTCAATAAGCTTTTTTTCCTCCCACCCCTCACCTTGTTGCGAGAAAACCTCATTCAGCTTGGATTGAAACAGCTCCTCTGCATTTTGGATGTTTCGCTCTATGTTTGCTTTAGCCTGATCAATGGCTTCGAAGGCTTCATCCAGAATGGCAATAATGCGCTTTTGTTCTGAGAGTGGGGGGACTGGAACTTCCAGATTTTGAAATTTCTTCTTTGACAAATATTTGATCGTTGCTCCAGTAGCCATTCCATTAAGTTGCTCTGCACGACTTGTCATTAAATAGTAAAGGAATTCACTATCGATATTGTTGGAAGGTACTAATCCTATAAAGGTTTGATTCGTGACTAATGGTTTACCAATAATTGCACATCTACCTAAGTCAGCACTACATGAAACGATTACAGTTTTTTTAGGAAAAACACGAAGAGGCATCGTTTTAATTAGTTCATCACTTACCGTCTTACCTGTTTTAGACTCGAAAAGATACTTGCCATTAAAATCTTCAATCCTGCACCAAGGAGTGTTACCCTCAAAAATTTTTGGTTTATCTCGTTGAGGTACTATGAACTGTTCAATAACCTCACTTAACTTTACGTGCTTAATCCAGTGTCTCAAGTGATTAACTCCCTAATTGTTGTAAGCAGGTCATTTGTTTCTTGATCCAATGCTTCCATTTCCTTAAGGATTTCTTCCGGACTCCGAAGGGGAGCTTCTTCCGGAGTGTTCGGGTTCTTTACACTCAGGTCCCAGGTGTCTTCAGGCACGTCTGCTATAGAAAGCTTCCACGAGTTTTCCGTCTCGGGTTGGTCAGGCTGGATGGATACAAACTCTTTTAGATCCTCATCATTCAAAGGATTGGTTTTCCCCAAACTCCGATCCGGAGTAAACTGGTAGTACCAGGTTTTCTTAGTAGGTTCCCCTTTCTTAAAAAAGAGGATCACCGTTTTCACACCCGCCCCCAAAAAGGTGCCACCTGGCATATCCAAGACCGTATGAAGATTGCAGCTCTCTAGTAGGTATTGCCGCAAACTAATAGAGGCATTATCGGTATTACTGAGGAAGGTATTCTTTATTACTACCGCTGCCTCTCCACCCGCTTTCAGCGACTTAATGAAATGCTGTAAGAACAGGAAGGCAGTCTCACTGGTGCGAATATCAAAATTCTGTTGTACCTCTTTCCGCTCCTTACCACCAAATGGTGGATTGGCAAGGATGATATCGTATCGGTCTTTTTCCTGTATTTGTCGGATGTCCTCCGCAAGGGTATTGGTATGAATGATGTTTGGAGCTTCAATGCCGTGCAGAATCATATTCATGATCCCAATAATATAGGCGAGGTTCTTTTTCTCTTTCCCAAAGAAGGTGTTTTCCTGAAGGGTCTTCAGGTTCTCCGTGGTTTTGTCCATGCGCTCATACATGTACTCATACGCCTCACACAAGAAGCCTGCAGAACCTACCGCTCCGTCATAAACTCGTTGCCCGATTTTAGGATTAAGCACTTGTATCATCGCTCGGATCAGCGGTCGTGGTGTGTAATACTGTCCACCATTCCGACCCGCATTCCCCATGTTCTTAATCTTGGTCTCATAGAGATGACTGAGTTCATGCTTTTCTTCGGTAGAAAGAAATACGAGTTCATCCACATACTCTATCACATCCCGCATGATGTACCCACTCTGAATCTTATTCTTCAGCTCCGAGAAGATCTCTCCAATCTTGTACTCGATGGTATTGGCATTCTCCAAGTGCTCTTCTTTAAATCCTCTGAGGTAGGGAAAGAGCTTTCTATCAACAAAGTCGATGAGGTCACGGCCCGTTAAGGTCTTGTTATGATCGATCTCGCCTTTCTCATTCTTGGGGGCAGCCCAGGCTTCCCACCGGTAGTCTTCATCCAGTATCCAGGAGTAGTCTTCACCTTTTAACTCGGCGGCATCGGCTTTGTCTTTTTCAAGGTCATCGAGGTACTTGAGGAATAACACCCAGGAGGTCTGTTCGATGTAGTCGAGCTCGCTATCGGCTCCGGCATCTTTATAAAGTACGTCATCAATGTTTTTGAAGGTCTGTTCGAACATGTATTCTCTTTCTTAAGCTATTTAAGGAAACCCAACGAATTAAGGGATAAGATGTTTAATTTTTTGTATATATGAAATCGAAATTAAACGGGGTAGGAAAATGGGTAAAGACTTAAAAAAAGAATTAGATCAAAAATTCAACTCTTCGATAATCCTATTTATTCTTGTAGTAGTGATCATTCTCTTCTTCCCGATAATTTTTACTTTAAACTCATATTTCGGAATTAATTTCCGAGATACTGGTGGAATTGGGGCTACAATTGGCGGTATTCTTGGTCCCTTTGTAGCAATCGCGGCTGCCTATCTAACTTTCATTGCTTTTTGGGAGCAATACAAGGCAAACGCCTTATATCGAAAAGATATTGAGCTAGAGAGATTTGAACGAAAATATTATGAATTGCTACGCCTACATAAAGAAAATGTACTTGAGATTGATATTGCGGGTGAAGTAACAGGAAGGAAGGCATTTATGCGAATGTTTTTTGAGTTAAAATTCATCTATTTAACTCTGAATATGTATAATAACACTGAGAAATTTCCTGCAATAGGCAAAGTGTATAATGAATATGAATTATCAGAGTTATCCTACATTATTTTCTTCAATGGAATTGGTCCGAATTCTGATAATATTGTTAATCAATTGATTAATAAAAGTGATCTAGCAATAATTGAAAATACAAGAGAATACTTAACAGTCATTCAGGATGAATTTCTAATATGGGATAAGAAAAACCCAGATGAATATTTTGAATTAGATATCCCCCACATTGGTGATGAAGAAGATTTCACTTTTGAAATACCATATTTACCATTTGACGGGCATGCGACAAGGTTAGGCCACTATTTTCGACACCTTTTTCAAACTGTTAATTTCGTTGCGACTCAAGAAGATGATTTGATGGATTTAGAACAAAAAAGAGAATATTTAAAAACTCTTAGAGCTCAACTTTCTAATCATGAACAGCTTATACTTTATTACAATTCTCTTCATAAATATGGTAAACCTTGGTACTCAGAAGGCTTTCTCACCAATTATCGTATGATTCATAATCTGCCAGTTCCATTTGCAGATTTTGGTGTACTACCTTTAGACCGCTTTAAAGATGAAATTGAACAACTCCATAAATCTGGAGAAGAATTGTTTGAATGGTATGAAATAAAGTAGAGTCGCACTAAGAACCATAAATAATACTAAAATGCCAAAGTTTGGAGAACTAAAAAGAGTCGAGTTAAGAAAAGGCTGGAAACACGAAGCATTGGATTTTACACAATGGTTAGTAAAGGAAGAAAACTTGAAGATGCTTGGTGATGAACTTGGTATTGAGCTCTCACCTATTGAAGCAGAAGCAAAAGCAGGTAGGTATAGTGTAGATATTCTTGCAGAAGAAGAGAATACCGGAAAAAAAGTAATTATTGAAAACCAGCTTGAGAAGACGGATCATGATCATCTTGGTAAAATTATAACCTATGCCTCAGGATATGATGCAGAATATGTGGTATGGGTGGTAAAAGATGCTCATGAAGAGCATAGGCAAGCGATGGAGTGGCTAAATGACCATACCGGTAACGACCTTAATTTCTTCCTGATCAGGCTTGAGCTATGGCAAATTGATGATTCTGCTCCGGCCGTGAAACTTAATACCCTTGTGAAGCCCAATGAATGGACAAAGACCATTAGGGAGCGATCAAGGACTGGTGAGTTGACAGATACCAAGTTATTGCAACTTCAGTTTTGGAATAGCTTTAAAAGTTACTGTGAAGATGTAGGCTCTACGATTGGAACTCGCAAGGCACTTCCACAGCATTGGTATGATTTCAGTGCCGGCAGCTCTGAAGGCCATGTCTCATTAACATTGAATACCAGGGAAAGGAAACTGGGATGTGAGTTTTATATTCATGAAAACAAAGACCTCTACGACGAACTCTTTGGAAAAAAGTCGGAAATTGAAGAGGCACTTGGAAAGAACCTGGAGTGGATGAGACTGGATGATAAGAAAGCAGCAAGAATTAAAATCTCACGAAAAGCTACTCTTGAAGAGACTAAGAAATGGGATGAGTACCACAAATGGCTTGTTGAGCAAGGGGAGATGTTTAGGGATACTTTTAGAAGGTTGATTTAATCAACTTGGGGCTTTTTATACACCAACATCCCACGATTGCACCTCCATCAAACACCCACCCACAAACGAACGATATTCCGGGCTTTTTTTTTCAGGTAGGCTGAATAGATACCGATAATGGGTATCAGCGAAGGAAGGAAGTGGTACGAGGAGTGAAGGACAACATAGAACGTAGGGCCTATCTGCGCCCGGTTTTATACAGCAGTTTGATTGGGATGGCCGTGTTTGCGCTCGGTCTGCTATTTGGGTATTTGAGAAACCAGGTGGTGGAAAAGGAAGTGCAGGCGGAAACCCGGGAGGTGTTGGAGACCATCGCCCAGAACATGCAATATGTGATCCGGGAAATTAACAGTGTGGCCTTATTGCTTGCCCAAACGGTGGACGAGGACGGCACGGTCTCGGAGTTTGAAGAGACCTCGGCCGCATTACTCGAAAAATACTCCACGGTGAGTGTGTTGGAGATCATCGACGACGGAGTGGTTACCCATGTATACCCGGGGGAAGGCTACGAAGAAGTGCTGGGCTATGATTTGTATCAAAACGAGCGGATTAAACGAGAGATCTATCTGACCGCAGAAAACGGGACGATTTATTTAGGCGGGCCCAGCCGGTTGGTGGAAGGCGGGCTGGGAGTGATCGGCTTACTTCCCTTCTATGTAGAAGACGACTACATCCGGATATCCGCCGTGATTCTCTACCTGGACGTACTTCTGGCGGAAGCACAACTCAATGCTTTCACCGACAGCTATTATTTTGAGCTATCCAAAATCAATCTCGCTACGGGGGTAGAAGAGTTCTTTTTAAATACGGCGCCCGACTTTGACCCGGTCACCTTCCAGTCTGTGGAAATCAAAGAAGGAGACTGGACGCTGTATGCGGCGAGTATTACCCCCTCAACAGGTATGTTTGTTTGGGTACTATATACGGGTGTTTCGATCCTGGGAGGACTTCTGTTTGGATACCTGGCCTACCAGATTTTTAGTAAACCCCTGGAGCTCGAACGCCTGCTGAATGAACGAACGGAAGAGCTCTTCGAAAACCGGGAACAGTTTCGGAAGAGCACGGAACTTCTTTCTTCGGTGCTGGAGAGCCCGCAAAACATTGTCATTTTTTCCTTAGACAACGCATTTAACTACATCGCCTTTAACCGAAATTATAAGGCGTTGATGAGAAGGTTCTTCAAGTTCAGGGTGAAACACGGCGCCCATGTGTTTGATGGATATCCACCAACGATCAACGAGAAGCTAAAGCCTTTGCTGGAGAGGGTGCTGAACGGGGAGTCCTTTGATTACACCGACGAGTATCCGGATCCAAAAGGGAATATTCACTACTGGCAACACTGGTTTTCACCGGTAAAGGATAACGAAGAACGGATCATTGGGGTCACCGTTTTTTCGGTGGATATCGGCCAGCGTGTCCGGGCAGAGCTGGAATTGGAACGTTCTCTTGGTGAGAAAACAACCTTGCTGTCGGAAATTCATCATCGGGTAAAAAATAACCTGGCCATCGTATCCGGCCTCCTGGAACTGCAGAAAGTGGAAATGGACGACCTTCGATTGGCAACGGCGTTTGATCAAAGCATCAATCGAATTATTTCGATCGCCATGGTGCACGAGCTGATGTACAATACCGACGATTTATCCTCCGTGGATGTTCATGCCTACCTGGAGAAGCTGATTCCGGCAATCAGTGCCACCATGCAAAACAAAGCCCAAAATGTTCAGTTTGCCCTGGATATCGAAGAGTACCGGTTGAACATCAACCAGGCCATTCCCCTGGGCTTGTTGTTGAATGAGCTGATTACCAATTCCTTTAAATATGCCTTTAACGGGAAGGCGGATAACCGAATTGACATCACACTGAGTTCGAAGAACGACCAGGTCAACGTTTCCTATTATGAAAACGGGACAGGCTTCCCCGAAGGCATTGAGTTCAACGCACCTAAAAACCTGGGGCTGAACCTTATTCATGCCCAGCTCACTCAACTGGATGCCACTTTCCAGGCAAAGACCGATAATGGCTTCCTTCTCGATTTCTCCTTTATCGCACTGGGGAAAGGGTCTCATTCCAATATCTAAGCTACACCTCCAGTATCTTTGCTGTTCTATAGTGTAAGGTATAATAGAATCGTTATTTATTAATAAAGGATGTACTGATTATACATTAATCCATAGCTCTGATTTAATTCAAATAGAGTATTGTAAGTATGGACAAAAACCTATACACTTATAAAAAACTATATAGGAATTTTACCATAGATGTATATTTCAGAATCAAAGATAGAAAAGGCAAAGCAGGTTTTTAGAACTCATGGGGGAACAATGCGAACCAAACAGGTTCTAAAAGAGGGAATTCACAGGCGAACACTGTACTCTATGAGAGATAATGGTGAGCTAATTCAACTGGAACGGGGGGTATATCAACTAGCTGAAGAGGGGACAATAGGTAACCCGGATCTGGCAGTAATTGCAAACAAAATCCCCAAAGCCAGAATATGTCTCATTTCAGCCTTGGCCTTCCACAATGTGACAGATGAAATTCCACATGTAATTCATATCGCACTGCCCACATCGAGCTGGGAACCAACGCTGGATTATCCACCAATCAAAGCATATCGCTTTTCAAAAGAAACATACCAGGGTGGTATTAGAACCCACAATCAGGACGGGATAGAGATCAAAGTATATACACCGGCCAAGACAGTAGCCGATTGCTTTAAATTCCGGAATCAGATCGGACTATCAGTGGCAGTAGAGGCATTGAAGCGAACTCTGATGGAAAAGAAAGCTACCATAAGGGAAATCCTCGACTATGCCAGGCTATGCAGGGTAGAAAATGTGATGAAACCATACCTCGAAGCCTTAACCCATGGCTAAAAATCAAGCGGCATCGGTTCATCAGCGATTACTCAATAAAGCAAAGCAAGAGAAGCGGCCCTTTCTGGAGTTACTCCAATACTATGCTATGGAACGATTTCTGTATCGAATGGCAAGTACCGAATATACAGAGGCTTTTATATTGAAAGGAGCACTACTGCTTAAAGCCTCAGGGATCGGACAATCCCGTCCCACAAAGGATATTGATTTTCTTGGTCAGACTACTGAAGATATCCGGGAGCTGGAATCAATATTTAGTGATTGCTGTGCAGTGGAACTGGATGATGGATTAGGCTTCGATGCTAACACAGTACAGGGGGAAGAAATTCGTGAAGATCAGGTGTACCAGGGAGTGAGAATAAAGTTCACCGGAAAACTGGGTAATGCAAAGATCTCAATGCAGGTGGACATAGGATTTGGTGATGCGGTAACACCGGGCCCGGTCTGGATAGAATATCCTACGATCTTAGATCAGGAACCTCCTAAACTCCGGGGCTATCCTCTTGAGACTGCTATTGCTGAAAAATACCAGGCCATGGTTGCACTGGATATGGCCAACAGCAGGATGAAGGATTTTTATGATATTTGGTTTATGAGTTGTTCTCAGCACTTTACCGGTCGGGATTTAGGTGAAGCAATAAAAAGCACATTTCAACGAAGAAAAACCGAACTGCCACAGGAAGTTCCAACAGTATTGAATCCTATTTTTAGCAATGATGCAGATAAAATTACCCAGTGGAAAGCCTTTAGACGGAAAATAAAGGGAGCTGACGTTCCGGAAGATTTGGATGAAGTCATCCAGATGTTGAAAGGATTTCTTTGGCCGCTTACTGAAATGCTACACAAGAATCGTAAGATTACAAAGGTTTGGACCCCGGAAAAGGGATGGGATAAGTAGTATGGTTTTTTTTAAATGACGACGTTCTACCAGAGCAAGTCCCCACATGTACGATAAAACAATAAATCCGTAGGTATCTTATAAAATAGAATTATTTACACCTCCAGCATCCCCCGATCCCAGTTTCCCGTTTCGGCAGCGGCTTCGTAGGTGGTTTCCAAAAATTCCATCAGCACAGCCTCCGGGTCAGTTGAAAGACGCACATCTTCATACTTGAGCATAAACTCTCCCAAATCGGGGCTCCAGAAGGCCTGCTCGGGCCGGATATTCGCTGTAGAGAATTTCTCTGGAGTGGGATAGCAGTAGGAATAAAAAATAGGTTCGGGGAAATCATCACTTCCCGGCCAGAATCCTGTGGAGCTCACCTCCTGGGAGTAGGCTTCCTGCATCACTTCAAGGGGCATATTGGGCATCCCGCCCTGGTGAAGGGGAGCGGATCTTCCCGAAAAGCGGGTAACGGCGATATCAAAGGCTCCCCAGAACAGGTGAACCGGGCTGCACTTTCCGATAAAGCCGGATCTGAACTTCAGGAATACATTATGGATGCTCACCGCTGCCTGCCAGAAATCCAACACGGCTTGGGTATCGTAGCCGGAATGGTGGTTTTCATCAAACCGGGTGTTGTCTTCCATCTCATTCGGCCGGCCATAAATCTCAATGGGAATGTTAATGGCGCTCAGCGTTTCAAATAGTTCGGTATAAAAGGTGGAAACGGTATGTTCGGCCAGACCAAAACGCTGCTCGGGATGGAAAGTAGATCGAATGATGAGCTCATGGCTTTCAAAATCCAGTTCAATCTCAAAAATTCCATTTCCATACGGCATCGATCCGGTACTAAAGCCCCGGGCAGTAACATACAGGGTGGTATGCCAGGAATGATTTTGCCAGGGCATGGCCTTTAACCGAATCTTCCCAATAATTTGGGTCCATTGATGAATGGTTTTAAGGGTGTTTTTCCAATGTTGATAATTGAGCTCGGGCCAGGCAGAATTACAGCCGTTAATGATGGTAGACATGGGCGTTCTTTTCAAAAGGGTTGATATCCAATGGAAGTAACCAATCAACCAGTTCATTACGTTTCAATAGGATATCAGTAGTAGGAATGCGTAATTATGAAATTCCGTTAAACACGACTCGAAACAGGAAATTTTTGATGTTCGCATCTAGAGATTAAGGTATTTTAGCCGATAAATGCTAAGTCCTTTCAGGTACAGACATTTTTGGATATAACGAATACAAATAAAGCTCATTTTCCGCCCGCCTTATCCGGTGCGCTCATTGGAATTCTTATCCTTGCGACCGGACTGGTCATCGCGTATTCGAGGTACCAGGTTCAGTTACAATCCGAACAGGGAGAGACCCTGGAAGTTCTGGAGATTGTTGAGCAGAATATGCAACGTACGATCAGAGAAGCCTATAGCGTGGCCCTGTTGCTTTCTCAAACCGTTAATTCGGAGGGGGAAGTAGTGAATTTCGAGGAAGTGTCGGAGCTGTTGCTACAAAATCATGAAAGTGCGGATGTGCTTCAGCTGGTGCCGGATGGAGTCATAACCTATGTGTATCCTTTGGAAGGGAATGAATCGATTATCGGGTATAATATTTTGGGGGACCAGAATGTAAACCGGGAGGTGATGAGGGCGGCAGAACTGAATACCGTGTATTTTGCCGGACCTCTGAATCTTCGCCAGGGAGGCCAGGCGGTAATTGGGAGATTACCCGTTCGGTTAGGGGAAGAACTGTGGGGGTTTTCTGCAGTGATTGTGTACCTGGAGACGCTTATTGAAGAATCCGGAATCTCCAATTTTTCCGACCGGTATGTGTTCCAGTTGTCCAAAGACAACCCGAATACCGGGATAGAAGAGTTCTTTTTGCCGGATAATGAGCGGGTTACGTTTGGGGAACAACAAATGGTGAATTTCCCGGAGGGAAACTGGCGATTGTACGCTACAAAAACTGAACGCTCGTCTGCTCCGATCACGTTTTTATTGATTAGTGGTTTTACCTTGATTGGAGCTACGATATGTGGTTTTCTCTCTTATAAATTGTTTAGAAAACCCTTTGAATTGGAGCATTTGCTGGATGAGAAATCAAAGGAGCTGGTAAGCAGCCGGGAGCAATTTCGCCAAAACTCGGAGTTGTTGACGTCCGTGCTCGAGAGCCCTCAAAACATCGTGATTTTCTCGCTGGACAGGAATTACAATTACATTGCCTTCAACGAGAATCATCGGGTGTTGACCGAGCAGTTGTTTGGGGTTCCGATTAAGGAGGGCATGAATGTGTTTGATGTGGTGCCTCAAAAAAACCGCGCGTTGCTGATGGTAAACTACAACCGCGCATTGAACGGGGAATCTTTTGATTTTTTACAGGAGTTTGCGGGCCTGGATCTGAGCATGCACTACTGGCAAAACTGGTTTGCTCCCATCCAGGATAAGCGGGAAAACATCATCGGGCTCACCGTTTTTGCGATTGATATTACCCAAAGGATCAAAGCAGAAAGAGAACTCGAACGAAATGAAAGCCGGCTACGAACCCTGATTTCCAACTCGCCCTATTGTATCCACGAATTGGATAAAGAAGGACGTTTGATTTCCATTAATGAGGCCGGGGTACGCATGTTCAACCTTCAGCACCCGGACCAACTGATCGGAAGGTATTATTCCAATTTGCTCGGGAAGGAGCAACGGGAAACGGTGAATGAACTGTTGGCTCAAACGATTTCCGGAACATCTACCGAGCTTGAGTTCAGTGCCGGGGAAAATCATTTTCAGTCAATGTTTATCCCGCTAAAAAACGAAGACGGGGAAATAACACGGGTCATGGGAATCACCCAGGATATTACCGAACGAAAAAACTCGGAAGCATTTATCGAAAATTCACTTCGGGAGAAAACAACGCTCCTCGCAGAAATTCATCACCGGGTTAAGAATAATTTGGCCATCGTTTCGGGGCTCCTGGAATTGCAAAAAGGAGAAGTAGACGACGAACGACTTTCAGCAATTTTTGATCAAAGTATTAATCGAATCATTTCGATAGCCATGGTGCATGAGCTGATGTACAACACCCAGGATCTATCGTCAGTAAACGTTCATTCCTATCTTGAAAAACTGGTTCCGGCCATCAGTGCGACTATGCAAAACAGAATCCAGAACGTGGAGTTTGATATCGATATTGAAGAATACCGCTTGAACATTAACCAGGCCATCCCATTAGGGTTATTGCTGAATGAGCTCATTACCAATTCCTTTAAATATGCATTCAACGGGCGTAGTGAAAACCGGATATCCATCCACCTCAGGTCTACGGTAGATGATATCAAGGTACGCTATCACGATAATGGTGGCGGTTTTCCGGAAGACATCGATTTCAATGTTCCTAAAAACCTTGGGTTAAACCTGATACACGCCCAGCTACAACAGCTGGATGCTGATTTTGAAATTGATACAAAGCAGCAATTTGAACTGGCATTTAGTTTTGCCGCCCAGGGGCGTGGTTCTCACTCAAATATCAAAAGCAGCTAACTGAAAAGCGCTTTTTTACTTCATCAATCCTACATAATTAATTCGGAACTTTTGGTATAGGGATCTAAAACCAAAATCAACGAAGGAGGGCACGATGAAAGCACTAAATCTTGTGTTTATAGGATGTTTGATATGGGGTATCTCCTGTACTTCAAAAACAGAAAAAACGGAGGTTGCAGAATCAAACGACTTCGAATTGATGGAAATAGTTTCTGTAAAGGAGAACATCGAAACCGTTTGCTATGTGTGCCATAGCCCAACGGCGCCCCCTGATGATCGATTGGCACCACCTCTGGAGATCGCTAAACGAAATTATTTAGCGGAGACGGAAACCAGGGAGGAGTTCGTAGAAAAAATGGTGCAGTTTATTCTTAAGCCAACGGCCGAACAGTCTGTACTTCATAGCGACGTTGAACAATACGGATTGATGGATCCTGTAGGTTTTTCTGAAGAAGATATCCGCGCGATCGCCGAATATGTGTATGATAACGATCTTGAGAAGCCAGATTGGTTGATGGACAACTAAATGATTTGAATTCTTTTGTTGTTGCAAAGGCTGAGTGTAAATCAGCCTTTAATAATCAATGTTCAAGATTGCATGGCACCCGGTGTATGTGCATCCCGTACCCGAGAATCATCGTTTCCCAATGCTGAAGTACGAGTTGCTGCCCCAGCAGTTGGTACGATCAGGAATTGTGACCCAGGAGCATTTTTTTGAACCCAGCGAGGGATTGAATTATGATTTAGGGATTCATTGCGCGGATTATCTGAGCCGGTTGTTTGATGTAAACCTATCCCCAAAAGAGGAGCGCGCCAGTGGTTTTAAGCAAAGTAAAACATTGGTCGAACGCGAAGTTCGAATCACCAACGGAACGATAGAAGCAGCGGTATCAGCGCTGGATGTTGGGGTGGCCTTTAACATTGCGGGAGGAACACATCATGCATTCCGGGATCGGCCCGAAGGGTTTTGCTTAATTAACGATCAGGCGGTTGCAGCGACACACCTTCTTAATGAAGGGCTGGCAAGCAAGATCTTAATCATCGATTTGGATGTGCATCATGGAAACGGGACCGCTGCTATTTTTAAACACGACCCTCGCGTATTTACCTTCAGTATGCACGGGGCAAAAAATTACCCGGCGCATAAACCAAAATCCGATTTAGATATTCCTCTTCCGGACGATACAACAGACGAAGAGTATCTTTCTAGACTGGAAAAGACACTTCCGGAACTGCTGGAAAAAGAAAAACCGGACTTCGCCTTCTTTTTAGCCGGGGTGGATATTTTAAAGGAGGATAAGCTGGGACGTCTTGCACTCACCCTGGAAGGTTGTAAACGAAGAGATGAAATGGTGTTCACTCTTTGTAAAGAGCACCACATCCCGGTAATGGTCACCATGGGTGGAGGATATTCTCCCGATATCAGGCTTATTCTGGAGGCCCATTGCAATACATTTCGAATAGCGGCAGATTTATTTCACTAGGGGTAGGGTAAACGCGGGTTTGATTGTTTTATAGGCAAAAAAATCAAACTAAATGAAAGTTACTGCCCTGTTTTGCCTGATTGGTCCCCTGATTTGGATAGGAATAAAGCCATCTATTTTAGAAAAACCTGATTTTAACCCGAACCTTCCCATCTATGAGGTTACCTACGATTTCACTCTTACCGGGAATAAAGACGCATTTCGCGTGCATTCCTTTCTTCCCCAAAACGATTTTCGACAAAGTGTACAACTGATTACAAGCCTGGATACGGGTATCGAATCTGAGTTTGACTCAGAAAATCACCTGGTTACCTGGCGGGGATCGCTGAAAGGAGACACGACTCTAGCTTTTAAGTTTCTGGCACAACCCAGAGCCGTGCAATATGAATTTGAGGAGCTGGAATCGATGGAGATTCAAACCTCAGATTTTGATCAATACCTGAATCCGACCGAAGTCATACAGGTTCGTCATCCCGATATTCAGCTTCTTTTACACCAGCTGGATGCAAATGAAAATACCGATGCCCGGATTCTTGCACGCTCCTTCTTTGAGTACGTGGATAACATCCCAAGCGCTAAAATTTCAACTCTGACGGATGCTGTTACCTGTCTGCAAAACCAGCGTTGTTCCTGTAATGGAAAAAGCCGGTTGCTTGTGGCTCTTTTCCGGTCCCAGAATATTCCGGCCCGAATGGTTGGGGGACTTATTCTGGAGGATACGTCAAAACGAACGTCACATGCCTGGGTGGAAGCATACATTGGTAATCAGTGGGTTCCTTTCGATGCGTTGAACGGCCACTTTGCAAGTCTTCCAGCCCATTATTTAACACTTTATAAAGGAGATGAATTTCTGATTCGCAGAAATACGGGGTACGATTTTGACTATATGTACCATATTAAAAGCATGGATAATCCGGAAACGGGATCTATGTCACTCATCCCATTGAATGACATGTTTCAGAATGCATCATTGCCGGTTCAGCCGTTGTTATTCCTCCTGTTACTTCCTCTTGGGGCGCTAATTGTTGCCATATTTAAGAATGTAATCGGAGTCCAGACGTTTGGGGTTTTTCTTCCGGCTTTAATTGCCTTTGCGTTTATTGAAATGGGGATTTTGGCCGGGACCATCTTTTTCTCGAGCGTGATCGGGATCATCGCGTTAGTCGGAATTCCGTTAAGTAAATGGCAGCTGTTATACACTCCCAAAATTGTGATACTACTTACCGTAGTTACCCTGTTTTGTTTGATTTGTATCCAGTTCTTTATCAGGTTTGGGTGGGTTGATCCTTCTTCCGCCCTACTGTTTCCGGTCATTATCCTGACCATGGTTGCCGATAAGTTTGCCCGAAAAGTCGAGGAAGAGTCATTGGCGAAAGCAGCTTCAGTGTTCATTCAAACATTGGTTGTTACCGTGTTTTGCACCTGGATACTGGGAGCTGAACGGATTCAAGACCTATTCATTCATCATCCCGAGTTATTGATTAGTATCATCGGTGTGGGGTTATTCCTTGGAAAATGGATCGGTCTGAGAGTAAGTGAGTATGCACGGTTTGGACAGCTTAATAATGCAGGGGTTTGAGATGTTTGCAAAGTTATTCAATCGAATCAAAAGCCTGGAAAAAGGAGTTCTGGGAATCAATGAACGGAATGCGGAGTACGTATACGCTTATAATAAGCGGGAAAACTACAAGTTCGCAGATGACAAGCTCCTTACGAAAGAAATCCTCTCAAAGAATGGCTTAAGTTGTACGAAGACCTATGCTGTGGTTAGCAAAGTGGGGGAAATAGAACCGGTTTGGGAGTCTTTAAAATCCTATGAAAGCCTGGTAATAAAGCCGGCTAAAGGAAGTGGTGGCGGTGGTATAAAGGTCCTTCAAAAAAGACACGGGATCTGGTGCCAGGGGTCCAAACCGATTTCAGATGTAGAAGTGGGTACTCATATGGCCAACATTCTTTTTGGGATGTACTCATTTGGAGACTCCGACCGGGTTATTATTGAAGAACTCATCCATCCCAACAAAGAGATTCTGAAGTTCTACCCGAAAGGTGTTGCGGATATACGTGTAATTGTTTGCGATGGAAAGCTCATTATGGCCATGCTTCGGCTTCCCACTGATGGATCAGATGGGAAAGCAAATCTTCATCAGGGAGGGTTAGCGGTTGGAGTAGATTTGGTAACAGGGAGGCTTCGGCACGCCTACAATGGAAGCAAGTACATGGAGCTACATCCGGATACGAAAACCAGAATTAAGGGAGAACGAGTACCTCAGTGGGAAAAAATAGTTGAGCTGGCTAAAAAAACAGATGTCGCATTTCCACTTAATTATATGGGTATAGACATCGTTTTAGACGAGAAAAAAGGTCCATTGGTGTTAGAGGTGAACGTGCGTCCGGGACTGGGAATTCAAATGGCCAACAAGACCGGCCTTAAGGAGACGCTGAAGATTTTTTAGTTATTCTGCCTCTTGGGGGTAGGGTAATTCTCAGTACAGTGGTTTTATAGATAAACCAAATACGTAGATCATGAAACGAACTTTAAATAAATCTAAATGGCCCTACCTGTTATTTCTAATACTTTGTATGGGTGCGGCCTCCATCAACCAGGATATTATGAATGAACAACCAAACCCAGAAGTACCGCTACGAGTTTCTGTGCAAACAACAGTACAAAACGATGAACTGACTCCGCCAGCTGGCTGGATTGTGGAGGTTACACAGGCAGGAGAAGACCAATGAGAACGTCATTGATTTTCTCAGGAGCTGAGGAGTTTTCTATACCGATGTTAGAACGGCGGCACACCGTGATTATCAAAGAATATATATCCGACAGGATTTAAAGTGGAACTATAAGTATTATGAGGCCGGTCCAAGTCATATCAATTCAGTATCCCGACAGATTTATGCAAAATGTTTGTGAGGACAAGGTAATTGAACAGTTGTATCGGCAGCATGCCGAAAAACTCAGAAATTTTCTTTACTACCGGTGTAAAAATCTCGAGCGCTCTAATGACCTTGTACAGGAGGCGTTTTCAAAACTCTGGGAGAAGTGTAAGGATGTGGTACCCAACGCTGCTCCTTCCTTTTTATATACTGTGGCCAGAAATGCGATGCTAAATTTGATAAAAAAGGATCAAATTCGTTTTAAATATGCGGAGGAAACTTCGGAAGGGCTGGATTATGAATCACCAGAGTTTAATCTGGAAATGCAGGAGTTTCAACAGCGTCTGGAGAAACTGATTAACGATTTACCTGATGGTCAACGAGAGGCTTTTTTGATGCACAGGATCGATAAGCTGAGCTATAAAGAAATTGCGGAGCGGCTCGAAATCAGTGTAAAAGCCGTTGAAAAAAGAATTCATAAAGCCTTGGTGAAGTTGCGGGCTGAACTAAAAGATCACGCAAAAAACATTTGATATGGAAGCCTGGGAAAAAGACGAAACATTTTTAGCACGTTGGTTGGAAAACGAACTCACGGAAGAGGAACTTCAGGATTTTAAATCGGGTGAATCCTTTTCTGAGTTTGAGAAAATAAGGACGGAAACTTCCCTAATGGAGCTTCCCGGGTTTGATGTGGATAAAGGTTTTAATTCTCTTAAGGAGAACCGAAATCAATCCAGGACAAAAAGAGAGCCGGCCAGAATACACCCTCTTCGAAAGATAGGAGCATGGGCAGTTGCGGCTACCATACTTATTGCTGCGGTCACTTCTGTGTTCTACTTCACAATCAATCAATCCACGGTGCTACAGGTCCAAACGGTTGCCGGAAGCATTGAAACCATTCAACTTCCGGATGGAACGGAAGTGATCTTAAATTCAAATTCACTAATCAGCTATGATGAGAAAACATGGCTTGAAAACAGAACCCTGGTTTTAGAAGGCGAGGCTTTTTTCAAAGTGCCGTCAGGTTCTCCCTTTGTAGTTGAAACACAAAATGGGTCCGTTACGGTGCTCGGAACGGAGTTTAATGTGAAAAGCCGCTCGGGAACCTTCGATGCGAGTTGTTATGAGGGACGGATTGCAGTTGCTATTGAGAATATCGTTGAGGAGTTAACTCCTGGTGAACAGGTTCGTTATTCCGAGGAGAGCGGAATAGAAAACCGGGTTTTTGAAGTGATTACCGAGCCTCGCTGGACAAGCGGCATTATCGAAGTAAGAGAACTTCCACTTACTATTGCGGTTAAGGAACTACAAGCGTTATACGGAATATCAATTTCTAATCCCGAAGTACTGACGGATGATTTATTTTCTGGCAGTTATCCTGGAAATAATCTGGATGCGGCGCTTCGTTTAGTATTGGAGCCCTTTGGTTTTCAATTTGAGTACAATGCAACAACAAAAGAACTTACCCTATTTAAGTAGTTTTGGTCGAAGATTTTTGTTGATGTTTTTCCTGATGATCGGGACATACCCGGTTTTTGGGCAAAAAATTACACTTAACATCGAACAGCAAACACCGGCGCAGATACTCGAAAGGATCAGTTCCGGGTATGGGCTTCGGTTTTCATATGCCTCAGAAACGTTGAGTGAGAACACAATAGATTTTGAAGCCCGGGATGAGGATTTGAGCGAGGTATTAAATCGTCTGTTAAAACCGTATCGGTTAGGCTTCGAGTTTATTGAAGGGAATTTCATTGCTATCAAACCCATCGAAGATGTAGGTGTTCAAATTGATATTGTGATCGCTGACTCGTTAGATCTTGGCCCTCTTTCCTTCTCAACGGTTCAGGTTTTGGGAACGTTTAAAGGGGCACAGGCGGATGAAGACGGAAGGCTGCGATTTTTTGTAAGGAACCCGGAATCATCGGTGCTATCCATATCCTTTATAGGGTACAAGCCTAAATCGATATCGGCTCTGGATCTTTTCTATTCGGATTTGGATACCCTGTATTTACAACCTGATGTTATTTCATTAGAAGGTTTCACCATACAAGAGTATTTGAACACCGGGGTGGTTATCGATATACAGGAAAACAGCATCGGAGTTCAGCCGGGAGCATTGAACGTCCTTCCGGGGCTATCCGAGCCTGATGCCCTTTATTCGCTTCAGCAAATTCCCGGAATTTCTTCATCCACCGAAACCGCTTCAAATATTCAAATTAGGGGAGGAACGAGTGACCAGGTCTCCATTTATTGGGACAACATCCCGATATACCATTCTGCCCACTACTTCGGGTTGATTTCCTCATTCATTCCCAGTTCTGTTGAAGACATAAACATCTATCGGAATACGGTTCCAATCAGGTACGGCGGAAGCGCATCGGGCTTAATTTCTATGAATTCTGTAGTTGAACCGAATCAAAGAATACACGGAAGTGCCGATTTAAACATGACGCATTTTTCGGGATCACTTACGGTTCCCATACTTAGTAACAAAGTTTCATTGTATGTGGCAGGGCGCCATTCTGTGAATGACTATTACGAATCCCCGACATTTCGATCCTACAATAAAAAACTATTTGACGGTACGAGAATCAGTGAGAGTGTTGATTTTGCAATCGATGAAGAATTTGATTTTGATAATACGTTCAACTTTTGGGATCTCAATACCAAACTGAATATACACCTTCATCCAAAACACAGGATTGGAGCGAGTTTGTTTTCAGGTCAAAATACCTTCGAGTTTCTCTCAGTTGATGAGGAGTTGAGAACCGCTGATTTTCAATTTCACAAAGTAGTCCACTCGGGATTCAACCTAAATTGGGAGGCTGATATCACTTCAGACTGGACCTCGGAATTGTCCTTTTCGGGTTCACGGTACGAGCTTGATTTTGAGTACCTGCTCCAACGCCAAATCGATGGCGAGGACGTTCCTGAAAAAAGGAGTTTTTTGTTGGCTGCTTCCTCCGATGAAGAAGAGGATGAGGAAGAAGAGGGGGAAGAGAATGAAGAAGAAGAAGAAGAAGAGGAGGACGACGAAAATGAAGAGGATTTGGAAGATCCAAATGAAGACGATGAGTTTTTTGGCAACAGGTTCGAGTCCGCTCCGGATTCACTGCAAGACCGTGGTTCGTGGAATAATTCTCTGCTGAATACGGAAGTGAAATGGATAAATACGCTAAGATGGAACAGAAACACCGTTAGTTTTGGCGTACAGGTCAATTCGATGGATTTCCGCTACGCCCTGAGGGAGGAAAACGCTTTTGAATTTGATCAAATACGAGCTTTTTCTGAAAAAGGCACCAGTTATGCGGGTTTTGCCGGGTTGCTATTTCCTTTAGGTGGTAACACCATTTTTGAAGGAGGCCTGAGGTTGAATCAATTCACTTTTGTAGACGTGGCTACCCTGGATCCGCAGGTTTCTATTCGCCATCAATTCAGCAGGATCATACTAAAATCGTCGCTGTCCCGGAAACATCAGTTGGTTCGGTCTCTGCGAGATTTTGAAAGGAGTATTTCGAACACTACAGAGGAGATTTGGTTTATCGCAGATCGGGAAAGTATTCCCTTGATTCGAAATGAACAGGTTATGGTTGGAGTTATTTTTGATAATCGGGGTTGGCTAATTGATGTTGAAGCCTATTCAAAACGATTAAAAGGATTGACAAGTTTAAGTTATCGACTCAGTGATACAGACCTGGATGATTTTCACACCGGAAAAGAAGTGATTAATGGTGTAGATATACTGGCGCGGAAAAGGTTTAAAAAATTCAGAACATGGGTTTCTTACTCTTTTAGTCGCGCAAGGAGCGAATACAAAGAACTCAGAGATTCAGAATTTGTGTCACAATTAGATCAACCACATAAGCTGTCACTAAACCTGAGTTATTCCGCTCCCCGCTTCGAGCTATCAACCGGGTGGCACTATAAATCAGGGCTTCCTTATTCTCCTCCGTCCTCTCCAGTAGCCCTTCGCACAATAATCGAGGATGATAACGACACCGATCAGGAGGAAGAAGTTTTTTACGAAATTGAATATGACGATATAAATACGGGCCGCTTACCGGATTACCATCGACTGGACGTCTCGCTTTGGTATTATTTCTCAAGTCGGAACAGAAACTGGGTTGGAAAAGCAGGAATATCATTTCAGAATGTCTACAATCGGAACAATATTCTTAACCGCACTTTTTTTGTAGAGGATGATGAGTCTGAGGGAGAAGACCTTTCATTACCCATCTTTTCTGAAGAAAAACAGCTTCTTGGTTTTACACCAAACTTCACATTGAGCATTTCCTTTTAGGCTGAATTATTTAGGACTTTGATTTATTAAAAACTTCTAATATATTAGTGTTAGATATTTTTAATAAATCTTAGAGAGTGACTAATGGACATGTCTTCGCAACAAGTGATGATTGTTGAGGATGATTTGCTCTTATTGATGGTTGAAGAAAGGTTGGTAAACAACCTTGGTTATAATGTTGTAGCCAAGGCAAGTGAGGGACAGCATGCACTGAGACTATTTAGAGAGGTCAATCCGGAGCTATTGATCGTCGATATTAATTTGAAGGGAGAGTTAACTGGTATCGACATAGTAGAACAATTAAAAAAAGAAGGATCGGAAGTACCGGTCATCTTTCTGTCAGGAGAACAGGATGTACATCTAATCGAAAAAGCCAAAAGCCTCGGCATTGTCGATTACTTATTAAAACCAATTACCGCAGCAGGGCTTAAGAAATCGTTGAATAAGGCGATGCATCGAAGAAAAGCCGCCGTTCATGCAGCGTAATCACGAAATTTAGATTATTGATACCATAACCCTAATATGTTATAGTTTGGTCGCTATTTCATCTATTAATTCAGCTTAAGGAGTGGGTAGGGATACCCGCTCTTTATTTGCTAGTGTTGAATTACAACCCTTCCTTTTTGCTGACCTGACAAAATCTTATCAATTTCCGGGTCTAACTCTTCAAGGCAAACTAATCTTGCATATTCCTCAGGTAAGTCAGAAAAATTCAGTTCTGAGGCCTGTTTCCAAATTTCCGTTCGCAAAGTTCGGATACAAAACGCGGAATCAATACCCAACAAAGAAATACCCCGTAAGATGAAGGGGAGGATATTCGTTTTTAGTTCGATCCCTAATACATTTCCGCAACAAGCTACTGCTCCTTTTGGGAATGTCTGAGCAAGAACTGCATTAAGAACAATACCTCCAACGGTATCGATTGATCCAGCCCATTTTCTTGGAAGTAATGGTCTGTCTGATTCCGTGACTATCGATCCGGAGTCTATGATCTCGGACGCCCCTAATTCAGTTAGAAAATCGGATTGATCAGGCTTTCTTGTTGCCGCATGAACTTCATATCCAAGTTTTGAAAGTGCAAATACAGCAAATGACCCAACTCCTCCGGTAGATCCGGTAACCAGGATTGGCCCCGAACCCGGCTCTACTCCTTCTACCTGTAAACGTTTAATTCCATACAAAGCGGTGAAACCCGCTGTTCCCATAATCATGGATTCAAAAGGAGTCATACTTACAGGAATAGGAACCACCCATTCTGCAGGAATGGAAATGATGCTTCCAAAGCCACCAAAAGTATTGGTTCCAAGATCATTACCAGTAACGATTACTTTATCACCAACAGAAAAATGATTCGAACGATCATCAAGCACTGTACCTACGGCATCAATGCCAGGAATATGGGGATAAGATTTCGTCACCCGATTCCGACCCCGGGCTGATAATCCATCTTTATAGTTTAATGAGGAATACTCTACCTGAATGGTTACTTCATGATCTGGTAACATTGAAGTAGGTAAGATCCTGACAGAAGCACGATGATCCCCATTCACATAATATGCTTTGAAAGAATCAGGAATCATCGAAAGATTGTTTTAAGCCACTTTATTTTTCCGTCGTATGGAGCATACCGTATAGGAATATCGACGAGGAAATTTTTCTTCATAATACTCTTTTGGTGAGAAAATGAGTCAAAGCTGGCTTTACCATGATACGAACCAAAACCACTTGCTCCTACCCCTCCAAAACTCAGGTGATGATTACCCAACTGAGCAATGGTGTCATTAATCGCGCCCCCTCCAAAAGAAACCTGCTCGAGAACTTTTCGCTCTGTTTCTGAGGAAGATGTAAATACATAAAGTGCTAAGGGCCTTGGTGTTTGCAGGATTTGCTGAATGGCATCATCAATGGATGAGAATTCCAATACCGGAAGTATGGGGCCGAAGATTTCATCCTGCATAATCGAATCCTGCCAGCCGATATCGGAAAGAATGGTTGGAGCAATGTACCGGGTTGCAGGCTCTGTATCTCCTCCAATCACTATGTTCCCATCCTTCAGCAACTCAGATAAACGGTCAAAGTGAGCGTCATTTATGATGCGTGGATAATCGTTCGAAGTAAAAGGATTGTCTCCATATAAGGAAACAACTGCCTTTTTAAGCTCTTCCAAAAAAGCATTCTTGATCGATTTTTGTACCAATAAATAATCCGGTGCAACGCAGGTTTGACCGGCATTTACAAATTTTCCCCAAACAACTCGCCTGGCTGAGATTTCAAGGTTAGCCGTTTCATCAACAATGCAGGGAGATTTACCTCCCAATTCCAGGGTAACCGGGATAAGTCGTTTTGCTGCGGATTGCATGATTATTTTTCCTACCCGGGTACTGCCCGTAAAAAAAATGTAATTGAAATTAAGCTCTAAAAGACGATTGCTGGTTTCAACTCCTCCCAGGACGGTTGTTATTACTTCAGGCTGGAAGTATTGACCAAGTAATTTTTCTAGTGCCTGGGATGTGTTGGGTGTCAACTCAGAAGGCTTAACAAAGGCCGTGTTTCCGGCTGCTAAAGCTCCGACCAGCGGAAGTAAACAAAGCTGAACCGGGTAATTCCATGGAGCGATGATCAGAACATTCCCGTACGGTTCTTTAAGAATGTAATTCCTGGAGGGAAAGTTAACGAGTGAAGTAGGCACCGACTTTGGTTTAACCCAACGGTCAATATTCTTTAAGGCGTAGTTAATTTCGTTGATGATGAGTCCAATCTCGGTAGCGAAAGTTTCAAAAGGTGATTTTCTGAAATCTTTATATACAGCGTGACAAAGCTCTTGCTCATTTTCTTTGAGCATGTTTTTAAGGGTCTGGAGCTGCTCAATCCTAAAACGGAGTGACTTTGTATGACCCTCTTTAAAAAACCCTTGTTGCCTGGCTAGTTGGTTTGCTAATTCATTCATTTCCCTTGCCCGTAAATGTATCCATAGATGAGTAGACTCTGAATATTTTGGATGCAACAAAATCATACCAGCTTTGTGGAAGAATTCCCCGGGCCAAGGTGGTGATCTTAACCAACCAGGGAGCCTTCAACGAACTTTTATCACGCTCCACAAAATCAATAATCTTATCAGTGATTTTTTCTGGATCGAGAACAGGCATAAACCGTGGAGAGGTAACCCCGGAGAACATTTTAGTTCCGATATAACCCGGCATCACATTCGTGAACTTTATTCCAGGGTGTGACTTTTTAAGCTCTAATCTTAGGGATTCAACCCAGCCAACGGCTCCCCATTTGCTAGACACATATACCACCATACCCGGGTTGGGAGTTAAGCCAGCCGAAGAAGTAATGGCAATGATATGGCCTGAATTAGCTTCCATCATGGGAGGAAGAAACACGTTTGTGACATACATTAAGGCCAGTTGATTTACACCAATAGTGCGTTCAATATCGGATGCGGAATGTTCATGAAACGGCTTACCTACGATAATGCCTGCGTTGTTAAACAGGAGATCTATTTTTCCATAATTAGCCAATTCAAGGGCAGCAGCTTTTTCAACTTCTTCCGGGTTAGAGACATCCACCATTCGAGACGAGACACTAAAATTCAAAGAAGAAAGCAATTGTAAAGCTTCTTCCCTTTTTTGCTGGTTGATGTCCCATATTATGAGATGCTTTGCTCCTTTTTGCAAAGCCTTTTTCCCCATTAACAAACCGATTCCGTCGGCTCCGCCGGTCACTAAAACTACTTTATCCTGGAATGAACTCATTGTACACTAACTATTACAATGAAGCTAATCATTTACAACTCATAAACTCAAAAAGGTTTGAGCTACTAAGCTGGAATAGTATTTTCTATTCCGAAATAACAATTAAAAATTGATTTATGAGAGTTTCAGGCATTATTGTTCTTCTAGGATTCCTGGTGAGCTGTTCGGACCCCGTTCCAACAAACACTGGTTTTATCACGAAACTTGGAAATGATACACTCGCTGTTGAGGTATTTTCGACGGATGGAAACACATTCACTGCGGATGTGGTTGTTAGGTCTCCACAAACGGTATTAACCCGCTACAATCTTACGATGGATGAGACGGGTGGTATCCAGGCAATGCAGGCCTTCCGTTTTGATCCGGAGCTGGGATTTGTGGGGGAAGGTGAATTGGTAAGAGATTTTACCCGTTCGGGAGATAGTTTATTGGTTGAGGTACTTGCAGGAGAAAGAACCAATCAATTTGGAATGATTTATGAAGATGGAGCTCTTCCATTTCTGGAATATACACACTGGCCATTCGAACTCGCTTTAATTCGTGCAGAGCAAACAGGAGCAGATACAATGCTAGCTCCAATGGTTGCAGGCTCGAGAATTCGGGATTTTGTATTAGCCGATCTTGGTGATGATGCACGGACTATTCGCCACCCATCCCGGGGAGTAATGGATGTGAAGGTAAACATGGCTGGAGAGTTGGTAACGTTGGATGCTGGTCAAACTACCCGAAAGTTAATGGTTGAGCGAGCCAACAACATTGACATTGAAACGATAGCAGGAAGGTTTAAAAAGGCAGAAGTAGGTGGAAAAGTATTTGGCGCTCTGTCCGGGGCCATGACGGAAGAATTTGATGTTCGGGGAGTAAACTTCCGACTTGAGTATGGTTCACCATCGAAAAGAGGGAGAGACCTTTTTGGTGGGATAGTGCCCTATGGAGAACGATGGAGGACCGGAGCAAACAGAGCTACCCACATCAGAATCTCAGAAGATGTGACTATTGGGGGAGTTGAAGTTCCCTCCGGAGAATACACACTGTTCAGTATACCGGAGGAAAATGGAGGAACGTTAATCATCAATACTCAAACCGGACAAAACGGAAGAACCTATAATGAGGAATTGGATTTAGGTCGTGTTGAACTTTCCAGGAATGAACAAAGTGAATCTGTAGAGGTTTTCACGATCACAGTTTCGGACGAAGGTGAGCAAGGAAAATTAAACCTGATGTGGGGAACCACTGTTTATTCTGTAGATATTGAGTTCTGAGCGAACGTTGGATTAAGAATTTGCATTAAGTCACCGATAATTCTTAGGAATCAGCATCACAGAGATGGAAAATCAAACGCTCCTGTTTAAGCGGCTGATGGAGAATGCCCCGGAGAGTGTGTTCTTTAAAGATTTAGAGAGTCGCTTTATTGCCATAAATCAAAGTTGTGCAAGAAAATTTGGTCTTAATAGCCCCGACGAAGCACTCGGAAAAACGGATTTTGATTTTTTTGCAATCGAGCATGCTCAAAATGCCCTGGAAGATGAGCATCAAATCCTGGCGACCTTAGAGCCTATCATAAACAAAGAAGAACGGGAAGTTTTTAATGATGCAGATCGAACGGTAGCGTGGACGACGACCAGTAAATTCCCATTGATTAATGAAGAAGGGGTGCTGATAGGTACTTATGGAATTACCAAAGATATAACCCGAAGAAAAAGGAATTTTGAGGAAATAAGGCGTTTAAAAGAACAAGTTGAGTCTATTCTGAATGCCGTTCCAAGTATGATCCTGGTGAAAGATTATGAGGGCAAGTATGTAATGGCAAATAAATCAGCCCGGGAGTACTTTAATCCTTATGGTGGTGAAATCATTGGGAAAAAAGATGTTGATTTAGGTGTTCCACTAGACAGAGCGGAGAAATATCTTGAAATTGATCATAAGGTAATCAAGTCTCAAGAACCCAGTTTCAATAGTGAAGAAAGGACGAGGCGATGGGATGGAAAAGAGTTTTGGCACCAGACAACCAAGGTTCCTTTTACACGAGCCGATAATGGTGAGCCTGTGGTTCTTTCAGTAATTACGGATGTTAGTAAGAGAGTTAATTATGAGGTTGAACTGGTTGATTCATTGAATACGATAAGTAAACAAAATGAACGACTGTCTAACTTTGCTCATATAGTATCCCACAATTTGAGAAACCATGCCGGTGGGATTTCAATGTTGATCAGTTTACTTGAAGAATCCGAAGATGATGCAGAAAAGGAAGAACTCTTCGATTTGCTTACCAAATCTTCAGAACGATTAAACGAAACGATTGCTGATTTAAATGAAATTATTGACAATCAAAGCAAAGTGGAGACAGAACTCAAGAAGATTAGTTTTGAAGAAACCTTAGCAGGGATAAAAGAAGTATTACAAACAGAAATTCGTAAGAATGATGTTTGGATCGAAGAGGAAATAGAGCCAGGAATGAAATTCAAATATAGCCCTGCTTATCTAGAAAGTATTCTTTTGAATCTGTTGTCTAATGCCATTAAATATAGAAGTTCAAAGCGCAGGCCTCATATAAGTATCAGGGCCTGGAAGGAACGAGGTAGAGTTCAATTAGTGATTCAGGATAATGGTATGGGCATTGACCTGGAAAAATTCGGAAATAAAGTCTTTGGGATGTATAAAACCTTTCATAACAACGACAATGCGAAAGGAATCGGTTTATATATCACAAAGAACCAGATTGAATCACTTGGCGGAAGTATCAACATTGAAAGTGTGCCGGATCAGGGGACTACATTCTATGTAGATTTTGGAAAACAACACCGAAACAGAATGTTGGTTCCGGCTTAATGTTGTTTTGTCGGGAAGGCAAGCAGAAAGTGGGCGCCAGGCTTTTCAGCTTCCACATAACTATATGAACCACCTAGTTGTTGGGAAAGAATTGCAATAAGGGTAGTACCAAGAGACATTCCGTCTTTGATTTCAAAATCCTCCTTTTTCTTTATCCCGACACCGTTGTCACTCACTTTCACAGTAATGTGTTCTTTGTTTTTCCGAATGTCTATCACCAAAGAAGGTTCGGAAATATTCTCAAAGGCATGCTTAAAAGAATTCACGATCACTTCGTTAATAATTAACGAACAAGGAATTGCCTGTTCAATATTTAAGATGACTTCTTCGGCGTAAATGTTAATATCCACACCTTGTGGGTTTCTAAAGCTCTCATTGAGGTTTTCTAAGAGTTCTTCAATGTATTTTCCGAGATCAATTGCATCCAGCGACTCAAACTGATATAGCTTTTGATGAACAAGTGCGATGGATTGAATCCGATTTTGACTATCCCTTAAAACATCAATGGTGGCCTGATCTTTAATATTTTGAATTTGCAGCTCGATCAAGCCGGAAATAATGGCAAGATTATTCTTTACCCGATGATGTATTTCCTTTAGAAGGGTTTCTTTTTCCTTTAATGACTTTTCGACTAAAGCCTTTTGATGTTTGAGCTCCGTAATGTCGAATAAAACGGATTGGATAGCTTTTTTTCCTTCATAGATGATGGTTCTGGGGTGAACAATGATATCTCTGATTTTGTTGTCTTTGGCAAGAATTCGGGTTTCCCTTGGATTTAGCTTTTCGTCATTGAGCAATTGTTGTTCTCTTCGTAATAACAGTTCTCTCTCTTCTTCAGGGACAAATGTCAATAAATCTGTTCCAATCAATTCCTGAGCATCCTTAACGCCATAGAATTTAGCCGCAGCAGGATTTATGAACACGAATTTTCTATCAATAAAAACAACTACTGGTAGCGGATTTTGCTCAATCAGGTTCTTCCATCTTTGTTCTGATTCATAACGCACAGTAATATCTTCAAAAACCCCGTATACCCCGGTGACTTCCCCTGCAACCATTCTTGGAAATTTGTTCACCCGAATTCTTTTGGTTTGTTTATCTGCGAGTACCACTCTTAATTCGTACTGATTGGAAACACCATTCAGGGCCTGTTTGAAGTATTCATCAGTTTGGGGGAGATCATCCGGATGTATGAAATCGCTGTAGCAGAGAGTGAGTAATGTCTCCTCATTTAACCCGGTAAATTCAATCAGTTTTTGGTTTACCTGAATAAATTTGCCGTTTAGATCGAAGCAATAAAAGGGGAGCGGATTATGCTGGAATAAAGAGCTAATTATTTCTCTTGGATTATCACCTGGTGAAAAATCTGAAATCGTAAGGATTCCCTGAATAAGAGTTTTCTCTCCTGCTTTATCGGGAAACGATTGAATGAACATGCACCCATTTTTTAGGTTGCCACCGGCAGATATAAAACCCTCAAAAGAAAAATGAGTTAGGGTGTTATCTAATACAGCATTCCAGTTTTTTTCAAAACTAACTTTATCAGCAGGATTTATTACTTCAAATAAATTGGTGCCAGATTTTAGGTCCTCAAGATCATTGAAATCCAGGAATAGATTCTCATCCATTGAAAGGACAGAAAAGTCTTTCCCAAACAAATATAAATACGCCTTCACCATTATAATTAACTAGTCACCTAAAGAAGGAATGTACGATCCCCAAACTTGAATGTATATAAAAATACAAAGTATACTTTAGGCGTTCCAAATATTCAAAAATTTCAGCAGTAAGAATATTATTTGAATGAATTTAGACCTATTTGAGTCAGTTAAACTTACACAGAAAGAACGGGTAAATGCGGCCTTACCAGTCAAAGTACCCCATTCGCCAGGTGTATATACCATGTATGACTCAAAAGACGAAGTACTCTATATTGGTAAGGCAAAGGATTTACAGCAAAGACTTTCTTCTTATCGATATTCCAAGTCCCGAAAAGTTCAACGATTGATTGCCCATCTAAACCGAATCGGAATCGAGATTTGTAAGAGTGAAACCGATGCTATTTTGTTGGAAAATCTGTTAATCAGATCGCTTCGTCCACCTTTTAATGAAGCAAACAAGAAGCCCGAGACATACTATTACATTTCAACCACGCGACAGGGGAATAAGAGGGAATTTCGACTATCTATGCGGGTTCTTAAGGATTATCCGAAGGTGTATGGGTGTTTTAAAGGTCATCTGAGAGTACGTAAAGGCATGGGCGCTCTTTTGAAATTGCTTTACGTAGCTAATCAACAGATTGAAAGTGCATGCTTCCTTCCCACCCAGTTATTGAAGAGAATTACTCCAATGCGATATGCGATTCTTTTGGACGATCAACGCGGGGTCCAGGTACACCAGTTATTGAAAGGAACGTCAACGTCACTACTTGAAGAATTCGAAGAGCTTGTGAACTCGAAGCCGTTTAAAGATCGGTTTACCCAAAAGTATTTCATCAATGAATTAGAGCACCTCAAAGTCTTCTTTGAATTGGGGCCAGCACGAAATCAGCTTTTCAAAAAGGAATTGAATTTGGAGTCAGAGCTGATCCCACAGGATCAACTCGATGATTTACAGGTATTGCTAGCCGAGCGACTGAATTAATGGCTCATAGCAACTTAGTGATACTTTAGGTTGGGGTATTAAAACAAACCTAGTCTGAAGTTTAACCCTGTTACCACTAATGCCAGGCCCAGGATACTAAGAATAGTAAAATAGTATTGGGCACCTGGTAAGTTTATGGTTTCCGGATCGGTAAAGCCTTTTCGTTTCCCGGCAATCAACCAGCCAAAAAACAGAATCCAAAGGGTGAGTTTAAGAACCACAGAAAGGGAGATTGAGGTGGAAAAGCTAAACCATTCGCTTATGGGTAAATAAATCATCCCGAGCCGAAACCCAATCAAAAACTGAATAGTCATCAAAAGATGAGAGCTTTTATAAAACGATTGAAAATAGTGAGCTACAATCGCAGGGTTACCGGATTTTTTAGCCGAAGGAATCACCACAAAAGAACCCAACCAGGCAGCTCCGATTAAAATAACGGCTAGGATTACATGAAGCAGTACAAGAATTTGATATTCCATAAAAAAGAGGATTTGGTTAGTGAAATTTAGCCGTATTTTTGAGGACTAGCTACGGATTTTTTTATTAATGACATTTACAGGTAAGGCTGAAAATAAACAGCAAATTGATAAAGCACTGGTTCGGGAATTTATCGCCATTTGTGCGGTTTTTTTCTTGCTGGGTTTTAACTTTTCAACCTGGGCCAGCCGGATACCTGCTATTCGTGATTCCGCATTTTTGATTCCAGCTACTCTCGGATATGCACTGTTTGCAAGAGGAGTAGGATCTGTGCTTATGATGCCGATTACCGCGTGGTTTGTGAACAAATTTGGTGCACGATCCACTGCATATTTTTTGGGTTGGGTCGTAGCTCTATCGTTACTGCCGATCGCTTTTTCTCCAAATTGGATATTTCTTGCGGTATCTATGATCATAATGGGAGGATCCGGTGGAGGATTTAACCTGGCAATTAATGCGATTGGAGCAAGCTACGAAAGGAGGGTTGGCCAACCCAGAATGTCGACCATACATTCCTGGTTTGGGGCGGGGAATTTGGGAGGGGCATTATTAGGAACAGGTGCTTCGGCACTGCTGATTTCTGCTCAATTGCACATGATCGGAATCACGATGTTGATGATTGCCGTGGTTGTGATTTCATTCCGGTTTATCCAGGAAGATGCAAAGGATATAGAAAGTCCAACATTCAGTTGGCCCGATAAGCCTGTTCTATGGCTGGGATTGATTATCTTTTTTGCAGCCTGGACCGAATCCTCGATCATGAATTGGGTCGCATTGTTTTACTCAGACTATCTTGGGACCGGTGAACGAATTGCAGCCGTAGGTTATACAACGTATGCATTGGCTTTGCTATTGATGCGCTTTTTTGGTGATCGATTACGATTCAATTTTGGTACGCGAAAACTAATATCAACCGGGACAATATTAGCTGCAACAGGCGTAGTTTTTGCAATCCTCACTCAGAACCTTTTTGTTTCTTCAGCCGGAATATTTTTAATGGGTGCCGGAATTGCCCTCACTTTCCCGTTCATTTTTAGCGTTGCAGGTAAAATTGGACCGAATGCACTTGCAACGGTGATGATTTTTGGCGGAATTGGAGAGCTTGTTTCCCAACCTGTGATGGGAATAATTGTTCAAAATTACCGGCTCGATGGAGGGTTTTACTTTATTGCCGGGATCATCCTGATAATTTCAATACTTGCATGGAATGCAAGATTATTGAGAGGAAACTAGCTTTAGAGCCGTACTCGTAACCAACTGAGAGTTGGTCATCCTGAGGCTACCGCCGAAGGATCTTATCGAATAATAGTTCAATTAGATCCTTCGCAAGTATGCTCAGGATGACTACTAATAGTATTTAGTTATTTAAGTCCCAGATTGAAGTGGTCATAGCTGGTGCCACGAAATCGGAAGAAACATCAATGGTGGAACCGTCATGAACACTGGTTCCTATACTGAAGTGATCCAGAATTTCAGCCAGTACATCACGAGGAATCGTCACATCCTCCTCGTTTTGGTTCATAATTACCATCACATTCTGATCTTCATGAAGCCGGAAGTACGCATAAATTCCATTTCTTGGTACAAAGTGAATCAGCTTACCTTCGTGAACAGCAGGTGCATTCATTCTCCAGTGGTTGAGATTCTTGGTCCACTCGAAAATTTCGTTTTCTTTATCGGTTCGACCTTCTTCTGTGAACACAGATCGTTCATCGCCTGGCCAGCCACCTGGCATATTTGGTCGTCGATGTTCGTCGTCTCCACCACGGAACTCATGTCCCATCATCAATTCAGTTCCGTAATAGATTTGCGGGATTCCACGAGTGGTCATCATGAAACCATACGCCATTTTGAACTTTGCTTCATTCTGCCCCAGTCGCTCAAAAATGCGATCCATGTCGTGGTTATCCATGAAAATTACATTCAGCATTGGATCATCATATAAGAAATCATTGCCTAATAAATTCCAGATTGCAGCTAGTCCATTGTCCCATCCGAAATTTTCATTCAAGGCGCGATCAACCGTTTGGGCAAGGGGGAAATCGGTAACGCTTGGTAAGTGCGACTGGTATCCGTCGTTTTTATTTCCCAGATCGTATTGCCAGTAAGCTTCTGGCCCGGGGAAATTCAACCAGGCTTCACCAACAATATTGAAGTTTGGATAGGCAGTTAATACTTCATCCGCCCATCGCGCCATGTACGCCTGATCCGGGAATACATACGTATCCATTCGTATGCCGTCAATTCCAGAAAATTCGATCCACCAAATAGTGTTTTGGATCAAATAATCAGCAAGCAGCTGATTGTTTTGATTCAGGTCGGGCATCTCCCGGACGAACCAACCTTTTTCGAGTTGGTCGCTATCAAATTGAGAAGCATACGGATCGGATGCCACAGGTCCGCGATAGCTTGTTTGGCCATACTTTTCCCAGCTGTGAACCCAGTCTGAAGTGGGAAGGTCATCCATCCACCAGTGTTGATCACCAATATGATTATGGATCATATCCATGATTACTTTCATTCCCTGTTCATGGGAGGCTGCAACAAGAGCTTTGTACTCATCATTGGTTCCAAAACGTCGATCTACCCGATACATATCAGTGGCTGCATATCCGTGATAAGCGCCGTACTCAGGGGTCATATCATTTTCGAAAATAGGCATCAACCAAATGGCCGTCATGCCCTGCTCTTTTATATAATCCAGGTGATCCATCACACCCTGAAGATCTCCGCCTTGCCGGCGCTCGGGATCAGTTACATCTGCAGTTTCCAGCATCCCTTCGATAGAATCATTATCTGGGTTTCCATTGGCAAAACGATCCGGCATCATGAGGTAAATCAAATCGGAAGCATCAAAGCCCATATGTTTACCTTCAGTGGATTCCCTCTCCATCAATTCAAATTCAACGTTGATGCGGTCACGCCGTCCTTTTAGCAATTCTATTTCGATGGTGCCTGATTGGGCATCCTCAGAAACTTCAAGGTATAGAAACAGGTAGTTTTTGGAATCAACCGCGATTTGCCGGGTTATTTCGACTCCTTCATAATCAAGACTGGCTCGATAGTCTCCCAGATTTTCGCCATATAGTTTAATCTGCAATTCCTGAACCGGCATATTCGTCCACCAGAATGGAGGTTCCATTCTCTCTACCTGAGCCGAGACCGTTCCAACCAAAAAAATGCTCGCAACAACAGTTAAAAAAAGATTCTTCATGAGTTTGTGTGTATTCGTTTTCTTTAATTCCAGATAATAAAGAACCCACTACACAGAATCTTATGTAAGTGCTTACATTTTACATTGGTCTTTTTAGAAGAATAAGAGAGAATAGTGCTTTAATGAACATTAAAAGAGGGTACTAAAATTACTCGGATCGCAAACTATCTACAGGATTTGCACTTGCCGTTTGAACGGATTTGATAGAAACGGTTAGTAACGCTATTCCATAGGCAATCAGACCGGTCAAAAGAAAAATTCCAATACCCAGGTCAATGCGGTAGGCAAAATCTGATAACCACCAGTTCGCCGCATACCAACCTAATGGAATGGAAATCACAAAGCTGACGGTGATTAATTTCAATAGGTCCTGATTGAGCAGGGCGACCAGTTGATAAAGATTAGCGCCAAGAATTTTTCGCACGCCAATTTCTTTGGTTCTTTGTTCAACTACAAAAGTGAACAGCCCAAACAATCCAATACACGCAATAAAAAGGGCGAGTAATGTGAAGCTGTTGAACATGTTTCCCAGGCGGACTTCGTCCCGATACAGATTATTATAGTAGCTATCGAGGAAGGTATATCTGAATGGAAAGCCGGGAGAAAACTGGGCCATACTTTCATCCAGAAAATCGATGGTCTCCTGCATGTCTTGCCCTTCAACTTTCACGTGCAATAGACGCTGTTGGAAATCCGGCATCAAGGCGAGAACAAGTGGGCTAATATCCTGGTGTAACGACAAGAAGTTGAAATCCTCCATGATTCCCCAAATTGTGCCTGGCATGCCCCAGACTGAAAAATCTTTTCCTATAGCTTCTTCCTCGGTCCAACCTAAGTTCCGAAGGGCCGTTTCATTGATAATGAACTGGGTTCGCTCAGGAACATATCTTTCGTTATCAAAATGATTTCCCGCAACCATTTGAATCCCCATTAACTCGGTAAAATTGAAATTGGCGGGTTGAACAAAGGTAGCATATTCCAGGTCCTCGGGTTTCCCTTCCCAATCAACCCCGGTAGTTCTGCTTGTAATAGAAGCGGGTGAATATCTTGAGGAAGTAACCCCTAAGATTTTTGGGTTTCTTGATAACTCTTCGGATACCGTCGGGTAATTCTCCCAAAATTGAGGGTCGTCAGAGGTTATGGATAGAATTTGATCGCGATCTATTCCCGTATCCACAGACTCGATATAGTTGAGCTGTTGAGAAACCACCAGGGTTCCAATGATTAGAAAGGAAGTAATCGAAAACTGAACAACTACCAATGCATTTCGGACATTCCTGGCGCTTCCATCCGATTTAATTTTTCCCTTCAACACAGTGATTGGATTAAAAGAAGAAAGGAAGAAAGCCGGGTAACTTCCCGAAAGAATGCCCATCACTAAACTTCCGATGAGGATTAATCCCCAGAAATTATAGCTGAGGAAGACCTGGTTGGATAAGTTCCGGTTAACAAGCTCACTAAACTGTGGCAGGAATATGGCAATAAACGCAAAAGCCAGAGCCACACTGACAAGAGAAACAATCACAGCTTCCGAAATAAACTGTGTGATCAAATTAGAACGAAATGCACCAATGGTTTTCCGAACCCCGATCTCTTTTCCCCTGGTGAGTGAGCGGGCCGTGCAAAGGTTCATATAATTGACGGATGCGATCAGTAAAATGATAATCCCGATTACAGAGAACATAGTTACAAAACGGATATTTCCTGTAATTCCTGCATTGAAGTTGATGTGGGCCGATCGAAGATGGATATCCTCGATATTTTGCAGATAAAGCGTTGGAATTTGATCTGGGTTTTCCTGGTAATAATTAGTTTCGCTAAGAAAAGGAGTAACGATTTCAGCAATTTTTGTCTCAACCTGTTCAATATCCGAGCCTTCTTGAAGAGTAATGAAGGTATGTTCATTGGTATTGGACCATTCTGCATAATTGTACTCATAATACAGGCCGGACCGGTGGTTAAGGATGTATGAAAAGGAGAGATGGGAGTTTTCCGGTGGATCTTCCACTACGCCAGTAATAGTTTTCACCATATCATCGCGGTAAGAAAACTTGAGCGTGATCGTTTCTCCAACCGGGTTTTGATTTCCAAAAAATCTTTCCGCAACGGATTGGGTTAACACAATAGAAGCAGGATCAATGATGGCCTCTGAAGGAACTCCATAGATCCATCGATAGGTGAAAACCTCAAAGAAATCACCATCTACGCTGATACCTGTCTCGGCAGACGAATTGCTTTCTGTTTGCAATAATGTTCCGGATGGAGAATAGTAAGTGGCGGCTTCGACCTCGGGAATTCGATCCTTCAGGGTTTCTGAAAGTGCTGTTGGGGTTAAGGCATACCAGTCGGAACCCAGGTATTCCTGACCTGGAGACTGGCGGATCACCCGATAGGTATCATCGCTTTTCTGGTGAAAGGTATCGTAACTAAATTCATACTGCACAAAGAGAGCGATAAGTGTAAAACTGGCAAGTCCGATTGCCAACCCAAGAATATTAATTATCGAATAGGATTTGTGCTTGAACAGGTTTCGGAAGGAGATTTTCAGGTAATTGAGAAACATTTCGATACTCCAGATAATTTTATGGACGATTTTTGATGGTGCGTACTGCAGAATTTGACGCCAGTACCAAAGGTTAGCTTTGGTTTTTCCCTCTTCTTGATAAAGAATGGAATAATACTCCTGGAAATCGCCTAACATGGTTTTCCATACGTCGTCATACAACAGACGATCCAGGAGTTTTTCCGCTATTTTGGGAGGTTGGTGCTTCATTATTCTCCCCGGAGGCTTTCAACCGGGTTAGCTCTTGCTGCTCTAAACGATTTGTAACTCACGGTAAGAAGCGCAATTCCAAGCGAAGTAATTCCCATTCCGATAAAAATGATTGGGCCCAGTGAAATTTTGTAGGCGAAATTTTCCAGCCATTGATTGGCAAGGAACCACCCTATTGGTATGGAAACAAAAAAGCTGACAGCAACTAAACGAATGAAATCTCGATTGAGCAGCGACATAATTTGGAAGACATTTGCTCCCAGTACCTTTCGAACACCCACTTCTTTGGTTCTCTGCTCCATCATAAAGGAAGCCAGTCCAAACAAGCCGATGCAAGCTATAAACAGGGCAAGAAGAGTGAAGTAGTTAAAGACTTTCCCGAGCGTTAGCTCAGCCTGGTAAAGGTTGTTGAACGTGTCATCTAAGAATGAATACTCGATGGGGTAGTCGGGTGAGAAAGCTGCAATTTCTTCCTTCACAAAAGCGATGGTTTCCTGCAAATCCTGTGGACTTACTTTCAACATGATAAAGTTATGGCGATTTACAGGAGCGTAGCGAAGCAAAAGAGGTGCAACGCCAGTGTGATAGCTCATGAAGTTGAAATCTTTCATAACTCCCACAATGGTCCCCGACCGCCTCCAAAGTATAAATTCTTTCCCAACAGCATCTTCAGGGCTCCAGCCAATACCAGCAGCAAGTTGTTCATTGATGATGAAGTGATTGGAGGTGTCGGTATCCATGGCTTCATCAAAATATCTCCCGGAAACAAGCTCTATATCCAGCATCTCTAGATATTCAGTATTAACGGACCCATTGAAGGTATCCAATGCGTAATCCTCTGGCTTACCGGCCCAGTTAATTCCACTTGTCTGGCTGCTGATTTCTATGGGTAAGTGGGATCCCGAAGTGACTTCAAAAACCGATGAATTTGATAGAAAGCGCTGTTTGAGTACATCGAAATTGTTCATCAATTCCGGATCGGCGACTTTTACAGTTAGAATTTGATCACGAGTATAGCCGGCATCCCGGGATTGGATGAAATCCATCTGGAGAAATATCACCAGTGAGGAGAGAATCAGTATGTTTGTGATAGCGAACTGACCAACCACCAATGAACTCTGTAGTATTCTGTTCAATCTTCCGCCCTTGATTGCTTTTTTCAGAACACCGATGGGTGATAAGCCTGAGAGAAAAAGAGCCGGGTAACTTCCTGAAGCAAGTCCCACAAAAACGCCGATCAGGATGAAAACGGACCAAAAAACGGGTGAGTTAAAAATCTGGATAGAGATAAGCTGACCCATCATCGAAGAAAATGAGGGGAATACCCCGATTACAATGATCAGCGCAGCCAAAATTCCAAGGAAGGAAAAAATGACGGCCTCCGCCATGAACTGCATCATGATGTTCGATTTGAAAGCGCCATTTACTTTTCGAACACCCACTTCTTTCGCACGAAGCATAGAACGGGCGGTGGAAAGATTCATGTAATTGATGCTGGCAATAATCAGGATAATGATGGCGATGCCCGAAAGCATGTACATGTAGGTGTAGCTGCTGGTTTTTCCGGCATTGAAATTGATATTCGATGATTTCAAATAAACATCAGCGAGCGGCTGTAGCATGTAGGAAGGACGATTTTCCGGGTTATCTCTATAATAGCTTGAGCTTAATAATTGCGGATCGACCAAAGCTTTTATTTGTTTTTCCAGCTCAGCAATTGGTACAGATCCATCTGCTTTTATATAAGCAATGGTGTTATTATTTAACCAGTTCGTGCTCTCATTTTCGTAGCCTGGTGTGGCGTTAATTGGCATCACAAAATCGAATTGGAGATGACTGTTAGAGCGAACATCTCTAATGATACCAGTGACCGTTAATACTATTGGCTCTTCGTCATCATTCATCAGAGAGAGAGATTGCCCCATTGGGTTTCTAACTCCAAAATATTTTGTCGCAATAGATTCCGTTAAAATGATAGAACTGGGATTTTGAAGAGCTGTTGTCGGGTTCCCGGCTATCCACTGATGAGAAAATGTATTGAAATAGTTTTGATCAGTGAATAACCCATCCTGAAAGAACGAGTTCTCCCCTCTGTTTACTAATGACGGACGTATTGTTAATACCGTGGCAGATTCTATCCCGGAAAAGTTATCATCCAGGGCAAGAGTCATTGGTGTCGGGCTCACTGCATACAAGGTCGTCCCTAAATAAAAACCGGCAGGGGCATCTCTAACAATACGGTAGGTACGATCGGCATCGGGGTGATATCGGTCATAGCTTGTTTCGTGGATCACAAACATTCCAATCAGCATAAAGCTCGCCAGGCCGATTGCAAGACCAAGGATATTAATGGTTGAGTATCCCTTGTACTTGAGGATATTTCGGAGGGCAATCTTGAGGTATTGGCGGAACATATCAATCGTCCAGTATAATTTATGCATTAGTTTGGATGGGGTATATCGTAGTACCTGCCGCCAGTACCAGAGGTCGGCTTTGGTTTTCCCCTCACTCTCCCGGAGCACATCGTAATATTCCTGAAGATCGCCGAGTATGGTTTTCCAGACGTCGTCATAAAGCAGGTACTCCAGGATCTTCTCTGCCCATTTTGGCGGTTTATGATTCGGTTTATTCACTTCGCAGGCTCTTAACAGGATTGGCGGTTGCTGTTTTGATGGACTTATAGCTCACTGTCAGCAGCGCTACCCCTACTGCAATGCCAATTGCACCAATAAAGATGGACGGGCCTAAATTTATTTTGTAAGCAAAATCCTGAAGCCAGGTATTCATGGCATACCACCCAATCGGAATTGCGATCAAAAAGCTGAAACCAATAAGCTTCATGAAATCTTTATTCACTACAGTCAGAATCTGGACAAGGTTTGCTCCCAATACTTTTCGAATGCCGATTTCTTTGGCACGTTGTTCCATCATAAAAGAAGCCAGGCCAAACAGGCCGATAGCAGCGATAAATAAAGCCAGGATGGTAAATGCGTTGAGAAGAGTACCGAGATTCAGATCGGTTTTGTACATGTTATCAAAGGCATCATCCAGAAACGCATACTCGAAGGGATAATCGGGAGCGAAGGTTGTGACCGTTTCCTCAACAAAAGCAATGGTTTCATCCATATTCTCAGGACGGATTTTCATAACCAGGTAGTCGTAATCGTGGTCCCGGTTAAATCCGATCATCAGGGCGGCTTGTTCTAATCTAAAGGATAGAAAGTTGAAATCCTTAACCACCCCTATCACATTCCCACTGCGTTGCCACATTCTGAGTTCGGTTCCCAGAACTTCTTCCGGAGTAAATCCCATTCCTTTAACTGCCGACTCGTTAATAATGAAAGCATTGGTTTCATCCGTTGAGAAATCCTCCGAAAAGTATCTCCCAGCAACCAATTCGATATCCATCATTTCCAGATAATCGTAGTGGACGTTATGTCGGTAGAATTTTACTCTCTCTTCCCGGCCATCCCAATTCACACCTGAGGTACTACTTGCAATTTCATTTGGGAGATAACTTCCGGAGGAAACCGAAATAATGTTCGGGTTGGTTTCAAGGGTTTGAGAAACTGTTTCGTAATGCTCATGAAAGTTGTCATCCATCAGTTTTACAGTCAAAATCTGATCCCGCGAATAACCGACATCTGCCGTTCGAATAAAATTGAGCTGCTGGAAAATTACGATAGAACTAATGATGAGTATCGTGGTAATTGCAAATTGGCCTGTTACCAAAGCATTTCGCATAAAAACATTTCCCTTACCACCTTTGGAATGATTTTTAAAAATACCGGAAGGTTGCAAAGCGGACATATAGAATGCGGGGTAGCTGCCGGATAAAATTCCGACTATCAAACTTACCCCAACTACAGAAAGCCAAAATTTTGGTGTTGAAATGAACTCAATACCAATAGGTCGATTTACCAGGTCGATAAATGGAGTGAAAAATAGCCAAACCAGTATTACAGCTAGAATAATGCTGAAGAGGGAAAGAAGGACTGCTTCAGAAATAAATTGCATGATAAGATTGGAACGCAATGCTCCAATTACCTTTCGAACGCCAACTTCTTTAGCTCTCATAATTGCCCGGGCCGTAGCCAGGTTCATATAATTCACGCAGGCAATTAAAAGAATAATCAAACCGATTAGAGAAAGGGTGTAGACATAAGTGATATCTCCCCGGGTTCGGGCTCCAATATCATGATTAAGGTGTGCTGATTTAAGATGAATATCTTCCAGGGGCTGGAAAAAAAGCGCTGGAATCTGATCCGGTTGCTTTTCATAGTAGCTCATCCCGGACATTTGAGTGCTGTAATACTCATTGATACTGGCTAGTAAATCCTCATTTAGATCATTGTTTCCTGAAAGCTTTACATAAGTCAGGTACCCATTACTATCCCAGTGATTTTGGTTGCCTTCATGCCAAATGCTGGATTTCTCATTGGTGATGAAAGCGAATTTGAAGTGCGAGGTTTCCGGAATATCGTCTATAACCCCGGTAATGATTTTTACCTCTGTTTTGGTGGAATATTCCTGGACAAAATCGATACGCTCGCCAATTGGATTTCGACTTCCAAATATTTTTTGAGCTAATGATTTGGTTAAAATTAAGGATGCGGGATCTTCAAGTGCATTGGTCGGATTACCTTGAAGCCATTCAAATTGGAAGGTTTCAAAAAATTCGCCACCGGAATCCAACCCATCCTCATAAAAAGAGTTTTCTCCGGATTTAATTAATCCTTTCGTCGGGCTGTAGTAAGTGGTGTGTTCAAATTGAGCAAAGTTATCCTTTAACCCTGAATGAAGTTGCATGGGAGTTACCGCATGCCAATGTGACCCTTCATGCGGCTCACCGACTCTTTCCCGTACAACTCGGTAGATGTTTTCGGAATCTTCGAAATGTTTGTCATAGCTCAGTTCATGCTGTACAAAAAGCCCGATTAGGAGGAAGCTTGCCAATCCAACGGCTAGTCCCAGAATATTGATAAGAGAATAACTTTTGTGCTTTCTAAGTCTTCGGAGGGAGGTTTTCAGATAGTTTTTGAACATACCAGCGGTCCAGTATAGTTTGTGTGTAATCTTTGAGGGGGCAAATCGGATCAGTTGAAACCAGTACCAACGGTCGGCGGCTTTTTTACTATCTGTCTCTACCAGGTAATGGTAATGTTCTTCAAAATCACCAAGGGGTGTCTTCCAGACGTCATCATATAAAAGCTTTGATAACAGCTTTTCGGCTATTTTAGGCGGACGGTGAACCATTTCAGGCAGCTCCAAAAATGAGTTGAGGAACGCCCTTCCAGATGGTTTGCTGAACGGTATAAATCTCACGGAGAGATTCTTTTCCAGCTTCTGTTAGTTCGTAAATACGTTTATGTCGTCCTCCTCGCTCAGGAGTAGATTCCGAAAAATGGGACGTGATTAGGCGTCGCTTTTCCAGTCGTTCGAGGGGCATGTAGATAGCCCCCAGGGACCAGTTTTTTCCTGTGATTTCGATCAGTTTTTCGCGGATTGGGATGCTGTAGGCATCTTCTCCGAGTTTGAAAACAGCGAGTAAAATATATTCTTCGGATCTGGTAAGAAGCTTCATATGTTCAATTCTTATTTTTTGGAACTAATCGCAATACTATTAAAAAAAGAATTTGTTTCAAATTTTTAGAATTGGATTAATAGTGATGCAATGAGGATTACATCTACTCTATATCTACCTTTCTAAAGAACTGGTTCCTGGCTCTGTATTGGGTAACATAAAAGCCGTCTATCTCTCCGTTATCATCTCTCCGGAATTCTACTAAATCGGTGAACCACGATCCCCTGAATTCATCTTCCCAGGCCTGATCTAATTCAATTTTTCCATTCTGGAAATGCCAGAGATTCAGTTTACCATCCCGAAGCATCACCTTATAGGAAGTTTCCAGCTCCTCGCTCATATACTCGCCTTCATATTCGGAGGCAATGTTAAGTGCCACGGTCGTTTGACGGCTCATTTTGGGACTGTGAATATTATTATAAACCAGGTGGGTTATATCGCCGTTCTCATTGGCATAAAACTTCATGGTTCGGTCTCCATAAGCCGGGATTTGAAACAGGCTGTCAGAAAGGGCAAACATGGGGAATTTGTCCTCGTTCGTAGCCTGAGTCCACAACTGACCATCTTCTTTTGTTAAGTGAACATACCAGCCGGGGCCGAGTTTATAGGTACCGACATACGCATTCAAAAGATCATCTGAAACAGATGGACGTTCTGAAGTATCTGATTCTTCGCTATCATTTGAATCCTGCTGTTCAGCTGGTCGCGGGACATAATAACTGGCAATCCGGCCAACGATATTGAACGCATTTTTACCATTATTACTAAGTACTACAATGGCCAGATCCTCTTCAGGCAGCATAGCGATGTATGTTCTGAAGGAAGCCCATCCACCCGAATGGGAAATCCATGGTGTGCCTCTGAAGGTACTCTCCGAAATACCGTACGCATAGTTGTTATGCTCGCCATTGGATAACGGTTGGGTTTGTAACATCCGCTCCACTACCGGTTTTTTCTCTTCCGAAGGATACATTAAATGATCAGCCCACTTTGCCAGGTCGGTTGTGGTAGAGAATAACGAGCTGGATCCAAGGGCGGTGAGTAAATTGGATGAAGCATGGAATCTATCATCAACCTGGTAATAACCAACGGCCCTGTTTTTAATGACTTCCTTATGATCGTCTAAAAATAAAGTTTGAGTCATACCCAATGGCTGGAAGATGTTTTGATCCGTCCATTCCCGGAACGTCAAACCTGTTGTTCGTTCAACTATTTCTGCGAGCAGGTTGTAGCCGGTATTTGAATATCGATATTCGTCACCAGGAGTAAAGTTTAACTCTTCCTGTTGGTAGGCCATCCTGAGGATGTGATCCATACTAATGACATCTTCGAAAGATCTTCCTGAAAGAGGAAGGGTACTGGTCCAGTCTCTGATGCCGCTGGTGTGGTGCAATAAATTGCTAATGGTGATGGGGTGACCAAATTCCGGTAATTCGGGGATGTATGTTCTCACATCGTCTTCTTCAGAAATCACACCTTCCTCAGCCAGTGCAGCGATGGCATATCCGGCGAATTGTTTGGCAAGGGACGCAAGATCAAATACCGTATTGGGGGTGATTGGAACATCATAATCCAGGTTAGCCAACCCATACCCTTTATTAAGGATGATTTCTTTGTCTTTTACTACTAAAACGGCGGAACCGGGAGTTATATCAGAAACTGTTTCAAGTAGTAGTGAGTCTACTTTTTGTTGCAGTTCCTCAGGTTGAATCTGGGCCAGGATCGGCGTAGAACTTACGATTACAAAGAGAAACAGAATCGGGGCGAGAATAGTCGAATTTTTCATAAGTGATAATGTTGGATATTCAATTCTTATTTTTTGAAACTAATCGTAATACTGAGATAAAAAGCATTAGTTTCAATTTTTTAGAATTGATTAAATATTAGCTCACCTCTTAGAGCCAGGGATCTAGTTAAGAAACTCCGCTTCCAACACCTTTTCTGTCAATATATCCTTCATTTCGTATCTGAACGCACGTTTGTTCTTTTGCGAGGAGATGATTCTTTCCAGTTGTTCATTTACAAAGTGAAGGGCTACTCCATCATCACAGGCAATTCCGCTTTTCATCTCTCCGTGTTCAATTTTTTGCCGGTAAATGGCTTGTCGTTCCGGCTGGCCATCAAAATGAGGACAATTACTGCCTTCCAGGAAACCCAGGCAATCTAACTTGTTAAGCTGGTTTGGAATGGAATCCGTCAGTCCTTCTTCAAACCAGCAAATGGACCCGGCGCTTATCCCGCTCAATATCGTTCCTTGTTGGTATGCTTTCCTGATTATCTGGTCCAGACCCCATTCCTTCCATAAAACAAGCAGATTTCGGGTATTTCCACCTCCCACATATAATATGTCCTGGCCAAGAATGAATTCCTCGATCTTATCTGTATTCCCGGCAAACAGGCTGAGATGGGTGGGGAGACACTTTTTATTATTAAAGCATGCATAATAGCTCTCGATATATCCTTGAGCGTCCCCACTTGCAGTGGGAATAAAGCAAATCTTTGGATTGGCTTTATCTGATTGATTCAGGATGTAGTTATCAAGGAGCGGATTATCCGGTTCATCTGAGAATCCACCGCCGCCTAATGCTATAATTTGTCGATTCATCTCTTATCCAAATGGATACCAGTAGCTGGCTCATACTGATTTTTCATAGGCCTCTCTAATCCAGCCTTTCAGTTCTGGGTCGATTTCATTCACATCCGTGATTTGTACCCGGTGTGTACACATAGTTCCGAAGGGACCGGAATCTCCTAATCTTTCCGTGGTTGGTTTGTCCTTCAGTTTAAAACCGAGATCGATCCTGGTTTTTGTAGCGGGTTTTATCAACACAAATTGTCTTTTTCTGATGATACTCACACTCCCTTTTTTGGGTGTGATGGTCACATCATCACCAAGAGTTTTAATGAAAGTAAGCAAGCCGTCATAGATTGGAAGCAATGATTCTTTACCCGTGTACTGTGCAGCTACTAAATCTTCCTCACCGGAATTCTGCTGTTTGGATAAAGCAACGATCGTATTTGCAAAACCATGCGTAACGTTGTGTTCTGTTTTTAAGAATTTGACTGCTTCTGAGTGTTTTGAAAAGGATGTGGTTTTCAATACTTCAAACCAATCTTCCAATGACTTACCCGTTTTCTCAGGCATATTGTCGATCATTGTTTGCAGTGCTTTATCCATAATTGTTCCTTGTATTAAAATGACTAAATCATCCTGATGAAACAGGTAACTTGGGGTTTCCAAACGTATTATTGTTCCCCTAATAAGTCAAAGGAATAACTCTTAGCCGTAGAAATTCCCACAATGAGCTTATCCTCTGCTGTGTTCCGGGCGTGTCACTCTACATGCGATAAATCTTCACCGAGATGTCTGTCCCTGTTAAGCCCTTCGATGACAGCCATTTCTCTTTGGCTAAGTTCAAAGTCAAATAGTTCAAAATTCTGGACAATTCTTTGAGGTGTTACGGATTTAGGAATAACCGCAACCCCTCTTTGGATGAGCCATCTTAAGGTGACTTGTACCGCAGATTTTTGATGTGCTTTACCAATATCAATCAGCTCCGGAATATCGAGAACTTTTCCCATCATAATGGGACGCCATGCTTCTAATTGTATTCCATGAGTATTTGCAAAACTCAGTAGTTCAGTTTGGCTTAAATGCGGATGCATTTCCACCTGGTTAATCGCAGGAATGATATTAGAATGCTCCATCAAATCCTGTAATTGCTCGATATTAAAATTACACACCCCAATTGCTTTCGCCTTGCCACTGGAATAGATGTGTTCCATAGCTCGATACGTTTCTTTGTATTTGGCTTTCACGGGCCAATGAATCAAATAGAGATCAACATAGTTTGTTTGCAGTTGTTGTAAACTTTGTTCGAATGCAAACAAAGTGTTGTCGTATCCCTGTTCGGAGTTCCAAACTTTGGTTGCGAGAAATATTTCCTCTCTTGGAATCTCGCTTTTTCTTATCGCTCTTCCGACTCCCTGTTCATTTTGATAGGCTGAAGCGGTATCTATTTTCCTGTATCCCGACTGGAGGGCAGAGGCTACTGCGTTTTCTACCTCACCGTCATTTTTAGCAAAAAGAACCCCCAGACCAACAGAGGGCATTGTTAACTCATTGTTGAGGGTAAAAGATATTTGATGGTTAGTGGTCATATGAGTGTTTTTTGTGTAATGCGATAAAAGGTTCCGGATAAGTTATCTGAAAGCGCGTCCGATTTTATAATAAAATAGTTTGTATCAACTAGAAATGAGCAAACCGTAAAATCAATGAATATAATTTTCTGGTAATAATCTTATTCCGAAACCGAAAACTCTAAAAACTGCTCATCAACCCCCGCATAGAGGAGGTTCAATTTGAAATCCGGACAATCGGAGGGACCAAAATCAACAGAGCCTTCAGCAAGTTGAGTGTAGGATCCCGTTCGGTTTAATGTAATTTCAGCTTCAAGTTCATAGTTTCCGGTTTCAGCATTAAAAGCCATCTCAAACCACACAGGGAAACGGCCCTGACTTCCTTTTTTAACCGTTACCTGATTGTCCTGAAATAGATCACCCATCCCTTCAACAGATATTAGTTGAAGCAAGCCCATTTCGTCACCCGTTTCATCAATAAGGTCAATCGATTCCCCAAAAAAGTCATTCAAGGCAGGAACAGTGACGCTGAGAGTAATCCGATCGCCGAAGGTATAAGAAGATTGAAGCGGGGAAATAGTAATTAAAGGCACATAACTCTCCGGCTCCCAGTTTTCAACTACCATACATTCCTGATCCGGACATTGGATTGCCAGCAAATAGGGAGAAAGAAAGAGCAAAAGAATGATTTTTTTCATGATGAATAATACCCCAAAACTTTTGTTCTCCAACAGATGTGAGAAGGAAGTATTTATTGCATAGCTCAGGAATTACAATCAAACCAAAGTGAACGAGGCGGTTAAGCCAACAGAAAAATTTCTGGGAAGCTTCTCAACCCCAAAGATGGCTCGTGAGTGAGTTCCCTTTTCTTCCAACACATTCACAAACACATCCGAGGCTCCATTCACTACTTTGGGTGACTCATCCCAGTCATCGCCGGATTGGAAGTAGGCATCAATATGATTCAGACCGGAAATCTTCTCGAAACCAATTTTCTCATGAACCTGAGCCAAAACATTTAATGCACAAAGTTCCATGGCCTTGTATCCATCCTGGGTAGAAAGGTTGTCTCCCAATCTTCCCTGATAGAAAAACTCTCCATCAATTATCGGGAATTGAATCGCTATGTAAGCAACGTTTTTCCTAATGTTTACAGAAACATAGTTTCCACCCGGACTTGAAGCCTTTGGAAGTTTATAGTTGAGTTTTCTGAGGTTTTCGATGGGGTTCATCCGGTAACATTGTTTTAGCAGAACGTGTTTAAACCCAACCCAAGTTTGAGAATCTCAGTTCGACTTTTTCCAAAAGATTACGTTGCCGTTCCTATTTATCTACTTTAAACATCTTACCATGGCCTGGAATTATGTAATCTGCCTTTTTTAAAAGTATTTTTCTACTCTCGATCAACGCTTTCATATCCATATCGGCCGCCTGGTTATGGTCTATTTGATTTAAATCAAATATCTGTTCTTCTGTGTCAAGCCACCAAACAACATCCCCGGCGATAGCAATTTTCCCTTGAGGAGTACTGACTATGAGAGAAAGATGTTCCTGTACGTGTCCCGGAGTGTTGATGATTTCAACATCCTGACCAAAGATGTTTCTATCAAATTCTGACATAAGATCTCTTTCATACATTAAGTTAGCATCAAACGTGATGTATTTGGCGTTTTCAAAAATACCTGCCAATAACACATGATCAGGATGTCGATGAGATAAGAAAACATAATCAATATCAGTTGTTTTAAGGTTTTCTTCCTCTAATGCTGCTAACAATGCCTCCCGGTTACATCCAGGATCAGTGATGATTTTTTTATCTCCTGTTGTAATTAAACATACCGTAGAACTGGCTTTCCAACCTTTATTGAGTGGTTTTGCATACCCTTCTACTAAAACTTTAACATTGGCCATTTTTTCTGCTCAAAATGGATATGAGCTGTGTAAAAACCAACCAGGTTTAGGACTTCAGTTCAACTTTTTCCAAAAAACGATCTTGTCCTCTCCTTCCTTCCAGAATTCTCTGATTACCGCTTCTTTTTTGTAGCCAAGTCCATCATAAAATCTCCTGGTAAGCTCAAATTGCGGATCACCGGAAGTTTCAACAAGAAGTAGTCGTGCAGACTTTCTGGTTAGTAGTTCTTCCACGTATCTCATCATCTCGCCCCCTGTTCCTTTCCCCTGGAACTCTTTCGTCACACCAATGGCATATAAATTGTACGTACCATCTGTAAATTTTTCGGGAGCACAATAAGCAATGGCTATACATTTGTTGTCTAACACTTTTGTAAGCCAGATATCCTCTGAATTCGCATTTGAGAAATAATCCGAGATCATTTCATCCAGAAATTCGGAGGGGAACAGCTCAATGGACTCAAGAACTTTTTTTAAATCGGGAATATCCTCTTCAACAACACTTCTAATACTCATCCTCAATTAGTTTTAATGAACAAAGGTGAGCAAATTAGAAATCCGGATGTTCTGATACTTGTATGGTGTTGCTATTGTAGGCTGCAGTAGGTTTAATGCCCATCATCTCCTTAAAAGAGCGGGTAAAGTGTGGTTGATCATAGAAGCCGGCTTTTATTAGCGAGGAAAACAAGTCCTCTTCAGTGGACAGATGCTCTTCAATAGTTCTTTTGAGCTTATTCCACACAAAATATTTCTTAAGAGAAATACCTACGTGCTCTTTAAAAAGATGGGAAATGCGGCTATAAGATAGGTTGGTTAGCTTTTTTGTTGACTCGGCTAGGGAACTGTATTCAAGATCATGGCTATTAAGATGGTTTATGATCAACTGTACACGGGGATCATAACCCGTTTCTTTTTTTGATTTTTTGATGCTGTTAAAAACTACTTCCGATAAGTGCGAATAAGACGGGTCGTTCTGTTTAGTGAAAAGTCCTTGTTTAAGAACTATGTTTTGATTCCGCAGTATCCTATGTACTTCAAGCGCTCTATGTTCAATCAGCAACACTACCAAATCGCAGTCCTTCGCAGATAACTTGTGATCGGTATTGGTGTCAACTACAGCCAGTGTTAAGTTGTCAAAGTCCTCCTGAGGGGTTGATAGTGCAAAGTTTCCCTTTAACGAGCTAATGATTTCGATCGCAGGATGGCTATGCATTTCAGCTTCCAGACCCTGGAATCGGAACAGATACACCCCGTTCTCTATATCAAATTCCCGGACGATCATGCCATTAAACCGGGGTACATATCACTTATCAAACTTCGCAGCCTGGATAGCGATAAATTCCGGCAGGTAATTGGGCGTACAATTTTTAGCCACGATCTCATCCCGGTAAAGTCCAGTCGTTTCTCCAATCTTAATGCAGCGTGCCCTAAGATGAGGTTCAAAGGTACCAATTTGTCCGGCTGTGAAGTTCATCGCCCATTGAACTTCGGGTACTTCGGAAGCTAATTTTTGTTCGATGGAATCCAGTAGTTGCTCGGAGTTCGGAGGAGGAGTTTGGCCGGTCCATCTTAGCCGGGCCTGGTAATACCAGAATAACCGACGTTGCATCCTGGAAGGACTGTCTTCCCAACCAAGCATTAATGCAATAGTTGATTTGTTCTTCATCAGTTGGTTTGCCAGCAGCCAATCGGAAAGGAAGTCACGTTCCTCTTCGTTATGCGATTGGATGTCCTTGTCGATAGAATCGATGAAATCCTGGGTGAGTAACTTCTTATCGAAGATCAGAGTCGCAAGCATCCTGGGGAAGTATTCGCCCGTTACCCAAAGCTCCGAGGCAAGTTCATGATCCCGTTTGATCTCTTTAGCGATTTTTTTCAGATCACCAAATTTAATTCCTTCTCCTGAAATCTGGTCATAAATGGATTGCGCTCTTTCTGATAATGCCATAGCATGTATTTGTGTCGATATGGTGATTGGTAAGAAAATTCATTTCACCCCACGAATGCAAGGCGAAATGAGTTATTCAGTACTGACTATTCATTTATCAAATCATAGGTCAGAATAAGAAGACCCTCTTCGTAAGATTCCTGATGATTCAATTTCCAGTTCGCTTTCGTTTTGGATGATCCAAATAAAGGGATTCCTTCTCCTAAAACGATAGGGTTCAGTTTAATTTTAAGCTGATCAACGAATCCGTGATCGAGTAACCAGCCTGCGAATTCTCCTCCTCCGCACAAGTAAACATCCGTACTTGCCTGGTCCCTGATTTCATTAACCCGATCAATGCTTTTTGGCTCGATATGAACGGTATCTGCCTTTGAATCGAAGGCCAAAGAATCCGAGAAGATATGGTGTTGCATATGCGGATAGGCCGGTTGCCCCGGTTCCAATCCATATTGGTATCCGAATTCATAGGTTCGCCTGCCCATAATCACTGTTTCAAAAGAAGCCAGATCGGAAAGGTACTTTTTAACCCCATCTCCCTGGACTACGAATTGACTGATATCATCGTTTTTGCCAGCAATAAATCCATCGAGGGAGCTGGCCACGTAATAAATAATGTTCTGCATACTGTTTGTCTGCTAATCGGTTTGATATTGTAAAATGGTGGCTCCCAAATGGGTTTCAGAGAAGAATAATCACTCAAATACACATAGGAAGGGAGCTGAAATCCGGGTCACAGAGTTGAAGTGACCAACCATATTCCGATAAAGGAATCGGAACGCGTTCAGCGGGATGTGTAGAGTTAGTTAATCATTGATTTAGTAGAGTAAGGTTGGGTTTTTGTTCTATTAAACAATGTTATTTCAAGGTAGAAAATCGCATGCACTAATTGCAAGCCTACTGTCCATTCAATTCTAACTCATAAGCGGTCAAACATTTTGTTATAATTACGTAGACCCGTTTTTTTAGAATATTAAGTGGATTAAAGTTTTTGGGGCTACGCATGAGTAACGAACGATTATATACTGAAAAGGAAATCAGTAAGATTTTAAAGCGGGCAGGGGAAGTTCAGGCGGCCCAAAGTGAGAAAATCACAGTGGGCTTATCTCTGGAGGAAATCCAGCAAATCGCTAAAGATGTGGGTCTTGAGCCGGATATTGTAGCCAACGTGGCAAATGAAATTGATGATGAACCCGAACAGGAGGAAACCGGTTTTTTTTCGTCTTTGATGATGCCAACTAAAATTGATCTTGAACATGTACTACCGGGAAACCTGTCAGAGAATGAATGGCCCGAAGTAGTATCCCTGATTGAAAGAGCGACCGGGAAATCAGGTTCTTCTTCTCAAATTGGCAAAATGTTGGAATGGATTTCGGATGGAAAACATACTGATTATAAACTGTCTCTGTTTTCGGGGGAGGATCAATCCAAAGTGATTTTACAAGGAAATTTCAACCAACTGGCTTTGTCGTGGACCTTACCCATTTTGATCAATGTTGCAGTTTGGGCTTTTCTCCTGGCGATGTTAAATCTTGGGCTCATGGGAATTCCAATTGGTGTAGCAGTTACCTTTGTCACCTACCTGGTCATTCTCCGAGGATTTAAAAACTTCATGAAGAAGAAAAGAAACTCGATTAAATCCGTATTCAGGAAGATGGGTGCCCTGGTTTCCGGGGAAAAAACGAAACCAAAATCCACAGCCAAAGATACTGCTCAATCAAGAATTGAAATCCCTGAAGAAGAGCCGGGTGGTAATACACAGTCCAGCCCGATAAGAAACAGGGTACGCTAGTTAAGCTGCCGCAAGGTCCGGGAGTAATTCATCCAGCCGGGTAAATACGGAACCCCAACCATTTAGTATGCCCATTTTCTCCTGCTGGATCTTATACTCTTCGGTAGGATGAACAACATGGAATGTGAAGCCTGTTTTGCCACCGAGATCCTCAAAGATGGCTTGAATCTCGACCCCTTCAGTCATTGGTTTGAAATTAGCGAGGGAAACGATTTTTTCCAGTTCAACAATCTCTTTGTAAACACCTTCTGCAGTAAACTCACTTCCATTGGGCATGGGCATTAGGTATTTCCATTTGCCTCCCACCGAAAATTCGTGTTCAATTATTTTCGTTTTTACCCCTTTTGGGCTCCACCAGTTGGCAATGTGTTCCGGGTTTGTCCAGGCTTCCCATACCAATTCGATGGGAAAGTCAAATACTCTTTCGATGGTTACAGTTCGGTTATTCATCTTTTTTGTTTTCTGTGTTCATTCTGGATAAGTAATCTTCAAAAGCATCTACTCGTTGTTCCCAAATCTCTTTGTGCTTTTCCAGCCACATAAAGGCGGGAATCAGGTTTTGGGAGATAAGTTCGCAGTGCCGTTCTCTGCCTTTTTGTGTTATTTCAATAAGGCCACATTCTTGTAGTATTTTTAAATGCTTGGATACTGCAGGTCTGCTTATATCGAAGTTTTCAGCTACGTCGTTAACCGTTAACACTTCATTAGAAAGAAGATCTATGATTTCCCTACGAACAGGATCAGAAATAGCGGTATAAATATCTCGGTTCATAAAAACGTAACTGATTGGTTACAAATATATACGTAACTATTCGGTTACGCAAATTTATTTTTAGAGGCTTTTTTAATCACGTTGGCATATACAACTTTAGCGACTGTTAGATTTAGTTTTTAGAATTTTTAGGTAGAATGAGGATTCCAAGACTTCTTTCTTTTGGCATCACGATACTCCATGCGAAAAATCATGAAGAATTCGTTCAAGTATACGTTCGAATGTAGTTTCGCATTCATATTGTACTGTAGTTCACAAAGCGCCTTGACAATGCAGAAACAATAAAACATGCCATATTTCTGCTTGGTTTCCATTGTTATGTTTGAGTGGATGAAGCTTGATGGTTCATTGATTTCATTATCCTGCTCATCATGGTGTCGTATCATTGCCCAATCACCCTTAGTTTTGGAAAGCTCCATCATAATGAGATTGTTAGGAGTGTTGGGGTTGAAGTAGCGGTTAACTAGCTCTGTATTTACTTCTTTGTCCCACCTAGCTACTGGATCCTGAGAGTTAGTCGATCCTGATAGCTTATCTAGTTGGAAATATCTGTTTTGAACAGCAAAGTCAGATAAGTTGGAAATTATGTTAGTTGGAATGTTGGTTTCATCCAGTTTTTCGAAATATTCTGTTGCACTATATTTCGTTGCTAGTTCAGATGCTTCCCTGAAAAGTTTGTTAAGATCGTGTCCCTTAGATTTCAAGAAATTTTTTGGTGGTGGTCGCTCGTTTAAATACAGAAATTCATAGAGCAACATCAGTTTGATCAATCGTTCAATTCCAATACTGAGCGAAAAGAAAGCTTGATAGATATAGCCAAGTTCGGCATAGTTATATTTTCTTAAATATGTTAGTCCAACTCCTAAGTTCATGCTACTTAAAGCAGCCTCTTTACATAGCAGCCTCCTAGTTGATTTGCGGAACTCTTTACTCATAGTTTTGCTGTGAAGCGTTTTTCTTTTTTATGAAGTCTGGAGTCAAACTAGTTCCAAAGTGTTTGCCTTCAATATACAAAGGACTAGCATTGTCATTCTCTTCTAGCCATTGTTTGAAACCATCAATTGAATTTCCACCCATGTTGATTACAAATTCGAACCCCTTGAGTGCAAGTACAAAGTACATTTCAGATCTATTTGTAGCCAGAAATGTACTTTCAAAAACCATATCAACTGTCGTGCCTTCATGAGTGTGAAACAGTTCAGTTTCGCTGTAAATCTGGCGAGTATGATAGGGCCAGATCTGCTTTTTCGAATTATACCTGATGTACTCACGAAGAGGATCTAATTGAGAGTCATTAACTAGCTCTTTAAGCAGGGATGGTTTGTCAATCAGGGCAGAAACCATCATTTCATACCCAATTTTTGCTAAAAATCTCGATAAACTTTCATGATCTGAAGGGATCTCAGGAGCAGTTGTTGGTATTATTAAGTGGTTAATTTTTCCATCCTTAATAAGCTCAAAAGATTCGGCATCAAGAATTACTTCAGTGGGTCTGTCTCGTTTCTTGTGTATGTGAACTTCTGCTTTATAAAGGGTCTTAGGAATTATTGCTATTCCCTTTGGAATTCTTCCTTTCTTTGATTCAATCCTATTCCTATGGCGTAGACTGGTAAAAAAATCTAGCTCTAGCGTTTTCTTTTCAATTTTTATAGAGAAATACGAATTGCATCTATCGCATATTATTCCTTTCGGGAGAATGTGGTTTTTGTTACCCAAGGATTCAGGAACAATATGTTCAACGCTTTTGGACTTTGAAGAATCCCGTTTACAGACCGTACATTTCATTCTTTTAATACTTCACAACACAGAAACAACACGCACTCGGTTCATGTTATCCCTATGATTTATAGGAGTATGATGAATAAATCATATTATCGACGGAATGGCAAGAACACATTTACCCAATAGTCCAAATCAAAGGTAACTTGAAATTATTGATCACGCGTTTTAGCTAAACTGCGATTTCATACAGTTTAGGTTTTGTTGGGCGCAGTTATTCTTCTTTCTGTTCTTTATGGAGTGTTATGGTCAGTTTGTTTTGCTGCTGTTCGATTTGAACTTGTTCTCCTTCTTTAAATCCCAATTCTTCCAACCATCTGCCTTCAAGCCTGATTTCAGGAACAGTTGTGTTGTCCCACCTGCGGTAGCGGAACTTGCTGTGTATTTTCAATTTCCTGAACCGATTCATTGTCATATAACTATACGACAAAGCTATGAAAATAAATTGAGTTGTCAAACTTTAATATGACAAAATTGTCGTATAATAAGCTGACATTTAATTTGTGACAAAAGATGAGCTTAAAAAGAAAATCGGTCAGCGCATTGTCGAGTTAAGAACCAAAAAAGGTTGGAGTCAATCCGACCTGGCAAGAGCTTGTAATAAAGACAGGCAGGCAATGGAGAAGCTGGAGAATGGAAAAGTAAATCCTACGCTTTATTCATTGTTGGAGATTTCGAAGGCTTTGGAGGTTTCACTGTCCAATCTCGTTAAGTTCTGAGGTCAAATAAAAAAATCGCATACATCAATCGTAAAGCTTCTCTTGCATCGATTTCGATTAGTTTTTCTGGTTACGTGAAACTGCCATCCTTCTTATAGGTCATACTCCATTGGTAAGCAACAAGCTTTTTGATAAGCTCACCCCACAAATTAGTTTCTATGCCTGTTGCCGTTTCCATTTAATTGCGCCCAACGTTCTGGCTAAACTGCGATTTCATACAGCTTAGGTTTTGTTGGGTGTTCGTTTCACTTTGAAGATTGAACCTTCCTTTTCATAGCCAAGCTTCTCATAATACTCATCAACATCAGACATGACGAATACATGCGTATCTGGGAAGTCAGTTAAGATACACTCCATGAGTTTTTTTCCAATCGAAAGTCCTCTCCGATTCTTATCTACCAGCAAATCAATCACCCAAATAAATAATCCAGAATCATTTATTGAACGAGAATATCCACATAACTCCTCCCCAGTCAATGCCACATATGTAATAGAGTTTTCAAGTGCCTTGCGATAAGGTGGATTTAAATAATCCTCCCATTCCTCACCTTCTGATTGAACCAATTTCATCAGGTTCTCATAATCAAGGGTAGGATTATATTTTCTGATTTTAAGGTTCATTGTTTTATGACACACAACGATTTGGCTAAAAAGCGTTGCCATCCCAAAGGGTGGCTATGATTTTTTAGCCCTTGTTATTCGCTTTTCTTTAATTTTAACATAAATCAATTTGCTACGCCCCTTAGGATTTTCACGTTGTTCTATTTCGAACTTCTTGATTGATTTAATTAGTGGTGTGAGTTTGTCAAACCCATAATTTCTTGAGTCGAAATTGGGACGTTTTTTCTGTATTAAACTACCAACATCGCCAAGGAAAGCCCATCCTTCTTCATCTGATACATCATTGATTGAAGCTGAAATTAAGTTGATCTCTTTGTTGGTGATTTTATCAACTGAAGGTTTAGTAGTTTCTTTTGAATCTGTTTTATCTTCAGATTGTTTCCTTAGAATTTCTATGTAAATAAATTTATCACATGCAACAATGAACGGGTTAGGTGTCTTTTTCTCTCCTATTCCTATGACTAACATTCCTGCTTCTCTTAGCCTTGTAGCCAATTTGGTGAAATCACTATCACTAGAAACTAAGCAAAAGCCATTCACTTTATTACTATAAAGTATGTCCATAGCGTCGATGATCATAGCTGAATCAGTTGCATTTTTGCCAGTTGTATAGCCGTATTGTTGTATTGGAGTTATGGCATTTTCCAATAATAGATTCTTCCATTTATTCAATCCAGGCCTGGTCCAATCTCCATATATTCTTTTTATGGTAGGATTACCGTATTTGGCTATTTCCTCCATCATTTCCTTGACGTTGGCAGATGGTATATTGTCACCATCAATTAAGACAGCCATATGTATGTTTTCTTTCATCTTATATTTTTACGGTAATTGCATATAACATTGGAATAAAATGAATAAATCATATTATCGATCGAATGGCAAGGGTACACTTACCCCATGGTAGAAAGTCCAGGTAACTTGAAATTATTGATCACTCCTTGTAGAGTATGCTTCCAGTTCTTTCCACCAGTATTCGTTATTTATTTCATCTCCGTAGGTAATAGTTTCACCCAGTTTTGGAGTTACATAATTGATTCCGGCAGCGCTGGCATAGTCCACTGTGAGGTTTATGGGTTCAAACCAGTCATGGTACGAAAGTGCAAAGGTGCCCCAGTGGATGGGAAACAACAGACTGGAATTCAAATCCCGGGCTGCTTCGATTGAAAACTCCGTATGCATATGAATGTCTCTCCAACCAAGGTCATCACCGTAATCTCCGACCTTGATAAAAGAGATATCGATCGGGCCGAATTTTTCACCAATCTCTTTGAAATGCGGGGCGTAACCGGAATCTCCGCTGTGGTAAATGGTATGATCCGGGCTTTCGATCAACCAGGACGTCCAGAGCGTTGAATTATTCATCCCGGTTCTCCCTGAATAATGTCGGGCAGGTAAACAGTGAACGGTAAATCCGTCTATTTCTACGGATTCATTCCAGTCCATTTCGCGAATTTGTTCATCCGGGATTTCCCAGCGCTGAAGGTGGGCTTTAATCCCCAGGCCAACAAAAAAGATCGTTCCATCCTTCGCCAGTTCAATCACTGAATTCATATCCAGATGATCGAAGTGATCATGGGATATGGTCACAAAGTCGATGGGAGGTAATTCATGAGCCCGCATTGGTGGTGGGTTAAACCGCTCCGGCGCTACCATTTTTACCGGGAAGGCCAGGTCGGAAAGCATAGGGTCCGTCATAATTCGTTTTCCATCCATTTCAACATAAACGGCAGCATGCCCGAACCATGTTGCTTTTAGGCCGGAACCAACCGTATCGGAAATCTCCGGTTGTAAGATTGGAAATACTTCTGGTGATTTTCTGATTTCATCGCCCCTCATTTCCTGAAGAGATACCCAGATATTGCCTGGAATGGCTTCCGGGTCATTCACAAAATGATCGCCGTTGTACTGCTGTGATTGCATGGCTTTCTCTAAGCTGGCTCCTTCAAGCTTTCCTCCAAATTCCACGCCTCCAAGAATAATTTTGACGGCTATAAAGAGACTAATTCCAAGAACAAGGATGACAATCAAGGAGTATTTGAGAAAACGTTTCATAGGTGATGAGGACTAATAAAGAGAATAGGTGCCAGAGTGATATCGTAAAAAAACCAATTATGCATTTTGCATCCATTTTAGACGTTCATATACCGTTTGCGAACTCATTTGGATACTTCGGGATAGGTTTTATTCAGATCTTTAACACGCAGTTATCATCTTAAATCTAATAAATAAAATGCGACATCTAATAATTCTGGTCATTTTGATTCTCACATCAACAAGCATTCAGGCACAACAAGACAGGATTTCTTTCGATTTAAAAAAAGGGGAGATACTCGACATCCTGTTAGTCATAAGGGCGCCGGATAAAGAGGACTCATATACGCGTTACCGACAAACCGCTTTTCCTGTAGCCTTTGAATACTCGTTCGAACTGATGTCTGTTTTAAGTTCAAGCGAACTTTTGCTTGGCACACTTTCTCCAAAAACGTTCATCCTTGGAAAGTGGGACAACATAACTAAGAGAGAAACATTTTTAGAAGATATAGTAGGTCGTGTTCCGGATTTTCATCAACAGAGAAGAGAAATTTTCACCTATTTCTCCTTAACCTATTACGAAATGCCCATGGATTTAACCATCACCTTTGATGAAAGTAAATATAATGTCGCCACTGCGTTATGGTCAAAGGACGAGGAGGCGTATACGGATTTTATGGAAAAGTGGACTAAAGATATTGCTGAGGCAGGAGGTAAGGTGATCGTAAAATTGGAAGGAGGAAGCTCGCCAACGGGGTATTATTACAATCCGGATACATTTTATATCGTCGAGTGGGATAGTGAAACTCAGTTTCAAGCCTTTGCCCAGGAGAATCCAATGTCCAAATACGAAGAACTTAAGAACATTCATCAATTTAGCATTGAATAGGTAAGAATGGCCGCCGTTTTAGAACAACTTGTGAATTTTGGCTTCTTTCAGAGCCTGCTACTTTTGTTTATCTATCTTTTTTCCCCGAGAAACCGGAATCAAATCAACGGTTATCTGGCATTCCTGGTGCTGGTTCTTGCAATGGGTTTGTCGGGTAAAGTGATTTATAACTTTGGATTCTTTGAGCAAAATTTCAGGCTTATTGCCGTTTCTGAATTTTCGATGCTTCTTTTTGGCCCAACGATCTATTTGTTCGTGAGATCAACTCTGAAGAAAGCTCAGTCATCGAAAGCGGATTTGGTTCATTATATACCGGCTTTTTTCTATTCCCTGTTTATCGCAACCTATTTCATCGCTCCAGGTGATACAATAATAGGAGAGCGGATTTCAACCGGGGAGCTTAGCAGGGTGATATATGCATGTCATGCAATCGGCTTGATTGTGAATGTGACCTATTTCGTATTAGGGTGCAAAGTCTACCGGGATTTCCTGATCGAAATGAAGGATGAGGCTTCCTACGAAATACGATCTCGCTTCATGAATAACTTCTTATTTGTAATAGCAGTTTGCCTGGGAGTATGGTTGGCATTATACCTGTTAAGCCTGTCGGGATTCGATATGATTGAACGAAACGCCAGACCATACATCTGGATCTTGTTAACCTTCATCATTCTGTTCATTTCATACTATAGCATGATATCACCGGAGGTTTTGAGGTTTGTACCGGATTCAAAACACCAGAAATACAGGTTGTCAAAATTGAGCAACCAGGATCTGGAAGACCTGAAGACTCGCCTGGACTCCATTATGCTGGAGAAAAAACCCTACCTGAATCAAAAGCTTCTAAAGAAAGAACTGGCGGACTTGCTCGGGGTTAGCAATCCCGAGCTGGCCAGGTTACTTAATGAAAACATCGGAATGAACTTTTTCGAGTACGTCAATTACTATCGGATTAAGGAGTTCATTGAGTTAACCAATACGGAAAAAGGAAAACAACTTACCTTCTTTGGATTGGCCCAGGAAGCCGGCTTTAACTCTAAAACGACATTCAATAAAGCGTTTAAAAGTTTAATGGGGGCATCACCTTCCGAGTATTTTAAAGAAAAGCTTTAGTCTTGAAAACGTATCATTTATTCATCCAGAGATAACAAAAAAGCCATCACTCTTTCGAATGATGGCCTTTAGAAACATTGAGATATCGGAATCAGTCCCTGGTCAAATACTCAACCACATTATTGATTGCAGCGTGAACAGCTTCTTCTTCGAAGTATAATTGTTGTTGGTTGAACTCATTCAGCCATACAATGTCTTTTGATTCGGTTAATGAATCGTAGAATTGCTTAGCGCCATCAGGAATTGCACCAGACTCACTGTGAACGATAAAGGTGGGTTGTTTCACAGATTCACCGGCAGCGATGCCATCAAAGTTGATCCATGGTTCCCAGCTGCTTACTGCAAATCGGTTATCATAATAGGAGCCGGCAGCTTTTGCAGGATTCAGGTAATAATCGAAAACATTGTTAGGAACATACATCGCACTTAGCGGATCCAGTTCGCTGGCAGCAAGTACGTAATCCATTGTTCCGGTTTCAGCATATTTTTTCTTAGCTGCATGGGCGGCTTCAAGTAAACCATCTGATCCACCAGGACGCATATCGTAAATCGCACGAGCCATTTCAGGATTATGCAACCAGGGAGCGACGAGAACTAGTTCGTTGATTCGGTTGTCCAGGGCAGCAGCATGAGCCATGTATCCTGCACTTGCACAAACTCCTAATCCGGTAATTTGAGCCGAGGCAACATTTTCATGATCGGACAAAAAGGTAAGTGCGGATTGGATGTCTGCAATTTTGAGATTGTAGTCCTCAACCTGCCGGGGCTGACCTTCGCTTTCTCCGAATCCGGTGAAGTCGAAGGTAAGCGTAATAAATCCACGCTGCGCGATCAGGCTGGCATAGTTGTCAGGCATTTGCTCTTTTACACTGGTCCAGCTTCCGGTTACGATAACCGCCGGATATTGGGCGCTTTCATCAAAATTTGGGGGTAAGAACAGGTGTCCGACCAGGCTTAAACCATTGCTTTCAAATTGAACAGGTTGCAGGGTTACTCCACTGGAAACAGGGGCTCCGCTGGCATGTACTGAGAAGTTTTCCGGACTTAGACCGGGCCAGCCACCTAACAAAATATTAGGGTTGAAGTACTCGATGATTTCGGTAATAAGACCACCTTCAACTTTGAAGACATTCACATAGGAATTGTTATATGGCTTGCCTTCTGCTGTGGTAATGCTTCCTTCAAACTTTACCAAAATAATGGAAGGATCAGTTGTAGCAAAGTAGGTGCGGTCGTAGCTCTGATCAAAATCCATCACCCCTGAGTACTGGTTATGAAGGTTTTCCTTACCACGGATCTCTTTGGGGAAATTGTTTGGTGCCAATGGCATTGTTTGAACGATGCTTTCATCGAAAGTGGCTAACAGGGCTTCCAGGTTTTGTGATTCAAGAGCTCTGAAGAAAGATTCCACGGTTTGTTGAGTTTGTACAGAGCCAGTAAGTTCGGATTCAGGAGTAGAGGCTTGTTCCAGGGCTCGCGCAGGCAAATCACTATTTCCGTGAACGGAATACAGGCTGAGATCGATTCGAGCCAGCTTCCAGGCTCCTTCTTCTTTTATAAACTCGGTATCGTAGCCTACAAATACTGTCCATTCACTTCCATTTAAAAAGTGAAGAGCAATGGCATCCAAGGTAGCTGTTGCACGATCGCCCACTTCCCATACGGCGATGTTATGTACGTTATGGATAGTTCGCTCGAATCTAGGTAAGAAGCTTTTCCACGTTGAAAGGATTTCGTCCGGAGTAAAGAACCCTTGCTCGCCGCCCAATTCGGTATAATTAATAGAAACGGATTCTGTCATGGCTGCAGCGACATTGTCCCATTTTTGTTCATCTACATCCGAAAAGAATTTCAGAATAATAGATTCAAGTTCAGAAGGTTTGGATTCATCTGTGTTTGAAGTAAATACTGTTGCAAACATTGTGGTTGGTGTTAATAAGATTAAAAGTGAAAGAATGACAACTGAGGTTTTCATAATAGTTTTGGTTTGTTGTTGTGATTCGCTTTTAAGCTACTGAACACAAATGGGTCTCTGGCTACGCACTTCAATGCAATGCGTACAGATTTCAAAGAAAGGAGTGGAAATATTTACTTCGAACGGAAATCGCCAGGACTCATCCCGGTTTTCTTTTTAAAAAAGGAAGAGAAGTGATTCGGATACTGGTAATGCAATTGAAAGGCGACTTCCTTCACAGAAAGATCCGTGTTTTTTAATCGCGATTTAGCCAATGAGAGCACATGTAGCTGGATGATTTCAAGGGCTGATTTTTCAGCAATGCGCTTCACAACAGCATTCAGATGGTTGGGGTGGATGGCTAGCCTTTCGGCATAGAACCGGACCTGATGCGGGGAATCTTCCTCATAGTATTGATCCGAATAAAAGGAGGTTTCAATCAGGGATTTAAACCTTGAAACCAGGCTCACATCCTGGTCGCGCTGATTTAAACTGAGTTCTTCTCCGGCATGTTGATCGTCATAAAGCCGCTTTGTTTTAAGTAGTAACACATGTATCAAATCCAGGATAATCTGTTGATGCATGTCCTTATCGGAGTGATGCTCTCTATAAATATGCTCGAAAATGCTCTCAAAAATGGAAATTTCGACCTCATCGACAGAAAGAGGAATGGTGTAATCGCTTAATAAGAATGGAAAAGATTGGGTAATCCGGACATCTGGCTTAAACTGCCTATAAAAGTCCTCGGTGAATATTACATAGTATCCTTTCCAGTCCGGGACGATATCCCAATGTGTAATTTGATAGGGCGAGTTAAAGAAAATAGTGGCTTGCCGATCTTTGGTATCAAAGTTCCCGGTAGTAGCAAAACCACCCCCATCAATTTTAAATGCAAGAGCATAAAACTCATGCTTGAAAAGGGGCATCCGGGCACGAACAGAAACCATGTTTTCTTCGAACGTACGAACATCATACAGATCACTTTTGGGAGCTGAAATATTGATCCCTTTGCAGTACTCTGCTAGAGTAGAAAAATGAAGTAGTTCAGACATGCGGGTTTTACTTACACAAAGGAAAAAATCTTATTATCAAATTTCGTTCGAATATACTTTTTATTCATGCGACCTTTTCCAGATTGTAGGTGTCTTATGGTTGAATGCGCGCAAACCATGAATTCCAAACCAAGTTGTGTTGACCAATTCTGAATTCACCCAATTATTGAATCCCCATTATAACGATGCAGTAAATTACTGCAGGGCGTTATGTGCCGGTCAGGATCAGGCGGAAGCTGAAGAAGTAATGCAGCAGGCGTTATTGAGAGCTTTCGAAAAGGCAAACAGTCTTCGGAATCCTGAGAAATTTAAAAGTTGGTTTTTTCAGATCATCACCCGGTGTTTTTATAACACGGTTCGACGTCCTTTTTGGAAACGATTTGTGTCGCAAGACAGCCTGAAAAAAGAAGAAGATTTTCACATCTATGAAGATGAGTTTTTTCAGGAGAATCAAAGATTAATTGCTGCACTCGCTCAAATCGATCCAAAAGAACGCACAGCAATTCTGTTGTTCGAAATTGGTGGATTTTCCATCAGGGAGATCACCAATATCCAAAACGAACAAAGTGAATCGACTATAAAAAGCCGGTTGAGCAGAACACGAACCAAGCTAAAGGAAATCATGGAACAGCAGGAGGAAGTGAATACTCCGCCCTCCAAAAATCAAACGTTAACAACAAGCGATCTGTACCATGAGACTTCTGAACTTATTAACCAATACAAATCGATGGGATAGTGTGATGGACGTATCAAATGCATTCGACTCATTTAGAAAGCACGATCATTCAGCTTCCTTTGACAGTTTGGGGCCCTGGTTAGATCAAAACCAAAAAACACCCAAGCGAATGAAAAACATCTATAAAATAGCCGCTTCTTTAGTAGCAACAGCACTAATTCTGGTGGCCTGTACGGTACCTGTGGAACAGGAGGAAGAAATTGGATACATGATTAAGGGAATCGCGAAAACAGAGGTAAGTACCTTAAAGCAAAAGCTGGTTGATATTCCCGGAATCTCGAATTCAGAACTAAGTATAACGCCAATTATTCACGAGCAAGAAGAAACGGGAGCCACAATGGTTACCGAACTAACGGAAGTAATAATGATTCTTCCTGAGGCTGATTATGACGCGGCACTTCAGAAAAAAGCAGCCTTAAATGGTGCCTTCCAGTTTGACTCGATCGAAATCTTGCCCATTGAGGATAAAATTGAACGGCCACTATATGAAGTCGCTCTAAATACATTCGACTTTAAGTTAAGCTCAGACACCCCGGATTCTGTTATAGCGGTTAAAATTGACAAATTTCTCCATGAAAACAGCTCGGTTCAGGGGAATGCACAGGTCATTTACTCTGAAACGGGGGAGCGAATCATTGAGATTCGTGAGGTGAAAGTAGGTTCATTCATCGAGATTAAACAGAATATGAACGAGTTTACTGTTGACTCCATGCCATTATTTAAATTGAAAACTATTGAAGGCAGTGATAACGAAATCAATGAAGATGCTGAATTCGAAGTAATTGAAGTGATTGAGCAGAAAAGAAACTAACGAATTAACCCCGTTCTGTATGATGAAAATCAGATCAGGATGGGGTTAAATCCTCACTAAATTCCCCAGCTCTAATTCTTTTCCATAGCTCGACTTCAATCCCAATATTGTTGCTTCAAAATCACCTGGGAATCCTTTAATGGAAGCGAGCATTTTTTTAAGCTGATGTAAGGGAAGTTGAGGGGAATAGGTATTCAATATCATAAAGCGATTCTCAGGATCAAGAATCTGAATAATCTGTTCGAGAAGAGGTTTAAGATCCGTATTCAGTTTCCATTTTTTTCCTTTGGGAACCATCCCAAAAATGGGTGGATCAAGTATGATGCCGTTGTATTTCTCTTCTCTTTTGATGGATCGTTCTACGAATTTCCGGGCATCATCCACAATCCATCGAATGGTTGAAATCCCGTTTAAGCCGGCATTGTCGCGAGCCCAGTTGACTGCCGATTTAGAGGAATCTACGTGGGTCACTTCAGCACCAAATCGATCAGCTATTAACGAAGCCGCTCCCGTGTAGGCAAATAAGTTCAGTACTCTAGGTTTAATGGCTGACTCGCTAAACATCATGCACTGATTAGCAATAAACTGCCAGTTAACCGCTTGTTCCGGGAATATTCCCAGGTGTTTAAAAGCGGTTTGTTTGAGCTGGAAAAAAAGATTCTGATTACCAATTTTATAATCAATCTGAAATGGAGCCAATTCTTCGTCCCAGGCCCCTTTTTGACCTTTATCTTCTTCAAATCGATGGGTCGCAGAATGCCAGATAGAAGGATCAGACTTCCTATTTACAGCCGATGGCTCCGGCCTGTTTACAATAAGCTGGCCAAACCGCTCAAGTTTTCTACCCTCCCCGAAATCCAGGAGCTCATAAGATGTCCAGTCAGCTGGATAAAGCATATCTCTTATTGAAAAAATTGACAGCTCAAAGTTATCCAAAAGTCAAACTAATGCGAAAACAGGATCGTCCTAATGGAGTAATGTTTTGGTGATTTGTAGTAAAACTAAATGAACAAAGAGGGGCTATGAATTCAATACGCAAACACACACAAAATGTGGTAGTCGATACTTTATCGTTTGTGTGTATGATCATTCTGACGATTACGGGGATATTGATCCACTTCAAACTGCCCAAAGGAAGCAAAGGGGATACCGTTTGGGGTTTATCACGCCACGAATGGGGTGAATTTCACTTCTGGGTAGCTGCAGTTTTAATTGTTGCAATTACCTTTCATGTTCTGCTTCATATTCCATGGATTAAAGGAGTGGTGTTTCCAAAGAAGAATGACAAGAAAAGAACAAGACTACTGATATACTCCATCACTTTTATCCTGATTCTGGCAGTAGGGGTTGCTGTTCTGCTAAGCCCGGTTAAAGGCGGCTGAAATGTAGATTTTGAGCTGGTCATTGACCAGTTTATAGATAGGGCGTGGTTATTCTATAAAAATATCAGCCAACCGAAAGTGAAGTCCATCAAATCCTACGCTGGATCGGTTGATGGTGTAGGCGATAATCATTCGATGCTGCTTGTTCATCATGAACATCGTACTTCCACCCACAGAGCCTCCGGAATGTCCTACCCAAAAGTTTCCATTATGCTCCCATAAGCGCCAACCCATGCCGTAATTAGTGCTTTCTCCGTTGGTGAGTTCCAAAGGAAACATCAATTCTGACTGGCTTTCTTCACCTATAAAATCATAGTCAAGATGGGCGACTCCAAACCGGATCAGGTCATCCGTGGTACCCACAAAACCGCCACCGGCCCACTTATAAGAATTGTCAACAAAAGGCGCGATTTCATTGTCGTCTCCGTCAGGAACATAAAATGAGGTAAGATGTGGAATTTCCCGATTGGACCATTCCGGAACGGTATTGACCATCCCCAGGGGATCAAAAACATACTGTTTCATATAACCAAGGAATTCCTCCTCAGAAGCACCTTCCACAACTGCACTGATTAAATTCCACCCATAGGAGGAATAACTATATTGGGTGCCCGGTTCAAAGAGTAAGGGATCATCCTGAAATATGGTGAGTCCTTCGTCCACCGTTTCATATAACCGGCTACTCATAAACTCGATGCCCCGATAGTGACGGATTCCGGCGATATGTCCGGATACTTGTCGAACGGTGATTGGGTATTCTTTTTCAGGAAAATGTGGAACATAGGTTTGGATGATGGTATCAGGATCCAGCATATCCTTATCCATTAGCGTGCCAAGCGCTGCTGCCGTCAACGTTTTTGATACACTCCCGATTCGGAATTTTGTGAGCGCAGGATCGACTATCGTTTTCGATTCGATATCCGCAAAACCGTACCCTTTACTAAATACCATGGTGTCCTCGTAAAATATAGAAACAGACATGCCTGGTAGGTTTTTGTCATCAAAAAAAGTCTGGATATATTGATCTGCTTCAGCAATTCTGGACTCCAGGCTCTGCGCCGCCAGTGGTACTGGAAAAAGTAGTAGAAAGATTAAAAGTCGTTTCATAGGTAGGGATTGATTCTGCGAAATGTATTGGAATAGTTTCGCGGTTACAACGAACTTTTGTGTGACTTACTATTCCAGGATAGTGATCGAGTAGCTTAAGGTTTCTTCAGCTCCGGCTTCCAGAAACCGGAGTTTTTCTTTACTTAAAAAGTTCCCGGAAGTGGATTCATGATCAGCAATACCGTGCCATGGCTCAATACAAACAAAGGGCGCGTTTGGTTTTGCCCATATACCGAGGTAGGGAAATTCATGAAAATCGACCCGTAGAATATCTCCCGATACGTCACTTTTAAGGGTGGCATAATTGCTTTTCAAAGTTCGAAAAATCAAGGCGTCTCTATCAAACAAACTTCCATGAAGTCGGATAGCAGACGAATTTTCCAGCATAGGTTTGGACTGGTCTGAGATAAGTCCGTTAGATCCTAACAACCAGGTTGCCTCGTTTTCCGGATATTGAAATTCAATGTAATAATCATTGTATTCTTCATCTTCTTTAGCCGGGCAATTAAATGCTGGGTGCCCTCCTAAATTGTAGGGCATCTCCTCATTTCCCTGATTCCGAATCGTGTGAGATACTTCCAGTTCTTTCCCTTTTAGTTGAAAAGCAACTTCAAAAACGAATTTAAATGGATACAAGAGTAAGGTCTCATCATCCCAATGGAATTGGAAAATGGCGGTATTGGTATCACTATGGATTAACCTGGCTTTGGTAGAATTTCTGAGAATTCCATGCTTGGGTATACCATATTGCTGGCCATTGATAACTGTCTTCTCGTCCTTCAGAGAACCAATAATCGGGAAAAGAATTGGAGCCTGGCCGGTCCAGTATCTGGGATTTCCCTGCCAAACATATTCAGTGCCTGTCTGTTTATTTTTAATGGAGCATAACTCTATTCCGACCTGTTTGATGGATACCTGCAAAAAATCGGAGTGAATGGTGTGAAACATGGCTAAAAATACAAAGAAGCACTTACTATAAAGTGAATTGATTGTTAAGTATCCAAATAACAAAAAAACCGGAAGCTGTTTACCAGTTCCGGCTGTTCATTATCCGCCGTTGCGTTTTTGCCTTCGACGTTTTCTTCTTCTCCACGGTGCATCCCGCTGCCAATCGCCAGCCATGATACATCCATAAGGGAGAATTTCATCCACTACAGTACCAAGATTAAATTCAGACATTTGTAGTCGAACAGATTCTGCATTTTTGTAGGCACTCGGTAATTCCGAGATGTCAATATTTCCGGAAAAGAATCGAACATCAAGACCTTGTGTTTCTTCAAGAAACACCTCTTCCTGAGTTTTTTCTTCTTTTTTTCGGATATGCTGTGTCCGACTCACATTACGTCCGGCACCATGTGGTGCAAAACCGAGGTTAGTATCTGTTGTGGCTCCTTTAACAATGAGTACGGGTTCACTCATGTTTAGAGGGATCAACCGCAATCCGTCATGTGAGTCCGGAACAAATTTGTCATCCAGGGGAGTTGCTCCTTTTGCGTGAAAGAAGTTTTCTCCATCCCTGAATACAAAGTTGTGTTCATTCCAGAAACGCAGCTTTGGCTCTAAAGATAGCTGCTCAGTAACTTTTTGATGGATCACAGTATGGTTTAACTTGGTCCACTCTCTTATGGTTTGAAGAGCATTCCAATATTCAACACCCTCATCTTCTGTAAACGGAATCCAAGCGTTCGATTTAAGTGTTTCCGGAGACATATCTCTTCGAAATACTTCCGCCGCTTTCATCCCTTTTGTATACAGGTGGGCACCGAAACCACGGCTCCCGTGATGAGTTACCATTATCGTTTCGCCGGTTGATCTTGATTTTCCAACAAAAAGAAAATGATTACCATCGCCCTGTGTTCCCAGATGAGTTTTTGCCAGATGAATACTTTTTTGGTTTCCCAAATACTGGTTTTCCATAATTCTTTCTTCCAATTCCTTCGGAAGATCAAAGGAGTCAGTACGTCCTCCACCACCAAAATGGGTAATAGAATGAGCAGTATTTAAAACCTCTTTAGGATCCGCTTTTCCAAATGAAGTCATCATAACAGAGCAGCAAATATCTGCCGAATGCATAGAAGGATGGATTGCATTTTTCGCCACTGCGATACCACCAACGGGAATATTTCCTGGTTCACCTGTTGGGCAGGCATCTGGCATAATTGCACCGGCTACAATAGTAGGAGTTTTCATTAACTCATCCATGGTTTCAAACACGCGTTCCACGTTTGAAATCTCTTCCTCAGATTCTGCACGAATATTTTTTGCATAGGCTATTGGCTCCCCAAAAGGCGGTATCAATTCTGGCTGCATACTTTCTAAGTAATCTACCAGCTCACTTCCTTCTAGTTGGTGCTCATTAGCATGATTGATGGCTTCTTTGAACCATTTTCCTGGTCGAAATCCTAATTCAACCAATGTTTTTCCAGTAATCATTTTCTTTGTTGTTTAAGGGAAGGCCGAATTGCCTTCCCTGTTTTTTAATTGCTTTTTTTGAGGCCTCGAAACAAAGATATATCTTAACTGCGCAGTCTTTTTGCGCAGTTAAATTTTTTTATGCCGGTAAATAGAAATGCTCTTATCAGGTTCCGAACCATCAATACATGTCTTAGAAACAGACAGCGAAGATGGACATTGAATGATCTTATTGATGCCTGCTCAGAAGCGCTTTACGAATATGAGGGAATAGATAAAGGGGTAAGTAAGCGAACCATTCAGGCTGATCTTCAAATAATGCGTTCTGATAAATTGGGTTATAATGCCCCGATAGTGGTTCTGGAAAAGAAGTACTATACCTACTCCGATCCGGAATACTCAATCACAGAAAATCCGCTTACAGGACAAGACTTAAATACATTAAACGAAGTAGTCCAGGTGTTAGGACAATTCAAAGGATTCTCTCATTTCGAGGATCTGGATGAAATAATAAAGCGACTTCAGGATAAAGTTTATATAAGTGATAACATTCATAAGTCCATTATAGATTTCGAAAAAAATGAAGCGCTAAAAGGATTACATCATCTGGACGATTTGTACAACGCTATTCAAAAGAGATATGCATTGATTATTACCTATAAGTCGTTTAATGCCAGGCAATCGAGAGTCTTTCAATTTCATCCTCAATTCCTCAAAGAGTATAGAAACCGATGGTTTGTTGTCGGAATAAAGCAGGTTAATTCACACCCATTGAATCTTGCACTAGACCGAATTGAGCATGTTGAACACACAAAATCGGTAGCTTTATTAGACTTAAAACTCAGCGCGGAGGAATACTATCACGATGTAATCGGGGTGACAGTAAGTCCAAACATGAAGCCAAGAACGGTTCGTTTGTTCGTTGATCGAAGTAATGCCCCCTACGTACTCACAAAGCCACTACATCGCTCCCAGAAGCTGGAAAAAAAGGTAGAAGGCGGAATAATCATTACCATTAAAGTTCAACTAAACTTTGAGCTTGAAAGGGAAATCCTGGGATTTGGAGACTCAATGAAAGTGTTATCACCAAATGTGTTAGTTACCAGGATTAACAAAAAGCTGAGGTTAGCTGTTAGAAATTATGACAATCCGGATTATCCCGTTGAATAGATGATTAGCTAATCAATTCAAAGATTTCATCCCCCTCATAGGTTTCTTTTCCGGCATCTGAATTCATAGCATTAATCATTGCCTCAGCCACGTCTCTGGCTTTTATAGGCGTATACTTTTTCAGGCCCGGAATTCGGGTGATGGCTTTTAAAACGGGTTCTGAAAGCACCTCACCTATTCTTTTTTCTTTTCGGCCCCCTGTTAATAGAGAAGGGCGGAGAATAACGAGCTTCTTAAAACCGATCTTCCTTACTTCTCTATCCAGCTTACCCTTCATATTCAGATAAAAATTTCTGGTGGACTCTGTCGCACCTAAAGAAGAGACCAAAGCATATTTTTGAATTCCATTTTCAAAAGCATGTTTGGCGATGTCCAGTTGGAAATCAAAATCAACTTCGAATTGGGCGGTTTTAGAACCAGCCGTTTTCAAGGTAGTACCTAAGGCTGAGTAAAGCTCATCTCCGGTAATTAAATGCTTCCAGATGCGCATTTCATGGAAGTTGATGATGTACTCCTTAAGATTAGGGTGATCAATATTGGTGGAACGACGATGAAAAATCTTCACCATTTCATAACGATCGTCCGAAAGTAATTGCCTAACGATTTCTGTTCCAACTAATCCCGTGGCCCCGATAACTACCGCCGTCTTTTGCGCACTGCTCATCGCAAAGTTATGTTTAAATACAGATTTAGTTTAAAATATGGTGGAGTTTTTAAATTATAAAATATTGTCAGTAATCTAAGTTTATTCTAATGCTCTTATCACCCTTTTGACAATTCCTTCGATTGCTGATCTATTAATCCAGCGAGCTACAATTACGAGGTTATGTTCAGGATCACAATACACCATATTGGTTCCGGCCCCTAAATGCCAAAAAGCTGATTCAGGAGCATTGGGCATTGCTTCCCGATTCGTATTAAGGAAGTAATTCATATACCCGTAGCCGGAGTTAGCATCAGTTGGTGTTTTAGATTTTTCAATCCATTCTTTACTGATGATTTGCTCTCCATTCCAATTACCCTCATTAAGGGTCAACAAGCCTAATCGCGCCTGATCACGTGCTGAAATAAACATTCCACCACCCCAATGACCTCCTCCGCTAACACTTTGCATTAGTCGACCATCGATCACCACCCAACTTGTTTCGTAGCCGTTCCAACGCCAGGTTGGAGAAGCACCGATTTTATCCATCATATGTTCTTTCAAGACTTTTGGAAGAGGTTCTCTTAATACATTTAATGCAGCAAGGGCGAGCAAATTAACCCGAACATCGTTGTATTCCCATTCCGATCCAGGTTCAAAACGATCGCGGGTAATCCAGGTAGATCGATTGCCGGAGGGTCGGTCGGCCCAATCAGGTTTTCCAAAAAGAGTTCCTTCCCAATCAGAGGTCTGGCGAAGTAGGTGATCCCAGGTTATTTTCGAATTATGTTCCGATTCGAATGGCTCCAAGACTTTCGGGCTTCCAAAATCATCGGCTTTAGGTCTGTTATCGTCAAAAGTCGCCATTAGTATTGGTGCCATGTAACGATCTACCTGATCATGAACATCCCGTATAAGTCCCATATCATAGGCTATACCGACCGTGCTGCTCAGGAAAGTCTTTGTAACGGAATGGGTCATATCCACCCGGTGAGGTTCGCCCCATTCAGCAATGATGTATCCATTTTTTATGATTATCCCGGTTTGATCGCCACGGTCTTTAAAAGGTCCAATTCCATCTCCAAAAGGTTCTCTCCCAAACGTTTGATAATGATTTTCTTCCATACTGCGCGGATTACCGGATTCATTGGCTTTAGCATATTCAATTGCAGCATAGATGGAGTCTGAATTAAAACCCATTTCTTGTGGCGTGCGGGTTTTCCAATCTCCCCAATTTCCTGGAAAATAGGTTTGGGAGAATGATGATTGGGATAGGAAAAGGGCTACAACGAGGAAAGAAAATCGCTTCATAAGGTGAATTTTTTTTATGAAGCTAATCAGAGAACATTCAAATCCCAAGCTGCGCCTTAACCTCTTTAACCCGGCGCCTCGACACACTTAGCTGGGTTCCATTGGAAAGCTTCACTTCATAGGTTCCGGAGAACCAGGGGATAAGTTCGGTAACAAACTTCACGTTAACCAAATAAGAGCGGTGAATTCGGGCAAATCGCCCATCCGTTAACCGGGTCTCCAGATTATCGAGGGTGCCATCTACGCGATACTTATTGGATTCTGTATGGGCATAGATAAGCTTTTCGGTAGCCTCTAAAAACAGCACTTCATTGATATCCAAAATGTGAATATTCCGTCCTTTTTTTGCTGTAAGTACGTGCAGCGGTTTTGTGGATCGCTCTTCAATGGCTTTTTCTATGGAGTCTCTCTGAAGCCGGGTTTGCTCAGAAATATCCGAAAGACGGGCCAAAGAGTGGTTGAGACGCTCTAGCCGTACAGGTTTTGTAAGATAATCCAGTGCATATACTTCAAATGCCTTTATGGCATATTGATCATATGCGGTAACAAAGATGATGTAGGGCAACGGTTTATCCAGCATGGAAACTACATCAAAACCGTCTAAGCCGGGCATCTGGATATCAAGAAATACAACATCCGGATTGAGTTCATTGATCTTTTCTATGGCTTCAGAGGCAGAACCCGACTCGCCGATTATCTCTAACTTCTGTTGAGCGTGACTTAGTAGTGATTTTAATCGCTCGCGGGCAAGAGGTTCATCATCAACCAGGAATGCGTTCATATTCCTGCTTTTTTAGGGATTCAAAATGTGAATGCTCGCCCAATTCTGTATAAGGAAAGCGGATTACAAGAGTATTTGAAGCTATCGCGGCATCCACTTCTTCACCAAAATGAAGCTGTAATCGCTTAAACACATTCGAGAGACCTGTTCCTGTAGAGTTATCCAATAGTTTTAGAAAATCATTGTGAGGAAACCCGGGGCCAGTATCTGAAACTGAGACCTGGAGCGTTTTTGCCTGCCGCTCTACTTCTAAAGTGATCGTATGATGTCCTTCTTTCTTACTGATGCCATGCTTAACAGCATTTTCCACGAGTGGTTGTAGTGTTAACACCGGTAAGGCAACGGAATGCAAATTGACGGGAGCGTTAATCTCAACATTAAGGCGGTCTTTAAATCGGGCCTGCTCAATGTTTAAATAAAGCCGGATGATTTCAAGCTCATCCTTCAAACAAACCAGGGGACGGTCGCTGGCTCTGAGTGTGTACCGGAATACATCCGCAAGATCCTCGGTTACAGATTCAGCTTCAGAAGGAGAAATACGAATCAGGGCAGCAATCGAGTTTAAAGAATTGAATAAAAAATGCGGGTTAATTTGAGCACGAAGGGCATTCAGTTCCGATTCTTTGTTTCTCCGGTCCGCTTCAGAAGTAGTTTGTATGTAAAAAGCGGAATAAATAATCACTGATGTGGAGAGCATTCCGATCAAACACATCATAGAAATGAGCGCTAACGAAATAGCGGACTTCCCGTGAGCGGTATATTCCATCTCAAAAACAGCTGCATGAATTAATCCTGAAATTAGTGTTCCCAAACTGATACCAATAACCAGGTTAAACACCTGTACCAATCCATGGATAGCCAGGTTGTTAGGTCTGGTAATTGGAAATCGTTTGTTCAGGTATTTCCAGGTGACCCCAAAGAAAGAAAGCATCAGGCCGGAGTAAAGCCCGGCATATAAAAAACCATCAAATTTGGGATCATTTGGAGTAGGCATAATTACTCCCGTAATCCAGTCAGATAACGTGCCAAAAACGATGGTAAAAAAGAGCCATAACCCAATCAGTGTTTTCACAAAGTGCTTTGGGGTAACAATAGAAGAATATGTGAGCGATTGGGCCATGGATAAAGGTTGCTAAAAAAGCATTAGAATTCAAATTTTACGCCGCTAACCGGTAACAGGTTAAACTGGGTGGCACGGTCGACCCGTTGAGTTTGAATGTTCCAGTAATCGGTTTCCACATTTTGTTGATTATAAGCGTTCCACACTTCCAGGAACACTACGAGATTTGTTCGCTTCATAAAGAATCGTCGATCTACGCGGGTGAAGAGGGAATGATAAGCAGGATATCGCTCGTCATTGAACCTGGATAAATCAAATACTTCTGATTGAGCATTGGCTGATGCAACCGGATCAATCGGAGTGTAAGCGCGTCCTCCCAAGTAACTCCAACGGACACTAACTTCCCAAAGATCGTTGGGGCGGTAACCTCCGATTACACTGAATAAATATTGGTTGTCAAAATTCCGATCCTGCCATTCCCCGGTATAATCACGGTGGCGGGTGCGGAAATAGGAAGCTGAAATCATTCCGTAAAAATCTACGGCAAGTTTTTTCTGTATTAGCACTTCCATACCGCGAGCGTAAGCACGGCCATTATCTTCAAGCACATCATAGAATTGCTGGAAAGAATCGAGTACGTAATTTCTATCGCCTACTGAGTTATCGGAAGGAAGAATAGGTGCATTCCGGTATTCCTTGTCATACACCTCAATGGTTAGTTTCGTGTCATCGGTAAGTAAATAATCCGCGCTAAGTATGTAGTGGTCAGATCGGGTACTCCGTAAATCAGCAATGATTGGGTTTTGGGAAATCAGGTATCGGGGGACGGCCTGATAATGAACCCCAAATGCTGCACTAAAACCAAGTCGCGGAGAAACCTGGTAACGAGCTTTGAATCTGGGAGCTACATTCAGATCCTCATTGTAGGAATTGTAAGTTCCCCGGACTCCAAAAGTCGCGGATAATGACGGGGTTAATTCAACACTATATGAGCCAAATAGCGATCCAAGGCTGCCATTAACATTGTCATTTCGGTTAAAATCTTCTCTCTCTTGACCAGCCTGGTTCGTTTCGGCAGCAATGAAATATTCATAATCGTTTTGTTCAGCCAGAAATTCTCCTCCGAATTCTATGCTATTGCGATCGTCGAGTCGAACAAACGAAACAGAGCGAAATGCAGCCATGGCTTCAAGGGAATTGAAGTCCAGGGATATTTCTTCACTGATAGCATCTGTAAGAATTTGCTCGGACTCCCGGAAAGAATAAGACACAGAAGTATTTGTATATCCATTCCCCCAAAGATGGCGCCAATTTATCCCGGTAGTATTTTGATCATTCTCATTGATGGCTGCATCAGCCAAACCTTCATCTCGGGCATCTTCCAAATCGCTTTCAAACAAGCTGGTCCCATAAATATTGAGAAAGGAAATTTTATTTCGGCTGTTGGGCACGAAGGTCATTTTCAGTTGAGCGTCTGCAAATTGAGGGGCACCACCTGCATTGATAGCGTCAGCAATCAAATCCAGATAACTACGGCGGGCTGAAACCAGGTATGAAACCCGATCAGAAATGGGGCCATCCAGGTTAACGGCAAAACCAGCAAGATTTACCCCGGCATCCCCTCGCAATCGCTCACTGTTGCCATCCCTGTATGTAATGTCAGATACCGATGAAAGATGATTCCCAAACCTGGAAGAAAATCCTCCTGCAGAAAAATCGATGTTAGAGACTAAATCCGTATTTACGATTCCAATAGGTCCGGCTGACTGTCCGCTTTGGAACCGAAAATGCCGAACATTTGGCAACGGGATGTTATCGATATAATTTCCATTCTCGATGGGGCTGCCTCCACGAACCAATAAATCCTGGCTGGTTTCTCCCTGATTTGCCACACTGGGCAGGGCTGATAAAACACGCCCCAACTCTTGCGCAGCACCGGGTGAGCGACGGATTTCTTCTGGCGAAAAACTCACTTTGCCGATTCCCTGGGTATTTGTCTCAGAAAAGTATCCACTAGTGATTGTGATTTCTTCTCCAACCAGGGTTGAGGGAAAGAGTTTAATGGAAACGATTTGCTCCCGGTTAGCACCAACAACAATGTCGGGGACTCGCTTTGTTTCATATCCGATGTAACGAACAGTAAGTGTATAGATTCCAGGATTTAAATCTTCAATAGAGAATTTTCCGTCAACATTGGTAGCGTCGCCATCGAGAGTTTTTTCAATGATGAGATTTACCCCGATAAGAGGCTCAAGGGTTTCAGCATCCACTACTTCTCCTGAAATCGAACCAAGTCGCTGGGTCTCTTGTGCCGATACATTAGTCGGGAAGTATAACATAACACCTAAGATTAGGAACAGAATAAAGCTAAATAGTAAAAGTGGTCGAAGCATGTGATGAACATTAGTTTAAGAACGCTTCAAAAGTACTTTTAAAGATAGTAGAACCATTTGATCAGTCGATTGGAGGGCTGTAATCAGGATAAGTGGTAAGATCGAATCGATGAACGGTTAGCAAAAAATGTAGCTTTTGTGATACTACTGAAAGGAAATTTTAGTTTATTATCTCAGTATTTGGGTTTGTTGAATATTTACGTGAAGAAGTTTTTGATCATTATAGGACTGTTTTTTGGGTCGATAGCAATCGGCTCTTGCTCTGTCACAGATGTATCTGAGGGCAATTCATGCATTCTTAGTGAAATTCAGTTTACCTCGAATACTAAACTTGTATTTACTACGATTTCGGGGGGACAGGTCTACCAGCTGAAGCAGGAATTTACCGATGAGGATGGAGAGGTTATTACCTTAGCCTCGTTTCAGTATCAATACTTTACCGACTCATTAGTAGTCAGGAATCAGCTGGCTACAAGCAGGAAATTTCCTTTTATGACGGTGAAATTTGAAGAAGGCAGAGCTAAAAGAGTTCAGAAGTTTTTCGGGGGGTCGGGAGTTCGCCTTATTCATGAAATAGATTACAGTAACGATGACCTGATTTTGATCGATTTGTATCGCGAAGCGAGCGATGGTCGGATATTATATGCGGGGTATTCCAATTATTATACCGATGAAAAAGGCAACATTACCAGGAATGTCCGTTACCTGGTGGATAGACAGGACCCAAGTATATTTTCGAAATTTGAGGATACCACGTTTGAGTATGATGATTACTCAAGTCCCCAGCAGAATTTATTCCTTCCTTTTTTTACGGATACAAACTTCCCGGATGTACGCTTTTTTTCACAAAACAATATTCTTGAAGAACAAGATGAAAGCGGATCGGGGAATTATCAATACGGGTATAATGAATTTGGGAATATGACCTCGATGATTCAACCGGATGGCTCGCCCGTCTATTTCAGATACATTGGATGTGAGAATTAACTTCTTTCCTGAACAAAGAAGATAGCATGTTTTGAGGGTGAATAGAGCCCCAGTTCGTTAGTATTCCATGGGGTATCGAAATTTCGATTGTACATAGAACCGCGCTCTTTCAACTCTTTCTCAATCGAAAGGATGTCTCTTACCCAGATTTTGATTTGTTGTCCGGGAAAGTCTTCCTTATCAAATAATTGCAGGTGGATACTTTGCCCTTCCCGATGCATCACGGCATAGTCAAGAAGCTCAGAATAACTCAACGAGTCATAGACATTCTTGAACCCAAGCTTTTCGAAAAATTCTATTTCCATGGTGATGTCTTTGACAGGAAGGACAGGGGAGATGTTTAGTATGGGATACATATCCAACAGGTACGTGATGATGTTTTTGATCAATGAATGTAAGAGAATTGATACTTTTGGAGCAATAATTCCACCAATGAAATGCCATTAATCACCAAGTATGCCACACATTGCAAAATATTCAGACCTGTTGGTTGGTCCTATTAGTTCTTTTTTAGGGAGTTTACAGTTTCTTCCAGTTTTTGAATTCTTTCGTTTAATACTGCGTTAGCCTCCTTCAATTTCGTATTGGTGTTGTTTAGCTCAATAATATATAAGGTAAGTTCTTCGATCTTTTTTAGGAGTTTCGCATCCATTTCGCCCTGGAGAATTCCATGTTCCTGTACTTCCTCTGCAGAAGGGATATCTTTCAAATGGCCATTCCGAGCAATAAAAGTCTCCACTTCTTTTATAGTAGGTAACTCATAATCTGTGTTGAATACATAGTCCGGCCAGTTGGTTTGTACGTCGATCAATACCTCTTCTACCGCTATTTTTCCGGCTACCGCGAAACTGTATCCAGACGGAATAGACTTGGTATCGATGCCAACCTGGTTGGTTTCAAAGTCACCATAAATAAGAGGAATAGCAGTACTGTCATTTTCTATGTACAACTTGTTACTCCCCAATTCGGAGTATCCGGCCTGATACCCTAAAAATACATTAGCGTCTCCACCAGTATTAGATCCGCCGGCATACATACCAATAAAAACATTATCTGTGCCAGTTACATTATATTGTCCTGCCCGAATTCCAACATATACATTCCTGGCTCCGGTAGTATTGTTTTCACCAGCCTCAGTTCCTAAAAAGGCATTATTGCCTCCGGTAGTATTGTAATAACCTGCCCCAGCTCCAAAAAAGGCATTATAGTATCCACCGCCTCCAGCAAGAGCCCCAAAAGAGGAATTATAGTTTGTATTGCCTCCACCAGCCCCGGATCCAAAAATGGCATTATAGGATCCTGTTGTATTGCCACTACCAGCAGAATATCCAAAAAAGGCATTATCGTTTCCGTTAGTATTACTGATACCAGCACCTCTTCCGAAAAAGGAATTACTGAATCCTCCAGTAGAATCCGGGCTATAGCTTCTGTTTAGCAGATTTGATTGTGCATATGTCAAGTTTGGGCTGCAGATAATGACAGATATGCTGAGAAGTAGTATTTTTTTCATGGTATTGAGTTTTTAGTGTATGGACCTTTTCCTGAAGCGCAGGTCTATTTTATTAGCGTCATCGATTTCCTGATGACCGAATTGCCCGTTCTTAACTGGTAAAAATAAATGCCGCTGTATTCGGCTATTTACCTTATTTTAAATCTACTCGGTAGTCTCTGAATTTACAGCCTCTTCCAGCGTTTGAATTCTTTCGTTCAATTCAATAACGTACAACGTAAGTTCTTCGATCTTTTTTAGGAGTTTCGCATCCATTTCGCCCTGGAGAATTCCATGTTCCTGTACTTCCTCTGCAGTAGGGATATCTTTCAAATGACCGTTTTGGGCAATAAAAGTCTCCACTTCCCTTATGGTGGGCAAATCATAATCTACGTTGAACACGTAGTCCGGCCAGCTACTTTCCAGGCCAATCAATACTTCTTCTACGGCTATTTTTCCGGCTACTGCGAAATGGTACCCGGTCGGAATAGACTTGGTATCTATCCCAACCTGGTTGGTTGCAAAGTCACCATAAATAAGAGGAATAGCAGTACTATCATTTTGTATATACAACTTGTTACTTCCCAATTCGTCGTATCCGGCCTGATACCCTAAAAAAACATTAGCGCTTCCACTTCTTGAGGCATTATATCCGGTTTGATACCCTAGAAACACATTCTTGGTTCCATGTACAATACCAGTTCCGGCAGACGTCCCCAGGTAGATGTTTCTTGATCCAGACCTATTTTCAGAACCAGCGTCAAAGCCTATAAAAGTATTACTTTCTCCAACCCTATTTTCAAAACCAGCGTTAAAGCCTATAAAAGTATTAACATTTCCCCCTGAATTCTTCATGCCGGCATATCCACCAATAAAAACATTAGCATGTCCACTTGGAATCTGAGACATAGCTGGACTAGAAATACCAGCATATGCACCAATAAAAACATTAAGCTGACCAGCTGTATTATATTTTCCTGCCTCATATCCAAGAAATACATTTTCGATTCCGGTAGTATTGTATATGCCAGCATAACTTCCAAGAAAGGCATTTCCGCTTCCGGTAGTATTATCATAACCTGCTCGAAATCCAACAAAGGCATTTTCGTATCCGGTATTCCTTGAGCCAGCACTATTTCCAAAAAAGGCATTGTCAGTGCCTCCGGTTGTATCCGGGCTATAGCTTCTGTTTACCAGGTTTTGTGCATATAACAGATTTGGACTGCAGATAATGACAGATAGGCTAAGGAGTAGTATTTTTTTCATGGTACTGGTTTGGTTTTTAGTGTGTCGGTAATCTCTTGTTTGTGTTTTTTATCGTGTAATGGCTTTTTCCGGAATGCTATTTTATTAGCGTCATCGATTTCCTGATGACCGAATTGCCCGTCCTTAACTGGTAAAAATAAATGCCGCTAGACAGCCTGGAGGCATTAAAAGGTATTAAGTAGGTACCAGTATCTTTCCGGTCATCAACCAGTGTGGCGACTTTCCTGCCCAGTAAATCAAATACGATCAACTCAACATGCTGTTGTGCGGGAATAGTAAAGGAAATGTTTGTGGTAGGGTTGAATGGATTCGGATAGTTTTGGTGAAGAGTTAGTTTAAACGGGGTGTCATCGGCGTCTTCGGTGTCATCCGGTACCGTATCGCCGAACAAGGATCTGGCATTAATAGCATTAGGCCCTATCGAAACCCCACCGGTGGGGGCTATCAGGCGCACAGGGGTAGAAATAGTGAGCCCTTCCTGGTAGGCCCCTTTCGTAAGTACAAGCACATCGTTATTGCTGGCTGCTGTAACTGCCGTGGAAAGGGAATTATAGGGCCGGTGTACCGTACCATCCCGGGTGTATCCCGTCTGTTCCTTAAAGTGCTTTGAATCTACATGAACCGTTTGACTGCCATAGAAAGTATTCATAGCGTTGGTAAAATCAGTGTTTTTGAATCCGGTTCCATATACAGCATTTCTCTCAACAGCTGTCCCTTCATTCATATTCACTGTCGTCAAAACAGCAAATCCATAGGGCAAAGAATTGACATAGGTAAACATTGGGGAGCCTGCATTGCCACTGCTGGCGTTTAAGTCGTGTGAAAGAACAGAAAGGGAAAGTGAATTTGTATACTCAAGATATCCCCAATCCTCTTGCTGGATTCGATTGGTAGAGGCATATTCTCTACAGTCGTAAGTATATGAAGATACCGGAAACACGTATTCGTGATCTGCACCAAACCCGGCAACATGAGTAACTTTAATTGGCAAAGCAGGGCCTGAGTTGGGGGAGTCAGTAATTGCCAATATTGCATCATTCGGAGCGGTTCTGAAAAAGTCGGTTTGCACTTGTCCGGGAAGAGCCCCGGTATTGGAATTGGGAAATACCCCAAATACCCCCCAATTCTTCCCCAGGGTTGGATTGCCATTCACGTCAAGTTCATTTTTATAAACAACCGAGGAATCGTCTTTTACATACTGATCGGATGGATGAGGGTGCTGGATAAACCCATCTGCATTTAATGGCACATTGAATTGCACAAATTTGATCTCTATAGCATGCCCGGCAGTCACCATGGCCCCGTTAGAAGCCAGCCATGCAGTCGCTCCGCTGTCTGAATTAGTACTATAGCCAAAAGTACGCGCCACCCCGGGGTGATCAGAAGGTGTCCGGGCATCTTCGGTCATTTTTTGATAACTACAATGATTAGGCGGCATGTAATTTGTTGAATCTTTGGCTTCGTATATATATTTCTGGATATTAAAAAAAACACTTGTGTCCTCAGGGTGTTGGTACAACTCCACCGTTACTTCATTGCCGTTGAAAAAGGCGGACCACCCATTCCATTGTTGCAAGGTTTCTGCAGTTAACTTCTGAAAGGCATTGTCTTTGCCAGAAGTAATTTGAACATAGCTTTGAGCTCCCAATTCATACGCGGAGAAGTAAAGCTGGAGCCAGGGGGCATCCGATTGGGTAACCGTAGTGGTATATACCTTCGAAAATGTGGAGCCAGAATGGTTATGCGTTCCTGAATTAGTATTTACGACGTTATTTTTTGATTCGAATTGATAACTTAGTTGCCCGTATATTGAAGTTGATGAAAAGCTGATTACACAGAAAAATAGTACCACATTTGGAATTGATCTCATGACTTTGATGAATTTGAAATTCCCGTTTTTTACTTAATAAACAAGAGAGGCTTATTGTCCCCCATAATAAATTTATATCGGTTTTTGTATAACAGGTGTGCCAATTACACAGACAGGCGTATCATTTAACCGAGCTTAGACGCCAAAAGAAGAAAAAAACTCTAACTTAATTAAGATTCCGTTCTAAGATTAGTTTTAGTGTAATGACATTATCAATTGGGAGCCGGTTACTACCAAAAAGTAATAATGATCCAGCGCCCTTTTATGTGGTAAAAACCGGGTCACCTAATGTCTGGTATTATCAATAGTTAAAGAAAATATTTTGGGATCAATATGTGACAAAAAGGTAGTATCATTGTCTCCATAAGAGATAAACAATTAAAAATCTGGGAATGAAGTATATAAGATTGATTTTAGTGGCAGTTCTGTTGATTTCAATTGGCTGTGACTCGGATAGCAATGAAGACAATTCGCCAACGATTACGTTTAGGGTTAACGGAGAGCAGTTCAAGGTGCTAACCCGGTCAGAGATGCAGGATCAACTAGAAGTTTTTAGTATCACCTACTATGATACCGTATATGAGAAAACAAAAAACCTTCGTGCGTTTGAATTACGTGAGCTTCTCGAACTTGGCTTCGAAATTGAACTGGCAAACCATGCAAACAGTACATTTAATTTTCTCGCACTAGATGGATTTGAAGACAGTGCAACCGGATTGCAAGCAATTGAGCAGGGAGGCCATGTTGCTTTTGAAGATTTAGATGTGGATGGATCCGAAAATTGGGAACCGGTTGCAACTGAAAACAATAATGATCCGGCACCATTTTATGTGGTTTGGACAAACCCGGAACAAGTTCCTGATAACAGCTATCCATGGCCTTATCAGTTGTTTGCCATCGACTTATTGCAATAAAAAAACCCCGAATGAAAAATTCGGGGTTTTAAAAGGTTAGGCACCCATTCCGCGTGTATCGTAATAAAAACGGATATGTTTGATTTTCCCGTCTACCCAGGTCTGAACTTCGGTTTCTTCCATTTTGATTCTGGTACCATCCTGGAAAGTCAGATCAATCCATGATTCCATTAAAACTTTTCCATTTTCTGGATCTTCAGCTGTTGCAGTAATTCCACTTCCATGAACTTCTTTAATGCTGGAAAGCCATTCTTCATGGAATTTTAAATTAGCTTCAAGTCCCTCAGTGACTTCACCGGTGCCTTCAACTTTCACCGAATCTTGGTGGTAATAGGTTTTTAACGCTTCCATCATTTGTCCTTCATCAGCCATTTTCGACATTGCTTTAGCACGTTCTAAATTTGTCATGGAGTTTCTCCTAATAGGTTTTGTGATTGGTTAGTTTAGAATCCGAATGTAATGGATCCACCCTAATAACAAATAAAGGAAGTATTAAGGGACAAAAAATGTGACGAGTTGCAAAAAATAAAAAAGCCCCGGAGTTCACCAGGGCTTTAAGAACCTTTAGTACTAATCAATGATCAGTTTCCGCTGTAAAATCTCTCTGAAATAATATGATCTCCATCCCATTTTTGAGTGGCAACCTGCTGGATTACCATCTGATTTCCACCTTTGAAGGTGACATCCATGGTGCATTCTACAGAAGTAGTTGCTGTTTCTTCATTGGCGTTGATAGCCAGAATTTCCATTCCATTGAACGACTCAACACTTGAAAAGAACTCTAATTCACGATCTCTGTTAGCATCTTTCCCAGATACTACCTTTCCATCTTCGAGAATCATGTCGCAGTTGTTATGATAATATTTTTCAAAGGCATCCATCGCTTTTCCTTGTCCCAGAAGAGTGTAGATGTCAGTAATCTTTTCTAAATAACTCATTGTGCAAATAATTTAGTTTAATATTAAATGAATATGAGTCAGAATAACCGCCTAGAGTTTTACTTCGTTCGTTTAATGTTGAAGTATTTTTGTAAATGGATGAAAAAATGGAAAGGTGCTGTTACACACCTCTCCATAGTGCTATTCAGATGGGATAGGTTTTAATTCCGAAGTAAACCAGTTGAATAAAATCGGGACGATAATCAACGTGAGAAATGTGGAGGAGATCATCCCACCAATGATGGTCCAACCAAGAGGGGACCATAAGCTGGTGGCAGATAGTGTTAATGGGAGTAATCCAAGAATAGTAGTGGTGGTGGTTAAGATGATCGGTACAAACCGGGTCTTTGCTCCTTCCTGTATAGCCTCCAGCTTAGATTGTCCCTGCTTCATCAGCTGATTGGAATAATCCACCAAAATGATGGAGTTATTGACCACAATCCCAACCAGGGATATAAATCCCACAAAAGCGAAGAAAGAAAAGGACCATCCAGTGATAAATAATGCGAAAAACGATCCTGTAACGGCTAGCGGAATGGCAGCAAAAACAATCAAAGGCTGTTTGAAAGATTTGAACTGAAGGACGAGCACTGCAAAAATACCAAGCATGGAAAGGATCAGGAGTATTCCCAGGTCACCAAAGGTATCCTGTTGCGCTTCGTATTCACCTGCCACGTACAGGGAGTACCCTTGCGGGAGTTCGATGATATCCAGTTGTTCAATGATTGCTTCCGTGATGGCTGTGGTTGCATCCGGGTTAGTCACATCAGCGGTTACGGCAATACTTCGCTGGAAATCAAAATGCTGAATTTCATTCACATTTGATTCAAACTCCAGGTTGGCAACCTGCCGAAAAGGAACCTGCAGCTGTTGGCGATTGGCAAAATATACCTTGTTTACATCTGCGATCCGGGCGTTTTCCTCGATGGGTAATCTTACCACGAGCGGATATTCTTCGCTGTTATCCAGGGTAATATCTCCGACCGTGTATCCTGCCAGGCTTGCCCGTAAAGCGATATCGGTATCGAAAATATCCACTCCAAACAAACCTGCACGATCCCGGTCTATGTTTACTTTAAGATCGGTTTTTGCGACCGCAAGGGGGTTTTCAACATTAAGTGTGCCCTCCGTTTGCGCAATAATGGACTCAACTTCAAAAGAAAGATTTTTCAATACGTCCAGATCATCACCAATGATTTTGATTTCAATGGGAGCCTCAAATGGTGGGCCGTTCTTGAGTTCACTGAATGTAATTTTTGCATCAGGATATGCTGAAAACTGCGTTCTGAAATCGGCAAGAGTAGCATAAAACTGCTCCGGGTTCCATTCCTCGAAATTCACAAGAACTTGTCCATGGGTACGTTCATAATTTTGTCCAACCCTGTTATAGTATACCGTCGGATTTCCATGGCCCACATTGGTGGCATAGTCTTTTATCCCGGGGGTATTTTGGAGAATGGATTCCACATAAAGAATACCCATTTCGGTTTCTTCGATATTTGCCCCGTTTGGTGCATCCACTTCGATCAAAAGCATAGGCTTATCAGCCGTGGGGAAGAAACTCACCCCTACATACGGAAAAAGTGCGAATGCGGTAAAGAAAAAAACCAATGCTCCTATCACAAATAGTATAGGGCGCCGAAGTGCGAGTTTAAGAGTCGGGAGATATGTCCGCTCTGAAATAGTTTTCAAAATCGGATGAATAAAACCACGATGCTCTGTTTTCTTTCCAAGCAGTTTTCCTGAAATAATAGGTGTGAAGGTAAGTGCCAAAACCAGCGAAGCGATCAATACCAGGATAACGGTGACTGGAAGAGAACGAAGAAATTCCCCAGCACCGCTACTAAGCAATGCCAGTGGTGCAAAAGCCAGAACGGTTGTTACCGTAGAGCTAATTACCGCGCTCCCAACTTCACTTGTACCCAGGATAGCAGCTTCTTTTAACGAATGACCCATTCTTCGAAATCGCAGAATATTTTCAACCACTACAATCCCATTATCTACCAATAAACCGAGGGCAATTACCAGGGCGGCTATGGAGATTTGCTGAAGGGCGAAGCCACTGAAGTCGATGCCGGCAATGGCAATGATGATGGAAAGTGGGATCACAGTCATTATGATGGCAGCAGGGCGAAATCCAAAGAAGAGGAAAATGATTAGCCCTACAAGAGCAATTCCCTGTAGAAGATTGGTGAAGAATTCGCTTAACCTGTTGCTAACAGCATCGGCTTGTTCAAACACTTTTACCAGTTGTATTCCGGCAGGCAGAACAGTTTGAAACTCTGAAAGTGTCTCGTTTATTTCCTCGCTTAACGTGACCACATTTTCATCCGGCTTCTGGGTAAGGGTCACATAAACTGCTTTTTCCCCCATGTAGGATGCTTTCCATCGCAGATCTTCATAATCAAAGCGGATGTCGGCAATATCTCCAAGATGAACGAGGTGAGTATTGGTTGATGATATCACCACTTGTTCAAGTTCTTCGATGGATTTGAACCCGCCGGAAGTTTTAATGGTGAACGATTTTCCGTCCGATTTTACATTCCCACTAGGAATATTCGCATTCTGCGATTGAAGGATTCCTACCACCTGCTGAAGCGAAATGTTTTGTTGAGCCATCCGCTGGAAGTCAAGTGAAATACGAATTTCCTCCTGGGGTTCAGCTTCTACATCAACCCCGCTTATCCCACTTATTTTATTTAATTCGTACTCCAGATCTTCAGCCAATCTGCGAAGTTCTGTATAGGAAGCAGCCTCAGAATAGAGAGCAATCTGCATAATGTTAACACGAACATTAGGATCAAACTGAATGATTTCCAGGCTAAATAAGTCAGCCGGTAAATCACCACGAACAGCGTTAATTTCGCGGGTAATTTCGTTCAACTTTTCTTCGGTATCGATACCAAAGGTGGCTTCCACATTTACAACTACCAGCCCGTCTTTAATGCTCGTGTTAACGGATTCGATGTCTTCGATCTCTTCCAGTGCATCTTCAATCGGATCGACGACCAACTCCTCCATATCCTCGGGTCCCGTACCCGGATACACGACGATGATATTATAAAAAGGGAAGTCAGGTTTAGGATCCTCAGATCTCGGCATCGACTGGAATGAAAACCAGCCAACCAAAGACGCCAAAGCAACCAGAATCAGTGTAAACTGAAAATTTTCAAGGGCAAATTTTGGGAGATTCATGTCAGTCTAAGCTATTTGTGCTGATGGTTACCTGGTCACCGGATCGTACATACGCTGATCCCTGTGTGATCACTTTAGATTGTGCGGGAAGCTCTTCAGTTGGTACGATGAGACTTGAAGATCGTATCTCTATGGGTACCACAGTGGTTTCCGTAGCGGTATTGTCTTCATCGAGCAGGAAGATTTTCACATTTAATTCATCTGCTTCAACCAGGGCGCTCATCGGAATTTCATAGTATGGCTCTATTCCACTTGGAAACAGGTCCAGCTTGGCAACAAACCCGTTTTTAATCGGAACGGATGTTGGATCAAGCGTTAATTCAATTTCGAATGTACCAGTCATCGGGTTTGCAGCTTCTGCGATTTCAGTAACAGAAGCAGAAAATGTTCTCCCAGGATAAGCTGCCAGTGTGTAATTGGCTTGATCTTGTAAGTTGATTCGAACGACATCACGATCGGCTACACCAATTCGAATCACATAGGCGTCTTCACCGCTTTCACCTATAGTGAAAATGGGGTTTCCTGGTTCCACCAACTCACCTTCTTCGACGAATCGACGAAGAATTTTGCCGGAAGCCGGCGCCTTGATTTCAGCAAAGCGACGATTAAAGGTTGCAATCTGCAAATCCGACTGGGCGACCTCAAAGGCAGTTTCCATATTTTGGAGTATTTCGAAAGTAGTGGCACTGTCTGCATATAAACGCTTAAACCGCTCCAAATCCCGGACCGCTTTTGTGTAGGCTTCTTGTGCCTTGTTTACCTGGGCATCGATTTCTTCCACATCTAAGGAAGCCAGAAGTTGGCCCTTTTCAACTGCCTCGCCTTCGTCGGCTAGAATCTTTTCAATGATTCCTCCCACTTTGAAAGAAAGGGTGCTTTGAGCTTTCGAAGAGATGATTCCACTGGCAGTGAGTGGAATGGGCTCATCCTTAATATCCAGCTCAATAACCCGGACTGGTTTAACAGTGTTGGGTTCTACAGTGGATAATTCGGATTGATAATTAGGTTTACAGGCAACAACCAGTATTGCGAGTAGGAGGACGGTGATGGTGTTTGTTTTCATAATAAAACCTCGATTTAGAGAGATAAAACTTGTTCAAATTGAGCCTGCTGCACCCATACCTGGTACCGGGTGATGTTGAGTTGCTGCAAAGAATTGATATACTGGGTTTGTGCGTCCAGGTAATCGACCAGAAGGAGCTGGCCTTCTTCATACTGGCGTTGTTTGATTTCGAAAAATCGCTCAGCACTTGCTTGCTGAGCCTGAGCGGCATAGAAAGATTTAAAGGCAGCCTCTAATCCTGATTTGGATTGGATTACCTGGAGCTTAATTTGCTCTTCTACTTCATACAGCCTTGTTTCAGCAATTTTGGTAGTCACTTTTGCCTGCTGAATGCTGGCATTTTTGCGAAACCCGCTGAAAATAGGAACCGAAATGTTGAACTGGAGGAGTCGGTAGTCTTCTTCATTGGTGAACTGATAATCCAGTCCCTGGTAACCGGCCAAAATTCCAACCGACGCCTTTGGCAATCGTGAGCCGGAGGCCAATCGGACGAGCTCTTGTTGTGCATCGATGCCAAACTGGAGCTGATGGAGTTCGGCTCGACCTTCTAAAGCTAAGATAGTGTATTCCTGGAGATCAGATTCTGCTTCAAGAGGAATGGATTCGTCCGGATCATATTGAATCTCTGAACTAAGCGGACGGTTCAGCAGAAAGTTGAAATAACTACGAGCTGTTTCATTTTGCTGAACGGCAGCCGCCTGTTCGCTTTCAATCCGGGAGGCTTCAAATCGGGCACGATATACAGCATCGACAGTGGCAATTCCGTTATCAACCAGTCGCTCATTCAGCCGGACTAACTCTTCTACCAGTTTTTTATTTTCATCCAGGATATCGATCAGATACTCACTCTGGATATACTGGTAGTAAGCGACTTTCACTTCTTTTGCGAGTTCATTTCGGTAGGCGTCCAGTTTAGCTTCCTGAACGGAAACCATTGCCCTCTGGGCCCGATATCCGAAATAGATATCCGTATTGAAAAGTGGTTGGGCAACGGAAAGTCTTGTATCATGAAAATTGTCGGGAAGAAATTGCTCGTTTACATTTGCCAGATTGGTTGGGAAGGCATTATTCCCGTTCAACTGGTTCAAACTGGCATAGACAGGATTTAGTAAATCCCCAATCGGGAAATTCAATGTCCTTCCTCCGGATGCGATTGTGTAATCAGAGACCAGACTTACATCCGGGAAGAATAACCCCCGCGATTGTCTCAACTGCTGAATAGCCACCTGAACATCCAGTTCGTGCTGCTGAAGCATCAGGTTACTTTGCATGGCTTCTTCGATGTAGCCATTCAATACTTCGGGGTGATTACTTTGCGCCGTAACATTGCTCCATGCTGCAAAGGTGATCAAAAAAATACTAAGAATGCGTTTCATTAGAATTTGCTTGTGATTTCGGTCACAAACTTACCCGATGAATAGCAGAAGGTTAGGCTGGAGCTTCCTGAAGGAGTGAATTATGGATGAACGGTCGGTTTAGTGGGATGGAAGGGTACCGGTTAGTAGTCATCCTGAGGCTACTGCCGAAGGATTTGTAAGGAATGGAGCTTGTTCACTGAGTCTGTTTTTCCCCGATTCACTCATCGAGAAATAGGGATGCGGTATCACCAGAATCAAAATCATAATGAAACGAAACAAAGTCGTGATTAGCAGACTCAAAATTAAATTGATTTAAATTGATGGTTCCATCAATGATATTCGAGTAGAAAATTTTATCCCCTAATCGAGCTTTTAACCGAAGTTTTGTTTTAAAATCACCGGACTGCACCGGAACCTTGAGCAATGCATATTCATTAGGGTTCAATTTATAATCCACATATGAGTTCCCGCACCAACTATAGGTCTTGAATTCAATAGGGTACCAATTTCCATTTTGGTTTTTTGCTTCATAAATCATAGCGATTTGACCATCCTCAACAGTTATATAATTCTTTCGGGAGCCTGTATTAATAACAAAAACCGGAAGAGAGTTATATTTGATTAAAGGATGCTGGTCTAAAAGCTTTTCAATTCCGCCGTTAAAATAATCCTCGAAAGATATATTATCATAAAAGTTGTCTGGAAGGTCATACTCATCTATTGTTAGAGTTTGAGTTGTATCAATGATTATTTCGAATTGACCTACAATTTCATTGTTATAACCTTCTTCCCAATAGTTATTGGAAATAGATTGTATATCGTCGACTATATTTAATGTTGACTCAGATAATTTCCCGACCCCGATGAATCTATTCTGGACGTAAGTCATTTCAGAAGCTGAATACTCCGAGTTAGGTATTTTAGAACCCAATATTGCTGGCAATGAAACAGATCCGGTTTTTGAAATTAAATCTGTTTTATAGGATTCAACAAGTTGATCGCTACAACTGAGAAGAATAATAGAAAAAGCTAGAAACGAGATTTTTTTCATGGTGCCCTCACTTTTTTTTAATGAGCACCAAATAATCGTACAACTAAATCACATAAAGATGCGAGTTAACTCCGCTCCAACATTCTCTCTAGCGAAAGCACGGCATTTTTGGTGATCTCCTCCGGAACGGTGATTTGATTCACTACTTCTCCGGCTTCCAGTTTTTCCAGACTCCAGAGCAGGTGCGGAAGATCAATGCGATTCATGGTCAGACAGGGGCACATAAACGGATTCAAAGAAACAATTTCTTTATCCGGATGCTCATCAATGATCCGGTTTACGAGGTTCATTTCCGTTCCAATTGCCCACTTAGAACCTGCGGGAGCTGCTTTGATGGTCTCGATGATATAATTCGTTGATCCGGCATAATCCGAAGCCTGAACCACGTCAAAAGTACATTCCGGGTGAACAATGATGTTCATCTCGGGATCTTGTTTCCGAAGGTTTTGGATATGCTGAACATTGAATTTCTCATGTACGGAACAGTGGCCTTTCCACAAGATCACCTTCACATCTTCCCAATTCCCTTCATATTCGAACGTTTCAGTGAGTGGCGCATAAACAGCCATATGCTCGAGTGGAATTCCCAAATCATACGCGGTATTTCGGCCCAGGTGTTGATCCGGAAGAAACAGAATCCGCTCTTTCTCAGAAAAAGCCCATTCAAGCATTTTCTTCACATTACCAGAAGTGACACATGCTCCGCCGTTTTTTCCAACAAATCCCTTGATGGCGGCCGTGGAATTCACATACGTCAATGGAAGAATCGTATCACCCCAAATTTCCTGCATTTTCTTCCAGCCGATTTCAGTCTGGTCGATGTCTGCCATATCTGCCATAGAGCAACCGGCGCGCATATCCGGCAAGATTACTTTCTGGTTCGGCTTGGTTAGCATATCGGCTGTTTCAGCCATGAAATGAACTCCACAAAAAGCGATGAATTCCGCATCTGGCATTTCAGCACAAATTTGTGCCAGTTTTAAAGAATCCCCACGGGCATCAGCAAACTGGATGACTTCATCCTTTTGGTAGTGGTGACCGGGAATAAACAATCGGTCCCCAAAATGGGCTTTGATCTCTCTGATTCGAGCCTCCATTGCTTCCACGGTAAGTTCGGAATATCGCTTGGGGAGGCTTACTTCTGATTCAATTTCTAATAGTTCTAAAACGTCCATATGCGTTATGTTGGCCAAAAGAGGATCATAAAAATACGGAATTTTTTAATGATAGCTAGAAAGCGATCCTCAGGAAAATTATTGTGCTAAGTTAAAACTAATGTCCAGTGCTTTTACAGAATGGGTGATCCATCCTACGGAAATGAAATCGGCACCGCAGCCCCGATATCCCGCAATGTTAGACGGGTTGATTCCACCTGAAATTTCAACATGAATATGATCCGGAATCAAATCAACCAGCTCCCGAACTTCTTCAGGGCTTCGATTATCGAGCATGATTACATTTGCTCCCGCTTTCACGGCTTCCAGCACCTGGTCTTTGTTCTCCGTTTCTACTTCAATAGAAACCATGTGTCCGGCATTTTTGCGTATTAATTCTACCGCTTTTGTGATAGATCCCGCAGCTTTTATATGATTATCCTTCACCATAGCACCGTCATCCAATCGAAACCGATGGTTTTTACCACCACCACAGGTTACCGCATATTTTTGAAGTCCACGCAAACCGGGAAGAGTCTTCCGGGTATCTATGACAGAAATGGAGGGATCATCCAACAACTCTACCAGCCTTTTTGTGCTTGTGGCGATTCCACTCATATGCTGGAGAATATTCAGAATTACCCGTTCACCACTGAGTAGTACCTTCACCGGGCCTTTTACCTCGGCAATGAGTTCATTTTCGATAACCTTGTCACCGTCTTCTTTGAGTAGCTTGATTTCAACGCCTCCGCCGAAAAAGGCATATACCATTTCAAGCACATCCAATCCGGCTAGAATTCCGGGAGCTTTGCAACGGAACGTACCAGTGGAAACATCCGAATCCGAAAAGATGGAGTCGGTGGTTATATCTCCCATTCCGAGGTCTTCCCTCAGGGCATTTTCAACGACCGGTTTAAAAAGATGGTTTTTCACTCTGCTACTGTTTTGAACAGCTGGATTGGTTATTTTTGAGCGGCTTAAGATACCGGATTTCATCCATAAGAACGAGGAAAATGATCTATCTAGATTACGCAGCAACAACCCCGATCCACCCCCAGGTACTGGAGGTTTACAACCAGGTTGCTGCTCGTTACTTTGCTAATGCGAGTAGCTTGCACGATGCAGGTTCCTCAGCCAAACAAATTCTTGAAGCTTCCAGGAATGTGATCGCACATGCTATTAATGGTTCAGCAAAAGGAATTACGTTTACATCCGGGGCTACGGAATCCAATTTTTTGTCGATTAAGGCTTTGCTGGATGGCCGATCTGATGATCGAAAGCAAATCATCACCAGCCAAATGGAGCATTCTTCGGTGCTGAATGTATTTCGGTTATTGCAGAAAGAAGGCTACAGAATTGATTGGCTCAACGTTGATCAGGAAGGCAGGGTGGACCTGGAGCATCTTAGGAAGTTAGTATCAGACGAGACAGCGTTGGTTTCGATTCAGCATGTTAACTCGGAGTTGGGGACCATCCAGCCCATGCAGGAGATTTCAGAAATTCTTGCACCGACAGATGCCCGCTTTCATTCCGATTGTGTGCAAAGCTTTGGAAAAATTCCGGTGGATGTACAGGCATGGAATTTGGATGCCATTTCAGTTTCTGCCCATAAAATCTACGGCCCAAAAGGGGTTGGGGCAGTTTGGATGAACCCTGATACGGATTGGGCTCCGCTATTTGATGATCCCTATCAACGAAAATCGCTTCGTTACGGAACATCCAACGTTCCTGGTATCGCGGCTTTTGCTGCAGCAACTAAAGAAGCGCTGGCTGAACAACAAGAAGAATCAGAACGACTCTCACAGTTTCGGGAAGAACTCATTGATCGGCTAAAGAAAACCAGGAAGCCCTTTGTTGTGGAAGGGAATGATGATCATCAGTCCCCATATATTTTGGGAGCCCGGTTTCCGGGAATGGAAGGGCAGTTTTTGATGCTGGAATGCAGTCAGGCTGGATTAGCTATTTCTACAGGAAGTGCATGCCAGGTAGGTTCTGAGCAACCAAACCGAACAATGAAAGCGATTGGAAAGACCGATGAAGAAGCTCGCGAATTTGTTCGTTTTTCATTTGGTTTGGATGTAAAAGAAGATCACATCCCCGGGATAATTGAAAAAATAGACCTTATCTTGGAGCGTCATTTTAGTAAGGTTCACCGACCTGTTGAATCGAAAACCTAAATTAATTCAATGAACAAGTTTTTATTCTCCATTCTTGCAGGGTTATTGATTATTAGTGCCTGCAACAAGTCAGAACAACCATCCACCAACCAGGCTACGGCTAGCACTTCAACGGCAGCTTCTTCTGACTCTCAACCAGCTGTTGAGGCGAAAGTTACAATCGTGAAATATAGCGACTATCAATGCCCAGCCTGTGCTTATTATCACTCTTTTCTTAAGCAGGTAAAAGAAGATCTAGGTGCAGACGTAAAAGTTGAAATGAGGCATTTTCCGCTCAGCCAGCATCAATATGCGCATTTGGCGGCACGAACAGCAGAAGCTGCCAGAAAGCAAGGGAAATTTGACGAAATGCACGACCTGATCTTTGTCGGTCAGGCTCAATGGAGCCGTGGAAATGCAGAAGCCATCTTCATCGGGTATGCGGAGTCCCTCGATCTGAATATGGAGGAATTCCGGGCGGATATGAATTCAGCAGATATGAACAGGATTGTGATGGCAAACCGGCGCGAAGGGATTGAAGTTGGCGTGGGTTCGACTCCAACTTTTGTGATTAATGATGAGAAGATTGAAGATCTTCCCGGGAGTTATCCGCTTTTCAAAGAATTAGTAGAAAGTTATATGGACTAAGCTCCGGAAGCCCATTGTTTTAAGGTTTCGGTTGTTTCGATCGAAACCTTTTTTATTTTCGGGATATGGATAGCTCTGAAATAACCACGGTTGATGTTTGTCTTAATTGCGGATCTACGAGCGTAGAGAACTTTTGCGCCAACTGCGGGCAGAAGGCCCAGCCAACGAAGTTACCATTCAGAGCCTTTCTTAAGGACGCAGCGGAAACCCTGTTTAACATCGACAACCGGGTTTTTAGATCGTTGAGGGATTTATTCAGATACCCTGGAAAACTAACGAGAGAATATGTTGAAGGTCATCGTGCAACCTACCTGCCACCACTTAGAATTTACATTTCGATTAGTGTGATTTATTTCCTGTTGGCGCAGGTTATAGACAGCCATAAAATCCTGTTTGTAAATTTTACTCTTGACGATGAATCGGAAATTAACCTGGCCAAGATTATTCAAACAGCCCTATTCTTTTTAGTTCCGGTACTGGCGGGAATTTTGAAACTGCTTCACAGGAAAAGGAAAGCATACTACGTTGAATATTTAATCTTTTCGATGCATATCCATTCCATTTGGTTCGTGCTTTTTACATTCCAGCTCCTGGTAAACTACGCAGGGGAATTATTGATTTCTGAAACAATACCCTGGCTAAGTACAGCGATGATCACTTTTAGCGAGATGTTCCAGATTCTTGCAATGATATACCTTGTGGTAAGTATCAGAAAAGTGTATCAGCAAAAATGGATTGTGGTTTTATTGAAAAGTTTCGCGGCTTTGTTTTTATACTTACTAAGTTTAGGTGTTACTACATTTTTAGCATTATTGTTTTTTTAGCATGATTTATGAGTTCCTGAAAAAGAAACCGTCCATTTCCCCATCCGCTTTTATTGTGAAAAGCGCGGATATTATTGGAGATGTGACCATGGGTGAAGAAAGCAGTGCATGGTTTAATGTTACAATCCGCGGCGATGTAAACTGGATTAAAATTGGAGACCGAACCAACGTCCAGGATAACGTCTGTATTCATGTAATGAATCAGACAGGACCTACACTCATAGGCGATGAAGTAACGATTGGGCACGGAGCAGTTATTCATGGCTGCACGATTCATGATCGGGTATTGATAGGAATTAATGCTACCGTACTGGACAAGGCGGTCGTACATTCAGATGTAATTATTGCGGCTGGTACACTGGTACCACCTAACAAAGTTCTGGAGAGTGGATTTTTATATATGGGATCACCGGCAAAGGCGGTTCGAAAACTTTCGGAAGAGGAGATAGCATCCATAAAAGAATATTCCCAGAACTATGTGAAGTATAGCCGGGCTTTCTCCGGGAAGGACGAATACCACACAAATCCTTTTTACAAAGCGGATCAATAAATCAATTATCAATGGTTCTCATTCATTGATCTATGTCTGGTATCTACCTTCATATTCCATTTTGCAAGCAAGCTTGCTCCTATTGCGATTTCTATTTTGTTACGAGGCAGCATCAACAGGGGGAGTTTGTACATGCCCTTGTTGATGAAATCCAGTCAAAAAAGGATTCCAGGTTTTTACACGATCCGATAAACACGATTTATTTTGGGGGAGGGACCCCATCACTTTTATCAGCCCGGCAGATTGAAACCATTCTTAAAGCCATTGATGAAGTATTCGAGTTGGATTTGAAAGAAGTCACCATTGAATTGAACCCGGATGATGTTTCCAGGGAGTACCTTTCGGATATTCGCGCCCTGGGTATTAACCGGGCGAGCATGGGTGTTCAAACTTTTGATGAGGAACTCCTAAAGTTCATGCACCGGGCCCACAATCAAGAAGAAGCGCTGAATTCGTTAAAGCTACTTTCCGAGAATGGCTTTAATACATTTACGGTAGACTTGATTTATGGAAATCCCGCTCAGTCTGCCGAAATGTTAAAGAGGGATTTAGAAATACTCACTTCATTCAATCCCCCTCACGTCTCAGCTTATTCATTGACCATTGAAGATGGCACGCGGCTTGGAAAACAGGTCGATTTAGGGAGAATTGCCCCTCCCGAGGATGATGAAGTAGCCCGGCACTTTGACCTGGTCTACAGCAGCCTGGAAACGTCCGGAATTCTTCAATACGAAGTGAGCAACTTTGCAAAGCCAGGATCAGAAGCTATGCATAACTCAGCCTATTGGGAGCACAAGAACTATTTGGGATTCGGCCCGGCTGCCCATTCTTTTTGGTGGGATGAAGATCAGCAATCAGCCAAAAGGTGGAATAATAAAAGAGATTTGAAATCCTATTTAGAAGGAGATTGGAAACTCGAAAATGACGTCGACCAATTAAACCTGAGTCAGCTTGCCGAAGAGAGAATTATGCTTGCCCTTCGTACTAAAGCGGGGATCAGCAACGAAGAATTGCTCAGCCGGTATGAGTTCAAATTCTCTGAAAAGCAGCGGGCATATCTTGAAGAAAAAAAGAAGCAGCAAATGGTTGAAGTCAACAATAACACCATTTCCCTCACCAAAGAGGGGCTCAAAATTGCTGATTTAATATTACTCGATTTGGTTACTGCATAGTGTCGTACCAGTCTGCAGCTTTTCTATACGCATCTGCCTGAGCCTCATTTCCGGCATTTTCGTAAGCCTGGGCAACGTAGCGCGCGGCTTCAGCAAGTCTGGCATAATCATTGGCACTTGGTGCATCCGTAGTTCCATCAAGTACCGGAATGTTCAATTGGATGTTAGGTAAAATCAGATCAGGATCATTAGCCAGTGTATAATTGGCCTGGAAAATGAGCGGCCACAAACGAGTATTTCCATAGGTTTGTCGGGCTATTTCATAGATCCAGACCCCGGCGCTTACATTGTATGTTGCAGGGGTAAAGGTCTCAACCTCAATTTGCGGCTCCTGGTTTTCGATGGTCATCACTTCTCCGGGAGTTTCATTCAAGTCCACTTCAGGAGCAATCATTGGTATAACCTGTCCCTGAGAATTATCGGGTTCATTAGCAGGATCGCCAGGATCACTGCCTGCGTCATTGACTTCACTGAGATTCTGCCCGTTCTCGAATAAGGAGGGGTCATTTAGTAAATCTTCTGCAGCCGTTTGGGGCGGTGTCGGCTCCGATCTCAATACAAAATACCATACGGCAAAAACAGCGATCACAAAGATTGCAAGAACTCCCAGTAAAGCGAGAGGTGAAACTCCGTTAGATTTTCGTTCTGGCCGTCCCGGGGTACGGAAGGTTTTCTCTTCTGAAACAGATTCCTCAATATTCTCTTTCGCAGGTTCGGCTTCCTCTTCTAAATCCAGTTCAAGCTCTTTGGTTGTTTCTTCCGCTTCCTCTTCACCAAAATCGAATGGATCGTCCTCTCCCTGTTCGAAGCGGGTGTTCAGGGACTCGTCTTCAGGCTCGGGAGCTTTACCGCCCACTAAAGTCTCGAAAAGTTCTTCTGACTGATTTTTGAGGGTTTCCTTTTTTTCTTCTTCCATTTCCGGAGTGTGTCCGGCCTCAACTACCTTTGCTTCCAGATGATCGAAATCTCGATTCACCTTTTTTTCAAGAGCCTTATAGGGAGTAAAAGAAATTCGTTTATGAGCCGGTATAATCAGGGGTTCCCCGGTTTTTGGGTTTACCCCGGTACGTTCTGCCACTTCAACTACCGTGAAGCTTCCAAAATTGGTGATAGCAGATTTTCCTTTGGTTTCAATTTCTTCCAGAATAGTGTCGACAAGGGCATTTACAAAGTCCTGGCTCTTCGATTTGGGGAGTAAGGCCTCGTCTGATAGCTCCTCGATAATTTGAGATAAGGTGATTTTACTGCTCATCAGTTCCCGCATTTAGTTCGCCTTTCAGAGTAGAGCTTTGGCTGAACTGAACTACTTTTTTCTTTGGAAGCTGGATCATGCCTTTGTAATGAGGATTATAGGTTTGATAACTATCTCTAACCCTGGTGGTAAAGCTACCCAGTTTTGGCAAAGTGAAACCCTCATCACTGGCGAGATGATCGGATAGAATTTCGACTAATTTGTCGAATACCCGTTCCGTTTCCTGTTGTGTATAGCCGATCTGTTCGCTAATGGATTTTACTACATCTGTTTTTCCCATAGAATCGCCTTAAATAGTTTCGTTAATTACCAATTTTCGTCCTTAAGAATCAACCATCGAATGCCGACTAATATTAGGTAAAAAAAAGACTTCTTTGTTTACCAATCCACTTAGGATACGTATTATCTTGCAAGATGCTGAAATCAATAGAACAACTCTTATCAGATTGCATTGATTATGCCGCGCTTAAACCGCCGCAAAATGCACCTTTACGTGATGCACTGAGAGAGTATGCCCAACTCACAAATTCAGATATGAACTGGGCACTTTCGAGGTTCGTGATTCCACATTCACAAATACCAGAACTATCCCAGTTTGCTGATCGAAGGGATCGAATCCAGGGGCCTTTGAATCTTTGCATTTTTGGGCCCATTGTGAATACGCTTCATCAATTCAAAAATACCGTTCTCAATATAGAAAAGGATATTCTTTCCGCTCACTCCGGGTTTCCGGGTGAAGTCCGTACGAATATTCTGGAGCTTACTCTGCCAAAAATCAGTGTTCAAAATTTTAATGCAGAAGAACTGGTTAAAGCCATAGAAGCCGTAGTCACTACTTCCGCAGATTCTCGCTTACTTCCACACCGGGTCTATTTTGAAATACCAGGGGAGGACATCGAAATTGAGCTGGCCAAGAAAATCATTAAGGTTATCGCCGTTCACAATAAGTCGGTTCTAAAGCGAAAAATTGATAACTATCTCTTTTCAGGCTTGAAAATAAACTGCACACCCGCTCCTTCAGCTCAATACCTGGCGGAGGTGATGCTCTATGCTCGCGATGCAAACGTAGCCGTAAAATTTGCCGGTCATAATATTAGCGCGTTCCCATCATACGACTATGATACAAATTCCAGGGTTTTTGGCCTGGTTAATATTTTAGTAGCAGGTTTACTCGCGTATTCACAGGATTTAACGATCGAAGAAACCATTGATGTGCTGGAAGAAAAGAATGCCAGTAATTTCATATTCAAAGACGGGTACATTGCATGGAGAGAACTGGCCACCCCGTTAATGGAAATAAAGATGTTACGAATGCTCTCCATCACTTCCATTAATCTGACAAACTTTGATTTACCAGTTCAGGGTTTAAAAGATCGGTCTATTTTATAACAGGAAAGGTAAAAGCCTGGGTACCACTATCACTTATCAAACGGTATAAATAGATACCGGAGGCCAGGCTGGAAGTATTAAAATTGAAATCTCTGAATCCTGAATCTACCGGGCCGTTGAAAACCGTCTGAACATGACGGCCCAGAATATCATATACTTCAATAGTAATGTTTTGGGCTGAAGGTGCATATAATCTGAATGTGGAGTTAAAGGCTACACGTGTATTTATAAACTCAATTTCAGGTTCCGTTGCAGAAGGGATTCTTTCAAATACCTGGAACCTAAACGAGCCTTGATTCGATATGCTTGTGTTTGTAACTACTAACCCAACCCGATCCAGTCCGCTCCATTGCCAATCGGTATCGATGGAAGTAAGTTGATCAGGTGTTGGATCGGTTATTTTTCTTGTGATGATATTTCCCGAATCCTCATATCCAATAAGCCCAAATTGAATGTCCTGAGACGAAGCAGAAAAATTTAAGGCCACAAATCCATCCAGTGATTCTATGGGTTCTATTGAATAGTATCGTGAGGAAGTTCTGTTAAGAGAAAACTCATTGGTTAATGCTGGCAACGGTTCAAGATAAGTGGCACTTAAATTTGGCCCTGGGTATACCATTCGCTCATCGAATCCAAAATTGGTACCTGAGAACTGTGGGCCACTTGCAAAATGCCACATATAGGATTCAAGCACGATACCAGAGTAAGATTCATTTCTATCTTGCAGGGCTTGTTCCACCGCACTCAAGAAAGTGAGAGCATTATTCGCTTCTATGAAATCCCAAACTTCAGTCCAAAACGTTGGGCCGAATTTCTCGTGGAAATACAAGGCCCAGGTAATATCTTCGTATGATCCGGGGATTAATGATGAAGTAGCTCTTGCAAACAGATCCGTTGAAAAGCCTTCAATGTAATTATAGTAATCGTTCACATTGTCGTACACTACTTCTTCCATCAGCGTAGCATCCATTTCCAACCAGTTATCGCTTTCTCCCTGCCAGTTGGATTGAGCGTATTGAATGGCATGCTTGAATTCATGGGCCATTGTAACTCTTACTGCCCCAAGCGCGTCGCCGTCCGGATCGGTATTAGGCGGGTAGCCAGCGAAATCATTTTCAATATAAATACAGGTACCTGAGTTTAAATCATTACACGGGAATTGACCGGAAGTAGTATTATTAGCAAGACCATATGCCCCGAAGTTTGATAAATCCTCGACAAAAATATCATAGGTATCACCATCACTGATAGGGTCTGTAAATCCAAGAGTTATCACTTCGTGACGGTAGGAAGAATCTGCAGCGTTTGCGACCTCTTCTATGTAATCCGGAATTGAGTTGGTGTTCGCATCTGCCAGGGGTACCTGATCTACCCCCGTAGTTTCATAATGAATTCGAAATTTACCACTTGGAGAAACATATTCATTAGAAGAACTATTCGTTGCGGAAGCGACGGAATTCATTTTGCGCAAAACGGCTTCATCAATATTTCCGGATTCCTGATGCATTAAAATAAAGAGAGGGGTTATGCACTTTGCGAACTCTGTTCCATCATGAGAATGGTTATGAGTAAGAGCATCAATCTGAATGTCGATAGCCTCCGAAGCAGTTAATTCTCCCCTTAAGTACGACTCGTATGCCTGACTAAAAGGATGTTGGGCATACAACTCTACAGTCCCAATCATTGAAAGAAAGAAACCTGCTGCCAGGAAGCCTGCTTTTGATACGTATTCAGTGAACGTCGTCTTCAATGAGCTCTTTAATTTTAAGGTTGCTAACGAACAAAGTATAAATCTCGTCTGTACAACTTATAGGATGTACGAAGTTATAGTTTATTACAATTTTAACCCAATAGAAGATGCAGACCATTTCATCAGTCTACAGAACAAGTTTTGCCAGGTTGGCCCAGGAAATCGATCTATTTTATAACCGGAAAGGTAAAAGCCTGAACACCACTCTCGCTAATGAGTCGATATAAATAAATTCCAGAGGCGAGGTTCGATGTGTTGAAATTGAACTCCCGAAACCCCGAATTGACAGGACCATTGTGGATAGTTTGTATATGCCGGCCTAAAACATCATAGATATCAAGCGTAATATTTTGGGTGGTTGGCAAGTAAAGCCTAAACGAGGAGTTAACAGTAGCCGTTGTATTCAGCAGTTTGATGTTAGGTTCGGTTGACGAAACAGTTCTTTCAAATACCTGGAAACGGAAACTGTTTTCATCGGTTGAACTGGAATTCACCGCCACCAATCCCACTTTATCTAATTCACTCCACTGCCAGTCCGTATTGATAGACGTCAATTGATCCACACCTTGCTCAACAATTTTATTTGTAAGCACTTCCCCGTTTTTTTGATAACCGATCAGGCCAAACTGAACGTCTTTTGAAGAGTTGATAAAATTAAGACTTAGATATCCTTCAAGAAGGTCGATAGGTTCTACAGAATAATACCTGGCAGACATTCTATCTAAAGAAAACTCACTCGTTAATGCCGAAAGTGGCTCAAGGTAGATAGCACTCAGACCAGGTCCGGGATAATCCAGGTGTTCCTCAAAACCAAAGTTGGTCGCTGAAAACTGGTCTCCGCTTGCAAAATGCCACATGTAAGATTCAAGCACGTTCTTCGGGTAGGATTCATCCCGGTTTTGCAGAGCTTGCTCAACAGCGGTTAAAAAAAGAATGCTATTGTCAGTCTCTATGAAATCCCAAACGTCCAGCCAAAAGGTAGAGCCAAATTTTTCATGAAAGTATAATGCCCAGGTAACATCCTCGTACCGACCTGGTATTAAAGAGCTTGAAGCTTTCTGAAATAAATCGGTAGAAAAGCCTTCAATGTAGTTATAGTAGTCGTTTACATTGTCATAGACTACTTCTTCCATCAGGGTAGCATCCATCTCCATCCAACTACGTGTTTCTCCCGACCATCCATTTTGAACGTATTGAATGGCATGCTTAAACTCGTGAGCCATTGTAACTTTTAAGGCGCCGATAGCACTTCCTTCCGGATCAGCGTTTGCAGGGTAACCCGCAAAATCGTTCTCAATATAAATGCAGGTTTCAGGTCCGGAATTATTGCATGGCCAGCTTCCTGTTCTTAGGAAACTCACAAATCCGTAGGATTTCCTGCTAAATAAATCCTTGATGAACACATCGTAGATTTCACCCTCTCCAATCGGATCTGGAAATCCAAGGGTTATTACTTGGTGTCGATAGGAAGAATCTGCAGCTTCCGCGACTTCTTCTACATAGTCAGGAATGAAATTGTCATTAAAATCATCGAAAGGTACGCGGTCGCTACCTACGGTTTCGTAATGGATTCGGAATTTACCACTCGGTGAAATGTATTCTGTGGTTGTGGAGCTTCGGGTTGGGCTAAGGGCATTGAATTTTTGAAGAATAGCCCCGTCGATATTTTCCTTTTCCTGGTTTAACAATATAAAAAACGGGGTGAGGCATTTAATGAAATTACCATCATCATGAGAATGTGAATGAGACAGGGCCTCGATCTGAAGCTCAACAGTTTCAATAGCGGTTAACTCTCCATTTAAATAACGATTGTAAACTTCTGAAAAGCTGTGTTGTGCTTGCAACTCATTCAAGCACGACACTAAAAAAAACACGCCTACAAAAAGGAATACAGAGTTGAACAGGTATTTGCAGAGCGCCTTTTTCACTGGATTTGCTTAATTTTAAGACCGCCAATCAACTATAAATATCGATTGTACAAGTTACTATGATGTATGAAGTTATACTTTACTACAATTTTAGTCCAATAGAAGATGTAGAACGTTTCACAAAGCGTCACAAGAAATTTTGCCAGGAATTGGGATTGAAAGGGAGAATTTATATCTCCAGAGAAGGGATCAACGGAACGGCTGCAGGTACAAAGGATCAAATTGATGCTTATAAAGAATATGTTTGGTCGCTTCCGGGTTTTGAGAATACTGAATTCAAGCAGGATCAATCGGACTACATTCCGTTTGCCAAGCTGATCTGTAAAATTCGGGAAGAGATTGTTTCTTTGCATATGGACGGTGTGAATCCTACGGACGGGGGAAATCACCTGGAACCCAGCGAGTGGTTGGAAGTAATGGAGTCGGGGGAAGAGTATGTGATGATCGATGTTCGAAATAATTACGAATCGAAGATTGGGCATTTTAAAGGGGCGATGACTCCTGACCTGGATAACTTTTATGATTTTCCAGAGTGGCTGGATTCGGTAGACATCCCCAAAGACAAGAAAGTGCTAATGTACTGCACCGGCGGAATTCGTTGCGAAAAATTCTCGGTACTGATGAAGGACAAGGGTTGGGACGATGTGAACCAGTTGCACGGTGGAATTCTGAACTATGCAAAACAGGAGAACGGAAAGCATTTCGAAGGAAAGTGCTTTGTATTTGACGACCGGCTTATTGTGCCCGTAGATCCAGAAAACCTGGAACCAATAGCGCATTGCGAGATTACCGGTAAACCCGCTGATACCTACATAAATTGTGCAAATATGGAGTGCAATAAGTTATTTGTTTGTTCCGAAGAGGGTGCACATTTAATGGAAGGATGTTGTAGCGAAGAATGCAAGTCCAGCGAGTATAAGCGCCCATTCGATCCCGAAAATGCGTTTAAACCGTTTCGAAAATGGTACAATTATTTTGGTGACGAATTTAAGCAACGAGATCTTCAATCCTGATGGTGCCCTCTCTCGCAAGGTGAGGATTGTAAAACCGTATCCAATTACTCATCGGTTTAAGGCCGATCCCGAATTTATTGGGATTACACTACTTGATATGATGAGTACGAAATTTCCTTTTCAGCCAATGGAGCTTTGGAAAGAGAGAATTAAAAATGGTCGGGTCTATTTTGAGAATCGAAAGGCTACAACGGATTCTGTTTTAAAAGCTGATGATGAAATCCGGCATCATAACCCTGCAGTTATTGAACCCAGTGTTCCGGATGAAGTTCGAATTCTGGATGAAACGGATGAGTATTTGGCGGTTTTCAAGCCGGCGCCTATGCCCATGCATCCCGGGGGTCGGTATAACAAAAATACGCTGACCGCTATTTTAGAAGAAATGAGTTTTTCGGGACTTCGGATTACCCATCGTTTAGATGCGGTAACGTCCGGAGTAGTCTTATTCGCAAAGACTAAAGTATTTGCCAAATTGGTGATGGAAGCGTTCACTTCGGGGAATGTGAAAAAAGAGTATCTAGCAAAAGTGTCGGGAATTCCGGCCGAAAAGAAAAAACGAATCAGTTCAAGAATCAGAAGAAGGCATGGATTTGTATTCGAGAGCGGGCCGGATTTGGATTCCGGTGCTGAGGGAATCACAGAATTTGAAGTGTTAGAGTCTGATTCGAAATCAAGCATCGTAAGATGTAATCCCATAACAGGGCGGACCCATCAAATCCGACTACACCTGGCGGAGTGGGGGTATCCGATAATTGATGATCCGATCTACGGGCCTGAAGGAGATGCCAGTAGTAAATCAACACAGAACGTGGGGATTTCTTTAGTTAGCTCGCGATTGAGCGTAGAATTCCTGAATATTGACCTAAGTCTTCATAAGAAAGGATGATTCGAAATTTTAAATGAAAAATGGAAACTCCAATTTTCATTTAAACTCTTCATTTTGAATTTTTATTCTGGTTCAAAGAAAGCTTTTGCGATAGCTGCAAACTGCTTGGGCTTATCCAGGAAGGCATAATGGCCTGCATCCTCAATCACAACTAAAGCCGCATTGTCTATTCCCTGTTCGATACGCTCTGCTTGATAAATGGGTGTGGCGTCATCATTTCTTCCCCAAAGCAATAAGGTTTCATGCTCAATTTCAGGAAGGCAATTTTCTAAATGCTCGGTAACAGTCTTCACAAAGGTTTGCCTCATTACTCCGGAAAGCTGGGAATAATCACTGGATCCGAGGCTTTTCCAAAGATTGGTTCCACGGAGCCAGTTCAGGGCTTTTTCCTTCAGGGGATTCGGTAAAATCATAAACGGGGCCTTCAGAGTTTTGGCTGTATATTTCCGAACATAATATTTGAACGGGCGATTTGGTTTCATTCCTGCACCACCGGTTATCAGTACTTTCTGAATGATCTGCCGTCCCTTTGGCCGGTTAAGCAATTTGAGTATCACCCTTCCTCCAAATGAATGCACCAGTACATCAATATGATCATCAGGCAGCATCGAAATAAAAGCCTCTACCGCATCGGCGTAATCATCTACACTCCAGGGTTCATGGGGTTCATTGGACTCTCCGAAACCGGGGAAATCAAGCACGTAACTCGCGCGGATATCTTCCAGACTTTTGGCAACGGGCATCATCACCCGCTTACTGCTACCCCACCCATGTAAGACCAGAAGTGCCTTTCCTTGCCCCACTACTTCGTAAGCAATGCGCTGGTCTTTATAATTGAAATAGTGGGTTTTATTCATGGGTCAGATTTTGTCGAAACATCTCATTTCATCGAATCCAAAACAAGTTGACTTACAATAAATTCTTTTGGTTATTAGGTGTTGAAATCAAATAGGTTATGGATAAACAGTATTGGAAGCGTTCCCTCTTCTTTTGGGTGGATAAGCTTCAAATCAGCAAGAGAGAACGATACACACTCACTGTGGTCCTTACAGGTATACTCATCCTGCTGTTGCTGGATATAGTGATTAGGGAGCGGGTTGTTCCGCCACCCGAGAATCATGCAGAAATTTTTGCTGAGTTTGAACGACGAAGCGCTCTCATCGAAAGAGAGAAATTACTCCAGGAGCAGAAGTACGATGGGATTGAGATAACAGAAAATGTGGAAGTAGTTGAGCAGAAAGCATCCTCCCTGGAACCTATCAATATAAATACTGCTACAGCGGATGAGCTTATCAGTCTGCCGGGAATTGGAGAGGCTTATGCTCAAAGAATAATTGAATATCGGGAAACTAATGGGGATTTTACTTCCGTTGATGAGCTTGTAAATATAAGAGGAATCGGAGAACGGACCCTCGAGAAGATTAAACCTTTTGTGAAATTATGAATGACGGATTACGAATATTGGATTATCGTATCTCATTCATAATCCAAAACTCAAACATTCATAATTTTAAAAATGCCAACAATACTCTGGGCTGATGACGAAATTGATCAGCTGCAATCATTGATACTGTTTCTTGAAAAAAAGGGATTTGAAATTGTACCTGTGGCTAATGGACAGGATGCCGTGGAGAAAATCAAAGAGCAAAATTTCGACATCGTGTTTCTGGATGAGCAGATGCCGGGTATGGGTGGCTTAGAAGCACTAGACGCAATCAAATCTGACCAACCGTTGCTTCCCGTGGTGATGATCACCAAAAGTGAAGAGGAATCGATTATGGAGGATGCAATCGGAGCAAAAATCAGCGACTATCTCATCAAACCGGTAAATCCCAGCCAAATTTTGTTGACCACTAAAAAGCTTTTGGAAACGAGCCGGCTTCAATCGGAGAAATCTTCACAGACCTATTTAAGACAATTCGGGGAATTATCATCAAGAATCCATCCGGGGACCAGCTGGCAGGAATGGATTGAAATTTTCAGAGAGCTTACCAAATGGCAGATTGAATTGAGCGAAGGGGACGAAGCTTTAGTGCAGGTACTCGACGATCAATTCAGGGATGCCAATCGTGAATTTGGTCGGTTTATACAGAATAATTACGAAGACTGGCTGAATGAGGGAAAGGATGAAGCTCCATTACTTTCTCCGGAAGTTATCCGAAAATATGTGTTTCCAAGTGTTCAGGATGGAAAGAAAACGATGTTTTTTTTGATCGACTGCATGCGATACGATCAGTGGCTGGTATTTGAACCGTATCTCTCGAAGATGTACGACATACAGACAGATTTTTATTATTCGATTTTACCTACGGCTACTCCATACTCTAGAAATGCTATTTTTGCCGGGCTATCCCCCATGGAAATTGAACAATATTATCCTACACTTTGGCAACAAGGTCAGGACGAATCCTCCTTAAACCGACATGAGGAAGAATTGCTGGAAAAACAGCTCGATCGTGCGGGAATCGAAATCAATTTTAAGTATGAGAAAATCCTGAGTGCTGAAGTTGGCAGGCAAATTGCCAGCAAAATGAAGAATTTTTCCCAGTCCAGATTAGCGGCCTTTGTCTTTAATTTCGTGGATACACTGGTTCATTCAAGATCCGATTCGGAAGTTATTAAAGAACTGGCACCCGACGAAGGTGCTTTTCGAAGCATCACGGAGGCCTGGTTCCAGCACTCTACCTTACTGCAAATGTTTAAAGAACTCGCAGAGGAGGATGTTACCGTGGTTGTGACTACCGATCATGGCTCCGTTCGTTCTATGAGGGACACCAAAGTGTTTGGGGATCGGGACACGGCTACCAATTTGCGATATAAATACGGGAAGAACCTGAATGCGGTGGATGACAGCGCGAGCATCAAAATAGAAAACGCTAAACGGTTTAAGCTTCCTGAGATTTCGAAATTAAACGAATACCTGATCGCATTGGAGGACTATTATTTTGTGTACCCGACGAACTATCACAAATTCCAAAATCGGTACCGGGATACTTTCCAGCACGGCGGGGCTTCAATGGAGGAAATGATTCTGCCCATTGCAACGATGACACCAAAGAGATGATTAGTGACGAACGACAACCGATTTTCGGAAATCTCTTCACTCGAATCAGGAACAGGTCCCGTCTTGAGAGGGGATTTAGAGGTGTGTCGGGGGAAGTATGTTAAGTTCATCCATTGAAGAGACGATACTTTTTGGGAAGCAGTTTGCAGAGCAATTGCAGCCGGGAGATGTAGTATGCCTGGATGGTGATTTAGGCGCTGGTAAAACGCACTTTGTGAAGGGAATCGCTTCCTTTTTTGGGGTTGATCAAACGGAAGTACATTCGCCAACTTTCACTTTGATTAATGAATACCATGGCAACTATCCGGTGTATCACTTTGACTGCTATCGGATTAACAGTGTACAGGAAGCACTTGAAATCGGAACTGAAGATTATTTATATGGTGATGGAATTTCAGTTGTGGAATGGCCACAAAAAATCGGAAATTTATTGCCGCCCGAATCCGTTTGGGTAAGAATCACTCATAAGAGTGAGAACCAAAGAGAAATAACCATAGAAAGCGATTAACATGTCCCTGCTAGGGAAACGCAGACTTTCATATAGACTCGATTTACTTCCGGTGATTTACCCGTATCACCGAAGGGCAATGAATGAGCTGAATACCGGCGACCTGGTGTACTATGGGCCTAGTCCCGAGTATTACGGCATAGGCGAAATCGTACAAAAGGAAGAGAAAGTATGTGTGGTTGATTTTCGGGGAACCGGGTTATTAGGCATCCATAAGGATGAGCTGCTCTCTTCTTACCTCATTCCTATTCATAAGCTCAATCTCACGAATTTGCTCAAAGGTAGATGAATGTATTCTCCCGAATAAAGGATCGAAGTGATTCTGATCTTTATTTCATTCTACAAATTCCTGGAGAGTGGAGATCCGAAGTTCTTAACGAAGCAAAAAAAGAGTTGAGAAAAAGAGAGCAAGGCAAGTCTAGTACTATTCAAAGCAGCCTTCAACTTAGCAGAAAAGAGCTAGTAGCTGACATAAAGAAAAATGCAAGATATCCAATATACAAGTTGCTTTTTTTTATGTTGATTTCTGTTTTTAACATTAGAAGCTCCGGCGCATTCTTTGGGCATGCCGGGGAACTTAAGGATGAAGGGTACTTTCTTTTAAACAAGCAATTCTTGGTAATATCTTTTACTGGTATTTTTGCTTGGTTTATAGCGCTATTTATTCTGTTTAACTTTTTGATTGAACTTTAATGGTAGATCAATTTATTGAAGGCGTTCTGGCTACTTCAACTATTGAGTGGATTGCTGTGATTACCGGGCTTCTCAGTGTCTGGTGCTCAATGAAGGAGAATATCCTGGTTTATCCGTTTGGGATCATCAGTGTATTGATTTACGTATATCTCGCCTTCAATTATAAATTGTATGCTGATATGGGAGTGAATAGCTATTACTTCGTGATGAGCGTGTATGGCTGGTATCACTGGAAAGATACAGGAGGAGAGCGAGATCAAATTCCGGTTACCACTAATAATTCTAAAGAGTGGAGGATTACCGGGTTACTTCTACTCGGGTCTTTTGTAATTCTGGTTTTTGTACTTTCGAATTTTACAGATAGTGATGTTCCCGTTTGGGATGCGACTACTACTGCTTTTGCCATCGCGGGAATGTGGTTAATGGCGCAGAAAAAGCTCGAAAACTGGATCATGTGGATCATTACTGATTTGATTTCGATCCCACTTTATTTTTATAAAGGATTAGTGTTGACAAGTGTACAGTTCCTCATTTTTACGGTGCTCGCAATTGCTGGATATGTAGCCTGGAAGAAATCCCTGGAAAAAGAAATCACTAAAGGTCATCCTGAACTTGTTTCAGGATCTTAAGATTCCAGATTGAGTCCACTTAAGAAAGAGTTAGTGGCCAGTTAGGTATTAATACTCAGCCTTTTATTAACCTCGACAAGGGAGTGGCCAAATCTTTAATCGATCTTCGAAAATCGAAGCCAACTTCTTTTACTATATCTAAAACCCGGTTTCCAGAATTATTTTGAATCATTGTATTGTGCGGTTCACCGGATGCAATTGAATCAATTGAGGCAGAAAGTAATCCAACATTTCGACCTCCCTGGTTCAGAACAGCATTCAGTTTTGTATCCTGGTTTGGAGTAGAGCTGAAAGAAATTGCCAACCGGGTTTGCTCGTTGATTAGCATCACCTGGTAGTAGTTAGAGAGAAATAATTCCGGATCAGAATCATCAAAAGAAAAATATCGAACCGGGTTGGAAGGCCGGATGAATAGTTGATCACAGTTCTCAGTAATCCAATTCCGAACGGCTGGTTCGTCAGCGGAGCCAACAAAACCACGTTTCTGCCAGTATTCAAAGGTTCTATTGAAAAACTTCGCTACCGAAAACATCGAAGGGAGCTCTGCCAATAGGTTCACTTTCTCATTCTTTGATTCAAACCAGAAGTCTCGCATCCCATTTGTAGTCATCAAAAAGGAAGCGCCCACTTTTGTGTTGTACCGGGCAATTTGGATAGCCGTCCGTTCATCCAGTTGTACAGCCGGAGCTTTACATTCTACAAGTAAAAGGGGATGAAATGTTTCATCATAACAAATGATATCAGACCGGGAATAAGATTTATCGTCTGGCAAAGAAACCGGGCTCTCAAAAGAAATTCGATTCCTTGAAAAGCCAGCTTCATTAATGAGATATTCAATAAACTGTAAGCGGACTCTTTCTTCGGGTCGTTGCTTAAAGCTCTTTTTCAGAATCGGATTCCAGAGATGTTTTTGATTATCTCTAAACCTGATCTGAGGGAAATGTCGAAGTGAAGAACTTATCAAAATGGGTTATCCATTAATTGCTAATCGTTATTCGAGTCACAATTAACGAATAACGATTAACAAAACTAAGCTTTTGCAACAGCTGCCTGGTGCGTGCTCTTATTGATATACAACTGCTGGAAGATGGACAATATGTTGAAAATCAGGTAATACAAGCTCAATCCGGATGCGAAATTGTTGAACACAAACAACAACATGACTGGAAGGAAATATTGCATGATTTTCATCTGCTGTGCCATCGGATTGTTAGCTCCTGCTGAAGAATTAGCCATCGAAATCCGGCTTTGGAATACCATCGAAACAGTCATCAATAAAACCAACCCGGCTATTTGATCACCCAAAAAAGGAATGCTAAATGGCAGGCTGATTATGTAATCCGGGGCAGATAAATCGGATACCCAAAGAAAACTTTCCTGTCGCAGCAAGATCGAATTCTGGAAGAACCGCCACAGGGTGATAAGAATCGGGAACTGGAGCAACATCGGTAAACAGCCTCCAAGTGGGTTTACCTTGTTTTTTCGGTACAGATCCATTGTTGCTTTCTGCTGTTTCTGCGGATCGTTTTTGTACTTCTCTTGGATCTCCTTCATTTGGGGCTGAAGCTCCCGCATGGCCGCCATACTTCTATAGCTACGAATGGTGAGTGGGGACAAACAGAGCTTTACAACTACCGCAAAAAATATCACCAAAAGGCCATAATTGGAGATGAATCCACTGAAGAAATTGAAAAAAGGAATAATCGCAAATCGAACAAATGGATCTGAGAACCAGCGTAAAAAGCCATAACTGACTTCCACCATATCAAAAGCGTGCTCATCAAAGTCCTTTATATCCAGGTAGCGCATTGGCCCGATGTATAATGACATCGAAACTTCACCATTAGTTGGTATATCCGCTGTAATGGTTGATGTGTAATAGTGATCGGTAAAAGGTTCACTTACGTCGCCGGTAATTTGCCCGGTAAGATAGGCACCTTCAGTCTCGGAGTTGGGTTTGATTATTTGTGAAAAGAATTTCGTTTTTGTGGCCACCCAATCGATAGTTCCGTTTACATTTTGTTCTTCATAACCATCGTTTTCATCATCAAAGTCGCTAACTTTTAGCTGCTCAAGTTCACCGCCGGCATATAAATAAGAAGTGGTTGCAAGTGCCTCCTGAACCCGGTCCTTTTCGGTGAATCGAAGTGGGGAGGTCCAGCCAAAATCTACTGCCCGCCCAATTATGTATTCCCGAACTCCTACAAACCGGATATCAAGGTCGATTTCATATGTCCCTCCATAGAAGGTGTAGGTGTACACCAATTGTCGACCGCTTCCTAAATCCAAAGCATAAGAAAGCTCTTCGATTTCTCCTTCCTCAAGTAGCAGCGATGAGCCGGAAGTAATTTGCTGGAAGAGAAGCTGGTTGGTGTCAACGTTGTAATTCTCGGTGGTAAGGAACCCCGTGTTGTATGCCGACCGGGTAGTATCATCAATCATTTGGATTGGTTGACCCGCCCAGGTTTGATGGTCTGATAAGGTGAATGAAGAGGGACCTGCACCCAGGTTCGTAAATACTGCCGTGTATCTGGGTGTTTGGATAGTAAATTCACTTTGAATAGAATCCTGTCCAACAGAAAACATACCGGCTGTAGCGGGAGTTTGTTCTTCTTCAATAGACTGAATATTCTGTTGGGTGACAGGGGTTTGCGTGTCCGCAAATTGATTGTTTTCGAATTGTTCAACTGCTGCGAGGCTATCCTGGATGGCCTGTTGACGACGTTGCTCGGCTATTTCCTGCTCGCTAGGCAAAGTGAAATAAAACCAGCCCAGCATAAGAATGAAAATGAGAGAAAATCCGATGACAGTATTCTTATCCAATGATCTATGAGTTTAAAAGTGGATGTTCGGCAACGCGATTACGGAGTTTTGTAAGCAGGGTTACCACTTCTTTTTGCAGGCTGTTGAAGTCCAACTTCGATTTACGCGCTATTAATCCTATATGTAGCAAAAGTGGTGCCTGAATTACAGAGTCAAGTTCAGCCTGGTTTAAACGGTAGGTTTCCCGAAGTAAGCGTTTAGTTCGATTTCGCTGAACTGCAGTGCCAATTTTTTTAGGAGCTATGAATGCAATTTTTAATTCCGGAGAATCGCTCGATTCGATTCTGTATCGAAGAAAAACGGAGGCAGAGGTAAGTGTTTTAGAGTTCGTAAAAAGACTCTTGAAATTGGTTCTGCCTCGCAGAATTCTTGTTTTTGGGAGAGTTAGTCTGCGAGGAGAAGGAGCAGAGGAATTACTTGGCTCCTTTTCTCTCATCGCTTACAGTAAGCTTATGACGGCCTTTTGCACGGCGGCCAGCAATAACATTTTGTCCATTTTTGGTAGACATGCGCTTACGGAATCCGTGCTTGTTCGTGCGCTTTTTGTTACTTGGTTGAAATGTGCGTTTCATGAATCAGGATGTTTAATCAATTTCGTAATTCAAAAAGATCACAAATATAAGGAGTTTTTATCAGAATGCGAACGAATCATTCTGTAAATAATCCCATTATCTATTAATTGATACTTATTTTAATCCAACTCCAATGGATAGAACAAATGCCTCATTACGAGCATCTCTTGGATATTGGCTCATCGAATCAGTTAAATCAAGATCATAGCGTAATTCAAAGCTGAAATTAGTTGAGAACATTTCCACATTTCTTAAACCACTTATTACGGATAAGCCAAAGAGAGAATTATCTAATAAATCCGCAGTTTCATCTTCTAAAGCGGAGGTATACAATTCTGAACTTCTACCAGATTCAACATTATACTTCCCTGCTTCTGAATTAAGTAAATACTCGAATCTGGGGCCAATACCAGAATACAGATTTAAATTTTGAACTCTGTAATTGCCCTTTAAGAAGCTGGTAGCAGATAAATAATGTAATTTTGTTCTTGCACGGCCTTCTCCCACAACGTCTGGTGAGTCAATGTCTGTAAACGTTATGCTGTTAGAAAAGCCCCTTAAATTATAACCAAGTTGAATTTCAGTAGAAATGAATGAGACAAGCTCCCATTCTGAAAAACCATAAAAATGAAATCCGAAATTTTCTTCTGTATCAAAAAAGTCAGTTCTATCATCAAAACTTTGAAGTCTAACAGATTGGATTCCTAATTTGAAGCCGTAGTCCATCAATTGAGCATTGAGTGATACAGAAAAGAAAACCAGGGAAGTCGTTATCAGTAACTTTTTTGTAATCATGACAGAATTTGTTGATGAGATATAAAGACAAATGTTTAAAATTTATATGAAGAAAAAAAGAAAAGATTAATTATCGGGACTATAAATAAGATACTGGACCAGGTTTATCACATACTATTCTGTCACAAAAGATCGTCTGGCTCAATATTTGTCAAATTACGTGTGAAAAGTTGAACCACCTGCATTGAAAGCTTAACTTTCAATGTTTTAAAATAAATTATCCACTCCAGGCGAGACTATGCTAGACAAAGTAGGAAAGCTGATCACCAAAGTGTTCGGTTCTAAGAGCGATAAAGATATTAAGAGCATCCAGCCCATTTTAGAGAAAATAAAGTCCTATGGGCCAGAAATGGAGAAACTAAGCGATCGGGAACTTCAAGAGAAAACGGAAAGATTCAAAAATAAAATCCAGGAAGCTACGGCTGATTTGAAGGCGGAAATTGAAGAAATTAAAAACCAGCTGGATAACATCGGGGAATTGAATCCGGCAGAAAGTCGTCGGTTGGGAGAAGAGCTCGATAGACTGGAAGACCAGGAAAAGGACATCATAGAAGATGTGCTTAATGACATTTTGCCCGAAGCCTACGCAGTGCTAAAAGATACCTGCCGTCGATTTGTCGGGAAAAGCTGGAAAGTAGCCGGGAACGAGATTGAATGGAACATGATCCCCTATGATGTGCAGTTGGTTGGGGCGATTGTACTTCACCAGGGTAAAATTGCAGAGATGAGAACAGGAGAAGGAAAGACTTTAGTGGCTATTTTTCCTGCCTATCTGAATGCACTTACCGGAAAAGGCGTGCACGTAATTACTGTGAATAACTACCTGGCAAAAAGGGATGCCGAGTGGAACGAGCCAATTTTTAATTTCCATGGTTTGGAAGTGGCGTGTATCGATAACTATGAGCCGAATACAGAAGCCCGCCGACAAGCGTATCGAAAGGATATTACGTACGGAACCAATAACGAGTTTGGTTTTGATTACCTCCGAGACAATATGGTGATCAACAAAGAACAGTTGGTTCAGCGTGAGCACAACTACACGATTATTGATGAGGTGGATTCCATTCTGATTGACGAAGCCAGAACTCCGTTGATCATCTCCGGGCCTGTTCCGAACGATAATAAGTCGGACAAGTACATTGATATGCAGCCTCGAATTGAGGCACTGGTTAATGCACAAAAGAAAATGGTTTCTTCACTAGTGCATGAAGCTCAAGACTTACTCAAAGAAGGAAATGAAGAAGATGCCGGGCTAGCCCTGTTCCGCGTTCAGCGGGGGTTTCCAAAAAACACCCGTTTCCGAAAGATGCTCCAGGAGCCATCCATTCAAAAACTGATCCAGCGTACCGAGGCGTTTTATTTACAGGATAATGCCAAGAATATGCCGATCGTGGATGAATACCTGTACTACGCGGTAGACATGAAGATGAACTCGATTGAGATGACAGAGAAAGGGCGCGAGTTCGTGACAAAAAAAGGAGAAGATCAGGATTTCTTCGTTATTCCCGATTTGGGGACGGAGACTTCAGTAATTGAAGCAGAAATTGATGAGCTCGAAAAGCAGAACATAGAGGAGATTGAAAACAACGACGCCTTCAGTGATGATTACAAGGAGAAAAAACTTGGAGAGGCTAAGCTTGAAGTTCAGCAAGAACGTGAAAAGAGATTCAATGAACTGCATCGCTTATTTGCAGAGCGCGGTGATCGGATTCATACGGTAAATCAGCTTCTTAAGGCATATACGAATTTCGCAAAAGAAGAAGAATACATTGTGCAGGATGGCAAAGTTCAGATCGTTGATGAGCACACCGGGCGTGTTCTTTCAGGGCGCCGTTATTCAGATGGACTCCACCAGGCTATTGAAGCCAAAGAGAATGTTAAAGTAGAAGCCTCGACGCAGACCTACGCGACCATTACGCTTCAGAATTACTTCCGGATGTATAATAAATTATCGGGTATGACCGGTACTGCTGAAACGGAAGAAGGTGAATTCAACGAAATTTATGAGCTGGATGTGGTGGTTATTCCGACAAACCGACCCATACAGCGGGACGATATGGAGGACCTGGTATTCAAAACCAAGCGTGAAAAGTTCAACGCTTCCATCAAAAAGATTGAAGAATACCATAAAAAAGGTCAGCCTGTGCTGGTAGGGACAACCAGTGTGGATGTTTCCGAGACCATGAGCCGGATGTTGAAGAGGGCCGGGATTCCTCACAATGTGTTAAACGCAAAGCAGCATGCCAGTGAAAGTGAAATTGTAAAACAGGCCGGACAGCCAGGTGCCGTTACGGTGGCAACCAACATGGCAGGTCGTGGTACGGATATCAAACTAGCCCCGGGAGTATTGGAAAAAGGTGGACTAGCAATTCTTGGTACAGAGCGACATGAATCCCGCCGGATTGATTTACAGCTTCGCGGGCGATCTGGTCGCCAGGGAGATTTGGGAGAGTCCCAGTTTTATGTATCCCTGGAAGACAAGCTGATGTCGCTGTTTATGAGTGACCGGGTAGCAGGCGTAATGGATAAACTTAGTTTCGAAGAAGGGGAAGTAATCACACACCCGTGGATAACGAAGTCCCTCGAGCGGGCTCAGTCTAAAGTAGAGCAAAACAACTTTAGTATCCGAAAGCGTCAGTTGGAATATGATGATGTACTGAACAACCAGCGTAATGTAATTTATGCACGCCGAAAGCATGCCCTGTTGGGAGACCAGCTTAGAACCGACATTCTTGGAATGCTTGAGGAGTTTGTGGAGTCTATGGTGGACGATTTCGTTGCGGCCGGGGACTATGAAGGACTCCATAAAGAAATTCTTCGCCAGCTAGCTGTTGATGTTGAGTTCGATGCTGATGAGTGGAGAACAAAAGGAGAGGATCAACTCACGGAAATGATCGTTGAGCGTGCTCTTGAAGTGTACAAACGCAAAGAAGAAATGATGGCGAAGCCTCTTTATGAGGTGATGAAGCGAATTTCTGAAGCTGATCCGGAGCGTCGTCCTGATCGTGTTCAAATTGTTTTCACCGATGGAATTCGCCGAATGCGTGTGGTAGTGGATGTAGAAGCTGCTCTTGAAAACGAAGGAAGAGAAGTAGCTCTTGCACTCGAAAGAAGTGCCGTTCTTTCCGTAATTGATGACAAGTGGATGCAACATCTTCGGGAACTGGATTCTGTAAAAGAAGGGATTGGACTACGATCATTTGCACAGAAAAACCCACTTCTTGAATACAAGAAGGAAGCTTTTGATATGTTCAAACAGTTGCTGGATATGATTAATCAGGAAGCAATTTCGCTGATTTGGAAGTCATTCCCTGAAGCCCAGGCACAAAATGGAGAGCTTCAGCAAGCCCAGCAACAAAAATCCAGGTTTGATACCAGCCGCATGAAAACACAACATGCCGATTCCACCGGAATGGGACTTCAAACGATGGGAGGCCAACCCGTTCAACAAGCACAACGACCAACAGGCGAGACTAAAAGAAAGCCGGTAGCAGTAGCTGTAGAGCCCGGGCGAAATGATACAGTGACGGTTCAAAATATGAGTACAGGTGAAACGCGCTCTATCAAGTGGAAACACGCCAAAAAGCTGGTTGATGAGCAGGGCTGGGTTTTGGTAGAATCCTAAAAATCCTTTCAGATTTAACATTGGATTTTTGAATTCATTTCTTATGTTTGGAGCCCATGTTAAGGAATTGTTAAGACTTGGAAGTTCTAGGCATAGTCATCGATGGAGAAAGTGTAAAGGGCGCTATTGTTGATACTGAGAAGGGAGAAATACTTTCTGAGAAGAAAACAATTGATGAGATAGAAGATACCCGTCCGCATAAGCTCATCTCCAGAATGCACAAAATCGTTAAAAAATTTGATTGGAAAGGTCCAATCGGTGTGGCACTGCCTGGATCTGTGCGCAAAGGCAGGATTTTGTCTACCTCTATTCTGAATGAAGCATGGATTGATGCTGATGCTGATCATTTGTTTTCAGAAATCACGGGTTGTAATGTAAAAGCAGTCAATGCTTCCGATGCAGCAGGTCTAGCTGAGATTACATGGGGAATCGGACGCGGAATTACCGGAACTATTGTTGTACTTACTATCGGGGAATCTATCGGATCTTCGATATTTACGAACGGGGAATTGGTGGCTAATTCTGAATTAGGTCAGATTGAAATCAAAGGAATCTCCGTTGAGGAACGGGCATCTAACCGTGCCAGAAAGGAGGAGGGAATTCAGCGTAAAACATGGGGGAAGAGGCTGCAATTTGTTCTTGAACATTTCGAAAAATTATTCCGCCCGGAGCTTTTCATTATAGGGGGACAAATCAGTGAAAAGGCCGATAAAACCCTTCCGTATATAAAGCTGAGTACCCGATTTAAGCCTGCTGAGTTCAAAAACGATGCGGCCATCGTTGGGGCCGCATTATTTGCTTCAAAATAACTGAAGAAAAGAGTTTAGAAGCGGGTTTCTATGATCAGATTTCCAAATTGCGGAGAGTGTAGTTCTTTGTTTGATCTTGTCCAGCTCGATGAATTTCACTTTCAGATCGAAACCGGAAGTAAGAGAAGTAGGGACGATTCCGATGCCTAGTTTTTGCTCCGTTAGCCGATAAATGGTGTTTGCATGTACAGATTGATGAGCCACCTTCGGAGTGAATCCCTGGTCCTCAAAAATGCTGAGAATTTTCTCATAGTATCCATGGCTGTATTGGCTTGAAAATAAGATGAACGACTCAGATCGAAGTTGTTTAACTGAACTGAAATTCTCATGATTTAGATGGTGATCTTCTGGTAAAACCAAGCTGAATGTCTCGTTCAGGATTTCTTTTTTACTAAGCCCGCCTGGGAGCCTCATCGTGCGAATAAATCCTATATCCAATTCATCCTTTGTAAGCTGGTCAATTTGCTCCTGGTTTGAGAGTTCCGTCAATTCTGTTCGAATTCCCGGTGACTGAAGTTGAATTTTACCAATTAATCCGGGGATTATAGTTTGCATTGCAGATCCCACGAAGCCAATTCTTAAAACACCTTCATTTCCAGCTTCAATATGCTCAATGTTCTTTCGAACAAATTCCAGATGATTGAAAATGAACTGAGCTTCATCCTTCAGATATTCGCCCGTATTCGTGAGAGCTACATTACGCTTATCTCTTTTGAGCAGAGAAGTGCCCAGCAATTCTTCAAGTTGTTGAATTTGCCTGCTTAAAGCAGGCTGACTGATAAATAGCTTTTCTGAAGATTTTCCAAAGTGAAGTTCTTCAGCCAAAGTGAGGAAATATCTTAAGTGGCGAAGTTCTAACTCATTACTCATACTTATTAATATATACAAATTAAGAATTAGAAAGTATTTAATGGATGGGTTAGATTGGTTCAAAAAATGCAGGCCTATCAGGTTGGAGCTGGACAGATTTCGATTTCTACTCTTTGGGAAATATGCGGGGGTAAGCGAAAAGTAGAGATAGCGAAACCGGCACTCGAAAAGGTGAGGGTAAGTGCAGGATATGTCCAGAAAATTGTAGAAAGCGAGCAGGTTGTTTATGGGATCAACACCGGCTTTGGTCCACTCTGTAGTACCATTATTTCCAAAGAAGACACCTCCAAACTTCAGGATAATATTTTAAGAAGTCATAGCGTGGGAGTTGGGGAAGCAATCGACCCGGTCCTATCTAAAGCGATGATGGTTCTCAAGCTCCAGTCTCTCAGCATGGGATATTCAGGAATCCAGGAGGCCACACTCCTTCGAATCCGGGATTTTATCAATATGGATATTATTCCGGTTGTTCCTGAACAAGGTTCGGTAGGTGCATCGGGAGACCTGGCTCCTCTGGCACATCTGTTTCTGCCTCTTATTGGATTGGGTGAGGTTTTTTGGAAAGGAGATCGAGTCGAAACTAAAGAGCTATTCTCTAAACTCGGTTTGGAGCCACTGGAACTACAAGCCAAAGAGGGATTGGCGCTTATTAACGGAACTCAATTTATAGCAGCGCATGCTGCTTTAGGAGTGATGAGATTGCATTACATTTTGAATACAGCGGACATTATTGGGGCCATGAGTTTGGAAGGAGTGTTAGGAAGCGCCAGCCCGTTTGTTGAGGGTGTTCATACTATCAGGCCGTTCAAAGGATCGGTTCTGGTTGCCCATAGAATGAGGGCACTACTTCGAAACTCCGAAATGATTCAATCCCATGCCGATTGTGGCCGTGTTCAGGATCCCTACTCAATTCGGTGTATCCCGCAAGTACATGGAAGTTCCAGAAATGCCTGGCTGCATGTAAAAGAACTGGTTGATGTAGAAATGAACTCCGTAACTGATAATCCTATTATCCTGTCAGAAAAGGAGGCGATCAGTGGGGGGAATTTTCATGGGCAATTATTGGCAATGGCATGCGATTATCTCACACTTGCAGCCCATGAAGTGGGAAACATTTCCGATCGTCGAATTTACCTGCTTCTTGAAGGAGGTCATGAAGGCCTTCCAAAGTTATTGATGAATGATATTGGTTTGAATTCCGGGTTTATGATTCCGCAGTACACATCAGCTGCGCTGGTGAGTGAAAATAAATCCCTATGCTATCCGGCCTCAGCAGACAGTATCCCAACCTCATTAGGGCAGGAAGATCATGTAAGTATGGGATCCATCAGTTCCAGGAAACTGAACCAGGTGATTTCAAACTTGGAACAAATTCTGGCTATTGAATTGGTAACCGCTGCACAGGCGTTCGATTTTCGACGACCAATGAAATCCAGTCCAATCCTGGAAGCCTGCCACGAATATGTACGATCTAAAATTGATCATGCCGATCGGGATCGAATTTTTGCGAAAGACATCGCTAAAGCACACCAAATTGTAAGCAGCTACGAGTTGAGTCGAATCGCTCAAAACGTCGCTCAAAAAGAACACATCGATTTAAATGGAGTCTACGATGACCTATTCCAACTTTCTTGATCAATACGCAACCCACCCAAAGTATAAAGCTCCGACGGGAACTCAGCTCAATGCAAAAAACTGGCAAACCGAGGCTGCACTGAGGATGCTTCTTAATAACCTGGATGAAGAAGTAGCCGAAAATCCGGATGAATTCATTGTGTACGGAGGGAACGGCCAGGCTGTGAGAAACCGGGAAGCCTTAGAAAAAATTGTCGAGCTATTGTTAAAACTTGATGATAATCACAGCCTGTTAGTTCAATCCGGAAAACCGGTAGGAGTTGTTCGAACACATGCGGAGGCTCCTCGTGTTCTGATCGCAAATAGCAACCTCGTTCCGAATTGGGCAAATTGGGATCATTTCAATGAACTCAAAGAACGCGGTTTGATGATGTATGGTCAAATGACTGCGGGCTCATGGATTTATATTGGAACCCAGGGAATTTTACAAGGCACATACGAGACCTTTGTAGCATGTGGGAAAAAGCATTTTAAGGGTGATTTGAGAGGTAAATTGTTGGTGACCGGTGGACTCGGTGGAATGGGAGGAGCTCAACCTTTGGCGGCAACCATGGCTGGAGCTACTTTTTTAGGGGTTGATGTTGATCCTGCTCGCATAGAGAAGAGAATTAAGACTCGCTACATTGATCGAATGACGAATTCATACCAGGAAGCTATCGACTGGGTGATGGAGGCTAAAGAAAAGAATGAAAACCTGTCTGTGGGGTTGGTTGGGAATATTGGAGATGTTTTGGGGCAGTTGATTGATGATAATATCACCCCGGACGTACTCACTGATCAGACATCCGCTCATGATCCGCTGAATGGATACGTTCCATCAGGAATTTCATTAGAGGAAGCCATTAACCTTAGAAAAAGAGATCCCAAAGAATACGAGCAAAGATCTATCGAAAGTATGGCCACTCATGTTAGGCACATGCTTACCTTGAAATCCCGCGGAGCAATTACCTTCGATTATGGAAACAATCTTCGTGCCTATGCTCAAAAAGGAGGAATTGAAAATGCCTTCGATTTTCCAGGATTTGTGCCTGCCTATATTCGTCCACTTTTTTGCGAGGGTAAGGGACCTTTCCGGTGGGCAGCATTGTCCGGGGATCCGGAGGATATTTACGAAACGGATAAAGCCCTGATGGAGGCTTTTCCGGAAAATCATGCAATGATAAATTGGCTGAAACAAGCTCAGGAAAAAGTAGCTTTTCAAGGATTGCCTACCCGAATTTGCTGGCTGGGACTGGGAGAGCGGGAAAAAGCGGGACTCCTGTTCAACGACCTCGTTAGGACTGGCAAAGTCAAAGCTCCAATTGTGATTGGCCGGGATCATTTGGATTGCGGATCAGTTGCATCACCAAACCGGGAAACAGAAGGAATGAAAGATGGAACCGATGCGGTGAGCGATTGGCCACTTTTAAATCTTCTTTCCAATGCGAGTGGAGGTGCCACCTGGGTGAGTTTCCATCACGGAGGCGGAGTTGGAATGGGTTTTAGTCAACATGCAGGAATGGTCGTAGTGGCTGATGGTACTGAACGAGCAGAACGCTGTTTAAAGAGAGTGTTGCACAACGATCCTGCAATGGGTATTTACCGCCATCACGATGCGGGTTATGAACTGGCAACCGAAGTTGGCGAAAAGCATAATATTTTGATTTAATAAGTATGAAACTCTACGGTCCATTTACACAACTAATCAGCATGGAGGGGCTTCCTCTAAAAGGCCCGATTTCGGATAATGAATTATTGGTGGAAGAGAACTTCGGGATTTGTGTAGAAAATGGATTGATTGCTGAAACAGGTTCATTTAATGAGTTAGTATCGAAATACACTTCAGCTGAGAGGATTTCACCGGGTAAAAAAACATGGGTAGCTCTTCCAGCATTCATTGACTGCCACACGCATATTTGCTGGGCAGGGACCCGAATTAATGATTATGCCCTTCGTGTTTCCGGAAAAAGCTATCTCGAAATTGCTGCTTCAGGTGGTGGAATCATGGATACTGTTCGGGCTACCCGAGCTGCTACAGAGGATGAATTGATCCAGGCGACTGTTGAAAGAGCGAAAGAGCTAACAAGGCTGGGGATTTCAGTTATCGAAGTGAAATCAGGATATGGATTGACCACTGATGACGAATTGAAAATGCTACGGGCTATCAAACATGCTAACGAAATTGTCCCCGCTAGATTGATTCCAACCTTTCTAGGAGCTCATATTAAACCTAAAGATTTCGAGGGTTCCGATGAGCAATACCTTGATAAATTGATGGATGAAGTGGTTCCGGTTATTATGCAAGAAAAACTGACTAACCGGGCGGACGTTTTCGTGGAGGAAGGGGCTTTTGGTGTTGCTGAGTCACGGCGGTATATCGAAAAAATGAAGAAGCTTGGTTTTGAAATCACTTTACATGTTGATCAGTTTCACCCGGGAGGGGTTGAATTTGCCGTAGAATTGGGTGCAGTATCTGCGGATCACCTGGAATGTACACGTGATGCTGGAATAAGAGCGCTTTCTAATTCCGAAACGGTAGCGGTAGCATTACCCGGGGCGTCACTGGGACTTGGAATGCAGTATACCCCCGTTAGAAAATTACTGGATGCGGGAGCAGCTGTGGCTATAGCCAGTGACTGGAATCCAGGTTCCGCTCCCATGGGTAATTTACTGGCACAGGCGTCCATCCTGGGAGCTTCTGAGAAACTTTCAATTGCTGAAACATTAGCAGGAATCACGTACAGGGCAGCTCATGCTTTGAGGAAGGAAGGAGGGACAATTTCGGCTGGAAAAGAAGCGCAATTAACTATTTTCGAAACAAATGATTTTCGGGAGGTTTTTTATAGACAAGGTCAACTCGTTCCGATTATGACGGTAATCGGAGATAGCTGCATTCGCCATGATTAGTAAATTGTATAAACCGACGGATCGTAAAATCTGGAGAGGAAGAGTAGATTCAGATATCGATTCAAAACAGTTTCGTTGGCATCAGGTGGTTCGAATTGAAGATGCATTTAATTTGAAAGATGGTTCAGAAAAAGTGTTGCTTGGGTTTCCGTGTGATGTCGGAGTGTCAAGAAATCAAGGTAGAGTTGGGGCTGCTGATGGGCCGGATTATTTTCGGGAATCCGTGGGAAGTTTATGCTGGCATGGTGATGAAGCCGGGTTTGTAGATGTTGGAAACATTTACCCGGATGGAAATAATCTTGAAGAGGCTCAGGAAGAGCTTGGAAAGCTTGTTGCCCTACTTCTCCAGAAGAAAAAGACCTCCTGCATCATCGGTGGTGGTCACGAAACGGCGTTTGGGCATTATCTTGGTATCGCCTCCTATCTAAAAAAAGCCGAGCCCAGAGCTAAACTGGGGATCATCAATATAGATGCTCATTTCGATCTTCGTTCCTATGATGAACAGCCAAGTTCAGGGACACCCTTTTTACAGGCATTGGATCATGCTGAAAAGAATAATTTTCTAGTTGAGTACTTCGTGTATGGAATTAATCCGCAAAACAACACCAAATTATTATTCGAAACGGCAGATCGTTTTGGAGTGAAGTATCTAACCAATCAAGAGATTAATTCGAACTCAAAGCGAAGCATTGAAGAGTTGGAGTCATTTATTCTGGATAAGACTCATATCTATCTCACCATTTGCCTTGATGCATTTGATGTATCAATAGCTCCCGGGGTGAGCGCTCCTGCGTGGCAGGGCATTCAGCTTCATAATGCTCAACAGGTGCTTGATTTGATTAAAAAATCTGGTAGGATGATTAGTATGGATATCTGTGAGTTGAATCCCAAATACGATCAAAACACAATCACGGCAAAAACAGCAGGAATGTTGGTTGCCCGATTTTTGAGTCCGGACTAATCTAAGTCAGAGAGTGCCTCTTTAGCCTGATCGAAGCCTTTATCAATATCAAGGGCAGCATTATAGGCAGACTTAGCTTCTTCAATCTCATTCATATGCTCGTGGATTTCTCCTAATCTCAAATATCCCCACGTTAGCCAGCCATTTCCCACTTCAGAGTCCAATGCAATAAATCGTTCGATATGATCTTTTCCTTCTTCTAAGTACTCGCCCGAAACTGCTGCGAGTCTTCCGATCTGGTACCAGGAGTTGTAGAATTCTTCATTAAGCTCAAGGGTCTTATAGTAGTTTTCCATTGCCTGATCGAACAGACCATCTCGTTGCTGAGCGTTCCCGAGATTGTTATAGATTGCTGCGGTTGTATCATTAATCTGAAGTTGTTGAATGGCAATATCAGCTGCGCTGGAGTAATCCTGCCGATTGAAGTAAAAATTGTATAGCTGATAGTAAGAAACCATTAATTCAGGATGGTTCTCTATGGCCATTTTATAATGATTCTCCGCGAATTCAACTTCATCGTAATAGGTGTACACGCGGCCCCAGGCTATAATTCCTGCTTCCAGATCCAGTTTCTCGATTTCATTCGCCTGATTTTCAGCTTTACCTCTTCCTCCACCTACAAATTTGGGAGCCTGTAAATAATACTCCATAGCACTTTCCCGTGCTTCGATATTACCTGGATCCAGCTCAATGGACCGCTCATAATTTCTGCGGCTATTTCGTGCCAGCCCGGCTTGTTTCAGTACGGAAGCATTTTGTGCCTGTCTTCCATAGGAGTGTCCCAGCCACATCCTGTAGTGAGAGTTTCCACCATCCAGATCAGCGGCTTTTTTAAACTGGTTGGTAGCTCTCTTGTATTCGTCCTTATCAAACTCAATTCTACCCAGGTAGTAATAAATCTCGGGATTATCTTTGTCCGAGTTTTTCAAAGCATCGAAGGTTGATTTTGCTTCCTCGAGATTTCCGTTTTCAAATTGTTCTACCCCCTCATCAAAAGTCTGGCTATACGAAAAGCTGTAAATCGAAATCAGAAAAAGAAAAGTAATACCTAAATGTCGTTTCATGAAGTCCCCGTTTTTTTCATGGGCTTTAACTTCAGAATTCTAAAATTGTTTCAGTACACTTAGTTTTGGGAGTGTAAGGCAATCCGGTTTCCTTCTGTATCTTCGAAAACAGCCATGTAACCATGATCTGGAGAAATCTGCCGTTTTGGAATGGTGACGGTTCCACCAGAGGCATCAATCCTGTCCTGGATTATTTGGAGATCGGGATTCCCGTTCAGATACACAAGCGGACCATGAGTATTGCTCGGTCGATACCATTCCGGGTTGAAAATCAGAGCACCGGAAATACTCTCCATATCACCTGGGAAAACAGCCATTTTAAAGTTATCCCCTAAATCCATGTCGACCAGGGTAACCTGGAAAATGGTTTCATAAAACGTTTTAGCTCTTTGAATATCAGATACAGGTATTTCAAACCAGCTGATGAAGTGTTTTGGAGTACTCATAAGAATCGATTGGTTTATCTCAACCTAACCGAAGAGCATCATTTTATCAAGAGCGCAGTTTTTCGAGAATATTATTTAACTCAGTCGCTTCCTCAATAGTGAGCTTGTTAAAAGCAGAGTCAAGATTCTTGAGCTTTGTATCGATGGTAGAGAGCAGATATTCTCCTTCTTCGGAAATAAAAACCTGGATTTTTCTACCATCGCGAGGACAGGGATTTTTCGAAACCAGTCCCTTAGCAACCAACCGGTCAACGATCCTCGAAGTATCGGACATTTTGTCGATCATACGTTCACAAATTTGATTAGTGGACAGTGGATCTCCTTTCGAACCGCGAAGTATTCGCAATATATTGAATTGTTGCTGGGTGATATCAAATTGATCCAGAAACTCTTTCATTTCGTTTTTTAACCAACCCGAGGTGATCATCAGGTTCACCCGAAGTTTATGCCATTCGTTTTGGAATTCTTCCTGTTGGATATGTTCTGCTGCTGTTACCATAAGGACAAAATAAGAAAAAAGGCCGGGCCATTCCTGACCCAACCTAAAGGGGTTATTCTATGTTTTTAAGCTTCTACCAACTCAGCAAGTGGTTGAGCTTGTGGGAAGTCAATAGGGATGTTTGTGGTACCATGAATAAAGTTGCTGATCATTTTATCACCAATAACCATGATGATATCAACAAGGTTAGCTTCGTTGTAACCAGCATCGAATAGTGCGTCAATACTCTCTTGAGATGCTTTGCTGCGATTTACTACTGAGCTCTTAACAAAGTTAGCAAGAGCAGCATACTTTTCGTTGAATGTGATTTCAGCAGCGCGGATTTCAAGAATTTGCTCATCGTTAAATCCATTCATTTTACCGATTGCAGTATGTGCTGAAAGGCAGTAGTAGCATTGGTTGATTTCGCTAACTACTAAATTGATAATTTCTCTTTCCTTGGCAGTTAAGGTGCTTTTTCTGTTTTGGAGAGCAAGGTAATCGCCGAGAGCAGTGTCGCTATAAGCATAGGTTGCATACAAGTTAGGAACGAAGCCAACCATCTTTTTTAGGTTGTCAAAAATCTGTTGGTTGTTTTCGGTTACCTGATCGTAAGTAGGTACGTTGAAAGTTTTCATAATAGTATTAAGTAAGTTTTTTTATGTAATAATTAAGACGTAACAATTTTAAAGGTTAAACTTTAATGTTGCAACATTTAAATAATTGAAGTTTGCTATCGGATTGATAAGTTTACTTTATCACTTCTTCTCGGCAGACCGCCAAAGAGCGATCAAATTCCCACCTAAAATCAATGCTGCTCCACCCAGACTGAGTGTGGTCCACCGGTAATCTTCTAAGAATGTTGAAATGATTAAAGCGATCACGGGAGCGATTAAGCTTACATAGGCTGCTTTTCCTGCTCCGATATTTCCAACCAGGGTAAGGTAAGCTCCAAAAGCAACGATAGACCCAAAAATAGCCAGGTAGAATAATGACCCAATGTATTCAGGGGTCACAATAAAGGATAGCTCCTTTCCAGAAATAAGGGCAATCAACATCATAGCTCCGCCCCCATAGGTCATTCCAAATGCATTGCAGGAAATTACCGGTATCCCTGCCTTCGTGTTTCTTGCAGAAGTAATGTTCCCGAGTGAAGCGATGAAAGTCCCTCCGATTGCGAGAGCAAGTCCAATCAGTTTTCCATCTTCGAAAGAGAATACTTTCAAATCGTCCCAAAAAATGAGCGCAGTTCCAAGCAAGCCGAGCAGTCCGCCTAGTATGACTTTCAGCTCGAGTTCATTTTTCAGGAAAATGCGCGCGTTTATGATGTTGAAAAAAACGAGCAGAGAAAAAATCAGACCAACCAGTCCGCTGGTTAAATACAGCTCTGACATGTAAATAAACCAGTAATTGAACCCGAAAATAAACAGCCCCTGTAGCAGTATGAATGCATGCTCTTTACGAGTGAATGAGAGCTTTAATTTCATGAATCGGGCTGCAATCAGCATAATGATACCTGCCAAAAGAAACCGGTAGGAAACTGAGAACATGGGATCTACGTCTCCAACCTGGAATTTGATGACGTACCATGTAGAACCCCAGATGAGCGTTGGGGTGATAAAAAGCAGGATGTTTTTCATGGATCAGACCTTACGGAGGTGCTCGTTTTTTGCTGCTAACGCTGCACCGATAACCCCCGCATGATTTCGATTCTTTGCAGGAACAACCGGCGTATCAAGGTCTAAGTATTCTTCAAACTGATCAAATTTCTTACTTATCCCACCACCAACTATAATCAGATTGGGATAAAAAAGCTTTTCGAGATGGGAAAGATACTCGTTTACCCGTTTTCCCCAGGCTTCAAAACTCAGGTCCTCTTTTTCGCGGATTGAATTAGCAGCATAATGCTCGGCTTTCATGCCATTAAACAAAAGATGGCCCAACTCGGTATTTGGGAGTAGTTTCTTCTTGTTGAAAATAGCGGTGCCGATACCTGTACCAAATGCAGCAATAAGAACAATTCCCTTTTCGCCCTTTCCGGCTCCAAACTTCATTTCTGCGAATCCGGCAGCATCAACATCATTTACAAGGTGAGTAGGGCACCCTGTTACCTTTTCAATTTTATATGCCGCGTTTATTCCAATCCAGGCATCATCAATATTTGATGCAGTACGGACAACCTCATCAACAACAGCAGCCGGGAATCCTATTCCAACCTGACCGTGCCAGTCGAAATGACGGATAAGCTTTGTAATTGTTTGAATAACCGCGTTTGGAGTCGCGGGTTGAGGAGTTGGAATTCGATGCCGTTCAGTAAGCAGAACTCCTTTTTTTGTATCTACAATAGCACCTTTAATTCCAGTGCCTCCAACATCAATGCCTAAGATTTTCATGGTGGAAATCTATCAAAGAATCGCACGAAAAAAAATTTATTGCTCGGTAGCCACTATATCTATGATCATTGGCAAGTGATCAGCAATAAAATCCATAGAATCCGGTGAAAAAGGAGTGAATACCTGAACAGGGCCAGCTATCTCAGACATCATAAATTCATTAGGAATGATATGATCAATTCGCCAAAACACAGAATCTGCCGGATGGGTAAATACCCCCGTGCCAACTAATGGATCGATAAAACGGAGATTGGTAGAATCACCGAGGAACGATTGAAATTCCCAGCTATCGGGTGTAGCATTGAAATCGCCTACAACCAGAAGGTTTTGATCGTGATCCAATTCCATAAATCTTGAGAATTGCTCTCTCATTACATTCATCATTCCAAGGCGCCAGTTTTCATTGCGCTCTCCCCGCCCTGCTTTTAAGTGTACACCGGATAAATTGAAATCGTAATTATCATTCACCAGTACATCTACGCTCCACATACGATTATTTATGAATGTCTGGGATGCGGGAGTACCGTCATCATTCGTTTGATTGATAATAGGTGTGTTTGAGGTGGCAAAACTATAAAACGTACCTAATGGTACACGACTCAAAATCACCACATTCATGTACCAATCATCACTTTCAAGTCCACCGTATAACTGGTAACCCAATTCGGGGAAATATTCATCAGCCAGAACTTTTGCGTAGGTGCTACTTTCAAATTCCTGGAAAACGATGATGTCTGGATCTGCCATCTTAACCACTTCGGCAAGTTGTTTGCGGCGTTCCGGCATGTTATCGGGTGGATTATCCTCCCTGCGGTTGTTGATGTACGGATTGTCGAAATCGTCTACAAAATGCTCCACATTCCAGGATAGAACCCGAACGGTATCTAAAGGGGTGTACCAGGTTGGCCAGCTTAAACCGGAGATCGTAGTGTTGTTATCCAGATTGATGGAAGGTTGAGTGCATGAGATGAACACGCCAAAAAGGAAAAAAAGAAATAGAGATCGCATGGATGAATAGTTTTGCATCGAAAATACACACAGAATGTTACCCAGATATGATCAACCTACACAATTTACACAACGAGTAGTGTGCGGCATGTATTCAAGACGGCCATAGGGAATTTTCTTTCCACATTTTCGGCATAATCCAAAGTCTTTGTCATTGATTTGATCCAGGGTTCTTTCGAGTCGTTTAACCAGTTTCTTCTTATCACGGAGAGCAGCTTCATTAATAGTTTTGTTATTAATGGCATCCATTCTGGAGATTCGACCAATAGAGGCATCTAAAGGAATAGGTTTGGTAAGCTCCTCTAATTCTATAATCTCTGCAGCTAAATATTCGAGATTCTGTCGAATAATTTGTTCAATGCTTTCAAGTTGTTGATCAGTCATCTTTACTTTGTGTACCACTATAAGTAAGAGAATAGCATTCAACAAAACAATTCGGGCTATATATTCTGAAAAGTAATTCCAGAATTAAGAAATGAAGCATTTTTTTTGTTTTCTTTGAAGGGGTTTTAATTAGGGGCACTATCGAAGTCATACGGGAAATTTGACGAACGGAATCAGTGTTGGGAATCGAACCCGGAAGTGATTTTAGCAAGAGCCAAGCAGTGGGTTGAAATCCTGGATATTTACTAGCAACTAAAGAAATAGATATTATATGGAAAACAACAAGCCTCCAGCATGGCTGGAACTTCTGATGTCGTTTCTATTCTTTGGGTCTGGTATAGCCATAATATTGCTTTCGGTTGGTATAATTCCTTTAGAGGATTCAGCTTTTAATACACCAAGATGGGTGGTTGGTGTTATCGGAGGGTTATTTGCAATCGCTGGAATAATGATTTTTAGTAAAGGAAGATGGCAGTGGATGAATACCCTGTTTATGTTCCTGTTGCTCTCCGGTTTTTGTGCTACTTTTGCATGGATCGCTTTTTTTGGAGATGCAGAAGGGTTCTCATTGAATGGACAATCCGGATTAAATGGGCTTGGAGTATTCGTCGCCAGATTCATGTTTGGCGGTTTTTCGGTACTGTGCGGGCTTCTGGTTTTAGGTGCTGTTATAAGCCCGATTATCAAATTGATTAAAAGAAAGGGATAGTCTTCAAGAAAATTTCACAAACAATCTCTACGTTTCAGAATGTGAATTTTTCTAACTACCAACCTAATCAACCTTCCATGAAAACCATGAAGTTATTCAGAGGATGCATGTGCCTGCTCTTGGCACTTGGAGTTTCTGTGTCCGCAATGGGGCAAAATGTGATGGATCCCATTCATGTTTCAAAAACCCAACAAGTGGGTTCGGTGTATATTAATGAAGACGGTTCAACCGGTGCATATACGTTAATTGTTCCTGCCGACCCATTCAAAGAAAATGTAACAGCCTCCACTCATCTATACTTGATTGATCTTCAAACGATGGAGACTAAACCATTTGTGACAGGAATTAGTGTTTCGGGAGTTGCTTTTCGCCCGGGCCATAACAGTATCACTTTTATTGCCAGAAAAGAAGGTGATAAAACCAGATCCATTTACGAAATATCGCTTGATGGTGGAGAGGCACAAAAACTCTATGCTTTTGAGCAAAATATAAGTTCTTATGCATGGGGAAGTGATGGAGCTCATATTGTATTTCGGGCAATACAGCCTTCTCAGAAAAGTGAAAATCCGCTGCCTTATCAGCCGGAGATTTATGAAGAGGGGCTAAGAAACACCTGGGCTTACATGCATAATGTTTCCAAAGAAGGTCATATCCCTCATCGAATCGAAATTGAGGGAAGTGTTTCTCAGCTGCACTGGAGTCCCGACATGGAAAAAGTGGTGGTTGCGTTGGCACCGACTTCTTTAGTTGACGACACCTTCATGGCACAGGAAATTTTTGTAATAGACCATGAAACAAGGGAAGTACTAACCCAGATTGAACATGAAGGGAAATTGGGTGCAATTTCGTGGAGTCCTGATAGTGAAAGACTAGCAATGATTTCTGCTGCTCATTTGAATGACCCAATCGATGGACGGCTTAAAATAGCGGATGCTTCAACGGGTGAATCAACAATCCATTTCCTTGATTTTGAAGGAAAGTTTGAGCAACTAAAATGGAAAGACAATGATGAGTTGTACTATCTGGCGAGTAAAGGGGTTTGGTCAGAATTGGGCACGCTAAAAGCCGATGGTTCCGGTATGGATGTGATGTTTCCAACCGGTGGAACAATGATCAATGCGTTTGTCTATGCGAATACAACCTTTATGTTTGATGCAGAAAATCCTACACATCCAGATGAAGTGTACGTCAAGAAACGAAGAGATCGCGAGATAACCCGGGTAACGAATCATAATCTATGGTTAGATGAACTGGAATTAGGCCGACAGGAAGTAATTACCTATACCACCGAAGATGGTATGGATATCGAAGGAATCCTGATTTATCCGGTTGGATACGAGGAAGGAACCAGGTATCCACTGATTAACGTAATTCATGGTGGCCCGGAAGCACACTACGACAACGGCTGGCTCACCGCTTATTCCATGGCTGGGCAAGTTGGAGCGGGTGATGGCTTTGCCGTGTTTTATCCAAACTACCGGGGAAGTACGGGGCGTGGACTGGAGTTTGCAATGAGTTCTCAAGGTGATTTAGCCGGCGCTGAATTTGATGATATTGTAGAAGGGGTGGATCATCTCATTGATCTTGGAATCGTTGATGGTGAAAAAGTCGGTGTAACCGGCGGCTCGTATGGTGGATATGCCACTGCCTGGATGAGTACCCGTTACAGTGACCGGTTTGCTGCCGGTGTGATGTTTGTGGGAATCAGCAACAACATTTCCAAATGGGGAACCAGCGATATTCCGGAAGAATTATTCCATGTACACTCCAGGAAACGAATTTGGGAAGACTACCAGGATTACTTGGAGCGCAGTCCGATTTATTATGTTGATCAGGCTCAAACACCACTTCTTATCATGCATGGCAAAAATGATACCCGCGTGGATCCCGGTCAGTCTTATGAATTGTACCGGCATATAAAAACCCGAACCGATACTCCGGTTCGATTGGTGCTGTATCCCGGAGAAGGTCACGGTAATCGAAGAGCCACTGCACAGTTTGATTATAACCTTCGGGCAATGCGCTGGTTCAATGAATATCTGAAGGGTGATGCGGAACGTCCTGATATGGAGTTAGAAATTGAGACGAGGTCTGTAGACAACTAATCTGAAAAGGCTCCAACCGGAGCCTTTTTTCTTTGTTCTATTCGTTGGATAAGGTTTTAGCAGGGTTCGTTAAGCCTGCGCGAATAGTTTGCACACCGATTGTAGCTAGCGAAATAATTAAGACCAGCACCGTGGCGATTGCAAAATGGCCTGCATGAATATCAATTCGGTAAGCGAAGTTTTGTAACCAGGTGTTCATTACGTAATAAGCTAATGGAATGGCAACAATAATTCCGATAGTCACAAGCTTAATGAAGTCCTGAGCAAACAATCCGGTAATCCGTATTGAGGAAGCTCCCAGTACTTTGCGAATACCTACTTCTTTAATCCGGCTTGAAACGGTTAAAGTAACCAGTCCAAACAGGCCAAGACAGGCAATCAAAATTGCAAAGCTGGAGGCATAGTTCACAATGCTGGTCCAACGTTCATCTTCCTGGTATACTTCGTATAAATCATCGTCCAAAAATGAATAAGTAAACGGGATTTCAGGGTAAAATTCTTTCCATTGATGCTCGATTTCAGCGACTGTCTCTGAAATGTCAGCAGGCATCATTCGAATGAATAAGGTGTTGTGTCCCCAGGCAGGGTTCATGGTCAGAAATGCAGGGTCAATTTCCTGGTACAAAGCTGCAAAAATGTGATCCTCAACCACTCCGATTATTACTGCTCCTCCATGTGGATCCTCCCCCTGAATAATCCCGGGGATGGTAGAGCCTATGGGGTCAGTAAGTCCCATCCGTTCTACAAGGGTCTCATTTACGATGATAGATTGCAGGGAATCGGTAGCCAAATTAGGATCGAAATCCCGCCCGGCGATGATATCTAATTCCATGAATTGGTTGTAATTACTCTCCACCGTAAACACATTAATGTTGAATGATTCACCATTGTGTTCCACACCGTAGCCAAACGAACCTTCGAAGCCAAGGGGAGTACCTGTAGCTGTGATATCCACGATATTTGCATTGTTTCCAATGGTATTTCTCATTTTCGCTGCCAAATCAAGTCCGTTAATCCGGTTTAGAGGGATGACCAGGACATGCTCTTTATTGTAGCCTAAATCCTTATCCTGGATGAATTTGAGTTGGTTATTCATAACCAGTGTACCTACAATTAAGCATACCGAAAGTGCAAACTGGAGAGAAACCAGTCCTTTGGTGAACACATTTGAACCACTCAGCTTCAATGTTCCTTTTAATGTACTGATTGGTTTAATATTGGAAAGCAGCAATGCGGGATAGCTACCGGCTATAAAGCCTGTAAATACGATAAACACAACCAGGAAGGTTAGTGTTTGCCAGTTTTCAAAGTAATTGAAATCCAGTGTTTTGTCAGAAAGAACGTTAAAAACAGGCAGGAATAGTTCGGCTAGAAGTACGCCAAGGATGAGTGAAATGCTGCAAATCATAAAGGCTTCTCCCCAGAATTGAACCATCAGCTGGTAACGATGTGCCCCAATCACTTTACGCATTCCGATTTCTTTAGCCCGGCGGGAGGACCGGCCGATAGAGAGTGTCATGAAATTGATACAGGCGATAAGTAAAATGGCGATAGCTATTCCTGAAAGGATGTAGGAGTACATCGGATCACTATTGCTGTTCAGGTGAATTTCAGGGAGAGGATTTAATCGGTAAGAGAAGGGGCGAAAGTCATCCGGCCACCCATTTTGAGATCGCACAAAGCTCTGATATTCAGCATGATATTTATCCGTGAACGTATCTAACCGATTATTTAAGGAACTACTCTCCACATTTTCGTTCAGTAATACATAGGTTTGATACAAGTTCATATCAAACCGGTCCATAAACTGGGCATTGAAAAAATTGTCGCCTTCGATAGGAAGGATCATGTTAACCCGAAGTGTAGAATTTGAAGGTGGATCAGCTACCACTCCTGTTACTTCAAAATCTTCGAATACCTCATTCTTTCTGATTCTAAGTGTTTTTCCGTAAGCAGTTCCATCATCAAAGTATTTAGATGCTACAGATTCTGTTATCACCACTGAACCCAGGTTTGGGAGAAGGTTTTCCGGATTACCTTCTAGCACATCAAAAGTAAACATCGAAAGCAGCTCAGCATCAGAATACATTACCAATTCCTGGATGGCCTCCCCGGCAGATTTGGTATAATGTTGGCGGTAGAAGATTCTTGCAAAATGTTCGATCCCCGGTACCTCAGCCTGTAGGGTAGGCCCCAATGGTATTGGCCCATTTCTAAATGAACGCTCCTGATTTCCCTGTTCATCAAAATGAGAAAGCTCAACCCGGTACAGGCGCTCTCGATTTTCGTGCATTTGATCGTAGGTAAGCTCATCCTGCACATACAGGAAAATCAAGGAACAGAAGGCGAGACCAATAGCCAGGCCAAATACATTAATAAATGCATAAGATTTCTGTTTTTTAAGTGATCTTAAGGTCACTTTCATATAGTTTTTAAGCATAGAAAAGGTATTGAGATGGGTAAATTCCAGTTCTTCGAACCAACTTCGTCGAATCCAAATGCTCAGAACATCCTGCCAGTAAAGCCTGCGAGCATAGGATTCCCCCCAATTTCTGCATCGAATTTGAAAGAGTTCATCCAGGTCAGCTTCAGCTTCTTGTTTAAACTTCCAGGCCACACTTAGAGAGAGAAGCCAGCTTGCTATTTTTGGGGGTTTTGGTTGATTTAGCTCCACGCCTGGCTCCAGTTAAATTTATTCCATAAAAGTTCACGGGCAGCCCGTGTTTCTTTTAGAGCACGTTCTCCTTCGAAAGTAACTGCGTACACACGTTTACTCTTTCCACCCCGCTCAGCAGTAGGTTGTGTCATGGTAGAGTCGGCATATCCTTTTTTGCGAAGTCGTTCCAGAGAGGTGTAGAGAGCGCCCATACTTACAACTCTACCGGTTGTAGATTCGAGTAGCTGCTGGATCGAAACCGTATATGCTTCATCGCTAAGGCCCCCGATTGCTAATAGAATTAATTCTTCGAGTTCGCCTAGTTTTTGGGTTTTGAACATATTTCTTTCTTTTTGTAGGAATAATAGACGAACCAAAATCAGAAATGGTTGCATGAACTCCGAATTTGGGTTTAAAAAAAATCGAGGTGACACAGGCTTATGGTTTTTTTGGATATATGAATATTGAATACTATTCTTTTGATGAGTTCATTATTGATAAAGTACTTTCTCTACAAAAATCTTGGGTATGAAAATTTCTGTGATCATTTCCTTAGTGGGCATTCTTCTTCTTTTTTCACTAATTATGGTTGTTCAATTATCCGGAGTGGGTGAGATAGAGTCTGAGCAGGAGAATGATTCTATACAACGCGATGGATTATTTACCGGGGCAAGAAATTCATTAACCTATATTAACTATGCCCGATCCTATCCCGAAACAGATATTCCCCGGGAAGGCTTCGCAAAGGCATATGATCATCTTCAGGTGTTTAAGAAAAAGGGAACCATCAATCCTATTTGGGAGTCTATGGGACCCGTAAATATTGGCGGACGAACACTGGCTTTAGCTATCAGGCCCGATAATCCGGATGTTATTTTTGCCGGTTCTGCAAGCGGAGGGTTATGGAAAAGTGAGTCAGGTGGTTCCGGGTTGAATGCCTGGGAGTATGTGTCTACTGGGTTTCCTGTTCTGGGTGTAGGCGCCATAGATATTGATTCGAATAATCCGGATGTAATGTTCATTGGAACGGGTGAATCGTACGGTACCCCGGAAAATATGCCAGGAATAGGACCAGTGAGGACTACAAGAGGGAGCTATGGGATTGGAATTCTAAAAAGTACAGACGGAGGAGTAACCTGGACGAAAAGTTTGGATTGGAGTGTCGATCAACGTCAATCGGTTCAGAAGATTCAAATCAATCCGTTGCGATCAAATTCAATATGGGCTGCAACCACCCTCGGTGTTTATCGATCCAGGGATGGAGGTGAAAGCTGGCAATTTATACACGGTATTTCCATGGCAACGGATGTTGTTATTAATCCGGAAGACACAAGTACCGTTTTTGTGGCACATGGTGGCATGGGAAGTTTGGGACACGGCATTTACAGAACCACGAATGCAGGAGATAGCTTTGAAAAAATGAACTTGTTGGATGGTGGCGGGCCAGGTCAGTTTTTAGGTAAACCCGTGTTAGCAATTTCTAAGTCTGATCCTCAAATAGTTATGGCGAGTATCGGAAACTCAAATGGAGCCATTGGTGCTACCGACGAAGAGAATCGTACCTGGTTGGTTAGAACTGAAGATGGAGGGGAATCCTGGAACCTGGTATTCAGTCGAACGGATTTTTATGCTCGTTTCCAGGGGTGGTACTCCCATGCAATTTCTATTCATCCTGAAAACCCCGATTTAGTTTGGGCAACCGGGCAACCCCAATTCCTTTTCCGTTCAACAAATGGAGGAAGTAATTTGGATACGCTATTTACCAGTCCCGCTAATCCAGCTGGTGCAGGCGATGCAACAAACCTGTATCCTTTTCTGAGCAACTGGGCCGATCATCACGACATTGTTTACCATCCAACCGATTCCAATATCATTTATTTCGTGAATGACGGTGGGATTTTCAGGACTACAGATGGAGGCATCACCCTGGAAAACTGTAACTCAGGGTATCAAACGGTTCAGTTTTACAACGGGGTATCCAATTCTAATACCAATCCGGACTTATTCCTGGGAGGATTGCAGGATAACAACAGTATCATTTATGAAGGATCGATAAACTGGCGAAGAGGATGGGCCGGGGACGGTTCATGGACAGCCTTGAATCAGGTAAATAATAATACGGCCTACTTATCTGCACAATTTGCACAGGCCAGAGTTTCATTTGATTTATTTACTTCATCCCAATTCGGAGATGCAAATACACGGCCTTCTTTTGATGTTTTCCCAACCAGTGAAGCAAATTTTATAGCCCCGTTTGTCCTCAGTCCTGTTGACAATCAAACCATTTACATGGGAGGGGAGAGAATTTATAAATCGCAAAATGGGGGTTCTGCCTGGGAGGTAACAAATTCAGGGTTTAAGCTGGATGGAAATGCCATGTCCGCTATGGTAGCATCTCATCAGAGCGAAGACGTAGTATATGTAGCATCAAGTCCTAAAATTACCCGACCCAATGTGTATAAAACAATGAATGGAGGAGATTCCTGGGTGAACATTACCGGCGATCTACCCGATCGGTTTCCTACTGATTTGGCAATAAATCCCAATAACGATGAGATACTATATATAACATTTGCGGGATTCGGAACTCCTCATGTTTACAAGTCCATAAACGCTGGGTTTTCCTGGCAAAGTATTAGTAATGGATTACCAGATATACCAACCTGGTCTGTAACCGTAGATCCGGAATTTCCAGATCACATTTTTGTGGGAAACGAGCTTGGGGTTTATGCATCGTATGACGGAGGGGATTCCTGGCAAAGCATAAATGGGAATTTACCTGATGCCGTTTTTGCAATGGATTTGATTGTATCTGTTTCTAACAGGAAGCTTCGGCTAGCAACGCACGGAAATGGAGCCTATGAAATGGATCTTCCTCAAGGGGCAAACAATGAATCCGGTTCGGTGTTTCCTGAAAGGATTCGTTTAGGTAATAATTATCCAAATCCATTTAATCCGGTCACAACCATTCCTTATGAACTTTCAGAACAAAGCTTTGTATCGCTGAAAGTATATGACATAAGTGGACGACTGGTTCGAACACTTGTAAATCGAATTCAGGGAGTAGGAGAATTCAATATTCCATTTGATGCTGCGGGCTTATCAAGCGGAACATACTTCTATCAACTTACGGTGGGGGATGAAGTACAAACTCAAAAAATGTTGCTTGTAAAGTAGCTTACTTAGAAAACAGCTTTGAAGAACATCACAGCAAACATAGCTGCAACCAGTGTTTTGATCATGGTTCCGGTTAAGAAGCCAAGAAAAGACCCCCAGGCAGATTTCAGAGCGATATTTACGTCTTGCTTGTAGAGAAATTCACCTACAAACGCACCAACAAGGGTGCCAAGGAAGAAACCAAGCGGAGGGAAGAAGAACATGCCAAGGATCATCCCAATTAAACTACCGGTAGCACCATAACTCGAGCCACCAAATTTTTTAGTGGTATATGCAGGTAGGGCATTTTCAAGAGCGATAATAGCGACAATAACAATTGCCCAGATAATCAGAAATGGAGTAGTGAAGGTGGCAACTCCACTTAAATGAAGGATTAAAAGTCCAAGATAACTGAACGGTAGCCCGGGAAGAACCGGTAAAAAAGCTCCGATTAAACCCATTATAATGCAGAGGGCGCCAAGTGCAATCCAGATAAGTTCCATAATCGATTAATTTACTAATGAAACCTATCACGGATTGAAGGCCAGGATGTTTCAGATTTTTAAAGATTCGGGATCAAAAGATGACTCTATGTATTCGCTGATGGACATATTTGCCCATTTATCGGAGGATTGTTTTTTGATGAAATCCAGGTCGTGTGAATTATCATCGGCATGTTTAAAAAAGAGCATACTGAGGTGATCCATATCTTGCTTACAGTATTCATACAAACGATGGTTGGTAACCGAAACTCTGGATCCACCTAAAATATCGGAGGCAATATTGTATGCCACCGTTTTAGCCATGATGTCTGTACAGTATCGGGTTCTTGGGACTCCGCATGGAACTTTGGTTTCATCCTCCTGCGCAATATACACTGAGCCGCCTGCTCCATATATATTTGGATATTTCACGTGCTGGAATTCATTATTCACCTTAATCAAACCTGCAAAGTTAGCCAGGTTGTGTGTTGTTCGCACAGCATCAATGCCAATGAACTGAGGAATAATCATAGTGAATTTCGAGTCGATCACCTCTCCGCTTTCAAGGAATACTTCTCCTTTCTTCAGTTCCTGAATCTCTGCATTCGTTCTCCATTGAATGTCATAGCGCTCAAATAATTGTTCACAAGCTTTTATATCCTCATGAATACCACCAAGTCCAAAATGTGTTAAATATGGTTCAGCGGTAATGAAATGGATAGGGGTCTTATCAAGCACCTCGTTTGCTTTCAAATGGTAAATGGCATTTAGCAGGAATTCATAGGCTGCAAAGAAATAACCCGACCACTGTGCTGCTGCAATTACCATTGGGCCGGGATCTTTAACAAATTTCTTCCATGCAATCCGGGTTTGTTCCGCTTCGCGCATCGAGCAAATAGTCTGAATATGATTTTCCGGCGTAAACCCTTTAATGCTTCCATAATTTGGTTTTGTACCCGTAGCAAGCACGAGATAATCGTAAGCTATATCCGCATCTGAAGCATAGATAACCTGGTCATCCAGATCGAAACCATACACCATAGACTGGATAAATTCGATATTGTGGTCCTTATAAATAGGACGGGTATCGAATGAAATATCATCCGAATTTCTATACCCGAAAGGATGCCATACAAGAGAAGGTAAAAAAGTGAACTCGGGCGATTTATCGATTACGGTTATCGTGTGCCTGCCGTTAAATAACTTTGCAAGGCTCAAGGCCGTCGAGTACCCTGCAAAACTTGATCCTACTATAACAACTCGCTTTTTCATGTGTACCTCCCCTTTTTATTTAGGTATGGATTACGTTAGTTCCAAAAGTTGAAGATTGTATGAATTAGTCGGGGAAAAGCGCTTTTCATAAAACCTTCATACACAGCACTTACTCTGATCGAAACCAAAAGGATTAACTATGTCAAAAAAATCAAACTACAAAGGAACTATCGGAATTTTAACGGGGGGCGGTGACGTCCCGGGATTAAACCCTGCGATACGAGGGGTTACCATTCGAGCACTACGCGAAGGATATAAGGTAATTGGTTTTAGAAGAGGATGGGCCGGACTAATTGATATCATCAGAGATAAAAAGGCAGACAATAGTTTAAATTTTATTGAATTAACCGAGGAAATTGTAAACAAAGCCGGACGTACAGGTGGAACATTCCTGCATACATCCAGAACGCGTCCAAGCCATGTAAAAAAGGAAATGCTTCCCGAACATCTAAAAGGAGAATACACCGAGGATGTAAACGACCTTACCCCGGAGGTTCTAAAAAACCTTGACTGGGTTGGAGTAGATTATCTGATCCCGATTGGAGGAGATGATACCCTGAGCTATGGTGTTAGATTATATACTGAGGGCTTTAAAGTAGTAGCTCTCCCCAAAACCATGGACAATGATGTGCCCGGAACCGATTATTGTATCGGGTTTAGTACCTGTGTGACCAGAACCATTCAATTGGCTAATTCCCTTAGAACTTCTGCCGGTTCGCATGAGCGATTTTTAGTGATGGAGGTTTTTGGCCGGTATGCAGGTTTTACCGCAATGCTTCCAACAATGGCCGGAGCAGCAAGTCGGTGTGTTATTCCTGAATACAAATTTGAAATGGATCAGCTTGCAGAGTTAATGAACTATGACCGAATGAAGAATCCGAGCAGATACTCTATGTTGCTGGTATCAGAAGGAGCAATGTTCAGCGGTGGAGAAATGATCTTTCAGGATGCAACCACAGATGCATATGGTCACAAAAAACTTGGTGGGATTGGTGATTTAGTTTCAGAAGAACTCAAACGATTGTCACCTAAATTCAATAACGGAAAAACGGTGAATATCATCAATCAAAAGCTAGGTTATATGGTTCGGGGAGGTGACCCTGATGCCATTGACTCTATCGTACCTATGGCGTATGGAAACCTTGCTTTGGATTTAATTCTTCAGAACATCCATGGGAGATTGGTGGTACTAAAAAATGGACGGTATGATAACGTTCCTATTGATATTGTAACCAGTAAGAAAAAGCTTGTAAATATAGAACGCCATTACAACACCGAGAGATTAAGACCGTTCTACAAGAGCTTTGAAATGCAGCCGTTGTTTATAATGACGAGCGAGTATTAGCGTTAGATTGAGAAAAATAAAACCCCGTCATGGTTCAAATGGCGGGGTTTTTTTACGCGAAGTATAATTGATTTCCAAAAGTAAAAGCAGGCATGCACCTACTTTGGACTATTTGATAAGGTATGAACCAAGGATAGCGCATGAATATGAAGAGATTGTGAATGATAAATTTCGCTCCGGCACATCGGCTTGCAGTCGAATGCGTGAATAAGTATCATCATCAAAATTTGTGACCAAATACCAACCAAATAATACTTATGAGTACAAAAACCTTTTTTGGGCATCCCAGCGGATTAGCCACGCTCTTCTTTACGGAAATGTGGGAGCGATTCAGTTATTACGGGATGAGGGCCCTCTTAATTCTTTTTATGACAACTCCGGTATTATCCGGCGGGTTGGAATTTGATGATGCTACCGCTGGAGCCGTTTATGGCTTGTACACCATGGGGGTTTATCTGTTCGCACTTCCGGGAGGCTGGTTAGCAGATCACATCATTGGACTAAAAAAATCGGTTTGGTATGGCGGGATTATTATAACCCTTGGCCACTTTACGATGGCTGTTCCCGGAGTATTTGACTTATTTGGAAGCGGTGGACATAATACGGTGAGTGGTTTAGACCTGTATTCTTTCTTCCTTGGACTTGTATTGATTGTAATAGGAACCGGGATGTTGAAGCCAAATGTGAGCAGTATTGTAGGCGAGCTATATGGAGGTGAAGAAGACAAGGACAGTGCAAAACGTGACGCTGGTTTTTCCATCTTCTATATGGGAATTAATATCGGTGCATTTCTAGCGCCACTCGTTTGTAGTTTTCTGGCGGAAGAAGTGAACTGGCACTTAGGTTTTGGAGCAGCTGGTTTTGGGATGTTGATTGGTTTGATTCAGTATAAAACCACAGCCAGTAATTTAGATGGTGTAGGTGACGCACCGATATACGAAAGCCCGGAAGAGATAGAAAAAGCAAAGAAGACGGCGAATATTGCAAAATTGGTTGGTGCCGCAATCTTCATCGTGTTCGCCCTGTTCTTTTTTCAGGTGTTTCAGGTGGACGCGCAAGGAATTGCAAATGCTTCCAAATACATTATTGCAACTACAGCTCTTCTGTTTTTTGGGTATGTATTCTTTTTGGGGGGATTAACTAAAGAAGAAAAAGGCAAAGTAGGAGTAATTGGCTTGCTGCTACTATTTACAGCTCTGTTTTGGTCAGGATTTGAACAGGCAGGATCCACTTTGAACCTTTTTGCTGAGAGATTTACCGATAGAACCGTACTGGGATGGGAAATTCCGGCAGGTATGTTCCAGTCCATCAACTCGATGTTTATCATCATTTTTGCACCCATTTTTGGAGCGATGTGGGTGTGGTTAGCCAAGAGAAACCTGGAGCCAAGTTCACCGCTTAAATTTGCATTTGGGTTAATTTTACTTGGTATAGGATTCTTAGTAATGTATTTCGCGGCTAAGATCGCTGCTTCTGGTGATTTAGCAGCACCTACCTGGTTAATTTTCACCTATTTGTTTCACACTTTTGGTGAGCTGAGTTTAAGTCCCGTTGGATTAAGTCTGGTTACCAAACTTTCTCCACATCGTTATGCAGGACAAATGATGGGGATGTGGTTCCTATCGATTGCGATGGGTAATCTGTTCGCTGGTTTGATCGCAGGAAACCTTAGTGGAGGTACCGAAGAGACCTTAGCGCAAATGCCTGATCAGTACATGTTGATTGTATACACCACCGTTGGAGCCGGGTTACTACTGCTACTGATTTCAAGACCGGTTCGCAAAATCATGGGCAACGTTCACTAGCTTGAATTTTCACAATAAAAAAGGCTTCCAAAAGGAAGCCTTTCAATGGATCAGTTCGCCTGAGATACAGAGGTGTACTTAACTATAAGGTCCGCGATTTCTCCATTTTTTGAATGTTTGGCCCAATAAACAGCGTCATGACCTTTCTTATCAGCCACATTGGTTGCACCGTTCTCGAGTAAGATTTTAACTACTTCGGTATTTCCTTGTCCTGCTGCTAACATTAAAGGAGTTACCCCTTCACTACTTTGCTTATTTACATCAGCTCCAAACACAACAAGTGATACCACAGATCTGAAATTACCTTTAGAAGCAGCTACATGGAGTGGAGAGAATTGATCTGAACGATAGATATTTGGGTTTGCTCCAGCTGACAATAAAGCATCCACAGCATCAAAATGATTTTGCGTTGCTGCGATAGTTAATGCAGTGTTCTCAGAATGGTTAAAAATATTCACTTTTGCTCCATGCTCAATGAGGGCTTCAATGGCTTCATCCTGGTTTTGGGAGGCTGCATAATGGAGAGGAGTGTTTCCTTCCTTATCAGTAACATTAGGATTTACACCTTTTTCTATGAGACGTTCAATCTCATCAATGTTTCCAGTGTAGGCAGCTTCAAACATGGAATACTCACTAGTGTCATTCGCGATTACACTCGTAGTAAATACAAAAATGGTTAGCAGATTAAGTAGAGTTTTAACTTTCATGACGTTTTCCTTTTAGAGGTTTTGGAGATTTCAATCTTGATCGTTTAGTGTTACCTCATAGACGCCAATGTTTTAGCGGTAGTTACTCCGCTCATCACAAAATGGAGCATCTCATCACAGAATCGCATAAAAAAAGGCCTCCAGTATTTGGAGGCCCTTCAAAATTGGTTTGAAAACATTTACTGTAGACTGAAAGAAGCTCCTGCAGTAACACCACTGGGACCCTCTGAATCAGAAAGCAGAGATACATCCATAGCAAAGTTCGGATTCAGCGTGTATTGATAGCCCGCTTCAAAATAACCAGAGCTTCCACTCCTAAATAACCCAGCCGTAATCAGGCTTTGATCATTTATAGCATATCTCGGAGTTACTGAAACGAATCCGGAACCGGATCCATCAGTAGAAAAAGAGCCTACATTCGCATTAATACTCCACTGGTCGTTGAATATATAATCCCCCAGAGCTCTTAAAAAAAACTGATTCTCGGGGAAGGTATCAAAAAGTTCAAATGCAGGTCCGCCAATTATGCCTACAAATAGTTTGTCATCTAAAAGTGGTTCCAGGGTATATTTTAATGCAACCTGTGTTCTTACACTCCCAGCATTCTTGTCGCTGTTATAGTCTGCTAAAACCGGACTGAATTGAATTTCCAGTTGTTTTGCGAGCCCTGTACGGAAGTTTACTAATCCAATTCCATTCTCGCCATCAAGTACAGTAAACCCTGTCTCTATTTGGTAAGACTTAACTGGTATAATTGAAGTATTATACCCGGCTCCGGCCCGGTCGTCAGAAATTGGGAATTGAGCTGCGACTGGTAACGTCACGAGTAAAAACAGTGTGAACAGTGAAAAGTATTTCATAATAGACTAATTTTGAAGGTGATGAAGAATGGTAGAAGTAGTCTATTTAGTGTTTCTCTTTTGTTATTGTTTCATGGAATCTAATAATGTGTATCACTAAATAAAAAAAATAGATAAGGCATGATAGAGCAAAAATCATCGATTGCTGCTATTGCTACTCCTGTAGGGGAAGGGGGAATTGCTGTAATCCGTGTTTCAGGTAAAGATGCCATTGGAAAAGTGAATACTGTTTTTTCCGGGAGAGATCTTGCTGAGCGAGAATCTCACACCGTTCACTTTGGCAAAATTTTGGATTCAGAAGGATTAACAGTTGATGAGGTATTAGCTACGATCTTCAAATCTCCAAAGAGCTATACGGGTGAAGACACTGTTGAGATTTCCTGTCATGGAGGAGTTTTGGTAACCCAAAAGGTATTAGAAACCATTTTAGCCACCGGAGTGAAGGGAGCGGAAGCAGGTGAATTCACCCAGCGTGCATTCTTAAATGGAAAAATGGATCTGGATCAGGCAGAAGCCGTTGCGGATATAATTCACGCCAAAAGTTTGAAAGCCGTTGATGCAGCTCATCAACAACTGGAAGGACGATTAGGGAAGCATGTTAAAGAATTTCGCCAGCAGATTATTGATGCAACAGCGATGGTGGAACTTGAGCTCGACTTTATTGAAGAGGACGTAGAGTTTGCTAACAAAGACCAGTTAATGAACTTATTAGTGGATGTATCCGGAGAAATAGAGTCCCTCTTAGAAACCTATGAGACCGGCCGTTTAGTCAAGGACGGAGTTAAAACGGTATTAATTGGCCGGCCAAACGCTGGAAAATCCACGTTACTAAACACATTGGCAGGAATTGACAGGGCCATTGTAACGGATATTGCAGGTACCACCCGCGATACCATTGATGTGGACTGGAACTACGAAGGATTATTATTCAAACTGATTGATACTGCCGGCTTAAGAGAAACAGAAGACGTTGTGGAGGCTGAGGGAGTAAAACGGTCTCAGCAGGCTTTTGAGAAAGCTGATTTGGTAGTATATCTGAAGGATTTATCCCATCCTTTCTCTCAGGAAGAACGGGATGAGATCGCCGGTTTCCAGAAAGCTGCGGGGGAAACTCCATTTTTATTGATCGGCACCAAAGCAGATATCGAATTGGATTATGGATGGAGAACTCATTTCGATATAAAAATCTCAGCCAAATCCGGGGATCAAATTGGGCTCCTTAAAGATGTGCTAAAACAGCGGGCACTTGAAAACAAACATTACGACGCTTCCAGTTTACTCGTCACTTCTACGCGGCACAGAGATGCGTTGAAAAAGGCCTATGAACAGGTCCAGGCTGCCATCAACGGTCTGAAACTTGGAATGACCGGAGACTTTCTTTCGATCGATTTGCGCTCAGCTCTTAATGAGTTAGGGACAATTACAGGAGAAATTACCAACGAACATATTCTGGATTCCATTTTTTCCCGGTTTTGTATTGGGAAATAAAAAACCCTGCACATTTTAATGAACAGGGTTTTATGGTTATCCGATGCTAATTTTTGATTCTAAAAAGCTTCAAATAGTGCTTTTTCATCATTTTCATGTTGAGGTTCTGCCTCAACCCACCTCGAGTTTCTTTGTCCTCCAAATTGATCCGTGTGGTGATTTATATTGATAATGCTTTCCGAATTGTTATCGGCTTCATGAGTCTTTACAAGTAAGTGTCGGCCAATACTTCCTCCAATTACCTTTGTACTAAGATCACTAATGAATCGAACCATATCTCCCACCTGGCCCTGGAGGCCATGAGCGGAATGCTGTGTTTCTTCCGCGATGACTGTGGATTGTTGGGTTTTAGAATTCAGGTGATCAACTGCCCCAATGGCATCTTGTATCCCCCTGGTTTGTTCCGATGATGCTGCAGCAATGCCTGAGATGGTGTCATCCACATTTCTCGCCTGCTCCAGAATCTCGTTAAAAACCTGTCTTATGGATTCATTCAATTCTACACCACGACTACTAATAGTGATAGACTGCTCGATTTCCTCAGAGGTTTTTCGGGCCGCCTCAGCACTTCGTTGTGCCAGGTTTCTCACCTCCTCCGCCACAACGGCAAATCCTTTACCTGCCTCACCGGCACGGGCCGCTTCAACGGCAGCATTTAGCGCCAGCAAGTTGGTTTGGAAGGCAATGTCATCAATGGTTTTGATGATAGAGGAAATACTGTCGCTTGAAGTTTTTATATCTTCCATGGCCGCATTCAATTGAGCAATTTCATTAGCTCCATGCTCAGCCGCTGTTCGCATTTTATTGGCCGCTATTTTAGCTCCGTCTGCGTTTTCGCTATTCGATTTTGCAGTAGCGGTTAATTCTTCAAACGTAGAGCTGGTATGCTGAAGTGAATTCGATTGTTCTGTAGCCGCCTTAGATAAAGTATCACTGGCCTGAGCTAATGAATCAGCCGATAGATTCGTAGTCACGGAGTTATCTACAAGCCCGTTTGTAACTTCAATAAGTGGCTTTAGAATAGACCGAATAAATGAAAAGATGATTGCAATAATAAATGCTAAAGCCAAAACACTCGCTATAGCTTCAATTGCAATTAGCCTGAGATCTGCTCTTAACTTGGCATTACTCATTTCCGTTATATATTGAGCGATCTCAGCATCAATTTCATTGTAAAGTCCTATTTTTGCAGAAATATCATCAAACCAGACCTCAGGACTTATTCCAAAATTACCTTCGAATAATTTTTCCTCGAAAACCCGTTCAAGCTGATCAACCTTTGCTAGTCTTGGATCGCCCAGCCTGCTATTGTGCAATTCAAGTATTTCAGGGTCGGAAAGCACTTCGAATTCGTGAAACAGGAATTCAGCATCATCTTTAACAAATGTGTATCTACCATATTCTTCGATGGTAGCGGAGTCTCGCAAAAAGGCGCTATATAGCAGAGCCCGTTTCTGGCCAAAAGTATCCTTCATATCTAAAAAGAAATAATAGCCCAACAGGTTTGCTGCTACTTCTTTATCGGCAGACTTTTTCGAAATTAGATTTAGGAAATCCAGGCCTTTTAGTATGTACGAAGTATACTCTTTTAAGTAGATAACCCCGGTTTCATTCTGGGCGTCAACGTTACTTCGAAGTTCTGACAGGGTGTTTTTATTACCTAAAAAGCTCTCCAATTCGTTATTTACAATGTCGTTCTTTGAAACTAACTCTCCGGAGTTATAGGCATCCTTCAATCGGGAAAAAACGGCATCGGTTGCATTTCGCTGCTGAATGAGTTTAGAATACACTTCCGGGCTCTTGTTTGAGGTATATCCTACAGAGCGACCTCTTTCTTTTTGAAGCTCGGTAATTAATGGTCTCAGTTCCATAGCTATATTTACATCGGTATTCATGGATCTGAGCATTTGAGAGTGATTTGTGAGCTGTACTATATCAATAGTAACTAATGTGAGGAAGCCGAATAATGGCAAACATCCCAATACCCATAACTTCTTTCGTAAGGAGAGTTTTTTTAGCATAACCGTAATTTTGAGAATTATTGACATCCTCTTTATCGGAGATGCATACGATTTATAAAGCCATTTTTAGAAAAAATAATAAGGGTATTCGATTTATTGGGGCTCTCGCAGGCATAAAAAAAGCCTCTACTTATTGCTAAGCAGAGGCTTATAAAAAAGGATGGGTTAAAATAAATTATCTTTCCCCATCTGTATTTTCCTGGAGCTCCATGATAATGTCACCATTAGTGCTTACATCAACTACTTCATATCCAAGAGCCTGAAGTTTGTCTTTCTGAGAGGCAGCGTCTCCAACAACCAGAATATACATATTATCCAGTGTAAGGTGTTTCTCTGCCAGTGCATCAATTTCAGCTTTGGTAATGGTGCGTATGATTTCCTGCTGTGTTTCCACGTAATCTTCCGGCAGATCATAACGAATAATAGTGCCTAAGAAACCAGCCTTTTGGAATGGGGTTTCATAGCGTAGTGCATCCCGTTGGCCGATGGAATTCCGCATAAATGCTAGCTCTTCATCAGTGATTCCATTTTCGTTGTAGTTCTTGATTTCCTTCACAAACTCGACTACAGAACTGTCAGTTGCATCCGCTCTGACACCTGCCTGGGCAGTGAATTCTCCATTCTCCTGATCTGAACTGAAGAAAGAGAATGCTCCATAGGTCCATCCTTTATCTTCACGAAGATTGAGGTTAATCCGACTGTTAAAAGCTCCGCCAAGGGTATAATTCATCAAGGTTGTTTTGAAGTATTCCCCGGTCGCATCGTAGGGAAGGCCGGTCATGAGGCCAACTCTGATTTCAGACTGCGGCGCTGCAGCTTTATCAACCAGGTACACTTTGGTATAGTCCCCTGGAGAAGGTTCCGGAAGTTCTGGTAAGGTGGCACCAGTTTGTTCCCAGTCGTTCAGGAATGAAAGCTTACCGATAATTTCTTCACGGGTCACATCGCCAACAACAATCACTTCAGCTAATTCAGGAGTGTAATATTGCTCATAAAACGCTCGAACATCTTCAACAGTGATTCTGCCTACAGTTTCTTCGATTCCTGCTCCAGGAACCGATAAAATATGCTCATCACCATAAAGAAGTCGATCGTACACTTGTCCGGCAATAGCAGCAGGGTCTTCATAGGTGCTCTTAATTCCTTCTATTTGCTGTTGTTTAATTCGGGCAAAATCGGTCTCATCAAAACCTGGTCGGTAAAGCATCTCTTCTGCCAGCTCTAGCGTACGATCCAGGTTCTTTTTCAGTGTACCGATGCTCATCACGGTGCTATTATCGCTGGTAGCCAAACCAATGGTACTCGCTATCAATCGAAGTTCTTCGGCAATTTCTTCAGAAGTATAATTCTCTGTGGATTCCATCATCATCGAAGCAGTAAGTGACGCCAAGCCTGCTTTTTCGGCATGGTAAGCATCCATCTTATGACCACCTTTAATTCGAATCTGGATATTCACGGTCGGAATCTCATTTGAGTTGGTTCCAATGAACTGAATTCCATTAGCCGCCTCGGTTTTCCAGAATGTTGGAACGGGAACAAGCGGGGCAGGTCCCGGACTCGGACGTACGCTTCGATCAAAAGTATCTCCGGTTGGCCGGGTATATGACAATCCTGAGTAATCAGTAGTTGGGAATGGATTATCACCCTCAGTAACCGCTGTGAAATTGTTTGGTTTTGAAGGTTGAGTTGCACCACCGTCGTTAGGAAGAATGCTCTGGATAACGGCAGGTTTATTATAAATGTATTGATTGAATACACGCATGATATCATCCTTGGTAACCGCATTATATCGCTCAATATCTCTCATGATATAATTTGGGTCGTCAGCAAAAGTCTCGTAGGCTGCAAGTTGAGATACTTTTCCGGCAACACTTTGAAGTCCATTAATGAAGCCGGATTCAAAGGAAGCCTTGATTTTTGTCATATCCTCATCCGAGACACCTTCTTCTGCAAATTCAGACAGAATGCCTCTCATTTCAGTCTCAAAGCCAGAAAGTGTTTGTCCAGGAAATGGCAGTACAAACATGGTAAATTCACCTGCTAATTCACTCACCGGATGGAAAGTGGAGGCGTTAATCGCCTTTTGAGTAAGGATGAATTTCTGGTAGAAGTAAGAACTTCTTCCCGTTCCCAGAATCTGAGATAAATAATCAAGCGGTGCTTCATCCGGATGGAAACGAGGAACTGTTGGATAAGTGAAGAGTAATGCTGGGAATCGAATGTTATTATCTACGTAAGAGATGTATCGATCAGCATCGACGGATACCGGATCAAGATTTAAGTCCTCAACTTCAGGTCCACGGGGGATAACTCCAAAGTATTTTTCCACTAAAGGAACAACCTCTTCTGCGGATACATCACCACCAACAGTGAGTGTAGCGTTGTTTGGTCCATACCATCGTAAAAAGAACTTCTTCAAATCTTCTACATCTACCCGGTTTAGATCTTCTACTTTTCCAATGGTAAGCCAGGAATATGGATGACCAAATGGATAGAGTGCTTCGGCATTAATTTCAGTCCAGCTACCGTATGGGCGATTATCAAGATTTTGCGCTTTTTCATTTTTAACTGTCGAGCGCTGAATTTCAAATTTTTCCTGGGTAACCGCATCCAGGAAGAAACCCATTCGGTCTGCTTCTAGCCAAAGTGCCGTTTCAAGCTGGTTACTGGGTAGGGTTTGGAAATAGTTGGTTCGATCACGGTTTGTAGTTCCATTTAACGTTCCACCTGCATCACTTACAATTTTGAAGTGCTCTTCGTCAGCTACATTTTCAGAGCCCTGAAACATCATATGCTCAAAAAAGTGAGCAAAACCTGACTTGTACAATTCCTCACGGGCGGAACCTACATGATAAGTGACGTCTACATGGACAAGCGGATCAGAATGATCTTCGTGGACAATTAACGTTAATCCATTTTCGAGTTCAAATTTTTTGTAGGGGATAACAACTTCATCTCCCTCTCGGTTTACTTCTTCTATAAGTTTGGTTTGCGCCAGGGTATTGGAAAATCCAATGACCCCAATCAGAAGCGCCAGGGATAGTTTTTTCATGCGAGATAGTTGATTGTTTTTTCGTTAAATAGATGTACCAATATTAATCATCAGTTACAAGTACTACAACCTGTTTGTAGTTATTGGTAACCAAATTAGCCCATTAATTACGAACAGCCTGGAAAAAAGTTGGCACATAAAAAAAGCCTTCATTTTTATGAAGGCTTTAATTAAAAAATCTTAGTTCCCGTCATCGGAACCGTTGTCATTAGTCACGGGCGGTGGTGGTGTTTGAACCGGAACCGCTGATTGCGTGGATGAAGGGGCACTTAAGTCATTAATTGGTGCTCCCTGTTGTAAAACAGAGTTGGTGGTTGTTCCCTGTCGATCGATAGCAAAATTCGCTAATACACACAGAGCCAGAAAAGCGGCTCCTAAAATTGTAGTAGACTTTGAAAGCAAATCCGCAGTACGCCGGGCTCCAAGCCCGCCGGCACCTGCATCAAGTCCGCCGCCTCCACCGATTCCTGATAAACCTTGACCCTGACCATTTTGTAGTAGCACTACTAGTGTTAGAAGTGCGCAGATAATAGTAATAACTGCAATAATTATGTTGTAAAGCATTTTCTAATCAACTAAACTTTCGAAAGACTTAAAAGATACCCAAATTTGAAACTGAAGCCAAGCAAAAGCTTAATCGGGAGAAACTAACTATGGGTGAACGAATTTCAAATATGCGGGATAATCTGATGGAGTATTTCCAAAACTCCCCTGATTTGACCGCCAGTATTATTGAAACCATTGCAATTTTTGTATTGCTTTGGCTGATTCGCCTCATCATTTTAAGGGTTGTTTCCAAGAATACGGAAAACAAGCGGGCTCAATATAAATGGCGAAAAAACCTATCCTATGTCAGCTTTTTTATAGGTTTTCTGGCAGTTATTCAGATATGGTTTTCTGGTATTGAGTCGATAGCCACTTTCCTTGGATTATTGAGTGCAGGTCTTGCAATTGCCCTTAAAGATCCGGTTACAGACTTGGCGGCATGGTTGTTTATCATTTGGAGAAAACCTTTTGATGTTGGTGATCGCATCGAATTGGATACGATAAAAGGGGATGTAATTGATGTACGGCCGTTTAAATTCACGATCCTGGAAATCGGGAATTGGGTAGATGCCGATCAAAGTACGGGGCGCGTTATCCATATTCCAAACCATCAGGTTTTTACTAAACAGCTGGCCAACTATACCAGCGATTTTGAGTTCATCTGGAATGAGCTTCAGGTTTTAGTCACCTTTGAAAGTGATTGGAGAAAAGCCAAACAGATTCTTAGCGAGGTGGTAAATGAGGTGTCCAGGGAATTCATTGAAAATGCAAAAAAGCAGATTGCCAAAGCTTCTAAATCATACCTGATTGAATTCCGCTATTTAACACCCATTGTATACACCGATGTAAAAGATAGTGGAGTAAACCTGACCGTTCGATACTTAACGAACCCCAGACGACGCAGAGGCACATCCCAGGTGATTTGGGAAACTGTTTTGGATGAGTTTGCAAAGCACGATGATATCGATTTTGCCTACCCGACCATTCGCTATTATGATAATCCGAAAGAAGGGAAGGCGGGAAAAAAGTAGCGATTATTAGTCTTCTTCCCTCAGCTTTGGGATAGGTTGGATCAATTCCGGGCCATTATTTGAAAGTTCATTTACTAAGTCAGGGACCCGGTACACGGTCATATCCGTCATCATTTCATTTGATATAAATCCGGCCTTTGCAATCGAAAAAGCATCACCGTTAAGCCAGGAGGCAAATTGTTTGGGTTCCAGGATACATGGCATGGAGTCATCCAGAGGCTTTAAAAGCACATTCGCAGAGCGGGTAAAAACAGAAAATCGTTTTCTGGATTCCTCAGGGTTAATCAAAAAGCCGGGAATTCCAAGCAAGGATCGTGAATGAATTCGCACATAGAAAGGGAGAGGGTCATTTACGGTTTGTTTCCATAAATAGAATCCGTTGACCGGAATAATGCATGCATTACTGATTAATTGGGAATGTGCTGACTCCGATCGAATAAATTCAGAAGTACGTATAGTTGGGGATTCCGACTCCCAAATACAGGATTCAATACTCAAAACTCCTTTTTTAGCGAAAATTGCCGGAAGTAAATACCCTGGAGCGGCATTAAAGGTAGGTTCCAGTAAAACTTCTGAATTGGAAGTGACTCCAAAAATCGATTCCAACTCGTTTGCTGTAGTTTGTAAAACATATCGCTCCATAATTCACCAAATTAGTACATATAGTATTTTGATTTAGAAGTAACAACTCAGAACAACCGTTTAGTATGCATCTATTTGTCAATCAGTCTGAAAACAGGGCAAGGGCTGGAATAAGGATTTTCATGTATTTATTGGTTGGCTTCTTCCTGATGGCGGTAGGAAACTCGCTACCGATGGGGGGATTTCAATACCTGGTGACCTCCCTTTTATCACTGGGTTTCTTCTGGATGATGTACCGGTTTGTGGATCTTCGGTCCGATATTCGATTGGCAGGAATTTCACCTTCCAAAACCTGGTGGCTGGAGTTTCTTTATGGATCGTTGATTGCCGGTGCTGCGATGGCAATTATTTTTGGTATTCAGTACTACAACGAAACGATCCGGTTTTTAGGGTTTAGTTGGAATCAACCAGGTACATCAGATTGGGTGTTTCCGTTATTCATTTTTTTCATCCAGATGGTAAATGTAGGCTTTTATGAAGAACTGATGAGTCGATCTTACTTACTTCCCAATTTCAAAGAAGGTTTTACCACAGGACGCATAGATACAAAAACAGCTACGGTTCTGGCAGTAATTTTTAGCTCTTCCATCTTTGGGATCGCCCATGGTTTGAATCCAAATGTTACGGTGTTAGCCATTCTAAATATTGTATTGGCGGGAGTAATGCTCGCTGTTCCTTATATAATCACAGGGCGATTAGCTTATTCTGTTGGGATTCACTTTGCCTGGAATTTTTTCCAGGGAGGGGTATTTGGTTTTCGTGTAAGCGGACTCCCGATCAGGGGTTCCATCATCCAGATTCAACAGGTAGGAGATGGGATTTGGACCGGAGCAGCATTTGGTCCTGAAGGGGGATTAATCGGAACCATGGGCATTCTTTTAGTTTTGGTTGCCACGATTCTATGCATTAAATGGACCGGGGTGAGCATGAAATTGCATCCCAATTTTTCAAATACATACCTGGAAACTTCGCAATTGATTCAAGAAAAGCGCTAAGCATATTTCAGGAACTTCGTATATTCAGGCGTTCTGAAAACCAGAACATTGATCTTTGAAAATTGAACAAGCCAAAAGAAAAAAAGAGGTGTAACATTGTCTTTTGAAAAATATGGCCTGAGTCCGGAATTATTAAGTGGACTGGCCGATGTACGAATTGAAAAGCCAACACCTCTCCAGGAAAAAATGCTCCCGATTGTTCTCGAAGGGAAGCATGTTTTAGCCGAAATGCACAGCAATGATGATTTAGCATTTTTGATTCCGGCACTACAGAAAATAACCGAAAACGGAGAGGTTAACGGCACTCAAGTTTTAGTTTTAACACCATCTATAGAACGCGCCGAACGTATAGACGAGCAGATTTGGGCGCTTGGTTATCATGCACAAATAGGAAGTGCACTTATGGCCATGAAAGGAGATAAAGCGGCACAGGAACAAGCTTTAGTCGATGGTGCTCCGGTGATTGTGGCAAATCCCGGCAGATGTATTGAAATGTTGGAAAAGAGCAATTTCAGGCTGAAAGATCTCAAGTTGATTGTGATTGACGAAGCCCATGAAATGCAACAGTTTAACCTGGTAAACCGGGTTAAGGATATACTGCGTTTTGTAGATTGTGAGCCACAGATTGTGGTATTGGCACAACAGCAAAACAATGCCACTGAGCAGTTGGTAAAACTAGCGCTGAGGAACCCTGAACTTATTGGGTTTGAAATGGAGGTAAGAGAACCTTCTGAAGTGGAACCGGTTGAAGAAGCGGAACCCGACGTTGAAGTGGATCTCAAAATAGCGGAAGAAAAGCTGGATAAGGCCTCGATTTCGGTGGTGTTGAAGAAAGATATCGAGCTGAAAGAGGAGCCATCTAATGAAGCCGGTATTCATCCTGAAAGTTCTGATCAGGCATTTATCAGGGTTCCGTCCCGGATGAAGATTTCAACCCTGATGGCTCATTTAGAGCAATCAGCATCAAAACGCGTAATCGTTTTTACCGCTTCAAGCCGAACCAGTGATCGCCTGTTTAGAATCATCCGCAAAAAGAGCTGGGGCGTGGTTAGCCTGGGCGATGATCTTGATGAAACGATGTATAATGAGCGCTTAGAGCGATTCAAAAAGTACGAGATGCGTGTTTTATTGATTGGAGGATTATCAGCCAATAAAATCGAGTTGGATGGGTTTGAAGAGTTCATCAATTACGACGTTCCCAATGAACCGGAGGAATATCAATATCGGGCCAGGATGGTTGTTGACGGAAAAGTTAGAAAGATGATTTCCCTGGTTTCAAAAATGGACCAGGAATCTATTCAATCCATTGCAGAGGAAGCCGGATTCATTCCTGTTGAGCTTCCGCTTCCGGAGGATCTTTCCGAAAAGAGAAAAGAAGGGAGCCGGGGAAAGTCCGGCAAGCAATCAAAGCAGAAGCCGAAATCCAGATCCCCTAAAAAGGAAGGAAATCGGTCAAAGGCAAAAAAGAAGCCTAAAAATAAGACCCTTCCCAGGCCAACTTATGACGGACTTTCTGGTGGGAGAGAAGGAAATGATACTCAATCATCCGGAATGTTTGGTTGGGTTAAGAAGCTCTTCCGATAGTCCCATTCGTTACTATGTAGAAAGAAAAAAGCCTTCCTATTTCCAGGAAGGCTTTTTTTCATAGATGACCACAAATCCTACTTTTGCTATGCTGTGAGTTTACTCGCAGCAGACATAACAAAATCTTTAATTGCAGCGAAAGCGTCAAGTGTTTTTTCAATATGCTCATCGTTATGAGCCGCTGTAGGGATCAATCGGATTAAAACAACCCCTCTTGGCACAACCGGATAAGCTACACCGCTAACAAATACGCCATGTTCTTCCCGCATTTTACGCATAATATCCTGGCAAAGATCGGTACTTCCCTGGGTTAGAACCGGGGTTACCGGGCTTTCTGAAGGGAGCACATTGTACCCGATTTTTTGAAGCCCTTCTCTCAATTTCAGGGTGTTATCCCATAATTTTTCGCGCCATTCCGGGTGTTGACGAATCATTTTTAAACGCTCACGAGCGGTTACTACAATCGGCATTGGAAGAGATTTAGCAAAAATCTGGCTTCGGGCATTTGCTTTAAGGAATTGAATTACGCGTGGCTCTGATGCAATAAAAGCACCAATTAATGCGCCTGCTTTTGCAAATGTACCAAAATAAATATCGATTCCATCCTGGCAACCAAGTTGAGTACCTGTTCCGGATCCATCATGTCCCAGGGTTCCAAAACCATGAGCATCATCAACCAATAAACGGAACGGAACTTCCTTTTTTAGTTCGATGATTTCAGGAAGGATTCCAAGATCTCCGGTCATACCGAAAACACCTTCGGTTACTACAAGAATGGACGAGTTATCCTTCTTTTTTGAAGCCGCACGATACAGTTGCTTTTTAAAGCTTTCGATATCATTGTGCTTGAACACCGACTTTTCAGCCATTGCAAGTTGCTTTCCGTCAACGATACAGGCATGGCTTAATTCGTCATAAATCAAAAAATCATTTCGATCAACCAAAGCATGAATCGTGCTCATAATGCCCTGATAACCGAAATTTAATAACTGAGCAGCTGGTTTGTGTACAAAATCAGCGAGTTCCTTCTCAAGAGCTTCGTGTTCTTCAGAGTTACCGGTCATCAGACGTGCGCCCATGGGAGCGCTTAACGAATACTTTGCCGTTGCTTCTGCATCAACCTTTTTAATGTGTTCGTTGCTTCCGATTCCTAAGTAATCGTTGATACTCCAAACAATTACATCCTTGCCATTGAATTTCATTTCCGGGCCAAGGGGACCCTCTAGTTTAGGGAAAGTGATGTAGCCGTATCCTTCTGAAGTGAAAGGCCCTAACGGGCTTGGACGTCCTTCAAGTTTGTCAAATAAATCCATGAAAAAACTTTGGTGAGTAAATTTGTTATAAGCTGAACTTAAAAGGTTGAAAGTTACGGAAAAGTGTGTGTAACTTAAAAAAGAAGCAGTTTTTTAATTAAATGATAATCTTTCTATTCGTGTTGCTGTAATCGCTTAGCTACCAAATGCTTCATAAAAATAGGAGCCGAAACCGGAGGTGAAAATTATGCACCCGTATAAGGCATGTTCTAAGGAAACAAGCAGTAATGAGTTCGATTTTCTATATGTGATCGAAAATAACCACCCTCCCAGAAAAGTTGAAATCACAGCGACCCAATTGTCATAGATGATGTGTAGGAAGCCAAATAAAAAAGCGCTCATCCCAATCATCATTAAGCCCGACTCGAAAAGTTTCTGATACCTGTGAAAGAAAAAACTGCGATAAATCAACTCCTGGGGTAGCGCGGAAATCAATGGGTAAAAAATCATGATGATAACCCAAAGCTGTGGCCGCTCCCTTGGAATAATCAGAAACTGGTCGGGGATTAAAAACCAGGCAGAGAGAAGAGTAACTACAGAAAATAAACCAAAGCGTAAGAGTAAGGTGTTGAATTGCGATCGGGTGACTGACCATTTAATGAATAAATGATTCGCATAACTACGATCAAGCCAAAGCAAAACGAGTGTATACACCGTAAAAATTACCAGTGCAGGTAATTTTGGAACAGGTAACAGTTCAAAATAGAAAACGAGAGGTAAGCCAATAAAAACCAGTACCAATTCAAACCAAAGAACTGGTTTAGAGGGATTGGAGATGAAACTCTGATCCAATTACAGATCGGTTTTCAGGATGAAAAGGCCATTTTCTATATCGCTAACGATCACGACATCGTTGTCAAAGAAAGGGTAGTTACTCCAGGCGCCGCTAAACTCAACCGAATTATCACCTGGTCGAGTATCAAAATATCCGACCTCACGAATATCAAGCTGTGATAAATCTCCAAATTCAAGAATTCTCAGGCCCGAAGTATAATTTGCTAAATACATCCGGTTTTGATCGATGTAAAGATTGTGGTCAATATTGGTCGTTTGGTGATCAAACGAGCCTACAAATTGCGGATCGTCTAGATCACGAACATCGAAAATGTGCGTTTTGGTATTTCGGCCCAGATTCCATTCATCCAGCTCATCATTCATTACAAAATACGAATGGTCGTCCGTTAACCATCCCTGGTGTGAATACTGAACATTTGGGTTAAAGGAATACCCAAGCGTGACAGGTTCCGTTTTGTCATTTACATCTGTAATGATCACAGATCGCTCTGCCGCACTAAAACAAATCTCGGAATTCACATGATCCATATCAGAGCCGGAATAAACAACACATTGGGCATCATGAATGTATGCGGAGTTTGCCCGCCTTCTTGGAGGATCCGTGTCTCGATAACATCCGGCAAATGAAGGGGCTTTGGGGTCTGTCAGGTCGATCATATGAAGTCCCCCATCATTACAATCATTCACAAAGTCAGCGAATACATTATTAGTAGCCCCAACCACGTATGCGAACCCTGTTTCTTCGTTGATAACGATGTTGTGGGCATTGGAGAACTCCGTATATAGGGCGTCTTCGGTAAAGGTGAGTAATTCTTCCTCATACTCCCGAAGCCTGGTAAGGTCAAAAATCTGCATTCCGTGTGCCTGGGCATCACTTACAACGTATAGATGATTGTTGTGCACTTTATGGTCTCTCCAAACGGAACCTTCGGTAAGTTTTTTTGCAGCTTCTGTGCTTCCAATTCCAAACTCACAGATTTCTAAATCGGAAGTAACCAGATTTAGTCTTTTAGCTGAAACCCTGGATTCGGGTAGAACGCCCACTACAGTTGGATCATTTGGGTTGGTAATATCAACAAAAGAGATTCCATCCGTTAAACCAACAATCGCGTAGGCTTTTTTTGTATCCGGGTCAATCCAGCCCCAGATATCATTTAGCCTTGTTCCACCAAGTTCTTCGGCAGTGACATGTGCATACATGCCTATGTTTTCACAAGGATACGTACCTGCCGCTAAGCCGTCCTCGCAAGGGAAGCTTTCCAGATTATCGGAATCATTATTGCAACCAAGAAGAAAAAAAGGAGCAGCAATTAGAAGAGTAAGCAGGTGTTGAAACTTCATGATAGAAACTGATTTACCATTAACAAACTAGCTTTCAACAGCATTTATTACAACTTATATGAGGCTGTAATGATTTATACTAAAATTTTAATGTTTGGGAAACAATACCGGATATCATTTTAGCTAAACTAACTGCATATTATTAGGTAGTTAATAAGGATTCAAATTTCACAAGTATCATGCTGTTTATCCTTAAGTATGTTGCAAAACTGTTAAAGGCTCTTTCTTCAGAAGCTTCACCGGGTCAAATTGCAGGGGGGTTTATTTTAGGAATGATTATAGGTCTAACCCCTCTTTTTTCCTTTCATAATTTGATTGTTGTCGCTTTGATAATCATCATCAAAGTAAATGCCGGAATGGCAATCCTCGCGTTTATCATATTTAGTGGGGTTGCCTACTTAGCGGATCCGGTGTTTCATAATTTCGGAACCTGGCTACTGGAAAACGAAACCTATCAATCTCTCTGGATTAGCATGTATAATAATGAATGGTGGGCGATGACTCGTTTTTACAATACCGTGGTAATTGGGAGTTTTCTTTCTGCACTATTGCTGTGCATTCCAACTTTTCCGGGAGTGGTTGTATTTGTTAAGCAATACCGGAAGCATATTCACGAAAAAGTACAGAAATGGAAAGTAGTGAAGGCCCTCAAAGGAACTAAGTTGTATTCCATCTATCAAACTGTGAACAGGGTTAGGAGCTAGTTATGAGGATAAAAGGATTAGTTTTCGTGATTGTGGTGGCTGCGATTTTTGCAGGTGGATATTTCCTTATTACCGATCAAATGGTTGAAGAGCGAGTTGAAAAGCAACTGAGCATAGCTAATGGAGCACTCGTTGAAATTGATGACCTGGAGTTCAATCCCACTGAACTGCACATTTCCTGGAGCCGAATCCAGGTGACAGATGCTGATAACACCATGCAGAACTTGTTTGAGACGGGAGAAACAGAATTTGATGTTCAATTCTGGCCTCTGTTGTGGAGTAAGGTAATAGTAGAAAACGTACAAATGAATGGGTTTGCGATGCGTACGGAACGGGAAACCGATGGAGCTTTCGAACTACCTGAATCCGAGGATAAGAGTGAGGATGCAAATGAGGACTCAGGTTTTTTCAGAGACGTGACGGGTGAAGTTACTTCAACCATCAGGCAAAATGCACAGATGGAGTTTACCGATGTTAAGGACGACATCAATGTTGATAGTTTGATGGCACTTGTAGACTTACAATCTATCGATCGAATGAATTCGTTGAAATCTGACCTGGAAGGAAGCTATAGTACATGGGATTCCACGATCACAAACAATTCGATATCCAGGAATGCCAATGATATCAAATCCCTTGTGGACAGCTTAAAAATTGAAGAGTTAAAGGATGTGCCTGCTGCTGTAGCTGCTATTGAAACCATCCAACAAATGGTAAAAGAAGCCGATTCTATCAAGACTGAAGTGACCACGTTGAAGTCATCCTTTCAAAATGATTTACAGGAATCCAGGAATAGTATTGGGAGTATTGATGAATGGATTCAGGAGGACATCAATCGTGCAGAAAATATTGCAAAGTTACCTGAAATCAATGCCCAGAGTATTGGAACGGCACTATTTGGGGAAAGCTTGCTCGCTGATTTAAATACCTATTTAGGATACCTGGCAACAGGGCGTAAGTACAGTCAGCGTTTTATCGGTGCTGCTGAGGATAAAGAAGAAAAACCAGATCGCTATGAAGGCCGGAATTATGAGTTCACAGATAAGTATGATTTGCCAGCACTCTGGATCAAAAACATCAATCTCTCCGGAGTGACTAACAACAATATTTCTCTTGCCGGTTTGGCTCAAAACGTTTCCACTGACCAGGATAAAACAGGAGAACCCATTACTTTTGAACTTTCCGGAGAGGACGAATCTGAAGCCAAATTAACGCTAGAAGGCATGCTTGATTATACGGATGGCGACAAAATGGAAGCTATGGAAATTGCCTATTCCGGCTTTTCTCTCATCAATTCAAAGATTTCACCCTCTGAATTATTACCCTATGACTTGAATCAAGGTACGGGCAAATTGAGTCTCGCATTGTTAATTCAAGACAGGCGCATTGAAAGTGAAGTAAATTATTTGGCCGAAAATATCGCGTTTGATTTTGAAAGCGCCGGAGAACCCAAGGGAACGGTCGAACGATTAATCAGAAATGCTATTTCGGGTACCGATGCAATCAATGCAACCGCTCTGATCGATAATACGGACGGTCCTCTCAGGGCAAGAGTCCGCTCCAATATTGATGATTTGTTTTTGAATACTCTCAGAAATACGGTTCAGGCTGAAGTAGATGCAGCAAAAAGACGGATTCAGAACGAGGTTGAAGGTCGGGTAAATAGTAAAAAGCAAGAAGTGCTGGCACTGGTTGATGAACAAGAGGCCATGCTCAGGGGCAAATACGATGAATTTGAAGCCCGAATCAACGAAGAATTAGCGGTGATAGATCAAAAAAAGGAAGAACTAGAAGCCAAAAAGAAAGAGCTGGAAGATGCCATCAAAGATGGGGCCATTGATGCAGTTCGAAGACGTATCGGGTTTTAAATCTTCTAAAAAAAAAGAACCCGGATCGAACTCCGGGTTTCGAATTGATTTCTATTAGTTAATCGTCATAGCGAATAAAAGTCGCATTAATTTGAGTTTCCTCGGTGCTGGTTCCATCGCCGGTACTGATATTATCTTTGCCCAGGCCGGTGATAATGATGGCATCAGCTCCTTTTCTTTTGGCCGTTTGGATGAGCTTATCCTGAATTTTTTTGTTGGATGCGCCCCACGATCCGGTGCCGATAGCCTGACCAATAATGGTGTATTCATATTCTATTAACTTCTCATCGAAGAAAATTTCTACTTCTGTAGTTGGTTCATAGGATTGCCCGATATAGTTTACTTCGGCACAACCTGCCGCCAAAAGAAGTATCCCGAATAGAAAAAGTGAATGTCGTTTGTTCATCATAATCCCTAATGTTTGATTTAGGAAAAATATACCTATCAACTCAAACTAAAGCTTTCACATTTACATGCTAAAAAAGGGTTCCATTGGAACCCTTTTTCAAATGGCTATGGAGATTAAGTTATTTGGTAAGAAGCATTTTTTGGGTGAAGATCTTACCCGCTGCTTCCATTCGGTAAATGTATACTCCGGTTGACAAGTTTTGAGCATTGAAATTGACCGTGTGGCGGCCAGCTGAAATGAATCCGTCTACCAAAGTAGCTACTTCCTGACCCAAAACGTTGTATACACTTAACCTGACTTGCGTCCCTTCATTCAGTTCGAAATCGATAGCGGTAGTTGGGTTAAATGGGTTTGGGTAGTTTTGAAGTAAATTGATGGATTCCGGAACTGCTTTATCCAGATTATCTGTAGCAACCATCTGTTTAGAAGGAGCAGAGACTCCAAACACCGCATAAGCAACTTGCTCGGTGGTATGACCGCGTTCAGAATTTGATATCTGATCTTCATCATAAGCGATTTCCAGTGCTGAATTACTTATTGGATTGGCACCATACAGCAAAGGCCAGCCACCATCTCCTCCATCCATGGCTGCGGAGCTTAATACTGCACTACTCGCTGTTCCAACAGAACTAAACGAATAGGTGTAAGGAGGAGAGTTAGTTACGGAACGTACAATATCTGCTCCTACTCCAGCCGTGTATGGGGTGGTATCAATGGTTCCTGAACCAGACTCCAGAACAATATACCCGATGGTTTCAGCAGCGCGGGTTTTGCGGCTGTCCTCACCAACATGTTTACCTACTCTGAGTGCAGATGATGTTGGAATGCCGGTTCTCGAGGACCCATAGGCCCAGAATACCGACCAGTCGGCATCATTATTGGTCATTACCTGACCAAGAACAACCGGGTTAGAATAACTATTGATGTAGGATCTTGTTTCTCCTGTCCAGGCATTCTTGGCATTTGTGACAGTAGAAGTAAACCTTACCGCTTCCATTTTGATGCCATCTGTTCCTTGAGTATAGGCGCCTTCTTCAACGACGATGTATTGTACCGGATAGCCAGAAAGAGAGGCATCACTAGGATTTTGAACTTTAATCTCAAAGCTTGATCCGGCTGCATTTCTAATTCTCGTTACCGCAGGTAAATCTGAATTTGAGTATACCGGGGTTGCAACCACAACCATCGAATTGTAAGTAAACGGAAGAGTCACAGTTTGCCAGTTAGAGCTGGCGGTTACCTCGCCACTAACGAATTGGATATTGGAGGAAGAGGTAACAGGGTCAATAGTTGCTGTTGTTTGGGCAGCATTTGATGCTCCATTATTATCCGTCACCGTTAATGTCAGAGTGTAAGTGCCACTGGATGTGTATGTGTAATCTGGGTTAGCACTGGTGGAGCTTCCGCCATCTCCAAAGTCCCACAGGTAAGAAGCAATGGTACCATCAGAATCCGAAGAACCGGCACTACTAAATGAAACGGATGATCCTTCAATTCCTGTGTAAGGTCCGTTAACGACTGCAACAGGTGCTACATTCGAAGATGGTTGAGTTTGTGGGTTTCCATTATTTGATGCTGCAATCCAATCACTGAACGTATTGCTATCTATGGTAACATCTGAGCGGGCAATGGAACTACCTGTTGGAGAAGAAGGTGCAGAAGTACTTCCCCAGCCCGTTGGAACTCCCGAACTGGCTCCACCTTCCCATGCAACAGCATCAATCAAATCGCCTGTATCGTTTCGGAGGAGAAGGGCATCACCGGTATTATTTAATGCTGGGATGGATCCGTAAATATCCGCATCGAATGAATAGAGCGCGTTGAATCCTATACTATTCGAGGCGATAGTGAGATGAGTTCCGGCAAGAATGGTAGTTCCATTTGGAATAGTAAATGAACTTCCTGTTCCGTTATTATCCGTGATACTCCACCCAGACACATTCATATCGGAAAGCGTATTATTGTAGAGTTCTATCCATTCCTCTTCTGAATCGGTACCTGGTGTATCATAAAAAATTTCGCTGAATACGATACCAGTTCCAACTACATCCGTAATAGTCACATTAGCTGACGCTGTGCCTGTTGCACCTACATTATCTGTTACGGTTAGCTGAGCGTTGTATGATCCCGGGCTTGAATACGTATGTGTAGGATTAGCAGAGGTAGAAGAATTACCATCTCCGAAATCCCAATTGTATGAGCTGATTGTTCCATCCGGGTCATTTGAACCACTACTGCTAAAAGAAATAGCCACTCCGGTATTTCCGGAATAAGGGCCATTTGCTACTGCTATTGGAGAAGTATTGGTGGGTTGTGTATCAGGACTACCATTACCGCTTAAGGTTGACCAATCCGAAAAGGTGTCACTATCCAGCGTTAAATTAGTACGAATAATGCTATTTCCAGTTCCTGCTGAAGGCTGGGATGAGCTACCCCATCCGGAAGGTACTCCGGAACTGGCGCCTCCTTCCCAGGCAACGGCATCTATCAATGTGCCTGTGTTATCACGAAGCAGAAGAGCATCTCCGGTGTTGTTTAATGCAGGGATGCTTCCGTATACATCCGCATCGAATGAATAAAGAGCATTAAATCCCGAGGCATTTACGGCAATCGTGATGTGTGTACCTGGTGCTAATGTAATTCCACCCGGAATGGTAAATGTTGATCCTGTTCCGTTATTGTCAGTGATGGTCCAGCCTGATACATCAGCGGTTGCAGAAGTATTGTTATAGATTTCTATCCATTCTTCTTGTGAATCGGTACCGGGAGTGTCATAGAAAATTTCGCTAAAAACCACGGATCCACTTCCACCACCGCTGGAGATGGTAACATTAGCAATGTCATTCGCAGTAGCGCCATTATTGTCTGCGACGGTCAGTGATGCTACATAATTCCCATCCGCAGCATAGGTATATGATGGATTGGCTGCCGTGCTTGTTCCACCATCTCCGAAATCCCATGAATAAGTGGCAATACTTCCATCCGAATCAAAAGAGCCTGAGCTACTGAAGACGATTGGTCCAGTAGTTGAGCCACTGTATGGGCCATTCGCTTCAGCTACTGGTGCAGTATTTCCAGTTCCTCCTGAACTTAAACTTACAAAATCAGCATAGACGGGCAGGTGATCGGAAGCATCGTGTAAAGCTTGTGCTACTGTTGCCGAGACTGCGGTATTGGGTCCATCAAGAAGGGAAGTGTCAAAGTGATTTCCGTCATTACCAAAAGCAGTATAGGTGCCCGGAATTAGTTCGACATCGGCATTATCATTAATTCCAAAAGAGGTGAGAATGAAATCGAAGCGATCATCTAAACCACCAGTGGCACCACCACCAAATTGAGTGGTTCGCGGACTTTGGGTATGAAATTGAGCAAAGGCCGCATTAATATGCCAATCACCCACGCCACCTTCCGCAAGAAGAGGGTCCTCAGCTCGCCCATCATTATCTGCTTCGCTTGCGATAAATTTTTGATAAGCAGGTTCCGCACTATCATACAAGTTAAAATCTCCCACAATTATGAATTCAGTACCTGCAGGGAGCCCATTTAAATAATTTCTGAGCACAGTTACTTCGTCTAACCGACGTTGTTCATTCGTTGAGCCGGAACTGGCTTTTAGATGTGCCGAGTAGAACCGAATCTGATTATCCCCGATCTGCATCACATATTCGGAGATTTCTCTCAGTGTGGTTGGTATTTCATTTTGCGAGAGCAGAGTACCTATCGAAGTTCGATAGAAGAGCATATTATCGGTGTCTACTCCATTTATGAAATTGGCACGAGCATATTGAGTTCCACCTGCATTTAATGCATTCAGAATCAGATCGGCGCCTCCGTCGTCCACAATTTCCTGCATAAGCAGTATATCAGGATTTGAGGCTGTTAATACAGTTTGAAAAGCAGCTTGCCGATCAGTATCGGTTCCATCAAGTTTCAAACCATTGTAGGTCATTACACGGAAATTGACATCCTGTGCGAGTACAAATGAAGAGCATAGAAATACAGTGATAAGAGCGCGTAATAGTGCATTTCTATACAAACGAGAGCGTATAGACATACTTCCTCCAGTAGATAGTTAAGTTTTCCCTAAGTCGACCTGGAAGTGGTGACAGCCAATTTCGGTTGGCCGGTGGAGGCTCCTTGACCCAGATTTCAAGGATTACACTAGATAAGGTCGTAACAATGTATCTGCTTCGAGGTAGTTATCAAATTTTATAGAGCGATTTCTTTTCCACCGAATTGTCCACAATTTCGATTAATCAATTGAATCGCAGAGGATTAAAAAGATGATCTAAAAGATTAGAATTTGAACCTAACTCGTTTGATCTTAAGGACCGATTCCCATTTTGTATGACTGACCCAGGCAGGAAAATTACAAATTTGAATCTGCCAGATACTCATGCACGTATTTTATGCTCATTGCACCTTCGCCTACTGCGGATGCAACCCGGTTCATTGCTCCCGCACGGACATCGCCTGCAGCAAAAATTCCCGGTGAACAGGTTTCGAGTAGAAAAGGCTGCCGATCCAGTTTCCAGATTTTTGGGAACTCATCATATTTGCTGAGCTCTTTCCCGGTTTCAATAAAGCCTTTTCCATTTTTAATTACGTTTTCACCTACCCAATCGGTGTAAGGCCTTGCCCCGATGAAGATGAAAAGCCCGTCTGCAACAGCATCCGTGGTTGACTCTTCCTGGTTGTTTTGGAGTACTAACTTCTGAAGCTGACCATTTCCACAGGCTTCCACTATTTCTGTAAATGGAATCAGATCGATGTTTTCGGTTCCGTTTATCTGGTCAATCAGGTAAGCCGACATTGTTGAGGTCAACGAATCCCTTCGAATTACGATGTGGACTTTTTCCGCAAATGTGGACAGATACATGGCAGCCTGCCCTGCGGAGTTTCCACCTCCTACGATGTATACCTGCTTTCCTTTAAATGCATGAGCCTCGGTCATAGCAGCCCCATAGTAAACTCCGGCCCCTGTAAAATCACTTAACCCCTTACTTTCCAGCATGCGATAATTTACCCCGGTTGTAATCACTACTGCTTTGGCATTCACACAACTACCATCCGACATGGTGATTTTTTTGTATTGATCCACTGATTCAATATTTACAACCTCCTGTGGAGATAAAAACTCAACCCCAAAACGGGTAGCCTGGGTGATGGCACGCCGGGCAAGATCGGATCCGCTCAATCCCTTTGGAAAGCCAAGGTAATTTTCGATACGTGAACTGGTTCCGGCTTGTCCGCCCGGTGCTCTTTTTTCGATAAGGAGTGTTTTCAAGCCTTCTGATCCACCATACACTGCAGCTGCCAGACCTGCCGGGCCAGCTCCGATAATGACCACATCATAAATTTCATGATCAGCAGAGGGGCTTCGACCCAACTTTTCAGCAATTTGGGCGGGAGTCGGGTTAATCAAATGGCTTCCATCTTCAAAGAAAATCGCAGGTAATTCCGCAGAATTGATCCCTTTAATTTCACACATTTCGCTTGCCTTATCAGAGCTCTCAACATCAAACCATCGATAGGGGATCAGGTTTCCGGACAGGAAGTCTTTGATCGTATGAGATTTTGGGGAGTATTGGTAACCCACCAACTTTATCCCCTGAAAATCCGGTTTGAAATTTGCCTGCCAGTCATCAAGCAGATCATCCAGGATCGGATAAAGTTTTTCCGTGGGGGGATCCCAGGGTTTTAATAAATAGTAGTCGAGCTGAACTTCATTGATTGCTTTAATAGCGGCATCTGTATCAGAATAGGCAGTAAGGAGGACACGTTTAGCATCAGCGAAGTAATTTTTGGCCTTTTCGAGGAAATCGACCCCAATCATTTCCGGCATCCGTTGATCGGTAAGAAAAAGAGCAATGGTTTCTCCCTGGGACTTTAACTCGGGTAAAGTTTCGAGGGCTTCTCGTGGTGAATTTGTGCTCAGTATTCGGTAATCAGATCGATAGCGTTGGCGAAGGTCCCGGGTTATGGCTCGTAGCACCTGGGGATCATCATCAACAGCAAAAATAATCGGTTTTTTCATTCCTTTAGGAATTAAACATTTGAGATGAAAAATTTAAAAAATATGATACTCATCTTAAATTTTTCATCATTCGTTTAGAATTTATTTGAGAGGGAACGTGAGTTGGAATTCAGTTCTACCTGGTTTGGAGTCTAGCTGAATACGGCCTTCGTGCTTGTCAACAATTTTCCGGACAACATCCAGCCCCAGACCAGTCCCTTTTCCAACATCTTTGGTAGTGAAAAAAGGATCGAAAATTTTGGTTTGAATATCATCAGGGATTCCTGGTCCATTATCCCGGAAGAAGAGATTGATATGACCGTTATTACTTTTAGCTTCGATTTCAATCCGGCCGCCATCATCAACGGCATCAATGGCATTGTCGAGCAGATTAGTCCAGACTTGATTAAGCTCGCTTACAAATCCGCAAAACTCGGGCATTTCATTCTGGACCTGAAGGTCAACTTCTATATTTTTCTGCTTTGTTTTGTGATTGAGCATCGTAATCGTACTCTTCAGCAATTTCTTAACTTCAACGGGTTCTTTATCTGTTCCCCGGTCCATGTGGGAATAGGTCTTCACTGATGAAACAAGATCTGATATTCTTTTTGAAGCATCTTCAATTTCTTCTACCATCTTTTCGGTGGTAAGTACATCTTCTACCCAGCCAAGTACAGGAGCTAATGCTTCTTCAGGAAGATGGGCTTTTACAAATTCAAGGTCTTCAATCCCGAAGCAGTATTCAGCAAAGGTAGATGAATACTCGAAGCCCTCATCAATCTCATGATCATCCATCCAGTCCGTCAAATCATCTTCGAGTGCCGTTCGCTCCATCAACGATTGAGTGTTTGTACTCCCTTTTCCTGCCTTTCTGAACACAAGTTCATTGATGGCATCTACTTGCTCATCCGTCATTTGAATGTGCATGACGGCTTTAAATTTATCCGGTTTTGCACGCAGGTTATCTCGTAAGGCAGTAGCGCTTCTAACCATCGCCGATGCAGGGTTATTCAATTCATGAGCAAGTCCCGCAGAGAGTTTTCCCAGGGCAACCAGTTTCTCATTTTGCTGTTGGCTGGTGGTGAAATTACGGATCCGATCTGAAAGAGAGTGCACGAATGCCTCGATTAACTCATAATGTTTGGCAATGTCAGGGAATAAGCTTTCATGGGTTTCGAGGACCGTGCATTCTTCAACAACCGTTAAATATCCGGCTGAAGATTGCATTCTGGAAAATGGGAGTTTTCCGGTAATATCACCTTTTGCAAAATTGCCGAGCAGGTGGAGTTGGTTACCTCGTTTCAGAACAATTTTAATCTCACCATCCAAGAAGATCATCATTCTGTCGATGACATCGCCCGGCGCACTAAGCTGTTCATCGGGCTGGTAAGTGCAAACTTTAGAGTTCTCTACGAGCCATGAAATTTGATCTTCAGGAACGTTTTTGAATTGATCGAATGACTTTAATGTGTCGACCACAAATTGATTGTAATTACTCATGATGCCAGCATTTCATTATCAATAAAACAATACACCCAACTTTCACCGGGTTCAACAGAACGGATGATTGGATGCTGATGACGGAAATAGTGTTTTCGCGCATGTTTATTCTTAGAAGAGTCACAACACCCGATGTGCCCGCAACTCATGCACATCCTTAAATGAACCCATGTATCACCTTTATCCACACATTCCTGGCAAACAATGTCGCCGGTTGGTTCGGTGATTTCGATCATGTTTTGGTGTTCACATGCCATATTTCAGTCTTTTAGATTTTTTCTTCAATAAAGCTTCTTAGTTGCTTTAAGTCCAGTTCGCCGGTGTATTTTTCTCCATTTAAGAAGAAGGTGGGAGTATCATCCACGCCTGTTTTACTCCACTTCGGTAATCCTGTTGAACGCGGGGCTTAAAAGTTCGTTCTTCAATAGCCATCCGAAACCGATACATATCCAGCCCGATTTCTTCAGCTATTTCATCAAGCTTTTCACGGTTTAACCGAAGGTTGTTGTCGTACAGTAAATCATGCATTTCCCAAAAGTGGCCTTCCTGACCGGCAAAAAGAGCGGCTTCAGCACAAATATCTGCATTAGGATGTTTTTTGGTAATCGGAAAATGGCGGAATACAAACCTGAGGTGTTCACCATGATCTTTCATCAGTCGCTGAACATACCGGTAGCCCATCCTGCTGAACGGACATTCATAGTCCCCAAACTCGATTAAAGTAACATCCGCATCCGTGTTTCCTTTAATGGTTTCATCATCATGTATGTTCAGGGAATAATCAGGCATCAGGCAGGGTCCATTGATACTTGAGTTGTGGTGCTGATGATTTCTGAGCTGATACTCAATTCCGCGAGCTTTCTACCAGCTTGTTTCATAGGCAGGCAGACTGCATTCGCTCCTGATTCGGCCAGCACCATGTGTTCCTCATCTCGCATGGTGAGTGCAAAAATTTTGCCCGTGAAATTATTTTTCCGCAGCATTTTTGTAGCCTGCACTTTTGTATCAACATTGCTCATGGAAAGCATGACGGCGTGTACTTCGGATAGATCCATATTCTGCCAAAGCTCCGGATCGTAGGCATCGCCATAGACAACACGTCTTCTTTCCTTAATATTCCTTTCGATTCGGGCCGGATCACTGTCCATACCGGTTACTCTGAGCTCACGATCTTTTAAATAATCGTAGGCGGCGGAACCAGCCTGACCCATTCCGAGGATTAGATAGTGAGCTCCACCTAAATTTACTACGGAGGCTCCGGGGTGTTTTACATTTCTCTCAAAAGGAACGAGTTTAAATTCAAACCGGCTCCATAAACTATTAGCATTTGATGCAATTGGGGCGTTAATCGCATAACTAATTGCGGTAATTAGTGCCATTGCAATGAATGCAGATTCCGGTATGAACCCATTGCTTAAGGCAACAGCACCTGCAATTAATGTAAATTCGCTGTATGAGGTAAGGGTGGTCATTACCATAAATGCATTTCTGGCCCGGAGTTTAAATCCGATAAGTAGAAAGAAATACATAACCGATTTGAGAGGAAGGACAGCAAGCACGACCAGTGCAAAGATAAAGGCACTCATATCCGGCAGGCCATAAAGACCTACTTCGAGGAAGAAACCGACCAAAAATGATTCTTTAATTCCCCATAGTTTCTCATCCAATTCATCCGCTTGCGGATGTCCGGACAAAATGGCCCCGGCCGCCAACGCTCCTAATTCTGAGGAAAGACCAAGAACTTCGAACAGAGTTCCAGTCCCTACAGCCAATATTAAACCGAAAAGTAGTTGAAGTTCCTCATGGCCGCTGGCAACAAAGAGTTTTATAATCAGCGGGCGAAGTAGCGGAAGAACTAATAACCCAAGACTCCATATAGAAGGCAGACCGCCACCCGTCAGAGCCAGGATACCGATAGCGACCAAATCCTGAAGGATTAAAATTCCGATCGCTACCCGGGCATGGTATGCTCCAAGCTCCCCTCTGGCCTCCAGTGCTTTTGCTGCAAGAACGGTACTTGAGAACCCAAGGAGTACACCAATAATGATCGAGGCAACTAATTCGTAACCAAACATCATCGAAATTCCAGTGAATATTCCAGCCGAAATCAGCAAGTGTAACCCGCCTGCTCCAAAGACTTCAGCCCGAATTATATTCTTTATCCGTAGATGCAGCCCAACTGTGAAAAGCAGCAACAATACCCCTAAATGACCAATTTCGTGTATTAGGTATTCATTTACCTCAATTCCAGTAAGTGATAAGATGATGCCCGCTACTAAAAACCCAATAAGTGCCGGTAGCCTGATTACCTTTACTGCCATACCAAGTGCATAGGCAATTGCGATCCAAAGAAATTCCATTACATAATTTTTTAAGTTGCGAGAAGATGTATCAAATATCAGTCCAAGTAAAGGGGTCTGACATTATGATTACACTACCAATGTTGAGGCAGCTTGAATCATAAATTTTGGCAGTCAATTACAGCTGCGCATTTACGATTTGATTGATGTGTCTGATTTCATCCTCATTAACCGTATGCCCCATGTTAGGGTAAATCACTTTTGTGACTTCAGCATTCAGTGATTCCAGGATTTCGGCTGACTCATGAACGCGTTTAACAGGAACGTGAAAATCTACATCACTACAGCCAAGAAAAACCGGCGTTCCTTCCAAATCACCATTATACAGATCCGGATGGAGTTGATCACCGATCATCCCCCCGCTTAACACAAATAATCCGGCATATTTTTGAGGATGTCGGGCTACAAATTCTGAAGCCAGGCAGGCACCCTGTGAGAATCCGAGGAGGAAAATGTTGTCCTTAGAGAATCCAAGCTCTTCGGCCTTAGTGACCGCATCCGCCACAGCTTGCAATCCGGAGTTTAACCCGGGTTGGTTTTGCTCAGGAGGAGCCAGGAATGAAAAAGGATACCAGGTAAAGCCCTGGGCCTGGGGAGCAAAGAAAGTGATTTCGGAATTCTTCTCTATTTCTGATCCAAGTGGTAATATGCTTTGAGGAGTTGCACCTCGTCCGTGAATCATGATCATAGCAGCTTTTGCTACGCCTGGGTCAGCTCCTGCCTGGTATAAATTTTGACCCTGGTGCGGGCCTTTGAAAGGTTGTTGAGTGTTAGTTCTGAATAATGACATAGCGTTGAATTTTTAAAAATAGTTTGAATTCAGGAGCGCGAAACATGTTCACACAACCTGATTAAAGGATTTCTGAATATGAGTAATAAAAGCCCTGTAAGAAGCAGGTACCCCCCACTTGCTAGGTAAAGCCCGGGGATATCAACCGCAATTTGGATGGGTTGTGTTGCAATAGGAGACAAAAACTGCCCCAGAAATACAAACGTGGTAATTCCGCCCATCACTCGTCCACGATACTTTTCCGGCGCTACTTCAGCAAGCCAGGTATTTACGTTGGGAATAAAAGTCCCGAACCCGATTCCTATGGTCATAAGACCAAGGACTAAACCAAACACAGAGGACGAATTACTGATGATGGTATATCCCAATCCAATTGCCAGGAATGAAAATACAAGGATGTATACATAGCCAAGTTTGCCCTTTATCCGGCCGTACAAAATCGAAGTTAGTCCGGCAAAAAGAGTGACCATAGCAATAGCCAGTCCACTCAGGCTTGCTCCCGCATCGAACACGTCCATTAAGTAAAAAGGAAGATGAATAGGAATAGTGTAAAAGATGATTTGTGCCGTTACCACCAAACCATAGACCAAAGCAAGCAGTTTAATCAGGCTGCTGGCAGATCTCATTGAGGCGCTCTCTTCCTCCTGATCATCGGAAATTGTTTTCCGGTCTGGTTCATACAGGAATTTCATTCCCAATGGAATGAACAAAGCTGCGGCCAGATAAATGGCGAATGGATACCTCCAGCTAAGTTCAGCCAGGAACCCGCCGAAGGTCAGAAATACCACTCCACCCAGCGCCATGAATGACGATTGCATTCCTATTGCCTTTGCACGTTCAGCTCCCTGATAATAATCCGCGAATAAAGTAATGACGGTAGTCATGATTCCCGCCACACCAAGTCCCATGGCAGCGCGCCCTGCAAGAATTCCGGGCAGAGTTTCGAGATAAAGCCCCGAGCTTCCTGCAATTGCATACAAAGCCATACACGCTAAAAGGAATGTTTTCTTTGAGTATCTATCAATAATGGCGCCCGCAGCAAAAGCTCCAAGTACGATGAACAAACCCGGAATGGTTAACACCAAACGGACCCAAAATTCAATGTTTTGAACATCACTAAACTGTTGTTGCATCGCCGGTAGGGCAGGAGCGATGGTTGCTCCCGCCATAACCGTTAGAGTGCTGATTAACAGCAAAGTGAACAATGTGAATTTTGAAGGGTTCTTCGTTGATGTCATTTACTTAGTCCAGGCTAGGAAGTGTTCGTTCAATTAACTCACGTCGGGGTTCCAACCAGGGAGTGAGGATGAGTTTCTCACCTAAGTGCTCGAAATCCTCATCCACATCATAACCCGGATCATCCGTCGCAACTTCGAAAAGTACTCCACCCGGCTCACGGAAGTAGATACTTCTGAACCAGTGCCGATCGATTACGCCGGTTGGTTGTAATCCATGGCTGAGTACATCCTCCCGGATTGCCTTCAATTCGTCCAGGTTTTCTGCTCTGAAAGCGACGTGGTGAACAATTCCTCGTCCTCCGCGACCATGTTCCTGGTCCGTTGTTTCAATGACTACAGAACTTCCTATACTGGCATCCGTTTCCAGCAAAGTCAGATTTCCGCCAGACTTAGTTTCATTGAATCCGAGCACGTTTGTTAAGATATCAACCGTGCCATCAGCTTCGGCGAGTTTTAGTCGGGTAGATTCAAATCCCTGGATGGCCTGATTTGTTGGAACAGGGCCTTCGTAAGTACTTACCTGATCTTTAGCTCCGCCGTCGAAAATCAAATCCAATTCTAATCCGTCGGGATCTTCAAATCTAATTCCCTGTTTACCGAAAATCTCGAAATAATCGGAATGACTCAGTCCAAGATAGTTAAGGCGTTCCAGCCAGAAGTCCTGCGATCCTTCAGGGACACGAAATGCTACGTTTACAGCCTCACCAGTACCAATGGTTCCTTTGTGAGCTCGTGGCCAGGGGAAGAAGGTCAAACTCGAACCCGGCTGTGCAGCTTCATTTCCATAGAATAAATGATAGGTACCCGGGTCGTCCTGGTTTACGGATTTTTTTACCATCCGCATTCCCAACCCATTCACATAAAAATCTGCATTTTCTTTCGGCCCGCCTGCTAATACGGTAATGTGATGTAATCCTTTATGATGTTTCATGATATCCTCCTGTTTAATTTCTGCCCCAATGATAGAAAATAGTTTAATGTTAAACTATTTGAAGTTTTCTATACTCCATATTGTTGTTCTTGATCGAAAAGTTTGATCTCTATTCCGTGTGTTTCGCTATTTTAACCAAAAACCTGAGTCAGCATTCCCATGAACATTTTTGCAATTATTATTCTGATCGCGCTACTGGCTGATTTTATTATCGGAATAGTCACTAACCTGCTGAACCTGCGCGCTCTTTCCAGCGAAGTACCCGAGGAATTCACGGAGGTTTATGATGCTGAGACCTATGCAAAATCTCAGCAGTACACCAGGGTTCGGACTCAATTTGGTTTTATTACCGGTTCCTTCGATCTGTTTATTCTTCTTTCTTTCTGGTTTTTGGGGGGATTCAATATGTTGGACGAATGGATTCGCGGTTTCCCATTCAATGAGTTGGTCTCGGGAATTGTTTTCATTGTGTTGTTGATGATCGCTAAATCTATTCTCTCCCTTCCTTTCAGCATTTATTCCACCTTTGTAATTGAAGAAAGATTCGGGTTTAATAAGACTACTCCAAAGACATTTGTCTTAGATTTAATCAAGGGAATTGCACTAGGAGCTTTACTTGGAATTCCCTTACTGGCGGGAATCCTTGCCTTTTTCATTTATACAGGGGATTGGGCGTGGTTATATGCCTGGCTAGCGGTAACACTGTTTACCTTGTTGATGCAATACATTGCTCCAACCTGGATTATGCCACTTTTTAACAAATTTACCCCTCTTGAAGAAGGTGAATTGAAGTCAGAAATAGAGAGCTACACTCAAAAAGTGGACTTCTCGCTCAAGGGTTTATTTGTAATTGATGGGTCGAAGCGTTCAAGCAAATCAAATGCGTTTTTTACCGGATTTGGTAAAAATAAAAGAGTGGCTTTGTATGATACACTGATTGAAAATCACACGGTCCCGGAACTGGTTGCTGTACTTGCTCACGAAATAGGTCACTATAAGAAAAAGCATATCATTAAGGGAATGGTGATCAGTATTACTCATTCAGCCATACTCTTCTTTTTGCTTTCCATATTTTTGAAAGAACAGGCTCTTTTCGATGCTTTTTATATGGGAAATATGTCGGTATATGCCGGGTTGATATTCTTTGGAATGTTGTACGCTCCGATTGAAATGCTTTTGTCGATTTTCATGCAGATGTCATCCAGGAAACATGAGTATGAAGCAGATGCTTATGCAGTAGAAACTACTGGGAACAAGCAGGATATGGTTTCAACACTGAAGAAATTGTCCAGGGATAATTTGTCGAACCTGACTCCACATCCATGGTATGTATTTTTGAATTATTCACATCCTCCGGTTCTGGAGAGGATTAAAGCGATTCGAGGTAGTTCACAATGAAGACAGAAAAGAATATTGAAACGGTAGCCATTCACTCGGGAACCCGGCATTGGTCGGGCAGTCGCGCGATCGCGGCACCAATGGAGCCATCTACCACCTATGAACATGATATTCGCGGATACCAGGATGGAGATTTTATTTATTCCAGGTATGAGAATCCGAATCGTCTTCAGTTGGAATCTTTGCTTGCAGCTATGGAAGGAGGAGAAGCGTGTGCGGCCTTTTCATCCGGAGTGGCTTCGATTACCGCCATGTTCATGAGTATTCCAAAAGATGCACACATCATCATACCCACAGACCTATATCATGGCTCGCGCGCTATCCTTGAGAATTTTGCAGATCGATGGTCGCTGGAGTATTCAACTGTAGATACAACCGATTTAGAAGTTTTTGCAGCTGAAATCAGACCCAATACAAAACTTGCACTTTTAGAGACTCCTTCAAACCCGTTGCTTCTAATTACGGATTTAGCAAAAACTATTCATGTTGCCAGGCAAAAGGGGGTTGCTGTATGCGTAGATAACACTTTCTCTACGCCATTTAATACCAATCCAATAGCCTATGGAGCTGATTTTGTGATGCATTCAACCAGCAAATTCCTGGGTGGGCATTCTGACATTCTTGGAGGAGCCTTAATAGCGGCAAAAAAGAATGAACAATTCGAAGCGATCCGGAATATTCAACGGAAGCAAGGTTCTGTGCCATCTCCATTTGATTGTTGGCTGCTGTCACGAAGTATTCGAAGCTTTCCACATCGTATGAAAGGGCATAACGAAAATGCCGGTGAGGTAGCGAGGTTTCTTTCCGGACATCCAAAAGTTAAGGAAGTCTATTATCCGGGCTTGAAGAATCATGCAGGGCATGAAGTAGCCGCTTCGCAAATGCGAGGATTTGGTGGAATGGTTTCCTTTTTGGTAGACGGGGGGTATGATGAGACACTGGCCGTGGTTGGAAAATCAAAGGTAATACGACGAGCAACGAGCCTGGGCGGAATAGAGAGTCTATGGGAACATCGCCGTTCCAGCGAAAGTGAGTCCTCAACCACTCCTGAAAACCTGATTCGGTTTAGTGTTGGATTGGAGCACCTCGACGATTTACTGGCTGATATTGAACAGTCGTTGAAATAAAAAAGGCAGAGAGTTTCAAACCTCCGCCTTTGGTGCATCATACATTATGAGTTAAGAATCTTAAAATTCATCAAAATCGTCCAATGGAATAAGCTCACTTGCCTGTGAAGAACTATCCGAGCTGGGTTTCACAGTGGTATAAGATGGGCTTGCCTTCCAGTGATGGTTTTCCGGAGCTACCGGCTGATGAACTACTTCATCCAGGTCGCCTTTAGAATCAATTAATCGACTCATTTCTTTCACTATATCCATCATTCCACTTGCCTGAGAAGAAAGTTCTTCAGCAACGCTGGCTGATTCCTCGGATGAAGAGGCATTACCCTGAACTACTCCATCCATCTGGTTCATTACTACGTTTAATTGCTCAATACCAGTTGCTTGTTCTTTTGAAGCAGTTGAAATCTCAACAACCAAATCGCCTACATTATTGACGCTTTGTTCTATACTTTCGAGGCTCTCAGCCACTTCACCGGCTACACTTGCTCCCTTATCAGAGCTGGTTTGTGAATGCTGGATAAGCTCGGAAGTATTTTTTGCTGCTTCCGCAGAACGTTGTGCCAGATTGCGTACTTCTTCAGCCACTACGGCAAATCCTTTTCCTGCTTCACCAGCTCGTGCGGCTTCTACTGCAGCGTTCAATGCCAGGAGATTCGTTTGGAATGCAATATCATCAATGGTTTTGATGATTTTAGAGGTTTCCTGGGAAGCCTGTTTGATTTCTTCCATAGCCTCGTTCATTCGGAACATTGCTTCCAATCCTTTTTCAAGAAGCGGCCTAGCTGAATCTATTGCGGTTTCAGCTTCTCCCGCATTTGCTGCATTATGCTTGATTTGAGAACTCATTTCCTCCAGTGAAGAAGTCGTTTCCTGCAAACTTGCGGCTTGTTGTGTAGCACTGGATGCAAGGGACTGGCTCGCATTGGAAAGTACAGTCGATGATTCATCAATCTGAGTCGCTCCTAAAGATACGCGATCTACAATATCCCGAATCTGTCTGGATAGTGCTGCCGCGAAGAAAATAGCCAGTCCAACTCCCAGTGCAAATACGAAGACTAAGGAAATCGCCGAGCTTCGGAAACTGTGCATCTCCGCCTCATAGATAATGTTATTAACCTCTTCCAGAGGTACGCCCACAAATAGAGCGCCAATTACCTCTCCGTTTTTGATAAGAGGGTCGTAGGAGGTTGCATATGGTTTACCAAATACCTCCATATTCCCATTGTATACATTTCCTGTGATTAGGGTTTCGTATGCAGGGTAATCAGACCCCATCTTGGTTCCGACGATTGTCGTTCCGGTTTCGCTTGTTAAACTCGTGACAATACGCCTGAAATCATTCCCATCTTTTTGGAAGATAGTAGCCTGCACATCATGTTTATCAGCAAACTCTGCAACAAAAGAATTGTACCCCGAAATCAATTCTCCGTCTTCGGTTATAAGTCCATCTTCTCCAAGCGATAGCTCACCAAACTCCATATCCACATAATCATGAAAAGAGTTGTAGTCGCCCTTCAATTTTTCATAAGTCATGTAATCGGCTAGAATTTTTAGCCCACCATCAAAAGTGAAAAAATTTACTACAGTAAGTATAACTGCTGTTATTACAATCATCGAAATCGATGAAAACAATAACTTATATTTTATTGTTTTATTTTTTAGTGATATTACCATGTTCATTGCCCTCCCATAGGTATATAAGCCAAAACTTTTGAAACAGATTTCTATTTATTTCTCGAAATTTTATCCTTCGCAAATGATTTATCGGAGGAGGTATAAATCACTTAATACGATGCATGAGGCAGGATTTTTAGCTCTTTAAGGCAGAAAAACATTCAGATAAGGGTAATTATTCCTGTACTTCTAAAAGTTTTTTTTCAAATCTGATAATTTTCTGCGCGTGGATATAATAATTCGTTTAGCAATGTTTGACTGGAAGGATGATTTGAAATCTTGCTCCCCCGCTTTTCCTATTTTCTGCTTTGATAAATCCACCGTGCTGGCGTACGATTTCATTCGAGATGGCTAATCCTAATCCAAGACCAAACTTTGCTCCCTGGTTTTTTGTAGTAAAATTTGGTTCAAATATCCGGGGGATTATTTCTTCAGGAATTCCAGGGCCGTTGTCGCTGATTTCCACAATGATTTTAAAATCTCCTTCAGCTTTAGTCCGGATTTTAAGTCCCCCGCCATCAGGGAGTACATCGCATGCATTTACTAAAATATTGGTCCATACCTGATTGAGTTCTCCCATCTTGCCGCAGGTTTTAGGAATATTCTTTAAATCGAGTTCGAGGTTCAGGTACTTTAATCGATTAGAAAGGATGAGTACCGTATCGTTGATACCCTCCCGGATGTCAATCATTTCCAGTTCGTTATTATCCTGACGGCTGTAGCTCTTTAAGCTCTTAACGAGATTTGCAATACGTTCGCTGGCAACCTGGATGTTGTGGATGAACTTTCCTGATTCAAATTGTTGAACAAGGGTTGGTAACGAAATCTTCTTTCGGTGCTTCTCAATCAATGCCAATGCATCATCGGGCATCTGTGCCAGTTTTCTAACCTGTGCCCGTTCTTTCACCCATGGAAATTTCTTTTGTATCACAAGCATTCGGGAGCGTATATCGGAGCTGCTTAATGGCTTTGAATTGAGTCCAATTTGAAAAATCTCTGACTTGGCAGAAAGATCATACATCTCCATGAAATTAGATTTCAGGGATTCTGAGGATCTAAGCAAAGCGGCTGCCGGGTTATTCACCTCATGAGCAAATCCTGCAACTAACTCCCCCAGTGTAGCCATTTTTTCCTGGTGTACCAATTTTTGATGAGAGTTTTCGAGCTGTTCGAAAGCTTCTTTAAGTTGAATACCTTCTTCCTCAAGTTGCTTGTTCAAGGCATTCATCTTCGATTCCAACCGCACATTCTTTAAGAAACGATCAGCCATATTACTAAGCATCAGCTGTTGTATGGGCGTTCGCAATTTTGGATGTTCGGATACGTAGCGCTCAAATTCATTCTGTTTTATGCAGAATGCGATACTGTTCTCTGACATCACACAAGTAGTAAGAGAATTGTTGCCGGTAGTGAAGGCAACTAACCCAACAAAATGGCCTGGAGATAACGTGATCAGGTTTAAACTGGAGCCATCTCCACGTTCATGGCTCAGGTTCACTTCTCCTTCCAGCAAAAGATAGAGATCGGAAATGGGCTCACCTTGCCGGAATAGAATATCTCCCTTTTTAAAAGTCCGAAGAAGTTTCTGAAGTTCTGTCGACTCTTCAATACCCTGCTTTATAAACTGCAGGATTTGTTTCCTATCGGTGATGCCACTTGGTGCCACTAGTGATCCGTAATTCGGTTGGTTCTCATATATTCAGAAAGTCGCACGCTATCCAGAATCATCATGTATTCCATAGGATTGTACCCCTTTTCAATTACATAATTTGTAAGCTGTTGGGTAACTACTTCTTCAATTTGATCTTTAGTCCATGGTTTTGCAATGTAATGATCAAGATGTGCATTATTAATGGCCTGGATAGTGTCTTCGAGTCCTGCCTGCCCGGTGACCAACACTTTTTTTGCGAAATGCTTTTCGATGCTGGCTTGAAGTTCGATCAGAAAATCCACTCCATTTTGCCCGGGCATCACATGATCACAAAGAATCAATCCGACCTCATTTCCTGATTCATAAATATCGCTAACCACGTTTGTGGCTTCTTCTGCAGAATTTGCGGATTCAACAGGGAAGTATTCTTCAAAACGCTCCAGATCGTTTATCAGAGCGTCCATTACTTCCAGTTCATCTTCAACAACAAGAATATATATTTGACGATCCATAGTGCACTTAATTTAGAATGATTGGCCAATAGAACAAGGCATAAAGCACAACCAGTACCAATCCGAAGATTCCTACGGAGATCCCGGCTTTAGCCATATTTCCGGTTTCGATGGTTCCGGTACTCATCGCAATTGCGTTTGGTGGTGTGGAGATAGGTAGCATCATGGCCATACTGGCGCTCACTCCGATCACCAAACTTACAATAATCAAGTTAAATCCATCCCCGGCTATTCCGGAAGTAGCCAGGCTTACCGCCAGTGGAATGAGCAAAGTGGCTGTAACAGTATTTGAAAGGAAGTTCGACATCATAATGGCAACTGCGCTGAAAACAACCAACAAACTGATGGTTCCAAAAGCACTCCACTCGATACTGCCTACAATCCATTCTGCAAGCCCAGTACTCTTCATTGAAATGCCCAGGGAAATACCACCGGCAACCAGCCAAAGAACCTCCCATGGCAGCTTACGAATATCCTCTTTCGTCACTACTCCGGTCAATGTTAGGAATACAACAGGAATTAAAGCGATGATGGCACTTTTTACGCCATGAAAACTCTCGGTTACCCAGAAAAGTACGGTCAACGCAAAGGCTATATATAAAATGATCGCATTCTTTGATGTGTTGAAGGTTCCGCTCATATCAATTTGAATGGAATCGGCCCCGGGCTTGAACATAGTTAGCAACAGGAACCAGGCAAAAAGCAAAGCCACAACAACGAGCGGAGTTGCCAGGATCATCCATTCACCAAAAGGAATATTGATTCCCTGCTGAGATAGGGCCCCTATAACAACAGCGTTGGGAGGGGTCCCGATTGGAGTGGCGATCCCGCCAATATTAGCAGCAAACGGAATACTCAAAGCCAGGCCGATCCTCAATGGGTCAGTTTTTCCAATGCGGGCCATGATGGGAAGAATTACCGTCATCATCATGGCTGTTGTTGCGGTATTACTCATAAATGCAGAGAGTAAAGCGGTTACCACCATCAAACCAAGAAGGATTGCACCGGGCTTCGATCCAAATGGAGACAATAAAATCCGTGTCAGGTTCCGGTCGAGGTTATATTTTACGGCTGCATCGGCGAGTACAAAGCCCCCTAAGAAAAGGATAATGATTGGGCTGGCCAATGTTCCAATAAATGCGGTGTATGCATCCGGTACGTAATTAGCAGTGTCTTCCTGGAAGAGGAACCCTTGTTTACTAAGTAGCAAGATTTGAAGGAAAATCACCAGAACCGAAGTCGCGTAAATAGGGAAGGGCTCCAGCATCCAATAAGCTGCGGCTAGGAAGAAGATCCCAAGAGCAACATGTCCGGCCTCAGATAGCCCCTCTATGTTTAGAAAAAATGGAATAATCAGCCCAATAATACCAACGATAATTGAAATGAGCTGTTTCCGGTTGAGTTTCATGACTTTGATGAGTGTGTGTTAAAAACTGATAGTGAACTGAGTGAGAAATTCGAAGTAGTTGCAGGTTTTGATCTCAGCAAACTCTTCATTTACGTAGCCAAGTTGAGATTGAAGTTTTAAGTGATGACCGATGAAAAAGTAGTTAAATCCAACTGAATATTTCGACTGATTCGTAAATCTTCCAAGCTCGGTATGATGAACGTCATCCGGGTTCAGGTAACTAAAACGCGCTGTAAGCTCGATGTGCTCGTCAATAAATTTGCCCGACTGAGCATATAAACCATCTCCACTGATTTTCTGGGAAGAATACATCTCATTGTCCATCAATAACATTTCGTTGTCGACTTCACGATGAATGTATTCAGCGAGAAATGAGAAGCCATTGTATTTGAAGATTACATCAACATAGGTGTCAAGAATATCATCTTCCAGCCCGTCCCAAACGGGATCACCATACTTGGTGTACGCATCGTGGTTGAGATAGAATCCTGCTCCAAATGAGACCTTTGGTGTTTCTTCCCGTTCAAGGTCACTCTCGAAATAATCTCCTCCTTTTTTAAAGGCACCCAAAGGCAGGACTTCAAAACGGCCCATATAGGCCCATCCTCCAGGAGCAGTTGCCAGGTTTTTTCCCTCTCCATGGGTTAATGCACCGGCTATTTTAAACTGAAAATTTTCGGCTACAGGAAGAATTCTCCGAACCCGGATTCCTAAATCATAGTCAGTAAAGAAAAACCGAACCACATTTGAGCGGTCAACCATTTGAAGGTTTTGTGAAATCGTCTGAAACTGTCGGAAGGTTGGAGGAAAAAATTGGCCAAAAGAGATTTGAGTATAGGAATCAGGTTTCCAACGATACTCAGCATTTAATAAGGTCACTCTTCCTCTATCCATCCCTAACTGAACGAAATAATCCAGCTTATTATGGAACAGGAACCCTCTGAAAAGGGCGCGTTCTCTTCGGATGAGATACTCCCCTTTTAAAGCGTCTGATTCGCTGACAATTTGAGTTAACGCGATTTGCTGCTGAAGCCGGAATCCGACCCGGAATTCCATAAAACCATCCGCACTTTCAAAATGAACACCCTTTTCGGGACTTACAGTAATTCGGATGGGTTCTTCAGGTGATTGGGGGTAAACGGTGAGTGATGTGACGGCAATCAGTAAAAAAAATATGGAAGCCCGAAAAAGCCAGAATTTCATAATTACCTCTAATCTTGATTTAAACGGGAACAGGTTTTTTTCTTCAATCCAAGATTAAGAGTGGAATAAGAATATTATGTGAAGGATTTTCAACGTTATAGGCAAGAAGCGCTTCCAATTAAAAGAAATTCTGTTTCCATAAAAATTGTAGTACCATTCAACATGATTTTACGACCGGAAATACTCTCAAAGCTGGCGTCACTCGAATTACGGGCAAAGAAAATCGTTGAAGGATTTATCTCGGGATTACACCGAAGTCCTTATCATGGGTTTTCGGTGGAATTTGCAGAACACCGTCCCTACAACCCTGGTGATGATTTCAAGCACATCGACTGGAAAGCCTACGGAAAGAAAGAGCGGTTTTATGTGAAGCAGTACGAAGAAGAAACGAATCTTCGCTGTTATGTGATGTTAGACACTTCCTCATCCATGCTTTTCAAACACTTTGGGGAGTGGTCGAAATTGAGATATGGAATTCATTATGCCGCTTCGCTCATGTACCTGATGCACCGGCAGCGGGATGCATGCGGCTTGATTCCGTTTAATTCTGAAATTGAGACCTTTATTCCTGCTAAAAGCACCTACGCCCATCTTCGCCAGATTTACACCCAGCTCGAAAAAGAGTTGATTAAGGAGGAGCAAAAAGACCGGGAGCAACGAAAAACGGCTTCAGCGCAGGCGATTCATGAAGTAGCCAAACGATTAAATCACCGGAGTCTGGTGGTGATCATCACGGACTTATTCGAGAATGTGGATGAGCAGGAAGCACTGATTTCCTCACTTAAGCATCTTCGTCATCGTAAGCACGAGGTGTTGTTATTTAATGTGCTGGAACATCGAAGCGAGCGTGAGCTGGCTTTTACAAGTGACCGGGTGGTTTTCGAGGACCTGGAAACCGGTGCTGAGATTGAAGTATTACCCTCTCAGGTTCGTGCAGATTACCAGGCTACCGTGGAAGAATACACGCACCGATTCCAGATGGCCTGTAGTGAATTTGAGATTGATTTCGAGCAAATCGATACGGAAGGGCAGTTTGATGCAGCGTTGCTTGCCTATTTGAATAAACGCCGGAGATTAGGCTAAACCACTTTACTTCGTTTCAAAATCCTGTTTAGCAACCAGGGAGAAATTCGTTTAACAAGGAGTGCCAATCTTTCTTTGGGGCTGGATATATAGATTTCTTCTTTTCGGGATGTGATTCCATTCCAAATCCGGCGCACCATTTCATCGGCATCCATAGCCGAAGTATGCAGGTTCCCCATTTCCCCAAACGAACTGCCATCTGCGGTTAAGGAATTTTGAGTGATATTAGTTTTGATCGGACCCGGGCAAACCATGGTCACATCCACATTGTATTCATACATCTCCTGGCGGATACAATCGAAAATTCCTTGTAAAGCGTGTTTACTGGCCGCATAGCCTGATCGGAATTTGGTGCCAAATTTTCCAGCTACACTGCTGGTCACGATAATGTGCCCGGATTTCTTTTCCATCATATGAGGGAGTACATAACGCGTTAATGCTACGGAGCCAAAGAAATTAATTTCCATCAATCGGCGAATAGTATCCAAATCGGTTTCAGCGAATAATGATCGCTGACTAACCCCGCCGTTGTTTACCAGAACGTCAATACCCCCGAAAAGCTCGTGGGCTTGTTTAGATTTATCTTTCAAAGAAGCAGGCTCAGCAAGATCAACGGTCAGAATTTTGATGGTCTCATCATCGCCACCAAGCTCAGATTTGACCCGTTCCAATTCTTCAACCCGGCGTGAGGACAGGATCAGGTTTGCACCCTCTTTGTAAAAAGATTTTGCAAATGATTCCCCAATGCCTGAAGAAGCACCAGTTATCCAAATCGTTTTATTTTTATAGCTCATTCTGATAAATTTTAGGTCAACTTAATCATTTTTACAGACGTGAACACTCATCATACTATTTTGCTACTTGAGGACGAGGTTGAATCAGGTGAAATGCTTGCAAATTTTCTCGAGCTGAACAGCTATACCGTTCTTTGGGCAAAAGACGGTAAAGAGGCAATAGAAATTATTAATAAGAACGCCAACGAACTTGAGCTCGCTATTCTGGATATCATGGTTCCTTACCACGACGGGAAGGAGATTTGCCAGTTTATCAGAAAGCACCCGGTTGCTAACGAAGTGCCGGTTCTTTTTTTAACAGCCCGGGATGAGGAAAAAGATGAGATCGAAGGACTGGAATTGGGTGGGGACGACTACATTAAAAAACCGGCGAGTTTGAATTTGATCAAAGCGCATGTTGAGAGTCGATTAAGGCGACAAAATCCGGAGAGAACACAATGGCTACGCTATGGTTATGTGTACCTGGATACCGATGCCAAAGTAATGTACATCCATGACAAGCAAGTGGATTTAACACACACTGAATATGTGATCGCTGAGCTATTTTTCAAGCATCCAAAATTGGTATACAGCCGGCATGAGATTTTGGAACATATCACCGATGAAGAGAAATATATTTTTGATCGAACAGTGGATGTGCATATCAAGAATCTTCGCATTAAAATGAAAGAAGCGGGCAAGTTGATAAAAACATATCGTGGGGTTGGGTATGGTTTCAATCGTGAGTACATCAACTCGTGAATATCCAGTCTAAACTAGCCGTTACATACATTACACTTTTGTCTATTGGAGTGGTCGTAATCAGTGCTTATGCAATTCTGAGTATTCGCTCTTTTTTGCTGGATGAAGCTATTTCAAAATTCGAGTCCGATGCCCGCACGTTCGTTGAATCGCTCCAGGAAGAAGACGATTTTACGGATCTGTATGTGAAAACCACGTTCACTGCAGACATAACGGGATATCATATCGCGCTTTTTGACTCGATTGGAACAGTGCTTGTGAATGCCCCTCTGGATACTCCCGAGTATATGGACACCCGTGCGTTTCTAAACAATGATCTCCAGGAACGGCTCATCAATGAAGCCCAGGTTATCATAAATGAAGAAGGGCTGGAAGAGGTGATTTCTTTTCACCGGATTGAACCAAGTACCTCGGAAGTCCGGTACCTAAGAATTGCCAAAAGTAAAGAAGAGTTATACGCCGCCGCCGCCTCAATTCGGCATTTAATTTACGGTGCGATGATAGGGTCCATTATAGTAGTGGTGGTGGTAAGTATCTACTTTGCCCGGTATCTGGGAAAGCCGATCAAACAGCTGGAAGAAGTGGCTTTGGATATTGCGGGAGGGAATCTGGATCGGGAGATCAATCTTTCGCGAAAAGACGAGTTTGGTTCTTTGGCTAAATCGCTTAACCAGATGGCCGGAAGATTGAAAGACGATTACGAGAAGCTAAAAACCCTGAATGAAAAGCAGAACCAGTTCTTTGCTGATATTGCCCACGAAGTTCGAAATCCACTTCACACGATCTCAGGGGCAATGGAGATGATTCAACTGGAGGGACTGAGTGACGAGAAAAAGGGCCAGTATCTGAATACTGCTCAAAAACAGGTAGAACGAGTTGTGCGTTTATTCCAGGATATAAAATCGCTGCAGCGCTACGATATGGATGAGAGTTTCATCAACAAAAAGGAATTTGTGATGGAAGAAATGATCAGTGAGATAGTAAAGACCTACACTCCGATTGCTGCGGAAAAGAAAATTGAGCTTATTTTCGACACTCCCTCCAAAAACAGAGTATTTGCTGATGAAGAAAAACTGGAACAGGTAATGGATAACCTGATTTCAAATGCCATCAAGTACACTAATGAGGGGAAGATTATCGTAAAAAGTGAGAAGCTGGATGGCAATGTTGAGATTTCGGTACGAGACAGCGGGATAGGAATCGGTGAAGAGCACCTAGATCGGTTGTTTGATCGTTTTTACCGAACAGATAAAGCCCGTTCCAGGGATAAAGGTGGTACCGGTTTGGGACTTGCGGTTGTAAAAGGAATCTTAACAGCCCATCAAAGCAAGATATTCGTAGAAAGCACTCCAGGGATTGGATCGAGGTTTTATTTTTCGCTTCCGCTCTCTGACAGTTAATCGCTGGTGTACCAAACCAGAAATGAAGCTAACGCTGCACCGGCCAGGGGTGCCATAGTGTAAAGGGGAATATGCTGGAAAGAATCACCATTAACGGTGAGGAGGTCGACTACTGAGGTTCCGATGGAAAGTGCCGGATTCAATAAAGCACCGGAGATATCATCGCCAATCAATATTGCTGCAGTCAGCGTCAACCCAACTCCAAGTGCATTCAGGCGAATGTTGTCATTACTTGTATGATTGAGGAGACTTAAATACGCGAAAACGAGTAAGAAACTCAGAAAAATCTCTACGGTAACTTGTTGAGTGAGCGTGGTTGAGGAGGGAGGTTCCATGTATAACACAGAGTCAGAAATCATCAATAAAATACCTGAGCCAGCGAAAGCACCTAATACCTGGCTGATGGTATACCCGGTGAATAGCTTTAAGTTGATCTCGCGGCGAATGAAATAGGCAAAAGAAACTGCAGGATTGAAGTGAGCACCAGAAACAAACATACCTCCATAGATTAAAGCTGCCAGGACAAGTCCCAGAGCCAGAGGTTCGCTGGTCATACCAAAAGCCAACACCAGCGACATCGTGCCAACTGATTCCATTAAGTATCTACGCATTCCTAACTGCCAGTATTAGTCAACTATCATCCTTCCAAACCGCTGGAAACTAAATGCAACTGCCTGTAATTGCAACCTATCCAAACAATCTTATTTAATTGTGCATATATTGGGCGGACTAACCAACTGTGATCATTTGAGCTAAGCGAATCACTTTTTCAATATTTAATATTTGTCTCTCTACGTGCTTGAAAAAATAAAACAACGTTGGAACATCAAAAGTAACACACAGATCGTAATTGTGTTCATTGTGTTCGCTATAACAGGGTTTTCGGTTCTCTACGTGAAAAGCTTAATCTATTCACTGATAGGAGTTTCGCCAGATTGGGCCTGGTATATCCGGTTTCCTATTTGGTTGATTACCATTCTTCCAACCTACTATTTGTTGCTGCTTTTTTTTGGGACAGTGTTCGGGCAGAAAGAGTTCTTTCTGTGGTTCGCAAAGAAATCCTTCTCACGGTTTTCTGGCAGGAAAAAAGAAACGATTAGTTCCGAAGCTGATTGATTTCAGCTTGTGTTTTTTTTGGCATTCCCGAAACTATCATATCGTACGAATGGGTAATAAGCTCACGGACAAAATCATCATCCAGGCTGCCTGTAACATAGACTGAATTCCAGGATTTCTTGTGCATGTGATAGCCCGGTTTGATTTCCTCGTACTCTTCCCGAAGCATAATTGCGCGTTCCGGATCACACTTTAGATTGATGTACTCGTATTCTTCAACATCAGAAAGAGCAAACATCTTATTGGCTACTTTAAAAACCAGCACTTTCTCGTCGAAAGGGAAACTCTCGGTAACCATCGGGAAGGAGAGGCAGAACTCTCTGAAATCTTCAATATTCATACAGTAAATGTATCCTTTTATTGGTACCGATAAAATAACACCCCGCCACCGCGTGTACCGGATAGAAACTCCTGCACGCCATCTCCATCTAAATCCACAAATAAGGGAGCACCAAGTGGAGCCGTTGCTATATCAAAAGGCATCTTTGATTTGGTAAAATTCGGCTTATCTGGAGTTCCATCGTTCCGGAAGTAGAAGTAGCCCTCGATCTTACTTCCAATTACGAGGTCAAAATCTCCATCTCCGTCCAGATCGCTAAATGCAGGCACACTTCTATGCTTTGTTTCAACACCTTCAAGTGCACCTTCCTGGTAGACAAATCTTGGTTCAGAGATTGAGCCAGTGTTTTCATATAAGTAAAGCTCACCACCAGAAGAACCCAGGACCAGGTCTAAATCGCCATCTGAATCTATATCGATAGCTCTTGGCGTGGCGTGGCTGCCTCGCGGAAGTTTCACCAACTCTTCGCTCTCCAGGCCGAATTCACACCCTGTATTAGGGTAGTAAGCAACCTGGCCTTTCCAGTTTCCAATCAGCAGGTCGTCCAGTCCATCGTTATTGAGATCGGCTAATTCCGGTGCATAATGGTATGCCCGTGGAAGATTCATAGTGCCGATTAAGTGAAATTCCGGATTTTTGGTCGAACCCCGGTTTTCAAATTTATAAATCAGGGAAGTTTTAAGATCTGATGGGTCTATTTTGTTAGCAAGCAGTAGATCCATGTCCCCATCGCCATCCAAATCTCCGACAGCAGGAATGCTCTCGTCTCCTACATCAATGTTTTTTAAAAACTGTCGTGAAACCTGCTCGAATCTGCCTGATTTTTGCTCATAAAAATAGAAGTTTTCAGCGGTAGTCCGGTTTGCGTTGTAGGCTCCACCCAATACTCCTAAAAAGAGATCGGCATCTCCATCATTTTCCCAATCAACTAAGGCGGGTGCATTGTATCCACTACTTTGAACAGGGTTACCAGGCGGAAACGGCCGTGGTTCTCCCTGGAAAACAGGGTTTCGTGGGTTCCCCTGATTTTCTAAAAGGAGTACACTGGGTTCAAAAAAATCTCCCCAAAAGATGTCTTCATCTCCGTCCGAGTCAATATCCATGAACGTCATTGTATTGGCGCCGTGCATGGTTCCAAATTGAGCTACAATCTCGATATTCTCGAATCGATCGGTAATCAACCTGAAACGAGGAATATTGTTTTCATCCATTCCAATAGACTCATATCTGGAAACGGTGCCTTCAAGGCTTCCGATGAACAAGTCTGGGAGGCCGTCTTTATCGATATCGGTAACGTTTGGGATATTCTGACGGTCTGAATAAATAGGATTACCTTCTGCATCCCTCAAAGAATCAGCAGCAAGTACAAACCGGGGTTGTTGGGGAGTTCCTTCATTCTTATAAAAACTTAGATAACTAAAGGGTTTTTCAGTAAGCAGATCAAAATCCCCATCCTGATCCATATCTACAAAACGAAACCATTCTCCGATATTAAGGTCAGCGAATTTATCAGTTCGTAGTTGAAGTGGAGAAGATGAATTGGGATCGGTGTTTTCAAAAAACATGAGTTCATCGGTGTGCTCCTGGACGAATAAATCGGCATCTCCGTCTGCATCAATGTCCACGAATTGAGGGCGAGGGGTATTCAATCCTCCTAAAAAAGGATGATCAATTGCCTTGCCTTTTTCATCAAAAACAGGAAATGGATTAATTTCCCTGGTATAAGTTTTTTCTGAACTCGCTGAATCTGATTTCGATATAATCGAACTGCAACCGGATAGTAAAACGGATACCATCCAGCACCCGATAAGAAAGCCTATACGAGAGTTCAACCGCATACGCTATTATCTGCTCCCGATTCCAGTGGGCTGTACCCCAACTTCCAGAACCTTAACAATTTCCAGAGTCTCGGTATCAATAATGGTAACCATTCCGGTTTTTTTCATGTCATGATCCATTCCCCCATGATTCATTCCGCCATGCATGTTACCCATCTTCATATTGTTATTTGTAACAAATAAATATCGATCATCGCTACTCAGTACAGCACCATGGGGTTGAGCAAGACCTTCTCCCTCAATCACTTTCTCAACGCTCATGGTTTCCATATTTACTACAGTTACCGAGTTGGCTTCCTTATTTCCGAAATACACGAATTTTCCATCATCCGAATAAACCGGGTGCCAGGGTTGGGCGTTTACATCGATTACCTTATTAAGTTCCGGTGCAAGAGGATCGCTGATGTCAAAAATCATGAACTTGCCGGTCATTTGAGTAGTCCCGACAAGGGTAGCCTCATCCGGTGAGATGGCAAAATTTATAAACATATGGTTCATCCCATCCATCGTGATAAGTTCGCTTTCATCAGATTCCGTATTAGTAGTCAGAATTTGATTGGATGATAGGCTGGCAACGAAAACCTGCTCATCTTTAGCTGAAGTGGCAATTGCATGAGGTCGGGTAAATAACAGATCAATTTCATCGTCCAATTCCATGTCACTCCTCGAAATTTTTGCAAAACTTTGGGGAGGATTTACTGCACTCATTGACCGGCCCACATACAGGATGTCTTTTGTGGGATGAAGTGCTATTAAACCGGGAACTTCCATTTGGGTTTGATCAACAAGTTCATTGTCACGGTTAAATTTGAGGACGGTGTTTTCACCAATAAGGGTGACATACCAGAAAGAACCATCTGGTTCTACCGCTGCGTGATGAGGCTTCGCATTTTCAGAAAACCCGAGTGATGTAAGATCGATGGTAGTTTCAACTTCAAGGGTAGAAACATTGATAATCGAGACGGATGCTTCTCCCTGATTACAGACATAAACGAACTCCTGACCAACAACATTTTTTGAGACACTGATAATCATCAGGGTTAGAAACGCCGCTATAAGTCGCATATTCAGGGCAAAATATGATCGAAAAAGCTTCATGGTTGTTCTTCTCTTGGATATAGTTTGTTTTAAAAAATGACAGTGTCTCACCAGTCAGGATTGATGGCGAGACACTGTAAAAAGAAAGGTGGAATTATCGGTTGATAACTTCTGGACTTGTTTCAAGAATGAACAATCCTTCGGTACCGCTTGTCATTACTACGACACCGCTTGAGAAGTATGGGTAGTTACTCCAGGTTCCGCTAAATCCGGCTGCATCAGGTGCAAATGGGAAGGTATCGAAATAACCAACACGAGTAGGATTAGCCGGATCGCTGATATCGATCACTTGTAAACCACTCACGTAGTTAGATTGGTACATCAGGTTGTCTTTGATATACAGGTTATGATCAGAAGAGGCATTATCGTTGAAATACTGAGTTAAAACCTGCGGATCGTCTAGGTCGGTTAGATCCCAAACGATGGTTCGGGTTTCATCTACTGTTCCCATTAGTTCATCAAGCTCATCGTTTTGGAAGAAATACCTGTGATCTTCTGTGAACCAACCCTGGTGAACGTACCCATAATCAGGATATGAACCTGTTGAAAGTGCGATTGGATTATCTTTGTCAGTCACATCAGCAACACTGATGGCCGTTTCATTTGCTCCCACACAAATTTCTTTTCCGGAATGCTCCTCATCCGGACCATTGTAAATCACACACTGAGCGTCGTGAGAATATCCGGTTCCGCTTCGTCCGGTTGATGGATCGGCAAAACAACCAGCAAATTCCGGATTCTTTGGATCCTGAATATTTACCATGTGAAGTCCGCCACCACAAGTAGTTCCACCACCACTCGCACCAACAATGTATGCGAACCCGGTTTCTTCATTGATTACAACATTGTGAGCACTGTTCACATTGTCGTAGTGGGCATCCGCTTCTAATAACATAGGCTCGCCGTCGAACTCACGGAGTTTTGTGAGATCAATTACCTGCATACCATGCGGGCCTGCACCGTCCGCTACAATGTACGCATGATTTTCATACACTTTGATGTCTCTCCAAACATTGGCGCGAGCTCCTTCAGTCATAGGAAGGTTTGCAACGTAAATAGGATTTGTTGGATCGCTTAAATCAACAAAAGAAGTTCCTTCAGATCGACCAACCAGGGCATATTCTTTTCCGGTTTCAGGATCTTCCCAGCCCCAAATATCATTCAGGTTTACGCCACGGTCGCCGCCCATTTCACGAGTAGGCAAGAAAGAGATTAAGTTGACCTGTTCGCATCCAAACAAACTGGCTGAACCAGCATCGCAATCAATTTTTCCGTCTGTAATTGACTGCAGTAATTCAACATTTTCGCCAATCACTATACTGCTTGCAGTCCAGTTACCATCATTGTCTTTAGAAAGAATAGCAGCACTACCGGCTCCGTAATCGGCTCCGGTCATCCCTGTAACGGCAAAATCTCCTTCTACAGCAACAGCACCTCCCAAGTTATCACCTGGTGAATTGCCGACATCTGCAATTTTTGATGAAGAGCTGATTGAACCATCTTCATTAACAAAATATCTGTAGATCGCTCCTTTGCCACCATCCGCATTTATTGCGCCAACCCAGATTTCTCCGTCAGTGGTTGTTACCGAGTAACCAAATGAATGGAATCTGTTTCCATCAAAAGCATTTAGCCTTCCTGAAGCTACCCACCCGTCTTCAGTATTTGTATACACGAAAACGGATCCCATATTGAACTGGCGATGAGCAGCAACAAAAGCCATATCTCCATGAATAGCTACACGACGTCCAAAATAGCTACGCTCTGTAAGTTCGTTGCTTGCCAGAGTTCCGTCTAAAACCCATTCTCCGTCTTCCTTGGTGTAGACGAAGGCGGCATTTGCATCAGCGTTAAATGTACCTATAATCAGATTTGTATCGTCGAAATCTATTGAGTTTCCAAAATTTACCTGGGCAGTATCCGGATTCATAATCATTGTTTCTTGCATCCAGGATCCATTCTCATTCTTGAATACAGCTACCGCTCCATTTCCAAGTTCAGGGATTCCAACAAAAGCGTATCCATCGCCAAGTGCTATGCCCTGGCCGATTGAGGTAAGAGCCGAGTCACTCATTACTTCCAACATGGTTAATTGCGACCAGGTACCATTTTCAGATTCTTCAAAAATATAAGCAGCACCTTCGCCACCATTTTTATCTGGCGCTCCAACCATTAGTAAGTTACCATTTGCAGATAACCGGGCTCCAAAGCTATCGCCAACCGAGCCATCTTCAGCTTTGATGACGAATTTTTGAACCCATTCATTTCCTTCGTTTCGAAAGATGTACACAGCTCCAGGAATGTGTACATTTTGTGGCTCCCCGATAAAGACATTGCCGTTTGAAATCTCAACAGTTTGACCAAAACCTTGCATCTGAGACATGACACCACCCGGAGTGGTTTGAGCAAATGCATATTGTGCTGTTAACACAACGAAAAGCATATTTAGTAAAATAGAGATGCGTTTCATGAAGTGATTTTATTTAGTGATTGTTAATTCAGCGAATATAGAGCATGTTTTCCAGAATGTTATCATTCCATATGCTTCTATAACATTTATTTAAAAAAATGAAGAGACGGACTAACTAAAAATTAGTTACTTAAAAGGATGTTAATTCATACGGATGAATTCTTCCTTAAAGACATTACTGGCATAAATCGCTTCTTCAACAATAACGTTTAACATATCCTCGGAAACGATACCAATCTGGCCTTTATTCCAGGTGGAAGCCATACTTTGCAAATCTCTATTTAAAACCAATTTCACCGGTTGGTAAAAATTCATCTCAATAGCGAATGGGTAGGTTCCGTTTGAAGCCTTCATAACGTTTACATGGATATGAAGAATTGGGAATTCATCGGATTGGCGAAGTGTAGCGTCGTTTAAGATGCTGACAGGAAGGTCATCAAAGTTCCGAATGATTCCGTCCCGGATGATGCCGGGAGAAAGATTCTCTGATTCTAGATCACCCGGTTTTTCAATATTGATAACCACACCGAACTCAGAAATTCCAGCCAAAGAACTCAGTTCTCTCATTACTTCGTTTTGAGCATATAGTGCCCGACTGGTGAATACAAAGATTGAAAGGAGAATGAAAAAGCGCATAGAAACTCACTTGATTATGGATACAACGTAATTACGTTCATTCCCGTACAGAGGTCAAGTTAAATTCCTGATGCAATAATTAGCGGACAATGAATTTTAGGATGAGGAACCACACTAACTGGGTGATCAAACGCATCGAAAATAATTTTCTCGGTAAATACATCGAAAGGGGCACCCTCCGCAGCGGTTTTCCCATCCTTTAGAATATGTACATGATCGGCATATTGTGCTGCAAGGTTCAAATCATGAAGGATAATCAGAACGGCAACATTTTTCTCACAAAGTTGCTTCAGTACGTGCATCATTTCGTGTTGATGGGCAACATCCAAATTGGAAAGCGGTTCATCCAGTAGGAGATAAGAGGGTTCTCCTTTTTCGATGAGATCCCAAATCTGGGCAAGGGCTCTTGCAAAATGGATTCTCTGCTGCTCTCCTCCGGATAGTGTCGTGTAATTCCTGTCTAATAAATGGAGGGCGTCTACTTTTTCAAGGCATTGCTCGACTATTTCGTCATCTTTTTGAGAGCTAAAAAAGCCGGAGAAAGGGTTTCTCCCAAGAGCAACCACTTCTTTAACGGTGAACTCGAAATCAAGCGAAGACTTCTGGCTCACAATGGCTCTCTTTTTAGCGATTTCGAGGGCTGAAAACTCTGCCTTAGATTTTCCGTTAAATCGAACCGATCCACTGGTAAGCGAGATATCCCCACAAATGGCTTTTAAAGCAGTGGATTTCCCAGCACCATTTTTTCCGATGATTGCGGTTAAGACGTTCGGTTTGATGGACACAGAAACATCGTCGACCAACATTTTTCCGGATGGAATTTGTACTGATATGCGCTCTGCGGAGATCACAGGTAGTTGGCCAGGTTTCTGTTTCTCATCAACAACCACAAAAAGAAGGGAGCTCCAATTGTAGAGGTAACGATCCCGATTGGCAGTTCAGCGGGAACCACCACCATCCTGGCAAATAAATCAGAGGCCAATAACAAAAGTGCACCTAACAAAACTGAGGAAGGCATCAAAAACCGATGATCGGGCCCTATGAATAGTCGTAATAGATGGGGAACCACCAGGCCTACAAAACCGATGATCCCACTTACCGCCACCGCTGATCCAATTCCTAATGCAGATAGCAGGATTACCAGTTTTTTTATACGCTCCGTATTTATTCCAAGATGACGAGCTTCATGTTCGCCAAGTAACATCACATTCATGGCTTTGGATAACCATGGAAGTCCTATGATCGGAATAAGCAAAAAAGCAGAAGTGGAATAAACGGTGTTCCATGTGGAGCTGCCCAGGCTACCCAGAGTCCAGAAAGTGAGATCCCGAATTTGAAGATCGTCGGCAGTGAATACCAGGAAACCAATCCCGGCGGCGGCAAGGGCATTTATAGCGATTCCTGCCAATAGCATCGTCGCTACACTTGTTCTTCCTTTTCGTGTTGCAATAACATACACCAGCCAGGTCGCAGTTAATCCCCCAATGAAGGCAGCGATCGGCAACAAGAGGGATTTGAGTATCACCGGAATCATTCCAATAATTGAACTTCCCAGGATAATAACGGATGCAGCCGCCAGAGCAGATCCGCTGGAAACGCCGATGAGTGTTGGGTCGGCAAGGGGATTACGAAATAATCCCTGGAGAGCGGCGCCTGAAACCGCCAGGGTTGCCCCAATTAAAATGGCCATAATAACCCGTGGAAGACGGATACCATTTACGATGGCAGAAAATTGCTCGATATTCTCAGCGGGATTGGATAGACCAATGCCCTCGAGTAAAATCTTAATGACCGAAACGGGAGGGATGGAAACAGGTCCCGTACCAATAGAAATAATGGCAATAACGACTAAGGAAATCAGCAGCGCGAATAAAGTAAGTACAGGTTTTTTATAGCTAGAAAACCAGCTGCCTAAATCCATCAGAACGTCAATTAGTTAAAACTCGATGTCGAGTTCGGCATGTAATTCCTTCATTAGCTCTAAGATGGCATCCCCAAAGCGAGGGCCAAATCCAAGTAGCGCATTTCCATCCATAGCAACAAACTGATTTTTTTTCACAGCGGTGATAAGATTCACACCATCTGTGTTTTTAAAGCCAGATTCCACTTCTTCTAGTCTGGATTGCATTACCAGGATATAGTCAGGATTTGCAGCTAAAATAGCTTCATTAGTTACGGGTTTATACCCATAAAAACTGTCGAATACATTAGTTCCGCCTGCAAGTTCAATCATTTTTTCAGCACCTGTATCATTGCCAGCGGCCATAAAGCTTCCGCTTCTTGCCTGAAGTACGAACATTACTTTTGGGGTAGAGGTAAGTGTATTTCGTAATTCAGATGCATGATTATATTTCTTCGTTGTTTCATTAATAATGGAAGCAGCCTGTTCTTCTTTTCCAAATATTTCACCTATAACTTTTAGCTTATTCGTGACACCATCTAAGGATTCTTCTTCTTTTATAAGAATAATTGGAGTATTAGCATCTCTAATTTGTTGAATCACAGTAACCGGACTGGCATCATCGCTGGCAATAATCAAATCAGCTTCGAGAGATAGGACTCCTTCGGAAGTGAGATTCCGTACATAAGGAACACGTGGCATTCGAAAAACCTGGGGAGGAAATGTACTTGATTCATCCGTGGCGATAACATTATCCCACATTCCAAGTACGTGTACGGTTTCTGTAATGGAACCACCAATGGTAATGATTTTGGAGACATTGTCAATTTCGACGGTTACTCCGTCAGCGCTCTCAATCGTTTGAGCACTTACTGCAATTGAAAACAATCCAAAAACCAATAAACAGATAAGCTGCTTCATGCGGCAACCTGTTCATTTTTGATTTCAGCAATCAGATCTCTCCAGCTTTGCAATTCCGGTTTACCCGGTTTACGTGCACCGAAGAAAGTGGCAATATTGTTGTTGTTTTCATCAAAAATCTCGAGGGAAGTAACAATACCGTCTTCGGTTGGTTTTTCGACAATCCAGCTTTTCGCAATATGATCTTCCCGAAGGTGAAGGTTGAATTCCGGATCAAGCACATTTAACCAGTTGTCCATTTTTTTGATTTTATTCACTTCCCCGGTGTGAATTTGAATCACGGCCCCGCTGCTTACAAAAACCATAATGGATACTTGCTGCTCGGCCGCTTTTTCCAGCATCTTTTCTGTAGCCGAATTGTCCACACGGTCTGAAAACCGACCTTCGGCGAGTTCCAGCGCTTTGGTACGTTTCAGTTTATATTTTCTGATCAGGGGATAAAAATCGTGAGTGTCTTTTAGTGCTGCCCAATCATTTAAAAAAGCCTCTGAATCTACGTCCTCGTTCATTTCATAATCCGCAGGTTGAACACCTTCTTTAACCTGGATTTTCTCAGACTGATTTCCATGTTTGAATTTCTCAACAAGAGAGTGATAAGCTGCCTTTCCGTCCTCGTTCATTACATAGATTTTATGAACGGCAGTTCCATAAGCATCAAAAAACTGAACACTTAACAACTCTCCCCTTGGATTTTGTACAGGAACCGCAAACGCGTACCCAAATCTTCCAGGGAAAATCCGGAGATCGATATTGGGATCAAGGACCAGCCCAACATGCCCTTTAAAGCTGATATTATGGTATTCGCCTTTGCGCTCGTGCACTACCGATTCATTCCTGGTAAGGGCCATCACATAGCCCAGGTTCTCAATTTCTGCAAAAAGCCCTGGCCAATCTTCAGTTAAGCGGGTTGCTCCATCCAGAGTCTGTACAAGCTCTACTTCTGATACCCCAAGTTTAGTAGCTGCTTCTTTGATTCTGAGCTTTGGTTGTCCTTCCTTTAATTGTGCCCAGGCTGCGCTCAATTCATGAATAGTTTGCATGGATGATAAACAGGTTATTTTAATTTAGACCGTTTCTAAATTAAGAAGAATATGCATAAAAAAAAGCCCGCTATTTCATGGCAGGCTTTTTTGAGTCAGAGCATCCACTCAAAACCTGAGTGGAGCATTTATGCTTTCGAAGTCTCTTTATTCGAAGAATCTCGAACCATCGGTTTGTACTGCAAATTCAAAAGTGTAGTATCGGCTAGATGGTCGTGTTACAATATTAATAAATGTATCACTTGAAGGGTCTGGATTCCCCTGGTAATAGCTCATGATTCTTACTTTGGCAAATTTGCCATCACCGGTTTGGAAAACGAGGGTAACACCTTCAGTTGGTAGAATGGCATGTTTTGGACCTGTTGGAGCTTCTCCTGTATATGTGTACCAACCAGAAACGGATCCTGAATACCCATCTGTAGGAGCTTCTACCAGGTCAGCAAATGGAATATTTAGCATTTGAACGCCTCCCTGACCAGCCTCGTTGGCAATAATAGTTGTTCCATTCAACCCAATATCCCACTGCGATGAAAGTGAATCTTCAACTATTGAAGCAGTTTCGAAATCATAGAAAGTAAAAGCATCTTCATGATAAAGTTGTGTTGATGAAGTGCTTTGAATCAAGTAATTGAAAGTAAAATAGGAAGAAGCAGGACGCGTGAAGAAGCTTGCAAATTCTGGAGTTGAGGTATCTGGATTTCCCTGATAGTAACTCAACATTTCAAGTTTAGCATATCTTCCATCTGTGGTTTGTACAATTATTGTTTTTCCAGATTTGACAAGAATTGCATGTGGCGGAAGGTTTGGAATCTCTGCCGTGTAATCATACCAGCTTCCGGAGCCGCTAATACTTTCTCCATAGCCAACTGTTGGTGCTTCGAGTAGTTCAGCATAAGCAGTTTCAACTATTTGGATTCCTCCACCATTTCCTGAATTTGCCAGTATAGTAGTCTGACCAAATGCGATGTCCCAATCAGCGGAAAGAGTATCATCTATGATGCTTCCAGTATCTAAGTCATAGAATGTATAACCAGGATCGTTATCAGTATCGCCTACAACATCTGAAGCAGGTGCAGAAGGTGAAAATGTCGTATTCACATTTGCAGCTATATCGGTGGCAATGCTTCCTTCAACTGGTGCTGGACCACTATTACCATTATCATCGCAGGCGGTGAGAATAAGTGAGGAACCAAGTAAAAATAAAAAGGCTCGGTTAAGTATTGTTTTCATGTTATTGATGAATGATTTGTTAGAAAAGTTGGATGTTTAACTGTGTATAAAAAATTCGGCCTGGGTTGGAAGGAAGAACCACTTCGTCCCGGAAATCAAAGAGGTTATTGATACCCACCCGGAGTTGATAACGCTCAGCAAAAATCTTGGATAATGAATAATTCACGATGGTTTTTTCAACTAACTCGGAAAGATTATTTGCAACCAACACATATTCGTTGTCTTCATCCCTGTTATTGTTATTGAAGTCTGTGAACCAGTATTTGCCACGCACATTGAATCTCAAACTGGTTTCAATATCATACCTTTCGATGTATTGAAAGAGTTTGAGATTGAACGAGTGCCGGGATCGATTAAAAAGAGGGATATAATCTTGTTCAGAAACGGAGACTACTTGCCCGCCTATAACCTGATCGAATGTTCTGGTGATTTCTCTTTGGGCATCAAGAAACTGATATCCAAGTGACAGATTGAAACCTTCAATCTTCTTAGGAGAGAACCGTAGTTCTGTTTCAATTCCTTGGGTATAAACCTTGTTTAGGTTGAAATATGAAAAAACCGATTGGCCGTTTGTCTTTAAAGCAATTCTCTGGGTTTCAATTAGGTCAGTAACATTGTTTCGGAATGCGTTTAGAGAGACTCGAAGGTTATTTGTCGGGTTCAAATCAAAACCAGCGTTGAATGCAAATGAGTGCTCAGCTTCGATTTCAGAAATCCTTTCCGGGTTGAAATAGAGTTCTACAATTTGGCCATCATTTTGAAGTCTTTCAACACCCTCGATCACGGTACTGGTACCAAAAACACTATATCCTGCAATAGGGTTGGTGAAGTTCAGAAATAGCTGCCTGAAATCGGGAGCTTTAAAACCTCCACCAAATGATCCACGAAGCTGAACCTTATCATTGATTTTGTATAGCGTGGAGAACTTTGGACTGAGCTGCGAATCGTATTCACTATGTGAATCAAACCGGAACCCCCCAGTAAAAGACCATCGATCAGTTACCTGCCATTCATGTTGTCCGAAAGCGAAATAGGAATCGAAGAAAGGAACATCTGCATAAATCTCTGCTGTTAAATCCTCGCGGTTCATTCCAAATCCAAGGATCGTAGTATGCTCGGTGCTCCAGTAAGCAGAGCCTTTGGATTCAAATTTGTTAAGAGTTTGTTCAAATGAGTCTGAGAAATACGTCTCTCCGGATTCTGTAAAAACACTCAATGAACGGCTTTCAAAAGAGGAAAGAAACGCATTAGTTTCAATCAGGAATCTATTTTTAAGATTGATATTAATTTCAGGTGTAAAGCTAATATCGGTTTGGGAATCATCAACAGTGATAGGGTTTGAGGACACCTGATCGGTGATTACATCACGAAAAAACTGATCTTCAGAATAGTACCTGGTTGAAAATCCAACATCTACAGAATTAGTAATCCGATAATTAATACCACCAGATAATGTTATGTTATCATATTCCGGGATAGTTGGGGCTACAGTTTGCGCATTAAGGTCATATCCGCCGGAGCTATTGAAGTTTCCAAAAAAGCGACCTCGCAATTGATCAGCTTTAAAAGTTCCGTTCACCCCTCCATCCATTGTTTGATGAGTACCATATCTTGTATTCACATCGAGACTGAATGGCTTACTTCCTTTGTCAGTTATAATATTAATCACACCGGCTAAGGCGTTGCTTCCCCAAAGAGCGGAAGAAGGCCCTTTTACAATCTCAATCTGTTCAATATTACCAACGGCTAGTCTAGTCAAATCAAGAGTTCCTGCTGTCCTACCAATCAAAGGCTGGTTATCAATCATGATTAAAGTGTAATCCGGATCGAAACCCTGGACCTGAATTCCTGTTCCATGATCGGAAACTATGTTTAGTCCAATTTGCTCATCCAGTACATCGCTTAACCGTAAACTGCCTGAAGACTTAATTTCTGCCTGGTTGATTACGGATACCGGTACGCTAACATCCTGAAGTAACTTGCTTGATCGATTAGCGGTTACCACAACCGGGTTATTATCATAGATCTTTTCTTCAAGTATGATTTCAAGCGATTCCGAATCTTGATTTGGTACAGTTATCTCAATTTTTTTTGACTGATATCCTACTCTTGATACAAGAATTTCATGGTTTCCATCAGGGACATTATCCATAAGGAAAATTCCGTCGTCGTTGGAGATCGCCCAATTAGCATCGCTTAGATATAAGCTGGCTTGTGATACAGGATTTCCATCACCGTTCAGAACAACACCATTTAATGATGATGTTTGGGCTAAAACCCCAGAACTGATAGCAAAAAAAATACTCCAGATCATGGAGTTTTTTAAGAGCTTGGACAAAATGAATATACTTTATTTAGAATCTTTCTAAAGAAAAAGGAGAAATGTGAAGATTATGTGAAGACGAAATAAAAAACCCACTCTGTGAGTTCAGAAACGGGTTCAATTATGAAGATTATGTGAATTCAGGCTCTTTCTTACGAGTGCCGAAGTGTATCTATAGGATTGGCTTGTGCAGCTTTTAATGATTGATAGCTCAGTATTATAAAGGTAATCAACCCAACTGCCAATCCACCAAGCAGAAAGGCAGAGATACCAGGGCTAATACGATAGGCAAAATTCTCAAGCCAAGTACTCATCCCAAAATAGGCCAAAGGCCATGCAATTGAATTAGCAACTAAAAAGAGTAGGAGCATTTCCGTAGATAATAGGGTGATAACACTTCCAGCAGATGCTCCTAATACTTTGCGTATTCCAATCTCTTTTTTTCTTTTTTCAACACTAAAGAGGGTAAGCCCAAAAACACCAAGGCATGTGATAAAAATCGCTAACAATGCGAATACAAGAAGTATAACCTGTAAACTCTTCTCAGGAGAGTAATACTGGTTATAAATTTCATCCATAAACTGGTAGTTAAAAGCTTCCTTTGAAGTAGAGTACTTTTCCCAGGTTTGTTGGATATAGGCTACTGTAGCCGGAATATTTTCAGGTGCAATCTTAATAAAAACCATTGGAGAGAACCGATTGTATCGGACCACAAATGGAAGAATATCTGAATGAAGACTTTCGAAGTTAAAGTCTTTAAGGACTCCAATTATAGTTCCTTGTTGTCCGTCGAATTGAAATGCTTTTCCGATTGCTTCATCCGGGGATGACCATCCTATCTCGCGGACTGCTGTTTCATTCAATATAAAGGCTTCGGTGGCATCCGTTGGACGTTCTTCCATTAAAGTTCTCCCGGCCAGCAGCTCCATTTCGAAAGCTTCAAGGAAACCATAACCTACTTCGAGCCGTCGTAAAGCTGCTTCAGGCTGAATCATTTCCCCATCCAGCTCAGCATAAGTGGGTGTATTTGGAAAATCGGATTTCACGTTGTACAAAGGGCGAACAACAGCTCTGCCCACCGCACTAATGGTAGAATGATTCAGAAGTTCCTGTTTAAAAAGCTCATTACCTCCGGGTGTATTACTCGGTATGACTGTATAAAGCACTTGATCTCTTTGAAAACCCAGGTCTTTATTTTGTATGTAGTGCAATTGCTGAAAAACAATCCCCGTCGAAATGAATAAAAGGATAGCAATTGAAAATTGGGCAACTACTAAAACTTTGCGGAGAGCATGGCTTTTTATTCCGGTTCCCAGTTTTCCTTTCAGGGCATTAATTGGCTGGAACATCGATAGAAACAATGCTGGGTATATGCCCGACATAAATCCGATGAATACTGTGAAGCAGATAAACAGAATCCAGGTTTGTGTATAGTCGATGTGAAGTTCTTTATTGACAAATGCATTATAGCCCGGAAGAACCATTTCGACAAGAAAAAGACCTATGATCAGGGCTGTAAAGGAGAACAAAACAGATTCACTTAAAAACTGCTTTATTAATTGTTTTCTTTCAGCTCCAAAAGATTTACGAACTCCTATTTCCCTTGCCCTGTCCACTGAGCGGGCAGTTGCAAGGTTTATAAAATTTATACTGGCCATAAGTATTATTCCTATGGCTATTCCAAGAAGTAGTAATACAAGTTGCAGATCTCCTCGAAGAGCCCGGTCTGAATCTAAATGCGAAGATCGCAGGTGAACATCATGTAAGGCTTGTAAAGCAAGTGATCGTGTAGAAGCTTCTGTGCTACCTAAATGCTTCTCTAAGAAGTTGTGCAATCTATCTTCTATGGTAGCTGGTTCTTGTCCCTCCCGTAATAGCAGGTATGTTGAGGTGAACTGGTTATTCCAGCCAGAGTTATTTCGGTTTATCTCTTCTAACGTTGAGAATGAGACGAGGGCCTCAAACTGAAGATGCGAGTTTGAAGGAACTTCTTCTATAATACCGGTTATTTGAAGAGCCTGACGTTCCTGTCCATGAACATTGTAGTAGAGGAACTCACCTACCGGATTAGCCTTTCCCGTAAGTTTTTCTGCAAGAGATTCTGTTAATACAATGGAATATGGGGTAGAAAGTGCATTTACCGGGTTGCCAGCAATAAGTGGAAAAGTGAAGACGTCGAAGATATTAGCTGTAGCATAGTATGTTTCTGAACCCTTAGGAACTACATACGTTTGATCAAAACCAAGCATTACCGGTGCCGTAATCCCCAATTGGGTTACTTGTTCGATACCAGAAAATTCCTCTGCCAGTGCCGGACCAACTAAAAGGCCTGCATATGGTACATGAGACTGCTCACCTGGAGCACTAAATTCCTGAGTTAGTCTATAAATACGTTCTGATTTCGTGTGGAAACGATCGAAGCTAAATTCATCACTAACAAAAAGAGCAATCAGTATTGTGCATCCAATCCCGATAGCAAGGCCGCTGATAGTTATGAAGGAAAAGAGCTTATTGCGAAATAACTGACGAAGAATGGTCTTTAAGTAGTGAATCAGCATACCTCACCTATATATAGTTAAGTCTTGTGAGGAGAGTAAGAAAATCTAGACTAATTCTCTCTTAATCTTTACATCGCAATTCCTTTTGAAAACATAAAAGTGGTTTTAACGGATAATGGAAGATTATGTGAATTCAGGGTTCGATCTGAACTCCCCGCCAAAATGCTACTTTTCCTTCAATCGGTTTTGCAGCCTCAGAAGTAGTAGGGTAAAACCAGGCGGCGTTCTCGTTTACTTTTCCATCTACATCCAGCGAATAATAACTGGCCTCGCCCTTCCATGGACAAACTGTATTCAGATCACTGGATTTAAAATACTCCTTGTTTATCGAATCCGATGGGAAATAATGATTATTCTCGACAACAACAGTGTCATCGCTTTCAGCAATAATTTTTCCATTCCAAATGGCTTTCATAGTAAATAATAATTTAATTTTGAGATGATTGCTTAACACAATTCCAGCCAAAAAGAATCCAACCAAGGATAAACAGCACTCCACCTATAGGAGTAATTGCTCCAAAAACTCCTACATCAGTAAGACACAATACATACAGGCTTCCTGAAAAGAATAAAATTCCTGCAAACAAGAACCGGATTGACCATTTGGATTGAATTTCAAATGAATGAGAGACCAATGCGATTAAAATCACACCCAGAGCATTCCAGGTGTGATAAAAAACAGCCGTTTCCCAGGTTTGCATGCGCTCCTGGGTTAGCACATTTTCAAGTGCATGTGCTCCAAAGGCACCCAAACCAACAGCGAGGGCTAACAAAAAAGAGGTAATTCCGATTGTAGTCCCATGCTGCATTTTTACTGCTCGAGTGTAAATGTGATCTTAGAATTAGTTCTTATAGTCATAGGAATTTGCATTCCCTGAGTGGAAGCATTACCCGAAATATCACTGGTACTTACAAACTCGGTTGGAAACCCGGTGGATTCGTTCAGAGTAAATGTACTCGTTTGTTTACCAGTTAGATCTAACTCAACGTTTGCTCCCATTTGTGTGGTTGTGGCTGCAATGGTAATTTCGCTTATTCCTTTTATCGTTGAATCCGTTTCGTAAGAAAAAGTGGTATTCATTGTAATAGGCATATCATTCATGGTTAATACCATTTCCTCGGTCCATTCTGATTCGCCATTTGCAGGGAAGAAAGAGTACCGCTGTTTCAAAGTAGATACAATTGTTTCCTCATTGAGAATGCCATCCACTTGTGCAGCAACCATAGGATTATCAGTCAGGCCCGCTCTTATAGTTTCGATCATCTCATCCAAACCGTCAACAGATAATATTTCTCCCGTTTTGTCCATAGTGAACGAATAAGAACTCTCTTTTAACGCGGCATATAATCCATCGCCAGTTGTAGCGTCTTCAGAATCAAGAACCTGAGACATCATAGGCGAACTTACTTCTGTACGTTGTGTTAAAGTTGTAACGGTTAGAGTATATATACCATCCGTTACAGCAACCACCTCAACTCGCTCATTGGATGCATTGATGGTATTTAGAGTATTAGGAGTACCCATAAAAATTTGAGAAATCTCTTGAGTTTGATTTACATCAACAAGGTATGTATCGCCGACATTCAAGTTAAAACTGGTTACCTGAAAGGCAAATGAAGTGCCTGATACAAGCCATAGAAGACTAAAAAGGGTAGATAGTTTTTTCATGGGAGAATTAAATAGTTCAAAAAAGTTAGTTGAAAGTAACAAATGTAAATGATTCTATCTTTTATATGGTTGTTATGATTGATAGCAAAAAGCTGCGTAAATTCGGAAAAATTTGGATTGAACTATGACAAACGGAAAAATCTTAGCCTTTGGAGGCGTATTTACTTTTGCATTAGCTGCTTTTTTGTTTTGGCCGGCTGGTGAAACAAATTCTGCTTCATCTTTTGAAACCGGAGAAAAGATTGAGGTTGTAATGTATAAAAATCCAACGTGTGGTTGCTGTGCAAAGTGGGCAGATCACATGGAAACCGCCGAGTTTGAAGTTGAACAAATCGATTCAGACGATTTATTTGCAGTGAAAGAAGAGGCAGGGGTTCCTAATCAGCTTTCTAGTTGCCATACTGCAAAAGTGGGTGGCTACGTGGTTGAAGGACATGTGCCTTTAGAAGATGTTCGTCGTTTATTGGAAGAAAAGCCGGATGCTATCGGAATTACCGTTCCAGGAATGCCCATCGGTTCTCCGGGAATGGAAGTGGAAGGCCGCCCTGCAGATAATTACGATGTACTGCTCATCCATAATGATGGAACCACCAGTGTGTGGGCATCACACTAAATCCGTAAAAAATCAGAAAAGGCTCCGGTTGGAGCCTTTATACTTTTAGTTACTTCGTACCGGAAGGGCTACTTTCATTTCGCCATGTGCAGAGAAGTTGAGCAAAAACTCAACGCTATCACCCGCTGCAACGTCATTTTCAGGACGAATGATCATGATATGAATGCCTCCGGGCTTAAGTTCCGCATAAGAACCGGCATCAATTAGTACCTGACCAATTTCTCGCATTCCCATCAATCCACCTTCCATTTCATAGGATTCATGAATCTGGGTGTCATTGGTAACATTGGATTGAATAGAAAGCAAGGTGTCGGCAGCCCCTGTACCGTTATTGATCGTGAAATATGCAGCGGTCATCATACCGGCATTACCCGGACGTACCCAACCATTTTCAATTTCAATGACCCCGGAAGAGGTTGGTTCTTCTTCCGTTTTTGTCTGTTGATTGCATGCTCCTGTTATAATTAAAAGCATGACTATTACTATATATCGATTCATCGGATTTTTTGAAGGTCTTCAATTATCAGGTTGGGTACCATTGGCTGGCTCCCTCCATATTCGATGATGACCCGGGATTTGGGATCAAGCACCATGATTTTGTCGGAATGATTGAGGAAATAGAGTTCTTCACCTGCTTCAGTGGTTGTAGAAAAGGAAACCTGGGATCGAACTCTAAGGCTGTCCATTAACGCAGAAACAACAGTGGAATCGCCGGTTAAAAAGTCAAAGTTCTTTTCCACATTGAATGCATCTTTATAATTAGCTAAAACACTTGGAGTATCCCTTTGCGGATCGAATGTAAAGCCCAAAAACTGGATATCATCCGGAGTTCCTAACTCTTCCTGTATTTTGATCATATTGTGAGTAACCAACGGGCAAATATCCGGGCAGTTCGTGTACACAAATCCCATCACCACATATTTGCCTTTATAATCATCCGGAAAAGTTACCGTTGTACTATCCTGGGTGATCAGCTCAAAAGAAGTATCATTCAGGTCGTCAATAATAACGGTTCGCTGGCATGCCCCTACAAGGAGCATCACCAACAAACCAAAAAATATAGTTCTCATTTAGTCTAAAGTATATTGCAGACCAAAGGTAAGAATTCCTGCCGTCCACATTTGCGGTCCATCTAAATCTTGATAAACGGGCAGGTCATAATTTACACCGAACCGGGCATCACGGAGCGGACCTTCCGGTCCCTGAATATTCACCCCAAAACCGATATCAAGTCTTGACCCTGCTTTAAGGTCCGGATCAACCGTGTGAACCATAGTATTCATAAGTGCCATCGCATGATTTGGATCAGCTCCATCGATATCGCCCCAGGTTTGGAAGTTAAAACTTAGCATCGGGCTAAAGCTATCGTTGAGCTTGTATCCTGTCCAACCGGTTAACATGAATCGATTTCCAAGAGAATAATCGTTGTCATTCTCGCCAAGCCTGAAGGTAGCTTTGGTTTGAGCCCCAAATGACATGTTTTCATTTTGTCCCAACCAGGTCACTCCGGGAATAAAATCGAAGGTACCTGAACCAAGCTGCATTGGATACGGAAGAACAGCTTCATTAGGAGCACTGGCAGGAGTAAGATCACTTATTTCGATGTCTCCTGTTGGGATACTTAATCCGATATTGGCATGCATCCGCATATTGCCCTGGCGCATAAAAGTGTAAAGTCCCGAAAGGTTGATATCTCCTAATCCTGAGGATTCGGTAGTAAATGCACCGCCTGCAGCCGTTACATGATCCATTTCACTGTCGATGTAATTCAGCATCAACATAAGGGTTAAATCATCACTAACAGCATACATCGCCCCCAGCATATGCATTTGCATGGGCATAGTTTCAGGAGCAACCATATAAGCACCTCCATTTGGCCGAAGTAAACTGGAAGTCGAAACTTCATCTGTTCCATCACCATTACCGTCCATATTCATGATCATATAGCGGTAACTAAACATAATTTCACCTTTTCCGTGAGCGTGATCACCCATTACCTGGATAGGTGCATGGCCGTCTGGTCGGCCTGATTTCCACTGAGCAGAAACCTGAGATGTAAATAACGCAGCCATAGCTACGAATAGAAATAGTCGTTTCATAGATAGTCTTTTCTTGAATTTTTGAATTAATAAAAGTGCCTCATCAAAAATGTGAGTGATAACGAGGCTAATAAGTGTGAAGAAAAGACTATGCTTTTGGTGGCGGAAGGATTACATCTGCATAGAATTGATGAGCGCTCCGATCGTGTATCGCAAGAAAGGGCTCTTCCGGGATATTCGGTTTCGACGGGTACTCATCGTGGATAAGTTTCAAAACATAAAGCAGAGGAACTTTTGGTGGAGTTGCTTCCGGCATATGTTGATGGTCATGATCATGACCATGGTGCTGCTCTACTTGTTTCTTTAAGTAGCAAAATCCATCACAATCATCATAGCCATATTCAAATAGAGAGCGGCATAGATGGGTTTTTACGTATTCGTGATTGAAATGAAAACTGAGTACGGGTACCATCACCTGCACAAGTGAAATGGCATAGACCGATAATAATACTATGGACCCGAATTTTCTCATTATTGGAAATTAAGCCCAAAATTGATGAACTATCTGTAAAAATTCGCATTTAATGCGAATGCATTGGTTCATGATGGTGAGCAGAACATGGCTCAAATTCAAACTCCAGGGTAGAGTGGGAAATATGGAAATCATCGTGAAGGAGTTTCTTAAGCCTGGACTTCACATCTTCCATTTGCATTACATCTTCCTTTTCGATGACTACATGACATTCCAGCAAAACCTGGTGCTCGTCAAGGCGCCAAACATGAAGATGGTGAATACCACAAACTTCATCCACAGAAAGCATTTTGGATTCGAGCTCTTTTAAATCCAATTCTTCTGGCTTGGATTCCATCAAAATGTCGATGGTTTCCCGAAGCATGTGATACGAGTGCCACAGGATATATCCACCGATCGCGATCGTTAAAATGGTATCTACAACATACCACTGATACTGGATAATCAACCATCCGCCAATAATCACACCTACCGAAGAGAGTGCATCAGAGAGGATATGGATGTATGCACTTTTTAGATTCAGATTTTCTTTCGACTCTTTGAATAGGAGTGCGGCAGTAACCAGGTTGCCTGCCAGTCCAATTATTGCCACCCAAAACATGGTAAAGCCATCGATGGGTTGTGGATCAAAAAAACGTTCGACTCCTTCTTTGATCAGAAAAAGAGCGACAATAACCAGGGTTATAAGGTTTATAAACGCGCCAATTATTTCTGCACGTTTATATCCAAACGTTTTCCGGTGATTTACACCACGTTTGGAGATTTTTCTGGCGACCAGGCTAATCCCCAATGAAACAGTATCATTAAGGTTGTGAACGGCATCAGAAAGGAGGGCAAGGCTATTAGAAATAAGTCCACCAATAAATTGGGCAAGTGTTATGATGAGGTTTAGTACAATCGAAACCCAAAGCTTACCAAGCGAGGCATCCTCAAAACTGTGATGGTGATGATGTTTGTGGTCGTGAGCCATTACTCAATGTATTAAAATTGAGTATTAGGTGGATTAAGTGAAGTACCAGATACCGAAACTAACAGCCCATGAGATCAACATAATAATATAGGCTTGTTTTACGGGCTTGTCTGGTAATAGAGTTTCTACAGGGTGGTCATCGATAAAGCCAATGAGTTCTCTCCGGACTTCCAATTCTTGATCAGTGAGGCCATCATCAAGATGAGCAAGGATTTCAGCCTGGTTATGAAATTCCTCAACCTGGTGATTTAAAAAAGCTGCTATTGTGTATTCATCGATATTACCCAACCCACTGATGATCAGATATGCTGGAACGCCTACCATAAAAATTGCAATGGCCACCAGTGATTTATCATATACAGATAACTCCACGAATAAGCCAAGGATCATACTTATCATGGCACCCAATCCCATAATGCAAAGCAATGCACTTAGGATTAATCGTAGTTTCCAGTTGTTGAGAGCTTTTTTTAGAATCAAGAGAAGTTATTAAGGGTTCGCTTTCTTCCACTCATCGAGGAGAAGTTCCATTAATGAATTTGCGGAATTTACACCAAGATTTCTGATTTCATCAAGAGGTAATTCATCATACACTTCAAAGGTTACAGCATCTGATCCGAAGGTACGATAGAACCAGTTTTTTGCGATCGGTGAACTGGTATCAAATTCCTCTGAAGAAAAATTTAGATCCGGGAGAGAAGTGTCAATAATCTCAAACCATCTTTGCGTAAGATTATCCGGAAAAGTCTCCACCTCTTCTAAAATCGGGTAGAAGATATTCTCATTAGTAGAATGAAAATCAACGGCGTAATACACCCTGTTATCGTTTGTTGAGGTTGCACTAAGAAGAGCATCTCGGACCGCTTGTGTTTCAGGTTGATTGAAGTTTATCCAGTCCCGGTTTAGATCGACTCCGGCTCCATTATGCCTCCAGTGCCCGTTTATTACTCCATCTGGATTTAGCATTGGGTAGGCTTTTACAATAAAATAAGATCGAAATTCTCTGGCCAGCTGAGAATCACTGGTTAACGTGCTGAAAAAATACTGATAAGCATGATATGCAGCTACTTCCGGAGGATGTTGGCGACTGACGATAGCTAATATTCCCTTTTCTCCATCGACAGACGTTTCATCTACAGTAAGTTCCAGAATGGGATGATTTTGATGTGTTGTACCGACCGTATCCAGCGAAATAAAGGGTTGATTTAGTGAACTAAGGGTTTTCTCCAGATCACTGAACCGGATGTTTTCCAAGAAGTGAGCAGAAACCGTTTGGGGATCTGTTTCCAGGTAGATTTTGAATATTGAAGTACCTGTTAAGCTATCAAATTCTGCATCCTGGATAATATGAGAGTAAGAAAGCCCATCAATATTTCTGTAAACCTTAGGCAGGTACCGGTGTCGACCTTCTTTGTAGGCAATTTGAAGAGTAATAGGTCGCTCTTGTTCTCCCCAGATCGAAAATGCATACCAGGGGCTGTTATTAATCGGGTAGTTTTCTGGCGCAATTAGTACTTCGAATGTGTTTTCATCAATCTGGTAGAAATCCACAGCACGGGCACCTTCAAATTCGTTACTGATCCATACTTTCGGTGAACCAGCTCCAATAACTCGTCGTTTTTGTTCAGTGATTTCCCTTCCGCTTGTGTCTGTTCCCCCGGGTGGATCGTATGAAAAACCAGTAAACTCCGAAGTAGATTTGCAGGAAGCCAACGCAAAGGAAACAAGAAGTAAGATTTTCAGTTTCATTAAATATGCTTTTCGGATAAAATAGTAACGAAAAAGCTGGTTTTAAACAGAAATCCTGCGTTTTAAATAATAAAAGTTCGGGTTATACTTTCTACCGCCATACATCAAGCTTTGAGTTTTTCAGCAGCCAAACATATCGAACCATTATTCCTGTCTATTCTGGTGATTTTATCAATTAATTCGTTGTCGATGGCACAAGGTTTTGAATCGGAAGACCGCATTTGGAATGTTGAAATTGAGGGCAATGAGCGGTACGAGGACTTAGTGATCAAGCGATACATAGCCAACCAACGTCCTTCGTTCTGGCAGCGTGTTACCGGATCGGATGAAGCAGGAATGCCCATCGATGAATTTGAAATCCGCAAGGATGTCATTAGAATCGAGCGTTTCTATCAACGTCGCGGATATCCTTATGTTGAAGTTGGCTACGAATTGCGCGAAAGCTCCAGGCAGAATAGGAAAGAACTGGTTTTTATAGTGTCTGAGAATCAGCCACTGGTAGTTGGAAGAGTAGAAATCTCGTTAGAAACGGATAGGGTTAACAGGGCTTATATTCTCAATAATCCCGACTATCAACGATTGACAAGTCGGATGGCTTTTCGCTCAGGAAGGAGGTATCAGCAAATTGAGGAAGTTGAAGTTATCGGCTCCTTTTTGAGAGTGATGAGAAATATTGGCTTTGTGTATGCGGACGTTTCCATTTCAGCTGAAGTAGATTCCGTATTAAATGAAGTCGATATAGTAATTAAAAATAACTCAGGGCCTCGCACCAGGATTTCATCCCTCCAGATAGAAGGAGAAGAATCGCTGCATGAGCGGTTTATATTAAGAGAAACCGAACTTAAGATTGGGGAGCTCTATTCTGAGAATAAACTCAGAGACGCACAAAGAGAAGTCTTTAAGCATCATCTTTTTCGCCTGGCATTGATTTCTGTACCCGATCAACCTCAGGATTCTACTTTAGATTTAAGATTACGTGTCAAGGAATTACCGCTGCGGTCATTTCGCGTACGGGGAGGCGCAGGAGATTTTGATCGGCTGGATGAGCCAATAGCTTTGGATAATTTCTGGAAGTTATTCCGATTCCAATCTACCTGGGTATATAGGAATGTTGGTGGAAAGGGGACTCAATTCAGTACCACCGCTAAACTGTCATTTTATGAGAAGCTATTTTCCACGGAATTTTTATTCCCATATGTATTTAATACCAAAAGTAGTTTTACGGTTAGCCCTTTTATTGAAAATAGAATTGAACCGGCATATTCTATCACGACAGGTGGGATTATCAATTCTTTTGGTTATGAGTATAATCGAAATTTGACGGGTACCTTTTCCTACGAGTTTGCTTTGAATAATGAGTACGACATTGCAAATGAACGAAACCTGGAGATTACCGAAGTACTACCCGATAGCGTTTTGAATTACAATATCTCTAGTTTCTCCTTTAACCTGTATTATGCAAATGGATTAAGCCGCGGAAGAAGGGGGTGGATTGTACAGCCTTACCTGGAATTTTCAGGGCTATTTGGAGAATCCAGTTTCACTTTTCAAAAAGCCTCCTTGGATGTCCGTAAATACACAGAATTATCTCCAAAGCTGGTGTTGGCCACACGTGTTCAAACCGGAGCAATCTACTATGCAAAACAAGACTCCCTTCCGGCGGACATTGAGTTTTATGCCGGAGGCACAAATTCAGTACGGGGATATTCGAGAACGGATTTGGGGCCAAAGCGGGTGATAATAACAGAAGGAGATACTCCTGAGGATGATCAGATTAGTTTCGTACCGGTAGGTGGTAAAGCCCTATTCACATTTAATGTAGAACTCCGCCAACAGTTAGATCGGGTTTTGAAAGGCTTTGGAGTGGCAGGCTTTCTGGATGGAGGTCAGGTATGGACGAGTACTCGCAGGCTGGATGAACGGGAGATTCAGTATAGTCTGGGTGGAGGAATCAGGTATCAAACTCCAATTGGCCCTCTCAGGGTTGATTTTGGGTATAAACTAAACCCCACCGATTTAGATTTAGAATTACTTCCAGGAGTAAAAGATGATCCTGCAAGGCGCTGGAGAATTCACTTTAGTATAGGACAGGCATTTTAGTGAGTTCAGGAAAACAACATATCTCACGTTGGATCAGCATTCTCGCATGGGGAGTCATAGCGATACTGATTGTACTAATTGGAGCTCGTTTTTTTCTTCAAACCAATCTCGCGCATGCATTTATCGAAAACCGAATTGAGCGCATTATTGCAGAAGAGATGGAAGCAGTGGTTCAAATTGGGTCTGTATCGGGAGATACCTGGGAGCTACTTATTATCGAGAATCTTTCGATAGCACGAGATGAAGATTATGTCATCATAGATCGGATTGAAGCACGATACATTGCTCTGGACCTGATTTTTGGGGACCCAATGTTAGCTGGCATTACCATAGATGGAGTTGAATCAACTATAGATATCGGGAATTATACTCCTCAAAAAATCGAAGAATCAGGTGATGATGAACAAAAAGCAGAATCTTCATTTTCTATTAACAGAATAGAGGTAGTAAATGCCAATTTCGAGCTAAACTCTGAGGAGTTTTTACCTGATAGCACAGTCACACTCAATCAATTCGAGTTTCTGGGAAGCGTTCGTATTGGCGATATTAATCAACTGGTGATTCAGTCGCTTGGTTTTGAGATCACTCATGGACAACTTCCCGAACCCATTCAAATTGGGGTAGATGGTACTTTTTCGGATACCTATGTGGGGTTAAACGAAATTGTACTTGGCATTGGTAGATCAGCCATAGATGGACGATTATCGGCTAATTTTAATAACAATGCATTAGATGGAATTGCTTACTCCGAGGAATTTAGCACAGAGATCATAAATAAGATTTTGTCGAAAGATGCAGATCTGGATGATCTCAGGATCAGTGTCGCCCTGGAAGGCCAATTAGACGATTTCAAAGCCACACTAAATCTCGAAAGTCCCCAGCTTCAAAACACAAGGATTGTTACGGAAATATCAAGATTTGAGAGTTACGGCTTGAAATCGTTCTCTATTCAATCTGATTATATCAACACAATGAATTTGCTTGATTCCCTGCAATTTTCAGCCGGCCCGATGTTTCTAGGAGTAAATGGAGAAATCACCAAGTGGGACTCAACAGTAGCCTTTGACTGGGCATTGGATATTTCAAATCTGGTCTGGAATGGCGCCCATTTAAAGCGAACGGAAAGTGAAGGTGAGTTTCTTGGAAATGAGCTAAATGGTTCGATCAGAATTCTTGCAGCATCAGGTGAAAAGCTAGACTCAGAAATTAAATTAACTTCCTTTTTTTCCGAGTCACCAGCATGGTCAGCTGACTTTTTTGTGCAGCATCTGAATCCAAAGAACTGGGATAACGAGCTTCCGGATGCTAACCTCAATTTGGCAGGTACTATTTCCGGCGCTTCCTTTTCGATACCTGGTTCTGGTCTGGTTATAAGCGCATCCAATGCACACCCGGAAACCGACGGACTTCTTCCCTTAAACATAGGGGCAGACACATTGAATCAGGTTACTGTTTCTCTTGAAATGGATGAAGATCGACTCCTAGCAGAAGCCCAGATTACTGTAAAGGAAAGTGTTGTAGCCGCCGAAATCCAGGCTATCAACCCGCTTGAGGAGTCAGTGGAATATACGTACCAGGTTCAACTGGAAGGATTAAATATCGGGTATTTTGAGAGATTCTCAGGGAATCGTACCCAACTTACAGGTTCTCTCTACGGAATAGGAAATGGCACAAGCCCAGAAACCGCAAATATTTTTGGGACACTCAGTCTGTTTGAGGGCGAAATCAATAATGCAGTCATTGAATCTTTTGAAGCATCAGTATCACTAGAGTCCGGAATTCTTAATGTGAAAGAGGGGAATCTGAAAAGTGATATTGCAGACGGACAGATAACGGGCTTACGTGATTTAATGGACGTTGCTAATCCGGATAACCAGTTAAATTTAGATCTTAACCTGAAAGATATTCAACCCGTTGCTGGTCTGGTTGGATTGGAAATTATGCAGGCTTACGGGAATCTAGTTGGCGATATTTTCCAGGATTCGACGGGCAATTTATTGGGCAATTTTGATTTACAGCTGGACGATGTGCTGGTTGATTCATTATTCCAGGCAGAAGAAGTTAATGGAAATGCCTTTGTTAACATTGAAACTAAACGTCGGTTTGATGCCAATCTTGAGATTCAAAATCCGATTATAAGCGGCCTGATTTTTGAAGATATTGACCTGCGGACTGCAGGCTTTCTTAGTGACGATTCGCTAGCGGCAGATTTTGAGCTTGTTGTTGTGGGAAGTGAGCGGGGACAACTGGTCCAGTCAGGTTTTGTTTCAAAGGACATTGAAGAAGAATTGGCTGATATTAGATTTGATCAGTTTGACTTCCTTTCACCCGAATCGGATTTACTCCTGCAGAAGCCATTCAATATTCGGTTTTTCCAAAACGCATTCGGTACGGATACACTTGAATTACGATCAGAAGAAGATGCTCGACTAGAATTTGCAGTTCCTTATGCCAGTGAGAATGAACAACGGGCATTTATGAATGGGATTAATTTTGACCTGGGGTTAATCCAGGAGATCGTTTTTGGGCAACGGTTTTTAGATGGGGTGATGTCCGGATCCTTGCTATATCATCAAACTCCAGAAGATATTGTTGGAAACGGCTTTGCAAGGATCGAGAACCTGAATTATAAAGATGCTACCGCAGATTCCGTGCTTCTTTCCTTTGACATTATGAACGAGAGATTGGATGCTAACGGGAATATTTTTTGGGACAGTACCCTTGCAGTAACGGGTTGGGCAAATCTCCCGTTTGTTATTAACAGAAAAGAACTGGATGACGAGTTTTTCACCAGGCCAGTTAGAGGAGAACTAAGTATTAATCCAACAAACCTGGATAAGTTTAGAACCATATTGGGAGAAGCTGGTGTAGATAATACAACCGGAATGGCATCTTTTACCGGGGCAATTGACGGGACTGCAGGGGAACCTTTCTTTAATGGACTACTTGAAGTGGAGGACCCAATTATATCAGGAGTTACTGTTGATCGAACTACCGCTCAGTTTGTCTACAGCAATCCAACCCGGCGCATCAACGTTCAGGGTGAAATTTTTGCTGCAAATACATCGGCTGCTGAAGTAACTGTTGCCTATCCTCTGGATGTTGACTTCCGAACCTTTGAGTTATCTCTTCCTGGTGAGAAGGATGAAGTTGAAATCAACGCGGTGAGTAACGATCTCAACCTTGCGTTATTTAACGACTTTCTGGATCCGAACTATGTTGCTGAACTCCGTGGAGAATTGACGGCAGATATTGAATTCAGAGGACCGATCGGTGGCATTGAACCTCAAGGATTCCTAAGATTGAATAATGGAAGGTTTGAAGTTCCGTACTCCGGGATACAGGTTGATAACTTCTCGTTACAAGCCGATGTAAATGAGTCCATATTGACAATAAATCGATTGTATGCAGAAAGTGGGCCGGGAAGAATGTCTGCAACCGGGGAGGCTGTATTGGATGGGATTACCTTAACAGAAATTCTACTGGATACAGATGCCCGGCTTTTCCAGCTTGCAAATACGCGGGATCTGAACCTGGTGGTAAATTGGGATGCAACCATGTCAGGTCAGGTTGAGCGCCCGGAGCTTATAGGAGATGTTATTATTAACCATGGTTTCTATGTGGTTAATAATTTCGGAGAGGAAGCCATTGAAGAAGTTATTCTGGAAGATGAGGACATTCGATCTTTTGCACCATTCGATTCGCTTACCATTGATATGATTGTCGAGTTTGGGAATCAATTCTTCATTCGAAGCACAGATTATCTGGACCTGGAAATGGAACCCGTTGGGCTGTTGGACATTGCGAAAGAAAGAAATGGGGAAGTTCTTTTGTTTGGTACTTTGGGAATTGAAGATGGCTACATTCGCCCACTTGGAAAAAGATTTAGCCTGGATCAAAGTACCGTGACTTTTATAGGAGAGAATGAGAACCCGGAACTGGCTATACGAAGTAGCTATATCCCCCAAACCCGGCAAAAAGGGGAGTCCGTGATTTTATACTATTTGATAAATGGAACCAGAGAAGAGCCTGTGTTCACATTCGAGAGTGATCCACAAATGGAACAATCAGATGTAATTTGCTACACACTTTTCAACCAGCCGTGTTATGCACTAGAGTCCTGGCAGAGTGTGTTCGCAGAAGGAAATGATGCACAGGCTTTTCAGGCGATATCAGATGTTTTACTGGACGAAGTAGAAACCATTGCTACCCGCGAGCTTGGGGTAGATGTAGTTCAAATTGATAACTCCGGACAAAATGGAGCTACAGCCATCCGAACAGGTTGGTATCTGAACGAACGAACATTTTTCTCAATCATCAACGAAATTACCAGTTCCACCCCTAAAACATTATTCGTATTGGAGTATTTACTGAATGAAAACTGGGACTTAATTATCACCCAGGGTGATGACGCCCGTCAGGGAATCGACCTTCGCTACCAGTTCGATTATTGATTTGAAAAGTATTTTTGACCTCATCTGTCTTCTTCTTCACAAGGAAAAGAGCTTTCTGAATAGATTTAAGATAAAGCAATAAACTCCATCCCCTAATGAAGAGCTGGGGTGGGGTCGAAATAAGAAAATTCGGAAATAGTGGTTATTTCTATTCCATTACCAACTCGTCATATGCGGTATTAATCTGGAAGTCCAGCCCAAGGAACCAACCTTCGAAAGCGAACTCTTCAAAACCAGGAAGTACAGTAGCTTGTGCTATTTCTTCCTTCGATTGTCCGGCGTCGATTCCTTTTTGAACAAACTCAAGGAGAGATTCCAGGAAATTGCTCATCACCATTACATCTCCTTTAGATCCGGTAACCCCGTATTCAGGATTTCCGTGTCCAAAAATGTAAATGGCATCATTGGGCAGATCATTAGCCGTAGAACGAAGAACATTCACCCAATTGGCTATGTTTGCACCTGCACCCGGGTCGATGTACGGATATGCACGATTAAATACTAAATCCCCCATATGCGCAACATTCGCATTCTCGAAATAAGTGACCGTATCTCCACCCGTGTGTGCATTTCCCAAGTAGTTTAAGTGAACCTTTTCGTCACCAAGATCCTTATTCCAGGTGTCAGTATAGGTCATGTCCGCATACACCTGGGCATCTACTGTTTCCTGTCCCCGGCGCTCAGCAGCAGCTTTTTGATAACCCGGCACATTTTCATGGGCAACAATGTGAGTTGTAAAATCCTTAAAAGCAGAATTTCCCGCAGTGTGATCTCCATGATGATGCGAGTTAATGAGATAGTCCATAGACCGTGAAGTCTGTTCCTTTACACCGGCAATAAAATTTGCAGCTGTTTGAGGGTATTGAGAATCCACAGCAACAAGCGCGTCAGAGTTGATCAGCCAGCCAATAGTTCCGCCTCTTTCGGTATACATGCCCACCCCACGGCGGATTTCTGTAAAGTTGGAACGACGGACTTTTGCTGAAAAAGCATTGAACGGTAACATTGCAGCAGCGCCCAGAAGGGCGGTGTTCCTAAGAAATTCTGATCGTTTCATGAGTAGCTTTTTAGTAAAGGATTTGATTCTTCAACCGAATGGCAGCTACAATCGTTTGCGACAGAGAAACTTATTGCAAGGTTTTTGCGAGAACCTGCTGCAGCAGGCAGGGTAATCTCTAGATTGGGTTTGTTCCCGGAGATCGCCGCGTCGGGTTGTCAACAAATCGTCAGGTATAGTTAGCCTCCTCGCGATGACCTATGTAATTGCTTATCATCCCTCTAAATCGTCCCTTATTAGTAGCAGGATTGCGGAATGAGGAACTATGATGTATTTCTCGTCTTCGAACTCGATTTCATGTGCCCGGCTTTTTAGAAAAATTGCGAGATCACCCTCTGAAGCCTGCATCCCAATATATTTGGTGTCCTCCGTGCTTTTCCAGGTTTCTTCCACTTCCATATTTGGAATGGGGTAACCAGGCCCCGTTTTCAAAATATACCCGCTCTGGATTTCTTCTTTTTCTTTTACAGATGCCGGAAGAACCAATCCACTCCGGGTGTGTGTTTCCAGGTCGCGAGGTTTTATAAGTACCCGATCACCAACTACGATAAATTTTTCAATCGAGTTTAAATATTCTTGAATCACTGGCTTAAATTTTTCAAGTAAAATATCTAAATCAGAAAATAGATAATTAATCAATTTTTTTAACTGTTCACATATTATTCATATTATATTGTTAAATAATGATATATGGGTTACAGCGAAGGTTAAAAAAGAGAGTATGATAAAGATGAATAGATATATAGCTTTTCTGATCTTGTTATTTACTGTTAGCCAATGCGGCATCCTGGGTAACGATCCCAAAGAACCAAAATTAGAACCCGGCCCGCGCAATTATACCTGGGAAGTGGATACGTTATACAGTCCGCCCGGAGGGTTTGTCTATGACATTTGGGGTTCCTCGCCCAATGATGTTTGGGCGGTATTGGGTACAGGAATAGAAACGTTGTGGCACTATGATGGAGAAAAATGGGAAACCTGGACAAAGCGTATAAGCCCGGCGTTGTATAGCATCTTTGGTTTTGCCCAAGATGATATCTGGATGGGAGGAATTGATGGAGAGATGTACCATTACAATGGAACGCAATGGTCATTACAATACACCTATAATCCCGAGGGATTTAATAGTGCGGATATCACCGATATCTGGGGAACTTCTTCGGATAATGTCTATGCCGTGGGAATTGTACTACCCGAAGGAGCAGATACGTGGGTTAGTTTTATTCTTCATTTTGACGGAAGAGGTTGGCAGGAAATTCTGATAACAGATTTTGAGGTACAATTTCAAAGGATAAGGATAGAGAAAGGAGTAAAATTTATGCAATCAATAAAACCTTATTATGAAGGTGCCCCACCTGATACACTCCTTTATTATAAGTATGATGACGATAGATTAGTGGATTTTTTTACTACTACAAGTAATGATGTTCAAGGACTAACCTTAAATAATATTGGTACGGAAATATATTACTTAGTAGGAACAAGTCTGTCTAAACTAGAAGATAGTTTGCTAATAGAAATAAAAGAGTTTTCGGAATCAGAAATTGGATACCAGATTTACGGTAGGCATCAAAAAGATATCTTTTTAAGAATGAACAATGGCCTGGCTCATTATAATGGTAATGATGTGAAATATCTTTTCAGTCTTGGTAGCTCATTGGAATCTATATCAAGCAATGCGATAATTTTTCAGAAAGAAGTGTTCTTTATTGTAAGAGATTTCAATAACGGAACAAATTTGATTTACCACGGAATCTTAACCGGAGAGGAGGGAGAATGAAAATGTACCTACATAGTTTATTATTCATTGTTCTAGTTCTTTCCAATTGCGGCATCCTGGGTAACGATCCCAAAGAACCAAAATTAGAACCCGGTCCGCGTAACTACATCTGGGAAGTGGATACGTTGTACAACGGTCCTTCCGGCTGGATTGATGATATGTGGGGCTCTTCTCCGGATAATGTATATGCAGTAACAGGAGGAGGATTAGAAACATTGTGGCATTATGATGGAGAAGAGTGGCAGCCCTGGCCGGAGCGGGTAGGCCCGGCGTTGTATAATATTTATGGCGTTGCAGAAGATGACGTCTGGATGGGCGGGAATGATGGCAAAATCTATCATTTTGATGGAACTGATTGGTCTTTGTTTTATACCTACAGTCCAACTGGGCTAAGTAATGCCAGGATAACAGATATTTCGGGAACCTCCCCAGACAATGTTTATGCCGTGGGAATTATAGTACCAAACGAAATCGATGGTTGGGTAAGTTTTATACTTCATTTTGATGGTAGTAATTGGCGAGAAATTCTTGCTACTGATTTTGAAGTTCAGTTTCAAAGAATTCATGTTCATAAAAATCTGCCAATAATTAAAGCTGTAAAAAGAACAGATGATGGAGATGACATCTTGCTGATCTATCGATACAATGATAAAGAATTGGAGGAAGTTAAATCTGGTACCAAAAGTGAGCTTCGTGCGATTTCGATGAATGAAATAGATGAGGATATTTATTCCTATACCGGAACAACCATTTCAAAACTTGAGAGAGACAGCTTTGTTGAGTTCTTAAATTTCCCAGAAGTAGAAGAAATAGTCCGGGTAGATGGGCGCCACGAAAAAGACCTGTTTATCCATACCTGGATAGCTACCTATCATTACAATGGGGAGAATTTGAAATCTCTGATTGAAGGATTGCCGCGCAATGTATATAGGGCGCAGCTATTTGATAATGAAGTGTTTTTTACCATTCCGGATTTTGCTAATGGAATAAACTTGATGTACCGAGGAACTTTAATCGAAGAGGAGGAATAATTGCTCTAAAGAACAGGAGCGGTGCTGCCACACCGCTCCAAGATCAAATGGTTACAAGGCTAGCACCCTGTTATATACCGCGAAAACCGCTGTATATCGCCATTTGTGTATAACCCTTACAAAGAGTAATACAATGAAAAAGATAACAAAATATTTACTGATTGTATGTATGGGTGCCCTATGGTGGCCGGTACAGGCACAAACGGTCACCGAAACGGTGACCATAAACGGGACCAATAACTCCCTGTATAAAGATGTGAAGACCGAAGATATTTATGCTGGTTCAGGATTTGATATCGGAAGATATCTGAACCTGGGTGCAGGTGGTGACACCTTAAATAATGAGATTTCCAGGACCTATTACGCCTTTGACGTGGAAGATGTACTTAGTGCTAATAATCTTACCATTAACTCGGTAAAACTGAAATACACTACCATACAGACCGGGAGCTATACCTTTAAGGTTACCAATACCGAATCCATTACCAAAGCCCTCAACCAGCTAAGCCAATCAGAAAGAGAGTCCTATTATGCCGCCATCGGGAATGCCTCCGCCTTGCACCAGGGATTGGCCTACAACGGTAATGGAAATACGACCACCATTACCTCAAGTGGTATAAAAACCATTTTAGAGGGAGACTTATCAAAAAAGATCTTGTATTTGGGTGCGCTGAGCCAAAGCGAGTCTACCGATGGCTCCGAAACCCAGTTAGTACTAAAACTGGAAATCAACTATACCTATAGTGCTTATGATGTTACCGTAAGAAACGACTTCAATGGTTCACCCAATGGGGGCCAGGTGGGGGTGAGCAAGAATAGTGCCTCTTTGGTCAGTCAATCCGCTCCCTATAATATTTCCGTTGTGAACGGGGACATTATCAATATTGAAGCTTATGACAATCAGGTACAGGGTAACTATACCTGGGTGTTTAATGATTTGGAGGCTATAGAAAACAAAAGCAATTGGATTCATGATGATGGCGAAGATAGGACACCTATAAGTAGTAATAAAACTACTTCCCATACTGCTAATAATGATCAGGGTAGTACATTGCTTAACGAACAAAGAAAATTGTTCAATGTAGTGCGCAAAGACCAAACCGAGTTGGGCACCTTTACCGGGCAAGCTTATGCGGATGTGGTAGACGGCAATACACGGGATATTTCTGCGCCTGCTACTAAAACTGTAAGCAGCAGGGTATTGGAGTTTGTAGGATGGACGGATATAAGCTCAACCAGTCAAAATCGTACGGTCACTCCCACCGACCATACCGACTACACCGCCCTGTATAAAGGCTCGCAAATTACCAATACCACGGCCAACAATGGAAAACCCGGCCAGCAAAAGATGGTACGAACCGGAGACGGTTTTTTGCACCGGGTGTATGAAAGCCTGGGGCATGTATGGTACGAGGTGAAACCGCCAGGCGGCGACTGGGAGTTTGTTAACAATATCGGTGGCAGAGTTACCATAGACGAAACCGGAGGTTCATCCCCTTCTATAGATGTAAGCACATTCAGCTATCCTGATCCAAATAATGTGATCCTGGTTTGGCAAGAAGGAGCAAATATAAAGATGCAAATCTTTGAAGCGCATAATGGCAGTTATACCTGGCATATGTCCGGTCAGTTCTCTACAGGCGAAAGCAGTACTTTCGATACAAAGCCAAACGTTGCGTGGAGTGGAACGAACGAATTTGCCATTATCTGGCACACCTCATCAGGAATTAAGTATCGTATTTACTATATAGGGGGAAGCCCGCCCACCTATGCCTATTTTGCTACACGTGCGTCTGGAACATTGTCCGGAACTACCAGCTCATCCATAGATGCAGCAATATCATCAGACAAAAATTATATATACCCATACTATGATATAGCCTGGGTTCAAAATAGCGGGAGTACCAGTTCCATTAAATTTAAGAGCCTTTCTACAGATGGTACTACAACCTACGAAGTTCCGGTAATACCGCTTACAGTTTCAAGCACCTCTCATCCTGTAAACACAAACGTGTCTATTGTTTCCAGTAGTGAAGGAGCAACTATGGGTTGGGTGTGTAAAAGTACAACGGCCTGGAGTCCTATGAGCACCTATGCTTGTTTACGAAGGTTCGATTACAGTTCGCTTAAACCCTTTAACATCTTTAATCAATCGGTTGCTTCAGCTTCTATAGCAAAGGTTGGAACCGGGGTTGATTACTATTTTGCGTGGAGTGAAGAGTATTACTATCCCGAAAGCCAGTACAATAATGATGCTAACCGGTACGTGAAGCGAGGAGCTTTTTCAACAAAACGTACCTTGAATACAAATTCCCCGAATATCCAATTGTACGATGGAGATACGGGAAGCAATATGCACCTTTCCACATTTACGAATGGAACTCCAAAATACTTTGATCTGTCAAATTCACTGGAAACCACAGCCAAATCTTTGTCGGAGGCGTTTTCACAGGGGAGAGGAATTGCTGTTTCTGATGATAATGGTGCAGGTGCTTTTATAGAAATCGGCTCGGTTCTGATCAATAATGAGCCAGTATTGTTTGAAGAAATAGCTGAACCAGATTCAAAAGGAGACAGGTTAGAGCGCATTCGAAGTGCTGAAGAACCAGACGTAAAATCAATAAGTGATGTAGTTCCCTTCCTTTTGAGTGAGCCCTTTGATCTGAATAGTGAATCCCGTTTTACGTTTTCCGAACGATTTGGAATTGGCGATAGCCTTTCTCTTAAAAATCTACTTGGAGAACAAGGTGAACTTTCTTTTAGTATTGAATTGGTAAATGCAACTAGTAATCAGCTCGTTGCTACATTGAAAACGGTTCGGTTTAATGCAGGGGAGCTAAATGCTCAACTTGAAAAGGAATATGAAGTTCAGATTCCAAGCGGATTAAATGAAAAAGTAAGAATCAGGATAAACCCTCAATCAAATATTCCTGGCCTACACTATGAATTGATCACATCATATAGAGATGATGGCTCAGTTTCAGCAAAGGAGAAATCTGTTCTTAGTATGGAAGATCTCAATGTGATTACCGAATACGGGCTTTCACAAAACTATCCCAATCCTTTCAACCCCACTACCCAAATTGAGTATCAAATTCCTGCCGCCGGCTTAGTTCAGCTAGAGGTGTTCGACATGCTGGGCAGAAAGGTACAAACGTTAGTTAATGACTTCCAGGAAGTTGGGAAGTACAGCGTATCGTTTGATGCTTCATCACTTGCCAGTGGCACCTATTTATACCGGTTAAGCAGTGGTGGCTTTGTTGCCACACAAAAAATGTTTTTGATTAAATAGGGTGAACTTTTACAAATAAAAAAGGTACATGTGACCCATGTACCTTTTTTTGTACTGCAAAATAAAATCCACCCATGATGAAAAACAAATTGTGCATAATTACAGGAGCAAACTCAGGAATAGGTTTCGAAACAGCCAAAGAACTGGCCCGTCAGGGAGCATTTATCGTAATGGTCTGTCGGAATGAAGACAAGGCTGATGCAGCAAAAAAAGCCATTCTGAACGAAACTCCCGATGCTGGTATCGATGTAATTTTGTGTGATTTTTCGATCCAGGATGAAATCCGAAAAGCAGCGGATGAAATCACCTCCAAATACCAGAAAATTGATATTCTGATTAACAATCACGGGTTCATGACCAATTCTTTTGAGGAAACCGTGGACGGACTGGAGTCTATTTTTGCAGTAAATCATATCGGCTATTTTTTATTTACAAACCTGCTGCTTCCGGTTATTAAAAATTCAGGAAAAGCCCGGATTATAAATGTAGCATCCGATGCGCATCGAAGTGGAAAATTCGATGCTGATAACCTTCAGCTTCGGAAGGGATTCAGTTCCTGGCAGGCTTATAGCAATTCCAAGCTCTATAATATTCTATTTACTATTGAACTGGCTGATCGACTGAAAGATACCGGGGTGACGGCGAATTGCTTGCATCCGGGAGTAGTCCGTACAAACTTTGGAAATAGTGGTTCTCCATTGTTTGCCATTTTCTGGAAGTTAGGAGCACCGTTCATGAAGTCACATCGACAGGGAGCAGATACCTCGATTTATTTGGCCACCTCGGAAGAGGTTGCTGATGTGAATGGTGCATACTTTGCAGATTCTAAAGTGAAAACACCCCGTAAACAGGCATTAGATCCAGAAGCTGCGAGAACACTATGGGCGATTAGTGAGGAGTTGACAGGATTAGATAAGGAGGTACTCTTATGAGTAAAAATATTTCCCATTTTGCAGCCATTTTCCCATCAAATGATCCTGAAGCATTAGCAAACTGGTACGCTGAGAAAGTAGGCTTTGAAATCACCTTCAAATGGGGAGAACCCATTGATTACATAGTCACAAATAGGGAACACGCCATTTCAATTCATTTTGTGAGATCAGATTCAGAAACCATTCAACCACGGCAGCTGTATGTTTTTTGTCACGATGTGGACGCTATCCACTCCGAATTACTTGCAAATGGCGTAGACTCGATGGACAAGCCGGAAGACCGTGATTATCGGATGCGGGATTTTGATTTAACCGATCCGGATGGGAACCAAATTACCTTTGGGACTGGAATCGAATAACTAGTCTTCGATGTGGCGGGTAAGCACCTCACTCATGTAATCGAAGAAGGGGCGTATTCCAATAAAAGCCTTAACGGTTTCAAATAAGAAATCTTCCGATAGCGCCTCTTTATCAGAGAAAGATTTCATGAACGTGAATCCTTTGTATCGTAGTAAATCGATATTCGGATGATCTTTTGAATATCCTTTCGGAGCTGATTTAACCTGTTCACCTCTCATTTCTCCCCATAGTGAGTTGAACTCAGGGTTTTCCAGTATATCACGTAATGGTTGGGCGTCATGAGCAAGTTCTTCACGAATAATTTTTAAATCGGCAGGACTTGGATTCCAGAAGCCCGCTCCCAGGAACACATTCCCGGGTTCAAAATGAACATAATATCCACCGCGAAGCCATTTCGTAGCTCGTTTCAACCCTCCGGAGAGTCTGGGTGCATAAGGAGTTTTGTCTTTACTGAACCGAACGTCCCGGTAAATTCGTAAGAGGGATTTCTTCCCGGATTCATTTTCAATGTTGTCTATCTTTTTCATTTCATCGATCAGGGCATCAAAAAACTCGATTACATTTTGATGGGCTTCCTGGTACCTGGGTTTGTTCTCATTAAACCAATTGCGATTATTGTTGGATTTTAATTCGGCTAAAAAATCGAAGGTTTCGGATTTAATCATGGTTTTTTGAGTAATTTGAAATGATGTAAGTTAATAGGATGAGTTTTCGTTGTCGATGGTTTCAATTCGCTTCATCCTCGAAAAAGGGAAGCCATTACAACCAGTCATTGGTGTTTCCGGATTGGTTTGGCTATCCAGCTCGGCTTGCAGGGAAGTTTCTGCATTAAAAACACTAATGCAAAACGCCCAACTAAATGGCTCCATATCATTAAGTTCTATCCAGTCGATCCGGGTCCATAAGCCAGGGTCATACGAGTTAGAGCTATCATTTTGTGCAATTAAATACTGTTCGTCAATGTTCCAGCTCTTAATGTGATAGATTGAATTAGGAAGCAGGATGAAGGTTGAGTCGGATACCGAGTATTGAATTTGGTAGTCGTCCTCAAAAAAACCGATCAACTGATGAGGGATAGCAGGACCCTCATTTTTTACGGTATTATCGTTTTCCTTAGCACACTGGCTGAATAGCACAACAAGTAAGATCAGAAGTATATAATGTAGCTTCATAAATCCTGGAGTGGTTAAACCATCATTTCGTTTTTTTTCCGGCTTTCAACAATTCTATGGTTTTCGAGATGCGTCGCTTTCGGGTTTCTTCTTTTTTAGCGTCATAAATCCAGGCTACATATTCGCGTTTATGACTAAAAGCCAGTTCTTCGAAAAAAGCTGCTGCATCAGGATTTTTGGTTAATTCCTGTTGGAGATCATCCGGAGGGATTACTGTTTTTGCTACCCGATCAACACCCGGTGGGTCTTGCCCAAAAGTGGAAGGCTTTTTTCGTTCTTCATGTTTGACCAACCTCATACTTGACCAATCATCATTCATTGAAATCAAACGAACAGGTTCGAGCCCAAATTCTTTGACAATGCTCCACGTTACATCGCGATTTAGCTGGGTGGGAATCTTCCCGGATTTTTTTGGATAGGTTAACCAAAGGAGCCCCTTAGACTTCAGTTTATCATCGGCCTGAGGCAAGAATTGACCAATTTCCTCCTCATTTCTTGCAAATAAAATCACTGAGTCAAAATCGGAATTACCAAAGGATTCATATTCAATCCTGATCCCGTCAAAAAGAGGATGTATTGCTGGATTTGAATTTATCAACAAAACTGAATATTCCTCTTTGAGCTGCAATTTTTTTGCTAGTGATGTCGCCATAACTCCTGGTTAGATAGTACCAATTTGAAGGTGCAAAAAAATCCGGTTCAAATACACCCGAAAAAAGCTTGTTAAAAATTCTGGAGCTGGAAGCGTTTTTTTTTGGAATACATCGAATATAGGTTAGCTTTTGCCCACCAAACGATCAGGACAATCTAACGACTACTATGAAAAGTATTACTGCGCGGCTAAGCCTCATGATGTTTCTGCAATTCTTTATCTGGGGAGCTTTTTTTGTAACCATGGGAGCCTATTTAATAGAGGTTTTTAGCGGTGAGGAAGGACTTAACACCATTATTGGATCGGCTTATGCAACTCATAACTGGGCGGGGTTGTTGGCGCCTGTTTTTGTCGGGTTGCTTGCCGATCGCTTTTTCAATGCCGAAAAGGTAAATGCGATATCTCATTTAATCGGAGCCGGATTACTTTGGTATGCATCTACTATTACAGAACCGGGGACCTTTATCTGGGTGATGCTCGCTTATTTCATGTTGTATATGCCCACCCTGGCATTAGTTAATGCGATAGCGTTCGCGAATATCAATGATCCTGGTTCTGAATTTCCCAAGATCAGGGTGTGGGGAACCATTGGTTGGATCGTTGCAGGATTTGTGGTGGCTCAATCTGTGCTTGGGTTTGTGGATATTCCACTTCTGGGCTGGATTACCGGAGTTGAAAACAACATCCAATCCACGAACATCCCTTTGAAAGTAAGTGCTGTTGTCTCTGTTTTTTATGGTCTATTCAGTTTCACACTTCCAAAATGTCCTCCCTCTGCACGAGGAGAAAAATTTGACATCAAACAAGCGTTGGGATTGGATGCAATCAAGTTACTTACCGACAAGAATTTTGCTGTGTTTTCATTTTGTTGTTTTGCGATAAGTATCCCATTGGCATTCTACTATGCCCGAACAAACGATTTTATCGCAGCGGTAGCTTTTGGAGCTCAATCGCCTTCCTTCATGGCAATTGGCCAAATGAGCGAGGTTTTATTCATGCTGGCAATTCCATTTTTTCTATACCGGTTGGGTGTGAAATGGATGCTACTTGTGGGAATGCTCGCCTGGACAGCCCGATATCTTCTTTTTGGTTTGTTTCCGAGTAGTACCGCTTTAGTTATTCTTGGAATCGCTCTGCATGGGGTTTGTTACGATTTCTTTTTCGTAACGGGTCAATTATATGTTGATAAAAAAGCGCCGAAGCATCTTCGGGCCAGTGCCCAGGGATTCTTCAATTTATTGACCTACGGCGCAGGTATGTTGATTGGAAATTACGTCCTTGGTTGGTGGGGAGATAGCATCTCGTTGGATGGGTCAACCGCAGAAGGATGGTTAGCCGGCGCTCAGTCATTTTGGGTGATGCCCGGAATTGTTGCACTAGCTGTAGCAGGCCTTTTCTTTGTCCTTTTCTGGGATAAAGAAGCTGACGATGACATTGAAACTAAAACAGAGTTACAATCTGCATAACGGATGAGTTTATCGAAGAGAAAACTTAGAATGGGGATGATTGGAGGAGGTGTGGGTGCCTTTATTGGAGCCGTACACCGCCTGGCCGCAAATTTAGACGGGCAGATTGAATTGGTTTGCGGAGCATTCAGTAGTAATCCGGAAAAGTCAAAACAAACAGGTGAGGAACTTTTTCTGAATCCATCGAGGGTCTATGGTTCTTATAAGGAGATGATTGAAACAGAGGCAAATCTATCGGCTGATGTCCGAATGGATTTTGTTTCGATTGTAACACCAAATCACGTGCATGCAGAGCCTGCCTTACTTGCCCTCGATCATGGGTTTCCAGTGATGATTGACAAACCACTTTGTTTTGATATGGATGAAGCGCATCAAATCCATAAAAAAGTAAAGGAAACCGGGCTTCCCCTTGGGCTCACCCACACCTACACCGGCTACCCGATGGTGAAGGAAGCACGACAAATCGTGAAGTCCGGAAAGCTTGGGAAAATCCGGAAAGTGATGATGGAATATCCTCAGGGATGGCTCTCTGAAAAACTGGAAGATTCCGATCAAAAACAGGCAGCATGGAGAACGGATCCGGCCAGGTCCGGGAAAAGTGGTGCTTATGGAGATATCGGAACCCATGCAGCCAATATGGGTGAATATGTTTCCGGTTTGAACATCAAAAAAGTGCTTTCGATGGTAAAGAAAGTAGTTCCAGGCCGGCTTTTGGATGATGATGCCAGCGCTTTTGTAGAGTTTGAAGGTGGCGTTCCGGGTGTATTAGCAGTTTCCCAGATATCCGCAGGGGAAGAAAATGCAATTAAGGTTCGGGTATATGGAGAAAAGGGTGGACTTGAATGGACACAGCGCGATCCAAATACGTTATTGGTGAAAATGAATGGAGATCCGGATCAGGTATACCGGACCGGAACAGGGTATGTGAGTGAAGCGGCCCAGGTAAACTCACGAACTCCGGCCGGACATCCCGAAGGTTATTTAGAAGCCTTTGCAAATCTGTATCGAAACTTTGCGATGCATTTAAGAGCGCATTCTGAAAGTAAAAATCACAATTTTGAACTGTACGATTATCCCGGAATAGAGGATGGTGTTCATGGGATGAGTTTGGTGGATGCAGTGATTGAGTCCACAGAAAAAGGGAATACCTGGGTAAATGTTGAATTCTAAAATCTGAAGAAACTGATGAAGACAATTAAGGGACCAGCTATTTTTTTAGCACAGTTTATTGACGATAAGCCACCCTTCGATACGCTGGATGGTTTATGTAAATGGGCGGCTGATCTTGGATACAAGGGAATTCAAATCCCGACCCTTGATAAATGGTTAATTGATTTGGACCTGGCGGCTGAGAGTCAGACTTATTGTGACGAACTCAAGGGAAAAATTAATTCGTACGGATTAGAGATTACAGAGCTTTCCACCCATATTCAGGGTCAGCTTGTAGCAGTACATCCGGCCTACGATTTAATGTTCGACAACTTTGCCCCCGAAGCGCTCAGGAATAACCCGGCTGCACGTACTGAATGGGCCGTTGACCAGGTTAAGAAAGCAGCCATTACAAGCCGCCGGCTGGGCATCAGTTCACATGCTACCTTTTCCGGATCTCTTTTATGGCCTTACTGGCATCCGTGGCCTCAACAACCTGATGGGTTAGTTGAATTGGGATTCAATGAACTTGCTAAGCGCTGGTTGCCCATCCTGGATGTTTTTGAGGAGTATGGTGTTGATGCCTGTTACGAGATTCACCCTGGCGAAGATTTGCATGACGGTGAAACGTTTGAGCGATTTTTGGAGGCAACCAATAATCATAAGCGTGTAAACATTTTATATGATCCAAGTCATTTTGTATTACAGCAACTCGATTATATCAGCTACATCGACCATTACCATGAGTTTATAAAAGCTTTTCACGTTAAAGACTCCGAATTTAAACCTACCGGTAAAAAGGGAGCATTTGGAGGATTTAACACATGGAAAGATCGAGCCGGAAGGTATCGTTCACCGGGAGATGGTGACATTGATTTCAAAACCATTTTCACAAAACTCACGGAATATGGATGTGATGTTTGGGCGGTGATGGAATGGGAATGTGTTGTGAAAAGTCCGGAACAGGGTGCACGGGAAGGCGCCGGATTTATTCAGCAACACATTATTGAAGCCACCGAAAAAACCTTCGATGATTTTGCAAGTTCGACGGTAGATGAAGCAACAAATCGTAAGATTCTGGGGATTGATTAACTACCGATAAGGTCCACATACTAAGGCCACCTCAACCCCGGGAGCTAAAGAGTCCATTCCATCGATCAGGCGATCTTCACCCAGCAAAATGTCGGTGATTTGGCCACTGTATTTGATGGCTGTTTCTCTCATGAATCCCATCATCGGCCATCCCCAAAGCGCTGAAAACAATACATCATCTTCTTCAAAAAACGGCTCTGTTAAATAGGTGCATTCAATTACGTTTTCAACAGCACTTCGATTGGTAGCAGATCCACCTATCAAGTCAATCACAACGACACCTTTTTTCAGGAGATTCCTGGTATGCTCCCGGGTAAGAAGAAAATTGATACCACGTAAGTGCTTAGGTTGCTCTGCACCATTAATGATTAAATCTGCATCTCTGATGAATTCTTCGATTCGTTCTTTTGCAGTTTGGTGTTTTCCTAACACTCGGATGATTTTAACACCATTCCTGTAGCATTCATCGATAGCTCCCATTCCTACATTTCCATATCCCATTACAGTGACGATGGCATCTCGGGGAGCTAGTTTTCTTTTACTTTCTTCCTGCAAAAGCTTCAATCCATACCGGGCACCGGCACGTCCGGTTTCATGCAGGGCCTCAATTTTTCTTTTTCCAAACTTTGGAGCAGGATTTACATGGCGATAGTACGATAGTGCTTCTTGGCCATGATTTTCCACAAATTCTAACACATCATAAAACCGAACTCCATGCTCACTCAGTGTTTCTTTAAGTCCATCTGGGTCAGAGATTGTGGAAGCATCGAATACGACTCTGATTTTCTCGTTTAACGGGCCCAGATCTTCAACGGAGCCATCAACATGATGAAGAACCAGGCTTTTGGGACTGTGGTTCATTAATCTTCGAATTACTCCGATCATTCGGGTGGAGTATCCAATCACATGAAATTCATCTTCATCAACACCCGCGTATCTTAGATCTCTCTCAATCAAGTTGTCGGCGGCCATGAGTCCTAAAACGAGTTCCTTAGGGAGTTTTTCAGGCGACTGTACCACGTTTTCCATCGCTACCACATTGATTCGTTGCCCCTCAAGGAGTCGGGCACGATCCGGGAAAGAGTGAAAATGCGCCATGCAAAAAAGGGTAGTCCCTGGTTTCATTAACGGAATGCTTTCCATGGCAGGCCCCTTAAACTTTACAACTAAATCCTTCTCCTTGTAAAGCTGTTCGTGACTAACGATAGTGGCTCCAGATTCTTCATATTCCTTATCCGAAAACTGAACCCTGTCTCCAGCACCCGTTTCAACCTCAACAGTACATCCGAACTGGATTAGTTTTTCTACATCTGAGGGTATTAAAGCAACCCTTTCTTCAAGAGCTCCGGGGTTTTCCGGGGATTCTATTTCTTTGGCCAAACCAATTTTTTTGAACATAAAATGAAAATCTCAAATTGAACATTGAATGGCCATAAAATAAAAAAAGCCTCAATGGTTTCACCCGGTTGAGGCATAGGGTACAGAATAAAATTGGTTTTAAAAATATTCGACGGTAGTTGTAAGCAATCCCTGATATGTTCCCCGGAGATTAGTAAGTGTTGGATCGATTTGAGTAGCAACGTCTACAGATTGAAAATCTTCTCTATTGGTAAGTTTACTATCCGCTTTCATTGTGATGGATTCTCCAAATTGATTAGTGAGAGTCACATCCGCTTCGTTTCCAACCAGGGTGTCAACTGATTTAGGGGTGGAAAGAGCAAAGCCGCCTTCTGTGATTTGTTGTTCCTCAAAATCAATTTCCACACTTTGTAATTCGCTTATGGTTGCCCCGCTTATTACAGATACTGAAACATTCATCACAGCCATTGCCGACTTCTGAGCGTAAGTACTGCTGCTCACAAACAACAGCATGATGAATGTCCAGTAAAAGTAAATTGCTCTCATGACCAGTAATGTTTAGTTCTCTCGACCTTTTGTTTTCTCTGGCATAAATATATTAAAATTCTCTAATATTAGTAAAGTCTAATTTTAAATTATTTTCTTCTTCTCTTCCGATATCATATTTATACCATTGTTAAAATTGTAATTACAAGAAAAATAATTTCTTGCTTATATGTTAATAGAGTGAGCTTAATCAAGAAAGTTACTTCAGGTTCTCAGTTTTCACATTTGTTTATATGAACACTCGTTGCTAATCCATAGCTTCCGAGCGATTCAAAAGGAAGGTTTTTTATGAAAGGGGGAATTTGGACAATCACAGGGTTGGTTCTGTGGATGATTTCTATTAATCATTCACACGCTCAGACATTTATTCTTCAGCCGGCAAAGTCTGAAAACTCGGATGGGGTTTTCGTTGCAAAGCTGTTATTGAAAAGAGCGGATGTTTTTAGGTTAGACTGGGTAGCCGGAGATGGCAGCTCAATCAATTTAAATGGTTCCAATTCCAAGTTGATTATTGGGCGCTCCCCAAACAGTTATTCGGAATTTGAATTTGATGTCGACGGAACAAGAGCCGAATTTATTCCCGACGAAATTGGATTGTCTCCAGGTCGGTATTATGCCAGAATTACAAATTCAACGGCGAGAACAACCTCTGAAATTCAAGATGAATTTACGGGTTCACCATCAGGTATCATTTTTTCAAACGAGATACAGTTAATCGTAGAAGCAAGTGAAGCTCCCTCAATTATAGCTCCCAGGGGTGTTACTAATAACCCTTCTCCTACATTTCAATGGAGTCCGGTAACAGGAGTTCCTTCTTATTGGATCATTGTTTCAAGTACACCATTTGATATTATCGAAGATGAAAACGGGGATGTTGCTATCGAGGGGGCAACTATTGTTTGGCAATACATGACCAATGACAACTTCGGGGTTTATGGGGATATCAATCAGCTATCACCATTTAACGAGGAAGCACCACCCTTAAACTCTGGTCAGGAGTATAGCTATACCGTATTAAATGTTTATCAGGAAAATAACCCGGGATTTACAAGTCCGGTTTTTGGCGGGGTAATTCCATTTACATATATAGACCCGAATGCTGTTCCTACGACCAACCTACTCTCACCTGCTGACAATGAAGAGTTCTTTACTGAAGAGGTAATCACTTTTGAGTGGGAGGAAGTAGCAGAAGCAACAAACTATACGGTAAACCTCTATCAAATTGTAAAGCAGCAGGGAATTGATGTAACACTTCCTATCTATATAGCTACGACCACGAATACACTGATTGAATATCCGGCTATTCAAAATCTAAAAAATGGTCGGTATCAATGGAATGTGATTACCAACAATAACGTGGGGGGTGGTTCTACAAGTAGTAACAGGTTTTTCAGTTACGAAGTCGAGACGGGTGAGTTCATTGCCAGAATTACCACTGGTTCGGATGGTTCTTCGTTGCTAGGCGTTGAGTTGACTGCCAGATCTATTTCCGGAGGAGTATCGCCTGTGATACCGTACTACATTCAGGCAGAAAGTTTTACAGATAGCCTGGTTGCAGGTACATATGAATTTATCGCGGTTAAAGATGGGTACGAGGAGGCAGCTAGAGAAGCTACCATTCTCGATGATCGAACAACCGATTTTACAATAAATATGACAGCTCTGCCTTCGAGTATTTCCGGGAAAGTGTTGGATGAAAATGGAGAACCAGTTGTAGCTGCAAATGTAAATATTGAGTCTTTAGACGAAGATTTTTCATCGATTATTCAATCAAATATCTCTGGTGATTTTAACTTTTCGGTAGAAGCAGGGACCTATCTGATACAAGCTATAAAATCAGGGTTTATCAGCTCTGAGCAGGTATCGGTTTCAGTAGGAGTGGATGAACAAAAAGCATTGGACCAACCCATAACTATTCAAAATGATCAGGCTTCTGTGAGCGGTTTTGTGTTCAATGAGGATGGTGATCCGATCCAACGTGCTAAGGTTAGGATAGAGAAGGATGAATTAAGTTTTGAAGATTTTACTGACGGAAATGGTTTCTATCAATTTACGGTATCCAGTGGCAGCTGGGAGCTAACTACGGAAAAGATTGGATTTATACCGTCAGATACGGAAATCGTCACGTTATCTACGGGTGATGTGGTTCAGAACATAGATTTTGTATTGATAGGAAATGCAAACCAAATAACTGGTTTTGTTAGGGAGCGCATTACAAACGAAGACGGGAGCGTAGGAACATCCATATTTGCGGATGTAACGGTAACTGCTATACCTACTTTTGGAGAACCCATAAGTACCACATCGGCAATAAACGGTCAGTATGTTTTGTCACTTCGTAGTGGTTCATATGTTATAAGTGCAATACAGGAGAATTATTCCACAGATGAAGATAGAGAAATAGTAATAGGAATTGCTGTTGGTGAGACCATCTCAGGTGTGGATTTCGAGCTCATCCCGAATCCTAGTTCCATCTCTGGTACAGTAACTCTACCGGATGGTAATGGCGTTTCCGATGCATCTATCGAAGTTGTTGGAATCGGGGAAACAGAAACTTCAGGGAGTGGATTTTATTCCATAAGCGTCCCGGCAGGTACCCGTACAGTTTCTGTGAATAAACCAGGATTGGTAACCCCAGACTCAAGAACGGTCACTGTCTCAGTAGGCCAAAACTTAGCTGGTGTAGATTTTGTAATGACTCCAAATGCCGGATCAGTGAGTGGTGAGATTACATCCAATGGTCAAGTGTTATCCGGGACCACCCTTATCGCCATAAACACAACGAATGGGAACTCGGTTGAACAAATAAACGAAAGTGATGGTAGCTATAATTTTAACCTCAGTTCAGGCAGCTGGTACATAAAAGCGATTAAAACAGGTTTTTTTTCGGATTCTACTAGTGTGATAACAGTGGGGCCTGGGCAACAATTAATAAATCAGGACATTAATCTGGTTGAAAATCTTGCAACCATCCGGGGAATCGTAACCGATGGATCGAATCCATCTCGAAATGCTCGTCTTGACCTGATATCAGATACAGACCCTTCATTTGATGCGAATACGATAACCCAGGTAAATGGAACGTATGCTTTTTCAGTGCCGGCAAATGATAGCTATACGATCCGGGCATCTAAATCAGGCTTCAAAACAAGCACGAGAACACAGGCCGATGTTGTTGCAGGTGAATCCTATACGGTTGATTTTGAGCTAGCTGCAAATCCAAGTTCAATTTCCGGAACTGTATTTGTAAACAATCAATCCGTACTAGGGGATGCCAAAGTAATTGCAGAATTGGAATCCGGACAGAAGGTTGATAGTGCCAATACATCGACTAATGGAGAGTATGAACTAGGGTTAGATCCAGGTAGCTATACGATTATTGTATCAAAACCTGGATACACAACCCAAACCAAGCAAACTGCACTAAGTATTGGCGAAAATATTGCCGGGGTCGATTTTAGTGTTGACGAAAACTTTGCCTTTTTCTCCGGCACTATTTCAGATTCCGGGGGAAATCCTATCGATCAGGCGTTTATAAACCTCACAAAAATAAACGGAGAAGGTGCAAGTACTACTACTGATCAGGAGGGAAGTTTTTCAATAGCCGGGCAAACAGCAGGTGATTTTGTCATCGAAATATCCAGGACCGGATATATTACCGAAATTGTGGAATTGAGGGTAAATGATGGTGATTTTATTGACCTGGAGAGAAGTTTGATCGAAAAAAACGGGTCCATTTCGGGATTCGTGAGGGATGAAAATAACATTGCGCTGGATGAAGCTACCGTAATTGTAACCGACAACAACGGACTTTCAACTTCGGCAATTACTGATAGCGACGGAGCATACTCAATAGCTTCTTTAGAGCCATCCAGCTACACTGTGGAAGCTTCCAAAACAGGGTACACATCTTCGGATCCGACGTTAACAACTATAGAATTAAGTGACCTGAACAAAACCGGGGTTAATGTTGAGAATTTGATTCCCAACAACGGAATTATAAGGGGAATTATAACGGAATCATCGACGAATGAACCAATCAGAGATGTCGAAGTTTCAGCCAGTGGTGAAAGAGGTTCCGGATTTGCATTATCAAATAATGCAGGTGAATTTGAGATTACAAACCTGATTCCGGATTCCTACTCCCTGGTTATTTCAAAAGATGGTTTCAGGGAAGCGATTCAGATGGTAACCATCGACCCGACAAGCCCAACAGAAGTAGCAGATGAAAGTTTAGTACCAAACAGTGGAAGGATCGTTGGTCAGGTAGTTGATCCGAACGGAGAAAGCCTTCCTTTCCGGGTTAGAGTAATAGCATCTTCAGATAATGCTACATTGAATGTTCAATCAGATGAAACCGGGAATTTCGTGTTTGAAAACGTTGAAACGGGATTGGATTACCTGATTGAGACCGATATTTATCGAGAAGGCTATGAAAATACTTTGACCACAGCGAATGTTCCTGAGGCGGAAATTGAAACAACGCTGAATGAACCATTAGCAGTGATTGTAAGGCAAGCTAACATTTCCGGAAATGTTGGCACAAATGCTGCTTCAGTGAAGCTAATTAGTGCTTCTACTAATGAAATTATAGACCTAAAAAGTTCTACCGGAGACGGGAGTTATGCCTTCGATTTTCTGCAAGCAGGCAGGTACAGGTTAGAGGTTAGCAAACTTGGTTTTACTTTTAACCCGGTTATCTCTGATGTTTTGGATCTGGATTTTGATGAAGCTATTGAACAGAACTTTACAGCTGTATCTAACATCGGTTCGCTAACTATAAGTATTAACTCCGGGGAGGATCCGATTTCAGGGGCTAGTGTCACCCTTGTTTCAACTGATACAACGGTAATTTTAGCCGAGACAACAAATTCCGATGGTATAGCCAATTTCACAGATATCAGGGGAAATACCACGTATATAGTTAATGCATCCAAAGACGGGTTTACATCTAATCCTGACCAACTCGTAGTTACAGTTCCCATTGGCAGTGAAGTAGCCGATTCATTCGAGTTCATACCAAATTCTGCCACCGTCGCAGGAACAATCCAGAGTCAGTCAAATGGTAATCAGTCAAACTTAAGCAACGCTTCCATACAGGCAATCGTTATCGGGACAGGCCAAAGTTTTGAAACAATCTCTAATAGTAACGGAGGGTATACACTCGAGGAACTCCCGGCCGGTACCTATCAGATTATTGGTAGTAAGGAAGGATTTCAGAGAGACACGGTGGCCATTGAGGTTTCTTTGACAGAAGAAAATCAACCTGAAAATCTCTTACTTAAGAATGCCTCAGTGGATGTGAGAGGGACGGTCCGGTTTCGGGGTAATGGAGTTTCAGGCGTTGAAGTCAGAGCGCTATCAACCAATACTTTCGAAACTTCTACGAATTCTGTCGGGCGATTCAGATTTGCGAATTTACCTGTTAAAACCGCGCAGGGAGATACAACAACGTACCAAATAAGGATAAGTGCCGGACTTTTTACCCGGGCTTATATTCTGAATCTAACAAGTAACGATATAGCCGAAATAATTGAAGTACCGGCGACAAATTTACCAAGTGGCCAAATTTTGTTGACAATTACAGATGGGGTAGATCCACTTGAAGGGGCGGAACTGGAATTTGGAATAAGCGGAGGGGAAGCCACCAGTTTTGTAACAGGAAATGAAGGGACATTTGAATCTGAAAATAATCTACGACAGGCAACCTACGTAGCCTCAGCAGAAAAAAGCGGATATCTGGCACCTGAGAATACAATCAGATTTACGCTTGATTCGGACACAACTATTCTGAATGAAGAAATTAAACTGCCATATCTGCAATTGCCTGTCCGTGAGATTTTGGCCGATCAGCAGACTAAAGTTCAGATAGTTTCAAATACTTCTTTTGATAACTCAGCGGCAATTGGACAGTTATTCTATAAAACAAATTCGCAGGTAAATTTTTCTACCGTCTCCTTTAATGAGACCAATGATACACTTTTGGCAAATATACCGGCTCTGAATTCCACTGAAGCTATTACGTTCTTTTCTGTGATTGAAGATACATCGCTGGATAGGAGTTTCATCAGTAAACAAGAAACAATAACACCACTCGCGTCTGGTATCCTTACTAACGTAAGGATAAATCCCACACTCAGCGGTCAAAAATTAAGAGTTGGTGATCGATATCAGCTGGAGCTTTTTGTGAGGGACGGAATTAATGAATCACTGGAAGATCGGTTCAAAGAAGTTGATGCTGTTGGTGAAATATCGTGGGAAGTATCCGGTGAATCGAATGACGTAGAACTTATAAACCAACAAGGAACTACCATTGATCTGGTTGCAAATACAACGGGTAGATATTCTTTGAACGTACAGGCAAGGCTGGAAGGGTCAAATGTTTCTGAAACCCTGGAATTTGATGTTGTCGATATCCCAATTCAATCAATTATTGTGAATAGCCCGGGTAAACAGGTCAGTAATTCTGAAAATCAGATATTCAGTTATTCAGCAGTAGATACCTCCGGTAACTCAGTACTGATCGGAGGAGGCTTAGTATGGAGTGTAGAGCCTTCAACATTTGGGACTATTGATTCCAGAGGCGTTTTTACTCCTATTGATAATACCATACTTGGCGAATTTAGTGTTTCTGCTTTTGACTCTGTATCAGGGTTGTCCGGGAGTTCTGAATTAATTGAATTAATTGCCAGAATTGAGCCAGATGAGGCATATACTCTCTCGAATGGCCAGGGCGTGGTTCTTGAACTCCCAGCTGCTTCCGTTGACTTTCCTACACAAGTTTCTATTAGAGAAACCAGCCCAACAACGTCCAAGAAATTTGTTTTTGCACAAGGTTCCGATCAAAGTTACACCGTAGGAGATAGGTTATATGTATTGTCCTTAACAGGAAGTGAGTTGAGAAATACCGCTCAACTCACCTTACCAGTAGACTCAACCATTTCCACTTTTCAAACAGGTGATAGGGAAGTCGGAAGGTTTAACTTTACCACACTGCAATGGGAACTTTTCGACAGTCAGGTCAAATCAACTTCTTCCTCATACTCAAATACTGTTGGAACGATAAACACGGATAGACTGGGTCAGTTTGCGGTGTTGGTCCAGAACCAACCTATTGAGATAAGAAATGCAGCCGTTTTGCCAAGTCCATTTTCTCCGGATATAGCCCCTGTGAAAATTGGCTACTGGCTGGATACCGCATTTCCACCTGCTGTTGTAAACATCAGGATTTACAACCTAAGAGGCGAGTTAGTTAGAACTCTACTCGATAACGAACTCCAGCAACCGGGTCGGTATGGATCAAGCTCAAGCCAGATGGAAATCACCTGGGATGGGCTAACGGATGTCGGAAATATGGCAAGAAACGGACGATACATCATTCAGATTTTGGCTAAAGATCAGGTAGAGGAGAAGGTAAAATTATTACAGGTTGTACTTGTAAAGTGAGGCAGTATGCATGAAAAACTAAGTATTTTGCTTTTGATTTTTTTGGTATCACAGATGCATGTGAATGCTCAATCCCTCAGTGATATACCTGGGTCTTTTGTTGATGTTGGTTTTGGTAGCCGCCCAGCCGGATTAGGATTTGCCTTTGTGGGATTGGCAGATGATGAAAACAGTGTGTATTGGAACCCGGCAGGTCTGGGACAGATTGATGCGATTTCAGCAGGATTTTCCCAGGCTGACCAGTTGGGCTTAATCTCATATAGCAATGCAAGTATCATTATTCCATTTAGGAAAAATCAGAGTTTTGGGATCTCTGTAATACAATCCGGTGATGATGCACTAGAAGAACTATCCATTAATGCCTCCTATGGAATAAAACTGAGCCAGTTCAGTTTGGGATTTTCTGTCAAGTATAGAAACGCAACATTCGGCAACAATACGCTAAACCGGGAGGATTACATTGTTTTTGATGACACCGAATTTGAGGATGGAGTAAATCAACAGGTATTTGGAGATGCCAATGGTTTTGGAATTGATTTAGGCCTGATATACAAACCAACCAGCAGACTCCAATTTGGGGTGCTTGTAAGAGACGCATACGCTCCAATGGACTGGGAAAGTGAAGCCCGGGGAGTCGAATATCAAGCCCGTGGAAAGTATGAAGAGGAACTGCCCCTTGATGTAATTATCGGTTCCTCCTTTATCATATCGAATAATCTTTTGTTAGTCACTGATTTTCAACCGGCACGGTCTGATGAACGTACAGATTGGGTGCGGGCTGGCTTAGAAGGTCGATTGGTAAAAGTACTAATGCTAAGAGCGGGTACTGAACAAGGTATCAATGATTTCGACGACGAGCGATTTACACTAGGTACAGGGCTGAACATCGAATTGAGGGATAAAATCAGGCTGCGGGCCGATTATGCATACATAATAGATCCGATTCAAAATTCACAAAGAATTGGTTTTTCTATAAGCTTTTAGGGGGTGAATTATGAGAAAGGTTGATTTACTACTGCTACTTATTCTGAGTTTGATCCCGTGTTCGATGTTTGCACAGGATATGGAAGAAGACGAGCCGAGTGAGCTGCATCTGTTCCGTGGTGGTTATATGGACATGAATCTTGGGTTTAGTCTGAACACGGTGGGCAGCAGTTTGGGATCGGGAGGAATGGGAGGAGTAATCAGTTCGAGGGTAGAAAACGGGGCCCTTAATATCCGACTTAATCCCGCTCATCTTGCGACTTTAAAGAAAGGATACCTTGCTATCGATACCCGATTGGGATTGGGAACAAACTTCATTTCAACCATTAATGATGAGATCATCTCGACGGTTAATGATGAGATAGATTCGGCAACTGATGAAGAATTCTCAAACGAAGCATCATGGATTCAATTTCCCGAAACCTATATCCGGCCAACGGAAGTCCGAAATCTTGATGTTGGTTTCAGTGAGGAAATAGCTTCTATTACTTTTGCCGCTCCTATCAGCGACAATTTTATATTGGCTGGTTCTTACTCATATCCTGTGTCATTTAATATGGATTTAGGTGTTACGGGGCTTTCAACAAAAATTGCTCAGGAACAGGGGACGGATGATGTTTCAATCCGCTTTGATGTACTGATGAATATATCGTTGCTTACAAGGATGGATTTCAGGATGAGTACGCTTTCCATTGGGGGAGCAACAACGATTATTGACGACAGGAAGAAAAGACTAAGCTTTGGTGCCGCTTTAAACCGATACCAGCTAACCAATGAAAGAAGCCTGCAGGCAGATTTGTCAGGATTGGTTGTTGTTGGGGGGGCGGACGAACGGTACTTCAATGATCCAAGTGATCCCAACCTCAATCCGGATTTAGGAGAAACTAATTCATTTTTCATGAATGCTTATGGAGAGTTTGAGGTAACTGAATATGGACTTCGGGCAGGCCTGCACTACGAAATCTACAATGAAATGAGTGTTTCACTGGTTTATAACCAGCTGCCAACATTTCAATTAAAAGGGGAGAACAAAGTTGCGAGTGCATTTCTCCCGGTATTTATGGTTGGTACAGGTGATGACATCCTAAACGGTGATATCGAAGTAGCTCTGGATAGCTTGCAAGCCAATAAGCCAAATCTTACAACAGAAAGGGATATTTCAGCGCTGGTAGATGACGGTGAATTAGAATTGCCATCTTCTCTGCTTATCGGTTTTGATATTGGTTTGGGAAAACACACAATGGCAATAAACTATACCCGGTATCTTGGGGATTTGGCCTTCACCCATGGTTCGAATACCTATGGAAAAGCGACAGCTCATGGCATTGGTTTTGGGATGAATTTTAAAATGAGAGATCGATTCAGCTCAGCAGGTCAGGTTTTTTCGCTACCTATTCGGCTTCTATTCCTGGATATTGATGGTTTGTTATTTCAGTCATTGGGTAGATTTACCGGGTATTCGAATTCCTATTATCGATTCGGGGGAAGTGTAATGCTGGGTCAGGGAATAGTTACTACGGATAATCAATCGCTGGCAGATAATTTAGGAAATCCCCTTCCTCAGTCATTTTCATTAGGTCGACAGTATACCATTTTCAATAATATAGACGTTGGAGTGTCAGTATTTGCAGTACCAGATTTGCTGCTTAAGTATTCCATAGGAATAAGATTCTAAACACTTCAATTTCATTATTTATCAAGAGGTTTACTATGCAAACCAATAGAAAGGAATTTCTGAAAACAGCAGGTTCATTTACTCTTTTCTCTGCAATGGGGCTCAACTTTATTTCCTGTAACACCACAAGTAGTAGTGATGACGAGGAAGGAGAGATCATTCAAAACGGAAATGTAATTAGCTTCGATATAACCACAACGTTCCAGGAGCTTAGGAATGAGGGTGGAATGGTTCTATCTACATCCGGGGGATTTCTTGCTGTAAATGTTGATGGTGAAACCATTCGAGCTTTTAGTAATGTATGCACCCATGCCAGCTGTACAACAGATTGGAGTTTACCTGGCGATCAGTTTATTTGTACATGCCACAATTCAATTTTTAATCTGAGTGGTGAGCGAATTAGTGGTCCTGCGGCAAGAGATTTACCTGAATTTGGTGTTTCCAGAAGTGAAAACATGGTAACCATTACCAAATAAAAAAAGCCATCGAAGTATTGATGGCTTTGAAAATGGTCGAGGCGACAGGATTTGAACCTGCGACCCTCCCGACACGTGTGTCGGGATGCGCTATAGAACGAGTCCATTCTTTTTAAGCCAGTTATAAGCTCGGTCCGGGTTCTTAAATGCTTTCAGTTTTCGCTCGATTGCGGTTGCTTCGGTCTTTGAGGGACATTGATAGTAGCCGATCAATCTCCATGGTCCCCTGCTTCTGGTGTATGTATTCTGAGTTGAATTATGACTGATCACTCGGGATTTGAGATCCTCAGTGTGTCCATAGTAATGTTTTCCTGTGGACTCTGACTTTAGCATGTAAGCAACAAAAGCCATAGAAAGTAATTTTGTCGAGGCGACAGGATTTGAACCTGCGATCCTCCCGACAAGCTTGTCGGGATGCGCTATAGAACGAGTCCATTCTTTTTAAGCCAGTTATAAGCTCGGTCCGGGTTCTTAAATGCTTTCAGTTTTCGCTCGATTGCGGTTGCTTCGGTCTTTGAGGAACATTGATAGTAGCCGATCAATCTCCATGGCCCCCTGCTTCTGGTATATGTATTCTGAGTTGAATTATGACTGATCACTCGGGATTTGAGATCCTCAGTGTGTCCATAGTAATGTTTTCCAGTGGACTCTGACTTTAGCATGTAAGCAACAAAAGCCATAGAAAGTAATTTTGTCGAGGCGACAGGATTTGAACCTGCGACCCTCCCGACACGTGTGTCGGGATGCGCTATAGAACGAGTCCATTCTTTTTAAGCCAGTTATAAGCTCGGTCCGGGTTCTTAAATGCTTTCAGTTTTCGCTCGATTGCGGTTGCTTCGGTCTTTGAGGGACATTGATAGTAGCCGATCAATCTCCATGGTCCCCTGCTTCTGGTGTATGTATTCTGAGTTGAATTATGACTGATCACTCGGGATTTGAGATCCTCAGTGTGTCCATAGTAATGTTTTCCTGTGGACTCTGACTTTAGCATGTAAGCAACAAAAGCCATAGAAAGTAATTTTGTCGAGGCGACAGGATTTGAACCTGCGATCCTCCCGACAAGCTTGTCGGGATGCGCTATAGAACGAGTCCATTCTTTTTAAGCCAGTTATAAGCTCGGTCCGGGTTCTTAAATGCTTTCAGTTTTCGCTCGATTGCGGTTGCTTCGGTCTTTGAGGAACATTGATAGTAGCCGATCAATCTCCATGGCCCCCTGCTTCTGGTATATGTATTCTGAGTTGAATTATGACTGATCACTCGGGATTTGAGATCCTCAGTGTGTCCATAGTAATGTTTTCCAGTGGACTCTGACTTTAGCATGTAAGCAACAAAAGCCATAGAAAGTAATTTTGTCGAGGCGACAGGATTTGAACCTGCGACCCCTCGGCCCCCAGCCGAGTGCGCTACCGGACTACGCCACGCCTCGTCATTCAAATATACGCTCTCAAATTCTGGTTCTCAATCACTTTAGTAAAGTATTAGAAGAGAGGTTAAAAGCATTAAAGTTGTGCCTATGTTTGATTATTTACAACATTGATATTTCTAATTGAACGTGATAGTCAAATTCAATTTCGAATTCCGGATTAATATTTTAGTTTGTTCAAAAGGGCAATTATAAGGCAATTATTAGTACTTCTCGGGTTTCCAGCTACTACCGGTTTGCGAGGGATCATTATAAGAGTATAATCTTCGCACTCGTTTTGGCTTATCTCATTAATGAGGTGGCACTCCTTATGGTGTATAAAGGAGTCGAAAACGAAGCAAGTATTATAAATCAGGCAGGCAGGCAAAGAATGCTTAGCCAGAATATTGCAAAACTAAGTCTGCTGTATGCAAACGGAGAGCATAGTGTTGTAAATGATTTGAGAGAAAATTCACAGTTGTGGGGAGAGGTCCATCGAAGTTTTACGAATAGCGATTCAGAACTCAGTATCTATTACTTTGAATCGGATACGATTAGGGTACTATTTGATGAGTTGGACGAGTCTCAACAAACAATTGAAGCTTCTGTGAATCGAATCCTGGAGTATCCGGGTGCTGATTACTCTACAGAGTTAAAGACTATTTTGGATAATGAGTCCCGGTTTCTTGTTTTGATGGATAGAATTGTGAATCAAATGGAATCTGAATCAGAACAAAAGGCTTATTGGTTTGTGATTTCAGAGATGATTTTATCAGGAGCTTCTTTTGTTGCTCTACTGCTTACCATAATATTTGTATTCATTCCTATAATTAAGGAGATGAGAAGCAAGGAGGAAGTCTTAGAGATAAACCTGAAGGAAAAGCAATCATTATTGGCTGAAATTCACCATAGAGTAAAGAATAACCTCGCCGTAATTTCCGGGATACTCCAGCTGCAGATAATCAAAAAAGAATTCAGTCCATTTGCTTTTTCGGATGCTGTTAACAGGGTTCAATCAATTGCAAGAATTCATGAGTTGCTGTACCAGACGGAGGACTTTAGTTCAGTAAAAATGGACGATTACGTCACCGAGCTTGTAGACATTTTATCTCAAACCTATCCGGAATTAGGGAGCAAAATAGAAATTAACGTTAACTCCGACTCTATTCCATTTACAATGGAACAGGCAGTTCCTTTTGCTCTTTTATTGAACGAGCTGATTACGAATTCTATAAAACATGGGTTTAATAATGGTCAAAAGGGAGAAATCAATATTCAATTAGCATTGAAGAACCAAAACGATGTGAGCTTTATATACTCAGACAACGGAAAAGGAATAGAAAAAGGAGTGGACATCAACAGAGGAATAGGAATGGAACTGATAGACTCATTGCTACAACAGCTTGAAGGTGAAAACCAGATTTCGTACTCGCCCAGTTTCAACCTGGAGTCCAGTTTCAGGCTTATTTGAAAATGGAAGTATGAGATTTTAGGAAGAAGTTTCCATTTCATTAGCCCCAGCTGTTCTTTCAATAAATTAATGGCTTATATTCATTCCGAATTAATTCCTTCGCCCTCATGAATCGATTATTTTTGCCTGTTTTCCTAGCACTTTTGTTCGTTGCTTTTTCGGACTATTCGGATCGGGAGTTTGTAGATTTTTCAGATAAGGGAACTTCTTTTGAAGTAGAGGTTTCTGACGGCAAGTATGTATTCCAATATTATAGTTCCGAGATACTGGAGGTTCACTTTGTACCTGATGGCGAAAAACTTGTCGATTCCTCCTACGCAGTAGTGATGGAGCTTTCCGATGAGAATATTGCGACGGCAACGGAATCAGACCAGGCCATCAACATCGATTCCGACGGGATTGATGTGATCATCAGGAAGAATCCTTTTCAGGTTCAATTTTCAAGGGATGGTTCTCCTATCATCGCGGAAAAGTCAGGCTATGTTCTGGATTCACTGGAAACTATTGAGTTCAGTATTACGGGAGAAGAGGCACTTTATGGCGCCGGATCGAGAGCATTAGGTATGGACCGAAGAGGGTATCGACTACCTCTTTATAATCGTGCTCAATATGGGTATAGCAACTACAGTGAGCAGTTGAATTACTCGATTCCGATTGTACTATCATCGAACCAATATCTCTTGCACTTTGATAACGCCCCTATTGGTTTTCTGGATCTGGACAGCCAGGGAAATAATACAATAAAATATGAGACGATTTCGGGGCGGAAAACCTATCAACTGGTTGTCGGGGACGATTGGTTGGATATCATGGATAACTACACGCAACTAACAGGTCGCCATGCCATGTTACCACGATGGGCATTAGGTAATTTTTCCAGTCGATTTGGATACCGTACACAAGAAGAAGTGTTAGAAACAGTGAGCAAGTTCAAGGAAGATGAAATCCCAGTGGATGCTGTTATCATTGATTTATTTTGGTTCGGAAAAGAAATTCAATATACCCTCGGGAATTTTGAATTTGACACCGATTCTTTCCCCGATCCTGATCGTATGATTCGAGAGCTCAGAGATCAAGACGTCGAGACTATTTTAATTACAGAGCCTTTTGTATTGAAGACTTCCAAACGATGGGAAGAAGCCCTTGAGAAGGAAGTACTTGCTGTCGATTCAACCGGACACGCAGCTACTTTTGAGTTCTATTTTGGGGATGGTGGTATCATCGATGTATATGATGAAAAAGGATATAACTGGTTTTCGGATATTAATCGTGGATTACTGGAACGGGGTGTTACCGGGATTTGGGGCGATTTAGGAGAACCTGAAGCGCATCCATCGTATGTAATCCATGCTTCAGGGACTGCTGATGAAGTACATAATACCTATGGGCACGACTGGGCCAGACTGGTGTATAACACATTTTCGGAATACAACCCGGAAATGCGGCCATTTATTTTAATGCGGGCTGGCGCAGCAGGTTCTCAACGTTTTGGGCTGATACCATGGTCGGGAGATGTAAGTCGCTCCTGGGAAGGTTTTAATCGCCAGATTGAAATTGCCATGCAAATGGGAATGCAAGGTCTAACCTACATGCATAGCGATTTAGGAGGATTTACCCCAGGAGATCGGGATCCCGAATTATATACCCGCTGGATGCAATACGGTGTATTTCAACCTATTTATCGCCCACATGCAGTTGAACCTCTTCCAAGCGAGCCGGTTTTTTGGGATGATACTACCAAAGCCTTAGCAAAGACGGCCATCGAATTGCGGTACCAGCTACTTCCTTACAATTATTCTCTGGCCTGGGATAATACCCAAACTGGCGCTCCGTTAATGCGGCCGCTATTCTTTGTTGAGCCGGAGAACTCCGATTTATATGACTACGATGCGACCTATTTATGGGGAGATGATTTCCTGATCTCACCGGTCATGGAACCTGGGATTTCCACTCAGGATGTATACCTGCCCACTGGATCAACATGGATTGATTTTTACTCGGGAGAACAATTCAACGGTGGCCAGAGCATTACTGTAGATTTATTCGAAGAATATATCCCAACTTTTGTACGCGCCGGATCGATCATCCCTATGGCAAAACCAATGCAAACCACCAAAGAGTATGATGGGAGTGAGATAGAGCTCCACTACTACTATGCCGATGGAGTAGCTGATGAGTCCTTTACGCTATACAACGACGATGGTTTGACAAAGGGAGCATTTGAAAATGGAGCCTATGAGTTGTTGGAGTTCTCAGCTACACCTTCTTCGGAGGCGGTCAATTTCAGTTTTAGTGCAAATACCGGGACAAACTATTCATCTTCCACAAAAAGGGTAGACCTGGTGATTCGAAGCCTCAATGCCGAGCCCGTTCAGCTGTTGGTCGATGACCAGCAAGTGGAATTCACTTTTGATGAACAATCCGGAACAGTTCGCGCAACTATCATCTGGGATACAGCCAGCAATATTAGTGTACAGGTTCAGTTCTAGGACTTAGACTGACAGAGTTCAACAAGTACGCCCGCATTATTTTTCGGATGAACGAAAGCAACGAGTTTGTTATCGGCTCCATCCTTAGGTTGCTCATTTAAAACGGTGAAGCCCTCGTTTCTAAGTCGATCGAGTTCGGCGTGTATATCGGTTACTTCGAAGGCGACATGATGGAGTCCCTGACCTTTTTTAGCTATATACTTTGCAATAACCGAGTCATCAGAAGTTGCTCCAAGCAATTCAACCTTCGATTCTCCCGTTTGAAAAAAAGCAGTTTCCACTTTTTCGGAATCCACAACCTCACGTTTAGAACAAGAAGTGTTTAAAATGGTCTCATACGTTTTAATAGCTGACTCTAAATCAGCAACAGCAACGCCAATATGATCGATATGCATTACAAAACAGATTAAAGGTTTGAGGTTTCTTTCGTATGTTTAGCGTCGCAAAATTACATGAAATTTAAATGAACTCTTTGATGAAAAAAATCTTCTCAATTATCCTGTTAGCTATCGTTTTTGTGTCGTGCAATAACCAGAAAAATGATCCGGCAAATACTGATGATATTGCAATTATTACCACAGAATTCGGAGAAATCCATGTTGTGTTATATGATGAGACTCCACTGCATAAAGATAATTTTCTGAAATTGGCTCGTGAGGGTTTTTATGATAGCACCACCTTTCATCGGGTGATGAATGAGTTCATGATTCAAGGTGGAGATCCGAATTCAAAAGATGACAACGTGTTTAACGATGGCCAGGGTGGTCCGGGATACACTATTGAAGCTGAGTTTCGGGATGACCTGATTCATAAAAAAGGTGCACTGGCTGCTGCGCGACTTTCAGATCAGCAAAATCCGGAGAAAAAAAGCAGTGGCTCGCAATTCTACATTGTTCATGGTCGTCCTACTCAAGGAATGGAATTGGATCAAATGCAGGCGCAAAGAGTAGAAATGGCTCGCCAGGATATAATACGAAAATACATTCAAGCCCCTGAACAAACAGAACTTTTAAGCAGATTGAGAAATTTTGTGGCCAGGCAACAAATAGATAGCGCGGACGCACTTATTGCTGAAATTGAGCCTCTTGCAACTGCCGGTCTGGTACCATTCCGATATACAGATGAGCATCGAGCTATTTATGCTGAGTTAGGAGGAGCTGCTTTTCTGGATGGAAATTACACAGTATTTGGTGAAGTAATTCAAGGTTTAGACATTGTTGATGAAATTGCTGTCCAGGAAACGAACCAAGCTGACCGTCCTACTTCTGATATTCCCATGTCCGTTCGGGTAGAAACAATGAACAAAAAAGATATAGAAACTAAATACGGATACAGCTATAACTAACTTGAAGTTCAATCGATTTTTATTTCTGATCTTGATTTCCGGGCTCGCGTGTGTCCATCAGGCTGAGCCCGATCATTATTTTTTGGATGGGTATCCCGATCTGATTTTCAAAAATATCGCTGGCGATCCTGTTCCTACCCGTTTTTTTATTGTCAACGAAACCGATAACGGATCCAATATTTATCGGGTGCTCGATACTACCTTGACGCTCGTGGATCGGAAAGATGGAGAACTGTATAGCGGCTTTATACGAACGTTTCACTGGGGGATTTATAACCTGGAGGCCATTTTCGAGGATGGCAAAATCGAGCGATTACGGTATTGGCACCCCAATCGTATTTTGGGCATGGATATTAATTTTATTGAGCAAACCGGCCAGGTTTGGAATTCTGATGGAGCACGTTCGATTTACTGGAACGAGTCGCAGCATGTACACTTCAATCCGGCAACACAAAGGCCAAGAGAAATTCAGGAAGACAGCCTTACTACCTACTTTAATAATACCGGGGATATTGAATCCTACACAATCCGAACAGACACGATGAGTTTTTCATACTTTCCTGATGGTAAGCCAAGATATTTCCGACCGGTGGGTTACCGTGGAAACGGGGAGGTGAAGCGATGGCATTCAAATGGTCAATTAAGGGCGGAAGGCCGTTTTAAAAATTGGGAGGAAGTCGGGGTTTGGGTTGAATACGATTCTCTTGGAAACGAAATTGATCGGGTTGACTATAATAGCCTTAATTAACGCTTGACATCCAGTTTTTCTCTGCTAACTTGATGTGGGGCAATAAACTAATGGTCATGCAATTTACCTTTCCTTCTATTACCAAAATGTGGGAAAAAGCGGTATCCACATTTTCACGATTTCCGCTTGCAATCATCTCATCCATTCTTGCAACCAGTGCAGCAATCTGGTTGGTAAATAAGGAAGGTGCAACAGAGTTGATGGAAGCGAGGATGGTTTCCATCAGTTTTGTCAGTTTTTTGGGAATTTCCTGGTTTTACGGAATAATGGTTTTTCTGGAGCAGCAAGCGCGTCCCATCGCGGTAAAGATAGGAACACACCTTCTTACCACTGTAATATTGCTTTTATACTACTTCTATTTGGGTACAAATTTGATGAGCGGCCCCAACGAAATGTGGTACCAGTTAGCTCTGTTCTTTTTGCTTTCCCATTTAATTGCTGCATTTGCACCATTCTTTGGATCACAATCAGTTGATAGCTTTTGGGAGTATAACAAAGCACTGTTTCTTCGCATTCTGTTATCGGTAATCTACTCAGGGGTATTATTCATCGGGTTGAGCATCGCTATTATAGCTCTGGATGTACTTCTTGGCTTCGACGTTGATGAACAGGCATACATTACCCTTTTCTTTTTGATGGGTGGGATTTTCAATACCTGGTTTTTCTTAGCAGGAGTCCCCGAAAAGGGGGAGATTTCTGATTCAAAAATTGATTATCCGAAAGGGTTGAGGGTGTTCGTACAATTTGTGCTGATTCCCCTGGTCACCGCGTATATCATAATTTTATATGCGTATTTATTCAAAATCATCATTCAGTGGGAGTTGCCAAATGGGTGGGTGGCAAACCTGGTTTTGAGTTTTTCGATAGCCGGGATCTTGTCGCTGTTGTTGCTTTATCCCTTGCAGGAGAACGAAGACAAACGATGGATTCAACTATATGCTAAATGGTACTATCGGGCACTAATCCCATTGGTTGGACTCTTACTCTTTTCAATCTGGGTTCGAATATCTGACTACGGAGTTACCATTAACCGATATTTTGTAGCTACACTTGGTGTTTGGCTTACCTTGCTGGTGATTTACTTCATCTTCTCAAAAAAGAAGAACATCCAATTCATCCCGATTTCGATGGCAGCATTTGTGCTTTTCAGTGCAGCAGGCCCTATGAACGCATTTAATGTGGCAGAGCGTAGTCAACTGGGACGGATTCTGGAGTTCACCCAGTCTGGGGAGGTATTGAGCACGGCAGATCAGATAGAATCGATGTCTATATCAGAAAACGATCTTCAGCAAATCAACTCGGCGATTCAATATTTGGTGGAAAATCATGGAAGAGAATCGCTATTGAAAATAATGGATGAAGAAAGGGCGACCATCCTTGAGGATAGCCTGGAAAGTAATCCAACCCTCAGCAGTCAATTTATCACCGAAGATATATTGGGGATTCCGTGGAGAAGCATCCGCTATGATTTCCTGGATGAGGATGGAATACAAAATTTTTCCTACTCGAGCTATGAAGAATCTCCACTAAATATCAGGGAATATGAATATGATTTAGGAGCATACCAGTTTAATGGGTCCACTGATTCACTGAGTATTGTAGTAGATGATCAATCCTATATGCTGGCCTTTAATTTTGAATCACTTGAATTCTCTATCGAGAAAGAAGAATCAGCATTAGTAATCCCCATTGATTCACTGATTCAGACGCTTCATTCCAATAACGACTCAAACTGGTACAAATCGGGTTTTTCCCAGGAAGAGTTAACCCTCGAAGCCCAGGAAGATGGTCTTAAGGTACTTATGATTATACAGTCTATTTCCGGTGGTACCGGCGCAGAGGAAAAAGTACATTCAGTGAGGGCGAGATTTTTAATAGGGGAATAAAGTTTTTTCAAAATTCAGGAAGGAATTCTGCGCTGGATTACTATTTTCAATTCAGATTTAAATAAGTGAATTGATTAAGTGAAACACCACCCAATCAGACAACCCAGGCAGTATCCGTTTTGGTTGAAGACGACCATTACCCTCTTCGGGCTCATTTTATTATTCGTAATCATGAGTTACGGAAAGTTCATTTTGATGCCGCTTGCCTTTTCCGGCTTTCTGGCCATGCTGTTGAGCCCGGTCGTCAATAGATTTGAAAGCTGGAAAATGGGACGTGTATTCAGCATCCTTTTAACCATCATCCTGGTATTGGTAATTTTTGCGGGTGTCGTAACCCTTATTTCTTCCCAGTTTGTTCAATTTGCTGAACGTGTTCCGGAGGTCACCGAACGACTGAAAACGGTAGCCAACGAGGGCATCGATTTTTTAGAGGAAACAGTTGGGCTTTCCCAGGAACAGCAGTCAGATTTTCTGCAGCAAGGTATAACCAATGTAATTGACCGAAGCGGACAATTCGTCAGCGGGTTACTTGGTGCTACTTCCAGTGCCGTTACGTTGGTCACACTGATTCCAATTTTTGTGTTTTTCCTGCTCTACTACCGGCGCATGTACCAGACGTTTTTCAGGGTATTGTTTTCCAAAAAGGATGAGCAGAGTAATATTGATGGGGTCATGGAAAACGTACAGGATGTGACCCAAAATTACCTGGTGGGTTTACTTACTGTGATAGGGATTCTTGCTGTCATGAATACGACCGGATTGATGATCATCGGACTCGAACATGCGATCTTTTTTGGAGTATTTGCAGCCCTGATGGCCGTTATTCCTTACCTGGGGATTATCATTGGGGCGCTACCGCCGTTGCTTTTTGCGATTTTGCTGGGTGATTCATTGCTTCAACCGGTATTGGTAGTCGCTATTTTTGGGGGTATTCAATTCCTGGAAGGGAATTTCATTTCACCACGTATTGTAGGCTCCAAAGTATCCATCAATCCATTTATGGCCATGCTGGCGTTAATCGTGGGTGGCGAAGTCTGGGGAATTTCCGGAATGATTCTCTTTGTACCCTTTATTGGAATTCTTCGGGTGATCTTTGAAGAAATTCCGGAGCTTAAACCTTATGGGTATTTATTGGGGAATCGGATTGAGTATGACTCGGTGACGACTAGTGATTAGTTCTCCTCTTCATTCCATCTATTGTTAGTTGTTCAAAGACCCTCTCAATAGTTCCATTTGCGACTATTTTGTCACCTTCTTGAATCTGGAAGCACATACCTTTTTGAATTTTTTTATAATGCTTTTCAGGACTTGCAAATCTCATTAATGCAACTACTGATTCGCCAGGATTTACCCATTCTTGGCTAGGGTAATCCTGAATAGCATCCCAAGCGATATATTTTTCATTAGAATAATGAAATTGTCCACGATAACCTGTCTTAACAGGTGTTTGCCTTCCACCTAATTCGGCTGGTACGAACTCAATTTCTGCTTCGATGTGATACTTTATTGATTGCATCGTAATAGTTAATCAAAAACTCAGTAGTGTTCCGGAGTTAAAAATAAAATTGTTAGGAACCTCCTTTTCTTTTACTAATGACTTGTAAAGTAATCCATTTAGCAGAGAGTTTACCAATTGCATTAGAATCGCGATTAATCAGCATGTTTGATAAGTCATCAAATGGCATAACGATACCGGCAACTTTTGGTGAATCATTTTCAATAGTCCAAATCAAAGGAACAATGTCTTTATGGTTTTCAACACTTAAATGCGAAAGGAAAAAATTATCAGATTCCCATCTTTCCATTTCTACAATTTTTTTCCCTTTATTTGACCCAGAGAAATGAAGAAAAATTAAATTAACGCATACATTTAAAGCAGCTTCTGAAAGTTTTGTATTAAGATAAATCGATTTTCTAAGTACTTCTTTATCTTGTCTAATAAGTGAATCAAAAAGAGTATGTATCATTTTAAGAGACTTTATGATCTAGTGCTTCAACAGTGAATTTGATGAAAATTATCGAGCCCTAAAAAACTCCATCACTTCTTCAGCTGACTTCGTATTCAACACACGTTCCTTTTCGTACTTCCCTTTCCGCGCGATTTGTACACCGTATTTAATTACATCGATTCCATCAATGCTGTGCGCATCGGGGTTAATACTAGTCATCAAGCCAACTTCGCGGGCCTTGTTTCCAAAGCTCCAATCCAGATCCAACCGATAGGGGCTTGCATTAATTTCGATGGCAGTGTTATGCTCCGCAGCTAATGCAACCAATTCATTCAGATCGATATCGCTGCCATTTCGCTTGAGTAGTAATCGACCGGTTGGGTGACCTACAATTCGCGTGTATGGATTCCTGATCGCATTCCGGAAACGCTCCATCATTTTCTCGCGCGGCATATCCAGGGTTTGATGCACCGAGGAAACAATGAAATCAAATCCGGCCAGGATCTCATCGGAATAATCCAGGCTACCATCCGCCAGGATATCTGATTCAATTCCTTTGAAGATCACAAAGTTGACCCCGGCATTTTTAAAATCTGCATTCAGTCGGTCGATTTCCTCCCACTGCGCTTTTACCTCTTCTTCAGAAAGCCCCCCGGCATAGGCGGCCGTTTTGGAGTGATCAGTGATACCGAGGTATTCATAGCCTCGTTCGATGCACGCATCTGCCATTTCTTTGATCGAAAACTTTCCATCACTCCAGGTACTGTGGGCATGAATCACCCCACGGATATCTGCATCAGTGACTAGCGGTAATTCTTCATTCTCTTCATAAAGGTCAAACTCACCACGATCTTCCCGCAATTCTGGTGGTACCCAATTCAATCCCAGACGCTTAAAAATGTCGGCCTCGGTATCGAATGGATTTGGAGCTTCCCAGTTTGTCTCCCCGTTTTCAAATAAGTCATACAAACCATATTCGTTCAGACTCATTCCTCGTTCTCTGGCTCGTGATCGCATCACCACATTGTGCTCTTTGCTACCAGTAAAATACATCAGGGCTGCAGCAAAATGCCGGGGTTTTACAATTCGAAGATCCACCTGCCGGCCCTCCTCCGTTCTAACCGAGCTTTTTGTATCCCCCTTTCCAAGAATTTCAGTTACCCGTTCATGGGTAGTGAATACTTCGAATAAACGAGGGATGTATTCCTCATCTGCGGCAATCAGAATATCGATGTCACCGATGGTTTCTTTTGCCCTGCGCAAAGAACCAGCAATCTCGATTTGTTGAACACCTTCCAGGTCTTTTAGGCTACTAAAGATGGATTTGGCGATAGTGGTAGCTTCATCCAGCCGGCAGCGCTCATCAAACTTCTCCATCCACTCGATGGATTTTGCAATCTTTTCGGCCGATTTCCCACCAAGCCCCGGAAGCTTTGCAAGTTCTCCTGAATCGATCAAACCCTTTAGTTCTGAAATCTCAGTAATCCCAAATTCCTGATGAATTTTCAGGATATTTTTGGGTCCCAAACCAGAGATATCCAGCCACTTGATCAAACCCAGAGGAACTTTTTCCTGGAAGGCTTCAAGAACCGGCATCGAACCTGTATCAGCGTATACATAAATATCTTCAGCAATCGATTTACCAATCCCTTTTATGTCCGTCAGGTTTCGGTTTTCGATGTAGGTGTTGATGTCATCACTTAGCCCCTTGATGGTTTGAGAAGCTTTGTCGAAGGCAATGGCTTTGAATCGATTTTCCCCGGCCAATTGCATTAATTGGAATACAAGATTCAGTTTTTCGGCTACATCCTGGTTGGTAGGCATTGTTTTGATATAAAAAGTTATTATGAAAGTGGAGCCTTCTTTAGAGAAGCCTTACTATGTCGCAAAATTAAAAATGAAAAAATTAAAATTAGTATCCACCTAATTTTAATTTTTGAATCTTAAATTCATAATTAATAGAAATGAAGAAATTAATATTTACGGCACTTCTTTCTACGCTAATCATAAATATTGGAAGTGCTCAACTTCAGTCCCCGGCAGAGTTTCTGGGATATGAATTAGGGGAACAATGGACACCACATTATAAAGTCTATAATTACTTTCATCATGTAGCTGAAAATTCAGATCAGGTAATCATTGAAGACTACGGATACTCCTACCAGGGCAGGGAGTTGACCCACGTTGTCGTAACATCAGCTTCAAACCAGGCAAATTTGGAAGAAATCAGAACCAATAACCTGAAGTTGGTTGGGTTTGAGTCTGGTGAGCCTACCGAGAATACGAAAGCCATCGTTTGGTTGAGTTACAATGTGCATGGAAATGAGACTTCGTCCAGCGAAGCGGCTATGTACACCATTTATGAGTTAATCACGAATAAAACAGCCTGGCTGGAAGATGTGGTTGTGGTGATGGATCCGATGCTTAATCCCGATGGAAGGGACAAATATGTGTATTGGAACAAATCAGTTACAGGTGCTTTTGTAAATGTTCGCCCAGAATCCAGAGAACACAGCGAGCCCTGGCCGGGTGGAAGGACGAATCACTATTACTTTGATTTGAACCGGGATTGGGCGTGGCAGACCCAGGTTGAAAGTCAGCAACGAGTCCAGGCCTATTTGAAATGGATGCCTCATGTTCATGTGGATTTCCACGAGCAGGGATACAATTCGCCATACTACTTTGCTCCGGCAGCTCGTCCCTACCACAAGGCGATTACGGATTGGCAGGCTGAGTACCAGGACATTATTGGTCGAAACCACGCTAAATATTTTGACGCAGAAGGCTGGGTGTATTTCACCAAAGAGGTGTTCGATTTGTTCTATCCAAGTTATGGTGATACCTGGCCGACCTTTAACGGTTCAATTGGGATGACTTATGAACAAGCGGGTCATAGCCGGGCAGGTTTGGCAATCGAAACAGCTGAAGGGGATACGCTGACACTTTGGGATCGGTTGATCCATCACTCAACCAGTGGATTATCCACTGTTGAAATCACAGCAATGAATGCTGATCGGGTGGTTAGTGAGTTTGGGACTTATTTTTCTGATGTCCGTGAAAATGGAAGTGGTACCTACAAAACTTTTGTAGTGAAGAAGAGCTCCAACCCGGACAAGGTAGCCATGATGATGCGCTACCTGATTGATCAGAACATCCAGGTACAGGCGGCAGCTTCAGAAACCCGGGTTAATGGTTTCGATTTTTCAACTGGAGAAACAGGACGAGTTACTGTTGAAGAAGGTGATTTTGTAATCTCTACCAAACAGCCTCAGGGAAATCTGGTTCGTGTTTTATTTGAGCCGTCGCCGGAGCTTGAAGATTCGCTGACCTATGACATTACTGCCTGGGAAATGCACTACTCCTATGGAGTGGATGGGTATGCACTTACCGGAGACATTCCTACGACAGGCATTACCATGGAAAATATCCCGGTGGATACCGACGTGGTTGAACGTCCATACGCATACATCGCAAAATGGAATTCTATGGACGATATGAAATTTCTGGCGGCACTCCTTCAGGAAGGAGTTCGATCCAGGTTCACTGAAAAGCCATTTTCTATCGACGGAAGAGCGTATGCAGCCGGCACATTGGTGATAACCAGGAATGGAAATCATCTAATGGGAGATCGATTCGACGATATTGTGAAGTCGGTGGCTGATGTTCACAACCGGGAATTACATGCCGTAACTACCGGCTTTGTCGATTCTGGCCTTGATTTCGGTTCTTCGTCTGTTAGTCTGATTGATGCACCACATATAGGGTTGATATCCGGTCCGGAAACAAGCAGTCAAATGGTAGGGCATATCTGGCATTTCTTTGATCGCCAACTGGAATACCCGGTTACGATGCTGAATATGGATGAGTTGGGTTACATAAACTGGAGTGATTACGATGTGATGATTATGCCTTCAGGGTCTTATGGCGGTACTTTCAATGAATCCGGTATGAGGGACTTAATGAGCTGGGTTCGTGACGGAGGTGTATTAATTGCTGTTGAAGGCGCTAATAGGTTCCTTGCAGGTCAGGATGGAATTGCACTGTCGAGAAAATCCGGAAATGGAGGTGATAACGACGATGATCCGGAATCGAGACTCCGAACCTACGCGGATTCTGACCGGGATTTCATTTCCAATTTCAATGCCGGTTCCATTTATGAGTTAACAATGGATACCACACATCCCCTGGCGTTTGGATATGATGATCAATACATGTCGTTGAAATTGGGAAGTACAGCGTACGAGTATCTCGAAAATGGATGGAACGTCGGGGTAGCTAAAAATGGCTCACCCAGAAGCGGTTTCGTGGGTGCAAATGTGAAAGAAAACCTGGAACACTCACTAAGCTACGGAGTTCAGAATATGGGTTCAGGTGCTGTTGTCTTCATGATCGATAATCCATTTTACAGGGGTTTCTGGCACAACGGTAAGTTGCTCGTAGGTAATGCTATTTTCTTCTTGTCGAACTAGTACAGGATGAAAATCTGATTGGAAAGCGGCTCAATGGGCCGCTTTTTTTGTTTTAGCTTTTTTAGTTGCTCTCAAATATTTTGGCGGAGATGTTAACTCTGGCTCTATGAAGATTTCCAATCCCATTTTATATATTCTCCTTGTTGCGGTATGGACAAGTTGTAGTAAGTCGCCAACGGTTAGTGAAAATCCTGAAGAAGAGTTGAATCTGAGTCCATGTATAGAGTTTTCCCGGCAGCTACATAAAGGAGTAGAATTCAATCTCACTACAGGGGAAGTAGAAATTTATACCATAGGTGGATTTGACAATTTCTACGAGGCTTTTGTGATTGAAGCAAAGCTGATTGCTATTAGTAGCAAAATGATACTTGTATCGTCTGATCACGGCAATTATTTGCTTAATCTGGCAACGGGTTCAGCAAGATCCATTCCAAATGCAGAATCTCCCATCTCTGGAGCATTTGGGGTTTCCAAATTATATTTTGATCAAACAGAAAAGGGCGAATTTGCTATTGAAGGGTTTCAAACCCTAACTGGTTTTCCGCTTCATTCCTATTTGGTTTCAACCTCGGTTTCCCTCAACCAGGTTGATACATTAGCTGTTTTCTCAAGTGAGCGTTTTCATACAGATTCGCTTGCAGTAACATCGGTTTACTTTCCGACAGAGGTTGATAATGCAATTATTTCTTTACTGGAAGAGAGCGTTTATTTTCTCGAAAGCGATTCGTCAACAAATACTATCGAACCCCAAAAGGAATACAGAAGACAGCGCTGGGTACAATTGAATGATGTTGGTGAGATTATTTCAGAGTTTAGTAATGAGGTTATACGGAATAGTAGCGACAAACCAGTTCGATTTTCATTCTCTGCTAATCCTCTAACCTTCAGTCATCAGGAAGGGCGGGATGTTTATTTCACGGATTCCAGAAACGGGAAAAGAATTGGTTTAGAAAAAGCCCGGTCTCCGAAGGTTTCTTCTAACGGTGATTTCGTTTCGTTTACGGATTTCGATTTAATCGAAATTTATGCTCCCTCATCTGATCAAAGATTTCAAATTTCGAACAGCAGCGATTATATCTATTACAATCCCTCCGAATTCCTTCCGGATGAGAATGCCATCATCTACGCCGAAAAAACGTTCGAGACAAACTCTAAAACAAGTATGGTACTCAAAAAAGCTACCATCACTAATGAAGGATTAACCGATACCCAGACAATTTTCGATCTTACCGATCATATCGAAATCAATGATTTTGATTTTGTGGGTACCAGGACAAGTCAACCTACTATGCTCGCTGAAGACATTGTCTTTTTTATGCTTCTTCAGCATCAGTTGAGATTGTGCGAATAATTTTTTTCCAGTTTTGAAACTTTTTTAGTTTACCTCAGTATTTGTTCTATGTTATAAAACAAATACTGATTTTTATGGAACTCATTTCTCGCACCGAAGAACTTTTACTGCTCGCTGTATGGCGTTTACAAGATGATGCATATGGATTAAGTATCCGGAAGTACTTTTCTGAGTTAATGGGAAAAGACATGTCGGTCGGTGCTGTTTATGTCCCGCTCGAACGTTTAAAAAAAAGAGGCTTGCTCGAAAGCTGGGAAAGTGAACCGACGGATAAACGAGGAGGGAGGAAAAAGAGATTTTATAAACTTAGTTCAAAAGGAACGGCCGCACTTAGTGTTGTGAAGGAACAGCACGAGAAAGCATGGAGCGGATTGACAGAACTACTTCCCAACTTTGCAGCCAATAGATAAACCATGTCGATTTATAATAATTCGAGCCGTTTCATCTCTGTATTAGAGAGATTTGTCCCCCCAGAGATTTACCACCTTATCGGGGACCTGGAAGAAGAATACTATGATGACCTGGAAATGTATTCTTCTGTTAAAGCACGAGCCCTTTTCTGGTATCGGCTGCTAAAAGCTACTCCCTTTTTACTTTATCAATCACTTACCTGGAACTCTACCATGATTTGGAATTACCTGAAAGTTGCCCTTCGAAACATCAAAAAATTCAAAGCTTTTTCTCTGATCAATGTGATTGGTTTGGCAGCAAGCATTGCGATTTGCCTGTTAATCATTCTTTTTATCTACGATCAGAAAAACTATGACCGATGGCACGCAGACAAAGAAAAGATTTATAGAATTACCTCTGATTTCAAATCCTCCGGAAATCTAAGCAGTCATCAGTACGCCACATCACCAGCCAGCCTGGCGGAGATTCTTCGAAATGATTACTCAGGAATAGAATCTGCCACCGTTATTCGAAGAAGTGTTGGAGGAGAAGGGGATGCCGCTGGAAAACAATTGATGGTTAGAGGTCTCTATGCCGATGAATTCTTCCCGGATGTATTCTCTTTTGATTTCATCATGGGCGATCCCGAATCATCGTTAATTCAGCCGAACAGCATTGTTCTGAGTGAGGAAACAAGTATAAAATTCTTCGGAAACTCGAATCCCGTTGGCCAGAATTTTAACCTTAATGGAAGAACCGACTATACAGTAACCGGGGTTGTTGATATGGATGTTCGTTCGCATATCAATTTTGATATTCTGGTTTCATTTTCCACTCTCGAAGCCGACGAAGAATTTGCCAGTGTTTTCCTCGATAACTGGCGCAACAGTTTCTACCGGTCCTACACCTATGTAAAACTCAGAGATCAACAGGATTTAACCACCCTGGAAGCATCCTTTCCTCAGTTGATTGAAACACATTATGAGTCGACCCCTGAAAGTTATATGGCTGAATTTATTCCCCAGGCATTAACCCAAATCTCACTGGGCGATAGAATGGATAACCAACTCGGATCAGTGATGCCTCGCCAACCGGTATATTTCCTTCTTGGATTCGCTTTGATCATCATTTTTATTGCCTGCTTTAACTATGTGGGTCTTACTGTGGCACGATCTTTATCAAGGGGAAAGGAAGTCGGTGTACGGAAGGCACTGGGAGCAAATCGTGGTAGCGTGATCTCCCAATTCCTGATTGAAGCGGTTATCATTGCACTACTTTCCATGATTTTTGCACTTCTTCTTCTGAAGTATTTCCTGCCAGAGTTCAATAATCTTCAAATGATTCGGTACGGATTGACCCGAAGCCTCACCCTGGAATTTGTACGAGACTTACCTGTGATTGGAATGTTTGTATTCTTCACGGTATTGGTAGGCATTGCAGCAGGCCTGTTTCCTGCACTCCACTTGTCTTCACTCGGTGCAGCCTCTGTGTTGAAGGGTTTGGAAAATGTACGTGGATTGTCACGAAGTTTTATTCGCAAGGGTCTGGTTGTTCTTCAATTTGCTTTTTCTGTGATGTTCATTATTACGGCGATCACACTGAATCAACAATTTCAGCATTTAATAAACTCGGATTACGGATACAACCAGGAGTCGTTGATTCACGTGGAGCTGGGTGATATTCCGTTCGAGCGAGCTAGAAACGTGTTTTCCTCAAATGCCAGCTTTGCTTCCGTATCAGGAACGAGCGTTATTCCGGGTTTGAACAGTCGTTCCGATCGAACGATTACTTCTGATTTCATCGATTTCGATACAAGGGGGAATCATTTTTCTATCGATGAAAATTACCTTGAGGCAATGGAACTGGATTTACTGGCTGGCAGAAATTTCAGCACGGATTTTGCTACCGATATCAATGGACCCATGCTTATCACTGAGCGAACAGTTCAGGTGCTTGGATTCGAAAATCCCCAAAATGCAATCGGGCAATATGTTGTTTATGCAGATAGTATTTTCCCTGTGATTGGGGTGGTAGAAGATTTTGTATCGAGCGATGTGACCATCAATCCCGAAGCCGTTTTTATGCAGTTCATTCCGGATCAAATTGATGTGGCAATAATACGTGTATCAGAAAGCGATATGAACTCAGCAATCACAGAAATCGAAGATCAATGGGCTACATTGGGTGGAACGGCTGAGCCGGAAATCACCGTGTTTTCAGAAGAATTGAAAGAAGCATTTTCGCTTTTGCTGTTTCGGGATATGATCAAACTGATGCAGGTATTTGCCATATTTTCTGTAATTATTTCTTGCCTTGGTTTATTTGGAATGGCGATGTTCAATGCGGAAAGCAGGACCAAGGAAATTGGAATTCGGAAAGTGTTGGGAGCCAGAGAACGTGATATCCTGTTCTTGCTATCAAAAGAATACCTGTGGCTGGTAGGAATTGCGATCGTAATTGGTGTTCCGCTAACCGGTCTGTTGAATGGATTACTTATGAGTGATATTGCCAATAGAATGGGACTGAATCCATTTATCTACCTGGCAGGAATCGGAATCAGTATTGTCCTTGCGATGATTACGGTGGGAACTCAAAGCCTGAAAGCATCCTGGAAAAAAACCATCGACAGTATTCGTGTTGAGTAATGCTTTTATAAAAAAGGAGCTGGTTAATGATTTGCCAGCTCCACTTCACTGGCTATAAAACCAAAAGCCGCCCAGTTTCCTGCATCGTACACGTTTTCCCAGATGGTATAAGCTCTTTCAGAGCGGCCATTAATAGCATGCCAAAAACCAATTCCATATCCAACGGTGGCATTTGACAATGCATCAGAATCGTTGCCAAGAAGCATTTCAGAATCGAACTCTCCTTTAAAGACCAGGAGTAACTTCAGATAACTGTCATTTTCGATGATAGTTAACTCCTCTGAAACTTTATCGAGGAGTAAGCCAGCTTCTTCATCTCGGCCTAGTTTTCGAAGGCTCATATATTGCCAGTATAAAGCTGCAATCCGCATATCATCATTAGTGGCGGCATCGTAACAATTTTGATAAGATTGAGCAGAAGATTCATAATCACCGGTCAAATATTGAGCGAGCCCCAAATGGTACCAAATGTTAGTATGTAGGCTGCTTAACGGAGTATTCAGGGCATTGGGTAGACCATCTTCTTCTATCCTGTCCGGGGTATTCTCAATAAGTGTTACAGCAGTTTCATAGTCCGTAATAGCATGATTAAACTCCCGAAGTGTAATGAATCGATGACCGCGATGACGAAGAAAACGGGCCATTTCCTGGCTGGAATACTCCGGTTTGATATTATCAGAAAGGGTGGAAATAGTGTTTTTGTATTCTCCGTTGTATGCTGAAAGCCGGGCGCTCCAGATGGTAGCTGATGCGATATCACCTCTTGAAGCATTAACTTTAATCAGCGAATCAATTCGGCTTGATAAAGACTCAGGAAGATTTGCATTCGATCTTAAAGAATCACCCAACAGCGAGATCGCCTGAACATCATCTGGTAAATCCACAAAATGAGGTTGGGGGTTTGTGCAGGTTATACCTGTTAGAAGAACCGATACGAAGAGAATATTTCTAAAATGATTCATTAGTCAGTCGCTTTCGAAAGAGCTCAAAACAGAGCATCCAGTTAATGGAAGTGGCATTAGTATAATTATTCAACCCATAAAATGAATGCAGAAGCTGTTCAATTTTGGATAAATCATAAATCCCTGATTCTTTAACAAATCTGGAAGCGAACAAATCCCGGATTTGCTCCTGCTGAGAAATTAAAATGTCGGTAAGCAGGGAATCCTGGTAGGATTTCCCCGTTCTGGCTTTGATCTTCATCCAGAATGTTGCCATAAGATCATTCATCCAGAATGGATAGGATTCTGCTCCTTTAACCAGTGGAATCTTTGTTAACTCAGGAGATGATGTTCTAATGATACTTCGGAATAGCTTAGCGTTGGTCCTTTCTTCGACGGGTAAATTCAGAAACCCACTTAAGAGGTCAGGTTGAACAAACGGCATCAGATGAAAAAGAGCTTCATCCATCATTTCCTGGTTGATCCCTGACAGGTGTACAAGCCGGGTTCGGATTGAAAAAAGGTCCAACCAATCCCCAATTTGACCAGAGATAGGTTGAGGCATAGTTGAAAGAGTGTTGCCAAGACTTTCTACAGCTCCATCTAACATTTCAGAACTAATTTCTTCTGAGAAAATATCTGCTTTAGGAGCATAAAAATAATCGATTAGACGAGCAGGATTTTTGGAGAGGATATCCTTTTTGCCTTTCATTTCGAGGCTTTTTAAATACCTTCTTCTTCCGATTTCGCCAACTGCTCCGTCAATGGTGATTTTTTGTGATCTGCCCAACTCTTTATATAAATGCTTCTGTAACATCTCAGGAATCGAAGAAATAAGCATCGATCGGGTAGTAGTTTCAGCAAGTTGGTCTAAATCAAAATTATCCTTCCGATGATTTAGAAAAAGATGAGGCTTTTGCAGGTGAATATTCAAGGCTCTTGCAGTTTCTTCGTCAGGGTGCCCAATACCTGAGAAAGTGTATAGATCGTATTCAATTTCTTCATTTTCCTCCAGTACAGCGAGTAATAACCTCGAATCCAAGCCACCAGACAGGCCAAGGGATATTTTTTGATCCTTCTTATAAAGCTCAGTTGTAAAACACCTTAGGTAATCTTTGATGTCTATTTTTCTATCAATGGCACTCCATCGTTTACTCTTTATTGAGATGCCATTCCCATTTATTGTAATCCATCCCGACGAATGAATACGCTGGATATTCGTAATAAAACAATCTCCGGAAAAAGGATTGGTACAAAGCCAGTTTTCTCCAAATTTTTGCCAATCCAGTTCTCCTGAACAAAATGGAAGTAGCCAATCCAATCGGGTAGAAAAAAGGGTAGATCGATTTTTTTTAAGGATAAACAGGGAGCGCATTCCAACCTGATCAGTGAATAGTTCCACGGAATTTTCCTTGATAATCGCTCCGGCAAAATGACCATTTAAAGGTTGAATACTCTCTTTTCCCCCGGAGACCAGCTGACTCCACTCTTGTTTTGAAAGGCATCTGACATCGGGATAAGGATTGATCCCAATTCCTGAAACAATCCACGCTCCATTGTTTTCCTCTGATACGGAGTAAAAAAGTCGATCCGATTCAGAACTGGAAAAAAGAGAACAAAATCCAGACTTAAGTATTCGTTCTAAACCGGTGTAGGATCGAACTTTATTAATGAGTTCATCGTCGCCATTTACAATGCCAATAAATGAACTCACAATACTTACAACTGAAGTTGCAGGGTGATCTCTTCACCATCTCTGATGATTGTGATCGTGGTGAGCTGACCTTTTTCCAGTTTATTTAATGCTCCCATATAACCGTAAATATCTTCAAGATCCTCTCCACCTAATCCGACAATTACATCTCCGGATTGCAATCCGGCATTGGCCGCTGGTTGACCTGGGTTTGTGCCAGTAATTCTCATTCCTTCTCCATCGTATCCATAGTCGGGTAAAACTCCTAAGGTTGGTCCTTCCAGTCTCATGCTTTGTCGTTGTTCACCCGGGGCTTCAATAAATGCCATATCTGCTTTATCGAGTTCATCCAGTTGAACGATTACACGCGTAAGATGATGAAGGGCCAAAGCGGTACCATTAGCATTGATATACTCGATGTCGTCAGATGGACGGTGATAATCGGAATGGGTATCGGTGAAATAGTGAAGAACCGGGATATTCTGATAATAGAAACTGGTGTGATCACTGGCTCCCGTACCATCTTCAACCAGGTCAAGATCAAGATTTCCTGTATTTGCAGAATCAAGGATTGTACTCCATTTTTCCGTGGTACCAACTCCGAAGATCATAAGTTTTTGTTCCTCCATTCTGCCAATCATATCCATATTGATCATAGCAAGGGCATTTTGCAGATCAACTGTTGGTTCCGCTACATAGGCAGCTGACCCCAAAAGTCCCATTTCTTCTCCGGAAAATGCCAGAAATAAAAGATCAGTTTCGGGTCTGTTCTTGCCAAAATACTGCGCCAGCTCTAGCAACCCTGCCGTTCCTGAAGCATTGTCATCTGCACCATTATGAATTCTTGGAGTATCTCCGCGATATAAAGATCCGAACTCACCGTATCCCAGGTGATCGTAGTGCGCACCCAGAATGATTATTTCATCAGAGTTTCCGGTTCCCTGGAGCAATCCCGCTACATTTTTCGAGAGTCTTTTCTCTCCACTAGTATCGGTGGAATGAGGGTTATTCAGGATAGAGGTATTAATAGTAAACTCGTGGAAGAAGGTTTGGTCATTCCCAGCCGGTTCAAGTCCGAAATCGCGAAAATAATCAGCAATATAGTTTGCAGCAGTAGCTTCAAAAGCTGTTCCTGCTTCACGTCCCTGAAGCTCATCGGAAGCCAAAAAAGTAACATGCTCTTCAATATCATCAGGGGTGATATTTTCAGATAAGTTTGAGTAGTTCTCAGAGCTTGAGCATGCTGCAAAAAACAGAATCAAAAGAAATGCGGAAGAATGGGAAATTTTCATAGATGGTTCTTTAAAAAATGAGCCGGAAGGTAAAGCGGTTTTATGAATTTTATTTGAAGATAAAGCACTTTTTTATGGTCTTGAAAAAGATCACACATCATGGCTACCTTTAAGTACCGGTTGGGGGTGCCCTTCTTTTGATGGGCTGAGATTATACCCCAGAACCTGATCCGGATAATACCGGCGGAGGGAAACCAGTTTGCCTTTCATGCATTCGTTTACCTCCTCCATTAATTCTAAATCTAAATGGAGGAAATATGTTAAGCAACATATTATCCCGACTTACAACAGTCGTGTTTTTATTAATATTGACAAGTATGTCAATTGCAGCACAAACCATTCGTGGAGTTGTGCTAGACTCAGAAACCCTTGAACCATTAGCTGGAGCTAACGTGGTTCTCGCAGAAACGCAAAGCGGAACCGCGACAGGATTCGATGGCTCGTTTGAACTCGGAGCCCGTAGTGGAGATGAGCTGCAAATAAGTTTTGTTGGATACCAAACCCAGGTAGTTTTAGCTACCCAGGATATTCGAATCTTATTAGTTCCAACCATTCAACTAGAAAAGTTGATTATCGAGGCAGTAAGAGCTGAACCGATAGATCCGGTTACTCAAAGCACAATTTCCAGCAGAGAAATTCAACGGGAATACCAGGGTGAACAACCCATTTTTTACCTGGAGCGATTAACCCCTTCGATTACCTCATTTTCAGAGTCAGGTACCCGATTATTTAACGGTGGTCAGATGCGCCTTCGGGGAATAAGCCAGGAGCGAATCAATATCACATTAAATGGGGTTCCACTGAATGATATGATCGATCACGGAGTGTTCTTTTCAAATTTTACTGATATCAGTGGGAGTTTTGAGTCGGTACAGGTACAGCGAGGGGTTGGAACCAGTACGAATGGAGTAGCATCATATGCAGGTTCAGTGAATTTTGAATCGGTGAATCTGCAAACTCAACAAAGAGGTGGGGGAGTTCAAACAGGTATCGGTTCGTTTGCCACTTCAAGACTGAATGCGAATGTTTCTTCCGGGTTGGTGGATAATAAGTGGGCCTTCTTTTCGAACTTCAGCAAAATTCAGTCTGATGGATTCCGGGACAACACATTCACGGACTCCTATTCCTTCTTTTTCTCCGGGGGATATTTTGGTGGGAAAGATCTGATTAAAGTAAATGCTTTTGATGCCCGGTCAAAAAACGGTTTGGGATACCTGGCTGTAGCTGAAGCCGATCTGGATACAGATCAAGCCATCAATTATCTCAATGAAAATGATCAGGATGATTTCGGTCAGCGCTTTGTACAGCTTCAATATACCCGACTAATTTCGAATCAGTTCTCGGTAACGAGTTCATTATACTATGGTGGGGCTTCGGGAGATTACTTATACACAGAACCAGATATTACTCAGGCAGCAAATCTGATACAGTATAACTTCCCACTCAGAAACGACCATTATGGGTTAATGGTGAATGCAAATTATTCAATAGAAAATCTGGATTTTACTTCCGGAATTCATGTCTACCAATTTGATCGAACCAATGAAGAATCGATTGCTCCGGATTTTGAAAATCCATACTACGAGGAAACATCCAGTAAACAGGAATTCAGCTGGTTCGGTAGGGCGGATTGGAAAAAGGAGAAGTTAATTGTTACTGCAGATTTGCAGCTGAGGACCATGCAGCTGAATATCCAACCGGATTTTGATTTTATTGGAATTGCTCCCGAGAGCGACATCACAAAAAACTGGACATTTTTTAATCCGAGGCTTGGAGCAACTTACCGGATTACTGAGTCTACCTCTGTATATGCATCTCTTGGTAGGACGGGTCGGGAGCCAACAAAGATCGATATTTTTGGTGGGTTTCGGTTAGAGCAGGCCAATTATGAAGAAGCCAGATCAGATGGCTTCGATCCGGAATACGTAACAAACCTTGAAGCCGGAATTAAGGCAAATTTCCAAAAGCTGGCAGTGGCAGGTAACTTTTTCTATATGGATTTTCAGGACGAAATCGCTCCAATCGGAGAAGTTTTGGCATTCGGCGTTCAGAAAAGAGAGAATATCCAGAGTAGCTACCGAGCAGGATTTGAATTGGAATGGGCATATTTACCAATCGGTGAACTTTCACTGACGGGGAATGCAACTATCATGCGTTCAGAAATTGAAGAGTTCACAGATGGTGCCGGAGCTACTTTTGAAAATGTGAATCCTGTGTTAACTCCGGAGTTTATCTTTAATCAATCCGCGGATTATGTGATTGGGAATGGATTTACTTTCGGTGTATCAGCTCAATATATTGGTGAGTCGTATTTAGCCCTGGATAATGCCCCAGAGGATATTCTCCCCTCTTCATTTGTAATGGACGGCTACCTCTCATTTTCATACAAAAAGGCTAAGTTGAAATTACAAGTCAATAACGTTTTGGATGAAACCTATTATTCAAGCGGGGTGCCAGTAGACATCGACTTTGATGGAACAAACGACGACCAGGGGTATTTTGTGAATGCTGGTAGAAACCTGTTTTTAAATCTCACTGTCCATTTTTAAGCTTTTTACCATATAATTGAAGCGCTTTATCACAGAATAAAGCGCTTCGTCACAACTGGGCGCGGTTCATCACAAACTAAGGTACGCTATATCGCCGTTGCTGATATTATGCAGGAAAAAGACGGATTATTGCGGAGGTTTACTGAATACATCGTTTTGATGGCAACGGTCTTTATTTTCACGTTGTATCATGCGGTATTAACAAGTCTTGTGATCTCAGCTTCGGAAGACATTGATTTGAGCTTTGTCTATATCTTCTGGGTGGAAATTATGGCTTTTTTACCGGTAGCCATTACTATGCTGGTGATTATATGGGCAAGTAAAGTTTCGCCGAAGTTATTTTCAACTGTTAGCTTTGGAGTTGTCTCATTTCATGTGGTGATAGCATTGGGTTTGTTTTTAGTACATGCTTGTTGGCAAACTTTTGTGAACTCGGTGTTTTTTGGAATGGAGTTTAGTATCCAGGAAATTGCAGATGATTTCATGTCTTTCCTGGTGATGCGTTTCTTCCTTTACATCATCATTGTAGGTTTAGTAGGCGGAATGGTGAAATTACGGGAACATCGCCTGGCGGCTAATAAAGAGTCAAAACTCAAGCTAGAACTTCAAAAAGCGAAATTGAAGGAAATTGAGTTGAGGATGAATCCTGAGATTATCTACCCGAATTTGAGCTATATCAAGTTAAAAGCGGAGAAAAATCCGGAACTTGCTTCACAAATGGTCATTTCTATGGCTGGCTTACTCAGAAAGCTTGTTGATAATCTGGAGTCGGAGAAGATTAAGCTTTCAGATGATATCCAGTTTTTTAGAATGTATGTGAACATGGTAAATCTGAGGTTAGAGCGCATGATTGAAACCTCCATTGATCTTCAGGGAGTATATCAGCAAAAAAGAGTCCCATCCATGATCCTGATTGTTCCTTTGCTTGAGGAACTGTTCTTTGGAAAGTACAGCTCATATATGGATGGACTGGATAAAATTGAGTACCAGGCGGTAAAGATTGATAGCGCGCAAACGAATGTATGCCTTACGTTCAAGTACCTATCAACAACCGAAGAACTTCAGGAGTATCTTGACCAGGAGAATTCAATCCGTTCAGTGAATGATCTTTTGTCTGGATTTACTGAGAGTTCATACCGTTTTAATGCGACGGTGGGGAATAATACGCTCAAACTGATGATGAGCATCTTCACCAACCAGGGACATAAGGAGATCTATGCTTAGTCAACTTCTTTATGTTAAGGGTTCCCGAATTTTTTTGATCATTGTATCGATCTGTTACTTTGGCGCTCTTTTTGTATCGGACCTGTATTTCATGGAGTTTTTTGGGACTAAGTCAGTATACACGCTGCTTTTGTATACCAGTCTCTACTTTGCTATTCCTATTGCTCTGATGCCATTTGTAATTTGGTTTTCACTTTCCAATCCATTATTCAGAAGTTGGAAACAACCGGTTTTGCATCTCATAATTAGTCTTATTTATGTGGTTATTTTTGTTTTTCTGGCACAATTCTTCCGCATGGCTATTGATGGATATTTTATGTTTTCCGAATCCTCGGATTATATACTTACGTCCCTGAGCAGGCAATTTTTGGTATCTGGATCGTTAGCCTTTCTTTCGTATTGGGGGATAGTAGTTTTATCCGGGCTACAGGTTTATTTCAAAAATCTTTCCGAATTAACGGATAGAGGAAATCAGCTTGAGGAGAAACTATCGAAGGCGACACTTTCTACATTAAAAGCTCAATTAAAGCCTCATTTTCTCTTCAATACGCTGAATATGGTAGATTTTTTGATTCATACCGATCATCAAAAAGCCATAGATACACTTTCGAAATTGGAGGATCTGATTAAAAGTACTTTTGATCAGAATCAGCCAAATACATGTACCATTAATGACGAAATCCAGTTCTTAAACAAATACCTGGAAATCGAAAAAGCCAGATTCAAGAATCGTTTGGAGGTAATGCTGGAAATCGACCCCACCACAGAAGACATCAAAATACCGTGCTATCTGGTACAACCTTTGGTGGAGAATTCCATAAAACACGCAGTGGGTAAGATGTTATCAACATGTACAATCAAAATTCGTTCTATCTTAGATAAGGATGGACTCAGGCTAGATATCCTGGACACAGGAACCTCGAGTCCGGCAAAGAATAACGCCCTCACCTGGGGCGTTGGACTCAAAAATATAGATGAACGATTAAAACTGTTTTATGGACCTGATGCTTTACTTCAAATTGGTTTCAGGCAGGAAGGTGGTTTTCAGTCGTCAGTAATCATCCCCAAGAAATACCTGCTATGATTAAAACGATTTTGGTAGATGATGAAGAACATGCTCGGAACCGGCTCGGTTACATGCTGAATGAGCAAAAGAACATAGAGGTAGTTGCTACGTGCAGCAATGGGATTGAAGCAATTACCGAAATAGAAAGACTTAAACCTGATTTACTTTTCCTGGATATCGAGATGCCGGAAGTTAATGGCTTTGATGTGATTAGTAATCTGGATCTTGAAAAGCCACCGATTGTAATTTTTGTTACAGCGTTCAGTGAATATGCCGTTAAAGCTTTTGAAGTAAACGCCCTCGATTATGTGCATAAACCGTTTGACAAAGACCGGCTTAGCCTGGCGATTGAAAAGGCGGAACGTCAAATTCAGAATTATAATGAAGATGAAGTCAGAAAACGGCTTGAACAACTTTTGAAAACAGCAGGAGTCAAGGACGAAAGCCTGGACAGGTTTATTTTAAAGAGTGGGGGAAGTATTTATATCGTGAAAACTTTTGATGTACTTTGGATTGAAGCTTCCGGTAACTACATCAATATTGTAACTGATAAGAAGAAGTATTTACTAAGAAGTACACTAACTTCAGTAAAGCAAAAACTTGATCGCACTAAATTCTATCAGATACATCGATCTACCATTGTAAACCTCGATTATGTAGACCGAATTGAGGAAGGTACATATGGAGATTATCTCGTGATCATGCAAAACGAAGAGAAACTGAAAATGAGCCGAAACTACAAGGAGCTGCTTAACAGTTTTTAACATTTTCACCCCTGAATATCGCAGCTTATCCCGGATACTAATCCGCTGAACACATTTCTTTTCAAGTACTTACCAGCACCTCTAATATGTGAATTATCTCGCCATGCGCGGGGAAGAACAATAACATTTATCAGAGGTGAACATGAAGATAAAGCTACAATATTTAGCAACCTTGCTCATTTTGGTCTTTAGTAGTCCAATTTTTGCACAGGTTGGTTCAATAACCGGAAGCGTAACAGATCCGGCAAATGACGACCCACTCCCTGGTGCTAGTATATTTATAGAAGAACTTCAGAGGGGTACCACTTCAAATACAGAAGGACAATATTCCATTAATAATATACCTATCGGTACGTATACGGTTGTTACTCGCTTTTTAGGTTTCAAAACGAATACTCAAACATTCGAAGTAGCTAGTGGTATTAACATACTAGATATTGAATTAGAGATAGACGTTGTTGGTTTTGACGAAGTTATAGTTACCGGGACAGGCTCAGAAGTGAGCAAGAAAAGGCTTGCAATGGATGTATCATCAGTAGATGAAGAAAGCATTCAAAAAGCTCCTGCATACACAATTAGTTCATCGTTAGCAGGAAAAATTGCGGGAGCAAAAATTACACCTAATGGTGCGCCCGGAGCTCCGTCTCCAATAATATTGCGGGGTATTAACACAATGGGTGTCTCTCGTCCCATGATTTTGATTGATGGAGTTGAAATAGATGCCAGTTCCGTAGCATCTGGTTCAGGAAACGATAGATATAGTCGTTTATCTGATATAGACTTCAGTAATGTCGAAAGGGTTGAAGTTGTAAAAGGTGCAGCTGCATCAACATTGTATGGTGCTCAAGGTGCGAACGGAGTTATCCAGATTTTTACAAAATCAGGCCAGAATGGTGTTACACAAATCAATGCGTCAACTAGCTGGTCTTTTGATCAGATTGACATGAGCAGAATCGTTGAAAAGTCAACAAACTTTCATGCTCTGCCGACAGACGCGAATGGCAATATTATAGGCATGTCTTTCAATGAAGACACCGGCGTTTGGTTAGTTCCTACCAACGAAGCTAATTCTACTACAGATAAATTATATACAAATTACGTAGAAACTGATGGCAGCGTGGTACCGCTTACCATTTTTGATGATTACATAGATGAATACTACCGAACTGGTGTATCTCAAAATCATCAGCTTTCTATTTCAGGAGGTAATGAAACCACTACGTACTTGATGTCGGGTAGTTTCCTTGGCCAGGAAGGAATCGAACGTGATATTGATTTTGAACGCATTTCATTCAGATTAAATACAAAAACACAACTTCGCGATGACTTATCCTTAGCGTTACGAACCAATTTTATTAATTCAGAACGCGATGGTACAACCGAAAGTGGTGATAATATTGAATCTGGGCTAAATACTTTACTAGGTACTCAACCTTTCATTAATCCAGTGTGGACTGATGAGAACGGCTTTTTTGCACCAAAATTTACATCTGGTAGTGTTAGTACAAATGGTCTGTTTTTTAAGCAAGTGCAAACTACGGGCACAGATAGTAAGCGTTTTATTGGTAATGCGAACCTAAACTACAGCCCAAATCGATTCTTTACCATTGATTATAAATTTGGCTTAGATGGCTATTATAGTGAGTTTAATCGAATACAGGATAACGTTACTCTATTTGAAGATCCTAGTACAGATGACAATGAAATAGTATTACTAAATCCGGATGGGTTCAGCCAACGTATAGGTTATACCAATTTCTTCTATAACTCGATAGTTGATGCATTATTGAGAACTGATTTTAAGCGTGATTTTTCAATTGATCTTCCAATTCAAACAACAACGCTTTTTAAATTTGATTGGAGAAGAAATGACCTGGTTCAAACAATATCTCAATCTGATGGATTGCCTGCAGGTTTGCCACTAACCACTATACGCGCAGGTGCTACTGACATCTCTGATGAATATCAAGAGACCTTTATCACATATGGTTTTCTTATAAATCAAAGGTTTGATTTCGATGAATTCGCCGGTTTTTCTGTTGGCGTTCGTGCAGATAAATCTTCAGCTTTTGGGGAAGGTGCAGATTTGAACTATTTCCCAAGAGCAGATGGCTATTTGAGACTATCAAGTTTCGATTTTTGGAATGGTTTGGAAGATGTGGTTAACGAGTTCAAACTAAGAGCTGCGTATGGGGAAGCAGGAACTCAACCGAATGCTTTTGATAGATTTATTACTCTTAATGTAGGTAACATTGGAACCTTCGGAACCTTTAATACACCAGCAACATCAAGTAATCCGGCGTTATTAGTTGAAGAATCATCCGAACTAGAACTTGGTACGGATTTGTCTTTCGACTTTGGAGATACCTGGCTACAAGCTGTGGGGATCTCAGCAACCTATTGGCAAAGAGATAATGAAGGTGTAATTCAAACAGTTAATGTTGCCCCTTCAACTGGAAGTCAGTCTGTACTAAACAATACGATTGACCTAGAAGCGGAAGGATTTGATATCGGTTTGAATTCACTGGTTTATAGCAATTCTGATTTTAGCTGGCTAGCGAACATCAATTTTGGAAAATCCTTCACCGATGTAGTAAGAATTGATAATGGCGAAGATCTAATCTTAGCGGCATCAAATAACTTCAATTTCATTTTCAGAGAAGGTGAGCGTTACGGTGTTTTCTTTGGTTTCAAACCACTCGAAAGCTTAGATGAAATTGATCCACTTGATGGTGAACGATACATTGCGGAAGAGGATGAAGGTAATTTTGTTTTCATCGATGGTGCAGTTGTAAATCGTTTTGATAAGCGGATTCAATTTAGAAGCGAAAGAGAAAAAATTGGTGATCCAACTCCAGATTTTAGTATCGCTTTTAGAAATGACTTCACGATTAAGCGGAACCTGAATTTAACTTTTCAAATCGACTGGGTACAGGGCGGTGACATCCTAAACGGAACCAAGTGGTGGATGTTTAATGCCGGTACACATGAAGAATTCGAAGAGAAGGTTTTGATAGATGGTGATGAAGTTATAGGTTCACCAATCAGAGACTTAGATGGAGTTGAATTACCTCAAATTGCTCGTGTTGATGGAAATGAGCCACAAGCCTGGAGAAACTATCATTCTTCAAAAAGAAATGGGCTAACTCCATATTTTATTGAAGATGGAACATTTGTTAAGCTCCGCGAACTTACACTTAGCTACAATTTAGCTAGTCTTTTAAGTAATACGGGAATCAGGAGTTTGACACTAGGTGTAACAGGTAGAAACCTCCTTACATGGACAAATTATTCAGGATTTGATCCAGAAGTTTCACAAGCAAATGAAGATGCACGTTTTAGAGGAGTAGATCTTTTTACCTATCCGAATTTCCGCACTTTTTCATTTAATGTGTCATTAGGACTTTAATAACCAAATTTTAAATCAATAGTTATGAGATTTCAATCAAAAATCAGTCTTTCAATAGTGGCGATTTTGGCTATTTCGATGGCTTGTAGTGATGCATTGGATGTAAACAATCCAAATGAACCAACTACAGATATAGTTCGAAGTGAGGAAGGTCTGAAAAGGCAAGCCACAGGAATGTTTGATGCCGGTGATGGCTGGCTCGAATGGGTATTCTGGCAATACCATGAGCATATGGGTGACAATTCTGTCGCACCCTGGGTGAACTTTAACTTCAATCGTTTTCATGGTAGTGTAGAACTTATCGTATATAGCGATGGAAGTGAATGGAGTCCTGTAAATCAATCAACAACGGGCAGAACACAACCAGAGTGGTTAGCATTCGTCAATGATCGAAACGACAGCAATGGCGGATTTGAACAAGAGTGGGCCTGGGCTTACCAAATACAGAACGAAGCCAATATTATGTTAGACGCTCTGGATAAAGGAGTAACTTTTATTGGTTCTGAAGAAGTAACCCGCCAAAAGGCAAATGCATATAAAGCATGGGCTCATTTCTGGAAAGGTTATGCATATTCCAGAGTTGGTTTGCTACACAGATTGGGACTTATAGTTAATGGAACAGTAAGTACAACCAACAATGATTATGTAACCCGCCAGGAGATTATTGCAGAATCACAAAGGCAATTTGATCTTGCTTTGGAAACCATTAACGATTTCGATGTAATAACAGCAGACGTAGTACCGGATATTTTCCCAACAACAGTCACTTCGGCGTCATTGCGTGAAAATATTAATACACTTAAAGCCAGAAACATCTTATTAAGTAAATTCAGAGATGAGCTTACAAATGATGATTTTAATCAGGTAATAGCGTTAACTCAAAATGGATTGACAGCTAATGACGGTGCGTTAACTGTAGATTCGGATAACTCAACCTTCTTGAATACAGTTACCTACCCATGGAGAATGGCGAATTTATGGTCTGCTCCTTCAGCTCGTTTAGTCCAGGTAATGAATAAAAATGGTGATGCAAGAGGAAGTCGCTTTGTTCCAAATGGGTTTGCGACTTTCCAGAACCGGGTTACTCAACCTAATGTAAATACACCATGGGCAGCAACGCTTCCATATGCTGGTACTAATCCCGGTGATTCTCCTTTGTACCTGGCTTCAGCAGAAGAAAATCTGCTTATGCAGGCAGAAGCGGAACTTGGCTTAGGTAATGCTGCGGAAGCTGCTACATTAATCAATACAGTTCGAAATATGCCTTTGCAGGGAGCAGGTCTTGCAGACTTGGGAACTGCCACGGTTGAAGATCTACGTGATGAACGCAGAGCAGCTTTGTTTATGAGAGGCCTTGCTTTTTATGATGCCCGTCGTTTTGGTGAATTAAAATCAAGAGCAGCAGGTGGTGGTGTTTCTGATGTATGGGTTTATCGTTTAGATCCTGCAACACAAACATTAATCCTTGATGAGAATGCCACGATCTATTATGATTTCGTTGAATTCTGGGATGTACCCGATGCTGAGACAGATTTTAATGCTATTCCTGGAGAAGAAGCACCAGATTCAGGTGACTAATAAAAGGGATTAAGCATTAATTAAAACTCAAAAGGAGGGTACTTTTATAGTGCCTTCCTTTTATTTTTTTCTCTTAAAAGAACCACAAGTGAACCCTATTAAGCGAAAAAGTTATTTTTTGATACTTATAATTTTCAGCTTTCTGAAGTTGAACGGGTTTGCACAAGAATTTGAGAGGGGTATGGAAGCTTATGCTAACAATGATCCCTTTTTAGCACTATCAATATGGGAATCAGCGTTAGCAAAAGGGGACAAAAATCCTGAATTAGGCTTTCATTATATAGAATTAACAACTCACCTTGGCCTGGATTCACTCTATTCAAAGGCTGAAGAAATGTATTATGCTGTTTTGACAGATAATACTGTTCTAAATTACAAAGAGAGCGTTTATCAGGAATTGCAGCGACTTAAACCCATTATTGAGAATGCTCTTTACAAAAAGTGGGTAAACAATTTAGAAGATGGCAGAACAGCTTTTCTGGCAGAAATCAGGGCTTTTTGGGAACAGGAGAATACATTTATTTCTACTCAATACAATGAGCGCCTGATCGAGCACTGGAAAAGGATAGCTTACGCCAGGCGGGAATTTGTTATAAACTCAAAATCGGGTTTTGGAACAGACGACCGTGGCATCATGTATGTTAAACTGGGTGAACCTACATTCAAGAAAAATGGAAGTGTTTCCCTGTCCGGATATCATGACCCAACAACCGGAAGTACAATTCCATTATCAAATAATGTGTATTTCGAGTACGAGCTTTGGTACTATGGGGAAAGATCCTATGTATTTGGGTTCCCGGGTACCGGTGGTCCATTTGGCTTGCAAACTGGAATGCTTGATTTAATACCAATTGCCGGAAATAGGCCAGCATTTTATTACGATACTAATGCCGGTACTATGCAACTATCCGACCAGAAACTAAGAGCAGGAAGCAACTCCAGTGGCGAGGGGCCACCAAATAATCAACAAGCTCAAAGTATATTTAGTTCACCTACAGTAAAACAGATTAGCAGAGGCGCAGCCACACTAATGTTGCAATACGCAGTTCTAGAAGAAATAGCTTCCGTTGATCCTTTTTATATGGAAATGCACAATGAAATGACTCAGGATTTGATTAGACAAAATGTAAATGGAAGTTCTAATCTATATAATAGTGTAGCTAGTTCACAAAACATCAAATACGAAGCAAAAGAAGCGAATTGGGCTAAGATAAAAGAAATCCAAACTCCGAGACTACTAAGTGATACAAAGCCTTTGTTAAGAAGTCATGATGTGAATTTGCACGTATTTAGTTTGCTTGATGAAAAACTGCAATCCGAAAATTTGATAATTACAGAGATAACTGACTTCAACAACGTACAGATTTATTTATCTGGAAATAGCACTGATGTATTACGACCAGTTCATCAAATTGATCATTTCATAACATTTGATGAAAACTGGGAAAAAGTGGATGAAGACATTTTTAGCACATCAATCTACAGTTCAGAATATAGTCCGTATAAATCATACGTAAAAAGTACAAATACCTATCAAACGATATTTCAATCTTCATTTATAGATTCATCAGGATCCATACTTTCGCTTCAATCTGGAAAAACCCCTTATCTAATTTCAGGGAGTAAAACTAAGTATTTAGAACAAGATAGTAGCATGGAGGAAGATCTGAACCAGATAGGTTTTACAGTGAGTGATGTAATTCTTGCCAGCGTGCAACCAGAAAATGAAAACACGAGAATTCCTTTTTTCCCAAATCTGTATAATCAGTTTGAAGCGGAGCATGATATGATCATTTATTTTGAGACTTATGGAATTCCACGTGGAGCAACTTTCTCAGTAAGAAATGAAAATCTAGTCGGTGAAAATGCGATTGAAGTTATATTTACTTCAGAGGGAACTCATAATAAAGTATGGTTTTCCTTCCATCTAAATCATGAAATGATCGATCACGGAATAAATGAAAGGGAATTATTAATAGTTTACAGAGGAAAAAGCGTCAGGAAAAAAATTTCATTTACAGTTAAGTGAGTTTCACCCCATTATTTTGCTTACGATCACATTTCCTTTCTGAGGAAAACCCAAAATGATAGTTTACCCGCAGACCTGGTGTCCGTAATCGATAAACATAGATGACCAACTATTTAATCGGGTAGAAAACTATTGGACATCGGGTCTTTTTTTTATTTGAATAAAAAAGGGTGGAAAAACCACCCTATAAAAAAGAAGAGAATTAATTGATTGTAATGGGGACAGCAGTAAGTGTATTTCCCCAATGCAAATTCAGGTGAACTTTATTGTCGGTAAGCTCATCAAAATAAATAGCAAAACGCTCCATGTTTGGGGCGTCTGTAATTGTTACAGCAGCTGCAACCCGAACCTGATCCAAAGATTCATCATAACCGAAAGCTCCCCATGCAGGTCGGCCGTCGTCACGTGTAAGCTGAGTATTTAGAATAAACATCCAGTTCTCACCTGGAATGGTAAATAACGTGTATGTTCCAGCAGGAACAGCCTCACCCCCAAAGTTTACATCGGTAGAAAAAGTTATGGTGCTAGCTTCGTTAGCTCCGGTTCTCCAAACTCGTCCCTCAGGAGTTAGGGAAGATAATTCGCGCCCTTTTAGACCTGGTCGGCCATAAGTGACTGTAACGGTGGTTGTATTGAAAATGGTTTGACTAACCATAGCATCGGGGCTTAGCCCGTTTCCTCGCCCTCTTTCTTGTGCGGTGGCAGATTCTCCGGATAGGATTACTGCAAAAGCTAAAATGCAAGCGAATTGTAAGATAGGTTTCATAGTGATTTGATTGTTATTAATCGTTAGGAAATAATGACTCATCGATGCCCGGAATAATTTTAAGAGCATTCTTATAATACAGCTTCCTAAGCACTTCATCAGGTAAATTCATTCCATACATTTTCCAAAAAGCATGCCTTTTTCTAAAATAATCAAAATATTCATCGTCGCTTTCGAGTACTCTGAAATAGGTATGGAATTCGTGGGGTCTATAGGTATCCTTACCGAATAAAATTCTATCCTGGTATTTGATAAAAAACTCTCGAGCAAAACGGGGTTGACGACCGAGTTCAGCAATTACCGCAGCTATTTCTGTATACACATTAGGAAATTCGTCGAGATGGGCACCAAGACTTTCTAAATCATTTGCCATCCAGCCAAGATGGGCGTTAATGAAGGTTGTATTTGGATGTTTTCGGAACATATTCCACTGCTCTTGCATTACTACTTCCCAGCCAGGATAGCGGGTAGTATCACCCCTGTGTCGATCCGGGAATTGTTTCATTTCTAACCATCGCTCATTTTTATGATCAATAGGATCCCAAAAGACAGCTGGTTCTCCGGTATGAATCAGTACAGGAATCCCAAGTTCTCCGCATAATTCCCAAATGGGGTCAATTCTTGGATCATCGGTTTGTATTCTATTCCCTTCAGAATCAAGAACAGTAAGCCCCAGGTTTTTGAAGATTTTAAGGCCTCTGGCTCCATTTTCATAGTCCTGACGGAGTTGAGCAACGGTTCGTTCCGTCCAATCAGGATCATCCATCCCGTTGAAATCAACATTCGCAAAAATAATAAAACGGTTTGGAGCAATTCTTTGTACAGCTTCACTCATCGCCAATAGCCTATCTCCAGAACGGCCACTCAAATTCACCAGTACTTTTAAATTAAGGCTATCCATTTCACGAACCGTTCTTTCCAGATCCATGGTAGCCATCCTCCAGAGATGACTGTGAACATCAACAAAAGGAAATTTTGCGCTTCTTATTTCTTCTCCCGGTACTACCAGGGTTGAGGTAGGATTATATTCCTCAAAACTCATTTGCAAACCTTGCTGTTGAGCAAAAGCTGAAAGCGCGAAAAAAGAAAGAAAAACAATACTTAAGTATTTCATTAGACTATTCATTAACTAGCGTGTAAAAAGCCCCATAAATGGAATTACTCCTGGATAGAAATTTCCTTCTACCCCGAAATAAAAACCATCAAAATCGTTGAGCTGCATTCCTTTATCAATGATTCTCTTGTTAAAAGTTCCGTATAATCGAAGCCCTCTAAAGGGCTCAATCTCTAATTGAACTCTAAGTTCGTTCCATTCATGGACATCACCTGCAAATAATCGTACCTGATCAGTAGGTGACTGGCCTTCAAATAAATCCCCGCCAACGTCTAACGTCAGATTTCCATTTTCGTCCAGCTCATTTAAACCTTTTTTTACCCTGTTAACGGATACATCGATAAAACTTCGCCAGGGTAGCCATTGTCTTACAGACAGGTAGTATTGCCTGGAATTGGGACCAATGGAAGCACCTAAAGGGGAGCCTAATTCGTCATAGGTATTGAAAAATTGCCAGTGCGTATAGAAGTAAGGATCAAATTGGATAATCTCCGCATTTAACAAAGTTGAAGTTGGCAAAGTAAAATTTAGTCCTGCCTGATAACTAATAACAGCATCTTCGGAGGCACGGTTTCCTGTTGTTTTAAAAATATCGGAGAAGTTTAACAGGTCATCTACGCCAATAGTAGCGTAAAGCTCAAGATTATTTATCGGGCGGAGATTGCCTTCAAAAAACCAGATTGGATTATCTTTATCGAGTGTCTCGTATTCTCCAAATCTAAGGGGAAGCAATGGATTTGCATAAGCTAATTCAGCAGGGCGGTTCGAATAAGTAAGTGATTCGGTAAATGCCATGGAAATCCATTTAGCCGGGGTGATTTGAAACCTTCTGAGAGCGAACCACCGTTCTGGAGAAATTCTACTTCTGACGCCAGGGTATCCATCAACGTCAACAGTTACCGTTTCTGTTTTAAGCGCCCCATGGATAAAAGTGTATTGGAAATATTTTGTATCAAAATTGATTCGAAACCAATCAAAGTTGCCGGCTTCCTGGCGAAGAATCTGAGCTTCACTTCCTTTGGTGCCATATTTGAGGTCGCCATTACCGATATGAATTCCTAATTGCTTGTATTGAAAAGTAGCGTAGGCTTCAGCAAAAAGAGTAGATCTCTCGCCAATTCTTCTTCCATCAAAGGTTTGCCCCCATTCAGGATGGTATCTTAAAAGACCAGCTTCGTCAACAGTTGGATTAAATATTTCCAGGTGAGCTCCAATTCGATCATAAATGGTGCCATAAGTTCGAATAGCACGATAGATTAATGCTGAAGACCCGTCAATATTTTGATCCGGAACATTCGCACTTAGTGCACCTGCATAAGTGAAATAGTCCACCGCCCACTGAATACTATCTGAATTGAACACAAAATAGTGTGGTTCTTTGCTCGAAAATAATAGGTCAACCTTTTCCTTTACCACATCTTTAAGTGGTCGTTTTAGTCCCGTTGTGTAGGTGTTTCTGGAATCTCTCACAAGTTGTTCAGGAGAAAACTCCTGTATATACCATCTCAAAAGTTCAGAATCGATTGAATTCAGGGTTGAACTATTCTCGAGCTCTCTCAGGTACTTAAGAATCTGTTTCCTGGTGAGAGGTAGTGTTTCGTAGCTGTAATTTGTGATGTTACCCTTCACACGCTGAAGATGTAACCACTCGTATACCTGATGACTTGCGGGTACTAAAGAGACTTGAGTGAAGGCGGGAGTACTTAATCCAACGAAAAATAAAACAACAAAAAGAGTCTTGATGAATTTCATAGATATCTGATTTTCATCAAAAATATACAATCTCTTATTCACTTAAATAAAAAAAGCCCGATCGAAATCGGGCTTTTTCTAAAAGGCTGGATTAGCTTTAAGAAGATGGGCAAAATCCTTTTTGAATTTTTTCACTTTTGGAGCGATTACGAATGAACAATAACCCGCATTAGGATTATTCTCGAAGTAATCCTGATGGTAGTTCTCAGCAACATAGTAGTTTGTAAGAGGCTCGATAGTAGTTACTATTGGATCATCCCACAAGTCAGACGCATCGGTTCGTTGCAGCGATTTTTTCGCAACTGCTTTTTGCTCATCATTGTGATAGAAAATTACCGAACGGTACATCGGTCCAACGTCATTTCCCTGGCGATTTAGCGTAGTTGGGTTATGAGTATGCCAAAGTACTTCCAGTAACTCCTCGTAAGAGATTACATCTGCATCGAAATGAATTCGAGCTACCTCAGCATGTCCTGTTCTACCTGTTGTTACCTGCCGATAAGAAGGGTTTTCGACATGTCCCCCGGAGTACCCGGACTCCACATGTACAACCCCTTCAACTAATTCATAAATAGCTTCTACACACCAGAAACATCCGGCGCCGAAGGTTGCTTTTTCAATATTGCGGTCAACATTTGTGTCCATATCCTGTGCTTGAATAATTTGAGGAGCACTAAAAACAAGAAGTGCACCCATTGCTATAAATTTCTTCATAATGTTTCGGTTTGTTGATTGAAACTGTTTTGATAGAATTTAGCATTCCCAATCCGTCAGATTGTAACAAATAAGTCACATTTATCTGAGTAGATAACTTAATAAGTTACTGTTTTTGAACTATTAGTTAACAACCCTTCCATCAGATAACTCAATAATTCTATCACAGTTAGCTGCGAAATCATCATCATGAGTTACAGTGATAATGGTTTGCCCCTGTTCTGCTGCCAGCTGTTTAAAAATATCGAAAACGATATCTGTATTTTTGGAATCAAGGTTGCCTGTGGGTTCATCGCACATTAGAATTGCCGGATCGTTTATTAAAGCACGCGCAATCGCTACACGCTGTTGTTGGCCTCCCGAAAGCTTATTGGCAGGCTTGTTTATTTCATTTTCCAATCCAAGAAGTAGTAAATTTTGCATGGCTTTATTTTCAATCACTTCTTTAGTAAGTCGTCCTAGCTTTAAAGCTGGCAGCATTACATTTTCGAGAGCCGTAAACTCCGGCAGCAAATAATGGAATTGAAAAACGAATCCGATGTGTGCATTTCGGAAGGCAGCAAGTTCATTCTGGGTTTTCCCTTCCAGGTGAAAATCATTAATGCAGATATCCCCGGAATAATCAGTATCCATCGTTGACAGAACATACAGCAGGGTTGATTTACCGGATCCGGATTTGCCAATTAGTGATATGAACTCCCCTTTATCAACCGTAAAACTAATGTTTTTTAAAACCTGAAATGTTTGAGGCTCATAAAAGAATTTCGAAATATTCTTGACGTCTAAAATGTTGGTGTTCATGATTTATCCTCTGATAATTTCAACGGGATCGATATTAGCAGCTTTGCGAGCGGGTAAATAGCCGGCAAAGGATGTAGTGATTAATCCAAAAAGGAATGCCAAAGCGTAATTTTGCGGATAGTAGGTCATTGGGAGGGTATCAAGACCGGGCATTTCAAATGGAATTTGATTGACTATGAAGGACACGACAAAGCCCAAAGTTATTCCGAATATGCCCCCTATAACTCCAATGATAATGGACTGTGACAGAAAGATTTGAACAATATCGCGCCCTTCATATCCAACCGCTTTTAAAATGGCGATCTCACGTATTTTCTCATTTACCGTCATGTTCATGATGTTGTAAATGCCGAAACCTGCAACAATTAGAATAGTCAGTGAGACCGCGATAGCAATTATATTTCTCAAGTCGCTGCCTGCAACTAACTGGCCATTCGCAATAATCCAGGACTCAACCTTAAAAGGAACAACCGTTGCTATATGTTGTGCAGTTTTTTCAGCTTCGTAATAATCGGTTACATTGATTTGAAGATCGGTAACGTATCCAGCGTTTTTTGAAGCAAGCTGGCGTGCTGAACGAATCGATATGTAGGCTTTTGAGTCATCAACACTGGTTAGAGAGGTTTCTAACAATCCAACTACTTTATAGCTTTTCTGAACGCCATTTGAATTTTTTACCAGAATATAATTACCTACCCTAACAGTCAGCTTTTCTGCAAGTCCAATTCCCAGGACAATGGCGTTAGATTCCGTTTTTAAAGCGTCCCAGGATCCTTCAACAACATAGCTGGATGTTTCAAAAAGGAGATCTTCTTTTTCGATATCTATGCCGGATAGAGTTCCATTTCTTTCAACAGATCCACTCTGAAAAAAGACACTTTGATTAATTTGAGGAGCAACTCCTACTACTTCCGGAACCTGTTCTACAAAATCGATAATTTCGTTTGAGTTTTTAATTCCATCGGTGTATTTGATGATTTTTGGATTCCGGATATTGTGAATGGCATCCGGGTATGAAGCCAGTAGCAAGTTTGTCTGATCTTCAGGGGTATCGTTATAAATTCGGATATGGGCTAGGGTACTAAATGCCATCTCATCCTGAGTCTCATTAACCCCTGCTAAAAGGCCATTCATAAAGATGTAGACTGAGATTCCAAAAACCACACTCAGCATTGCAATTACAGTTTGCTTGATGCGGGAGGTAAGGTGTTTACCTGAAATTTTCAGATTGATTGAACTGATCATGGCATTTTAATTTTGAGCTAGGATTAGTTCATCTGAGGTATCAATACCACCGATAATTTCCACCCATTGTAGAGTTTTGACCCCGGTTTGAACTTGAACTCGTTCACCAGATCGCAGTATCACCTCGTTGTCATCAACGAGAAATGGAGAAGGAATTACCAATGCATCGTATATCTCCTGAATAATAATATTAGCCTGAAGCTGGGAGCCGGGATATAACTGATCGATTTGGTCAATAAACTCAGCTTCCACCTCAAAAGATTGATTATCTTGAGAAAAAGCGGGAAGAATTTTACTAACCATTGCAAGGTATGTGACATCAGAATTTGTATTTAGATTTACAAATACTTTCTGATTTTCACGGATATATTGGATGTCTTCTTCCGCTACAAATAACTGTAAAATCAGTTCATCACCACCGATTTTTGCTATAGGCTGTCCCATATTGACGAAGTCACCCATTTCATTGTAAAGATGTAAAACCTGTCCGCTGCTTGAGGCTTCGATTATATAGTCGCTGCTGGTTTCCTGCTGAAGCTTTAATTGATTTTTTGCGTTTTTAAGGTTGAGTTGAAAAGCTGATTCAGTCTCAACATATGTTTCTCTTAGGATTTCAAGGTTTTGCTTAGAAAGTGTATGCTGTAGTTCAATTTTTTCAAATTCTGTGGCAGAAACCGCATTTGCCTCAAATAAAGCCTTATATCGTTCATAATTTTTGAAATCGACTTCCAATTGCTGTTTAGCCTGATTTATTTGCAACTGAAGTTGAAGTAATTGGGGAGAATCAGGTTGGGCCTGGCGGTAGGCGTCATTATAGTTTGCTACCGCAGTTTCTAATTGAGGTGTTTGTTTTTCATTTGAGATATGAAATAGCGGATCACCTTCTTCAACGAAATCCCCTTCGTCATGAAAACTTTTCACCAGGAATCCCTGAGTGTTGGCGGTAACTACGTATTCGCTTTCAGAAATTATTTCTCCGCTGGCGAAAACGGCATCAATAATGGTACTTCTTTCTGGTTGAGCAATCTCTGGCTGCGAGCAATTACTTAATAGTATCGATACACAAACAATGGAAAGTAGTTTTAAATGTGGTTTCATCGGTCGATAGTTCTTGAAATTATGGTTGAATAATGGGTATAAAGCGTTGATAAATCATTCAAATAGGTATTTTCTGCATGTATGCCGTCATCAACGGCGAGTAAATATTGATCCAGGTTGATAAGCCCCTGTTCGTATCTGATAAATGCGATTTCCTGATTTTCCTTAGCCAGTTGAAAGGTTTCGTAGGATTGATCCAGTGTTTCGATACTTAGATTGAAATCACTTACCAGTAGCATGTCAGTGCTTTCTCGGTTTTGCAATTCGGTTTGATAGTTCAACTGAGCAATTGATAGCTCTCTATTGGCAATCTTGACGGAATTGGATCGACTGAATCCACTAAAAAGGGGTATGGAAATTCCCACAGTAACGTAGCTGTAGTCTGTCCAGTTATCACTAACAAACCCAAGATCGAAGTCATCCCGATAAAGCTGTCTTCCAAAATATTGTGTGACCGAAAAGCTTGGTAAAAAAGAATATTTTTGAAGCTTTAGATTAAGCTCAGAGCTTTGAACCTGATTAGATAGGGTAATCAAACGCGAGTCAACTCTTAGGTCGGAATAGTCAACTTCATCTCCCCAAATATAGTTGAGTTCCTCTTCAAGCTGAATGTCTGATGAGTATGGAATGCCCAATAAAATTTTTAGTTGGTAAATACACTCATCATATAATGCCTGATTAGAAAGAGACGAGATTGAAGAGTTATTAGCATTTATTTTGGTTTGATTTAAACCAAATTGATCTTCGATTCCCTGTTCATATCTTAACTCAGTAAGTCGAACAATTTCATTGGAAATCACTGAGTTTGAATCACTCAACTGGATTGCCCGGGCTGCAATTAGTGCCGAGAAATAATAGAGTGATACTTGTTGAGCTAGTTGTTGTTTGTACTCATCTACTTCAGCTTCAACAACAGCGATTTCATTTTTGGCAAGCCTGGTTTTAAGCCTGTTTTGCCAATCGAGCCTGGATGATTGAATGGTAATCCCGGAGTTAAAGGTGTAGGGCTGGCCAAATTCAGCTTCTACCGTTTCACCTGGTTGTCCAAATAATTCACCCGGAACCGGAGTAACCGCCTGATCTGGCGTATGCTGTCCTGAAAACGAATAGGAAATACTTGGAAATCTTGAATTTCTCTGGGATCGATAATTAATATCTGAGATTTCAGTTTGCAGTTCATAAGCCTCAAGGGTGGGATTGTTATCTAATGCATGATCTATAGCTTCCTGCACAGTGCTGATTACAATCTCCTGAGCACTCGATTCATTTGATTGACAAACCAGCGAAAGCAAAGCTGTAATAAACATGGATTTTACAAATTTCATAGTCTCGTCCATGTTATTGATCTTCTGACAATGCCTCTTTTGATCTTGATTTTCAGCTCATCATCGGAAGTCATTTCAAGGGTAGGAGATACTGATTTACCGTTTTTCGGGCTATAGATTGTGCCCCCTTTCCATTCCCCTTTTTTGTATTCGAAATTTTCAAGGACATCGATCCCAACAAGTGGTTGTTCTCTTAACTCGTCATCAGGGTTATTTCTATCTGTGATCGCATTGCCATCTTCGTCTGTTGTTCGTGGAATCCAAATGATTTTTCCAAAATACCGCCCATCTTCTTTATAGATTTCGATGTGTGTAGTTTGTTCTTCATTTACCCAGGTACCTAGAATTTCATCCCCGGGATTGATCTCTACTTGGAAAAAATTCGTGAAAATGAATAGTGCGTTTAAAAGTAATACTTGCATGGTTTTTTGCTTGTGATTGTTTAGTTCGAAGCAAAAATCCGGGTATTAATTCAGTCTTGAGGCAAGTTTTAAAGCGAATTGAACAAATTTGGAGGTGAATTGAACATTAACCCTCCGGACGTTCTAACCAATCCAGAAATGGAGTTACTTTTAGTCGACTTACAATGGCTTTCTTTGGTATTGGGAAGCTGAAGTTGACGATCACTTTACGGTTGAAATAAGGTTCAATATCCTTCACCGCATTTCTGTTAACGATCATTTGTCGATTAATTCGGTAAAAGTCACTTTTGCTGATGCTCGATTCCAGTTCTTCCATGGTCTTGAACATGGTGAATTTCTCCCCAACTAAACTGTATAAATTCAGCTGCTCATTATAGAGATGGAAAAGAGCAATTTTTGAACTATCAATTGGGATCATCTTTTCAAGCTTTCGAACCAGGAAAGTTTGTTGTCCAGTCTTAGGGAAGGGTAGGCTTGTTGATGATTTTTGTGATCCTTCGGAAAGCGAATCTCTTAACCCTTCTACCTTACTTAAAGCATGTTCTATATCAGATTCTTTGAAAGGTTTGAGGATATAATCAATGCCATTATTCTTAAAGGCCTGAAGGATATAATCATCAAAAGCGGTACAAAAAATGACAGGGACTTTGATGTCAGTTTTGGAGAAGATCTCAAAACTTTCTCCATCGGCGAGCTGAACATCCATGAAAATGAGATTTACGTTGGATGCGAAATTCTTCAAATACTGAACAGTTGAAGTAATACTGTCACAAATGTTCAGTACCTGATAACCTTCATTCTTTTCAACAAACTCCTTGAGCAGGCTGGCTGTATGGATTTCATCCTCAACGATCAGAATATTCATATCAGAATAAGTTCAGTTCAACAGAATAATGGTCATCCGTTTGGGTGATGTTGACTCCATGTTCAATTCCGATCAACTCATATCTCTTTGAGAGATTTGTTAAGCCAGTTCCTAGCGAGACTTCAGCAGAATTTTTGGGACTATAATTATTCCGAACAGTGATTTTCTCTTCAGAGTTTTGAAAGATTTCAATTTTCAAAGGATTATCTATGGAGACGATATTGTGTTTGATGCAGTTTTCTACCAAAAGCTGTAACGAAAACGCAGGGATTGAAAATTGTTTCGAAACCTCGTTCACATTTATTTCAACTGAGAGTGATTCTCCAAAGCGGATTTGAAGCAGGTATAAAAATGATTCCAAAAAGTCGAGTTCTTCTTTCAGACTGATGCTATCCGATTCCCTGGTTTGGAGCAATTGGCGGTATACATCTGATAAGCTCAATACAAATTGCTCCGACTTTTCTGCATTTTTTGGCTCCCGAATCATAGTTCTAAGGGTACTTAGACTATTGAACAGAAAGTGGGGATTTACTTGTTTTCGAAGCTGGTCCAATTGAGCCTTATAATATTCTGCTTGCAGGGCTAGATTCTCATTCTTAAGCCGGGCATTGTCCTTTGAGGCTTGTAACGAGTATTGAAAAATCAATATTAAACCCGCTGCAATTCCTGGTCTTATTAACGTAAACATCGAAAGACTGGTAAGAGTGCTTTCACCAGTTACCAACGCTTCGAGTTGTGTTACAATCAATGAAAATCCAAGAATGAGAATTGCATTCCATAAGATAACTTTTAGATAGAATCTTGATCTGGATAGCTTTCTTCGGATATAAAGATTTGAAAACCAAATGATCAGTAAAAGGGAAGACATCACTATCCATCGAGTGATTTGTTCTGCTCTGGCAAGTTGTTCCCACGCTTCTGTATTGCTAACCAAAGCCAATAAAGGAAACAAACCCGTTAGAATAATGGGAAGAATGATTTCCGCTGGTTTTAGTTCTTTGATCAAAGCTTCTGTTTAAAATGAATTTTCCGAGTATAAAACAAAAAAGCCCATTTCAAAACAGAAATGGGCTTTTTAAAAGTGACACTGAATACCCTAATTCAGAGAATAAGTATTTATATACTCTTTAGGACTCATACCTGTTTTTTTCTTGAAAAGGCGAGAAAAATATTGAGGGTATTCAAAGCCTAGATTGTATGCCGTTTCAGAGATTGATACGTTAGGTTCCAGTAGGAGATTTTTGGCTTCATCAATAAGAAACAGGTTAATCTGGTCTACCGCTGTTTTTCCTGTTTCTGCCTTTATCATATCGCTCATGTAACGATGACTTACCCCTAGTTTATCAGCTAGCCAATCAACAGTAGGGATGCCCTTGTTAAGTAAGTCCCCTTTTTCGAAGTAAGCATTCAGAACATCAGTAAACTTTGAAAGCATGGTCTGGTTGATTGACTTCCGGTTTAGGAATTGCCGTTTATAGTACCGGTCCGAATACTTGAGCAAGGTTTCCAATTGAGAAAGAATAATCTCCTTGGAGAACTCATCCTGGTTATTATGATACTCCTCTTCAATGCTCCGAAATATAGCCTTGAGCTGATTTTCCTCTTTTGGAGATAAATGCAACGCTTCGTTAGCCCTGTACTCAAAAAAGGTGTATTTCTTTATTTGGTGATATAAATCGGTACCTCGAATGAAGTCCTTATGAAACGAAATATGGTAGGCATCTGAGCTAAAAACTAAGCCCTTAAAAACTAGTTTTTGATTAGGTGCGGTAAAAAGCAATGTACCGTTGGTTGAATCGTATTTCGTTCTGCCATATATCAACTCCCCGGAAAGTATGTTTTTGAGACTGATGCTGTAGAAGTCGCATATGAGGCTTACTTCTTCATCAACTTCATCGCAACTTTCAGTGGCTGCTTCTTTTCCACTATATGAAGAAACACTAAATAAGGGATTTTCAGGTTCAGGCATACCATTGTAAGCATGGAAGTCACTGATATTTTTAAATGCTAATTCTTTCATAAGCCCTAATCTAACTGAATTGGAACAAGTTCCAAGGTGGAAGCTTCATGTTTTTTGGTATCGAATCCTAATTTCATGATGCTATATATGATTCCGTATTTCTTTTTGAAAGCTTTCGTAACTAGTGGATTGATTTCATCTAAATCTATAGGTACAACTCCGTTAATTTTGATGATCGTATCACTGCACTTTATTGATCCATTTGGATCTTCTAAAAATGCATCGTACCAACTTCGTTTTCCAAATTTGTACTGCCGAACAAAAAACCTTCCTTCTGTTTCTACTATAGAAATGTCAATGAATCGATGGGTTTCTCCAGCTCTAATCTGATGAACTCGCTATGAGTTGATTAGTACAGATATTTCTTGAATTGTCATCGGAATAGCGTTTTATCTAAAAAAAGGATTGAAGAGGTTATCAGGTAACCCCTTCATTTTTTTCTAACTAGTCCTTGCTGAAGAATTCTGCTACAGCATCTGTTGATACTTTTACTGCTTCTGGTTTGTAATAGAAATCTACATGACTAAACTCTTCCACGGCCAAAACCTTAGGATCATTGGTAAGTTTATCAATAAAACCAGTTGAACAAGGAGCTGTGGAAGCAGATGTACCATAGATGACTAGAGTAGGTTGAACTATCTTATCTGCATAAGCTTCTCCGATTGAGAAAAGTGATTGCATTACTTGGTCTCCGATATGCATGTTAGTATAGTTCTCGACAGCTTTCGGTCCCTTAACTCCATCTCTACCATAGTAGTCATATGTTTCTCCAGCCATTGCAGGGTAGGCGGCCGCATTCACAAACTCTTCTTTTGACATCTCATCATTAAGTCCAAATGGGGCTACATAATCTGGTTGCCCTGTTTCGTATTGCTTTTGCTTTGAAGCATTTGCGGCTGCAATTTGAGGGTCAGTTACTTCTCTACCAAGCCACTGGAAGCCATCTGACGCCATCATGCCTGAAACGGTTGCAATCTTCTTGATGCGATGGTCTGTAACTGCTACTGCTGAAATAGTAGAACCACCTTGACAAACGCCCAGCCCGTAAATCTCTTCTACAAAAGGAAGTGTTCCTAAATATGAAACAGCGTCCCAAGTGTTTTCGATTAGTCTAAAATTGTATCTCGATTGCTTATGCTCTCCTGGCAGTGCTGGTGAATCTCCCATTCCGATATAATCGAATGCTAAGAATACGAACCCTCTTTCAGCCATTTCAGGCCCATACGTTCCAAGAACTTGTTCTTTTACTTGTGGGAACGGGCTTGCACCAACAATGGCTTTGTACTTTTTGTTTGCGTCAAACCCTTCTGGGAGGTATAGATTACCAACTAAATTCAGTCCAAATGATTTGAATGTTACAGTGTTTGTAGCTGCTTTTAAATTTTCCATTGTATTGTTGTTTAAATGATCGTGTTATTCTGTTGGAATAAACTTAGCACATACACTTCGATTAGCACTTAAACATTTTGGTTTAAGGCGTATACATTTCCGTGACTTTTAAGTGAGCTGTTCTTTTCCCTTATCAAGCTACGAGCGAATAACTCTTTTCCGGTCGGTTAAATGTGGAAGTGATATTGAATACTCCTCACAGGAAGAGATCTATTGGAAACAAAAAAACCTGAAATCAAAAAATGAAATCAGGTTTAAAAAAGTGCTCACGAATGGAGTCGAACCATCACGACCGTTAGGTCACACGCCCCTCAAGCGTGCGCGTCTACCAATTCCGCCACGTGAGCAGAAAGGACGACAAAGATATGGCTTGATCAAGAAAAAAACATTACTCAATTCATGTACAATATAAATCGCGGAGTAAGGTTTAGTCACTTGGTCGGGTGTTTATTGGGTATTCACGATAAACATCATTTTTTATGAGAACTATACTAATTGGGCTTGTTTGCTCTCTATTGATCCAGTCATGCGCAGGTAAGAAAAACCTTTTAAAAATAAATCATACAGAAACTCCAATTGAGATTGATGGAGAGCTAACTGAGTGGGGAGAAAGAGGTAGTTTTTTTAAAGAAAGTATCAGGTATGGGTTCCTAATGGATTCCACACATCTGTACATTTTTATTGAAGCCAAAGAGCAAAATGATATAATGAAGATCGTGGGTCTGGGATTCACTTTTTGGTTCAATACTGACGGTAAAAAGAAAAAAAGTATGGGAATTCGTTATCCAATAGGCTCATTTGGTGATGAAATGGCCGGTAGGATTCGACAAGGAGGAGCGAGGGGTCAGAGAGGGGCGGATCCTTTAATGATGAACGAGCTGCTTTCACAAGGTTTAGATAGAATCGGGTTCATAGGTTTTAAAGTTGAAGAAGAAATGTATACGGAGATGGCACTGGAGGAATTTGGTGTTCAGGCACGTGCCTCTTTCAATCAAAATGGGTTATTCATTAATGAAATCGCCATTCCAAAAAAGTTGATTCTGGATGGAGAACATAGTTCTAAACTGGCTGTTGGCCTGATTTCAGACAAATTAGAAATGCCTTCTATGCCGGCTGGCGGAGGTGCGGGGCGGCCCGGAGGTGGCGTGGGCGGAAGACCTCCTCAGGGAATGGGAGGAATGCAGTTCATGCAAGAGATGACGCAAGAAATAAAAGTATGGACTACCTTCGACCTTACGGGAGAAAAATAAAAAACCAGCACTTAAACTAAGTGCTGGGTTACCCTTACTTATTTCCATCTTCGGAATAAGCTTTCAGGCGTTGGCGAATTTCGTATTGAATAGCTTCCTTTTCTTCCAAATAAATAGCGTATTGATCTTTGGAAAGAATGTCGTGGATAGCTTGCTGATGCTCATCTCTAAGGTCTTTTGCCTGCATCATTTTACGTTTGCGATTCATTGGCTCTTCTCGAAGTGCATCTCCTTTTTTGGCAAATTCCTCGTCAACTACTCTGATTTGTTCTTTTTGAATATCAGTAAGTTGGAGATATTCGTCGAAAACAGCGATGTGGGCCTCAGTGCGAACTTCTTGAGGCACATCCCTGAATTGCTCCATTTGCTGTCGATCCTGATTTCCTCGTTGAGGCTGGGCTATTGCCGGCATCACAACAGCGGCGATTAAAAGGGTAAGGAAAAAAGTTTTTGCTAAGAGTTTCATGGTCTTTAGATGTTTTGATTTGCGACCAAGCATATCATCCCGATCCAAAGACGAATAGAAGAAGAGATTAGTTTTAACTTTCTTCTAATTGCCGCATTGCATACTCGTTGCCCGGATCAATCTTTAAAGCCTGCTCGTAGTAGGTGCGTGCTTTATCCGTTTGGCCTCCACGTTTTATCATATCTCCCATTAAAATCCAGTTTTCAGGATCATGAGGATCGGCTTTAATCCTGCCTATCAGATAAGGGAAAGCTTCTTGGCCACGATCGGTCATCAACATAAGCATTACTTTATTGCGATGAGCGTTGGGTAAATCACCTAATTCGATGGCTGAGTCAAAATCCATTTCGGCTTCGGGAAGTTTTTCCTGCTGCATAAACAAGTTACCCCGGAGGTTCTTGTAAGAAGCATTATCACCACTCAATTCAAGCGCCTTGTTTATGGCGGCTTCACTTAACTCGTACTGATTAAGTTGCTGAAAAATTAAAGCCTCTAAGTAAAAAGGCTCATGTGCTTCAGGGTTTTCTTTTTGTAGTTCTCTTGCTGTATCTAAACTATGGTCAATATCCTTTTCGCGAAGTAATTCAAACCCGTTGTTTAGTTTTTCTTCAAAATTCATGGAATCATTTATTTTTTGTCGGATAAATCCTCGTAATCGGCATCCTCAATCTGATCAAAGTTTCTTCTTCCTGATCGCCGATTGGACTGGTAAGGATTGAATCGATTTTTTTGCCCGGATGAAGGTAAGAACATTCGGCGTATATATCTTGAAATCACAAAGAACAAGATCATAAAAAAAAGAAATTTTAACATAACTACGGGGCTATATGAATATGAGTGTTCGAGTGAATAGGCCGCTCGAAAATGTGCTCCTCGATGTACGCTAAATGCTCAGGATTGTTTACGAAATCGATTTCAGTTGTATTGATAAAGATAACAGGAGTACGATTGTAATGATAGAAAAAATGATTATAAGCGTTGTTTAAATCTCTCAAATAGTCGGGGGTAATGTGTTGCTCATAATCACGTCCACGCTGGTTGATATTATGCATTAGTCTCTCTACAGACGATTGTATGAATACAATCAGATTAGGTTGGGCAGCTATACCCGTCATAATATTAAATATGGAGTCATACAGGGCAAGTTCATCCTCATCCAGATTCAGTCTTGCAAAAATTCGATCCTTATCGAATATGTAATCCGAAATCGTTACCTGATGAAATAAGTCCTGGCTCATCATATTCTGCTGCTGCTTAAAACGGCTGGCCAGAAAAGCTAATTGTGTCTGAAATGCATAGCGCTCACGATCTTCATAAAATTTTGGCAGGAACGGGTTATCCTCAAATTCCTCGAGAACCAAACGTGCCTGTCTGCGCTCCGCAAGTAATGTTGCTAAGGAGGTTTTACCTGCCCCAATAACCCCTTCAATGGCGATAAAATCGAGCGGATTCGACATGAATTACCAGGTTGATGTTGATTTAGTGATGGACATTGAAGGAGCAGTTTCTATGAGCTTCTTTATTGATTTATTTGTGATTGGGTCTACCCAGTTTGGGAGCACTTCCTGCATTGGCAATAATACAAATAATCGTCGACTGTATTCGGCATGAGGGATGGTTAATTCATCAGTATTTATCAACTGATCATCGTAGGCAATGATATCCATATCAATAGGGCGCGCTGTCCATTTTGGATATCGGGAAGGCCTTCCCTGGTTTCTTTCCTGGGTTTTTATCATTTCGAATAATTTATCGGGTGCAGCTTTTGTCTTGATAACTACCACTGCATTTAAGAAATCAAAATCTGAAGGACCTATTGGTTCAGATTCATACAAGCTGGAAGAAAGTACGGGAGCAAATGAGATTTCTTCTAAGAATTCTTTTGCAATACTAAGCTGACGAAAAGGATCATCAAGATTTGACCCCAAAGCGATAACTACCTGGGCCATGAAAGTGTGACTTCAGAATACTCGATAGTTCCTTCTACAGGAGGAGAGAGCTTTCGAACGGTGACCTGAAAATGAGTAGACTCTCCGATCATAGGAACTAGCAGATCACCAACTTTTCTTGCCAGATGTTCGATCAGTTTCACTGATGGTCCCTCCAAAACAGTTTTAACCGCCTCAAATATTTTTTGGTAGTCGAGAGTATCGTCCAGTTCATCGGTGATAGAGGGCTTTTCCAGGGAGACTTTGAACATCAAATCCACTTCAAAATCATTGCCATCAATGCGTTCTTGTTCATAGACCCCATGCAGGCCTCGAAATTTGAGGCCTTTCAACCTCAACTCATCCATATCAGAGGCTGGCTACTTCAATTCGTTGATGAAGCTCTTCCAGAATCCGTTTGTGTTTGGGGCTGGTTAACATTCGCTCTTCAACGGTTGAAATCGCATGAATAACTGTGGAATGATCACGGCCACCAAAATGCAAGCCAATTGTTTTTAAACTGGATTTTGTAAAGCGTTTAGACAAATACATGGCAATCTGACGAGCTTCTACAATCTCTTGCTTACGGGTTTTCTCACGTACTTTATTGGTATCAATACCGAAATAGTCACACACATAATTCTGAATAGATTCGATTGATATTTGAGTGTGAGACTCTTTCACCATGTCCTTCAGTACACGTTTGGCCATGGCTAAATCTATGTCGTCTATGTTCTGAAGGGATGCATGAGCCAATAACTTTATAATTGCTCCTTCCAGATCACGGACGTTCGACTTGAAGTTATGGGCAATGAACTCGATGATTTCAGGCTCAATCTCGATGCCGTTGTCATTAGCTTTTCGTTCAAGAATGGCGTAACGGGTTTCGTATTCAGGCATTTGAAGATCAGCACTTAGACCCCAGCTAAACCTGGAAATCAATCGCTCTTCAATATCAGGAACATCTTTAGGTGCCCGGTCGCTGCTTAATACAATTTGCTTTCCTTCCTGATGCAAAGCATTGAAAATATGGAAGAATTCTTCCTGCGTTTTTTCCTTTCCGCTAAAAAACTGGATGTCATCCACAATCAACACATCAATGTTGCGATAGAACATTGAAAATTCACTGGCTCTGTTGTTTCTGATGGCATGTACAAACTCATTAGTAAACGCTTCTGACGAAATGTATAGCACTGATTTGTCGTCACCGTATTTTTGCTTAACCCGGTTACCAATACTTTGGATTAAGTGGGTCTTGCCTAATCCTGTCGGGCCATAAATAAAGAAGGGATTGAATGAGTTATTACCCGGATTGTCAGCGATGGCCATAGCTGCAGATCGTGCCAGTCGGTTACAATCGCCTTCAATGTATCGCTCAAATACGTACGAGGTATTAAGGTTTGAATCAATTTTGGTCTTACGGATTCCCGGGATTACGAAAGGGTTTTCAATTACATCAGGAGAGTAATCAGGATAACCATTAATTTGCTGTGGCTGAACAGGGGGCATTGGTCGTTGGGGTAAACGTACAGCACGGTTATTTTCGAACTGTTCCGATTTTTCCATAAGAATGGAATATTCCAGTTTTCCCTCCGGGCCAAGTACTTTTGCCAGGGTAGATCGCAACATCGTGTAGTAGTGTTCCTCCAGCCATTCGTACCAAAACTGACTCGGTACCTGGATGGTTAGTGTGTTGTCTACAAGATTTACTGGCTTAATAGGTTCAAACCAAGACTTAAATTTCTGATAGCTAATGTTATCCTTTATGATGTTCAGGCAGTTGTCCCAAGCTGCCTCTGCTGAAACTATTTGCAAAGCTTCCTAATCCTCCGATTCTAACTAAAATGATTCACTGAGCGAGTTAGTTATCCACAGCAGAATAAGACCATTTCTGCTTCAACTCTGTTTGAAAATGATGAATTCTGAAGCTGATGTCAAACCGATAAAAAAGCAGGAAAGAAAAGTTATCCACACTAACAAAAACAAAGAAAACGAATGTCTGTCAATGGGTTACGGCGGTTTTTGAAGAATTGTGAATTTCGGATGAAGAGCGCATAATATTGCCGTAACACTCTTTTTTTACAGGCATTGAAAATTCTAGTCTAGACTAAATTTTTTTTCCACAAGTTTTCCACATTTTTTACAATTAAACTACTTTGAGAAATCAAAATTAAAATTTTCTCTAAACGAACTTTTTTGCGAGGATGAATCGATCCTTTTCTGAGTAGTCTCTTAGCAGCTTTGTTTCCCATCTGGATGAGCAAAAAATCTCTAAGATATCGCTAGCCAATCGTTCATTGAGTTCTAGTGCTAATATGCCGTCTGTTCGGAGGGTACGGGAAGCAAGATTTTCCAGTGCAGAATAAACCTGTTGTATAGAAGATGTAAATAATGCGACTTCAGGTTCAAACGATTTTACCTCTTCATCAATAGTCCCTATTTCTGAATACTCAATATAAGGAGGGTTCGAGATGATGGCATCAAAAGATTGCGCCAACAGTTCATCTGAAGGACTAAAGAAATCTTCTTTTTGGAAAGAAACATCGCAATTATTTAAAACAGCGTTCTTCTTTGCGATAGAAAGGGCTTCTTCGGATATATCAATCCCATTTACATCCCAATGTTCTCTCTCTTTTTTTAAGGCGATTGGAATACATCCTGAGCCACTTCCAACATCAAGAATGCGAAAATCTTTTTTCGGAGCAAGCTCATCAAGGAGTAGTTCAACAAGTTGCTCAGTTTCAGGCCTTGGGATGAGAACGCCAGGGGCAACATGGAAGGGATAGCCAAAAAAATCTGTTTCTTCTGTGAGATATTGCAAAGGTTCATGATTCGCCCTTCGCTTTACGAGTGAACGAATGCTGTCCAGCTCTTTCTTTCTTAAAGGGCGATCGAAAATGAGGTATAAATCCAGCCTCTTTTTATCCAACACATGGGCCAGAATCCATTCAATACTCAAACGGGGATTGCGAACGCCCTTTTTTTCAAAGTATTCGGTAGCCCATTTGAGCATCGAAAGCACCGTCCAGTCGGTGCGTATGTTACTCATACTTATTCTTCTTCTTTGACGTCAGAAACCCGTTCTTCCTGTACGGTTAGTCCGTATCTCTTTGAAAAATCAAAAATAAAATCCATTACACTTTGTTCCACACTCTGTTGTTCGCTTAAAGAACTACCTCGAAAACCCATTCTACCCCCGGTTTTTTTGAGGATAATTTTATTGTGCTGTGGTGTGGATTCAAAAACGCAAGTTAATGTAACGCTTGAGTTTATTTGTTTTTCATACTCTTCGTATACGGCTACATCCATCTTGGTTTGAAGCGTTTCGAAAGTACGGGTATGCAAAAATTTTGGTGCGTAGTCTGAAAAAAGCTTATCCGACATCCTTTTTAAAGAGGCTGTAGGACCAAATACTAGATACGTGGTGTGAGAATTCATTCCGATGAGTAGTTTTGTTTATATCTAACCAATTTTTGCCGTGCAGAAAATAACAGGTTATATAATTAACACAATAAGAAAATGGAGTTTTTTTCGTTCTAAGTTTGTTTATTAGTAACAGAAAAGCTCCAATGATCCTGGCATGAAGAAGTATATTATCATTCTTAGTTTATTTTCAATAACCATTACGGCTCAATCACACGCCCAAGCTCAGTTTGGTGAGCCAGAAGTTCAAGAGATTATTCAACCCAAAAATCTGTTTGATGAAGGCTACCGAAGAGGCTTAGGTTTTTCTTTCGGTCTCAACGATTTCGGTTTTGGTGCAGGTCTCCAATACCGGATTGGGCTTAATCCTTACATGGAAGGTTTGATTAATGCGAAAATTGCAGGCTTGCGGGATCCTAGTGAGCAAACCCATATCGATTTTTACTTTGGGAATAGAACTATTGCAAGCAAATATCAGCGAGTTATTACTTTCCCTGTTACTGTTGGACTTAAACGACGTTTATTTGCAGAACAAATCTCTGATAATTTTCGAGTACATACATCTCTTAGCTTAGGCCCAACCTACGCCGTTCGAATTCCCTATTTTGATGATAAGAATAATAATGGCTTTCGTGAGGACGATTTGGGCCAGTTTGGAACACTGGGCGTTGAACGTATTAATGATATTTTTCAGGGTTGGAGTGACGCCGAGTGGGATTTAGGTTGGAACGGTGAAATTGTTCTGGGAATAGACTTCGGTGATAACTTTGCCCGTCTTCAAACGCTACAGTTTGGCTACAGTTTCTACTATTTCGATCAGGGACTTCAAATACTTGAGCCTTTTTCTCCAGCCCCTAATGAAAACGGGGTAATAGAATTTGAGTTTGATGAGAGAGGCTTCGTTACCTATCCAAATGGTATGAGAGAAGCCAACGATGCCATCAAATTCTTTGGATCAGCTCAAATTACGTTTATAGTTGGGTGGATGTTCGACTAAACCGGCTGGCCAACTAGCTTCTCGAACCACATTTCCGGATTCTGTAACGATTCTAAAATCATATCAGGTTCGAAAGATGATAATTCTTCCCCGCTGAATTTTCCGGTTGTAACAGCAACAGAGCGCATTCCTGCACTTTTTGCACATTCGATATCCCGCGGGGTATCTCCAATGATGACAAATTTATCAGGCTCCGCCTCTATATTAAGTAATTGCTCTACGCTGCTTATAGCTATCTGAGGAAGCATATTTCTGTCCCTATGAAACTCACCGAACGCACCTATCTTAGAATCAAGTACTATACCTGCACGGCTTAATTTCACTTTTGCAGCATCAGGGAAATTTCCGGTAAGCAAGCCTGGAATAAATCTTTCATTCGAAAAATAAGAAATTGCTTCATGTACAAAAGAGTGCAGAAGAATATGCTCAGGCCGCAGTTCTGATGTTAACCGATCTATATACGTACTTTTTAATTGGTTGTATAAATTCGCATCCGAACCATGATTTTCTAAGAAAGAGGAAAGAATATCGTGATCAGTTCGGCCGGAAAATGGATCTGTTTCAACTCCGTGATAAGTGATGCCAAGGTCATCGACGATACTTCGAAGGAGAGGTCGGTTAAAATTTCTGTCTACCGTAAGAAGGGTTCCGTCAATATCAAATAAGATGACCCATGGATGTTTCATAAGAAAAGGACGATTAAGAGTGTTTTCAAAGATATCAACGTATTTCATTTAAAAGTTAAAGAGGTTGTTAAATCTGTAATTAATTTCTAGTATATAGCTGGTTATCAATCAAGAGTTGTAAGCATGAGACTAAAACTGTTTTTACTGGGCCTTTTAGTTTTCACCACCTGCGAAGAAGCACCTACATCGGGTAGCGAAGAGATAGAATTGACATTTTATACCATTGATATGGGGCAAAACAGTGGTAGAACGGCGGATAATTATGCCATAAGAAGTGAGTGGGAATTTCAGAATCTGTTCGGCCAATCCAGTGACGGTTTCGATTTCCAGGATGAAATGATGATTGCCGTATACAAAGGGGAAGTTGGAACTACCGGCAATAGCTATCGGATTAGCAGCGTAACTGATAGGGGTTCAGATATTAGGGTTACGGTTGTTTTTGAAGGCTGTAACGTCTGTAACACCGCAACAAGCACTCCTTATCACATAATCGGGTTAGATCGTTCAAATAAACAGGTGAATTTCCGGGAAATGGAGATTAATTAGTCATCTTCAAAAAAAATTCATTACAAAAACTTAGTATCCTTTCGCTTTACGTACACTTAGAATACGTGTACCTTTCTGAACTTACTTATTGAACATAAAAATGGAGACATAATGAGCTTTATAGAAGATATTACCGCACGACAGATCATTGACTCGCGTGGAAATCCAACCGTAGAGGTAGATGTTGTTTTAGATAGCGGTGCTTTTGGGCGTGCAGCTGTTCCTTCCGGCGCTTCAACCGGCGAACACGAAGCCGTGGAATTGAGGGATGGAGATAAAGAAGTTTTTCTGGGAAAAGGAGTTTCCAAGGCGGTTGAAAATGTAAACGAAATTGTGGCGAATGAGTTTTTGGGTCTCCCGGTATTTAATCAAACAGAACTGGACGCTCTTCTGCTGGAACTGGATGGAACCAATAATAAAGGAAAATTAGGAGCGAATGCGATTTTGGGTGTATCTCTTGCACTTGCTAAGGCTGCAGCCAGCGATCTTGGAATGCCATTGTGGAGATATGTTGGTGGAGTAAACTCAAAAGTGTTACCCCTACCTATGATGAACATCATTAATGGTGGTTCGCATGCTGATAACAGCGTTGATCTGCAGGAATTCATGATTATGCCGGCAGGTGCTGAGTCGTTTGGTCATTCTCTTCAAATGGGAGCCGAGATCTTTCACACGCTAAAAAAGGTACTTAGCGGAAAAGGATACAGCACGGCTGTTGGTGATGAAGGCGGATTTGCACCTAATTTGAAGTCCAACGAAGAGGCATTAGAAGTAATTATGGAGGCGATCGAAAAAGCGGGATATACTCCAAAAGAAGATGTACTCATCGCGCTCGATCCGGCTACTTCCGAATTCTACAATACTGAAACCGGTCTTTACGAATTTAAATGGAGTGATGGCTCCAAAAAGGATACCGATGCTATGGTTGAGTTTTGGAGCAACTGGGTAGATAAGTATCCGATCATTTCCATCGAAGATGGTATGGCTGAAAACGATTGGGATGCATGGAAAAAGTTAACCGACGCAATCGGAGACAAAGTACAGCTAGTTGGCGACGACCTTTTTGTTACCAATACAGAACGACTAGCCGATGGTATCGAAAGAGGAGTAGCTAATTCCATTCTCATAAAAGTGAATCAGATCGGAACACTTACCGAAACTTTGGATGCAATTGAAATGGCGCACAAGAATAGCTACACAGCTGTTATTTCTCACCGATCTGGTGAAACAGAAGATGTGACAATTGCTGATTTGTCTGTGGCTACTAATGCAGGTCAGATTAAAACCGGATCGATGAGCCGAACCGACCGAATTGCAAAATACAATCAGTTATTGCGAATTGAGGAAGAATTAGGTGATGCAGCCATCTTTCTTGGTCACGATGCTTTTGGCTTATAAAAAGCCTTTTGCAGATTTTAGAGCCCATCTTTATGATGGGCTTTTTTTATACATAAACTTAACCTCATTTCGACTGAAATGGTGGTACATTTACCTTCAAAATACATAAGGGTATACACATGAGGTCATTTTTAATCGCGGTATTTAGTGTGATGCTGTCCGTAAATTCGGTTGCACAGACTGATTTAATAGCTCCAACACTTACGGGGGAAGCATTAATTGATCATCTGCAGGACAACTACACTGCTACCAGTCCCAAGAGTTATAATAGTGCTCGCGACGCTATGTATGGTTCCATCGACAATAAAAACGGGCAAATCATAGGGGTCTACACTGGTTTTACTATTACCGCAAATACAAGAGGAGATGCTTTTGCATTAGGGATAAATACCGAACATACCTGGCCACAGGGATTATTTGATAGTGATGAACCAATGCGCGGCGATATTCATCATCTGTTTCCAACCCGGGTAGAGGCAAATTCTGCGAGAAGTAATTTTCCATTTGATGAAATACCGGATAACCTGACGGATAAGTGGTTCTATCTAAATAGTGACCAAAGCACAATCCCAAGCTCGAACATCGATCTATACAGTGAATTGGATAACGGAAGTCGATTTGAGCCCAGGGAGGATCATAAAGGGAATGTTGCACGGGCAATCTTCTATTTCTGGACGATTTATCAGGATAGAAGTAATGTTGCAGATGACGCTTCATTCTTCAATGGTATGAAGGACGTGCTGCTTACGTGGCACGACCTGGATCCTGCTGATCAATCCGAAATTGACCGAAGTATAGCAACCGAAGGTGTACAGGGAAATCGAAATCCTTTTATTCACGATTCTACTCTTGTCCGAAGAGCTTATTTTGGTGGTCTGCCGGTGTCTATTAATGAGTACGGAAATCAGAACATCAGTGACTTTAGTTTACACCAAAACTATCCCAATCCATTCAACCCAACTACTAACATTACTTTTGAATTAAACCAAGGAGGAGTGGTAATGCTGGAAGTCTTCGATATACTTGGAAAAAGCATAGGAATGCTCGCAAATTCTTTTTATTCCGAGGGGAGACATCAACTTACTTTCGATGCAACCAAGCTTTCCGGCGGGGTTTATATTTATCGGTTAACGATCGATGATCAGGTGCTTACAAGACGGATGACATTAATTAAATAATTTTAAGAATCCGGTATATTCTTTCCTTCGAAAGTTGTACATTTTTCTATTGTTAGCTTAAGGGTAGGGTTATTTCATGCGAGGTATAGAACAAAAAATAGGTGTAAATCAGCCTTCAAAGGTTACAAAGGGTGTTTGGGAGGTTATTCTTACTGACCCAAGCTTAAATAAATTCACCTTTGGTCCATCGTTAATAAGCCGATATGTGATGACGGACATCATTTCTCCGTATGGGCAAAAATCTATCCTTTATAATACCATTCCGTCCGAAACAACTAATTCGATTAACATCTCCCTTAATTTTGAGGATATCGACGACGGAAATATTTCAGATATTCTCTTTCGGGGATCCAAAGCATTTTATACCAAATGGGAAGTCTATCTCATTGACAATCGAACGAATGAAAAATTCCTTATCAATCAGGACCAGGACTTTGAAGTGAAACCAGTTATTCATTTCAATAAAATCTTCTCTATGGGTTTCATCACAGAGAACCAAAAGAATGGGGACAATTTTTTCGAGCTTCGACTAAAGCTTCGTTAACTTTTTAAATCAGGTTTAGAAAGACTCCCAAATTTTCAGATTTAGGTAAATCCAGTTTCTTTCGGAGTCGGTATCGGCTTTGATCCACACTTTTGGGTGAGATGTTTAAAATACCAGAGATTTCTTTTGAGCTCAGGTTTAATCTCAAAAGCGCTGCAAGTCTCCGCTCCTGGTTTGTCAATGCTGGATAACGCTGTTCAAGCGCTTTAAAAAATCCATCACAAGCCTGCTCGACCTGGATTTCAAACTCCTCGCGATCTTTATTGATCATCAAATTCTGGTAGATTTTAGATCCCAGCTTGTTGATTTGTTTCAGAGCATCCTGGTTTTTTACCTCAGATCGCAGATCGGTCATTTCCGTTTTCACCTCCTCGAGGAAATCATTTTTTTCTACAATGTGAAGAGCGTAATTGGTCAACTCTTTCTGAAGGTTTTCTTCCCTCAATTGGGCATTTTCGAGTTCTTCTTCAGCGATTCGCTTTTTTGAGTCCGCAATGATTTTATTCTTTTCCAGCAATTCAATTTCCTTTCTCTTTCTGGAGGCAAAACTCATGCTGCCGATAACTACTACGATCAGCACAGAGCTTAGCGATAGTGAAATCGAAATCAAACGGGCTGATTTAAGTTCGCTCTCTTTTTCCAGTAGTAGAATTTGTTGTTCCTTTTGCTCAGTTTCATATTCTGCCCGTAACTCGGCTAATTTTAATTGAGATTCCTGATTTAGTAAGGAATCGTTGTACTGTTTATGAATAACATAATTCTCATAAGCCTCTTCAAAGCGACCCATTTCCAGGTAAATATCAGACAGGTTCTTGTAGGAATCCTTTTGTTCATAGGCAATGTCCAATTCATTCGCAATTTGCAGGCTTCTTTGATTGTACTCCAGGGCAAGCTCGAAATCCTTCAGATCGAATGCTACTGATCCAAGAATACGTACTGCATATGATTCCATAATCATTGCATCTCTTTCTCTGGCAACGTTCAAAGCTTTTGTAGCATGGTAAACGGCTTTATCAAGCTGTTCTGATGTACTGTATAGAATGGCAAGGTTTATATTTGTTGCGGCTGCTCCCATCACGTCATTGGTAGCTTCGTTAATTGCCAGGGATTTCAAATAAAATTCCTCCGCTAGATTCTTGTCTTCCAGTTCCAGGTATGCACTTGCCACATTATCGTACAATTTCGCAAGGGTGGTCGAATCCTCCTGGGCTATGTAGATAGGAAGGACCTCATTATAGTATTCAAGGGAAAGTTCTTGCTGAAATTGGATAAAGTAGATATTACCAATTCCTCGTAACGCGTGACCTCGATATAATTCAAAGTCAGGGTTGTTTAAATCTTCAATAAACTCCAGTGTAGATCGAAATTGTTCTAAGGATTCATCATAGGAACCTGACCGTATCATTCCTTGTGCTGCCAGTAAACCTGACCTGATTACTATTTCATTGTCCTCAATTTGTTCGGAAATAGTCAGTGCCTGCAGGGCAAGTTCTACCAGCGTATCAGGATTAGTCTGCTGGAAGAGATTTGCAATCTCAATAAGAAGTTCGGCTTGCATACTTGATTCGATTGTTTCAGACAAAAGCTGATTCAAAGAATCAATGTTAGTTTGCTGCGCCAACGCTGTAGAGATTATTTGTGAGGAAAGAATGATTAAAATGACACCAAGAAGAGGATTTCGCATGTTCACGAATTTCATGTATAGATTGTATGCACGAATCATACACAATAATCCCGGTATTTAGATACCCTTTATATCGACAACATCTCTACAAAAAGTGTACTTATTTAAGAAAAACCGACCCCAGGTGAGAAAAAGCTGAGAGCAAATCCCTAACCGTTGTTAATAGAATATGGTAGATAATCTGAAGACTATAATTCATCTCTACAAAGTATCTACGCTCTATACATTGATGTGTACATGATGATTAGATTCTCAGAAAAAGAGAAATGTACAACAATGCTCCTGCATCAATAAGTCAAATGAACGAAGAACAACTGGTTTGGGAAATAGAGATAAAGGACCTCGGGGCCTGCAAACCCTTTCTGGGATTTTCTTTGACAGATCAATATTTGTTGGTAGGAGTCACTTCACCGGATCAACAGAATGAAGTATCTATTACTTCTATTCCTAAGGAAGAGGATCAAAGAATCAGGATACCGCTCTCATTGAATAAATTTGATTTTCCGCGGTCTGGTATCCTCCGATTTAAAGGAATCCAGTTTCTGATAGATCGCTGGGAGTTTTTACTTCATAATTTTCATACAGATCGGACTATAAAATTAAACGCGAATAGTAAGCTCTCACTATCAAAGATCTTTCAAAAGAATAGTAGTCCGGAATCAGGAAACACGGATTTAAATCTGATTTTGGAGCGAAGGAAATAATATCCCACAGCGGTCGATGTCTTTCATAGTAAACTATGACCCGGCGAATAGAGTATAAGACGTCGGCCCTGTGGGGATCTTTTTGAAAAAAGGTGCACATTTTGCGTACCATTGGGCATGCAAATCACGTGGCTCAAGCTTCGAAATTTTAGGAACCATGAGGAAAACCGGGTCAACTGGCTGCCCCATTTAAATGTGATAACAGGACCAAACGGAGCTGGTAAAACCAGTTTAATTGACGCCATTCACTATTTATGTATGTCCCGAAGTTTTGTATCCAGCTCTGATCAGTATGTTATTCACCAGGGCGAATCTCAGTTCATGCTATCCGGTCATTTCGAAGGTCAAATCCGATCAGAATTTGAAGTAGCCTGCAATTACTCCCGAGGTGAAGGAAAAAAGATTTTTGTGAATGACGGACCTTTAGATCGGTTATCAGATTTAATTGGAATGGTTCCTGTTGTAGTGCTTTCGCCCGATGACAAAAAACTTACCCGGGAGGGACCTGCGGAACGACGTGCATTTCTTGACTCATTCATTAGTCAACTTTCGAAAGAATACCTCCGGAATTTGTTGGAATATCGAAAAGTTAGAAAACAGCGGAATAGCTTACTCCAGCAATTCAAAGGAGCGAATCATCTTCTCGAAATGTACTTAGAACCCTGGAACAAACAGCTTGTGGAAAAGGGGTCTAAAATCGTCCAAAAACGATATCAGGTTCTTCAGAAATTCAAGCAGTATCTGGAGAAGGATTATGCGATGATTTCCGGTATGAACTTAACTACTGATCTTGAATACAAAACATTCTGCGATGCGTCGGTCTCTGAGCAGGAAATCCAGGACCAGTACTTTCAAAAACTATCTGAGATGAACGAAAGGGAGTTGGAGAGAGAGCAAACGCTGGTTGGGCCGCATCGAGATGAAATCACGTTTTATCTGGGGGACCGGGAACTTCGGCAATACGGTTCACAGGGGCAGCATAGGTTATTCGCATTGTCTTTGAAACTAGCTCAATTGCATTATTATTCCGACGAACTTGAGGACTTACCCATTTTTATGCTGGATGACGTATTCGGTGACTTGGATCCCCAGAAAACAACGATACTTTTACATGCGCTTCAGGAGCATCCCGGGCAGGTTTTTATTACCTCAGCTAATCCGGTACCTTTCGAAGATGTTATCAGGTTTGATGGAGTTCGAAATCAGCTATTGAAAATTGAGCATGCTGAAATTATACTTCAACCTGTACCTCAAAACGAAAAAACGTGAGATTCGATACGCCCAAAAAACTTGGCTCAGAGCTTCAGCAATTTCTGGATCGCTTTCCTAATAAAAAGAAACTGAAGCAAGGTATGGTGTTATCCATTTGGGAGGAGGTAGTTGGAGAACGAATCGCCAGTCATACCGAAGACTTGCATTTCGAAGGGGATAAACTGGCTTGCAAAGTAAAAAACCAGGTATGGAGGCATGAAATACATGCCAACAGGTTTAATATTGCCAAACGAATCAACCAACGGATGAAGAGCCAGGTGGTGGCCGATATTATAGTACGCAGTTAGTTGTTTATACCACTGTCCGATTCTATATTAAATTAGATGGCGGCGGACTCAAAAAATATCATCCAGGAGCGTCTGGAACGCTTTTTTAAACCCGGAAATCCTTCCCCTGATCAGGATACTCGTGCGATGAGAAGAGAGCGTGTTGCGGTATTTATTGTCGCTTATTTGATGGCCATCAGCCTCTGGTTTATTGTCAATTTGAATGGTGATTACAGGATCACGGTCAATATTCCAGTTGAAGCAGGAGCGGTTCCACCTAATATGGCACTAGTAGATGGACTACCTGAGTTTTTGCAGGTAGAAGTAAGTGGAGATGGATGGAAGCTTGTGAATTTGTACAATAATCCTCCGGAAATTCCCATAGATGTGATCGAAGGGGAGGTGAATTTGTTCGACCAGGTTCGGCAACGGTTTAGTGTGGAGCAGGATGTAGCAGTTCTAAAAGTTCAGCCATTGCTCATAAACATTGGATTGGAACCCCGGATTTCTAAGAAGATTCCTATTGAACTAGCGACCTTTTTGGATTTTGAGGATCGTTTTGGATTAGTTGGGGAACCATCTTATCAACCGGATAGTGTGACCATTACCGGGGCAGAATCGCAGGTTAATGACATAAATCGCTGGGTAATACCAGATACTCTGGCATTGCAGAACATCAGAGAGGATATCTCACAAATAGTTCCCCTTACTACTATTGATCCTCTAATCGAATATGATGTGGATCAGATTACATTCCTGGCAGATGTAAGCGAATTTACCGAAGGGGAGGTGAGTGTATTCATCCGCACCAGGGATTTACCCCGGGGTAGTATCATTAATTATAACCCTTCGTCCGTAACTATCCGGTTTGATGTGCCTATCGAACAATACACAGAGGTTCAAAACCAAAGGATTTACGAGGTTTTTGTACCCTACCAGGAAATATTGGAGGACGCTTCAGGTTTTGTCACACCCGACATCGAGTTGATAGCTACCCAATATCCCATCAGGCTTCGATCCTTTCAGCCAAAAGCAGTTGCTTACTTTAGCGTGCTGGATGAATAAAATTTGGATTAAGTTTTCTTGTTGTAGGAAATAAAAGGAGCAGATTCTTGTTAAGGCAAGAAATTAATCCAATAAGACTCAGAAAATGCCATTTGTTTCTTCAATCACTACCATACTTTTGATAGTTAATTTTCTAACGCTTCCGGAAACAGAGACCGGAAGTTTAACAGTCGAGATACCAGAGATAAAAGAACAAAAGGGAAACATCGCCATTTTATTATTTTCTTCAGAAGAAGGTTTTCCAAACGACTATGAGAAGGCAGCTTTCTCAAAAGCATTTGATGAATACTCCAATTCAATTTCTCACACATTTGAGGGAATTCCATTCGGCACGTATGCTATCACGATTGCCCAGGACCGAAATAATAATGGAAAAATTGACCGTGGAAGAATTGTACCGAAACCAAAGGAACCTATCGGAATGTCTAATATGACCAAAATGGGTCGACCAAATTTTTCCAGTGCTTCAATAGATTTCAATGAAGATGGAATGTCGGTTACCATCCAATTTCTGAATCAGTAGAGGAAAGGAGTCAGTCCAGAACCTGGAAAGGTTCAATAACTTCATCAACTTCTTTCACACCGTCAAAAAAGGAGAGCATTTTCAGCATCACCTCATCTACCAGAACATCCGGACAAGAAGCTCCCGAAGTGATGGCGACTTTCAATGGATTATCAGAAGGTAGCCAGTTATTGGTAACCAAGACTTCTTTTTTCCACTGGTCAAAGTGATGGATTTCAGTTTCCGATTTAAATTCCGAGGCATCCCTAACGTGGTAGGTAGGTAATGAATGTTCCAGTATCTCCACAAGATGCATGGTGTTCGAAGAATTGTATCCACCTACAACCAGTGCCATATCTGCCTTTTCCTTTGCAAGGGCAAGAGTCGCAGATTGATTTTCATTGGTAGCGTAGCAGAGGGTGTCGGAGGTATCCGCGAAATGATCAAGAATATCGGCTTCGCCAAAACGCTGGATAGTGGCTTCCTTCAGGATGTCCATTACTTCCTGGGTTTCGGTAGCCAACATGGTGGTTTGATTAATGACTCCGAAGCGTTTTAAGTCCTCCAGGGGATTGAATCCCGGAGTAGACTTATGTCCAAAATAGGTTTCAAAATCAGAAAGAGGGCGTTTTTCCGTCATGATTTCAGCAAGAATATGGGCTTCTTCCGGGTTCAGCACCACTACCACTGATGAATGATCGGCACTATGAGAAAAGGTGGCCCGGGTTTCCTCGTGCTGATGTTTCCCATGAACAACTAAGGCATATTCTTTTTTCCCAAGCTGCTTTCCACGCTTCCATACTTTCTCAACAAAGGGACAGGTTGTATTAAACTCATACGGGTTAATACCTATTTCCTTCAACTCGGCCTCGATTTCGAGTGTAGTACCGAAGGCCGGCACGATCACTATATCTTCCGAGCTGAGGGTTGAAATCGGGATGAGTTCACTCCCATCAGTATTATGCAGAAACTTAACCCCGCGGCGAAGTAGGTCTTCATTCACCGTTGGATTATGGATCATCTCGCTCAACAAATAGATGTCCTTTTCCGGATTTTCCTCTACAGCCCGATAGGCGATATCAATGGCATTTTCCACGCCATAGCAGAACCCAAAAAACCGGGGGACTATAAACTGTACGGGACCGAAATCCAGCAAGGTTGGTGTCAGATCCTTCTTCATGGGATCTGTGATCTTGGTAGCTTCCTTCACCAATCGAATGATCGGTGATTTGTACATGTCCGGGATTTGGAATTCTTTACGTGGCATTTTTAAATATAAGCAGCTATAAAATTAACTACAGCTAAAGCATTAGATTGAAAACTCAATTGCGTATGTTTCCGCATCCGTAAAACCAAAATTTTCAGCCTAAAGGTTCATGTCGCTCTTGAGATTGTTTCTATATGCAAGCCTGATCAGTTACATATCGGCCATGGTATTGTTGTTGGTCGATCCCGATTCCGCTTTCATTTCATACCTGGTCCCGGCAATTTTTGTGGGACTGGCCATTGGAGTAAGAGGTACTTCAACCATATTTAAATCATTCTCCTTTACACTATGGATTTTTGCATCGGTATCTATGGCCATGTTTAACCCACAGTTTTTTCTGACGATAGGTGATTTTGAACTCAGCAATCTAATTGTACCTTTAATACAAATCATTATGTTTGGAATGGGCACTTCATTGAGTGTGGCCGATTTTAGCAGGGTTTTGAAATCACCAAAAGGAGTAAGTATTGGCCTGGTTCTTCAATTCTCAATCATGCCGGTTGTGGGAATTCTACTGGCAAGTACATTTGATTTTTCTCCGGAAATAGCGGCCGGAATTGTACTGGTTGGAGCTTCTCCCGGGGGAGTGGCCTCCAATGTGATGTCATACATAGCAAATGCTAATTTAGCTCTTTCCGTTACGATCACTGCAATCGGCACACTGCTATCGCCCATCATTACCCCTCTTTTGATGAAGCTTTTGGCTGATCAATTTATTGAAATTGAGTTTTGGGCTATGGTCTGGAGTATTGTAAAAATGATCCTCATCCCAATTATTCTGGGAGTATTGTTCAATCAATTTTTGCGCGGAAGAATGAAATGGCTGGATGATGCCATGCCGACAATATCAATGATAGGGATTGCAATCGTAATTACGATTATAACCGCTGCTGGCAGAGATTCATTGTTATCCATTGGGATCGTGCTGATTGTAGTTGCCATTGTTCATAATGCTTCCGGATATCTTCTTGGCTACTGGGGCGGACGTTTATTTGGTATGGATGAGGAATCATGCCGTACTATTGCAATTGAAGTAGGTATGCAAAATAGTGGGATGGCATCCGGAATTGCTGTGGCGATGGGTAAAATTGCAACGGTAGGATTAGCACCGGCCGTATTTGGCCCATGGATGAATGTTACCGGATCAGCCTTAGCCAATTTTTGGAGAAGAAAACCGATTGAATCGGAATGAAAATTTTTTAAACCTATTCAAATTTCCGATTCTTAATTGAATAATTTTTAATTGGAGCGAAGCGGAAGCGACTAAGCCGCGTCTCCGATATCGTCCATTTTCACACCTACCAGACGACTAACCCCTGTTTCGGGCATAGTCACCCCATACATCATCTCAGCTTTACTCATCGTCTTTTTGTTGTGGGTGATGATTATGAACTGGGTATCATCACTGAAGTTCTTAATCATTTTAGCAAAACGTTCGATGTTGGCATCATCCAGTGGAGCATCAACCTCATCCAATACACAGAATGGAGACGGTTTTACCAGGTAAATGGCAAACAGCAGCGCAATAGCCGTTAAGGTTTTCTCTCCACCGGAAAGCTGATTAATCCCGCTCGGGCGCTTTCCTCTTGGTTGTGCTTTAATTTCAATGCGGGCTTCGAGCGGATCTTCCACGTTTTCTTCGATCAGAAGGTCGCAGTAATCATCTTCGAAGAAGAGAGTTTTAAATACCTTCTGGAAGTTGACCCGGATTTCCTCGAAGGTCTCATTAAATCGTTCGGTGGCAGTGGTATTAATTTCTGAAATGGTTTCGAGGAGCTGTGTTTCCGCTTTGTTCAAATCTTCGATCTGCTCTTCATAAAAATCGAGGCGTTCTTTTTCCTCTTTGTATTCCTCGATGGCAAGTGGATTTACATCACCAATCGAATTCAGCTTTTGCCGAAGCCAGCCGATGCGTTGCTTCACTTCATCGGGAGTTTTATCCGAAGGCATTTCGGCACCTTCAATCTGCTTCATCAGGATGCCATACGTTTCCCAGATGTGATCGGAAAGCCCCTGGATTTGCATTTCCATTTTTTCTTTTGCCATTGCCAGGTGATGCACCAGCTCAAGGTTCACTTCTTTTTGCCGACGGACTTCTTTCAGGTTCTTGTCCAACTCGTTGATGGAGCCACGTTGCTTCGCCGAATCTTCTTCTGCTTTTTTCAGAGCTTCGTCCGCTTCCACCTTTTTTGCCCGGCTTTCAGTGAGTTTTGCTTCTTCTTCTTCAATATGAATTGAATAATCCTGGATATTTTTCCTGGACTGGCCGGTAAGTTTATTTCGGTTTTCGATGCGAACCTGGACGCTGTCTATTCCGGTCTCGGCGCGTCGAACATCCCGCTCATGATTCTCTACTTTGTTTCGTAAATCCTGGTGGGTGAGTTGGGCGTCGTTGTACCTACCCTGAGCAATGGCCCGCTGTTCTTCCAACGATTCAAGTAACTCTTTTTTAGAGGCCTGTTGCTCATCGAGCTCCACCTTTTTCTTTTCGAGTTCTTTTTGTTTTGGGAGGATGGTTTCCAATTCCTCCTGGGCAGAACCTTCGTTGGTTTTCAGGTTGTCCTTTCGATTTACCAGCTCGGTGATGTTTTTTTGGTAAATCTGAACTTTGGAACTCAAGCTGTGTTGCTGCTGCTCAAGCCGGCGGACTTCCTGCTCTTTTTGCTTCAGGATGTTGCTAAGCTCCCCGATATCGATTGCTTTATGCTTCTCAACGATTTGATTGAGGTATTCGGTAAGCTTATCAATTTCTTTGAGCGTAGTGGCTTTCTCTTTTTCAAGCCGGGTGATTTTATCCTTTAACCCAACCCGGACGCCGGTATTTTTACTTTTGCTGCCACTCTTATAAAAACCTGTTTTAGTGATTACTTCGCCATCGTAGGTAACCCCCATTGCATTGACGGATTTTAGCTTTTTGTAGCCTTCCTCAACGGTATCAAACACCAGCACATTCCCTAGTAAAAGTTGTTTAAGTGCTGAATACTGGGGTTTGGTTTTCACAAAATCGAAGAGCGAACCATCAATGACTTCGTATTTGGCACGAAGTTTATCCAATGGGATGAAGGTGGCTTTTCCTTTCCGTTGATCCTTTAAAATCTGGGCGGCTCGTTTAGCTTCATCCAATGTTGGCACGATGATATTATTCAATGCCCCGCCCAGGATAGATTCCAGGGCCACTGCATGTTTCTCATCGGTTTCGAAGACCTCCGAAACGGTAAACATTTCTTTGAAATCAAACCGGTGGTTTTCAAGCAGGAACTTCACACTTCCGGGGAAGGCTTCGTTCGAGTTGGCCAAATCGTTCATCAACCGGATTTCGTTCAGAAGGCCGGAATGTTGACTATGAAGCGTCCGAAGCTCGTCTTTAATTTCGTTTTGTTTGGTGGCGAAACCATCTTTTTTATCGCGGGCTTCCTCCAGTTCTTTCTCCAGTTCGTCCCTTTCAGCAACCAGGTTCTCGAGATTCTTTTCGGTGGATTTTTGCTCTCCGTTCAGATTGTCGATTTCATCATTTAAATCCACAATCTCGTTATTGATCCGCTCTAAGTCTCCTTCTGTATTCTCTAGTCGAGACTCAATTTTGATCTGTTTGGTCTGAAGCTTGGTCAGTTCATTATTGGTTGCAGAAAACTGGATTTCAATTTCATACAGCTCGTTCCGCTCCTTGTTGTACTGCTGCTGAACCTGTGTGTACTTCTTTTTTGAGTCTTCAAGCACCTTTTCGGATTTATCCAGATCAGAATCAAAACTCTCGAGCTTGGTCCTGCTGGTGCTGAGTAAATCCATTAATTCTTTGAGATCCTTTTCCCCCTGCTCGATGTCCCTGGAATAGCCATCAATTACCTTTTTCTCGTTCTCGATTTTCTCTTTGGTGATGCGAATCGTGGTTTCCGATTCACGGGTAGCGTTTAATAACTGATTCACCAAACGTTGAGCATCCGATTGATTTCTCTCTTTCTGAATGAGTTGATTCCGTGCTTTTTCGTCCTCTGCCTCCAATTTCTCGGCATTTACAGTGATTTCCTGTTTTTCCTTTTCCGCGTTCTTGATGCGGTCCGTTAACGGAACCAACTCCTCTTCAATTTTCTGGAGATCATGAAGAGTCAGGGCTTTATCGAGGTTCTCGAGTTCGTCTTTATATTTTTTGGCTTTCTCTGCCTTTTCAGCCTGAATTTCCAAAGACCGGGCCTTCTTTCGAAGCTCGATCAGTAAATCATCTACCCGTTGAAGATCTTTTTTGGTTTCGTCGAGTTTTCGGAGGGTTTTCTTCCGTTGTTCTTTATAGCGGGTTACCCCGGCAGCTTCCTCAAACAAACGGCGACGATCATTGTTTTTATCGTTTAGGATTTCCTCCACCATCTTCAGCTCAATTACCGAATAGGCATCCGATCCCATCCCGGTATCCATGAACAACTCCATAATGTCCTTTAGACGGCAGGGAGTGTTGTTGATCAGGTACTCAGAATCTCCGGAACGGAACAATCGCCGGGTAATGGTGACTTCGCTGTATTCGATCGGAAGAATCCCTTTGTCGTTCACAAACGTAAGGGAGACCTCCGCCATCCCAAGAGCCTTTTTCTTAGCGGTTCCATTGAAAATCACGTTACTCATCGCAGAAGATCGAAGCAGGGAGGGCCGTTGTTCCCCGAGAACCCACCGGAGGGCATCTACGATATTCGATTTGCCGCAGCCATTCGGACCGACGATGGAAGTAATCCCGCTATCAAAACCCACCTTGGTTTTATGGGCAAAACTCTTAAATCCGTGTAAGTTTAATTCGGATATATACACTTAACGTCTAGCTTTGTATGCTATGTGATTTGCGGGGATTACGGTAATCCGGAATCCGCGGCAATCTAAAATTGATTTTATAAAATGGAGATTGCTTCGTTGCACTCGCAAATGAATTTATAGCCTTAAACCGTCATAATTTCAGATTCCTTGTGACTCAAAAGGTCTTCAACCGATTTGGTATGGTTGTTTGTAACGTTCTGAACATTGTCTTCAGCTTCATACTTCGAATCCTCAGGAAGGGAATGAGCTTCTACTGCTTTTTTGATATGATCGTTAGCTTCACGCCGTGAATTTCTAATACTGATTCGTGCCTGTTCGGCTTTGTCCTTCGCAATCTTAACCAGTTCCTTTCTGCGTTCCTCCGTTAAAATTGGAAGAGGAATTCGAATGATTTCTCCATCATTCATCGGGTTAAGCCCTAAGCCAGCAGCCATGATCGCCTTTTCGATATCGGTCATCACAGATTTATCATATGGCTGAACGACCAACATCCTGGGTTCAGGAGCAGAGATATTCCCTAATTGCTGAAGCGGAGTTTGAGCTCCGTAGTACTCCACAGTTACCGAAGAAAGGAGGGCGGGATTTGCTTTTCCGGCCCGGATATGAGAGAATTCTTTTTTCAAATACTGGATCGCATCATCCATTTTCATGTCTGCTTCGTCGATGATGTCTTGTAGTTCTTCGGCGATCATATCTACTCAATTTAGTTAACTGATCGGCATTTAGCCTGATTTACAATTTGGTGAATTTACTAAAAGTGAACATTATTTTATACGTGTTTTATTTTCGCAAAAAGAGCCTCTATGCTTACTTTATCCAAAGAAAATTCCTGCGCAATTAGGGGGCAGGGTTCACAGTTGTGTACTGAGGGAGAAAACATCATCTCAATACGTTCTTATGAAAAACATCATCTCGCTTTTGCTGTTATTCACCATCTTCGTTAGCTGTCAATCAAATGACACCGAGGTAGAAGATGTAAGTGTCATCGATATTACTAATGCCATTTTCACAAATACTTCCACCGATTGTTCAAATTATTCTGAAGTCTACGAATCGGTAGTTACCGACATCCAGGCCAACAGACGCTACGAGGGAACAGTGACGATCATCACCGGTAATGAAAACTGTCAGGTTTCTGTGAACGGAATTCCCAATCACGATTTTAATGATGAATCGGCAAATTTTGTGACGGAAGTAGTGGGGAGTAATCGAATATTTACGGTTTCCAGGAATCCCCAAACTGCAGCAAATATTACCGGGCTTTCTCAGAATTATTACGATGGGGTGATGTTAAATGGTGTGGTGGTGGATATGCTTTCCGCGGGGTGTTACAGGCCTAACGACCCAAATGCGGATAATGACGGAAACACGCCATCAGGTTGCACACCTAATGATCCCTGGTTGGTTGACCCGCTTGGAACTGATTCCAAATTCGGAGCTGACATTCATAACGCACATACACAACCTGATGGCACCTACCATTACCACGCGAGTCCAAATGCTATGTTTGATGATGAGCCCGGCCCCAACGGATCACCGTTAATCGGGTTTGCATCGGATGGGTTTCCGATTTATGGCAGTTACTTCCTTGATCCGCAAACCAACGAGGTTCGCAAAGCAATTTCCGGATATACCCTGAAGCAAGGTGCACGTCCCGGTCCCAATGATAACGATCCAGGCGGAAGCTACGACGGCTTGTATGTAGATGATTACGAATTCACCAACGCCGGTGACCTGGACGAATGTAATGGGATGAGTGTAAACGGCAGCTATGGTTATTATGTGACCGATTCTTATCCATGGATTTTAGCCTGCCATTCCGGAACGGTGGATGAGTCGTTTAATAAAGCACAGGGAAATTTAAAAGTTCCAGCGAATGCCTGGCATCATGCGCATTGATTTCCAGCAAGATAGTATTTAAGTCTTTTTGTATGTTTCTATAAAAGACTTAAATGGATTTTGAAGAAAGAGAAATACGAACCACTTCAAGAAACACAGCGGAAGTTGATCCCATAATTTTGAGAGAAACAACTATAACGAGGCTGGTGTTTAAACCGATGTTATTGAAAAATCCTAATGATGAGAAAGCAAGTGTAAAGGGAACATTTGTTTTTCAAAAAAAAGGAAAAAATGAGAGTTGGGATGATATTAGTGGAAAAACTTTATCCAGTTTCAAAAAAGGAGAAGGTTATAAGCTTGAGGTTCATTCTGCGGAACTAAGACACCTTATGAGAGAGCTATTTTTTTTGTATGACCTGCGTTCAAGAGAAGAGATAAAGCAAGGAGTAACAAAGTATATAAAAGCGGATGCTCAGCTTTCTCAAATTGCAAATGTAACTGAGGAAGAGTTTGAAAAGTTTATAAAATTGAACCCCCGAGGTTGGATGTCTCTTTATCAACAATTTATTAAATGGATAAATACTCCAGGACAGGATGGAAGGATTGTAGATAGGCTATTTAAACTTAAGCCTCATGAACTTGAAAAAATAAATGATCTTATTAATCAGAGTAGTTTTCAGAGATTGCAGAAATTTTGGATGTTGAACTACAATAATTCAAATGAAGAAGTGTGGCAGAAATTGTTTAATGAGAACTCATACTTACTTTCATCAATTATAAAATCACCTGTTATTCATTTTAAAGGAAAATCATATGTGGGTGGAAAGAATCTTGATAATAGAGGTGGTAAACTAATCGATTATATTTTCAAAAATACGATTACGAATAATGTCACTTTGATAGAAATTAAAACCCCTGAGACTAAACTACTAGGAAATAAATATCGTGGGGTATTCCCAGCAAGTAATGATTTATCGGGATCAATTATTCAAATTCTAAATTATAAAAACGAATTATCGAAAGATTATTATCAACTCAAGGCCAAAGAGAAAGAGAGCTTTTATACCTTCAATCCTGAATGCTTAATAATTGCTGGACGGACTGATCAATTGGATAGTGAGGAGAAAATTGAATCTTTTGAATTGTTTAGAACGAGTTTGTCGAATATTCGAATTATTACTTATGATGAATTATTCGAGAATATAAATCAATTTGTAAAGGAGTATAACTGAGTTACTCCCAAACAACCGTAGTCCCCAAATCCTCGCCATCGCAAACTACCTTCTTCAAAGCCCCGGGTTCGTTCATATTAAATACGATGATCGGGGTTTCATTTTCACGGCAGAGGGTAAAAGCGGTTAAGTCCATGACAGAAAGGCGGCGCTTCAGGACTTCATCGCCCGTAATCACACTGAATTTTTGGGCATCCGGGTTTTTTTCCGGATCAGAATCGTAAATACCATCCACACGTGTGCCTTTCAGAATTACATCGGCTTCCACTTCAATGGCACGAAGTGCTCCGGCGGTATCAGTCGTGAAATAAGGGTTTCCGGTTCCGGCGCCAAAGATTACCACACGGCCTTTTTCAAGGTGGCGAACGGCACGTCTTCGAATATATGGCTCTGCGATAGCTTCCATTCGAATGGCAGAAAGAAGCCGGGTTTTTACATCCTGGCGTTCAAGGGCATCCTGCAAAGCCATTGCATTGATCATAGTGGCCAGCATCCCCATGTAATCTCCCTGGACACGATCCATACCTTCGGTGGCTCCCTTTACCCCCCTGAAGATATTTCCGCCTCCAATCACGATCGAAATTTCCACGCCCTGTTCCTGAACGGCTTTGATCTCCGTTGCATATTGGGTGAGGATGTCTCCGTCAATTCCATGTCCCTGTTCTCCGAGAAGTGCTTCTCCGCTTAATTTCAGAAGGATGCGCTTGTATGTATTTGCCACAGCTTGGTTAGATCAAAAATTAAAGGCCAAAAAAAAGGCTGTTCCGAAAAATCGAAACAGCCAAATGTAATCAAAAAATTGTTACGCCTCTTCCCCTAATTGGATTCGGTAGAAGGCTTTTGCAAGCGGGGTGTTGTTCTGCTCGAGATATTGCTTCACATTCACTCCGTTATCTTTTACGAACTTCTGGTTCAAAAGAACCCGCTCTTCGTAGAATCTGCGAAGCTTACCCTGTGCCGCTTTTTCTGCGATTTCAGCTGGCTTGCCTTCGTTGATTAATTGCTCTTTCGCAATTTCCAATTCTTTTTCTACGATGGAAGCATCCACCTGGTCTTGGGTAACAGCGATTGGCTTCATAGCAGCAACTTGCATAGCCACGTCTTTAGCCACTTCTTCGTTATCAACCGAACCGTCAAACTCAACCAGTACACCTAATTGGTTTCCTGGGTGGATGTAAGAAATCAGCGCACCGTCAGTAGTTACTAAATACACTTTGCTGATCTGGATTTTCTCACCGATTGTTCCGGTCATATTCTGAAGGTGGTCAGCAATACTTTCGCCATCTACTTCAGTAGCTAATAACGTTTCTAAGTTGTCGATGTCGTTGTCGTAGGCAGCATTCAAAAATGATTCCGCCTTAGCCTGGAAATCTTCATTACGCGCTACGAAGTCAGTTTCGCAGTTAATCTCGATGGCAGCCGCTTTTTTAGCGTCATCGCTGATGCGTGTTAACACTAACCCTTCTTTGGCATCACGGTCAGCACGCTTGTCAGCTACTTTTTGACCTTTTTTGCGAAGGATTTCAACAGCTTTTTCAAAATCACCTTCCGCTTCAGTGAGGGCTTTTTTGCTGTCCATCATGCCAGCGCCGGTCATGTCTCTTAGTTTCTTTACGTCAGCAGCAGAAATGCTCATGTCTTTCTGATTTTTAGTCGTTTAAAATGAAATTATTCTTCTTCGTCAGTTGCTTCTGCTTCCGCAGCAGTTTCTTCGGTTGATTCGTCTGCAGGCTCCAATTCAGGCTCTGCTTTCTTTTTTCTTCGCGAACGCAACTTGGTTTTGGTTTCGGCTACCTCTTCTTCTGTTACTTCTTTGGCTTCGATGGCAGCAGCCTCTAATAATTCTTCTTCGGCATGTGCTTCACGCTCAGCAGCACCTTCGATGATGGCATCGGCTACCTGGGAAGCAATTAATTGGATAGTACGGGCAGAATCATCGTTACAAGGGATAATGAAATCCGGAACATCGGGATCACTGTTTGTATCCACCATGGCAATAATCGGGATATGAAGCTTTATGGCTTCGCTTACTGCCAAATGCTCTTTGATAATATCAACCACAAAAATTGCACCAGGAAGACGGCTCATGTTGGCGATACCGCCCAGGGTATCTTCCAGCTTTTGCTGCTCACGGGTCAGCATCAATCCTTCTTTCTTGGTGAGCTCCGCCATGGTTCCATCGGTTTTCATACGCTCGATCTCTTCCATACGAGAGATGCTTTTACGAACGGTGGAGAAGTTGGTCAACATTCCACCTAACCAACGATGAGTTACATACGGCATACCCGCACGCACGGCTTCAGTTTTAATGATGTCGGTAGATTGCTTTTTCGTTCCTACAAAAAGGATGGTTTTCCCGGCTCTTGAAAGTTGTTGAACTTGGTCAAGGGCTTCCTGAAGGTAGTTTTGAGTTTTCTTCAGGTCGATGATGTGAATCCCGTTTCTTTGCATGAAGATGAATTCCTTCATTTTGGGATTCCAACGGCGGGTTAGGTGGCCAAAATGCGCACCTGATTTTAAAAGTTCTTCTAGAGAAGCTGCTTTAGGCATGTTTAGTATGTGTTTAGGTTAATCCTCTATGCGGGTCAACCCCAGAAAACCAATCCCGGTTAATATCGGGACACCTGGCCCTGAGTCGCCACATATGTGTGTTATTAAATTGTTTTGGTAGCGTAAAATTAACGCTTGCTGAACTGGAATCTCTTACGTGCTTTTGGCTGACCGTATTTCTTACGTTCTACCATTCTGTCGTCACGGGTAAGAAGACCATGCTCTTTCAAAATGCTGTGTGTATCGGGATTTTCTCCGTCGATAGCTCGTGCAAGTGCGTGCTGGATCGCTCCGGCCTGACCTGATTTTCCGCCTCCGCGTACAGTGACTTTGATATCGTATTTGCCTTCGTTTTCAGTAACTGCCATAGGCAACAAAGCAATGTTGATGATTGCTTTGGAAGGAAGATAATCTTCGATAGGAGTACCGTTTACGAGGAAAGATCCTGTACCAGGCTTGATATACAAGCGAGCTGTTGAGGTTTTTCGTCTTCCGATGTAGTTAGCTTGTGCCATGTATAAAATCGATTAAAGCTCGATGACTTCTGGTTTCTGAGCTGTTTGTTGATGAACCGGTCCCGCATAAACGCGCAGGTTGGTTAGCAATTTGCGTCCAAGTCTGTTTTTTGGAAGCATTCCTTTTACGGCTTTCATCACAAGAGAAGTTGGATCTTTTGCCAACATATCTTCAGCGCTGGTAAAACGCTCACCACCTGGATAGAAGGTGTGACGGAAGTACATTTTGTCCGTCATTTTTTTACCGGTCAATTTCACTTTCTCTGCATTGATAACAATCACGTTATCTCCGGTATCCATGTGTGGAGTAAAAGTGGGCTTATTTTTGCCTCTCAGGATAGATGCTACAACCGTACTCAAACGCCCTAAAGGAACGTCTTCGGCGTCAACCAAAACCCATTTCTTCTCGATATCCGAGGGTTTTGCTGAGTATGTTTTAAAACTTAAAGTATCCACGATTGTGTGTGTTTTTGCTTTTTTGGAAAGACCAAAAAATTACGGGAAATAATCGTAGTTATCAACATTAAGAATTAAAAAAGAATCCATTCATTCTGGATCGATTCCAAATAATCCGTGGAGTCTTATCAGTAAGAAAATACTCCTTAGAATTCGTATCTTCCCGCCCCCAAAAATCACTATTTAATAGAGTCTATGAGCGAAGCATTTAAAAACACACGCACAGCCTTTGAAACCGGAGCCGGAACTGCCTATTTATATAGTCTTGAGAAGCTTAAAGAAATGGGATATGGAAATATCGATAAGCTTCCATTTTCGATAAAAATATTGCTGGAGGCAGTTCTAAGGGAATTTGATGATTATGTAGTCACAAAAAGTGATATAGATGCACTGGCTAATTACAACGCAAAAAGTCCGCAGGGAGAAATCCCTTTTAAGCCATCTCGTGTAGTACTTCAGGATTTTACGGGTGTGCCTGCTGTTGTTGATTTGGCAGCTCTTCGATCGGCTATGCAGCGAATGGGTGGCGACCCTCAGGCTATTAATCCACAGGTACCGGTAGATTTAGTGATTGATCACTCTGTCCAGGTAGATGCATTCGGGCAGGAATACGCGTTCATGTTCAATGTTGAAAAAGAAATGGAGCGAAACCGTGAACGCTATGAGTTTTTGAAATGGGGAAAAGAGGCGTTCGATAATTTCCGGGTGGTTCCTCCGGGGCGCGGGATTGTGCACCAGGTTAACTTGGAATATTTAGCTCGTGGGGTATTCAAGAGAACTGAGAATGACGGAACAGAGACTGCGTATCCAGATACCCTGGTAGGTACGGATTCGCACACCACCATGATTAACGGACTTGGAATTTTGGGTTGGGGTGTTGGTGGAATCGAGGCGGAAGCAGCAATGCTCGGTCAACCTATTTACATGCTTGTTCCGGAAGTGGTCGGTATGAAATTGACTGGTAAGCTAAATGAAGGTGTAACTGCTACCGATTTGACCCTAACCGTTACGGAGATGCTTCGAAAGCACGGTGTGGTTGGGAAATTTGTAGAGTTTTATGGAGACGGGATCAGCAACATGAGCCTTCCTGATCGTGCTACTATCGCAAATATGGCTCCCGAATATGGTGCTACCATGGGCTTCTTCCCGATTGATAGCGAAGCATTAAGATACATGAGTCGAACAGGTCGGCCTGAAGAAGTGGTTAACCTGGTTGAAGCCTATACCAAAGCACAGGGATTATTCAGAACCGATGCAACTCCTGATCCGGTGTTCACATCCACGTTGGAACTGGACTTGAGTACGGTTGAGACTTCATTGGCAGGGCCAAAGCGCCCACAGGATCGTATCAACCTGAAGAACATGAAGCCAACTTTTGAGGCTTCATTGACGAGTGACGATCCAACAATGGGTTTCAATCTGGCGAGTGAAAAGCTTGGCAATAAAGGCTTGTATAAAAATGGCCAGGAACTGGAAATGAAACATGGGGATGTGGTGATTGCGGCCATCACTTCATGTACCAACACTTCAAACCCAAGCGTGATGCTGGGTGCAGGTATTGTTGCGAAGAAGGCCGTTGAGAAAGGGCTGACCGTTCCTCCTTACGTGAAAACTTCCTTGGCTCCTGGTTCGCGAGTAGTTACGGAGTATCTGAATGAAGCAGGGTTGACCGAATACATGGACAAACTGGGATTCAACCTGGTTGGATACGGATGCACAACTTGTATCGGAAACTCTGGTCCGCTTCCCGTACCGGTTGAAACGGCAATTAGAGAAGGAGATTTGATTGTAGCCGGAGTACTTTCCGGGAACAGAAACTTCGAAGGCCGAATCCATCCGTGGGTGAAAGCAAATTTCCTGGCTTCCCCACCATTGGTAGTGGCTTATGCATTAGCCGGAACAGTTGATATCGATTTGAGTAAAGAGCCCCTCGGTAAGGATAAAGATGGAAATGATGTGTACCTGAAAGACATCTGGCCAACTACCAATGAAATTGCGGCGGAACTCGATAATGCCATACGTCCTGATCTTTTTGAAGAGATGTACAGTGACATTTTTGATTCACCGGCCTGGGATGAAATCCCGGTGACTGGCGGAGATCTTTTCGCATGGGACGATGATTCAACCTACATCCAGGAACCTCCTTTCTTCGTTGGGTTGAATGAAGATGCAAACGACATCAAACCGATTATTGGGGCCCGTACCCTGGTGAAAGTAGGAAACTCTATTACTACTGATCATATTTCTCCGGCAGGAAATATCAAGGAGGATGCACCAGCGGGCGAGTTTCTTAAATCAAAAGGGGTTGAACGAGCGGATTTCAATTCGTATGGATCCCGACGCGGCAATGACCGCATCATGACCAGAGGAACCTTTGCGAATGTACGGTTCAAAAATCAGCTGGCCCCCGGGACGGAAGGTGGATTTACCAAATACCATCCAACGGGAGAAATTACCACCATTTACGATGCTTCCCTTCGCTATAAAGAAACCAATACTCCATTAATTGGGATTGCCGGCCGGGAATATGGAACAGGTTCCTCGCGAGACTGGGCAGCCAAAGGGACGATTCTCCTGGGAATCAAAGCTGTAATTGCAGAGTCTTACGAACGCATACACCGATCCAACCTGGTTGGAATGGGAGTTCTTCCACTTCAATTCAAAGAAGGTGATACCCCCGGCTCTCTTGGCCTGGATGGTTCAGAAGAATTCAGCATACATGTAGATAACTCGTTAAAAGCCCGTCAGGATGTGAAGGTAACTGCGAAGAAATCTGATGGTTCGGAAGTTAAATTTGATGTGATGTGCAGAATCGATACTCCGGTGGAAGTCGATTACTATCGCAATGGAGGAATCCTCCACACGGTATTACTCGATTACCTGAAAAAAGGAAAAAACTAGAGTTTGTAAATCCCTGTCGAATTCGGCAGGGATTTTTTGTTTTTATCAAGTAGTTCAGGCATCTTTGCAATCGTCTGTTTTTAAAAAGTGGTTTCAGATATGGCGGAGAATTTTAAACATATGCAGCTCCTTCTACATGCAATTGAAGGCATTAACAGGACCATGGAGCTGAAGTCTTTATTGTTAAAATGCATGAACTCGGCAAGTCAGGTGATGGAGGCAGAGGCAAGTTCCCTAATGCTGGTGGATGAAGTCTCAGGAGAACTCCATGTAAGTATTCCTACGGGGCCGATTAAGGATAAAATTACCGGGATGAGTATTCCTCGGGATAAGGGAGTAGCAGGATGGGTCTTAAAAAACAAGAGTCCGTACCTGTCAAATTCACCCAAAGAGGAAGATGTTTTCTGGGAAGAACTAAGTTCTGATTTTCAAACACGAAATATACTTTGCGTTCCTTTGGTTGATTCCAAAGGAGAAGCAATTGGTGTGATTCAGGTTCTTAATAAAATAGATAACCGGCCATTTGAGCAAGCCGAGATTCCGGTTTTTGAATCACTTGCAGGTCATATCGCTCTTTCAATTGAGAAAGTCCGAGAGGTGGACGAACTGAAGAAAAGCGTCAAGGAAAAGGAAGGCCGTTTGAAAGAGGTTCATCAAAGTATGAAAGGGAACCTGGCCGCAATTAATGCGTTAATCCAGTTAGAGGTCCCGGAAATCGAAAACACAGCCGCTCAATTTGTGTTAAAAGCCACTGGTAGCAGAATTGAAACCATCTCTAATGCGCATCATATTCTGTATAATCAGGATGAATTTGAGTATCTCGACCTGGGTATTTATTTGGGAAGGTTAACCTCTGTGGTAGATGAAATTTTTGAGGATGATGAAAAGGATATCAGTCTTCTCCTCGACATGGATAAAATCTCACTGAAAGCGAGTATTGCTCTTACTGTTGGATTAATTGTGAATGAAGTGCTGGTTCATATGTACAGAGATGCTTTTGAACTTGTTGAAGTGGGCAAAATTAGTCTTGCTGTAAAAAAAGATGAAAGCAACTGTATCCTGATCAATATTTCTGATGATGGAAACGGACTTAACAGTATGCTGGACGGTTCCCTTGAAGATTCACTGGGATCTGTAATCATTAAAACGTTGGCTCAAAAGTTAGGAGCGACATTGACTCAGCGGGCCAACGATAAAGGTGGTACTACTTTTTCGATAATTTTCTATATCTGATATGATGTGAAACTAAAAAAAATTGCCGGTACGATCGGTTATATCTGTTTCCTTACAGGAGCAGTAGTCTATCTGCTGATCATTACAAACTATTTGGTGAAAGCCGGGTATTTTGTACAAAACCAGTTTGATATTGATGAGAGAGCACACCTTCCTTTATTTGACGAAGCAGGTGATTTAACAGAATTCTGGAAGGAACATGAGAAAAGCTGGAATATGAGGTTCGAGCCTTATGTTCACTGGAAAAGAGAGCCATTCGAAGGAACCTACCTGAATGTGGACGAAAACGGGCACAGGGTTACGGTGAAACCTGTGCTTTCTGATTCTGCAAAAAAGGTGTTCGTATTTGGGGGCTCTACGGTTTGGGGTACCGGTGTGATGGATATCCACACTATTCCATCCATTCTCCAGGAAGAGTTAGGCCCTGATTTTGATGTATACAATTACGGAGAAATGGGCTGGGTGGCTGCCCAGGAATTTAACATGCTTCTTAGTTTGCTATCGAAAGGGGAAATTCCTGATATCGTCATTTTTTACGATGGCGGAAATGATTCTTTCGCAAGCGTGTATTCACCGGCCATTCCGCGGGATCCGCAGAATGTTCGGAATCATGAGGAAGCACTCAAAACCAGCTATCTCTACCGTATGATACAGGGTTCAACGTTGAGGAAGACATTAAGGCGCTTAACGAGAAATGTAAATTGGGATGAGGTAGTTCGAGATTCAATCGATGTGAATAGCATGGAGTTGATAAATCTTTATAACCACCACATCAAACAGGTTCAGGCTATTGCGGAGGCCTATGATTTTGAGGTGTATTTTTTCTGGCAACCCATTCTTCTTTCACAATCGAGACAGATGGAAGAATATGAACTGGAATTCATCAACAAGACTTCAGAGGTGAGATTGGATGCAGAAGCGTTGATCTACGAAAAGGCAAAAGAGGCGTTTTCAAGTCGGGAAGAAGAAGGCGTATTTTTTATTGGAGATATCTTTAATGAGGTTGAAGGCCCAATATACATGGATTGGATTCATGTTGGAGAGAAAGGAAATCGAATAATAGCCGATGAGTTTATACATCGAATCCCGTCACTTGGAGATCAATAACTTCAAACCCACCAATTCTCGAGCTCGCGCATCGTAAAAAACTTCGCAATTTGATTTTTCTGGGAAGACCCTAGCAGGGATCTTACAAGCTGGTATTTGAGGGAAGGAAAGGATGAAGCTCTGCCCAGTTTCATATTCAATTCAGCTCGCTTAGCCACTTTTCGGGCCATTGGTTTTTGGCGGGTTTCATATACAAACATATCCGCAATGGGTAAATCCTTTGAAATCCCCCTGCAAAACGACATTACGTTTGCGAGGTGCCAGGCATCAATCCATCCCAGGTTCATGCCCTGGCCTCCGATCGGGCTCACAATATGAGCCGCATCACCAGCCAGCAATACTCTATCCTTAATGAATTCATCTGCGAGATAATGCTGGACCCCAAAACTACTAAAAGAAGCACAAGTCGAAGGGTTTACTTCCACATGTATTCGATCAAAGATTAAGTCACGAATCATTTCTGCGTTTGGTTGATCGATGTACTTCTCTGTTTTAACAACCCAGCGTCTCATCCCCTCCGGAAGAGGAAAGGATTCAATCAACCCTTGCTTTGGTAAGTAAACGACAGCATCATTTTTAAAGTCGGTGGAATCTTCAAAATCACCCATCACATAGGTATCCGGGTATTTCTTCCCATGAAATTTGATTCCCAGCGATTCCCGAACAAAACTGTTTTTCCCGTCACAACCAATTAAATAACCAGTCTCAGTACGATGGGTTAGCCCATCTTTTTCAAACGAGAATTGAATGAAATCATCTTGTTGGTTTATTGCCGTGATTTCCGCTCCCTCAATAAGTGAATCCGGGCTAAGGTCCAGGATACTCTCTCTTAAAATTCGTTCTGTTTCACTTTGGGCCAGCAGAAGAATGTAGTTGTGTGGTTTTGGACAGTCCTCAAAAGAAACAGTGCCCAGTATGTTCTTCCCATCATGGGCATGGCCGCGGAGTACCTTGATCCCGGCTTCAAGAAATAGTTCTGAAATCCCAAGTTCATCAAATAACTCAAGGGATGGGGGATGGATCCCAAGGGAACGTGTTCCGCTTATGATTTCGATCCTCTTTTCAAAAATAGTGAATGGAATTCCCCGGTGATGCAAGCACAACCCCATGAACAAACCCACCGGGCCTCCACCTACAATAACTACGTCATTAATTTTCATGTTTTATCTCGAATCAATAATAATCGGTATAAGGGCATGCTAAGAACCTGCCAGGCTTCGGGGGTTATTTTTTCCAGTTCCTTTTTAGTGAAACTACGGCGAATGGACATCAAACCATCAGGAGTTATAAAAGATTTTCGAAAAAAAGGACGTGTGAAAAGAGAGTATAATCCATAACCTAAATCACTCCGGTGAATATCGCTGAAGACGACTTTAATCCTGGCAAGCGACTCGGATTGTTGAAGAAGCACGCTAATTTTTTTGTTATTGAGATGATGCAATAAATGATTCGAAAGCACGAAATCGAACTGCTCTCCCTGATTGATTAGTTCAATGAGATGGATTTTCCTGAACTGTACGTTTGTCGGGGTTGAAATCATTTTTACGAATTCAAGAGCCCGGTCGTCCAATTCAATTCCGAGAACTTCAACTTTGAAGCCATCATTATTCGCCCATCGGGCAATTTTTAGAGGGATATCACCGCCTCCGAAGCCAATATCCAGAAATGTATAGATCCGGTCAGGAGAGGTGAGTTCTGGTTTAATTAGTTGGTTATAAATTCTCCTCCATCCGGAAAGCAGGCTGTTGATGGTAGAAAACTGGCGATAGGTATTGTTGAGTTTTTCAAGGTCGCAATCTTCCCGATCCATGAACTCTACTAAATCCTCATTTCGATGCTTGAGAAAAACTGGCATCAGGAGGAAATAAAAGTGAAAAGGCCCGTTTCTATGGTCAGTCCCGGTCCGAACGCGATAGGCAGAACAAGAGAATCTGAAGAAAGTCCGGATTTTCGAATTTCATCTAACACAAAGAGAATGGTAGCACTACTCATGTTTCCAAACTGTGCGAGTACTTTCCGGGATGGAATTACTTTACTTGAATCAATCTCCATGCTCTGTTCCACTTTATCAACAATGGCACGGCCACCGGGATGTACTGCCCACATGCCAATTTGATCTTTAGTGATTTGAAGAGAATCAAACATTGGCTTAAGAATGTCATCAATATTGGATTCGATAATATCCGGGATGTAGCTGGAAAGGACCATTCTAAAACCAGTATCACCAATGGTCCAGGCCATATCCTTTTCGCCTTCGTAAGCAAGAGAAGAGGAGAAATCATCCAATCGGTAGCCCGATTTTTCTGGTTTTTGGCTGGATACAATCACACCAGATGCCCCATCAGCAAATACCGAAGCGGCCAGGATTTGATCAATATCTTCGGAAATCTGAAGGTGCAGGGTGCAGAGTTCACAACTCACGATAAGAACGACGGCATTTGGATCGGCTTCACAAAAAGAGCGGGCCATTTTTAATGCCGGGAACATGGCATAGCATCCCATAAATCCTACGTGAAAGCGGTGCGTGGAGGGAGAAAGCTCTAAATGACGAACGAGTTCAAAGTCAGGACCCGGTGCATAAAACCCGGTGCAGGAAACCGTAATTACATGTGTAATCGATTGTTTATCAAAACCAGGGTTTTGGGATAACAGCTTTTCTGCAACTTCAATAAACAACTTTTTTGATTCTTCCTGATAGATGTGGTTTCGCTCTCCTGTAGTGGGTGGATGTTCATTTCTAAACGTTCTGGCAAAAAAACCGTCCTTTGTCCCGGGTTCAAAATCGTAATTAGCTGCATGACGTTTTTCAATCCCAGATTGAGTATAAATCCGGTGGATAATGGACCTGATTCTTCGATCTCCAGGGACACTTTCCTTCATTATGTCACGAACTTTCTGCTGATCCTCGAAAGCTTCAGGAACGGATGTCGCTATATCGTTTATGTACACAGCCATAGTTTAGAATAGGTTTTTTCTGCTAGCATCAAAAACCTGAATCTTGTAACCAATAGTTCATTCAAAAAGTATTTAAATGTTGACCGAACCGGTAAAAAATTCTATTGTCGATGAGCTACCCAGTCAACCAAAATATGTATAGTAATCAGTTTTTCAAGCAGGGGTTCGGTTCTGCGAAAACCACGCTCGCAGAAATTTTAAAAGATGTTGATGACGATCTATTTGTCAGTCTTCCTGCGAATGGTGGTTGGTGTATAGGGGAGATTGTCAGTCACATTAATAAGACTACGGATCTTTATCTCAGGCAAATGGAAGGGGGAATTAATCGCCCTGTTGATACTCTTCCAAAAGGTACAGCATCTTATTCACTTCCCTGGCATATGAGGAAATTTGTTAAGGTGGTAAGTCCCGAATACAGACCAAGAATAAGGACATTTCCCGTGTTCTTTCCGGAAAAGAAAGCTGATTTAGATCGGGAATCATTGGTTGATCATTTCAATAAGAACATGGATCGCTTTATATCTATTGTTGAAAAAGCAGAATCCGAAGGTTTGAATCTGGATAAGATTAAAGTAAGAAACCCGGTCGTTAAGATGTTGAAGATGAGTTTAAGCGCCTGCCTGGCTATTCACGAAGCACATACCCGCCGACACATCGAACAAATAAAACGGTTGATATCCAAAACAGAGAAGAAAGATTAGAGCTGTTGACAGCATTACAAACATTCAACAATTACTATGATTTTTACTTTCTTTTTTTGAATTGGGATTGAAAAAAATCTTTCCATCCATGAAAAATCATATTTAGCAAGCTTCGATCAGATGGGTTATTTACCAATCCATATACAGGTTCAGACTCTTCCTTTTTGAAGGTATTGAATAACCGATCATAAATAATCAGTACGTTACCAAAGTTCTTATTTAGATACTCGGGATTTGAAGCGTGGTGAACCCGATGATGAGAAGGGGTATTCAAGAACCACTCAAGAGGGCCTAGTTTTGGAATTATTGTGGTGTGTTGGATAAAGGCAAAGAAAAAACTAATTGTTTCTACGGCAAGTATATCTATTGGGTGAAATCCAAGCAGAGGAAGAGGAAGCCAAAAAATTACATGATAGATCGCATTTAGGAATGGTGTTCGGGCTGCCACGGAAAAATTCATTTTCATTGAGGAATGATGATTTACGTGTGTTGCCCAAAGAAAAGGAACCAAGTGGCTCCATCTGTGGAACCAGTAATACACAAACTCATTCAACAAAAAAAGAATAGATAAAGAATAAACAGAGGTTTCTATTTTGATTGGAGCAAATGAGTACACCCAAAACCAAATCAGTAAATTAATACCTTTTAGCCCTACACGGGTAAGCACACCAAGAATACCGAGAAAGATATTTACAAGAGTATCCTGTTTATCATAGAGCTTCTTTTGTTTTTTATAACTATAGATTGATTCTCCAATGATGAACAGAACTACAACACTAATAAAATATGGCGTTATTCTCTCAAGCATTATTTAGGTATTAGTCTAATATTACTAATCGTTTTTGTGGCTATCAACCTCTCGTCATCAAATGGAAACGAGTATTGTGCAGGACTGCGGCGACTGATAAACCGGAAATCAGCCCAATCCATAACCCTCCAGGTCCAATATCCCGAACGATTCCCAGGTAGTAACCCACGGAAAATCCAATCAACCAGTAAGAAATAAAGTTGAACACCATGGGCATACGGGTGTCTTTTAATCCCCGGAGAGCACCAAATCCACCTACCTGTAGGCCGTCCGAAATTTGGAATAATCCGGCATAAAAGATCAACGAAACAGCAAGTGCCATTACTTCCGGGTCGTTGGTGTATATACCTACAATTACTTCCGGAATAGAGAAGATCAAAATTGCAGTTCCGGTCATTATCAGTGTACAAACTACAGTTCCCAGAAATCCTCGGAATCGTGCATTTTCAATAGAACCCTGACCCACCGCCAACCCAACGCGCTGTGAAATGGCCATCGATAATCCGAACGGAATCATAAAAACAGTAGCTGCAATGTTTAATGCTACCTGATGAGAGGCTGATGCAGTGACCGAAAGGGTTCCCATTAGAACACTAACGGCTGCAAAAAGCATCACTTCCATAGATGAACTGATTCCATTAGGTAAGCCAACCCGCAACAATTCTTTGATGTATGTCCAGTCCGGCCCCTTAGTTCTCGCAAAAATGTGAAATCGTTTAAAGGACCTGTACGATGCAGTGAAAACAATCATCGCGATTCCACCGCATAATTGTACAATAGTGGTAGCATAGCCTGTTCCTTTGGCTCCCATAGGTTCCAGTCCGAATTTCCCGTACATGAGAATATAATCGGCAGGTATATTTAAAAGCAGCATCAGGAAAGCGATATACATAGCTGGTTTCGTAATTGCCAGGCCTTCGCTGAAATACCGAAGTCCTGCGAAAACGAGCAGGCCAGGGATTCCCCAGGAAATGGCTTTCAGATATTCGGTAGCTCTGGGAATAATTTCAGGATCTACTCCCGTCCAAAACATAACTACATCCAGGTTCCTGATAACCAGGAAAGATGGGATGGTGAGAAAACCGATCAGCCATAAAGTTTGACGTGCTGATTTTCCGATTTCATCAAATTTTCGGGCACCCAGATACTGCGAAGCCACCGGGTTTATGGCGACGAGAATGGCCATCCCAAATAAAGTAACCGGGTGGTATAAGGCGTTACCCACAGCAACCCCCGCCAAATCAACGGCAGAAAGGTTCCCCGCCATGATCGTATCCGTAACGTTTAACCCCATACCCAGCAATTGAGTGCCCACAATGGGAAGCCCGATTTTGAGCAGGGTAGACGCTTCCTTTTTTATGTCCGAAAAAGTGTGTTTCAATGCTCCGATTAATGCGCGCTTATGGTACGAAAATTTCGGTCGAACTACGTGCGGTTAAAGAAGCTATTTTAGAGGAAGATCGATGATGAAAGTAGTTCCTTTTCCTTTGCTGCTTTCAAAAGTGATAGTGCCTGAATGTTCTTCAATAATTTTTTTGGTAATAGCCAGCCCAAGCCCGGTTCCGGAGGTTTTGGTAGAGAAATTGGGCATGAAAATCTGTCTGGCTTCCTCTTCCGAAATACCTTCCCCATCGTCCTGAATTCGAATTTCAACACACTTGTTTGTCTTATTCCATTGCGTAGAAATTTTGATGAACCCATCCTCTGAAATAGCTTCCTGCGCGTTTTTAATAAGGTTCACCAGCACACGTCGAAGTTCATCCTGTACTCCGGAAATGATGAATTCCCTTGAATCAAAGTTGAGCGATATTCTGGAGTCATCCTCCTGATACAATGCAGCTACCGATTGCACCAACTCGTTTATTTTGACTTCTTCAAAAGACTGTTTAGAAGGCCTTGCAAACTTAGAGAAATCGGAGGCAATTTTGTTTAATGCTTCGATTTGCTCAATCATGCTTTTAGTAATGGCTGCTACTCTGGGTCGGTCAACGGACAATTCATCATTGGTTTGATTCAGTTGCCGCTCAAGATGCTGAAGGTTAAGCTTCATTGGGGTCAAAGGATTTTTGATTTCATGAGCAACTTGCTGAGCCATTTCTTTCCAGGCGGCCTCCCTCTCGGTTTGGGCCAATTCATCCTGAAGAGTTTTCAATCGTGATGCCATGGTATTGTAGGCTACGGTCAATAATCCTATTTCATCATTTGAACGGACTTCGATTCTGGTATCGAGATTACCGGCAGAGATTTTGGCAAGTCCTTCTTCCAGGGTTTCCAGTGGAGAGGTAATTCTTGTCGCTATTACCCCGATACTAATCACTAAAATCCCAAAGATCAGGGAATAAAAAGCCAATAAATAACTGGTAGTTGTGAGCAGGCGGTTATAAAAATCCGGGGTTTTCAAAAAAGTAGGAATGGCGGCAATCCCTGCAATTTGGTTGTTTTCGTCTAACCATGGTTGGTAGCCTACCATTAATTCCTGGCCGTCAATATTTAAAATATCAATGGCGAGTTGGGAGCCTTCAGCAGTTATATTTTGGAAAACATCCCATGGCACCACTGATGAAACCAGGTGCTGGTTATAAATAGGTGGAGTTGTGGAATTAATAAGCCTTCCGTTTTTGAAAAGGGAAGCATCAACCCCCAAAACGGAGGTTAAGTTTTCCAGGTAATCGTTGGATGATTGGTCACTTTCGGAGGCTTCTCGTATCGTATCGGTGAGGGTTTTCAGTTGCTCCCGGAGAGATTCTTCTACGTCATCCCGGTTTTGATTTTCAAGGATGAAGGAAGTGGCACCAATTAGTAAAAAGAGGCAGACAATACTGGCAATAATAAACCGGTCCATTAATCGATCCCGAATTCGACGAGACTCAGAAAAATGTAGCCACTTTTTGCTGCTGAAGATCAATAGCAGCATTAAAATAAATGGGATGGCAACGGTGAAATAAATTCTGAGGAAAACGTACAAAACCTGAGTATTGGAAATTGCCTGATGAGCAGCACGAACTATATTCCCATCTTCAGTTAAAGTAAACTGCTCTTTGAGGTCAACACCTTGAATGGTCGCTTCATTAAGAAAAAGTGAATCGGCACTTAAAGAAGCCGAAACTCTTTGAGGAATAACTCCATAGTCTGGAAGAGAGCTCAATGTACCACTAACGGTAGATCTGGCTGGTAATAAATCCCTGTATTCGGTTAAAGAAAATGCCGTCTCCTCCGGCGATTGTATGGTTGCATTTACCACCGATCGGAAGGGGCGGTTCAATTCCGGGATTTCCTTGTAAAGAGTAGCCAGGATCCAGCCTGTAATATTATCCGATCGTCGGCTTTGATATACCGGAATCCAGCCTCTCATGAAATAAGAGTATTCCGCATTAACCGTATTAATGGGGCGCTCCCGGAGAATAGGGCGAATATTATCTCTTCGGATTTGTTCTTCCTCGTATGGGATAATCAACTCATCCACACGATAATCTGTCGTCCATTGAGGTACTGAAAGGTTGGTATTATATGCAGCAAGTGGGCCACCGCGATTATCAATCAATTGAACAGAAAAGGAATACTTTAGCCATTCGTCTTTTATTAAGCCCTCGATGATTTGTTCAAAATTAGAAACACTGTATAGTGAAATGCTCCTCACTTCCCCATACGCTTCGAATAACAGGTCAGAAATTACAGCTTCGATTTGGTCTTCATTATCTTCAAGAAACTCATTCGTTTTTAGCTCAAGCTGAGTATAAAGGTGATCACTAAATGAAGAATAAATCACTGAAACGACCGCCAATCCGGCTACTGTATTGATAATAAGGAAGGCCCGTAGCAATGAAACCTCAAACCGGAGTAAAGAAAATTTTGCCTGAATAAATGTTAAGAAGCAAATAATCAGGCTGATGAATAATGCAGCACCTAGAATGGAATTCGAAACATCAATTTCCATCTTCAGAAAAAATGAGATAATCAGCGGGACGGTAGCTCCTATAAGTATGGTCGAAAACAGGGAGAAATTTAGTTTCCCTTTTTGGTGTGACAGCAGAAGGAACATCCTGTTCGATAGCATCAAGACCAGGGCAAGAGTACCACTGACAAAAAATAACCAGATAGTGCTGATATTTGATGAAGTAAGAATCTGATTGAACACATTTATCTGTGCCTCACCGATAGATTCATCTAGCAAAATCAGGAGAAACATTATCCAAATGCTGGTACTGAGGCCAGAAAGAAATGACAGGATAAAATGCTCGGAGCTTGGTATATCAGATAGCGAAGCAATTCGCCCTTTTACAGCTATAAAGAGTGATGAATAAAGTATTGCAATGAATAGTATTGGGCCCAGATCTTGGATAAAAATTGCCAGTTGTTGATGCTGTATTGTGGATTGCACGAAAAAGTATAGTATGCTGAAAATCCCCAAATGAATAAATAAACGAAGGTATGGGTGCAGAGATGTGGTAAGCCAGAGGATCAGGATACTAAACATTACCACAATAGCAGCGATGAAATAACTTCGATAGGTACTGGTTTTCTGACGTTCACTTTTTTGAAATAACTCTGAATCGGAAGTGCTGCCGTAAACAGTGGCGATGAATTCACCTGATATAGATTCGAACTCCCTGGAATGAATAACGGAATCGTTTTCTACTCTCGAGAAGGCAATTCGAACAGGGTAGTTGTTTTTGGTAGTGAAGGCTTCCGCCGGAATAAAATTGAAATTCTTGCCAATATCTGATTCATTTTTCTGTTCGATAAGTGCCCGGGTGACTACCTGCAAATAGGTGGTATCCGAATCATGATCGATTAGAATAGGTATAGTGGATTCAAGAAACTGGACATTACCAGTTCTTCTGCGCTCCAGCTTTATGTTTGAATTTATGGCTTCGAGAGAATCCAGGATAGTTGTGGAAGTAAAGCCATCCCATAAGACCGGAGTTCCTTCCTGAAAGACAGTAAATCCCCAAAACTGATTTGAACCTGAAACCTGAGAGATTTGATCTTCTGAATTCTGAAATCGCTGTGCAATCTGATTTGCGAATTCTGTGGAATTTGAGCTGAAATCAAAAATATACGTTGAGAGTTGATTAAAGCTTTCTTCAACAGCTGAGATTGCGTTTGCCTCGCTGGCTATCTCGTCCAAATTGGAATTCATATTCTTCCATTCGAAGACAAGAAAAGCAATAGCTATGCCTGCCAGCAATCCATATAAACCTGCCGTAATATGCTTTTTTGAGAGCCCCATGCGTAGGTAACGCAGTTTCTAATTTTCGTTGTATCCGATCCTTAAGATATGAGATTCGGAATTAGACTGTCAGGTTCCCCGTCTAGTACCTGTTTAATTGCTTTTGCAGCTAACATCCCGATGGCTTCCCTTGTTTCGAAGGTGGCACTCGCGATATGTGGAAGCATGGTACAGTTGGGCGCAGTTAACAGGTTCGGATGGACTACTGGTTCATCTTCAAATACATCCAGGCCTGCACCTGCAATTTCACCATCATGTAAGGCCTGGGCCAGGGCTGCTTCATCTACTACAGGTCCTCTGGAAATATTGATCAGAATGGCATGAGAAGGCATTTTTCTCAGCAGTACTTCATCCACAAGATGGTATGTTTCAGGAGTTAACGGACAGTTAAGGCTGAGTACATCCGATTCCATAGCTAGTGCCTCAACAGAATCATACCATTGGGATTCCAATGAAGCTTCAATTTGATGAGGCAGCCGCTTTCTGTTGAAATACTGAATCTGCATCCCGAATGCTTTAGCCCGTTTTGCGAAAGCCTGGCCGATTCTGCCCATTCCTACAATTCCAAGTTTCTTCCCTCGAAGTTCAGGTCCGAGGAATCCTAACGGTTCCCAACCCTCAAATTTGCCTTCCCGGAGATATTTTTCAGCTTGATAGAATTTTCTGGAGGTTGCCATTAATAGTGCCATAGCAAAATCGCCACATGCTTCAGTTAACACATCGGGTGTATTGGCTACTTTAATATCTAGTTTTTTGGCGATCTCGACATTTATATTGTTATAGCCGACTGCAAAATTTGCAATCACTTTTAAATTCGTGGCTGCTTTAAGTACATTTTCGGTGACCGGATTTGAAAGCATGGTCAAAGCGGCATCAAATGCGGGAATATCTTCGAGTAAATACTTCTCCTGCAGGTATCTGCCTTTCTTTCCGATGGTCACATCCCCGAAAGAGGAGAGAAAATCAATCACCGTGGAAGGGATAGGTTCGGTGACTAAAATTCGGGGAGTAGCTGGGTTCATCTATTCATTTTCTATATATGTGATGCGCGCATCATTCCAGACTCGCTCAATACTGTAGTATTCACGCTTGTCTTTACTCATCACATGAACCACAATATTGATGAAGTCCAGGATGATCCAATTTCTAGCTTGTACCCCTTCTTTTTTCCAGGGTTTTTCTTTGGTTTCCTTCAGAATTTCTTCTTCTACCGAATCTGCAATTGCTTTTATTTGTGTGTCAGAAGTTCCGCTGCAAATCACAAAATAATCAGTTAGTGTGGTCAAATCAGAGACATCCATAATGGTAATATCAGTGGCTTTTTTTTCCTTCATCCCTTCTATTACCAATTCTACAAGGTGTTTAGAATCTGGTTTGGCTTGAAACTGATCGTTTGCCGGTTCTTTAATTTGTACCATTACTCTGTATTAAGCTGTTCAAAATCGTGGCCAATTACCACAGTCACATCTAAGTAAAAATCGGGGGATTCTTCCCGTAAAACATTTTCAGGTGCTACTCCAAGTGCACTTGCAACCTGTCGGGCATTATCCTCAATACCGCTTCGTGAAATTACAATCGTCTGTTCTAAGTTGAAGTGATCGAAATTCCCTGTTTCAACCACATCAAATCCATTTTTACGAAGAACACCAGTGTACGTATTGGCAATTCCAGCGATGCCGCATCCATTTAATACTTCAATTTGAATAACGTCACTGATTAATTGGGAATTCGTTTCCGCCCTGGTGTTTAAAATTCTTGGATAAATGATCCTGGTGGTAAGCGCAATCAGTAAGGCGATCAATAGGACACTTAAAAAGCCAATCGCAGAATTGAGCAGTAAATTGTTAAAAGAGGAACTATTGTTTTCCGACGGGGTTTCTGCCATTCAAAGAGAATTAGTACCACATCCAGTTATTGCGGTACCGATTGAAGCTGCTGTAACCATAAGGATTATATCCATAACCGAAGCCTGCAGGTAGCTGCTGGTATTGAACTCTGATAACCGCATTGTCACTTAGCTGGTAATTAAGTTCAGCGTTTCTGATGATCACCTGATTTTGGAAATTATTTGCTCCGGTAAGATTTTGATTACCACCAAAAGGGGAGTGTAAGAAAGAAATATCAACACGGCCATTCATCCGATCTGAAAGCTGGAATTGCATAGTGTTGGTATAAGCATTTACGTTCTGATAACCTCCTCCGAATGAGGAAAAGTTCATGCTATAAGAATGGCTCATTTGAATACTGCTGAAAAAACGGTCCAATCCATTCTGGACAGTAGGTGCCTTTTCGTTAATAAGCGGACCTGTGTAATCATAGTAACCAGGAAGGTCAGCACGAAATTGGGCATTAACAATGGTTGATCCCAAAACTAAGAATAAGACAAAGACTAAGGTTTTTTTCATAGTGCAATAATTTCCATTCAAACGATTGAATGCACTTACTATTATACTAATTTGGGAACTTGAAGTAAAATTAACAGGGTAGGATTTACAATTGATAGACAGTAAAATAAAGGCTATATTTGCCCTCTTTTGAAAATTTTACATTATATCCCAAAACTAACTAAATACGAGAGATGAAACTCACCGATTTTAGATACGAAATTGAAGGCCTGAACATTCCTGATACTCCGCTTAAAAATCGTGATGAAGCTAAGTTAATGGTTCTAAATAGAGCAGAAGAAACCATCGAGCATCGCACGTTTTCTGATATTCATGAGTACCTGAATGAGGGTGATGTTCTCGTATACAACAATACAAAGGTATTCCCGGCTCGCCTCAATGGTAAAAAGGAAAAAACAGAGGCTGATATAGAGGTTTTTCTTTTGCGAGAGCTTCAGCCGGAAAATATGCTATGGGATGTGCTTGTTGAGCCTGCTCGTAAAATCAGAATTGGTAATAAACTATATTTTGGTGAAGGAGAGGATGAATTAATGGCTGAAGTTGTTGATAACACAACTTCCCGGGGTCGTACCATTCGCTTCCTATTTGATGGACCAAATGAGGAACTCTACGAGAGATTAGATGTGCTTGGGAAAATGCCCCTTCCTCCTTATATCGAAAGAGAGCCAAGAGATGAAGACAAGCAACAATACCAGACTGTTTTTGCAACAGAGCGTGGAGCTGTAGCTGCTCCAACAGCGGCGTTACACTTCACGGATGAGTTGATCGAGAAAATCAAAGCCAAGGGTGTGGATGTAATTCCTGTTACACTACATATTGGATGGGGGACTTTCCGAAATGTGGAAGTTGAAGATCTTACTAAACATAGAATGGATTCCGAGAACTATTTCATTTCTCAGGAAACATCCGATCGAATCAACGAGGCTTTAAAAAAGAAAAGAAATAAGGTGGTTGCGGTTGGCACAAGCGTGGTACGTGCAATCGAAACCAGCGTGATGGCGAGTGGAATGTCTAAAATGGGAACAGGCTGGACAGATAAGTTCATTTACCCGCCGTACCAATTCAAAATTACCGAGTCTCTGATTACAAACTTTCATCGTCCGGAATCTACACTACTGATGTTAGGTGCTGCCTTTGCAGGATATGACTTCCTGATGAAAGCTTATGAAGAAGCAAAAGAAAGAAATTATCGCTTGTTCTCCTTTGGCGATGCAATGCTAATTGTCTAAAAATGAAAAAGCTGGCGGTCATCATACCGGCGGCGGGTTCCGGCTCCCGGATGGGGGGCACCAGGCCAAAGCCTTTTTTAGAAATTGGCGGGCGTTCAATTCTTAGCTATACCATAGAGGCGTTTCTCAAAGTTGATGAAGTCGCTCAGGTGATTGTTCCTGTATCTGAAGAGTGGATGGGTGAAGTTCAGGGTATTTTCGAATCTTTGAAGTCGAGAGATGTAGATTTTGAAGTAGTCAATGGTGGGTCAGAGCGTCAGTATTCGATATACAATGCATTAAAAAAAGTAGACGATAAAGTTGACCTGATTGCCGTACATGATGCGGTGCGCCCCTTCATCAGCGAAACACTTATAAAGAAAACATGTAAGATGGCTTTTGATTTTGGTGGTGCAATTGTTGGTGTCCCGGCAAAAGACACTATCAAACAAGTTGATGATGAATTAAGCATTCGGAACACACCGGATAGGAAATTCCTTTGGCAGGCACAAACCCCTCAAATTTTTAAGAAAGAATTGTTGATAAAGGCTTATGAGTCAGCCATCAATGAAAGTTTTATTGGTACCGATGATGCTTCTTTGGTCGAACGAATTGGGGGAGAAGTTAAAATGGTAGAAGGCGAGCGGGAAAATTTGAAGATTACTTATCCGGTGGATTTAAAAATTGCTGAGTTGATCATCACAGAAAAGGAGAGAGAATGAGAATTGGCTATGGATTTGATACACATCAATTAGCTGAGGGTCGTAAGTTGATTCTTGGGGGAGTCGAGATCCCATTTGAGAAGGGTTTGTTAGGCCATTCCGATGCGGATGTGTTGTTACATGCAATCACAGATGCAATGCTAGGCGCCGTCGCTTTGGGAGATATAGGCCAGCATTTTCCTGATACCGATCCGGAATTTAAAGACGCAGATAGTAGAGCTCTCCTCCAACACTGCTATAGGCTGGTAAGAGAAGAAGGTTTCGAAATTGGAAACATTGATGCTACTGTTGTAGCTGAGCGTCCAAAACTGATGCGCTATATGGGCCAAATAAGGAAGACAATAGCTGAGGATTTGGAAATCGAGTTGAATCAGGTTTCCGTAAAAGCCACTACCTCTGAAAAAATGGGTTTTGTAGGTCGTCAGGAAGGAATTACAGCTACTGCTATTACATTACTTAAACCGATTTCTTAATAATGGTTGATCAGGTTGTTCAATCGGTGGTGGACTGGGTAGCAATGGTGGGGCCTGTAGGTGTTTATATCGTTTTCACATCTATAGCCTACCTGGAAAATGTACTGCCACCAGTTCCTGGAGATGTTTTGGTTGCTTTCAGTGGTTATTTAGCTGCTGAAGGGTTAATTGGAATTTTTCCTATCTGGGCACTGACGGTGATTGCTTCGGTGGTCGGTTTTATGAATATGTATTGGATTGGTCAAAAGCTGGAAGGCCAAATTTCGGGAAATCGGCATAACCATTTCCTATTGAAGTTCATTAACTACAAATATATTCGCACTGGAAAGCTTTGGATGAATAGATATGGTCAATGGGTGGTGGTAGCAAATAGATTTCTGGCAGGAACCCGTTCTGTTATATCACTTACCGCAGGGATGTCTCATCTGAATATTGGATACACCGTGATGAATTCGTTCATAAGTTCCGCCTTGTGGAACGCTATTTTGATTGGTGCTGGGTGGGTAGTTCAGGAAAACTGGCAAATCATTGGCGAATATCTCTCCGCATATGGAAAGGTGATATTGATAGGTATCGCCATACTAATTTTGAGCAGGATACTTTGGGGATATTTTAAGGCAAAAAAAACTGATCAAAAAAGTTCTTGATTTAAGAAATTTTTGTAGTTCAGAATGTTGACAATAGTTAAAGGGATGGGTATTTTTTAAGTCTTTCGCAAAAAGCCAGTGTAGCTCAGTTGGTAGAGCAACGGTTTTGTAAACCGTCGGTCATCGGTTCGAATCCGGTCACTGGCTCGATTTGTGAGAAGGGGAGATACCAAAGCGGCCAACTGGGGCAGACTGTAAATCTGTTGTCTTACGACTTCGTAGGTTCGAATCCTGCTCTCCCCACAAACAAGCGAGCGTAACTCAATTGGTAGAGTGTCAGCCTTCCAAGCTGAATGTTGCCGGTTCGATCCCGGTCGCTCGCTCAACCAAGCCGATATAGCTCAGCGGTAGAGCACTTCCATGGTAAGGAAGGGGTCGTCGGTTCAAGTCCGACTATCGGCTCACTGGTATGATTTTTTTTAAACTTTACTAAACATTAACACATTTAGAAAATGGCAAAAGAGACCTTTCAACGCACCAAGCCCCACGTGAATGTGGGAACCATTGGCCACGTAGATCATGGTAAGACAACCTTAACGGCGGCCATTACCTCGGTAATGGCGA